>Ga0209451_10002_pt1 | contig 1047742 bp, 1060 predicted proteins | sample Arccon1NAG2MetaG_FD_184743 | JGI IMG/M metagenome (GOLD analysis project Ga0209451, IMG submission 184743) | Archaeal communities from Yellowstone National Park, Wyoming, USA - Archaeal consortia 1 (NAG2) MetaG (SPAdes) (version 2) | ecosystem: Environmental > Aquatic > Thermal springs >...
CACTCATTAAACACAGCATTAATTAGTTGCATTTAAATATTGCATAAAGATTTGCTCAACGCAATTTATGAAATCATTTTTAATATATTTTATATTTTCTTAATTGTGGGCAATGCCGTGGGTAATTACGGGGCGATTCATGATCTCGCCGCCCATCAACCGAAACAAAACAGTTAGGATTGCACATGAAGGGGCTGAAATGCGGCTCCACGCAAGCTTAGGCGCGCACGCTAGGCCCCAAACCATTAATGCTCGGCACGGCGGCAATGGCATCCACGATCAAGGCATTGAGGGGGCCTCGAAGCCGCGATCCATGGCTCGGCAATGGGCTCTGCCTAAGGGGGCAAAAGGCTCTGGCCAAACCATTCGGGCCGTTGAGCGCTGGAGCCCAAGGCACGAACACATAGCCGTCAATTAACAGCGCTAAAATAGTTCACGGCTACGTGAAATCCAAGATGCGTAGGCGGCGAAGCCATGGGCAATGCCTAGCCAAACGATCTTTCGCCACAGCCCTTAACGACCCCCCAACCCTCGAGATTGAAACCGAGCCCAGCTCAGGGGCTTTGCTTCAATGCCCTTCAATCCTCCCTTGAGGTCCTCCGGTTCCCTTGGCTTTGAGGCCTTGAGCCTTATTTTTATTTTATTTTATGGCGACCATTGGAATGGGGCTCCGGGCTTCATTGCATGATTCATTCCCATTCTGATGGAGTTGAGGGGTCGTTCCAATTGAGCGGTAATGGGGGGAATTGAGACAATGTTTCGATTATCCTAAAAAAGGTGAAGTGGGGGATTGCGTGAAATGTGGAGTAATGGTGGTGTGTGAATTCGGAATCCGAGGTGGGCGAATGCGTTAGTCATGCTTTTTAACCGGTTAAAATGCATGTGGCTTGCCTGGCCGTCTTCTGCTTTATCTATGTGCAGCATACCTTAGGTGCATGCTTCAAATACCATTGCCTCAACTCCTCGTGCCTCGGTGACCAGTAGTGCTCAACCAGGATGCGGAACTCGCTGGGGGGTGCCCTGCCTTGTAGGGTATTCACTATGGACTCGGGCACTCCTTGTGAAATCATCCATGTCGCGAAGAATTTCCTAAGCTCATAGAGCTCAAACTCCCTGCCGAGGACCTGCCTGGCGATTCCCTTGATCTCCCTCCTAAGCCGAGACTGGTCGAATGGTATTAGCTTTTGCTTGGCCCTCTCGACGGCCTCAGGCGTGAACCAGCCGCTGGCCAGCCAGCCCTTGCTCAGCCTCTCAACCCACTCTCCCCTATGTGGCAGGTAGGCCTCCCCAACCCAATTAGCGAACTCCGGGCGTAGGAATGCTACGAAGGCCCTCTTGGTCTCGGTGACCTTGCCTATGCGGAGCATGCCGTGCTCAAGGTCAAGGTCGCTTAGGCTTGGGGTGAGGGGCTCGCCGGGCCTAAGGCCGGCCTCAGCCAACAAGGCGAAGTAGAACCTGCTTTCAACGCTTGGCAGCCTAGCCCATATTTGGCGCAACTGCTCTGGGCTGGGCAGGCTAATGCGGTTATTGTTCCTCGGCTTGTACACTGTGAATGAGTCGTAGAGTAGCCTGAATAGGGCTGGGTCCTTGGGCTTGAGAACGTTTTTGAGGAAGCTCTTCAATGCAACCGTGACGTGCCTTAGGACGTGCTCCTCACCCTCCTCCCTCAACCCAGCCAGGAGCTCCCTAATCCCCTCGGGCTCAAGCGTCCAGTTAAGGTCGCTGAGGGCTAGGCGCAGGTAGTGAGCATGGTCTTTGATCGTCTTCTCCCTAAGCCCCCTCAACCTCTTGGCCTTGATGAATTCCTCAATATCAGCCTCCCTCACAGTCCAGGATGCCCTGTACTCGCGGAATTCGTCGCCGAAGGCCTGCCTAAGCATGTCGAATAGCAGGTTCCTAAAGGACTTGTCCACAATTGCCTTCTTAACAACGCGAATGACGTCGTCGGGAGCAGCATCAACTAGCGGCGGCGCCGAGCCAACCAGCCTGGCGTACTCATCGACGTCGATGAATTTGAGCAGCGCCCTAAACAGGTCATCGCTGATCGGCGTTAAGCCGCGCCTAACTCTATAGATGTAGGTCTTATGGTAGCCGAGGTCGCTAGGCCTAACGCCCTTGACCCCAGTGACGTAGCCGAACACCCTACGCCTAACCTCCTGAGGAACGGTCTCAACCCTAATCAACTCAGGGTCCATGCAAGCCACCCCATTGCCGAATAACCGCCCCACCCACCGGCAACGATATGCGAAACGGATTCATAAGCATACCGCCTTAGGCAAAACCAAACATACCAACATGAACTCCGGAGCCGTAGGCCGTGGGTTCAAATCCCACCGGGTCCGCCAATAACAGACTTTAAGCTTAAGACCATATTGAGAATTTACGTATCTATTTATAGGTCTATCTTATGGGGCCTTTTTCTTTCTCTCCCTATAGGTGTCCTTTATTTCGTTTTTCCATCTTTTCTTTTTGTCTTTTCCGTTATTCTTGACGGGTTGTTAGTAGGCCCATCACACATGCTTTTAGACGTATTTACGGAAAGGGGAATTTACGTAAAGAGAAACGGTAAGTGGAGGAGATTTGCATTAGCACTCTCTTACGATAATCCCTTGGCAAACAGTTCAGCAATATTGTCAGGAGTATTAATGCTGTTTGCAGCAATGAAAACGCATAGTTATCATTACTATTATCATTATTACAACTATTATTCCTAAGATAAACTGAATAAACTCCCCAGTTTACCGTATAATTTACAGTATGATAAGGAAAGCTTATACAAGGTATTGTAAATACGATTAGTAAGTGTACCGATACCAGACTTTATGGTACCTTAGAGTTCGGCCTTCATCGTGACTAATAGTCACTTTTAATGACTATTAATCACTCGGCCTCATCACTCCTCTTCTCCTCCCCACGCCTAGGTTAGGGAGTATGGACTCCCGGCCACGACATGGGGGAGTCTCATTGGATGCCTTTCCTCCACCTCGCGACTGCTCATCGACTTCACAGTGGCATCCTCTAATTAATTTTTGTAAGTAAAGCTTATAAACTTTACTTTAAATAATCAATCATGGTTCAAGTCACATTTCACTCAAAAATATTCTCAATGGGTCACGACAAGTACGGAGACCCAAAATACGCAATATACGTCCCAAAGAGTGTTCACGAGAAGATTAAGGGCTTATTAGACAGAGAGGTGATCGTAACTGTTATCCTACCAGATGATGAGAAGTAAGCTAATTGGTTCTAGGGAAGCTCTTGAAAACTTCCAATTCGTTACTATAAATGGTAGGGTTGAGTTTAATGAGTTGGATAGGATAGCTAGAATTGCTTATTATTACTCAAAGGCTGTAAAGGCTGGAATTAACCTAGCTTTAAGAGGAGTTTCACTAAATGAGGCTGTCAAGGACTTGTATAATATTATCCCTTATGCATTCTATGCTGAAACTGCTTATAAACAAGCTTTAGCCATTGTTGAGAATAACGGTAACAAGGTTGAGATTAGAAAGAAGTGGATCGCTTGTAGGGGGAATAAAAGCGATAAAGGAAAGGGGGATAAAATTTCACGTTTTGGATGACCACGTTGAAGTTAAAGCTAAAGACCCGTGGGGTAAGTGGATTTATGGAAAAGCTTATTTTGGAAAGGAGTACTTACCACTACTTCATGAGTTGGAAGAGTTGGCGAGTAATAAGGTAGAGGGTTATGGTGCTGTAATTAGTTTCAAGCATTACCCTATGATTCACCTCCAAATACCACTCTGGTTGTATCTGAAGTACTTCTCTTCACCAAAACCTAATGGCTATGGTTTGGTTGCTGGTTTTGATTTGAATAGTGATAGGTTGAACGTTGTTGTAGTTAATAAGGAGGGTAAAGTTATTACTACCAAAACGTGGTGGTATAGTGAGGTTGTTTCCCACGGTTTTCCTAAAGGGAAAGCTATGGCTTTACGTTTGAATGCTCTTTCACAAGCTCTCAGTTTCCTATCAAGGGTTGGTGTTGATTACGTAGCTTTAGAGGATTTATTCCTAGTTAAGAGGAGGAAGTTTACTAGGAGTAAGAGCGGTAATAGGAAGGTTTCACGTTTTGCTAAGAAGCAGTTGTTAGTCCACGGTGTTATTAAAGCACTTAGGTTGGGTTTCAACGTTATTCTAGTTAATCCAAAGGGTACTACAAACTCTGAAGAGCATGAAAAGGTGATGATGGAAAAGGGTTTCGATAGGCATACAGCCTCAGCTTACTTAATAGCCTTAAGGGGATTAGAAGTAATTAAAAATAACGAGTAGTTACGCAAAAATGTTACAGATATATTCCCCCTATTGCCTTTTTATTAACAAATTAGGGATTTACTTTGAAACCCTTCTATATGATTTAAATTTCCCTGCCCCACAATTATCTTATGCCTACCCTTCCCACGGAAATTACGACAACCTTAGAAACCTTATTGGTTTCTACCGTGATCTATTTAATCACCGTCTTCATACAACAAAGAACTAAGAAAAACAGTACGTTAAGGCTAATAGGTACAATATATGCTCCTGTGCGTTACTTCATAGAAGTAAAATATATAGATGCTGTAGCCAATATACTATCCTTATCATACTTATTTTTCCTTATTATTTCAGAACTTCTGCTTTTTCTACCAGGTAGCAATTCAGGCTATATTATAAAAATAATAGCTATTGTCTTTTTTATACTGGGAGCGCTATTATACCTCATTTACCGTAATTTCATGATTAAGAGAAACAAAAAAATAAAGGAGTTCATATATGAGAGTTCTGTTCATAGCACGTTAGATATAGATAGCCAACCCCTAAGATGGGAGGCAATATACCAGGGAACTCTAGTCCTAGCAGAAAGATACTTCTTATTAATCTTCATTGCAGTAGTCTTGATAACCTCAGCCTTGCTCTCCCTAAACAAGGGCTTTATAACCCTAGGTGTTACGCTAATTGGAGTTTATATAATATCATTCTTTCTATCGTTGCGTTATGCAGGGTTTATGCGTTTTTTATCTTTTGGACCATTCTATAAGAGACTAAAGATTTCCTTCATCGATACCAATGACGAGATAGAATCCAGATTATTCAATATCTTAAAGGATCCCGGTATATGCTTATGCATAGTAGACGATAAGGGAAATAAGTATTGCGGGACTCTGGAGGGCATTACCCATAGTGTAGTGATTAGAGATATGGATGGAATCCTAGTTAGTATCCCTTATGATCACGTTTACAGAGTGGAAGGATGTAAGGTTAAAGATGATAATACCGGATCCACCTTTCAACGATATCCTTAATAATACTCTTTTCTGCATACTCAGGATAATACTTGTAAGTATATGCTGCTAAATAGGTGGGTGGTTTATCCTTATACTTTTGGATAATTTCCATAGCTTTCTTCAATTTGTCTTCATCCTTATCTTTCAATTGGCTTAATAACTTTTTCGCATCCTCCTTACCTTTTTCCGTTAAAAAATATTTGAACACACCATCATCATCCCAGATATAGACTAGCTTTCCCTCCTTCTCTAATTTGTCCACAGCCTTCATTAACTCCTCAGAGTATGGACCATATTTACTTGCTTTAAATTTTACCCAGTGGAAGACCTCTTGGTTCACTAAGAAAACAAGTTTCTGCATCCTTGTTTCTGTTTCTATATGCCCTCCTGCTAATTCTAAGACTAAGAGCAGCAGCTTCTTTGCCTCTTCCGATGCCATATTTCATATTTCATATATATGCTTATATTCTTTTGCGAAATATGTCCCCAATACATAAAGTTAGAAAAGCGACTTCTTATTGGATTTTGAAAAATTGTTAAGTAAGCATTATTAGCGCTAATCTTTGGATCCAGGTTTTCTACTCCCGTTAGAAAAATTCAATAAACTCCCCAGTTTACCGTAAAAAATTCAAAACAACTATATACGGTCCTCTGGTTCTAATGCTGGACCTCTGTGGTTCATATACTGCGGTCCAAAAATGGTCCAGGCGGACTTCTATTTGGTAGTTAATCCTACCCAGATGTCGAGTTTTTTAATTGAATTATCTGACTCTTACGTTAACGGAATACAGTATTAACAAATCTGCTAATCCTGAGGGGTAAGAATTAGAAAGCTGCTTTTTGTAGCACTGTAAGACTATTTACATGTTCCTTGATCCTACTTAAGGTTTATTAAGGAGGACTTTTAGGACAAAATATTGTGCAAAAACTCCAGAATGCTGAGAAAATATTGATAATTTTATCTCATGGCTGTGCTACTTTAGAGCGTTTACAGGAAAAGACAGGGATCCCGAAGGGGGAGCTGCTGGTTTATTTGACATAGCTATATAAGAGGGGGCTAATTTACCGTAAGTGGCAAAAATATGGTGAAAAAAGTTCAGGGAGTATTGCTTGAAAAATAAGGAGGAGATTGCATGAGTGAAAATAACGAAAGCAGATACATTCAATCATTTGTGGAAGGATTAGCAGAGCCGTTAGTTGATCTATTAATTGAGTGTCTATCTTTATTAATCACAGTCATTAATGGAGCATTACAACAATTAACTCCTTCTTCACAATATACAGCGCAGTTTACAATGTTAAGTCCTTTTTTGGTTGTTATGCCTCTAGCTTTAATATTAATTTTTGCTTATATTAGGCCTTTAATTGATTGGCTAGACACGTTAGTTTATGCAATAGGGTTAATACTAGGAACCGCTATATTTATGTACGCTAACATTAGTAATGCAGGGCTTTTCTCAAATATTATTAGCAACGTCACTTTTAACATGTTATTAATTCTAGGGTTAATCATGTTGGGTTTAGTCACGAGAATTTATATATCGTTATTAAAGCAAGAACGAGACTATTGGTAAACTGGGGAGTTTAACGCTTTGAAACGCTAACTGTTATTTCCCCTTAAACGTTTTATAGTTCAGTTACATGAAAAGGGTACATAACACCGTGTTTATATAACAATTAACATTCGTTTTTGTTATATATCTGAAGTACTGTGGACCCGTAGGTCCCGGGTTCAAGTCCCGGCCCGAGCCCTTATTTTATATAAATTTGAAAGAAGACTCTTCATTTAGAGAAATATGACGTAACGGTTTTTGTTATATGACTTGTTATATGAGTTTTAAGGACGTTAAAGTAAATGGTGTTCAACTCTCAGTTATAATAAAATAGTTATATGAAAAAGAGGGAAAGGAATGAAGATATCTAATGATTAATTGAAAAAGATCAATGAGGCGCAAAGAAAGAAAACACTGCAATATGTAGCTGAGAAATACGGCAAGCCTGAAGAGTTCTCTTCTCCTTACTGGTATATGTTGAGGAATGGGAAGAGGCAAATAAGCGATAGTGCCCTCAAGATTTTATAAACGAACGGCAAACCTCGCTCCTCAAGGCGGGGAGGAGGTCAGAACACCCTAAGTACACTTGGTTATAGTTATTAGGAAATTGTAGAACTCCATGGCCTTTCTGTACCCTTCATCACTCATTGAGCCGCAATTCCATCTATGGCATAATCTTTTCTTGGTATAGCTTCCATAATACTATAGTGAATTATACCTTATATAGTGAACTACCCCCTCCCCCCTTAAAGGGCTAGGCTTGTCGCTCTCTATCATTAGGTGATGACCCAATGCATGTAGTGGGATTTTAGGTCTTCCCTCCAGTGCAATGCATCGCAGGATGAAATTTTAATGAGGTCCCCCCCCCATTTTCGTTTCGGGATATCGTTAAATTTATAAATATAATGTAGTGAGTTGTGCGGGACCCTAATGGAAATGAGGTAAGGCGTAAATGGATAGTGGCATCGGCGTGGCCCTACATATATAGCATTCCACACCTTGGAAATATGGTTGGCTCCGTTCTATCCGCCGATGTCTTCGCTAGGTACCTCAGGTTAAGGGGCGATGATGTCCTATTCGTGAGCGGCAGCGATGAGCATGGAACGCCAATAGAGGTGGAGGCGATAAAGCAGGGAATAGAGCCGAAGCAATTAACCGATAAAATGCATGAATTAATAAAGGGATTATTCAGGGAGTGGGAGATAAGTTTTGATAATTATACTAGGACCGAGAGCGAGACGCATAAGGAGTTCGTGAGGGGATTCTTCATGAAGGTCTATAATAATGGCTATGTCATAACAAAGGATGAGGAGATGCCGTATTGCCCCAGGGATAAGATATATTTGCCGGATAGATTCATAATAGGTAAGTGCCCCTTCTGCGGCTACGATAAGGCCAGGGGGGATCAATGCGAGAATTGCGGGCGGCTGCTCGAGCCAAAATCATTAATAGAGCCCAGGTGCGCCATATGCGGCACTAAGCCCGAGTGGCGCATCACTAAGCACTGGTACCTGGATTTAAGGAGGCTTGAGGATAAGGTCAGGGATTACGTAATTAATAATAATAATTTGACGCCCAACGCCAAGCAAATGAGCCTATCCCTCCTTAGGGAGGGGTTACGGCCGCGCGCCATAACTAGGGATAATAGGTGGGGCATACCGGCCCCCTTCCCTGGAGCAGAGGGAAAAACCATATATGTTTGGTTTGAGGCGGTGCTTGGATACATATCCGCCGTCATAGAGTACTTCAATGGAGGAGAAAAGTGGAGGGATTACTGGATGAATCCGGAGACCAGGGTTATCTTCTTCATCGGTAAGGACAATATACCGTTCCACGTAATACTATTCCCCGCGCTTCTAATGGCCACTCAAGAGCCTTACGTGTTGCCTTGGTCGACATCCTCCACGGAGTACTTGCTGTATGAGGGCATGAAGTTCTCCAAGAGCCAAGGAATAGGCATATGGATAGATGAGGCAATAAAATTGCTGCCCGTCGATTATTGGAGGTTCTTCCTTGTGATGACTAGGCCCGAGAACAGGGACTCCAACTTCTCCTGGAGCCAATTCGCGGAGGTAATTAACTCAATACTAAATGATGTAGTGGGCAACTTCATACATAGGGTATTGACCTTGGCCGCTAAGCAGGGATTCGCGGATGAGCCCATGGAGGATGAGGTTGTCGAGAAGGCATTGAAATTATTGGATGATAGCGCTAAGCATTATGAAGGCGTGGAGCTGCGGGATGCATTATTATCGGCCGTTGAGGTGGCTAGGCTGGGCAATAAGTACCTGAATGATTTGCAGCCCTGGAAAATGAGGGGGGACGAGTCTAGAAGAGCGTTGGCTAATGCCTTGCTCATGGTTAAGTCCCTGGGCGTGGCTCTCTACCCAGTGATGCCGAGCAAGATGGGAGAGCTATGGTCAATGCTTGGGGTGGACGCCAACACCATTAAATGGAGCATCATTCACGATTCATTGAGTAATCTGCACATAAATAACGTGCATCCCCTCTTCAATAAGCTGAGCGATAAGGACTTGAAGGCCATTATCGATAAATTAAGCCAGATTAGGAGGGAAGGAAATCAATTTAAGCAGTGACCGCTTGATTCCCTCATGGAGATAAACATAGAGAAATTATTGAATATAGATTATGGATATGCATCCCAGAGAATCGCCAGCTTCATCTCATCCTATATAAGGGATGCGGGGGCCAAGGGGGCGGTAATAGGATTAAGCGGAGGAGTTGATTCAAGCGTCACAGCCGCGCTCCTGGTGAAGGCGCTGGGAGCCAGCAATGTCATTGGCGTGATAATGCCATACACAACGACTCCGCAAGTGGATATAGATGATGCGAAGAGGCTGGCCGAGTCCCTGGGCATTCAGTACTACTATGTTCCAATAAATGACATCCGCAATTCGCTGGCTAAATCAATACCCATCTTCTCCGAGTCGGAGACAGTGACTAACGGCAATATATTGCCCAGGATCCGAATGACTATCCTTTACTACTTCGCCAATAGATTCAACATGATGGTGGCGGGGACAGGGGACAAGAGCGAGATACTGATTGGGTACTTCACTAAGTACGGCGATGGGGGAAGCGACTTGCTTCCCATAGGCGATTTATATAAGGGGCAAGTGAGGCGGTTAGGCATTTTCCTGGGGATACCGGAGGACATAGCTATGAAGCCCTCCAGTCCCAGGCTATGGGAGGGGCAAACCGCGGAGGGAGAGCTCGGCGTGAGCTATGATGATGTGGATGTGATCCTACATGCATTGGTCGACCTAAGGTTATCGCCTGAAGAAGCCGCCGAGGCCACAGGTAAACCCATCTCGACGGTGATGAGGATCTGGAGGAGAGTAATCAATACGGAGCATAAGCGTAGGTTACCGCCGATACCCAGAATTGGGCTTAGGACCGTGGGGATAGATTGGCGCATGCCGCTAAATAAGGATGGTTAATTCACCAAATAGTTCTCTTCCGTTCCCCAATTACTTGGGAATAGAGATCAACTGTCTCCTTCGCCACTAAGCCCCAACTATACTTATTAATTATTGTTTGCCTAGCATTGCTTCCAATATATCTACGCTTCCCCTCATCGCTTAGTAGTAGATCAATGAAGTAAGCTATGGAGTCGGAGTCCTCGGGATCCACAGAGACCCCATTAATCATGTGCTGAATTATCTCGGCGGGGCCCCCGCGATTAGGCCCTATAACTGCCTTCCCAAGCGACATGCCCTCTAGAACGCTTATCCCAAATGGCTCATACCTGCTGGGGAGCACAACAACATCGGACATGCCTATGACATTGTATAGATCATTATCGGGCAAGTGGCCGGCGAAGTACACCTTACCCCCGAGGTCCCGCGAGGCATTCATCAGGTACTCGCGCATTGGTCCATCACCAGCCATGATTAGCTTAACGTCCTGTCTCCTGGATACCACCTTCCTGAACGCCTCTATCACCTTATCGGGGCCCTTCTCATAAACCATTCTCCCGAAGAACACTATTATTTTCTCCCAATCAGAGGCGTATAGATGCTTCCTGCTCCAATCCACCTTAAAGTTAAGCAATTCGCTGGCGACGCCGTTGGGAATCATGCTTATCTTGTTGGGCGGGGCATTGAGGACTCTCATAACTTCATCCCTCATATAATTACTGCATACTATTATCCTCCATGCTTCGAACGCCATGAGCCACTCCCATTCATGTATGTGCCTCGACTCAATTGATCGTATTCCGCCCCTCCTGCCGTGCTCGGTTGCATGAATGGTAGCTATTAGGGGCGTCCTCACCGCGTGCTTAATGGCTACGCCGCTCGGCGCTGTTAGCCAATCATGCACGTGAATTATATCTGGCTTCCATGTCTCAATTATGCTTGATGCCTTGTGAATCATTTCCATATTGAATGAGTGAACCCAGGAAATGAAGTCAAGTATCTTTATCTTAAATGGATTCACCCGTATCACGTCTACGCCGTTGATTTCCTCCTCGACATCCTCATATCCATAATTTATGGTGATCACCTTCACATCAATGCCCAGCTTAGCCAATTCAGTTGTCAAGTAATACGCGTGGCGACCCAGTCCACCCACTATATTGGGCGGGTATTCCCATGATAAATGAAGAACCCTCACTTGACATACACCTCCAGCACCCTATCCAGGGGCAGGTCCGGAGTCGCTAGTAACGGTTGCTTAACAGTGTAATTAGATAGGAGCGACTCATAAGCTTGCTTGCTGTGGACCAGCAATAAATCACTCTTGGAGAAAACATACTCCTCAACGCTAGCTATTGATGCGCTTAAGCTAGATGAGCGTGGATCCCCCCTCTGGTACTCTGTGGATAAAACGCTGCAAAACATCTTGGAACCATCGCCCAGGAGCACCTTAAACGAGTAAGCCATTAGGCATCCCCCCCACTCAAATCCGTGAATTACCCCTATCTTCCTCCTGATCAAGTAAGGCAACTTACGCATTACTTGGGAGGGGAGGGAGAGGCCATAAGCCACAACGCTTGGGTGATCCCTAACATCTAGCCCTATCCTGAGCAGGTTAATGCCGAATAACTCGTCATCGCTGTCCCTATCGCTTGGAACAACGACATAGACATCCCAACCCATCGAACGAAGGCCGCTCGCCATAATGCCCACCAAGTAGCCCAGGTCAGTAACGGCGCTGCCGAGGAAAGGATATTCCCATGAAAACAAGGCAACAGATAAAGCCACGTATTTGTAACGCTTAATCGGTTTAATAAGTTAACTCAACAATCCCATGGTAAATTACATCATCCTCATGATGGAGCCTCTACGTGAAGGCTATGAAACCGATTTTTCACGCGTCTAGCCCTTATTCCATGAGTGCCCTATTACATTTCCACATATAGGCATTGCGAAGAAAGTATTATATATTTATCCCAAATCCGAGTTCACTAGGATTTGCCCATACCCCGCCCTAAAGGGCGAGGTATGCCGTTCGTTCATCAAGAGAACTTACTCATTACCCTCATCATGCCTTTCCTCGTGAGGAATACTGCATCATCTATTAACTCTACATACCCATTGCTGCTGAGGTCATTTATTATTCTCCTCAACTCGTCCTCCCCCATATTAATTAACCTGGCTAGATCCCTTACCCTTATCGAGTGCTCCTTGCTGACGGCGGAATTAAATTGAAGCACAGTCAACACATGCTGAACCACATGCTCCATAATATAACTAATCCCATTACTAACTTTATAAGCATTAACCGATTAATTATTATTCCTAAGCCTTAGAACGCAAGCCTTGCCTCTAATTTATTGATATTTAAATCCCATCTCGCATAGATGATTGGGCTGGGCTTAAGTTAATTTAATTGATTCTATATCGAAGTATCTCTTGGCTAATAGAATCGCCCTATTTATGTTCTTGCCGTTCTTGCCTATGGCAACGGCCTTCTCCTCCTCGGAAACCGTTACTATGGCTACCTTGCCATCACTCGGCAACTTAGTTATCTTGATGCTGTTTATCTTTGCGGGATACAATGCATTCCTAATGAAGTCCTCCGGAGCCTCGCCGTACTCCACGACCTCCGCATCCTTGCCCAAATGCTCCCTTAATCTCCTGATATTTATGCCATTCTTGCCGACAGCCAATGGAGCGAAGTTCTTATCAACGATGAATATGACCCTGTTATACTTATCATCTATTATGGTATCTCGCGGCGTTATGCCGGTTATGCTCTCAAACAATGCCGCATACCTCAACTCCTCCTCTGTTATAACTATGTTGGGCATTCATTAATCACCTTATTAACTCAAGTATATTGCTTTCGCCAGGCTCAAGCACTGCTAGCAGGGCCACCTTATAAGGCTTACGCATGGCGGCGCCGAGCTCCCAACTCGAGCCCGGATAGATGAATATTGGGGTTTGATTCAGTTTAGCATAGTACTCCACTTCCTGCCTTACCTGTGCAGGCGCATTGGCGGCTAATATTGCTAGCTTAGCGCTGCCATTTATTATTGATTTAATTGCACGATTGCTCCCAATCGCGATCTTGCCTGTATTCAACACCACTTGCAGTTCTCTGCCTATATCTATCATAACCTATAACCCCCATTCACACCCACCACTTAAAAACTTTTCCTAAAGAGTGCTGTGTTGCATGACTTAAGCGTGCAGTGTGAAGTTTTTAGTTCAAGCCTCTTCTTCTATTTATACAGTGAGGCGTAGAATGTGACCTCTGATAAAGGCTGGAGCAAGTACTGATGCGCTTGTTAGGAGGGGCGAAATCCTCCTCGACTCCTCAACCATAAACGGAAAAGAATAAACAACTAAAAAGGCAAAGTAGGCGAACCATACCATCCAAACTCACCCATCATGCTGCTAGGCCTCATCAGAATCCTCCACCACACCATACAGACAACTAGAAGGCTTCATCAGAGCACTCGCAAAATACGTAAGGACTACAAGCACCAGACTACACCACAATATGCAGAATAAACAAACATAAATCGAAGAAACTTTTCAAATCCACAACCGTAAGCCTAGCAGATTCATTGGGCATAAAACACAATGGTGGGTGGATGAGAAAGGTGTGGAAGGTGAAGAAGAGTTATCTAAAGATACGCTTCGCCGCCAACACCAAGACAAAGCAGATCGTATCCATGTAACATCTGGGAAAGTTCATTATGGTGAGGTGTTGAGAAGGCTTGTTAGAGTTGCGATGAAGGGCGTGAAGGTGAGAAGGGTGCGGATGGCGTATGATTCGAGGATTTTTTCTTGTCTCAGAGTGGTATAAACTGATTAGGGTGAAATTCTGTTGCGAGGAGTGTGGGGTGTCCGTCAGGGATGTGTTGGGGCGGAGGGCGCTTGGGCCTAGGGCTTGGGGCAATGCATCGTTTTGGTAGGGTTGTTGAGGGCGTTTTCTCTGTTGTGAAGCGTTTGGTGAACGTGTTGGCGAGGTTTGTTAATAAGGGGTCTTTTTTTAACCCTTTAGGGTTGTGGGGATGTCTCACACTGATAAACCCAAAGACTTTTATATTACGGCGGCGTAATTATTACGGCGGCGTAATAATGTTATTTGACGTTAGGCCCAAAGAAAACAGAAAGGATTTGTACGATAGGGAAAAAGAAATTGAAATGATAAAAGATAGCATACAAAGAAAAACATGGATAGTAGTTTTAGGAATGAAAAGGGTTGGGAAGACCAGTATAGTTAACGTTTCCGTAAACGAAACTAACAGCCTTGTATTAAATCTGAATTTGATTAGAATTTACAATCCGAAAAAGAGTAATTATCCAAGGTCTTCTTTCATCAATTTGTTTCTCGAAAGCATCAATTCAGCTATCAAGAAATACACGCTAGGCGGCAAAGTTTTAAGAGTTGTTTCTAACATTTTGGGCATCGACGAGAGTTCATTTATAGATTTTAATGCAGTCAAGATAAGGGCAGGACTAAAGAAATTCAGAAACGAGGATATAGGATTTGTGACAAGAGAAATGGATGAGCTAGCGAAAGACAATGGAAAGAATCTGGTAATAATTTTTGATGAGGCGCAAGAGCTTGCGAAGGTTAACGGAATTAATTTTTCCTCCGTGTTACACGATATTTATGACTATTGCAAAAACACGACCATCATATTTACTGGAAGTATGATCGGAATTTTGGAAAAAGTTCTAAAGAACATTGAGTACGAGAAACCCTTCTTTGGAAGGTATATAAGAAGAATTTACTTAGAAAGGTTTGACAGGGAAGCCAGCAAAGACTTTCTGATTAAGGGGTTTGAGGAGGAAGGGGTTAAAATTAGTGATGAAGTTTTAGAGGACGCTTTAAACAAGTTTGATGGCGTTCCTGGCTGGTTAACATTTTTTGGTTCTGAATACTCGTTCTCTTTAAAGCACGGTAAAGCGATAAAAGTGGATGATATAGTAAAAATGGCTATAAAAGAAGTAAAGGAAGAAGCCAAAGACTTTATTTTGAGCACACAATCAAAGGAACGCTATTCAGCGACAATTTTGGCGTTAGAAAGGCTTGGGGGCAAAGGCGAACTAAAACAAATCACCAAAGTTGCGAGTACGCTACTTGGAGAAGATGTTCCAGAACCTAGAATTTATGAAATATTAAACAGATTGCTGGATTATGGGTTCATAGAAAAACAAGCTGAAGAATACAGTTTGTTAAGGGATTTACCGAACAAAGTTGGGGTGGTAGAAGCCGCAAGCGAGGTGCTGAGCTCCCAGCACTAGAAGGGACAGGCTTGTCATTCACTTTATCAAATTCTTGAGGGCGCTTGGGCCTAGGGCTTGGGGCAATGCATCGTTTTGGTAGGGTTGTTGAGGGCGTTTTCTCTGTTGTGAAGCGTTTGGTGAACGTGTTGGCGAGGTTTAATATGGTGAAGGAGGCGCTTATGCGTATTTGTATAATATTTTTGTGGCGTTGACGAGCTAGTGCCAGAAAAATACCTAGGAAGTGCGCACCAGAAAATCATGCAACACAGCACTAAAGAGAACACAGCACGACAAGAGGGAAAACCCCCTAGTTTTGTGTTCACATGATGAAGTACTCAACAAGCCTTGCCCTTTAGGATGGAGCGAAGATGGGTAAGGCCGACCCCCCTCCCCGCCATTTGGCGAGGGGTCCCCGAGGTTTGGGGGACGCCCCATTATGGGCGCCGCTCATTCCCCTGGCATTGCGGGGTCGGCCCATTCCCCACTGATTGAAGGGAAGCCAATTACCCCACCAACGCCAGGGCTTAGGCTTTACTCAGCCTTGAAAGGCGAGGGTCGTCGTTCATTTTATCACCAGGGCTCTCGTTTTAAGCCAAGCAGGTACGCAGCGGCATTAGTGGCTAAGTGAATTGGGGGAGTTAACAACACTGCTGCAATTATTATGGGGATGCTTATCGTAGTTGGATCAATTAGCCTAGTGACCAGTAATGCTGTCACTATGAAGTCCAACTGATCAAGAAATGGGGCTGGTGCACCCCTCGGTAAGCCTAGTCTCCGCTTTATGAATGCGCCAATTAGGTCCCCCACCAATGCCCAGAACGATAAGGAGAAGCAATCCAATAGGGTTGGGTAAATCATGGAATTGCCGCTGAACGATTCTATTATGGTCACGGTTAAGCCCCCTATCAGCGTTCCAGCCATGACTCCGAAAAGGAAGCCCTCAATGGTCTTGCCATCGCCCAGTATTCTCCTTCCATCCCAAAGGCATTTACCCATATCAATTGGCGTTCTCCTACTTATCAACTTAGAGGCGACCACTGGGGTGGCATTAGCTACATAGGCGGGCCAAATTATGATCAAGGCCTCCACAATGAGGCGGGGCAAATCCATAACTATCACGATCCTTTGCTATTGGATATCAATGACTTAACATATGAATCGCATTGAGCCTTATATGAGCAGTACCTACAATTAAGAGGCGACTCCCCGCGCACCCGGCGTGGGGTTAATGGGCAATTCCTGACATAATAAGTTGGGAAGCAATCGCTGCATATAACCGTGCTGCCCTTAATGTAGGCTACTTTAGCCGTATCCACCGTGGAGCCGCATATCGAGCACTTCACAGATGGCGAATTAGCGGCGGTTTAAAAACAAAACCCAACGCTCAAATTCATTGGATAAAAAGGGGATTAAGAAGAGGAATTGATTTTATTTATTGGGATGCGCCTTGAGGCAAGTAAGCCGGGTCCGAGAACTTCTCCTTTAGGCCCGACATGATGCCCCATGGATAGAACACGAGAAGCGATACTGCAACTGTTATTAATGTGGCTAAGTTGAAGGATATTATGTTTAATGCGCCATCGCTGCCTATATAAGTCATCACGAGCAGGAATGCTATGTATGCTATGTACCAAAGGGAATTAATGAAGTGCCTTAAATCCCTCATTGCTGTTCCCCGCACAATTGGAATTATTAATCCAAATATCGCGACGGCGCCCGTTAATAGGATAACCGCGTAGTACACCGTTATCCAGCCGCTCCAGAATATTATCAGCGACGCGGAGGCGAACGCTATTGGCGCTATTATGGAGCCGCCCGGTATCTTATACTTAGTAACTCCCTGCCTGCGCGACACTATCATGGCCACGGGATTCACGCTGAACCCCAGGTAACCGGCAACCACCGCATCCTCTATTAATCCATATATGCTGGGCACGGGTGCCGCTATGAATGCCAACACGGCTCCAACCAGCGCCGTTATGAGTAGGGCCCAGTACGGTATTGAGTACCTCTCGTGTATGTACTTCACTATGTTAGGCATTATCTGGGTCCTTCCCTGGGCGAAAAGAACTCTAGTGCCTCCCCCCAAGTATATGTAGCCCACCACGAATGGCCCTATTATGCCAACTATCACTGTTAAGATGAATAATAATTGCGCATTATAGTCATGGGCGATCGTTATGAATGGGTTACCCGGTATGTTGGCGACCGATGCCCAGGCGCCGGCACTCATGCCTAGCTTACTCCAATTTATGCCCGTGACGAAAACGAAGTCCAGCAATAAGTATATCAATAATTGGCCAATCACCACGAGAACAATCGCGAGGGGCAGTTTCCTATAGTTCCGGCTCTCCTCGGCGTAATCCGGCAATACCCTTATCCCTCCAAAGGCGAACATGGCGAAGGGTATGGCAAGGAATACCCCTGGGAAGCCGAAGGGCAGGAATCCATTATATGCAAATAGGTTTCTAGCGTCGAAGTAGGCCGCGGCTAAACCGATGGCTAGGGCTATGTAGAACACAAGCTTAACTGCGCCGAAGGACGCGGTTGAGCGGCCAAATGCCTTTACTCCATAATAATTGAACGGTATCATCAATATCATCAATAGAACCGCGACGACCGCGCCTATCAGCGTTGGTGCGCCGCTGCTGGTGACTAGGTTGGGGTAAAATACGGAGAGGCCATCCACTACTGCGAATGCCTCTATTGGAGGAATAAATATGTACCATATTAGGTCCGCCAAGGAGTTAATCATATTGGTGAACCAACCATGGGTATATAAGGCATATCTAGAGGGGCCGCCTGCCTCTGGATAAGTGGTGACTAACTCAGCGTAGGTTAATCCGATGAAGAAGTAGAATATGCCGCCCAATAACCATGCCAATACGCTGCCCGGCCCCGCTGATCCAGTCATTGCTGCGGTGCTAAATAATATTCCAGTGCCAACCGCCCCAGCTATCCCTATTATAACCAGCTCCGTGAATGAGAGCTCCTTCCTTAATTGGCGGCCCTCTGGTCTTACGTCATCTTGGCTCATAAATATGCTTTTCACATCTATTTTTAAGCATTATTCAAATATTTGATATACTTACAGTAACAAACATCAAATATAATTAATATAGTTGCTATTTAATTATTAAATTAATTAGAATTCATCCCTGACCCCGCCCCGGGATGATGTTTCCCGCTCCTTTATCAGCGTCCTCTTAGGATTAACCCAGTATGCCTTGAGCATACATGCTTCTTATGCTGCTTAATTCCCTAAACCTGGAGAGCCTGAATATATCTGCAAACGATCGTGGACGACCATATTCTATCGTTTCCGCTATCATTATTCCAAGCGCTGGAGATAGCTTGAAGCCGTGGCCGCTTAACCCAACGCAAGCTATCACGTTCCTTATCGGTTCGTCAAGTATAGGCATCCAGTCGGGCGTCACGTCATAGAGCCCGCCCCATCCATCCATGAATCCCATATTAAGGGCCCACTTAATCCTCCTAGCCGCGCTCTCCATATACTTAAGCGCCTCATCCATTCCAGGCCTATCCAATGGATTAAAGGAATCAGCATCATTCACAATGTTTAATCCAGGATCAAGGTCCCCCAACAATGCGCTGGAGCTGCCTTCAGGTCTTAAATAGAAGTTATTAATGGTGTCGAAAATTATGGGCATGCCCCTATCCGTCTTGACTCTAATCGTTTTCTCCGCTATTATGCTTATGGGAAGCTCCATTGGAAGCACCTTATTTGCCCAAACACCCACGGCCACTACATACTTATCCCCCCTTAATTCGCCGTGGCTGGATGTGATTATCCTTGGCTCATCATTCACAATCGAGAGATGCGCCTCATCGATGATAAATGAGGCGCCCAGTTCCTTGGCTCGGGCAGCGAATGCATTTGCAACCATGGTTGTATCGGCGTATCCAGCATCATTCTCCCACGCAATTAGCTCTCCCTCCCTTATCTCTGCATCTATTAATTCCTTGGCCTTCTCATGATCCATTAACTCAATATCAACACCTAATTCCCTCAGCATCTCCACATTTCTCTTCAGGTAATTATCGGCTATCACGAGGAGCCCCGTTCTCGTGAATGCATTGTCGCCGAACTCCTTATTGAATTCCTGGAAGAACCTCAAACTATAGAGGGCCATCTCGGCGACCTCCCTCACGCTATAGAATGCCCTCACTATGCCGGATGAGTAGGCGGTCATGCCTTGCCCAATGCCTCGCTTATCGATAACCGTTACCTTATAACCCCTCCTAGCCAAGTTATATGCTGCACTGCTTCCCGTGGAGCCTGCTCCTATTATTATGACATCGCTCCCCATAAAGCCCCCACGCGATTCCCACTTAATTAATTAACGCAAATATTGCGGCTCATCCAATTCATGATTTCCCTTAATACGCTGGGGATTTGAGGCCCCTCAAGCGATAGGCTAAGATAAGTGTTCCCCAATTAAGCTTTAAAATGCTTGTTTCAGCATCATTGATGTGTATCTATTCGACATTGCAGTGACCCTAATTGCAGTGCATTTCTTAGTGCCCATCACGTATTATGCAGTGGTGAGGGGTTGGCTGAGGAAGCCATGGCCTCAGGTGACCGGCATCGATCCGCCGACGGTATCCGTAATGATACCGACCTATAATGAGGCAAGCGTAATAGGGAAGAGACTGGAGAACATAGCTAAACAGGGGTATCCCCTGGATAAGCTGGAGGTGATTGTGATCGATTCAAGCAATGATGATACCGCCGACATAGCGACTAAGTGGGCTGAGAAGCTGGGGCTAAATCTGAAGCTGATCAGGGAGAGGGAGAGGAGGGGGAAGGCAATGGCATTAAATGCTGGATTAAGGCAGGCAAGCGGGGATATAATTGTTCTGGCTGATGCGGATGCCTTCTGGGGAGGAGGGGCGTTGCCGAACGCCGTCACATGGTTCTCCAATCAAGCCATTGGCGCTGTTTCATGCGTTAAGAAGCCCATTTCAGGAGGGGAAGAGGAGGAGACATATAGGGATCTCTATAATCTGCTTAGGATAGGGGAGAGCAAGAAGTACTCGACGCCCATTTTTCACGGCGAATTAGCGGCATTCAGGAGAAGCCTCCTGGATAAATTGGGGGGATTCCCAACGAATCTTGGCGCTGATGATAGTCACACCGCTACGAGGATAGTTGGGCTCGGCTTTAGATCCATTATCCCGGATAATGTTACATGCAGCGAAATAGTGCCTAATGAGGATTTCATCAATTGGAAAATAAGGCGGGCACAGCACTTGATACAGCACTTCATTGCAGCGATCAGGTTAAGGTATCCCAGGGAGTTTCTGCCAATACTGTCCGCTGAGTTCTATCTCCACGTGATTAATCCATGGATGCTAGCGCTAGGCATTGCCTTACTTGTGGCGAGCCATGGATTGCCGGCGATCGCGATTCTAGCCATAGGTGTGGCGGCAATTGCTTGGGGGCCCTATAGGACATGGATGCTGCAGCAAGTTTACCTGCTTGCAGCTAGCCTGCGAAATACCTATACTAAGGAATTAATATGGAGCAAGCAGGAAAAGCATGGCGTGGAGACCAGTGGATACAGCTGACCTCCTCCCCGCCTTTAGGGCGAGGCTTCCCAGAGGCCTAGAGGGATGCCCCATTATGGGCGATACTCGTTCCCCTGGCATTGTGGGGTCGGCTCCCCGCTCCTCACTGATTGAGGGGAAGCTATTACCTCACCAACACCAGGACTTAGGCTTTATCCCCCCAAAGGGCGAGGCTTGTAATCCATTTTATCAGTGTTTGGGCAGGAGGGGCCTCGTTAGGCATCGGATTCAATGATCATTTTTTTGGTTTATTGGAATTGGGCAAGAGGTAGCGCCACAGTTAAAAATGCTGAAGAGGGTAATTGGAGCATGGATAATATAGGGACTCTAGAGGATAATATTTTAATAATACTAAGGGACGGCGAGTACATCGAGGGAGAGGCCGCCCTATTATATAGTGAACTAAGCAATAAGGCTAGTGATCCGCTGGTTAAGACCGTGTTTCAAATAATTTATCACGACTCATTAAAGCACAAGGATGTATTATCGCTAATTGAGGACTTATTGATCAATACAGTTAAGATGCATGTAAATATAGAGTCCGTGATTAGCCAACGACGGAACTTGGATGCCATGGTTGCCCAAATGATCGATATAATAAGGGATGTACGGAACTCTGTGAGAGGCTCAATAACTATTAAGGAATTAAGCAATATAGCGGATAAACTAGAGAGACTGGAGGACATAGAGGAGACACAACTAACTAGTTACGAGTTCTTATCCAGCGCCATATCTAAATCAATGGATCCAAGAGTACAAGTAACCCAAGTACTTATCCAGAACATTATAAATGACGAGAAAACCCATAAGGACCTCCTCGAAAAAATCACCCAAATAACCTAGATTTTTATAATGATTACTCGGAGGCCTATTGTTTTAAATTAGATGAGGGGGAGGCAAGGGCAATTCAAGCCAATCGCGTTTAGATCAAAGCCGTAATGAATCCTCGTAAAGCCGCGGCGAAGCTCCATTACCTCCGGCTTAACCTTGTTCGGCTCCACTCCCTGAATAACCACCTTAGCTATTAGCCTAGCTACTTCACTCATCTCGCTGACACCCATGCCTACCCTAGTCATTTCCTGCACGCCCATCCTTATTCCGCTGGGCCTCACTGGGCTCTTGTCCCATGGAAGCATGTTCTTATTCACTATTATGTTTGCCTCCTCCAATGCCTTAGCGATTGGTCCACCGCCGCCGAATTTCGAGACATCCATGGCCACTTGATGCGTCGCGGTGAAGCCGTGCTCCTCCGCCACGACGGGTAATCCAAGGGAGTGAAGGGACTCCGCGAGGGCCTTGGCATTCCTCCTCACGGCGGCCGCGTACTCATCGCCGTAGGTCAGCATCTCTATGGCTGTAACTATCGTCGATGCATACCTGTGCAGGTGGTAATTGGATGTCATTACTGGGAACACGGATCTCTGTATTTCCTTGAAGAGGTCCTCCCTGGATGTGAAGATGACTCCTCCCTGGGGTCCCGGGAATGTCTTGTGAGTTGATGAGGTCATTATGTCGGCCCCCATCTCTAATGGGTTGGGGAATTGATGACCAGCTATTAATCCAAGGACGTGGGCCGAGTCATGCATTAGCACTGCGCCAACCTCGTGAGCCGCATCCGATAATTCCTTAATTGGGTGCGGAAACAGGTAGAGGGAGGCGCCGAGCAGCACTAGCTTTGGTTTCTCCTCGATTATTAATTTCCTGGCGGCATCCACATCAACATTAAAGGCATCCTGGCTCCAGGGCAGGTATGACACCCTTAACCCGAATGCCTTTGGCGCCCCCGTCTCATTATGACTTATGTGTCCCCCTGCGGCGGTTGGTAGGGATACTATTTTCTCGCCTAGCCCCGCCACTGAGTGATAAACGGCCATATTAGCCACGGTGCCTGATATGGGCCTTACATCGGTGAATTTTGATGAGAATAGCGTGGACATGAGGTCAACAAGCATTTGCTCAGCCTCATCTATTAGGGATACTCCCTGATAGTACCTTTTACCTATTGTTCCCTCCGCGTACCTACCCATCATATCGTTGAGGTAGAAGTACTCCGCCAGCGGCGACATAACGTTCTCGCTCGGTATTAAGTTAATTGTTTCCCGCCGCCGCCAAGTATTGTGCTTATCCATTATTGAGCGAAGCCTATTCAGCGATGCTAATGCTTCCTCCTCTCTCATTAACTGAACCAATGAGGAGCACTATTAAACACTGCGCCCACTACTCCCTGGAGTATAAGTAGGGTATTCCAAACATCTTGGCGAGATCCGGATTAAGGGATGCAACGTCCTCCCTGGATACCTCGTGAATATCATACTTCCCAAGCGCCGACACAAGCATCTGAGTCTCCACCTTAAGGGCCTCAATATAATTACTGACCCCCTCCTCGCCCTTAACCATGGCGGCGAGAATCATTGGGCGACCAATATAGATGCCGCTCGCGCCGAGCGCCACTGCCTTAACCACATGGGTTCCATTATACATCCTGCCCGCCAATAATAGGCTCACCCGGGCCCCGCCTAGTTTAGCGTCCATTATCTTCCTTAGCCCAACAATGGCTGGGTATCCTAGATCCTTCATCGCGACCGAGGGAGCCATGCCTGTTCCGCCTTCCTTTCCATCTATCACGACCGCGTCCGCGCCCTCCTCATCGGCTATCCTAATCACGTCAGAGACATCCCTGTAGGGGCCCGTCTTTATCCATATCCTGGCCCTCGGGTAGTTATTCCTCATCATTCTAATTGTTCCCCTAAGTATGTCCTGGGTAAACGTGCCTGGAACCGAGTACCTCTCCACGTACTTATCCCTAGTGCTCAGGGGATCCTTCAGGAAGTGGTACTTCTCCCTCACCTTAATCGCGTCCTCCCTCCTCATCCTTATCACGCCCCCAAGGCCCGGCTTAGCTCCCTGACCAACCTTAACCTCAAAGCCTATCCTGCCCTCCTCTATGAATGGCTCCAGATCCTTGTCGCTATAGACCTTGTTCCAGTGCTCATCATATGAGTCCTCAACGTTTTGCTGAATGAAGACGCCGCCATGCCCATCCAGGTTAGTTAGGTACGCCATGATTCTCTCCTTAAATGAGGGGTGAAGCCGGCTCCTCCTGGCTCCATACCCCCGGACAGTGGCCACGTTCTCCCCGATACCCATGGGTATGCCAGCCTTAGCTGCCGCCCGAGCCACTTGAATCGAGTACCTACTCGCAATGTCCGTGGAGCCCATTGATGCAACCACGAAGGGCAGCGACGACTTGAAGCCGCCCAGCTGCGTCTCCAGATTAACATCCGTGAACACTGGTTCCCGGAGGAGCTCCGCCATTTTCTCAAGCCTCCTGGGAGTGAATGCAGGGGGCATTAGGACTAAGTCATCCATGGAGAGGAAGCGAGGATAGTGGCGGCGAGTAACGGAGGACCCCAGAACAGCGGCGCCGTAACCGCCTAATTCCCCGAATGGATATGCACCCTCCTCGCCGCGCAGCGCCTTGATGGATATCTCATCAAATGGGTAATCATCGATGAACTCCCTTAACCCCCTCAGGAGCGAGAGACGGGCCCTCACCTTAACTAGAAGCTCCGCGACCTTCATTGCTATGCTGGACATGATTACCGCCTCAAGGAGACACTATGCCGGCTACCTTGGGATAGGGGCGAGCCTCCCAGACCCCCCTTAATCCACATAGGTAACGAACGAGCCGCTCCACCCCAATGCCGAAACCCGCGGTTTGGAGGGGATAATTCTCCCTAAGCATCTCCAGGTACCACCTATACTTATTGGGGTCCTCCCCAGACTCCCGCATCCTAGCTATCACTCGAGCCGGCTCGAATTCCCTCTCGGCCCCCGATATTGCCTCGCCAAATCCCTCCGGATACAGTAAGTCAAAGTCCCTCAGGTAGCCGGGCCTCTGCGGGTCCTCCCTATCATAGAAGCCGCGGGCGCCCTTGGGATACTCGTAAACCGCTATTGGCGAGGCATGACTGGCGGAGAGCGTTTTCTCACATTCCCACCGAAGCTCCGTGTTTCTGGGGTTACTGCACCCCAACTTATTCACTAACTCAACGGCCTCCGCATGAGTGTATCTAGGGAATGGATGCTTAAATTCCGGCAAGGCTCGGCCCAACTTCTCCAGGTCCCTTCCATGCGCATCGGCAACTACCTTAACGGCGTAATCCACTAAGTCCTCGGCCAGCGTAATCACTTCCTCGAGGGATGCATTCCTCACTTCGAGATCGATTTGATAGAACTCGACTAAGTGCCTCCCCGTCAGCGCGCTGTCATTTGGCTCTAGCCTTATATTGGGGGACACGAAGTATATCTTGCCTAGGGAGGAGGCTAGGTACTGCTTATAGAGTATGGCACTGCTCATCACCTTATACTCATGCCCATAGAAATCTATGGTGGCCTGCTTCGCGCCCCTTATTCCCGGATCAGTGACTGGGCCAATTATGGGCGCAAGCGCCTCGATGAATCCATGGGAATCCAGGAACTCCCTCACTGCATGCATGGCTGTGGCCTCGACTCGAAGCATTGTCCTGTATTTATCCTCCTTTATCCACCTCCATGAGCCTTGAAGCCACTTCTCGAGGAAATCAAGGAATTCTTTGCTGTTCCCAGTCATTTCCTCCAATTCAAGTATGGATTTATTAATGAATGTGGCCCTTAGTTCGGAATCCATTTGGCCATAAAGACATTACTAATTAAAAATATATTCAACTAATTGACTATTACTTAACGTTACTAATAGTTAATAATTCTATAATACCGCCGATAAAGTGGACAAAAGAAGAAGCCTCACTTAGAGGTGACTATCCTAATAACAGCTCTATGCCAAACACGCGCATCCAGGCCCAGCCTCTTCCCCGTCACTGCATCTATGGCGAACATTGCCTTGGAGGCAACATCGCTGTGAATGGATCTAGCCAAATCCAGCACAGTATAGTCGCCGGGAACCAGAACCACATCTGGAAGAACTCGGCCCTCGGTATCGGTGAATCTCTTCTCGTCGGCCACTGGGTAGACGGCGACCATTCCCAACACGTCGAGCACTGTCTTATTAATTGCCTGCGTCACTCCAGTGCCGCCCCACCGCTTCATTAAGTCAGCTATCTTATCCAACGCGGCCCTCTGGGGCTGCGGCAAGTCCTTGGCGATTACGGTGAAGGATGGATCGCCCGGCACATACTTAATGAGCCCCTTATTGGCGGCCTTCCTCAACGCTAACTCCGCCTCCGCGCTTGTTGGAACCACTTTATCCCCCAGCTCCTTCATCATTCTCCGCACGTTATCCTCGGCCTCCGGCACATCTATCTTATTGGCCGCTATGACTATTGGCTTCGAGCGGCGCCTAAGTAATTCAATGAATTGCTTCAAGTCATCCTCGCTCCAGGAATGAAGCGGCTTCTTATCCAGGCTCAACTCAACCAGCGTCGCGCTTATCATGGCTTCACTAATGCCTAGCCCGCTTAAGTGATCATAGAGGACCCCAATGAGCGGCTTCTTAGCGTAATCAACGAGCCTCGCCATCTTATCCCAGTCCTTCCTCATTATTTGAACAATCCACATTGTCACCTCGTTCTCAAGGAACTCCACGTCCAGCATTGGGTCACGGGAGCCCGGCCTCGTGATCCTGCCCTCCTCATCAGTCCCCCCAGAGGCATCAACCACATGTATGAGGGCGGAGGCGCGGCGGAGGTGATCCAGGAATTGGTTGCCAAGGCCACGTCCCTGCCATGCGCCAGGCACTAGTCCAGCCACGTCTATTAACTCGATCGGAATCAATCTATTCCCCTCAATGCAGATGGAGTTCCTCGGATTATCCTTGACGCCCAGCTCCGTGCAGACGCACCGTATCCGGACATGCCCCACGCCGATGTTGGGCTCCACGGTGGTGAAGGGGTAGGGAGCAATCTTGACGTCTATCATTGTGGCGGCAGCGAAGAACGTGGACTTACCCACATTAGGCTTGCCAACCACGCCAACCTGAGGAAGCGATTGAGTTACCATTTCATTAAAGAATGGGCAACAGCATAAAAAGCTTTACCGTAATGATTCCAGGCTCTCCGATATTCATCACTTCATTGAGTCACGGGAAGCAGTTAAGCGGTTCCTGGGCTGGGGAGAAACCATTATAACGGATGCCGCGGCGCCCGTATATGCTGGGTTTATTGATGATTCATTTGATGGGTGGGGCGCCCGTCGTGTTCCTGTTTCACGTTAAGGGATTCCTCATAGCGTTAACGACTAACTTCACGGCCACGGGCGCATTTGCGGCGGCCTATGAGTTAAACAATACTTCAGTCCTGAATTCAGCTCAATTCAATGGAGTTACATTAACCAATGCATTACCTCTTGGGGACTCCATATTATTAATTGGAGTAAATGGGTCTAGGCCGTTCATGGCCGCCATAAATACGACGAGTTGGCGAGTCATTAATGAAACGAGGATGTTGCCGGCTTCATTTCAGCCATATGCCGCCGCGTTCCTCGGCAATGAATTGGTGCTGGGCGGCTCCAGCAATGGACACGCCTCGCTTCTAGCCATAAATGGCTCCAACATAATTAATGAGACGAATGGATTGCCCAGTAATTACTTAAGCAGCGTCATAGTGCTTCTAGCTCCCCTTAATGACTCCTTGCTGGTGATATCGACGACCCAGTACCCCTCCATGTTAGTGGGGATATTGGGGCAAGGGGGATTCAAGGACCTAACCGGGAAGCTGCCCATTAATCCGAACCTGGTGTTTCCAACGGTGGTTGCCGTTAATGGGGATGAGGCATTCATAGGCGGCTTCAATGTATCTAAGGGGGAGAGCCCTGGGTTTTACTATTTCCAATTGAATCAATTGGAGTTCAGGCCAGTGGCGTTAATGCTAGTTAATGGAACATTCCATAACCTTGCGCCGATGCTGGGCATGGAGTACGGCGCCCTCTTCGACGCCGAATTCATAAACTCAACGGCGCTCGTGGTGGGGGGAGGTTACTTGCTGAACTCGGGGTGGGCTCCCTACATAGCCGTATTGAATCGAAATAACGTAGTTACATATCAATTGCCGATTAATGGAGCCGTATTCGCCGTGACTAAGGGCTTATTAGTTGGCGGCGGCACTAACGTATTCTATAACCTAACCATGCTGAGCGGGGAACCCTTCATCGCCACGGCAACCCAAGGCATCTCATTGACGAGCGGCGCGGGCAGGCCCAATCATTACGAGACAGATCTAGGGCTACTTGGCGAAGCCATAATAGTATCGCTTATAGCTGGGATCGGGGTGGGGCTCTTAATGATGAGCACGCTGGAAGATGAGAGGTGATTGGGGTTAGAGATCCTGAATTCCCTTAATTCTCTATATTTCTTTATTCCCCAGTCGCCGAGGCATTATACTTGGGGGGAAGCGTGGATAGCCAGGGCGGCTTGGAGAGGAATCTACGTATTGCTTTCTCTAGGTTTTTGGGGAGGGATGATAATTCAGCCTCGCTCCTTATCTTAATGATGGAGGCCGATCTCAAGGAGGCCGGCATTCTGGACAATTCCATTCTCACGGCCTCAGCCACATCCATGATCCGCCGCTTCTCCACCGCGAACCAACGGGTCCCAACTATGAATGGGCCCATGGATGCATTCACGTGCTTCCTGAGGAATTCAATGGATTCAGGCGCATAGACTAATGGACCCCTCATCAAGTTGAGGGGAGGGAGCTCCAGCGACTCTAACGCTATGAATACGGCGGCAATGGTCTCCTCATCCGTCCATTCCCCGCTTCGATACACCGTGAAACCCATGTTGCTGAGCACGTTGGATAATGAGGAGGAGGCGCGCCTTAATTGGCCCCAAACGGTGTCTGGAGGCTCATTTGCGGGGTAAGGCATTGCCAGCAGGAGTAATGGCGAGAATGCAGGCGATGGCTCGCCCTCCCTGAAGAATTCCAGGCTCGGGCTTAGCGTGAAGAGGTGGGCCATTGCTATGAATGTCGACATGGCTTCCTCGGTGACCGCGGCTGCAGCATTCCTGGATGCATCAACTGGATCAATTACGATGAGGGGGGAATTGAATATTTTTCGAGCCACTGATGGTGAGGCATAGTGCTTGCCTGGATCAAGCACGGTTTGATGGGGGCGCCATGACTTGGCGGATTCCAGGACGCCCAGGAAGGAGCCATAATTCACTATGAGTAGTTCCGTTAAGTACCCGCTGAAGCCGCCGACGCCTATCTCCGCACCGTAGATGCCGCCGACCCGCATGAATGCCTTGAGGAGCCGCACCTCGTTCTCCTTCCCCCTTAATTTATCCATCAAGTAAAGCGTGTGGAGAGGGGATCTATCCGTGGCTGTGAGGGGCTTCTCGCCGGGGCTTATCTTCATGCAGGGAACCACGTCCACTTGAAAGCCTCGATACTTAAGGGTGAGGTAGGGGTGCTGAGCATACCTAGTGCTCCAGGGAATACCGTTCTCTGTAGCTATCTCCGCCAGCAATTGAAGGGCTCTGCCGCTCTTTATGAACTCAACTCCGCGGTTCTTCGGTATTATAACGAATATATCGATGTCCCGGGACCCGGGAAGCCAAGTGCCATGGGCCACCGATCCCTGCAAGGTAACCTCCATATCCTCAAAACCCCTTCGCCGTAACCCATTGTTTAATTTGCCAATTAATTCTCTCGATGCCTCCCCTATTAGGCGCAACTCCTCCTCGCTTGGCTTTACGAGCCTCATTGCCTCCGCTAATACGTGCTCCACGGAGAAGGTCGGAGAGGTTTGGATTTAAACTATTGTTTAGGCCGTTACTCCCATTAGCGACTATTTGAGAATCAATACGGGTGACTTCATATGATATTACTTAGTTCTATAAAATTAATAAATATAGTTTTATTAGTTTTGAAGTAAAGCTTAAATAATAGCAAGTGATTTTGCGAATATGGAGAAGCAATATATCCTTGCCATCGCCCTAATGGTGATGGCGATCGCTCCAATAGCGTATTCGGTGCAGGTAACTCCATCGAATCCATACTATATAGGGACCGAGCTATTTAATTGCGGCCCATACTTACTCCCGCCTTATTACACCAATTCCTCCACTGCGCATCTAATAGTATTTACTTACTTAAACTTCGCGGGACTCAACAATACTATATATAATGAGTATTATAATTCCTCCTCGCCGTTATACCACACGTTCCTATCGCCGTCGCAATTCGACTCAATGTTTTCTCCCCCATCCTCGGTTGACTCGGAATTATCATCAATTGCCTCAAGCAATGGCTTAAGCGTCATAATGACGAGTCCATCGATGTTCGTCGCCAATGGAACCGCAAAGGAAGTAACTAACGCGATAAATTCGATATTAAGCGCAATCAATGCTAATCAGTCCTGGACTCAATGGGTATTGGTGGGCGAGTGCAATCCCGTTGGCGATTTCTTCACAAAACCAATAACGATTAGCGGGATACGCGTGGAGTCCAATGGAACCACGGCAAGCATTGAGAAGAAGGTTGCCCCCATTATTCCACCGCTTGAAAGCATTAATCCGGGCTCCACGAGCTATAAGTCAATCGTTTCAGTTAATGGGAAGCCGGTGGCCATAGAGATGAGGAGCCAAGGCGCCTCTGTGCGTTCATTCCTTGGATCGCCGCAGGAGTTCCTCTTTAGTTTCCCATTTGAGATGTATTTCCCCCAGGGAATGCAATTGCTCTATAACGTCACGCCCCTACTAGCGAATGGATATAATGGTAGTGGAATAACGATGGGCATAGTTGACGCATTCGGCGATCCCGCATGCAATGCAAGCGGCGCGGCGCTCACGCCATACACTAATCAAATAACGAGGGACGCCGACATATTCTCCACAGCTTTTGGTTTACCTAATGTGAGCTTGACCTCCATATACCCAATGGGTACGCCGCCCATAACTCCCCTAAATGCCTATTTGGCCTGCGGCTGGGGAGGCGAGTCCGTTCTTGATGTTGAGTGGAGCCACTCCATAGCGCCGGGAGCCAAGATAGTGTTCGGGGTATCCCCGGATAGCGGCGACGATTTATACGCCACTGTTGAGTACATGGTTAATAATGGATTGGCGAACTTCATTAGCCTCTCCTGGGGCGCGCCAGAGGATGCTATGGATCCATGGTACGCATTGGCTTACCACGAGATATTCCTACAAGCCGCGGCGGAGGGCATAGGCGTATTCGCCAGCAGCGGCGATAGCGGGGCATATGAGGATGTAATTGGTTACCCGTACCAAAGCGCCCTTTACCCCTCTGTTGACCCAATGGTTACTGGAGTCGGCGGAACCAGCAACTACATATTCCCATGGAATGGGCATGAATTCACGTTTGCCTGGAACTTCTATGACTTCGGCGTACCCCCGTTCTTTGGAGACACCAACTTCTGGGGGAGCGGGGGTGGATACTCCATTTTCTACGCTATGCCGCTTTATCAGTACCTCTACGCATTTGGCGGACCCATGGGCTTAATGGAGGGTTACAGGTTCTTCGAGAGGAGTAGCTTCCTCCCATTCATATGGGGTTACCTAATCAATGGGGGGCCGGTGCCGACCGAGGGCTTGCCGCTGTATAGGTCAGTGGAGTACTTCCTGGAGCCGGGGCTCTACAGCGCCGTTGGTGCACGTGGATACCCCGACTTAAGCGCCGACGCCAACCCAATAACTGGAGTGCCCATAGTAATAAATGGCTCCTTCTCGCCATTCATATGGGGAGGCACTTCCCTTGCTTCCCCATTAACCATGGCTATGACATCGGTTTGGCAGAGCTATATTAATGGCAAGGGCATTAATTACAAGATCGGACAAGCGGCGCCCGTGATGTATCAATTATGGTACATGCTGGGCAGGAACGCGTTCACCGGTAACCACCCGATATTCATTAATGTGCAGTATGGATTCAACGGCGCCAATAGCGCAACGGGTTGGATGGTTAGGCCATATGAGTGGAACCCCGTTACTGGCATTGGCAGCCTAAACGTGGGCAACCTAGCCTACTACGGCACTCCGCTACTCAAGTAAACAAATCAAAACAAATAAATCCTTTATTCCAATAGAGTCTCTCTAGGATCTTCTTTCTGATCTGCCGAGGAGGATCTCGCATAGATCACAGCCCAGCCCTCATGGATGGGGTCTCCAGTGAGATAGATTGTAGCGATTGGCCCCAACCTAAGGGGATCTCGCTTCTCATTAGGGAGTTGGATGGCCCCCTCCCCTTTAACTTTATGGGGGTTAAGGGATGGAGGGCCCCTTCCGTGAGGGCAGGGGGTAGTTCGCCTGTGGGGTGTTCTGGTTAATCGTTTTGTTAAGGGTCTCGTGTTGGTTGAACTGTTCCAAGTATAATTGAATTGATTGCTAGGCATTGTTCCACGGTGGAGGGGGCGGGGTTCTTAAAAAGGGGGCGGGCGTTGGGTTTATCGCTATGTCCGAATCAAAAACAAACTGGACGAGAATAATAGCAATACTACTCACGATAGCCCTAGCAATAGGGGCAATGCAAATAGTAAAGGCAAGTACCCTACCATCACCGGTGCCACCCCCAATAACTCTGCCACCGGTGCCGGTGCACATATCCTGGAACGTATCATACGCCCAACCGCCATATAGCTATGTTCAGAGCACAATAAAACCGAATTATCCAATGCTTTATGAGGAGTTCCAGTTGCTCTACAATACCACGCCTGTCTGGTATGGGCTCGCTAACCAACAATTAACCATTTACATATATAACGCAACCTACGTCAACGGCAGCGCCAGCTACCCCAAGCTGTTCTATAGCGCGACATCAATGAGCAACTCCACTGGCGGAGTTACTTGGAACTTCAACATAACCTACCCAGGAACAAAGAATGGGCTCTACGCCAGCTCCACTTACGCCGAGTGGACCGTGGCGGTAACAATGACCTATGATGGGTACCAGTGGGTGATATTCAACTTCACTACGGCCAAAGCATCCCTTGCATCCCTAATAGCTAACCTGACCTCGCCCACGGGCAAATTAACCCTACTAAATGGCTACAATGGTTATCCAGTGTGGCAAACAGTGCGGGGATTGAACCCGGTCACCATGATGCCGCAGAACTATGGGGCAGTAGTCATGACCGGATTCAACGTGATGTATATATGGGTTGGGCAAGACTTAAGCACTAAATTCAAGGCAAGTCCATTGGCGTCAACTCAATTATTCAATGAATTAACCCTATCATTTAGCGAGAACTATAATGGCAAGGCAATAATATCCCAAGTGCTCGGCGTGAATAGCACTGCAGAGGCGCTCACCAATAATGGCGAGCTCGTGTTTGGAAACAGCCCATGGGCCGTCTTTGGACCCATATGGTACCTCCCAGCATTAATATACCAAAATGGACAACTAATAGGATTTGATCAAGCCGGCGAGGCTAACCCAGTTAGCTTTAACATAGGGATCAACTACACCTACTTCAACCCAGGCACTGGATCCCAAGTAACAGTAACACTGTACTCAGTCACCCATTACCCATGGGGAGGATATACAAGTGGTTATATATGGAGTGGCTCGCTGTTATCAGGTGGAATTATGGCTGCATATGACTTCTTCAATGATACTCTTGTTGGTGTTTCCTCACTTAATGGATATAATTATGGAGTTGGGGCGGCTGTGCCCGAGTTCGTGTTGGGCATTGGATTAATATCGTTCAATGCCGGCGCGGTATCCGATATAAAGGGTAACTTAATAGCTGGATCAGCGTTTGGACTCAGCGCTTACCCTGTTTCCCAGGATTCGCTGCTCTTTGAGGTAATGGCTAACAGGACTATACTCTACGGTCCATTACCCATAAACTTCCTCTTAACGCCCAACGTGGTTAGCATACCCGCAGTTGAGTACACGGGCGTTGTAACTGAGGTTCCGCCTCCAGGCACTAGCTCTATACCTACCGTTACTCCCTTGTCCGTTAGCGCGTTGAACTTGGTGGTGGAGTATCAGACTAATGTTGGTACTTGGGATGTGGCTGATCTAAACCTTGCACCCCTAGTCAATTACATGATACAGAGTGATACCACGTACGAGGAGATACCCGTGGTGTACACGTCGCTGCTTCCCGTTGAGTTCTATGTAACTCTCTACACTCCAACGTATTCCGTATTCAGCCAATCCCCGCTGCCGGCCGAGAAGGCCCAAGCGGTTTCTGCGGCGCTATACTATGGAACATCCACGGCCTCGCTATCATTATTGGCGACGGGCGGCGTCACCATTAGCGGATATAGCGATGTAGCCATATTCCCATCCCTACAAATGGTTTACAATCACCAGGGAGTGCTCAGCCAATCCCCAGCGGTTCTAGTGCCGTTGCCCACGCTAATGGGCGACATAAATGTGGTGAATGGAGCAGTAGTTGGCCAGTACTTGCCCACGCTTAAGTCAGCCTTCTATAGGCTGCAGCTCAACTATGTTGGCATGCAGGTGGGCGTCGGCACATTCAATGCCACATATGTTGCCAGCAGCAGTGGAATAACGACGACGGTGTTCGGGTCACCGACCACTGCCTCTGGGCAATACGTGGTTCCCGAATTCACGGCGTACTACCCACCATCCCTGTACCCAAGCACAGTTAATAATACCTTATACGGAGCAACCGCTGAGCAGTCCGTTACTTTATCCAATGGATTAACGCTATTAAGTGAACAGGCATACACTGCAGTCCACGTCTACTTCGTTAAGGTGGAGTTCCTGAATCTCTGCAATGAGCCGATAACCAGCGGAGTCGTCGAGGTCTCAACTCCATTCGGCAGCTTTAATGAGACCATTGCATTCTCCTACCCATACACATTGCTTCAGTTCCCAGTGAAGGTAAATGTGTGGAACGTGCCGATTCAAGTGGTTAAGCCAACAGCTAACTTCACATTGATTTACTTCGGCTACGTGATGCCATCGGTTAGCCCAGTCACTAGGCAGCCGACCGGCACCGTGACGCTCAACGCCACTGGCGTGAACAACATTTACTTCCCATTAATCGACATAACCGTTAATGTGGTATCCACCACAGGGTACTCGCTGCCCGGCTTCGTGGTGGAGGCGCTCAGCGGAGTTAATGGGCAGGAAATGGTGCAGGGAATAACCAATGGAACCGAGGAATTCAAGATGAATGGGCTAATAACTGGTTTCAGCACTGCCGAGCCTTACGGCATGGCTATAGTGACTGATGTGCCCATAAATGCGCCGTATATAAAGCCATTCTCTTACTTCACGCTTGAGGTTAGGACACTCTATCCGAGCGTGGATAATGCATACACGTACACGCCTCAGCAGAATGCATTGAACCAATCATTCACGGCATACGCCGAGTGGCTTAACCTTAACCAGACGACCACTGCATACACCTATGGAACCAGGGGAGAACTTGACCAGAACCTATTGATTTACTACAACACCTCATACACCGTGCCAATGACCGCCACATGCTATGAGGTATTCAAGATAACCGTGCCCGTTGAGAACCTGCGGGTATATGTAACCGATGTCGCTGGAAACGTATTGGCGAACCAACCAATTTACCCAGCGTACCCAGGAGTAGCCATATGGAGCAACACGACGCTTGTGCTGAATGATCAATTCAGTCCATACAACTTAGCCAGCATTTGGTACAATGAGACCGCCAATGAGGTGTATAACCAGACTGACTTCAACCTAATAGCTATAGCCGGCGGATTGGCCCAGTTCAGGAACTTATCGCAGACTTACCTCTATAAGGAGAGGGCTGCCGTGGCATCCAGGAACTATAACTGGGTGCTCGGCAATGCCTCATTCGTGGACACCGCCGTGGTGCTGGCCAACGCCTCCAATGCGGGTCCATACGCCGTATTCACTCTGCCCAGCTACCTGATATCTGGACAGGGAACGGCGTTCAGGGCCAGGGCATTCATGCCTGGACAAATGTTTGATGCGAAGGCATTCTACCTAGGCTATGAAGTGTTCAGCAGCGTGTTCCCAGTGCCTCCAGCCAATGAAATAGCATTGGCATTCAGTAATGGAACCATTAAGTACGTCACCAGCTACACCGTCTACATTGGTGGAAAAGCCACGCCAGTTCCGCTTGGCTCCGTTGTTCTAGTGACCAGCGTCTACCCGATACAGTTCACTGTGACAAGCAAGTCGCTCCACTACACGGTGCCCAACACAGTGGTTTCATTGACGTTCTATGACTCATTATTCAGGGGATACGTTAACACCAGTAATACTGGATTCGCGACTTGGGGCAAATACTTCAATGGCTTAGTTTACCCATTCAGTAGCTATGCCAGTGCATACACGACCGGTAACTTATTCGTGACGCAGGGAAGCAAGTGGATAGAGATAAGAAAGGTCATCGGCAATGCCTTGGTGGCGGACTACTCCAAGGAAGCCTACAATAACTCCGCCTCACTGGTATACTACATGCTGCCCAACCTGTTTGGAGCAAGCATTAGCGGCACAACCGTAACCGGATTACCCATGAGCAACCTGTATAGCAATGCTAAGGGATACTACTTCAACGTGACCGTTGGCACCCCAACCTTCGCCATAGGCTACAGCAATTACGCAGAACCATTCGTCGCGCTGGATCAAGTGCCCAGCGTCACTGGAACAACCAAGTTCGCCGAGTTAACGAATGAGTTAAAGACGCCGCCAGCCACCATGATGGTCACCAATGCTGCTGGGAATGAGACCACATTCGTGTTCACTAACTTCGGCGGAATACCGCCGCTTAGCTTGAGGTCAATGGAGACCTACATAATGGTGATGCCGGGAAGCACCATTAAGGGCGCAGTCGCAACAATAATAGTGACCGTGACTAATGCCACGGCAAGCTATAACTTCACTCTAGGAACCGTTGATGTGACTCCGCAATTCCAGGCAGCGTTAGGCAGGTGGGACCCATTAGTGGTTCCACTAACATCCATCTCGCTGCCGAACCTAGTTGCCGAGCTAGTTAAGACGCCCAACCAAACATTGAGCCTGGCGAAGCAGATACTGAGCGGAGCAGCCAAGGTGACCGCGATATATGTTAACGTAACCATGATGGGGACCGGTTCATGGACTAATGAGACGAATGCAGTGCTCAGCACAGGCATAGGCGGCTACTCAACACTCACCAGCGCTAATCTCTATAGCAACACGACTAACACGAATGGAGTTTGGTGGTGGAAGGTAGTGCCCGACTCAACGTGGGCACCATACTTCGGCACCCCATTCACGGTACTGATACCCGTGGGAAGCAGTGGAGTTGCTACATTTGATGTACCCACCTATGCGCCAAACACCGCTGGATACACTCCAATAATGCCAACAAACATAACTGGTAGGCTGAATTCACTGGTTTCACTGGCCAGCGAACTATCTCAAGCACCGTATACCTCAGTTGGGAATGCCGTGCTCTTCGCTAAGATAGCGAGGGCATACGTGTTAGGCACCCAGAATACGCCGAACCTAGCTCCAGCCGGCATGCTGAATGTATACACCGCAGGATACACGCCGTCCACGCTAAATGATATAGTGCCAACCCCATACGTCAACGCCACCACCTTCATAGTGATGAATGCATACAATGTAAGTGGCGGATGGAACACCGTCTACGCCGGCAGCCAAGGAACCGTGACCAGCAACATGATTGTGCCCGGAGTCGGCTTTGGAACGGGAGCCGGTTCCTGGCCAATATATGGAATCTATGGACAAGTAGATGGAACGCCGCTCTACCTAGTGGACAGCGCACAGGGAGTCGTTAACTTGCCGACGATAGCCCTGGAGGGCATATCAGTATTCAATGACATGACGACCCCAGCGCCACAACCATATGCAATACAAAGCCTATCCCTGAAGCTCAGCGGCTACACCTTCATAGTGAATGGAACCGCAGTTAATTCAACGACATATAGTTCACCAATGGCTCTACCATTTGGAGAGATAACCACTGTCCCCGCTAAGTACATTTACGGCAGCAGCGTGTTGGCGAATGCAACCATGAAGAGCGGCTATGTTCCAGTGCTGGAATTCTATGAGCCGCAGCTGAACGTGACCTTCACCGCGGTCTACTCGTACCAGTACAACGTCACATACACTAAGGCAACTGCCAGCTACCACTTCGTGCTGCCCAACGGCACAATGATAAGCCTCGGATCACTGCAGGGATACGTGAAGCCAATAGTTGTTACCGCAAGCATAACTGTGCCGGACGTATTCAGCGAGATATATGCTGGAACCCACCTAGGATCCGGTAATGGCTATATAACGAGAGGACCCGCCGTATTGAAGGGCAAGAACGATACTGGCTTCGTGGGACCCAATGACATATTCCCAACCACTGATGGGGATGAGTTCGCCAAGATATGGCTAAACGGGACCGCCACACCCATGGCATACTACTCGCCATCGATCCAAGTGCAGGACTGGAACAGCAGGCCTCTGGCTAACCAAACCATAGCTGCCTACTTCGGCAACCAGTTGGTCGCATTAATGATATCCGGCAATAACGGTACGCTGCTGCAGCCATTACCCGTCAGCATAAGCGTTACTCTATCTGCGAATTACGTGGCATCCAATGGAGCCATAAGCACGGTAACTAGCAGCGAGGCTGAGGGAGTACCAGTGAGATACTTCACGGCTAATTACACGTCGGCAACCTATGATAATGTCACTATTGGAATCACCAGCAATACCGCGGCTCAATCATATGGATATCCAACGCCTAGGATCGTGGTGTATTGGTATGATAGTTACCTGCTCTACTTGATAAACGGCGCTAGGTATCCATACATAGATGTCTATGATACTGGCGTTCAGAATGATATCACTCAACTTGGCGATGCATTCCAGACACAGGCAGTGAGGACCTACGTTTACCCAGTGACGATAACTGTTGATACTGTCGGTGGGCAACCGGTCAGCAACGCCACCGTTATAGTGACTGATACCGCGACTAGGGGATTTGAGTTCATGGCTAGCGGAGTCACTGGAGATGACGGCAGCTCCACCATATATGATATAAGGGTGTCTCACCTCTTGACGCAGCAAGTATATAGCCAAGTGCCGGCCACTAACTTCAACGTAACTGCCTACGCCTATGTACCAGGCGTGGGTTACGTGCCTGTTGGAGCAAGCAGCTTCTCAATACAGAGAGGAGCAACAGTACCAAGCAGCGGATTCAATATAGTGATGCGGGCAGTGTTGACGCCTGTAACGATCGGAGTGAGCACTGGATTACCTATAAGCGCCTCGACCAGTCTAGGCACTGTGCCAACTGGCGCCCAGCTCAGCGTTGCAGTAAGCGAACCAGTGTATCAAATAACTGGAGTCGGTGGATTAGCTAAGGTATCCAAGGTAGGAACTACCACGGTGTACAGCGGTACATTCACCGTGCCGAGCAGCGGCCAAATAGAGACCCCACTATTGCCGATAAGTACCTCTGGAGCATCAATATCGGTGACCGAGAATAGTTGGATGGGAATACCCATTAATTACGCAGTGAATTACTACCTAGGCAGCGGCAACTATAGTGCACCTCTGCAGTTCACTGTGCCGGCCGCCGAGGTCTCGCTGCAGTACCCAAGCAGCCTAGTTCCAAGCCAAGCCACGTATAATTTGACCTATAATGGAATGAATATAGCAACCCTAGGCGCAACTGGAGCAGTAGTGGTTCCCGCATTGCCAAGCGGAACCCTAGGCTACTCGCTGAGCGGCTCAGTTGATGGGGTGCCCATAACCCCAATCACCGTCTCGGTAAGCAATGGACAAGTAGAGCCAGTATCAATACCAGTAGGTAAGTTAGCCGTGGGCTTCGCGGTGGCGCCAGCATCCAGCGAGCCCTACACAGTTAACCTGCTATATAATGGAATGACTGTGGCAAGCGGAAACACTGCAGCAGTAAGCTTAGTGGTGCCGACAGGTACCTACACGTTAACCGGTACCCTCAATGGAGTACCATTAAGTCCAGTAACGGTCAGCGTGAGCAGTGGAGCGGTCGCGCCAGCCACGTTCAGCACCGGTGCCTTAAGCGTGGGCTTCACCGGCGGATTAACTCCACAGAGCTACACACTGTCGCTATCGTATAATGGCAAGACCGTGGCAAGCGGAAACACTGCAGCAGTAAGCTTGACTCTCCCAAGCGGCAGCTACACGCTGAGCGGAAGCATTAGTAATGTGCCGTACACTGCGACTGTGACGGTTAGCAATGGCACGGTATCCACGCTATCGATACCAGTGGCTGAGCTTAAGGTGAGCGCGGTGTCCCAGAATGGAGTTGCATTCAGCAATGCGGCAATTAATGTGAGCTATAATGGCGTTGTTGTCGCGAGCGGCATAGGCTCCGTGGATGTAGTGCTTCCAAGCGGGAGCGGCTACACCTACACCGTGACCGTGAGCGCGTATGGAGCAACCTCGAGCAGAACAGTGACCCTATCGCCTGGAACCAGCTACCCATTGACGGTGACTCTACCAGTTAGCGGCTACATGATTGGAAACACATTCGTCCCAATGAGTACAGTGATACTGTTAATAGTGCTGGTAGTGATAGTGATAATAATAGTGGTCATCGCCTTGATAGAGTACGGCAACTGGAGAAGAAAGAGAATGGCAGGCGGACTCTTCGGTCCAGGCAGCAAGTAATAAAATTAAAACTAAAACCAAATCAAAATAATCCTTTTTCTTTCCTTTTCTTTTTCCTCTCACAACTCTTTGATCATGTTCTTGAAGCTCATTAGTTGCGAGACGTATTTTCCCCCAATTCTTTGCGCCTGCATTATCACCCAACCCCAATCAACTGGGGGCAGGAACCTAATTAGGGAACCCAGGTAATTCCCATTAAGTGGGAGAGAGAGCACTATGTCCTCCGGCGATATGTGGGGCAACCCGCCTAGGAGCACAGCCCTAGCGCTGAACCCGGGAAGAGCTACCTTAAACACATCATTATTGGCCTCCCTCCAGTAAATGGCTAAATCATTCTCCGATGAATCGCCTCGAAGCTTGGTGAGGAGCGATTTGGGACCACACGTCACTTCTATGTATTGCCTTAATTCCCAGTACTTGTCGCACATGATTGTCTTTAGTTCTTGGTTTTTTAATCCTTTATCTTAAGGGGGGTTAAGGGGGGCGGAAGAGCCCTCTCCTCGCGGAAGGGGATGGCCCCCTAGAGGCGTTTAAATGGTGGCGTTTCCGTGGAGGGTGAGGGCGTTAAAAGCCCAGAGGGCCGGGGCGGGAGCCGCCCGTAGCGCCCGTGGAGCTCCGCCTACTACCCGTGACGATGCAGGCTGGGCGGGGAAGCGGGAAGCCCCATGAGGACGGGGTAGTTCACTGCGCGGAGGAGCGCCTTACTTCTATTATGGTTATCTTATCGCCGGGCTGAATGCCGTACTTATCCCTGATATCCTTGGGAATAGTGAATTGCCTGGAATCGGTGTGCCTAGTCTTAAGTAGCTTAACTCCATGCATCTCTATCTTAATGCCCTTATGCTCCACCACTAGATCCACGTACCGCACATGAATCACGTTAAGCAATCTAACGAGGCTGGCCGGCATCAGGACCTGATTATTCATATATACCCTAGCCCCATAGGGCAAGCCATCCACCTTAAACCCAGGCGCACCTCTCCTCACGAGTCTGCTTCCTCGATTCAAAATTAAAATATTATGGATCCCCGGGAATCCTCCAGCAATGGATTCTTTTGCTCTGCTCACATTAATCTAGTCGCCATTATCTCGTATTCCTCTGCATCCTCATGCTCAGTCGTGGAGTCTATGCGTTCCCCAAGCATTTTAAGTAGGCGTTGAAGCATCATGTAGCACACGTAATTATCGGTTATTATTCTGAATTGAGTGCCTATCGGCATCTTGGATAATTCCTTCGCCACCGCATTAATTGGTTGGGGACACTCTACTCCCTTCACGTCGATCTCATATACTTGAGACATATTTGGAGAATCAGGTAACTGTTTAAATTAAAAATCTGCCCTGCATATTATGCATAGTTCAATGACTTTAAACGGCATTTAGCCATAGCTATGGCATGAATAGAATAGAGAGGTTTGAGTCACATATTAGGAAATACGCTGAAGTCGGCGTTAATTTAACGTCCCTCGCACTTGGTTGCTCGGTTAAGGTGGATCTATATAAAGTGCTATACCCAGCATTATCGATAATGAATAAGGAAATGGCTGGGCTTAACTTAGATATTTCGCCTAGGGAGGACGTGGCTGTCCTCAGCGGCCGTGGGGCTGAGGTCTCGAGGCTGATCACTGGACTAAGCGAGGTGAGGCTGGATAAGGGAATCATAGAGGAATTCGAGCCCGACACAGTTGTTTTGCTGGCTCAAGTGTTTCAGGGCGAGGCCGGGGACGCCGAGGGATTCGCCAAGGCAGTTCTCCGCCTCTATAAGGAATTGGGATCCACGAGGAGGAGAATCCTGATCGGGAAGGGGCACAGCATAGTCACCACTAAGCCTGGAACAGATGTTTTCATCATAGACATGATTAAGACCAGGGATAAGGAGGCGAATAGCTATGTTCTGGCCAATAACGATACCATACAGGTAATAGATCCAACTGATGAGGTGGCCTCCTACACGCAGGTATCCGTCGCCATCAGTAATGCATTAAATGATTTATTCGTTAAGGGAGCGTATGAGAAGCTAGTCATTTACCCCGTCTATGATGCGCCCAGCATGTACATGAATGAGATGAGGAGTAACATAGCTAGGTTCGCGGAATCCATAGGCGCCGAGCTGCGGGACGCGCCTCAACCGGGAATGGGGTACCTATTGATTGGGGCAACGGTTACTGGGGAAATGGATAAGGAGCCGCCTTTCTTCTATGATAAGATAAATGAGGATTTCCAGGTAATGGTAACGGGCCCCCTCGGGCAATTAAGCGTGATAGGCACCTTCGTAACCATTCACATCGATCAAGACCTCATGAGGAGCTTCGAGGAGGAAGTGATGAGCGTGGATGAATTAGAGGAGCTAAAGAATGAAACCATGAAGACAATGATGATACCCAACATCGATGTCGCCAAGGTAATAAATAGGCACTTACCGCTTATTGGGGAGGATTTCGACCCATTAAGGCACGTGGCGGCCACGGTAGATATAAGTGGGCCCGGCATATTTGTGTTCAAGGAATTAGCGGAGCAGGCCCGCGTCAATATTAAGCTGGAGAATGTGCCCCTAGTGAATGAGGCTGTGGCTAGATTCGCGGCTGAGAACTACATAATGGCGGACGCCACGTCCGGCACCAATGGTTCGTTGGCCATAGTGGCTCACAGGAAAGTTATTGAGGAGTTAATGAATGAGTTAAGCCAAATACGGCGGCTTAAGCCAATGGTGATTGGGAGAGTAATGGGGAAGGGAAGCGGGGAACTAATGGTTCCAAGCAATGTATTACCGCTCATAGCTGATAAGGGCCTTGCAGCCAAGCTTAAGTCCCCGGTCCTGACTCTAGATAGAAAGAGAAGGGCACTGATTAAATTATGGGGGGAAGTACAGGGAGTTGGCATGAGGCCAACCATAAGGAGGAAGGCGCTCGCCATGGGATTAACCGGCGTGGCCAGGAATGAGGCGGATGGATCGGTGACTGTAATAGTTGAGGGGGACTCGCTTAAGATCGAGGAGTTAATTAATTGGTTGAGGCGCATTAGAGTTGGGCGCATAAATAGGATTGATGTGAATTGGGGCGAGTACGTGGGGGAGCACAAGTCCTTCACTATAAGCGAAGCATGATGATTAGGTAAGCCACGTAAGGCGCCAACCCCACTAATAGTGCTGGGGTTGGTATTTTTCCCCTGGAGACGAGGGGGAGCATTACAAGGGATGAGAATACCGTGGCTGCAACGCTCCACTCGATTGCTGCCGCATCATTGAATCCCATCGTTAGGAGAAGCAGTGCAGGGTAAAGAGTCGAGAATATTGCTTGCTCGCCTATTAATGCCCCAATTGCTAGGGTGTCTTGACCCTTATATGCCCAAATCATTGAACTCATTGTTTCCGGCAAGGCGGTCGCTATGGGAACCAGGACCAGGGATAGCGCTAATTCCCCTAATCCAAGAACTGATGCAGCTGACTCAACGCCATTGACCAATACATGGGAACCAATGGGAATCAAGACAAGGGACGCAACTAGCTTCGGGAGAAATGAGGCGTGGCCGCCATACTTCCCCGGCTCCATTGGGTTACCCCTCATCAATGCGATGAAAGCCACATATGCCGCCAATAGAATTGAGGCGCCGAGCCAATGTAAACCCAGGGAGGCCAGTAACGAGAATGGGTAAGCCCCAATAACTAGTAGGTATGGAATAATGAGGCGCCGCTGAACGCTTAACGAGGCTCGGCGAGCCAGGAAAAGCGGTATCGCCACCAAGGAGTACGATATGGTGGATACCATGAATGGTTCCCCAAAGACCGTGCCGATCCCCACGTCTCGAGCGCCCTGGTACAGGGACACTATTATAACAATGGCTTCAGGCATTGAAGTGAAGAGGGGACTCACGACTGAGCCCAGGAATGATGAGGACAACGAGAAGCGGGACCCAATTCCCTCCGCTCCCTCAGTGAAGAGGTAGGAGCCAATCATTACTAGGAGAATGCCTAGAATTAACTCGAGCCACCAATCCAATGCATTCCACCTATAATGCCTCCCTAAGAAGTTGAGCCGTTAAGTCATCCACTGTCTTAAATACCTTGCCCTCCCCCATGCAGTAAAGGAGTTGCGCGGCTATTTTATCCGCTTGATTAAGTATCATCATTACGTTAGCGGCCTTCTCGCCGTACTCCTCCACCATGCTTGAGGCGATCCTACCGCATTGCCTTAACTTGACTCTAAGGGAATCCACGGCGACTCCTCGCTGCGTCGTCGGCATTATCCACCCCAGCCTCGCCTCTCTTCCTCTGCAATTCTCGGCCACAAGGGACTCCAGCGCCTTCTCAACGGTAATCACTTTCCCCAACCGCTCATCGCTTCCCTGCACCATGTACGCATTTAATTGAACGGCTAGACCCACCACGATCGAGGATACGCGGGCCACGAGGGCATCGCCCTGTAACCTGAATCCATGCGATAAGTTGCTTAATTCATCTAGGCACCCCATTAATTGAATTGGCTGTGAATCCTTCCTTAGCCTCACGGTCTTCCCAAAGAGGGGAATAGTGCTGTAACCAGTATCGCCTGGACACGCAATTGTATCCCCCGATTCCACGCAATCAACGAATAAGGGCAACTTCACGAGGTAATAAGCGGGGAGTCCCTATATATCATTATCGCTAAAACGAGGAACCAATATTACTTTCATCATTTGCGTCCTCATAAAGTGAAACGGTAAACTCGCCCTTTACAGTAAATCAAAACTTTTTTAGTGAAGGATGGCTATTTAACGTTATGGAAACCATAAACAGCATCCTGCGATCCAATAATGGTAAAGTACTTATTATGCATTCATGAGTCTATCGACAAGGCTATGAATATAAAGGCTCGAGTATAGAGATCCATTGGCGTAGGCCTGCGTGGGTTCAAGCCCCACCCCCGCACCAAAAAGAATAGGCCTCCTAATCTAATTCCCCCAACCATGAACAACATGAACCACCATGTACCGCTAACCAGAGCCCAGGCGCTAACCGCTAGGCGCGCAACCAATCTAAAAGCACAATTGCTTGAAGGCCATTAAAAGCCCTACCTAGTTAAGCTTGGCAAGGGGGAGGCAGAGGAACCTTAACAATGAAGCTTATGTGAGCCAATCACTGAGGCCCCCCGGGGCAAGGATAACCAGATCAAGGAATCAAGTAACTGCTACATGCAACGCGGAGCGATTATGGCCGGCGCTCAGGATGATTAGGGTTGTGGGGATGGGCATGTGGCTTGGGATGATTGCACGCCTCCGCTAGAGGCTCAGTGAGGCGCTTAGTGAGCGGGGCGTTTGATTGGGGGGATTATGGGCATGGAGGAGGACATTAGCAATCGCCTAATGACGCCAATTGAGGAATTGAGGACTTGAGCAATCAACTGCTTCCCAACACGGGCGCCGTGTACGGTATGGGGCGCTTTACTGATTGTCCCATTCATTGGAGCCATTCATGAAGGGGCGGTATGGGGCTCTTTACTCGCAATGCTCTTGGCTATTGCTCACTATAGCGATCACGCTGGGAGCGGGATGATGGGTAGGCTTAGCCTAAACTAAACATACCTCATAAACCCAGTGGCAAAACTTAAAGGCTAATGTGAGTGGGTTTTTCGGGGGTGTGGAGTGAAGCTGGGTTGGTACTTGGTAATCGGTGTTGGCGTCGTTATTGCCCTCGCCGTTGTTGCCTTCCTCATGCTGCACAATGCGCATGAGGCGCCAGCGCAGTACATGGGTTCACCCAATGGATATGAAGCATTTGTGCCACAGAATACGATAAATTATAATGGGAATACTGATCCTATAGGTGATTTAATATTAAATAATGGAACTACAATACATAATACAATATGGGATGGACAATATGCAGGTACAATAATTCAAAACCATAACCAAATAGGTCAATTGAATAATCAATTTGTTGGACAAACTGATCCAGTGAATAATCAACCATATGTAAACTTACAGGATTTCTATGTAATTAAAGGTCAAGTACCAGTTCAACAAGTAACAATAAATGGACAACCATATTATGTAATAGAAGCAAATAAAATAAATCCAGCAGATTTTGCGGGATTTCTTACCAAAAATCCTTATCAGTTCATGGCAGCAATAAACATGCCAAAAGTAACAGTAGCAAGCATACCAGGAAATTCGCCAGTATTCCAATGGACAAACACAACAGGAACAGTAGTATATCAAACAATGCTATATGGACACTACGGATCATTTGCTGGAAGATATGTATTGGTACTACCCAATGGAACCATAATTCCATATGGAGTAAATGGTGATGTTCTTGGTACAGCTCTTAGCAACTTTTATGTCCCAAATCAAATATATAATCCTTCCAGCTAATTTTTTAATATTTTTTAAGATGCATCTACAACATAAGGAACTCCATAAGTTACTATAACCCAATCCAAATACATAAATCCAGATCCTCCTCCAGAGCCTGCTGAAATGAACAAATAAGGGTTTCCATTATATACACTTTCAATATCCTGTAAGTGATGTATAGTAATAGATTGCGAAAGACTATTATATTGTTCTCTAGATCCAAAAGTTCCATTTATAAAATTATTACTTATATTGCCAGGATTAAAATACTGATAATTATACAAAGCTACTTGATAATTTACAGGTTGATTAAACGCTGTATTATATGCATTTATGTATGATTGTGCGAATAAAGGTTCACATTCTTCTTCTTTAAGAGGACAAAAAACTATTCCGGGTGGCATTGGTGGTGTTGCAGATGCGCTACATGTAGAACATCCAAATGATCCACAATTACATTCCCAATTGTATTGTTCTGAAGCAAGAGAATAATTAAAAATGTTTCCATTCATTAAGAAATATATATTCATATTATTATTTTCCGCCTGGAACCAATTATGCAACCAAAACAAGCCATTGATAATAATCATTTATTCCTTTGTTGATCTGGTGGCATAAAGGCAAAATAATGGTGATCAACGGCAAACCTAGCCATTCATGGTGGGGAGGGGGTCATCCTTCACGGCCTATTGGCCCTAAGGTCAGTAACCAAGTTACGCCTACCTGAACAGCTCCGTATGCGAGCCGAGCGTTGAGGCCGCTCTACTTCGATGCTTGCCGAGCGTGCACATAATCGGAGCCACTCCTAGCTAGTAGATGGCCTAGGCCCTGGGCATGGCGCGGCCCATATCGGTAAGGAGATGAAGCCAACTCATAACCTTAAGGCTCGAGGCCGGGCATTACCCACCAGCCCGGGGCATTGGTTACCAATATTAGGCAATTCACCTGTTAACTAATTTGGGCTAGGAGGCTAATACCCCTTGGCAGAGGCTGCATAGGGAGATTGCTGGGCAGGCGCTTGGTGGGGGGTTTGCTTTGCATAAGTTCTTCGCCTGGATGATTAGCCAGGGCATTCCCAAGCCCATTGATTCTGAATCCAAAGAAGGGATATAAGCGTATTTTGAGCGGCATAAATACAGAGAACAATGAACGGGAGTATTCATGAATATCCCTCGATGCGTGTGGGGAAGGCCCAGTAAAGAAAGTAAATATAACATACTGAAGGAGGCACTGGGCAAGACATTACGCGCTGGGGAAGGAGCTGGAGCAGAGTCGTTACACCGGTTATTTCTGGTCCACGCGTGATGCAAACGGTAATACCCGTGACCGTGGATTTTTCGGAGTCTATGGTACTTGAGGGGAGCCAGAGTGCATTCATATTAGCTAATTTTAATTAAATCTGATGCGGGTACTGTGGATATTAAGTGGACGCAGTATTACTCCACCGGGGTTCCCTAAGAGGAATAATGTGGGTGATGAGGCGCGGCGGGGGCAGAGCACAGAAATAGCTATACCAATAATTTTCCTTAATCAATTAACACTTATACATGAAACCTCTGTTAAAAAATGCGGAAGTGCGGAGAATTAGTGAATTACTTAATTAACTGAATTATTTCTTAAAAAAATGCGGAAGTGCGGGGAATTAGTGTACTTGTTAACTGAGATGTCGATAATGGGTAGGATGAGCGCGGTTAGTTTCCTAACTCGGAGTCTTAATTGGCTTCGCTAGCTAGGGATTAATCGCGATCCTCATCCACATGTTTCACAATGCATGTAGCGATTGCTTCCCGGCGCTCAACATCAACAATAACCGCTCCCCAATCAGATTCGTTAAGCATCGTTAAAATCTTTTTCCTACTTTTTCCCCCGCTTAACGTGGGCTGGCGCCAGGTCTACTTTTTCTACTTTTCTACTTTTTTCTACTTTAACGTGGGGACTGGGGGGGACTGCTTACTATAGTAAGCCCGCGCTTCCCCACGCGAATTTTTGCGCAGAGCTACATGAAGTAGAAAAAAGTAGAAAAAAGTAGAAAAAAACGCGTGCCGCGGGCACGTGCGCCCGATCTACTTTCCCTACTTTTTTCTACTTTTTTCTACTTATCATGAATTTGCGCCTGATCTACTTTTTCTACTTTTTTCTACTTTTTTCTACTTATCATGAGTTTGCGCTTTTTTCTACTTTTTCTACTTTTTTCTACTTTTGGAGTGGCTCCTCATAAGGCCCACATAAGGCTCCACATACTCCTGTGGGGAAGTAGATTTCTGGAATAAAGTAGAAAAAGTAGATAAGTAGAAAAAGTAGACCTGGGAACTAGAAAGGGAAAAGTAGATAAGTAGAAAAAGTAGGCCTGAGGAGCGGAAAGAAAAAAGTAGATAAGTAGAAAAAGTAGACCTGGGAAAAAAGTAGAAAAAGTAGATGCTGGGGTTAAATGGATTAGCATGGGGGAAGCCTCGCAATTTATGGCGGGGATGAGGGGGGATACAAATATTTGGTTTTTGTTTTTCTGATGCCCATCGTGGGGTTTAGGGCGTACGCCGATCGATGAACGTTGAGGGCGTTAAAGGCCTAATTGGACCGCCCACTACCCGTGGTGATGCAGGCGGGGCGGGGAAGCCCCTTAAGGGCGGGGTAGCTCACTTTATCATCATTTTATCCATTAGTAAAGCCCTATCGAGGTCTCTCATGCTGCCTATCTTTATGAATAGGCCATTCCCGAGCTTCGATATCTTCATAAGCAAGTCATCATCGCTATTGCTGCCTATGGCTATTGTGGATATGGTGGTTCCCATTCTCCGCAACTTAACTGCATCCTTAATTGCCTTAACTGCGTTAATTGTGCGACCATCGGTGACGCATATTAGGTGCCTCGTTGCGCCGCTTGTCCCGGTCACCACATCCATGGATTTCTCCAACGCATTCGATATATTGGTGCCGCCACCTGCATATATGTACCTAGTTATCTCCAGCATTTCCCGCTTATACCTGGATACTGGGTGGAGTTTCCATAATACGTCGGCCCGGAAATTGAATAATATTAACGCCAATCTATCGCTTGTTCTGGACAGGAAATTGATGTACCTAGATATGGCGTCCCTAGCTATATCTATCTTCATAACCCCATCACTCAATTCACGCATGCTGCCCGACACGTCTAGGCACAAGACTATATCCAGCATCTTTATGTCGGCGTACTCCTTCACAACTATATCCCTCTGAGTCACGGGTTTCCCCATCAACATCTTCCGCGAGACGTTTAGGGCCGTCTTATCGAAATCTATGCTTGAGAAACCATCCCCCAACCTATAACCCCTCATGCTCACGACATAGGTGGGGTATATGGTGGTCTCGGTGAACCTCACCACCTTCACGGTTCCTGCAGGCGACGAGGCGCCGCGGCTCCTGGATCTTAAGGTATCCAATGCAACCTTTTTACCCTTATCCTGGGGAGACAGGAGACCATAGGTGCTTAGGTATGGGAATAACTTCTCCATTGCCTTCAATTTCTCAGTTATGTTAGCCATGGGATCCACAAACATATTAAGGAGCTGGGCCAGGTTAAGGAAATTCGCGGTTCCAACACTGCCATAAAGGGCCTCATATATGGCCGTCACCATGGTGCTCGCCCCATCAACCATAACCGGGGAACTGGGTGCCGATGCTTTATCCTGGTCGCCTTGATCCTGGGATTTATCGGAGCGATCCTTATCGCTCTTGCCGCCCATTCCCGAATTGCCGGGAGGAGCGGGAGCCTCAACGCTATTCTCATCTGGTTTCATGGATGAATCCACGGAATTAAATGCGTAATCAAATGCATCCTCCAATACTTGAACCTTATCATCTGGATTAGATGTCTCCACCGAAGTAATCAGGTTCTCAATCCCTATTCGCTTCATTAATTCCTTTACATCATAATTGCTTGACAACATCATTCTCATTACTATATCATCAACAGCGGACTGGAATCCCCTCACGGAGCCCGGCCTAATTACCCGGGCATCGGCGTTCATGTACTCATAAACCTTATCCAGCACTCGGGAAACGTAATCAATATACACTGAGTAACGCATTTCCCAGCACCTGCTTTAAACGCTAACGCTTCCTCCTGCTCAGGGTCGCCGCATCGTCGAACTTCTTAAGTAGGTAATCTATCTTCTCCTCATCATTAGAGAAGTTGCCCCTCATGACGTGAGCCACATTGCTAACTACTTCCTTCTTTAAATCGACTAGACTGACGTCGCGGCCCTCTATCCAGGCGCGCGACATTGCGCTGGATATCGCATATATGGAGGAACGAACGCTTGGTCCGATGTCCACTAGGCCATCCTGAACCACTTGCATCACTAAGTTAGACACTACCTCCACGGCGAAGTCAGGAACCTTAACGCCTAAATGCTCAAGCATTAGGTTTGCCTTCCAATTAAGTATTGCCCGCAGCACGTCCTTATCCGGGTAATTTATGTTAACCACCTTCATCCTATCAGCCAACGCCTCGCTCAACTCATAAACGCCCGAGTACTCCGAGGGATTAGAGGTCGCTATTACCAGGAAATCACTCCGTATTCGGAACCCCCTTATGAACACGAAGTGCTCCTGTAATGCTTGAAGCAGGGCTGCTTGACTATAGGGATTCAGCCTGTTTATTTCATCCAGCACAAGTATCCCGCCATGAGCCATGACAAGCGGGCCTGGGATGAATGCGAGGGGGTGATCCAAGCCTGCCTGGAGCGCCACCGCTATATCTATATCGCCCGTTAATTCCGCGGCCGTCATGTGGCTATGGCAAGCAACCTCCATGTATGGGGGATCCGATATTGAGAGGAGGGAAGCAATTTCCTCCGCTAAAGTTGTTTTGCCGACCCCCACGGGCCCCATCACCATCACGTGCCGGCCCACGGCTAATCCGCTCAATATATCCAGCGCAACATCGCTTAAGCCCTTTAGGGAGAGCTCAAGGCCGGCCAATATGTTGCTCACCCCCTTCGACCTAATTGAGTTAGCGACTAGTTTCTCCACTGGGATGCTTTCCCGCCTAAGCAAGCCCGATAACTTAGGCATTTTCTCGGTTAAATCATCCATACCGTTTTGCAATAAGGGAAAACTCTATTAACCTTTTCTATCAGCATAAACAGAGGGAAAAAGATGTCGGATGAGGATGATTTCAACGAGTTCGAGCTAAAGAAGGATATAAAGGACCCAAAGAGGAAGTGGGCCGATAGGATAGTGAAATCAATAAAGATATACTATAAGAAGTGCCCCTACTTCGACCTCCACTCAGGGGATTGCTTCATAATGGAGGGGGAGGGAGACAAGTGCCCACGGGACGGCAAGTATGAGGGATGCCCCATCCTAGAAGCATTCCTGGTGAAGAGGTACGATGAAATAAAGGCAAAGGGGAAGACACTGCCATACGACTTCAGGGACCTAGCCCTGGTTTAGAATGGAGGCACAAAATGATAAAACGAACGGCAAGCACTTGCTTCATGTATAAGGGCACAAAAACAATTCGGAGAAGCAAGCATTAATTTATATTCGTCCTTACCATTTGGGAATCACAAGGATATGCCTGACCTCCTCCCCGCCTTGAGGGCGAGGGCTCCCCGAGGTCTAGAGGGTTACGCCCCATTAAGGGCGCTACTCGATTATGATCCACGATAAAGGAGAGAGGCTTCTTTATTGCTGAGATCACTATACCGGTGGCCTTCTTCAAGATATTCAATGCGCCATTCAAGTCGGAATGAAGCTTATGCCCCAAGGGACAATTAACTACTCCCCTCGGCCCCCTCTCAACCTCAACGCCATGATAAGCACAATACTTGGACGTATTATACTCAATGACCTCAAACACACGAATACCGTATTCTTGGGCCTTCAACTCAATGATATTCATCAACTCACGGTAAGACCACAAGTTCACGGTGAACTTATTACCCTTTTGTTGGGCGATATTGAAGGGGTAGCCCAAGTAGATGGTTGAGACGCCTAATTCATGAAGCGTCTTGAGCAAGTGAGAAGCAAAATTCCTATACAGGTGGAGAAGCCTCCTAGTTAGTTTCTTGAATAGTCTCCTCTTCTCTCTATTAAGCTCATAATACGCCTCATACTCGTTGATATTCTTCGCCTTGTCTGATAAGGATTGTACCTCACCTATCCTATTTTGTAGGTAGAAGTAATCCTCCTTCACTCTAACCCCCTTATAGAGCAACCACGTACCATCATCAATAACAACACTACCTAAAACATTAATGCCTAAATCAATAGCTACAACCCTATTACCCCTCGGCGACTTAACTTGAATGCTCTTCCTCTCCCCCCTCACGACGTGCTTGCTCCTCCTTCCCTTCTTCGTTTCCTCGACGCCAACCTCCACGGGGATGGAGGCATACCACGCATTTCCAACCTCATCATAATAAACCTCCAACCTACCTTGTTTCCCATGCCACCTTAATCTACCCGTGAATCTAATTTCCATCTTGAAGTACTTGAGGATTAGCTTATGATTCAGCCCATCCACCACATAATTATCCTCCCTCACGACCAGGAGGGGCTTCCTCCCTCCAGTTTCCCCATCCTTCCAATAACTTGGCGGCGAAACGCGGTTCATGTGGGGCGGTAGTTTCTCCTCCTTCCTCAGCTTTAGGAGGGAGAAGAACGAGTTCCACGCCTCATTATTCTTATTAAGCACTTGCTGCGCATTAGCACTACCCAACTCATTCTTATACTTTTCATAATACTTATCATACGTCCCCTTAAAATCAACCCTCCCCTCACGAAAGAATTGCTGCCTCCTCTCATAATTAATCTCGTTAAACAACTTGGCGGAGGTGTCGGCTAACCTCCTTAGCTTTCTTTCTTGGAAGCCGTTTGGTAGGAGGCGAATTACAATGGTTCTCTTATTATTGTGTTTAATTTCTTTGATGCCCCCTCCCGGTATTGCGGGGGGAATCGGCCTCCGCTCCTCATTCCCAAGAAATTGACCGGGGGAGGGCATCCTGAAGAGAGGTGTTTAGGCTTAAAAAAAGTTTTCTATAAGGGGGTTATCCATCCCCGGCCCTGAAGGGCGAGGCTTTTCGCCCCCTTAACCTCCATTTCAGTAAAATATAGGGTGTATACAATAAATTTTTAAGGTAGTAATATCTATGAATTTATGGTTGTTATACTTAACTCTGTCCAATTGATAAAGCCAAGCAGAAAAGTCAGTAGTGACTTATTGAGTTGGAGCACATTGGATAACTCAACCATGGCGCGATGGTTGGTATCGGTGTGGGATATAGCTAAGACCAAGGATGAGAAGAGGCTTGGAGTGCCCACCATAACTCCGCTGGAGCTGATTAATAGGCTTATTATAATGTATTCCAAGGTCGGCGATGTAGTGCTTGATCCATTCATGGGAACTGGATCCACTGTGGTATCCGCTTATATGCTCATCAGGAAGGGCATCGGCTTTGAAATCTATAAGCCACTAATTGATTTAGCTGCTAGGAGACTCAGCGAAGTAGAGGAGATGCGGGGACCTCAACCACTCTCCTTGCCCGATGCATTAACTCTTGAAATGGATGCATTAAGGAGAGATGTGGATCACGAACCGGTGCTCGTGATAGATGATGCAAGAAACATTGATAAATATATGGCTGGGGAAACCGTGGAACTAGTATTAACTGCCCCACCACCATTCGTATTTGGACTGGGGGGAACCAGTAGGCTGGACCCGAGGGATATAGGGGGAATCAATGACTACTCCACTTACTTAGAGGAGCTAGTGAAAGTGCTGGCACTGGCGCGGCAATTATTGAGGAGGGGAGGATTCATGATCATAATAATAGGGGATGTTAATGCTGGACCCGTGATATTCCCACTACACGTCGATCTAATCAATATGCTGAAGAAACTCAACCTAGAGGTAAGAGATATATTCATTTGGGACAAGAGGAAAGATTATGACCCCAAATCATTGACGGGCAAAGTCCACGAGTACATAATGATATTCGAGAAAACATAACCATCATAGCTTAAACAATTGAAAACTCACCCATCCCTAAAAGAAGGAGGCTTGCTTACCGACCTCCTCCCCGCCCAGCGAGGTTTGTCGTTCATTTTATCACAAATTAAGTAGGAAGGCCCCTCTCTATGAGTGGCGTTTTTGACGCTGGGGAAGCGGGATAGCCATTTTGCATTGGCTTGACAGGCTGTGAAGCTTATGATTGAGGGGCCTTAGTATGCGGTTATTCCTGTGGTGGTTCCAGCTAGGCATGCCTCCATGCTTTCCTCATCGGCTCCAGCAAGCTGCTTTATGGCTATGCAATTAACGAATGCCTCGGCCTCGGCCCCGGTCTCCAAGATGTTCGCGGCCTTGCTTAGTAGATTCGGAGGTATGGTTACGCCGCGGTGAGCAGCTATTCCCTGTATTATATCCATTACCACTTGAGGCGGCGGGTGCTGCACGAAGACCTTGAGGTCGCCGAGCCGGCCGGGCCTTATGAGCGCCGGATCAAGGGCCTCCAAGTAATTCGTGGTCGCGATTACCATTACCTTATCCATTCTGGATACCGTGCCATCGATTTCCTGTAGGAGAACGCTCACCAACCTATAGCTGCCTGGATCCTTCTCTGTTCTGGCTCTCCCTATGGAGTCTATCTCATCAATGTAGATCACGGTTGGTTGAAGCGAGCGCGCTAATCTAAATGTCACGTATAACCTATAGGCGGCGGCCCATGGCCCACCCTTCATTAATGCACCCGTCCTCACTATTATGACGTGGAACCCCCTCAAGCCAAGCCATGCAGCGAAACCTAATCCAAGGGCTGTCTTACCTGTCCCGCTTGGGCCATATAATAGAATGCCATGAATCGGCCGCACTCCGTGCCTGGCGGCGAAGGATGAGCTGGCCATCACTAGCTCCGACTTTATTTTATCCATGCCTATTAATCCCTCCCAGTTCTCCTCATAGAGCTGCCTCAAAGTCTCGGTGTCAGGTAATTCCGCGATATTGCTGTAAAGCATTGACGCTACGTCTGGATCCATTACGTAGACGGCGCCGATTACTCCAAGCATTGATGATGCGGCCAATATTGCCAGAAACGGATATAATTGAGGCAATAATTGCTGCAGTGATGGATCGATGGCATTCATTACGGCCATGTTCATCAATATCGAGATTGATGCGGCGGCGACTGTGGAGGAGAGGGGAATAAGGTATCTACGCTTCATGGAGAGGAGGGGGGCCGCCACATAGAGCGCCACCGCCGCGATTAGTATTGAGGCCGTAAATGGGTTGGCGTATTGATTGATGTGCGCGATGAAGGATGAGTAAAAGGAGAGGGGCCTCAACGGTATGCTGGATCCAGGCGATAAGCCATTCAGCATTAATTCAACTAGGTATGCCACGGAGTAAGCCGCCGTGGGGAGCCAAGGGGAGGAGAAGGCCTCAAACTCTGATGTTATTCCCCCTCCAAGAGCCCAAGCGAAGCCGAAGATGGGCCATGGAGGCGGGAGGAACATGGATGCAAGTGAAGAGGCTGCAAAGGATGGACTCACGCCCCTGGAGAATGAGGAGGATAAAAGCCTCATGTGGAGACCGATGATGGCTATAGGTATAACTAGGGGAAAAAGAAGGAGCGCTGTCCCGCCTGGATTAACATAGATATAACCCCATAAGCTTAACAAGATAACCGCTAGTGATGAGAGCAAGAGCAGTGATGAGGAGGATCCCGTCCTACCCATTGCGGCGAGGACCAGGGCCCCAATCACTCCCACTATGCCTATCCATTGGTGCTGAAGCAATGAGTAGAATATCAATGGCAAGGCTGCGGCTAAAGTAACCACTATTGATAAGGCGGCTCTCTTTACCGCTATTAGCCTCATTAATAAATAGCCATGTGGCTAGATTAATATACTTAACAGGCAAAAATTTCAGTGCATTGGGCAAGAAATGATTGGGCCCATGCCCTTTATAAATGAAACTATGAACCTCGCAATTCATGGCTGGGTAGGCATTTGCATGGGCGTTGATGGCGTTCCCCATATTAAGGGGCAACGCCTTGGTCATCCTCATTTCAATTATGTATCTTATATTTACTCGCATATACTATAATTACTAAAATTTGTTGTAACAGTCGCAGTAAAATGCGATGCTAAGATTTTTAAGCTATAAATGACTGCGATTAATTATGGTTAATGATGACGATGTGGTGATAGTGAGCTATGCGAGGACTCCCATAGGTAGATTCGGGGGCTCATTAAAGGATGTCCGTTCACCCCATCTAGCGGCGGAGGCAATAAGGGCCGCCCTTAATCGCGGCAATATAGAGCCCAAGCTAGTGGATGAAGTCGTTATGGGCTCCACGCTACAGGGGGGAATGGGGCAAAACTTATCGCGCTACGCCGCTCTCCTAGCGGGTCTCCCAAAGGAAGTGGGGGCATACACCGTGAATAGGGTATGCTCATCCGGCATGCAGGCAATATTCGAGGCCTATAGGGAACTCAAGGTAGGGGATGCATCAATAATGGTGGCCGGCGGCGTCGATTCCATGAGCACCCAACCCCTCGCCATAAGCAGCGAGTACAGGTGGGGAGTGAAGCACTTAATAAACAGGAAAATGGAGTTCATGGACCTCATGATAAACGATGGCCTCCTCGACCCAACTAATGGCATGATAATGGGGCAGGAAGCGGATGCCGTGGCTAAGAAGCACGAAGTCCCGCGGGAGGAACTCGATGAGTACGCATACTTAAGCCACACGAGGGCAGTTAAGGCAGTGAACGAGGGACTATTCAAGGAGGTTGAGCCCTTTGACGCCAAGATAGGCAGCTCCAGGGTAGTGCTTGAGCGGGATGAGGGAATAAGGCCCGACACCAGCCTAGATAAGTTGAGGAGCCTTAAACCAGCATTCGGATCCGATGGCCTCCACACTGCCGGTAACTCATCTCAATTAAGTGATGGAGCGGCGGCACTAGTATTAACGACGAGGACCAAGGCGAGGGAGCTGGGGTTAAAGCCAATAGCCAGGATAGCTGGATATAGTTGGGCAATGTTAGAGCCCTGGAGATTCCCCGAGGCACCTATCTACGCCATAAATAAGCTGCTTGAGAAAACGAGGACCAAGATAGCTGATTACGACGCATTCGAAATCAATGAAGCATTCGCCGTGGTCAACGTGCTGATCAATAAGGTGCTTGGCGTACCATTTGAGAAAATGGATATATTCGGGGGAGCAATAGCGCTGGGCCACCCATTAGGGGCCAGCGGCGCGAGAATAGTGACCACGCTAATAACTGCCCTACATCAAGTCGGGGGACGAAGGGGGTTAGCCGCGTTATGCCACGGCACCGGCGGTGGAACCGCTATATCAATAGAAATAGAGTAATTGGAAAAACCGGAAAAACGTTTATTTGGATGCTCCTCATTAATTCCACGGTGAATGCATTGGATCCAGATGAGGAGTACGTGGTTCTTCCAATTAGCATACTTGAAAAGCTAATCAGGTACTCAATGTCATTCTGCGAGAATAGGTGCCCAGCGGGGAGGGACCCAGGCACATGCATATACCTCACTAAGCTGGCCCCAGCGCTGGGGCTAGGCCACACGCCCTGCTACTCGGATTATGGAGTATATAGACGCGAGAACTTTGAGAGGGTAATTAAGGATACGGAGGGCAAGTATGGGCTTGATAGGGTCTCCCTCCTCAAGATGCGGAGAAGCACGCTGGAGACCGAGATCGACTTAATGGAGTTGGAGTTCGCGATCGGCGTGCTTAAATCCATGGATGAATCAAAGCCCATATACGTAGTTAAGGGAGGAGACCTCAGCATTAGGAATGCGAAAAGGATCTAGCCGACTCCAGTATTATACTGGTTGGATCCACTAGGCCAGTTATGGCTTGCCTCCTCTTAGTTAAGTCAATGCTGGATAAGCAATTAATTAATTCGCTTGGCTTGCACCTATAGAGGGGGAATCCTTGCTTTATTAAGTAATCATCAATGTAGTAAGTGGATGGGAAGTAGGAGATCGAGGGCGTCCCCAGCAATGCGGCCTCCGTTGAGAATGTTGAGCCCCCCGTGATCACTAACGCAGCGTGATACGCTAAATTGAGTCCATCCAGCGGCGTCTCCGGTATTATTATTGCATCACCAAATCTAGACCTAATTGCCTCGGCTTGATGCGGGTACCTGGGGAACGCTATTACCCTGAATCCCCTCCTCACTAATTCCTCTATTGCCTTAATACCGATGTCCAACTTATCCCCATAACTATAATACGAGGCCAAGCTCTCCTCGAACCTGAACACGGCGTAATTATCGGGCTCCAGGTTAAGCTTCTTTATTTCATCTAGGTTGGGAGTGAACCTATTTATCCACATGACCTCGAATAAGCCATTAAACCATCGCAGGGAGCTGCGTTCATCACATGGAACATACTTCAACACATCATTATGCGGCAACGCGTTGGGTAGTATTATCAGTGAAGCAAGCGGCAGCGTTAATTTATTCACGAAGAATGAGTGAAGAGTATCCGTTATTGCTATTATGGGTTTATTAAGTCCAAAAGCTATCCTAAACGCGTCAGGGGATGTGAGGGATACATGAACATCGAAGTCCCCTAACTCATTCAGTAGGAGGAGGGATCGCTCAAAGCCTTTCCTCAACTTATCGAGTGGGTCAGATCCATGGAGGCCCACGCACTTATGGGGAACCCCATACAGCTTGAAAATGTTCTCCACATAGTCATAACCTCTACACGTCACTTCCACATCTATTCCCTGACGCTGGCCCTCCAGGTAAAGAATTGATGCTATGCGGGCCTGCTTAGCCGTTAATGCGTCGAACCAAATCCTCAACCATATTCACCCATGTATATAGATGAACTCAAGGCCATCCGCGGTCTTGCTGCTTAACTTGACGAAGCCATACCTAACCAATTGAACCACGTCGCCCACCCCTATCTCCGACGCTGCGGCCGGCTCGCTTTGGCCCTCATGGGTATCCCTCTTGCCCACGCCGCTCGGCACTATCACCCTAGTAGGAACCGAGGATGGAGGCACCCATTGAATTATCTTGTAGCCATGCTTCTTTGCATCCTCAACGCCGAGGCTCTGTATCTCTCCCCTGTATTGGCCATTCTCTAGGAGGATCTTAACGTTGGCTAAATCCATTAACCTAATCACGGAGCCGGGGAGCATCGAGGATAAATCGCTTCTTGAAACATATACCGTTACCAAGCCATTAATTGGGGATAACTCTATTGTCCTGAATCCCCTTTCTGGATGACTTGGATGATACTGGATGCGGGCCTTAAGCGGCGACTCCGTCCTTATCTCGAGGGGAACGGGGTCCTTGACGAACATGAATCTATTGGCGCGGGGCTCTAGGATTCTCCTATTCGCGGCGAAGAGGTTATCCATGGATATGGTAGCATCATTCTCCTTTATCCCCACGGAGAGAATCACTTCCCAAATCGCCTCTGGCTGTATGCCACGCTCCCTTAGCCCAGCCAATGTTGGAAGAGTGATGTCGTTGAATGGCAAATCATACTTCTTCAGGATCGATTTGCTGAGGGAGGCACCCTCTATATGTAATCTGCCGAAGTGTATGGTCTCCCCCATCTCCCAATTAAATGCCTTATAGACGTAGCTCTGCTTAACCGTGTTAACCCTATGCTCCTGGGCCCTAAGTATGTGGGTTATGCCGAGCAAGTGATCATCAATGGCCACGGCGAAGTTATAGGTTGGCCACAGAATGTACTTATCCCCAACGAGTGGGTGAGGCGACTTATGCGTATCAATTATCCTCAGGGCAATCCAATCCCTTAACGATGGGTCGGGACTCGATAAATCCGTCTTAATTGCCACCACGGCCTCCCCTTCCCCAAATACTCCCTGAAACATTTGGTCAAGTAATTCGGAGTTCAGGGCTGGGTCGGCCTCCCTATTAGCGCACGGCTTGCCCTGCGCCTTTAATGATTTCCATTGATCCGGGTCGCACTGCGTTCCCTTTGCGACCACATATGCCTTACCCATTGAAACGGCTCGCCTCACGTGGTCGTAGTACACCTCCATTCGTTGGGACTGCACGTACTCCTCATCCCACTTAATCCCCAACCACTTTAGGTCATCCTTTATAGCCGTGTAGGCCTCCTTCATGGGTCTCTTGGTTCTGGGATCCGTGTCCTCAAACCTAAGCACGAAGCGAGCCTTATCGCCGTACTTAACCTTATATGCATAGTTAATTATGGCCGGCCTCGCGCTGCCCAAGTGAAGCACGAAGTCGGGATTAGGGGCGAACCTCAGCTTTATTAATTGATACTTATCTGCGCCGGGGAGGGGGGGCAGCGTCTCTATTCCCTTCTTCTCCTCCACGTGCCTCTTCTCCGGCATTAATGCATCAGGCCACCTCTCCTCAAGCAGTTGCTTCTGCTCCTCGGGCTTCATTGAGTTCACTTTAGCCACCACCTCCTCAACTATTGCCTTGACCTCCTTTGCGCGTTGCCTTAAGTCCGGCCTCTCCGTTAGGATCCTCGTCATTACGGCCTTCACGTCAGCGGATCCGCCGAACTTCACCGCATTCATCAATGCGCTTCTCAAAGCTGCGTCGTAAATATCATTCATGTCCACAAGATGAGGGGAATATATTGCTTATTAATGTTTTCCCTCAAAATTAGGCAGGCTCTATTTGCTTCTCGGCATCCACTGTTGGGCACTTTATTAGGCACTCCACTGGATCTAGGCAATTATATTCGCAATTCAGGGAGTAGCCATTGCAGAATGCCTTCTGTATATTAATGAAGTTAGTCCTCATCGAGTCATCGTCGAAAACCAAGTACCGCGGTTCCATGCTGAGGAGGAACCTATATACCTTATCGAGGCGAGCCAAGTGCCGCCGCGTGATGAGGAGGCCCCACCTGACATTCTTGATCCGCGGAATGATATCGATCCCATCATCGCTTGGCATTAAGAATATGGGAATCTCCTCTAGGAGGGGCATTGATGATAATTGCAGGTACTGCGTGAAGTCGAGGCCCAGCATTGCTTGGGATTCCCGTAATGATTTAATCATGTGGGCCACGAAATACATGTCTAACCACGAAATTCGATTTAGCTTTAGCACAAGCATTTTGGACTTGAGCCGCTTCATTAGTCGCGGGTTAAGCTGGGAAATATCGCTTAATTGAATTAACATATTCCACTCCTTATCTATAACCGAGAATAAATCATTGAACCTAATTGGCCCTACCATTATGAAGGAATCAATGGGCTCCCGCACATCATCCCGGAGGAGGAGACTCGCGCCTTTAATGCACATATCATAATTCCTCAGCTTCACCCGTCTCCTCGCTTAGCTCATAGAGGGCGCCCACGTCCTTTAACTTATCATATAGCTTAACTATGGCTTCCTTGACCTGTAGATCCCTCTTGGCGCCGGTGCACACTATCTTACCGGAGCTAAATATGAGTAGAACTACCTTTGGATCCCCCATCCTATATATGAGGCCGGGAAACTGCTCCGGCTCATACATGGAGTTCTCCAGCATGAGGGCTGATCTCTCTATATCAACCTCTGCATGTAGGTTGCCTGAGGCAACTATGTTCTGTACCTGTATATCCGGGTTCATGGGTATCTCGGCCCCATACTCGTTAAGTATCTTGATGAGGCTCTTAATGGCTCTCTTCAACTCCTCCTCGCTCTTGGCTCCCGTGCAAACCATGTTGCCGGTCCTGAATATCAATGCCGATATCTTGGGCTTTTGCAGCCTCAATATGAGGCCGGGAAACTGCTCCGGATTGTACTCGGCGGCGGGGAGCTTCTCGGCAAGCATCTCTAAGTTAAGATCAACCCCTAAGTTAACCGTCGCAACTATGTTCTCTATCCTATAGCTTGGTTCCTTTGGCATAACTACTTTTTAAGCGAATTTAAAAAACTTTAAAAGCGTTTTGTTTAAAAACATTAAAAAATGGAATACGCGACCAACCATCAGGTTGCGCATACCAATGGGAAAAATATTTAATCACCAACTCCTCGGCTAAAAGCATGGGTGGAAAAAAGAAGCCAACGCTGTCCCAAATGGCTAAAAAACAACAGGAAAAGGGAAAGGAGGCAGCTGCGCAAAAGAAGCCCGAGAAAGGCAAGGGAAAAAAGGAGGAGGCAGTTAAGCCCGTTGGCGACTTAACAGTTGAATTAATGAATCAAATAGAGAAGGAAATAACTAAAATGGAGTACGCCACTCCATACCTATTATCATCAAAATACGGAATAAAAATGAATCAAGCAATACAAGTCCTGAGAACGCTTCACTCCAAGGGAGTAATCACGCTCGTCTCAAAGGGACACAGGATAGAGATCTATACTACCCCAAGCAGAGCCAAGGAATTAGGCATAGTACCTCTTCAATAATTAATCCCTTACTAAGAATAGAAATAAATTATAATTAAAATGCCTTAAGATGGAGGGGACTGCAGGGAGCACTCATTAATGTCTATTAGGCGAGCCACTTTACGTGCTTCCCCATTGCCTTTTATATAGACCTTAAAGCATTCCCCACCCAATGAATCCAATTCGGTTTTGGAGCCTATCATTATGGTCCTCTCCCCCACCGTGCACGGGTTAAAGCCCAATCTTTCCCCGATGAGTCGCAGCGATAATAGGTAATTGCGGCTAAGCCTAATGACAGCGCATCGCCACCTCATCCTCAGCATTTCCGCGTCGTAATTGCCGTACGCGATCCACTTATTCACTGTTTCCTCGATATAATCCCGTCCCTTGCCTGCAAGCGTCGCATCGTAGGGAAGGATCTCCCTGCTTCCCCTTATTAATCCATAGCGAGCCGATAGAATTAGGAGGCTAGCCCCGTACCTATTAGCGAGCGATTTATATGCCGTGAATTCGGGTCCCCTGTAAAGTTGTTCTGCCCTGGTTAAGTATTGGCTCAGCTTGGACCTGTAATGCTCCTCCTTATCTATGTCATCGCTCGGCACATCGATGATGCCTCTCATTATTTCCGGTAACTTAAGTGGATTGATTGCCTTTGACTTGCTGCAATTGACGAGCACTAATGACATGGCGACTCCATTTAGGCAGGCATTTAATGCCTTATCCCCATTAGGCCAGCCATATGATGATTAATGCGAGTGCTTTGATCGTATTACGTCTATCCACACGTTATCCCTTATGAATTCAGGGGCGCCCTCGCCTACCGTGTTGCTTATCGATTCTTGCTCCTTCCTTATTGGTTGCTGCATTATTTGCTCTATTTTCCTGGATAATTCATTGATCTTCAGAAATAATTCGTTTATTGATGCGGCCATTTTGAGGAGGAGCTCTACTTGTAATTGATCATCACATTTCTCCTGTATTACTTGTGGGGATGGAGAGTATTGAGTGGTTACCGTGAATGTTATCGTGAGGGGAGGCTTATCGCTTATCGGCTCGTTAACAGTGGATGGGGCGGGGGGAGATGGCTCCTCTTCTTCCTCCACCCATTTGTCTCCATATACGGCTTTATACTTGGAGATGGCTTTATAAACCGTGTTAACGGAGATGCCGAGCTTATCCGCTATGTCCCTCGGCTTCATTCCCTGCTTGAAATACATTTCTCCAACCATCATTTCAGTCTTGGATAGCTTATATTGCATGCCCCTATTACTGGCTGGGCGCGTGGCTTAATATAATCACAGTTTTTGTTTTTGGGTATTATATGTATTATATATAGGGGAAAATATATATAAACACACAAAAACCAAGACGCCCCATGAACTGCATAAGGAGGTTCATGCTCGGCAACCACGCCATCGCCCAAGGATTCATTGAGGCAGGCCTAGCCGTAGCCATGGGTTACCCAGGCACCCCCAGCAGCGAGATAATGGAGTACATCATGGAGGAGGGAAAGAAATACGGAATATACGCCGAGTGGTCCAGCAATGAGAAGGTAGCGCTGGAGGGCGCGTATGGTGCAGCCATGACTGGGGCCAGGGCGATAGCCACCATGAAGCATGTGGGGCTAAATGTAGCCATGGATCCCCTAATGTCAAGCGCATACACGGGGGTGGAGGGCGGCCTAGTGATAGTCACAGCGGATGATCCGGGCATGTGGTCCAGCCAGAATGAGCAGGACAATAGGTGGGTCGGCATCCATGCATACATACCTGTCCTGGAGCCGTATGACCCGGCCAACGCCAAGGACTTGGCTAAGATATCCATGGAATTCAGCTCACGAATGAAGCACCCCATCCTCTTTAGGACAGTCACGAGAGTATCTCACACCAGGGAAGCAGTGGAGGCGTGCAGCAATGCATCCCCAATATTTGGAGGCGGCATCGATAGGAGGCAGAAGAGATTCGCCTTGATCCCAAGCAATGCGCGTAAATTGAGGAATGAATTGTTGGATAGGTGGATGAAGATAGGGGAGGCAGTGGAGGAGCTGCCCGTGACTATTCGAAGCGGGGATGACTTGCTAATAGTGACGAGTGGATCCGCATTCACATACGTGCTGGACTCAATAAATGAATTGGAAGTTAATCCCACGGTGATAAACCTCAGCGCCTCCGTTCCAATCCAACGCAGGAAGCTGCTTGACTTAGCCACTGGGGCAAAGAAGATCGTGGTGATTGAGGAGGGCGATCCCGTTATCGAGACTCAGCTAAAGGCTGCGTTATTCGATGAGGGAATTAGGTTACCCATCCTCGGCAAGTCAAGCTTCATATCTCCCGCGGGGGAACTCACAATTGATAAGGTTAATGCGGTAATAGCGGGGGCCCTAGGCATACAGCCCCCGAGGAGACCACGGGTAGAGATGGGGTATGAAGCGCCACAGAGACCGCCGGTGTTTTGCCCAGGTTGTCCGCATGCAGCATCGTTTTACGCCTTGAAGCTGGCATCCAACACTGCCAGAGCGAAACCGCTCTTCAGCGGCGATATTGGGTGCTATAGTCTAGGCATAAATCTTCCCTTTGATGAGGAGGATGTATTGACCGATATGGGTAGTTCCCTTGGAGTCGGCATGGGCATATACAGGGGGAACGGGGAGAAATCATTCGTGGTGTCGGTGATAGGGGACTCCACTTACTTCCATTCAGGTCTACCCGCGCTGGCCAATGCTGTTTATAATAGGACACCCCTCCTACTCCTTGTCCTAGATAATAGGACTACCGCTATGACGGGCGGCCAACCCAACCCCACCCACTCAATACCAATAGAGGACACTGCAAGGGGCTTGGGCGTGAGGAATGTGTACTCCATTGATCCATTCAACATCAAGGAGGCGATCGCCACAATGAGGAGGGCCATTGATGACGTGAAGAGGGGAGAAGTCTCCGTGGTGGTGGCTAGGAGGGCATGCGCACTGGAGGCCGTTAAGGAATTGAAGAGGGAGGGAGCAAAGCCCCTCCTATATTACGTGAATGATGAGGCATGCAAGGCATGCGGCATATGCTACAACATGATCGCTTGCCCAGCAATTCAACCCAAGGATGATGGAAAAGCATGGATAGATCCCAGCATGTGCAGCGGATGCAGCGTTTGCGCACAGGTGTGCCCATATGATGCCATAAAGCCCAAGGGGGACCCAAGCTGGCTTAAGAAGTGGGGTGAGGCATTATGAGGATGAATATATACATGATAGGCGTTGGCGGGCAGGGACTCGTGACCGTCTCCAACGTAATTGGGGCAGCGGCCACCATTAGGGGAATTAAGGCATTGACGTCGGAGACCCATGGACTCAGCCAGAGAGGGGGGTCAGTTGATGTTCACGTCAGGTTAGGAGACGTTAATTCGCCCCTAATACCCATGGGGGGAGCCGATATGGTGATTGCCTTCGAATTACTGGAGGCATTCAGGGCCGTTCCCTATATGAGGGATGAAACGACGCTGATAGTCAATAATAGGCTAATTAGGCCACCAACGCCTAGGCTTAAGCTGCCCAGGACCGATGAGTTATTGGATAAATTGAGGCGATTCAAGTCATTAAGCGTAGTTAATGCATTCGATGCCGCGATGAAGCTTGGGAACCCAATAGTGGAGAACATGATTCTACTGGGGGCAGCGCATGAGTTGGGACTATCCAAGTTAATAGATGAGGAAGCAATGATTCAAGCAATAAGGGATACAATGAGGATGCCTGACCTAAACATCAATGCTTTCCTGGTGGGGAAGAGCCTAGCGAGGCGTTGATGCCATCATAATTACTTAATAGATTGATTATTGAGAGGACGGCTAACATGGCCTCCTCGGTCCTCACGGTTTCGACGCCTTGCCTGGGAATGAAGTTAATGAATGGATCGCTGAGGCCGAGGCCCTCCGAGGACATTATCTCATCAACTCCATGCCGAGGAGACCCAAACACTATCACTGGGTCCCTCTTAATTAATTCCACTAATTCATCCACGGCGCCCCCAATGGGTTGCCCCTCCTTCCCCGTCAATACGAGGGGCCTCCTCTTCACTAGTTCCCTTAATGTCAATACCTCCACCGAGAAGCCGGGGTATATGGAGGATCTCTCAAATGGGACCACGTGGGCCCTGAACACATTATCGCCCACCTCATTCTCAAGTTGAACCAATAAGCGGGACCTAATGGGGTGAGGCTTAGGCACCTTGGCATACACGTCGTTGCCCACCTTAAGTATTGAGGCATAGCCCTCCCACTTCACGACGAGGCCCATCAATACCGCGCCGGGACGCGGCCTTGCTGAGAATATTGGCAAGCGAAGCGGCGGAAGTAATCCAGCCAACCGCAGTCCGGTCTCCAATGGAAACAAGTCCTTGCGTAAGTATGGGGGAGTCACCATGTACTCCAGGTACTTCCTCAAGAGGCGGGCCTGTGATGCTGGTACCGTGGATTTATGGGTGTATATATAGATGTGGGTTGCCCTGAATATGGCGGCGGCCCTCCCCAAGTACCCTATTTTCCTGACCGCCTCCCGCTCATCCGTTGACTCCTCGAGGACGGAGTGGGGAATCGCTATTCTCATTGCTTCATTTTTGCTCCTTATTCTCCTTCTCCGCCCGCTTCTCCTCTCCCTCCGTATTCATGAATATGGATGTCTTTTGCTTGCCGCCCATAACCTTCCCATGCGCTAATGGATTAAAAGCTTTTTGTGTTCAATAATGGAAAAGCTTTAATGAGGGTGAGGCATGAATTAAATGTATGAAGGCAATAATACTTGCTGGGGGCTTCGGGAAGCGATTAATGCCCTTGACCATTGATCAGCCGAAGCCCCTCGTGGATATCGGGGGGAAACCGATTCTAGTTAGGCAAATAGAGTGGCTGAAGAGCCAGGGAATCACTGATATAGTGTTGGCCGTTGGTCACTTGAGGACCAAGGTATTCGAGAGGTTGGGGGATGGGTCTAAGTATGGGGTTAGGTTGTTCTATAGCGTGGAGGAGGAGCCCCTCGGCACTGAGGGAGCCATAAAGAACGCGGCTAGGTACATAGATACGGACCTATTCGTGGTCACTAATGGGGACGTTATCACGGATATAGACGTGAATAACTTGGTGAGGAACATGGGAAACAGCCTAGCAACCATTGCGCTGGTCCCCATGAGGAGCCCCTACGGAATAGTGGAGATCGATAATGAAGGCTACGTGCGCAGCTTCAAGGAGAAGCCCCTACTGGAGTACATGATTAACGCCGGCGTCTACGTGATGAGGAGGGAAGTGGTGAACATGATGGCGGATAAGGGAGACATCGAGAAGGGAGTGTTCCCTAAGCTAGCGAGGGAGGGACGGATAAGGGCCGTCATATATGAAAACGCATTTTGGAGATCTATAGATACAGTGAAGGACGTAGAGGAAGTGAGCGCAATGCTGGCGGCTAAGCAAGTGAATTAACGTGGGCGTTATCCTAACGGGTCCCCCGGGCATTGGGAAGACAACGGCAATTAAGGCTGTCGTGGCTCAGCTTCGGAACAATGGAGTGAGCGTGGCTGGCTTCTATACAGAGGAGGAGAGGAAGGGGGGAAGCAGGGTGGGCTTCATTATGGTTAATGCGGCGACCGGGGAGAGGCGGAGAATGGCTGGCGTGAATGGGACCGGCGTCAAGTTCGGTAAGTACTTCGTTGATCTGAGCGTTGTGGATTGGGGCATTAAATTGCTGAGCGGGGATGGGAATGTCGTCGTAATTGATGAGGTGGGGCCCATGGAGAACCTTCATCCAGGCTTCATCGCTGCGGTGGAGAACGGCATTAATGAAAGGATATCTGTATTAACGGTTCATGAACGATTGCTGGGCCTCATCACCGGCAAGGCAATGAATCACAAGTTGATTAGGCTAAGCATAAGCAATAGGGATGAGGTCCCCCGCCTCGTAGTGAATCATATTCTTGAATTACTTGAACAGTAATAGTTATGCTTAAATTAAATGGATTGCCTTAGGATCCCATGTCTTGCCCAAAGTGCGGTTCTAGGGATATCTCCATAATGGCTGGAGAACCAATAATGTTTAGGTGCGCGTCTTGCGGGCATCAATGGCCCGCCCTCAGCCTTAGGCCAGGTTATGTTAAGTTAGGCGAGTCCCAGTTCCACTGGACAGATGTTGAGGTCACTAAGGAGAAGATGATGATTATGGCGGGCGAATTACTGCGGAGAGGCTCATCAATTGAGGAAACAATAGAGAAGGTGGCCGCATTAAACCAAGTGGCTAAACTGCTTCCACGCATAGAAGTGGAGAGGCTAGTTAAAACCGCCATGAGCGTATATGAAGTGAAGCCGGAGCACTGATTATGCTCCTGCCATTAGCGTTACTCGCTGGGCGCCCCATGTGGGCTGGCGCTGCTGGAATCCACTGACCTCCTCCCCGCCCTAAAGGGGCGAGATTTGTCGTTAGTTTTATCAAGGAGGCGCGGCCCATAACCTAAAACCAGTCCCACATAAACATTGAGGCCAATGATGGCCTCATGATGGGGATCATTAACTGCATTCTCGGGGTTAAGCCGTTTTCTTGATGGCCTTGATGCATACGAAGCCGAAGTCCTCGGCATCCATTGGATTAATTAGCTTGGGTTCCTCCTCATTGCCGAGAGAGGCTGAGGCCAGGGGCTCTATCTCCAGCTTTATTGATCTAAGCATTTCAATGGTTTCCTTAACGCTGTAGAACCTGGCCAGGGAGTAGAACCTATGGCCACTACGCCCCTTCTCCTCATAGAGGCGGCCATACCTGCTTTCCCGAGGCACTATGCAGGTGATCAGTGCACCGCCTTGCTTCAATAATGATCGCGCCGATGATAGTGTGGGCATGGGATCCTCCAGGAAGCAAAGCGTGACCACGAGCAATACGTAATCCATGGATGAGTCCCTGATTGGTGGTTGCTCCCCGATCCCAATAACTACATCCAGTCCGCGTTGATTGGCGAGGGAGGCCATTCCCATGGCTGGCTCAAGCACCATTGCTTGAAACGGCAGGGAAAAGAAACCGGAGCCGCCCCCCACTTCGATGCCTCGCCCCCAGGGCTTAAGGAGCGAGACAGTTCTTAATTCGATTGAGGCTAGGCTTGGATTCTCGGTGTACCACTCGTCATAATCCGCGGCCCATAAATTGAATGCCTTGATGATGGCTCTCCCCCGATCATCCATGATATAACGATTGATTAACTGTAATAAAACTTTCCAGCGCTACCCGAGGAATAGTGACGCATTAATTGCGGCCCATTAATGTAACCGCGATCACGGACGCTAAGGTTATGGATGCGCCCACCATATCCAGCATCGTTAAGGGGCTCCTTAGCATTATGGAGCTGGAGATGAGGGCCGCTACGGGGGTTAGCAATAGTATTGAGGAGGCCAGCGATGGTTGGATCATGCTTAGGGCTTTGAACCAGAGTAGGAAACCAATGACTTGGGCCAGTAAGGCAAGTAGGAATAGTAGGAGGAGGGATTCAATTGTTATATGAAGCGAGTAATCCAGTGGAACTAATGCAGCTACCACGGGAATGGATATCGCCATCATGGATGCATTAACGGTTATCACGCTTCGCTCTCTCACCCTGTACGCGTAATAAATGGTGCCGAGGGCCCATGATAAGCCACTCAACAGCGCGAATATGCTTTCCAAGCTGAAGCCGCCCGACGAGGTGAGGAGGATGCCGATGAAGCCCACAAATAACGCCAGTAACCTGGGGAGCGGGGGAGGACGCCTAGAGACCGCTGGCTCCAACACGGCTAGGAAGAGGGGCTGAGTGTACACTAGTACCGCGGATAGGCCGGGATTAGGCGATAGCATTATTGATAGGTTAAGTAGAACCAGGAAGAAGCCTATGTTGAGGAGACCCGCCAACAACATTTCCCTGCTTATTATTAATCTCTTAGCTATGGGGTAGAGGAGCAGTGCGCCAAGCGTTGTCCTGAAGAGCGAGATAACCATGGGTGACGCGTAGAGCGACGCCAACTTGGTTAGCGGGTATGCCGTTCCCCATATAAGGACAAGCATGGCTAAGTAAGCGTAGCCGAGGGCCTTGCCATTCATGGCTTGCGATGATTCCCCACGCTTTTTAAGGTTCCACCCGATCCCTGAGGCATTGCCTGAATGATTTGCCGCTGCATTCCTGCATCATCTTAATGATCCTTATTAAATCCATGGTTTCCTCAACATCATGAACCCTCAGTAAGTCGATGCCGCTCATCATTAGGTAAGCCGCAACGCCCAGGGACCCGCCGAGTTCCCTCCCCATCTCCTTCCCCAATGCCTTGCGTATGAAGCCTTTCCTGGATGCGCCAACGCATATTGGCTTGCCCAATGCCTTGATCCTCGCTATATTGCTGATCATATATATGTCCCTCCTAAACCAATCGCTGTATCGCCCCCTCGCCGGCCTACCTGGATTCAGGGATGGATCGCTGATTATCGGGGGGAAGCCGAGGCATGGATCCAGTATTACATCATCGACGCCGTGCCTGGCCGCCACCTCAATGACTCGATGACCCTCCTCAATCACTGCCTGAAGCGGGTCCCTCCCCGTCTCCTCGAGTTCCCTGGCGCACAGTATCATTTGAAGCCCATGATCCGCCGCAACATCGGCCAAGGTCTCGCTATACCTGAGGCCGGTTACGTCGTTAATCACATCAATGCCGATCTCCGCCACCTTACTCACCACGCCTGGCCTAAATGAATCAATGGAAATCACCACCTCATTCCCCAACTCATCCCGAATTAATTTAACCGCGTTAATTAATCTCTCCGCCTCCACGTCCTCTGGAACCCAGGTGGCCTTAAATGGCGCAGTCGACATGCCGCCTATATCTATTGCGACGGCTCCCGCCTCAATCATTGCCCTAGCCGCATCCACTATTTCCCTATTCCTCCGTATGGAGCCCGCGAAGAATGACTCGGGACTCACATTTATGACCCCCATCACGGCCGTCCCATTTCCCAGCCTAATCCTCACGCGGATAAGCAACGCGATTTAATTGATTAGTTTTTCGGGGGTTCTGGGACGACCTTCAGCGTAGGCGGAAAGATTAAATGATTGGTTAATGTGGAGGCGCGCTGGCAATGAGGTTTAGGGCAATAATTAATGGGGTACCCATAGAGAGGAATTGGACTTGGGAGGAGGTGGCTAGGGCCAAGGAGGAATTAAAGAGGCTTGGCTTCAAGTGGAGCGGGGAGGCTTGGATCGGGGAAGCCGAATCAAGCACTGACTTGGCGAAACTGAGCCGAATCCTTGGTTTAAGGAGGGATGAGGAGGAGAGGATCAGGAAAACATTCGTAATTGCCCCGGATCTCCCCAGCGAGTACTCGCACTGCATGGAGGCGGAGCGGCGGATTGTTTCAGTTCCATGCGTGATCAAGTCCATAATGCGGCGAGGCGACTTAATAATTAAGGCGAGGAATTTCGAGGAGTACTCGGAGCTTGTGCTTAAGGAGGTTGAGAGGACGCTGAGGAGCAGGGAAGCAATTGAAGCCGCCAGGGCAATGCTGAGTAGGGATTTATTTGAGAGGAGGCGGGAATGGAGGCGGGCCGAGGCTTGTAGAGGAGTAATTAGGCTGAACTTCGTTTCATCCAATTTATTGAGGGACCTCTTCTCGCTCGTGATTAAGTATAACAGGGTTGATAAGGATGGCAATCTAGTGGAGGAATCCTTTCGCGCAATAAATAGGAGCGATGTGGCTAATATTGATGGTAAGTGGACAATACGGTTCCCGGTATTCATGGAGGACGAGGTCACTGAAATAATTGCGAGGCACGGCTTCATAATAAGTAAGTGCCCCCCAGAGCCTCGTCGAATCACTGTGCCTCGAGTTGATGTGAAGCTGCTGGGCTTTCAGGAGGATGCCGTGAATGCTTGGGTCAGGAATGGGTATAGGGGAACAATAGTGGTGCCCACTGGGGGAGGCAAGACCTATATAGCCCTCAAGGCGTTGGCCACGCTCTCCGTTAGAACAATAGTGCTAGTCGTGACCTCGGAATTGATGAATCAATGGAGGGATAGAATAATGAGGAGCCTCGGCATAGATGCTGGCAGATTGGGGGCAAGTAAATCCGAGATCAGGGAAGTGACGGTGGCGATATATAACTCGGCTATAAGGCACATAGATGAGATAAAGGATGAGTTTGACCTAGCCATATTTGATGAGGCCCACCACGTGCCGGCGGAGACATTTAAGGAGGTCGCCTTCAGGCTGAGCTCGCCTTATAGGTTAGCATTATCGGCGACCCCGGAGCGCGAGGATGAGAATCAACACTTGATATACTTATCCTCGGGGGACATAGTGTTTAAGGTATCGTATGTAGATATGGTTAGGGCAGGCCTCGTCGTCCCCATTAGGCATTACAGGATTTATGTGGATCTGGACAGGGATGAGGCGAGGGAGTATAGGGGGGGAGGGGATAACCCAATAGCGTTGAGGAACATAGCGGCCAAGGCTAAGGCCAAGCTGGGCCCAATAATTGATATCGCTAAGGCTGAGGCCGGCAGCAAGATAATAATATTCACCCAATATATTGATCAAGCGGAGGAGATATACGAGTCCTTAGGGGCTGATGCCGAGCTAATAACGTCTAGGGTAAGCGGGAGAAGCGATATATTTGCCCGATTCAGTGAGGGGAAGTCACGCATCTTGGTCACGACCACCGTGCTGGATGAGGGAATAGATGTGCCTGACGCGGATGTGGCGATAATAGCTTCAGGAACGGGGTCCCGGAGACAAATGATTCAAAGAATCGGGAGAGTAGTTAGGGCCAGCCCAGGAAAAAGGGAGGCGCGGATATATGAATTAATCGCTAGAGGCACCATAGAGGAAGCACTGAGCGAGATGAGGCACAGCGATGAAGTCGAGGAAATAGAGTGCAAGAAGTTCCTCGTCGATGATCTACACAGGTTAATTAATCACGTGAAAGCCCTCAGGTCCCGGGGAAACATTGAGTACTTCCTATAATTTTCTAACCCGGGATCCCCCTAATCGCATAATCTCATAACGAAGCGGCAAACCTCCCTTAAAGTGGAGTTGGAGCGGGGATTTAAGCCTTGGTGCTGGGAGGTAGTCCTCTCCTGGTCAATCAGTGGGAACGGGGAGTGAGAGGCCAACCCCACAATACCAGGGGAACGAGTAGCGCCCGTAAAAAGGGGCGTAACCCCCAAGACCTCGGGGAACCCCCCCAAGGCGGAGAGGAGGCCAGAAACAACCTAGAAATATTTGCTTGAAAGTGTTAAGTAAACCTAGAAATTACGGCGACTCCATATTTCTTCGCTATTTTAGAAAGTTTCTTATCGAAAGTGGCTATTGGGTGGTTTTCAAGAATCGCATGTGAAAGTATCATCATGTCCTTGTGATTTGAAAGAGGTAGTTTCTCTTTTCCTATTATTTCGATAGCTCTATTTACGTTACTACCACAGTCGCAAGTTATTTCAGTCTTTTTATGTTGAATATAAGCCATTATATCATTTAATTTGCCCTCTAGTTTCATTCCTTTCAAAAACCAGACTAGTTCATGGATTACAATTACCGGAATAACCCATTTATCTAGAGAATCTAGAATTGCCTCAGCTTCTTTATGATGCTCAGAATCCTCGATATAATCATAAATTATTACATTAGTATCAATTATAGCCTTCATTCACTTTCTCCTAGTTCTATTGCTTTCTCTATGTTCCCTAATGTGAGTCTCTTTCCAAGCTTAATCCTAGGCCTCTCACTCCTCGCTTTTCTTATTATAATATCGTCCCCGTCTAAGTAGACCTCAATTATATCTCCCTCTTTTAGATTAATCTTTTTCCTTATTGAGGCTGGAATCGTTATCTGAAAATTTCTAGTTACCTTTGTCTTCTCCATCAGGCTTACTTTGAGTTTTACTAATATATAAATATTGCTAGTAAATAGCGAGATCGATGAGCGTTACATGATATTCATCTACAAAGATGAACTCCATGAGACTCCATCCATTAATGCCAAGGATTGCTTGGCCTGTTTATCCCCAGGAAGAATTGATACTTCAATCCCCTTCCCCCATTTCAATGAATAAGGGCATTCCAAGGTCTTGATAAAACGAACGACAAACCTCGCCCCTTTAGGGCGGGGAGGAGGTCAGTAAGGACTCCATATAGATGCAAAATCCATAACTCTATGAAAATCCTAGAAGGGACATTTACGATTTATTTTAATTATCATATTGTCGCTGCCTTAATGATCTTCGATATTGTGGCTAATTCATCGAGTTTCCAGGCAAGGCCGATTACCTCTGCCTGTTGTTTCTCCGTGAGAAGCGACTTAGTTAGTTTTCTGAACTTAGCCTCTACCTCCTCATCCGTCATGGGATTCATGGGGTGCCCCCTCGGATGATCAATACGCCTCTCGAATTCCTTGCCGTTAATTAGCTTAACTATAACCTTATTCGGTATCGCCCTCGGGTATAACTTGTCTAGCTCCGGCTCCACGCTGACCTTAGTCTTCCTAAGCAGGGCAAGAACCTTGGGATTCCTTATCTCCGATGCCTCATAATCCCCGAGCCAGAGGTCGCCCTTCAATAAGGCAGTGGCCGTGGCCCACATTAAGCTGTGATCAGCCGTTTCCTTAGTCTTGGGATCCCACTTCTCCGGATCCTTAGCTATTATGTCGTATCCAGCCTTAAATGTCTCTATCTTTATGTACTCCACTTGATCCGGCTCTATGGGGCCCGCTTCCCTCCTTATCTCGACGGCGGCCTCAACCGCCGATTGAGCGTGGTACTCCACTGGATAGGGCTTTATGTAAGTATCCAGAATTCTGCTTGGCTTAGACATGTTAATTATGTCCTTCAAGGGGGATGGATCGAATTCCCCCGCCAATAATTGCCTTATGAAGCCCATTTCGCCCTCAAACGGCTTGTCTGGACCCGTCATTCCAGACCTAGCAACTATGGCTGAGAAAACAGCGTTTCTAGCTTGATTAGCGGTAGTGGCTGCCTTCCAGTGACTCAACTCCCCAACACGCGTCTGCCTCATAGATGCATGGGAAATCACTTGTATAGATAATGCATGGCCCATTTGCTCCTCATTAAGCCCCATTAATTTGCCCGCCACGAGGACGTGGCCAATGCCCGTGTAATTCACATGGTCCCAACCATGTAACCTAAGGGACCCAGCATCGCACATGCGAACCGCCACTTCATACCCTATGGCAACCGAGGTTATCAAGTCCTTACCGCCAACCTTCTCCTGCTCGGCCACGGAGATCGCTGGGCCATACATATCAGAGGGGTGAAGGGGCTCCTTGGAGAGGTAGGTATCATTGAAGTCCAAGTACCTTATCATGAGGGCATTAACGAATGTAGCCCACTCCACGCTAACTTGGTCCGCAGTGCCGAGGAGCGAGGCCTTGCCTGGAAACCCCAACGCCGCCGATCGAGCCGCCTTCACTGGCTCCGCAGAGTACGATGCTAAGGCCACCCCCAAGCTATCCAGGAGCCTGCGCTTAGCTTCATGGACCACTCTCTCGGGTAAATCATCATACCTAATGCCCACCGCATAATGAGAAATCGCGCTTGTTATGGAGTCCATAATTGGGGAACCAATGGCATAATTAAAGCTTTTCCGTTACTGACCCATTAACAACTAATTTACAAGAAAAAGCGAACTACCCCGCCCTCACGGACGGGCATCCCCGCCTCGCGGAGGGGGACTTTCGCCCCCTTAGCCCCCATAAAGTTAAAGCTCTCTTTGTTCTAAGTTGCAATTCTTTTTATAGATTCTGCATTGAATTACTAATGGTGTATAACTGGCATTGCGGAAAATAGTTATCAGTCGTATACACTAATATATGGTTGGATATTTAGAGCGCTTTAGCTTCATGTGCAATCACCAATGGTATAACTCCTACTAACGAAAGTATTCCTACAACTAAGTATGTAAAACTGTATCCATAAGAACCAATTAAGTATCCTATTAATGGAGGAACCAACATATACGCTATCCTAATTATGAATGAAAAGGAGGAAAGCATAGTAGCCCTATAATTGCTAGGTATTAATTCATTCTCCCAAGAGATAATACTTGATGAGCGTATAGGATAAATTAACGACAAGCCAAACAGAAGTAATAGTATCAGAATTAAGTTACTAATTGAGAGCATCAATACGAAAAGCGATAATAAAAATACTGAAAATATGGTAATTAACCTATGATTTACCCTTTTCAATAGCTTTTCATTTATATACCCTCCTAAAGCAACCGTTAAAAAATAGGCTGACAAGATAAATCCCCAATACTTCTGGGGAAATCCTAATACGTCAACTACATACGGTGAAACGAACTGCATCCACGCCACTAACGGAAATACCGTAAAAATTGCGGAAACCAATAATGCTAATAATGGCCTTTTACTTAATGCGTATTTTACACCTTCTTTCATAATCCTTCTGGCGGGTGATGCCATTATCTTTTCTCCCTTATTATCTTCGCTAAATAATGCAATAGGTAAACTCAGTAACATTATGAATCCGGCTATTAGAATGGGCAAATTTAGCCTATGATATAAAAGCACAAAAATACCAGCAAGTATATTTCCTAAAAATCCGCTAATGCCATTTACTATCTGCTGCCTTGAAAAAATTTTAGGTACTTTTTCGCGTGAATTCAAAGAGTCAACTATCCACGCCTCTAACGTATTCGAGTAAATACCTAACCCTATACCCATTATTCCATAGGATAAAAGCACAAAAATTGGCGACAATAAGATTGATAAGCTAATTAATCCTAGACTATAGATTAATGTACCTATTGAGAAAATTTTAAGCCTTCCATATTTATCTGCAAATGCAGAGGATAGCACATCTACTGGTAATGTCAAAATCATGTATATTGAAGTGATTAAACCTATTTCAGCGAAAGACAATCCTATACTATAAAACCATAGTATTAAATAAGCACCCATTAATTGTAATGAAAATGAAATTATAAATGAGATTGAAAGAAACGAGAATTCATGATTTCTCAATACGCTCATCATAATTCTTATGTAGATTCTGCATTTAATTTTTCTCATACTGCTTAATAAGTATTAAGCTTCTTTTTCCCAAGTGAAACGCCTAGCCGCGCCTTTGGGAAAACTCTGCGAGACGTGACGAGACGTGAAAAAGCATGAGAATTTCCTAATACAAAATAGAACTATTACCTTATTTTAGTCTTATTATATTGATGTAATAAGTATATTGAGGTTAAACGCATAGCTATAAACATAAAAACATGTTTTAAACACATAGCGATAAAACATAAAAATATCTTAGAGGAGGGATAATGCTATGAGTATGGCATCAAGGATAAACTATAGGCGAATTATTGCTGCTATACTAATGTTAATACCTTTGATAATTTACCTTGATCTACCATCATATAACTCCGTGAATCCAGAGTTGCTGGGGGTACCCTTCTTCTATTGGTATCAAACCCTATGGCTGGCATTATCGGCAGTTATCTTCGCTGTTGTGGCCATTCTCCTCTATTGGGGTGAGAAATCGTGATAGGCATACTTGGTTGGGTTCTCTTCCTTGCGCTATTCGTGATATTCGTGATTTTGGGGTTCTATGGGGCTCGATGGCGTAGGGGCGACATGTCTCAATTACACGAGTGGGCCCTGGCTGGGAGGAGGCTAGGCACATTCCTCGTGTGGTTCCTCATAGGGGCTGACCTATACACTGCATATACCTTCGTCGCAGTGCCGTCAGGCATGTTCGCCAGCGGCGCCCTATACTTCTTCGCCGTTCCCTACGTCTCCATAACGTTCGCCATAGCCATGCTAACAATGCCTAGGCTATGGGAGTGGTCAAGAAAGCATGGCTACGTGACGGCGGCCGACATGGTTGCCGATAGGTTCTCCAGCAAGGCTCTGGCGGGATTAATAGCGATCACGGGCATAATAGCGGAGCTGCCCTACATAGCGCTTCAAATAGTTGGAATGCAGGCCGTGCTCACAATCATGCTGTACGGCGTGGTTCAAAACGTGGCTCAAGTATCGGATATCGCATTAACCATATCCTTCATAATACTGGCGGCATTCACATTCACGAGCGGACTCAGGGGAGCAACTCTGGGAGCCGTCCTCAAGGATTCCTTGATATTTCTATCCGTGATAGTCCTCATAATAGTGGTGCCCCTCAAGTACGGCGGATTCACGACTGCATTCGCTAATGCCCAAGCATTCGCGCAGCAATTAGCGGCGCATAAGGTGGCCTGGTTGGCGACTGGAATAACCAATCTGAAGCCGGCGGCGTCGCTCATGTGGGGATACACAACGCTATGGTTGGGCAGCGCATTGGCGCTGTTCCTGTACCCACACGCAATTAATGGTTCGCTGAGCTCCCAGGGAAAGAGGCAATTAGCCATGAGCACGGCGCTTCTCCCCATTTACGGCATAGGATTAGCAATACTAGCAATGCTGGGCATACTGGTTTACGCTGATCCAGCCGCAATGGCGATACTAAGCAAATTCCCCCTCAGCACAGCCGGGATACTAGCGGTTCCGGCATTAGCCGTGGCATCATTACCCGATTGGTTGGCCGGAATAGTTCTGCTCGGGATATTCATTGGTGGACTAGTTCCCGCCGCCATAATGGCCATAGCGCAGGCCAATTTATTGACGAGAAACATAATTAAACCACTTTACCCCAACCTTACCCCACACGATGAGACGAGGATATCTAAGTGGGCATCGGTGATCTTCAAATTCATTGCATTAGGCTTCGTATTCGCGGTGCCGGCCACATATGCTATACAACTCCAATTACTGGGGGGAATAATAATTCTCCAAACACTGCCCGCCGTGTTCCTGGGATTAATAAGCAATAGATTAAACAAGTATGCATTAATGATTGGATGGGCCGCAGGGATAGGGTCAGGCCTATACCTAGTGGAGGCGGCCAATCACTTTGGGCCCCTCAAGACCAGTCTCTACCCCATGGCGCACGTACTCGTATTCGTCGGACTCATTTCACTGCTCATTAATCTAGCAGTATCCATAATCTTAAGCATACCAACAATGGCAAAGAAGAGCGAAGCAGTTGCAAAGGAGCAAAACAAGTGAGAAAATCCACGCCCCTCCTTTCCTTTTTTTTAAAAAAAAGGAAGTTAGAGGGTTTTTGTTTCCTCGTACCCGCATCGGGGGCAGTAGAGCCTCTCCACCACTGCATATCTTCCATCTACCTGCTTTAGGGATCTATCCGTGACCCTCAACGCGCCGAAGCATCGGGGGCAGGTGTATGGGCTTGGCCTGTATCCATTGTCTCCCAGTATTCTCCTAACCATGTAGACGCTGACTCCATTCCTCTTCGCTACCTCCCTCATGGATAGCCCCTCCCCGTACATCTTAATTATTGCGTTAATGGTGCTTGGGGGAATGGTTTCCCTCTTGCTCCTGAGCCTCCCCTCAGCCCTTAACCTATCCATGGCTGCCTTGGTTCTCTGCCTAATGAAGTCCCTCTCCATGTTCGCCACGAAGGCGAGGACGGTCCTGAGGAATTGGCGGTAAGCCCCATCCAGGTTCTGTAGGACGCTCTCCTTCTCTGAGGTACTGACTATTAGGAGCCCCATCCTATTCTCCACTATATCCAGCAACCTAAAGAATTCCTGGAAGTTCCTCACGAGCCTCGACACTTCATACACTAGTAACGCTATTGGTTTAGGGGTGAGCGTTGGGGCCTCACTCACCATGCTGTGAAAGGCTGGTCTATCCATGACGCCGGTGCTCCCACTAACGGCGAAATCCACGTAATGCTTCACAATAGTGAATCCCCTACTTGACGCCCACTTCTCCAGGTAAACGCGTTGATTCTCGGGATCCTGCTCCTCAGTGGAGACCCTAATATATGAAACCGCTGGAATCATTTTTGGCTAATCCATGAATACATAAGGCTTTAAAGGATTCGCAGAGGCTTAGCCAGTATTATTTATCGGCATTCCATCATGCTTGGGAACCCATTAGCAGCGTCCCTAGCTATTCCATGACCTTAACGAGGCGTTGGGTTAACCTCGGCCAATTTATTGTGGAGCGCCTCATTGCTCTTCCCATTTGCGTGTCCACTCAATGGTAACGCTATACGTGCAGGCAATGTAAACCAAACAAATCAACTTAGAAACATAAAAACCAGTGGTTCCGAGGCGGCATCTCGCCATATATTGGTTTTTCCCATTAGGAATTGAGTTGTCTCCCCGCACTGCTTAGCGATGCTGCTGCTTGAACCACGTTGCCTATCACGAAGACCGCCGGCGACTCCAATTCATCGCCATTCACATCCCTTAGCGTGGTGAACACTATTTTCTCTCCATCCATGAATGCCTTGCTTATGGCTGCCACGGGCGTGGCTGGGCTTAATCCTCCGGCAATTAATTCCTCCGCTATTTCCCTTATCCTGTGCCTACCCATTAGCACAACTATTGTATCGACCTTGCCCGCCAATTCCCTGAAGTTAACGAATTGCCTGCCTTTATTGGGATCCTCCGTGCCGGTCACTATGGCAACGCTGCTGGCTATGCCCCTGGCCACTAGGGGCACTAGAAATCGCTCTGGAGCCGCTATTGCGCTAGTGATGCCTGGGATAACCATGCATTTAACCCCATTCCGCAACAACTCGAGGCACTCCTCAAACCCCCTCCCAAACAGGAATGGATCTCCACCATGTAGCCTAGCAACAATCTTGCCCTCCCTAGCCCTCTGCAGCAGCAATTCATTGATCTCCGCCTGCTCCATCACGTGATGCCCCAACTCCTTCCCTGCAAACACCAGCTCCGCATCCGGCCTCGCCAATCCCAGTAAATCACGCGGAATTAACCTATCATACACTATCACGTCGGCCTCCTTAACTATGCTGAGCGCCTTCATGGTTACGAGCCCCAGATCCCCAGGACCAACGCCAACTATGTACACCGAGCACATTTATGCGATTAATGGGATGCGGCTTTTATCCTTTCCCACTTTAACGCAACTTTTAATAGGCATGAGGGGGCCGAGGCCATATGCAGGTCAATAAATATGATCTATATCTAGATGTGGATTATGATAAATTATCCTATAAGGGCAATGTTAAGATAGAGATGGGCAGCGAGTCGCCGTTCTCCCTCAACGCGGTCGACTTATCGATACTGGGAGTGAAGGTTGATGGGAAAACAATTGATTATGCGTATGATGGGAAAACCATAAGCATAAGGTCGCCGGTCGAGAGACTCGTTGAGGTGGAGTTCGAGGGCAAGGTGCCCGACTTATTGATGGGAATCTATAGGGCTCCCTATGAGGGGGGCTACATGATAACGACGCAATTCGAGGCCACGGGGGCGAGGCGCATGTTTCCATGCATTGATCACCCCGCATATAAGGCTATATTCAAGGTAACCATTCGAGTCAGGGATGGGGTGGACGTGATATTCAACACGCCGCCGCGTAACGTGACCAAGGATGGGGACAAGAAAGTGATTGAGTTCCAGGAGACTCCGAGGATGTCAACTTACTTGCTTTACGTGGGTATAGGCAAGTTCGAGGAGATCAAGGATAAATTAGGCAGCATCGACATCATTGTCGCGACTCCGCCCGGCAAGGCGAGGAGGGGGGCATTCGCCATGGATGTGGCTAAGAGGGTCATCAAGTATTATGAGGATTACTTCGGCATACCTTACCAACTCCCCAAGCTACACTTAATAGCCGTGCCCGAGTTCGCGGCGGGCGCCATGGAGAATTGGGGAGCCATAACTTTCAGGGAAACCGCTCTCCTAGCCGATGAGAACAGCAGCGAGGGGGAGAGGAGGAGAGTGGCGGAGGTCGTGGCTCACGAGTTAGCGCATCAATGGTTCGGGGACCTAGTCACAATGAAGTGGTGGGATGATTTGTGGCTCAACGAGAGCTTCGCCACATTCATGAGTTACAAGGCAATCGACCACTTATTCCCCGAGTGGAGGCACTGGTATGACTTTCTCCTAAACGAGACCGGGGGCGCCATGATGAGGGACTCCCTGTCCACCACGCATCCAATACATGTGCCGGTCAATAAGGAGGAGGAGATAGAGCAAATATTCGATGAAATAAGTTACGGCAAGGGCGCCAGCATACTGAGAATGATTGAGGCATTCATCGGGGACGAGGCGTTCCGCAATGGCCTCAGGAATTACTTAAAGGCACATGAGTACGGCAACGCCACGGCGGGGGACTTATGGAGCAGCCTAGAGACGGCCTCGGGGAAGCCCGTGATAAAGATAATGAGCGAATGGATAAATAGGGAGGGGTACCCGGTCGTGACCGTCACTAAGGAGGGGGACAACGCCAAGTTGAGCCAAGCCAGGTTTAAGTTAGCCGGCGATGAGGGGGGCAAGTGGCCCGTGCCATTGACTTACCACATTAATGGGAGGCGGGAGTCCCTTCTCATGGAGGAAAGCACGATAATTAAGGGCCCCATCTCATCCCTTAAGCTGAACATCGATCAGACGGGTTTCTATAGGGCTAGGTACTGGGATTGGGAAGTGGCTTGGAGGGGCGCGGAGTCGCCCATAGATAGGTGGGGAATAGCGACGGATATATATGCCCACTTACTGCAGGGCGGCATTAAGTTACGGGATTACTTGGCCTTCATATCCAGGTTCAGGAATGAGGAGGATTACTTACCTGCCTGGGAAGTCTCGTCTCAATTATCCACCTTATTCGCGATAAATATGGCTACACGCACGGAGAGCGCGGAATTCCATAGATCCCAATTAAGGCTCCTCGAGGGCCGCAGCGACGCGAACAGCGTGCTCCTGAGGGGAATAGTCGCCGCTAGGCTTGTCCAGGTCGATGATGAGTACGCTAAATCTTTGGCTAGCAGTATCTCTAGGTTCGAGTCGCTTGATCCAAATATGAGGAGGGCCGTTGCCACGGGGTACGCCATCGCCGGGGAGAAACCATTCGAGACCTTATCATCCCTCTACTTCAAGTTAAGGAATGATGAGGATAGGGTCAAGGTGCTTCTATCCATGATGAGCATCCGAGACCCAGCCGAGTACGCATTGGCGCTGGGGCTACTGCTCTCGGGGGACGTGAAGAGGCAGGACGTGGGCTCCGCATTCGCTGCTGGGGCCTATAACCCATTTGTTAGGAGGCTCACATTATCCTGGTTAAAGATCAACATTAATAAGCTTAGGCAGCTTTACCACGCCACTGGAACGCTTTCCAGGGTGATGGAGGCCGCAATACCGTTCCTGGGCCTCGGTCAAGAGGATGAATTGATTGGGTTCCTCAATGGACTTAATGCGCCTGAAATGGAGATAGGCATAAAGGTAGGAGTGGAGCTCCTCAAGATCTATGGGAAGCTACTATGAGGTACCTAGCCCTAATCGCCGTGCTGCTCGTGGCTTCATCCATCTGCGTAAGCGCATCTCAAGTGGTCCTGAGGCCCTACAGCGCATTGCCGATAAACATCAGTGATTACTGGAGCGACTATAGCTTATGGTTCCATGTATCCGCTAATTCCTCGCTGGATATCTATGTGCTTAATCAAACCCAGTACAGCGAGCAGATGAATTGGCCCTCTCCCCGCTATGTGGGGCTCAACATCAATGGATCCATTAATATTGGCAAGGGGAATTGGTACTTGATTCTACGGAACCCCAGCAACGCGTCCGTAATGGTTAATTACTCCTATGGCACAATACCCATTAACCCATTCCTATCTTATTCGGGGCCCCCGGCGCCAATAGGCCTAGCGGATTACGGCGTCCTAAATGAGTCGGGCTCATTGGTTCCATACGAGGTGTTAACCAATGAAGCGGTGGGGACTGCCTCAATATATTACATTAATGTGTCGAGCAGCGAGCCAAGGAACTCGGCGCCACCGCACGCGGCGTCGCTTCAATTGAATGTGGTTCTTCAAGTCAACTCAACCAAGGGTCGATACGCTTATTGGCTTCAGAACGTGGTGGCGATAGATACCTCCTCCATGACTTACGACGTGATAGATAACGTGTGGAACATGAGCAGCCCAAACGCTACCTTGAGCAACTCATCAATAAGGGGCAGCGGCAGCGTCGCGACATCCCCCAGCGGTTACTTTTACTGGTATGGCTACGCTAATCAAAGCTATTCCCTTCCCCTAAATATCAATTTAGTGACGTGGATTCAAACGCTTGATTCCGGCGTCGTAATTCACTTCGCCTACTATAATGGAAGCAAGGAAATCAATTATGATAACGTCACTATCCCGGTCCAGAACCCAAGGGCAGCGATAACGATTAATGGGTATCACATGGTTGGGGAGGGGCCTTATTATTACGATGCGGAGCTCGTGCTTGGGGGTGATGGGAATGGCTCTGAAGCGATAATTAACGACATAAATGCATCGCTGCACCTCTATTACTTAATTAATGATAGTTATTCATTGCCGAGAGGCATATACGTATTTGGCAGCAACACGGCCGAGACAGTGAATGGGGTAAACTCCATCTATGAGAATGGGGGGGCACAATTAGTTCAGGGAATCCCTAGGCTTGGGGTGCCCTTCATAGTTGAATTAACCATAATAAAGCAATACATGCCGAGCATGGTTGTAGATGAGGGCGTGAATGCCTCCATTAATGCAACCATATACGTGGGCGGGGGAGACCCACCATACACTTATTACTTGGTGCTGGATGGCGTGACGAGAAGCAGTTACACCACTGACGAGGCTTTCCATGCCTTCAAGATATATGGGGGCAATCTATCCCTCGGAACCCATCATTATCAAGTAGTGGTGAGGGATTCAAGGGGAACCGAGGTCTACTCGGGAGTTGGCAACATAGAGGTAATGAGTGATCCCCGCCTCAATGCCGGCCTCAACGCGTCTATTCTAGATGTCGGCCAATGGATCAGGGTCAGCGCGGCTGGGGTTAATGGGACGCCGCCATATAGCTACGAGGTACTCGATAACGGTAGTCCAGTCACGGGCTTGATTCGCGGTGAATTAAGCCAAGTCATTCAAATGAATGAGTCCGGGATCCAAGTCATAACGGTAATCATGAGGGACTCGGGAGGCTTCGCCCTGAACAAATCATTCACGGTGATGGTTAATCCAGATCCATTGCTACACCTATCAATTAATGCCACAAGCATTGATGCTGGACAAACAGTTCTAGTGAACCTAAGCACTAGCGGAGGCACTCCACCATACAATTACGAGGCGCTCCTGAACTCAACTAGGCTTAATTGCACAACCATGTGTAGCCTACGGTTAGGCGTGGGGAGGTACGTGCTTAACGCCACCGTGAGGGACTCAAGCGAGTACAGCGATTCTAAGGCGGCGAGGATCACGGTGAATCCCGACCCTTCCCTACTGATTTCCCTTAATGCAACCACCATAGATGAGGGCGAGGAAGTCTCGCTGACCCTTAATGGAGCTAATGGGACGCCGCCATATAGTTACGAGGTGCTTCTCGATGGCGCGGCGATTGGGGTGGGGCAATTAATTAGGCCCGGCATTGGGGTGCATAATCTCACCGTTATATTGAGGGACTCTGCTAATTATACCATTAGTAGAAGCGCGGCGATACGGGTTAATCCCGATCCTGTAATTAATGCCTCGCTAATCCCCGTATCAAATTTCGTGCTGGATAATTACGAGGCGCGTGGAGCGGTTACCATTAGTGATGGGTCGCCGCCATATAGAGTTGAGTGGTTCTTGAATGGAGTGGAGGTGGCCAATGGAAATGATGCAACCATTAATTTGACCAGGATGGGGGTGAATAACGTGACCATAATTGTGCTCGACTCGGCGGGGCGAGGGGCTCGGTATAGTTTCTCGATTGATTATGGCTATGATATGCCCCGCATTATTGCCTTGATAGCGATCGGGGTCTTAGTCATAGCTTTATCAATCCTTTTAAGGAGGGGTAAGAAGCTTTAAAAATTAAGCAATAATGATCGGCCTCCATGAGGGGCAACAATGCATTCGGTTTTGTATATATGCTATTGATAATAGTAACCATGACGTTCGCCGTTAGGGCTAGCAATAACATGTTGATGACGACGGTGCCTCTCCTGGCTAAATACTTCTTTAACTACAGCAACACCGAGATAGGGATACTCGCCGCGTTAATGTCACTAGGCACATTCCTCGCCACGATCCTAGTGAATGCGAGGCTGGATGCAATTAAGCGGAGGAGAGCATTCATGGCCTCATCCATAGGCTACGCCATTGTTCTCCCCCTCTTTTACTTGGCTAATCCCATCTCGCTATGGGCGTTATCGGCCGCGGCTGGAGTGGTTCTCGGCAATATAATGCCCAACATAATAACCTCCGCCGGGCTCCTGCCCGACCGTAGAGCCAGGGAGAGGCTTTTATCCATATACACGTTGTCGCTCAGCGTTAGCCTAGTGGTTGGACCCGCCATTGAGGCATTAATACTTAAACAATTCAGCATTAGATCATCATTCCTATTCTTTGCGCCCATGGGCATAGCGGCGGCCGCATTATCCCCCCTCATAGCGTTTCCCCAAGGCGAGGAGAGGAGAGGGGGGCGAGTCAAGGTGTTATCGAATCCCGGATTTAAGACGGCCACGTATAACATATTGGCATATAACATACCATTCTCGACGCTCACCGCGTTTGGCGGAATATACGCCGTGTCCCAGTTCCACGCCTCTTACTCGACGGCCACGGGCCTCTTCTCCCTCTTCTTCACGACATCGCTCCTGGCTAGGCTTTACCTATCCATAAGGCCGGTCAATAAGGTGTGGATCCCAATGGCGACCTCGGTCTCCATGACTGTCCTGGGCCTCATCCTAATGACCATAGCTAGGAGCGTGGATGAGTTGGCCGGTGCCCTCCTGGTGCTGGGCGTCCCGCATGGATTGACCTATCCCTTATCCCTCATCTCCATAACGAGGACCTTTAGGCCGGAGGAGCGGAATGCGGCTAACAGCCAATTCTTCGCCGTAATGATGCTTATAGGCATAGCTACGCCCACCCTCATGGGCCTCGTGGCGGACGTTATTGGGCTTAGGTATGTTTTCGGCGTGTTGGTGATATCTGTTCTGGCCCTGCTCTTCATGATTAGGCGCAACGTGGAGGCCGTGGATAAGGCTGCCCAATTAATTCAATGAATCCATGCCGGCTGGATTAAACGGATAAGCATATTAATTCAGGGGTAAACTGGTTTTGGACTGAATGAATAGGGAGGAAGCATTATTGGTCTCTTCGTCCTCTATCTCCGGGATTGCTTGGGGAGCCAATACAATAGTTGTGCCCATATACTTAACGCAATTAGGGCTTCCCCCCTTCTATGTTGGCCTACTTCTCTCGGCATCAATAGTGTTCTCCTCAAGCCTTGGATTCATATTCTCGGTTTTGGCGGATGCCCACGGCAGGAAGCGGTTTGCCATGATTAGTAGGGCCATATCCGCCCTGGCGTTCCTGCTCCTATTCATGAGGATCCCCTACGCCTATGCTTTCTCCTCATCCTGGGGAGGCGGGGGACTCGTGAACGCAATGCTGGCGGAGAAAACAAGTAATGTGGAGAACGACTTAAGCCTGATAAACTCGTTATCAATAGTGTCATCACTAATAGGCGCATTGCTTCCCCTTGCCTTGCCCATACGGCTGATTTTCCTAGTGGATTCAAGCGTCGCGCTTGCTTCCCTCCTCCTAATATCAATGATTCACGAGAGGTATAGGGGCACTGGGAGAGCGTTCTTTAGGTTAAGCGTTACCATGGGTAAGTTCTCCACGGAGGCGGTAATCGGGTTAGGGGCGGGGATTGTGATTCCCCTCATGTCTTTATGGTTCAACCTCAAATTCAATGTTTCCGCTAGGCAGATGAGCCCTGTCTTCGCCTTATCGGACCTAACTCTGGCATTAACGGTTCTCGCGGCGCCTCGTTTAGCTGCTAGGGTAGGTATGGTGAGGGCCATCGTGTTGACCCATGTCGCGGCCATAATTCTATTGGTGGTGCTGCCCTTCTCGCCCAGCTTCGCCATTGCCAGCACGGTGTTCGTGGTTAGGAATGCCTTAATGAATATGGGGAACCCCTTGCTGAGCTCAATGATACTTAGATTAATGCCGGAGAATCAGAGGGCCAGCGCCACCAGTTTCATTAATTTATTGAGTTCAATACCTAGGGCTGCCGGGCCATCAATAGGGGGGTACTTATTTGGGGAGGGGAACCTCTATTACCCATTCTTCATAACTGCCGGACTATATAGCGCGGCCACTGCCTTGTTCTACGTGTTCTTCAGGAATGCCAGGCTTGAATCGGTTAAGGTTTAAGGGGCGGCCCGTTGTTTCTCGTTTTTATTAAACCGATATCGGTAAATTTTTTAAGCAGTTAATTTTCTCCCCAGCATGGATAGAGATATATGGCTCATATTATTGTCCAGAATGCTTAGAAGCACGGCGGCTGGGGCACTAGGCATAGCCACTGGGCTCTACCTATATAATGTGCTTCACTTATCCCTCACATTAATAGGCATATTCTTCGGCGTAGGCGCATTCACTGCACCAGCCTTATCCCTATACTTCGGGAGGCTTGGGGACAAGTATGGAAGAAAGAAGATCCTAATGCTGGCCACGGCCATGCTGCCCGCCGCGACCGCCATCCTACTATTTACCCGCAATTACTTCCTGCTGCTCATTGCCGCAGCAATGGGGGGCTTCGGCACGGCCGGGGCACTAGCCAGCGGAAGCGTTGGCGCAGTGGTTGCGCCAATTATGACCGCGATGCTGGCCGATAAAACGAGGGATGATAATAGGACAACCATTTACTCCCTGCTGAATGTGGCTTCAGGACTCGCGGGCGCGGTGGGCGTATTAATTATTCACTTGGGGTACATGGAGGCATTCACGATTTCCCTCATCCTATCAACAATATCCCTCGCAGCGATAGCCCCCATTAGGGATAATTATAGGGGAGCCAAATCAACCGAGAAGAAGGGGGGCGGCTCCAGGGATAGGAGAATCATGAAGATGTTCGCCGCCGTGGGGGTACTGAACGGGACGGGGCAGGGGCTCGTGACTCCATTCCTCCCAATACTGTTCGAGGTGCTCTTTAAAGCAACAAGGGGGGAAGTAAGCAATATATTTTTCCTGGGGGGAGTGATGGCCGCATTAATGTCGCTCGCCACGCCGAGCCTCACGCGGCGCATGGGCTTCGTTAATGCCGTGATAATCACCAGAACCATATCGACCATAGCGCTAATTGCGTTGCCATTCATAAGTCTCCTCCCAATCACGATCAATGAGGCATTCATGGCTGCCGTTCTATCCTACCTAGTATTCGTTATGTTCAGGGTAGCGTCGCTGCCGGCCCAGCAATCCCTAATGATGGGCCTAGTCAGCAGGGACGCGAGATCCACAACTGCTGGAGTTAATCAGGCGGCGAGGTTATTCCCATCGGCCGTGGCCACGACCGCGTCAGGAGCCATGCTGGATTACTTGCCTATACCAGTTCCCTTCGCCTTGGCTCTCCTGGTTAATGTGGCGAACATATATCTATATAAGCGATTCTTTGGATCCATGGCCTTTGACGGCAGAACCATAAGCGCTGCGCTTGAGTAGGTATTAAATGCTCCAGCCCTCCCTGGATAACTCGTCCCTAACATCGCTGAGCCTGAATATGGGTCCATCCACGCACACGTAATGCTTACCTATATTGCAATGCCCACAGAAGCCGACGCCGCACTCCATGTGCCTCTCCAGCGAGAGGTATACATCGTGGGCCTCCATGCCCATATTAATGAGGGCCCGAACCGCGTTAATCATCATTATCTCCGGCCCTATTATGAGGGCGGCCATTCCCCGCCGCAGCTCCACCTTGTCTAGGAGCGCCGTGACCAACCCCACGTTTCCCCTCCATGATGCGTCGCCCCTATCCACGGTGACCAGCACGTTGGCTTTGCGCGGCCACTCCTCCAGCACTAGGTCCTTATATATTATATCGCTTGGGCTCCTGGCGCCGTAGAGGAGCGTTATGTTTTTCCTGCCCAAGTACTTATCCATGAAGAACCTTATGGGGGGTATTCCTATTCCCCCCGTTATTATCAGGTAATCATCGTAATTGCCGGGCCATGAGTTGCCATAGGGTCCCCGGGTCCCCACGAAGTCGCCCGTACTTAAGCCAAATAATTTACCCGTGGTTCTCCCCACTCTCTTGAATGTTATTAGGGCCTCGCCGGCGAGGGATATCGGTACCTCGCCATCAATGGTGGATGCCATTATGAACTGCCCAGGCAAGGCGCGGGGAAATCCCCTGTCCAAGGCAAGGGTCACGGTTTCCGGAGCCTCCTCCCGCCTAGCAATTATTCTGCTCCTCACCGGCAACAGCGTCTCCAATCTTCTCGGTGATTCCATCACATTAATCCCCCCTCGAGAAGTGATTAATCACATTCCTTATATCTATCTGACCTCCTCCCCGCCCTTGAGGGCGAGGATTCCCCGAGGTCTAGAGGGTTACGCCCCTTTCACGGGCGCTACTCGATTATGATCCACGATAAAGGAGAGAGGCCTCCTAATCGTCGAGATCGTTATGCCGGTAGCCTTCTTCAATATATTTAAAGCACCATTCAAGTCACTGTGCAATTTATGCCCTTTAGGACAGTTGATTACGCCTCTCGGCCCCCTCTCAACCTCAATACCATGATAAGCACAATACTTGGACGTATTATACTCAATGACCTCAAACACACGAATACCGTATTCTTGAGCCTTCAACTCAATGACCTCCATGAGTTTACGATAAGACCACAAGTTCACCGTGAACTTATTACCCTTTTGTTGAGCGATATTGAAGGGGTAGCCCAAGTAGATGGCTGAGACGCCTCGTTCGTGAAGCGTCTTAAGCAAGTGAGAAGCGAAATTCCTATACAAGTGAAGAAGCCTCCTAGTTAGTTTCTTGAATAGTCTCCTCCTCTCCCTATTAAGCTCATAATACGCCTCATACTCCTCTAGGTTCATCATCTTGTCTGACAAGGATTGTGCCTCAGCTATCCTCTTCCCGAAATAGAAGTAATCCTCCTTCGCCCTAACCCCCTTATAAAGAAGCCAAGAACCATCATCAATCACCACGCTCGCCAAGACATTGATGCCTAGATCTATGGATGCTGCTTTATTACCCTTCGGTGATTTAACTTGAATGCTCTTCCTCTCACCCCTCACGACGTGCTTACTCCTCCTTCCCGTTTTAGTCTTCTCAACACCAACCTCCACGGGAATGGAGGCATACCAAGCATTTCCAACCTCATCGTAATAAATCTCCAGCCTGCCTTGCTTGCCGTGCCACCTCAATCTGCCGGCGAACTCCACTTCGAGACCGAAGTCCTTTAGGACTAGTTTCTGTTCATCCACGACATACCTATCCTGCCTAATGACTAGGAGGAGTTTTCTCTTTCCAGTCTCCCCATCCTTCCAATACTTCGGCGGTGAAACGTGGTTCATGTGAGATGGTAGTTTGTTTTCCTTCCTCAACCTCAATAGGGAGAAGAATGAACCCCACGCCTCGTTGTTCTTCTGCATGACTGCTTGCGCGTTGACCCCCAATTCTTCCTTGTACTTCTCGTAGCATTTACCCCACGTTCCCTCGAAGTCCACTTTTTCACCGCGAAAGAATTGCTGCCTCCTCTCATAATTAACCTCGTTAAAGAGTTTGGCAGAGGCGTCGGCTAGTCTTCTGAGTTTTCTTTCTTGGAAGCCGTTTGGTAGGAGGCGAATCACGATGGTTCTCTTGTTACTGCATTTAACTTCTTTGATGTCCTCTCCCGGTATTGCGGGGGAAGTCGGCCCCCGCCCCCCATTCCCAAGAAATTGACCGGAAGAGGACATCTTGAGGAGGAATAGTCTTCCTTATTTAAGCCTTGCCCCGCCCTAAAGGGGCGAGGCTTGCCGTTAGTTTTATCACGGGGCGATTCAAGGATCTTTTGCGAATTATAATCTCTTTATGATTTGAACTTATTCTATGAAGAAGTTATTTAATATATTTAACCATTTGGTTAAGAAATAAGGAACTGAATATTATTACAAATATGAGGCAATAGGTCGAGGGTTATAGTTAAGGGCTATGGGCCGGGCGATCTGGAGCAGCCCCCAGGGAAGCAGCACTTGCCGAAACCTCCTCCCCATCAGTATAGGTGGCCAAGTTGTTGAGCCTCAGGAGGGACAGGAGCTCCCTGAGAGCAAGGGACAGGAGGGGAGAGATACGGTGATCCCCAGATCACGGACCTAGGCATAGGGATGTAAATAGGAGCGAAGAGGTTGAGTTATTATGGTTTAAACGTGGGGCTATTAGCCATAATGAAGGCAGAATTTTAGTGATTCCTCTTTAAAAAACTAAGATTGAGTACCCATTATTTATGAACATCGACAAATCCTCATGATGCTCCTCATCGCCAATTAACCTAACCCTAACCGCATTTAACTTATCCTTAATATTCAAGTGAGGCGGTGAGGCGCAGTATCCACAGGCCCCATAGATTACCCCCTCATTCTGGGCAGCCTCATACGCAGGCCTTAAACCCTTGTAGGGACTATCGGCTATGGGTATCTTAGAGCCCAGCCCATCAAAGTAAGCCACCACATCATGCCCTAATCGTTTAAGTTGGACGGCATAATGCAAGGCATGGGCAGCCCTAACCGCCTCTGAGAGGTCTTCAGGATTACATAGTATTATAAAGGCATATTTACCCATGCATCACGACGCTAAAGAACGATATTTAAGGGTTTTTCAGAATCCATAGAGCAACTTATTTACCCTTAATGCTGGGCCCATCGAATAATTAGTGCAAGGACGGTTTATTGCCGGCCTTGCGGATGCCTAGTGCCATTAAATTAGCCAGCATGCCGAGGACCAGGTTATAGCGGTCATTACCTGGCAGTTAGGTACTGCCTAGCTGAGGATAAGAGCAAGTGCCCACCGGTGGATGATGAGGGTATGAGGAAGTACTCAGAGATTTCAAGGTACCTGGAGGAATCCATGAATAACGCCGAACTCCTCATACAAGCACTCGACCAATTACTCAAGTTTATAAAGGCCATGGCAAGTGGCACCTCATACAATATTCCGAAGGAGTATGATAAGTATCTTGTGCAATTGATGCGACAATGCGTATTATCACTATTTAAAGATAGGCTTAAAGATAGGCTTAGTGAAATCATAGACACCTTAACATCATTTTTTGCGAATGCAACAAAAACCATAAGCCAACAAACCCCTTAACAACAAGTCTCAGCTATAATCGGCTGGTTTCCCTAATCGATTCCGTTATTGAGGCTCTTTCATCACCGTGGTAATGCGATAAACCTATGATTAAACAATACATCACCATCCCAGCTAGGTGAATACAACCCTCACTAAGCATCATTAACCACACCACCTAGGCGTGAGGAATTAAGACAATGGTACCCGAAGCATGCACCTAGAGTTTGTTGTATTTAGCTGACTTGTATTGATAAAAACATACTTGACTCCTTTGCTTTTTCTCGCCTTATTAAAATCACCGTATATCTTCTTTTTTAATCGTGATTTATGGACTTCATGCCGTTATTGTTCATTACGTTTTAATTCAGCGCCATACCTCCCTTAGCTAATGTGTTACGTTAGTTACTGGGGTATTAAGCATGCGGGGGCGTTTAGGGATGTGCTTAAGGATTATAGTGGTGTTATTCATGACGTGGTCCTCGACCCTTATGGTGGGTCTGGGGAGCTCATTAAGTCAATGCTAATCCTTGGGAAGCGTGCCATATACAATGATTTAAATCCAATAGCCCGCCTAGTAGCCAGGTATAACATAGCTAGAAGTAGTGAGGATATTAACGAGGCAAGGAAGTGCTTAATTAAAGTCAAGTCTAAACTTAGTGATTTGGCCGAACTTTACCGTGAATACTGCCCTAATTGTGGTTTAACCTCAGAGGTTGTTTTTAGAGTTTATGATAATGGGACTGTGGTATCACACCTAAAGTGTGGACATGTAGTCAATTCAAGCGACATTTCGTTAAGCGAGTCATTGATGCCTAAGTGGATTAATTTGAAATTGACTTATGGCGATAAACCATTCCTTAAAGCAAGGAAGAATTTAAAACTTGGGAATTTATTCACTGGACAAGGCGCACTTACATTAAGCATGGTACTTGATGCAATTTCCGATTGCCCTGAAGTAGCTAAGTACATGATGATACCGGTCATATACCTGCTGAGTAAAATGGCATTCCTCCCAAGAAGTAAGGAGAGCGTTATTATGCATGGCAGGAAGTGGAAGCCGTCATGGGCGATTCCAGCTTACTGGTTACCAGGTAGATTTATTGAATTTAACTCACTCAGCATCATTGATGTAAAGTTAATGATGCTTAATCGCTGTAAGGTATCTCAATATAAGGTTGGTAACGTTGATGAAGTCATAAGTGGAGACGCCCATGTAGCCTTCCTAAACTCTGATGCTGGCAATCTACCATTACCCGATGAGTCAGTCGACATTATAACCGATCCACCATATCCCACCGACATCCAATATGGTGAACTATACTTCATATTTGCAACCCTACTAGGCATTAACGATTATGATGAAGTTTTAAAGAGTGAATTAATAATTAATAGAAACAGGGGTTTCACCATTAATGATTACCTAAGTAGGTTAAACATGCATATGGCTGAATTTTACAGGGTGGCTAAAAGTAATGCAATATTTATACTTAAAAAATCCAAGCATACTGAGAGTATAGAATCTGTGATTGAGAGGTACTTTAACATTAAGGAAGTGAAGGAAGTTAATGTTAGGAAAAGAAGAAGTAGAATTGGCAACTATAATGATTATTACAATTATATGATCCTGTTTTGCAATAAATTAAGGTAAGTGTAAGGGATGTTGAAGAAGAAAATTTAATAATACATGAGTCTCTATAATGCTTTAATGAATTATGAATTCATTAATGCTTACCAAAAACTTGTAAGGGATGATGTTAAATACATTTTAGAAGGGAAGGGGCTTACTGAGGAAACAATCAAGTCAGTGCAAGATAAGTATCCTAGTATCTCTGGGTTAATTTCCGAAGATTCATGCGGTGAGAAGCATACGATGCATGGACTTCTCATTAAGACATTGATTAACATGAAGTTTCTACCCTTCCATAACTACCTACCGATGGTTGAGTATAAGGTGTTAGGTGATGGTAAGCTACCAGGTATTGAGGAACCTATACTTGAGTTTAATGTACCAATAAGTAGTCTAATTAATGATATTAACCAGTTGAATTGTAAAGATAACAAGTTTAAAGAGGCTGCAAAGGTGATCCTTAACGCACTTAAGAGGGATGTAGATGTAAGGGGAGTTAGTGAATTTCAAAGGGATTACATAATTGAATACGTTAAAAATAGATGTCTAGGCAATGATAAGAATTACATTATAGATGCACCAACGGGTAGCGGCAAGACACTGATCTTCATGTTCATGGCCATGTTCGAATCATTACTGGGTAATAGAGCCTTAATAATCTATCCACGCAAACAATTAGCTGAAGACCAGGCAAACAGCTTCATAAGGTATATACAATACGTTAGAGACGAGCTCAAGAACTACAAGTGGCAGGAAATTCTTAATTTCCAGAAGCCAACATTAATGGTTATTGATGGTGACCATGCATATGACCCATCTCAAATTAATGGAAGAACACCATTAAGTGATGAGAGAATTGCTAAGAAATCACTGAGGTGCCCTATAGATAAAAGTGATCTACTATTTGATCCCAATCTAGGTATCGTATGTGGTAATGGGCATAGATTTGATTTCCTCTACGTGTTTAAGAGGGACCTGGATAAGAAGCCCAGTATAGTAATAACTAACAGGTTTGTGGTGTTAACTAGGTTACTACATAAAAAGGTTGATTTAAGTACCTTATTAGAAAGGGTTAATGTAATAATCCTAGATGAAGCACACGTATATACAAACCTAGAGGGCGGTGATACAGCGCTCTTCATTAGGCTACTTAATGATTACGTGAAGGCATTTAATAATCATGAACCTACCTGGGTAATATCATCAGCCACAATTCCATCACCCCTAAAATTCGCCGAGGAACTAGTAGGTAAGGCGAATTTTACACGTTATATTTACAGTTCCTACGGAACAAATACCCATAAATTAGTGATTCCAATACTACTGCTACCAACACCACAATTCTCAGCTGAAACAATAGCGCAATTCGCTGCATTAATAACACTGCTATGGTCCTATAAGTTTTACAATAAGTCTCTAATGTTCGTTGATAGTAGGTCAGAGATTTCAAGGCTCATGCATTACATTAAGGAGATAATACTGGAAAGAGGTGGGTTTGATCTAAATAAAGCACCAGGCGATATAATACTGTACCACACTAGAAAAGGTGTAGACCACTTAGTTAATCAATTAGGAGGGAAGTATTTAAGGTATGGTGTTGATTGTAATTCGCTCTGGGATCATTTATTAGACCCTGGGGTTTTAAATGATTGGCAGAATTTCTTAGGTAAGTTGAAGGATAGTATTGATTTCCATCATGCTTGGCACAGTGGTGCCATAAGGACTAGGTTATTCGGTAGGTTCATGAGGGGTGATGTAAGAATGCTCCTAGCAACCTCAACACTAGAGTTAGGCATTAATGTACCTGATGTTTCCGCAATCATTCAGTATAAGCTACCAATTAGGAGTGAAAGTTTCATACAGAGGATTGGTAGGGCTGGACGTAATCCTGAAAGCAATAGGATAGTTATTGGCATTCTCATTCTATCCCAATCACCATCATCAGCAGCCTACATGTATGATGAGGATCTACAACAAAGATTAATAAACGTCGATAAAATGCCGAAACCACCAGTAAACCTATCAAACATGAGGCTCCAACCAAAGCATGAATTCTACAAGCTACTGATAAACTATAAACATGATGGAGGAGATACACACTACTCCAAATGGTGATGCAATGCCAAGAAATATAAACGTTAATGATAAGATAAAAATAATAAATGAATTAATAAATTACGCAATTCGAAATAAGGGTTTCTCAACAGAGTTAATCAATGAACTTAATAAAATAGTAACCCAAATAACAACCCAAAGTAATGCGCAATGCTCCAAAGAAGGCTTAGAGAAACTACACCATGACTTAGTATCTTTACCATCTAATATTAATGTAAGGCTTCAAATGTTTATGTATTTGTTATTAGGGGAAAATAAGGCGCGCGATTTATCTAGAAAACTAGAGGTGTACTCAGAGAGGTTGAAGAATGTCAGTGATGAGCGTTTATTAGATCCCCAGTATAAGAATGCTATAGAGTTGGAGTTCACTAATTTATGCAATTTTATCAAAAACATGACCAGTGACATAGAATCGGCAATGCCAAAGGGGATGGTTAACGGCTTCACTAACGCCTTAAACGCAGTTATGGGGGTTAATGCTTGGTTTAATGCCTGCATGAATAACGATCTCACACAGTTATTTCAAAATTATGTGAACTGTGTCCAATTAATGTATGTTCAAGGCCTCAGCGGACTTGTAGATGAGAATGTCCTTGAGTTTGTGCAAAATCATACAGGTATCCCGGTTAATGTTATTCAACATAAGCCTATTAAATATATGATGCTTGAATTTGAGAATACAAACTTTGAAACATCTGTGGAGGCAATTGAATTATTATACTCCTTACTGCCATTCACACTGTATAAGAAGGATCATGACTACTTCATATTCATACCTGATGAGAAACACGTTGAAGGATATGAACACCTGGAGGCGAAAATTATTGTTCCTTATAGGATTAAACTACAGAATGTCTCGGATAAGGACATCAGATGGACATGGAAAAAGAAGGGTAAGCAGCCTTCCACAGTTTTCATGATTAATGATAAGGCTATAAAAACTAGGCAAGGTTCATCAACATACGTGTGTATCCTTGGTTATGTGCCAATAACTACGAGTGCTAAGTGCGAGAATTATAATTGCCCATTGTGGAATAGATGTTTTGATCCTAGCAGTAAAACTTTCAAATACCTTAAACCAATTAATGATTCATATATGAGGATTTATAACATAAACCTATCTATAAGTAAAAATGCATATTTAATTCGATCTAAGCCATTACTCATTAATCCAGTTATCATTAATGGTAGTGTGAATAGGGGGATTGAGATGAGTATTGATAATGCATGGGTACTGCTCAGTATAGATAAGGCAATTTTCATGCCACGTGAACGGTATCGGTGGTTATTTATACGTGAATCTGAATTATCAATTAGAATTAGAAGCTATAAACTAGGTCTTAAGCTGCTTGATAGTAAGGCATTCGTTCTTCGCTTCAATAAAAACGTTATTAAGAATATTATCAGCAATTTACTTAGGAGTAATAGGCAGGTGAGTAACTACATTTGTTTAAAGTATAAGGTGTCTAAGGGGGGTGATGAATACCTATACAGCAGAATATTGAATGCAGCGGATATGTTAATGAAAGGTGATGATTGTGATTTGGAAAATGATGATTTCATTAATTATGGGGTTAGGGTTTTTGCACATACATTGGCTCATGTATTATTGACATTCCTATCTGCAAAGCTTCAGGTTGAACCATCAAGAACACTTGATTATTACTACGACATTGATGATGAGTATGTAACCGTAGCCGTATACGAATTAGGTGAAGGTGGTTTAGGGCTTCTTGAAAGGGAAACATTAATTAGCGTCTTTCCAGGATTAAACATACTTGATGAATTACTGAATCATATAAAAATTATGCATGATAAATGTGAGGATAGAATTAGTAAACAAATAAGTATTGGTAATTCATACATTAATAATATTATTAATAATCAGTCCTTGAGGAGTATTTGGGATAAGTATGTTTTTAATGCATATAATAGCCATAAGATAATTATTAATGCGCAGACATTGAGGATTCCTGTTTGGGATTTGGTAAGTAGTAATCAGGTGAATCCTGATGATGCCCAGGACTTCCTAGCCAATGTGCCTATATGTATGGATGCCTGCAACTACTGCGTAATGCTTGAGAAGGGGTGTAGTGATTCCCTTAATCAAATTGTAACCACTTCAAGATCCCTACTTTACCATGTACTTAGTGAATTGAAAAAACTGGTTGATGATACGCAGAGAGATGTGAATAGTACACTGCTTAACCCCAGCCGTGATAGATTGGATTTGTTCCTTAAATTGCTGGGATTAGCAACAAGAAGTATAAAAATAATGACTTACGTCATCGATGACCACATGGCTGATAGGTTAATTGAAATTAAGGGGAATAGGAATCTCAGTGTTAAAGTGATCATAGATAGGAGAAAGCTTAACGAAAGCGAGACTATTAAGAGCAAACTAGTCGGCAACGGTATTGAAGTGAAGTCGCTTGATAACCTACACGCAAAAGTCTACATAATAGATGATGCACTGGTTCTTGAAGGTTCCATGAACCTAACAGTGAAGGGGCTGGTTGAGAACACGGAGAATATTGAATTGAAAACTAACCCCCTAGATGTCTATCAGTTTGTTGAGAATTTTGATGAGGCATGGAAAAACGCCAGTTAAAACACTTAGCGCAAAGATTCATAACCGAAATGCATAAATCTATCTTGAATTATGTTGTATAATGATGCCTAAGTGCCCTTATTGTGGTTCTGAGGGCTTAACGCCGATTAAGTCCTGGAGGTTCAGGTTCTATGATGTGACAATGTATAGGTGCAACAGGTGTGGTGGGGAGTTTAACCACTACGTAAACACCACGGGCAAGGGCAAACCCGAGTACTACGTAAGAATCAAGCCTAGACTAAAGCGTGGAGTTCCCTCCGCCACATCCGGTTCCGGTCATGAGAGTGTTAAGGACTAGTTGGCTGAGATCGGTAAGGTGCTTGGTTACTACACCAAGGCTGAGTATGAGAGTGATTATAGGTTTGATGTTGCTTGGTGGAGCAGTGAGGGGGATTTCAGGGGGGAGGCGCCCGGCAGCGGTCTTCGAGGTTCAGCGTGGTGATAGTTTGGTCGAGGCCTTGGCTAGGCTTAAGCATGCACTGGATAAGTGGAACATCAATGGACTATACCTAGTGGTCACGGAAGAGGAGGATACAGGTAAGGCTCGTAGGCTTGTTGAACCTCAATTAAGGGGTTCATTCCATGAGTTAATGGACAGGGTTAGAATATGGACCGCTAAGATGGTTAAGGAAATTAGAGATGCCTTGGCAAAATACAGTGATGAGGTAAGGGAATTATCGACGCTAAGGGATTAAGGGTGAGGTGGGATTAATTGTAACCGAAACACTCAAATTAACAGCAACAGTTACCTACTAATGCCTAGGTGCCCTTACTGTGGCTCGGAGGGCTTAACGCCAATTAAGACTTGGAAATTTAGGTTTTATGTGGTGACGAGGTATAAGTGTAACAAATGTGGTGGAATATTCCAACACTACAAGAACACCACGGGTAGGGGCAAGCCTGAGTTCTACATCAGGATTAAGCCTAGGCCTTCCTCAACTCGTTGATTGTTGTTCACGGTTTTTAATGCGGGCATTGTACTTGTATTCAAGTCCTCTGACTGTTTCAAGCACCCACATTCTTTGAAATTCCTCAAAGGTTATGCAGTTTACTTCTGGGTTCCCCTCGCTAATGTACACTATGCACACAATGTGCCTATCTGGGAACCTCGATGCCCAATCAATCTCATTAGCCGTGAATGAGACCGCCTCGTCATACCTACGACTCCAATTTTCCCGTGGAAACCACCTACCCTTCACCTCAACGGTGTATAATCTACCATTCCTGGAGACAACCATATCAAAAGGCCTAGGGACACTCCTATAATCCTCAATTACCTTATAGCCCATACTAAGGAGGTGCCTCTTAGCGTAGTCCGCAGCCGTCAGCTCAGTCTTCTGCCTTAGGTTGCTGAAATTAACCTCCCTCATGACTATATCCTCGAAATCCTCCAGGTACTTCACCGAGGTTTGCACACCCCCCTTAATCCTAGCCCTACTTATGCTGAGTGTCTTGTGCCCTGGCTTACCTATCTTTAGGTACTTATCCAGTTCATTAAGGTAGCGCCTTAGGTCAACCCATAGTTCAGTGTAAACCTTCGTCTCAATCGCATCGGTCTCATCCTTCTTCACCTCACCACTATCAACCTCCACACTATCCCAATTAACCTCACTCTCCCTAATCAAAGCCTCCTTAACCTCCCTACTCCTGCTTAGTGGTGTTGGTAGGCGGACCAGCAACTTCTCCCTATAAGCCTCCACATCATCCACAAGGTAGGATACGTCAACTATATAGTAGCCGCCACCTGGTTCAACATCAGCACTGGGTGGGTAGCCTAACTTGATTCGTAGCCCTTCATCAACGGTTTGCCTAGGCTTCCACCTAATCTTCTCCCTCTCCCTCAATATGGCCTCAATCCTCTTACGCAATTCCTCTAAGCGGTTTTTAAATGAGTAATTATACACCTCATCCTCCCTGAGGAATACCGATGAACCAACCTCCATTATCCTCAACACACCCTCCTCACCAACCTCATACACCTCAAATTCACCGTAACTTTGGGGTGGTAGGGCCTTAAGTGAGATTTCATATAATTTCTCCAGGAGGTCTAGGTACATTGTGTACTCATCACGTTCAAGCGTTGTCCTAAGCACCATATCGATAACCAAGACTGAATCGGCCTTTTGACCAAACCTCCAAATCCTCCCAACTCTCTGGACATGCTTAGTCGGGCTCCAAACAACTTCATAATTAACAACCACGTTAAAGGCCTGTAGGTTAACACCCTCAGACATCATGTCGGTGGATATGAATACCGCCGTCTTAGATGACTCAGCTAGGTTTGAGGCAACGGCACCAACATCAATCTTCTCCCTAGCCCTAGACGTGGCATACATGATGCCGAAATCGCCACAGTCAGCCCTAGCATAGCCATCGGATGATTCAATAAGCCTACAATTACCCAACTCACCCATGAGCCTTTGAAATAGGTACTCCGCAGTGGTTGCGTATTCAGTGAAGATAAGGACCTTCTTGCCAACTAACCTATCAGTCAGTAGCCTCTTAAGTGTATCAAACTTCCTATCTGCAGCACTGGAGTATTGGCTGGCTAAGTCCATTAAATCCCTCCAACCAGTCACACCACTTAGGCAGGAGTCCAACTCACCCTCCTCGAGCTCCTCCCCACACCCACCCCTGGCAACAACCCTCCTAAGGGTTGTGAAGAAGGATAGTGGGCTTGACATGGCCCTCTTCTCAACAACTACACGGACAATATCCTCAATGTTAGTCCTCTTAAGTAGGTTAAGGATCTCGTAGAGTGCGTGGGACTCCTCTCTAGTAGCCTTCACCTGCACAATCCAGTAATTTAACCTTGGGAATATTCTACTACCCTCATACTCCTCCACATCCCTCTTCTCCCTCCTAATAACAACATTATCAACGAGTGATGTGAGGAACCTGTAGTCTTTCTCGTTACCGGTGTGTGGTGTTGCGGTTAGTAGGATGCAGCCGTTAGCCCTATTGCATAGGTACGCAAGATTCTCCCTCTCCCTATTCAACCTAATCTTATGAGCCTCATCTATTATGACCAAATCCCACTGTATTTTCTGTAGTGAATTCATGTAATCAACCATCTTAGCCCTATCAAGCGTGATCAGGTAGACTCGATAACCCAGTGGGTAGTCCGGCGATTCAATTAGGTAATGCTGCATCTCAAATTCGTCCAATTCATCAGACCATTGATTAAGTACTGAGCGGGGAACTATTATGAGGACATTATTAACCCTATTCAACTCCATCAAGACCTTAACGAGCAGTAAGGCCTGTATTGTCTTACCAAGACCAACATCGTCAGCAAGCAAAAACCTAGGCCTTGGAAGCCACAGTATATCCGACACAAGATCTAGCTGATGCTTATATAGGTCCTTACCAGCAAGCCTCAATATGTCTATTAATGAAACCATAATTGCTTTATTGAAACACTACCCCAGTTATATATGCATTCCCCTCAATACAGTATATGCTGATTTATTTTTATTCTTCACATATTACCGTGAACTCCAGGTACCAACCCTTAAACTTCTGAGCCATATCATCATCCACAATGGCAGGTTCACGAAACTCAAACACCGCCTCCACACTGGGGGTTATATCCCTTAACGCTGCCAGTAAACGTAAAACATTATTGTAAGAAGTATCCCTTACCCCAAAGCTTGCACTCAACTTAATTTTATCTTCACTGTCCTGCTCAGTGTTTATCCTAAGGATAAGGTTGAGTTTACGTTGACCCCACAAATACTTCAATAAATTCGCCGCGTCATCTGCCTTCAGCACCTTAATCCTCTTGACCACATAACCCTGAGAAACACTGTATTTAATGCACTCCTTCTTTGTTCTACCTCCAACGTAAACTATTACAGTCCTTTGATCCCTAGCCCCACCCTTAAAGACAGCCTCAACACTAATCGCGTGTTCACCCGGCTCCTTGGGTACCTCAACCTCAAAACGGTGACTGACACCTGGCGAGGACACCCTACCCGTAGTACCGTTAATGCTGTAGATTAACTCACTCATCTCCTCGCTCGCAATAACCTCAACACTCACCTTAGAGCCTGGAGGTCTATTAATAGAACGCTGTTCAACCCCATCAACTAGAACCTTTTGAATATAAGCCTTAACGACCTCCCTCTCGAAACAACCCTCCATGAAGTAAGGCCAATCACCCCTCTCCTCCTCTCTTAAAGCATCATCAACACTGACCCTAACATCCTCACCGCTGGGTCTCTTATACCTAATGTAATACCTTGTGGCGCCTCCCTCCATTTCACGAAGCCTTTCGAGGAACTGCCTAACAGGCCAGTCAATAAATTCCTTAGATTCCTTACCAATGAATATGGGGGCGACACCACTATTCTCATCTAAACTTGGTGCTTCACCCTTACCGGAACACTCTGGTATCCAAACTAAGTCATCATTTATCTTGAAGACACACACATAACTCTTACAATAATTCTTAATGGAGCCTAGGAATTCATCGAAATCTATTGGTACAGGTGGAAGATTAGGGTTATTCAGGTATAAGCTCCATAAATCATCAATCCTAACGAAGTTACCCCGCCTTATTGAATCCTTAATTGCATTGAAATTGATGACCTTCTCGGCAAGGGTGTCCATGATCTCTCTCTTTCTTTTACCAATCTCTGTTAAGGCATCATCAAATCTATTAAATGATTGCTCATTGAATCCAATAATTACCTTACTAAGCCATGTTCTAACAGCCTCCCTAAGTACAGATATTACATCAGCTCTCCTATTACTAAGCCTGGATTTTAAAAGCTCCTCCATCTCCCTTCTAAAACTTTCATCCTCCATTTCAGGCAAATCAGGGAAGTAATCCAGGAGCTTACCACTTACTTCATCAATAGCCTTTACTACCCTGCCAAGGTCAATAACCGCACTTCTAAAACCTCTATCCCCCTTAACCTCCATTTTGAAGTCTTTAAGAACCTCAGCCGCCCTAGACAGTACCTTCACTTCATCATTGGGCAATATAACCACTAAGTTATTTCTCCTCGTGCTAATGCCGAATCCAAGCACATCCACCGCAAGTATCGACCCCTTATTATTACCCAGCTCCTTCTGCCAAGAATTCTTATCAATAACCACAGTAACCTTACCCGATGACTCAGGGTTCACCCCTGAGATGAGGACTCTAGAGAAGGCACCTGATCTATCCTTAACAATACCTATCAGTTCATTAACGGCTACATCTAAGCCATCAATGTCCGAGTACGTAACTGCTGCATCATGTATGACTTGGGTTTCATCGCTTAGGAACCAGTAGATGTATCTATCCCTAACCTTTGTAACATGTGTACCCCTACTAATTTTCTCAAGCGCCTCCTTGAGTACAGCTGTACTAATGTCCAAATTGTTATAACTACCCACATGTAGGTCCTGTTCGGAGGGGTACGACTTCAGTGATGGCATGAGTCTCAGGTAAAACGTCATAAGTAGTACGTACTTAAGCATTGAAAGTACCGCTTTGTACACTGGCTTATCTAAGTTTCTATCCTTAATCTTCTCCACATCGCTCTTATAAGCATCAAGGAGCGATTTCCAAATTGACGCCGTAGGGCCGCCCACTATCAATAACTCCTCCGGTTCCTGGAGGTGAGCGAAGGTTATTAGCTCTCCCCTCTCCCTATCCGTGTTTAAATAGGCACGTGCAAGTATCCTGAGGAGCTCTCTCGTTAACTGTATCCTAGTTCTCTCGACCAGTGACTCATCGGCAAGCTTTAGAAAGACGTCGAGAAGCCTTGGGTTAACGGGGTATGTCTTCCTAAACTCATCACTGAGGCGCCTATACTCATCATCGTTGACCAGGCCCTTCAGGTAAGCTAAGTCAACCTCCTTAATGGCTATTCTACCCCACCTCCTGAGTATGTCTGAGATTTTGTCGACCGTATCTAACGAGACCATTATTGGACCAACTCTCTTAATGGCCTCTATCGACCTACGTATCTCCAACTCCGGTTCCTCAGTCTTAGTTTTCTCGGTTGGGAATAATGAGAAGGATACGAACAAGAATGATCCATGTACCTCACGAACAACCTCAGCCAAGGTCTGAATCCAAGCAACGAAATCATCACCCTCATCAATCTCGAAGAACTGAGCCTCATCAAAAATAATAACCAATGGCACATTATTCCTAACAATATTCCTTAAGTCATCCTTGTTTTTCTGTTCCCTAAGCCTCCTTTCAAAATCCCCTAGCCTCTGCCTACCCCTGAAAACGGCGACGCTAGGAACCTTGCTTATCGACGGTATGCTTAGGTCGATGCCGTGCTTTGCCAGCTCCCTACTAACGCAATCCCCAACACCATTACACCGCCCGTATAGGGCTAGGAGGTGTAATGTGAATGCTAGGAAGTGTGATTTACCAGCACCCATTAGAGCCGGCATTAGGTAAATCTCACTATCACCCCTGCTGAACTTTGTTAGGAAATCCTCCATGTACTGCTTAAAGGCTGGGGTTATGTACGTGATTGAGAAGAATGATTGCGGATCGCAGTACACTTCATACGCATTCTCAGGCTTCTCGTTTAGAAATAATGCCCTATATACCTCATACACATCAATAGCCGGGCTTATCCTCCCTTCAGCAAGCAGCTTCAAATTCTCCACGCTCATTGCGACCACCACTCAGTACCCAGTATTGACCCTGAAAGTATCGCATCGGCACCATCCTTATCGAGTAAGCCTATTTTAGAAAGTTGAACCATCGCCCTAGCCAAGTTAAGAGCCTCCTCCTTAACCTCAGGGGTACATGTAACCACAGCCCTAACTAAGGCGTTAAGTTGAAGCTGCCTGAAGCAATCAAGCACATTAGACTTACCACGTTGGAGTGAATAAACCCTCTTAACCTCATCTACAGTATCATCATGCGGAGCCAATACCTCAAAGGTTTTACGCCTAGCCACCCTAGGCCCACCGGTCTCAGTCTCCCTAATTAAGCCAAGTTTAACCAGGTCAGTGTGCACTAATCCAACCGCCTTCTCAACGTATGATAAAGTATCACTATCTACATAACCATTCTCATTACTCATAACCCTAAGAGCCAAGTAGGCATGAGCCGCTGGGTCGACTAATCTAATGCCAGTGCTCCTCAGTAGTGCCTCAAAGGCAAGAGTAACAGCCTGCTTCATTAAACCGTCTGAATCAAGCTCCACACCACCAAGCCGTACTGGGTGGTGAGCCGTTAAGTACTCTAAAGCTGCTAAGTAGGAGTAAATCCAGGCAGTTACACCGCCTGCAATTACACCGCCTCTTTCCCCCAAGACCTTAAGCCTACCCTCAAGTCTCGCTACGACTTCCCTTAACGCCTCCTCTCTGGCCGCATCTAAGTCAAGTGGCTTCTCCACAGCTCGCCTTCTCCATGCCGAGACATAGCCCCCTAATACAGAAGCCTTACCCCTAGCAACAACACTCTCCTCACTCTCGGTCTCAACTGGGTAAGCAGCGGCAAGTTCAAGCTCATTCTCATGCCATAAAGCATCAACTAACGCAGCCCAGGCCTCAGGCTTCTTAGCAACGTAATATATAATAAGTAACCCATCCTCCTTGAGGAAACGCAGACAATTGGCAAAAGCTCTCGTTAACAACTCAGCAAACGTAGCCTTCAAACCGAAGTGCTTCCACCGACCCTCATTCTCACTCACCTCCTTAGGCGCAAACCTCTGCCACTGAGCCGGTATCTCCAAGCCAAACTCGTCGAAAAACGCCTCAGGCAGGAAGCGCGGTTTTAACTCATTATTTTCCACATCACTGAGAGCCCTCTTAAGCCAAACATAGAAGAAATCACTAAGCTCCGAATACGGCACATCATCAGCATAAGGCGGATCAGTCACTATTACATCGAACCTCTCACCCTCAAGCCTAGAAAGCTCGGAAGCATCATCAAGTATTACACGGTTGTTTCCATAAGAGGTTTGAAACGAAATTGCAAAATAAGCAAGACTTTCAGTAACATTAACAAGACTTTTTGCTAAAGAACCCGTAATACCAGCTAATGGCCATAAATCAATCCAATTCCACGTCATCGCAATTCCTCTGAATGCCATAGTTCTCTTGTTACCTAACCAAACAGGTTCCCAATAAGTTGTTAGAGAATTGAAATCTGCTAAATTTGTTAAGGCGATTGCTAAATACGTTGTTATTGCTTCTGCGTATTTTCTCGCATCTTCAGCGTTCCAACTTTCCTTTAGCTTCTCTTCCTCAACTGCATGCCCTGTCTGTCTAATCAACTTGACGAGTTTGATTAGAGCGAGAAGCTGGCGTGGGTTAAAGAACTTGAACCATTTGTTAAAGCCGTAAAGTATTGGAAATAGATATCTATTACCATATGGCGTAATTTGCTCAATTGGTATGTCCGGGTCTCCCCACACCTTCCTTAGCTCCTCAGTAGCTTTCCATAGTTTCTCCGTGTCTTGTTGTGTTGCTGGTTTGAATTGTAGGTCTCCATCCTTGACGTAAATCTTAACAAGTAGTGTGGGCCTTGCTGGTGATTGCTTCAACTCCTCAAGCGTGATCTCACCCCTTAGGTACTTCTCGTAATTCTCGTTCCACTGCCTGAGCGCCCACTTCACGTACCAATCACTATCCTTCTTATTGCCCTTAACCACCTCCCCGTTTACTACGCGGTGATTTATCTCGGCCCTGCAGTACAGGCACTGGGCGGTCTCGCGCCTTACATCCACATTCTTTATCGGCACAACGAACTTCTGGTTCGCCCACTCCACGGAACCACCCTCCTCACCTCTTGTTGTCACCTCGGCGCTTAGGTTATTGCAGCTCCCCGGCCTCTGCTGCCTGCATTGTTCGTTTAGGTCAACTATCTTGATTTCACCGTTTTGCCACTCCATCCAGGCAAGCCTCTCATAGCCCCCATTGCCACTCTTCACCCTCGCCAACCACCAATTACCAACCAATGGCGTGTACCTGCCGCACACTGGACACTTGACCTCCCACGTACCGATGTACACATCAGCATCGTAAAGCTCCCTAATCACTGGATCCTCCCTGAGCCTGTTGATTACCCATGAGCCCCACTTGGCAACATCATAAATGAGCATAGGCACCTTATACCTGCCGGAATTGCTCACCTCCCTCTTGCCGCTGAGTTGTTTGACCGCATCCTCAAGTCCCAATTCCTTTATGGTCCTTCCATCAGCCTCAATTAGCCTATCCCTGAAGAGCCTTGGGTATTCTAGTATAGCCTTTAGGAATACGTAGGCTGTTGGCAGTAGCTCAACGGCAACAGCCTCAACACCAAGCCTAGACGCCTCCAGCGGTATTGAACCAAAGCCGGCAAATGGGTCGAGGAGCCTCTTCCCCTTAAGCCTCTCAATTAGGCGTTGTGATGGGTTGCAACTATGCACGGTCTTCTTTTCGCTCCTACATGGGAATAGGTCGCTTAGGAACTGCCCCATGTTTTGGTAAGCATCATCAGGTAGGAGCGATGCGGCTATTACGGCTCTGGCGCCGGCAAGCGGCTTCCTAGTCCACCAGAAAACCATCTCCCAATGTGGTGGCCTACCAGGACCCTTCTCAACACTTGAATGCTCATTAACCTCACCAATGGGTATGCCACGCTCCAAAAGAGATGCCACGCCTCAGTTAAACAGCATACACTTTTAAAGAATTAGCTTTTAAAGATTCGTAATTTTTGTATATCCCCATCCCTCGTCTCCTCAAAAATCTTAGCCCATCGCTGAAGCTTTCCATTTTTTATCACATGACGTATCACAAACCATTTTACATGACCATGCAACAGATCAATAAATACATAAATAAATATTTTTATTCTATAAAAATTATTATATGAGGAAACATTTGACAAAAGTATTCGGCAATTGTTGCGTGACGCATCATGTGACATACAGTTGAAATGTTAATGATAAAAGCTTGTGACAGGGAGGAGGTCAGTCTAGGTATAACCCGTTGATGTTCCACTTATCCAATGTATTAAGCCTAGCCAAGGCCTCGACCAAACTATCACCACGCTGAACCTCGAAGACCGCTGCAGGGCGCCTCCCCCCTGAAATCCCCCTCACTGCTCCACCAGGCAACATCAAACCTATAACCCTCGCTCACATACTCAGCAACCACATGGTAACCAAGCAATTCACCAACCTCCCTCAACCAACCCTTAACACTCTCATGACTGAAGATCCGCCCACCCATGGATTGGAGCCTCGCCTTAATCAATTCGCACAGTCCACTCCCCACGGGTTTTCCGCTGAAGTTTGCACTGAACTTGCGTAACACCTTCCCAAACCCACCACGCCTACCAGCCTTCAGTAACCTGCTGCCGTCCTCAAGTGGCCTGGTTAATTCGGTGTAAACCTCACTGTAACTCACCCTACCCTTAACCACAACCTTGACGTCAATGACCCATGGATGCTTAACCACACCCTCCCTATCGACTTAAGGCACCCCCCAAGGTACCTGGCCATGAGGTCGATTAGAGCCTCCCTGAAGCTTGCGTCAGCCCTGGCACGGGCAATAATCCTAACAATATCATTCGCGGTGGCCGGCTCCAGTTCAGGAACCTGGCCAAGTAGCTTGGCCAACTCCTCAGCGGACAGGTACTTCAATGCATGGCAGAGTAGATCCTCGGCGACGCGGCGCTTACCTGACCCAATCATATTATTATTTAGATTAACGGCAACACCCAAGTCCCTCGCCCTAACACCCCTCATCGCTGATGTTCCCAATGTTAATGAGCTAGCAGCCAACCATCTACAGCATACGCCACAGAGGAATAATACATGCCTTCCGTAACGGGAACCGCATTGAACCGCAACAAGGTAAAAGGGAATCGAGGGGGAAGAGCGATTTCAAGGCTCATCTCTCTAGTAGCCGGGCCCGGATTCGAACCGGGGTCGATGGGTCCAGAGCCCACCATCCTTGACCACTAGACGACCCGGCTTCAAGATTGGTCGATTAATTCCCTATTTTTAAGTGCTTCGCTATGGTATTACCTCTGTTGAGTCCAGCACTGGATCATACTTGAGCGACTCCTTAGCTACCACTCCATCCCTAATCAATTGCTCCACTGCAGGCACTATGCTTAGTATTGATTTAATGGTTTCCTTGGTGATTGCATCAACCTTCTCCGCATCCTTCCCCCAATAATTCTCCTTTATGGCGTAGAGGCACCTGCCCCCACAGTACCGCCTATACTCGCAGGATGCGCATGGCTCGGGGAGCTCTGGCTCCATTAACTTGAACCCGGAAGTCACGTGGCCCAGGACGGCCCACTTCTCCCTAACCGCTATGGGGCACGCAAGCACTCGCCCATCCGTGGAGACGGCCACTGAGCGGTAGCCGGCGCCGCAGGGGGATGCCTTATATGGCTCAAAGAAGTGCGCGCTGAGCACTCCAAGTATTGGTATTATGCCGAGGACTCGCCCCTTCTCTAGGTTAGTTAGGAATAGGTTAACGAGGCCCCTTATGCCTGGGAGGTAATTAGCGGAGGCCCAACTCCACACGTCCCATTTCCTGCCCCAAATCACGTCCAGCTGCCAATGAACTTGATCAAACCCCAAATCAAGCAAGTGATTCACGTCAACATATATATCCGTTAGGTTAGTCACGGCCATTCGGGCAATGGTCTTTAGCTTAAACCTCCTCAACTTCCTGAGGGATTGGGAGACCCTATCATATACGCCCCTCCCCCTATTGGCGTCAGTTACTTCTCGCCGTCCATCAATTGATAATAATGCGACCGACATCCTCTCCCAATACCTATCCGGGAGGAGGTCCACGAAGAAGCCATTGGTTTGGATGCCCCATCGTGCGGCTGGCAAGGAATCCATGGCCCTCATTATGAATCCAGGATTGAGGAGCGGCTCACCACCATAGAATATGACCGTGGGCTCCGGGTCGCTTCGCATTAATGACCTTAACTTATCCAAGTCATAAGCGGTCTTATATGGAACTACCCTGCTCTCAAAGGACCCACCGCAGTACTGGCACCGCAAATTACATGCCCCCGTCGTCAAGAGGAGCCAAAGCACGGACCCCGGCTCTGGAAAAGCATTTTAAAATTGTTAAGCCTAACCCCGCGCCGAGTTAAACATCCTCGCCTACCCAACTCGATGCGGGAGGAGAAGAGCGGCCGCTGCACGCCGCTTGAGCCGCCAGCCTCACATCGTTCGTGTAGGTGACTTGCGCCGTCATTCTCCTATCGAATGCGTTCGGAAAAGCCAGCTCCAATTTATCGCTTGAGAACCCGAGGCCCGTGAGCACTATGACGGGTTTACCCATTGCGTAAGCCATGAGCGCCTCTATCATTGTGCCGGCTTCGCCGCCCAAGGCAACTAACGCGTCGCTACTTCTCACGAGTGGCACTGATCTGGCCCTATACTCCATGCCGGTCCGTATCGATATGACTCCCGTAGGGGGCTTCACCGCCTCATGCTCCATGGGAAGTATGAGCACTGTCTTTAGACCTAAGGCGGCGGCCTCATCCACCACCACCTTCATTAGGCCCCAATAACCCCCCAGTATTAAGGTTGGGCTGCATTTGGATACTTCCCTCACGAATGCGCGGGCCCTCTCCTCCGCTTCCTGGGGATAAGGACCGCTGTGCGCGGCTATGGCTATCTGGGGACTCTTGATCTCCATGTTGATTCGCCCACCGTGGCTCCTTTAAAGTTCTTTCCAATATTTAGATAATAACGACGGCGCCCACTCATAACGCGAGAGGCCTCGCCCTTCAGGGGCGGGTAGTTTACTGGAGGTTGGTTATGAGAAGGTTTTTATTAGGCAATACTTGGAGTGCTTCGTGGCCGTCATTGAGTTAATTAATATAAGCAAGAGATACTACTTATCCGAGTCCATATACGTGGATGCATTGATGGATATTAATTTATCCATTGATCGCGGAGAGATACTGATACTAATGGGGCCCAGCGGCAGCGGTAAAACCACTTTGCTAAATATAATTGGTACGCTGGATAAGCCGACCAGTGGCCGCGTGATAGTGGAGGGACGCGACGTGACGGGGCTTGATGAGGATGAATTATCCGAATTCAGGTTAAGGAGGGTTGGGTTCGTGTTTCAACAATACAACCTATTGCAGACATTGACCGCCTTAGAGAACGTTGAGTTGCCCATGCTCATGAGCGGCCTATATACTAGGGATGAGGCGGAGACCAAGGCGAGGCTCCTCCTGGATCTAGTTGGGGTGGGGGATGGAGCCAATAATAAGCCGAGCCAATTATCGGGCGGCCAGCAACAGAGGGTAGCAGTGGCGAGGGCCATAAGCATGAATCCCTCCTTCGTGATAATGGATGAACCCACGGGAGCCATAGATGCAGCGAGCGCTGCTCAGCTTCTCTCCTTAATTAAGGCGATGAATGCCTTGGGAAAGACATTCATAATAGCGACCCATAACCCCGAGGTGGCGAGGATTGGGGGGAGAATAGCGACCCTCAGGAGTGGGCGGTTGCTGGAGGGCGGCGCCGTGGAGCACCCTATGGAGGAGGTGGATGTGAGGAGGATAGCCTCCACGTATAGGAGGTGCCTGGATATAGATTTATTAGCACTGAAGAGGAGAAGCGCGAGCGAGGTGGATAGGATTGAGGAGGAGATCAATAGCGTTTCTAGTTTTCTTGGCGATAATTAGCGCGGGATTAACTCTCCATGCTGGATTCTCGATTACCTACACCGTCAATTACCAAGTCACTTATGCTCCAGGGAAGGGAGCCAGCGACGTTATTGCCTACGAGATACAGGCGGTCAGCAACTCGAGTTCGCCGCAGCCATTAGTGATGGGGTTTAGGTTGCCCCCATACTCCACCATTAGTTACGCCAGCGGGAACGCCACCATTAATGGCGACGCCGTTTATTGGAGCATAACTGTGCCGCCTTATGGGGAGGTCAGCGAGGAGATTCAGTTCACCAATCCCCTCTACTCCATTAATATAATGAACCTAAACGAGTCCCTCAACGTTAACTCCACCCCCAGCTACTCCGCAGTGGTTAATGGAGGCAATGGAACCCTAATCCAATTACAAATTGGATTAATCAATGATGCCCCCGCTCCCCCGACGACCAGCATATACCTAGTTAAGCAGAGCGGCATTTCCTACACATACAGCGAGACGCCAAGCGGATTCGCCTCCCTGGGCTCGACCGGCCTCATTTATTGGGAGACCGGGGGAAACTATAGCTTATCCATTAATTACTTGGTGACTAATCTAGGGCCGTGGAGAAGCATTAGGTTGGAGCCCGTGGTGATAGTCTCAACCCTGGATACTGGACTGTACTCGACTTACTTGGATCAAGCCATTGCTAGGCTCAACTCCACGTTAAATCAATTAAGCAATTACGAGGAGTATGGGGCACTCCTCAACAACTCCACTAAACTGCTCAGCGAGCTTTATGGCCTATCCACCCTCCTTAATTACACCGCCAACGCATTCAGGTACTCCGCCATTCAAGTGAATGAGACCATGATAATAGAGAGGCTACTGCAGCTACAGGCAGAGGAGTTAAGGGGCGCGCTTCAACTGGAGTACTCCGCCCTCTCACAATTAAACTCAACCATTCCCGGCCTCAGGCACTCGATTAGGCAAGTAATGAGCAATGTGAGCGCCATAATTAAGGAAATAAATGAGTTGCAGAGGGAAACGGTGTCAGACATGATTTACGCTAATGGAGTCATCAATGCGGCTAACGCCACGCTGAGCAGCGCGCAATTTACGTTGAGGCAATTATCGGCAACCGTGGAGACCCAGTACGAGGCACTGTTAACCACATATGATAACTTGACGACGGAAATAAATTATTTGGAGGCCTTGGTCAACGAATCCATAGTTAACGCCACGCAGCGAGCAGCAATACTGGCGGCGCTCTCGGCGGCTCGAACCTCGATAAGCACCACCCTAGGACTATTATTGATTGAGCTCGGCGGCGTGCGTCAAAACATCGCAATAACGAACTCGGAACTAACAACTATGGAGGCTGAATTAACCGCTGTAAGCAATGAATTGAGCAGCAGGGGCAGCCAACTATCATCGACCCTAACCAATATAAGCGATACATTATCCGGAACAAATGCATCCCTCCACGCCCTCTACCTTGCCCTAGGCTATGCACAGCTGGCATTGAATTCATCGGTCGCCGCACTTCATGCGGGACTAATGAATGCAACTAGCGCGGTTAACTTGGCGAGGCCCCTATATGGCAATGCCACGGGGGACGCCGCTGCCTTAATGAGGAGCGCGGCGGAGATGGAGAACGCATCAATAGGGGTGCTCCGCATGTATCTCAACATAAGCACTACCATGCTTGACCTTCGCCTAGCCATCAATAATAGCATTGGGGCCCAGAGGGCCAATGCGTCATTAATGATTGCCAGATACAAGTATGAGCTAAGCGGCTTGAATGCATTGCGGAGGGAGGCCATGCATTACCTGATCATCAATGCCACTGCGCCTTACTCCCTGGACGTAGTGATAACTCAGACCTACATCATTAATTTACCGGCCATAGTTGATGAGGAGGCGCTGCTCTCACTCCTGAATTCCAGCGCCGCCGTCCCCAGTGCCCCCGACATGAGCCGGGGAGGAAACGGGGTTGAGGCCATAATGGGTGTGGCGGCTGTGGGAGCCGTCTTTGCATTAATGATCGCTATCGCTCATTTTGGGCGCCACGGGCGCTGAGCCTCCGCATTATGATTGCCTCGACATCCCTGGCCACATCCATGGCGCTTCGCGACGCATCGATTACCGGGTACCCCATTGCCCTAGCCCTCTCGAGGAATATCGACCTCACTCCATTCAATAAGGTCCTCCTCTCAAATACCTCGAGGTCTCCCCGCGTCTCGAGCCTCCGCATTGCTGTCTCCACATCTATGTCTAGAATTATGACTAGGTCGGCGGGAGGCACGTATCTATGTAATTGAATTAACCAATCAAGCGAGACTCCCAGAGCGCCTTGGTAAGCAATGGTGGACTCCATGTACCTCTCGCTGATCACCACATCATTATCGAGGAGCGCGGGCGATACCTCGTTCATGTAGTGCATGGTTCTATCCGCCACGAAGAGGAGCGCATAGATCGAGGGGTGCGGCATTGAGGTGTTCTTCTTAAGTGCCCAGGAACGTATTAGCTTGCCTATTTCGCTGTTCGATGGTTCCTTAGTGGTGTATACCTTGATGCCTAGCTTCGTTAGGCTTGAGGCTACAGCGTTAACTATGGTTGTCTTGCCGCTGCCATCAATGCCCTCCACCGATACGAAGATGCCCATCTCAATAGGTTGAGCCCGCGGGTTTTTAGGTTTCAGCCGGGATTGGGAAGCTATATTAATAGCCATTAATAGCAAAATTTATTAATTATCGTTAATATGTGAAGCCATGAAAACAAACATAAAGGTGGCAATAGCGGGCGTGGGCAACTGTGCATCGGCTCTAGTGCAGGGGCTGCACTTCTACTCCAATAGAGACGAGGAACCAGTTGGGGTTGCCTATAAATCAATTAACGGGTACCGGATACAGGACATAAAGGTAGTGGCGGCATTCGATGTCGATGCAAGAAAGGTTGGAAAGGATTTGGGCGAAGCCATATTCGCTCCCCCCAACAATGCCTACAAGGTAACAGACGTGGGAAGAACGGGAGTAACGGTTAAGGCGGGGCCCCTCCTTGACGGCATCGCCCCGGAATTACGGGGAACCGCTGTGCCCACCGTCGAGGGGAGCCTAGATGATGTGGTCAAGGAGTTGAAGGCAAGCGATGCGCAGATATTGATAAGCTACTTGCCGACGGGCTCACAGAAGGCAAGCGAGGCCTATGGGGAGGCAGCGCTCAGGGCTGGAGCCGCGTATATCAATGCCATGCCATCCCAAATAGCGGTATCCAAGGAGTGGCAAATCAAGTTCAGGGATGCAAACCTGCCTCTCCTGGGGGATGATATACAGAACCAGATAGGGGCAACGGTGCTTCACAAAACGCTGATTCACCTCCTCGAGATAAGGGGAGTCAAGATAGTGGATACGTATCAAATAAACGTCGGCGGAACGCCCGACTTCCTCAATTTATCCTACAGGAAGGGGCAGAAGGAGAAGACCAAGACTGAGGCCGTTAAGAGGATGGCGGAGGATCAACAATTCGATGCATACATATCGCCCGTCGCTTACATACCGTTCCTGAAAAGCAGGAAAATCGCCCATACGCTGATAGAGGCGCAAGGCTTGGCCGGGGTCCCCATTAGGATGGAGGTCATGCTGGAGGTACACGATCCCTGGAACAACGCTGGAATAACTGTTGACGTGCTTAGATTAACTAGGCTGGCATTGGATCGGGAAGCGGGTGGACCCATATACAGCGTCGCGGCGTGGGCATTCAAGAATCCCCCAATACATGCGCCGCCGGACACTGCGCGGGAGTGGGTTGAGGACTTCATAGCGGGGAAGCGCAGGGATTAATTCAAAATGGTTGAAGAAGAAAAAAATAAAGCTATGAGTTGTCCTCGGATATATGCTTAAGCAGAAGCTCGACTCTTTAATGAAGCTGCTCAACGAGAAGGGAGCAGATGAATTGATACTGATGAGTTCACCAAATATGGGGTACCTCCTCGATTATGGGGATGGGGTCCTAACCATAATAAATAGAGACGGCGTAACCACGGTGGTCCCGGTCCTGGATTACTATAGGGCCAGGGAAATGCTTCAGGACAGCGACGTGAAAGTGCTTGGCTACGCCTCCTACGCCATAAATGCCCCGGAGGATATAGAAATGATTGGCAGGGAATCATTGTTAAATATCATAATAGGCAATGGGAACAAAGTGATCGCAATAGATGAGTCACGCAATTGGTTGATCAGCGAGATAAAGAGTAAGGCCCCAAATGCGGCCGTAATCGACGTTAGCAATGAATTGACGGACATGAGGAGCGTGAAGACACAGGAGGAAATCGAATTGATGAGGCGCGCAGCCAAGATAACCCTAGACTCCATTATGGACGTATTGGAGGAGGGATTAAGCGGGAGGAGGGAGCGCGATGTGGCTGCATCCATGTATAGGCACATGATAGAGCGGGGAAGCAATGGAGTGGCATTCGAGCCGATAATAGGATCCGGAGGAAATGGAGCCAAGCCCCATCACACGTATAGCGATAAGATGATTCAAAGCACGGAGGCCGTGGTTATGGATGTGGGGGCCCGATACAAGCTTTACTGCGCGGATATAACCCGCACAATGCTGCCAGGGGAAAGCGATAAGTCAGCGATGGATGTCTACGGCGCAGTGAAGGATGCCCACGATCAAGCAATAAAGGCCATTAAGCCGGGCGTCAAGGCAAGCGATATAGATGCAGTGGCCAGGAAAGTGCTGGAGGAGTACGGCCTATCGAAGTACTTCATGCATAGCCTAGGCCATGGCGTGGGAATAGAGGTTCACGAGAGGCCATTCATCAGTCCAAGCAGCGGCGATGTGCTTCGGGAAAACCAAGTGGTAACCATAGAGCCGGGCGTCTATATAAGGGATAGAATAGGAGTCAGAATAGAGGACATGGTTCTAGTAACATCAACCGGGGCAATCGTCATCTCCAAATAATTAAGGAGCAATCGTGATGCGGAGGAATGCAATGCGGGCCACAAATCGAATCTCTCCATAAAACATATTAAGGCCCACCAGGCAAGTTATATATGGCTAAGCATAAGGTATTGATCCTGACGGGCGATGCGGGGGAGAGCCTCGAGGTCCTCTACCCCTACCAAAGATTATTGGAGGAGGGATACGAGGTTCATATAGCGGCGCCCAGCAGAAAAATGATTCAAACCGTTGTGCACGATTTCGTGCCCGGCTTCGACACTTACACCGAGAAGCCTGGGTACCTAGTTAAGGCCGACTTAGCCTTCAAGGAAGTCAATCCGGAGGATTATGTTGCGCTCGTGATTCCGGGAGGCAGGGCGCCCGAGTATATACGAAATGATCCAGACGTTCAGAGGATAGTGAAGCACTTCTTCGAGCGGAATAAACCGGTTGCGCAGTTATGCCATGCGCCATTGATACTGGCGGCCGCTGGGGAGTTAAAGGGCAGAAAATCATCGGCATACCCAGCGCTTAAGCCCGACGTGGAGAACGCGGGCGGCGTCTTCGTTGATGGTGCGGCCGTTGTCGATGGTTTGATGGTGTCCGCACGGGCGTGGCCAGACCATCCCCAATGGATGAGGGAATTCATGAGAATACTAAAATCCAAGTATCCCCCTGAATAAAGGTAATTCCTTTTCCCATTTTTTAATTCAATGCTAGTTAATGTGCTTGATTACTGCTTGCTTCGTATTTCTTCTGTTTCTCCAGGTACGTGGCTCTGTCATATATGACCCGGGCAGGTGAACCGGCAACCACGACATTGGGCGGGACATCCTTGGTGACCACAGAACCGGCGGCAACCATGGATCCAGCGCCAATGCGTATCCCCGCTATTAGGGTGGAGTTGGCTCCAATCGCGGCATTATCCTCTATGATGACTCCATCAAGCCTCTTGCTTGGGGGGTACCTATCATTTGTTATAACCACATTGGGTCCTATGAAGACGTTATTGCCTATGATTGATCCTATTGGTATATACACCATGCTTTGAATGCTCACTCCGCTTCCTATCTTAACAGTGCCATCTATTACCGTGGCCGTTCCTATCCTGGTCCCATTGCCTATCTCGGTCTTCTCCCTAATCAGTACATTGTGTCCAGTCTCCACGTTATCCCCGAGGGTGGATTCCTCATATATTATTGTTCCACTCCTCAATATGCAGTTCCTACCTATGATGCTGCCGGTGCTTAATTCATCCATGTCGCTCATTTTTCCAATCCTCTTAAGCGTGGACCTAATTGGGTACCCTATCGTCACGTTGCCGTCAATTATCGATCCCTCACCAACGATGCTGGGGCCAAATATAACGGCGTCCCCCACCAGGTTAGTCTTTATGTTAGCCCTCTTGGAGATATACATGAATCCCAAGTTAATGGGGGTGTTTAAAACATTGCCGCATGGATGTCTGGGGCAAGTAACCGCCGAGCATGAGCATGGCTATCACCGCGATCACCACAGCCGCATTCTCATCCCTATCAATTATCGAACCGCAATGGCTGCACAATATATTACGGCGACCGAACCTACGCACTTCATTGATCTGGCCACGCCTCATGCAGCTACTGCATAACTTGCTCGTATGCATCGGGTTCAGTAGGATGAGGTATACATTATTCCCCCTCATCAATGAGCCGCTCCACGTGGTTCCAGTGTTAAGCCTAGTCTCCACACGCTCCACTGAAAGGGGGTTCAAGTGAAACATTGATTCGATATTGTTGAGGAAATTAATGAAGTCTATCTCGAAGTCATACATTGCGCCTATTTTCTCCATTGCATGTAAATCCTCAATGCCTAGAGCGACTTCCATCCCCATGCTTCTCATGAATGAGACGGCCACATGTAACGCATCAATCATGAGCATTGCTTCTCGCTGCCGTTCCTGTCTCAATGATTGCCTGAACCTGGTTGTGCCCAGCCTAAGGAAATCCATCCAACCCGCATTACTTAGATTGCCCCATGATGTGAATGCCACGGTCAACAGCTTCTCTATCTCATTATCGTTAAAGGATGGAAATACCACCCTCACATGACTGATGAGGTAATTACCTATTATTCCTACGTAATTAGATGCATGGGCTAGGCCCATTGACTTTAATTCGCTGGTGAATGTCTTCGTAAATACATTAATTGAATCTATGCATCCTATAATCGCTAAATTTGCGCTGGCCCTATTGATATCGATTCCCAGGAACACGTGCCGTTGATGGGGATTCCCGGGGTCACGGAATCCACTCGTCCCGAGCCTACACGGAGAGCCCCTATTTTTAACCGGATATGGGATGTTCTGGTCATTCATATTCATGCCTCGGGAGGGATAACCCTCCCCTTAGTGGGAGGGCCTTCCGAGGCGACGATCATCACTTTTCAGTCTAGGGGGTCTCTAAATCACTTGGCTTCGGGTGCCTATCCTCCGCGACTCATCTTAGGCTCATCGGCCCTCATGGATGGTCACTCCCCATTATGTGGGGAGCCTTGGAGGGGTTGGGGGATTGAAGGATTAGGCAAAGCAGGCACGCCGCTATAATTGGCCATTGATGCGTAATTAAGCCGAGGATAATTAGGCCTAGAATTGGTAATCGCCTTATTGCTTTTTTCCTACTGGGCTTAGGCTTCAGCAACTCAATTATTGTATTTAGCTCCGCTTCTAATTCCTTTACCCTTAATTCCACTTCGTTGGATTTCTGTAATGCGGTTTCGGCGGATAAGCGGGCGCTATTGATGTCGGCATCCACCTCGTATCGAAGCTCCTCTAGATCTACCTCCAGTCTAGCAATATCCGCTATCAATTTCCTTCTGATGGCCGCCTCATCGCTCATGGCTCCTCGCCTCTCCAGTCCCAAAGAATCATCCCCGACCCGCGATCAGGGACTCATGATGCGCCCCTCACAGATCTTCAGGGCCTTAATTATGTATCATGCGGCTAGCTATTAAATACGTGTGGTTAATGGGAACCAATTAACCATAAAGCTTTATTTTTATCGGGATGGAATAGGCATGATACAGCCCTACATTAATTGGGGCATAATTTACCTATCCATGGCGATCCAGGTTGGCTACGGCCTGGCCAGAATGAATCTAGGCAATGCACAGCAACGAAGGGAGGGGGAGGAGCACCTCTATAATTCGGTATATGGAGCAGTGCTATTGGCAGTCTTCTATATAATCTATAGTAAATCAAACACGATAATGGCCGCAGTGGGGAGCTCCATAGGCCTACAATCAATAGCGGGGAACCCAGCCGCCACATTTAGCCTCATGTTCACATCGATATCAACCACCCTAGAGGGACTCTATCTAGGCATAATTGCGTTGGATGCAGCGATAGTCACGGCGCCGCTCAGCGTGTATCTTAGTCAATCCACCCAATACTTTCAATGGATGGCTCAATTAGCATTGTCGAACGCATGGCTCTTCTATGTGCTTTCGAAAATAGGGAATTACTCCCCAGCATTAGCGGGTTTAGGCTTTGATTTAATAGTGTTGAGGCACACGCGGACGTGGGGAGGATTATTAATAGCAACCGCAATAACATTACCCATATCCACCACGTTGTTGGCGTCCTGGGCCTCAAGCATCTCGATAAGCATGAACTTCACGAATATCGCCAAGAACGTAGAGCAAATACTCACGGGGGCCTATTACTATGGCACTGAGCTCCAGGAATTCAATATAGCGAGCGAATTAACTCTCGCAGTAAGCGGAGCATCAATATATGGCATATCGAGGGCCATAGATGATGCTGGCCACCAATTACTCTAGTTCCTGCTTCTAAGGATGCCGGCGTTACAGTTGGCCCTCCCAACTCGCGGGACCAAACGCGGTGAATTCCCAAATATAATTGAAATTCTCCATAAAGCCTAAATAAGAACGCGAAGTTCATTATTGGGATCGTATTTGGCTTAATATTCAATAATTAATCTCGATTTTGAGAATTGGCAGGGGGTCTTACTTGCTTATTTTATCTCAAGCTTCTTGAAGCAAATGTACCAATCCTTGCACTCCACCGATGAATCCTTTAGCCTCGCATCAACTTCCTCCTTAGTTTTAGGAGCAGGAACGACGACGGGATCACCAGGCCTCCAATTAGCCGGCGTGGAGACTCCGTACTTATATGTGGTTTGTATGGCATCGATCACCCTAATTATCTCATCAATGTTTCGTCCATTAGTGTATGGGTAATACGCCATCCAAGCTATGTTACCGTCCGGGTCTATTAATAGAACCGCCCTCACCGTTTCCCTTTTTCCCTCGGGAATCATGCCGAATAGCCTAGCCACCTTTCCCTCTGGGTCACCTATTATTGGGAACGGTATATCTATCCCAAACTTCTCCCGTATATTGCGGGTCCAGGATATGTGGCTAAACACCGTATCTATCGATAACCCGATCAGGAAGACCCCCCTCTTAGAGAAGTCTGGGAACCTCTTGGCGAATTCCACGAACTCCGTGGTGCATATCGGCGTGAAGTCGCCGGGGTGACTGAAGAAGAGAACCCACTTGCCTCTAAGATCCTTTAGGCATATTTGTCCCTGCGTAGTATCGGCGCAGAAGTCAGGCGCCGGTTTACCTAACTGTAGTGGTTGACTCATAATTACCTCAATATGAGTATTCGCATTAAATGTTACTAATTCTGCATTAAATGCACCGATTCCCAGCGCAAATGAACACGTTATTAGAACTTGCCGCAACGGAAAAGGTTAAATCCTTTTCTCTTAATTCATAGCCATAAATGGACTCAAGGGGAATCGCGGTTACCATCGGTGGGAGAAAGTGGCTCTTAGTGGCCGATACGCATATTGGGATCGAGATCGATATGGCGGCTCGCGGAGTCATGGTTCCATCACAGACGGGAAAAATCCTCAATGAGATAATTAAGATCGCCGAGGAGGAGGGCGCGAATAGCATAGCTGTGCTGGGCGACCTAAAGCATGAGCTTCCCCTGCCCCTTGAGTCCACGCTGGAGACCAAGCAATTCATCGCTGGATTATCAAGCAAGTTCGAGAATGTGCTAATAGTGCTGGGCAATCACGATGGGGGACTTGATAAAATCATAAGCGGCATGGGGATGCCGAACGTAACGTATGTGGATAGCAGGGGCATATTGTTGGAGGGAACAAAGAATTTACTGCTTCTTCACGGCAATAGTAAGCCGAGGGAGGAGGACTTCGTGAAAAGCGATGTCATAGTCATGGGACACACCCATCCGGCCATAAGCATACAGGACTCCACGGGCTACTTAATGAGGAGGCCGGTGATAATAAGGCTTGAGATTAGTAAGAGGGAATTATCGGAGAGGATGTATGGGAAAAGGGTTGGGAGAGGCAAGGTAACGGTGATAGTGATGCCCACATTTAATCCATTAACGATAGGCATTGATGTGCCAACGGCATTAATGGGCAAAACCAATCACAATACGATACTTAATTATATGGAACCATGGAACAGGAAGAAGGATGTGGAGATATACCTGACCGATATGACCTTCCTCGGCACATTAAGCGGACTGAGCGATGACAACGCCGTGACCCATAATCGCCGCAGCAATGCAGTGAAGAGGAAGAGCAAGGCGCATTAGAGAACCTCATGCGGCTCGTGACCTATTTCCCAATCACTTGGGAACACGGCGCCCGCATACCTGCTTAGCAAGTATCGACTTACATCCAGCCGAGGCTTTCCGCCCAGCACTATGCTAACCAGGGCCTCAGCCAATGCCGGCCCTATCTCCGCGCCATAACCATTCAATGCGCCCATTATATATAGGCCAGTCGCTGCCTCGCCTATTATTGGGAACATGTCGGGCGATGATTCGCATGCGCCCTGCCTGCCAAGTAAACTAATCGGTGTCTTGCCGAAGCGGGACTTGAAGCTATTCTTCATTGATGTGATGAAGTCAGGCGTCACTAGGTTCGGCATATTAAGGGGATCCACGAGGGGGGATTCCTCGTCGCCTATGGATGCGGTGAGCGGCGTAGCCGGCCTCATATAGAAGTGATTCACGTAATCATATATTATTGCCTTATCCAACTTGGGGCCAACCAATAAAAGCAATGCCCTGCACCCATACGATTTAAGTGGAACACTTACCCCGGCATCGCCTAGTAATTTACCGTTTATTGCCCCCGCCGCCACAATGATTATGTCGCCTCTATACTCGGTTCCATTAACTAGTGCCGAGAACCCCGCTGCATTCCTCTTGAGGCGAGCGAATCCATTGATTACCTTCACGCGCGACCTAATGTGATTAACTATGCCTGCAATATTCACCAACCTATCCTTGGATATTATTGCTCTCCCTCCCGGCATTAATTTGATCCCCATTAATTTAGATGCCTCCTCAATAGTTATCTCCCTGGAGTCGGATCCATAGCTTGACCAGAGCCTTATGTACTTATTTATGTCCACCTCTTCCCCAATAAATGTATAGGCAGGGTACTCCTTCAAAACCCAACTGCAGCAATCAAGCGATCTATATATCTCCAGTGTCCTCTTAGCTAGTTCCATGTCCGTATCGAAGCGAAGAAGCATTGAGTGTATCAAGCCGATCGGGGGATAAGTCGTTTTTTCGCTTATCATTAACACGTCCACCCCCGTCTCCTGGAGGAAGTGGGATATGAATGAGCCTGCTATTCCCCCACCGATAACTATGGCCCTCAACATCGATCGTGAAGGAATCGAGTCGGGTGTTTTTATTTATTTTTAATCACTGGATCCATTGCTTGGAGATTCCTTCCCTGTCTCTATGCTTTTCTCCAATGAGTGGGCCGAGCGACTTATGGCTGCGCTGGCTATGATATTGGTCAGTATTATAACCATAAATGATAAATAGAATATATCGTTAAAATATGTGCCTCCCATTGAGTAAAGTATGCTGGATAGCACTGCAACCGTTAATCCCCTTGGCAGCAGGGAAAACACGAATCCCCTATACTCCTTCTTTATCATTGCCCTGACCTCTATGTATCTGATTAACAGGAGAAACATCGTTATTACCAGGGAGTAAATGAAGTAAGTGAATGATAATAGGGCTATCATGCCTATGAAGACGAAGAAGAAAGTCCTCACAATGAACTCCAGCTCCCCCTCAACTATCTCCATGTCCTTCTCATGTATATCTATGAATAAGTTGAGGTGCTGGCCAATCGCCCTATAATTGCCAATTATCATTGCGAATATCAATATGGACACGACGGCGGCGCCGCCCAAGTAATCCACTACTCCATATAACAAGAACGCCACGCCTATGGTAGCCACATAGCCCCTTGTCCCCTTCAATACATTGAGTGCGAAGAGCCAAAGAAAGCCCACGACGAGGCCCATGAATACGGCAACGCTTAAGTAATCCACTACGTACTTAGCATAGGATTGAGGAGTGAATGAGGAGCCAGTTATCAATACGAGTAATAGATAGAATATCAATATCTCCACCACGGAGTTAAATGTAGCCTCCGTGACCGCTAGATTATAGAGATCACTTGGTATTTTGATGCGTGAAGCCACGGGAACTATAACGACCGCAGTCGTCTCCCCCACTATTGTCCCAAGCATTGCCCCATAAATATATGGCCAACCAAATAAGTAATTCATTATCAACGCGATGACGAACATGGGCAGCAATATATCGAGGAGACCCATTAATAGGCCAAGTGCGCTGGCCGTGAGGGAACCAAAATCTATTTTGCGCCCTCCATCAAACATTATAATGACCAGCGCTATGCTTCCGAATAATGGAGCGAAAAGCCTAAGCACCTCAACATACCTATCCGGCACGAGGTGACCAAGGGGGACAAGGATGATTCCTATCAACATTAATATCAATATCTCCGGTATTCGAGTGGCCCTGAACAATGCATCGCCTAAGTAGCCTATTAGAATTATCATTGCTATAGCTATTAAAACCAGGTCCGTATTAATCAATAAGCATCGCCTACCACAGCTTTGTTTTCAGCCTTATTAAAAGGATATCGATCCAAACATGATGGCGATCATAGATGTTTTTAAGTATGCATGTCTTAGTAATGCATAAAAACCCTAAGTAATACTATTATTTAATAATTATGAGCAGTAAAGTTCTCTTTATGAAAAAATATGATGCATCATGGATAATTTTAAATAGGCCGGAAAAATTAAATGCATTTGATGAGGAATCATGGATGCTCCTAAATAAGTACATAGAGGACTCCCAATACGATGACTCCATTGCAATAGTGATAACGGGCACTGGACGAGCCTTCTCCGCCGGAGATGACATAAACTCAATGCTATCCCTCTCAACCAAGAAGGAAAGCATTAATTTCTTCACGAACCTAATGAAGGCCGTCGAGGCAATGCTTAACTCCGAGAAGCCCATAATAGCGGCAGTAAATGGCTTAGCCTATGGCGGTGGATGCGAGATACTGATGGCTGCGGACATAGTTATCGCAACTATTGACTCAAGATTTGCTATACCGGAGGGGCGAATTGGCCTCATACCTCCAATAGCCATAAGCATAGGATACGCAGCCCTTGGACGATCAATAATAGACTTAGCACTCACGGGCAGGGAACTAAATGCTGATGAGGCGCTTCGAATCGGCTTAATTGATTATGTGGTTCCCAGCCAGGAATTAACGAGTAAGGTAATCAATGTACTGAATGAACTGAAGAAGGTTGATCCCACCTCAATAAAAACCATTAAGCGATACCTCAATAAGAACCGCAATAATGATATTAAGAACGCCATAAAGGAATTGGCCCTACTGGCCCTAGGAGAGTCATCAAAGAACCGTATGCAAAGATTCATCGAGGAACGAGCCAATAGAAAAAGCGGAAACAAAAACTAAGTGAACAATAGCGATCTCAACGATTAGGAAGCCTTTATCCTTTATCATGGATCACAACCGAGTAGCGCCCGTAATGGGGCGTAACCCACAAGGCCTCGGGAAACCCAAATAGCGGGGAGGAGGTCAGTAAGCATAAATATTATTTATTGCTGTAATCGTGGTTCCTCAATGATTAGGAAGCGGATTGGGGGCAGGGGATTATGTGGCTCCTCCTTCATTAAGTCAGTCATGGATGCATATAATGATTACAGGATGGAATTAGGGATTCTCGATGTTTATGTGTATGAGGTTCCCGGAAAAAGCGTGAAGGCGACGGCCATGATTATACTTAAAGGGGGCCTCGCTCCAGTCACATTAACTATTTACTGCATGGCTAATGAATCAATTATCGCATTAATGGATGTGAGCAATAAAGTCAACATGCAGTGCAATGGCAATTCAACTCATATAACCATAGATCTCTATCAACCCCCCGAGGAAGCGCAACTTTGCATAACCGATAAAGGCAAGTACATGCTGGCCGCCGCGCATGAATTTAATGAAGATAAAACCTACTTAATGAAGATAATTAATGGACATATGGATTCCATTTTGATGGCTTCCCTAATAAAAGAATTAATGGACATATATGCATCACTGGCCTCCTCCCCGCCCTGAAGAACCCTTTGCTCAAAAATCATTGAACCCCGCTCAATCGTTTCCGCATAATGGCGCTCAAAGCATCTAGTCTGGATTCATCAATGTCATAAAGGGCCGCGATCACCTTAGGCGTTAATGCATCCGGTGACCCCTGCATTAGTATGCGGCCGCCCTTAATCGCTATTATTAAGTCGCTCTCCAGCGCGAGCTCCACATCGTGGGAAGCAACGATCACGGTAGATAGGTTCGCCATTTTCCTCAGGATCCCATGTATCCTCAATTGATTGCCTAAGTCTAGGTTAGCCGTTGGTTCATCGACGATGATGATGGGGGCACCCGTCGCGAGCGCCCTAGCTAATAGAACAAGCCGCTTCTGGCCGGTGCTGAGTTCTTCGAAGAAATAATTAATGAGGGACTCGATTCCAACAAATCTAAGGGCCTCTAATGCATTCTCCCAAGTAACCCATTTGCTCCCCCTCCGCGCAGACATGATTACCTCTATAACCCTCATGTTAAACATGTTCGGCGACTCCGATGGCGCATATGATAAGTATATGGATCTATCCTTCACTTGATCCAGGTTCCTTCCATCGATGGAGATGGATCCACGCAATGGTTTTAGGGATCCTATTAAAACCTTAAGCAGGGTTGATTTGCCAACCCCATTTGGGCCCAGTATAGTGGTTAAGCCCGGCGAGGGCGTGGAGAACGTTATGTCGCTAATGATTACTCGCTTCCCGTAACCGGCCGAGACTCCCTTGAATTCAATGCTATACCTTTGCGGCACTATAGGCACCCCGGTAAAGCATTAGTATTATCAATGGTATTCCAACTATGCCCGTGACCGCGGTTATCGGTATTATGTAGTTAGATATGGATCTAGAGATGGCGTTTGATAAGGAAAGCATTAATGCACCGATTATTCCCGACGTGGGGAGCACTGCAGTATGGGATCCCCGACCCTCAGCATACCTAGCCACATATGGAGACACTAAACCCACGAAGCCTATTATTCCCGTGAATGCCATTGCGGTGGCTATCGGTATGGATGCCAGGGAAAGCAGCATGAATCTGGTTCTACCTGGGTCTAAGCCGCTTGCGTGGGCAACATCATCGCCGAGAAGCATTATGTCCAGTTGCTTCCCATAATTAATCAATATCATGAGGGGAACCAGCGAGGCAATCGTTATTGCCAGTAAGTTACTCCATGATATGCCGTTTAAGTCGCCGTATAGCACGTAGAGTGGCTGCACTATGGCTGATGGATTTATCTCCGATATGAGTATCTCAATTATTATGATTAGGGATGAAGTCAGGAGTGTGAACATGACGCCCACCAATACTAATCCAAGTGGTCCACCGCGTGAACCCATATATGACACGGCTAGGCTAGTGGCTAGGGCGAAAATGAAGGCAAGCAATGGCATCGCCACGAGGGAGAGATAGGAGTTAATTAGGTGCATTAGTATCAATAAGTAGGCCAGCAAAGCGCCTAGCACCGCGGCGCCCGCATTGCCTATCGTGAATGGATCGACAAGCGGATTCCTGAAAATGCTTTGGAAAGTTGCGCCAGTCATTCCCAATATGAAGCCCACCAATACTCCCGTTAATGCCTCGGGAAGCCTTATGTCGATTATTATTATTTTATAGATGCCGCTGGGCATTAGGATATACCTTAGGGGCACCTTAACTGTGCCGATTACCATATTGAGGAGGATGCTCAATAAAACTAATGCGATCAAGGCCGCTTTGAGGAGCCTCATCCGCTACCCAACTCTGGCCTTATGTTATTCATTATCCAAGTCGCATTAATGCAATGAGGGGGAGAGGCATTGAATGAGGAAGCATGCAGAATATAGGCAATTAGCTTAACCCCATAAACGGAGAGGGGCCCAGGCTCCTCAATAAGGCTTTGTCCAAGATTTCCAATTATATATATATGATTCTCCTTAACCGCATTAACGGTATTTATGCCCGGCAAACTAAGTATTGCTTGAAGCGTGGCGGAGCAGTTACCCATGAAGTCCGATGCAATTATGTAATCTGCATTATAGAGGAGGAATTGCGAGGGCGAGAGCTGGGGCCATGGATTCGTGGTGTTCACCACATCAATTCCATTAGCTAACTTTATCTCATTTCCAATAAACGTGTTGTATGATGCGGAGTATATCGGGTTAACGCCATCCAGGTAAATAACGGTGGGTCTCTCGCTGCCCTGGGTCACGGATGATATGGAGCTTAGGACTGAATTCATGGAATTAATCACAGCGGAGGCCGCTCCCGTGATTCCCAGCTTTAAGCCAGCTGATCGAACGTCGTTCTCTATCTGGCTCATATTGGTGTCAGATGTTCCATTTATCACTATTATGGTCCAATTATAGCCGCTTATCTTCGATAATTGGGGACCATACCAGCCATAATCATAGCATATTATGCTGGGCGATGCATTAACTATGGATTCTAGGGAGGGGAAGGGCCAGATCGATGACAGTATAGTCACATTGGTTTTCGGCGATTCATTGAAGTAGGCCAGTAACTGAGCTGAATACGTATCCATCTCCACAACATCGTGGCCAAGGCCAAGGGAGAAGAGTAATTGCGTGCAGGTTGGGTCCAGCGATGCTATCCTCTCCATTGGAGTAATTGTACTCCTTCCTGCGGAGTTATGGATATAGAGGAGTATCACGGCGATCACTAGAATCATCACGGCGGCCGTGATTGCCATGAGTGTGGTCCTCTTCATGAGAAATAGGATAATTATCCTATTTTTAAATTTAACCACACCACGCACAAAACACTAAACCCAAACAATTAAACCCGCAATAAACCAAAACTAGATAATCCTCCTCATCTCATGAAATTTCATTAAATGCATTAAGCCGATAGAGAAACTTTCAGTTGCTTCCAGCAACTCGCTCCCGGCCGACCATTAAGAGCGAGTTACCCACTAATTATTGAGGGGACGCAGAGTAATACCCATACCTGGGCGGGAAGGAGTCACTCAATCTCTATGCTGCCCACTATTCGCGGAGGCTTTGCATCCAGCTTCATCACTGCCGCGCGGCTGGACACGATGGGCATGGGGGAATCCACCTCTATATATGCAGTGGATTGCTCAAGTCTCATTGACTTAATGGGACGAATCTTGGAGCCCATCGATATATGTAATTGACCCTGAGTCCCCTGCTTAAAGTACTTATTAGGATTGAAATGCCCCCTAATCATACTTGATGCGCGGCAATCAATGCATAACACATCTCCCTCCTCTATATCATCAGCGCTTACCCCCTTCAGGGCTAGCCCTACCCGCGTGCCGAGTTCCGCCTCATCATAATTCACGTCCTGTATTTGAATTGATCTGACCTCAACCTCTATGCCCTTTGGTTGTAGCTTTAATTTATCATGCACCCCTATCTTGCCTCCCTTAATGAATCCGAGAATCACCGTGCCCACGCTCTTCACGTTGAATGCTTGATCTATTATGACTAGCGGCGAGTTGCTGAGAGACGCTGGACCCAATCGTCGCAACTCCTCCAGTGCTCCATATGCATCAAGATACTTGTAATTAGTCCCCAACTCATTGGCTACCTTCTTTAGTGAGTCATGATTTGAAATAACGAGTACCTGCCGCATCCCCATTAACTCTAGGGTGATTAATGCCTCGCCCAGGAATGCATCTATTTGGAGAGAATTAATTAAGGCTGCATCAGCATATGCCATAGCCTTTATCAGGGGTTGATACTTCTCGGGGTACTTGGTTGGCTCTATGAGGGTCACAACATCATCATCGATCCTCCTATGGTAAATCGTTATATCCGTTGAGGAACCCTTCTTGCCTAACTCCTTATTTATTGCGTAATCCCCTATTGTTACAGCATTAACATGCATCTAGAGAGCCGCCATTAATCACGTTAAAAACATTAATGCGAGGAGCCCATGTGGCTTTCATTCATTGGGAGAAAGCTAATAAATTGTTTCCGGATTCTAGGGCTTCATGTGTTGAGGACCGCCATCTCTGATCTTTGATGAGGTACCAGGGTTCTGAATCTCGGATTCAGCTGCATTGGGGCTTAACCACTTCATCTCATTCAAGTCAAGGCTTTTACCATACTTATTTAGGTTTATGGCTTCCATTATTATTACCCCGGCAAGTATGTGCTTACATAACTCATTCCCTAAGGTATTCGCCTCACAGGTACACTTAGCGCCGTATCTACCAATTGACGCGTAGTGATAAACATCATCACGGGTCTCGGACTTGAAGCTTAGACGGATCCCCGTGACGCCGCCGCTTTCCTCCTTCACCTCAATTATCGTTGCTTCCCTAGCATATTCAACTATATCCAGCAACCTGGAGAGCCTATAGCCTACCTTCTTGGAGAGAAGGAGGAGAAATTCCTTCATCTGAGCATTATTGCCGCTATTCCCATTCACCTCTACTCAGCCTCATTAATTGTTTTCCCCGCTCTTAATGATTTCGCTCGCCAGTCTCCTCCTTTGGAGTACCCTGCTTAATCCCCTCACGTATTTCTGGAATAATGCATCCATTATCAAATCAAGGCTTTCCTCGTTTTCGCCAATGCTCTTGATTAATTCGCTCCTGGATATAAATACCACCACTCTACAACTCATGCACCCAATCGATACTATATTGTTCTGAATCCTTACCGTTAAGGGGTCCCCGCAATTCGGGCAGGAATAACTAGGCGCTGTCACCATGATGCTGCTTCACATTGTTATTTTAAAGAGTAATTCTTAACTTAGGTGAGTAGAGCCATGAATGAATTCCTTATTAAGTATATAAATCCAAAAACTTGCTGTTAAAAACCACATGAAGAATCCATGTGTTTCTCAATAATCAATTACTGAATGCGTGCCTAATGGAGTCCACTACCTTCTTGCTCTGAGTCACAACTATGTTTATCCTTGGCTGGCTTAATATCTCCAATTCATCCAATGATGCCCCCAGCGGGTTTATCACGTAAGCGCCTAATTCCTTGGCTATGACGTATGCGGCGGCTATATCGAATACCCTTAACTTATTCCTGATATCCATGAAGAATAGGAAGCGGCCGAAAGATGCTAAAGTGGCCTCTAGACTTGATGAGCCAAGTGTACGTACCTTAAATGCTCCTAAATCATCATAAATCCTCTTTATCCTAGTGAATGTATCCACCCCTATTGATGGCTCCATGTATATCGAGGCAATCGGCTTATCCAATGCATCCCCCAAGGGCTTAACGGTATTGCCCTTTACATATATCCCCTTCCCGGCCTCCGCATAATAATACGCATCCCGCTGAACATCAACTATTATGCCCGCAATTAGGTCCTTCATCTTGGGATCCCCGGAGTACCTGGCTACGCCTATGGATATGGAGTAAAACGGTATATCCATCACGAAATTCAGGGAACCATCCAATGGATCTATCACGAATAAGTAATATGGGTCATTGCTTATCCTGACTAGGTTTCGCTCCTCCGTCAAAACAATTGCTGGAATCCCCCTCTCCTTCAGGTATCCTATTATGAAATTCTCAACTTCCCAATCTATTCGCCTAGTGACATCGCTCTTTCCTTCCTTAATTATGGACTTATAGGATGAGTCAGTGGACTTACTTATAATGAGGGAAGCAGCGCCTTTACCCACATCCACCAGAATCGACTTGATATCGATATCCACTCTAACTTCATTTAACTCGTATTTAAAAATATTTGGCAAACTCTTCACCTAGAGGAACTAATCGCCAGCCTTCTTCCCTGTATGATAAAAAAGAATGAGGGATTGCCTCCAGGGATGGAAATGAGGAGCCCTCCACCATATCTAAATGCCGCAATACATGTACTTGGTGTTTTACCTTGATCAATTTCTTCAGGACATTAAGGGATGTAACCCCCAAGACTCCCGAGGAACCCAATCCCTCAAAGGCGGGGAAACCAAAAGCGATGTAGATCTTCATTTTCGTTCATCATCTCCATAAATGAAGCTGCCTCGTGGAGCCCTCGTAAAGTTAAATAACTCGCCTAATAGTTGTACGCGTAAAATGAAGGAACTCGAAGAATTGGAGATACCTAGGTATACGCTGTTTGGGCCCGGAGCCATAAATAACGTCGGCAAGATATTAAGCATGCTGAAGCTAGGGCCAAGCGCATTAGTATTAACTGGAACCACGCACAGTAAGAAGGCCCTAGGCGGCTTAGCGGGAAACAACATGATTACGGAGGAGGTGGACTCGGTTAATGCTGAAGTCATAACTGGCCTGGCGCATAGATACAGGGGAATTGATGCAGTGATAAGCATTGGGGGAGGAAGAATAGTGGATGCTGGGAAAGCCATCGCATTCCTCCTGGATAAGCCATTCATATCTGTTCCCACGGTGGCCAGCCACGATGGCATAGCGTCCCCCTATGTTTCTTACACGCTTCAATTAGAATTAATGCGGCTAGGGTACCCGAAGATCCATAAGACGCCCCTAGCGATAATAGCGGATACATCGATAATAACGGAGGCGCCTAGGAGATACTTAACTGCTGGAATCGGCGAATTAATAGGTAAATTGATTGCCGTGAAGGATTGGGAATTGGGGGCTAAAATAAAGGGGGAATCATTCAGTGAATACGCGGCGACGCTGGCGTTATCTAGTTACCAAATAATAATGAGGAATAAACAGAACTTGAAGAGACATGATGAGGGGGCGACCAGGATAGTGGTTAAGGCATTAATAGGATGTGGGGTAGCAATGGCGATAGCCGGTAGTTCACGACCATGCAGTGGATCCGAGCATCTCTTTAGCCATGCATTGGAACTATTGACTAAGGAGAGAGGAATGAGGAGCCCACTACATGGAGAGCAAGTTGCCTTGGGCACCATAGCTATGGCTTACCTACATGGCCTTAATTGGCGCAGAATAAAGAAGACAATGCAGGAACTAGGCATACCAACTAAGCTAAGCGATATAGGCATAGATAAGGAGATGGCCATAGAGGCATTAACCATGGCTCACACAATAAGGCCCGACAGATACACTATATTGGGAACAGACGGCATAACAAGGAAGGCCGCGGAAACGGCGTTGGAAGTCACTGAACTCATCTAATTCATACGCCAATGGGTATGAATTAACTTGAAGCGTAAATGGAATGATGAATATGAATATATCGAATTAAGGGATTCACCTACGCATTTGGGTTGGAGGTGAATTAGCGCGGAACCTCCTCGTGAGGGAACCCAGGAAACTGGTTGCTTCATCCGGTTTATTCTTTGATAGGTGCCAAATATCCAGCGACTCATCCACTACATACATTATTGATTTTGATTTGGAGGTCTTGACCTTCCTCTCTATCTTAATGACCCTCTCCCCGGCTAATTTACTTAATAATCTGGCCGCCTTCAATATATTCTTGTGCCTCTCATCGAGGCCCGCCACTCTTACTAGAACCGTTGCCTTTAGGGTTAATTTGCGTCCCTTGCTGCGACGAATCAACTCAACTATTGCCCTAGTTATTTTAGTGTCGAGGTCCTCCATATTACTCACCTATCACCCTCGGTATATTTCTAGAGAAGGGGGGGTATATTATTCCTTTCTCCGTAATAATCCCAGTAACGTACTTAGGAGGGGTAGGGTCAAATACTGGATTATAGACTGGAACCCCCTCCACAGTTATGGGTACTCCCCTTATTTTCCTCACTTCATCCGGGTCACGCTCCTCTATCACCACTTCATCAACCTTGCTCTTCATATCGAAGGTGGATGAGGGGGCTAAGGCATAGAATGGAATGCCGAATTCATGGGCTATTATGGCCTCCTTCATTGTGCCTATCTTATTGAAGACATGCCCATCCCTCAATATTCTGTCGGCCCCAACCATCACGCTATTAACCATGCCTTTATACATGACTAGCCCAACGGCGGTATCCGTTATCAGAGTCGTCGGTATGCCCTCCATTATTAATTCATATACAGTTAGCCGCGCGCCCTGGAGCCAAGGCCTGGTTTCAGGGGCTATCATGGAGACCTTGATTCCCAATGCATGGGCTATCTTAACGGGGGCCGTTGCGGTTCCCAGCCCTGTTCCCGTGGCTAATCCGCCTGCATTGCATTGGGTTAGCACCGTGTCTCCCTCATTTATTTTCTCCAAACCGTGAAGACCCATGGCTATTTCAGCCTCATATTCCTCATCGAATATGGTATTGGCCTCCTCTATCAAGAGTTCCCGCAGCTGCGCTGGAGTCTTGGCTGTGCCTTCATTAACGTGCTTAGTTGCTTTATCAAGCATTCTCCTGGTTGCCCAAGCCAAATTAATTGCCGTGGGTCTAGCGGCATCTAACACCGTCTTTGCCCTCCTCAATGCTTGTATTGACTCCTCTAAGCTGGAGGGGGATGAGTTGAATAAGGCAAGCACCATGCCATACGCCGCCGTTATGCCTATTGCGGGCGCGCCCCTCACCTTCATGCTGTGTATGGCGTCCGCCGTGGCCTCCGGCGAGGATAGAGTAACATAAGCCGTCTCGAACGGTAACTTGGATTGATCCAAGAGGATTAAGCGGCCGTCGTTTCTCCATTCTATTGGTCGCACCTTTGGCTTATATAAATGCTTTATATCGTCGATAGTCGGTTTCATAGATGCACCGACACCGTTATCAGTAGGTTGTTTTTTAAGGTTTCTCCATAATAATAAATGCTGTTGACGAAGTGTTATTTGCCGGTAGCCGACATAAATAATTTATATATAAATGCTAATACCCTTAATTTTCTAAGAGATGCATTGTTTACATTAAATTCATCCTTAAGAGACTCCATTATTTTACTACAATCATTCATGTTTAATTTATTACATATGCAATCAATACTATTGCATTCTATTAATGCATCAATGAGGTCCATAGATACGCCGCGCCGCATTGCGCTGCCCACAGGCTCGATTAGTTCGGCCACGAATTGGTAAAGAGCATCGATTAAGGCCAGCCTAAGCTCATCCATGCCTAATACGACTGACTCGGCCAAGGTAATTACCTTCACGCCCAACTCATTGGCTAACTGAGAAGCAGAATCATTTGAGAAACCCCTCGCCACAACCATGGGCTTCACGCCCAGCACCACCGCATTAGTGTATGCCTGCCTTATTCCACTCACATCGACCCTACCCGACTTCACCTCAACGGCGTACTTAACCCCAGCTGGATCCATCACTAATAAATCAACCTCCCCAACCTCAATCCCGCCGGACTCCACCTTCACCCTGCTCCCAAGCACGGAATACCCCAGATTACCTAGAAGGGAGGCAACATACTCCTCAAAACGCTCGCCCATGACGCGTAAAGCCCCACGCTTCGCTATAAGCATTATGATTGAGGCCAATGAATCAGACATGCGGGGCCCAACTATAGTCATGCACCTCGGAATCCACTAATCCAGCATTGAGGGGGCAATGCTCATAATTCCATGAATTGAGGCGGCGTTTATCTGGTGGGGGTTGATCTGGAATCCATGCCTTAAATGCTGCAATAAAAAATATATATGCATATATTCAAGAAACGCCCATGGACGTAGTTAAAGGCGAGGGCACCACTATTTGCTGGAGTGACCCAGATGAGATGAGGGAGTGGTTCGCAGGCAAGGATAAGGGCCTTAGAGATAAGGTAATGGAGATGAGGGAGGCAGTGAAGACATTCATAAAGCCGGGGAATTCATTAATGTTCGGCGGCTTCGGCTACGTTAGGACCCCAGTCGCATTCGTTCACGAAATGATTAGGCAAGGAATTAGAGACCTTAAATTATTAATGGTACCCGATAATTACATATATGGCCTCCTCCTATTGGCCGGCGCATCAAGCGAAGTCGAGTTGGCGTTTACCGCTTCCCTGGAGGTCAGGGGATTATTGAGGGGAATACGAAAATTATTCGAGACTGGTAAAGTCAAGATACTCTCAGAGTGGTCCCTCGGGAGTTTTCAGTGGAGACTCAGGGCAGCGGCCATGGGTATTCCCTGGACGCCCATACGATCTTTACTAGGAAGCGATACGTTTAGGAAAAGCGCTGCCATGCAAGTGATTGACCCAATGACTGGAAAACCCATCACAATGGTGCCTGCCTGTTGGCCCGATGTGGCTGTGGTTCATGTGCATAAGGCAGATAAATACGGCAATGCACAGATAATTGGACCCCTAATGGCTGATTTCAATCTGGTCAGGGCAGCGAAGAGCCTTGTGATAGTTACTGAGGAATTGGTGTCGCCCGAGCATGTGAGGGAGGAACCATGGAGAACCACTATACCTCACTTCCTAGTGGATGCTGTGGTAGTTCAGCCATACGGTGCCCATCCAACGTTGATGCCGACAAAGTATTACTGGGATGAGGATCACCTCTATGAGTTCCTCAAGGTCACTGAAAGCGAGGAGGGGGCCCGGGAATATATTAAGAAGTACATACTTGACTCAAAGGATTACTGGGACTACTTGGAGAATAAGGTTGGCCTAAAGAAATTAAAGATGCTGGAGGACATAGAGGAGGGATTCATGGAGCCCGAGTATCCATGGGTGAATAGGAAATGAACTTCAGTAAAACCGAATTAATGGCAATAGCGGCTGCTAGAATGATAGCGAAATCCCAAGCAAAAACCATATTCGTTGGAACGGGCCTACCATTGCTGGCGGCCACCCTAGCCGCAAGGCTTTATATGCATGAAATAACGCTTATATATGAATCGGGCGGAATATCCCACGCACCGAGGCATTTGCCAATATCGGTGGCTGATACTAGGACCTATAAGGGCGGCTTCATGACGACTACCATGGATTACGTTATGTCACTGGCATCCACGGGCCGCATAGATCTGGGATTACTAGGCGGGGCGCAAATAGATCCGTATGGTAACTTAAACACGACTGTGATAGGCTCATGGGAGAAACCATCCGTTAGGCTGCCGGGAAGCGGTGGGGCTAATGAGGTGGGTTCCCTCTCTAATAAGGTGATGATAATAATGCGGCAAGACAAGAGGAAGTTCGTGCCTAAGGTTGACTTCATAACCACGCCTGGATGGCTGCAGGGAGGAGATTCACGGAAGGAGGCTGGATTACCGACACCGTCTGGCCCCTGGATGGTGGTGACCCAACTTGGATTATATGATTTTAACGGCAAGAACAAGAGGATGCGGTTAATAGCATTAATGCCGGGAGTATCGCTGGATGAGGTACAGGCAAACAGCAGCTTTGAGATAGAGGTGGCCAGCAATGTGGGAGCAATCTGCGACCCAACCGAGGAGGAGATAAAGATACTGCGCGATATAGATAAGTACAAGATATTGACAGGCAAGGAAGAGTAATTCCTGTATATCCTCATTGCCTTATTTCCGCTTCATTGATCCCCAATATTAGCCATGAGGAACCATTATTGAAGCAATGAGCCTTAACGCGGGCAAGTTTATAATGGGTTCAACGCTTCGTTGATCAATGCTGGTTAGAGTGAAATCCAAGTTCGCTAATAATGTGGAGAAGGAGCTTGACCTCTCCCCGGTTACGTTGATAAGCGGATTCCCGGGAATCGGTAAGTCGCTGATACTCAAGGTAGTTTATGGATTATTATCGGGCATTGGGAATGACTTGAATTCCATATTGATGATGGAGGGCAATGTGGAGTTAACATTCAATACATCCCAGTGGCGGGTGAGCGACATAAATGAGAGGCTTTCAGCCGTTAATTTGCCTACAATAGATGGCATGCTAACCATAGCCGTGGCCAGGCATGAGAATGCAGTGGAGCAAGTGATTAGAACTGATAAAGGCACGCTGCTGGTATCCCGACGAGGGGCGGAGGGGAGCTTCATTAAGGTGCCCCTAGACGTGGAGGTAAAGGATGCGGGATTATTCCTATCCGCTGAGGGATTATCCCTTAAGGGAAGCAATGCTGTTCAATTAATAGATGAATTCGCAACACTATATGAAACCGTCATGGATGTAGTGCGATTCATGTCACGGCAATTAGCTAATCTAAGGGTTTATTACTTAGGTCCCTACTTTGATTTCCCGCCGGTCTCCAAGATAAGTGGAAAGTCTTGGGTGGGAACCCACGGCGAATACACCGTAGAGGTCTTGGCTAGGTTAAGCATGGAGCCTAGGATGGATGGGAAGATTCGATTCCTGCGAAAGGCAATCGATGGACTCGGCTATAGAAGGCTGCGGGCCGGCCTCGTGGGGGATGGCATTGGAATAACCTATGTGGATAAGAATAATAATGAAATAATGGGTGGAGAAGTACCTTGCAGCTTAAAGACAATACTGACAATAACAACTCAATTAATGGCAAGCGAGACTGGAAGCATAGTGTTGATTGATAATATGGATTATTGCCTAGACGAGAAAACAAGCGCAGTTCTAGCCTCATTATTGCGGGAATTAGGCGCCGGCAAGCAGATAATTGGCGAAATACATACGACCCTTCTATCTAACAGCGTTGATAGTAATTACGTGACGATCCACACGGTGGGTTAGCAAATGAAGACGCGGGACCCATACCTAATTCGCAGGGCTTTAACGATAATATCATATGAGTATGGCAAGGGCACCGTGGAGAGATTAATGGGGGGCGACCTAAGCATCGAATTCAATCCGGTTCTGAATAGGGTTAGGCAGGTTTACTATAATGGGGAGCTAGCGTTCTCGATCAGGGCAAGCGATGGCTACTTATTGCCAACCCTCCTCGGGGCACGCTTCATCGACTCATACGCCGTGGTGAGGGATGAGGCTGTGCCATTTATACGGCAGGGAAGGAATGTCCCTCTCTCAATGGTAATTGATATAATTAATGCCAGGGCTGGAATGGATATAGCCATCAAGGATCAGTCAAGCAATGTAATAGGGGTGGGTCGCCTCATGGTCTCCCCAAGCGAGTTGAGGGGGCTTGGGAGGGGATTCATCATAAGGACCCGGCAGCACCTAGGAAGCCACGCACCTGGGGATGCAGTGAATCGATGACTGACCTCCTCACATCGAAGAACATGGAGAGCACCTTCGGAAGCCTATCCACTACGTCGAGGGGAGTTATGTGGAATCCCTTATCGATCACGGCAAGGTCGCCCGCTAAGCCCGTTATGAATGCAGCTATCGCGGCTGCCTCAAGTTGATCGCTTAACTTAAATGCTAGGTACGCCGTTACGCCCGTCAATACATCGCCGGTTCCCCCAATCGCCATCCCGGGATTACCGGTCTTATTCAGCTTAATCCTAACCCCATCCGTCACCACATCGGTATTGCCCTTAAGTAGAACTATGGAGCCCGGGGCCTTCTCAGCGACTATCTTCCTAACCAATTCGCCGCGCTCCAATGGATCAACGGCGCTAACCTCTACCCCGAATAATTGCTTGAATTCCCCTGCATGTGGAGTAACTATCAATCCCTTCAATAAATCAAGCCTGCCAGAGCTGCCTATCGCCTTTATCGCATCTGCATCGATCACCACCTTCTTGCCTAACTTAACGGCGGAATCAATTATATTTACTACGGCTTTCTGCGTTTCCTCCTTTAGGCCTAGGCCGGGGCCAATGGCTAGCACATGGAACTTCCTCATCTCCTCCACTATGAATCCCACATGCGACTCTCCTAACGCGTCTCCATCTAATGGAATGGAAATTATGCTGGGATTATTGCTGCGTATATCATGCGCAACGTCGCGAGGCGCATAAATATTAACTAAGTCAGCCCCCATGATTAGCGCGGATAATCCCGTGAATAGAGCCGCGCCGGTGAAGTCCCGGGACCCCCCCACCACCATTATTCTACCATTATCCCCCTTCTTGGAGTTAATGTCTCTTCCATATCTTAACAATAACATATCGCCCGCCCCCACTATTAGGGATGCCTCCCTGGGTATTCCTATATCCGCCACAATTAATTCGCCCACATATTGCTTGGCTGATTCAGCGAGTAAGCCGTGCTTAGCCATATGCATGGTCACGGTCACATCCGCCTTAACTGCCTTATCCCAAACATTACCTGTATCGGAGTCGAGGCCGCTGGGGACATCAACAGCCACCTTAGGCGCGGAGGACATATTCATTAAGTCGATGGCAGTCGCGTGGGGCTGCCTTAATCGCCCCTTAACTCCAATGCCTAGAACAGCATCAATTATCACTTGAGGCCACTTCAATATTAAGTCCTGATGCATTAGAAGCGTGTACTCATCCCTAGCCTCTATTATCCTGCACCTAAGTAGATTCATACATATCCGCAAATTAGTGGCCGCCGGCTCCTCCGATACATCGCTTGTCCTGCCCAGTAAAATAATTGTGACATTACGACCGCTATTTAATAAGTAGCGAGCGGCGACAATGCCGTCCCCACCATTATTGCCTAGACCCGCAACCACAGCCACATTTAATGCATTGGGGTATCTATGCATGACAACATCTGCGACCGCTTTCCCGGCATTCTCCATCAATATCCTATCGCTTACGCCCAAGTACTCGGCGTTTTTATCGAGGATCCTCATTTCAATTGTTGAGATGCCATCCATGCCATTAAGGACAGCGCTTAAATTTAACATTTGCTATCATCGACTCCATCCGAGCACCTATCCCGGCCCTTAAGGGGCGAGATCATCTGAATCCCTCTTTTAATGCACCTATTAGGAACGTGAGAGCTAAATCCCATTCAAGAGACATTCCTGTGAGGAATGATTTCTCCATAATTTAAGCCGGAGACTCCGTTAGGGCGGGGTAGTTCTAGGCTAACTGCAAAATGCTTAAAAGTTAATGTGATGAAATATTAATATGGCCATTAGGGAGAGTGATGTAATCGTTGCAACGGCGCCCTACATACCGGGCTACAGGGCGGTTAAGGTAATTGGCATTGCGCTAGGCATCACAGTTAGGTCAAGGGGGCTTGGCGGCAGATTTCTAGCCGGGCTCAGGTCACTGGTTGGCGGGGAGATCCAGGAGTTCACGGAGCTTGCTGAGCAGGCTAGGAGGCAGGCTATAGAGAGGATGATTAAGCACGCCAAGGAGCTTGGGGCAAACGCCGTAATAAGCTTCAGGCTTGATTCAAACGAAATAAGCGAGTACATGGACGAGATAATAGCATACGGCACAGCAGTCGTGGTGGAGCCTGAGCAGGGAGGCAGTCATGCGGTAATGGAGTGAGGCGAATCATGTCCAGCATCATCGGCCCAGCCTCAGCGCTGGCCATTGCAGTGGTTTACTGGGTAGCCGCAACAATAGTGGCCTACGTGACCTTTAATAGGGCATTATGGAGGGGTGGTAGGGGCTGGGTCTTCATCGGCGTGGGCTACATGCTACTAGCCGTCATTATTCAATACGTTCTCCAGCAGATCCCAGGATTGGTAATATTAATTAGGGAGCTGCCTTTAATGCTAGGCGTTAAGGACATCACAGAGATTAATGCCCTGGCGTCTAGTTCATTAAAGCCCTACATACCATGGCTCATACTGTACTATGGCTTAATGGCTGGCGTGTGCCAGGAAGGAGCAAGGTACTTCGCAGTTAAGGATAGGGAACCAGCCTCGGCACCGTACATAGGCTACGGCTTTGCCCTCATCGACATAGCAGTGGGTGTGCTCAACCTAGTTATCATCTTAGCGGTAGCACGCACGGGTTTACCCATCGTACCCTTTAAAAATCAGCTTCAGGCATTGTTAACCGCTCAGTACATTGGCATTGCCGTTCAACCACTAGCCTCGTTCCTATTCCACCCAGGTGCATCGATGTTTCTAAGGGCCATGCAGACTAATGGGAGGGGCTTAAGGGGCTTAGCCGTAACCATCATTGCCCATACATACATGGATTCCTTCACCCTATACTTAAATTATCTGCTCTATGGATTGTTAACAACAACAGGCGAATTAACCATAGCATCTTCAGCGGTGTACTTCAGCACAATTATATCCATATCAATTGTCCTATTCCTAATAGGCCTCAATAAGATTAAACCTAATACTAAATTGATGATTAACATGCAGTAAAGGTGTAGACAAGTTTTAAGATGTACATTAAATTTGGATTATTAGGGCATGGGTAGGGGTGGCGTCATCACCTCAACCAAGGAGGAGATCATAGCGGTGTCATTAATGTTATGGGAGGAGAAATGAGGCCATTAACAAAATGAGCGACAACCCCCACCCTCAAGGACGGGGAAGGGGCCAGAAAGCCATTATTATTGATTCTCTTGAAAATGATGCGGCCGGTGGGATTTGAACCCACGATCTACGGCGATCCCCCGCAAATGGATGGGGGGCCGTCGTCCTGATCCAGACTAGACTACGGCCGCTTATGCCCTTAAGAATTAAACGCTTTTAAAAATTTTCCTTAAAAGCAATATCAATCCAAGGCCTTCCATGGAGGCGTTGAATTAAGGGATGGCCCTCACCATATAAAAGGAGGGTGGCCCATCTTTCCATTAGATGGATTTAAGTATCTTCATGAGGGATTTCGAGGTTAAACTGCTTATCTTAATCGTATTCTTGTTGGTCTCCAACATGGATTGCTCATTACCTATTAGAACCACCTTGAAATTGCTGAACATGGAGCGCACGTTATTTATGGGTTCCATGCTTAACTCATCGTCCTCGCCATCCGTTATCAGGACCAGCTTATAATCCCTTAATTGCGGGTTTCGGCGCGCGTCCTCCATTGCCATATTGACGGCGGCCGTTATGTTAGTGCCGCCCAACGGTATTAGGGAGAGAAGAGTCTTTATTATCTCCTTCTTATCGCTTATCGCCGGGTATACCTGCTGGTCGAAGAACCTCACTTGCACATTGCTTCCCTTCATGACTAGGACAGTCGCTAACGCGGTTGCCCACGTTATTTTGCTAATGCTTCCGAACTCGAATAAGTTATTCATTACCGTATAGAACATGCTGCCGCTCTTATCAATGAGTAGATACACCTTAGGCCTCTTGGTTAGTTTCCGCTCATTGACCATTATATTGTTAGTGCCTAATTTATAGGCGTAGAGCGGCTTCGATACGCGCATTAATGCGCGGTATGAGGGAGTGACGTCACGTAATTCAGCCATATGGGATAATTTCTTTATCCCCGATGATATTCCCTTATAGACGACGTCCTCCTCCTTCAATAAATCCATTTTATACTTGACGTCAGAAATCAATTTAACCAATGAGTCAAGCATGTTTATTAGACGAGTCCTATATGGGTCTATATCCGTGCTTAATAATATATCGGCAACCTCGTGCCCAATGGAGCTGCCCATTACGGATTTTACCTTCTTAACTGTTTCATTAATGCGCCTCATGTTGCCGAGGTAAAACGATAATAGGGAACGTATTTCGCGCTCTATTATTGCCTTATTTTCCTTGGAGGAGGAGGACCTATTAGTCGAGTCATTAACCATTTGCCTAAAACCCTCGCTTCTCTCCATTTTGCTTAATAGATTACTATATATCCTGAGCATCTTAACCGCCATTAGCTTCGAGAGGTGGCCATTCAATTTAGTTACCCTAACGGCCTCGCCGTACTGATCACTGCGTATATACGTGTTAACTAAGTGATACCATAATATGTCCTTCTCATCCTTTAAATCGCTTAGTTGCCCCAGCATTGGGTTCCTGTAATGCAGGTAAAATGAATCTATCAATGCGTATTGAGGTATTTTATCCATGCTTGGCACCATGCGTCTCCTGCCCTCCATGAATACCTCGCGAAGCCTATACCTGGCTAGCTCATCATCATAATCAACATTAAGAAGAATGCCGCGCCTCTTCTTCTCATTGCTCATTCATTATCATCTCCTCCAGCTTCTCTATTGTGCTCATCATTTCATCTATCTCATACTTATATAGGCTGTAAAGGCTTTTATCCCACTTAGTCCTAATTGAGCTCATTGTCTCCCTGGCATCCATGAGCCTCGTCCGCGCATCGTCTATTATATTGTTACTCAGTAATGCCTTTGCCTCGCTTATTAGATCATTTATCTTAAGGAGCTCCTCGGGCATATGGGTCATGGCGAAGGCCTCGTACTCGCTTAGTTGATCCTTGTTTTGAACCAAGTACTTAGCCACTCTTATGGCAGCTACCTTAAGCATCATGGGAGTGACCTCCTCGGGCTTGAATCCCTGTATCAATAGAAGCGAGTATGCGTAGAGGGGTATCTTTATTCTTGTTCTATTACTAATAGGTATGTGCTCAACATAGTCCGCTATCACTGGCGACAATATCTTCGATATATCCTTAGTATTGCTGAATAAGTAATTCACCTGCATCTGGTTTAATGCGCGTATATCATCCATAGATGCAAGGGGCCTTAACTCATCCATCTCCCGCCTCAAATTCCATCCCTTTATCAATAAATTCTCCGTGTCCTCCGGCAACACGTACTCAGTGAATGTCCTCAGGGGAAACCTATCAAATAAGGCTTGAAGCTCCTCCTCATCTGGAACCCTATTACTGCTGCCGAAGACTGCCCAAGTCTTTACGGGGATTATTTTGTCACCATCATACACGACCCTCTCATTAAGGAGGGAGAGGAGGGTGTTGAGAATTGCGCTAGAGGCGTTGAATATCTCATCCAATAAGGCCAACTCGCTCTCGATTATTGAATTAGCATATATGCGCTCCACCTTGCCCTCCAACAGCTTCGCTATATCTATGGGTCCAAGTATTTCCTCCAGATCCGTGAACTTAGTTAACTGCCTATAGAACCACTTAATGTTGGTTAATTTAGATAAGGTATATACGAGGGTCGTCTTAGCGGTGCCGGGGGGACCTACTAATAGAAAGTTCTCCCTCGACAAGACGGAAATAAGTATGCCGGATATCTCATCCGAGTACTTATAGAACATATCGTTAAGCTTCTCATTGATGTTCTTTATCCTAATTATCGATTCGTTAATGTTCTGCATTACTTATTTTTTATCGAGCCACTTAAATATAAGGTTTTTTCCATAAACCACCGCAAAAACAATTTAACTAAGAGGAAACCCATTCCCCGAGGACCCAGGAAGAGATAACCGCACTCCATAATTTGCCGCCACCTAGCCCCATTTCCCTGAGATGCCTTAATAATTAAGAGGCAAGGGGACTTGGATGGGCAACGCTTAAAATCTATGAATAAAATTACGGGGCCAGTGAGCATTAAGGATATAGCTGCCGCATATGAATCATTAAGTAAACGAGACTTGAGGGTATTAATGGTGATTGAGGCCCTTCATAGGTATCATGAATATGTACCGCTTGAGCGATTATTGAGGTGGCTCAAGGAGAATGAGGACTCCACTCTTAAATCAATCAGGCAATTAAATAAGTATGCACTAGTATCCAGGTCAGGCGGATTGGGCTATCGATTAACGTTTAGGGGCTATGATGTATTGGCCATACATGCATTGGCCAAGATGGGCATAATAGAGTCATTATCGCCATCTCCCATAGGTTCAGGAAAGGAATCCGATGTATATGCGACGCAACTAATCGCGGGCGGAAGAGGCGTTGTTAAGTTTCATAGATTAGGCAGGATAAGCTTCAGGAATGTGAGGAAATACAGGTTATGGCTGGGGGAGAGGAGGCATGTTTCATGGCTATATGAGTCCAGGATATCGGCTCACATGGAGTACGTAGCGCTTGTGGGCACCTATAAGGCAGGGGTACCCGTGCCGCAGCCAATCGCCGTTAATAGGCACGCGGTAGTCATGAGTTACATAGATGGAGAGAAATTGGCCGACGCTAATCTAAGCGATCCAGCCACTGCTTGGGAGCAAATAATGAATGCCGTGAAGACCGCGTTCGAGGCGGGTTACATACATGGCGATCTAAGCGAATTCAATATAATAATGGCGGGGGATAAGCCATATTTAATTGATTGGCCTCAATGGGTTCCAACCAAAATAATTGGCAGCATGGAGAAACTGATCAATGATATAAAGAATCTGGCCTTCTTCTTCGCTAGGAAATATGATTATAGGCCAAACATCGATCCCATAATTGAGGAGTACAGAAAGATGTATGGCGAAATACATCTTGAGAAGCCAGATGCAACCTATAGTAAGTTACTAGATGAATTGATGCATATGATCCGCAATGAATCCGGGAATAATGAGGATGCTGCATCCTAAGCTTCTATTTCGCGGAAATCCATGAAGAGCGGCCTTAGAGCGGAGAAGTTACGCCACGGGCAAACACCTCCCGATAATACTTTTATGCTTAGCGACACCATTATTGAGTGGCTTGCGACTTCGATAAAGTCATAATAGTGACGGAGAATTGGGAGATCAATTACAATAAATTGCTCAATGCATGTAAACAACTCGGGAATAAATGCATCATGCTTGATTTATCGAGCAATGATGGATTAGACATGCTGCTGCAACATGGAGTGGAGGATCTCATGGCTAAGATACCGTTGATATTGATAAAGCGGGGGAATAATTATCATAAGCTCAGCGTGGAGGATTTTTTGAGGCTGGTTCAAGTTACTTAAGCGGCTTCAAGAAGAGTACCTTACCATACCTAGATAATTCACTTAGTATTAGTGGGAGGGGCGGATCATTCTCGTTGTTGAAGCCGGCAATCCTCACATCGCTCTCCGTTAATCTCACATAGCCTTGCTCGAATCGTATGGTGGCTTCCTTGGAGCCGAACACTACCTTAAACTTAACCCTATTATCAAATAGCAGCTTAGCCACGCTTTTAACTGTATTAACCTGTTTAGGAGTTGGCTTACCCCTGGGCCTCCTCTTCTTTAACTCGCCTAGCTCCTTCTCGTTTAGCTCGCCCTTTATTATCCCCTTGACCTTAGTTACCTTGGCTAACCCACCCTGGGTATAGCCGAGGATCTCTATATTATTTATATTGCTTAATCTATTCAATAACTCCTCCAAGCCTATGTCCTCTATGTCCTCCGCCATTCAATGCAGCAATAATCGCGACAATTTATAAATATTGATCAATTATGCGGAATATTGGGAAAAAAGAGAGGAAATTAAATTAATTGATTTGGAGAGATTTATGAATTAGGCGAAGCCGCTGAGGAATTTGCCGGGATGTAGCCTCAGCCATTCCTTGGAGTCAACCTTGAATGAATGCTCTATCTTCTCCCTGTGGAAGTTATTCAAGGTGCAGAAAGGCACTATCCTGCCATCCGGCTCCGCATAGTGAATATCGCACCTCTGTATCCTCTGCACATCGAAATTCATGGTATCCATGAAGTGCATTATGCCGAGCCCCACCACATTCATCATGAACTTGCCCAACGCATCATAGCTCTTCGAGATGAGTACATCCTGAAGCAGGTCCCTCACGGCCTTGTGCTTAACGTGCCTAAGCAACTTGAGTGTCTTAACCTTGCCGACCTGCGTCCAAAGACCTCCCTTAACTGCGGTGTTATATATGTCCCATATATCCCTCTCAAAGGCATCCACATCCACCAGCTTAGTTATTGGCACGATATCCTTCTGGTCCTCATCATAGTAGATAAATGTAGAGGCGCCGCACACGGGATTATTGGTGAAGAGCGGCTTAGGTTTCCCAGTCAATACCTCCATCATCTTGCCAAGGGCCACCGGCCAATTAACTGGGCGCCAATCCCATCTACTTATCTTTCCACCGGTCTGCTTCTCGACCTCTATTATGACGTCCGGTATAGTTATCCTGAAGTTCCTTAACTCATCCTTGGTGTAATCGGTCTTGGCCCTGCCAGAGAATGAGACGGGTTGAACATTTATCCACCTAACGACGTCCCTATTCTTTATGGCGAAATCAAGTATCTCCCCAATGTCCTTCTCGTTATAATTCCTAGCCATTGTGACGACTAGGACGAGGGAGTGGTGGTTCAACTTCCTGGCATTCTCGATAACCTTATTCTTCAACGCGGCATAGGCCTTTGGATCATATAACCTATGCCTCCAGACCCCCTTATTATTTGGATTAATGGTATCGAACTGAAGATACAGCGTGGATACGCCTGCATCAAGTAACTTCTTATAGAAGTCAGGTTCATTCGCAACCCTTATCCCGTTCGTATTGACCTCAACATGATCAAAGCCCAACCTCTTAGCCATGCTAACTATCTCAGGCAAGTCATTTCTAATCGTCGGCTCTCCACCGCTTAATTGAAGCGCATTTGGGGCCCAGGGCTTCTCGTTTCTAAGGGTACGCATCATGTACTCTATTTGTTCTAGGGTAGGCTCATAGACATAGCCGGCCGCGAATGCATTGGCGAAGCAAACTGGGCATTTCATATTGCACCTATTAGTGACGTCTATTATCGCAAGCGCAGTGTTGGTCTTGTGAACAGGGCAGAGGCCGCAGCCGAATGGGCAGCCGCCTGCCTCCTCATAGTACTCCAAGGTAGTATTGGGGTTAGCCACGCCCTTCCCTATGTAGTCCGGATTATCCCACTGCAGGAAGTAGTAATACATCTCCGCATCTCCCCAGTACATGTCCGTGAATGTTCCGTGCTCGGGACAGGTCTTCTGGAGCCAAATCGAGCCTCCCTCCTCATATACTACCATTGGTAATTGCCTATTGCATACGGGGCAGACAGACGTGCTTGTCTTTATTACCCTCACGCCTTGTGGCAATTTGAATTGCTTCTTCCAGTTCTCCTGTATCTTCTCATTAAATAGGATTCTCTTGTAGCTCTCAGGCATCTTGAACCTGGATATATCCACCAACTGCGTGGTGGTCTCCACGGGCGCCTTAACCACGGTTGTTGTTTCCGTCATTAAACCCAAAGTAAACGATCGGCTTAAAAATTTTATACCCAACTAATACTCTCAGTAGTATGAGTTATGAGGAACTAAAGAGGCTCGCAAGGCTGATTGGATACTCATCCTACCAATTAAAGGCCTACTTAACCCTAGTGGAGAAGGGACCCCTCACAGCTAAGGATATTGCGAGGCTAGCAGGAATACCCACATCAAAGGTATATAGCGTGCTCTCGAGCTTGGCGAGGGACGGCATCATATACTCGGAACAGGGGCGGCCCCTCAGATTCATAGCTAAGCCTCCTCGTGAAGTGTTCTCCACAATCCTGGAGAAGCTTAATGGATACATAGAAGCGACGAGGCCCATAATAGATTCGCTTCAATTACTGTATGAGTCCAATAATCCCAGTAAAGTCATGGCTCAAAGCGATATATTCTTCATAGTGAAGGGGTTGGAGAGCACGAAGCAATTAATGCGTAAGGCTCTAAACGCCTCCTCGATAGATATAGCTATTCCATATGTTGACCTCCTAGATAATGAGGCAATCGCGGATATAGATGCGGTATCAAGGAATAGCGAAGTAAGGCTGCTCGTTACGGATAACTTAATCGAAGTGGCTAGGCGATTACCTCCGCGCGTGGTTGCTAGAACTAGGAGTGGAATGTTTGGTGCCGGCATAATAGGGGACGGCGTCGTATTGGCGGTTAAGTATGATAATACATACTTGACCCTGTACTCCATACAGGATTATTTATTGGACATAGCTAAGACCTACTTCAATTCTCTATGGAAAGATGCGGCGCCGATAGGGGATAGGTGAGGATTAATCCATTGGAATTGCCTTTGCTATGAATATCTTCGACCCATTACAGTCGCGGGTCTCCATTATTTCAATTATCTTCACCCTAGCTCCTTCAGGCAGTGTAGAGCTGCTGGGGCACTTCACGCTGGGGCAACCGCATGCAGAGGCATCATATGTAACTATCATTCCCTCCACGACATACCGCAGCTTCAGGGGGATAATTAATGGATCCTCTACCACGGCGACCGGCACCATATTGCCTCCAGTTAAGAGGCACTTGAATGGAGTCGGCAAATTAATCGACCTCACATCCACTATACGATATATGCGGCCGGGCCTTAACCTACCCATGCATATGTCGTATAATTTACATCTATGGCACTCATCAGGTATCCCGAATACGCGAAAGGACTCGCCCACTACCGCCTGCTCCTTGCTTGCGAGAGTTATCCTTATCTTATCATCATCCATATACGTATACTATACGTATACTTTAATTTATAAAACTACCTAATGAATCGACAGATTCCCCCATCTGCCGGGAATCATGTTGCCGCGAATATCGCAATTGATAGATATCTTTTTCTCAGCAGTTGTTCTCCCTGAAGCTAATTCTGCATCACTTTTATTAATTCTGAAATTATGCTATATTAATGGATGAAAAGGAGACCAGGGAAATCATTGATTTGCTGCGCACTATAAATAATAAGCTAGATGCTTCAGGAATAGGGCTACTTGCAGAGGCCGATGCATCTAATAGAATAGAGGAATTGCTCAAATTATTAATGGAGCCTAAAGTAATCGACGTAATATATAAGGTCACGCAATTAATAGATGCCTTAAGCAAGTTGAATCCATTAACTATAATGCTGCTATCAAACTTGATTGGTTGCATCTCATCATCACTAGATGCAAATGCGGTGGCTAATGCCCCAAAGGCCACGTTAACGGATCTACTTAATCAATTGAATGATGAGGACACGCAACGCGTGCTTGGCCTACTGCTAAATACGATTCGGCAATCCGCTGCATGCATAAACAATATTGCTCCACGGCAAACCCGCAATCAATAAATAATTCTTCTCCCCTGTACAACGCGATTTGCTGCTTCTTAACTAATTTTTGGATCCGACCCCCTCCCCGCCCTAAAGGGGCGAGGTTTGCCGTTATTTTTTTTATCAATCCCTAATAATAGAAGTCATAATGCCAAGATGGTAGTTATATGGGAAACAATGCTCAGTGCCGGTAATGGCTTTAGGAAAGCATAATAAGGGGTCCTCAATTGCTTCTCCATGAGCAAGATGAATCCCGTGCTATATAGGTTCGTTAGGTACTGCCTGAATAGGTCGTATGCATCCATGGACTTCAGCAAATTGGATACTGATAAGCGGTATGCCATTGATGTTTTTGTGGATTCAATAAAAAATAGTGAGGACTCATGGAGGAAAGTAGATGATTTGATCGCATTCATAAGGAATGACTTGCCTGCCCTATATAGGACTGCTTTAACCGCCGTGCCCAAGGATATTATGGCGAAGTTCGTGAGCATGATTTTCAATAATTGCTTTGAGTTGGATGAGGTTAATTCAAGCAAGGAATTAAGTAATGCAATGAAGGAAACGCTTGATTTATTGTTGAGGATGGAACCCTCAACGACGGAGCCTGAGCCATCATCCTATTGAGGACTAACTATATTTTATTCTATGATTATACATTTTGGATAAGTATAAAAAGGTATTGTATCTGAATTAGATTCAAATGAATATAAGGAGTTTACGTGCATCGCAGGATAATGGTAATGGATATGATTATTCAAGCGCGCCAGCCACTCAGCCGACTTACTACGATAGTAATTACTATAGCAATAATTATTATGATCCGTATGCCTCCACCATGTATAGCTATAGCCCGTATGCCGATAGGGCTCCCACTGGCATTCAGTACCTAGATACTTACATTCTACAGGGCGGATTAAAGAAGGGAGAGGTATATCTAGTCGCTGGAGAGGCCGGAATGGGCAAGACCATCTTTAGCCTCCAATTCCTCAAGACGGGAGCCGATATGGGAGAAACAGGCATATATATAACGGTTGATGAGCCGAGCGAGGATGTTAAGCGAGGCGTGCAGGACGCGCTTGGGTGGAATCTAGAGCCATATGAGCAACAAAACAAGTTAATAATACATGATTTCCGAACCCACTTCAGGCTTTATGCTAATGATGATAAGCTATCCATTGACCCCAAGAACATAGCTAAAATACTTGTGGAGACGGTTAGAAAGTATAATGCCCAGAGAGTAGTGATTGACCCAATAGCTCCACTGCTCATAACCAGCCACCAAGATGTTCTATGGATAAGGGAGTACATGCGCGAATTGGTGTTTAATTTGAAGAAGTTGAAGGATGTAACCACGCTAATAACATCGGAGATACCCACGGGCGAAACCACTAAGATAAGCAGATTCGGGGTAGAGGAGTACCTGGCCAGCGGAGTGATAGTAATGCATTTATATGAGGATGAGAGAACGCATGAGATATATAGGGTCATGTATATAAGGAAGATGAGGTGGATGAAGGTTCAACCAATCAAGCTGGCGTTCGATATATATGAGCCATATGGAATACTTATAAGGGGTAAATTATCCCAAGTATTGGCGGCCCAGTATCAGCCCCAGTACCAATACGAGCAGTCCTATTGATGCGGTGACCAAATGAAGGATTTAATGGACTCATTGAGTAGGCTAGTTGATAGAATACGGGGGACGAGCCACATAGATGAGGAAACTCTTCGGGAAGTAATGAAGGAATTGCAGCGGGCATTGCTTAAGGCTGATGTTGATGTGAAGCTCGTTTATGAATTCACTAGATCCATAGAGGAGGAGTTCAAGAAGGAGGAGCCCCCCTCTGGAGTGTCAAGCAAGGATTACTTGCTTTACTTGATTTATAATAAATTGACATCATTAATGGGCGGAGACGCCGAGCCCAGCATTACGATAACTAAGCGACCCTATGTTATTCTATTGGTTGGGACTGAGGGAAGCGGCAAGACAACGTCTGCAGGCAAGATGGGTTACTGGTTCTCTAGGAAGGGGTACAGGGTCGGATTAATAGAGACTGATACGATAAGGCCGGGCGCTCACGATCAATTAAGGCAATTAGCGGAGAAACTGAATTTACCTTTCCACGTGGATCCAGATTCTCGTGATGCAGTGAATACGGCTATTAAGGGGCTTGAGAAGATGAGGCAGGAGAAGGTTGACGTTATAATAATAGATACTGCGGGTAGGCACAGGAATGAAGAGGAATTAATGGGTGAAATCAAGAGGATATATGAATCCGTTAAGCCGGATGAGGTTATACTCGTGATAGATGCCACAATGGGCAAACAAGCCGTCGCTCAAGCAGAGGCCTTTAATAGGAATGTACCTATAAACTCCATTTTCCTAACTAAGATGGACAGCACATCCAGGGGAGGCGGAGCGCTCACTTCAGTCATTAGGACGGGCGCCAAGATAAAGTTCATCGGGAACGGCGAGTACTTGGAGGATGTTGAGTTATTCAATGCGAGGAAATTCGTCCAGCGCTTATTGGGCATGGGTAACCTGGATGAATTGCTGGAGCGAATGAAGTCGATAGAGGAGGAGAATCAAGTATTGACTGAGTTGAGCGAGGGCAAATTCAATTTACTTACTTTTATGAAGCAGCTGGAGTCCATGACTAAGCTAGGCCCCCTTAGTAAACTGCTTCAAATGCTGCCCATGACTATGTTGCCGGCTCCCATGAGGAGCCTAAACGACGATCAGTTGGAGGATGCACAAGTTAGAATGAGGCGTTGGCTCGCTATAATGCGGTCAATGACTAGAGAGGAATTAATGGATCCAAGTCTCCTAGATGCGTCACGGATCAGGAGAATAGCGATTGGCTCTGGAACGACGCCTCGCGACGTTAGGGAACTAATAAAGCAATATGAATTAATGAAGAAAATGGTAGGCGAGCTAAAGAGGAGCCAGCATCGCTTAGGTAAATTCATGAAGCAGTGACGATGCGTAACTTCATCCTGCTCACATCAATTAATAAAGTAATGAAGGAACCCGGCATACATTCACGATTCATACAGGGAGCGATCCTGGCCTCGCATGAGTCTCGTCTAGACGTGAATGTCTACCTTTTTCTCCTAGATATTGATAAGTACATTTTGATGCGGGGCGCCTCGGTTAGGGGAGTGCTGCCGGATGAGTCCAGCGTATCCTCAATGATGAAATCACTGCTCATGGGCAAGAAGCATAGGGGGGTAATTATTGGAGACGCGGAATTAAGTCACATATTGAGGGAAGTAGGAGGCCCCCTCCTAGTTATTCCCCTGATTCTAGAGTGTCGCTCCTCCATAAGGCTTGGAAACAACTTATCCCTAATAGTTAATTACTACTCAAGCGAACTGGATGAGTTGCTTTGCAGCCGCGGCCTCGGTCTTCCTCATCTTCCCCCTGATCAAGCATCCATAATAATTAATTATGCGGCCGATAATGAATTAATCATAAAATAAGCCATGGTTCCAGCATCAAGGCAAGTAGTAATTGGTTCCTCTTTTATGCAGAAGGTTTAAAAATCATGTAGATCCCCATCTTATCGAGTCGTTGAAGTCGATGCAGTATTTCCCATATGATTCCCTAAGGAAGCCTCAGGAGAAGCTGATTAATTCGATCCTATACTCATTAAGCGAGGGCCTCAGCGTTATAATGGAGGCGCCGACGGGTGTTGGAAAGACTGCGGCTGCCCTGGCTGCCGCATTATCGTATGCGGTGGATAGGGACCTCAAGGTAATTTACCTAGTCAGGACTAAGAATCAAGCGCAGGCCCCCATCAGGGAGATAGGTAAGCTCCTTGAGAGGAGGGGCATTTCCGTGCCATTCGTAATGATTAGGAATAGGGCCGACATGTGTTGCCTCACCTCATCTAGGAAATTGACATATAAGGATTTCCTAATGGAGTGCAATTACTTGAAGAACAATCATGAGTGCCCATATTATGAGAGGACAATGAAGGGGGTTCCGGAATCACTCATTAAGGGGAATCAATTCAATTCACCCGCCGGCTACGTGAAGATGTTCTGCGGCGCAGGCCTCTGTCCGTATGATTCCTCGAGGATGTTAATAGATAAGGCTCGACTAGTGATATTATCTTATTATTACCTCTTTGCATTAAGCAAGCCGGAGACAATAGAGCTGGATCTAAGTAATTCGGTGCTGATAGTGGATGAGGTCCATAACCTTCCCTCATCAATAATAGATCTAAACACAGTTCAATTAACGGAGTACATGATTAGGTCCTCGATAAGCGAGGTTAAGCAATACGTAAGCGATAATGATGTGAGGGCCAAGGCATTATCCACGCTTAAAATGCTCCTAACCATGTTTAGGAAGCTTAGGGAGAAGGCAATAAATGAGGAGGACCCATCCCGTGAGATACACATAGATGCGTCCGATGTATTGCCGTACTTCGATGACATGGATACCTTGAAGGCTATTTACGCCGATATAATGCAGGGTAAGAGATCCAAGGGCCTTCAATTCTTCTCATCCCCCCTCTCGGAGGTGCTGGACTTCTATTCATTCATAATAACTAGGCTCCAGGGCCGTGGATTATTCTATAGACCCAGCGAGGGGGGCGACGCCATTCTGAGCAAATTACTTGATCCATCCATAGTCAGCGAGGACGTATTTAGGAGGGTTAATAAGTACATATTGATGAGCGGATCACTGCCTCCCGAGGAGTACATGCGATTAATGCTGGGGCTTCGTGATGATTATAGGTTGATCAAGGTTCCCCTGAAGGAGTACATAAACATCGATAATATACGGGTAACCGTGTATCCTGAAGTCACCACTAAGTACTCCATGAGGGATGAATCGATGTACGCCAGAATCGCCAACGCAATAGAATCATTATTTAAATTAACGCGTACGGGCTTGTTAGCGGTGTTTCCGTCTTATGATATGATGAAGAGGGTGAGGAAGTACATACATGTGCGCAACGTGATAGCTGAGCTCTCCAATACATCAATAGATTCCGTTATGGATAAGGTTAAGGCGGATCCCCATCAATTAATTCTGGGCGTGGCCGGCGGCAAGTTAATAGAGGGCATAGAGTTTAGGGTGGGCGATAAGAATATAATAGGAATAATAGCAATAGTTGGGGTACCTTACCCTGAACCCAGCGATTTTCTTAGATTATTGATGAATAATCTACACGCTAAGATAGGCGACAAGCAATTGGCTTGGCACATAACATATACGTGGAATGCATTGATAAAGGTGAAGCAAGCAATAGGCAGAGGAATTAGGTCGGAGAGGGACAGGGTTTACGTGGTTCTCATGGATGATAGATTCGCTCAAAACAAGGCATTATTTAATGAGTTAAGGAATTATGTGGATAACGTAAAGATAATGGAGAATTTAGAGGATTTATTGATCGACGCCAAGGCATTCAACGCCGAAACATAACCCTTAATGGGGAACAATGGATAGTATTAGTCAAGATTTAGGCGACTAAACCGACCCTCCGCCTTGAGGTGCATGACTTGTTCTTCAGCTTATCATGTCTATAGGAAGCCCGTAATGCTTCCCTGAAGTTAATTTTCCCATGTTACCAAAATGGGGGTTAAGGGGGCGAAAAGCCTCGCCCCATCAGGGCCGGGGATGGATAACCCCCTTATAGAAAAGTTTTTTTAAGCCTAAACACCTCTCTTCAGGATGCCCTCCCCCGGTCAATTCCTTGAATGAGGAGCGGAGGCCGATTCCCCCCGCAATACCGGGAGAGGACACCAAAGAAATTAAAACAATAATAGGAGGACTAATGTGGTTCGCCTCCTACCAAACGGCTTCCAAGAAAGGAAGCTGAGGAGGCTAGCCGACACCTCCGCCAAACTCTTCAACGAGATCAACTACGAGAGGAGGCAGCAATTCTTCCACGGAGGAAAAGTGGACCTAAAGGGGACGTATGAAGTATTATGGGAAGTATAGGGGTGAGTTGGGTGATGAATCTAGAGGAGTATGAGGCGTATTATGAGCTTAATAGGGAGAGGAGGAGACTATTCAAGAAACTAACCAGGAGACTTCTCCACCTGTATAGGAATTTTGCTTCCCACTTGCTTAAGACACTTCACGAACTAGGCGTAACCATAATCTATTTGGGTTATCCCTTCAATATCGCGCAGGATAAGGGCAATAAGTTCACCGTGAACTTGTGGTCTTATCGAGAGTTGATGAATATCATAGAACTGAAGGCTCAAGAATACGGTATGAGGGTGTTTGAGGTCATTGAGTATAATACTTCACGTATCTGTGCTTATCATGGTGTTGAGGTTGTGAGGGGGCCGAGGGGAGTAGTTAATTGCCCCTTGGGGCATAAGCTTCATTCCGACTTGAATGGCGCATTAAACATATTGAAGAAGGCTACAGGTATAGTAGTTTCAAGAGTGAGGAAGCCTCTCTCCTTTATCGTGGATCACAACAGAGTAGCGCCAATAATGGGGCGTAACCCTCTAGACCTCGGGGAGCCCTCGCCCTCAAGGCGGGGAGGAGGTCAGAGCCATCACTGAAGGGTTTAATTTGTGTAATGATTATAAGCGTTTTAAGATAAGCTTTATTAATAGAGAGGAGCGAGCAGCGCGTGGTTAAGGTATTACTGGATAATGTGACTAAGATTTTTGGGAAGGGCAAGAAGACCGTTGTTGCGTTGGATCACATAACTCTGGAAATAAAGTCCGAGGAATTCTTTGTGGTGCTGGGTCCCAGCGGCGGCGGTAAAACTACCACGCTTAGATTGATAGCCGGCCTGGAGGAGCCCACGGATGGAGATGTATGGATAGGAGATAAATTAGTGGCATCAGCCTCCAAGAAAATATTCATCCCCCCCAATAAGCGAGACGTCGGCATGGTATTCCAGAATTGGGCTCTTTATCCTCACATGAAGGCCTTCGATAACATAGCCTTCCCCCTCAAGATAAAGAAGGTGCCTCGGGAAACCATTAATCAAAAGGTAATGGAAGTAGCAAAAATGCTCGAGATAGATAAGGTACTGGATAGGTACCCAAGGCAACTATCGGGCGGCCAGCAGCAGAGGGTGGCGCTGGCGCGTGCATTGGTTAAGGAGCCTAAGGTCCTCCTGTTGGATGAGCCATTCAGTAATCTGGATGCAAGGCTGCGCGCAACCGCGCGTGCATTGGTTAAGGATATTCATAAGAAGTTTGGCATAACATCGATATTGGTTAGCCATGATCCAGCCGATATGTTAAGCCTAGCCGATAGGGCTGGCGTTATATTTAACGGCAAGATAAATCAAATAGGGGTCCCGATGGATCTATATGATAAGCCAGCCAATTTATCAATAGCTAACTTGGTTGGGGAGATAAATCTAATAGATGGAATAGTTCAAGATGGCGCATTCAAGGCCGGGGACCTATTGATTAAGCTGCCTTTCCCCATAGATATTAAGGCAGCGGTTCTAGGCGTGCGACCGGAGGACATGAATATTAGAAAAGACGAGTCAATTGCATCCGGTGAGACTCCCCTAGGATGGGGCATCGTCAAGATAAGCGAGTATGCGGGGGGAAAATTCACCATAGTGGTTGACATTGGGGGAAACACGTTAAGGATTTCAGCTTCCGCTCCCATTCCTAGAGATGAGAAGGTATTCGTCACTGCTTTATCCAGTAAGATAAAGGTATTTGATAAAAACGAACAACAAACCTCGCTCCTTCCAGGGGCTGGGTAAAGCTTAAAAAGGAGGACTATTTCCCTTTAATGTCCTCCCCTGGTCAATTTTTAGAGAATGGGGGGCGGGAGCCGACTTCTCCCGCAATACCGGGAGGAGGATCCGAGAGGCCGGCAACCGAGTAGCGCCCATAATGGGGCGTAACCCTCTAGACCTCGGGGAACCCTCGCCCTCAAGGCGGGGAGGAGGTCAGAAGGAGACCGGCATTAATGTTTTAAATAAATCATCCAAGCCCAGTTAAGTGGAGCTGGAGGAGTTGCCTAGAGTAATAGATGCATTATGCCGCCTGCCCAGGATAGGTTGGGTGAATAGGGGTATTTCTGATCCTGAAACCGTATGCAGCCACGCGCTCCTCACTGCTTACATAGCTATTAACCTAGCTAAGGCCTCCGGCCTAGACGCTGGAAAGGCCGCGCTACTTGCCTTGATTCACGATGTTGCGGAGCACAAGTTAGGCGACGTCGTTAGGGAGGTGAGGGAGATGGATATGGATTATTGGCGTGAATTAGAGCAGGGCGTAGCTAATGAATTAGGATTAGGCAAGGAATTCCAGGAGTACTCAGAGGGTATTAGTGGGGAGGCTCGTGTAGTTATGATCAGCGATAAATTAGCCACCCTTCTCCGGGCATGTCGATACAGGGAGCAGGGGGAGGATGTTGAATCATTGATTACTTACTACTCTAAGGCAGTTAAATCAATGCTTAGTTACTTAAATGGCGATGCGGCTGCCCAAGTTGAGGCAATAATCAATTCATGCCTGCATGCCTAACCACTGCCGGCATTTTGCGAAACAATTTTTATTTCACTATAAGGGAATTAGGCGGTGCAGACCTGCTCCATAATATTGAGCGGTGGATTATCTAGGCGATTCCAGGTGCCTGGGGAGCCATATCTAGATAAGGCGCTTTACTTAATTGATGGTAAGCCAATGATCAGTAGAGCATATGAGGCGGCGGTGGCGGTCTCCAATGATGTGGTGATCGCGATTAATGATTGGGTCAAGGCATCCATTTACGGCAATTTTTTGAGGGCTAGGTTCGTGATGGATGAGGAGCCTCGGGGACCCTTGGGCGGCATAGCGGCCGGCCTTAGGGCATGTGGGGGCGATGTGGCATTGATTCTGCCTAATGATATGCCCTACATAACTGGCAATGCATTGATGCATTTACTGGATGCAGTGAAGGATTCCGATGTAGCCACATTCATATTGCCTAATGGGGCCTTGGAGGCCGTTATGGCCATTAAGGTTCCCCCTGGCATTAAATTGATTGACTTGATGCGTAGATGGGGTCGAAGTAAGGTAACCGATATATATAGGGCATTACCCGTTGTCTCGCTGCTTAATGCGTCTAGGAGAGGTGTGGCGCGTCAATTAACTAATGTGAATAGTAGGGAAGACATCGTTCCCAGGGAGGCGGGAGATGATTTAGCTTCCGGCGATATATTGATGCGGCGGCGGTTTGATTTGGAATTAAGGGGACCGGATCTAGATAAGTCGCTATGGGGAACGCTTTCCTCGGGGGATCCATGGAGTGAAGCCAGGTTTTATGCCGAGAACGGCGCCTTATTTCTGGCTGCACATGCATTAATTGACTCCATTAATCCCAATGTTAAGGCTATGGGTAACATTATTCTGAGAAAGCTGAAGTCCCAATGACCTCATGGACGACAAGCCCCGCTCCTTAGGGCCGGAGGAGTAATAAGCCCCTTTAACCCTTGACTCCGCCGAAGCTGAATCCTCGTAGTAATCTGCCCATGACTATGTAGCTGAGCACCATGACTGGCAGGGCCACTATTAAGGCCGCTGAGGCGAGGAGGCCCCACTCCACTACTTGATTTCCTATCGCTAATGCGGCGAATATGGTGACTGTCTGGGCTCCTGTTGGTGGGAAATTGAATTGCCAAGGAGTCTCCGTCAACACGAGTGGGTAAAACAGTAGGTGCCAGTTAAAGATGAATGATAATATGAAGGATGCTGCCCAACTCCCCATAGTTATGGGCATTATTAGTCGGAATAATATGTAAGTCGATGATGCGCCCTCTATTTGAGCTATCTCCTCATAGACCTCCGGCACATCTTGATATATGTTGAACATGGTCCAAGCCACCATGGTTATGGTGAAGATGGGAGTCGCCATCATGAGTATCCACCAAGTATTAATTAGGCCGGCATTCGATGCAAATATGAATAATGGAAAAATGAAGCTAGTGGCCGGAAGCGAGTATAGATAGATAGAGAGAAGCAGTGTTCCATATGATCGACGCTTAGCCATTATGTACGACGCTGCGCCGGCGAGAACCGTGGATATGCTTGCGGCGACTAGCCCCACCGCTATGCTGGTCACTATATACGGAATCGATTGCCCCAGCGCCTCCATGAAGTAATTAAGCGTGACATGCGTTGGGTAAAGCAGGGGAGGCGACCTGAAGTCTAGGGAATCAGGCCTAAACGCTATCAGGAACATCCAATAGACCGGCGCAATTAGGAAAATCAGTATGATAGCTGAAACCACCCAAAGAGCCCCGTGAAAAACCTTATCCGGCACCTTAATGCTCGGCAGCTTCACCCAACTCCTCTCTCCCCGTAGAACCAGTAGTAGAAGTATAGCGGGTATAGTTGCCATTAGGGTCAGCACCGCGGCCAGCACTTCTCCCCCGGAGAAGTTGCCCATGAAGAACATCATTAGGTAAACGAGGAGCGGGAGAGTGGTGGATGAGTAACCAGGTCCTCCCTGGGTTAATATGAAGGGCGTATCGAAGTTTCCTATGGAGAGAACCAGAGTTATGAGGAACGCCGTTAAAATGCTCTTGAATGAGTAGGGAATCACTATTTGGGAGTAGTATTGGGATAGCGTGGCTCCATCCACCATTGATATCTCCCTCAATTCCTTATTAACCGACTTAAAACCCGACAATATTATCAAGTACGCGAAGGAGATGGAGCTCCATATGCCCACAATCACTACCCCCCAAATCGATAATTGAGGAACAGTTATCATATCTATGGGGCTCAGCCTAAACAGTGAAAACACGTAATATGCTAAGCCGTACCTAGCGTCGAACACCGTTCTCCAGACCAGGGTGGAGGCGGTGAATGGTATTGTGAACGGCAACAATATTAGGAGTGAAAGGGGAGTTTGCCACTTATCGGGTAAACTATCCACTCTCACCGCTAGGATTAACGCCATGAGGACTGCGAACACCGCTACTGATAATGAGAATATAATAGTATTAGTCAATGCTTGATTAAATACGTCGAGGGGAAGGCCCCGCAGAGCCGTCTTTAAATCAACCCCAACTAGGTAGAATGTTGCCAACATCGGCACTAAACCAAACCCCACTATGTAAATGATGTACGGCCATAGCCAGTAACTCTTCATTGTGAGGACACCGGAAAAAATAATGTTTTAATGTTTTATTATGGCTTTTGAATCAGCGGCAGGCCCCGTATGTCTGCACTAAGTCGTTTGCCCATGATTGGGCTGCTTGCTGCAGAGCTGCCTGCGCGCTCTCGGTTCCCATTAAGTAATTATATACTTGCGAATTGAATTGAGGTATCAGCTCCGTGTATGTTATTGGTATATTCGGTGGATTAGCCCATGCATTTAATGCTGCCTTATATATGCCTCCTATTATCAACCTATCATGAATGGATATACTGCTATTAGATAGGAGCGCCGCTATGGCTGTCTTAGATACTGGGAACTTATGGTACAGGAGGTAAGCCTCCTCCTGCATTTGAGGCGATACTAGGAAGGCCAGGAACTCGGCGGCTGCCTGCTGGTGAAGAGAGTACTTGCTGATCCCCAGGAAGTCAGTGCCTGTCTCGGCGTAGCCGCCTGGAAGCGGGGCAACCAGAGTCTCATTATAGACGGATGGGGATAGGTACGATAATTGAGTGCTGAATAGGAATGCACCAGGGGCTCCAGACTCATATAGGTTAGGTAAATTATCATACTCAACCACGGTCACGTTGGGCGATGGCTCGTAGGAAACCAATTGCTTATATACCTCTAGAGCCTGTAATCCGCTGGTTGAGTTGAATGATGGCAACGGATAAGAGCATCCCGGCGCTGGTTTACCTGTGAACATTATGTTGAAGTTCGGGAGTCCACCTATATTGCCTTGATTCAATGTTGAGTTCCTTGCATAGAACCATCCATAAACCGCTGGGTAGGCATCTATTATGCCGTGCGCCGCGTGATCATCTATTAATATGCCCATCTTGGTTATTCCATTGCTAACGAGGAATTTATCGACATCTAGAACAGTGGTCCAGTTTTGCCATGTTTGTGGATTAAACTCGACGCCGTACTCGCTATAGAATTGATTCGCCAGAGCCGAGTTATTAAATAAAGTCGCATTATACGCTAATAAGTAAACCGCGGTTTCATAGACTATGCCTATATACTCCTCTTGGCCGGTGGTGGTATTGTAATAGATGCCGCCGAAGTTTTCTTGAGGCGATATTAAATCGCTCATATTGAACATGCTTAGATACGGTGCTAAATTAACCAGATAAGGCGCAACCCTTAGCGCTGATGTTGACGTAAAGCCCAGTATATCGTATTGACTGGAGTGTGCCTCCATTGCTGTTAATTCGACAGTTATATAATTGCTGAATGGTTCTTGAATCACTTTTACATATATGTTGGGGTGAAGCTTATGGAACTCATTGCCGGCGTATTGAATGAATTGCGCCGATTGCCCAGAGAAGGTAATTATGGTTAATGTTATGTTCTGGGATGAAGATGCGACTGGGGATGTAGTCGAGGATGCGCTCGTAGTGGGTGATACGGTAGTTACGTGAGTGGTCGAGGTCATCATGTAATATATGCCTATGGCGATGGCTATTATAACCACCGCCGCTACTACGGCCATTAACGTACGATTTACTCCTCTCATGTTTAACGCCCGTGTATATCCGGTTTAAATTCTTAATTTCAGTATAAAACGTATACTATATATTTATAGGTATATTATGGTAATAGATCTAAGCTGCCGGTGGGGAAAGGGAATATTTCCATTTATCGCGGAGCCTCAATGGGTGTCGCATGAATGGATTAAATCGAGTCACCGCTAGTGGGATTCATGTATTATCGCTATTGAATTTGCGATATAGTCCATAAATGCCTATGCCCTTCACGACATCGCCAATAATGGGCACTATCACTAACTTCGTCGATATGAGCACCAATAGTATGGATGCCACGAATATGGTCATCCCCGTTATGAATATATTTGTCCAGGAATTACTTATCTCCCTGAAGTCCAACCTTAATAAGAGACCCGTTGCCTCCTCTATTATGTAGGCAAGGAAGAGCATTATTATGCCTAGGAAATCATGCATTGAACCCATTATTATGCCGATAAATGCAAATATGAATGCAAGGGGAGTCGCGTATCTTATGAATTTTCCAGCGTGGGCAACAGCTCTTGAGTAGCCATAGTAGGCCGGAAACCCTAATATTAACAAACCTATTAATAGGATTATGTAGGGCCAATGAAATATGCCGTACACCCCCACAAAGTAAATTGAGAATAATGCGATCGCTATTAATGCCGCGGCAACAATGCTTACGAGGAGGGCTAGGTTCATATGGTCTCTATCATTCATGGGTTTAATGTTGCGCCTCTATTTATTAAATTTTTAATTATCAACCAGAAAATCATTTTCAAGGCCATCAATAATTAATGAGGATCTGCGAAGAAATGCTTAAGGAGACTTTTTGTTTTGTACGCTAATGATACCGATAACTCTCAAGAAGCTGCTTAGAATCATTAAGGCGCGTACGAGAAGCATAATTCTATATTCCATAATGCTATTTCTCGCAGTATTATTCATAGGTGCCTTGATCATATATTTAGTGGAGCACGGGCATAATCTTGGCATTAAGAATTACTTCGATGCGCTTTGGTTCATAATGGAGACAATAACCACGGTGGGGTACGGCGACATAGTGCCGGCGACTACCATGGGGAGAGTGGTGGACATGATTATAATGCCCCTTGGCATATCCATAATAAGCATCCTAACTGCATCAATAGCCAGCGCGATTATGAACAGCACCATGATGCATGCCTCCGGTCTCGGCGCATTCTCCCGTAAGAATCACTTATTGATAGTTGGGTGGAATGAGAGGGTGCCCAAATTAATATACTCAATCAAGGCCGCCATGGATCAAACCGGTAATTTCCTAGATATAGTACTTATCTCCAATCAGGAAAAGCCGCCTCTTCCTGGAGATGTTATCTATATAAGAGGCAATCCATTTATTGAGCAAGACCTAATTAGGGCTGGCGCCGATAGTGCCCGCACCATAATAGTGGTGCCCCTTGACTTCAAGGATCCCGCCTCCTCCGATGCTAAAGTCACATTGATCACAATGATAATTAAGCAATTAAATCCAGGCGCATACATAATATCGGAGGTCTTGGATGAGAGTAATGTAAGTCATGTGAAGCGAGCCGGTGCCAACGCGGTCATATCGAGCGGATCATTATCCACAATGGCTATTGCGAGGGAAGCCATATATGGCGGCATCATCGATGCAGTAATGGAATTATTGATGCCGAGCAATCATGGAGAGGTAATCACCATATCGTCTAGCGACTTCGTTGGGGTCTCGTTTTTAGAGGCCATGACGAGGTTAAAGTCCTCCCTGAATTATATATTAATAGGTATTAATCGTGGCGGGAGCCCCATAATTAATCCGCCGGGCAGCATGTTAATAGAGAGGGGCGATGGCTTGATAGTTATTAGGGGCTTTAAGGATCGGTGAACAGTACTTAGCGACGCAATGCTTTAAAAGGGTAATAAGTAGGAGAGAGTGGATAGCATATGGCGTCTACACAGGAAGCTACAATATTGGTTGGAAAGAAACCAACCACTAACTACGTAATAGCTACGGTAATGCAGTTCAACCAGGGCAGCAAGAGGGTTACCCTGAAGGCTAGGGGCGGAGCAATTGCCAGGGCGGTCTCCGCCGCAATAATGGTGAGGGACAGGTTCCTCCAGGGGCAAGTCGATATAAAGGAGACAAGGATATCCAGTGATAGGGTTCAGGGACAAGGCGGGAAAGACAGGAATGTCGCTGCAATAGAGATAGTCCTCGAGAAGAAGCAGTAAGGGAAATAAAAAATAAAGATAAAAGGCCATACAGCGTTTGTTTTGCCTTCCATGATCCTCTCTAGGTTGATGCTCCTTATTAGGAAAAGTACGGTTTCTCCTCAAGAATCCCCGAAAATATTGATACTTGACGATTCTCCTTAATTTCTTGAGGAATTGATTCTAGGTTAGATTCAGTAATTTTGTGCTTCTTGGTTTGCCACATATGCCTCACATTTAAAAATAAGGCATGGATTGAATATTGATGTTTAACTTAGTTGTATCCACCGGAAGGAGAACTGAGGGTTACTGCATGAATGAGTTAAAGAAGATAGGTGATTTATTGGGGATAGATGTTAGGGTTCAATTCACCGGCTTTGATGGCTTATTGACTGCTCTAGTCAGCGGGGATCCCTTTAATTACGTTAGGGGCATTAAGAGCCTCATCAATAATAATAAGTACTTACCCAAATTCACGCTTAAAGTGGTTCCAGTGCAGGTGGTTGTTGATACTGAGATAGATAAGATAAGGGATGCCGCCCTTGAATTGGCATCGCTTAATATAGGAGAGAACGAGTCATTCAAGATAGAGGTCAGGAAGCGTGGCGTAGACATTAGGCGGGCCCATATAATAGATGCAATAGCGCCTAAGGTTGGTAGAAAAGTTAACCTGGATTCGCCCAATAAGATAATTAATATAGAGGTATTCCCAAGCGAGACAGGAATATCTATTCTAACCAATGATGATGTATTCAGCCTATTAAAGAGCGGATTCGAGTGGCAACCAGAGTATTACTGATGAGAAGCTCGCCTCCTCTCTATTAAGGACGCCAAGTAAAGCAGTGGCGCAGTGAGGGATAACCAATATAACATGCTTGGTTCACTATATATTATTAAGGTCATCTCCTCGCCTCCTCCAATACTTATGGAGTATTGTTCTTGTCCTATTATGACGAGTGGATAGGATGATAATGACGATAATCGAGTTCCCAGGGAACTATTGCCCAATAATGGAACTAGGTGCGGCATTACTATTGCTAGGACTAGGTACACTATTACTGGGTCCAGCACATATAGTATCGGTAGCCAAAACATGGTGGAGTAATTCCTTGCCTCGCCCCTCTTCACCAGCATATATGAGTAGATGAGCAGCACCGTTATTACGTATAGACCGAAGCCAATTAGAATTATGGTGATGAGGCTCGATATGATGAGGGGTTTGCCGAGGAGCGTTATATATAAATAGAACGGTGAATCCTTGATCACCGCTAGATCGCTGATGCCGTAGACCCACCAGTAATGGGGAGGAATCAATAAGGAGATGGCGATTATGATAATTGAATCAATATAATACAAAAGCGTTAATGGATGCCTCACCCCCAATCACCCTAGCTTAAGCACCGTGGTCTCGGTTATATTTACCCCCAGGAAACCCATAATTAAGGTAATATTGCATCCAGGCCCAATCATGCATTGATAGGCCCCCGCCCCATTTATTACATTAATTACAACCGATGAGGAACCCGGCATCACGACCACGGGCCTAGCCAGCCTAAAGTAATTGCCCCGTGCATCATAAATTGTTATGTTGAAGTCATATGAATTAATAATGGTTAAATTAATGGTTTTTCCAATCGATTTATTGCTATAAACAAGTATATGAGGTTCAATTGATACTCCGCCGCTCGTTAATGACGTTAATTGATTAAGGCCCAGGGAAGGATGGCTTACCCAAAGCATTACTGCTAGAAATAAAGCAAATACAAGCAATCCAAATAATTTAGCTGAATCCACGTACTGCTAATCATGAGGACCCTAATCAACTTATCGTTAAAATGCCGCTCCACCCTAAGGCTGGTTTCCTCAACTGGATGCGGCGTCATCGTCTCTTATAGGAATGAGGGATTAAATGAATCCCTCCGCTATTAATTTATCGAGGAATCTCCGCATTATTGCTCTTCCGCTCATTAGTCGAGGAATCGCCATGGATATAACTAGGAGCGTTATGGAGGCCATGATTGCAATTATTCCCAAGCTGGGGCTTGCTATATAGATTAGGGGTGGAATCAAGTAGGCCCCGGCCACCAACATGGCAACTATGCCTATCAAGAAGCCGAGCACGTTGACTCGAGGAACATACTCCTCTAATCCAATGAATCTATTCTGTCTTATGCCGATCCATGGCCCTATTATGAGTGAAATCGCCGCTATCGCGGGCATCATGGATACCATGGATACCATTAAGAGCAAGGCAAGGGAGGAACCAGTGACTAGATATATGGCTAGGTACGCAGCTGCCCAGGGGGAAGCCAGTATTAAGCCCACGATAGATCTACTCATCATCCTTAGCCTAAAGTAACTAGTGCAATTCATTGCCATGCATGACAGCCAAAGCCGCTCCCCACTTAGTCCTGAGAGAGCTATGGAGAATGCAAATATTCCAATATAGAACTCGGGGAACCATAAAATGAATCCATTATGCAATTGCGCATAGCCTAAGTACATCACCATGATTGTATAGGTAATTGCTGAAACAGCGGATATGGGTAAGCCAAGCATTAATGCATTAACTCTCTGCAGCCTATATGTGGATGAGGCGCCTGCACTCATCCTAAGTTGGAGTGATGCAGATAATAATGATGATTTAAGCATGGCGCCCAGAGGACCTAAGCCGGCGAAGCCTATTGATGAGGAGAATGGCTTCCCCTCGCTTCGCTTCCGCATGCCTCTAAATGCATTATTAATGGATAAGCTATATATATTAACATAAATGCTCTTCATGGATCTCTTCAGCAACGCAGCGGTGAAGAGGAGGATAACGAGGATTAAGGCCAAGTAATAGGGATTGGGCTTCATGATCATATAAACAATGTTTAGCTGTGGATAAATTAAACTAGTCACCGCGGCATAAAGCGCATACATGATGAGAGTTATCATCATTGTGCGTCCACCCCGTAACCCAAGGAGGAGGGAGGCAATGGATAGTATTAGTCCCATGGCTATTGCCTCCACCAAGTACTCCGCCAATGCATAGACTTGGCCAGCTATCGCCTCCACCATTGGATACCAGTAAGTCATTACAAGTATTATGGATACATCGGTTATCGCGGCAACCGTTATCTTGGCGATCATTATATCAATTGGATCTATGGGCGCCGTCAAGACGAAGTCAGCCTCCGCTTTGCTGAACATGGAGATGGATGGAAATAAGTAAAACACGAGGAATAAGGATATGTAAAGGACGTACTCGCTCGGTAATTCCATGTTGACTCCCCGTAAATGGCTAAGGCCAACTAGGTAGGATAGGGAGAGGAAGAACATAGAGAAACCCATCACTAGAATAACTAGCAGCAATCCGCCCCTAGTGTATCGTTCCTTAAGCGATACTTTAATGATCTTTGAAATTATTCCAGCATCCATTCTTAACCACTCATTATTCTAGCGACTACTTCCTCAATTCTCTCATCTTCCCTGGATAACGCTGCCAATTCACTCATTGAGCCACTCCATATTGCGTGCCCCCTATTTATTATCAGAACAGAGTCAGCTAATCGCTGGGCTATGCTCATTATATGGGTTGAGACAAGTATTGTGGCTCCTCCTGAATGCATTGATTTAAGAAGTTTAATGACTCGCTCCTGTGTAGGTATATCTAAGTAATTAAGCGGTTCATCCAGCAAGAGAACCTTGGGGTCATGAAGAATGGCTAAACCTATCGCCACCTTCTGCCTATTGCCCCTGGAGAGCCTGGATACAGCCATGTTCTCGTACTCCCTCAACTCCAACTCATCCAGCAAGTAATTGATCCTATCCAGTAGGAAATCCTTACTGAGCCTCCTTAGGGCTCCCACGTACTCCATGTTTTCCCTGACTGTTAACGTGAGGAAGGGGGATGCATCCTCAGGCAAGTAACCCAATACCGCTTTCGCATTAAGTGGATCCCTGAACATATCTATCCCATTTATGAGGACTGAGCCAGAGTCCGGACGAAGAAGACCAGCCAATATTCTAAGTGTAGTAGTTTTTCCGGCTCCGTTTGGACCGATTAACGCTGATGCGGCTCCACATGGAACCTTCACAGAGAGGCCATTTAAGGCCACGGTGGATCCATAACTCTTCCGAAGATCAACGGCATCGATGCACATAACTCAATGTGGCTAAATCAACTATTTATTAATGCTTTCTCGGCTCACTTATCGAATTGCGATTATTTTAGCGTAGGCTGCCCCATCATCACGGCCGAGAGCCTCTACATGAGAAAGGTGGATCTTCAGTAATATTTATATGTGCGTTACCATTTAGTGGACACGCAATTAGATTCCATTTCAATATTCTATTTCGAAATAATGCTCAAGAGAGCTCATTGGCCAGCTGGGGATGGCGTTAATTGCTTGGTTTCCAAGTAATTCAGGAGTGATTTTCCCTCATAGGTTAAGAGAATGTTTTCGACTAAGTTCTTCAATTCATCATTATTACAATCACACCTAGTTCTAACAGCTATTAATTCTCGCCTAGATTTGCCCTCGTATCCCACTAACTCTACTTCCCTTCCATTAATTGACTCTCGGCAATACAGCATCTTGCCATGATCATTTATCTCCAGCTCCGTTGTGATGGGGTAACTCCACTCATTTACTATATCTATTTCAATTAGGTCCCCAATCTTTACTCCAATTCGCTCATTGTTGGCGTAAATTATGTTAACACCATCATCACTCGGCCTCACCTCTATCCTCAGCACATTGGTTTAGTGATTAACCTAGTTTTAAGGATATTGCTAATTTTTCGATGAAATATCCCTCGTGTGGATCTAGATTTGGATGCGGCTCCCCAAAAAGTAATAAAAGGGCGAGGCTTATTGATGCGTGTTAGGGATGGTTTTTGATTTACTGCATCCTAGGGTTAGGGAGGTATTAGGTGAGTTGGGGTATAGGGAACCCACCGAGGTTCAGTCGCGCTCCATTCCACTAATCCTCAACGGCGATAATGTGCTCATCTCAAGCCCCACGGGCAGTGGAAAAACCGAGGCCGCGGTTCTCCCCGTGGCTTCCCGCATATTGGAAAGAGGGGGTAATCAAGGGATTCACGTTCTCTATATAACTCCCATGAGGGCATTGAATCGGGACTTGTTGAGCAGATTAGAGCGGTTATTCACCGCGTTGGGGCTTCGAGTTGGGGTGAGGCATGGGGATACGCCTCAGCGGGAGAGGCAGAGGCAGAGGATGGAGCCGCCTCACATGCTCATAACTACTCCCGAGTCCCTTCAATTTCTTTTAATAAATAAATCCATGAGACGATGGCTAAGGGAAATAAAGTGGGTGATAATAGATGAGGTTCATGAATTGATAAACGACAAGAGAGGAATACAATTATCCCTCGCACTGGAGCGATTAGTTAATTTAAGCGGCGAATTTCAACGCATAGCTCTCTCCGCATCAATAGGCAACTTGAATCTAGCTGCAGAGTACGTAGGCGGCTCTAGACCTATGAGAGTTGTTTCCCTATTAGCCACCAAGGAAATGCATCTAAGCGTTAAGAGGCCAAGCGAGTCACCGGATGCTCCCCGAGAGACGACTCCCGACTCCTATGGTAGGCTCCTTGCCTTGAACGAATTGATAAGAAACGGCAATGGCGTGGTCCTCGTATTTGCGAATACTAGGGACACAGCTGAATTATTGGGAAGCAGATTAAAGGGCTTATTCGGCTTAAATGTCGAGGTTTATCACGGCTCGCTTAGCCGTGAGCGCAGGGAAGGCGTTGAGAAGTTAATGCGGAGCGGCGATATTAATGCTGTTGTCACCACGTCAAGCCTGGAGCTCGGCATTAATGTGGGAAGGATAAGCAGCGTTGTTCAGTACATGAGCCCACGTCAAGTGGCTAGACTCATTCAACGCGTGGGGCGAAGCGGTCATGGAATTGGATTAATGTCGAGGGGCACCATAATAGCGGGGGACATGGATGACTACTTGGAGTCCATCGTTATCGCCGCTAATGCTAAGAGGGGCAAACTAGAGAAGGACATAGAGTACCACGTGGGGGCTATGGATGTCTTGGCGCATCAAGTTGTTGGGATGATAATGGATGCCCGCGCCGATGGGAGAAGCGCCACATTAAGCGAATTATATGAGACGACGATAAGGGCGCACCCCTATCATGGCATGGAACTAGACGATTTCCATCGCTTAATTGATTTTCTAGTGAACAGGAGATTAATTGGCGTGGATAATGACGTTGCCTATCCCAGGAGGGGCTCCATTAAGTACTATGTGGAGAATGCATCCATGATACCTGATGAACTGCATTACTTAGCGATAGACTATGTGACTAATAAGGCGGTGGGCGAGTTAGACGAGGAATTCGTGTCCACAATTGAGCCTGGCACCAAGATAATTCTCTCGGCTAAGCTATGGAATATCCTATCCATAAATAGGGATGAGGGCAAGGTGTATATGGAGCCCGCGACCAGCCTTAATGGGGCTCTCCCAGCATGGATAGGAGAAGAAATACCGGTTCTTCCTCAAGTCGCTCGGGAGGTCTGTGAGTTAAGGGCTAAACTTGTAATGGATGGCGTGAAGGCCATTAGGGAGTACGTGGGGAGTGATGTTGCCATTAATGAGGATGACTTGAGGCGATTAGGGGAAGAGCTTGAGGATATTGGGGGCGATGTGCCATCACCGCATAAAGTGGTGGTGGAGGTCGGCGCTAAGGCTATGGTGATTCACAGCTGCGGCGGCAGCAAGGGGAATGAGGCGCTTGGGTTATACCTATCAAGGTACTTATCCCAGAGATTCATGGTTAGCGTGGGGTATCGTGCGGATCCTTATAGGGTATTACTGATTCCGGCCCGCCCCATACCTGCCGATGCCATTAAAGCAGCGTTAAGTGCTGAGGCGGAGGAGGTGAGGCGGAGGATTTGGGAGGGGATTAGAGCTAGTCGATTATTCAGGTATAGATTCATTCACGTCGCGCGAAGATTCGGCGTATTGCCGCGTGGCCCCGTTGATGTAAATATATCCCGATTAGCGGAGGCGTATAGGGGAACATTACTTGAGGATGAGGTAATCAAGGAAATAGCGATAGATAAGCTTGACATTGCTGAATTATTGAACCTAATTAATGGCATCAGGAGCGGCTCCATTGATATAGTCATAAAGCAAGTAACGGAGTTCAGCCCGCTTGCGCTTCCAATAATAGAGATAGAGGGCTTGGACTTCGCAATAGATGAGGTGCCCCGCTCTGCTTTGATGGATATAGTGAAGAAGAGAATAATGGAGAACGAGGTCACCCTCATCTGCATGAAGTGTGGATGGAACTTCACAGCCAAAATCAAGTATATTAACGAGAACTCCTTGCGATGCCCTAAATGTGGGTTAAGAACTATATCCATGCTTAAATATAGGGATGAGAAGCTTGATTATGCCATTAAGGTGATCAATAAGTTCCGCGGCAAGAAGCCTTTAGCTCCTCAAGAGAAACAGTTTCTAGAGGTTCTTAGACAGCGATCCCTAGTCATACTTCAATTTGGCCTCAAGGGATTAATAGCATTAGCATCTCACGGCGTCGGCTCTTCTTCGGCGATACGGAAGGTTTTGGTAAAGGCCCATAACGAGGAAGAGCTTTACGCATCAATAATGGAGGCAGAGAGGGAATACGTGAGAACAAGGCTGTTTTGGGACAATTAACAGCCGCAGTACTGCGGAATTAGGCAAGGTTTCAAGCAGTGCATGTCCCTCTTCTTGATTCTTAAGATGGGATTGTACAGTAATATTTATATATGCGTTACCATTTAGTGGACACGCAATTAGATTCCATTTTGGTATTCGAAATAAGGCTTAAGAAAACTCACTGGCCAACTGGGGATGTAGGGAATAGATTGTTCTGAATGATTTAGTTAAGGAGTGTTCTAGGCATTTCCATCCAGGGAAATCGGTTACCGAGTCTCATGGTAATGCTAAGAAGCTAAGAGGTGAGCTACCCTGGCCCTAAAGGGGCGAGGTTTTCCGCTCCATTTAAGTCCTCAATTATAAATGATCTTAAGTTCCTAGTGGATTGGTGGATTCGCCATGTGGGCGGCCCGCCCCTCTAGGTCCCAAACCCGTATTAATTCATTTAGTTTGGCCATTCGTTCCCCGCCCACTATCCCCGTCTTTATGAATGGGGCCTGGAATCCCAGCGCTATGTGGGCCAGCAATTCCTTCTCAGTGTCCCCTGATCTATGCGACACTATAATCGTATACCCGTTTTCCTTGGCTAACTTAACAGTCTCATTGGCTCTGCTTAGTGTTCCTACTTGATCTACCTTTATTATTATGCCGTTCCCCGCTTTTCTCTCTATTCCTTTCCTTAGCCTGGATGAATTGGTTACGAATATGTCATCCCCGACTATTAGGCACTTATCGCCGAGGGTTGCCCTTAATTCGGCGAATCCCTCAAAATCCTCCTCATGCACTGGGTCCTCAAAGTAAACTATTCCGTATTTCTCTATTAGTTGCTTTATGAGATCTATGTGCTCCCTCGCGGTTCTCTCCTTGCCTTCGCTCCTATAAACGTATTTTTCTCCGTTCCACATGCCAGATGGTGCGGCATCAATGCCTATGCCTATTGGGAATCCCTTCTCGCCCATTTTTTTCTTCACTATCCCCGATAATATATCCAATGCCTTTGTCGTGGATATCTTAGCCGTCCACGCCCCCTCATCATTCTTGCCTCCAGCAAATGTTGGGTCCTCCTTTATTAGTTCCTTGCCTACCTCCCTATGTATCTCCAAGTTAGTGCTAATGGCTGTATAGATGTCCGGCGCACCATATGGTATCACGAGGAACTCTTGGAAATCGGGTCCCAGGTCCCTTGAGTGCTTTCCTCCCCCAATCACGTTACTGACCGGGTATGGGAAGGCGGTGGCAAAGGACCCGCCCAAGTATCTATAGAGGGGGATATCCAAGTAGTTCGAGGATGCCACGGCCGTCGCTAATGACGTAGCGAATGCCGATGCTCCCCCTATCCTGCTGAAGTTTGGGGTTCCATCTATTTCCTCTAGCCTTGAATCTATGTCTCCCTGGCTTAATGCATTCATGCCTATTAATTCGGTGGCCACCCACCTCCTATACACGTCTATTGCGGCATCTATGCCCTCCGTTGGTAGAAATTGGGCTTCATGTTTTCCCTTGGATGCGCCGGCCGGCGCAATGGCTGTTCCAATTGCCCCGCTTTCTAGGATTAATTCCACCTCAACCGTGGGATCACCCCTGCCGGTGAAGGCTTTCCTAATTATTGCATCATCTATCGCAGACACTTGCCGCTGTGTTTGCTTCCCTTATTTAACTTTTTGGGATTAGGCGAGCTACCCCCGCGCCCTAAAGGGGCGAGTTTTGTCGTTCGTTTTATCATGGGGTAGATTTATTAAGGCACCCAGTACGGTTTGCCAAGAATGGCTACAGACGTCAAGTTTGAATCATTATCTCCATCGGAGTGGTTTAGGCGCAACAAGGAGTTGGCAGGCTTTGCGAACCCGTCTAGGGCGCTTTATCAAGCGGTTAGGGAGTTAATAGAGAATGCCTTGGATGCCACGGAGACGTTCGGCATCCATCCATTCATAAAGGCCTACATGAAGTATGCGGAGCGAGAGAATTGGCTCTCCATTTATGTGGAGGATAATGGCATAGGAATACCCAAGGATGAGATTCCAAATGTATTTGGCCGAGTCTTCTATAGCTCCAAGTATAAGGTGAAGCAGCATAGGGGCATCTTTGGTCTAGGCGCTAAAATGGTCATATTATATGCCCAATCCACCACGAATAAACCAATAACAGTGATCAGCGCGCCCCTGGGCTCTGACAAGGTATATAGATTCGATATAATGATAGACACGCTGCATAATGACCCCCTCATAAAGCACCAGGAGGAGTGGGATAACAAGTATAAGTGGCATGGTACCGCGGTTCATGTGGTGATGGAGGGCGATTGGCTTAAGGCGAAGCATAGGGTGGAGGAGTACATTAAGAGGGTCGCCATGGTTGCCCCCTACGCCGAGATACATGTGAAAGAGCCCGACGGCGGTGTGATCAACATAGAACGCGTCACATTAACTCTACCCACGCCACCCAAGGAGGGATTGCCTCACCCCAAGAGCATCGATATAGAGGTGGTTAAGCAATTGATATCTAGAAACGGCGACTCCCCCCTGGCCGAGTTCCTGGTGGATAACTTTGATGGTGTTGGGGACGAGACTGCGATCAACTTCCTGAAATCGATTGGAATAGATTCCTCTAAGAGCGTGAAGGAGCTAAGCATGGATGAAGTAACTCACTTGGTCACCAAGATGAGGGAATTCAATGAGTGGAGGAGACCAAGGGCGGATTGGTTAAGCCCAGTTGGCGCGGAGTTATTGGAGCAAGGCATTAAGAAGATTTTGGAGCCGGAAGCGGTCTTCGCCACAACTAGGAAGCCCTCCTCATACTCGGGCAACCCATTCATAGTTGAGGCAGCCATTGCGTGGGGAGGAAAAATAGAGCCCAGCGATAGGCCCGTAATATATAGGTTCGCCAATAAGGTTCCCTTGCTATATGATGAGGGAAATGATGTCGTGCGCCACGTCGTGGATGAAGTGGATTGGAACCTGTATAAGGTTAAGTTCCCAGCGCCCCTCGTGGTTGTGGTTCATATTTGCTCCACTAAGATACCCTACGCCAGTGCCGGGAAGGAAGCCATAGCTGACGTGCCGGAGATAGAGAGCGAGGTGCGGCTGGCCATTAGGGAAGTCGCTAGGAGGCTCAGGGTATATTTATCCAGGAAGGAGAAGGAGAAGGAGGCAATGGTGCGTTACGCCATGTTCACCATGTTCTCAAGGGAAGTGGCATCCTCAATAGCGTCTATAATTGGATTAAGGGAGGATCAAGTGCTTAATAAATTGAAGAAAATAATCTCAAGAAAGATTAAATACCTAGAGGCCATTGAGGAGGTGGAAGATAATGCAGAGCAGCAACAGCAGGGCGAAGCCTAGATCCGAGGTCCTCAAGATAATGGAGGGCCTCGCACAAGAGCTCTATGCCCAGATAGAGAGAGGCGAGGAACCCGTCCTGGAAATACCGTCAAGAACCCTGAGCAATACGGTGTGGGATGAAAAGAGGCGGATCGTTGTCTTGGGGCCGGAGAAGTTGAAGCGGCGATTACTGGATATGAAGGAGTCCAAGAGATTCATGCAGACCATTTTGATGCTCAAGTTAATAGTATCATCCATACGGGAAGGGGTTTACCCCACTATAAGGGATCTATACTATAATGGAAAGCACACAATAACCTTCAGGGTACCCAACGCGGGTACAATTAGGGAGAATACGTGGGATGATCAAGCCGAGTCTAATGCGGCGATAGAGGACTTGGAGGTTGGGTTAAACGTGCTTAGGGAGGAGATGGGCCTCTCCGCCGATGTCAAGGGCAAGGTGGTCGGCCCAATAATTGTTAGATCCAAGGGATTTGAGATAGATGCCACGAGGATGGGGGACACGGCGCTGGGTCTTCCCCCTAATCCCGATGAGCTTGATATAGTTAAGATAGAGGCATCATATGTCCTGGTGGTGGAGAAGGATGCAATATTTCAGAGGCTTAATAGGGAGGGCTTCTGGAATAAGGAGAACGCCATATTGATAACTGCTAGGGGAATGCCGGATAGGGCCACTAGGAAATTCGTGAGGAGATTGAATGAGGATTATAAATTGCCCATCTACGTGTTGACCGATAGTGATCCGTATGGTTACTATATTTACTCCGTGTATAAATCGGGCTCCATAAAGCTCAGCTATGAGTCGGAGAGACTGGCCACGCCTAATGCTAAATTCATCGGCGTAACTACTTCAGATATAATTAATTACAAGATATCCAGTGATTACGTCATTGCCGCTAATGATAGGGACATAAAGAGGGCTGAGGAGTTAATACGGTACCCATGGTTCCGGTCGGAGGCATGGAAGAAAGAAATAAATCTATTCCTGAAGATGAAGAAGAAGGTCGAGATAGAGGCCCTCTCAACGCATGGCTTAAGATTCCTGCATGATTACCTGCTTGAGAAGATACATGGGGGAAAATGGATAGAGTAATCATTGCAAAGGGAGCGGAGGCCATCCTCTACCTAGAGGACTGGCTCGGTTTAAGGGTTCTAGTGAAGGAGAGGGTGAGGAAGCCCTATAGGCTAGAGGAAGTGGATAAACGCATTAGGCTGAGGCGCACAATTAATGAGTCCCGAAACATGATAATCGCATCAACGCTGGTTCCCGTTCCTGAGATCTATGATGTGGATATTTCCCGATTCATAATAAGAATGAGGTACATAAATGCGCCGAGATTAATGGATCTGTTGCCCGCGAGAAGTGATTTGCTTCAGTTATTTGCGAAGTACTTGGCAATACTGCACTTAAACGGCATCATGCATGGAGACCCCACTCCCGCGAATGCATTAGTGAGCAGCGACCTCTATATTATAGATTTCGGGCTCAGCGCCAAAATGCCTGGAAACACCCTATCCGTGGAGGAAGCCGCCATAGACCTCAACATCTTGATGAAATCCTTGGAAAGCAACAACATGGCAGAGTTAACTCAAGTAGCCGTGGATGCCTACCAAGGAGAACTAGGTTCCCTCGGTGTTTCTGTGATCAATCAAGTGAAGAAAATGAGGAAAATGGCAAGATACCAGCTCAGGGGCATTCAATGATGTATTCGGCCCCCCTTCCCTAATGGCCTAGCCAAGTTTATGCCCCTCCATATGGAGGGGCTCGTGGGCTTACCCCTAATTGACCTCAGCATAGATGAGGTACCAACGCTCTGTTCATCTTCTGTTTCTAATTAGTAATTATAATAAATAAAGCGGTAAACAGCTGCATCAACCGTTTGCCCCTACGCTCTCATTTCGCTCATTTTATATTCACTCACGATCGAGTGCAGGGACTTAGCCCTCGGCCACCTGCCCGACTTCAAGGTAGGCGGGTCATGGATCCCCGTCGAGCCCAACGGCACGAGGCTCCCACCCTTTTGGGCAGAGCCCACATCGGCATGGGAGTTCATCAATAAAAAGCAAGAATATAAAAAGATTTCTGTTAATATGAAAAAGGATTCAGCCCTAATAAACATACTAGTTTGTGGGGCAGACTACGTGTAGTGCTTATATAGTTGTGAATAACTTCAGCCTATGCCCAGCAAGTGCGGGAAGTGCGCAGCGATCGTGGGCATAATAATCGTTCTCCTGACATACGGTCTTCTCCACATGAGCAAGCATCATGCAGCCAATCAATCAAGTTCCCCATTCCCAATCCCCTTCAACGGAACCGTTTACCTAATTGGTCCTCCCTCTCTCGGGGTAGAGCTATCCTCAGCTGGATTCCCCAATCATAGGCAAATCAATGCCTCGAGTCTCAGGAACGTGCCCCCCAGCTCCGTGGTGGCCGTGGACTGGGGATACTTGGCGAGGCTCGGCAATTCCTCCATACGCGGCTACTTGGGGCTCCTCCTCAAGAACCACGACTTCATAATTATTGGGGTGAATGGGAGCGATGCATTGGCGGCGGAGATAGCCCTAGTCAATGCCTGGAGGGAGGCATTCAACGCCAGCGTGGCTGTGGTGCCTTGGGCCGGCAATGGGGATTACGTGGTTGCGGCGGCCATGGGGAATAGGGACTTAATGATTGGGCCCGCCGCCATCAATGACTTGGGGATCAAGAGATACGAGTGGAGCGAATTCATGGCCGCTGCAACAGAGCCCGCCCCATCGCAACTGTTTGAATTACCTGAGCCAGCGCTTCAATCACTCCCATCCTCAACCACGGGCTCCGACGTATGCGAATACATGGCTGGCAGTAGCGCGTTTTCCGGCCAAGTCGATATTAATGGCAACAGTTATTTCTTTTTCACGGGTCCATATTATATCTATGATAATCAGTACGGGATCGATACAGATACGGAATACTATGCGGATTTCTGCATAGCGATAAATGGCCATGTTAGCATCATTGCATTCAATGGAATTCAGTATCCATATATACCAGGCAATACTTGGACTTGGGTCTGGGCTAAGCCTGGTTCAGGGGCTGGCTTGAATTGGTTATCCTCTTACCAGGATTATTACTCATCATATGAGTGCGCCAAGGGCGTGGTGACGCCCGACATGGCCTCGGTTTGCCCGATAAACGGCGTAACATTCACTGGGTGGGGGGCTTGGTGGGGCTACTCTCCAACGCCAATACAGGTCCAAGAATCATATGATGTGGGTATAGGCATAAGGGCCTCCGGCATTGGTTTCACGAGCGGAGTTAATATTATTGTTCCGCCATCAACTATAACAATATATACGGAGCCCGCGGCGGGGCCAACAATTAACTTTACGTGGGTTCTGCAGCCTAGTACTTCTTACGTTATGGAGCCTAATTCGTTGGATACGGCTACATCTAATTATTTTATAGTGAATGGGGCTGGGACGTGGTATCCATCTTCCTTCGTTGAGTTAGCCATCCCCATGGGGGTCTCCGCCAGCGTGAATACGGGCGGCTGGATGGGATGCGCTAATGAGTTGGCCTCGTTCCGCATGTATTGGCTGATTTTCTATCCGCAACCGCCGCCCACCTTAATTCCATACTATCACATAATTAATAATTATATGTATGGGTGGCGTTTCACATGTACGGGGAGTGGGTCACCTCCCCAATCGCCGCTTCCACAATTTGGTTAATTTCCCCTTATTGGTTCTTGGTTCAGCTTGACTTTGCCTTTATTCTCATTTAATTCCTTGTTAGTGGATGGTTTATTGCTGGAAAAGATTTAAATACGAGTAATTTTTTTGTTACACTGATGGAAATGTATGGAAAAGAAGGGGTTGGAGGAGTTGGCCTCCATAATGGATGGCCTAGGCCATCCGTTAAGGCTGAGGATAATAGCTATACTGGCAATGAATGGTCCGCTCTATCTATCGGATATAGCGAAGAGATTGGGAGTGAGCCGGGCCCTGGCGAAGGTTCACTTAGTGAAACTGCAGAAAGCCGGTCTCGTAAAGAGCAGGGTTCAATTAGTGGAGGGGGAAGCGAAGGCATTGAGGTACTACGAGTTAGTGGACTTCAACTTAACGATAAATCCACGCATTATAATGGACTTGGTGGGTGGTGAAGATGAACAATAGTAAATATAATGCAAGCTTCATAATCATCACTGCAATAGTGTGGGCGGCGGTAACCATAAGCGTGGTGGCCATGGCCATATATGCGGGAGTCACGGGCATAGTGTTTGCCTTTGTAGTGTTAATAGTTGCGGTCACCTCATGGAGCCGCGTAGTTAGGGAGAAGGGGCGCACTGAACCAGACGTGGATAAGGCAATAGATGCGTTAAACAAGCAAATACAGTTGCTCAGCGATAAGATAGAGGAGCTCAGGAAAGAGCTCCAGGCATAGGTATGAGACCGGAAGTGAGGGCTGCAGCGATAATATCAATAATCATAATTGCCTCATTCATTGCCATAACATTGCTTCATGCGCATCCATTAGGGGCAACCATAACTAAGACCTTTAATTCACAGCTTAACGCATCCTCCTCCATCTATGTTTATAGCAATGGGTTGATCGGCAACCTGACTATAACATCTTATTCCGGGAACCTCCTCGAGTTAATTGAGGTTAAGCGTTCAATACTATGCCCGCCTAATTATGTTGTTTCCTCCATTAATGTGAGGCGGGAAAGCGTGGAGTTGCGGTTCTCCACCAATAATCAATTTTATTGGTGGCCAAGTTGGTTATGCTCTGTTAAATTCATCGTGCTAGTGCCGCATCAACGGTTAATCAAATTGCTTTCAGTAAATGGAACCAATGGATTAATTAATATGCGTGGAGCCTCGGCCAGCATAATTAGGATAGCATTAGTGAATGGCTTGGGGCTCCTGGAGTCGATAAATGCCACGGACCTCCAAGCATCTATGGTTAATGGCGTGATAATTATGAATAATACTAATGTGTCGCTCGCCGATGTGGCTGTAACTAATGGAGTTATAAATTCCACATTACCAATTGGAAATAAGTATTCCCTATCGGCGATAAAACTAACGACAAGTCTCGCCCTCAAGGGCGGGGAGGAGGTCAGCAACGGCGTCATTAACTTAATGACATCAACTAATGCATCGATCTCGGTAACCATCGTTAACGGCAAATTAATTATGGCTCGGCCAGGAAATAGAAATGTATTGGCTGGCTCCATTCACGTGGTGGAGGAAGGAACGAAACCCATCATTACAATTAATGCGGTCAATGGCGCGGTCACAATAAATGAGCCTTAACCCATCGCTCTATGAATCTGTCTGGATCCCTCTAAGCACTGCTAGGAGGGTCTCAACATCTTTAACCGCATTATCTATCACCATGTATTCATTAGGGGAATGCGCGGTCTCATCAATGGTCATCCAGACCGCGGTCGGTATGCCTAGTTCCCTCAAGTACTTGGCATAAGTCCCTCCTCCAATGCCTATGGGCGTGGCAATTATTCCCCTCGTTTCCCGTAATGCATTGGCCAGCATTGATACAACGGGGGAATTCGGGGAAGTTGGTTGGCTTGGGTCCTCCCTATTAACCACATCGACCCTGGCCTTGCAGCCGTAAATTGAGCAGAATGATTCGGCCAACCTCTTGACGTCTTCCAGAACATCATTCACCCTATAGGTTGGAAGTATCCTGCAATCGAAGTAGGAAACATCGGTGCCCGGTATAGTGTTAACGTTGTCCACATTCTTCTCCCTCCTAGTTGGTTCAAATGTTGATGTGGGTGGGTCAAATGTGGGATCAACCGCGTTGTATCGTTCATGTAGGAATTGATCTATTTCCAAGGCCAGCCTCATGCCTAGCCTCGCCGCGTTCAATCCCTTGCCCGGCGTACTAGCATGCGTCTGCCTTCCCTCCACGCTCACGCGCAGCCATAGTATTCCCTTCTCCGCCACCTCTATCTTAGATCCATCAGGACTACCGGCGTCAGGCACTATAACTAGGTCGCTGGGCTTTATTAGGTTGGGCTCCACTTTAAGGATGTGTTGAATGCCGTACTTAGATCCAACCTCCTCATCGCTTGCCAATATTAGGCCAACCCCACTCAATCCCTCATCCCTGGCCGACTCAGCCAAGAGTATTCCCTCCACTATTCCTTGTCCATCATCCTCAACCCCCCTCCCATATATCCTGTTCCCCTCCACAGTTGCCTGGAATGGAGGGTACCTCCATAGCGCGGGATCCCCCTCCGGCACCGTATCCATGTGAGCAATCACCCAGAGGGTTTTCTCGCCCTGGGTTCGCCCCTTGGCTCTGGCAATTATGTTGGGCCTAATTCCTCCCTTAGCCCTTGGATCCGGTGCATCTATTCTCCTTACCTCATCAAAGAACGGCTTTATATATTCCTGCAAGAAGATCGCTCTATCCAATTCCCCCTCGCCCCCGTTTTCCGGCGCTAAGGCCTTAATGGGTATCATTTCCCTCATTATTCTGATCACATCTTCCCGCAACCTATCTTTATCCATACGCTGGGAGCAATGTATCAATAATAAAACATTTCCGCTTCAATTAAATAGTGAGGCAAAATGATGGCTAGAATGGAAGCTCAGTAGGGAACTATTATGGATCCCACATCGCTCTTGCCGGCTAGAACGGATTCCAAGGCATTCGGGTTCTTTCCATCTATTATGTACATACTTATTCGGCTCCTCTTCATTATGGAGAGCGCCCATTTATCTATTAACTCGTATGTGCCAGCTATTATGTTGGCGCTGTGCTCCAGTATTTTCTCCACATCGCTTATCGTCGCTTTAGGTATTCGTGTGGCCGTGGGATCAATCATGGGATCCCGCGCATATAATCCGTCTATATTCGCGCAATTTATTATGGTTGGTATGCCCAAGTATTCGGAAACCAGGGTGGCGACCATAGTGGTCGATTGACCCGGCTGGAGTCCCCCCATCGCTATGAAACCGGTGCTGCTCCATGCCCTCCCCGCCTCCTCTAGGCTGGTCACAACCGTTGGATATATTCCTCCTCCCCTCCTATTAATCGCGTGTATTAATAACATGGCATTCAATCGGCTTGCCTCGATGCCCAACATATCGTTGGCTGCCTCGCTTAATGATAATTGTCTCCCCATCTCTATGTATCGCCTCGCAGTGTCTCCACCCCCAGTCACTATAGCTATTAGCGTGCCCCTTTTCCTGAACCCAGTCACTATATCCACATACCTCGATATATTATTTACATCATTGAATACTCTGCCGCTTAGCTTTATGGTGACTAAATCCATGGGATTTTTATGAAAGTACCAATATTTAACTTTAGAGGGAAAAAGGGTACTGGATTATCGGATTGCAGTGAGGCTTTGAATTAATTTAGGGATGCGAATGGGATTATTTTTAAAATATATAGGGATTTTGATTTTTAATTATCTATATTTGTTTGCTCACTATGGCTCTATCTTTCCGATGGATTTCCTGATGGTCTTGCCGTTCGGGCACTTGAATAGCCCTATCACGACGCCTTTCCTGCCCTTGGGCGCCAGCGTCCATACCTTTATTGGCTTTAGTTTAGTGATGCGTCCATCACACTCCACATCGTATTCCTTTTTCTGATAGTCTTGTAGGTTGACCGGCATGTTTGGTCCGAATTATTATTAATTGAGCCAGTATATAAGTGGTTAATGTGGTTTAAATGGTAAAATACATAATTATATTTCTCTTTTTACAGGAGTAATTAACATTATTGATGATGATTTCTATTTAATATTAGCAATGTTTTTATTCTTTAAGAGAAATAACGGCTTAGTGATGAGAGGCCCAAGCCCCAATATCGTGACGAGGCCAAGCATTATTGGAATCGCTGAATCCTTGGGATGGAAAAGGAAACATTTATTAACCCATATTCCACAAATAACTTCGAACGAGGCGATTTGAACGGCGGAAAGAAGAACGTATGGGCGCAGAGGCCCACCAAGACGAAGAAATCTACCCAAGCCCGTTAATGAGGGCGACGTAGTGGAAGTGGAGGTCGTTGAGACCTCCCGCAAGGGGGATGGAGTGGCGAAGGTAAACGGCTTCATAATCTTCGTCCCCAACACCAAGCCAGGGGATAAAGTTCGCGTAAAGATCTCCAAGGTAGGCCGATCCTACGCTGTAGGCGAGGTCTCCTCGGAGGAACCCACTGTGAACGCGGGCTCTCCCCAGGCCGATGAGGACGAGGAAGACGACGAAGAAGAGGAAGAGTGACTCCACGCTTCTTCTCCCTATAAAATAAGCCATAATCTAATTTATTCAGTCATATAGACAAAGTTTAAATAATTAATGATTTAAAGATCGATCAGTGATGACCACTTCTGATGACGATGGGTGAGATAGCCATGCCCCAGACTGAGCAAATTAACCGAGTGCTTTCCTATAAGTCTTCAATGAATTATCTATTATCGCCTTCTCGCACTCCGCAACATCGCTTGTTCCCAAATTGATTAATTCATAATCCATGGAATTCATCTTGAGCGCATTCAGGTTGATCCAAATTACCTTAACCAAGTAATTATCCAGAGTAGTTGCATCCAGCTTAATTAATTGAGTTGAGTTATATGATAATATCGCTGTCCCGCCATCTATGCTTAACTCGATATCGTTGCTGGTAATTAATTGCTTGACTTGGGGACCCGGCATGAACACATTGATGTAGCTCGCCTCGCCGCTGGATAATGATGTCATCGCTACATCATCAGCCTTGGGCATCCTATTCAAGCCCTTCCTCAGTAATGATACGTAGGCGTCGGCTATATCCTCTAGGGGCACCTTCGGCGCATCTATGGCGAAATATATTGTTAACTTAATGCCGGCCTCCACATCTATTGCCACTTCATCCCTCTGTATCCACTCCTCCAAGGACTTTGTTGGTTTAGGGTATTCCCAACTCATCTCCATGTATCTCCGTATGCTTTGCTTGTTTAGGTACACTATGCGCTCATCCCCACTGCCTAGGGCTGGATCCTTGCACGTTATAGCTATATTGCCTCCCCCATCGCTTATCTCCACGCAATCCTCGAACTCCTCGAACCTGACACTATTTATCTGAAGCCTCTGTTGTTGAGCCACATTAAACAATTTATTTAATTCATTAGTTGAAATAACGTACTCCAGGTACTTTCCATCGACTCTATAATCATATAGGTCAGGCGGATGGGACTCTATTATGTCGGTTATCGTGAGTGACCTAATGCGGCCTGTGGCTAATGCTCTTTGAATGAATGCCTCCTTTACTAATTCATCCGTTACCTGTATTAACCTTATCTTGATTAATACTAGTTCCATACTTATGTTAATTGAACGCTGTGGGAAGTTTTAAAACTAATCGTATATGAGTGGCTTAATGATTGATCCCCGGTCCTTTGAGTCATTAATGGATTCGGCCATAAAGGAATTAAGGCGGCTAGGCCCATTGATTCACATAAATGCGAAGAATGTATTAGTGCTAGGCGACTTGCATGGAGATCTAGACACGCTTAACACGATCATTTCGAATTATGGGTTGGATCGACCGCGATATATCGCGCTTGGGGATTACGTTGATAGGGGGGAGAAGCAGATAGAGACCCTTTATCGTATCCTGGAGTTATTCATGGATGGATCCCTCATTCCGCTCCGGGGAAATCATGAGTCTCGCCTAACCAGTTTTGATTATGGATTCGCGGATGAAGCTCTACATTACTTGGGTAACGAGTTATTCAAGCGAGTTCTGGATGAGCTTTTCCCGAGCTTCCCATACGCCGCGGTGCTGAACGATAGCTTCTTCCTGGTTCACGGCGGCATACCTAATCCAGTGCCCAAGATAAGTGAAATAGAGAAGTTGCCTCAGCCAGATAAGGATCCCATGAATCCAATTGCTTTTCAGTTACTATGGAATGATCCGGCCGAGATAAGCGGCTATGCGCAGAACCCAAGGGGGCCCGGAATATATTTGTTTGGGAAGGATGTTACTGAGAGATTCCTTCAACTCAATTCATTGACGGCCGTTATAAGGGGGCATGAGTTCTTCACCGAGGGTTATCACTTATATCACGGCGTGAAGGTGATAAGCATATTCACGTCTAGGGGAGGCATTTATAGCGCGTCGAAGCCAAAGATTCTATCTGTGTCCGAGGATGGGGTTGAGTTAATCGATGTGGGGGTTCGCAGCATCATTATTAAGATAATGCCGGAAATGCTTGGTGGATCCCTGGAAATGAAAAAGAACGAGTGATTTTTTTAGGGATCACTGAAACTCCTTGACGTATATATTAGTGAGGGGCCTGAATCCATACTTCTTATAGAAATTGACCGCTATCTGGTTTTGCGCGGGGAACTCGGCTGATATTAATTGGACTCCCCTCGACTTGAGGAGGGCTATTGCCTTATCCATCATTTGCTTGCCCACTCCCTTCCTCCTCCACTCCGGCATAACGTAGAAATCAGTTATGACGCCCTCTATCGATGGTTCATAGAAGAGCCTGGTCCGTATCTCGGCCACCGCTATTCCAACTACTTCTCCAGCATCCGTCTCCGCTATTAGGAGTAGTTTCCTCTCCTTATTTGATGCACACTCCTCCAGGTACTTCTTGGCGTGCTCTGCAACGTTGCTGCTGACCTTAAATAATGGATCGAATTCCTCATTGAGTCTCTTTAACCTAATTACTAGGTCTATGATTTTCTCCATATCCCTCTCGCCGGCTTCTCGTATGGTTACCATTCACTTCACCTCAACCAACAACTCCTCGGGTATCTGCTTTATAAGGCCTATCTTCATTAATTGATTCAGTGAGTCCCTTGATGAGTCTATTATTCGCTTAGCCCTCTCATACTCCTCATTTCTAGTGGTGCCTCTACGGGCAACCCCTAACTCCACTGCCTTTACGGCGACGGCCGCCGCTGCCCTTGGATATATTTCCCACTCAGTCATGCTGGGTATTATATAGTCCTCATTGATCCCCTTCTCCTCCGCGTACCTCGCTAATTCCTGGGATACTGCTATTATCATTTCATCAGTTATGGTTTTAGCCCTAACATCCAATGCGCCCCTGAAGACGGCGGGAAATATCAGGCTATTATTTACTTGGTTAGGAAAATCGCTTCTCCCAGTCGCAACTATTCTTGCGCCCGCTTCCTTGGCTTCCCATGGCCACATCTCGGGCACTGGATTCGCCAGTAGGAAGACTATGGAGTCCTTATTCATGGCCCTCACCCATTCCTTCTTAACTACGCCCGGTCCCGGGGTTGATGCCGCTATCAAAACATCGGCTCCGCTAATTGCCTCCTCCATTGTCTTGGCTCGCCGAGAGTTTGTTTTCAGGGCTAAATCATACTTCCAGGGATGGCTGAGCATCAAGTGATCCATGTCGCTCCTCTCCGCGTGAAGGGGCCCCTTACTATCCACCAGTATTATATTGCCGGGCCTCGCTCCAGCCGCTATCAAGAGCCTCGCAGTAGCTATATTAGAGGCCCCGGCACCATAAAGCACTATCGTCGTGTCCTCGATCCTCCTATTGGTGAGTTTCAAGGCATTATATAAACCAGCCAAGCTGGCGCCCGCGGTTCCTTGTTGATCATCATGCCACACCGGTATCGCTAAATCTCGTCGTAGCGTGTCAAGCAGGTAAAAGCACTTAGGGGACTCTATGTCCTCTAAATTTATGCCTCCAAAGGATGGCTCTATCGCCTTAGCTACTTGAACGAATTCCTCCTGCGTCTTAACCCTTATTGGCATGGGCATTGCATCAACGCCTCCCAAGTACTTATATATCAAGGCCTTGCCCTCCATGACCGGCATAGCAGCCTCCGGCCCCACCTTGCCGAGCCCAAGCACCCTCGTCCCATCAGTTAATACTACGACAGAGTTCCACCTCCACGTTAAGTCAAATGATTTATCCGGATCCTTTGCTATCTCCAGGGAAACACCGGCCACGCCCGGCGTATAGTAAATGGAGAAGTCCTGAAGGCTTGTCACGGGCACCTTAGGTATTACGGATATTTTTCCACCGTATAATCTCGCCACCTCTATGGATACCTTATACCAAGACTTTGTCTTGTCGGTGCTCATTGACAAACATATAATTACCCAGCTTAATATGCTTTTCGTTAATTAACGCAACAAAAATAACCAATAATCGAATCATTGACCCCCCTCCCAAGAAATTCCCTGTAAGGCGGGTTCTAATTTGTCCATTAATTCATCCATGACCATTGAATTCAACCCCTTATTCTCGAGCAGCACGACATCCACGCCCCTTAATTGCGCGAACCACTTATCATGAGTTATTAAAACCACTCGCCTATACCTCTTCAGCATGTTGATGGACATGCCGGCTATATCCGAGTCAGGTCTCGGGTCGCTTATTATAAGCAAATCCACTCCCCGTAGGGATCCCATCCTCTTCGCTTCCCTCAATATTTTCCCGATGTATATGGCATTGGCGTCGATAATTATTAGGATCCTCCCAAAGTCGCCCCTCAATCTTCCCAAGTAAGTGATGGCCATATCCATATACTTACTGCGCCTGGATTGCTTCCCGACCTTACTCACCATTATGCGGGAACCAATAACCAGCTTTATGCGGGGCCTCATGTAGTGAAGCCTACTTAATAAATCACTTAAGGCGTATCTAATAGGCTTAGTTATCTTCCTCCTGCGGCACTCGCAAACCACGTAGAGTTCATCGTCGGGAAGAACCTCTATGTAAACCCTTTTAAGCCCCACCTCAGCCACAGTGAGTTTAAGGGAATCCACTGAGCCTATACTTGTAAGGTAAGCTAAAAAAATTATCGCATAAAAATAATGAACACCATCACTGGGATTAGGATTCTATTATTATTTATTATTTCATGAAAGCAAATAGCGGAGAAATCCAAGCGGAGAAATATCCCGGGCTCTAGGGGGTTCATGATTGTTTTCGGTCGTGGAAGTGAACATTCATGCTTTGTTTTCTTTTTCCAGGATAATTATGTATGGCACTGAATCCACCGCCAGCACTAGGAGCGGGCCATCCCAATTCAATGAATTCATCTTATTCTTGAAATCCTCAAGTAATACTGCTCTCTTCTGTAGGTAAGCCACTGCCTCGCTTATTATCGCTATCTCCGTATTTCTATTAGCCTTATAATATATCCTCACATTAAATATGTCTTGGCCGCTTGGGTTCTTGAAAACTATCTCTTTATATGCCTCCCTTGAGTGGAGAAGTGATTCCCCAGTATAATTCCTTATTATTGGTTCGAGTCCCCGTATCTCGCGCCTTATTGCCGCTAACTCTTGATCCACGTATTGCCTCAAATCATTAATGTTCTTGAACCGCTTAACGGAGGCATGCATCCAATTAATGGGTTATTTAAAGTATTTAAAAAATTAAGCCCCGAATTTCTCTATTAATTAATTCCCAAATAGTAGTTTGCCTATTATTTTTCTCTCCGCCTTCCGTAGGTAATAGGATATCGTTGGCTTCGAGTAACCCAATTCATTGGCTAATTGATCCATCTTTATTCCCTTCGGCCACGAGTAATACCCCATTTCATAAGCCATGCTTAAGGCCCTCTTCTCCTCTTTCTCCAGGTCATGTATATATAGCTCCCTCATATTTCTCTCCAGTAATTGAGCCACTCCATCGCCATCTATTTTCTCGTAATCCACATACTCAATCCTATTGGTGACGGATACTTCCCGCGTGAATTTCTCCACGGACTCCAAGTTATTGGTCAATAGGCTGAAGAATTCTATGCCAGGCGATGCTATTAATGGAATAAGGGGTAGAATGCCATTGCTTGCCAGGGGCCTCAGCACGCCATGACCCCTCTTTAGTCCAGATATGAAGAGCAAGTTCCCGCTTCTTGGATTCAATAGACTTATCTTGATGAAGTCCTTCCTTAGGCCCCTATATACTTCTTGAATATCTCTCTTCCCGCTTATTCTCATGAAGCTGAGAACGCTATTCACCTCATCATTAACTGGGATTGCTTGCAGGGAGTAAACCGATCCTCGGGACTCCTCCGCAGCGGCGGCAAGCCCACATGAACTACTTATCCTCAACGTTACGAGATACATATAATGTAGACTTTCCTTGATCTTTTTAAAACTGACTACTTCACTATCTATAATAGATGCAGCGATAATATGACAAAGCGATCCCCGCTTAGGACAAAGGATCCATGCCTCAACCCGTTAGGTTTACCTATATTGCGCCTATGCTTCGCATCATGATTATATCCTCATCGCCGTATCCCAGCTCCCTTAATATGGTTTCCGTATCCTCCCCTAATTGCGGCGGGTCCTTGCTGCTGATGGATAACTCGTTCTCTATGGGTAGGAAAGGCACCCTTAATTGCTTGCCCTCGTAATTTACGTTAATCATCTTCATGGATGCGTGGGGATCATTAAGTAGATCCCATGGAGTGTTAAGCACGGCGTAACTTATGCCGGCATCCCTCAGCGTCTTGATCATCCAATTCAATTCGTGTTTAGCTACTTCTCGTGAAATCAATGGTATTAATTCGCCTCTATGCTCATACCTAGACTCATTGGTGGCGTAGAGGGGGGAATCACATACCTCTAGCCTGAATATTTCACAGAACTTCAGCCACTGAGAGTCTGTGGTCACGGCTATGAAGATCTTCTTATTATCAAGGGTCTCGAAGAAGTCGTATATGGCCCACGCGAATCCAGACTCATTAAGTGGAAGCAGCGGCTCCCCTCCCCTGGCTTGATATGAAGCTATGTGCTGCCCCATGAGGAACATCGCTGCCTCGAACAGCCCCACCTCTATGAAGCTTCCCCTACCGGTCTCTCGCCGCTTCAATAAGGCATGTAGGATCCCTATTACGCCCATCATTGCGGCCGCCATATCCACAATGGAGGCCCCCAGCCTCATTGGTTTCCCCCTCAATCCATTCATGTACGCCACCCCAGACTCCACCTCTATTGGGTAATCCAATGCGTTTCTATCCTCATACGGTCCAGAACCGTATCCCTTTATGGATAAGTACACTAATCCCTCATTAGCCTCGCTAAGAGATTCATAGCTGAGCCCTAATCTACTCATTGTGCCTCTACCCAAATTATCTATAATGACGTCGGCCCTCTTCGCTAACTTAATGAATGCCTCCCTCCCCTCCCTAATCTTTAGATTCAGCGTCATGCTTCTCTTGCCCCTATTGAAGAATGCGAAGTTACCCTTGCTGGGCCCCGTGAAGTGCCTAGCCACGTCTCCACGCCCCGGCTGCTCTATCTTTATTACGTTAAATCCAAGATCGGCGAGCATTAATCCAGCGGTGGGTCCAGCCACTATTTGCCCCACCTCAAGCGCCAGAGGCTTCTCAAGCACTGCGCCTCACCTCGTTAAGCATGTCAAGCACTTGCTCGACTTTGATTGTTCTACCTGTCTTTACGGCTAAGTCCTTAACTCTCCTCGCGAGTTCCGCTGCCTCCTCATCGCTCACATCTATTCCAGACTCCCTCATTACTCGTTTAATAATTGATTTACCGACATACACATTAAGCGAGTAATTATTCTCCTTGAATACCTCCGAGTAGGATGCATGGGTTCCAGCGGTTTGCGTGGATACATGTGAGCCAAATATGGGGAAATTATCGCGGAAGTGCTGTATGCCGGCCTTCTCCACTATTAATTTACTTAAATAGTCATATGCCTCCCTCAGTGCATCCATGTTTATCTCCACCTTGTATCCCTCCATTCTAAGTATTGCGCAAACCACGGCTAGATCGGCTATACCATTCCTCTCCCCAATGCCAAATATGGTCGTATCCACGTAGTCCGCGCCCTGCTTTACCGCGGTAATTGAGTTAAGCACTGCTGCCCCGGCATCATTATGGAAATGAACGGCCACGGGTATATTTATCGACTTCTTAACATCCTGCACGGCCCTAGCCACGAATGAGGGAGAGGCATTGCCCAGTGAATCGGCTAATTGAATTCTATCAACGCCTATATCCATTAATTTCTTCGCCATCTTAATCAAGCCATCCAGTGAGTAGGCAGTCACGTTAGTTATGCTGACCTCTATGAATGATTTTCCGCGTCCATACTTATTCACCGCGTACCTCACAGCATCCAGCGCCTTTTCAGCGGCTGTTGGTTCAAACGGTATGTAAGTGCCTATTCCTCCCCCAGCGATGGCGGCAGTATCTAGATCGGATGGAACCGCCCGCCCCAGGCCTATAACCCTATCAAAGTACTTGCCCTCCACTATTCTCCTAGTCACCTCTATCTCTGAGTAATGAGCGGATGGGTGCGACACTATTGCCTCCTTAACTCCAGCCGCGCTTATTTTCTTGGCTAGCTCCAGTTTCTCCTCTATGGTGAATGATATGCCGGGCGACTGTAATCCCTCCCTTAATGTGTCATCTATTATCATTGCTCCTCTATATATAATGGAGAAATAAATCATTTTTTAACAAGTTTCAATGGGGAATGATTACTTGCTTAGATTCTCTAGCTGGATCTGGGATGCGCGTGGGCCCAGTATGGCCACATCTATGAAGACGATTATGGCCATTACTAGCACCACTGCATACATGGCTCCAGGCCCATAGGACTGAAGCACTAGTGGTAATGCAGTTAACCAAATATAATTGCCAAGCCTGCTAAGGGAGTATTGAACGCCATCTGCGAATGCGCGTATCCTGGTTGGATATAATTCAGCTCCATATTGATGAAATGCGTTCGAGAATATGTTGGATAGGAAGCCAAACAAGAAGCCCGTGGCCACTGCCTCTAAGGGAGTTATGGCGTATCCAAACGCTAATCCATCGATGCCCATCAGTAACATCACGAGGGCGGTTTGCCATTTCCTATCGAACTTGACGCTATCTATGACGAATATGGAGGCCACTGAGGACAGGAAGTAGGATGTGTATATTATGAAGGTGTACTCAAGGGTCTTAACTATGGTGAAGCCCTTAGCGTAGAGAACGCTGGGCGCGAGGGACGCGAATCCATAATAAACGCCTGCCTGGAGGAACTCGAATATCCAAAGCATTATGGTTCTCTTCCTGTATTCCCCACTAAATAATTCACTGAACGGTATTCTCTTGCTCTCCACCACCTCCAGCCTCGGTGGTTCCGGCAGCTCGCCTTTTTCCCTCCTAGCGATGCTCTCCATCTTGGCTACTATGGCATCCGCCTCCGCCTTTCGTCCATGAACCTCAAGCCACCTGGGGGATTCCGGGATTAGGAACCTGAACGGTAAAACAAGCAGTATGCCTAGGCCTCCTATTATGAATAACCATTGCCAGCCATATAATCCACCGTATTTATAGGGAAGCAGTACATAAGCCAATCCAGCCACAACTATGGGCGCTAACCAAGCTATGGTGTATGCGGTGGATAATGCTCTTCCCCTGAATTTTGCCGGGAAGAACTCGGTGCTAAGTATATCTATTACAATTAATGCTTCAGGGCCAATGCCGAGCCCGGCGATGAATCGCAGCGCTCCAAGCGTAACTATGTTTGGAGCAAACGGCGTAGCTAGGTAAGCCAAACTCATTAGTGTTAAGTTGAATAGGAGGGCTGTTCGTCGTCCCCATGCATCCCCGATAATTGTGAACACTATGGCGCCTATGAATGCCCCCAAGAAGAGCACCGCCACGGTATAGTATATGGAGGCGGCTATTGATACATGGAAGTACTTAGATATTGGCACAGCCGCGAAGCCTCCTAGGAATAAGTCGTATAGCTCGAAGAATTCCCCTATTGAGAGTAGAATGACGAGCCTAGTATAGAAGGAGTTCCATGGTATACGTTCAATCCTACCTGCTATGGTGTATCCAGTATCTTTTTGCATTTGTAAATAAATACTTGCTATCTTAAATATTTTTATTTAACACGTTTTATGTTGAAACAAAAATTAACTATTGCAAAACTCATTAATGCCTCTTCCCAATCATGGATTTAACCCACGGCCACACCCCGCCGCCAAGCATTATTTCCTTAATGAATTCAGGCAATGGAGAGAACGGGAAGGTTTCCCCCTTAATCCTAATGACTCCCTCCTCTACATCTATCTCGGCCCCCACATCTAGGGACAATATGTATGTTCCCACTCCCTTGGCCCCGCCGCTCTTTAATAGTGAATGCACATAATCAATAGCGCTTGGAGCTATAAAGAGCGGGAGTCCAATATTAACGGCGTTCCTATAGAATATGCGGGCGAAGCTCTTGGCAATAATTGCATAAATACCAGCGGCTTTTAGGCCCATTGCTGCTTGTTCCCTGGAGGAGCCGCTGCCGAAGTTCTTCCCAGCAATCAATATATCTCCCCGGGTAATCCGCTTATGGAAATCCGGCTCAACCCCCTCAAATAAGTGCTCAACTATGTAGTTCGGGTCAATTGATGTTAGGTACCTTGCCGGTATTATTACATCAGTATCCACATTATCTCCAGCTAAGTGAATGGTTCCCCTAATTATCATGTAGATCACTCCTGCCCCCAATTAATTATCTTACCTGGATGAGTTATTTCCCCGGTCACTGCTGCTGCCGCCGCCACATATGCATTAGCCAAGTACACGCTTGCCTTTGGGGAGCCCATTCTTCCAATGAAGTTCCTATTAATTGTGGCGACGGCGGTTTCCCCATCGCCTAGGAGCCCCATGTGAAGCCCGGCACATGCACCGCACGTGGGCGGCGAAATCACTGCGCCGGCATTAATGAATACATCAATTAATCCCTCACGTAGCGCCTCTACATATATGCCTCGAGTCGCCGGCACTATTATTAGCCGAGTCCCCTTAGCTACTCGTCGCCCCCTCAATACTGATGCTGCTTGCCTCAAATCGGTTAATGTTCCATTAGCGCAATTGCCAATATAGACCTCATCCACGTGTATCCCCTCAGCCTCGCTCACCGGCACTGCATTGCTTGGAGTATGAGGCTTCGCAACCATGGGCTCTAATCGCGATGCATCATATATCCATTCCTCCACGTACCGGGCATCGGGGTCAGGCTTAACGTATTGATGTTTATCAGAACCAAGCTTGGCCTTCGCCCATTCCTTAATAGCATCATTTGCCTCGATGATGCAGGTCTTGGCTCCAGCCTCCACTGACATGTTGCAGATAGCCATATATTCATCTATGTTGAACCCCAGTAACCCGCTTCCCATGAACTCCATTGATTGGTAATTAGCGCCATCAACCCCTATATCCCTAATAATTGTTAGAATCAAGTCCTTTCCTGTAGTGAATGGGGCTCTTTGCCCCACCACAGTGAACTTCTGTGCTTCAGGCACCTTTAACCAAAGGAGATCAAGAGCCATGGTTACCGCAATATCGGTTGCCCCAAAGCCTGAACCGAAGGCATTGAATGCTCCATAGGTAACGGTATGGGAATCTCCCCCAGCCACTAGGTAACCCGGCTTAATGAGGTTCCTCTCGGGCAGCAAGGTGTGTTCTATTCCCTCCCCCACATCAAATAATTTTATTGATTCCTTCCCCGCAAATAGCCTCATTGCTTTATTATTCTGAGCCGCCATTATTGTGGGAGGGGGAGATAAGTGATCCAGCACGATCACTACCTTGCTTGGCATAGCTATATTAACTTCATGGTTTTCGAGTTGCTTTATGGCGAGGGGTCCACTTATATCATTCAACAAGACTAGGTCTGGGCTGGCTAATACGAAGTCGCCCGCCTTAACCTTATATGAATTAGTGTGAGTGGCCAGCACCTTCTCAGCCATAGTCATGCCCATGCTTTATAATATTTATTACAAATTTTTAAGGCATTTTCAAACAAGTTAAAACAAAGGATAATAATACTCTAAGTAAGATTTATAAGTAAGTTAATACTATATAAATAATGTTTCTGACATATAGACTCATGGCAATGAGTCTGCTATGCTAGGCACAAGCATTATCCAAATGCTGTGTCTGGGGACAATGATGATCCAATGACGTGATTCAATTCTCCCACCTCAATGGACTGCATGGAAATGCCGTTTAATGAAGATAAAGAGAGCGTGAAGTATCACTCCTTGCTTGAAGAAGCACGAATGAGCATTGCAAGCACGGTATCGGTAAGTGGGTATCAAGGCATTAATATTGCTGGGATACAACCCATTTATGGAGTGATGCTAGCCTATGATGAGGTCAGCGATGCATTATCCCGTGGTCCCCTCTCCGGCAATGAGAGGAAGATCCGTCTCGATCAGTGATGCCCAAGATCCCATGAGCCCGATAAATGGCAATCCATGATCGCAATCAATAGAAATGGATCATACTTATTGGGGAAAGCTACCATAACTAAGAGTAATTTTGAGCGGTCAAATCTATGGGTTAATTGGGTAATACAGAGCATTGAGGATAATAGGAATGCGGGCATGATTACCTATAATTTAATTCAAACTCCCCAAAGAGGACCCAGCGCTGGGTATTCATACTTAAGCGCTCCCGCGCTTAAAAACGTATCCTCTAGCTTATGGGCTAATTCATACAGTATGATTAGAGATTTAGTGAAGGGAGGCCCAGCATCGCCTGGCGACGCCTCGCTCGCAATAAATAATTATAAGTACATGGTTAAATACGCAAATGAGGTCGGCGATGATTTCAAGTCAATAATGGCGTGGTTCATGTCCGGAAATTATTATCAATAATGCGGGATAAGGATGAGGAGGTGGGTTGCCTCGCCGTCGCCTCACATAACTTAATAGATGATGACGGCATCCCCCTTCATGTTGAGCACTTTCCATCATACTCAACCCAAGAAACCACTAATATTGCAGTGCTTCTCCACATGTTTTGCTCCCGCCTACATACAAGGGGGCTTTGGATACATGAAAATGTAATTGAAGGGCTTCAAACCAGCTTGAAGAGGGCTTCTCCACATAAGGCGTTTCCCCTTAATTGGATTACGCCGATAATTGAACCACATGTAAATGCAGGGGGAAATTCCTCATTTTCACACTCGTGGCCTTTGCATTTCTTGCGCCTTCAGCGCCACTATTGTCCTAATTAGTTGAGTGTCGGCTCCAGCCTCCTCGGCGAAGCCCTTCTCCATTAATCCTTCATACCCCGCCACCGTTAATGATGCATTGGTCACGGCTAGCCTAAGGAGGGCCCATTGAAGCCTAGCCAATTCCTCATTAGGCATCTTCCCCATTAATAGGTAAGTAACTTGCCCCACAATCCAGGCCCACATCCCCATCATCATGCTGTTCGAAATGTTTCGCCGGAAGTGAACAACTCCAACATAAGCTTGCCACTTCCAATACTCCTCATTAAAGGGACCGCTCACGGTCCTGATCCACCAATCCCTCAAAGTCCCCTCCCTAATGGGCCGCTCGCCCTCCCTAAACACTGCCGCGGTTGCCGGGTGCGCGAATAGCACATCATAGAAGTCCTTCACGAGCTTATCCGTAATAGAGAGAAGCACCTCTTTATGACTAATTATTATGTTTGCATCCTCCTCATTAAACAATATTACGGGCGGGATATCCTTGAATACTTTATTAACTACATCACTTAGTAGATCCATATAAAACCAGCTATTTTTACTATTTTTAACTTTTTTCGAATTCTTCTATATAGTTAATGATTAAATTATGGATTATCTATATAGAGGGGCACAAAAACCTCCCTATGTCATCGTGAATTGTTCCCCTTAATTTATCTTCGTGTTATAAGGATCGGAGACTTGGTCTCCAAATCCCGGGAACACTTATCGTTTGGGAGGAGTTATGGCTCTAATAATGCCTTTGGCGGACCCGGTGGGATTTGAACCCACGACCTACGGCTCCGAAGGCCGCCGCTCTGATTCCATACTGAGCTACGGGTCCAGGAAACCGATTAGGCGGCTCGTATTAAGTTTTTCTAGGATTTCACGGCCTTATTCATTATCATGATTGGAAGAACACGCCTAAAGTACTCCCTGAAGCTCTCCATCTCCATGAGGGGCCCCATTACATTGGGCGAGCATCGCCGTAATTGCTCAATTGCCTTATCCATAATGATGCCCGGCGCCAATAATAGGATCAATGTGCTTCCCGGACACCGCTTCCTCACGTAATCGGAGAGGAGGGGTTCACCGCTTTCTATGAATGCTATGTCAGGCCTTAACCCACTTAATGAGAGGGGCTTATTTGATCCATGCATTGCAATCAAATCAACGCCCAATCCATTAATGAAATCAATGAAGCCAGGCCACTCAAGCAGTGGGGGTACTCCAGACACGCATGCAGCCTCGGCCTTCTCATAATCGTTTCCCCTCGCCACGTAGAGCGGGATCCCGTGGCCAGGTCCTGGGCATTGAAATGAGTACTGAATATTAAGGGCAGCCGCGAAGTCGCTCACCGACTTCAAGTATCGCGGATCCTTTGAGCCGTGAAGGATTAATTTAACCGAAGAGGCTGGATAGGCCACCGAGGGCCTCCTCCTCGCTTTTCTCCTCCTTCTTTTCCTCGACGTTTTCCTTCTTCTCCTCAGCATTAGCGGTGGCGGCGGCTGCAGCGGGTTGTGGTGATGGAGCCATTGCCTGTATGCCTAGCTCCGGCGCCTTTCCCGCTATTACTGATGCTAATGCATTTGCTTGGGCCTCAGCCTTCGCAAGTATTGGCTTAGCTGTTTCCTCCGTGAATATCAATGCATTTATGGCTAAATTCATGGATTCCGCTGCGGCCTTCCTTATATAGACCGGCATTAATTCAGGCAGTGGATAGACAGCATTGACCGCCAGGTTATAGGCCTGGGCAGCGGACGCCTCTATTAGTCTCCTATATTCATCCGCGCTCGGCATTAACTCATCGCTGCGTATCACGTACTTGCCTCTAACTATTGCCGCCTTGATCCGTATGGACTCGAACACAGGCTTTATGTTGAGTAGTCTAAGTATGTCAGCTAGATCCGCCGTTATCTTGTCGCCGGCCTTGGCTACCACGGCATCCTTTGCCACCCAAATCTTTCCATCCTTCATTTGAGTAGGCACCTTCAACTTGCCGAACCTGCTAAGCACGGGACCTGGATTTATGCCAGTGTTGCCGGCCGGTATCGTCAAATCGAACTGCGCGACATCGCCGTCCTTGGCGAACCGCCTCACGCCGTTCCTAACAATGAATCTATTAAGCTCAAATGGATTCCTATTAGTGAAAAGCAGCCCTATTTCCCCCCTCAGGAGCTGCGCCACATCCTCGCTGACACCGCCATAAGCCTTCTCCATTGCTAATTTCACGAGCGTGCCCTTAGCCACCTTAACCTTAGAGTCGCCCCTCAGGAGATACCTATACTCCTTGAGAACCCTATTGGGGAGTCCCCTCAAATCAATGAGCATCACCGTCTCGTACCGCTTCAAGTCCTCGATCAATTCATTCAAGGTCTCCACTTTACTCTTCGGATACGGCTTGCTCCTCACGTATCTACGTTCTCCGGCCGCAATAGATGAAGCCATAAAGCAACCAATAAAGTATGCCTAATAAAAGTTTTTTCTCGGAATTACATGATGAAGGAACTAGGAATCCGCCCATTAAGGCAGGGATGGGCAAAATCGGGGCAATGCACCTAATAGCTAAGTGATCAATTCATTCGTGGCCGAATCAACTATCGTATCCATTAAATCCCAATTAGCGCCCGTTGACTCGGAGAAAACCGCCATATAGATATTCATTGCCAGAAGCATGCTGGCCGTCGCCAGCTTCCCCAACTCGCTCACCGCTCTACATCCAAGTCGAGAGGCCGCCGTCAATATCCTGCTCCAAATCACTAGGAGAATCTGCGAATTAATGGGCCTCGGAGCAAGCATTAAATCCACGTAAGCCATATACTTCCAATAATTTGAGTCAATGGGCCCTCGCCCAGCCCTCCTCAGCAACTCCGTCATTAGATTAACGCAATCGATGCCTATGTCCCTACAAGCCTCCTCCGCTAGCCTCGGCGCCTCATTTGACAAGCCGCTTAACGCCTCCCCATCTACATCAAGTCGTAGCTGTGATACCTCCTCGAATAATTGGGAAAGATTCATAATTTAACTATCTTATAATGTTTTATATTAGTCTTTCCTAAATTGCGGCCCTCCATTTGGTGGTTCATGTGGCCTCTTTATAAAAGAGGGAGGGCAGTCCAACTCCTAGGAACTGGGTTAGCGGCCAGTAATTGCTAAGGGCTGGATAAATGCTTAAATATAGTCTCTATTAAGCGGCTATGTGGATATAGAGGTATTCGTTCATCCGACTTGCTCCACGTGCCACGCCCTGCTTCAGAGACTACATAGATGGGGCCTCATGGATAAGGTTCGCATAATAGATACTTCAAGGGACCCATATATGGCTATTGAGAGGGGAGTGAGGTCCGTTCCCAGCATATTCATAAATGGCGAATTAATGTTCGCCGGCATAATCGACTTCAATGAGCTTCACGCCATACTAACGGGCTCCAATAAGCCAAGCCAATCAGTGGAGGAAGATGAATTAATTCAAGCGTTTCTAAGGGGAGTGCTCGACTCCGTTGCAACTGCTCTTTGGTTATATGTGAATGAGGATTGCTCCGCACTTCTAAGGGATGAGAAGACGCTTAAAGCAATGATGGGGATAGGGGATGAGGAGTTGAGGCGATTCATTAAGTCGGCGGCTAAGATGGATTGCTCCGCATTGGTGTCCCGGAACGAGGAATCATTCCTAAGAGTCATTGCGACTAACTTCACTAGGGAGGTTTACTGGGTACTGGGCGCAATGAAGTGGGAAAACGTGGGGAGGCTCTATACTAGGGAATCATTGGCTCACTGGATGATAGTTAGAAGCGCACTAGGTAGAGTGGGGCTAAGGCCTCATAGATTAAGTGAACCCGTATTCAGCAGTAAGGTCGCTAAGGTTCAGGATTACTTGGGGAGGAACTTCGATGAATTGATGAGTAAGGTAATTAAGGAGCAGGAGGAAATAGCTAAGGATTGGCCTAAATTAGTTTAAAATGATCTGCATAAAGGCTCCAGCATCATTGGCTAACCTGGGTCCCGGATTCGATGTATTGGCTATGGCAATTCAGAACCCATTTGACATCGTAGGGCTGGAGAGGATTAAGGAGCCCAACATAATAATAGAGGCAATGGGGCCCCATGGCTCCGCGCTTCCCCTGGATGCAACCATGAACGTGGTTGAGCCTGTTCTAGTTGGTGCAGCTAAGATGGCTAAGTATGAGGGTGGATTCAGGGTGAAGATATGGAAGGGCATAAAGCCGGCCAGCGGCCTTGGAAGCAGTGGAGCGGATGCGGCGGCGACCGCCTGTGGGGTAACTAAATTGCTTGGATTAAAGTTGAGTGATTGGGAATTATCCTGGTTAGCGGCCATGGGTGAAGCAAAGGCCGCCGGTTCACCGCACATGGATAATGCATCTGCCTCCCTCTTCGGCGGTTTCATAATAATTAACCAAGAGCTAAGGCGCATAATTAAGCTGGATACTTGGGATTTCCCAATAATCCTAGTCACCATGGGAAGCAAGCCCAGCACTCAATACATGAGAAGCCTATTGCCGAGAACAGTTGAGTTACGGGCCAGCGTACATAACTTGGCTGGGTTAGCCTCATTAATTCACGCCGTGATTAGTAGGGATCTGGATCTGCTTGGAATGAGCATTGAAATGGATGAATTGGCCACGCCATATAGGGCTAAGGCTTATGATCACTTGCAGCGAGTTAAGGAGACTCTGCATAGGTACGGCGCCCTCGGCGTAGCTCTCAGCGGCTCTGGTCCCTCCATGTTCGGCGTGTTTCGTGAGGAGCCATGCATTGAATGCATAAGGAGGGAATTAGGTAATGCATGGGTGATGCTGACGAGGCCCAGCAATTCCGGAGCAGTTGAGGCTGAGTGTCCATCCGAATTTAAGGGGGCTCCATGATTGCGGACCTCGATTTGGGAGGCGTCAAGGGAGTTGGGATTTCCCTTGGTTTCTTGGATTAAGATTTATATAATGCAAATAATAGGTGGCTCGTGCTTAATAGGCGGAGAGGTTTCCGGGATTCGCCGCTGCTGGTTGGATCCATTTTCTATCCCAAGGATAAGCTAGTGTTGAATAGGGAGACCGGGGAGTTCAAGAGAGCCGAGGCCGAGGCGGTTATCGGGGAGTACGTTGAGCTATGCACTAATTACGGCGTTAAGTGCACCATTGACGTGGAGGGGGAGACCGTGGAGGCGTTCCAGAAGTTCTTGGATTTCGTGGCCGGCATTGTGCCGAGGGATTGGGCGATAATGGCTGACGCCACGGCCAAGGATTTAAGGCTGGGCGTTGCTTATTGGGCGTGGCAAGTTGGGCTCAGTAATCGCTTAATCATTAATTCGATCGATTATAAGTCCCCCGTTGATGAGTTAATACATTATAGGGACTTCGGCGTGGCGGGGCTCGTTGCCGCCGCCTTCGATGTTAATCCAGGCAATAAAATAAAGGTAGCCGAGTCAATTATGGGGAAGCTCAGGGAGGCTGGGTTATTCAATTCATCGATACTCATCGATCTATCGGTGCTTGATGTTCCAGACATGGCTGCCACGGCCGCATTGATTCCCGAGTTCAAGGCTAGGATACCGAGCAATTTCCTGGTGGGCTTTGCTCCAGCCAATGTTGTCCCCACTTGGAAGAAGGTTGATGCGGTTTTGAAGGCGTTAAGGGAGAAGGGCATCAATGATGAGTACATGCAGCTGGTTAAGCCAACCATGAGGGCATCCATGGCCGTAACGGCCGCCATGTTTCCCTATATAGACTTCATCCTATTCGGCCCACTTAGGGAGGCCCTCTTGGATACCACAGTTGTTGCCTCGATTCTCTCCGGGGACTTCAAGATAATCGAGTGGAGGGATGAAGCGGTCGAGGAATCCAAGCCAGTGAGCAGCCCTAAGTCGCCTCGCCCATTCTCAGGCATGATTACTGACCTCAAGGCTGCTCTAGATGAGGCTGAGGCAAGAATAGATGAGACCAAGATAAATACGAGGGAGGCTCAAGGCCTTGATGAGCTCAAGACGCGGTTCTCCGCGGCCGTGGGGGATTTAGAGGATGGGGCTGTGGATCTCGCAAAGCAATTACTGGATATGGGTGTTTCCCCCCTGGAATTAATAGAATTGATGAAGAAGGGCATGGATGTTGTTGGGGAGCGGTATGAGAAGGGAGAGTACTTCGTGAGCGAATTAGTTATGGCTGGGGAGATAGGTGAAGGGGTCGTGAAACTGATAGAGCCATTCTTTAAGGAGAATAGGTCCGCCGATAGGGTTAAGGTAATTATAGGAACAGTGGAGGGCGATATACACAGCATCGGCAAGAACATAGTGAAGATGATGTTGATGGCGAATGGCTACGACGTAATAGACCTGGGCGTTGATGTGCCGGCCGAGAGATTCGTTGAGGAGGCCGAGAGGAATGGGGCTCAGGTGATAGGCTTAAGCTCCCTCCTCAGCACCTCGGCAATAAACATGAGGAAGGTTCTTGAGCTCCTCGATAAGAGGGGACTGCGGGGAAGGATACGCGTAATTATAGGGGGCGCCGCCGTCACTGAGGAATACGCGAAGAAGATAAATGCGGATGGGTACGCCAAGAATGCCGTGGAGACGGTGCGTTTACTGGATAAGTGGTTCAAGACCGCCTAGAATGAATCGGCATTGGCTCCTCGCATTTAACCATTATTCTTTAATGATAGTTATAATAGTATCGTTGATGCCTCTAACCATAAATAATTACCTGAGCAACATTATTGGCTTAGCTTCTTCGGTAAATAAGCATGAGCACTGGGAAAAAAGGTGATCCAACCGCGTTGGGAATATTCTCCTACGGCTTCACGCTATTCTTCCTATCAATATATGCAATGGGCCTTTATCCTTGGTCCGAGAGCATAGTTATGATAGCTCCTGCCCTTGTGTTCGGAGGATTATTTCTTTTGATAGCTGCTAATTGGGAATACAATAATGGAAATACGTTCGGTGCAACGGCGTTCGGAACATATTCGGCCTTTTTCTTATCATTTGCCGTTGCTCATATAGGCATATTCGCTTGGAAGTTTTCGCCCGTAATGGTGGCTCACTTCGTTGGCTTAATGGCCGTTGCCTTCACGATAATGACGCTCATATACTGGGTGGGCAGCTTCAAGATGAATTTGGCGCTGAATTTGACACTGCTCCTCCTTCTATTGACATTCATTCTTTATGCCGTGCCGCTGACTACATTGAATTCATACATGATGACCGCATTAGGCAGCTTCCCAAGCGCATTGAGGCCGGCGGGCTATATCGGTTTGTTGGATTCAATACTAACTATGTGGGTTGGCGCCGCCGTAGTGATAAATGATAGATGGGAAATGGCGGGCCTAAATCCCCCGATACCGGTGTTTCCCCTGGCGAAAAAGAAGCAGAATTAATGATAAAGCCTAGCTTTACCAGAGTATTCAGTAGCCTGCACCAAAGGCGGGTATCCAAGACCCCAAGGAACCCTCGCCCTAAAGGCGGGGAGGAGGTCGGATCCCCGATTACCTGCGTTCTTGGTTGGTTTCTGTGGTTGATAATTGAGGTGTTGTTAAGGTTAGGAAGGGCGTTCGCTCTGTTTGGTATGCTGTTAATGGTTTGCTTGGTAGGGTTCCGTATTTGGTTGGTTTGCCTGTGATGGTGACCTTGGGCATGTTGATAGGGGGTGGTTTCTACGTTGGCTTCCCCTTCGTCATTGATGATGCAGTCGAAACTTTTATAAATAACCTCCTATGCCACCTCTATAATTGCGGTGGCAGATCCTTTAGTGGTTCTGTCGCAGCCCTAGCAAACATAGGCATTAAAGTCCGTAAGACGGTGTGGAGTACAGCGATCATTTGCAACCCTGAAGACTGGGAATTGATAATAAAGGCCTTACAATCTTCAGCAGTAATGGCTCAGCTAAACCTTTAAATGGTTAACGGGTAGAGGGCAATTGGTATATTTTGAGGGGTTGAATTGACCCATATTAGAAAATGGTTTCGTGTGTATAAGTCGAATATTTAAGATATGAAACAATGAATAATTACGAGATAATTTATTAGTTTTAGGTTTTCGAGAAAATCAGCCACAGGCTGAAATCCATCCACTACTTGTTGGGGCGTTAAGTATTGCCGTGCCTGATGTTACATAATATATCTCTGTTGGATAGAGGGTCCAGGTAGTTGTTGCTGACGCAATTTGTCCAGAGACTCCATACCCATTTTCGCTAATGCCGAAATAAACGCTTGTCGTTTCGCCAACATTAACCTGAGACACGGGTGGTGAGAACGTAACCTGTGGCGCCTGTAGAGACCCCCATCCACTCCACTCCTGACCACCGATTGTTATTTCATTGTGGAATGTGTACCCAGGTATCCCGCTATTGTCTATCCATGCCGTAGCCCAATAAATGTTAGCTACGCAATCGGTGTCGTATTCTACCCATTGCTTTATTGTGAAAACTGTTAATCCGAACACGTCTTTACCCACCCATTCCATGGATACCGCGGGATCGTCGTTGCTGAGTATTTTTGTTTCTGGTTTAGTTATTATCATGGTGATGCTATATGGTATGTACTTGAGCAGTTCTGGGTCTGTTCTATTTATCTCTGATAATACAAATGTGCTCAGGGTATACGTTATTTCAGCTGTTGAATCATTAATCGACGCGGATGGCCCGAAATAATTCAATGTTATTTTGCTTCCCTTAATCGTGACCCAGCCCCTAAGTTCATTGGGTATGGGCAGTATTACTGCCCAATTTGACTTCATAAAAGCCCTCGGTTCAATATTATAGAGCTGCCTTAACCCATTGATGCTGGAGATGTTAAAGGTTAAGGTGGTTCCATTGGAGAGTGTTAGTACGGCTCTTCCACTACTATAGAACTGTAGCATAGGGTTGGGTACAACAGTACCGTTGGGGTAAACTGTGAAGCCAGGATTCACAGTATTAGTAATACTAGTTGGTAAGTAATACGCAAGAGAGCCATATACAATCGATAAGAGGGCCACTATGAGTAGGGCAGCCGAGATTAGCATTATAATACCCTTCTTACCCATAACCTTACCTATTGCCCCATAACCTTATTGCTTGATGACTCTTTAAACCCTCCGGGGCCATTCAGGCAAAATGCACATGTTGTTCACTATTCATTGACTTGAATTATTATGCCTATTAATTAGGGTTAATATTACTGCATTATTTTGTTAATTTAATTATGGGTGTTGATTGGGGTCATGTTGATATGAAGTGGTAGAGAGAATGATAAACCTCGCCCGTTAGGACGGGGGTAGCTCACATGAAGTGGTGAGGTTTTTAAATAGTGGGAACCAGCAATTTAATAGTGGTTTCGATAAAATTGATTGAACGAAGGGATGATTTCATCAAGTTCGTAGTGGATGGGGCGGAGCCTGGATTAGTGAATGCATTGAGGAGAACACTAATGGTTGAGGTACCCATAGTGGCCATAGATAACGTGATAATTCTCGACAATACATCGGTTCTGTATGATGAGATAATTGCCCATAGGTTAGCCATGATACCGCTCAGGACTAATCTGGATAAGATGCCTAAGATAGAGGAGTGTGAGGATGAATTAGTCGACCCATCCCTCTGCCAAATAAGGTACCAATTAAGCGTTGAGGCAAAGAAGCCCACCACGGTTTATAGTAAGGACCTAATACCGGATGATCCCGACTTCGCCCCTGTTCAACCGGATATACCCATAGTGAAGCTAGAGGAGGGGCAAGTCCTATCGCTGGAGGCATACGCAAAGCTGGGCAGGGGGAGAACCCATGCTAAGTGGCAGCCCTGCTTGGCATCCTATGGTTACTATCCCCGCGTAGAGGTAATTGGAGAGAGCGAGAACTGCGTGAAGTGCCTTGAGATTTGCCCCGGCGCATTATCCATCAAGAAAGGAAAAATAGATGTACTGGATCCCCTTAAGTGCACATTTGATAAGTGGAAGACATGCGAGGAATTATGCGGCAAGGCTATTAAGGTGGATTGGGATGAGAAGAAGTATGTTTTTTGGGTGGAGTCATTTGGTAACCTCGATATGAATGCGTTATTGAACGAGGCCTTCAGGATACTTAGGAGAAAGGGAGAAATATTGATCAAGTACCTGGAGGATGCCAGCAAGCCGAAACTGGAGGCATCCTCATCCCTAGAGTCCTCCCTGGAGGGTACAGAGGAGCATGAGGGCTCCGAGATAAGTGGGGAGGAGGAATTAGGGGAGGAGTAATTTCTAATATTTGGATCGAAGTTATGGAGGGAGTTGAAGCTTATCGCCTGGCTTCATTACTATGGTCTTCACGTGGGGACTTAATTTGCTTACTAGGTCAGTGAAGTCCTCGGGGTTTTGTTTTATTGGTGGGAACGTATTGAAGTGCATGGGTATCGCTATCCTGGGGTTAAGCAGTGAAACGGCGTATGCCGCTTCTCGTGGCCCCATGGTGAAGGTGCTGCCTATGGGTAGAAGCGCCACGTCCGGCTTATAGAGCCTACCTATTAACTCCATGTCGCTGAAAAGCCCTGTGTCGCCCGCATGATAAATCGTGGCCTCCGGAGCCTTTACTATGAAGCCGGCTGGGGAGCCGTGGGTGGAGCTATGCGTGGCGGGAACCATTATTGCCTCAATGCCATCGCTTAACTTGACGGTGCCGCTCATGTTCATTCCAATGGTGTTCTGCAATCCCTCCTTTTCCTCTAGGTGAACCATTAATTCGAATACGCCGACCACCGTTGCTCCAGTTCTCTTAGCTATCTCCACGGTCTCGCCCAAGTGATCCGAGTGGTCGTGAGTGACCAGTATGAAATCGACTTGCTTTAAATCATTAATTGAGACGGGGGACATTGGATTGCTTATCCAGGGATCTATGAGTATGGTTTTGCCGCCGGCCCTTAATTCGAACGCCGCATGACCAAGCCATCTTAGGTATGAACCGGACATGGGCGCATTTGCTTCCCCAAAATTTAAAAACATGACGCCTAATCCAATTTCTTGCGGAACCTTTATTATGATTCACCTACAGCGTTAATTCATGAGCGGCAAAATAAAATTATCATTCATGGAATCCGTACTCCCCGAGGGAATACCGTTCTCATACGCCGTCCTAGTGAGGGGCGGCCTCGGGATGGGCAAGACATTCTTTAACCAATATATCGCGGCCAACATGAGTAAAGAGGGCCACGTGCTCTACGTGTGCTTCGATGATGATCCCCGATCAGTCATTGAGGGAGTCACGAGGCTCGGAGGCAGGGAGGAGAACTTGTTCCTAATAAATGGATTCTCTCCCCAGATACAGTCGAAGAACGTCGTTGACACGATAACTGAGTATAACATAGATTCCCTACAGGGCTCGGTGGCTAATGCAGCTAAGAGGCTCGACGCTAAGCTTGTGATAATCGACTCGATAAATGATTACTTGGTGAGCATCGATCCAAGGGACATGATTAAATTCATTAAGGGCATGAAAGCCCTCTCCCGCGAGAGGGGATTATTGACCTTAGTGGTTGCCCACACGGGAACCGATGATATAAATAACTTGCTCGACACCATTGAGTACACGTTCGATGGAGTGATAGAGGTGGATGTGGATCCCACGCTTCAACAAATTGGCCTAACCATTAGGAGATTCAGGGTGAAGAGGATGAAGGGGGTGCCCAGCTCCATTAATTGGATACATTATGATATAATTAATGACGAAGTAACTATAGTGGATGTCAGCAAATTAATGATGATTATGAGGGAAGAAAAATGAGAGCGACGGCAATACATCGAATAAATGAGTCATTAATCCATTAATCTTTTAAAAGCCGAAGCAATATGGCAACGCATGGAGGATAACCAGGAAACAAATCGATCTTTCCTCAATACATAATGCGGTGCCCCCGCTGCGGCGCCGAGGTCCCGCCCTCTCCTCTATCATTCAAGTGTCCCCGCTGCGGTGAATTACTGGATGCAGTGATAGAGGAACCAACAATAAACCCGAAGGGGAGGGGAGTTTGGCGATTCTCATCCATATTGCCGCAGCCCAGGACTAAAATCACGCTGGGGGAGGGCTGCACCCCCCTCATTAGGCTACGCAGTGACTTGCTTCTTAAGTTCGAGGGCGCTAATCCAACGGGTTCCTTCAAGGACAGGGGAATGACGGTTGGAGTCAGCATAGCTAAGGCTGCCGGTGCATCATCCCTGGTAGTTGCATCCACGGGCAACACGGCGGCATCGGCGGCAGCCTATGGCGCGGCCGCTGGACTGGAGGTTAAGGTGGCTTTACCGGATGGCCACGTCGCGGCGGGGAAATTGGCTCAGGCAATAGTTCATGGAGCAACCATACTCAAGATAAGGGGCAATTTTGATGAGGCGCTGAATTACGTGTTGGAGAAGGAGGCGGGGCGGAGCTATCCCCTTAACTCGTTTAATCCATGGAGGCTTGAGGGACAGAAGACAATAGCGTTGGAGATAATTGAGGAGGCGAGGATAGATAACGTGATAGTTCCCGTTGGCAATGCCGGTAACATATACGCCATATGGAAGGGATACAGGGAGGCAATGGAGGCAGGCCTCGTGGAGAGCATTCCCCGATTAATTGGGGTACAGGCCGAGGGTGCTAGTCCAATAGCGTCGGCGTGGGCAATGGGGAGGGAGGAACTGGTTCCAGTGAAGCCGGAGACCGTGGCTTCAGCGATAAGGATTGGGAAACCGGTTAATTGGTTCCGCGCTTGGAGGGCCGTCAAGGCCACTGGCGGTGGCTTCATGAAGGTAAGCGACGAGGAGATAATTAATGCCCAGAAAGCATTGGCCAGGATGGGCATCTTCGTGGAGCTCGCCAGTGCATCCACGTATGCAGCGTACTTGAGACTAGCGGGAAGCGGTGAATTAAGCGGCTCAACCGTTCTAATAGCGACGGGACACGGCTTAAAGGATCCCGATGCAGTTGCTAGATACTTGCCTCGCATAATTGAGGTGTATTGATCCCCTCCTCGCACTAAACAGTAGACCCAAAAAACGCCTCCATAAATAGAATTAAGCAGTTCCAGGAGGTTTATGTGGTTCGTGCCGTGGTCGACAAGGTCGACCTCCGGCTGGAGAAGTGACCAGCCTAGCGTTCACCAAAAACAATAAAAAACTTGTGAGGAACGAACCAAGCCAAAGCCATGCCTTATTATTAAGTAACTGATCCCCTCCCTCTCCTGAGGGGCGAGGGCTCCCTTAGGGGCGATTCATAGTTCGTGGTTCACCGCCCCCTCATCACTTCATCGCTGGTGGGGTTCACCCACCCCCGTTCATCCAGCGGTGGACCACGTAGGCCCTCAACCCATTACCCCCACCCATCACCACGGAGCCCCCAGATCCCAGGGACTCGGGGATATGTAGAGCCCTTATCGGGCACCCCTTATGGAGACACGCTTCGCTTTAAAAGAAACTACCGTACCCAGCACCTGGAAGGGGTGAGACCCATCATTCATATTGTCAAGGTTCTCATTATGGAGAAGGATTTATAAGCCGTGAAGCATTCAATACCTGTGCCCGAGCAATCCACGTCCAGGATAATAGAGATAACTCACTTCAGCAAAGATAAGAAGCCCAATAAGTTAACCATTGATGCACAGCCCCCATCAATTAATGAGAATGGGTTCCCAGAAGAGGGGGGCTACTTCTTGAGGATTGGGGACGCCGTTTTCCACTTGACGGAGGCCGAGGCCGCTCACCTAGCCTTAACCCTATTAGAGACGCATAGGCAACACACTCTTCAATTCACAAAGATATCAGGCGAGCGAAGAAAGAAGGGGGAAGAAGCGGAGTAATGGGTAAGGCCTACTCCCCAGCCCTAAAACAAGGGGGTTTATTGATCACTGACCCCCTCCCCGCCTTTAGGGTTCCCCGAGGCCTAGAGGGTTACGCCCCATTACGGGCGCTACTCGGTCATCCCCACCAGCCGGTATTGCGGGGTCGGCCCCCACTCCCCATTCCCAAAGAATTGACCGGCCGAGAGCCCCATTCCCAGAGATTTCTAACTTTACCCAGCCCTAAAGGACGAGGTTTGCCGTTCGTTTTATCATTGAGGCTTCTCGCCGCCGGTTAGGGCTTGCTCCAGTATCGCGTGTAACCTATCTAAGCCGCTTCGAGTCATTGAACTAACTGGTATTGGAATGGATGTTGATCCCATTGCCTCTATTATCTGGATTATCCTCATATTCAACTCAGCCTCGAGTCCCTCGGATTGCAGGCTAAGCTCTAATTGCTGCGGGTTCTCAACCCATGAAACCACATCATCCACGAGATCCGGATCCAGTAAATCAGACTTATTTAGAATATTATATTGGGTCTTCTGGAACCTGTATTGGGCCGATAATGATAATAATAAATTAGATACGAGGCCGGAGGGAGTCCTTGCTTGATTGGAGTCAATGGTGAATAGCACAAGCGACTTCTCGGCGGATAATCTATTAACCAATAAAGAACCGGAACCCCTGAACGCGAATATCTCCATTTGACCAGGGGTATCTATGATCAAGTAATCAGGCTCAAAGGCGCTTATTTGCTCCCGTATCTCATCAACCCTAGTTATCACGAGATCCATTGCGGCAATCATGGATGCATTAGGGCCTAGTTTATACTTTCTCATTAATTGCCTGGCATTAACTTGATCCCTAATATCTATGTCTGGAGTATATGGCAAGTACTCCGCCGCTGGATCAAGGTTAAGTATGGCTACCTCGCTTCCCTGGTCCTCAAGGTACTGGGATAATGAGGACGTTAATGTGCTCTTCCCGCTCCCGGCGGTGCCCACGATGAATACAGTCAGGATCGAGGCCCCACCTCCCTGCTTGACTTAATTATCTTAGCTACCTCAATCAAGACTTGCCTCCTCTTCATGTTGCTTCCCTCTGCCTCCACGTAACCGCTCGCGGCATCATCGAACCAAAGCATTGGATACCTCTTTTCCGGGTGAGGCTTTGGCTCAAGGCCTAGTTTAACCATGGCGGCCGCTATTTCATCTAGGCTTGGGTCCCGGACAGCTAAGGATCGCGGCACGGCCCTACCCCTGCTTCGGGGAACGGAGGCAAGGTTCACTCGCCAAATTATTAAGCGGCCGCGCCTCATTTATTTTCCCTATTTAAGGAGAACGGCATTCAATACGCCGTCCTGTCCCGGCCTTGATGTGACTACTGCCCTGCCTGCCTCGGTCTCTATAATGGTGCCCTTAACTATGATGCCCTTCTTAAGGAAGTCCTTATTGGCAGGCGTATCAATGATCTTGATTATCTTGGACTTAATGGTCTTACCTGTGGATGCATCCACAACATTGGCGTACTGCGTCCTCAGTAGCCTAATCTTGACTACGCCACCATATGACCTATCCCTCTTAACCTCTAACTCCCCTAGCCTAGTATTTGTGGCGGGGCCGCCGCCTAAGTGCTTCGGCTTCACCTTATAAGTCCGCAGCCTGTATCCTCCGCTTATCTTCCTATTATCATTCCCCTGGAAATAGCTAAGTAACTTCACCATATTAATTCATCCATGTGATCCTGGCTTTAAATAGATTGCGTGAGCATGAAGCAATGCCAAGCCACAGCGCCTCCTCCGCGCCTTTCATGCGCCGGACTCAAAAATTGCCTAAATAATGCAGAGGTTATTAATTGCGCTATTTCGCCTCGTTGCTCTTCATGCATTGGCGGCCTCCGTGTCGCCCATTTGATTAATGGCCTCTATCCTCACCACGTTATCCGCGCTGTTCTCAAATGAATCTATGTGGGACGTGATCAGCACCACATCTATGCTGGATGAAATGTCCCGCAACCATGCGGCTACCTTGGCTCTATGCTCGGCATCCAAATGCTCAGTGGGCTCATCAAGCATAATTATGGGGATGCGCCCAAGTATTACCTTAGCCATGGCGTACCTAAATATTAGGGCCACCAAGTTTTTCTCCCCCATGGATAAGGCCTCGAGCGGAATCTCCTTGCCGTCGCCCCTCTTAACGTAGATATCATAATCGCCATCCATCCTGATATCGACGTAGGCCTCCTTGTGCCGCAAAGCGGTGAATGCCTCCCTTAATTCCTCATTCATTGCATCGATGAATGCCTTACGTATGAGGGGTTTCGCCGCCTCCACGGCGTCGCCTAACATATTCAGCGTTGATAGGGATGATTGAAGCCCCCCTAATCGCCGCCTCGCTTCCTCCAGCCTACTCCTAATATTGCTCTCTTCCTGCCGCGTCTTCTCGGTCTCATTAATTAATTGAGTTAATGCTCCCCTTAATTCGGCTCCCATTGCCCTTACCTCCTCTAGTTTCTTCTTCGTCTCCTCTAGTTTCTTCTTCGTCTCCCCCGCCTTCACAAGCATTGGCTCTAAGACCTGTAGTCTAGCCGTTATGTTTTCCCCCTCCCTCTGAACCTCAATTAATTGTTCCCTCAGCATTGCCGCCTCGTTCTCCGTATGGCCGCTTAATTGCTCCATTCGCTTCCGGTATTCCTCCTCTATTTTCTCGTACTCCTCGGCCTCGCCCCTTATCCCCCTTATTTCCTCCTCTATTTTCTCGTACTCCTCCCCCCTCGGCTTGAGCCTCTCTATTCTGTTCCTGATATCCCCCAACTCCCCCTTCACTTGATTCAATTTATTGTCTTCCTGATTGATGCGCCCCTCGAGATCCTCTAGCCGGCCCCGTTTCCTAGATAATTCGCTCCGCAACCTATTCAATGCCTCCTCTGCATCCCTAAGCCTCCTCTGCGTCTCCTCTATTTCCCGCGTCTTCTCCCTTAACCTATTCCTTAATTCCTTGGCCTTATCCTCCCGTTTCCTCAGTAGTTCCTCTGCTTCCGTAATTGTGAGGGACCTACCGCACAGGGGGCACGTGGATCCCCCTCTCCTCAATAATTCGATCTCCGTCTCCACGTGCTTAAGCTCTACCTCTATAGCTGCCCTATTGTTCTCCGCCTCCCTTAACTGGCTTCGAGCCCTCTCCATGGTCTCTCTCATCTCCTCCTCTTTCTTCTCCAGCTCCTTAATCTCCCCCCTCAACTCCTCGGCCTCGCTTTTTTCCTGCTCCAATTCATACTCTATATCCATTAATTGATCATCCTTGATCGCAGCCTCCTTCTCGAGCTTGCCTAATTCCTCGTGATCCTTCCTTAACTCCTCCTCCCTCTTCCTTAATTCGCCGTATCGCTCCGCCTTGGGTCTCAAAGCATCTAGCCTCTTCCTTAACTCCTCTATCCGCTTCCGCTCCTCAACTACGCTCCTCAACTCATTCTCTAATCGGCTTAGCTTAGCCTTGAGGTCCTTCTCCTTATCCATTAATTGCGATAATTGGATCCTCAGGGTATAGGCTTCCCTCTCTTTCTCCTCCAGTCCCCTCGCCTCGCCCTCCAACTCGGATAACTTAGCCTCCAACTCCTTTCCCTCCTTCTCTTTTTCCATTAATTCACCATTAATTCTAGTTATCCTCTCCTCCATTTCCTTTAATCTGGTAGAGGTCACGCTTAACTGCCTGCTCAATTCCTTTGCCTGCCCATCAAGGGCCGCCACATCTTTCTCAATGCTTCTCCTGATCTCCTTAATGACTGAGTCCTGTAATTTAGTTAATGCATCTATCTTTATGACCGAATCCAGCCTATTTCGTCCTGACTTATCGTTATCCAGTATAGCTCGGATCTCTCCCTGCCTAATATACAATAACCTAGTGAATAGGTCAGCATCTATCCCCAGCATCTTCTCAATGAAGGCGGTCACCTCCTTATCCCGAGCAGCCACCTTGTGTCCATCCCCATCAATGATATAGGTTTGATGCGCATCCAATTTATCGCCTGCAATAACCCTCTGAACAGTGTATTGATCATCCTCTCCAGCCAAGGTGACCCTAACCTTAGCCATGCCGCGGCCCAGTTTAACGAAGCTCTGCAGCTTCACCCCGCTCTTGCGCGCCCACTCGCTTCCATATAATGCGAAAGCCACTGCATCTAGGAAAGTGCTTTTCCCAGCCCCATTCAGGCCATGTATGAAATTGATTCCACGCGTTAAAACGACTTTACCGTTGGATATGCTCCTGAAATTACTTAACTCTACTTCCCTTATCAATGAGGATCGCCCCCAGAGTTAAGTCCTATGCTTCTCCTTATCACGTTAATGGCCTTCTCCACCTCTCCCTGCTCCACAAGCGATAATGCCTCTAGAACGGAATTGATCAATCCGCTCGCCCCCTCCCCGGCTCCCTTCATGTTATTTATCAATATGTTCCTTATTATCTCATTAATGCCGTAGTACTGCACCCCGCCAGTGTTAACATTGCTTCTTCGCCTTAGATCCATATCTATATCCACCTTCAAGGCATCAAAGCGATCCCTTAAGTCCCTTAACCCGTAATCCCTTAACTTATAGCCATCATGCATTACCCCCCTTAACTCCACAATAACATATGCATTGCTGATCCCTATTTTACCTAGGGCATTCACTATGTTCTCCCGCACCCTGTTGGGTTCATCCCCATTAATCCCCACAATTAACCTAATCATTCTCCGCCTTGGCTCCAGCCTAACCTTACTCATCACCACGTCGCTGCCAACATCAAGCAGTAGAAACCCCTTCTCATCCTGGGGCTTCCTAAGCCTTAACTCTCCCCCAATCAATTCATGAGTCTCGAACTCGCTTGCATCCCATATTTCCAGGGAACCAGCATAGGCCCCCCTCAATCTTGGGTGCCGCAGTGCATGTTCATGGATATGCCCCAATGCGTAGTATGGTTCTTCGGGCAAATCATCACCCACGGTGAAGTAATCCAAGTCAGGCATTGAGTATTTATAGGGGGTCCCCCTCACGTATTGATGAAGCATAACTATGGCTCTGCGCCGCCCATCCATCATTGATCTAATCATGTTGCCCAATTCATGGCTCTTCTCCCCAGGCCTGCATCCAAGCCCAATCACCCTAACATCGCCTAGATCCACGTATTCATCATCTAGGAACCTCAGTACGCCCGTATTGCCTAGAACCCTAAGGGGATTCTCCGTTGGATTTATTGGGGAGGCATCGTGATTGCCCCGAATCGCGAAGACGCTTAAGCCAGCGCTTCGAAGCGCTGTGAATCCCCTTATGGCTGTCATGTACATGCTTGGAGTCGGCCTAGCCCCATCAAACACATCACCCGTAACTAGTACCGCCTCCAATCCCTTTTCATCCCTTAACTTAACCAACTCATCGACTGCGTTTAGGAAAGCCTCCTCATAATCCTTAGCCCTGGCGTCGAGTCCATATTGCCTCCGCCCCAGATGTATGTCGGATATGTGAGCAAGCAGCACGAACCTAGATAATAGGGTCCACCTTGAAAAACATTCCCAAGAAGGATAATACGCGGTGGCAACGAAAACTTTTGGGCAGCATGATGAAATGATCCTCCGCACTAAAGGGCTAGGGTTACCGCATCGTCACGATAGAAAGCCCCCAATCCCTTAAGGGAAGGGAATCATATTCCTGCTCAGCGAATAATAGGAATATATAGGAGCGGCCCAGGGATCAGCATGTCGTACGAGATGAGCGTTCAAGATTCATTGAAGGAATTCATGAGGATTTATCCGCAGGGCGTTACCATTGTGACCACCAGACAAGGGGATAAGCCCATCGGCATCACCGTTAGCGCATTTACATCGGTATCCATGGAGCCTCCCCTCGTATTGGTCGCTATATTCAAGTCATCCTCCATATCGCGCCCCATAATTGAGAGCAATTTATTTACGGTTAACCTGCTTCCGGAGGATGCTGCTCAATTATCCCAATTATTTGCCTCTAACGAGAAGCCCACAAATGTTTTTGAGGCCGGCCCATATCCATATATTACGCAATCATTGGCGTCCCTGGGATGCAGTTTATGGAAGATAGTGGATGCGGGGGATCACTGGTTATTCCTGGGGCTAGTTAGGGATGTCAAGGTAAGAAGGCATGGGAAGCCATTGGTGTATCATGAGAGGCAATACACCACCACATGTTGATGAAATAGGCGAGGCAAGGGGAATTAGAGGGAGTAGGCGACTCCCTTCTCGGTAGTCCTTATGTTTCCCGCGACTTGCACTAAGATCGATTTAATGGGTATGGAGTTCAAATAAATATTGGCGGGGTCCTTGTTAATAGAGACTTGGTACGCTACTTCCTCGGCCGTTAATTCCCTTCCCATTATTAATTCCCTTACCTTCTCCACCAATTTATTGCAGTAATTTATGTTAAACTCTATTAATTCCTTGGCCTTCTTGGAGTCCAGGTAAGTAGGGCCATGCGATATCACCACCTTCTCCACTCCCCCAACCAATTCCCTCAACTTATTGAGGGACTCCATGGCGGCCCAGAAATCCGTATAGAACGGCACGCCGAAGCCCTCGATGACTCTTTGGCCAAAGAAGGAATCGCCGGCATATAGGACATCGCCAAGCAGGTAAGCCACGTGGCCCGGCGTGTGCCCAGGCAGCTTTATCACCTCAACCTCTGGATCACTGAAGTTGAGCTCCAGGTTTTGCTTGACTAAGTCGAATGTAAATATTGGCGAGTCCCGGGAGCTGAAGCCATACGTCATGGCCCGCCTCCCCATTAATGTGAGGGACCAATAATCCTCCGGCGGCAAGTACTTAGCCTTAGCGCTCCTGGTTAGGCCGGCTATGTGGTCGCTATGGCCATGGGTTGCTAACTGCACTTCACCATTAAGTTGAAGGGAGGCATTGCGTCCACCTTGATCTATAACGATGCGTCCATCATAGATTAACGTGTTCGGGCTGCCGGGAATCACTTCAGTATTCCTGGTTAGCTTTATTATATTCACTTTATTATTGCCGCGGCATCCATATAAAAACCTTCATGTGAATAATTTGATAAAATGGACGACAACCCTCGTCCTCTTAGGGCCATCTTGAAAAGGGCTACAAACATTGTGGTTCCAACGGTGAGGAAACCGTTGTCTTTCCTAGTGTTGCATAACTGAGTGGCGCCCGTAATGGGGTGTAACCCTCTAGGCCTCGGGGAACCCAAATGGCGGGGAGGAGGTCAGAATAATGCGCAGCGTATTCCTAAGCGTCGATGGGAGTTAATATTATTAATGCATTTATAGCTTATAATCGAATGGTAGCCGTAGATTTATCGGTACCCATACGTAATGGAATGTTCTTTTACCCGGGGGATCCGGAACCCAAGGTGGAGATCTATAAAACAATCGAGAAGGATGGATACAATATGCATAGGCTAGTGATGGGCACGCACACGGGCACTCATGTCGATGCCCCAAATCACTTTCTGCCTAATGGATTAACCCTGGATAAATTGGATCCATTAGCCTTTAGCGGCAGCGCAATCGCGGTTGCGTCAAGGGAGAGGGTAGTGCATGCGTCTGACTTGGAGGGAGTGGGTAGGGTTGATGTCGTGCTGGTGTATACTGGCACAATTGAGGAGTTGGGAGGAGGTGCGATAAACGTGGGAAGGATTGGGGTGCTGGATGAGGGGGCGGCCAGGTTATTGGTGGGTAAAGTTAAGGCGGTCGGCATAGATTCGCCATCCATTGGGTCCCCCGAGGTCCATAGGATCCTTTTATCTCACGGCGTAGTCATCATTGAGAACATATCCTCGAGGGTTAAGGAGTTGGTGGGCAAGTCATTTCAATTATATTGCCTCCCCATACTTGTGGGGGATGCGGATGGGGCGCCAGCCAGATGTGTGGCGATCCCTTAAAATGAGGCATTGCTTTTCGGGGAAAGAGCAGTCAGCAGGCTCATAAAGCATCACTTGCTCAGTCGGCTCAGCATCATCATGCTGGTCCAGGGGAGGCAATGCTTTTAAAGATTTTATGCAGCTATTCTTCCAATGAATAATTTACAGCTATGCTATGTAGAATATTATGGTTTGCCACGGGTTCCCTCAATGATAGCAGTATATGGATTAGCCGTTCTATCAATAATACTGTTTTTTTACATTCTACAAGTGAGATTAAGGAAATACGGCGTTGGGCTCTGGGAATTCATATCCATAATACTAAGGGGTTACCGGGCTTGGTTACCGTTCCTAGGCGATGTGTTGAGCCATAGGAGGTTCCTGAGGGATGAGAGGCTTGGGGGAACCGCCCACTTAATGATATTCTACTCCCTCGCCGCATCGCTGCTCGGAACCATACTGGTCGCCATTAATCAATACGCGGGGATCCTGCTCTCCACACAGGTCTACTGCGGGTCCCTCTTCCTGGCATATAGTGGATTCGTAATGGATGTGACGGCGTGGATCATGGTTATCGGTTCCCTCCTAGGCATGTATAGGGTCATTCAGAGGAAGGGCCTCTACACCAGGATGGAGTACTTCTCAAATATTGGCTTCCTCGCCGGCTTGATTTACCTAGCTGTCAGCGGGGCCTTAATTGAGTCATATAGATTCGCGGAGAGGGGCCTAACCCAATATGCCGCCTTCATGCCTAACGCATACCTCTTCTCTCCACTCCACATCTCGAGCCTAGATTACATGCTTCTCTATTACTCGCATTTCCCCATAGCGTTCCTACTAATAGCGATACTGCCCGCCACAGCTATATTCCACTCAGTGCTTGGGCTCTATAATTACATTATTAATTACGGTAGGCCCCTAGGAGAGCTGAAGAAGCCCTTTGACTTGAGGGAGCTCCTTCAAAAGGAGAATCCGGAGATGCCTAAGGTAGGTTACTCCAATGCATCCGAGATACCTAAGCTAAATAAGCTTGAGGCCCTGGCATGCACTGATTGCTTTAGGTGCCAGGATAATTGCCCCGCCTATGCTGTTGGGCGGCCGCTTTCCCCCACATTAATAATGACTAAGATAAAGCAGGGATTGGATGCGGGTCAAGATAAGTTGATTGATGGTTCGGTGCTGGATGATGAATTATGGGCATGCACGACTTGTGGGGCATGCATGGAGGCTTGCCCAGTTTACATTAGGCACGTGGATTACATCATTGACATGAGGAGGGACCTAGTGATGAATATGAGGATGGATCAGAAGAAGAGCAGCCTAATCCTGAACTTATCCCAATCAAGCAATTCCCTGGGCATGAATAATATGGGGAGACATGACTGGTTGCGGGAACTCGGCGTTAAGAGCATTCAGGAGAATCCAGGCTTTGAGTACTTATTCTGGGTTGGATGCATGGGCAGCTTCGATGCGAAGGCGAAGGAAATAGTGAAGTCCCTAATAGAGATACTGAGGACGGCTGGGGTATTGGATAAGGTGGCCGTGCTTGGCGATGAGGAGACTTGTTGCGGCGATCCTGCCAGGAGGCTCGGGGAGGAGGGGCGATTCCAGGAAATCGCCATGGCTAACATAGACCTATTCAATAAGTACGGCGTTAAGAAGATACTAACGATATGCCCGCACGGCTTTAACACGTTCAGAAACGAGTATCCAAAGCTTGGATTGAGCGGCGTTAAGGTCATTCATCACGTCGAGCTGATTAAGGAGTTGATGGAGGAGGGGAAATTAAAGTTGAATGTTGATGTTGGGAAATTGACAATCCATGACCCATGCTACTTGGCCCGCAATAATGATGTGGTTGAGCCCCAGAGAATAGTGGTAAGCAAGCTCGGCGACCTAATTGAGGTCGAGAGGCACGGCAAGAAAACCTTCTGCTGCGGAGCAGGCGGCGCCAATTACTGGTATGACGTGCCGGAGAAGAAGAGGATAAGTCACGAGCGCTTCGAGCAATTAACCAAGACAGGGGCCGACACTATCGTGACCCTATGCCCATTCTGTAATGCCATGCTTGACGAGGCATCGAGAGCCAAGGGATCAAGCGTGAAAGTAATGGATATATCCCAAGTAATACGTAAATCCATGAATGGAGAATAGTTAGAATTATGGGCCTCGTTAAGCCCCATCGCCGTGATCATGAGGAGGACGTGGCTTCGCGATGAAAGGACCCGGAATCACAAAATAATCTATTTATAGCTTCTTAACTGAGGAGCTTGCTCAGTCGTGGCTCTAGATGGGCATGTTCAAGGATTTAGGCGATGAGGACTATAGAACGTTAATGAGGAGAATAGATGTGTTGCAGGGCGACGTGAAGGAGGCCATATGTAAGTACCTAGAGCTGGGAATGATTGTTGACACCAAGGGAAAAGCCTATGTAACGCTAAATGGTACCTTAATTCTACAGGATTCACCGCTTGCGCCGGAGCTCATTAGGAGCGGGATCGGCATGGAGGTTAGCGGCGCCGTTGTGCTGCCCAGCTTCTTCTCATGGATTTACTGGATTAAACCGCTTTGTCCAGATCTCGAGGGTGAATTCATTGATGTCCTACCCATGAGAGTCTTTGGAATAGGCGCTGCGCCTTATGCAGAGCTTGGGGGTGTGGAGGAAGGCCTTGCAGGCCTAGTGAAGAGCATTGGGTTCTATATTGTTGGTTCGGTGAAGGATGTCTTATTGAGGTCGTGGATAATGGATGGATTGACCTTCGATGAGAACGTGGATATGATAGTTATAGCCGATAACGAGACCATAGCGCATAAGTACGTTGATACGAGGAGCAGCATTCATGTGGGCTTATCCTCAATGGAGCGATATGCCCAGTATGGCTTTGATAGATTGATGTTGGTTCACCCATTCTTATCTAGGCAGTATCATGCGGAGGTGGTCTCCAAGATTATCTCACGTAAGGTAATCTCAACCGCTGGTTACGCTGCATTGATAATGGATGATTACGAGATAAATGGGATAATCATGTATAAGTGGCCCCTCATTAATTACATGCTTTCACGAAGCCTCAACGTGATGCAGAGGAACATGCAGCTCAAGAAATTCATAACAGGCTAGCAATTCCCGGCATTATTTGGGAAGGGAGGAACGCTTTAATTGGTTGCCTCTGGACTTTGGGCAATGATGAGCATTAACGCATGATGGGTGATTTCAAATCCAGGCTGCTGATAAAACGAACGGCAAACCTCGCCCCTTTAGGGCGGGGAGGAGGTCAGTATCAAAATAATGCTGTCTTATTCGAATATGCAAATGCTTTGGATTTCTTGGGTAAGGAAGATGAGGCAGTGCCCTTATATCGAAGAGCTTTGGCAATGGGTCTTTCGGGAGAGATCAAGACTCAAGCTGAGATTCAATTAGGGAGCTCGCTGAGCATTATAGGGGAAGACTCGAGTGCCGTAGAGATACTGGACAGAGTATATAGAGAGACTAATGATCCAGCGGCTCTCGCATTCCTGTGCATAGCTCTATATAGATCTGGTGAGATTAAGAAAGCCTTGAAAACGGCTCTTGGCTTCATAATTTCAAGCGAACAGGGTTTATTGCCTGAGTACAAGAGGGTTCTCTCGCAATACCTTAATGAAGTAACTTAATAATGTATCTATTGAGGAGTCGCGTTAATTAATCCAAGCCTCATGGCTCTGCTTACTCCCCTCCTGTACCCTATTATTCCGAATATTATGACCACGATTATGACTAGGAAGAAGCCTATTCCGAGGGAGTGTAGATTATGTATCTTTATCGGCGTCACTATGTTGTAGTTAAGGAGTTGAGGCCACATTAGGATCGCGGCGCCGGCGGCAATGAAGGCGAGGCCCCCGTACTCGAGCACCATGGTGGTTATGGTCTTTCCAACAAGCGCTATGCCTGCCATCGATAGGTTCTTCATCCTGGTTAGCCAAGCCGCAAAGATTGAGCCAAACATGACTTGGGCAGTCATGGTTCCTAAGCCGAATAGTAGCCCCGGCACGAAGCCAAGGTATGGGGATGGCATTGATGGGGCTAGCACCGTGTATATTATCAATGCGAATGCGCCGAATCCGAAGCCTGCTATGAAGCCGTGGATTAGGGCGAGCCTCACTGGAACGGGCTTAGTTAGGTCCCTCTCATTTACTATGGCTGGGTTTAGCCTGTGCCTTAACTCTTCCTCCTGGAGCTTGCTTCCCTTTCTATGTATTCCCGTTAATTCGCCTAGCTTCCTCTCAATGTAGTGCCAGTGAAGGTACTCGCCATGTCTCGCTATGTATATGCCGGCCGCCGCCATCGCTATTCCAACTGCTATGTAGGTGGCTCCGAAGGCTGTCGTGGTCATGAAGAGGCCGGCTAAGGCTAGGTATGCTAGCTCGGATAGTATTGCCCTCTGTGCAGTGAAGCCTGCGGAGAATATTAGGCCCGTCTTTGCGCCGCCCTTCACGCTGAAGGTGCCCACCGAGTATGAGAAGGTGATGGGCCATGTGTGTTCATCGGGCGTCACGCCGTGCACTATGCCGAGGAGGTACGATATTATCAGTGCGCTCAGGAAATCAACGTTTTGCGGGTTCCATAGATTGATGGTTACCATAAAACATTAGGGTATCCCTAATTATTTATAAATCCTTCGCACAAGATCAAAATCGCCGAATCCCCGAAAGAGACTCGTCGGGGAACCTATAAAATACGTAGAGGAATGGAAGCAGCATCATCAATATGAAGAACGCCATCAACCAGTGGCTTAGAAATACATTGATAACTAATAACAACGAAAGCAATATGGCCGTCACCAACTCCAGGGGGGCAGCCCTAAGCCTAGCGGGCCCACCCTTGGGGGTGACTCCCCAATTAATGGGGATCCCCATGAATCCCTTAATTGTGGCGATAAGCAGGTGAGGGGCCAATGCGCCCATTATCGCCGAACTACGGCCGGCATAAATGCTGGATTCCCAGCGATTCAATCCATGTCTCCTCAACGAGTCCCCGTAAAAAAATGAAATAATGGCCAATAAGCCGATATGGATGATGGCTAATGGCCAAAGAATGCGCATTATATCTATCCCCATCACTATGCTCCCCACCCCAGCCACCATTACTGCCAGAAGCAATAAAGGCACTGCTAGGTACTGCATCAAGAATATGGTGGAGTCAAGCTTAGCCCACGCATTTATGGGGGCCCTCATTATATCCATGAATCTCCTCCTCAAGACATCCGCAGTGCCGTAAGCCCACTTATACTGCTGAAACCGAAAAACACTATAAGTACGGGGATTCTCAACTAGCGTGGGTAACTCAATGAACTTAACGGTATAGCCGTTACGCATCAATATAGCCCCCATATCCATATCATCCTGAAGCGCTGCCGGGAACCAGCCTCCCACGCCTCGTAATGCATCCACCCTAAACATAGTGCCGGAACCAATAACGTAAAGAGGTAAACCCAATGCTTGCCGCCCACCCCAGAGAGAATCCACGGTGAAATCCATTGATGCGGATACTGCTTGGGAAACCAAGGTATCCCAATTACGTCCCCGCCACCTACTCACGACCGCCGCCACATTGCCCTTAAGCGCCTCAGCAGCCATGCGGGGAAAAGATGGGTGAACAATGCTATCAACATCAATAACTAACAGGTACTGGCCAGTGGCGTTCCTCAGCCCCTCATTTAATGCCCCCGTCCTACCATTCACCCCTCTCTCCCTCCTGATGAGCCTAGCCTCCATCGTTGGCTTTAGCTCAGCTACATGCTTCTTCAGCGAATTAAAGGCGGCCTCATCATCATCGCTGATAATTATTAGCTCCATGTTATTATGGGGCCACTCTATCCTGGACACGGAGTTAATTAGCTCAGTTATTAATTCAAGCGACTCCCCCTTGACCGGCACAATTATTGATAATCGCCCACTAATTTCCCCGCCGCCCAAGCGCTGCCCCGATCTTGACCTGATGTAGGCAACATAATAAATAGCCTCATTTATTGTCATTATGAGAGCGGGTAACCAGAGGATCACAACCATGATCAGGGTTGCCCATAATGCAACTGGCATTAATGATAGACCGGCATAGACCATTTTTAAGTAATGACTCAATGGATCCCTCGACCGCTCCCACAACTGCGGGGCTTAATGAAGAGGAGATATAAAGCCCAACCGCCCGGATCAGAGCGGGGGTCAGAGCGGCCTGTAGATTCCGTGTTCTTGAGTTTCAGGACCTTTTCTCTGTTCTCACTATTATTACCTCCACATCGTGCCTATGCTTATCATGGTGGGGATAAGTATGAGGCAGCACCAGCGTTGAGTGCCCCACCGCTTGTCCCCCTATCTTCCTCAGCACAGTGGCTGCAATGCTTCTTTTATGAATGGAGTAAATCACGTTGCAGAATCCCAGAGCCGCCTTAACCATATCGGTATCCAAGCCATGCCGGCTCCATATGCCGAACGGCGGATTAATGAAGCATGTAGCGGCGTAATTATCCCTAATGCCCGGCCTCAAGGCATCCATCACGACTGCATCTATGGATAATTGGGCCGAGTTACTCAAGCAGTCCTTCACCGCGTCCTCATCCACATCCATGCATACCACTTTTGATCCAAGCGATGCGGCTGCGACCGCAAAAACGCCTGGACCACACCCAACATCCACTACCCGCCCTAATTCCCCCCTCATGAAGGATAGCCAGACTATTGATGCGGCTAAGTGGGGCGGGGTAGTGTATTGCTCCAGGTGAAGCTTGGGCTTGCTGAATCCATGTAATCCCTGCAGCATTATTTCCAAGTCCTTCAGTGACTTAATCATGGCAATGAATAATGCTCTATATTTACCTATCTGCCTCGGGCGGGAAGTACCCGAAGCTGCCATATATGGCCGGTAGATCCATTAATCTATGGCCCTTCAATGCCTCCATGAATGGCCTAAGATTATACCAGGACGGCGTAACCATGCGGAGCCGGTAAGGCATGTTAGACTTGCCGTCGCTGACCAACGTATAAAGCAATGTTCCCCTCGCCGCCTCAGTTAACGTGGTGTACTCGCCCTCCGGCACTATTATTCCAACCAGGGTCCTAAAGAAGTAGTTGCGAATATCCTTACTAACCTTATCCCTCTCCTTAGGCGGCACCCTAGCGAGTAATTTACTCCCAATGACTGGCCCCTCAGGCATATCCTTTATGGCTTGCCTAATCATCTTTATGCTCTGCCTTATCTCCTCCACCCTAACCAAGAAGCGCGAGTATGAGTCGCCCTCATCCGAGACAGGTATATCGAAGTCTAGTTTCTCGTACGCCTCATATGGCTCTGCCTTCCTCACGTCGTAATCCACGCCGCTCGCCCTCAGGAATGGCCCAACGGCTCCATACTTTATCGCCTCCTCCCTGCTTAGGATCCCGACATCCCTCATTCTGGCTATGGTGGCTGGGTTCCTCACGAATATTCTGCCGAATTCATCCATTTTCTTCTCGATGTAGAAGGTGGAGTCATATATGTACTTCAGCATGTCTTGATCCACGTCCCGCCTCACGCCGCCGGGAATTATCCAGGAGAGCGTTGTCCTGGCTCCAGTTATTCTGGCGAATGCCTCTATTATTAATTCCCTTAAGCCGAAGGCCCACATGTATCCAGTGGATTGCCCCAGGAACACCGCTAGTATTCCAGCATCATAGAAGTGATCCGCTATCCTGCTTAGCTCGGCGAGTATGGTCCTGATGTATAGGGCTCTAGGCGGGACATCTAGATCCATCATTTTCTCGATTAACCTAACGTAACCTATATCCATTATGGCGGACTCAGCTATTGTTGGTCTCTCTATTAGGGGAATGGCATGTATGTATAGCCTCGTCTCCGCTAGTTTCTCCACTGCCCTATGAACGAAGCCGGGGTCAGGTATTGCATCAATTATGTAATCGCCCTTAAGCCTAAGTATTATCCTCATGTGACCCGAGCCCGGGTGAGCGGGGCCTATTAGGACTAGGTACTCATCGTTCTTATACGCCTCCTCGACGGCCTCCTTCGGGACGGGCAGGAATAGGGATGATACTTCCCTGGGCACTTGGGCATTGATGTCTATCGCTACTTCCTTCTCCTCCACATGCATCACCTCTCAACTATCACCCTCGCCAAGGAGGGCACCTCGTAATCCTTTCTAAGCGGGTACTTGACCGGCGTATCGGGACTAAGCATGAAGTTTCGCCCCATCCATGGATTACCCTCGAACCACACTCCGAATAATTCATGCATCTCCCTCTCCTGATAATCGGCGCCAGGATAGACGTTTATTATGGTCGGCACCTTCGGATTATTCCTCGGCACCTCAGTGCTTATCGTTAAGAGAATCGCCGCTAATTCCTTGCTGTAGGAGCCCAGCACATACTCTATCCTGAAGACGCCCTTTATTGGTAAATCGATGACGTTTATGGACTTCACGTGATCAAAACCAACCTTAAATGCCGCCTCTATCGCATTAACTATGTTATTTGAATCAGTGGATGCGCATATCCTATTCATTGCTTGAGGCAATGCGTTCACGCCGGCATCCTTTAGTTTACCCGCTAATTCAATTCCTTGGGGCCACTGTAGATTAGGCATTGACTTGCAGGTGTTTATGTCCTTGACTTCCTCCCTCCTATGCGGCGGCGACGGTGGGTTCTGGGGCTTCGGCGATTTCGGCAATGAACTTAGATCGACCTTATTTGGAGTCATTGAGGGCTTCATCTCCCCCTTCTCTATCTTGTCTTGAACCATCCTTATCGCCCTTATCACGGCCTCAGGCGTGGGTGGGCAACCCATCACATACGCATCTATCGGCAGCACGTTCTCGGCCTTAGCCACATGATACGAGTTCCAGAAGACTCCGCCCTCCATTGCGCAGGATCCCATGGCTATCACGAACTTGGGGCTCGGCATTTGATCATACACTACCCTAGCTATTTTAGCCATCTTCAATGAGAGCGTTCCCTCTATCACTATGGCGTTCGTCTGTCGAGGCCCCAGGAAAGGCAGGAACCCCCACCTCTCCGCATCATAGCCGGGGGCCGATGTTTGAGCGAATTCGACGCCGCAGCACGCCGTCACTAGGTGAGTTGGCCATATTGAGTACTTTATTCCCCACCTGCTCAGTTTCTCGGGAAGCAGCGGTATCTCTTGCCCAGTCAATGATATCTTTATCTTAGGCGTTAACTCAGTCATGGCCTCTCACTCACTTGTTGCTTTTTTAATCTGAGTGGATAAGCCACAGCAATTGAGTCCCGGTACGCCACATATATGGCCGGCAACATGGTTATGAAAGTTATTATCAATAGATATATTAATGGAAGACTTGGATAGAAAGATAAGGTAAGGAAGAGCCCTATGATTGGCTCAACGGATAAGAACATTATTAGGAAGCCTATGTACTGCATCGGCAGCATGCTCTTCGCCTCGCCAATGGGAATATTGCCCGCCTCGAACCTCATCGTCTTAACCGGGCTCTCCCTCTTATTGCCGAATATCCTCCTCAATAGTAATACGACGCCATCAGTTAATAAACCGATCGCCAAGAGGAACACGACGGCCACAATGGAGCCTACCGCTGACATAACTGGGTTGTAGAAGCTATAGTTTATAAGCATAACTAAGCCGCAGCCAGCTCGCGGTTCATGGGTCGACTAAGAAACAGCGGTTCCCATATTCACTGCGCGTCGGCAATCGATCACTAACTTATAAAGCAATTAATAAATGCATCAATTATGGATAAGGCAATTATCTATACTATCATTGTGGTGGCCGCAGCGGTGGCCGCTAGCCTTGGAACACTGCTTTACCTATACCCGCCTCACCCCAGCGCCTCTCCTCCCCCAATCAATTCATCGCAAACCACGCCGAGCAATGCGACGTCAACCACGGTTACTCCCCAAAACGCCTCCTCCCCCATTGCCTTACTGCAATCATTGAAGGGAGCATTCACCCTTAACCTGGATCAACTTGATTCATTGATATCCTATATGCCTCAAGGGGTAACCATTAATAGGACGACCAATACCATTAGATTCACGGGCAAGACTATATATATAGTCATGCTCGCCGGTCCCCCCAGCAACATATTATCATTCCAATCATTTAACTTAACTAACCCCACAATAGAGGTGCCCCTGGACTCAACAGTGATAATAGCCATAATAGATGCGGGTTACCTAAACCATAGCTTCGGCATAACCTCATCCGCTCCGCCTTACCCGGCCTCCGTATCCCCCAATCAGTACCCACCCGCATTCCCTGGATCCGAGATGCCGCCCACGCTGCTGGTTAACGGCTTATCGCCGGCCTCGGCAAACGTATTCAGCGGCTACTTAATTCAATTCAACGCCACCGAGACGGGCACGTATTGGTATCTATGCTTCGTTCCTGGCCACGCCTCATCGGGCATGTACGGTAAATTCATTGTGTATGGTTGATAAAACGAACGATAAGTCTCGCCCCTTGGGACGGGAGGAGGTCAGTGGATGATTGCCGAGGAATACGCAGCGATGGCGGTCATAATAATTACGCCCCTATTATCATATCTTTACGGCGTGGCCCTGAGGCAGGGTAATTGCAGGTTTCTCCTCGCATCCACGGCATCCATGATACCCATTTCCCTCCTCTTTGTTGATCCATTGGTTTCCCTCGCGATAATGCCAATAATACTGGTCGCGTTAATTGCGGGTAAATGCGGTGAATCAATCATGGCGGCAACGGTGATCATTGGGGAATTAGCGATGGGCGTGATTTACCTAGAAACGGTGTTCGGCTCCATACCTAACCTGCTGCTGATAGTTCCCCAGATACAGTTAGGCTTCTTCTATATCAATAATATAGCAATTAATGTGATCGGCGTAGTGAGCGAATCCCTTAATTCGCTTCTCTTCCTATTAATGTACCTAATCACGCTTATTCCACTGCTTAAAACTAAGGAGCGAAAAATCTTGGCAATCGGCCTCACGCTTACTCTCCTAATTAATGTGGGGACCTGGATAGATTTGCCAACGCTGCCCCTAATAGCGCCCACTCTCCCCATAATAAAGGCATTAACGAGTAGGGAGGCAGGGATAGCCATAGGTTACTTGATAACTTACTTGAGGACGGCCACATTATTCCTGAATTACCTTGCATCTATAGCGTTAGCCATTCTTGTTTCCTGGCGAATGGGGAGAGCCAAGTTAGCCAGGGAGGACCTACTCTTACTGCTAATGATACCCATGAGTGCAGCCGCTAATTTAGCGTATTCCCTCTATCTATCAATGATATTATTCCTATTGCTTGGGTCAGTGATGGCCACCCTTGTTTTAAGCAATGCGATAAGGGGCGATACCGAATCGCGGCCTCCTCTAAATCATTGGACTGCATTGATCACATATATTCCATCATTCCTAGCATTCACAATTAGCATAATTGAGACCATTAATCCAACTCTCTCCCCATATACTGCTGCATTACTGGCATTCTCTTCCCCCCTCTTCGGCATCCCGACAGTGATTTCACTAACTCCACTAATAATAAGAATATAATAATGCGGCCCCTGTATCTATTCACGGGCCCAGTCTTTATGTTGTGTGTGCGATGATTAAGTCATGTTGGTAATGCCGAGGGATGTTACTCTATTGTTATTTCAGCCATCATTGTCCAGTGGCCGGGGCCGCAATACTCGAGGCATCTGACCAGTCTTGGGCCTGGATTAGTGAATTGATATACGAATATGGAGACGTAGTCGGGGCTAACTTGCGTCTGGAACTCGAGCTCTCCATTGGGGTTATAGAGTCCAAAATCATGATTGACATCCACGGATGTCAGTAGAAAAACTATTGGTACATTGGGGGAGACCGTTAAGTTCTTGGCCGCGATCAGGGTGCCGTTCTCCGCCACCGTATAGAAGTCCCAGTACCATTGCCCGGCTAATACGACGACTATCCTTATCTTGCCCTCGTTCTGGAGTGGAAGCAACTCATTCACGTCCTGCTGTATTACGTTTGTGCATGCTGTTGCGTAATTATTGGGGCTCGCATAGGGGCACTGAGTTTGTAGGTTATTGACTCCCAGCGACTCCAAAGTGTTACCGGTGACTATTTGTGGGGTTGTGCCGACTAATGCGATGTTTAGTATTATTATGGATGCTATGGAGATGATTATCCAGTACTTCTCGAAGATCTCGGCCCTGTGCCTATATCGTTTTTGCTCATCATCGCTCATTCCCCTCTTGGATCTCGATGCGACCCATACCAGTACCCCCACGCTCACTATTAGTAGTGCCGTGAATATATCGGCGAGGGCAAGGGGGCCTAAGCCTATGTTGGCCGCGTATGGTATAGCCATACCGATGCGTATTTAATCGATGTTAATAAATAGGAAAATATCGTTCATAAATTGTAGTCACATGCATAATTTATTTAAATCAGTTATAAAAAATCTGTGCCTATGCCAATCAATTATTAACATTGAGCTACAACTTATTTAAAATCTATTAAAATCATGCTCATGGGCTCAATAGAGAGCGACGCTATCGAGAAGAGGGCTGGTCGCATTGCCCTCAAGTACTTATTCACGTGGTTCGGCGTGTTTCTGGCGGGAGGATTATTAGGTCTAACCATGAGGTCCCAACAAGCCGATATGATAAGCATCGGTTCCTCCCCCTTCTATATATTGATGACAATGCATGGCCAATTCATGTTCATAGGGCTAGGCACCTTCGGAATGATGGGGGTAACTTGGTACGTGCTGGCCAAGCTATTGCGAACGGATCTTGATTATAAATTGATCGACGCGATCTTCTGGGTACTGGTTGCTGGATTCACATTAATAGGGATAAGCGGTCTCTACGGTGAATTCGCGGCTGGATGGTACTTCCTTTACCCGCTTCCGCTCTATGCCGCCCAGGATCAATGGACGCTTTGGGGAGTCGCCGCATTCTCCCTTGGTGAATTAATGATTGGACTAGCAATAATACTATATACAATTGAGGTTCTATTAGTGGTATCCAGGAAAGGAGGAAGAAGCATCAGGAATGCGCTCAACGCCATAGTTAGGGGGCTTGGGTTCGATGGCTTGATCGGAAGCCAAGTAAGCGGCTTCAATGTGTCGATATTCCCATTAGTGGCGGATGCATTAGACATGTTGATAGCCACGCTCCCCCTAGCCGCTCTATTGCTGGTAATGTTCATAGGCTCAACAGTGGATCCGCGGTTCGGGCTCAATGTAGGGCTAGCCGACAACATGTTCTGGTACTTTGGCCACCCAATAGTGTACCAATTATTGTTCCCAGCGATTGCGGGAATGTACCTAATTTTCCAGACATACTCCAACAGGCCCTGGATAGGGTACGCCACCACGGGCGGCGTCTGGGTGCTGGCTGCCCTAACCAACCTATTAGTGTGGGGGCATCACCTATACCTATACCCATTTCAACCCCTCCCAGTTAATTTCCTCGCCCAATTATCAACGATGGGCATCTCAATAGTCTCCGCGGTCTCCATTTACTCCCTCCTCGCCATGACGTGGAGGGGCGGCATTAAGTGGGATCCACCAATGATGTTCGCCTACATGGGCATATTCGGCTGGCTTGAGGGCGGCTTCAGTGGGATAGCTCAAGCAATGATAGGCTGGAACCTCTACCTTCACAATACTCTCTGGATCGTCGGTCACTTCCACCTCTTCGCATTAATGGTCGTGGCGATGACTGCGATCGCCATGATTTACTACATTGTGCCCCGCATATATGAGGGCGTGAACCTATACGATAAGTGGAGCAAGGTTCACTTCTGGATGAGCCTCATAGGGGGATACGGCTTCGTGAATGTATGGATGGCGGAGGGAATACTGGGAGTGCCGAGGAGGTACGCCTATCATTACTTGCTAAGCGTGTACAGCATACCTGTGCCTAACCTGGACTTACTGGGCGTGGTGTTCGCAACAATACTGGGGATAGGTCAAGGCATATTTGCGGTGAAGCTGTTCAATGAGTTGGTGATCAAGAGGATAAGGAGGATAGGTCTTGAGGTGGAGCAGTATGCCTAAGGAAGAGAAGGAGAACGTGGATCTAATCAGGAGGCGCACGCTTAAGGCATTGGTGGCGCTGGCGGGGGCAGCCGTGATAATGGGCGCTGTTCCCCCATTAGTGGAGGAAATAATTCCGCCGATCACTGGACTCACAAGTTTCCCAACGCTTAAGCTTCTGGATGAGAATGGTAACCCAATAAAGGCAAGCTCTATACCGCCTAACTCCACTAATCTATACGTATTCAGTTACCCATTAAGTAATGAGCCGAATATGTTGATAAATATCGGGGATGAGAACGGTAACCCAGTGGCGGTGCCGCCGACCACGGTAACGGTTCCGCAAACGGGCGCCACATATGATTTTCCGGGCGGCGTGGGGCCAAGCAAGTCAATAGTGGCCTATAGCGGCATATGTCAGCACTTAGGGTGCCAGGCCCCCCTCATATCTTTTTATCCCAATGTCCCCTCATGTCAACCAGCCCAAACCAGCGCTGGATCCCTGAAGGGCGTCATTCATTGCCTCTGTCACGGTAGTACTTATGATCCAATTAAGGGCGGCGCCGTGATAACTGGACCAACGGTTAGGCCTTTGCCGTATGTGGTTCTCAGATATGATTCAAGCACTGATGAGTTATATGCGGAAAAAATGATTGGGCCAGTCGTATATGGTCATCCAGGCTTCGGCAATCCAACTCCCGACGTGGTCAATGATCCAATGGGCGATCTACAGGGCGGTTCCCCAGTGACAAGCGCGGTGGTGAGTAATCTTGGGAAGCTTTCCCAGTGCGGGTGATGAGTGATGGCAACGAGGATAAGCAAGAAAATGAGGGACACGATCAGTAAGGCGCGGAGCTTCGATTTCTGGGCGTGGCTGGATGAGAGGGCTAAGTTAAGCGAGTTACCGCTGCTCGGCACGCCTGACTACATGTTTAAGCTGGGTTACTGGACTGGGGGAATGACTGCCGCCGCATTCTTTTGGCAAGTAATAAGCGGTCTTCTGCTCCTGATGTATTATGAGCCCGGCAGCGCCTATTCCTCCACGGAGTACATAATCAATAACGTGGCCTTCGGCAAGATCCTCCTCGCCTCTCACCTATATGGTGCTTATGCCATGATATTCCTCGCATTCGTGCACCTATTCAGGAATTACTTTGTTGGCGCCTATAAGAAGCCCAGGGAGCTCCAGTGGGTTGTTGGCATATTGACTGGGGCAACAGTCTTCGGCACCGCATTCTTCGGTTACTCGCTTGTAGGGGATACTTTATCTGTGGATGGGGCCGACGTGGCGAAGGGCCTGCTCCAGGGCGCACCATTCGGCAGCACACTGCTGAACATCTTCTTCGGGCCAGGTGGGGAAACCGCTCAATTCACTAGGGTACTGGCGTGGCACATAACGCTGGCCGCGTTGGTTGCTTTGCTGTTCATGCTTCACCTGGGGTTAGCCGAGCAGAACGGCATTATGCCGAGTCCCCGCTTATTTAATTATAAGGCGCCGGCGGAGATAGATAAGAAGGCTGCCCCCAAGTGGTGGCCCAAGAATTTCCTATACACCGTGGCGATATTGTTCTGGGTGTGGGGCTTCATATTGATAATACCATCCATTTTATTAATGCTTCCACAAGGCTCAATACCGATCCTATTGTCTCCCCTGCCGGGTCCCCCGCCAACAAGCGCTGCTGCCGCCAATATTCCGCCTTACCCGCTCTGGTTCTTCCTCAACGTGTATAAGATAGTGGATTTCCAGTTACCGATATTCCAGGGAGGCTCCGGCTCATTCATAGCCGTCACCATTGGGGGACTATTGCCGCTTCTTTATCTTCTGCTCCTCCCATTCCTGGACCGCAGCGATAAGCTTCATCCACTTGATAGGATAATTCACACAATCATAATAATTTGGTTATTGGTGGTTTGGCTTGTGACGTACGCCGCGTGGGGAGCATTGACGCCGGGGCTACCGATACCCCCCATACGCGTGGCTGAGGTAACGTTGGTTCCAACCGCCATAATATTCATCGGCATGGCGATGGTTTACTTGACGTGGAGGGGCCCCAAGTCCATTGGTCCCATTAAGGAATTGAGTGCCAGGGAAATAACGGTGAAGAGGGCATACGCATCGCTCATTCTCGTATTCCTCGTGGCTTTCGAGGTGGCGATAATGGCCGTGCTGTGGAAACTGCTTCCCTATGATTCCTTTGAGCCCATGATTGGCGTATTGGTTGGCATTGGCCTAGTGGTGTTCGGCGAAATAATTTCGCTATATAGGTACATAGCTTACCCGCCCCTTCCAGGGGCGAAGTGAATGAATCCTTGGTCCATTTACTTCATATACGGCGGGGCCGCCGGCATGGTGGTCGCCGTCGCCGTTGTCCTATGGCTCTATAAATCGAGTAGGAACATGATGCTTAGGACACTGATGTGGCTTCTCTATGTCTTGGCCTCCATGATAGTCATGTTTGGGGCAGCTGCCTTTTACCTGATTAATCAAAGCACGTCCAACCTATTCACTGCCATATTGATAGCCAATACTTCAATGATTATTTGGCTCCTCCTCCTGGGCAGTAATTGGGGGCGCGGCAGGGGGATTAACCCCAAGTTATCGGGCGCCCTCATAATCGTAATGGTTTTAATGGCCGAGCTACTTATGGGTATTACATACACATTATATATCGAGGGCCCCAAGGACTTGCTGCTTAAGTCGCTTGATAGCCCATGGTTCGTGATCCCCATGACTCTGGAGGCCGCTATTAGTTATGTGTTGACCGAGCGAGGGGGCAGGGATTTATTCGCCTTAATTGCGCCGCCCTGGATACTTAATATGTTGTTTAATCCAGTGATGCTTCCCGGCGCTTGGTTCAGGTACTCGCTTCTGGCCTCCTCAATTATAATGGTGATGATAATTATCCTGATGCTGGATTACATGCATCGCCATAAGGTGCTTCAAGCCAATGATATGCATGTAATGCTCGGCGCATCCGCTGTAATGGCCGTGATGATGATCATTCAATTGGCGGCAAGCCTCGGCGCATTGCCGTGGGCGATGTATGGAGCGGCTTTACTTGTGGATATGGGGTGGTACTTAGCGGTGTACGTGAATCACAAGCCTCAGCTCCGCTCCATTGCTTGGTTAACCAAGCCCATTCATGTTGCCGTATTCCTATCCCTAATATTCATTGCTGAGGCAGCCATGGGCGGAGTCATCTCGATGGAGATGGGGTGGCTCAATCCCGGGGGCCTGAGCGAATCATTGTCTCAGGGCTTAGTGGGCATTATTCAATTCATATCTGCCTTAACCCTTGGGCCCGGCTTCATGATAATGATGGGGATAGAGATGGGGTGGCTCGTCGCGGCCAGGGCGTTGGAGGTCCATAATGCGGAGAATAGGGCTAGATTAATCCTCATGATGGTATCATACGCATTATATGGCGTATATGCATCCAGTTTCTTGCCGCCAAGCCTTGCTCGGTACCCGTACCTGGAGTGGAGCATGGGTCTCGGCACCGCCGGCCCCCTTTCTCCGTACTTATTAATGGCGGTGCTCGGCACCTATGCAATAAATGGCGCTGCCTCATTCCTCTTCGGCGCTCGGCAAGTCTGTTCCCTCACGTGCACCGCGGCATATATGTGGCAAGGCACGTTCTATGATGATTTAAAGATGATTAAGCCAACTAGGATTACCCCGCGTAAAGGCGTGATCCGTAGGATACATGATGCCCTCATGATGATAATGATGCCCTCCCTCATCGTATTGGCGCTCCTCTCGTACCTTAACCAGATTGGCTACGTGAAGCTGGCCCTGGGCCTTGATCCGCTTGTCCTGCTTTACCTAGTGTCGTTCGGCATTGCTTGGTACCTATTCTTCGCGTTATCCCCAATTCTAGGCACGTATAATTGCGTTACTTATGGTTGGTGCCACTGGGGAGCATTCAATAGATTAATGGGCAGGATTGGATTCTTTAAATTGGTTGCCAAGGATCCAAGCATATGCATCAAGTGCCGCACAAGGGATTGCGCGCGTGCGTGCCCCACCGGTAATTCAACTATGCCGGGCAGCTTCATAACCAGTGGGCACTATAAGAGCCTCACATGCATAGGGGTTGGGGACTGCGTGGAGGCGTGTCCCTATGATAATATAGAGATCCATGATGTTCGACACTCGCTGCGATTAAATGCTTTCCGTGAATTGCTTGCCTCAATTAACGGGAGGAGTCGCTAGGGATGCATTTAAAAAAGGCGAAGCCCTGTAGCGCTATGAGTATTTCGGCTAATCCAATGATAGCTCTCCAGACGCGACCAGTTAATTTATCCTATGCAGCATCGTTCCTGAGACAGGTTGGGTGCAGCGTTGATGACTCGGTGACCCCCATAATTAGGGTTGGGAATGAGCCTCAGGTAATGATAATCAGCGGATTCAGGAGCAGCGAGTACATTATATCTAATTCCCTCGTTCTAATGGCATCATCCTCCTGCCCCAGCAGCGTTAGGAGGCAACTGTTTCCGCATGTAGATGATGCCGTATATATACCGTTCGCGAATGGCGGCGCGTTTATGGATATAACCATAGATAGGGGCGGCTTGGACGAGGATGGAATAGATGTCTTCAATGACTTCCTCATGCTTAGCTCTAAGTACTCCTCCTACATACATGAATTGGTGTGGAGGCTAAGGCCTAGATTAACTCTGGTGGTCACCATGAATGAGGAGGGGGACGATATGTATAAACCACATGCCCACCTATTAATGGAGGGCTTCAACGTTCACTTAATGACTCTGCCCACGGGCTTGCCTCCATATGATATAGCCTATAGATTGGCTAGGCACATTCACGACACGTTAAAGGTATCCATGGAGGGGGAGGCATTCGCTCCATACAGGGTAGAGGTCTCCGTTGAGGGCGATCTCAGCTCTTTTACTCGCTTGCTGAATGCCCACGGCGTCCCATTCGAGAAGGATGGGGATAGATTCATCGTGACGGTCATAAATCGCTTCGTGGATCAATTGCTTCCCATAATTGATCACTTCATTCCAGTGCGTTCACCATCAATACAACGGCTAGCTCAATGATGGAGAGAACGCCCATGCCGATCAACGCGGCGCGTTCATTGGATACATAGAATAGAACAACTGCTGATGCCAGCGGTATCACCGCCGCTACTGCCGCTAACCCCACCAGCATTATCATGAAGAGCGGCAATGTGCCCGTAACCAATTGCTTCAGGAACCCATTCATCACGGTATCCAATAGAATCGCGCCAACAATTATGGGAAGAGCCTCGAGAAGTATTATTGGGAATATGGCTAGCGACGCATTAATGATTAGATCCAGTAGTAGGGGGGACGTGAATAATAGGTATAAAGCAATGGCTAGCAGTACCTTTGACTCAAGTATTTTTCCCCTGCCCAGGGGAAGCATCTTAATTAGGTAATAGCCACCCAGATCAACAATATAGGAGAGATACACGATCATGACGGTTACAATGCTTATCATTAATTCGAACGGCATTACAGTCATTAACGCTAGTCTGGGACTCAATAATCTATACGGTATTATAAGCACCATTATTAAAGATATGATTCCATACGCTACGGGAACCATCGCCATCATGAGCAGCCTACTGGACCTATATATCGCCTTTAACTCCTTAATTAACATGGATGATACGGCTCCCCGCCTCCGTAGACTCATTGAGCCCCGCCCCGCTCCTGCCCTGATTCCCTCAATGAAGAGAGGCCGATAATCCAGGCGAAGCATGAGCATTGAGGCGACGACGGCCATTGCGGCATATGCAATGATTGATGCCGTAATCGTGGTGCTTGGGCTTAATTGCGCCGAGGCTAGGTTAATTATCGGCAGGTACTTGATTAAGACCCATGGAAACGAAGCGGAGGAGAGCAGTGAAATGGATGGCGTGTACTCCATTATTATGAGGGGCATGAAGCTCCCGATCATTAGGAACCCGATCATGATTATGGCCACTATAATCATTTTCCCCATTGATGCCCCGCTCCTGGTGAGCATGGTCATTATTAACGAGAAGCAGGCAATTGCATACAGTATTGCAGCTAACGCCGTGATGAATGATGATTGGGACACGAGGAGGGATAAGGCGAGGCTAATCACTATATTAACGGCCAGCGGCGCATCCATTATTCTAAGCGTGGATTTAAGTAAACTCCTCCGCGCATCCCCATTATTTAGTGGAAGCACTAGGAAGAAGTCGATGAGGTATGTCCCCCGTATGGAGTATAGCAATTGAAGCGTATCTATTAGCAGTATTGATAATGTATAGGAGAATACGGTTAATGGGTAGGAAACCGATAGTGACGCCGCGTTTAGGTGAATCGCCAGGCTTGAAACGATTTGGGGCGCGGCGTTGGATCCATGAATTATGTTCATTGAGAAGCGTATAAGCGCCACGTCGATTAGGTACATGAAGGCTATGAACATTGATATAAATATCTTTTGAATAATGGATATCCTCCTTATCCGCGCCAATACGTCCCCATCAACCATGCTGGGCAATCCATGTAGCCGCGAGCCTATTACTCCTTGAAACAGTAATTCCCTATACATTAAATCGCTTATGTCTCCCGTGGCCCTCCCCACAGTGATTAACTAAATAAACTTACTCAGGGAGTTCCCCTGATCGCCCCGCATTAAGGGACATCAACGGCGCTCCATCTTAATACCCATCAATTGAAGCCAAGGCCTGCATCAATATTCCCCTAATGGGGCTTGTCCCTCTTTCACGATGGTCGCTGGTTCCCCATGTTTAGTATGGCCTTAATGTACTTATCCATCTCGGTCTCCTCCAGTATTATTTCTTCAAGTTCATCCCTATTGAGCTTCGATGAATCCATTACGTTGATCACTGTTCCCTTATTGATTAGCACTATGTCGTTGCACAGCTTCTCCGCGGCATCCAGCATGTGGGTAGCCATCACTATGACCCTATTCTCCCTATACTTGCTGAGGGTCTCCCTAAGTATTATTATGGAGGCCACGTCTAACCAGTTAAAGGGTTCATCCAGGAGAAGAAGGTCAGGCCTATGCATTAGGGCCGTCACTATGGATAGCTTCTGTCGATTACCTATGGAGAGCGATGCCACTAACTTATTTAGCTGTGAGTCGAGGTTGAATGCCTTGAGAAGCCACTTGATCCAATCCATGTGCTGCTCCCCGAGGCTTCTCGTGGATAAAATGAATTGAATAGTCTCCTCGACCGTCAATGAATCAAAGAGGAGAGGGCTCTCCGGGACGTAGCCCACAATCCTCTTGAACTCAATGGATCCCGGATCCATGGTTTTCCCATCCATCCTGATAATTCCATTGAACTGCATTAAACCCATTATTGATTTAATGATAGTTGTCTTGCCTGCTCCATTAGGCCCCAACAGGCAGGATATCCTACCACGCCTAGCGGTAAAGGAAACATTCCTCACGAAATAATTCCCATTAACGGCAACGCTGAGCCCCTCTACGCTTAAACCATCCACGCAGCAATTAGTTTAGACACATTTAAATACGTTGCCGAGTCTCCATGATTCTTCTTAAGCACCGGGGAATGCTGTTATGAGGATGCTCGGAGCACCATTAAACGCGATGAGTCAGAAGATTTTTATATTGACCCCCACAATATGATTCAATGGAGTCCTCAGATGATGAGGCCAGCAAGGCAATACAGAAAATACACTCGGAGGTAATGATGTCATTCATGAAGGATTGCTCCAATTTGGACTTTAATGATATAGGCAGTTGCGTTGCATCAAAGCTACGGGAAAACGGGTTAGAGGTCCTCGATATAAGGATGTTCGACTTAGATGGGAGGGAAACCAATGATCCATCCACGGTTAAGTACGTCCGCGCATCCGTTAAGGGCGATTTGCCCAATATAGAGCACATCTTCACCTTCGCCGTAATAAAGAGAAGGGATAAATTCAATGTATTGTTCATGCAGTCAGCCGTTAATTATAAATAAGATAAAGTATTCACTACATCGCTTCCTTAAACCCATAAAATGATTCCCCCACGTATTTCAACTACATCGCTCCGCAGCATATCTATATAGAGTTAGGCCCGCTTTAGGGCCGTGATTGCCGAGGATGCTTGCCTCAATAATTCACTGGTTCTCTCCGGATTATTTGATTCAGCGTATATCCTCAGCTTGGGTTCAGTGCCGCTTCCCCTAGTGAGGATCCATGATCCATCGTTGAAGACCACCTTCACGCCATCAATAGTTATTACTTGCCTCACGTTGCCGAGGCCGGAGAGCGCCCTTATCACGTCCTCCCTCCTCGTATTTATGAATTCCTTGGAGTTCTGCATCGGCACATCGATTCGGCCAGAATGAAATTCACCACAGGAATTAATGACTTGCCCTAATTCATTACTTGCTTCCCTACCTATCAGTGCAGCGAATAATGCGCCGCTATATACGCCGTCCTTCTCGGGCACATGCCATGAATAAGCCAATCCCCCGCTCTCCTCTCCCCCAATATCTATTTTCCCCCCTATTATGAGTTCCGATATGTACTTTATGCCGACCGGGGTCTCGTACAGCGGCACACCCATCTTCGTCGCCAAGCAGTCCACGGCATGGGTTGTGGCCACGGTTCTTCCGAGCCCCCTCCTAATCATGTTGAGCCCCATTAATCTATGTATCATTATCGGTATTATCTTGTTGGCTCCGAGGAATCCCAATCCCCTCACTGCAACAGCTAATCTATCGGCGTCCCCATCATGGGCTATCCCCATATCGAAGCCCCCCTCCATTACTGCCCTAATCATTTCAGCCAAGTTCCTCTCCTCCGGCTCTGGCTCTAATCCGCCGAAGTTCGCGTCATGGGTTCCATGTATCTCCTTGACCTCCATCCCCAGGGACTCCAATAGCTTGGCAGTGTAGCCCACTGCGGCTCCATGCATTGGATCAACTACCACCCTCAACTTGCTTGGCTTTACCCGGCCCTCCAGCCAGGACTGGATGTACTCAATATACGGCTTCTTGAGCGTAATTGTTGGTATGGATTTGCTCGGTATATCCTTAATGTACCTAAGCATGTCCCCCTCCTCATTCCTAATTATTTTCTCCACCTCATTAGTGTCCTCGGGGAAGGCGGATGATCCATCCCTGGTTATTATCTTTATCCCATTATACTGAGGGGGATTATGGCTGGCAGTTATTTGAAAACCGAAGTCAAATCCCATTGATTTAATGGCCCAGGCAATTGTCGGCGTGGGCGTCGGCTCATCCGTTATAAGAGCGTCTAAGCCGTAATCCAGGGCTATTGCCGCCGCCTCCTCAGCGTATTGCTTGGATTTCCGCCTAGTGTCATACCCTATGAGCACGCGATGCGCCCCATACTTCCTGCTCCAGTGCCTAAGCGCTGCCTCAACCACCATGGCCACCGTTAATTCATTGAATGTGGAGTCAATTACGCCCCTCACACCATCAGTTCCGAACTTAATATCCATAAATTATCCATGTATGAGGGGATTAAATGTTTTCCATCATGGGAGAAGATAAAATAATATTATTTTATTGATTTCTCGTGATTGCCTTTCATTACTGTTTCTTCTTTTCCTGAGTTCCTTCCTCCTTCTTCTTCTTCGCCACCTTATTCACCTCGCTGTAACCGGCATTGCTGGAAATATTAAATGTATCGATAACTATTTTTACTTATTTTTAAGTGAGAAAATTCTCTTTCTCCCTAATTTATTGGGCCACTTAATAATAAATAAGCGTTGCTTCACCGTGAAACCTCGTTTAAATTAATGGTGAAATTAATCATTAATACGATGAATAGATGATGTGGTTCCACATACTTTAGAGCCGCTTATCAAGGAATAATCAATGCTAAATAGGTAAACCTCATTAGAAATAGAGGCGCCCCCACCTAATCGCGACGCGCATCAAATGGTGAATTAAATGAAAAAATGAAAAATATGAAATTAAGGGGCGGCTAGATGTATTTTGAGAGCCTCTTCTCCGCTTCCTCCCAATTCAAGACATTCCATATGGCGTCCAAATACGCATTCCTATTATTCTTATACTGAAGGTAATAGGCATGCTCAAACTCATCAACAATCATCAATATGGGCAGCTCAGCTATGTGCTGATTATAATGATTCTCGAACGTGGTGAAAATCAGGTTGCCGCTCTCCGGATCATAATAGAGGGTGGCCCATCCAGTGCCCGGCAATGACCTCATGATTTCATCAAATATCTTCCTGAACTTATCGTAACTGCCGTACTGCTTCGTAATTAAATCCGCGAGCCGTCCACCCGGCTTGCCGCCGCCCTTGCCGCTGGGCGCCATGCTGTTCCAATACAAGGCATGCAGCTTGTGGCCATTTATATTGAAGAAGAGGCTCCTCAATACTCCCTGAATATCGTAGCTAGTCACATCCCCCTTCAGTATCTTCTCGATTCGCTCAACGGTTGCGTTCGCGCCATTCACGTACGCCTTATGATGCCCATTATAGTGGACATCAATCACTTGCCCACTTATATGGGGCTCCAGTGCATCTATTTTATATGGAAGCGGAGGCAACTCGTACCTCTTGAATAGATTCGCCGTAGACATGAGTTGAAAAACCAGTATACATTTAAAAATGTTTTTCCTTAATCCACATTAATAACTAATGCAATGCTTAAAAATACGAAGTAATATAATGTTAGATTTCATATATGAAAATACGATAACTACATTAAGGAATCATCTTTCTCGTAAGATGATCATCCCCTTAAGGAGAACCGTTCTTAATGGTCCTTTTCCCCATCGTTATGGACGGGAACCCCCTCCCGAGCTTATCACTATGTCTAGGAGAAAAGGATTTAAATAGAATAGAATAGCCTATAAACAAGAGATAATAAGAATGAGTGAATCTGAGAATGAGAGATATTATTCCAATAATTAACCACAAATAATTATCGCCTACCTAAGCCTATTCATGTATGCACATGCCGGCCGCGTCATCTTTACATACTCGTGGAAAGGCCACTCCATCATATACGTTAAGTACCCTAGACTACCGTGGCCACTCAATGCGTTGATGTGGGGCTTGATCCGCCCGGCGAGTATCCATCGATTCAGGTAAACATAATTAATGCTCCTAAGCCATACCCTCACGCCAACGCCAGATTCTCAGTGTATGCAGTGGGGCCCGCCGTGAATGGCTTCGTGGACATTGACCCCTACCTCAGTAACTCCGCGGGCTTCTCCATAAACCTCGGCAGCTACTCGCCATATATCGATGAGCTCGTTACTTGGGAATGACGCCCGACATTGCCGGCCCTCCGTCGCTCTATTCATGAATTCCATAGGCTATTACGGGAGCTCCCCCAGCATCTTCACGGGCTTCATGATGGTGCCCATAATTCCTCCTTCAGCTCCCTTTAGGGATCTTCATCTCTATTAAGTGTGGCCAATGCATATGGTGTAGGCAAGGATAGGGCATTGGGATTAGGCTACGTGAATTCTGAACTGATTAATCAATAAGTAATCAAGAGAAGGATTAGCAAACAAAAATAAGTCATTAAGGCGTCTCCCCTTTAGGGGCCTGCTTTTACCTGTGGCTTATTAAGTAGCATTTGCATTCCTCAATCATTGGAGTTATTTTAAATGGAAAAGTTTGTCCTTTAAATGGGTAAGTCAGACTACTAATCAATGGCGCCAGGTTATGGCAAATTCGTGCCTTATGGATGGGGATTTATTGAGGGGTAGTCCCAAGATAGTTGGAGAGGACATAGTTGCACTGTTAATCTCCAAGGATATTAAATGGTATTAATATGGTCTTGGGAAATATTTCCCTTATGCGTGGGAATACCATTTATTATTTACGTAAATTCATATCTTCCCTAATCTAAGATGAATATCATTTCTCTCCAGCATTAATCAGGATATTCTTTAATTTCTTGATCGCTGTGCCAATAATCAATTACGCGAGATTAACTAGGGTAGTTAGTTATTCCTGCCCGCATAATTATGGGAAGTAAAAACCATTCTAAGCGTGGGGTCATGCTTGTGCCAGGTTTAGAAATGGAGGTGATCAGTCGAAGATCAGACGGCTACTAAGTAATTCAAAGTATTAGGAGGGTGATTGTATCATTAGTCTGTGGCGGCAATGAATGAGTATATGCCTAGCCCAATCATGAATAGACCTAAAATACCGAGAGCTAATCTACCTGCTTGAGCTATGATGCTCCAATCCTTAATAGTATGAATGATGCCCTTATATATTAGTGCAACGATCACTGATTGGGCCAGCCATGAGCCAAGACCAAATATGAGGCCTATGAGGAAGGATAAGCCTGTTGAAATTGTGGGCACTAATATGGTTGTTAGTATCAGAACTATGAAAAAGTCGCCGCCGAAGGCTGCGGTTAATCCATGTATCCAAATTAACTTGTAATCCGCGGTTCTAACTTTCTCTGCATGGTCATGATCGCCAAAGACTAGGTAAGCGGCTACCCCATCATGGTTAAGCCAACTAGTATATCAATGTATGGATCCAGGATTGAGGTGTTGATAAGATTCATTAATTGACCAATTAATGCACTCATAAGCGTCCACACTAGAGTTAAGGCTCCAGCAAATACCGAGACGGCGGTGATGACGCCATTTATATCCCTCTGCATTAAGCCATAAGAAACTGTAATGGGCCAAGTATGCTCATCGGGCTTTAATCCATGTATTATGCCGATGATTAGGACTGCCAATAGCCAATAGGAACCCATGGACATGACGATATGTCTAGCCAGAGGATCAAGGATGTTGGGCATTGATAATATTGCTATAGTTATAGCTATTGCTATGGTTCCCGCTAAAAGCCATACCTTAATGCTTTTTTCTTTGATGTGGGGCTACATCTCATTAGGGTTACCCTAATGAGATTTATTAAACCTTGCTCATTAGCATACCCCTAACCAATTGAAAACACATTCAATCGCATCAATAGATTAGAGAATGGAACGATTGAGATCATTCCCAGCGTCCCAAATAACCTAGGTCCTTAATTAAACGATTACTGTCCAGCCCCGGCGCTATACGTGGATTTCAATGCGGGGCCCTGCGTTAGTTGATGCTTGAAAGCCTTTAAATTTGTACGGAGGATGGGGTAATTATGCAGTACGTTAGGCTTGGTTGGTCTGGGGTCAAGGTTTCCCAGTTGTGCTTGGGTACTTGGTACTTGCCTAGGCTTGACGAGCGAGACGAGTATGGGGTTCATAAGGTTGACGTTGATGCCGCCGTTAAGATCATGAGGAGGGCCTATGATGAGGGGATTAATTGCGTCGATACTGCTAATAGGTATCATGGAGCTATGTCCCCAGTGGACTTGAATCACGTTGGCAATTCAGAGAGGGTGGTGGGTCAATTCCTAAAAGCCGTGGATCGGGAGTCCATTGTGTTGGCCACCAAGGTGAGGGGCCAAATGGCTGCTTGGCCCAATGGGGAGGGATTATCGAGGAAACACATTCGGTGGCAGGTAAGGGAATCTCTGAAGAGGCTGGGGGTGAATTACATTGATCTATACCAGATACATTGGCCGGATCCGGATACGCCCAAGATAGAAACCCTTAGGGCGCTCGATAACTTGGTTCAGGAGGGATTGGTGAATTACATAGGCGAAAGCAATCACCCGGCCCATGATGTGGTGGAGTTCATGGAATTGGCGGATAAGCGTGGAATGGAGCCCTTCGTTACCATGCAGGAGGTCTATAATCTGCTTAATAGGGATATAGAGAGGGATAAGATCCACGTGGCCAAGAGGTATGGAATGGCGGTGCTGGCCTACTCTCCCCTAGCTCAAGGGATCCTCACGGGCAAGTACATCGACTTCAATGCGAGGAAGTGGGCCACGCCGAGCGACTCCAGGGCAGCCATATCGAGCAGCCCACGGGGATACATAAACGATGAAAACCTCAAGATCCTCCTGGAGCTAAATGAGGTAGCCAAGGCAAGGGGCATCACGTTAAGCCAAGCCGCATTGGCGTGGTTAATCGGCATGCAGGAGAGGCTTGGGGTTAACATAATACCGATAATAGGCATCACGAAAATGGGTCACTTAGAGGATGATTTAGGCGCCCTCGGCGTGAAGCTGAGCCAAGATGATTTAAAGAGAATCGATGAAATAATGAAGCCCCAATAAATTCCCTCAAATCCTGGACTCTCCAAGTCGTTTAATTAGATCTGTATGCGTGGTGGTTCCCCTATGCATGGTTCGTGGCCATTATTCAATTCCGGAATGTGGAGGAGGATGTTGATTTTATAGCCGGGCCCGGATTCGAACCGGGGTCGATGGGTCCAAAGCCTAGTGAACTTGGTTACGATAAGACCTACATGTACAGGGTTAGGCATGGGCTAGTGCCGATTAGTGACGAGCTCTTTAAGGCTTTACTCAGGTTCATTGACATTGAGGAGTATGCTAGGCTAGTAGGCTCTGCACCACAGTTAGTTGACGCAACTCCTGATGACATTGTTCGTGTTGTTAAGAAGGCGCTGGTTGACAAGTCCTTCAGGAATCTACTATTCGACATGCTTAGGCAGGCGTTCGGTGACGAATTCCGTGAATACAGGGCGTCGTGGACGGTAACCGAGCGTGACATTGAGGAGTTTGTTAAGGCTAAGAGGCTTAAGGGCCTTAAGGAGAAGACTATTAGAGACCATGTCCACTACCTGCGCCTAGCACTCAGTGAGCTTAACTGGACGCTTGAACCTGAGGGCATTAGGGAGTTCCTCGCCGAGCTTAGGGAGGATGGGGAGGAGCATGTGCTAAGGCATGTCACGGTGGCGTTGAAGTCATTCCTCAAGACCGTGTTGAAGCCAAAAGACCCAGCCCTATTCAGGCTACTCTACGATTCATTCACAGTGTATAAGTCCAAGGCAAGCAACCGCATTACACTACCCAGCCTGGAGCAACTTAGGGCAATTTGGCAACAACTACCAAGCATTGAGACTAAGTTTTACTTCACCCTGTTGGCTGAGACTGGTCTTAGGCCTGGTGAGCCCTTCACCCTAAGCCTAAGTGACCTTGACCTGGAGCACGGAATGCTTCACATCGGTAAGGTGACTGAGACTAAGAGGGCTTTTGTAGCCTTCCTGAGACCTGAATTCCTCAGGTGGGTTAAGCAGGTGTACTTACCGCATAGGGGTGATTGGGTTGAGAGGCTTAGCAAGGGCTGGCTTGCAAGCGGCTGGTTCAGCCAAGACATTGTTGAGAAGGCTAAGCAGAAGTTAATACCATTCGACCAGTCTAGGCTTAGGAGGGAGATTAAGGAGGCTGCAAGGCAGATTCTTAACCGTGAATTTGAACTATATGAGCTTAGGAAATTCTACGCCACCTGGATGATAAGCCAGGGCGTGCCTGAAAGCATAGTGAACACGCTTCAGGGTAGGGCGCCACCTCAGGAGTTTAGGATACTTGTCGAGCACTACTGGTCACCTAGGCATGAGGAGCTTAGGCAATGGTACCTGAAGCATGCGCCTAGGGTTTGTTGCCTTGCATAAGCCGACGCTGCTTACCATGAGGCATGGTTTTTAAGCATCTTAGGGATACGCGATGTTGATGAGTTACTCGGATGAGGATGATATCGTTAGGGCAATCGGGATATTGCTAGCCATGGCCGTACTGGCCATAGTGTTCATACCTCAACAACTCCTTAATGCGTTAATACATGGATTAATAGAGGGGGCAATAATAGCCTTAATAATCGTAGCTGCGTTCCTCATTAAAAAGTACATGGAGGATGAATCAGGATGGTGATGTAAACAGGGCTTGTTGATGAGGGGCAGTCCTGACGTAAAGCCGCAGCTTGAAAACCCTAAATACCCAGAGGGTTCATAGGGACAACGTAAGTAGCGCTAACGCAGGTATTTTCGCATGCATTGTCAAAGACCACCGTGGTTCTGCGGTGGTTTGCTTATGTGGGCAAGATTAACACCCACCTCATTAACAACATCCTTAAGGCTTGGTATTAAGCTAGAAACCCTACCAACAATGGCGTTTATAATACTCCCTATGTCAGCTGGTTGCACTCACCACCTCCAGCCCCTCCTCTCTCCTCCTCACTGGTTATTTTCTCAACGAGTTCATTGATCTCCCTAACCAACTCGTTACACGGTTTCTTACCTTTTACCCACGTCGAAGACCTTGACCTACGTATCTCGTAACCAGCCCTACCCAACAACCTCAACAACTTGCTGTAGCCACCTGTGCCAAGCAAGTAGACCAAGCCCCTAGCATCAACCCAAGCAACACCCACACCCCAGAGCAGTACAGGTTAATGCCAGAAGACATCAATGCCGAATCGCTTAGGGGCTTTTAAGGATTCGAAATACGGAGTAATCGGGGTTGTGGATTTCGCCTTTGCAGGTTGGGCTAATCCTTAATTATGACTGGCTAAGGCTTACTCAATGCCCTGGTTCATGTACAAAGACGACTTATTTATCCCCGTGGAGATTAGGGCATTAATGATTAATGAAGCAGTCAGTGCCGGTTTAATCATTGCTAAGGAGATCTTGGGCGTTGTCAATAGGTACTGCATCTGGGAAGGTAGTAGCGAGGTAATTATCGAATATTGGCGTGGTAGAGAGATGGCTATGAAGCTCATCTATGCCGATAACCCAGCCAAGGCATTAATACATCATCATAACACCGAGAGTCGGCTTAGTCGAGTGTCCCTCGGTCTCCTAATTATTTAGTTCATCGATGCCGCCGTTATTAACGCTTATAAAGTTGGGCCTTGAGCGGATTATGTAATGAGCAGCATATTAAGGGCATTAACACACATCGCCGTACTCACCATCATATTCGCACTAGCCACATACACAGCCCTAACAATTCAGCCCTACGTCAGCAACTCAACAACCTTCAATGAAACCCTTGGCCCAGAATCGCCGTTAATCATTGGTGGTTATGGTCTCTACGTGAACCCAACCGCAATAATTACTAATGCAGTGTTAGTCGCAATAGCTTATTCACTACTCGCCAGGGGTAAGCCGAAGGCTGGCTTGGTCAGATATTCGCTGGGCATGATTGCCGTTTACGCACTGTTAGCTGTAGCCCTTTACCTAGCAGTTACTGCGAACCCAGCCCACGCCTGCACCCCCAATGCCTACCAACCTCGACAGCATAGCCACATTCACAACCTCGATAATTATTGGCTCAGTAACATTGTTGATTTACGCCTACGATAGAGGGTAGAGGGTAGGCAGCAATTGAAAGCCACTTCTCTTTACGCTCTACGTCTCACTAATTGCCGGGAGCCTAATCATTGGCACAACCACGGCACTAACCCTCTTGACAATACCTCAGCTGGTGCCGGGTGCATGCGTGAGCCCAGTAACGATCGGAGCCTACGGACAAATCGACGGATTAGTAACAGCACCACCATTGGGATTACTGGCTGGATACGCTGTGGTGAGCATAACCGCGGATAAGCAATGACCAGAAACACCGGGCCTAAGGTTTTGAGGCACCTTCCGTCCCTTCTCTAACTCCCTGACCCTCTGGCTTCGCCTTCAGAATTCGCGGATCTGCTGAGTGCGTCCATTAGTGCGTGCATTATAACTAGGGTCTGCGCCATGGTTATGGTTAAGCCGAGGGATGCAGCTAAGTAACCCGTGGCGACAAGTATTCGCTGCATCGTGAGGAAGTCCGCTGTTATTAGTAGGATGGGGAATACGGCGACGAATATGAAAAGTAAAGCCCTCCTAGTAACCCTAACAACGTCTATGAGTCTCTCATCCTCCCTATCACGCCTTGATATAACCCAATTACCCAAAGTGAATAATATCGAGGTCGAGGTCAAGGTTGTAGTGAGCAACATGGAATAAAGGGTGAACAATATTTTCATCCCATATTCTCTCAACACTTGATAAAACAAAATATTCAACAAACCCCACAATGATAATATTAAGTAAAACGCAGTTAATACCGTGAAAGCACGGAAGTTAATCCAATCAATTAAGCATATATCCCTCCCAAAGTCAATCTTATTCATGAGTTTCGCAAGAAGCAGTGCATAGAAAAGCCATGACAAAGCCAACATATTTAGTGATGCCATTGAACTTAAGATAGAGATTATAACACCAATTAACGCTAGTATAATCGCCATACAGTAGTAAGGCCTAAGCAACTGCCTTAAACACCGCTTAGGCAAGTATCGTCTAATTAAATTTAAGCCATGGCAACCCATTACTGAGGAATTGTAACCAAGATTACTTAAATAATTTGGACTATTGCTAAGTCAGGGAGTAGAAGTAAAGTTCTAAAAAGGGCTTAATCCTCTCATAATTATCAATCTCAGTCCTTACCTCGTCCTTAGTTTCCTCCTTATCATGTTTAGTTTCGCATATATAATAAATCGCTGAGAACGAATCACTAATGGACTTAGAGTACAATAACTTTACAAGTTGTTCATGTATTTTAATAGGCTTAGGGTTAACTACAACCATACTTATTAAAATAGTTTAAAATAAATGCTACCCTTGCACGTAAAGTCCTCGCTGCCATGATGTACGCTAAGATCATTAAAAGGACCTCATTTTTATGTATCCCTCGAAATATAATGCTAATAAGGCTACGGTCTGTATAAAGGTCCATGTCAGGTATTCCATACTTCCTTAAATCCTCCACTGAGGTAATCTTATGTATAGGTAATTGAGAGAAGTACTCAACGAGGTCGAGCAAATCCCTCTTGAACTTATTAAACAACTCCTGTTTATCGGGATTATTCACGTTGCGCGTAATCTCACTGAGGAGGTACATCACTAGCCTATCTAGCGAATCCGAATCTCCAAGAAGTGCTGCCTTAGTTACGGAGCACTTTATCGCATCATCACCGCTAAAATCATCACATGTCCTAAGCCACCTGCAACCAGGGTATGAAACAACCGCTGATAAAAACCACTCATTAATTTGCTCTCTGAATACCCCACCTAGGTCACATAGGTCATAGTGAGATTTCGATACTACCATATTCGTCAATACCTTTAAATCCTCATTTATGATTTTGTTACGAAGGTCATTAGAGTACTCATTAAAACGCCGCATCACGAAATCAGTCTCATGCGCCGCAGTTAGTGGAAGCGAGAGCAGATCCATAGCTAATGGCTTCAATGCACTAACTCTTAGATCAGGAGTTGAAATTAGGAACTTCGAATATGTGTATAAGCCCTCGAAGATGTTACCAAACAGTGCCGGGGCTAGGTCTTTGTATTCTTTCTTTATATCGTTCCATAGACTTATGAATTCCCTAAGCAGATTAAGCAGATTAGTATTTCTAGTATTTCCATATATAAAGTCTTCGATCACCTTTGCGCGTATCCCCAGAAACGCTCAAGGTAGCTATTGTTCCAATCTCTCGTCAACTCCTTAACAAGCTCGCCCTCAACCTCATCCTCCATCTTCCTAACAATTAATTTACAGCCCTCCTCATTCCTAATTAATATTGCTCTTACACCTCCTCACCCAGTACTTGAGGTCACATACTGCGTTAATCTTCTCCTTAGTGATGTACAGCTTAATGTTATTCGGCTCCTTAATGTTTGGGCCACTAATTGTTATGTCGAGCATGTACTTATCATAATCACCCAACCTCAGCTTAATGCCATCTCTCACTGGTATTGTAATTATGTGGTCAACATCACTCCTCACGAACTCGAGAACCAAAAACTTCTCGCTAAGCCAGGGCTTGATTGTGATTGGGCCATAAATCCTCTCGTTACCCTTAACCCACGGTAATACCTCACCATCTACGGCATAATACGTGGATTTAGTGTCAACAAGGTAATCATCGAGATATTTCGTCTGAATTTTGACACCATCATTGTTATGGATATCCATAGTGATGGCGGTTATGCCCAATCGCGCCTCGATATCGTGGGCAGGTACATCACTGCTCTTATTCATAACCTTAACGAGGACATTACCACTACGGCAAGCATAATCACTACACTCAACTAAAACCTTAACTTCTACGTCAGTCCTTTTCATCATGTTGTAAATGTCGAAAAACAGCTTCGCTAATTGAGATCCAGCGGTAACACCAGCAGCAATCTCAGGACCGCTCATTTTATCTAAGGTCAAGATATTTACTTAAAAAATTTACTACTAAACTCAATTAACCATTAATGATTGCTTGGCTTAGATGAATCAACACTAAAACTAACCCCTTCATTAAGTGCACGGTTATTAGACCGTCCAGGATTCCATAGCCTCTCATCGTGAATGATATCTCGGTGATAATGCTGATGGTGTTGAATGCTGTACTGAGTATTCCATGCGGTGGTGCCATGGTCGTGCTTACGTTCATTGCGTTATTTTAGGGGGTAAAGATATTTGTTTACTTTGATGTGGTCTATGGTTGTATGGTGCGTTTTGGATTTGTTGTTGCTTTCCTAATCGCCGTGCTACTTACCTACACCGCCCTTTACTGGACTTCGCTAGCCATAATACCGAAACCGCTCATTACCTATTGGGCGTCAGTGAACACCACCGGGCTTAGGCCGATCCTTAATTATCAAATGTTCATTATTTGGCTAACCTCACCATTCAACGCCTACGAGTCGTTGATACTCCACTACCCATCCTGGCTTTACTTCATAGCCACGGTCGTCTTGCCCACGGTAGTCCTCGCATTAATCCTAATGCCTGTGTCAAGATTGTGCCGAGAAGGCATGGCGGGTTGTGAGACTGTGGGTAGGTCGTTTCTGACCCACTCCTTCACCCTAGCCATCGCCACATCATACATCACATCACTCGTTACTTGGTTCACGTTAGGTAAGCCGGGCATTGGCACGTCAATATACACGGTATTCATGCTGGCATCGGCAGCATATGTAACACTGTACCAAACAGCGACATTATTGAAGTTGCCATGGCCTTTGAGGCGCCTACTCCTGAAGCTCGCTAGAATGGTACTCTTGTTGTTTGCGGTTATCGTAGTTGGTACAATCTACTCAATATACAAATTCCTACCACCAACACCACCACACCTAATAGGTTTAGTACTCACGGTAACAACATTAACGGGGCACCACGCAACTAGGCACAAGGCTAAGGTAAGGTAATCCCTTAGTACTTACACTCAGCATTTTTGAGCCTTCAAACATTTGCCTATTGTTAAGCCGTCGTGATGTCTGTAACATTCCAGTCCTGGGATATTATCAACTTCATGGATTCTCTTGTCTGCCCATTCCTGCATGTGACCTGGGCATCAATCCTGTATTCACCAGGCACTAAACCATCCTGAAGCCTAGCCGTGCACCCAAGCATGAAGACGTCACGCTTAGCAATCCAAGCAATTATTGGTCCACACGGATTAACCTGGTTATCGCATTGCCATGGTGCATGTAAGCATGCCTGCTTATTCGCATCTAATGGCATTATGGCTATGTTCGCGTACCTAACATCATTCGGCCTAATTAAAATGTGTGGTTCCCAGCCAGCCCACGTGACGTCCTGCCAATCCACATACTCATCACTCGGCGCGTGGCAGTTGATGGGGCAATTAGAGGGCCACCTAGTAATCCTAACCTGGAAAACGCACTTCTCAGCTGCAGCTAAGCCCGTGTTCCTAACCCTAAGCTTAAGTAACCGATATCTTGATAGATAGGTAACTGATGAACCTCAGGTAAGAGTTTGGTGAAGCGCTGCTGGTTTAATGAACATATACATAATAATGGTGGGTTCCTAGTGTTAAGCGTGGGTTTTCTACCCCCAGTAATTCCAGGAACCTCAATCCTCAGGATTGGGACATCCACAATCCTCCTATAGAGGAAAGGCGCTATGGTAACGACAGCAATCAAGACTCCAGTGAATACCTCAGGACCAAATTTATAAATATACAAAACATCAACCACAATTGGTAAGAAAACAATAATAATTAGCCAAATTGCAAGGCGTTTCCATCCAGTATTGATGAACCAATCAGCAGCATGCCTCCATGACCTCCTCTGCTGTGGAGCAGCCATTCACAAACCTTATTCACTCAAGGTTTTTAATGTTGCTGAGTGAGGCCCTTACCCTAATGGGTAACGTAGAGACTGCCGAGTTTGCGCTGAGGTGTGTGTCTGGCATCGATTGCCTATTTAATGATGTCGAGGTTGGGGGTATTAGGTTCAGCTGTGTTAATGGTTTGTTGGTTGGTAGGTTTGAAGTAGTTAATGAAGATCCTGAGGTGACGGCTAAACTTTTATTGAGCGCCCTAAGCTTGGTTAGTGGCTGCGGCTTTGAGACGTACTGCGTTAGCGTGAACTCATGCATGGTGAACATACCAATAGGCACCTCAGTCACCATAAGCCCAGGCCAAGCCCCAGAGCAAATGAACATACCCACAACCCACATACCCATAACAATCCGGGTCTCCGTAGGTAAAACAATTGATCTTGACAAGGGGATGCTCAATAAGGCTGTGGAGTTAATGGGTGGGCTCAGGAATGCCTTACGAAGCCCTAACCCCAATAAAAGGAGGGTGGTTGATAGTTTATTGAGGGTTGTTAAGTGGTGGGTTTCGGGGAGCCTCGATGAGGATCCCCTGGATAGGTTCCTGAAGTTCTTCATTGCCTTCGAGATGCTTGCCTCGTTGATAAAACATAAGGAGAAAAGCAAGAAAGGGAAAAATGAGGACCATAAAGAGAAAAGCAGCGATTCATGGGCCGAGGAATTCTGTAATGATTACGGCCTAATATGCGAGTTCGAAGGCATGAGGGTCAATAGGATCAGGAACCTAATCATGCACGAACCAGGCAAGGAAAGAGATCAAGCCGAGGAAATAGCCAGGAAGCACGCTGATGAATTCGGGCAGGAGGTGTTTAAAGCAATAAGGAGGGCATTGAGTGAGGAGTTGGGTATAAGCATGGATCAGATCAACAACCGCCAGCCCTGAGCTTGCTCATGCACACACCGTAATAATTTGTAAATTTTAATAAATCCAAATATCATGGGTATGTTAATGAGGATCAGTAGTGAAATAACTGCCAGCTGGATTGGAAAAGCGAAAGCGGAGTAAAAATATGCAATATCCGCATATAGACCGGGGATTCTCTTGAAAAAGTTGGGCAAATTAATTATAATACGTGCAACACAGGTTCCCTGAATGCATCAAATATTAAAATATAGTAAGCTAATGAAAATGCTAAGCATAGTGGTTGTGACATTGTACATCCTCAGACAATCATCGTAAGGAAATTCTAAAGACATAGCAAGACATCATACATCAACTCGATTTAAATCCAGCGGTGCTCGACGCAATTAAATGTCACAAATAAAGGAATGCAGAATTTGGACTCTAAATAGAATGACAGGGCTTGGCTGAATTTTGCATTGTAATGGTACCTTTCACCCTTAGTGATGAAACGATGAAACCTTCTGTCACACTGATAGCCGTGAATATGACATAGGTAATATAACTATCTATATTTCCTATAAATGAGTGTTAACTTCTTATTTAAAACCTGTTTTCCGTATAATCATGAATACGAATGTGAATGATCATGATTGGGAATCCTACATAAAATTAACCTGAGATATTTTTCTGAAGAATTTTAGGTATTTTAGGGATGATAAGCCTGAGATTTTGGTTGAAATTAGTAAACTAATAAATGATATTGATAGACCCATTACTAAAGATTGTAACTCCCTCTTCTGGCATACGTTATGTAATCTCGTAAAACCACTAGCCTACTCCGTACCATACATTGCGCTCGGGTGTATGCCGCTTCACCTACTTTACATGGCGAGGTTATTCATAGAATCGCTCATGGCTGGGTTATATGAAGACTTCTTAAACGGGGACTTGAATATTGATGAAAAGCTGAAGGATGCTACAAACTTCAGAATGCCCTGTGGATCTAGGGTGCGGAAGAACATTAAATATAAACAATTAAGGCAGGAAATCAATAGGAGATTAGACTGGCTCGGTAATGAGTTAGGCATAGATCCTATGGATTTCATATGTGACGTTTATTATGATTTGTCTAAAGCGATACATCCAATAACTAAACGCAGTGATGCTAACATCGTATGTGGTGCCCTTGTTATTGCATTGACGGCATTTGTCTCTGGAACGCCGACAATGCGTGCATGGATGCATCCAGCGGAGTGTGAAGGTGATGTTGAGGCGGTTAAGTACATTTATACATCATTAATACACATGAGGTTAAGCATAAACATGCTGGTGTACGCATGGGGCTCGTTGACGGGTAGGTTAAGCAGTAAGGAGTTGGAGGATGTTAGGAGGAGGATTGGGGATGCCGTAAAAGCCATAAGGCAACAATGAATATAAATACTAGGGTGTTCACGAGCCATCCCTCAGTAATAATAAAATCAAATCAATTTTTTGAAACTCATAATCACTTAGGCGGACCCAGTAGACCAGCCAGCCTCCTTCTTCTCCAGTTGCTGTACTCTATCAGCAGTATCACTATCAGCATTATTATGATCATTATTGCCACGGTTAAAAGTATGGTAATGTCTATGAGCATGGAAATTGATACGAAGCCGGTGCCGGGTATGTAGTAGCCGCTGACCGGTATTGTTAGTGTTATTGGTATTACCTCCCTGACTGCTCCATCGTCAGTATTACGCCTTTCCTAGCTATTGCCCCGTATGAGTAGCCGGTTATGTTGCACATTATCGAGCCACTGCTCGGTATTGGAACAACAACGACCTGCGGGCCGACACCCGAGTCGATGAAGTGGTTGTCGCATGTGACGCTAATCAATGCCAGCGTAGTTAGTGGCATACCGCTTGCCGATACTGGCGTTATTATTAATTCGGCGGCTGGTATGTTTACGTATATTGGCGTGGTCTTGTTGTACTGGGTAAGTACGGCATAATTAAGTTTGCCTATATATCGAGCCTATCAACCCTCGGCTTAGCGACACACCTCGCAATAATCTAAACATGAGACCTAAGGCCCCCGAAGTGCTAACCCCCACGGACTCTAGTTCTCTCCTTGGTTGTTCCTTGGTAATTGCATGTAGTCGATTATTGCGGAGGCCAGTATTATGTAAACGGTGATGCTTATGATCAATGCGATGATTGCGGGTACCGTGATAAAGACGGCTATGTATGGCGGTATCATCACCGATATTATGATCAGAAATATAGCGACTACAAACCACTTAACAACTGTAAACTTCACGTCGTAGACGAAACGCAGGGTATTTACATCAAACTTAGCCTGGCTACTGAAGAGGAAGAGACCTATGACTATGGAGAGAACAACACCGAGAACCCCTGAGGCGATCTCAACAACAGTCTTGGTAACTACGCTTTCAACGCTTGTTATTGATATCAATGGTATCTTCAATCCTAATAGATATAAAGTTTAGAATTGGATTTATTAAAAATAATATTACTAATGGTGGTATTAATGATAATGAGATTAAATTAATCCACATTAGGAAGAAGGTGCTCTGGCTAATCCTACTAAGTGCCTCAGCGGCATTACCTCTGAAGTGTTCCATGCATGGGAAATTCTGGAGATATTTCTGGGCATCCTCCTCAACATCCTTGGGTAGCTTGCCCTTAAGTTCGTCGATCAGGGCTGGCAATATCCCAACTAACCTCCTAAAATTAAATAATGGAATGATGTAATCAAATACATATTCAATTGCATATTTAATAGATGTAATTGCAATCATGATCACAAGTATAATTGCAAGTAAAGCTATTATTATTAATGTTATTGGTATTAATTTAGGAAAAAGGATCGTGATAATATAAATAGCAGAAAGCAATAGAAGGGTGACCATTGGTAGTTTATATAGTTTTAAGGCATATTTTACCGAGCTTAATGATGGGGCTTTCCAACTCTTTTCTGTGATGCTCGCTAAGTAACTCCATAAACACTGCTCGGTGCTCAATTTACCCCCTGGCTTTCGGGTTTTTGTTGTCTCTTTTCGATGGAGCTTCCTTGGTGTTTTGAGGTCTGTTCTGCCCTGGCTTTCTGGCATTAATTGTGTGGTATTGTTAATTGAATTTAAACCCGATTGGTTGAAGATGATGTTAGGGTTTACCCTCGCATTTAATACCGAGCTTCTCCAATAAATCCCTAATCTTTCCAGCCATGCCCCTCACCTCCTCCTCAGTCACGGTCGCGTTCCCATCCTTATCGAGCCTTATTTCGTAGTCCCATAGTCGGATGAATAGGCCCCTACCAATGCACTTAACCCATGAGGAGTATGCTTCGAAGTATATCGGGATTCTACTTGGTATAGTCTCCGTAATTATTTGCTTTCCCTTTTCATCACTACGGGTTCCACTTACGGCGAAAAAGTGTGCCTTAACCTCGCCTCCTCTTATTGTCGATTCAACGGTTGTTACTTTAGTAGCTCTGTTTAGGATCTCGAGCATGTCAACAACCTGTCCGTTTGGAAGCGATATACGCCATGGGTTCGGGACTCCGATAACAACGATTGTTTTGGCCAGCGGTATTAACTCACCACCACGACATTTACCGCGTATTCTCTTAACGTCACCCATATTTTTAACATCCTTTACATGATCTTGCGAGTACAGCACAGGTCTCTGGGATGGATAAACACCTAGCTCTAAGTCCTCGAGAGTGTTCATGGCTGGTTGTGGTGATGAAATAGTTGGGTATGTGAAGATCTGTATTGTTCCTAGTATTGTGAATGGATTAACTACATTATGGAACCATGAATCAAGCTTATCCATACCATTCTTAGGGTTAGTCACGTACCAGAACGGTATATCACCAAGCCAAACAATGACACCGCCATTGTATATGAACTTCATGAGCAATGAGCTACTAGGCGGCTTAGCGATATTCGGCGCCTTAACGCTCTCATCGCCAATCTCTATCTTGGTAAATGGGTTGTTCTCGTCTATCTTGGTAAATGGGTTGTTCTCGTCTATCACGTCAAATACGTCGTGAGGCACCACGTCCCTTGCGAAGACGACTACGTATTTCCCTGCCTCGTTCTTCCTCACGGTATCCTCCATCCTTCGCTTTAATTCAACGGCATTGACAATGTTGAAACCCATCCTCTCAAGCTCGTTGGCTAGGACCTCACCCGCGGCGTCCCCGACCCACGAGGTGGCTCTACCCTTGTCGTAGTAGACGAGGCAATTAGCCATAATTCACCTCAACCTATATCTTAATTAAAATAAGCTTATCGCGCCTCTGTCCCTTGAGTACTGATGCGCCGTTCTCCTTGCCCTGCTAGTTCTCTCTTGAGTGATTCCATTGAGCAATATAGGTACATAACGTCGCTTATCGTTATATCTAATATCAAGGAATGTATATCGCCTGCTAGTAGGCCGAGGGTTACACCTAGGATAAACGATGCCCAGAGTATGGTTGAAACGTCGGTTTTCGGCGTTAACGTCATGGACATGAGGGAGAACGAAAGTGCTAACAAGAATAATGTAGTAATGGAATACGCTAGTAACCACCCCCTCTCGCTCTTAAGGTTCTCCTTAAGAGCATCCTGCAGTTGGATTACGCACCAGGGATTGCTTAATATTGGATCACTATACTGCCTGCTCAATCCCAGGATTATCGATACGGCGACTGGTATCGCCACAGTTAAGGTGCTCACGAACGGCTGCAATGGCACTGATGATGACCGTGGCGGCAATATTACGCTATGAATTTCCGATGCCCTCGTTGGTCCATAAAAAGCGATGTTCAGGATACCCATGAAGAGCGGGATGTAATAAATGGGGGCATATGCGAAATATTTTGCGAACGAATTGATTGTTCCTTCAATTATCGAGTCCGGTAGGGATACCTTAAATGATGCGAATAGGAGCTCATAATACACATCCACAAATTCACGACCAGCCAAGAGCCAGGGGATAAACGCCAACAAAAATAAGACCAAAGATATAGTGAGCGTGTGTGAGGCAATTTTGTGTGAGAGGAAGTCCGTAGATATCGATAGACCACAGCCAATAATCGCTAAGGCAATCGCTGCCCACGATAAAGCCTTAGCCGTATTAGGCAATTTACTTATCTTCGCTAAATCCATATTCGCCATAGAATCCACAATAAAGACCTAAACAACACAAAAATATATCGCTAACTCAGCCTAAACCTTTACCAGTCATGTGTGATGATAACGCCGTAGTTTGTCCTTACTCGTTAGGTTCAGCACCTTAGCTACCTCGTTAATGAGTGTGTCTGATCCGTCCAGACCAATCATTAGTGGTATGTTCTAGGGATGTTTGTGTCTGTTGTCGCGATGTTGAGTTCACGTTCTATTTTAAAATAAATGATACAAATATTAATTGGAATTTTCGAATCTAACTGGAATGAGTTCTTGGTTCGTTTATAGGGATCCGTTTGTGGGTTTTGAGGATTTGGGTAGGGTTATTGAGTGGGTTCGTGGGCAGAGGGAGCCGCCGTACTTGTGTGTCTTTCCTGGCAATGCTGAGCATTGGTTTTGGTCCTTGATGTATTCGTTGTATGGTGAGGTTGGTTATGCCCTTTGGGGTAATAGGGCGAGTGGCCCGGTTAGTACTAAGGGGTTTAGTGGTGTTGGTTTTCCGTTTAGGAGCCTTGTTGATCGTTATGTTAATGCCCTATTCAGGAGTAGGGCTGAGGATGGTGGTAGTGCTTTGGTGTTGAAGGGGATTGATGAGGCTAGGCCTGTCTTTAAGACGCAAGAGAGGGGAGTAGCCAATCACCGCCACTACTATTGTGCCTGCCTCTTAATGCAATGAGCAACCCCACGGTTCCTGTTACCCTTCGTCTCGCACTGGTAGTCCCTTTGCAACGTTCTTAGTAGTGCATTCACAGGTTTGTTGACGGCGTATGGGTGGTATTCGAAGATTAACTCCTTGAATAGCTTAACGTGTTCGTAGTCGTTTAGTATTACGTCGAATTCGCAGCCTTGGCAATCCATCTTGAGGACAGCCTCACCGCCACTGATGCTGAATCTGCTCGCTAATTCGCCTAACGTTACGGCTGGGATACCACTGTTACAATTACCTGGCCTGTGGTATGAACTACTGTGGCATCTAAATCAACATTATTAATGCATATTTTTCCTGGTTTGCTTGCTAAGCCAGCATTAATTGGTGTAATTATGTCCTCTAGGTTGTTTAGCCTAATGTTATCAAGCATCTCGGCAAAGGCACCAGGATGAGGCTCAATGGCTATTACCTTCCTTGCACCTTTTAAGGCGAAGTAAATGGCCGAGTCCCCTATGTAGGCCCCAACATCAACAACCCTATCCCTAATGTTTAACAACTACCATTTTGCGTGAATATCGCGGCTGAGTGGTGGTACTTACCCCTATTAATCCAGTCAATAACCTCATCAAGGTTACTAGCCCTAATTAGGTTCGCAACGGGCCCAAAGACCTCCTCACTAACAATATCCATGTCAGGACCAACATTCTCGAGCATTGTTGGGCCTAGGTAGAAGCCCCTTGGGTAGTCGGGGACCTTGTAACCCCTACCATCTAGGACAACCTTAGCACCGGCATTGATTGCACTCTCAACCTTCCTAACCACATTCTGCCTATACTGCTCAGTGGTCATTGGCCCCATCTCAACAGACTCATCAAGGCCATAACCGGCCCTCAAAGCCTTGGCCCTCTCAATAAAGGCGCCCCTGAACTTGTTGTAGAAGTTGTCATCACCAACAACCACAATGTTTTGAATAGCCAAACACCTCTGCCCGGCATTGTCATACTTCGAGTGAATGAGCGTCTCAACAGTTCTCTCGAGGCTTGCGTCAGGCATGACTACCGCGTAATTGGTAGCGCTACCACCACCAAGGAACCTCTTACCAGCCCTTGCCGATGCCTCATAGAGCCTTTGTGCTATTGTGGAGGTTCCCACGAATGCGGTGCCCTCAACAAGTTTATGCGTTACCAGGTACTCAACAACGGAGTTGTCAATGTGTACGAGGTTTAGAACACCTGGTGGTAGCACCTCGGCCATTAACTCCATGATGTAGGTCATGGGTATCGGCGTTACTGGGCTAACCTTAACGACGACTGTATCCCCAAGGGCTATTGCATATGGTATGAACCAGAAGGGTATCATGACGGGGAAGTTGTAGGGTGTTATTATCGAGAAGACACCCAGTGGTTCCCTCATCATCACCTCATCAATGTCCTTGGCAATCTCACGCTGATACTCGCCCTTGGACAGTGTGAGCAGTGCCGATATTGAGGCCTCAATATTCTCAATAGTCCTCCTCAAATCACCCCTAGAATCACTTATTGACTTACCATGATTCTGGGTATTAACCCTAGCAATATCCTCTTTATGCTTCTCAAGAACTCACTTAATCCTAAACAGGTACTGAAGCCTATCAGGAACAGAGGTCCTGCTCCAGGTCTTGAACGCCTCATAGGTACCCTCAACAGCCTCATCGACATTCTCCCTACCACCAAGTGGAACCTCGCCAATAACCTCGCCAAGACCAGGATCAAAGAGTTGACCAAAACCAAGAGGATGACCCTCAACCCACCTACCATCAACAAAACTCCTCAACCTACCCCAAAACCTCCTAGGAGCCTCAAGAACAGGCATACAGAAATAAAAAACAATTCTTTTTAAGGATTACCCTAAATTGCCCTAAACTTATTCAGGTAACTCTTTACCCTTAGTCTCTTCAAGCATTAAGAAACATATTATTCATTATCCCATAGAGTGCTATTGCGAGCGCCTGTCCCCACCATCTTGCTATGTATTGTGTGCCGACTAATGCCGTTATTATTAGTGGTGAGGGACCCCGGCTACAGCGGTTAGGTGATACGCAGTACCCGTTGCCGTGTACCTATACGTTGGGAATAACTCAGCCCAGTAAGCTGTTTCTGCTGCATACATGAAACCATGAATTATAGCGAAGACTGCCAATGATAAGGTGGCGATTAGGAAGAAATTATGTAATGCCCTAAGCATAATTGCCAATAACACATAGGGTATTGCGTATATCGTTATGGCTATATCACCACCCATTAATACCCACCTCCTCCCCCACAACATCAGCCAGCAATGCCGCTGCAATTATTGCGAAAACCTCCACCGTGGCAGCTGAGAAACTAATCAGTGAGGCTAGGGGTAAGGCTGAGACATTCATAATACTACACGTAAACGGCCCATTCAAGGTTAATGAGGACCCTAACGCAGCCAAGGCTTTGGTCAAGGTTTTCGCATTGAGGAGGCCATTCGTTGATTTGGTGAGGCCTGGTGAGCCGATACTGACGCCTGGTGTTGTCAGTGTTGTTGCCGTCGGCCTTCTTGAACCCAACGCTCAAACCATACCCAACGCTGCCCTATCCTCATGTCAGCGTCTTCAAAGCTTATTCGACTCCATGGGCAGTTGAACCATGTGCCCGCTCCCGAATTTCGCCCCTATGGGTCACGGGCACTGTTTTAACCGGGTAACGATTCGGGCATGCCAGGAGAGCTGGGTTAAAAGGAGGACCCATCGGCATTTAACGGCCTTGTCGAACATGGTTGATATGCGTGGTCGTTCACGGTTATATGCATGGTGAATTAAAAGGAATGAAAGGAATGATGCCCAGCGTGGTTTTCTGGTAGCCGGGCCCGGATTCGAACCGGGGTCGATGGGTCCAAAGCCCACCATCCTTGGCCACTAGACGACCCGGCTTCGGGAAGTAATTATCCCCCATGCCTTTTTAATTTTAACGGGTCCAGGATATGGAGCCGATATTAGGTTTCTTTCACTGCCTTCACTACGTTCTCTTTCCTCTCGCTGAGCATTCATTTGGATATGTCTTGCGGGGAAACATTTTTAACTCATTAATGAATGGATGTGGTTAGGAAGAGAATGAAGGTGAAACCATTAACTATTGGCCAGGAGCGATTGATTAATCTCTTGGGGGATAAGGAGAACGAGATAGTTGGCGTGTTTGGCCCCAGTGGGACTGGGAAGAGCCTCCTCGTGTTGTCCTACGCCCTTGATGCCGTGATGTCAGAGAAGTATAGGAGGCTGGTCGTGATAAGGCCATTAATAGACGTCACGACTGGGCGATCCGTTGCGCCCGAATCATTGGGGGAACTCTTCTATAAGCTTTCCTCGGGGTACATAATGGATATAATGGGCGGAATAGAGGAGCCAAGCAAGGTTGAGGACCTGATGCGGAGGGGGAAAATAATGGTGACGGATATAGATTACTTAAGGGGACGCACATTCGATGAGTCGATAGTGTTCCTAGATGATGCTCAGAATGTTCCTCCCGAGAATGCTGCGGAGGTATTGGTTAGGACCGGCCGCGACTCTAGGCTAGTAATAGCCGGGGACTCAATCATTCAGAGACCCATGGGGATCGAGAGGGACGGCGCAACATTGATGCGGGAGGTACTCCTCAATGAGGAGAGGACCGCCGTAGTTGATTTGGGGATTAAGGACATAGTTAGGCCCGGCGCGAAGAGGGGCCTCAAGCTCGTCCTGGAGCTGCGTCTCAGGAAGCGTGAATTATCCAGCGATGAATCCAAGGTACTGGACGCTGTGAAGTCCGTGTCGCCGGATGCCGATATAATAACCGTTGTTGCCTTTAATGACTTGAAGCGGAAGCTAGGCATAAAGGCGGAGGCCCCGGATGCATTGATAATGGTCAAGGAGGAGAACCTCGGCAGAGTGGTTGGGAAGGGCGGGGAGAGGATAAAGGAGATAGAGAAGGAAACAGGCTTGAGGATAAGGACGGCCGAGATGACGCTTGACTTCAAGCAATGGATAAAGGCACTACACCCCGTGAGTTGGGTTAGCAAGCATGTGGCTGACGTGGATTTCGCTGGCCCTGACCTACAGGTAACCCTGAGGGGCGAGTTCGGCGCATTCATTGGACCGAGGGGGGCCTACGTCAAGTTCCTGAACGGGATATTTCATAGATTAATGGGAATTGGCGTAAATGTCGTGGAGGAGGATTAAATTAATAATCGCGTTATGGTACCTCGACGTTGGCATGCATCTTCTCCAAGTCCTCCTCAGTCTTATTTAGCCTCTTCATTAACTCAGCGACCACTGAATCCAGGAAAACCATTGCCGCATCCTCGAATAATGTGCCGAGGGGCGCCAGGGGCTCATGGAGTCCCAGTATTTGCCTCGCGAAGTAATCATCGATCCTGGCCACCTTAGTCCTCCCCGGCACTATCACCACCGCATCAGCGGTCTTGGCGAGGGGGGAATCCGAGTAACTCGTTATGGCTATTATCGTTGACCTCATTTTCTTAGCGGCCTCCGCCGCCGCAATAACTAGGCTAGTGGTTCCGCTGCCGCTAATAGCCACGACCACGTCCCCATCACCTATGCTGGGGGTTATTGTCTCGCCTAGAACATATGATTTAAACCCTAAATGCATTAGCCTCATGGCGAATCCCCTCGCCACGAGGCCGGATCTACCCATGCCCACCACCACCACTTTATGGCCGCTCTTATACACGTCGATTAATTCATCCACGAACCTATTAACCTCCTCCGGCCTCAACTTATCCAGCACAGCAGTTATGAAGCCGGATATCTCTCTATACGCCTCTAGAAAGTACTTGGGAAGGGAATCCCTTTGGCTCACGTGCATACCTAAAACATGAGTTTTTAAATCTTGCCCACGAAAAGCAATGAGATTAAGCAGCATTATTATTATAAATATAGAAATGACGGAACAAACCCCTTAATAAAAATTAATCCCCACTCGCCTTTATGCATCGCTCGGCAATTAAGGAATTAAGCAATGCCTGGGCCCGGCTCCTCATTGCGGCGCTTAGGGAAGGAGCAGATGCCGCGAAGCGGGCACTCCCCGCACTTGGGGCTCCTCTTGCTGCAGTAAGCCTTGCCCACCGAGGCGAGGCCGGCGTGAATCATCTTCAATGCATACACGTCCCCGCTCACCGCGTCCTCAACGAGTTCCTCTACATCCCTTAAGCCTAGTTGAAGCCCAATCAATCTACTAAGCACTACTTGGGAGTACTTGGATGGTGGGAAAACAGGGGCGTTCGCTATGAATAATAACATGGATTTAGCAGTTTCAATCCCAATGCCCTCAATCCCCAGTAGTCGAGCCTCATTTGCTGGAGACACGAGGCCCAGTAATCCCCCGCTCCTCATGGCCTCCTCAGCGAAGGCCTTTAACCTACGTGCCTTAGTTCTATGGAAATTCACGTTAATTATCGCGCGATCAAGCTCCTCCACGCTTAATTTGGCAATGGCCTCAATGGAGGCAATGCCCTGGGCCCGGAGCCTCTTCATTACTTCAGCCACGGTTTCCCAGCGGGTTAATTGAACCAAGAATGATGAAATGGCCACTTCATCCGGCGACTCCAAGCCGCCCCACCAGGAAAACGAGCGCGCATCGCTCACCACCCATCCCTGGCTAGCCAAGAAATCGGAATTAGCCTCGAATACCCTAATCAGCCTCACAATTAAACCCCTCGCTTCGCTTCCCCTCAATCCAGAATGAGTTCCCCTGCCCTTCGCTTCGCGCCTCATCATCCTCACCCATGCATTGTCCTCGTTATGATTCCCATATTAGTTTTCAGTCTGGGGTATCCGGGCCCAAATCATTGCTCAATAGTCACGGCGTATATGGTGTATTGCCCATTAGCGATCAATTCGTTTACCTCCTCATCGCTGAGTTCCCTAGTGGGCGCCCTATTCGTAATTAATTGAAAAACTATTAGGACATCGCCGCGCCTCAGCTTCAAGCTAACCCTATTCAGCTTCGCCTCCACGCCCAGAACCCTGCTGGCGGCCCTAGCCGTGTTCTCATGCCCCATCACCGGCGTGAATCCATTCCCAAGCATTCGCCGCGCCTCCTCAACGCTTATCCTCCTCACGCCCAGGACGGCGTCCCCCTCCAGCATTTGTAGACTAAAGGCGTTCCCCAAGTAAGTTACCATGAGGCAAAGATAATTCAGCGGTTTAAATATAATAATACTCCAGCGCCCAGCCGGGGACTAGGTTCCTTCATGGAGTATAGTCCATAATGAACTCGGTAAGGAGGAGGCTCATTCTGAGAAGCAAGGAATGGCAAGGCTCGCCGGAGGCCGGAATGGAGAATCAATTACGCGTCGCTCATGGGCATATCTTTAAATGGGAACCGCGGTTAACGCCTTGATTCTGCGCCGGGTGAGCGGGCTCGGTGACCCGCGACAGCGCAGGCAAAGCGGGGCGTGGGCTCCGCATCCATATTATTTTGCGATAGTTTAAAAAGGCGTGCCTTGGTAATAACTGAATGGATGCTGCTCGAGAAGTCATCATACCCGTGATCTCGGCGGCGGGTGGAGCTGGAAAAACCACCGTCACGCTTCTCCTCGCTCATTTCCTGTCAGAGAATAATTATGGCCCCATTCTAATGATGGATCTGGATCCCACGGCCGGCCTATCCCTTAGATTAATGGGGGACTCCGCGTATTACCAGTACAGCAGTGATGGCAAGACATTATCCAGGATGTTCATTGATTACCAGCAGGGAAAGAGCGTCGATTTGTTTCAATACGCTGCTCAAATTAAGGCAGTGAAGGCTAGGTTCAGCGAGGTTGAGGTAACGGAGCTCCTCTATGATGCGTACATTCTCCCGCCGGGGGAGGACTTGATGGATATATTCACTAACTTCTCGACGACGGGGGTAGGCATACCTGAGGCTCTTTGGGGGCTTCTTAGAGCCGCCAATATTTCGGCTTTCAATACTGTGATCATTGATACTGCCCCCTTCTTCGATATGAGGTACACCCTTGCTGCCGTGTATGGCTCAGAGAGGAGCCTAGTGATTGCTAGGCCCACATTAACCGATTTAGTGAGGACGAATAGAATGATACAATCAATAGACAGCAAGATGCGGCTCTATGATCCGGGCAAGACCCATCGATACTCAATTCTATTTAATTTTAATCACAACCTACTGGTTAGGGAGGCATCAACAATAGGGGAACTCGGCATTAAGGTGCTGTCGAGAAAGGGGGAAGTAACTAAGAAGGCCAAGCCGGATAATGAGCTTAAATCAATTCTGGAGAAAATGGTAAAGACGGGGAGAGGCTCCATCGATACAATAATGACGGCCCTAAGCTACTTTAAGGACTACAGCGACGAGTCATTCCCCAAGTATAAACTACCAATGGAGAGCTACGGCTCAGCATGCCATCCAATATCCCACGCCCTAAGGGAATTCGGCAGGGAAATAAGGTGCAACATAGATGTGGAGGAAATGTGACCCATCATGAACCCAGATCCCGCTCATCAATGAAGGTAACAGTATGGCTCCTCCATCATGGGTAGAATAATTGCGGCGAGCGGCTCTATTCATCAATGAAGGTAACGCCGCCCCTATGAATCACCGCTGCGGAAATATTGAGTCCCCTTAATAGATTTGGAAGATGATTCAAGTGATCACTTGGATCCGAATTAACTACATGTATGAGCCAAACCTCCCTAAACCCAAGAATCCTCTTATACACTAGCGCCTGCCCTATCCCATCATAAAACTTAGCATTAAACTTCACCTCGCACGCCCACCCATCACCGGCAACATCCACCTCCACCCCACTAATTACGACGTGATGCTGCGCCCGTAATTGGCTAGCCAAATACCTCTGTATACAGTACTCCTTCTTACACATACCCAAAGTAATCCCAGCAATCACATCATGTAGAGTAGGTGACACGTAATTGAACTCCCAAGCAACCCCAATTTAACCTTGTGGGGATAGTGAATGGCCTCCATGGGGGTGATTTCGTTGCGTGCTTCTAATTTTGCGTGTCCACTTAATGGTAACGCAAATCATAACAGCGAACAGAAAGAAATATTAAGCACCAATCACTAACACGACCATGTACAGGAGGGGGGTGTGGCCGCTTGTCGCAGCCATTATATTGACTTTAATTACTGTAGTCGCCGCCATACTCCTCTACCTCTGGTTCTCGAATTACCAATACAAGGCGCAGAGCGGGGCTCAATCAATCAATTTATTGCCGGCAGCCATAATTACCGGAGCCACCATGTACACCAATCAATCCACCACAACGGTCACCGCTATCCTGGAGAACATAGGTGATGCAAATATATCCATTGCCCAAGCAATCATTATGGATCAAGACGGAAACACGATTTGTTCAGCGACCCCCAATAATGGCTTAACGGAGCACTCACAAGCCAACATAATCACAATAAAATTCACCTGCAACCCATTACCTAACAACCAATACGAAATCAAGATAATCACAAATAACGGATTAACACTACAAGCACTAACTCAAAACAATATTGCAAACACGACAAGCACGCAAACCCAACATGGCAAGAGTGTGCATGGGCATAAGCATTGATAAAACGAACGGCAAACCTCGCCCCTTCAGGGCGGGGAGGAGGTCAGTGCCTTGTGCTCTATGATGTTAAGGTTTAAATGGGACCCCGCCCCATCACGGGTCCCCGGGTGGTTCCGGGGTCTCCGAGGCGGTTGCGTTACCTGCTTTAAGCATGGATTTAAGCTTACCCCCAATTAATTGAAAGCATGGATCCGTGATGGTGTCATTAAGTGTGAGATTTATTAGGGGGCAAGGTTGATGAGTCATATGCCGTTCATTTCCAAGTATGTTGCTTACTTATCGGATACTGATGCGGTTGGGATAGTTCACTTCGCCAATTACTTGAGGATAGTTGAGCGAGCCGAGGAGGATTTCTACAGGTCACTGGGATTACCGAATGCGTATGAATCAATGCCGCGGATAGAGGCGTTCATTAAGTATGAGTCCCCAATTCACCGCGGCGACTCCATTAGGGTGGAGCTGGAGCTTGAGGAGGCTAGGACGAGGGCCATTAGGTATAGGTTCAAGGTATTTAATGAGACAAGTGGAAAGGAAGCAGCGCACGGCTACATAGCCGCTGCCTGCGTTGAGTTAAGCAATGCTGAATTACGCGCAGTGAAGTGCCCCCAGGAAATAATTAATGCATGGAGCAATACGCGCAACCAAAGCGAGCCCCACCCCTAGGTCACTGCCCATTAAAGCAATGGGCACTACGCATTTGGGTCCATTCCTCCACCGACCTCCTCCCCGCCATTTGGCGAGGGTTACCCGAGGTCTCGTGGATTACGCCACTTTACAAGTACTACTCCTTCCCTTGGTCTCGTGGAGTCGGCTCCTCGCTCCCCATTCCCCACTGATTGAAGGGAAGCCAACTACCTCACCAACACCAGGGCTTAGGCTTTATCCCCCCAAAGGGCGAAGCTTGTCGTTCATTTTATCCGAGACTCGTTAGGACGGGATAATTTACTTATGACTGGATTGCTTGTTTGTAAATGTAGAAAATGCATTGCCCAGCATGAATTAAATTCGATGATTAGTCGAGTCGTTATGGATCCATTGCTGGCCTTAATTCCAGCCTCGGGCGCAGTCCTCATGGCGTACTATGCGCGGCAAACCATGAGGAGAATCAACGCGTGTCTCCCCGGCGTTTTTCACTGTGAAGTATTTAACTTCATAGTGCCGCGGAGAACTAGGTTGCTTCTCTCCATTGGAGCATCAATCACGTTATCTCTCCTAGCCATCTTGATAATAATGAATTACGCCGCGTTGGCTTTAGTTATTTCGATCATGGGAGTGGGGATAGGCATATATGGAATAATCCTACAGGTGAAGCACGGCGCCTACTGCATGTATTGCCTAACCACTGATGCCATACTGCTAATCACTGCCATAATGATGGCCATGAGCGTCCTCTAAACATGAACCCCAGCCCCATACTCCCCAACCTCCTTCACGCTCACCTCTATTCCCATTGCCTTAACCAACTCCATCCCCAGTTTCGCATTCAATACTAGCGGCACATTAAAATCAACGGCCGCGCGCCTCACCCTATAATCGAGGCTGCGTAGATCCCCATGCGTAATCACAAGCCCCACTCCCCCTCTCCGTATGCGTTCCGTCGCTTCCTCGGCACTTAATGCATCGGCGTCCAGGGACTCCGCGCCCCTTAATGTGACCACATCAAATCCCTGCTTCCTCAATGATTCCCCCGCCTCCCCCGTGCCGCTCCCATAAACTAGAATCGCCTCTCCCAGCCTCGGCAACCTATTGGGGGACACAGATAACCAACTCTTAAGCAATGCATCGCTGAAGCTAGTGCCGAGGCTCGCCGCCTCCCCCGTGCTCCTCATCTCGGGGCCAAGCACTGGGTAAGCGCCGCGGAGCTGTGTCCAGGAGAATTGAGGTGACTTGACTGCCCATGACTTGCTGGGCGGCTCCATGAAGTCCATCACGTCCAGCCCCCTCATTATGGCCTCCATGGATTTATGAATCAAGTTAATCCCCACGGCCTTGCTGGTGAACGGCATTGACCTGCTCGCCCTCAGGTTAAGCTCGATTATGAATGGTTCCCCATCCTTCACCATGAATTGCAGATTAAAGGGCCCCCTCACGTTGATTTCCCGCGCCAGCATGACTGCGCCCTCCTTCATGGTCCTCACGGCGGCCTCGGGAAGATTGCGCCTAGGTATTGACATCGTGGCGTCGCCGCTATGGATGCCGGCCTCCTCTATGTGCTCCAGCACCACGCCAAGCACTCCCTTCCCATCGCTTACGGCATCTATCTCGGCCTCCGCGGCGTTCTCCATGAATTTAGTGACCACTATGGGCCTTGATGTTGATGGCCTTAACCTATTGATCAGCGCCATTAATTCCTCCTCATTACTTATAATCCTCATCCATGACCCACTCAACACATAGCTCGGCCTCACTAGGACGGGGAAACCAACGCCGTCCACGAACCTCCTCAACTCGTCAATGGATGAGGCTGAGACCCATGGGGGCTGCCTCAATCCTAATTTATCCAGGAGCATGGAGAACTTCTCGCGGTTCTCGGCGGCGTCAACCCCATGCCCAACCGTGCCGAGAAGCTTGATTCCCCGCTCCTCCAATGGCTTGGCCACATTATTGCCTAATTGCCCCCCAACAAAGGTTGAAACAACGCTGAAACCCCCCTTCTCAACCACATCAAGCACGCGCTCCATGCTTACCTCATCGAAAAAGAGGTGCCCGGACACATCCCAATCCGTTGACACGGTCTCCGGATTATAATTAAGCACGGCTACTTTACTGAAGAAGCCGCGGGCAGCATTTAGGAGGGACACGACTCCCCAATCAAACTCCACTGAAACTCCAATCCTGAAAACGCCGGCCCCAAGGATCAGTAAGCCATCGCCGCCAACCAACTTCACATCATCCGCGGCCCCATTATACGTCATATACAGGTAATTAGTCGTGGCCGGCCACTCCCCGGCCAATGTATCCACCTGCTTCACGCTCGGCCGTAAACCCGCTTGCCCCCTCATTCTCCGCACATCATCCTCCGTAATCCCCACGGCCCTCGCTATTTGCTCATCGCTGAAGCCAAGCCTCTTCGCCATCATCAATGCTTCGCCATCGATTCCTCTCCTCCTCATGGATTCATATGCATCCACGACCCCCTTTATCTTGCGTAGGAAGAATGTATCTATTCCAGAAGCCTCCGCCACTTCCTCGATTGTTCCTCCCTCCCTGAATGCCTTAGCGGCGTGAAGGAACCAGTATGGCCTCCGCGACCTAATGGCGTCCAGCGCCTCCCTCAGCGACTCGCTTGACTCATATACTGGGCCCCCCACCAGCCCCGGTTCCCCAATGTCCAGCATCCTAATCGCCTTCTGCATTGTCTCCTCAATGCTCCTCCCAATGCTCATCACTTCTCCAATGCTCTTCATCTCGCTTCCCAGCGAGTTCTCGACGCCATCGAACTTATCCAGGTCCCACCTAGGCATCTTAATCACGACATAATCAAGACTGGGCTCAAAGCATGAGCATGTGGATCCAGTCACCTTATTCATGACCTCGCTCAATCCATACCCCAGCGATAACTTGGCCGCCACATAAGCCAGTGGATACCCGGTGGCCTTGCTGGCCAACGCGCTTGACCTAGACATTCTCGGGTTAGTCTCTATAATGTAATTATCATAGCTCCTCGGATCAAGCGCGAACTGAACATTGCTCTCCCCCACTAATCCAATGGCCTCGGCCACGGCCATTGATCTACGCCTCATCTCTTGATACTCATAATCATCCAGGGTTTGACAGGGAGCAATCACCACGGATTCGCCCGTATGGACCCCCATGGGATCCAGATTCTCTAGGCAAGCCACGACGACGGAATTCCCATGGGAATCCCTCACCACTTCATACTCAAGCTCCTTCCAGTGGTGAAGGTACCGCTCTATCAATACTTCATGAATGTGGCTCTGAGAAAACGCGCGATCCACGCCCCTCCTCAACTCCTCCTCGCTCCACGCAACCAGTGATCCCCTCCCGCCCAGATTAAAGCTGACCCTCATCATGACGGGGTACCCAAGCCCACGGGCGGCAGCAATCGCCTCCTCAACGCTTCTCGCCGATGCACTGGGCGGAACCGGTAACCCCACCCTCATCATTGTTTCCCTGAACCTCTCACGGCTTAGCGCCTTCTCGATGCCCTCAATTGGGGTCCCAAGAACCTTAATCCCATACCTCCCCAGAACCCCCCTCCTCTCCAACTCAACCCCAACAGTTAACGCGGTTTGCCCACCGAAGCCAATTGCCACGGCGTCGGGTCTCTCCCTCTCTATCACTTTCTCCGCGAATTCAGGGGTCACGGGAACCATGTATAGCTTATCGGCGAATCCTTTACTGGTCTGCACCGTGGCGACATTGGAATTAATGAGAATGGTCTCCAATCCCTCCTCCCTAAACGCCTTAAGCGCCTGTGACCCACTATAATCGAATTCAGCCGCCTCAGCCACCTTAATGGGGCCTGACCCCACCACGAGGACGCTCCTAATGCCCTCCACTCCTGACCACCCTAGCGAATGAGTCGAATACCCACGCGGCATCGCGGGGACCCGCCCTGGCTTCTGGATGGAATTGCGTGGTCATTATGGGCAACTCCTCATGCATTAATCCCTCCACCACGCCATCATCGGGGTTACGGAACCAAATCCTCATATTAGGCGGAACATCCTCGGGATAAACCCCATAACCATGATTATGCGTTGTAACGAAGCATGACTTTGTTTCCTCCTCAATGACTGGCTTATTAATGGCTCTATGCCCAAACCTCATCTTCCTCACGCGTCCACCCATGGCCAGCGCCGCGACTTGATGGCCTAGGCAAATCCCGAGAATGGGGATATGCTCCTCAGCCAAGCCGCGAAAAGTCTCCACTAGGCCGGAGAGCAGGTTGGGATTCCCGGGGCCATTGCTGAATATGATTCCCCTCGGCCTTAACTTAAGCACGTCCTCCGGGGATGATTTACATGGAACCCTCACTACCTGAAACCCCCTCGCCAGTAATTCGCGTAGTATTCCATGCTTAACGCCGCAATCCACGACAACCAACACATCGCTGCCTCCCCCATGCACTATTACTCCCCGCGGAGAAGTTTGCTCAGTGAAGTCCACATCATCGTAGCGCCACCTCATGTCTGGATCCCCATCCCTCCCCGATGAGATTGTGCCCATCATGGAGCCAACCATGCGCAGCTTCCGCACCAGCATCCTAGTATCCACGCCTGAGACGCCGGGCACGCCCTGGCTGGAGAGCCATTGATGAAGAGACGCCGCCGCGTTCCACTTGCTTGGCTCTGTCTCCTCGGCCACTATAACGCCCTCTACCTGTATCCTCTCTGACTCCATGTTGAGAAGCACGCCATCCATCCACTTGGGCTCCGGTACGCCGTAATTCCCAATAAGTGGGTGAGTGAATACGAGTATTTGTCCCTTATAGGATGGATCCGTTAAGGCCTCCACATAGCCATTCATGGCCGTCGTGAAGACGACTTCGCCCACCCTAGTTCCCTCGGCGCCGAAGCCGCATCCCTCCAGGTAAGTGCCGTCCTCCAGATGAATAGAGCCCCTGCGGCCCCGGCGGCAGAGCGAGGGATTCATCGCGTTCGTCTAGGAATTGATCTGTATGAGCTCGAGCATTGGTTCGATTCTTTTATTGCCGCCATTTTTATGTGAATCAAGGGATTCAACTAACCCCCACCAGCAATCCTCGTCGCAGCCGCTATATAAACTATGCGTCCGCATCCGGATAATACCAAGAATATATACAATTTATTTAGCCATGAAGGCCGGGGCACCAGTGATTGATCAATTGATTTCCATTCCCTTGGTCTCCCTAGATAATGCGGCCGATGCAAGTATTAATGCCTCGCCGATCATTATGAAGATGCCCCAATACACGTAGAAATCGCTGCTTTGAATGGATGATAATAGCAATAGGAGGGCCGTGCTCCAATTCCCAACTATGAAGCCTCCATTAAATGAGAAACCAACCCCAGTGCTCCTAATGCTTGTCGGGAACTTCTCCGCCAGGAAAGCCGGTATTACTCCATATACCCCAGTAGTTAGGAATGCAATAACGCTAGCAGTAATTACCGCGCCGTAGAATCCATATGCGTGCCCCAGCAACAAGCGAGTTAGAGGTATGGCAGCAATTATGGCTAGGGTAGAGTAGATCACCATGGTCAGTCTCCGCCCAATCCTATCGCTGGCGAAGCCGGCAACCACGTACCCAAGCAATGAGATCAATATGGCTATTATAACCACGTACAGGAAGTAGGGGAACTGCATGAATCCATGAAGCGATAAAATGGTAGGGAAGAATCCAAGGGTTAAGCCGTAAACCCATGCGATCCCCGTCATGGCAAGTATGCCCGTTAATGCGCCAATTGCATACTCCTTGGTCCTAAGTATTGTTGTAAACGGTGCCTTACTGGCCCCCTTCTCCCTAACGGTGCGTTCCCAAAGGCTTGATTCAGGCATTGAGAGCCTAATTATTAAGCCAATTATGGCCGGTATTATGCCTATCCAAAACATCACTCTCCACCCAATCAATGCGAAGCGTGGACCCACTATTACGTAATGAAGCGCCAAGTAAGTCAATGCAGCTAATGTGTAACCAATGGGGTAACCACTCTGCAGCAACGCGCCCCAGAATCCCCTCACTTGCTTATCCACGTTCTCAACAAGTATTGCGGCGCTATTTCCATACTCGCCGCCCGCAAATGTGCCCGTAACCGCCCTCAGGATGAATAACGAGAGCGGTGCTAATGCGCCGACCTCGGCGTATGTGGGGAGAAAGCCAGTAATGAATACGGCCAATCCAAGCCCCGTTAACGTAATCATCATGGTGGCCCTCCTGCCTATTTTATCGCCTAATCTACCGAATAATACTCCCCCAATGGGTCTGAAAATGAAAGTAGTGGTGTAAATACTCCACGTCCCCACGAGTGCCAAGCCATACTTAGCCGGGAAGAAGGCATCCGCCATCGCCGGCACCAGGAGAAACATCATGCTTAGATCAAATGCATCCATGACCCATCCAGCCAATGATCCAATATAGATCCTCCGTAATTGAGTGTATTCCAGCATAGAAAACGGCAATTAATTTATCCTTTAAAGTTTAGATGCCGATTTGGGGAACGAGGTCAATAAAAAATAATATTGATTTTTTATTTTTTTATCCTTAATTTTTTATCCTTACCATAGTTCATGGAAGTACTCGGTTCCGACCCCTAGGTTAGCGGCGTAGTTGAAGCCGGAGTCGCTTGTCTTATAGACGTTCTCCGCGGTGTTCGCGCCATAATCAAAGGCGTGGGGCACGCTGACTAGTTTCCCGCTGGATAGGTACTGGAGCGTATACGTTGCATTATATGTCACCGGCATTGCGCTGCTGCCGCCTCCGGGGCCACCGGTAACTAACTCCGCATCGGCATATAACCCGCTTGGCAATAAATTGTACCCGTTCACGGTGTATGTCGCTGATGTTGACTTTACCTTTATGGTGACTGTATCGTACTTGACTATTTTTCCGCCATACACGAAGTAGAAATTAATGGTTGGGTATCCATTAACTAACCCAACCGTTACGAATAGGGATACGCCTAGTGGATAACTATAGGTTATCGTCGATGGGTACTGATAGGCGTAGTAAGTGTATCCCTGGTACGTGTATACCTTCCCGTTCCCGCTGACCAGTTTCCTATTCAAATTAGCGCTGCTGGTGGTTAGGTTCCAAATATTATCAACAATGTTTAATTGATTTGTGGCCGTATTTATCACTGCCACGTCCTGTACCCAGAGATACCTGCTTGAGCCTCCAGAAGTATAATTGAGCACAACGTTTAACTGAATCGAGTAACTATGGGGAGCAGTTGAACTATTGGAGTCAAAGTACGCGTTATAAATGGTGAAGTTGCCCATGAATTCATCACTTGAATACGAGTATGCCACGGTGGTGGAGCCGCTTTGGTAAGCGCCATAATCGGTCACGCCCACTGGAGCATGGTCCCCATTATACCAGCTTGGGGGAAGCGTTACCTGGTACTTAACGTGGGGCGGCCTAACCGGTGGAAACGCCGGCGAAGCCTTCTCCGTATTGATTGATACAGCGACAGCCAGCACCATGAGTAGTAGGGCTGTCGCTACTAGGTACTTGTATTTGGACATATCACTAGGGTTTATTTAGTACTTTTTATAAGCATTATCGTTAAAATGCAATATTGCCATGTGGGGCATCCATAATTGTATTATATAGAACCGGCCTAGCCATTAATACTCCGCTTAACTGCGTTCCTGATTTCCTCCACCGCCTCAGGATTATCTAGTGCAGATACATCCCCCGGATTCTGGCCCAGGTAAATCGCTCGTATTATTCTTCGCATTATCTTCGCGTTCCGCGTCTTGGGGAGGGCCTTAACGAACACCACGTCGCGGGGCGTGAATGCCTTGCCCATGGCATCCCCCACCTCCCTCAATATTTTCCTCCTCAACTCATCTAATTCATTCCATTGGCGAGGAACGGCGAAGCACATCACTGCCTCTCCCTTTAACTCATCGGGTACTCCTATACATGCCGATTCAACGATGGCTGGATCGGAGTTAATTATGGTCTCGATCTCCGCTGGTCCCAATCTCTTCCCCGCTACCTTTATCGTGTCATCGATCCTCCCAACTATGTATATGTAGCCCTCCTCATCATACATCGCTCCATCGCCGTGACTCCACACTCCATCTATCTTTCTCCAATAGGTCTCCAAGTACCTCTCAGGATCGCGCCAGAATCCCCTCGTCATGCCGGGCCACACCGATAATATGGATAATTCCCCCTCGGTATTGGGCGGCACCTGTCTCCCCTCTGAATCTAGGATAGCCACGTTAATGCCTGGACTAGCTCCATTAAATGAGGATGGCTTTATCGGCTTCACTACGTAGCAGCCAACTATGCCGCCTGAAACCTCGGTGCCTCCACTATAATTAATTATGGGTGCCTCGCCTCGCCCAGCTTCATATAGCCATACCCAGCTCTCCAAGTCAATTGGTTCCCCGGTATTGCCGAATGCCTTAATGGGGCCCACGCTCGGCTTGGATCCCTCAGCCCTAAGTAGCCGTATCAATGTTGCTGAGAGGCCCAGTATATTGACGTTGTTCTCCTCAATGAATTCCCATAACCTATTCGGGCTTGGGTAATCCGGGACGCCCTCGAAGAGGGCTATGGATCCATGAAGCAAGTAACCGCCGAAAATCATCCATGGCCCCATCATCCAGCCCAAGTCGGTGACCCACATCAAGGTATCCCCCCTCTTCATGTCGAACTGGAAATATATATCGGCAGCCGCCTTTATGGGGAATCCATCATGCGTATGAACAGTTCCCTTCGGTTTCCCCGTGGTGCCGGAGGTGTAGAGTATCATTAATGGATCCTCAGCCCCGGTCTCCTCAACATGATCCCCGCCGGTCCTCATTACTTCCCCCATATCCACGTAATTATCTAATTGCTTCCCAGACCTATTCAGGATCACGACCTTAGCTGTGCTGGGGATGCCATTCTTGAGTTCCTCAATCATATCCACTTGCTTCCCCTTCCTAATGGAGGAGTCCGAGGCGAAGACGAATTTAGCTTCGGCATCCTCCAACCTAGTTCTTATTGCTCCCCTACCGAATCCGCTGAAGAGCGGCACCACTATTCCTCCGGCCCTTATTATTCCGAGGAATACAGGCACTATTTCCGGAATCATAGGCATATAGATGCCTACTCTATCTCCTCGCCTCAATCCATTCCTATGCAGCCAACTACTCACTGCCCTCGCCCTGTAGAGCACGTATGAGTAAGACCATTGAATCGAGTCGCCCGCTTCATTTCCCCACTTGACCAGGATATCGGATCCCTCCGGCAACTGATCAGCTATATTTAACCCGCCATTAATGAACCACTTGGCCCATGGCTTGCCCAGCGATAGGTCAAGCACCTTAGTATAGGGTCTGCTCCACCGTACTCCAATTATTCTCGTAAATGCTTCCCAGAACCACTCAGGCCTCTCGTGTGTCGATTTGATGAATTCATCGAGGCTCCCTTGTCCGTTCTCGTTCATGAATCTAGCCACATTACTTTCTGTCAAGTTATCTTTACTAGGCCTCCATATATTCATAATATATTATAGCAAATAACTCCTTTAAAATATTATGTTATTTTGTGGTAAAAACATATACCTCCACATCGCATAACTAGTTATCCTCCAATGGTGGATGAGCGATGTGCGTAATGAATGGTTTCCCCGCATGAATCCTCGGCGGCCTAGTCTAAGTTGCGTAACCTTTTTAAGGCCTTCATTAGGACTTGATTAATTATATCAAGTGTAGCAAGAAATCCTCTCCTCATTATAAGTATGGGGCCTCTCTTAAAAGATAATGGTAAGTATTTATGGCTGTGTTTCACTAGAAACAATAAGTATTTATACTGGTTTGTTATGTAGTTTTTCAAGATAAGTATGGCAGTGCAGAGAACGTATGAATTAACCCCGGCCGAAATAGAGAGGGAGTTAACGGAGAGACAGATCCAGATACTCCAGTACCTACTAAAGAGGGCTCAACCCCTCAAGGTATATACGGTGTATGCGGATCAAGATGAAATAGCGAGGGACCTAGGCATGACCAGGCAAGCCCTCAGCGTTCATTTAAAGAAGTTGAAGGACCTGGGGCTGATACGGACGGGAAGGGAATTCGTCGACATAACTGAGAAGACTCTAAAGGTGCTTAAGCTAAGCACGGCGGAGGCCGTGGTCATGATAAAGGCCACGCCGAAATATAGGCCTCAAGTCTATGAGAAGGTCAAGGAGTTACCCGTTGAGAAGGCCTATAGGGTCTCAGGCGAGTATGACTTAATACTAATAACTAGGGAGGCGCATGTGAATGACTTGCTGCGAGTGCTGAGCACAATGGAGGGAGTGGAGGACACGAAGACCTTCATATCGCTTGAAGTAATAAAGGAGTAGGGGCAACTTTAAAACCTCATTATATTAAGCCAACGTAAATGAATGCTGGGGATATTGAGTCACGTGCCTTAATTTACATCAGAAATGTCGAGCAAGCACTAAATCAATTAGGGGCAATCAACAATGAGGAAGCACGCAACGTTATAGATGCCGCACGTGCTTACTTGAAGGATAGCAAGCATTATTTTAAGGTTGGCGATTATGCCACGGCAATCTCAACAGCCTCCTATGCGGAGGGATTATTAGATGCATTGAGGATGCTCGGGATAATAGATGTGAAGTGGCTGCTTCCCAATCAGCTCACTGGACTAGCTAAGTCCAAGGTTTTCGTGGCGGGCACGTTTGACTTGCTTCATCCAGGTCATGTCCTGTACCTAAAACAGGCATGGGAATTAGGCAGAGTCATAGCCGTAGTGTCAAGGGACTCCACTGTTGAGCGCATTAAGAGGAGGCGACCCATTGTTCCAGAGGAGCAGCGGGCATTCATGGTTGGCTCAATAGAGTATGTGGAGAGGTCCAGGGTTGGGTATGAGGGGGATATGTTCAGGGTCGTGGAGGAGGAGGCTCCAGACATCATTCTGCTGGGGCCCAATCAGCCCTTTGATGAGGTCCAGGTAATGCATGAATTAGAGAAGAGGGGAATAAGGGCTAGAGTGCTTAGGGCCAGGGAGGAGGCGACTTGCGAGTTATGCAGCACAACAAGGATAATACAGAGAATTTTATCCCTCAATAATACTACTCCATAGTATTACTACAGGCGGCCAGTTAAGTATTTATTTAGCCTCATTATTAATAATTCCATGGCTACTATTCACCTATATCAGAAGGATAGTTACTTGAGGGAAACGGAGGCTAGGGTGGTGGCTGTGGATGGTAGAAACTTGGTGCTTGACTCCACCATAATTCACCCAACCAGCGGCGGGGTTGTTCATGACACTGGGAAAATCATTGGGAGGGAGGAGTACTCGGTAATCGATGCCATTCACGATAAGGAAAAAGATGTGGTTATTCATGTGCTGGATAGGGAGCCCAAGTTATCTCCACTAGATAAGGTGCGAATTAAGCTGGATTGGGAGAGGAGGTACCGCTTAATGAGGCTCCACACCGCCTCCCATATAATCGCGTCGATAATGTACACCAAGTATAATGCATTGATAACGGGGGGAACCATAGAGCCCGAGTACGCCAAGGATGATTTCGGGGTGGATAAGCTGGATAAGGAGGAGGCTCAGGGAGTCATAGATACCGCCAACGCCATATTGAAGAGGGGGCTGGAGGTCAGGGTTTATTGGTTGCCTCGTGAGGAGGCCATTAAGATACCGGGCATAGTTAAGCTAGCTAATAGGTTGCCTCCGGGAAGCGGCGATAAGTTGAGGATAGTTGAGATACCGGGCATAGATATACAAGCGGATGGGGGGCCCCACGTTAAGAATACGGAGGAGATAGGCATGATTGAGCTAATTAAGGTGGAGAATCGTGGGAAAGGCAGGAAAAGAATGTATTACACTGTCAATCCCTAACTTCGAATAGAGGCATTGAGAAATTACGAGTCATCATTGTGAAGGAATGAGCTTGGGCAATATGTATTTTTCAATTAAATCATCCCTTAACTCCTTGGTGCCTAGGCACTTTGCCGCCGCCACTCTATAAGTTGGTTCATGTATTGTGGACTCAATAACCTTCACCTCGGCCTCCGTCGCGATATCAACCTTATTTATTGCAACAACTAGGGGCACCTTAAATGCCGTCCTAACCTCGTTGAGTAGGTTTAATTGATTATCAATGGTGTTTCCGCTATGGGGAGTGGGGTCCATGACCATTATTATGACATGCGCCAAGTGTCTCATGGCTAATATTGCTTGGAGCTCAATGTTATTCCTCTCGCTGAGGGGCCTATCCAGGAGGCCCGGCGTATCCAGCACCTGCACCGCGGAGTCGCCGAATAACTTGATGTGGCCCACGATTATTTTCTTAGTTGTGAACGGGTAATCAGCTATCTCGGGCTTAGCCGTGGATATGCAGTTAACTAGGCTGCTCTTGCCCGTGTTCGGCATTCCGGCCACCACTATAGTTGGAAGCGATGCATTTATGCTTGGCATTGATTTAATGCGGGGAGCCACTAGCCTAAGCAGCTCCATGTCTCTCGATAAGTCATTGATTAGATCCATCATCCTAGCCAGATATGCTCTCCTCGCCCTAATTATGTCCCCCCTATTGGCCGCTGCCTTAATCATCATCAAGCTCTCCCTCCGTATTGACTTAACTGCCCGGGAGGCATTGAATATCTTTGAGAGGGAGTGCCTATAATCCTCCTCCCTGATCTCCAGGAGAAGTAGTTCCCTATAGAATGGGTGTAGATCCTTGAGGAACGGCATTGAGAGCGCGATGTCTCGAAGCCTGGTTGAGACGTAGTCGGATGATTTCTTTATCCTCACGGCCTCTAGATTGCGCATTGCTTCCATGCCTCGCCTCTTGTATCGAGCCTCGGCCGTCTTGTATCTATCCATGAATGTATTCAGCAATTCCCTTGCTGATGGAATGTTCATCGACATGTAAAATGAATTGAGGCCCTAAATTTAAATACATTTACTTAAACGGTATATGCATGAGCGAGTACGAGATAATAACCGGCACATCGGTGGGCGTGAAGGCCAGCGATGGCGTTGTGCTGGCGTCCGAGAAGAGAATAGCTTATGGCTTCTACCTGCTAAGTAAGTCCGGCAAGAAGCTGTTCAAGGTCACTGATAAGGTAGGCATGGTGTCTTCAGGCGTCTTGGCTGATATGCAGGTGATTTCCAAATTAATTAGGGCTAACATAACTATGCATGAAATGGAGGCGAAGAAGCCGGCATCGACTAGGGCCGTGGCTAAGTTGCTTAGCCAAGTCTTGTTCCAGAGCAGGTACATGCCGTTCCTGGTGGAGGTCATGGTGGGCGGAGTGGATGAGTCTGGCCCCCACCTAATAGTGCTGGATGCCGCTGGCGCATTAATAGAGGATGATTTCGCAGCCCTCGGCACCGGCGCCAGGACCGCGATAGGCATTATAGAGACCAGTTACAAGCAGGGGATAAGCGTTAATGATGCCAGGATGATAGCGATAAACGCGGTTAGGGAGGCCAGTTATAGGGATGCTGTTTCGGGCGATGGAGTTGATTTAATGACTATAACCAAGGATGGGATACGTGAGGAGACCGTGCCCATAGCCCAACCAGCTAAGTAGTGGGCTTCTCTATCCACCTATTAGCCCAACCAGCTAAGTAGTGGGCTTCTCTATCCACCTATCAATCCGTCTCTCGGTGTTCCTAAGAACCACTATACGTGAGTTCACGTCTTCATCCATGAACTCATACATGGTTCCTAACTCCCTTAATAATTTATTGGCCCACTCCCTTACCTCCTCATGGTTCAACATGTTTTCCTTGCCTAACCTATAAACCGAGTGGCCGAGATGCATGTATGACTTGACCTCTATGAAGTGTGGACTACCCGCTCGCATTAATTCGGCGAATTCTGGGACGTACTTCGGGTCAGTGTTCCATCCCTTTATTAACGTTATCCTCACAACAGTTCTAGTGCCTAGTTTAGGCAGCATTTTGAGCGTTCTTAACCAGGAATCCCACGCAGCTTCCCCCTTCATTACCGGCACATTTATCTTATTGAATAATGCCTTATTGGGGGCATTACATGACAAGTATAATTGAGTCGGCAAGGCGTTCTCCTCCACCAGCCTCTCTATTGCCTCTGGGTGCTCGCCATTAGTGACAATGAATATTGATTTAGTGTTGGGGAGGGACCTAATTAACTTAACTAGCTCAGGCAGCTTGGGGTAGAGAGTTGGTTCCCCCGATAGTGATATCGCGAAGTGCGTCGGTTCCAGTGCCTCCCTGATTTTCTTCTTGCCCTCGGGGTGACCGAAGTAGCCAGATAATAGTCGTCGCCTCTCCGCTAATACGCCGTTCAATAAGTCCTCGGGCTCCATCACCTCGTCGCTGCCTGGGGTAATTGAGTCGAAGGCATCAGTTGGTCTCCAACAGTATACGCACCTATTGCTGCATACCATGCCCATGGGCCCAAACTCCACGCACCTATGGCTGCCGCCGACCGGGGCTCCATAGAACTTATACTTATAGCAGCTCGGTCCCCCGGAGAGGGATGACTTGGTCCAGTGACACAGCTCTACTGTGGCGTGGCCATATACGCCGTACTTGGACTTCAATAGTTCGGCTCTGGTATCTATCTTTATCTTTATCTTGCCGCCAATGACCTCATGATACTTCAGCCTCTCTTCCTGTACTTCCTCCATTGTCTATGATGCTCATGTAGAGTTAAAAACTTTTGCATTTGATCCTATTATTCATGAATAAGCGACTTTGTTGAAAGTTTCTCCGAATTATCTTGGTTTCCCCTAAGCGATTAATTTATTTTAATCCAATTAAAGCATTCGCTGGATGCAGTGCAATGTAGTGGTTGATTCAAGGGAGCACTCCACGGCTCTGGAGGTAATTAATGAACTGAAGAGACTTGGATGCACGATTATAGAGAGAGCCATAGAGGCTGGGGACTACGTTATATCGGATACGACTGTAATCGAGAGGAAGAAGGCCATGGACTTCATTAATTCCATAATAGATGGCAGATTATTCGATCAGGCCAAGAGACTGATCGAGCATTACCAGAACCCCATAATACTGATAGAGGGCGATCCCTGGCGGGCGATATCCAGGAGAAGCATTCATCCCCATTCCGTGGCGGGAGCCATGGTGGCCCTCAACAAGATGGGGATAAGGGTCCTCTACTCGGCGAATGAATCGTTAACCGCCTACATAATATTCTCCTTAGCCAAGGTAGATGAAGGCAAGCCGATAAAGGCCGTGACCGCTAGGAAGGGGGAGACGATACGGGAATTACAGGTGCAGTTGTTGGGTTCCCTTCCAGGGATAGGTGGAAAAAGGGCTGAGAAGATATTAATGGAGTTCGGCACTCCATTAACTGCATTGAATAATTTCGAGTCCTGGAGCAAAATAAATGGAATAAGTGAAAAAACCATAGCCGCGGTCAGGAAAGTATTAACCACTAGGTACAGTGACGGGGCCGAGGAGAGGCTTGGGAATGGGAATAACATATTGGACTTCATCGAGTAGGCTCCACAGCGACCTCGCCCCTACCCCCCACCTCCCCCTTCACCTCGGCATTAATGCCCATCAACTTAATCACCCTCACATTAGTTAGGAGGTGCTGCGTTACCTGCGACACGGTGTACCTAGTGGGTTCACTCGCTATGGCCGCGTAAGTAGCCATCATGTCCCCCATATTGGGGTCAAGATCAGCGCCGCTTAAGATGCTGCTCAATAATTTATCCGCCGCCTCATTACCCACAGTCTCGGCCGGCTTACCTAATTCACCCAATGCGTCTCCACCCACTCTATGGCCATCATCAAACAAGCCCCACACAACTATACCGCTTCCAGGGCTTAATCCGGCCCCAACATCTATCTTAATATCAATGGGCAACCCAAGCCTCATTAATCTATTCCTCGCAGCAGCAGCTTGCCTAGCAGCCACGTGGCTAGGCAGGCTTGTTGCGTGGGAGATTCCCTCCACCCTTATGGGCCGCGATTCTCCAAAGGAAACGCCGTGCACCTTGCCCGGCCGGGTCTCAAGTATTGCGATTCCTCCACCCCTTGGATAGTGGCCCCGCTTCTTCGTGGTAATGAGTGCCTTCACGCCCATTAGCTCCAGGTTCGGCATGACCACGTTAGCCATATAGTCAATTGGGGGAGCCATGGGAACATCGGTTCCGCCCCTCAGCTCTATTATGGATCCGCAGCCCGCATGCATGAGTAGAGGCATTATTGTTTGGATAATTAATGAAATGCTGCCCGCGGTTCCCACATCAAAGATCTGATTGCTGCATGTGATTTTGCCGGGGATAAAAGTGATCTCCATTGATCCCTCCCGCATACCAATAACCTCGGCGTTGCTTAGCTTGGCAGCTGCAGAGATGGCGGTGATATGCTGCATTCGAAGCCCAGGATTATTGCGCTTCACCCGTATGTTTCTAATTCTAACGGGAACGCCGATCACGGCCGAAAGCGACACGGCGGTCCTAAGTATTTGACCGCCCCCCTCGCCCATTGATCCATCTATCTCAATCACGATATGTGTTGCGTGGATTGGTTTTTTATCTTATTGGAATTAAGGACCATGAGAAGGGGGCTTCATTTTTATAACCCAGAGACCCTGCAAGGGCGGAGCGGTTTACTTATTGAGTAAGTTTAATAAAGGGGCTTAATTCTCCATTGATTGAATGAATTCTGTGACATGTCCATACTGTGGATTACCGACCTGGAGCTTCGACAGCTTCGTTAGTGATAGGTTCATGAATAATCCGAGGTTCTTCACCACCCATATAATACTATGTAAATGCAGCAATTGCGGCAAGATGTTCTACTTAGCCAAGACTAGGCTTAGATCAATAACTTATAAGATGGAGGACATAGATCTAGCGCCGGTAAGGCATTCATCCCCAAACCAGGACATGGATAATGACCAGCAGACCCAATGATGGTGAGGCGGTCCCCATTATTTGAGGCATCGCTTATTAGCCTAAGTAATAGATTTAAGTTCCGCGGATCCAATTACAATTCATGCCTGAGATACCGCTTGCACCCGTGGATCGCATATTCAAAAAAGCCGGTGCTGAGCGCGTTGGGGAGGATGCAGTTCAAGCCCTGCGTGACGTGTTGGAATCGATAGCGTATGACTTAGCCAATAGAAGCATAGAGATGTCGAAGCATGCCAATAGAAAAACAATAACAGCGGAGGACGTTAGAGCAGTTATCAGGATAATAAGGTGCGTGCCCCTCTCCGTGTAATGAGTGGAATAAGCACAGCCTTTTAGGCACTGGCCTCCTCCCCGCCCTTTAGGGTTTCCCGAGGTCTTGGGGGTTACGCCCCTTTATGGGCGCTACTCGGTCTCCGCGTCGCGGGTCCTCCTCCCGGTATTGCGGGGGAAGTCGGTTCCCACCCCCATTCTCTAAAAATTGACCGGGGGAGGACATTAAAGGGACCTTTTCAAGCTTCACCCCGCGACCTAAAGGGCGAGGTTTGTTATTCGTTTTATCATTTGCCCCCTTCCCCATTATAAGGATATTTTTATTAAAAATGTCATGCATTGAATAACATGCCGTGGATATCGGCGCGCTCCGCCGATAAATTAGTGATTGGGAGGTGCTTGAGGATGGGCATGGGCTCCGTATTAAGGATTGAAAGTTTTAAGGGGGATAGGTGGCTGGAAATTAGGAGGCTGGATAACGATGAATTCGAGGTTACTGAGCATGGGTTCAATGATTCCCGCACAATAGTGGACCTGGAGGCATTGAAACCAACAATAAAGAGGTTGCTGAGCATCGAATTTCCGCGGAGCCATCAATTGAGGATCAATTCCACTTGGTGAGCTACCCCGCCATTAAGGGGCTTCCCGCTTCCCCGCCCCGCCTTGCCCGTAGTTGTGAACCACGGGTAGTGGGCGGAGCTCCACGGGCACTATGGGTGGCTCCCACCCTGCGTGCTTCAAATGATTAAGAGAGGAATTATAATCCCTATCAGCCCTCCAACCACACCTGGGACACTCAAACACCCTATCACTCAACGCTAAGTCCATCTTTACATATCCACACTTGGCGCACGTTTTCGAGGAGTTCCTAGGATCCACTAAAACCACCTTCTTCCCATACTTCTCCAACTGGTACTTCACGATGCTCCTAAGCTCGTGAAAAGCCACGTCGTGAAGCCTCATCCTCATCTTTCTCCCAGACTTACCAATAAGCTGCTTAACGGAGATATCCTCTATCACCACGACGTCGTAATGCTCAGCAAAATACCTCCCCAACTTCATGTAAAGATCCCCCCTTAGATTCGCCAAGTGCTCATAAGCCCTCGCCAGCTCCATCTTAGCCTTGAACCAATTCTTAGATAGAAACTTCTTCCTAGATAGGGCTCTGTGGAGCCTCTTCACCTTCTTCAACGCCCTCTCATAAGGCCTCAAGTTCGGCACGTACTCCCCATCCGAAGTCACTAGCAACTTCTCCACACCAACATCGATCCCCACCGCCTCCCCAGTATTTGGCAGCTTCGGAAACCCATAATCCTCAACAATGAACGAGATGAAAACCCTTTCACTCCTCGTCAATTTCACCACTACACGTTTCACTTTCTCTAGCGGGAAGTCCCTATGAACAATTAGTTTGAACACGCCTAGACTTGATAACCTCAACACGAGTCTCTTCTTGTTCTTGCCCTTCCCCTCCCTAGCCAATATTCTCCAACCGCTTTGCGGATAAACCAAGCTATAGTACTTATGGGGTTTTCTTCTCCCTCGGGAATCTTGCAAGCCCATCGAAAAAGCGCTGCCTAGCCTCATAATATCTATCCGCGACTTGTTGAACTACTTGGGAATAGATTTGCTGATATTCCTCATCTTGTTTTCTGAGGTCGAGGGCTAGTTGCCTCAACTCCGTTTGCGTCAAACCCTTCCCATCCTCATGGTAGAAGTATGTGTCTGCCCATCGTAGGGTGTTGTAGATCTCCGAGGCTAACCTCAATTGGGCCTTTAACGCCCTCAGCGTTCGTCGATCGGTGTATGCTCTAAACCTAAACCCCACGATGGGCATCAGAAAAACAAAAACATCAAATATTTAAAGTTATTTCCCTCATCCCCGCCATAAATTGCGAGGCTTTCCCCATGTGTATAATTGAAAAGACTAGCCCCGCTCCTCCTATGGCGGTGAACCAAAGCTAAAAGGCCTTTTTCATATTTATCTAATGTCAATTAATGGACTTGCTTTGTTTATTAGTGCCTCTTATAATTATTTGCAATAATAAAAATTTATTAATTGGTTATGCTTATCCTTATTCGTGAGGATTGCGTTGCTTGGCGATGGCGGTGTTGGTAAAACCACATTTATACGTAGAGCAATGGGTCTCGGGGAATCCGATGGAGCTACCACTAAATTAGAGGTCTATAGGTTGAATGTGGATGGCACCGATGTCGTGGTTTATGATTTTCCCGGACAAAAGGAATTGTTTGAGAGCATTAGTAAACTTAATTTTGACGTGGATGTCATAATAATGTTTGCCGATGCCTCGGACATGGCCACGTTCTCCAATCTAACTTATTGGTACTCCAAGATGATCGACATGGGTATATCGCATAAACCGAAGTTCCTGGTGGTTAATAAGATGGATATAGAGCTGGTTGATCCCGACATAGTTATATCTACGTTGCCCACGATAATGGATCCAATAGCGGTTTTCAGGACTTCCCTCATAAATATGGATCAACGGGAAGTGGCGAACCTGCTTGGGGAGATAGTTAGGATGGCTAATAAATACAGCAACTTAGTGGCAAAACCTTATTAACGTATTCTATATATAAATTTCAATGCAGCCCGAGATAAGCGTTAAGTGCCCAAGGTGTGGAAAGGAGCATACATTAACCCTGAATCCATCAATATTGGAGGAGGCCTCTAAAGGTGGATTAGCCCAAATAGCCATACCATGTGGGGATCACGTTCTCCTCGCATACGTGGATAGGTATGGAATGGTTAGGCGAGCATCAACCACTCTCCTAGTAACGGGGCCCGGCCCAGCGTTAAAGGCTGGAACAATTAGTTTCAATTGGAGTGAGCGGAAGTTGGCCGATGAGAAGATAGTTATGGATGTATTGGGTGAGGATTACCTACGATCTATACGGGAAGTGCTTGAAGGCAAGGCGAAGCCCACGCCGGAACTGGAATCGCTTCTAGCGAAGCTAGTGGTTCTCGGCATAATAACCGATAAGGTAACAAGGTGATGCGTGTTGTCCTTCTTCAAGATCTTTTCCTCGACCGGTCAATCCATTGTGAAGGACCAGGGATTATTGAGCGCATTAAATGAGATCAACTCAATGGATAGGTACTACATGACGCTCCTCCTACGAACAATAGAGAGTAGATACACGATAGCGGGCGCAATAAGGTTATCCGAGGAGAACAAGACAGCGCTTTACGTTAGGTCCCTCATAAGCATAGCCCAGAGAATAAATATACTAGATAAGTTATATACAATTAAGGACTTCGATGAATCCTTACCGAATAGCCCCCTCGCCAAGGAGGTGGGCCAATTATATAATGCCCTCATAGTTAAGCAGGGAGTCGACTTCATTGAGAACAAGATTAATCAAACAGTGCTGGAATTAATACATGCCGGCTTCAACAGGATTAAGGCAGTGATAGGCCTAAAGAATGAAGTAGCCAAATCATTGGATGTAAAGAGGTTTCGCCGCTTACTTGTGGCGTCATTCGATGATGGCTTCGGCGCAGCCGCCATAGTGACTAATGCCCCCCTTCTAGAGGAAGCGCTAGTCTATGATAGGTTCCCCTCCTCGCTGGAATCTAGCCGAGTCCTGATCGGTAGGCTAGCTCAATCAGTTGCTGATAGAATAAAGTTCACGGAGGGCCCCCTCGATGATTATGTGAATGACTTTAGAGGCAAATTCGATGCCGGTATCCTCTTCATGTCATTTAACTGGTTATCAACAAATCTATTCGAGTTCGGGCAATTACATGAATTAGTGAGGCCCGGAGGCTCGCTTATAGTGGTGCAGCCCCTTGAGGAGAACGGCTTCGCTTATCTATACATGCTTGTACAGATGCTGCTGGGGGCTAATAAGTACCCCACCTTGGATGAATTGGAGAGCATGATGAGTTACGCCGGCTTTAAGAAGAAGAGTTCAAGAGTGGAGAAGGGCATAGGGTATATAGGCGAGTGGTTGGTCTAATTTCCCTGATGAGGCGCCTTGGTTTCCGGATTCCTCATTAACTAAAAGGATGCCTTTTAGTGCAGTGATCTCTAAAAGCGGGGGAATGTAGATGGCTGACCTCCTCCCCGCCTCGTGGGGTTGCCCGAGGTCTAGAGGGTTACGCCCCTTTATGGGCGCTACTCGGTCTCCGCGTCGCGGGTCCTCCTCCCGGTATTGCGGGGGAAGTCGGTTCCCACCCCCATTCTCTAAAAATTGACCGGGGGAGGACATTAAAGGGAAATAATCCTCCTTTTCAAGCTTTTACCCCCTAAAGGACGAGTTTGCCGTTCGTTTTATCATTTTCCGTTTTCTCGGGAATGCTTAAATAATAGATAGAGGTTAATTACTTATGTTCCAGAAAATAGTGGTGGCTTATGATGGTTCGCCCCACTCGAAGAGGGCGCTTGATATGGCTATAGACATTGCCAAGAAATATGGTTCGCGCCTCTACATAATTGAGGTCGTGGATCCAGCCGCCTTAATAGGGCTAGGCGTTAGTCCTGTTCCTCAGACGGTGCTGGATCAATTATATCAGAAGGCTAAGGATGATATTGAGGAGGCACGCAAAAGAGCCGCTGGCCTAGAGACCGAGGGGCAAGTATTGGAGGGTGATCCTGCCACCAGCATATTGGAGTTCGTCGATAAGGTGAAGGCCGACTTATTGGTGTCAGGCAGCAGGGGATTATCCACCCTAAAGCGATTATTCCTTGGCAGCGTCTCCTCGAGGCTAGTCAGCGAAGCACGGATACCGGTCCTCGTAGTTAAATAGATAATGATTTTAGAGACATGTTGGTTCCGCTAGGCGATTTAATGAAAGGAAAGCCCCGCTGCCCACGTGGTGACGGCCTCAGTGAAGCCTTAATTAATGGCGGCATTCTAAAGTTGTCTCCTCAATTAAATGGGATTGAAGAACTACAAGCCTTGCCCCGCAATGCGGGAAGAGGGGCTAGATATCCACAACGAATTGTATCCTATATTCATTATCCTTCTCTATCTTCATTAAGTGATACGTGATTGCCTTAACTATTGTTCCCCTGAATCCATGTTTTGCCGGGTCATAGTTCTCCCCCTTAAATTCGGCCTTTAAGCTAATGGTTCTCTCATCAACGTCGATATCGATATCATTGCCTATTGCCATTTTTGCCCCATCGAATTGGTAAATTACTTCATCTATCCAATTAAATAATAATTGCTCTAGGTCAATTCCACTCAATTCCACTCTATGCGAGTACGCGGTCCTTACCTTGGAGGTATCATACATTAGGTTAAGAACGCCAAGAGCCGCGTTCTTGAATGCCTCGCCCAGGCTTTTCCCCCTTGCTATTATCATTATATCCGCAGTGTGATCAGCGTACTCAAATGGTGGTTCAATCATCATGCTCTACATTATGGTCATCAATATAAAGGTTTTCGCCCATTATAGGTTTTCAATCATTAGCCATCAATTCTGAGGCCGGATTAGTGCTGTTTTTAAAGGAAATATTTATAACTTTTCACGTTTTTATCTCTATCATGGCCGTTAGGGACATTTTGCAGCAGGGAGTAATAGGGTCGCCAGGCATTTTAGGCATATATTTATCCACCACTGATGGTTTAATAAAGGAGTATGTCAGCATGGAGCAAGTTGATCCCGATAAGGTGTCGGCGGTTTCGGCTCCATTAGCCATAGTTTCAGAGAATGCCTCTAAGCTCTTCTTCAAGGGCAACTTCGATTACTCAATAGTATATAGCTCCCCGGGCCTCATCGTTGTGGCTAAGATAGATGAAAACAATATATTGACAATAGTATCCAAGGAGCAACAGGTAGGTTTAATCTTAACATTATTGGATGACATGATAAAGAAGCTCCGCGTGGAGATAATTAATCGGTGAACGCCTAATTCCCATGGGGAATCCCCCATCGGGATTTCCTGAGCTTCGAGGGCCTTCCTCCCCCGCTCACAGTGGAGGCATTGGACGCGTTGCTCCATTGAATTGCAGCGGATCCATTCCCTACAGTTATTGGCCTCACTAATATTGATCCGATTAACTGGCCTCCCCAAAGGGGCGAGCTCAATTCTCTCCAGAGACCCTCTCCATAAGGGCCGGGGTAGTTTACTCTATGGGAGCTGTTTATTGTGGGGCAAGCAAAGAATAACTTTAAAGCTAATGCTGTTCAAGCGTTTCGATGAGCAGCATAGATGTGTCTCGTGGAGGGCTCGTGCTTGCCTTCATATTGATAATTACTTTATCCATTTTCATATATGGCTTCTGGCAATTGGTGACCCCAACCGGTTACCCCACTTCACTTGTTCAGAGCCAATGCACTTCATCTTATGTGGGCTTGGTTCTAGTAACAATGGCTATGATGGCCGTGGGCGCGTATGCGATAATTGATTATAAGAGGCGGGGCTCCGTTGGGGATTATGTATTAGCCGCCTTCATAGTGATGTTGATAATATATATAGTATTTGTTTACTTCAGCTACCAAGCTACGCCGGGTTATTGCTAAGGTACTCCACTCATTTAAATGCCATGCTGATAAGTGCCCCATGGCTTACATTTTTTATCTTCGATAAGGGTCTACAAGCCCCTTCATGGGCGGGGAGAAGATGGGCGGCGGAGGGTTGGAAGTAAGTTCCTATATCTTTATAAGTCCGCATCTAGGCTGGGGCTTGTGGTTCAATGGAGGAGGAGTTGAGGTATAAATTGAAATATACATATGGAGAAGACTTCGGCACGGGTTACTTTAAGTACGGCCCAATAAGTTTAGGCGAGGCTCCCCGCATAATTCAGAGCCGTGGGCTCATACTTAGGGACCTCCCGGAAAGCGTGAAAATGCTCATACCGCCGGAGGTGGTGAAGAGGGGCATAGTGGTTGGGGACGATGTATCGCGGTACCTCAGCTCCACGCGGGATATGATGAGGAACTTAAGGTACCCGCTTCATGATGGCATAATAAAGAAGGAAGATGAGGATTCCTGGCGAGTGGTGAAGGAATTAACCCGATTTGGATTATCAAGTTTCTATGAACAAGCAGTTAATAGCGGGGACTTCAGGGGCTTCCTCGTCGTCATGTCGTTATCCGCTCTTTCCCCGGACTACATGAGGGAGAGATTCATCGATATCCACATGGAGATAAATCAGGAGTATCAAGGCAAGATGATACGTGCATTGACTGCCATTGATCAGCCCTTCGCTGTAGCCATATCGGAGAAGGCGGTTACATGCATGGTTGTGGAGGCCGGTCACGGCAATATTCAAGTCGTTCCAATAAGTTATGGCCCCATAAGGGATGGAATAGTGGCATTAAATAGGGGAGGCGCCGAGACTAATGCAATTACGAGAGAGATACTCAAGGATGCGGGCTATAGTGACTTGGCCAAGGATGAGTACGTGGTTGAGATGGTTAAGCGAGAGGCTGGATTAGTGCCTAAGGACTTGGGGACAGCCATAAGGAGCGCGCGGGAGGATCCGAAGAGGTTCTCAATAAAGATTAAGGTCAATCCATTGGTCACTGTTGAATTAAGCGAATCAGCGTGGACCCGTTTCCTGATAGGGGAGGTCTTATTTGACCCGACGCATGACGAGTTCAAGAGCTATGTTCAACAAGGACGCTTCTCCATTGAGGACGTCACCATGGGGGACATGGTTTTTTATGGGGAAATGAATATGGCTGACGCCATCATAAGCAGCGTCAGGAAAACCCCCGTCGAGGTTCAGGATAAGATAGTGAGCAACATAATTCTAAGCGGGGGCGCGTTTAATTGGAGGGCGCCTCCCGCCCTCAGTGATGTGGCGGTTAATAGCGTGGATAAGGTTAGGATAATGATAGGCGATAAGGTGCCTGACCTGCTGAATAGGCTTAATATAAGGATGGTTAAGGATCCCCAGTACAGTGTTTGGAAGGGCGCAATAGTTTATGGCTACGCCTTGCCGCTCAGCGTTGAGTGGAATGATAAGGCTAAGGAGGGTTGGATAATCCCGAGATGACTCGGTCCCCCTTCCGCCTTGAGGGGTTGAGGCGTATCGTTAGTTTTATTGATTCCGCTTGGCTTGGCTGCCCACTGCTTCCTGCTCTATTCTCTCTAATGCGTGCTCGGTTCCCTGTTTGAAGTGGTTCTCGTTCCATGACTCGATTAATTTAAAGAGGGGCTTGAACTCTATGTCCCAATCACTGATCACTTCCCCATTGCTTACCTTTATCCTATGCGCTCCAGTGAATGGACCGCTCAGGTACTCCATGATCACTTTCTTATCGGCCTCGTTGATCATGATTCTCACTTTGCCCTTATTAAATGGGCCTGGAAACGCGAATTGCACGTCGGCATAGATCGTGTTTTCAGCCTTACCGGTAACCCTGAGTTTCTTGGTTCCATGCCAGTACTTGGGTATGCCCTCCACGTCACTGATTATTCTCCATAACTCTTCATCAGGTGCATTGATTCTCCTAGTTACTTGGAATTTCATTGCTGGACATGGTTTGATTTGATTAATAAATGTTGATTCTTTGATTTACGTGCTTGAACTAATTATTTAAATAATTATTTAAATATATCTTCGATGCGGCCCGGTGTTTAGAAATAACTTTATAAATGTCCAAATCAATGTAATGGCGTGGGCAAGCTCAAGCTCCTCCTCGTGTCGGATCTACATGGCTCCAACGCAGCATATATGAAGTTATCTAACGCACCGCAATTCTATGGCGTGAAGGACGTGATATTCGCCGGGGACCTCCTGGGCAAGGCATTGGTCCCAATAATAGATATGGGCGATCATTATGAGGCCAACGGCGAGAAGATAAAGAAGAGGAACATAGATGATGCAATAAAGAGGATCAGAAATGCCGGCCAGTACCCATTCATGACGAGCATGGATGAGTACGAGAAAATCAGAGAGGATTACTCATATATGGAGCGGCTATTCAAGGATATCGCCATTAAGGAGCTTGATAAGTCCCTCAACATCATTGAGGAGAGGTTCCGCAGGGCAGGCGCGAAGCTATACATAATGCCGGGGAATGATGATTACCCGGAGACGATTGATGTGTTAAACAAGCATAGATCCGATGTATTGATCCCAATAGAGGGGGAGGTTACTAATATTGGCGATTACTCAATAATTGGCCTGGGTTACTCCAATAAGACGCCGTGGAACACGCCGAGGGAAATGAGTGAGGATGAGTTGTGGCAATCACTGAATAAATTGATGAATGGCGTTGATGATGCTCGAAGAACAATTGTGGCGGTTCACGTGCCTCCAATCGATACATCAATAGATTTAGCTCCCCGCTTAACCAGCGATATGCGTCCAATAATACGAGGGGGAGAGGTGGATATGATGCATGTGGGCAGCATGGCTGTCAGGAAAATACTGGAGACGTATGCGCCGATCATTGGACTCCATGGGCATATACATGAATCGGGCGGCGTTGATTACGTGGCATCCAGGGAATCCAGGGTACCTGTTCTCAATGCTGGGAGCGAGTATAATTTTGGGGTTCTCCGCGGCATTCTAATTCAAATAGATGATGGGAAGATGATGAATTACTTGCCGACCAAGGGTTAAAGATGAATATAGTACAGAGGAGCCTAGAGATAATTAATGCAGCCAATTCATTGGGCATCACGTTGAGGTTATTGGGCGGCAATGCTGTAGCCATATTGTCCTACCCCACTCACCCCAAGTTGGAGCGAGTGCCTAATGATATTGACTTAATCGGTTATGGTAAGGAATCATCGAGGATAATTAAGTTAATGACGGGCTTCGCGGAGCCCGATAAGAGATTCAATGCGCTTCATGGGCAATCCCGGCTCAGATTCATTGATGGGGAGCTCAAGGTAAAGATAGATGTATTCCTAGACATTTTCAGGGAGAGCCATGTATTACCCCTCGGGAAGAGATTGGGGCTCTACTCCCCAACCGTGCCTCCAAGTGATTTATTGATGACTAAGCTTCAGATATGGGCGATCACAGAGAAGGACTTGAAGGATATAGCCGCATTACTGCTTAAGCTGAATTTGGGGGAGACCGATTCGCGTGAAACCATCTCAATCAAGAGGATAATTGAGTTGACGTCGAGTGATTGGGGTCTCTATAAGACGTCTCTGATTAATTTGGGAAAGGTACTTGATTACGTGCGTGGCATTGGGATAGATGGCATAGAGGAGAGGGTCTCCATCATTGCATCTAAAATGGAATCATCGCCGAAGAGCATTAAGTGGAGGCTCAGATCATTGATTGGGGAGCGCATTAAGTGGTACGAGGAGCCCGAAGAGGCGTGAGGACATTTCGATTTGAATCGCTAAATTTAATAATACTGATTCCTATACTATACCATGTTTGAGATATTTATACTTGTCCAGACTAAGGTGGGCAAGGCATTTCAAGTAACGGAGCAAATAAGATCGATACCTGGAATTAAATCCACATATACTGTGACGGGTCCCTACGACATAATTGCATCAATGGAGATAGAGAACATAGAGTCCCTGGAGGACATAATAAAGCGGATACATGCCATAGACGGCGTGGAGCGAACGCTGACCGCAATGGTAATCAAGAAGTACTAGCACCAAGTTACTGCCCCCACGGGTCTCCTATTCTAAAGGGCGTTAATGCCCCAGTTAAAGTTTAAAAGGAAGAATAGCGGAGAAACGCGGAGGCGCCTTTAATGAGTGATTCAAGGCAGTTATATAAGGATAGGATAGAGGCTTCCCTGGATGCTTGGGATAGGATCCTAAGGGGAGAGGTCTCCACTAGGCCTGAACTGGAGAACCTCTTGGTGACCATATACAAGGAGAAGGGGGTAGAGCCATTCAGGGGCTTATCCAAGATACGCATATATGATAAGGAGATAGCGACTGTCTATGTGGTTGGGAAGTATGGGTTGGCCCTCGTCGATGATGAATCCATAAAGCAATACTCCAGCCTATTTCAAATAGAGATAATAGGGGATGACGTGTATAACCAATTAAGGAGGGCCGATTTCAATCTAAGCAATGAGTTAAGGGACTCAATACGTGAAAAAATAGATGTGGAAGCAATGGGGGAATCACTTGAGGAGAGGGTGTTTAGGGCTTATAGGTTAATATATACTGGAAGCATAATGGGCTTCATGCCTGAGACCGATTTCGTCAAGATGTATGGAGTATTTCTCGACGTGTTTCCACAATTATCGGAGAGATTAATAAATTACGTTAGGTTCTACGTGGCCACCCGGATAGCGGAGAAAATAGCGTTGGGACTCATAACTAACCTAAACGATAAGAAGATAGAGAAGTATGCCTACTGCGTCAGACTGGGTTTAACTAAGTGCGCGCCATCGGATAAATTGATAAGGGAAATAGCGGTCAAGGTATATAAGGCTCCCCGCAACATAGTGAATAAGTTATTTCCAAACGCTGATACGAGGTCATTCGTGCCAAAGGCAACGTAATTCCCCTCACTTCTTTTTCCTAATCACGAATATGCTGGAGTACATTCCGCCCTGCTCAATGCGACGCTCAGCGACATCTAAATCCCTTAAGCCAGCCACCAAGCCTCGCCTAGCCGTTATCATAACCACGCTCCTCCTTGCCGAATCGATGGCGGCGGCGATCAATTCATTATAGAACGTCCTTATGGGGGTCATAGTCCTCATTCTGATTCCATAGGGCGGATTAAATATTACGTGATCACAGGAAAGCGATCGCATGAATCCCATTGTTGAATCACCTGAAACCACATCGAAGTCACTGCCCGCGGAATTCAAGTTATCCCTCGCCATTAAGCAGTAATTCAAATTGATATCTATGCATATGGCTCTAACTCGAGCCCAGTAATGCATTGCCTCGGCGGGAATAGTGCCTCCCCCACAAGTCAAGTCGCAAATGGTTTCCCCATCCCCGGGATCCGCCATCATGATCATGGCGAATGCGATCACCGGATTAAGCGATGCTGGATGAGAGGCAACCCTATAATCCCTATCCCTCATGGTTGACCTAGTCAACCTCACCCCAAGCAGTAATTGATCGCCCATCACGTGAACCCCAATAACCACGTCTGGATTAGATAAATTAACTAATGGTCTCACCCCCCTCTCCTCAAGAAATGAAATGACCGCGTCGCCCACATGACTTGCCACAATGGTGCTGGTGTACTCATGATTGCCGGTCCTCAACGCCTCAATCGCTATGCTCGTCTCTGGAGTCACAATCCCCATTAATTCACTTAAGTCCACGCCACTTATCGCGGTGGCTAGATCACTCAACCTAGGCCCCACTTTCCCCCTGTGAAGCAGGTAGTACGCGTTCTCTATTGTCCTCATGGTGGCCAAAAAAGATTTGGCGGCCGCCATGGATGATGCGCCCAATTCAAGAATTACCCTACCGCTCATTTTCTCATAACTATGGCCAATACTGGATCCCCTCCTCTTCTCAGCCTCCTTCACGACATAGTCCTCTAATCCAGGCACTGTGGTGGCTAGGATGCTCATTTAATCGCTTCGGTTATTAATCATTTAAAAACCTGCTTAATTCTTCTCTAAGCAACCGGCCCACTTCCTTGCCTGAATCAATATATCCACTAAATCGCTCAACTTAAGTCTACCAGTATTGGTGTTTCGTGGACTTGGATGGTAACTCATGAATAATTTGACGCCATTAACCACAAGAGAATCGCCGTGCCTAAACCTAACCCTAACCCCCATTACCCTAGAAATGGAGTTAGTCGCGATGGCGCCCAATGCCACCACAGACCTCGGCTTAATCATCTCGAATTCAATGCTTAACCAGCGTAGGCAATTACTTACCTCAGATGCGAGCGGCTTATTGCTTGGAGGCACGCATTTAACCGCTGAAGTAACATACGCACACCTGAGCCTCGTACCGTCGTTCCTGGACACGCTGAAGGGATTACTTGCGAGACCAGCATCATGAAGAGCCCGAAACAGGAACTGCGCGCTGCGGTCGCCTGTGAACATTCTCCCGGTCCTATTCCCACCATGAGCCGCAGGCGCTAATCCAATAATCATGACTCCCCCAGCCTCACCCCAGGGAGGAACAGGTTTCCTCCAATACTCTTCACCGCTGAACCTAGGCAAGGGCTTCACGTTCTCCCTGTAAGCAACTAATCGGGGACATAACCTGCACTCAGCGAGTCCGGGCAGCATTAATTTTAAGGGGGAATAGCCGTTCTTCAATATTGTGGCTTTACATAATGATAGTGTAAAGCGTTTTAAGGGGGTGCATGAATGCCTATAGTGGGGCGAGTGATGGTGGGACACATTAGGCGGCTGCCCACCGGACTCCCCATTGCCATAGGATTATTAAGGGGGAGTCGGGATGGCTTCACGTGATTTTCGCTGTTTACCAGGAGCCGGGCGAGGATAGGTTGAGGGCGGAGATCGTGCTTGACCTTAGGCGCATCGTTAGGGAGAGGTGGGGCCTCATGCTTCCCCTGGTTTACCCGGAGGATGTGGGGGATATTGCGGCTGCTTGGCTTCCCATGCCGGGCAATGGGAGGGGAATAGATAGGTTATTTGATTTGGTGAATTACCTGGATGTGGATTCAATCATATTATCGATGCCGAGCAGAAGCGATTTAATGATGTATGCATTGGATGTGGCTGCCAATTACGGCGTATCTATTGCTTGGTTCCTTAGGGATCCCGCGAATTATTCTCCCCCCGCTGCTTTTCCTCATCCAATTAAGATAGCGTTCTCCATTCCATCGCTTGGCTCCATGAAGTCGCTCGCCAAATTCATATTGCTTAATCAATCCTCCATTAAATTCATGTTCGCGCATAATATCCAGAATGGCCGCGGCGGGTTCCCATTGATGGGGGGAGGAGATATGGATTACCTAATGATAATTAAACTGCTCGCAATGATTGGTTACGAGGGCTACTTTGTCCTCAGGTACGATAAGCAGTACAGGAATAAGTACTGGAGCGACATAAATGCATTGGAGACGTATAGGGACTCCCTAGGCGGGGCCTTGGCTGATGCCAGGCTAGTAAAACTATTAAGCTCAGCCCTAGGCGAGGTTTTCGGCGATAATAAGTGAAGCTAAAGGGTCGAGACCTGCTCTCATGGGTTGATTACTCCAGGGATGAATTCATGTTCCTGTTAAACCTATCGAAGAACCTCAAGGAGCGGTTCTATGCTGGGGAGAGGTACGTGCCGACTCACCTCGGAAAAACCGTCCTCGGCATATTCGAGAAGCCGAGCACCAGGACTAGGATAAGCCTGGAGGTTGCCGCTAATCAATTGGGAATGAAGGTGATTTACAGCAATCCCCAGGAGCTTCAGTTAGGTAGGGGCGAGACAATTGAGGACACCGCTAGGGTAGTGACCAGGCTAGTGGATGGAGTCATGGCTCGAGTCTATAGCCACGCCTCCCTAATTAAGTTGGCCGAGAACGCGGATGTACCCATAATAAACGCATTAAGCGATGAGTGCCACCCAACTCAGGTATTGGCCGATGCCTTAACCATTTGGGAGAAGCTGGGTAGGTTAAGCGGCGTTAAGCTGGCGTTCGTTGGGGACGGCGATAATAATATGTCGCATAGCCTGATGCAGATGGGGGCTAAGCTAGGCATGGAGGTCAGGATAGTGTCCCCAAAGGGTTACTGGCCCAGCAAGAAGTACTTGGAGCCATCAGAGGACGACGCCAAGAAGAGCGGCGGCTCAATAATTATCACCGATAACTTGGAGGAGGGAGTGAAGGGGGTTGATGTTGTTTACACTGATGTGTGGGTCAGCATGGGGTTCGAGAAGGAGGCCGAGGAGAGACTTAAAGTGTTTAAGCCTTACCAAGTTAATTCCCACGTAATGGAACTGGCGGGGAAGAACTCCATATTCATGCATTGCCTCCCAGCCCACAGGGGCTATGAGGTTACGGATGACGTGGTGGATTCACGGCAAAGCGTTGTGTGGGATGAGGCCGAGAATAGGATGCACACAATAAAGGCAATACTATCAGCACTAATCTAGGCCCTTCGAATAAAACAATCCTTTATTGAAGCGGTATCCCGCCCTCGCGGATGGGGCTTTCCCTCCCTTTAATCCCCCGTAAAGTTAAAGGACTTGAATTTTCTTGGTTCCGCAAGCATCGTTGCTTCCCTAATTAATAGGGCAACTCATTCGTTGGAATTCTGGGGCCCATGAAAAGCTTTTTATTTACATTAGAATATTATAATTAATCAATTACTCAATGGGTAGCCCGGATTCCTTGATCTGCTTCAAATCGGTTGTAAGGTATGCGACTTTGATGGCTATTAAGTATACAATTAAGCTGAGCAGTGCCCAGGTTAAGTAGTCCCATGGGTATGGTATTATAGGGGTCGATAATGGTCCTAGGGAGCCCATATATGAGATGATGCCGAGAATTATATTGTAAATTACTATCCATGAGGCGCCCTTGATATCTGGGTGCTTGGTCCTTAGCCAGAGATAAGTAAATGCAATTACTTGTATTGCAGAGATTAATGCCCAATATATAGCAAATGACCCTATTGAACCCAATGAGGCAAGCCAATTCATGTACCAAGCACTTATGATGCCTGCCGCGGCTATCCAATAAATTATGCTGAATGTTATTGCCTCTGACTTGCTTAATCCGAGCACTGACCTATAGGGACCTAGGAGAAGCAAGGGAAGGCCAATTATTGCGCTTATTATTATTGGATTAACGTAGGTCCAGGATGACCAATAGATGAGCAGTGAGGCAACTATGAAGCTAAGGGGATAAAATATGTACCAAGCCACGGGCTTATAAGCCCTCCGTAGGTCTGGAGCCAGTCTCCTCAAGGCGTGATTAGTGACCCCAACCTCTAGATAACCATATACCGTGACCACCGCCGAGTACGACATTATGGAGTACCATGTGGGGAATGGGGCCAGGAAAACTAGTGCAAGTATTGATGTGACCAATAAAGCTATCCAAGGGGTCTGGAACCTCTTATGTATTTGGGAGAAGAATTTAGGTATATAGCCGACCCGCGCCATTCCATATAAGTTCCTGCCGCTAGTGCCGAGATAAACGGCAAGAGTGCCGGCGGGCGATACGGCCGCATCCACCAATAATAGAACGGCTAATCCAACCAATATCGGTATTCCCGTCGCCATGGCCTCGCTGGCAAACGGATGCGCCGCCCAACTACTCGATGCAAGTGCGCTCCAATCGCCCACTGCAACGCCCGCAGCGCTCCAATTTATGGCGCCTAGGAATGCCATTTGAAGCAAGACATAGATTATTATTGTGACCACTACGGCAAGTATGGTGCCTAGAGGCACGTCACGCTGTGGATTACGTCCCTCCCCGGCATACTCCAGTCCCTGCCTGAATCCCTCATACGCATAAACTATGCCTGTGGTGATCATTCCCGTGAATACAGCTGCATAACCATATGGAGCAAAGCCACCAGGTAATTTGCCTATAATGTTATTTGGATGAAGGTAGAGAGCCAATAGGAGTATAATGGTTAAGGAGGGTATTAGGAATTTCCAGGCAGTTATGATTCTATTGAACCAGCCATAAACATTAACGCCGATTACCTGAATAAAGAAGAAAAAGATTATCAAACCGCCGGCCACAACTATGCCGAGCGGGGTCAAAACGCCCAGGGTTGAGTTCCAGAATTGAGGTATATAATCGCTGGCATACTCAACTATGGCTATGGCCTCGGTGGACAACGTAGTAACCGCGCCTAGGGTATATGCCCACGCCAATAAATAATTGCTCAGTGCCCCATGGCTATAGTGATTATATCTTGCCAGCGATCCGCTGAATGGGAATAGTCCTCCAAGTTCAGCGAATGGGAATACCATGAAGATGAAGAACGCGCCTGCGATAATCCAGGAAAGCAGTGCGGCCGGCCCCATGACGCCCACAGCGCCCAGCGCGGAGAATAACCATGCGGAACCTATCATGCCGGTTATCGATAACATGAAGTAGTCCATTGCGGTTAAGGTCCTTCTTAATTTCACTTGAGTGGGCTGAGCGGGATTTCGTGTATTCTCACTCATATTAGCTTATAGCATAATTTGGCTGATTTTTAACAATATTTATCAATAACTATTTAGCAATTTATACAATATTGGCAATTTGTTAGATCTTTCTCATGTTCTGAAGAGATGAGATTGGCCGATCCTTTACTTTCAATTACATCAAAAACGAAACATCAACCCCTAGTCCCCTAGGGTTTCATCCACGAATTAATTGAAAGAAAAGAGATTCCCATATTGATGTCTGCAACATGTTTATCTTAACGGGTTAAGGGGGCGGAAGACCCCGTGAGGCGGGGGATGGCCCCATATATTTAATATGAGCTAACGAGGAACCATGTTAATGCCCATCGTGGGGTTTAGGTTTAGAGCGTACGCCGACGAACAGACGCTGAGGGCGTTAAAGGCCCAATTGAGGTTAGCCTCGGAGGTCTACAACACCCTACGATGGGCAAGGCGGGGCGGGGAAGCGGGAAGCCTCGCCCTTAAGGGCGGGGTAGTTCATCAAATCTACTTTTGATTTCCATTTCTAATTTTCGATAAACTTAGAAATTAAACCATACTGCAAATTAGGGATAAGGTTTAATGAATAATGGATATTAGGTAAATTATTGCTATATTAGTTACTAATGATGCTTTTATTTACATTAAAAATTAACATAATTTTTCGTTTATAGATATTCTTCATTATAAATCTCCCTGAAATTTAACGTAAAAACTTTATAAAGATAGCCATATTAGTAACTAATACGGCTATCTGCAGACTATTTGATCCTTATCCCAAGGCTAACAGGGAGGACTTCTTTGACAATGAAGAAATAATTAATGAAGTAGAAAAATTAATTGAGGGAAAATTCTGGCCATTATTAATAGGCCCTAAAAGGACTGGAAAAACTTCAATCCTGAAAATAGTTAACAAAGAAATTAACGGGATTTACGTAGATGCTTCAGGAGTTAAGAGCCTTAAAGAACTAGGAGAGTTAATAGTGAACTCTCCTCAGTTGAAAGTGGAAATTGATCTAAAAATCATAAAGGTTGAAATACAGAAGAAACCAGTAAAAGGAATATAAAGTCTCCTAAATAAACTTGGAGACGCGGTAATCTTAATCGATGAAGTGCAGAACATTGTTACCCCGTGGTTTATATCGCTTCTTTCTACTACCTATAATAATTCTCAAGTTAGGTTTGCTTTTACTGGATCAATGATAGGGCCATCCAAGACATTAACTGGAGAAGGAAAAGGTAAAAAAGTTGGCAGTTCTTTTAAAGGTAGGCCCATAGTAGAGATAGAAGTTAAGCCTTTCAGTGAAAAGCAGAGCATGGAATTCCTAAAAGCAGGCTCTATATTGTGCGGTATTGGCATAAAGGATGAAGAGAATAAATACGCCATAATTGATCCGCTCTGTGAGCTGCCCCGCCCTTAAGGGCGAGGTTTGCCGTTCGTTTTATCACGCAATCCACGCTGCACTAGCAACACTTAATCGACCTAAGAAAAGACACAGCAACTAGGGTGAATTGTTTTCCAAATATTTATTAACATCAAAATGAATTCCGGCCTTTGTGCCCGACTTCGATAAGGCAATTTCGCTTTATAAGTCTGGAAAATTGGAGGAGGCGCTTGGCGAGGTTAATGGCCTTCTCGAGGCTCAGCCCAGGAATGCCTCCTACCATAACTTAAAGGGCGTGATCTTGAGGAAAATGGGGCGAAGCGATGAAGCTTTAGATGAGTTCGATGAAGCTGCCTCGCTAGATCCCAGGAACTCGGTTTATCGCTTTAATAAGGCTAATGCGCTCTTGGATCTGGGTAGGCCTGATGATGCATTAGCGGAATACGAGGAGGCAATTAAGTTGGATCCAGGGGATCCGGATTACCATTATGGGAAAGGCAATGCGCTTTACGTCCTCGGCAGATTCAGCGATGCTGTTAAGGAGTATGATGATGCCATTAAGATGAACCCGGGGAATGCGTATTATAGGTTAAACAAGGCATTTGCATTGGCTAGGATGGGCGAATCGAGCAGTGCTATGCAGGAGCTCGATAAGGCTTTATCCCTGGCGTCGAGGGATCCGATTGTTTGGGTGAATTATGTAGAGGCGATGTCGATATTGTGGAGGATGGATGATGCGGTGAGGAGGCTTAAAAAGGCAATAGAGGATGGCTTGGTTAAGGCCGAATCCATTTGCGAGGCAATTCAAGCAGAGCTGCGGACGCAGCACTCAATGGATGAAGAGGCCATGTTACGGGAATTATCGGATAGCATCTGCAATAAATGATGGGGTCTATATTCAACAATTCAATAATTTGCTGATAAAATTTTTAAACTAAATTAGGTCCTATTCCTAATAGAGTTCTATTTCCACCGCTAGTTAAATACGCTGTGAATTATGGTTCCACGCTTTCCCAATTCGAGCAAGAATGGAATGCTACATATCCAGGCACTCCAGTTAGTTACTTAAGCATAGCTGGATTCACGGCTGGATTAATAATTCAGAAAGCCATAGAGGCCGCCGGCTCCCTTAATGCAACAGCGGTGAGGCAAGCCATTAATTCATTCACAGGCAAAATAACCACAATTGATGGCCCCTTCATGGTGAACGCCACAAACGGCATGCAGCTTGGCGAGGTACCTCTCGTTGGGCAAATAGTGCCAACTCCAAGTGGCTTACAGACGGTAGTGGTTTACCCACCAAACCTAGCAACAGGTAAGGCAATATATCCAGCACCTGGTTAATGCCTTCCTTTTTTTTTTAAAAAAAAAATATTTTTGCAACGGGAATCTCGATTACCACGATAAAACAATAATCCTCAAACCCTTTAGGAGACCAAGTGGATTTCTCTTGCATTATATTAAGATGTCTTGGTAAAAAGGAAGGGCAAGCCTATTTATGGTTGGGAGGGGGTCAGCAATTAGAAGAGGCATGTTTTTATAGCATGCAATACTAATGCTGATAAGCCCCCAGGCGTGGAATCCATGAGCGAGGAATATCCTCCCGGTGATTGGGTTTCCTCCGAGAGGGGCCACATCATAAATATCCTATGATGGAATAACGGCAAGCCTTCCCCTTTAAGAGGCGGTAATTGTCGCCTCGCCCCCTTGCTCTCCGGATCGATCTAGGGGGAACGAGTTGCCGGAGATGCCCAAGGAAGGGGAGCGCGCCCCTAAGGATGTAACCTCCCAGCCAAGGAACTCCTCAAGTCGGGAGGAGATCAGCTACTTTTCCAAAACCTATGCAGAAAAGTAAAAACTGAGCAAAAAATAAAAACTGCTTATTATCTAAATTAGGTTATGTCGATAATTAATTGGGCTAATATATATGAGAAGGCCCATGGCTCTGTTAATTTCGATGAAACGCGGGGCCATTTAACCTTTGGGAATGGGCAGCCGTTGATGATGATGCCCACTAAATTAATAGAAATAGCTTGGCAGGATCTAATGAGGTACGTCGAGGGAGCTGCGGACATACTGATAAAGAGCATGGGTAGATCATTCGGCGAGCTACACAAGGGCAATATATCCATTGATTACATAGATCTCCACTTCATTGCCCACGGCTTCGGCCGAGTATCCGGCACATTAAGCAATATAATGGTCTCCGATCCTCCGATTCCCAGCGGCACCGATCCAAGACCCATTGCATTATTCATTGCAGGTTTCTTGGAGGGAATTACTGGAAACACCTATGATGGCGAGTGCACCCCAGATAGGTGCGTCTTTAAGCAATTAGCTTAAAGCTTTAAGGGGTGGGTTTAAGCATTCTCGGCGTGGTCACAATTAGGGAAGTATTGAATAAGTTGAAGTGGACCGGCTCCGCTCATGATTACTATGTTACTTATGTATCGAGGGGTGCGCCGAATGATGAGGTAACCATACCTGCATCATCCATATTGGAATTGCTTCATGATGGTTTCCTAATTAGCGTTGATGGGAGGGAGACCTATATACCATACCATAGGGTAACCCTAATACAGTCGAGGACAGGCACCATTTTATTGGATAGGCGAAGGCATTAGGCGAGCAAATCGTTCTCCACCACTTAATTGCTTGCGGTTCCAAGTGGAAAAACTTAAAATGCAGAAAATGCACCCAATAGGATATATGTCAAAACCCAGTCCCAAGGTATTCGATATAATAACCATTGGGGATAGGTGCAAGGAGTGCGAAATATGCGTCACGGTTTGCCCAACTAAGGTCCTCGTGATAAGCGATGTAATGAATAGAAATGGATATAAGGTATCCTACGCAGCTCACCCCGAGAAATGCATTGGATGCAAGCTATGCGAGTGGTCCTGTCCCGACTTCGCCATATTCGTTAAGCCCGGCGAAGGCAAGTCCAGGGGATTAATTACATGGAGTAGTCCAGAGAAGGCGCCGGAGCCAGCGGTGGCGAGGTGATGGGGATGGCCAGCATTGGTTACTTAACGGGCAATCAAGCAGTGGCCGAGGGAGCCATGGCTGCTGGGCTACGGTTCTACGCGGGTTACCCAATAACCCCCGCCTCAGACCTATTTGAGTACTTGTCGGAGAAGCTGCCAAAGAGGGGTGGAGTGGTTTACCAGGGAGAGGATGAAATAGCCAGCATAGTTGCGGTTATTGGCGCCTCCTGGAGCGGCGCAAAGGCGATGACGGCCACATCGGGCCCCGGCTTCAGTCTAATGGCTGAATCAATAGGCTTAGCGGCCATGACCGAGACGCCCCTCGTCGTCGCAGTCAATATGAGGACAGGCCCCTCCACCGGAATAGCAACGACCCCGGGCCAGGGAGATGTAATGCAATCCAGGTGGTTGAGCCACGGTCATTACCCCATAGTAGTGTATGCGCCCACAGGCGTTCAGGACAGCTTCGACTTAGCCATTAAGGCATTCAACGTGGCGGAGGCGCTTCGCGTGCCCGTGATCATACTCAGCGATGCGGCCATCGCACATGGGCGAGAGAAGGTCATAATGAAGAGCGATGTGCCGATCATTAATAGGAAGAAGCCAGCCCCCGGCTCCAAGTACTTGCCTTACGAGGCCGGGAATGACTTGGTGCCACCCATGGCATCCTTCGGAGAGGGATTCAATGTGTTAGTGGAGTCCCTTCAACACGATGAGCGGGGCTACTACGTGCCCACCAGCCAAGTATTTGAGAAGCTCGTGACCAGGCTAAACAGGAAGACGGAGGTTCATAAAAAGATGATAGTGGAATCCCGCATATATGGGGACAATGACGCCGACACCCTCCTAATTGCGTTTGGTTCCTACGCCAGGGTCGCGCGGGGAATGGCTAGGAGAGCTAAGGATCTCGGGTTAAGGATTAAGGTGTTCGTGCCCATCTCGATTTGGCCCCTCGACGAGGAGACATTGATTAGGGAGGCATCCAGGGTTAAGAACATAGTGGTTATGGAGAATAATTTAGGGCAGTTATATAGGGAGGTGCAGCGCATCGTAAGGAACCGCGACGTCTCATTCCTGCCCCTACTCCGCGTCGAGCTCCCAACCCCCACGGAGGCTCTCGACGAGCTTAGGAGGATAATCAAGTCGTGACAAAACGAATGATAAGCCTCGCCCCTTAGGGCCGGGGAGGAGGTCAGAACGCTTGCCCATTAAGGTGGGGGAATATTGGTTCACGTGGGCTTTGTTCGGTAAAACTTAAATAGATAAAAGTAAAATAGTAACCCATGGAGGCTATCCAGGTAAGCGTTCCGCGGCTTCATCCATTGGATGATTACCTTAGAACCGATAGGCTTCCCCACACGCTTTGCCCGGGCTGCGGCATAGGCATAGCCCTCAATGCCTTCCTGAGGGCGGTTAATGAGTTGAGCAGTGAGGGCAAGCTTGATAGGAGGAACATATTATTCATTGGGGGCATTGGATGCACGGCCAGGATGAGCATGTACACAATGTTCGACAGCGCCCACGTCACTCATGGACGCGCAATACCATTCGCCACGGGCGCGAGGCTTGCCAATCCCAATATTATCCCAGTGGTGTTCAGTGGGGACGGCGATTTAGCCGGCATTGGCGGTAATCACTTGATTCATGCGGCTAGGCGAAACATGGATTTGCTCGTCGTAGTCATTAATAACATGACGTATGGATTAACGGGGGGTCAATTATCCCCAACCACGCCAACGGGTCACTACACGACCACTACTCCATACGGTAATCCAGAGAGGCCCTTTAACTTAGTGCCCCTAATAGCCGCCGCGGGCGGCAACTATGTGGCCCGCGCATCAATTACCCAGCCGGAGGTCATGAAGTCCTACTTCAAGAAGGCATTGATTAAGGAGGGCTTCCGCTTCATTGAGGTCGTCTCCACGTGCCCCGAGAATTATGGTAGGCACCTCGGCTATAAGTCCCCCGCCGACTTCTACCTGAAGATAAAGGAAGTGGTTAAGATGAGGAGCGGCATAAAGCCTTGGGATGCCAAGTATGATTGGAGCAGCGAGATAACGATTGGCGAATTCATTGATAGGAATGAGCCGGGCTTCTCCAAGTCACTATATGAGCAAATAAGTAAGGTGAGGAACAGTGAGAACTGAGATAATCCTAGCCGGGAAGGGTGGGCAGGGAATACTATTGGCCGGGTACTTGATAGGGTACTCAGTCGCCAAATTCACCGATTACCAAGTATCATCAACGGAGGAGTACGGAGCGGAGACGAGGGGAACGGACAGCAAGATGGATATAGTTATCGCTGATGAGGAGATAGACTTCATTGGAGCCGAGCGAGCGGACATAGCCATATTCATGTTTAAGGACCAGGCAGCCAAGTACGCGAAGTACGTGAAGGACGGCGCCACGGTAATAATAGACTCCACGCTTGTGAATGCTGGTTCACTGCCTCGGTCGTGGAGAGTAATGGGGCTACCCTTCACTGAATTAGCCGAGAAGAACTTGGGGACGCCCAGGGTCGCTAATATGATTATGCTTGGCGCATTCTCATCGCTGGGCTTAGTGCCCATAAACGCGTTGGAGAATGCCGTCAAGGAAGTAGTTAATCCTAGATGGGTTGAGCTCAACATAAAGGCCCTGCATCTAGGCCTTGAGGAAGGCAGGAAACTGGCGGTGACGCAAGCCGCTCACTAAAAATTAAATAATTAGGCAACAAGCCCTTAAAATAATGTTAATGTCGCCTCAATATGTTTCCACCAGCAATGCTTAATATTCGTGTTGCGGTTATGTTTTTATGGATGTGATGAGGGAATTAGAGGAGTTGGAGAGCATCGAGGAGGCCGGAGTAGTCGAGTTAAGTAAGGCATTGGGCAAGGTGAGCGGTCGAGACAGGGAGACGCTTCTTGGAATGCTGCTTGACGCCATGATTCACCTAGAACTAGTTAGGGGAATTAGGAGGGCTTTGATCGAGCACAGGAAAATAAGCGAGACCAAAAATAATGGTCGTGGCAGCGTGATTGGCATCATTGATGCCCACAACAAGATAGAGGCTAGATCAATTGAGCTCTACACGGATCTGATAAATGCAAACGTGAGCGAATTGGCTTCTCGATTATTCGAGGTGATTCGGAGAAACGAGGAGGAGCACCTAGTTATAGAGTACACATTATTGAGTTCCCATAGGCGCGCCGCTAATTCAAGGCGTGTAAGGTAGTTACCCATTAATTTGATTAATGGCTTCCTTCAATGCATCGTTGACCCGAGTCCCTTCCTTAACCATTATAACCCTTAACCCGGAGTCCCTGGCTCTCTTCTCGCATTCTGCCCCCATTCGAGTCACCATTATCGCATTTACGCCCATGTCCATGACTTTCTGGAGAGCCATAATCCCCTTTAGGGACGTCGATATTGCAGAGAGTGCTGGATTTGGAATTGCCTGTATCTGCTTGGCCTCGCCGTTCCCCGCCTCGTAGAGAACTATTTGTCGCGCGCTTTCCAGGCTCGCCACGTATATTGCTGATTGGAATACGGCCACCTTCATGAAACTAGGAGTAACTCCAATCATTTTGAGGTTAACTAATGTTAGAATTAATGAGAGAGTGATTAGAGTCTCGCTTTATAGGTTTAATTTTTCTCCCTGAAGAGGTAGGCGCTCGTCTCCGTTAGTCTACGCTTATAAAGTGGTTGATACAATGGTCCAGGCTTATCGGAGAACCGTAAGTACTTCCTAGCATCTGGTAACCCAGTTAATTCAAAGAACTTGTCCCACCCAATCCTAGCCACCCAATCCCCTAAGCGTTCCCCCTTCTCGGCGTGATTCACCCACGTATCCACTATCCTCTTAACCACCTTGACTAGGGTGGGCCAACGCGGCGGTTCATTAGGTAAGTACGGAACCACTATCTTGCTCATGATTTGCCCAAGCCTACCCGTGTTGGATGCCTTGCCCCCCACCAACACCATTACGCCCGCCTTCTCCGGGTTGTAAGCCATTGCGTCAGTGGTGTCCCTGCATCGTCCACACGCTATGCAAAGCTCCTGCCTAACTGCCACGCTATAGGCCTTCCCGCTCCCATCCTTCTTGGCGGTTATTGCGCCAACAGGGCAAGCCGCAATCACGTCGCTGGGGGAGGATACTTGGGAGAACCATTTATCATCAGCAACAGGCGCTTGGGCTGGGTAACCCACCACTGCTATATCGGACGCGTTAATGGCGCCGCCGCAGGCATTGGGGCAACCGGATACCTTTATTGATAAGTGGGCCGGCGTTTCCTTCTCGTAAACATACTCGTGCAGCGCATCGCCTATGGCCTTCGCCATGCTTGGCGCATCGGTAACCGCGGTGGTGCAGGTCAGGTAGGCAGTGCAGGGCTGAATGTTCCATAAGTGATTCCCCCACCCCCCAATTAGGAATCCAAGCCTCCGTAATTCATCCTCCAACCTATGCGCGTTCTCCTCCCTATCCGTTATTATCTCTATGTTGCCCTGCGGCGTTGGCCTAATCAATCCGATTCCATACGTGTCCGCTAAGTCGCATAGCTTCTCCAATGTATCTGCGCTGTACCTAGCGTTGGGCGGCCCAATCACCTTAACCGTGAATATCCTATCCCCGCTCTCGGAGACGTGCTCCATTATGGCCGGCGTAATCATTCTCCTATTGATCCACTTCCCCATGTTGCTTCTCAGGACTGAGGGCAAGTAATTAGTGTACGGTATCGGGGGAAGCTTCTCGGGATGATTCATGGGAGTAACGTCCCCCGTCCTAACCACGATTGAGTATTGCCTATCCCTAACATGTGGCTCAGAGCTCATGATTCCCGTTGTTGCTTCCCAATTTATATGCCGTATTTCACATTGATGTGGAATATGGCTTTTATATCGTGAATCCACGTGAATAGGCATGACTGAGCTACCCATAGATGAATCGCTGTGGCCCACTCCTCCAAGCAGGGAGGAGGCCGAGAAGGCGCTTAAGGCATTGGAGGAGGGCCCATGGCCAAGCCACGTGGCCGAACTGCGTAGAAGCAAGTACCCAATTCACTTATATGGAATGGGGCTGGTCGCCAAGGCAACGCCCTGGGCCTCAAGCGTCGCTAATGCTCCGGGAATATTTGCAGGAGTCCTGTCCAGGGTTTCGCATCCCTGGACTAGGATGGATCCTCCCATTTCCGAGGATCACGAGAGAATAATAATCCCCTCCGCCCAAGTCGTGAGCACCATCGTCATGAGAGAATTAATACGAATATCGCGGCAATATGGTTGGGCCCTCTTCCAATTAATAGGTGGAACCGGCGATATAGTTATGAATGTGGAGAGGGATAAGATAATCGATGCCGCCAAGGAGGTTAGGAGAATAGGGCTGGAGGTGGGTGGATCGGGGGACGTAATGAGGAACTCAGTGGCATGCCCCGGCCCACTTCTATGCGAGTACGCCATATATGATACATTGAGGGCCCGTGACATGACTTATGAATGCTTCCTGGATTGGGCGTCCTACCCGCAATTCCCCTACAAGATAAAATTCAAGTTCTCCGGCTGCCCAATTGATTGCCTCAAGGCGCAGGCCAGGGCCGATTACGTCTTCATTGGGACCTGGAGAGGAGCCCCTGATGTTAATGAGGAGGCGCTCAATAAATGGATGGAGGAGGGGGGAAGCATCGATGAGCTGGTTAAGGCCTGCCCAACGGGAGCCATTGAGTTCAGGAACGGCAAGTTAAGCATAGATGGCGGCAAGTGCGTTCAATGCATGGAGTGTATCAAGCGGGCTTACCCCGCTATATCCCCGGGCAGGGAGAGGGGAATAAGGGTGTTGCTGGGAGGAACAATAAAGAGCCGGAACGGCCCTAAGTTGGCCAAGGTTCTGATTCCATTCATTCCGCTGAGGGATTCCATGCATCCGGATGACGAGGTAATGAAGGTGTTCGAGTTATTGAAGGATAAGGTTGTGCCGAAGTGGGATGAGATTGGTTGGCGCAGGGAACGCATAGGGGATGTCGCCATTAGGCTTGGATGGAGGAGATTCGTGACGGAGGTGGCTAATCTGGATCCTAAGGGCATAGTTAAGGATGGGGGAGGCAGGGAGCCATATTATATGAATGGCATTCCATTCTTCATAATGAGCGATGAAGACAAGAAGGCATACCTAAACGAGTTGGGTGAATCAATGAAGGACTGGGATTAATATGAATACCATTCTTTTCGCATTATTCATTGTCTTGCCCTACATCTCGCTTATGGTTCTCATAATAGGCGTGGCCTATAGGATATACGCCTGGGCCTCTACGGCGAAGGGCGCTAATGGCCTTTACCTGGGCCTCTATAGACTAGTCAACAGGGCGGGGCAACATAGCTACGCGGGGGCGGTTGGCTACATTCTCTCCAGGATGTTCATCTTCAACTCCATAATTAAGAGGAGCTATGGAAGGGATTACGGGACTTGGCTAGGGGTCTTCCTGTTTCATTGGGGCATCTTCCTATTAATAATATTCCACCTACACCTCTGGATGCCTTGGATAACCGTCAGCGAAGAGGTAATGTATGTCATGGGAATGAGCACTGGCGCCGTGGCCCTCGCGGCGGGTTTATTCCTACTCATTCGCAGAATCAACTTGCGAAGGATTTATGGGCTAGCCATGAATGCATTGGATGATTACGTGGCTATTTCCTGGGTGATCCTCATCCTAATCATGGGCCTATTATTGAGGGCAACTTCGCCCCCTCAATTATTCAGTGAGGCCACTGATTGGGCCATTGGATTAGCATCGCTTCACCCAGTTCCGCCCCCCGCCTACATGCTTTTCTATATACATGTCCTCTTAGTCGAGCTATTCATGATATACGTGCCCTTCTCCAAGATGGTTCATCCATTCACGTTCCCAGTTAATCCAATTCTCTACGGCAAGTTCGAGGATATTGATGAAGTGGAGAAGAGTGTTGAGAGGAAGTTGGGGTGGTGAGTCATGAGGCGAGCATCATATGATGGCAAGAGGGATATATTGGAGGAGAGCCCCAAGTATGTGGAGTGGAGGAAGGAGTTCGAGGGTCGGGGGAGCATTCATGTCAGGATAAAGGAGGAAACGGATGATGAAACCCTTAAATCAATAGGCATGCCGAGCATTCAGAAAATAGGGAGGAATGCTCCGCTCCAGGAGAAGAAGAAATTCTTCGCCTCAAGCATAATGCGGGCCGCCGAGGAGAATAGGGCATTCAAGCACCACATGGATGCATGCACTCATTGCGGCCTCTGCATAGATAAGTGCCCAGAGTACTTGGGAACCAGGGATCCCGTGAATAGTCCGGTGGGGCGCGGCGACTTGGTGAGAAGCATCTATAGGAGGCTCAATAAGTTGAGCAATGGCTTGCTGGGGAAGGAGGCCGATGAAGAGACCTTGCTGCGAGCCATGGAGGACGTGGATCTGGATAAGATATGGACTTATTATTACCAGTGCACGGAGTGTAGGCGCTGCTCAGTGTATTGCCCCATGGGGATCGATCAAGGCGAGGTAACTAGAACAGTTAGGCAAATATTTGTGGAGATGGGAATGATTCCGGAATTCAACGCCAGGACAATTAGGGGCATCTATGAGACTGGGAATAACATGTACATAAAGAAGGAGGCCGCGCAGAACGTGTTGGATTTCGTTATTGATGAAATGAGGGAAGAGACGGGGAAGGAGGTGCGGGGAGTAATGGATGCCGAGAAGGCCGATGTGCTTCTCCTCCCCTCATCAGCCGACTTCTTCTCCAATATAGGGACACTGAAGGGCGAGATAGCCATAATGAATGAGCTTGGACTTAATTGGACATTTGACTCCAGGGCGCTTGAGGTGGCTAACTTCGGTTTATTCGAGGATGAGGCCCACCTGAGGTATATTGGGGATAATTACATAAATGCGGCCCTGAGAAGGAAGGCTAAGCTAGTCGTGTTTGGGGAGTGCGGTCATGGCTGGAGGGCATTCAAGAATTACGTGGCGCCACGGCTCGAGGCAATGGGGATAGATGCCATATCCATAACTCAATTAACGGCATGGGCACTCAAGAAGGGGAGGTTACGGGTCGATAAGAAGGTCGACGCCGTGGTGACCTATCATGATCCCTGCAACCTAGCTCGGGCCGGGGACCTCCTGGAGGAGCCTAGGCTAGTGCTTAAGGGCGTGGTGAAGGAATTCAGGGAGAGGGTTCATAATAGGGAGAAGACCTTGTGCTGCGGCGCCGGCGGCGGCTTACTAACCGATGAATTAATGCCGTTAAGGGTATGGGCTGGATGGCCCTCCGTCTATGACTCGCTGAAGACGGGGGCTCAGTACATGATTGCGCCTTGCACAATAGACAAGGCCCAGTTCCCGGTCGTGATTAATTATCATAAGGCCCCCATAAAATTCAAGGGAGTCTCGGACTTCGTGTATGCCGCCCTCTATGGATTGGACGTGGATAAGATAGCGTGATAAAACGAACGGCAAGCCTCGCCCCTTTAGGGCCCGGGGGGGGGGTCAGCCTCCTTATAAATGCAGGCAATATGACTCCCCCTCATGAAACTAACGCGAATTAAACAAATAGAGTTTTTGATTGGCTCTACCCTAGATGGGTAAGGTCTATATAATAGGCGCGGGTCCCGGGAGCCATGACTTGCTCACCATTAGGGCAATCAATACATTGGCCGTCTGTGATGTATTGATCGCTGGCGCCGCTACCTTAACGCCCAGCCTATCCTCATTTATTAGGGAGCACTACCCGAGGCTCAAGATAATAACGCTTGATAAACGACATAGGAAGGATGGGGATGAGTTGGCAATCAGGTACGCTCGGCTAGGCCTTAATGTGGCCCATCTAAAGAATGGGGACCCCGCCATATTTGGGGGGCTGGAGGATGAGGTAATTAAATTAAGTAGCCTCGGCATAAGTTATGAGGTTGTGCCGGGAGTATCATCTATATCAGCCGCATGCGCCGCCCTAGGCATATTCCCCACATCGAAGAACAATGATTACATGGGATTCATCATAATCAATGGGCATGATGCGCCGCTGGATGCTCAGATAAAGGCGTTGAGGCTAGTGGGTCGAGGATTCATATTAATGCCCCGCAGCGATTACTTGACTAAGTTGTGTCGTGAATTTAAGTGCAAGGAGGTAGTGAACGTAGAGAGGGGGAAAGGCAGAACCCTTCGCCTCATATTCGTCGAGCGCCCCACTGCATAGATCGGCGGGCATCAGCCTAGTGGTTCACGTCACTTCATCGGTGGGCTTTAGGAGTCATCACGGCCTCCACGAGTTTTGCATAGAATTTAATAGTTAACTCCAGGGACTTGATGTCCACATACTCGTCGGGTCCATGTATATTGCCGCCCCTCGGCCCAAAATCTATGGCATCAATGCCAAGGGGCGAGAAGTACCTACTGTCCGATGCCCCATTCATCTCAACCACCTGCGGAGCAACCCCTATCTTCCTCAATGTATCCATCGCCGCCTTAACTAGGTTAGAGGATTGCGAGGTGAATAGGTAGCCGCCGCCACCATGTAACTGAACCTCCGCCTCGAGATCGCCTAACTGCTCCTCAATTGCCCTCCGCACCTCCGCCTCATCATCGGTCATAGCCCTTATATCAAGCACCAATTCATGCGACTCGCCTCGCCGCCTATAGTAATTAGGAGTTGCATTAATGCCGTACTCGCTGGGGGCCTTCCCCCTAATCACTGGCCTAGTTAATGGAACCACGGCCTTAATCAGCGCCGTTAATCCCTCATCGACGGGAACAAAATCCCCAGTTGGATCCTCTATCACTACATTTCCCCAAACAATGGATGGAATCACATTGGTTTTAAGCCAAGAACCCCCCAACTCGCTTACGTGAGCATCATTAACCCTCACGAATTGGGACAATGCTATTAAGGGATGGGAATCAACGCCGGGCAAGAAATAAGCCGCATGATGGGGAGGCCTAACCTTATAGTCAAGCCTAAACTCAACTCGCCTAGTTACTCCCCTAATCATGGACGCAGCGCTCGGCACGCTTATGTAAGCCTCAAATACTCCCCTCCTCCTATTAATTATAACCATGCCATTGCCATCCGCGTTCACAACCATTGCCGGCATCCTGGACTCCTCCGCTAAGCGATCCCTGATAAGCTTGGCTCCGCGTCCCCCCGCCTCCTCATCCATGGTTATCGCCAACATTATCGTTCCCTCCCCATCCCCAGCCTCCCCAAGCGCAGAGAGAATTGCAGCCACGTTCCCCTTATCATCAAGTGCGCCCCTGCCGTACGCCTTTTCCCCCTCCACAGTGAGCTTCAGGGGGTCATGGCTCCACTCATCCCTATTAAAGGGAACCGTGTCTAGGTGAGCCATTAAGAGAAGCCTGGGCTCCCCCTCACCCCTATGGGCAAGCATGTGGTTAAGGCCCCCATCCCGAATCAATTCACACGTGAAGCCCAGCGACTCGGCTTCCTCCCTAACTATGGTGAGGGCCGCCGCGTCCGGGTACTTCCCCTCCGCTGGATTTATCGCTGTATCAATCTCAACTAGTTCCCTCAATAATTTAAGCGCATCCATAGTTATGAGGGGCAACGATGGATAAAAACATTTCTAGTACGAGTAGACGCGCGTCCTCCAGAGGGGTTGTGAAGCTAATTGCCTAACTATCTCGAGAACCTTTTTCCCAACCTTCACATTATACTCGTAAGTGCCCTCTGCCGTGTCTATGGATATGGACATAACGCCGTCATTGGGATACCCAATTACCCTAACGAATCTATAGCTAGTCTCATAATCAGGCACGGAGTAATCTATGTTTGGTCTCCTAGATAATGTGTAGAACACTAGGAACGCCAAGACCCCCACGGACCCCAGGAGCGGTCCCTCCTCCATATATGCAGGCGGCGGCGTTGGTCCATGCATGAAGGCGTAGAGGATCACTGCATACGCCGATGCAGCTATCACGAGAATTAATCCAATCACTATGCTCATCAATAGCCGCCTCTTGAATCTCCTCTCCTCCGTTATGTCCTTCATCATGAATGACGATGATGAGAACACGAATAGGTAGAGCCTATCCTCAACCAGTCCCTCGAAGTAGACACTCATTAAAGGGGTTTTACGTGATTCCCTTTTTTATTTATTGTCGATAAATAAATGAGGCCTAGAGGCACTTAAGGGGGTCCCCCAGGTACTTTAATATGCGGCGCACGGTCCTTATATTGCTCCTAATGGTTCCCAGCCTACGCATGGCTTTATCCACATGAGGCTTAGTGAGGCCCCTCAGCTTCACCTCATTAACTATCTCCATGTAGCGCTTCTCCTCCAGCCTCAATGCATCGAGCTCCGCGCAGAGCCTCCTTGCATCCCCAAAATCCTCCCTAGGAGCCTCCCTTATTGGGTAACCCAGCAATCTCTCCTCCACTAATCTCAATCTCTCCTCCTCCTCATTAATGTGGCTTAGTATTGAGGCGTAATCTATTCCCCCCAGGTACTTACCATACTTGGTCGCTATGTAAGTGACCTCATCCTTATCCATGCCTAAACCACCTCTGAATCACTTTTTCACCAATGTAGTGCTCCATAACCACCTCCTCATTGTTATGAACCCTCACTATCGATTCCCTGACCCTCTCCTCCTCATTATCGACTTTCTCCTCCCCATCCTCTACCTGTGCGTAACGGGATGGATTATCCATGCTGCTCAGCTCTATGCCTAGGTTGCGGATCATGGATATCGCTGCATCCCTTGGAATTACTCCATCAATTGCGAGCCTGATTATCCTTCGCGCCAGGAGGGCCGCGCTTGACCTAGCCTTATGGTCAAGCAGTATTATATCGTTCCCCAGCCCCTTCTCCTGACGCAGAGACATAGGAGAGCCGCTGGGCCTAATTAAAAATAAGTAGTGGATAAAAAAGAAATATACAGCTCAGCAAAATTTTCTCCCCCTCATTCCTGGCCCCACTCCATGAATGATGTGATGGGTTGATTCTTGAGCGCCGCTATCAATGCATCGAGCGGGATGCCGGCCTCCATTATTGTCGCCGGCCTAACCACCACATTACCCTCCCCCGTCTCCTCAAGCTTCTCCGCCGGCATTACCCTCCACTTATCGCTGCCGTACTTGACCGCCACGTACGCGGATCCACTGGCTCTCCTCGCGAACTCCAGTAATTTTTGATACTTATCTTTCTCGATATAGATGGGGCCCTCCTTTGCCCTATACTTGACCTCTATCACCAAGATCTTTCCATTAATTGATGCAACTATGTCAGGCACATACCTCCTCCGCACTCCCCCACCGCTGGAGCAGCCGCGTAGAACCGCGAACCCCTCCTCCCAGAGGTGATTAGCTATCTTCCTCTCATATGAGGAGCCCTTGGCCTTGTGCGACACATCCCTAAAAACCAAGTCAAGGTTTTAAATTTGCCGTAATGGTTCCGGGAAGCAATTAGAACTCGAACTTGAGTTTACCGCCCATAAGTAACTTATAGAGAACCATTTGCTGCACTTCATTAGTGCCCTCCCCTATCTCCAGTATCTTTGCATCCCTATAAATCCTCTCGACCACGCTGTCCTTACTGTAGCCGTAGCCGCCATGTATTTGAACGGCGTCCTTAGCTATCTCAACAGCCGTGGGTCCCGAGTACAGCTTCGCCACGTGAGTCATGACTAGGAAATGGGGATCCATCGAGTCATATAGATACGCCGAGTAATATATTAAGGTCCTCATAGCCTCAAGCCTCTCGTACATTGAGGCTAACTTGAATTGCGTGACTTGATGCTCAATAATGGGCTTCCCAAACGCCTGTCTCTGCTTGGCCCAATTAATGGATTCCTCCACGGCTCTTTGACTGAGGCCTAACGCGACGGCCGATACTGCTGTTCTACCGACATCCAGGGTGTAATTTATGATGCTCCAACCATTATTGAGGCCGCCCACCACATCATCCTCCCCAGCCCTACAATCATTAATGAATACCTCGGCATCCCCTATGCCCCTCACCCCCATTAAATCAATTTGATTAGTCTCTATGCATTTGCTCCTCCGTATTAGGAACGCGGTCAACGCCTTATGCCGCTCCTCCCTGCTCCCGGTCCTGGCGAATATTAGGAAGTAATCGGCGTAGTGACCATTCGTGATCCACATCTTGTGCCCATTAATTGACCACTCGCCTCCAGATCTAGTGGCCGTCGTCTCCAGGGCCCCCGCATCGCTTCCGCAGCATGGCTCGCTGAGACCGAATGCGCCGATTAATTCCCCGCTAGCTACCTTGCTCAGTATCTCCCTCTGATGATCAGTGCCGAACCTGTAAATCGTGTGCGCGAAAAGCACGCCTAGCGCCTCGGTTAATAAGCCAAAGGACCCGCTTGATCGGGATAATTCCTCCAGCACAATCACGCCGGCCCTCAAATCATAACCTGGGCCCCCATACTCCTGCGGTATAGTTGGCGTCAGTATTCCCTGCTTTCCGGCATCTCGTATTAAGTCTCGTGGGTAATTATCTTGATCAATTAGTTTAGCCTCCTTCTCCACCCTGGTTTCCGCGAATTCACGAGTAACTTTCCGTATTAAATCATGTTCACTTGTAGTTATTCCCATATATGCTTTACTTAGTAAAGAATTAATAACTTTTACTTAAAGTATAAGATATAAATCGAAAAATCAATACGGCCTAGGCAATGAGGAGAGAAATAGTTGAAGATAATATAATTTTTATGAAACATTTCATCTGACCTCCTCCCCGCCCTGAAGGGGCGAGGCTTTCCGCCCCCTTAACCCCCATTTCATGCAAATCACATTGGCTTTCTTTATTATTTGGCCTATTGTTTCAATTCTTTTGTAGATTCTGCTCTTTCTTTGGTTGGGTTGTTAGTGTTCCTCCAACTCCCTTTAGGGATTTTCTCTATATTAATTGGCCCAGGGAGGGGATCAGATGAGTGGAAAAAAATTAAAACCAAGGGGATTCATGAAAATGGGCCCCGGTAGTATAGCTCGGTCAAGTATGTGGGCCTTTCGAGCCTGCGACCCGGGTTCAAATCCCGGCCGGGGCATTGATTCCTCCTTTAATTGAAAATCAAGATAAGAAGTAATGATCCATATCGGAAGCATTATCCCTGATCTGATTAAGGTGTTTGCGCCAGGCAGGACCAGGCCAAGGAATAATCAACTATATGCGTTAGAGTGCCTTGGCTCTATAAAAACATGGACGTGAACTACTTAGCCCTTGTAAGTGGATTCCCCTGTCTCGTGGGGGTTTTCCTGCTTCTTGCGAATAATCCGAATTCGCTTCATCAGAGCCATTTCTAGTGTGGAGGAGTGTTAGGGAGGACTTGTATTTCATGGTAGTTCACCCTATAGCGAGGAGGGTTCGCGGCTTTCATCTTTTAACGACAGAGACCCCGTCCATAAGGGCGGAGCAGTTTACTCCTTTAAGGTTCATGTGGATGTTGGGGTAATTACTTGTTTTTGATGAAAATAGGGAAGATGTGGATTTAAGTTGGTTTTATTCGTTGCTTGCTTACTCTATTTTGCCTATTGCCTTTCTGATTTTCTTGCCGTTGGGAAGCTGGAAGAGGCCTATTACTATGCCTTTCCTTCCCCTCGGCTGCAGCACCCAAACCTTTAGGGGCTTTAGCTTGTACTTGTGTCCCTCATACTCGACCTCGTATTCCTTGCCCATGTATTCCTGAGTGTTTACGCCAGGCATTTTGGTCGAATAGATATTGGGGTCATGTGTTTATTAAGTAATCATGGGGGTATCATGGGCAATAAACGATAATTTAAACTCTTTTTACAGTTGTATATATGAACTATATTAATGATAATTGCACGTTTTCGGCACGAAACAGCCTTAAAAACAAATAATAAGCATACTCCTTCAGCGCATCAATATAACATATGCCGCTAAACGAAACCGAAAATCATTAACAATGACCACATAATAATACTCCCCGCTGATCCCAAAGAGAATCATGCTTTATGATCATCATAATTATGAAGCCATGATGATCCCGCGCATTAAGATGGGGAGGACAAATACCAATTATAAATATGGTATCCAACGCTCACATTTCCTTTATTTGGGTAACTCTCTAGCCCCACTTGAATGGCATTCAGGTAAAGCGTATCGCCAATTAATCCCATCCTCCCCAACTCACTAACTGCATTGCTCAGTAAACCATTTAGATTAATTGAATAGGTTCCGCTCCATAATCCATGGTACCCATTAAATTCAGGAATGAAAATTATTAGGCTCCAACCACTCGCGCCGCCGGTATGCGGCAAGATGAAAACAGCGTAAGTCATATTGCCCCCAATCATGGTTTCATTGCTGAGTATTGAAGTTGGAACCGAAACATCCCCAGCATCAATCCAATACCGCTGGCTCTGCAGGCTCTCGTTGGCGAACATCCATAGCATTACCTCGACATCCCCGGAGCCCAGGTAAGTCGTGTTGGGATCCCTCGTGAGCCATATATCATACGAAAAATCATCTATGGTACCCAGATGCCGCCACAAGCTGTAATTAATCGTGACCCAGACATCCCCCAATTCAGATAGCTTAATCGGTAGCCTTAATGGGTTACATGTAGTTGTGCGTGAAGCAAACGGGAACCAATACTCCTCGCCATACATCAGACCCGGGTACCCAATAACATGTATCTCTGGATCTATGAGATTGACTTTGGTCAGCGTTTCATTCACTGTCACGCCCATATAGTTAAAGCTCATAGACGGATCCCCCTCCAGATTTTAGATTCCATAGAAACGGCGAGGCAAGCAGCGTGGCGTTCCCCAGGTAAATCTCAGCCATGGAGTACCTGGACTGCTGTAAGTAGGAGCCCAGCAAAGAGAAACGAGTCTTTCCAGGCATCAAGTAAAGAATCGTTTCTCCGCCACCTGTATGAAATGAGGATAATAATAGATAAGCGATTGATAAGGCGATGACTACGAAGAGAAGCATAATCATTGCTTTACTGCCCATGGCAGTGTAGAAATAATTTTTATTAATAATTTTGCTCTCCTCTCCCCCAAAGATAAAGCGATCAAGGTTCGCTCCTCAAAGGGGGGATGGGCTTCATTTCCCGTTAGTTTAGCTGGGCTTCATCATGTCAGTATGGTTACTTTGGCTTTCTCGAATGATTTCTTGTTTAGCCTGTATACCTCGTCAATTAATTTGTTTCGGAATGATGCTGGCCCCATTGCGCCCTCCACCGCTGATTCAGCGGCCACCTCGAATGCGACTAATCCCTCTATTGCCGCCGTGAATGGATCCCGATTAACCGCCAGGAAGCTCGACATAACGGAGCCAAGCATGCATCCGCTTCCCGTCACTAATTGAAGCATGGGGGTTCCGTTCCTCACTTCGCCGCGTCTCCGTGCGTCTGAGACGTAATCCACGGGCCCCGTGGCCACTACAGTGACGCCGAATTCCCTCGCTACCTTATCCACGGCATCAATGCTGGCTCCGCCCAGGGAATCAACGCCTTTGATTTTCCCGGATTCCCCGGCGAGAGCCATTACCTCGCCGCCGTTTCCCTTCAATATGCTTATCTCCACCTCCCGCAGTAATTGCTTCGCGGTTTCCGTGCGGAGCCTAGATGCGCCGGCCCCCACTGGATCCAGCAGCACTGGGACCCCGTTCCTGTTGGCGGCTTTTCCCGCCTTAAGCATTGATTCGATCCATTGTTTATCGAGTGTCCCTATGTTTATGTATAGGGCCCCCGCCGCGGCGACTAGTTCCTCTACTTCCTCCACTGCGTGGGCCATTATTGGGGAGGCCCCTATTGCCAGCGTTATGTTGGCTGCATCATTCATGACCACGAAGTTCATCAAGTGATGTATTAACGGCCTTTGCTTCCGTATCTTTTCCAGGTCCTCCCAATAATTAATTGTATTCATTAACAATAACTCAATTAATCGCAAATATAAGCATTATTGCCTGCCTCAACGGGCCTGCATTCATTAATTAATGGAAAAATATTTAAGTAAGCACTATGGGATCTCCACATGATACCAGCAGCATCGCTGCTGAATTACGCCGTTAAGTACACGGTGGATGCATATTACTTACTCGTTAACTTCATTTCATACTTGCTTCAAACAACGGTATTCAAGGCCGACCCAACATTGGCCGCCCAGTACGGCCAGGCATTGACACTGTTGATATCGCTGACGGCTATATACATTATCCTAGCATTCGTGTCCTCCCTGAAGAAAATAATAGGAGTAATAATAGCTCTGGGTTGGGTCCTAGTCATAGCAGCCATGGTTCTCACCCTAGTTCATTAAATAAAGCAATCATTCCCTTTAATGGTGCGGGGGACTAGTCAGAAGTTTTATAGAGTCTAGGCGGGAACCCATGCACGTGATTAGGATAGCCAGTCGCGGTTCGCAATTATCGCTAATTCAAGTCAAGACAGTAATTGAGGTCCTGAGGAACTTCATCAATGATGAGTTCGAGGTCAAGATAATTAAGACGCGGGGAGATGCAGATACTCATCGGCCCCTCTATGAGATGGGGGGTAAGGGGCTCTTTGAGGCCGAGGTTAATTTAGCCGTTCTACGCGGCGAGGCGGATATAGCAGTTCATAGCCTTAAGGATATACCGGCCCAGATCAGTGATGGACTTGAGCTAGCCATGGTTACGGAGAGACAGGATCCAAGGGATGCCGTTATATCGATTGAGGGGTACTCGCTGGACACATTGCCGAGAAGGGCGAGGATCGGCACATCCAGCCTACGGAGGCGAGGCTTCGCATTATCGGTTAGGAGTGATCTACGAGTAGAGCCTGTTAGGGGTAATGTCGACACTAGGCTCCGGAAATTAATGTCTCGGGAATTCGATGCATTGATAATGGCTGTCGCCGGCATTAATAGGATTAGGGTAAGCGATGTTAAGATAGTTCCAATACCTCCAAGCCAAATGCCTCCAGCGCCGGGCCAGGGAATAATTGGGGTAGTGGCTAGGAGCGATAGTTCATTAATACCAATCCTACATAGGGCGAGCCACAGGGAGACGGAGGTGGAGGCAATGGCGGAGAGGGCGTTCCTTGAGGAGGCGGGGGCGGGTTGCCATGTTCCGCTCGGCGGCGTTGCCTCCATTAATCATGGTGAATTAACCTTCACCGCTGGAGTAGTGGAGCCAAGCGGGGGCAACAGGATAATAATGACAGGCTCAGCGCCGCTTGATGAGGCCGTAGAGTTGGGGAGAAGAATGGCAAGGCTAGTGCTTGATGAGGCTAGGAGGCGGGGGCTAAATTTATATTGAGGCTGCCCCCTTTGAATTTATGCCTCAATCCTTGGAGGCCTCCATTAAGGAGGCCGTTAAGAAGATAATTAAGGAGGCAAGCATTGGTCCGGCCCTCGATGTTAAGGATGCCCTACGCAAGAGCCTCAATGTTGAGGTTAAGGAGGCCAGCAGGAATCAATTAAACGCGATACTTAAGAACGTGGAGTTAGCTCAATCAAGTGAAGCAGCGGTTTGCCAGGACACGGGTCTCCCCAATTTCTTCGTGAGGCTGGGCGATGATTTTCCAGTGCGAAGCAAATTAATCGATATATTGGGCAATGCTGTGAGTGAAGTGACGGCTGAGGTTCCCCTGAGGCCCAATACCGTTGATCCAATTGAGGAGCATAATCCTGGAAACAATACTGGGATACATATTCCCTGGCTAGATATTGAGTTGGTGCCTGGCGACTTTGCGGAGATAACTTACGTGCCGAAGGGGGGAGGCACTGAGCTTCCCAGCAGGGGATTCGTTATTCCGCCGGGCAATGCTTGGGAGAAGCTTCCAAAACTAGTCCTGGACGCAGTAGTCGAGGCGGGCCCCATTCCCTGTCCCCCAGTAATAGTTGGAGTTGGCATTGGGGGCACGGTTGAGATGGCCACTAAATTAGCCAAGAGGGCAGCGACGTTGAGGCCCGTTGGGTCACGTAACTCTAATGCTAAGGTGGCTGAGCTTGAGGATGAATTGCTTAAGGCAGTGAATAAGCTGGGCATTGGTCCGCATGGAACCGGCGGCTCAGTGACTGCGCTTGACGTGCATGTGGAGTATGGGTATAGGCACCCAGCCACATTCGCCATAGGCATAGTCTTTAGTTGCTGGGCAACGAGGAGGAGCACTGTTCTAATTCACAGTGATGGCAAGTATGAATTCCTCCCGCACCCGAGGTGGTTCTAGGTGGAGCATAGGCTGAGGACCCCCATACCCGTGGAGGAAATAGAGAAGCTGAGGGTTGGGGACACCATTTACGTGAGCGGCATAATAGTGACGGCGAGGGACTCGGCTCACGTGAAGATGCTGGAGACTCTTAGGAGCGGTAAGCAGTTGCCCGTGGATCTCGGGGGCGGCGCGATTTATCACGCTGGTCCAGTGGCTATGAGGAGTGGAGACAAGTGGCGAGTACTTAGTGCGGGCCCCACCACTAGCGCCAGGATGGAGGAATTCGAGGCCGAGGTAATTGAGAGGACGGGCGTGAGGCTAGTGATAGGTAAGGGAGGCATGGGCGATAAAACCGCGAACGCCATGAGGACCCATAAGGCGGCTTACGCCGTTTTCCCAGGAGGCGCCGGGGTCCTCGCTGCGCAATCAATTAAGGAGGTATTGGAGGTTCATTGGTTGGATGAGCTAGGCATGGCGGAGGCAATGTGGGTTCTCAGGGTGGAGGATTTTGGACCCATGACTGTGGCAATAGACTCCACCGGCAGCAATCTATATGCCGACTTGAGGGCTGCAGTGAGGCGGAATGAGGAGGCGGCCTTAAGGGAATTCAAGTGGAGGCCATGAAGCGTTAATTCCATCAGCGGCGCATCACTGGTCATGTATCCCATTGCGCAGCAATGCGCTGGCCAATAATTTGCTTACCCGAATTGGTTCCGGCTTCTTTCCCTCGCGTTGAAATCTATGTATCACTACCTTGATTGTGCCATAACTTAATCCCCGGGACCTGGCCCATAGAGTGCCGTGGGGAGTGGGAATAATCATGGGTCTCCCCAACTCATGGAGAAGCCTTAACCGCATTGGCGCATCCTGGAATAACTTGCTGATGGCGGTCGCCGCATCTCCCTTGATGTCTTCGAAGGATAGGCACATGACGGGCACCCCCAGGGACTCGTGGATCGCATCTAGGTCAATCACGTTGTACCAGGACACTATGCATCCATCAATCATCACCAAGTGGACATCGCTTCTCCCAAGCCTATTATATAGGTCAATTATTGATTGGGAAGCATCGAGTCCCCCCACCGTGGCGCTCCCCAGGGCGGCCCCATCAATAACCCAATCGCTTCTCATCACTACGCCAACCATGACGGACCGCGGCCTGGATAATGTGAAGCTCTCGGCCACGCCTAGGACTCGCACGGCCCTCTTGCTTATGAGCGATGAGTCCCTCACGCTTCGCTCACTTATTAGCGCTTCTGTGAATCATTATTAGGGCCACAATGTATGCTATGAATGCCGCGAGCAGTGCAATGGAGAGTATTGTGGCTAGGTTAGTTGCTGCCTCATTATTGCCGAACACTATGGCTATGGGTATCGGCAGTATTATCACGGCGCCCCCATAAGATGCTTGAGTCGATGTTGAGACTATGTAGATTAGTGGAGTAATTATTCCCAACAGTATTAGTGCGATGCCTATGTAGGCCAGCCTCATAGCTTAGCCACCACAGCCATCAATATGAAGGCCATCACGGCTATTATGGTTAGCACTATGGCCCACTTAATCATTGATTTATCGTTGCCTATGATTATGGGTATGGGCCCAATCAGTATCACGCCGCCAACCCTTGCCTCGCCCTCCCTTCGCGCGCTCATGACCATATCAATCACTATGAGGAGGGTCCCCACTATTACCAGCATCATTGATGCCAGGAGCACCGCCTCGGCTTGAGCCATGGCTTGTTTCCCTCATTTACCGTATTAAAACCTTTTTCCAGGGGAATCTAGTCGCATTTTTATTGGAATTGCCTCCTCGCCCCGGAACCGTTAGGTCCAGGCTTGGCGTCCAGTTTCCAGGGGGCTTAATGTTTTTAAATGGCTGGGGACAGCGGGTAACATGGATAAGGAGACAACGGAGGCATTAATTATTGCCGTGGTGGCCGTCGTGTTTCTGATCGCAATGATTGGCTTCGCCTACTTGGGCTTCAAGGGCGCCTACTTGGCTTATAAGAATGGTTACCCAAATCATTATTATCGCGATGCATTAATTAGCGCCGGCATTTCGCTTCTATTCATTATTGGATTAGGGTACTGGGCATTCACTGTGGCCAGGAGGAGTCGAGACAGCGGTAAGGCTTAAATAGGGCATTCCCCTCTATTCCTAAATGGATGGCTTATACAGGCTTCTATACATAACTAAGGGCTTGATCCTAAGGAGGCCGCTTGCCTTATGCGATATTGGGGATGCCGATGGACTCACGAGCGCAGCCATATTCCTCAGGAAGAAGCCGGAGGGCATAGTCATATTCGCGGCCCCAAGGGATGTCCAATCATCCAAATTACTGCGATCAATTAATTGGTACTTCGTGGCTGATCTTCCTTGCCCCGGTAAGGCATTCATAAGGGCGGATCACCATAGAACCAATAAGCCCTGCGCAGTTCATGAGTTTTATGACATTGAGGCGCCGTGCTCCGCATTAATGGCAATGAAGGCGCTTGGGCTAGAGGGCGATAAGATAACCAATGAATTAGTTAATGTGGCCATCCAGACGGATACGGCATCCATATCAACCAAGGAGGCGGAGATCGTTGATTTAGCCGTGAAGGGAAGCAATTACATGGGGCGGCTATACCTTGCCCGCCTCCTCTCCAGGAGCGGGGTCGAGGGCTTAATGAGGGATGAGAGGGCCCAGGCATGGATTGGGAAGGCGATGGAAATGAAGGAGAAAATGCTAAAGATAGCTGACTCAATACCGATAAGGGAGGTACTAACCATTTACTTCCCCAGGAGCGAGGGCATATCGTACCGTCAATTAACGATTGAGCTGCAGCACAGGGGCGCAGTGTTCGTCAATGTCCTGGTGAGGCTTGGGAGGAACAGGTATAGATTGTACTGCGGCGCTAATAGGGACTCTAAGTATGACTGCACCCAGGTAGCCACTAAGTTAGGCGGTGGTGGACACAAGTTCGCCAGCGGCGCGGAGATAAGGTCGCCGCTCCTGAAGCCTGAGGCCGCAGTCGAAGCCTTTAAGCAGGTCCTCGAGGCATACCTGGGTTCACGCGTTGATTTAATAGTCATGGAGCGGAGCCAGCCCTAAAACCAACTCCTCCAAGCAATTCCTTAATCGGTCAGGGACTGGATCCATAGCTCCAGCTCCGAGAGATCCATTCGCCTCCTACTCCCGCCCTCCTCAACCCAGGCCTCCCTCAACGCGACTAGGTCCCCCCGCCGTTCCCCAATTATCCTTAGGACCGGCCGCTCCTCATCGGTCTCCTCCATGCCCATGGCTTCCCCCCTAGATGGTGGACTGAATATTATCTCCACGCGGAGCCCATCCTCAACTATGGAGTACGCTGGATCAGCGGCCTCCAGCTCCCTTAGTCTCTTGTACGGTATCTCCATTGTCTCCATCGCCTCACTAATGAGCGCTGGGTTAAACTTGTTTCCATCATTATAGGACGCCTTTCGAGAGGACGCGGGCGGCGGTTATTAATCCATGCCACACGGGGGCCGTCGGCGGTGCATAGCTTAGGTCGGCGAAGAAGACGTCCTCTATGGTGGCTGATCTCCAGATCAGGGCGGCGGCGGTATCGATATAGCCGGCCACCACCTTCTCGCTTCCAATGACCTGAACCCCCAGCACCCTATGAGTCGATTCATCCGCCACCATCTTAATGGTTAACTTAGTGCCGCCTGGATAATAGTGGGCAGTGGTTCTGGAGTTTATGGTTGCCGACACCGCCTTGAATCCCTCAGCCTTGGCCTGCTCCTCCGTGAGGCCCGTCCTAGCGACGTATAGGTTGAAGACCTTAGTTATTGCCGTCCCCAGGGCGCCGGGGAACTTTAGGGTTCTTCCCTTAGCGGCATTAGCCCCAGCGACCTGCCCCATCTTATTCGCGGGCGGCGCCAATGCTATGTAGGTTCTCCTCCCAGTGACGGCGTTCCAGGTCTCCACGGCGTCCCCAGCCGCGTAAATGCCCTCCACGCTGGTCTCCATGTACTCATTAACATCTATTGCCCCCGAATTGGTCAGCCTTATGCCGGCTTTCCCAGCTATCTCGGCGTCTGGCCTAACGCCCACGGCTAGGATGACTCGCTCCGCATCATAGGTGCCCGTCTCCGTCACCACGCTCCTCACTGATTCGCTTCCCCTCAGCTCCACGACTTTATCCCCCAGGTGCAGCTCTACCCCATTTCTCCGGAGCTCCTCATGAATTAATTGAGCCATGTCGTTATCAAAGGTTGTTGGGAATACGTGGCTAGCCATCTCAAACACGGCGACGCGCTTGCCTAGGCTCCTCACGGCTTCAGCCATCTCTAGCCCAATATAGCCGCCCCCAACCACCGCAATGGTGCTCGCCTTCTCCACTTCCTGCTTGAGGATCGGCGCCTCATGGGGTAACCTAATGCTTAATACTCCCCTCAGCTCTGTTCCAGGCATTCTGGGGATGATGGGTCTCGCCCCCGTCGCTATTATTAACTTGTCCCACGCCATGCTGGACTCGCCGCTGGGTCCCTTTATGTTGATGGTTCTCTTATCCACATCTATCGATGTTGCCTCCGTATTGGTTAGGACATTTATGTTCCGGTCCTTAGCGAATTCCTCCGGCTTATACACGGCTAGGTCCTCCGCATTCTTAACGGCCCCCTCAACATAGTACGGGATACCGCATGGGGCGTGTGTTATGAATAGTCCCTTATCTATCATTGTTATCTCGGCATCAGGCCTAAGTTTCCTAGCCCTCGCCGCGGCGGATGCCCCAGCCGCTCCAGCCCCTATTATCACTATTTTCTCCGGCATGCCTACTCCCCTCTCCATGCTTTTAAAAGGCTTTACGTGCCCCGCCTCCCCGGGGAATCAGTGCTCTCGGGGACCTGTATCGATCTTTATTAAGTGATTAAGCTTTGATTTAAGCATGAAGGCGCTGGTCTTCGATAAGAGCGGCCTAGATAATTTAAGGGTGGCCGAGGTCCAGGCCCCGGAGCCGGGTCCACATGATGTATTGATTAGGGTTAAGTTGGCTGGGGTTAATCCAATTGATTACTTCGCGGTTCAATACTTGCCCGTGAAGCCCATGCCGCACATACCGGGGGCGGAGATTTACGGCGAAGTCGCTAAAGTGGGGAGCCACGTCAAGGGCATTGGGGTCGGGGACTCCGTCGTGGTCTATAATAGGGTATTTGATGGTTCCTGCGACATGTGCCTAGAGGGGAGGGAAATGCTGTGTAGAAGCGGCGGAATAATGGGCGTTGTAACTAATGGTGGCTTCGCCGAGTACATGTTGGCCCCCGAGAAGAACGTGATGAGGGTGGATCTAACCCCGGAACTCGCTGCATCCCTACCGGTATCGGCGTTAACATCATACCACGCATTAAGGGAGGCCGGGGTTAAGCCCATGGATTATGTCGTGGTCTTCGGCGCCTCCGGAAACACGGGGCAATTCGCGGTTCAATTAGCTAAGAAGATGGGGGCAAGGGTAATAGCGGTTACATCAAAGGCTTGGGTAAGGGAATTCGCCGATCACGTGGTTAATTATGGGGAGGCGCAGGAGAAGGTGAAGGAATTAACGGGCGGTCGAATGGCTGACGCGGTCATAAACTCCGTGGGGAGCGCGCAATGGGACGCCGGCCTCAAGGTTCTAGGCGTTGGGGGTAGGTTAGTGTTTTTCGGCGGCCTCACGGGTTCACAGGTGAATCTAGACTTGGCATCCATTTATGGGAGGCACCAGAGAATAATAGGCACAACAGGGGGAACACGGAGGGAGCTCATGGAGTTAAGGGAGCTCTGCAGGGATTGTAGAGTCAAGACATGGAGGACGTATTCCCTGGATGATGGGGGAGAGGCAGTGTCATCAGTGCTTAGGGAGAGGGATGGCCGCATATTCATAAGGCCCTAGTCCTTACGCATGGATTTCGGATTAGCCTTTCCCTCATCATTCGGTCGGCCTAATTCCTTTTCACATTTATGGCAAAGTAATCCACGCCAGCCCCCTCCTATACACTACCCCGAACCTGGGATCATCTGGATCCATGCATCCGCGACGTAATAATCATAATCCCGAACCCCAGCCGCCTCTAATATTGATATGAGGTCTCGGTTCCTATGATTCAGGAACTCCTAGGAACATTTAAACCAATCCAATAGTTCACTTGCTTCTGCCCTCCTCCTTACCATTAATGGCGAGGCTTCCCCGAGGTCTAGAGCGTTACCCCCTATGGGACTAATCACTACATCATTTATTTTCATTTGGTTATAATGGGCATGTATGGGGATGAGGACTCTCAAGCATGTACTTAGCAGGAGCGTTAATCAGCGAATTGGAAGAAGCGGGTATTAATGTACTTTTAGGATTGGGGCCGTTGATAAAACTAACGGCAAACCTCGCCCCTTCAGGGCGGGGAGGAGGTCAGTAACTTTTGCTTTGATCGATATCTGGGCACAAGGCGCGATAAAAATAACGATAAAACTCCGCCTCTTCCAGAAGCCGGGAGATAACGACTCTTATCTATCTATATCTTTAGTGAAATATTTTATTAACATAGATATATCTATACTTTATAAATACAAATATATTAATTATTATTTCAACAAATAATTTAAAAAAATGGTTAATTCCAGCATTTATGGGAATAAATGGAGTAAGCTTCGATGATATGCCCCTGCGGAAACTGGGTAAATACTTCTGGCTTGCTTGGTTCACGGCATCGATGGGTCAATTCGTGGATGCATATGATACATTAATTATAGGTGCAGCTCTAATCTACTTGGGTCCCCTTTGGCACTTAACTGCCAGCCAAACGGGTTTGCTGGCTTCCTCGGCATTCATAGGTGTGGCGATCGGTGCGCCGACCTTTGGAGCATTCGCCGATAGGATAGGCAGAAGATATCTCTATATTTGGGACTTAATATTCCTGGTGATATTCGGCTTCCTCAGCGCATTTGTTACGAACTTCGTGGAGCTCTATATACTTAGGCTCCTCATAGGCATTGGGGTCGGCGGCGATTACGCCCTATCCCCAACAATGGTGGCTGAGTATGCCCCCGCGAAGAGGAGGGGCTTTGCCTTGGCTTCCATGAATAGCTTCTGGGGCATTGGATCAGTTATAGGCTTCCTATCCGCATTCGCATTCGCAGTGGCTTACTCCGGCAACCCGAACTTGGCGTGGAGGGTAATGCTTGGAAGCGAGGCCATTTGGGGCTTAGTAATCATTGTGCTTAGGATGGGGATATTGGAGAGCCCAAGGTGGGCCGCCATTCAGGAAAGCCTTGGACGAAAAATGAAGGAGACCCATGATGATGTGGTTAAGAAAATGACTGGCGGTTCCTCCGCAACCATTGATCCAGGCAAGTCGGGGAAGCCATCCATTAGGGCGCTTTTCGAGGGCAACATGTGGAAGACGACGCTCTTCATTTGGGTGTGGTGGCCAGTGGCCGATATAGCTTTCTATGGCGCAAACCTATACACGCCGTACATAACTAAGGGGCTTGGGTTAACCACGCCTCAATTATCGTTGTTAGCATCGGCGTTGTACTGGGTAATAGCGTTATTTGGGTACTACACGGCTGCAGTGGCTTACGATAAGTGGGGCAGGAGACTAATGGTGATAGTTGGTTCCTTAATGATGGGGATAGATATGATTGCTGGCCTAGCCCTGTACTACATGGGCTTCTTCAGGGGAGGCCTAGCGTTCCCATTAATAATGTTCCTGTTCACCGTTTACTACTACTTCATGAACTTTGGTCCAGGGCCGTACACGGTGGCGCTGGCTGAGCTGTGGCCAACAAGGGTTAGGGCGACGGGACATGGATTGGCGGCAACGTTCTCCAGGCTGGGGGCCGCGGCCAGCACCTACGTGTTGCCGGTGTTAGTTAAGCAGATCGGGTACGGCGGAGCATTTGCTCTTCTAGGAGGCGCCATATTATTCGTCGCGTTATGGTCGTTCCTATTAATGCCTGAAACAAAGGAATTAACCCCAACCCAAATAGAGAACAAGCTCACTGGAGCAAGTTAACGGAACAATTCAAAAATCGATGTCTTAAAACAAACGGAAAACCTCGCCTCCCTGAGGCGGGGTATTTTTTAAACTCAAAGCTACTATTTCTCTTTGAGATGCTCTCCTCTGGTCAACTTAATGGGAATGAGGAGTGGGAGCCGATCTCTCCCGCAATGCCAAGAGGGCATCCGCGAAGCCGGCAACCGAGTAGCACCCACGAAAGGGGCGTAACCCCCGAGACCTCGGGGAACCCTTCAAGGCGGGGAGGAGGTCAGTTGAACAATTCAAAAATCTATGTCTTATCGTGTTGATATCTATTTTAATCAACTCATGCCGCTCACAAACCCTAAGAATGGCCCCAGGATTATATTGGAGAGACCGAGTGAGACCTATGGTGCGGGGGGTGGGATTTGAACCCACGCAGGCCTACGCCAACGGATCTTAAGTCCGCCCCCTTTGACCATGCTCGGGTACCCCCGCCTCTCAATGATCGTGGAGGCCCTTATTTAAAGTCTTTCGCTTCATGCTTGGCGGGGTCCGTGGCTAAGCATTGGACACATTTATAACTTGAACAGTTGCTTCGCCCTTCATGAGTAATGAGTGCCGCGGCTTCACTGGGATGAGTAAATTAATTAATAAAATAGTGATTAGTTGGATACCGGTAATTGGCGCGGGCATAATAATTTACGTCATATATGAGGCGCTTAAGGCCAGCCTCCTATATAGGTATGCATCCTATGAGGACTTGATTAGATTAACGCTGACGATTGCTGTTGGTGCCGCGGCGTTCTGGCAAACGGGTAGGGAGGTCACTAAGATGGTTTATGCATGTGACCCGCGGCGGGGGCCCATAATTAAGTTCCTGCTTCAGCTCAGCATAGTTAGCGGCGTCCTAATAGCTTTAGCTGTGGAGTTCGTTAGGGTCACGCCCTCCGTGGCTGCCTTCAGTGGAACGGCTGTGGGCTTGATTCTGGGTCTCGCGGTGCAGCAATCGCTCTCAAGCGTGTTTGCAGGCATCATTATAATATTATCATCCCCATTTAAGCCGGGCAATAGGGTCACAATAGTGACTTGGCAGTACGGTGTCCTCAGGACAATGTATCCGCATGAGGGTATGCCGGATGGGTTCACGGGGGTGGTGACCGATATGACGCTTCTCTACACGACCATAATTGATGATAAGGGAATAACGATTAGGATACCGAATTCCGTGCTCGTGCAGGCAATGATAATAAATCATGATGAGGCCAGGCACAGAATGGTTAGGGTCAGGCTTGATCTCCCGGTCTCCATCCCCATAAATAAGTTTGAGGAGGAGGTGAGGCGGAGGCTCATGCTTAATCCATTAATTAAGTCGGTTAGGGTAACCGCGGAGGAGACTTGGCAATCCACAACGCTGTACCAAGCAGCCGTGGAGGTGGTGGGCGACTCAAGCATTACTGAGAAGGATCTCAGGGATGCAGCAATGAGGGAAGCAATATCTGTTAGGTCAGCATTAACCAATGCGGCTCAACAATAGTTTGGTTTTTATAGAGTCCAGTTGAGAAATAGGCAGTGCTGGATCTGCTTCTCAAGAGGGAAATGGATAGATTAATTAAGTGGCTCACGGAGGAGAGGGGACTAGAGATAGTGGAGAGGGGGCTTGACTACGTTAATTGCAGGGACGGCAATAACTCCGTTCATTACAGGTACATATACATGGATATTCCAAGCGAGGCAGATATAGCGAAGAGCGTGGCTGAACTAGCGGGGAACCGCGGCGGCTTTAATAAGATGTATATTGCGATAGATAAATCGGCCCTGAACTTCATTGATGGGAAACTAATGAAGAAGCTGGGCATCGGCGTCATAGTGATGGGCGAGGAGATCAGGGAGGCCCTGCCCAGCATCCCCATAGCCACAATCCAAGCCCCAATCATGGATGGCGAGGAACTCCAATTACTGGAGAGAACCATTAGGGCAATGCAGGATAAGATAAATCAATTAGAGAAGCGGATCCAGGAGCTTGAGGAACGAAGCAAGCGATTCGATGGGAACGCCGTGGAGAAGAGGCAGGAGGAGAAGCGGATCCAGGAGGAGAACCCTGCTCCCGCAGTGACTAGTGCCGGCGATGTTCCTCAATTCATGAAGGAGAATCCATGGCTTGATATACTTGGGAAGAGAAGCAATCAATGATTAGGGATTCCACCACTCGAATCCTATGAAGAATAAATCATCTATGTCCCTCGTGGCGAGGACAAAGGCCTTCCTAACGCTGTGGCTCAACCTGGCTGCGCGAGTTATGTCCAGCGCAGTTATGTTCCTCGCGGGATCCAGGTAATGAATTAGTATCGGTGCATGATCTATCCCCGGCCCCTTCTCATATATGGCGAAGAGGCTCCCGAACTTTAACCCGCTCTTCACGACGAATCCCCGGTCCCTGAAGAACTTATACACGCCATACACAGTAGCGGCATCGCTGAACCTGGACTCCATTATTCGCCTCAACTCATCCAGGGCAACTGGAGCCCCATTGCTCCTAGTTACGGCTAGCCTGCCCTGCTCCACTAGGTAAATGGCATCCAGTATAGATAAGTGAAGCGGAACAGCGGTATTCCTGGCCTCCTCCGGCTTCACCTTATCTAGGCCAATGAATTTACCGTAAAAAGCAGATGCATATAATTGACGCGCCTCCTCGGGATCGCTTATTATTACGGTGTCCCCCTTTAGCACGCCCTTAAGCACTATCCTGCTCCCTCCGGTGAGCCCTTATTGTGGCTATGGAGTTATCCGCAACGCCGTTCCTCCGTAGCTCCTCCTCATTACACCAAACCTCGCCGGGCGGCACATCCTCCTTAGCGGTGACCCTAAACACGTACTTTCGCTCCCTTGCTCCCCCGCCAGCCAGGACCGCCTCTATCTCCGTGGTTATGTTTAGTTCCTTCATGGTGCCCGGATTCATGAATGCCTTTCCCTCATCCACGTCGCTCCTCCGCCTAAGCCTTAATCGCCTCTCCATTGGTGCCTTGCGCTCCTTCTTGAACACGTCGGCCGTGAGGAACGAGGGAATCAATAACTTCTTTTTCTCCTCTTCATTCCCCTCCTTTTGATTAGACATCGAGAACCAAAGCGCTGCCGCGGTATATATCCTTAACTGGGCAATGCGCATTATTAGCCTTAATGCGAGCAACGTGGAAAGGCTTTTAATCCTTAATGGACATGGACAATCATGAAGCCCTCCCTCTCCGCCTTTGATTTAATGGCCATCGCCAGCGAATTAAGCGTCCTCACTGGGAGACCCATTGATAAGGTCTACTCCGCGAACGCCTCATTACTGATCAGGGTAGGGGGCCGGGATAAGTCCCTCATAATCGCATCTAGAAACAGGGTAAGCATCACCACTCGAGTACCGCCCAACACTGAGCCCAGCCCCCTTAGGCAATACATTGATGGGTGCCGAATAAGCGGCATGCTGCTTCCATTCTTTGATAGGGTACTGAGGATGGAAACCGATTGCGGCTCGCTCATAATTGAACTGCTTAACCCATTCAATATAGCGCTGGAGAGGGAGGGCATAGTTAAGTGGGTTCTCCACAGCTATAGGTCGAGGGATAGGGAAATATGGCCGGGGAAGCCCTACACCCCCCCTCCGCGCCTCTTCCGGGATCCCCGCTTCGCGGATTCATTTATAGGCGTGAAGCGCGAATCATTGGGGAGGGAACTGGGGCTTGGGAGGGACCTAGCGTTGGAGCTATGCGTGAGGACGGATTGTGGGGACCCATTAATGGCGTGGAGGGAGCTCAGGTCAATGATTGCCCTAGCCGTGCTGGGTCCCAGAGAACCCGTTATTCAGGTAATTAATGGGGAGCCAGCCTTCGTGTCGCCCATACCGTTCAAATCAATAGGAGGGGAACTAATTAGGTTCAACACATTTAATGAGGCGGTTGATGAATACTTCTGGAGACTTGAGGAGCGAGAAGCCGCCAGCAGGGCCGTTGAGTCGATTAAGGGTGAGGCGGCTAAACTGGAGTCCAGCATAAGGGAGGCCCGGGAATCCGTCGCCCGTAACCTGGAGGCCGCTCAACGATATAGAAGGATGGGGGAGGCAATAATGAGGAACCTGTACCAATTAAGCGAAGTGATTAACGCGGCGCGGCGGCTCTATGCGGCTAGGGACTTAAGTGGGTTAAGGGAGTTGGGGAGCAGTAACTTGACTATAAAGGGATTCGACCCAGTGAAGCGATTGCTGAGCATAATCATAGATGGGGAATCAGTGGAGCTGGGGCTAAGCGAGTCGCCCGGGGACGCGGCGTCCAGGTACTTCGAGGCAGCGAAGGAGGCCGAGAGGAAGGCCAAGGCGGCGGGCGAGACCATTAAGAAGCTGGAGGAGAAACTGGCTCAATTAAATGCCGAGGCAGAGACGCGGGAAACGGGGTTCAGGGACTCCGTGAGGATAATGTATGAGAAGGAGTGGTTCGAGCGATTTAAGTGGTTCATCACCCTTAATAATCACGGCGTGCTGGCCGGGAAGAATGCGGATCAAAACGAGGTGATAGTTAAGAAGTACATGAGGCCCCGCGACCTCTTTTTCCACGCGGATATACCGGGCGCAGCCGCCACAGTGCTGCGCGCCAGCGAGGTGACTCCGGAGGAGGCGATTGAGGTGGCTTCATTTGCTGCCTCGAATTCCCGCTTATGGTCCATGGGCGCAATGGCTGGCGACGTGTTCTATGTGGAGGGAAGCAGGGTAAGCAAGGAGGCGCCGGCGGGGGAGTACATTGGTAGGGGTAGCTTCATGATTTATGGGGAGCGGAATTGGGTGCATGGAGTGGAGTTAGGGCTTGGGGTTGGGGTTAGGTTTGACGGTAACGCTGCAAGGCCGGTCTCCGCTCCCCCCACCGCGATTAAGCGGCTTGCCAATATCTACGTCCTCATTAGTCCAGGCAATGTGGAGAGGGGTAGGGCGGCAACAATGATTAGGAACAAATTAGTGGAGCTGGATAAAAGAGCGAGGACAGTATTAGTGGAGCAATTAGTGGAGTTGGTGCCCGGCCCCAGTAGATTGATTGGGGAGGGAAGGGGTGAACCCATGACATGGAGCGAGGTGAAGACTATATTCAACGCCTAATTTATGATGAATTAATCCATTATTTTATTTTATTTTATTTTTGTAGATCGATTCAATTGATCGGCACTATTTCCTCCTCCGCCACGGTCTCTAGGTCCTTCTGTTTCGGTTCCTTTAATAGAAGCGTTAAGCCGAGGCCCATCAATGCGGCCGCAGCATATATCAGCATTATGCCATGTATGCCTATGCTTAACTCGAGCGAGGGGACGAGGAGGGTTGAGATTGCTGCACCCCCCTTCCCAGCTGCCGCTGATATTCCGTGGCCCCTCGTCCTGTACCTGGTTGGGTACACCTCTGCCGGTATCACGAAGGTTGTGGTGTTCGGTCCAAAGTCTATGAAGAAGAAGGTCAATACGTAGAGCGATAGGGATAGGCTGGCGGGCAATAGGAAGCCTATTACCTTGGTTCCGCTGGTCTTCATTATTGAGGTCACGATCAAGTAGAGGAGAGCCATGCCCGTGAATCCGATTAATTGGATGTTTTTGCGGCCCAATTTATCCATTAAGGCAACGGCCAAGTAGTAACCCGGTAGGCCAACTATGAATGGCAATCCAGCCTCAAGTATTAGCCTCTCTATTTGAACAGATGCGGGCAGGGAGGGGCTTATGGGTATGAATGAGGAAACTATGGGGCCGGAGTACACGCCTGAACCATAGAATGCCATATCTATTAAGAACCAGGTCCCAGCGGTCACCAGCAGCGTTAGCCAGTACCTCCTAATGAACTCGAGGAGCGGCATGTCGCGGGAAACCGCTTCACCGCTCAGCTTGGCGCCGAGGAGGCCAGCAGCCTTCTCTGCCTCAGCCTTATTGCGCTTCACTAGGAGCGCGTATCTAGGGGTCTCCGGTATCTTGCGCCTCAAGTATATCACGGATAACGCCGGGATGGCCCCTATCCCCAGCATTATTCTCCATGAAATGCTGGGAGGCAGCATTGATGCGGAGAGGGCGCCGACCAGTATAGCCGTTAAGGAGCCTATGCCTTGCGTGGAGAATACCAACGCTATTAGTTTGCCCCTGTCCTTGGTATTGGCGTACTCGCTCATTATAACGGATGAGACTGGGTAGTCGCCTCCTATGCCTAGACCCAGCACTAGACGAGAAGCTATTAGCCAGTAAATGTTGGGTGAAACGGCGGATAGGAGGGCGCCGATCGCCATTAGCGTTGCCTCTGTGCCATAGACGCTTTTCCTGCCGAACCTATCGGCCAATGCGCCGAATAATAGTTGGCCTATTATTGCCGTGAATATTGCCGAGGCGCCTAGGAACCCGGAGAGTGGCATTCCAAGCACTTTTATTCCTATATCGAAGCCAGGTATATTGGCCTTGCTGAATACGTCGAGGACTGCGCCTATTATGAATAAGTCATACGCATCGGTGAAGAACCCCATGCCTGCAGTGAAGAAGACCTTTATGTGGGCGAAGGATAGACGTATGCCGTTCATTTCCTTAAACGGATTTCTCGATTCCGCGTTCATCGATTGGTGACCAGCGATTAAGGGTCTTTAAGCGCTTCTTACCTAAAACACGAACACTATATATTAATCAATGCTATTACAATATAATATTGAGATAATCGAAACCAATGGCGCTCCTCGCCCCTATCAGTTAATGCTTTAATAACTGGGAACCAATCCTTAATTCATGTCCGGAGTAGAGGGGGCGCGTGAAGCAGCTGAATTAATAATGATAGCATTAAGCGTGAAGCCAAGCGACTGCATAAACAAGAATTACGCATCAATAACCATGAATGCATTAAACGATACTGGAAGAATATTCCCGGAACTCGCTCAAAAACTGCAGGCCCTGGCGGCTAAGTTCAGCGAAATACAGGAGGCAAGCAAGAGGCTAACCACTGCCCCCAGCGTTGAGGCGTATGCGGATGGCGTAATAGCAATATTCACCCAATACAATGTGAATCCAGGGATTTATGCGGTATTCGCCGCACTGCAAGGGATGCACGCGGCGCAGGCCTGTGGAGCAGATGCAGCTAAGTTCTTCCTGGCCCGCACGCTGCTGGCGGGCGCATTACCGTTTAACCTCTACATGATGTTGCTCGATTATATTAATATAGATCATAAAATAGCCGTAGAGATGTTTAAGAACCTACTTAGCAAGTAGGGAAGGGAATTAACCCAATTAGATGCAGGCATTCTCCATTTCCTTCGAGCACTTCTCCCCCAGCGACTCCGGTATCCTTGGAATAACCTCCATCAAGACCTTCTTAGCTAATCCAAGCTTCTCCCCCATCGTCTTCTCCACTATATCGGCGGTAACCGGTTGGTGGGGAACCCATATATCGTAATCCGTCACCAATGCGAGCAGCGCGTAGCACATGCCCATTTCCCTGACTAGGTTTATTTCCGGCACAAGCGTCATCCCTATTATGTCGCAGCCATAAACATCCCTCCAAATCCTTGACTCAGCCCTAGTGCTGAAGCGCGGCCCCTCTATGCAGACGTAGCAGCCCCCGTCATGGACCTTATTATACTTTGATGCGGACTCAATTAGTAGTCGACGCAATTCATTATTGAATGGCTCCACCCCGATCTGTGGATGACAGACTCGAGGACCATCGAAGAACGTGTATTCCCGCGACTTAGTCATGTCCACGAATTGATCCGGCACAACGAAGTCCCCCGGCGCATAGTCCTGCCGCAGGCTACCCACAGCGCTAACGGCTATCACTGATGATACTCCAATGGATCGAAGAGCCCACGCATTCGCTCGATAAGGTATCCTGTGCGGCGGGTACTTGTGTCCCCTGCCGTGCCTCGGTAGAAAGGCAACCCATGAATTAAGTAATTTGCCGATGATTAGGTTATCGCTTGGAAACCCGTATGGCGTATGCATTTGCACCTCGATTGATTCACTGAAGATATCGGCATCGTATAGACCAGAGCCGCCTATGACGCCTACCCGAGGCGTGACGCCCATTTTGATTAATTCATCCGGTGATGTTGCCTTTACTAGTTTCACTTATAAATCTCCCGAGGCTCCTCTATTTAAGGATTCCACATGTATCGGAGACAATACGCCATAGGGAACCTCCAGATGCTGGTCAAGATGTACTCAGCCACGCAGCTGGAGCTTGTCAGGGTATTTAAGGCAGTCAAGCGTGGAAACACTTATGAGGTTCCGCTGGAGAGCTTGCCGTGGGCCACAGTCATTGATCTAGGCCAATCATATAAATTGATAAGTAATGGGAAGCCGCTCACATTAATCAATGCGTCCCTACCTAAAATACCTCGCGGCACCGAGTTAGTGATCGGGTTCCTCGCCAGCGATGGAGTCATCTACGGCTCATCGATAGGCCTTGGAAAACCATTATTCCAGTGCCGCCAAACGCCGCTGGAGAGACCCCTTGATCTCTGGGACGCGCCGAGCAGCATCACAATGCCTCAAGTCCAAGCCGTGGTGAGCGACCGGGAATACAGCGATCCAATAAGCATCAGCGTCCCAATTAATTGCGTTAATCCCGATCTAGAGACGAGTAAGTTAGTGGTTTATTCCTGGCTGGTGTCAATACTCGATAAGGCATTCATAGACTTAACTAATTCGGACTTGGTTTATCAATGATCCCCAGTCGAGGATCGCGGCATTAATTGCCTCATTTGCTCCAGCAACGATGCGCCGGGACCCGTTGTGAACCATTTATGGAATGGCTCCATTGCCTTAACGGCCTCCTCAGCGACTGCCTTCTTCAGATCCATTGGATGCACTGCGCCCGCCTCATAGGATTTAGCCAATTCCTCGAATGTCCAGAACTCCAGTTTCCCGCCGCCGAATTGGGGAGGCTTCTCTATTATGAATGGTGATTGCCGTGTCCCCCTAAACGAGAAGACGCGGGCCAAGTCAAGCACTGGGTTACCGTCAATCACCTTAGCTGGGCAGTAGGCATTGCTTATTTTTCGCCTCACTTCCTCCGGCGAATCATGCAGGAAGAGGGCGGTGTCCGGCTTTGACTTACTCATCTTAGCCTCCGATAATTCCTCCCTGGACTCCGTTCCCTTAATGTTGAGGGCTGGGATCAGGTGGTGAAGCAGTATTATTGGCTTCACGTTCTTATCGCCTAGCCTCAACGGCATTAATCTTATCTTGTCCCAAACATCTCGTGCAAGGACATATGCCTTTCTTTGATCCATGCCGCCCTGGGCAATATGCGTGCCGAGGGAATACACATCAACCACTTGCATTAATGGGTATATTAACCAGGCAAGCCTCGCTGACTCGCCGTACTTCCTGCCCATTATGGTTAAGCTATGCTTCGCGTCGGACACCGTTACTTGACGCGCCAAGTCCAGCACTTGATACCAGTAATTCTCGTTCTCCCTAAACATATTTGACGCCAATATGAAGTCAACGGCGCCGGGGTCTCCCCCCAGTACTTCAATGGATTTCTTAAGCGTCTCCCCAAAGTAACCCATGGCTGCCCGCTGTATTGCATCCATGTTGCCGCCCAGCTTATCGTTGAGCCATGAATGTACATCGGCTAATAGAATTGATACCTTAACGCCGGCCCTCTGCAGATCAACTAGTTTACTCATGCTTATTATGCCGGTCCCTATATGAACGAAGCCGGATATCTCGAAGCCAATGTAGTGCCTCAATTGGTGCCCCGTCTCCAGGTACTGCCTTAACTCGTCTCCCGTCAATACTTCCTCCGTTGGGAACCTCATTATTAGGGACAACTTCTCCTCCACATCCATGAAGACCCAGCAAGCACCTGATATTAATGTGTTTTCTTGGCTGAAACAAATATTAATATGAATGCCGCGCATCCAATAGTGATCGGCGCAGCTGATTTACCTCTCCACTGGGGCAAAGTGCCCGAGTGGTTGCTGCCAATAATGAAGAGGATGGCGCGTGCTGTCATAGATGTCATGCTGATCGAGTGGGGGGAGGATACATTGCTCGAGAGATTGGGGAATCCCTTCTGGTTCCAGGGCCTGAGCAACATAATAGGAATGGATTGGAACTCAAGCGGTTCCACCACGGTGTTGATATCTATACTAAGGCAAGTGCTGAAGCCGGATGATGGGTTAGCGGTGGTCGGCGGCAAGGGCAGAATGGCTACCGCGACGCCAAGCGAATTAAGGAATTTGGGGAAGGAATTTGACCTGGATATAGAGGGACTCATCCAAGCAAGCAAGTTAGCGGCTAGGGTGGACTCATCGCTTCTGCTGGATGGTCATCAATTATACATCCACTCAATGATAGTGACGAGGAGTGGTCGGTGGGCCGTGATTCAGCAGGGAATGAATACCGCCACTAGATTCGCGAGGAGGTATCACTGGGTAGAGCCAAGCAGCTTCATTAGCGATCCCCACTCCGCCGTGGCTGGAGTGAAGGGCAACGCGGCGAACGTGATTGAGGGAAGCCAGGAGGGGACTAGGAAACTAATGCTTGATCTCCTTAACCAAGACCCCAGGAAATTAGTTAATGATTATAGGAAGGCACAATCAATGCTTCGCGGCGGCATTGATGCTTGGCTATATGGGAGATCATTTGGGGCAGTTTCAAGGAACAGCGGCATCATTTATTATCAGCCCATAAGCGAGAGGGGCATTAAGTCAATGGAGGAGACGGCGGCGAGAAAACCAGGCAGCCTGGAGGAGGCATTGCTGAGCGGGATGGGTCCAAGCGTCTCGAGGGCCCTCTTCCTAGTGTGTGACCTAATATATGGATCCCCTCCATCGCTGAACGATCCCGTGACTCATCCCTATGATCCATTCAAGTATGCATACGCGATAGGGGGGAAGGATGGGGTTCCATACCCAGTGAATAGGAGGGTTGCGGAGGAGGTAATTAATGCGTTGGAGGAAGTAGTGCTTAGGGCAAAGCTAAGCGAGAAGGATAGGGGAAGAGCAATGCATGAATTAAGCATTATGAGGAGCGCTGCCTCGACTTGAGTTCCTCCTCGTGGTTTATGGTCATTATCCTGGCTATTGCTTTCCTAACAGTTCTTAGGCGACCCGGGTTCTCCACCACTCCCTTGCCTGCTTGAGCCCTTAGTTTCCTGACCTCAGTCAATAAGTCACTAAGCAACTTGCTTCTTTCCTCTGGGGAGAGCGATCGTATGTACTTTGGATTCAGTTTCTGCTTACTGCTCATTAACCTCACCCTGAACCGTTACCTCCGGCTTAGCCTCAACCTTCTCTGGCTCAATTATCTCTATCTTATCGCTTGGAACCACGTCCGGCGGCATTATCCTCACCTTGACGCCGAAGAGGCCCTGATTAAGGAGGACCCAAACCACTGCCCTCTGCACCTTAGTGGAGGCATCGTTTCCCGACTTATATACGACGCCGCGCACGTACTTCTCGAACCTGGATCTCTCGCTGCTTAATTTCCCGCTTATCACTATTTCCACGCCCTTAGCATCGCTTAATTGCCGAAGCGCGGCTAAGGCCGCGCGCCTGAACTTAACTCCCTTAGACATCGCATTAGCTATCTTTAGGCCCACTAGCTTCGCATTGTGCTGCGGGTCCTGGACCTGAACCACGTCTATCATCACGTTATCCAGGTCGAATTTATTCTTCAATTGCTCGCTTAGCTCCTTGACTATGGCGCCTTTCCTGCCTATTATCCTGTTCTTATGCTCGGCGCTAATCATTATGCGTGATCCAATCGGCATTCTCTGTATTGTTGCATCAACGTAACCCGACTTGGCTAGCCTGTACTCTAGGTACTCCTTTATCATCCATTTCCGTTTATTATCCTCCAATATCTTCTTCCTGACGGGCACCTTCGTCGACAATCAAATCACTATAAACCGCCTTACCGCCCCATTTAAAAAACTTACCACGAAAGTGAATTGAACATAATTTAAATGCCATCACCATGGCATTAAACCAATCCTATAATCGCCATGCTTATAAAGGGACACAAGCCGCTCAATCCATGAGTTTTAGCAAAATGAGTAAGTTGGGGAGCTACTTCATTGAATTCATATCGCCAACTAGTTGGCACGTTCGCGGAGTCAATAAGATATACTACAGCGGGGAATCCAAGTACCAGAGAATAGATGTGGTGGAGTTCGAGGACCTCGGGCGCGGGCTGGTTCTTGACGGCAAGGTGCAGAGCACCCTATATGATGAATTCATATACCACGAGTCCCTAGTGCATCCAGCCCTAATTGCCCACGGCAATCCCAGGCGAGTCCTCATAATAGGCGGAGGAGAAGGCGCCACGGCCAGGGAAGCGCTGAGGCATAGAACCGTTGAGGAGGTAGTAATGGTGGATCTAGATGAGGAGGTAGTGAACGCATCTCGAAAGTACTTGCCTGAGATGGGGGAGGAGGCATTTAGGGATCCCAGATTCAAATTAATAATAGGGGACGGGAGAAAGTACATAGAGGGGACAACGAGCGGCTTCGACGCCATAATAATAGATGCGACTGATCCAATGGAGGGGGGCCCCGCCAGCCTACTCTACACTGTTGAGTTCTATAGGGCAGTCAAGAACGCGTTAAGGAGTGGGGGAGTCATGGTTACCCAGGCAGCCAATACGTCCGATGCCTTGGACGTGATGGCCTCCATATATAAGACCATAAGCGCCGTCTTCAAGGTGGTTAGGCCATATAGCGCCTACGTGACGTCGTATGATGCGCCCTGGGGATTCATATTTGCCAGCGACGAGGCTGACCCCAAGCAATTAGAATCAAGCGAGGTCGATGCGAGGGTGAGCAAGGCAATAACTGGAAGCTTGAGGCATTATGATGGCGAGACCCATATGCACATGTTTAGCCTACCCAAGAACGTTAGGACGGCATTCGCCGCGGCCAATAGGATAGCGACGGATAGGGAGCCTCCCTCGGTTAGATTGCCCTCAGAGCATCCACTTAGGTAATCTATAGGGATTAATCATTTCGTATACTTCCTCCCTCAATTCCCTATCGGTCTTAAACGCGCCCCTTAGGCCTAGGGATACCATTCCAGCCGTGTTCTTTGCGCCCCTCATTATCACGCATAGGTGATATGCCTCCGTAATCACCATAACGTCGGGGGAACCCGTTGTCTCCATTATTTCCTGGGCTATTTGGTGAGTCATCCTCTCCTGGATCTGGAGACGCCGAGCATATTTCTGAACTATTCTAGGTATCTTGCTGAGTCCAATCACCTTGCCGCGGGGAATATACGCTACATGGGCTAGCCCCATGAATGGCAAAACATGGTGCTCGCAGAGACTATAGAATCTTATCCCAGCTATTACAACTAGATCGGTGGACTCCGTGAACCAAGTATAATCAACCTCGCTCTCGTATCCCTCAAGTAACTCCTCATACATATCCGCAACGCGCCTCGGCGTGTCCCTCAAGCCCTCCCTCTCCGGATTCTCCCCTATGGCTTCAAGGATGGAGCGCATTGCACGCGATATTTTTGCCTTATCTATTTTACCAATGGATTCCTTATTCACGTTAACTCAGCCTTAATTTACTTAATTTAACTGTATCGCCTGAAAGTACTCCCCGTAGGAAAACAATTATGCTTCAATGATCATGACGAGGTAGCGCCCACAAGGGTGTAACCATCTAGGCCTCGGGGAACCCCTTTATGGCGGGGGTTCAGGAAATCAATAAATGCCTTCAATGGATTAGAGCATAAATCGAATTACGGGCGTAATGAAATGACTTAAAAGAACCGCTCCAGCAGTATATATTAATGAGGAGGGCATTGATTGCATTAAGCATAGCCATGCTGATCGTGGCCGCTGTCCTGCTCTATGAGGCTCACTCAATGACTAATTACTCCTTCAGTTACATAAATGCGAGAACCTGCAGCGACTTGCTGAGCAGCATAATCGTTAATCCACTCAATGAGTCGCTGGTTAACCGCGCAATGGGGAGGTACCCAATATCCGCGCAAGTAACCGTATCCGCATTAAATGGATCAACGATAATAAGTTATGGCCACTACATACCCGTGACGCCATTAACATCCAGCGGCGTCCTGCCGCCCAGCGGCGAAGTAGTAATACTGGGGCCCGGGGCATGCATGTACACCGGAAGCAATTACACCATAACGCTCAGGCTCGGGCTATGGGTCAATGCATTCTATGCCGGAATAATTGGGGCGGCGCTCATATTTGCTGGATTCGCCATGCTCATAGCCGCAGATAAGGCCAAGGATGAGGAGGAAGAAGAGTAACCATTCTTACCCATTATTAAACCGAGCAATCCCGCTCCAAGGCGGGGAGGTCAAGTAATTAACGTACTTGGCCCTACTTGCCTCTAATCCCTGCCTAATCAATAGCATGTACCTCTCCATATGCTTCTCATCCACGAAACCGGCCTCCGCGGCTCCAGAGGATGCGGCCCACTTAATAGCGGCATCCATCACTGCGCTAATAACGCTTGACGCAGCGGCCCTGCCTATTGCAGTTCCTGGACCAGCGAACCTCGCCCCATCCTCCTCAAGAATGGCCGCCACCGCAGCGGCATCAGAGACAGTGCCCACCGCCACATCATCCCCACACATTAGGCCCAGCTTAATTGCGGCAAGCGACTTTGCCTCCACCACGGTCCTAAATAGATCCACGAGCCCCTCCTGGTTCAGTGGTTCCCTTGCCACGGTCAATACATTTATTGTGTGAATACAGGCGGGCGGCTCAAGGCCAGCGGTTGCCACGGTGAATCCATGGCTCCACTCGGCGACGGCGGCCAAGTTAACGTCCACAGCCGTTAGGAACACCATCCATGAACCGCCGCCGACCCTGGAGACGGCCGCAGCAGCCTCCTTATCTGGGTCATCATTGAAGTCCCGCGGCACGGTCTTAAATATGGCTCCCTGCGTCTTGCTTAGCCCGCCTCCCATGATTGTTGTCGATAATGACGTTAGCTCGCCGCCGAAGCTAACCTTAACTATGTCGCCCAAGTACTCGATCACGGCTTAATCACCGCGGCAGCCGTTGGTTTGAGTTGATTATCATTCAGCGTTAAGTAGAGGACGGCCACTGATGCGCGTGCAGCGGCATCCGCAGTGAATAGTAGGTCAAGGCTTTTCCTCATGCCTAGGTATGGAATAATCGCCGCGCTCACCCATCCCCCCATCACGGAGCCAAGGAGTGTTCCACCACCATACACCGCATTATACATGCCTATTGCCTTATTCCTATCCCGGGCATTATCGAAGAGATACGCCATATACGCGGTGTTGGAGACCGAGTTCGTGAATCCAGCCATCACGTTAGCCACGTAGAGCCAATACACGTTGGGCGACAATGCGTAGGCAAGTGGGAACGTGACTAGCCCAAGCCTTCCCAGGAACATCATGAGCCTCCTATGCCTATCCACGATGGAACCTATTCGCCTCTGGAGCATTAGGGTTGATGAGCCGGCTATCACGGATATTATGGCCACGTTAGTGGCGGTCATGTTGAATACATAGACTTGGGCCAATGGGAAGAGGGGCCAAGCGAATGACCAAGTCATGGCGAATAGCGTTGTGACGAGGTAGAAGCGGGGAGGCGCGGATGGACCGGGGAGGCGCGGTCGTTCCTCTATTGATATCCCCACGACATTTATGGCGTTTATCATTAGGATGGCCGCCGTTATGTAGAATACGTATGATGCCGCCGCATAGCTTCTCCCTATGAAGAGGCCCGCCGCGAGGGTTGCCGCTAAGCCTCCTATTGATCCGAAGAATGAGTATTCCGCTAATGTTCTTCCCCTGGATCCCTTGCTGAGGCTCTCCATCACTAGCAGCCAAGCGAATGATATAACGCCGTTCAGTAACGTTATCACTATGTATATAGCCGTGTACAGCACTGGATTAATGCCGCCGATCGCGCCCAGCATTGCCCAAAATAGTCCCAGCACTATGTTGCCGATGAGGAGGAGCCTCCCGGCATTCGCTTTGGAGTAACTGAGCGGTAATTGAATAATGCCCCAAAAAAAGGAATTAGCCGATGACACTACGCCAAGAAGAGGCCCCTCAGCGCCGTTCACGGCCGCTAGGAACGATATGAATGGTTGTCCAAGTCCATTGGCAATGTTTTGAAGCATCACATACAGCCTGAGCTTAGCCATGTAGCGATCGAGGGGCATCTACCTATATAAATTTTTAAATTATTTATTGAACCAATTGAGTCCCCACCAATCATCTAGGTTAATTATAAATATGAGTCGATGAGCCACGGCTTGTATGGAGGTTCACTTGATGCGAGGCATGTCCAATAACTATTTGGTGAGCGATGGAACATTAATAGATGCCGGGGTAAAGCCTGAAATCCTCGCTGCCAGGACCCGGGACCTCGGGATCGAGGTGAAGATGATCCTCATAACGCATTACCACGTGGATCACGTGCGTTACCTAAAGAGAATAATTGAGATGACCAAAGCCAAATTAGTGGCTCCAGCGCTTGATGCCGCAGTGATTAGCGGCAGGGAAAAGCCGCGCCAGCCTCCCCTCATGCCGATACTAGGCCTATTGAGGGCGCCTGCAGTAAATGTAGATGTTGAGGTGATGGATGGGGATGAGGTGAATGGGTATAAAGCCATACATATGCCTGGCCACACGCCGGGAAGCACAGCCTATTTGCTGGGTGATTTATTATTCAGCGGAGATGCGGTAGTGAGTCGGCATGGGTCGCCGGCCCCGCCTCCACGATTATTTAGCCTAAATCCAGGAGAGGCATTGAGAAGCATTTTGCGGCTGAGGGGCATGAGGATCAGCAACGTGTATCCCGGGCATGGGGATCCCTTCAGGGGCGAGAAGCTTGAGGCATTCATAGATTCATTAATGAGCAGAACCGGTGATCGAGAGGAAGAAGGCCATGGACTTCATTAATTCCATAATGGATGGCAGATTATTCGATCAGGCCAAGAGACTGATAAAACGAACGGCAAGCCTCGCCCTTTAGGGTGGGGAGGAGGTCAGTCACGACAAGCGAAGTAAGCTTCCTCACTTCTTTTGGTCTACTTCACCAATAATCCTCTCCTCGATATCCATTACGGCTTTAAGCATTGTGCTAATTGTTGCCTCCTCATTAATTGCCTCATCAATCCTTGCCTTTATGCTGGGTCCCAATGCGCCTGGAGCCCCAAGCGACTGCTTACTCTTCACTGAATTGAGCGGGTCTAGCCCGGAGAAGTTGTTTGACCTTATTTTCTCAGCCATGGCCCTATACACTGTCCTAAAGGGGATTGAGGAATCAATGGATTCACGCTCAGCGGTCTCGGCCGCCGTTATGGGGAACATGGAGAGGTCCCTGGATGTGTTCGCCTCATTCACTTGAATATTAATGATCAGGTCTGTTAGCATTGATATCCCCTCCATCGCTATCCTCATTATTGACCATACGTGCCTAGTGGCCTCCTGGAGATCAAGCTCGTACCCAGCCTCAAGCGGCCTGATTATGGCGTACATGGCCATTAAGTGGCCCACGGCTTCCCCAATGCGTGCCCTCATTACCTCAACAGTTGCTGGATTCCTCTTGTGAGGCATTATGCTGCTCGTGGCCAAGTGCTTCGTCTCAATATTTATGTAAGAGAGCTGCGGCATTAGCCACATCTGAATATTATTGAGGAAGCGACTAAGCTCCACTAGGTAAGTGACGACATTGGCGGCGGCGGACAACATGTAATACCGGGAGCCGGTCGCGTATATCGTGTTCTCCGCGATGTCGAGGAACCCTAATTCACCGGCTTCCCTCGCCCTATCCAGGTTAATGATGGTGCCGGCAAGAGGCCCCGCGCCTAGGGGTGACTTATTCACTATGCAATAATTGCTCAGCCATAAGCCCAGGAAGTCCCTGCTCAAGTCATCCAGGTACAGAAGGTAATGACCCAGAGTAGTCGCTTGAGCGGGTTGCTTATGCGTTGATCCAGGCATCAAGTCCTCTGCATGCCTCGCAGCTGAATCAAGGAGCGCCTTCCTGAATCGGGCAACATTGATCCCCAACAGTAACATTAACTTCCTTAACCTCAGCCTTATCGCGGCAGCGACGTGATCATTCCTAGACCTACCGAGGCCAACCCAACCCCCCACTGGCCCCAGCTTCTCTATTAGCCGTGCCTCCACGTACTCATGCACATCCTCATAATTCCCAGGTACCCCAGGCTCATTAATTATCTCCCTAAGTGCTTGCCGTATCCTAGATGCATCCATTGGGGGAATAACGCCGATTCTCTCCAACTCATTTACGTGAACGATCATGGCCACTATGGTTTCCCTGAATATCTCCGCATCATCTGCGTATGATGAGGTGTACCTCATTATGTCTGGACTGGTTGATCCGAGAAGCTCCTCACGATACATCATTACCCCACCTAGCTCTATGGGCGGTGAGCGAGTGAAGCGTGAGCATCTCTATGAATCCCCTCGCCTCATCATTGCTTGGGTACCATCCAGTCGCGTAATCCGCAACTTCCTTGCTGTAGCCGGAGTATGGACTCATGCGGCCCAGTATCGTTAATCCGCCCTGTATGCTTAACTTAACGGAGCCAGTTACCCACTTATTCATTGATTTAGCGAGCGCCTCAAGCTCCATGCGCAGCGGTTCATGCCATAACCCCCTATACGCTAGGTCAGTCCACTCCTCATCGACGAGCCTCTTGAAGCGGAGCTCCATGGGGGTATACACTAGCTTCTCGAGGTCCCTATGGGCGCGTATTAGTGTTAGCGCCGCCGGCGCCTCATACACCTCCCGCGACTTGAAGCCCACGACCCTATTCTCCACGTGATCCACGCGCCCAAAGCCATGCATGCCCACTACCTTGTTAAGTGATGAAATTAGCGAGGCGAGATCCATCCTCTCCCCATTAATTGACACGGGCACTCCCTCCTTGAACTCAATCACCAGCCTAATGCCTTCCCTCACCTTAGCTGGATTAACCGTCCACTTAAATGCGTCTTCAGGGGGCTCCGCCCAAGCATCATCGATTTCATGGCCCTCTATGCTTCTCGTCCATAAATTATCATCTATGCTGAACCTACTATGTATATTGGGCACCGGTATTCCATGCCTAGCGGCATACTCCAACTCGCTTGCCCTATCCATTCCCCAAATCTTGGCCGGCGCAATTATGTTGAGTTCCGGGGATAATGCCTTAATGGCCTCCTCAAACCTGATTTGATCGTTTCCCTTGGATGTAGCTCCATGTGCGACGGCATCGGCCCCCTCCCTCTTGGCTACATCAACCACCTTCTCGGCTATTAGTGGACGAGCCAAGGCGGTGCCGAGGGGGTACTCGCCCTCATATAATGCATTCATCATTATCGCGGACGCCACTGGTCCCTCCGCGAATTCCCTCTTTGCATCTATGGTGTAGTGCTTAAGGACGCCGAGCTTCTCCGCGCGTGAGGCTGTCTCGGCGAAGTCATCCTCCTGCCCAACATCTACCGTCACTGTTATTACTTCCGCATTGAACTTATTCTTGAGCCAATGGATGGCGATCGTCGTGTCGAGGCCGCCCGAGTAGGCTAGGATTATTTTGGATGGGTTTTTACCGGTTTTCAACGTCGTTCCAGATTATCCATGGATTGATGAGGCAACTATAGTTAATAAATATTTCGGAAAACAAGGCAATTATACTGGATACAGCGGCGCCGCGTCCAGTGCCTCGGTCTCGTTGAAGCCCAGCGCTATGTTCATGTCCTGAATCGCCTGGCCGCTGGCGCCCTTTAGCAAGTTATCTATGGCCGAGAAAATGATTAACCTATTCATTCTATTATCTATTTCAAACCCCACATCAGCCACATTGCTCCCAATCACGTACTTCACGTCGGGGTAACGCTGATACCCAGCCCTATCCTTAACTATCCTAATGAATGGCTCATTCCCATACATCGACCTATACGCGCCCCAAAGAAGGGGCTCCGAGACATCCCTGCTGAGCCAGGCATGGGAAGTGGCTAGTATTCCCCTCACTAAGTCAACCGCATGAGGAGTAAAGGCAACCCTCACCGCCTCGCCGCTCACCAACCCTAATTCCTGCTCTATCTCAGCTATATGCCTGTGATGAGCCACCTCATATGGCCTCACCACGTATGTCCTGAAGGGATGCATATCCAAGCGAGAAACCTGGGACCCAGCCCCAGAGCTCGATATCTTCACATCGATCACTATCCTCCCCAAATCAATCAAGTGAAGCTTCGCCGGCGGAGCCAGCGACAGTATAGAGGCGGTGGCCATGCATCCCGGAACAGCTATTAACTTGGCTCCCCTTAATTCACCTCTATGCAGCTCCGGCAATCCATAGATGGCCTTCCCCAGTAAGTCTGGGTACGGGTGTCCCTCCCTCCATCCATACCACTCAATATAGGACTCGGGTCTCCTTAGGCGGAAATCAGCCGATAAATCAATAATGGTTAACCCAGCCTCCAATAGCTTGGGAACCCACTTAATGCTCTCGCCGTGGGGCAGAGCTAGAAATGCGACGTCGGGATCATGCTTAAGCACGGCCTCAATGCTTGACTCAGTGAAGGAAATGCCGAGCCTACCCCTTAAATTAGGATGAACCCTAAACACGTACTCCCCCACGTACTCCCTCGATGTGGTGCACGATATGTCAATGCCTTCATGCTTCACCAATAACCTAAGCAACTCGCCTCCAGTAACGCCGCTCGCGCCAATTACGCAAGCCCTCCTACTCATGTAACCACCTAGCTAATGCCTCCGATAATGGCTTAACCACGTCCGCGCTTACCTCAATTGATGCATTGATGCCCATCACGGTCGACGCCCCATCGTTGACCCCAATGAAGACCTCGCAGAAAACACAGCTAGCCTTCTCCGCGGCAAGCATCGCCAACTCCTCCGAGTTAATGCAATTAAAGCACTTGTCGCCGATCACCACGGCCTTAATCACGTTCCTCGGCTCCATCATCACCACGTTCACCCGCGCAAATGGGTTCTCCATATATATCCTGTGCTCAGCCACGGATTTGCCCCCCTCCCAACCCGTGACCGCTCCATCCAGGCCCAGCGCGGGATTCAATGTGCCCAAGTATTGGAGACCCCTCTCCCTAATTATGGTGGCCACGGGCTCCGGCGTGAATGCCACGACTGATTTTGGAGCCTTATCTCCGAGCTCCCTATACAGGAGGAGCCTATTCATGGTTAATTCATATGACTTAGGCGGATTAGCTGACTTCCCGAATAATGCTGAAACCGCGTATGCCCTAATCGCGTCGCTAGTCAGTATCGCGGCCGCATAATTGTTTTGCTCCAACTCTGCATTGCTCAATAGGAGTGGGGACGCCGTGACTTCATTTTTCCTTAACTCATTTATTAATAGATGCTCAAGCGGGCCCAGCTTATCAATTACTAGGTATAGATCCGCCCCCGAGTTTCCGGTCATTGTCGTTCCATCAATATATCCCCACCACATGTAAATAGAGGTAGTTAATTAATATTGCTGAAATAATGATCACCATGGGTTCTACATTATTTATTTACGTTTATCGCCCATTCACTTACTTCGAACTGGAAATATTTATATTGGACCCATGCTAATGGAGAAGCGATCCGCATGGAACGATATCAATGATATACGACGTGGCCAGGCAGGAGGAGAAGCTAATAATGCGTGAATTCTCGAGGCGCGGCATCCCCATAAATCCAATGAATATGAATAACATGGAGATGCATCTCCTTGGTTCATGGAGTCAATTTGGGCTGACGCTCATGAGGGCCATGAGCCACATGAAGGCAATACTCATCGCTAGGATACTGAACATAAACGGGGTTCCCACAATTAATGACGGGGAAGCCATGGAGCTCGCTTGGAACAAAGCATTAACCCTAGCTATGTTGGGCAGGGCCGGATTACCCGTGACGCCGAGCACCATAATCATGGATGGAGAACCCAATGAGGCGAGTTACCCAGCCATATTGAAGCCCATTCAAGGATCGTGGGGAAGAATGACAAGCATGATTAGGAACAGGGAAGAATTAATGCTGGTGCTCAAGCATAGGTCAGCCATGGATCCCCACGCTCGTCCAGCCCTGCTTCAACCACTCATTGGGGATGGAACTGATTACAGGGTATTCGTGATTGGGGGCGAGGCGGTCGCCGGCATGAGGAGGAGGCCGCCCAATGGGGATTGGAGAAGCAATGTTGCTAGGGGAGGCAGGGCCGAGGCCGTGAGGATTGATCCAATCATGGGGGAACTAGCCGCTAAGGCGGTGGAGCTGCTCGGCTTGGAGTATGCTGGAGTGGATTTCCTGGCGAGCGATGAGTTGCTGATTAATGAGGTTAATGCGGTTCCGGAGTTCAGGGGATTAATGCATGCCACTGGGGTCGATATACCTGGATTACTGGTTAATCACGTAATTAACGCGGTGAAGAGGTGAGTCCATTGAGCGATGATCAATACCTTGAGGACTCACTCATGGCTAAGTACTACGTTAAGAAGCCCATAAGCATTAGCCGCGGATTCATGCAGTACGTGTGGGACTCATCTGGGAATAAGTACCTTGATGCCCATACTGGGTTCGGGGTCGCCTTCCTGGGCCACCGTAATCCAAGCATAGTTAATGCGGTGATGAATCAATTAAGCAAGGTAATAACGGTTCCATTAACCATGTACAGCGAGGCAAGGCTGGAGTTCCTAACCAAGTTCAGTAGAATTATTCCAGGCTTCGGCAAGGTTTTTCTACAAAACAGTGGGGCGGAGGCTGTTGAGGTGGCGTTAAAGGCGGCCAGGAAAATAACGGGCAAGTCCGCTTTTCTCTCGTTTAATGGGTCTTTCCACGGGAGAACCCTTGGCGCCCTCTCTGTGACGGGTAATGAGAGATATAGGAAGGCATTTGAGCCTCTACCCTATAGCGTGAGATTCGCTCCCCTCAACGCGATTAATCAAGTGGATAAGTTAATCACGGAGGACTTGGCGGCAGTGATAGTGGAACCCATACAGGGCGAGGGGGGAATTAATCCAGCTAAGCCGGAATTCATGAGGGCCCTACGGCAAGTGACGAGCGAGAAGGGGGTTCTCCTAATAATGGATGAGATACAGACGGGCTTCGGGAGAACTGGGTGGACTTGGACCTTTCAGGGACTTGGAGTTGAACCGGATATATTCACTGCGGGCAAATCAATAGCGGGGGGATTACCCATAGGCGTCGCGGTTGTTAAGTCGGGGTTCGGCGATGTCTTTGAGCCGGGCGAGCATGGAAGCACGTTCGCCGGCAATCCATTAGTAATGGCTGCCGCCGCCGCTGGGGTAAATGTATTGATTGAGGAGGATGTGCCTCAGAAAGCCGCTGAAGCTGGGAAGAAGCTGTTGAGGAGGCTGGAGGAAATCAAGACCAGAGCAATACTTAGAATAAAGGGAATGGGATTAATGCTTGGAATAGAGCTTCGCGGTAGGGGGGATCCCCACGTGAATGAATTAATGAGGCTTGGGGTGCTCGCGAGCACAGTGGGCGGGGGATCCACTATTCGGCTTCTCCCTCCATTCTGCATAAATGAGGAGGACATAGATCACTTGGGCAACGCGCTGGAGGCGACGCTCACTAAGGAAAATGCCTAACCTATCGATATTAATACCATCTTTCAAGCATAACGTGCAAGGATACTTCTTTGATAAAATGAACGACAAACCTCGCCCTTCAGGGCGGGGAGGAGGTCGCATCGCCCTGGGCGATCAGGAGAGTAATTCCTCCACGGTCCTCCTATAAACCTTGATGGAATTCAAGTAATCGCTTATGTGAACATACTCCTCGCCTGAGTGAGAGAAGGAGCCGTCGCCGGGCCCGTAGGCAACCATATTGCTCGTGAGCGATATTAATTCATTCATGTCGCTCGTGCCCCACTTCCTTGCCAGTATGGGCCTCCTCTTAAGCACCGATATAATGGATCTAGCGACTGCGCGGGAAGCTGGATTAGCCACATTAACCTCAACTGGTTCAGTGCATTTACTCATTGAAATGGAGACTCCGCTCCCTAATCCTAGTTTACTCAATGCCTGGCTTAATTCGCTGCAGGACTTGCCGGGCGGTATCCTCACATCTATAACTAGCTCGCACTTACTGGGAATAGCGTTGCCCGCGTCCCCGCAATTAATCATGGTGGGCGTCGCCAAGTAATCCTCGTACCTAGCGCCAACTCCAAGGGTCTCGGATAAGCTCCTGTACGCATCCATGGCTATCAGTATAGCATTGGAATCAAAGTCCGGATTAGAGGCATGGCCGCCCCGCGTCCTCACCTCTACGCGTAATCGAGTGCTGCCCCTATACTTAGTTACTATCCTATCGATGCCCGTGGGTTCACCTATTATTATGAATGATGGAGGAGGCAATGATTTATCATTAATTAGGAAGAGCGTGCCCCCACTATCGCCCTCCTCCTGCACCACCGCCGTTAATATCAGCGTGCCCCTAGCTATGTTGCTCTCCAGGAAGGCGAATGCCATCGCCATTAGGGGAGCCTTATCATCGCTTGCGCCTCTCCCCATTAATTTATCCCCCCTAATTGTTACCTCCATGAAGCCAGGCACAGTATCCATATGAGCGTGAAGCCAGAGAACAGGTGAGCCGCTGCCTCGTGTCGCTATCACGTTGCCGGCCCCATCCATGTACGGGGATGCACCCATGCTGGACAATAGGTCGAGCAGGTACTTCCCCATCTCATTCTCGTGGCCCGTGGGCGAGTATATCTCGAGGGCCTCCCTCAATGCCTTGATTTTCCCATCATCATTAATCATTCTCCCCTCCTCGCATTCAGCATTAATAGCTCCACTATTTTCCTCGCCACATTAATGCCCGTGACCCGCATGACGTTCTTGAATTCCGGCACAACATTGACCTCCAGCACCTTATAACCGTTCCCTGACTCCACTATATCCACGCCGGCGTATACTGCATCAATGGCATTAGTTGAGCGGATGCTTAATTCCTCCAGTTCAGGATCCAACCTAGCCGCTTCGGCCCTGCCTCCCCTAGCCGTGTTGGTGCGCCAATCATTGCCCGGCGAGTACCTATATATGGCTGCCACCGCCTCGCCTCCAACCACCGTGACTCTTATGTCTCTTCCCGGCTTCTCTATGAATTCCTGGAGAATAAATGCGCCCCCCTCCTCGGCTCTATGCCTAATTAATAGGCTTAGGTCCCGGGGATCCTTGGCTAGGCCAACCATTCTGCCCCATGACCCCTGGACAGGCTTAATGATGAGGGGATAACTTAATTCCAATTCCCTAGAGGCAATGCCTGGGTGCGCAATTATTGAGCGAGGTATGGGCACATTAAGCCTAGATAGCGCGGCCATGGTTGCCGCCTTATTGTTACCCATGATTATGGAGCGAAGCGAGTTAATGGAGCGATTACCTACGGCCTCATTTAATTGAGCCACCAGCTGCGTTTTATGTTGGCTAATTGTCCTGGGGAAAGCCAGGCCCCGTTGGGCGCTGCCCGGGAACATGAATAAGTAATTATCTATATTGATCAGCTTGTACGATGCGTTGATGTAATTTAATTCCCTAATCAGTAGTTTCTCGTCTTGCCGAATAATGTCATGAAAGAAAAGTATTGTTTCAATGAGAATCACCTACTCGCCCCAATCCTCCTCCTCGACATTTATCAGCTTTAATTGTATTGAATTATTTTGTATCACTACTTGATACTTCTGTCCACAGGATGGACAGGAGGTTAATTCGCCATCCAATGCATCGTCAGGAATGGGCACGTCCCCACCACATACCTGGCACGCAATGTTGGTCGGCATCTCTATATATTCCCGCCGTTATTATTTAAATATTGCGTAGCAATTGCCAATGATATATATGGGCATCCATTATATATGGTCAATAAATATGCGTGCCTGCGCCGCTTATAGCCGAGGATATCGGCGACTCCCTGAGTCCACTAGATATTATGACCCTAACGCCGCCGCTGCCGAGCTGCATAGCCATGCGGAGCTTCCTCCTCATTCCGCCGCTTACCTCCCCAATAGAGAGGAGAGAGTCATTCCCTGGATCAACTCTGGGAAGCGGGGAACCATTAATTAACACTCCATCCACATCAGTTAAAATAATTGAGTAATCGGGCCTCATCCGTGATGAGATCGCCTCAAGCACTTGATCGCTATCCACATTCAATGGATCCCCCGTGTCGCCATCCATGGCTATCGGAGCAATCAGGGGAACAATGCCGCCGCCCATCAATGATTTCAATAAATCCGCGTTTATCGACGATATTTTGCCTGTGTAGCCGCCATCAATGACCCGCTGCCGCCCCCTCTCATCCACCATAATCAACTTATCCTTCCTCCTAGCCAGAAGTAAAGCGCCATCAATCCCACTTAACCCCATTGCATTAACCCCGACTCGCTGAAGCTTGGAGGCGAGCTCCTTATTTATCCTCATCATGGCCATCACGTAAACCCCAAGAGTCTCCAGATCAGTGTAGCGGCTCACCACGCCGCTGGGGCTAGTGATGAATCGCGGAGTTAACCCCATCCTATTCATTAATTCATTGACTAGGAAGCCACCGCCATGAATCAGGATCAATGAGTGGCCGGCCCTAATTAATTCAGGTAACTCCTTAACCACGGCATCCATGTCTCTACGTATCACGGAGCCCCCTATTTTCACCACTATAAACATTGCACGCCTATATTTATCCCACCATAAAAAATATTGCGTCTCTAAAGAGACAGAAACATAACTGACCTCCTCCCCGCCTTTAGGGCGAGGGTTCCCCGAGGTCTAGAGGGTTACGCCCCTTTAATGGGCGCTACTCGATTATGATCCACGATAAACGACAAAGGCCTCTTTATTGCTGAGATCACTATGCCGGTAGCCTTCTTCAAGATATTTAAAGCACCATTCAAGTCACTGTGCAGTTTATGACCTTTAGGGCAATTAACTACGCCTCTCGGCCCCCTCTCGACTTGAACGCCATGATAAGCACAGATACGTGAGGTATTATACTCAATGACCTCAAACACCCTCATACCGTATTCTTGGGCCTTCAACTCAATGATATTCATCAACTCACGATAAGACCACATGTTCACCGTGAACTTATTACCCTTTCTCTTGGGCGATGTTGAAGGGATACCCCAAGTAGATGGTTGAGACGCCTCGCTCATGTAACTCCCTCATTAGGTGGGAGGCGAAGTTCCTATATAGGTGAAGAAGCCTCCTGGCTAATTTCCTGTGCAACCTCCTCCCCTCCCTATTAAGCTCATGATACGCCTCATACTCCTCTAGGTTCTTCATCTTGTCTGACAAGGATTGTGCCTCAGCTATCTTGTTTTGTAGGTAGAAGTAGTCCTCCTTAGTTCTAACCCCCTTATAAAGAAGCCAAGAACCATCATCGATCACCACGCTCGCCAAGACATTGATGCCTAGATCTAAGTTAAATCACCAAAGGGGGGCAAAATGGCTTCAATGAATGCTCTTTCTTTCGCCGCGAAGGATATGCTTGCTCCTCCTTCCCGTTTTGGTTTCCTCAACGCCCACCTCCACGGGGATTGAGGCATACCAAGCATTTCCAACCTCATCATAGTATATCTCCAGCCTACCTTGCTTGCCGTGCCACCTTAATCTACCCGTAAAATTGATTTCTAGGCCGAAGTCCTTGAGAATGATGTGATTCTGTTCATCCACGACATACCTATCTTGTCTCACGACTAGGAGGAGTTTCCTCCCTCCAGTCTCCCCATCCTTCCAATAACTTGGCGGCGAAACGCGGTTCATGTGGGGTGGTAGTTTGTTTTCCTTCCTCAACCTCAATAGGGAGAAGAATGAGTTCCATGCCTCATTATTCTTCTGCATGACTGCTTGCGCGTTAACCCCTAGTTCTTCCTTATACTTCTCGTAGCATTTGCCCCAAGTCCCCTCGAAGTCCACTTTTTCACCGCGGAAGAATTGCTGCCTCCTCTCATAATTAACCTCGTTAAACAACTTGGCCGAGGTGTCGGCTAGCCTCCTCAGCTTCCTTTCTTGGAAGCCATTTGGTAGGAGGCGAACCACGTTAGTAGTCCTTCTATTCTTGAATTCGATTTCTTTGATGTCCTCTCCCGGTATTGCGGGGGAAGTCGGCCCCCGCCCCCCACTCTCTAAAAATTGACCGGGGGAAGACATCCTAAAGAGGGATAGTAAGAGGCTTTTAAACCTTACCCCGCCCCTAAAGGGGCGAGGTTTGTTGTTCGTTTTATAACCACAACTAGAAGCGCAAGAAGATGAAATAAACATTTTTACCTATCTTTGTTTATAATTATTTTGTTTCTTCTTCCTCTTTCCTCTCCGTCTCCAACTTAAGCCTTGGTCTCAGGCTTGGCCCCTCGTACTTGGCCACGGATATTTCCTCAAGCGATATTCCCTTGGTCTCCGGAGTGAAGAATATGGTGAATACGAAGGCTGCCGCAGTTATTGCCGCAAGGAACTCGAAGAACGTTAATTTCCCTAGGGTTAATGCTATGTATGGGAACTCGAATGCGCTGAAGAATGACACTAGCCTAGTTATTGCCGTGGCGCCGCCCATTGAGGTGGATCTAAGCTTCGTGGGGAATAATTCTATGGCGTAGAGACCCATGGTGTTCCCGGGACCCAGGTTCCCCATGCCGTACCAAAGTATTAATCCTATTGTTCCTATAACCATGGCCACTAAGCCGCCTATTAAGGCGCCAAGCGCCACGAGAACCATTCCCAGCGTGGCGAAGCCGAAGCCGAGCAATTGCAGGAGGCGGCGGCCCCACCTATCATTTAGGAATGCGGCGCCCATTGCGCCCAATGCGCCCGGTATATATAGCAGGGCCGACATTAATATGGAGGAGGCGCCCGTGAAGCCGAGCATTGATATTATAGATGGAGCGTAAAGGCCGAATCCATAGGATCCAATATCATAGAGGATCCACTGCACCCAAACCACCGCCGTTCTCTTGAGGTACTCGCCCCTGAATAGCTCCAGGAAGGATCCGGGCCTCACGTGTGATAATTTCCTGTTCTCGGTATCCACAAGCTTATCTATATCCTCCTCACGCATGCCAGTGGCGTGTGATAAATTCTTGGCCTCTGCTATGGCCTCCTCATTAGGCTTCACCGCGACTCTCCAGCGGCTTGATTCCGGCATGCGGCTCCTCATCACTATCGTGATTAAGGCAATGACTGCGCCTATTCCTAATGCCCACCTCCAGCCATATATCGGGTCAATCAAGTAGAAGATGTAGCCAAGCATGAATGCTATGAATGCGCCCACGCTCCAGAACGTGTAGACCCAGCCGTATCCCATGCCCCTCTTTCCAGTGGGATACATCTCCGTGGCGTAGACGGGGCTCAGTGCGTAGTCGGCGCCAACTCCCCACCCAACGAAGAACCTGTAAATAATCATTTGAATTATGTTGGTGGATACAGCGCTGAGGGCGGCGAATACCACGAAGAAGATCAAGTCAAACGTGTATAGGTACCTCCTGCCCAATCTGTCAGAGAAGTGCCCGAAGATCAATGCCCCGAACATTGCGCCAAGCAACGCTGCTCCAGTAACGAAGGCCAACTCAAAGCTATTGTACTGGAAGAACTTGAACTTTATTAGCGAGAATGTGAAGACGCTTATTACGCTGAGGTCATAACCATCTAGCAGGTACCCAAGCGCGGAAACCACGGTATACGTGGCTCTACTGGGGTAGTGAGTCTGATTACTCATACGGTTCACGGGGAAAATAGGGGAAAATACATGCTTATAAGTATTGTCTTTTTACCATACAAACATTATATATATCTATATAAGGCCTAAAAAATAGGTATTTTCATGATTCATTATTTGACAAGGCCCAAGGAGTCTCCCGGGCCCAACCCATGGCTCTCGCCACGGCCGCCTTCCAGGCCCCATATAATTGCTCCCTCTCAGTGAGCGGCATTCTTGGAATGAACACGGCCTCGGGCCTCCATAGCCCAGCCACATCGCTTAAGTCCCTCCATAGCCCAGCCGCTAATCCAGCGAGGTACGCGGCGCCAAGCGAAGTCGTCTCCGTGTTGATGGGCCTCACCACTCTTAGGCCAGTTATATCGGCTTGGAACTGCATCAATAAGTTATTCCTGGAGGCACCCCCATCAACCCTTAATTCATCCCCATTAATTCCAGCCACGGATCTAAATGACTCAAGAACATCCCTCGCCATGTACGCCACGGCCTCCAGCGCGGCCCTAGCCAAGTACCTCGCGTCGCTGCTCCTCGTTAATCCAATTATGGTTCCCCTCGCGTATTGATCCCAGTATGGCGCCCCTAAACCGCTTAGCGCCGGCACGAAGTAGACTCCCCCATTCCCGCTCACCTGCCCCGCTAACTCCTCCACTTCACGGATCGACTTAGCGATGCCTGCATCAATAACCCAACGAATCGCTGCTCCCCCGATCAATATGCTTCCCTCCAATGCATACAAGGCTGATCCCCGCTGAGTGGAGTAGAAGATCGTGGATAGTAATCCATTCTTAGGCTCCATGATGTCCTCCCCAGTATTCATTAAAATGAATGTGCCGGTTCCATATGTTGCCTTAATGCTTCCCCGCCTAAATCCAGCTTGCCCAAATAAAGCGGCTTGTTGATCGCCCACCATCCCTGTGACAGGCACCTCGGCTCCAATTAACTTAGTCACATCGGGCCCCGTGTATCCAAACAAGTAATGACTGCTGGGCAAGGGGAGAGGCAGTGAATCCGAATAAATTGATCCCATGACCTCGAGCAGCTCGGGATCCCAATCAAGCAGGCGTATATTGAACAACATAGTCCTGGAGGCATTGCTGTAATCCGTGACGTGCGCGCCGCCCCTCGCATTAATTAATTCCCTGCCGCCCCTCGTCAAGTTCCACGTTATCCATGAATCGATTGTCCCAAACAATGCCTCGCCCCTCCGCGCCTTATCACGTAGCCCAGGCACGTTGCTCAGCAGCCACTGTATCTTTGGTCCACTAAAGTATGAGTCCGGCACTAGCCCCGTCTTACTGATTATATCATTGCGAGGCAGCGACTCAACTAGGCTAGTCGTGCGCTTATCCTGCCAAACTATCGCGTTGTGAAGCGGTAATCCTGTTATGGGGCTCCAGGCCACTATTGTTTCCCTTTGATTCGTGACGCCTATCGCGGCTAATTGCTTGGGATCTATTCCGCTGTTCGTAATTGCTTCCTTGATCGTTATCTTAACGTTGCTCCAGATCTCCAGGGGATCATGCTCAACCCATGAAGGCCGCGGATATATTTGGGAATGCTCCCTACTGCTCCACCCAATCATGTTCCCCCCAGAATCTATTATGCTGGCCCTTGTACTGCTTGTTCCCTGGTCAATCACTAATACGTGGCTCCCCACGCCCATAGGCGTGGAATCCCTGAATTATAAATCTGGAGCCTTAAGGACTATGATCGGCGAGATTCCTTGAACTAAGTAACTAACTTATGTATTCAAGGCCGATCCTTCCAAGTGAAGATAATGTTTCTATTCCTTGATGGCATTCTAATATTGATTAAATCCAGGGACTGAATCTTCTTTATGTCAATAGAAATGTTCTCGTATTTACTTTATATCCCTATATGGTCTCCCACGCGGGACTGTGCACAGAAGGGTGGAAACGATAAGGATGTGATAAAACGAACGGCAAACCTCGCCCCTTCTAGGGCGGGGAGGAGGTCAATTAGCTTGTTTTTAGGAATATAGATGCAACGAGTGCCAGCAGCATCATGGTTGATACTATCGTTATGGAAATGAATTGATGCGTGGGAAACATTGAGCCGAGGAGCGACGGTATGAACGTGACGCCTAGGTTAGTGGCTACGCTGTACATTGATGTGGCGAGGCCGGCCCTGGCCGGGTCCTTAACGTAGCTTGTAACTGATGCGAGCGCCATTGACCAGAACGCGTTGCCGACGAAGCCGAATATGAAGAATAGAATTGAGAGGAGCAGCACTTGGGCCGTGTATGCCAGGTAGTAGCTAAGCAATGCGGCTGATGCGAGGGAGAGGAGGCTAGTCAGCACTAGGCCTAGTCTCACCTTATTTATGTACTCAAAGAGCGTCGGCAGAATTATTGCGCCCAGGGCTGAGCCGAGGAACGTCAAGCCCCCGAACTCGCCGCCATACGTTAACGCATTGCTTATGGGTAAGCCATTATGGGCAAGCATCGTGCTTGCTATTGAGCTGAACATGACTGATAAGGAGGCCACCGTGAATCCAATGTACCAATTCTTCAGCATACCCACCTGGAACACGCCTCTTAATGATCTGCTGTACTTGGCCGGGTAATTCCTTGAACCCATGATCATCCATGCAAGGGCAATTATGGATAATGCGCCGGAGACGTATAGAGAGCCGCGTAGTCCCCAGGCCAGGAACATGTGGGGACCCAGGAGGGAGCCCATAGCCATCCCGAGGAAGAGGATGCCAACGCTTGCCCCCACTATTGTGTGGCTCCGCTCGCTGTAGACCGCCTGGGCCACGGCCCCTATTGGGGCTAGGGATAATGGATAAGCCGCTGCCGCCACTGTTTGTAGCAGTAGGAACGAGGAGTAATCGCCGGCAAAGGCCCTACCCATTAATCCAATCATTGAGAGTGCGGCTGATGTGATTAGGACTCGCCGTATTGTTAGCCTAGCCGATAACCAGCCCGCCAATATGCCTAGAATAACCATCGTTAAGCCGTACTCGGAGATCATGAATATGACGGCGCCTATGCTTATGTTGAATATGGATGATAGTGCTGGGACAAGGGGGGCCAGGAGGAACCATCCAAACCCTATTGTGAACAGGAGGAACCAGAGGGGCAATAATTGGGTTATCCTCATCGAAGCAATGCCCAGGCATTTAGTTTTAAGTTATTGCGCGATGCCCAATATTTAATACATAAATACTGGTCACCAGAGCATTGTGAAATGAGAAGCGAAGCAAGTAATCTAGATGCCGTAATCATAGGGGGTGGAATCAATGGATTATTCACTGCACTGGATTTATCGCTGCGCGGATTCAGCGTCGCACTACTGGAGCGAGGGGCAATTGGGGGCGGCACCAGCGATAGAATGCATGGCCTCCTACACAGTGGGGCTAGGTACGCTGTCTCCGATCCCAAGGCGGCCATGGAGTGCATAAGGGAGAATGAGACCCTCAGCAAAATAGCGCCTAGCCACGTCATAAATACCGGGGGGCTCTTCGTTGCGATAAGCGAGGAGGACCTTAATTATGTGGATGAATTCACTAGGGCCCTCAGGGCGACCGGCATTAATTATAGGGAGGAGAACGTGGGCGAGGTGCTGAGGGAGGAGCCCTTCCTATCCCCCCAAGCCAAGCTAGTGATAAGCGTTCCCGATAAGGTGGTTAAGGCTAGGGAACTCATGAGTGGCGTGGCCATGGCTGCCCATGATGAGGGCGCATTGATAATTCAGGACGCGGAGGTAATCGGCATCAACGTGGTCGGCGACGCCGTGACTGAACTAGTTGTGAGGGATAACGTGCGCGGGGAAACCAAGAGGATTGGGGCTAGGATCGTGATTAATGCCGCGGGTCCATGGGCTTCCCGCATTGCATCTATGGCCGGCATAAGCGTCGACGTGATGGCAACCATGGGCGTCATGGTCGTGTACGAGAGGCTCCTCAATCATAGAGTAATAAATAGGTTGAGGCCCCCCAGCGATGGGGATATAGTTCTACCATATGGCGCCCGTTCAATAGCTGGAACAACGGCGCTCATAGTGGAGGACCCCGATAATGTTGAGATAAGCGATGAGGATGTGGGCCTAATAACTAGGGAGGCGGCGGCCATGATTCCGGCCATCGCGAGAACCAAGGTTCTTAGATCATATGCGGCGGTGAGGCCATTAATCAAGATGAAGGGCGTCGATGCACGGGAAGCAACGAGGGACTTCGCCGTGGTGAGGCATGAGAGCCCCAGCAACATGGTGTCCATAATAGGCGGGAAATTCACGACGGGTAGATTAGTGGGGGAAATGGTGGGCGACGTGGTTGCCGGCATGCTTGGGTCAAGCAAGCCATCAAGAACCAAGGAGTATAAGTTACCCAGCGATCCCTACGCTTATGCCGAGAAGGCATCCCCCTTCATTAGGTCAACGATTAGGGCCTTGGCCAATAGCCTCGATGACGAGTACGGAAGAATAGCGGCATACGCATCCATACTGAGCGAGTACTCGCGCGAGGGGCGGGCCCGATTAGGGTGGTGATGCGCATGCCAAGCACATTGAGGTACAGCGGCTCATTTAACGTGAGCAAGCCGATAAATGAGGTCAGGAAATTCCTCGTCGACCTGGAGCGGGTTGCTCCATGTATACCAAACGTGGTTTCCTACTCGGTGGAGGGCGGGAAGGCAAAGGTAGTGTTCAGGGTTGAGTTGGGGGATGAGGTGCCCATAGCCGAGCTTAGGCGAGTCACAGCTAACACGGAGATACAGGTAATGCCGCTCGAGTCAAGCATTAGGTACTTGATAAAGGGGAGGGCGGTTGGAAGCAACTTGGGAATAACCCTTGACCTATCCGTGAGGCAGGCGGGGGACTCATCGATAATTGATTGGGCGGCTGAGGCCGAGTTGGGGCGATTATTCTCAATGATGGCTCGATTCGTGGACATGGATTCCATGATTAAGAGAATAGCGCAGGACACCATTAACGGCATAGTTAAGTGCGTGGATGGAAAAACTTAATCCTTGATCAATTATGAAGATAATCCCAATCATCATTATGATAATGATGGCGGCGATCACCTCAATTGCCGCCGCTCAATCCAATTGCTTCATCTCCATTAATGACAATCAATTAAGCCTATTGATCGGGCCAAGCAATGCGAGTTACCTTCTTAGGTTAATCAACTCAGCCAATTCATCGATATACGTGGAGGCCTATGAGTTCACTTATTGGCCCCTCGCCAATGAATTGATCAATGCATCGAGGCGCGGCGTTGAAGTAATGATAGTCCTCTCGGGGAACGTGTATGGCGGCGTGCCGAGCAGTGAGGACGCCATAATTAATGAGCTTAATTCATCGGGGGCCAGGGTTCGCTTCATGTATGGCTATGATTTCACGCACTCAAAGGTCTTCATAATAGATAATGAGACGGCGGTGCTGGGCAGCATTAATCCCACTTACTACGGCTTAACGAGGGACCTCGGGATTGATGTGGTGATACATAACTCCACGGTTGCTCATGAGCTCGCCAACATTATAATCGAGGATTATGAGGGGAAACCGATCGTCCTTGATTACCCCGGCATAATTGTGTCCCCAATAAACTCCGCGCAATGCCTTGGGGAACTCCTCGACATGCCCGGCCCGCTGTACATGGCAATGGAGGAATTATATCCATCCTCCGGCGAATTCGGCGCCGTGCTCACCCATGGTCATCGCTACGTTGTCCTCAATGATTATGGGGAGAACCAGGCGGCATCAATGGAGTTAGGCGCGCGTTTACTGGGCGGCTTAACGGCTAAGGCAATAGCGATAAATGGGTACGTATATATAGGATCAATCAATCTGGACTCCACGTCGCTGAGCGGCAATAGGGAGATCGGCATCATAATTCATAATCCCGCCTTGGCGAGGAGGGTTGCCCTAATCATTGCGGCATGGTATGAGGATGCGAGTGCTCCACGGCGCCCCAATTACTTACTGCTCGCCGCCATCCTAGTTATAATTATTGCCCTAGCTGCGTGGGGACTCATGCGGAAACGGAAAGATTAAAAGCTCACTTTCCTGTGTCTCTGCATGATTGAGTTAATCTTGTTGGGGTTGATTTATCCCCTCATGATACTTGTGGCTGCGTATTTCCTCTATGGGGGGAAATTATGGAGGGGTCGCGGGGGTTGGGTCTTCGTTGGCGTTGGCTACATGTTATTGGCAATACTGGTGCAAATACCCATACAGGAGATACCAACTATTATTACAATTATTCGCTCGGGCATAATTGGAATAATGGAGGCAGAGAGGAGCGGGGGATTAATCATAGCGATATATGCCGGCTCAGTGGCTGGGTTAAGCCAGGAAATAGCTAAGTTCTTCGCCGTGAAAGATAGGGAACCCACTGCCTCTCTCTGGGTGGGGTACGGCTTCGCCATTATAGATGTGGCCACCATAATAGCATCAATCCTGGCCACGCTAGTAACTGCGCCGGGGGCGCCTCTCCAATTGATTTCCTTGATTGGCCTACTCCTTAATCCAATGGTATCAATGATCTTTCACCCTGGAACAGCCATGTTCCTGAGGTACTCACAGGGACTTGGGACCAGCATAAGGGGACTAATCATGGCCATACTTGCCCATGCATATATTGACTCGTACGCGGCGGCACTGAACTACTTGGCAGCATTCAGCGTGGTTTCGCAGAGTTACCTATATGGACTCACCACAGTAATGTGGTCAACGGCATTATCGATATCCATTATTTTCCTAATCATTGGCAATAGGGGTGTAAGGGGGATTGGTTCAGGGCATTGATTGGGGGTTTGGGCGTTGCGCAATATTTATATTTGCGTTACCATTAATTGGACACGCAATTAAGAAGGAATTACGCCCCCTCCACCCATCAAAACAATCCCAAGGCATCGCGGGCAAAACAGTTAGGGTTCCTATTGGGATAATTGCCTCGAGGCATATTCTCTATAGGTAACTATTATCGTGAATACATCTATTATTGCTATGCCGTAGGCCTCTAGGGTTGCTGCGGATGGCCACTTAATGAGGATTGCTGGGATTGGGGAAGCGAGACCCATTAGGAGCTCTATCCAGCCCTCCTTATTGCCGGACATGGCTGAACCCAAGCCCCAGGTTATTATTGCTAGGTCGAATTGCGCGAAGAACCATGTTGATACGAATACGTGGGGGTAAGTGCCTTCATGGAATACGCCAATCATTGCGAGGAAGAGCGCCGCTATTGATATGAATGATGCACCCACGGTCTCCAGTTTATTTCTGGAGTATTGGATTAAGTGAATGGAGAAGATGAGCACTAATGCCGCCGTTAGTATTAGTCCATAATTATATATCCATGGGTATCGAGCGGATGGACCCCCGAGATCGCTGAATGCATTCCTGGTGAATATGAACCATGGATTAATCCATATGCTTATGAGTATAACTGCCCAGGCAACTATGGCCGCAATTATGCCCGTTAATGCCATTAATGAACGTGAACCCATGCATCACTGATTTATTGGATTTTTAAAAATTAAGCGACTCATTATGAGGCGTAGAGTTAATGGGGGGCATGGCTATATTTGTGTTTATGTCTTGGCGGGCGCTTCTCCCGATGTTATCGCTATGCTAACTCCCTTTCCCGTCTCTATTCCCTTCATGTACCACGCTATGGCTGCCAGCAGCCCCATTGTCCACACGCCAGAGTTTAATGCCAGGAATTGAGTTAATGGGGCATTCACTGCCCAGAGCGTTTCAGGTATGAGGGAGCCTATGGATATTAGCCTGATCAAGCCAATGAATGTCCCCCTCCTATTGGTGGGCCATAGTTCTCCCTTGAATGTGTCCATGGTTAGGTACTGGATTCCAATGAATATGTTCAACACGAAGTCCAGAATCATGAATGCGGAGAAGCTGCTCGTTATGATCCCGATCAGCGCTATTATTATGTAGGTGGTTATCGCTGAGCCGCCCGTGGAAACGAGGAGTATGATTTTCCTGCTTATCCTGTCCGCGAATGGAGCCACCAATAAGCCGCCTATGAATTCCGCCGCTGAGGTAACAAGTATTATTAATGCCGTCTGCGCGCTATAGTATATGGGGCCTAACTCGTAGGCTAATAGTCCAAAGCCCAAATCATTAGCAGTCATCAATGCGGTCGCTACCAGGAAGCGGAACCAGAGGGGCGGATTCATGCTTGCATTGACTTGCTCCTCTATTTTCGGCAAATTACTTGGATCCAGACTCACGCCGTAATACTTCCTGACCTCCTCAATGGCTTTATCAATCATTCCCCGCTTCTCCAGCCACCTAATGGATTCCGGCATCTTCATTCTGCTAATGACCAAGACGAAAAGTATGAGTATGCCTATGACCCCTATGGCGAGCCTCTGGTAATAGGGGCCAATTAATTGAGTGTTTAGGCTAATTATGGATACCAGCATTAGCCCCACATTAATGAAGTTGATTAGGAAGAAGGCGGCTTTACTCCTGTGGCGCCGCGGCATGACCTCATGCATATCGGTTAATATGACATTCATTTCTCCCCCGGCCGCCGCCAGTAGAATGGCTAGGGAAACTAGGAGCGATAAGTAGCTTGGCATAAGCATTGTTGCCGAAATGAATATCAATATGCCGACCGCGTACATGCTCATGGTTAATAGGAAGAGCCTCTTCCTGCCGAACTTATCCGAGAGGGGCCCAACTATTATTAACCCAACTATTAGCCAAAGAAATGGCCAAATCAATGTCAATGCAGTTAATTGGCTGGGCAGCGTGAACCAAGTCGTGGCTATTGGAGCTATTCCAACCAGGTAGGCCTCGAAGAGGAGTCCCATTGAGAAGGCGATGAAGGACCAAGTATGAGCGGATGACCACTTCAAGTCCTCCACCGCCCTGAACACGGAGATCCTATATGATTGATCCATATGAAATTAAACAAAGTAAAGTATTAATAAGCATTAAGTATCATTAAAATAATGCAAACTACAAGAACTATAATTACACAACCAAATAAATCGTTACTTCACTGACCCCTCCCCGGCCCTAAAGGGCGAGGTTTGCCGTTTAATTTACAGGATTTATAGGTTCCAAAATGGCTCTGTTTTCCTCAGCTTTTAGCCTTATTTTTCTGGCCTTAATTTTTCTATTCCTTAGGCAATAATAATTCTGTCTCTTTCATCCATGGTAAGTGTAACTTCTATGGTCTCAACACAATCTTATAATTAAGCCCTTAGGTTTCATGGGTAAAATTCATTCCTCAATTATTGGCATTTATGGGTTTTTAATTGTCTCTCCTTCTTCAGACAATTTAGATCAATTTCTCAGAGGTAAAGCAGGATAATGAGTATGAACGATAACTCCACAGCCTCATAGAGCCCATACATCCTTAGCCTGGTTCTAGATGAGTGCTTGCCCAAGTATCCCTTGATGTATGCGTAAGCCCCGGCCCAGTGAATCAGTGCGAAGGCAATTAATAAGGCGGTGATGGGTGAACCATATAGGACCAGCAGCACAATGAAGTAGAATAATGACTCATATATCGAAATGATTACTCCGATGCGCCTAGGCACGGCTAGTCCCCTGAACCCCAAATATGAGCCGAAGACGTGGATCAGGACCATTAATCCAGCAAGCATGTAAAGGGGCATCAGCAACATATAGAGACTTGGGGACAAGCCGATTAATTGCTTGCCGTAGTTACCGATAACATGCAAACCAATGAATGCGGTTCCTTAGGCTCCTCAGCACCACAGGTAAATATTGAGGAGCCCTCATTTGCCGCGGCTTATCCAGTAGCCCCTCATTAATTGAACGAATATATTCATTGAACTACCCGCTGCCTCCGCCATTAAGTGAACAATTGCCTCCGCATAAATCACGGATAATAAGTTGGCCATTCTCTCCAATGCATTAGCCGTGTCCAGCCTTAACTGGAGGCCGCTCCTAGTGGCGGAGCTCAGGAGAGTCACCAATAATTGAGTGGGCAAGGCAATTATTGTCGCCACGCCAACCGTTTGTCCCTACGCTCTCATTTCGCTCATTTTATATTCATTCACGATTGAGCGTAGGGACTTGGACCTCAGCCACCTACCAAGCCCTATGATAGGCGGGTCATGGGTCCCCGTCGAGCCCAACGGCACGAGGCTCCCACCTCCAGCCCTTTTCCTCAAATTATACAGCGAAACCACGTCCCTATGCCAGAGCTCACCGCCCACGGGGCACCTACCAACCCTCGGAGCATTGCCCCCATCGGGTCGATAGTTGATCATAGCCCCATGGATGGGGCACTTGCTCGACGTAAAGGCAGGATTAACCAAAATCACTGGAACACCATACTCCCCAGCCTTTTCTATTATAGTCCTCTTCATCGAGGCAAAGGCTGCGCGGTAAATCCTCAACCTAAGCTGTGGATCTCTGATGTTTCTAACCATGTGCTCCGGAGCCCTCTTCGGCAAGTTCTCCAGAACTACGGCGCTCCCAGTCTCAAGGGCCTCCTTAACAATAAGCTTAGCCAACTTCCTCCTAACATCAAGCTTCTTGTTCCCCTCCCTCAACCTCCTCAACTTCCTCCTCACATCCCTATCCCTAGTGGATTTGCCTCTCATAATCCCCTCCCTCCTATACTCATAACCCAGGGTAATCCTCTTAGTATTGGTCTCCAAAAGGACTGGCGTATTTCCAATTAAAACTGACACCGAGTCCTCGTTTAGGTCAACTGGGATTAAGCCCTCAGGCTCGTAGGGCTTTGGTTCATCCCTCTTGAAAATGATGTAGAGCTCAACGACGTTGCCCTTCAACAGCCCAAACCTAGCCTCGCTCGCCATCCTCCAACCATCATTATAATGCCTCCAGAAGATCTTGGGAAACATGGGGGAGAGCCTTACCCTACCCCTCTTTGTGGAGATTTCAACCCAACTGAGGCTGAACCTCCACAAGTGATCATCGAGATGGACGGTAATCCTCCTAATCTCAGGCTTATCAGTGTAATTCCTCCCCATCCTCCTCAACTTTTGAAAGCTCTTCAGTCTCTCGCTTGCATCCTCACATGCGGTATAAATGTAGTGGGACGGTAAGTCCTTATGCTTCTCCCTCTCAGCCCCGTAAATCCCGGCCTTAACCCTAATAAAGGATTTAGCTCCGCTCTCAAACCCATAATTCACAGCATTCTCCAGTATTGCCTTGTACTCCTCCTCAACCTCCTTGAGTGCAGAGTACGTGTTGTAATCGGCCTTAACCCTTAATCTTACTACCCTATCCATTTAGCTCGCCCATCAGCTTTTTTACGCCCTGAACTAGGAGTGTCTTTTTGTGGCTCCTAATCCCATAGATTTTTCCAGTGAACGAGGTTATTATGGAAATCAAGTCCTCCACGAGTTCTTGTGTGGCATCCTTGGGTTCTTCTCCGAGAATCGCCTCAATCCTTACACCCATGGTTGAGAAGAATTCTTCAAGGTATTCAAAACCGAATCGCGTCAACCTATCCTTATGGGTTATTAATATGACGTCAATGTTCCTTTCCTCAACTAGTTTGAAGAGTTTTAGTAGTCCCTTTCTTTGTGTGTTCAATCCGCTGGCGACATCTTTTATCACATCAACTACCTTGTAGCCCTTCGCCGTTGCGTATGAGGTTAGGTAGTTTATTTGCCTCTCCAGATCCTCTTGGTCCGCCGAGGAGACCCTTGCGTAAATTACCGCCCTTACTTCTCCCCTCCTCTCCAGGTACTTCTTTACCTCGCTGTAGGGTATCCTATACTTCCCGCCCTCAGTCATTACTGCCCTCATTTTTCCCTCCCTGATCCATCGTAGGAGCGTTGAGTATGAAATGCTGAGCAACTGGCAAGTCTCCTTAGGCCTCAGTAACCTCTCCACGAAATTAATTGATTATAGAAGAATATAAAAAGATTTCCATTAACATGAAAAAGGATTCTCCCCACGAGAAACAAGCATTAAAGCAGTCATTGTCCTCCTCTGCCAATACGAGTCATTGCGTGGGGAAGACAATATGTCCCGTAATTCCCCGCTAATTACGCTGAAACACTCATTCCCCGAGAAGAATTCGCTTACCCCGGCGGACCTACCATTTACGCAGTAAGCATCGGCAGCGTCATCAATCAATGCGGTGAGCCGTGGAGCTAACCTGCTTAATTCATCATCGTAATCCGACTCCCATCTAGATCCAACATGCAGCTGCGCATTTATGTGACGCATGAAGGGAGCAATATCGCCCCGCAACATGCCCTCAATATAGGAATCACTCATTAACTGTGATTGGGTGGGCAATTAATATAGTCTCCACCCAGCACCAATTAGACTGGGTAACAGTTATGGTGGACCGGGTGGGATTTGAACCCACGATCTCCCGCGTGCAAGGCGGATATCCTTCCAGGCTAGACTACCGGCCCTCATTCATGGCCCTTGCCCCATCCTTTTAATGCTTTTCGGCATTGCTGCTCACCCCCATTCTCGAGAGCATGGGCTTCACCCTGGAAACCACTCTCTCCGCCTCCTCCGGGGTCAATTCATGCTTGTTCCATCTATAGTTACCATAAAATGGAATCACATGGAAATGAATGTGAAAAACCACTTGGCCGGCATCCGCCCCATTATTCTGAAGCACCCTTACTCCAGTTGCGCCCAGTGATTCCTTCACGGCCAGAGCCACCTTCTTGGTTGCCTTAATTACTTTGCAGAGCAAGTCATCCGGCAACTCATAGATATTCTCATGATGCCTCCTCGGCATTACCAGTATATGCCCCTCGGCGGCCGGGTGCTTATCCAGGATAGCCACGACATCCTCATCCTCATAAACCACGTACCCAGGCGCCCTCCCATTAATTATATCGCAGAAAACGCAACTCATCAAAGGGGAACCTAGAGAAGCCGTTTAAAAAAATTCACTCTTCCCCCATTAATTACGGCGGGCAATGTGAAGCCTAGGTTCATGCCTAACCATGCTCCTCGCGATAATTAATTGATGATAAGTAATACGCGCCCATCACTATTGCGCCGCCCTCCCTTGCTGCCTCAATTATTCGACTCCCCCCCTCCCCCCCGCATTCATATATCAGTATAGCGTGTCCAATCTTGGATCGCGTGTCCGCGTATGCATATGATAATAATAGTTCCGCTCCGGTTTTCTCGCTTATCTTGGTTAGTACCCTGCCTAATTCCCCGGGCCTATCCATTAATGTTATGTCTAGTATACATACGCCTCTTTGGGCGGATAGCATTAATTCATATACCCTCGTGAACATGTCCTGGGCCTGGCTGAGGACGCCGGCGATATCGCCCATTTTCATTAATATTCAATAACCCATTAATAAACGTTTCCAGGCAGTTCCTTATCGCCGACGGAGGCAAGCGATCCCTCCCCATTCTCATCGATGATGGTTAATCCCAATAGGGCAGCGAATTCCTTTAATTCCTTCCCATTATCGCCGTAAAGCACCACTCTATGCCACCCGCTCCGCCTCCTCCAGCTCCCAACTACTTTCTCCACATTATCCTTGGCAACTAACTTGGTTGAGCAGGCCTCGGCCCTATACTCATTCATGGATGCGTGGGACACATGAATATATAATTGCCTCTCCTCGGGATTGAAGCCGACCACCGTTACTTTCTCATTAGTGGGCAACTTAACGTGAATCGAGGCATGCTTGGAACCGAGGTGAGCCGTGGTTATGATGTAGCTGGTCTCCGGTTTATCGCCGCCATGCGGATTAGTTGGTGCATAGCAATGATGATAGATGAATTCCCCCGTCTCCGAATCCATGCCCACATTAACCACGAACCCATTTCTCCCCAGTAGGTACTTCCCGATCAGTATGGGAACCATTGAGTACGCATCGGCCTCACATATCGGGATTATTCCATCATACCAGAGCTGCATGTAGCCGAGGCAGGGCCAAGCCCGCAATAGGCCCGTGTTGTAGAGAACTATGCAGTCCACGGCCACGGCATTAACCCCCATCTCTCGGGCGGCCTCTCTCATAGCTAGGTACAGCTTAGCGGAGTTAATCACTTCTTAAGTCAGGTTCCTTAATGGATTCAGCGCCCCTCAACCACTTATCGGCCACGATTCTTGCTTCATCCTCATTAACGCGGTTAAAGTACTTCAAGCGGAACTCCTCGGCATCAATTATTATGGGCATTACTCCAGTTATTGCATTAATGCTTCTAAACACGGAGTAAAGATCCGTGCTGAGGGGGAATTGCCAAGTCACGTGGGACTTAGTGCTGGGAGAGACTATGAAGAGTACCTTACTATTCCTCAATTTATCCAGGGCCAAGAGATGCTTAACTCTACTGATTGCTTCCTTCCCCGCTGGGTTCCTCGTGAATACCGTGATCACGCGACGACCAGGATGGAGAGAACCAAGAAGCGCCTCCCCAGCGCCGCTATATGCCTCGCCTATAACCACGACGGGCTTACCGCTCATCAATATGGGATCCAGCAATCCAACTATTGAATTAAGCACCACAACGAGGTACCCAACGGCCCCCTCCTCGCTCTTCAGGAACTCCTCGGCATCGCTCATATCACGTACGTGGTGAATCGGGAACTGACCTCCTCCCCACCTTTAGGGTGGGGGTTCCCCGAGGTCTTGAGGGTTACGCCCCCATTCATGGGTGCTACTCCTTCCCTTGGTATTGTGGGTAGTCGACCCCCGCCCCCTAGAGATTGATCAGGGAAGCTAACTAATCCCCTCAACACTAGGGCATGAAATACCTAGGCCTTAAAAGGCAAGGTTTGTAGTTCTTATCGCATAAGGGCGAGTAGTTTACGGTTGTCTATGTCTATAATTGATGAAAGGTTTATTAGGCGCAGTGTTATAATTATGTCATGAGCGATATAGTGAGGTCCCTGGAGAACGCCGAGAAGGTTTTTCACAGGGTTTATCAATTAGCGATATCGACGGGAGGCATTTACGTGCTTGATGTGGCGCTGAGTCGCGAGATAGGGGCGTTAGCCAGGGTTCTTCAGGCGGTGTCCACAGCAAATGGGGAAGTGCCGCTCCTCGTTCATGCCTATACTAATCCAGGGGAAGTAACTGGCCGTGCGCTTCTCATTTATCCAGCCAATAAGGGTAGGCTGGGGGATATAGTTAATGCCGCTAAGAATGCCGGAGCAATCATAATGAGCGCTAATTATATTAGGGCCGAGAAGCTTTCATCCTAGTTGCCCCCTTAAATTCATTAACAGTTAAGCGTGGGAATATTGGGGCTGCCTCTTCTCCTTCTCCATCATGTTTACGGAATACCTTAAATTAGTGGGGGAGGGGCTCTAGTAATGCCGGTAAGTAATGACGTGATAATTGGCATTATTTCCCAGCAATTGAATATATCTATCCAGATAGTGAACGGCATAATAGTTTGGAGCCAATACTTGGGCAGCGACCTCATCCAGAGGGAGAGGGGGGCAATGGCACCCTACATGAATATGTTCACCTACATGTTCAACTCCTACCTAAAGGTATTGATGACAATAATTGATTCGCTCACAGTCCTTTCAACTCAGTACTCGCGTGCTGGGTCCCCCATTATTTCTCCATCAATAATAGACTCACTTAATGAATTAAGGAAGCTGGTGAATGAGGCGCAAAGCGATTTCGAGCGGCACGATATAAATAACTCAATTACAAAGCTGAAGAAAGCATTAACCCATCTCCAAAACATAAACCAACTAATCTCATCCCTGCACTAAGGGGCCCGGATTAATCGAGCTATTTCTAGGCTATTAAGTTCGGCAGTGCAATTTAATTGATTAAGTAATCAAGGCTAGATACTTCCCCCCACTAAGACACGCTTAATGTATCATTTTCTATTGGGGAATCGGTCTCGCCGGCTTTGAGTCAATGGAGTTGGAATTAGGGGTTGCGGGATTTCATTGATGGGATTGTTTAGCAATATTTATATATGCGTTACCATTAATTGGACACGCAATAAAAGAGAAACCATAACCATACATAGGCATAAACCCAAAATATAAGTGCTTGGCTCCTCCACCTCAATTATGTATGGTGGGTTATTGAGTGGATTGGTGTGAGCTGGGACCACTGCGCACAAGGAATGGCACCCGATAATCTGAAAGTTTCATACATAACAGGGACAATCGGTTGGCACCCTATTTCCATTAGTCATTATTTAGTGATGAAATGATTAGGGGATGGATGCCATGGGGAGTATTGCTGGGTTCGGTTAAAGGCTTCTCCTCGTCCCTGGAAGGGAGGCGAGGCTTCGTCGTTCTTTTATCAAAAAATAAATCGGCGTTTCTTCAATTTTAATGCTTTTAAGCAAATGATAAAGAACGGCTTCGCTCCCCCTTCAAAGTGGGCCTTCTCTCATTAAGCAATTAAAGCAATTCATCTTTTTCGTTAACTACTGCTTTGGGAAATGAATTCAGTGCATTACACAATGCCTAACAGCTAATCTATATTCATACTGAATCCATCTCCATTGTTAAGCGTTACTTACTAATGTGTGTTTGATGATTTCCATTTGTCTTATGGCTTCAGCTTAAGTTTATAATCCCCTCATGAATCGCATGGGCAATGCAGTGTGTTACCTACTACTTCGCGATAGGCTTCACGGCGTCCATTGTATTGACGCTGGCTGCCATTAAGTTAAAGGTGATTAGGAGAGATGCCGCTCCAGCCGCGGTGCTTATCGGCACCTTGATTTCATTAAGCGGACCCCTCACGGTCCTCTTCTTCATAATCTTCCTATTCCTATCCACCATAGTGACGCGGCTAGGCGCATCGAGGAAGCGGGCCCTCGGCGTTGGAAGCGATCTAGAGGGGAGAACCGCGAGGCAAGTAATGGCCGTTGGCATTATTCCAGGCATAATCAGCGCGGCTGCAGCGATCCATCCCAGCAATGAGTTGCTGGATCTCCTAGTGGTGAGCATAGCCACATCATCCGCCGATACTTGGGCAAGCGAGATAGGCATCCTCAGCAAGTCCCAGCCCCGATTAATAATTAAGCCCTGGATCAAGATATCCCCAGGCACGTCGGGCGGCATCACCATTCTAGGGGAACTCGGGTCGGCCGCCGGCTCGGCCGCCATGATAATGACGGCCCTCCTAATTAGTAGGGCAGCGGCGCTGCTTCCCTTCCCAGCCTCATATGTATGGCTGGCATCGCCGCCCAGCAATTACCCAATTCTCTGGCTCGTGGGGTATATCGGCGAAGTCATGGACAGCGCCCTCGGCGCCCTCCTTCAACCCAAGTACTTGTGCCCAAAATGCGGCGTGACCACCGATTACGAGGTGCATCACTGCGGCACGAGGGCCTTGAGGATTAGGTGGGGAATTGCATCCAATGAATTGATCAATTTGTTGGCGACATGTGTGGCCCTCGGCTTAGCCCTAGTCATCATTCATCCCATGCCTCTGTGAATGCCTTAGCCGCCTTAACTGGATCCTCTGCGTCTAGAACTGCCGAGATGACTGCGACGCCCCATGCTCCCGCCTCCTTTATGAGGGGAACCTTGTCCAGCGTTATTCCCCCTATTGCATACGCCGGCACATGTATTGCCTGTATTATCCTCCTTAATCCATCTATGCCTAGAACCTCGTAATCGGGCTTCGTGGGGCTTGGGAACACTGATCCCACGCCCAAGTAATCGGCTCCCCCCGCTTCTCCCTGCATTGCCTCGCTTATTGAGCTTGCGCTTGCCCCAATTATCAATCCCCCGAACCTCTTCCGTACCTCAGCCACGGGCGCATCCTCCACGCCGACGTGAACCCCATCTGCATCCGATAATATGGCCACATCCACCCTATCATCAACTATGAACACTGCGCCATACTCCCTGCAGAGCCTCCCAACTGCTTTGGCTTCCTCCATCATCTCCCTAATGGATCCGCTCTTCCTCCTATACTGTATTATCCGGGACCCGCCCTCCAGGAATATCCTCGCCGCCTCAACGTGACTCCTCGCCCTGTAACTCGTGTCAGTTATCCCGTAGAGCCCCTTGGGTAACCTAACCATGTGGGTGCCCCAGGATAAGCTTTAATAAACTCCTCCTCGCCATATATGGGGGTATGGATTTGTCATTTAATTATAGTGATGCATTTTATGGTGCTCTTCCGGCGATTCTTCCACATGAACCTATCAATGCGCTCTCCAGTTTTGGGAAGCGAGAAATATATACACTGGACTCGGGAAGCTGTTTAGGGGGAGTGATTTAGAATGGGTGTGGACGCGACGGATGTTTATGGGAGCATCGTCAAGATCTATAAATTACTGCATAGGAGGCTCTCCGAGAAGATGGGCAACACTTCCCTCACCATACTGGACTTCTGGATACTGAAGAGTTTAAGGGACGGCGCGAAACCCATGGTTGAGCTGGCTAACTCGCTTTATGTCACTCAGGCAGCAATCACTAACTCCGTGGATCGATTAGAGCAGAATGGATTCGTGACCCGCAGCAAGGACAAGAGGGATAGACGCATCAATATAATCAGCATAACGGGGAAGGGCGAGGAGTTCCTGAGGGAAATAGATGTGGCGTATAGGGAAATAGCCATTGCCTCCCTCAAGGAATTAAGCAGTGAGGACCTATTTAACCTAGTGGTCCTCCTAGGGAAAGTGCTTAAGGGGCTCTCGGAAACCATGAGCAATGAACCCCCATCCAAGTGACGGCTCCCCGCCCTGAAGGGGAGGATTCCGACCACTGGGGGCACCCCTCATGATTAGGCACCGCTCATGGGCGCAGCATCACAGTTCAGAGCCACCAGTGGCTTGGTGGCGATGTAAGGCTCATCCTCTGCTAGAGTCGCCATGCATTAACCCTGCTATTCTCCCCATATGGCATATGGGTATGGATTTGTTTTTAAGGAGAAACCTCAAATGAAGCAGCGTGTTAATTCCAGTCGCGGTCATAACCTTGGCTACCCTTTTAAATGCGTCCCAGTAATCGTTGGTAAATGATTGATTCAATGATAATAAGCGAGTCCCTAGGCAATGGATTGGGAGACGCATTGCTCAGGGGATTCATTGACTCATCGCTTAACCTGAGAACAACGGTGCTAATCAGCGGGGGGGACTTAGCTCAGTGGGGATCCAGCTACATGCCTATCCGTGGCTCGCTTCTCGTGATTGTTATGGGAGACGCGGATTGCCCGTGGGGAGCAATATGCATGAGGCCTAGGGGCGAGGCTGTAATTAATGCTGTTAAGGAGGCAATTAATTATAGTGAAGTCGTTGAGGTTCCCTACGTTGCCATGATGGATGAGGAATCCATGAGGGATGCCCACGCGCTGCTCAGGGAGAAGCGTCGCAGACCCCCCGTATTTAATAAGAATTGGATAATGAGTTACAGGTGGCTTAATCGCTCCGCTCGGGGAGACAGAATTAATTGGGCCCTCCATAGGCTCGCATCGCTTGGGGTGGACGCCTCCTATTCGCCTCCCCAACAATCGCGCATCGCCGCCCCGCCATCCCCAATAGCGGCGGCCGACTTCATTTATCTTTGCCTTTATAAGTCACTATATGATCCAGTGAATGAGGTGGGGGTGCCGCTTGTCATAACGAGGACCGATATGGTGAGGCCGATCACTGGAGAGAAGGCTAGGGGCAACTTTAATCCAAGGCCATTAGCGTTTCTGCCCCGGACTGCTGCCGAGGTGCCGGACATGGCTGTCTCGAAGCCCCTCGCCGCGGTTCACGAAGCCATTAGGGTGGGTTATGATTATGGCCCAATAGTGGGCGTTATGAGGGAGGAGGACTTAATGAATGGGCTTCTAGGGGAAGTCTTGGGGAAAGCGGGGCTAATAGTGATTGGAGAGGAGGGGGATACTTCATGTGACGACGTGGCGTTGGCGCCTCTTGAGTCGCGTCTAGTGAGGGTGCGGGATATTGAGGTGACTCAGCGCCGCCCCCGGATTCTCACGGATTATTGTGATGCCTGTGGGGATTGCTTGAGATTAGGTTGCTCAGCGATAGGGGTTGAGGCGGGTCACCCAATTATCGGCTCAAGTAAGTGCATTGGCTGCGGTCTCTGCTTAGGCGTCTGCAGCAGGGACGCGATTCAATGGGGCAATTAATGGGATTCCCCTAAGTTCACTCCCTTAGATTCACACGCGTCTCTTTATTAAATATAGTTAAAGTTTATAAACTGCGTCATCTATGATTATTGAGATGTCAACTTACTTATCCGCGGAGGAGATTAGGGCTAGGGTGGATAAGCTTAGGCGAGTTCTTCCACCTAAGTTGCTTGATGAATTCCTGGCGAAGGCCGGCGATGCTCGATTAACGGAGGAGCAATTCAAGGAGGCCCTTAGGCTCCTCGTGCGTGAGTATTATAGGGCCGTCGTGGATCCGGGGGAGGCGATTGGCGTCGTCACTGCTCAAAGCGTTGGCGAGCCATCTACCCAAATGATCCTAAGATCATTCCACTTCGCTGGGCTCAGGGAGTTCTCCATGGCGCTCGGATTACCTAGGTTGATTGAGGTCATTGATGCCAGAAAGAAGCCGGAGAGGCCCATGATGACTGTGTACCTCCAGGAATCCATTAGCCATGATAGGGACAAGGCGCTTGAGGTGGCTAAGCAGCTTCAATCAACAACTGTGGAGAATGTTGCTAAGGCGGTCAGCATCGATTACATCGCGTCGACGATAATAATAGAGCTGAACGAGGAGCAATTAAGGTATAAGGGGATAAGCGTCAATGATGTTAAGAAGGTGCTGGATAGGGCTAAGGGCAAGGGCGGCGAGATCGAGGTGAATGGCTACACTATATTGGTTAAGGTTGATACCACGGAGCTCAGCAAGTTGAAGAAGGTGAGGGATAGGATACTGCAGACGAAGGTTAAGGGCATTAAGGGCATTAAGAAGGCCGTGGTCATTGAGGAGAAGGGGGAGTACATAATTCAAACGGAGGGCACTAATCTAGAGGCGGTTCTCCTAATGGATGGCGTGGATCACAAGAGAACTGTATCTAACGATATTCACGAGATATCCGAGGTCCTCGGCATTGAGGCCGCCAGGAGCGCCATAATAAACGAGATCCAGAAAATCCTCCAAAGCCAATCGCTTGAGGTTGATGTGAGGCACTTAATGATGGTTGCGGACGTCATGACGTGGGATGGAGTGGTTAGGCAGGTGGGGAGGCATGGAGTTGCAGGCATGAAGGAGAGTCCGCTCGCCAAGGCCGCCTTCGAGGTCACCGTGAAGAACTTGGTTGAGGCCTCCCTTAGGGGAGAGACGGAGAGGTTTAAGGGAGTCGTGGAGAACGTGATAGCCGGCAAGTACATACCAATAGGCACCGGCTTCGTTGAGCTCCTCATGGAGATGAAGTAGGCCCCTTAATATTGAGGCTCCTCCTCTGGCTTATATAGATCCCCAAGAACATTATTGCCGCGCCAATTAACTCAATTACCGTGGGCGCTCTCCCCAGCACCAAGTAATCAAGCACAATAGTTAGGGCTGGGACCAGGAAAACCACTGAGACAGCCCTTGACACGCCCATGTCGTTGATTATTAGGTTCCAGAAGAGGAATAATGCTGAGCCGCCCACTAGGCCCGTTCCAGCTAGATCCAGCAGGAACTTTGGTTCAATGCGTATCCTAATCCCCATTGGTATGGCAATCATAATCAGCATGATGGAGCTGATCAGCATCTGCATGGCCACTACATTAATTGGATCCCTGTTCCCCAGTTTCCTGAAGTAGACGCTGTAAAGAGCCCAGAACACGGCGTTTATCACGGTGAAGACCGCTCCAATTAATTCGACGCTGCCCAGGAACGAGATGTAGTACACCATGACTCCAAGGAACCCAACAATGACCCCAATCACGTTTCCGCGGCTGGGCCTCTCGCGTAGGATCATCATGGAGAATGGCACGGCGAACAACGGCATCGTGTAGCTCAGCACAGCCGATGTTCCTGGATCCACATAGGTGAGGCCAACGGCCCAGAACCCGGTGCTGGCGGCGGTGAAGAGGGATAGGAGCAGCATATCTATGTCAATGGTTGGGTCAAGCCTGTGCCGGGCGGCGAGGGGTATTGCCAGGGATGCGCCGGCCAATGCGTATCGGAGCGACATGAAGGTGAGGGGGTCAGAATACGAGAGGCCGTCCTTCACGAAGAAGTAGTTACTTGATGCGCTGAGTATATAGATGAGTAGGTACGCATTCGTCTCCTTATTCATGAATGGCGATTGCCTTATCTGTTTAAAAATTGTGCCTTTTGCCTTGGGAGAAAAGTTTATATAGAACCGTTACTGGACGATGTCAACTATGTCAGCCCAGCAATCGCAACCTAAGACGGGAGCTCAAGGTGTTCCTGTCTCGATATTAAAGGAGGGAAGCCAAAGAACTGTTGGAGCAGATGCTAGGAGAAGCAACATAATGGCCGCTAAGGTGGTTTCGGAGATCCTCCAAACCAGCCTTGGACCGAGGGGAATGGATAAATTACTTATAGATGCATTCGGCGACGTCACCATAACGGGGGATGGAGCCACGATACTCAAGGAAATGGAGATCCAACACCCAGCCGCTAAACTGCTCGTGGAGATAGCCAAGGCCCAGGACGCCGAGGTCGGCGACGGAACAACAACTGTAGTAGTTCTGGCGGGCAAAATGCTCGAGAGCGCCGAGAGCCTACTGGATGAGGGCATTCACCCATCTATTATCATAGATGGATACAAGAAGGCCATGGATTACGCGCTTGAGACCGCCAAGAGCGTCGCTATACCCATAGACATAACCAAGAAGGAGGAGCTAATCAAGGTAGTCGCGAATAGCTTGAGCAGCAAGGTAGTGGCCGAGGCCAGGGATTACTTGGCTCAAAAGGCAGTGGAGGCCGCGTTGATAGCTGCGGATAAGGTTAACGGCGGGTATGTCCTAGACCTTGACTGGATAAAGGTAGAGAAAAAGAAGGGAAAGAGCCTCTACGAGACCCAATTAATCCAGGGAATAGTGCTGGATAAGGAGGTCGTTCATCCGGACATGCCGAAGAGAGTCGTCAACGCCAAGATAGCTCTACTCGATGCGCCGCTGGAGATAGAGAAGCCGGAGTGGACCACTAAGATATCGGTTTCCTCGCCTCAACAAATAAAGGGTTACCTCGAGGAGGAGACAAGCATATTGAAGTCCTACGTCGATAAATTGAAGTCAATCGGCGTAAACGTAGTCATCGCCCAGAAGGGCATTGACGACACTGCCCAGCACTTCCTGGCGAAGGCCGGCATAATGGCAGTGAGGAGAGTGAAGAGGAGCGATATAGAGAAGCTGGCCAAGGCCACTGGCGCCAGGATAGTGACCAGCATAAAGGACATTAGGCCGGAGGACCTTGGAACCGCTGGTTTAGTGGAGGAGAGGAAGGTAGGAGAGGAGAAGATGGTGTTCGTGGAGCAGTGCCCCAACCCCAAGGCAGTCACCATATTAGTGAGGGGCGCCGCGGATAGGATAGTTGATGAGACCGAGAGGAGTCTCCAGGATGCGCTTCACGTGGCCAGGGACTTATTTAGGGAGGCAAAGGTAGTTCCGGGCGGCGGTGCCTTTGAGATGGAGATATCAAGGAAGGTGAGGGAGTACGGCAGGAAACTGCCGGGGAAGGAGCAGCTAGCGGTCCTTAAGTTCGCCGAGGCAGTGGAGCAGATACCAGTTATACTGGCGCTGACCGCGGGCCTGGATCCAGTTGATGCCATAGCGGAGCTGAGGAAGAGGCATGATGCTGGAGAAATAGATGCCGGGGTCGACGTCTTGAGTGGAAAGATAACTAGAATGGGCCAGATGAATGTCTATGACCCATTAATAGTTAAGGAGCAAGTGATTAAGAGCGCAGTCGAGGCATCCATAATGGTGCTGAGGATAGATGATATAATAGCTGCATCCCAGAGCAAGGTTGGCGGCGGAAGCAAGAAGGGTCCAGAGGGCGGCGAGGGCTCTAAGGAGGATTAAGCAGAAACATTTTTAAAATAATCTAATCCCACAATTTTTAATTATGGATAACGAGTCTCTACCGTATCCTCCCCGGCTAACTAAGTATGAGAAGGCCAAGATGATAGCTATACGCGCCAAGCAATTAGCAATGGGCGCCACGCCCCTAATTGACGCTAAGTCAATGGGTCTTCAGGACCCCATTCAAATAGCGATTGAGGAATTAAATGCAGGCAAATTGCCCTTCATAGTAGTGAGGAGCTTGCCGAACGGCAAGAGACGGGAATATACAATTGATGAATTAAATAAAATGGAGGATTCCCTCATCTAGGAGCGATATCTTATTTGACAAAAATGGAGGGAAATAGGGATTATGGGAATGCATTGGCCAGTGAATTATGGGGATCGCCTTGTGCGCCGAAGATGGGTTGCGGAGTGCGGCCGGGAAACCGATTGCCGCGAATAAGCCATACAGGTAAGGTCAGTAACTTGTTCGTGGAGCGGTCCGAATGGGATGCCATGCTCAGGAGGGCCGCCAACTCGGTCGCGTCAACGATGAGGTTTCCTTTATTGTGGATCGCAACCGAGCGGCATCCATAAGGTAACCCCCCTAGATGGGGAACCCTCAAGGCGGGGAGGAGGTCAGTCCACTTAACAGCTCACGTAGATTCCCACGCCCATATAATGTTGAGATACACGTAGATTAGGGCGTTAACCAGTATAACCGGTATGCCGTACATCAAGAACTCGGGGTAGCTTAGGCGTGGCCCCTCCCTTCTCACTGGCCTGCAGTATTATAGCTGGCAGCCCCTATTAAGGTTAGGTTGCCGGCTATGGTACTTGTTGCCGCTAAACCAACCCAAGCAACCACATTGCCTGGCCCAAGGCCCACCCCCTCATTAATGGGTACGCTACTTATGACCTGGCTAAGTAGTATACTAGCCGTGAAGATGTCCCACAGCGTTGTTGGTGCTGATAATGGGTTAGGTAACTTGGGTTTAGCATATATAGGGGCCTCGGGCCAACCCTCATGCTGCATTACCAATGCTCTGCTGGCGGTTATGGCGGTAATTCATGTGGCTGGTGCTTACCTGGGCTTTAGGGGGTTAGCGGTGCCGAGGGGAATCGGCGCCTACATCTCCATTTACGAATCGCTCTACTACATTTCGCTTTCGGCATTAATGCCATTTATATCGCCAATTTGGCTTACCATAGGTAATAATGATGCTCATTATCCGCCTAATAAGATATTAGTTAAAAAGGGTGTAATGCTCCTGGTTCTTGATGAAGTGCGACATAGTGGTGGTCGTGAATAACGTGTCGAGCGTAACTAGGTTACTGGATTTCGTGAAGATGATTTACGGCTTCGGCGTGCGGAACCTAGTCCTAACTAGGGTTTATGGGGCGGCTGCGCAGCAGGGAATTGGGGAAGCATTTAAGGTAGCGCTTAAGTACTCGTCCTCGCTCCTTGTTCTGCCCGATGTAAGTGATGCCATTAATTTACTTGTTCCAGACAAGATAATAGTTCTGAAGAGGCGCGGAGAAGCCTCAACTGATTTAATGAGCGCAGTTGAGGGCGCTGGGAAAATCATGATAATAGTGGATGGCTCTGACCAGGAAACCAGGGCTCCTAACTCCATTGCTGCATACTCAACTCAATTCAATGTTGGGGGCCTAGCCATGTTGGCGATTGGCTTGGATAAATTAATGCAATGCTTAAATAACTCATAGATCGCTCAATTCACATGGAGTTCTCCTTTAATCAGGAAGAGGAGTTATTCAGGAAATCCGCGAGGGAATTCGTGGAGAGATACGTCAAGCCTAACTGGGTTGCATTGGATGACGGTAAGTACGGGTTAATCAATATAATTCGAAGAATGGGGGAAGTAGGTCTCCTCGGGATCCCGTTTAATTCTAAGTACGGCGGCGCCGATGGTTCCTTCACCATGGTTGCGCTGGCCACGGAGGAATTGGCTTATGGGGATCCATCGCTCGCCACCGCCGTCTACTACTTGCTGAACAATGCTTGGCCATTCATGGTGCAGCGATACGCCTCCGATGCTGTTAAGGAGGAGGTCCTCCCCCTGGTCTCGACGGGTAAGGCATTCATTGGAATAGCGAGCACGGAGCCCCAGGGCGGAAGCGATGTCGCCTCATTTAAGCTGGAGGCCAAGAGGAAGGGGAATGCGTGGGCGCTGAACGGTGAGAAGAACATCGTGACCGGCATATCCCTCATAGTTAATGACCTGGAGGAGGGCGGCTTCGTGACCATCGGTAGAACGGGTCCCATTGAGTCGAGGCACAAGGGATTAACGGTTTTCCTTCCCCTAATTAAGAGGCGCGGCTCGCTTCTCCCCGGCTTTGAGTATAATGATTATGAGGAAATAGGTCGCCGCGGGCTCCCCACTGGCCTACTGCGGTTCAAGGACTTCGAGGTTCCCGATAATCAAGTATTGGGGGAAGTCAATGGGGGCTTCAAGATAGCCATGGAGGGCTTCGACTTGGCTAGAACCATGATAGCCGCCGCCTCAATAGGCGCAACTAAGTGGTTACTGGAGGAGGGGAGGAAATGGATAAAGGAGAGGCAGGTATTCGGGAAACCAATAGCCTCGTATGAAGGCGTTAGCTTCAAGTACGCGGAGCTAGCCACTAGGCTCGAGGCGGCTGAGTTACTCATGTTTAAGGCCGTGTGGGCCGCCGATAAGGCATTCATAAAGGGGGACGGAGTGGATATTTTGGAGGTGGCCACCCTTGGGGCGATGGCTAAGATGACCGCCGTGGAGTTAGCCGTGGATGCATCCCTCGAGGTCATGAAGTGGTTCGGCGGCATGAGTTACTTCAAGGAATTACCGGAGGCCCGCGTCCTACTCTCGGCGCTGAGTTACTATGTTGGGGCGGAGGGCGCGGCCAACATAATGAGGCTAATAGTGGCCAGGAACAGGATAGGCAAGGAAGTATGATTCGCCCCGCCAAGGTGCGTGGAGTTGCGGCGAGGCGAGTTACTAATAATGATTAGTTGGACTCTCTGGGGCATTGGTTACTATGCTTATTACCCCTTCCTATCCATATTCCTCGTGAGATTCATTCCCGGGACCTATCTGGGATTATTCTATGCCTCCTTAACGGCGGCCGCGCTCCCGCTTCCAGTGATTGGGGCTTGGTTGGGGCGAGTAATTGAGGCTCGTCGCGTGATGATGCTTGGCATGATCATTTCGGGGCTGGGCCTCGTAATGCTTGGATTCGCCTCATCGATTTACTGGGCACTGCTTTGCCTAATCCTTTACTATTTCTTCTTCATATCGCTGCCCAACTTCTATGCCTACATGAGCAGCATGGGGCGGGGAACAATAGCCAGGGTGTGGGGGATATCTATTTTGCCGTCAATAGTGATGCCGGCTCTAGGGGGTTGGGTCGCCAATGCATTCACAATTAACGCTGTATTCCCCCTCAGTGGTTTAGCGGTCATGATGTCCGCTGTCCCATTGATTTGGCTACGGAGCGGCATTGCCAGTGATGAAAACAGTGGAGCGAGACTCCTCATTACTCCCCTACTGGTGATAATACCCATAGCTTTGGCCTCGCCCTATGTTTACCTAGTGGTTAAAGTCATGTATGGACTCGACTACTCCAGTATTGGAGTAATCGCTACTCTAGCCGAGGTGATAGGCATGCTTGCCTCCCTCCTGGGCTCCAGGAGCCGTGGCCCGCTTTACTTATCCATTAATCTAGTGATGTTCTCCCTAATCGGGTTACTCGGCATTAGCTACATCTTCGCAGTGTTTTATGGGTTCTGGGAATCAATAATACCAATGTCGCTGGAGGGGATTAGGGCGCGCTCGCCTAGGGATTACGGCATAGTGAACTCAATGCAGCAATTAGGCTGGTTAATTGGATACGCCGCATCATACTTAATTAATAGCCCAGTGATGTCCACTGAGGCGGCCGCGGTTCTCTCCCTAATTCTAGCCATTGCTGGATTACGCCGCGTCAAGGCTTGAGCCCAGCCCCTAGAAGGAGCGAGGTCCCTCATCCATTTTATAAAATATTGATCGAACCTCGTGAGCTACCCCGCCCCTAAGGGCGAGGCTTCCCGCTTCCTTGCCCCGCCTTGCCCGTAGTTGTGAACCACGGGTAGTGGGCGGAGCTCCACGGGCGCTGCGGGCGACTCCCACCCTGCACGCCTCAAATGATTGAGAGCGGAATTATAATCCCTATCAGCCCTCCAACCACACCTGGGGCACTCAAAAACCCTATCACTCAACGCTAAATCCATCTTCACATAACCACACTTGGCACACGTTTTCGAGGAATTCCTAGGATCCACTAGGATGAACCCCTTCCCATACTTCCCCAACTGATACTCCACGATGCCCCTAAGCTCATGAAAAGCGACATCATGAAGCCTCATCCTCACCCCTCTGGAAGACTTGCCGACAAGTTGCTTAACGGAGATATCCCCCATAACCACAGCATCATAATGCTCGGCGAAGTATTTCCCCAACTTCATGTATAGATCCCTCCTCAGATTCGCCAAATGCTCATACGCCCTCGCTAACTTCATCTTAGCCTTGAACCAGTTCTTAGATAGAAATTTCTTCCTAGAGAGGGCTCTGTGGAGCCTCCTCACCTTCTTAAGCGCCATCTCGTATGGCCTCAAGTTTGGGAGGAACTCCCCATCCGAAGTCACGAGAAGCTTCTCCACCCCAACATCGATCGCTATTACTTTCCCAGTACTTGGCAGCTTTGGGAATTCATAATCCTCAACAATGAACGAGACATACACTTTTCCACTCCTCGTCAATTTCACCGCCACGCGTTTAACTTTCTCTAGTGGGAAGTCCCTGTGGGCAATGACCTTGAAGGCCCCGAGGCCGCTCAGCCTCAACACAAGCCTCCTCCCGCTCTTTACTCTAACTTCCCTAATCTGTATCTTCCAACCGCTTTGCGGATAAACCAAGCTATAGTACTTATGGGGTTTCTTCTCTTTCGGGAATCTTGCAAGCCCATTGAAAAAGCGCTGCCTAGCCTTAATATCTATCCGCGACTTGTTGAACTACTTGCAAGTATAATTGTTGGTACTCCTCATCTTGTTTCCTCAAGTCGAGGGCTAGTTGCCTCAGCTCCGTGAGGGTTAATCCCCTACCATCCCTTTGATGGAAGTACTTGTCTGCCCATCGTAGGGTGTTGTAGACCTCACACGCCGCTTCCAACTGGGCCTTTAACGCCCTCAGCGTTCGTCGGTGTATGCTCTGAACCTAAACCCCACGATGGGCATCAGAAAAACGGGAACACCACTAATATAAAGTTATTTCCTCCTCCCCCTCATCCCCGCCGTAAATGGCGAGGCTTTCCCCCCATGTGTATAAGGATTTAACTTCATGATGGGGCTCGAAAAACCAATGGAGCTCTCATTTACGGCCTTTAGAAATGACGATGCTCATGGAAATATCGCAAGGCATCCTAAGGTGATGGATAATCGCTCAGCGACTTAGCGGAAATGAGATAACGATTTAATTTTATAGAAATTATATTGATTTTTCATCTATTGACGATGTGTCTGTGACAGCCATAATTCTGGGTCTCTGGATCTTAATTATATCCTCCACCCTTATCTCGAGGAGGGTAGATGGGTCTCCGCCTCCTGCATATACTTCCCCATTTATTGCAGCTAGTTCAGAGTCAATTATGGTATCTATTGGTATCCCAATGGGAGGGACGCCGCCGGCCTCGTAACCGGTCAATTCAGCGACTTCGCTCCTAGTGGCTAGCCTCACCCGCCTAACTCCAAGCAGTTTAGCTAACTTAGATTGATTCACTCTCCGGGACCCAAGCAGCACCACTGCATGCGGCTTTCCCTCATTATCTATGAATACAACGGTCTTCACTATTCTACTAATCTCCACGCCCAATGCGGTTGCCGCCTTCATTGATGTCGCGGCATCCCCTGCGGGGATTAATCGCGCCGCGATCCCATTTTCCCCAATTAATTTAGCCAAGTCACTGGGCCCCCTCACTCAAGTCCTCCCCGGGACAAGTATCCGCGGCGCCATATCACCACAATGGCTACCGCGGCCACTATGGCGATTATTACCGCGATTAGTATTATGGAGTAGGCGTTCGCGGTTATATTGGCCGGCGTAGCATTGATGTATATGTGCCCACTTGACCCAGTTATTATGTAGAGGCTCCCGCTTATTGAGTACTGGTAATCGCCGTCGGGCAGCGAAATGATGGCTGTCGGCCCAGTTTCGCTGAATGCTTGATCCAGGTACTGACCATTGAATTCGCCCCCCGTGACCGTGATGCTCCACTTCTGGGTGCCCAATAATCCAATGTGGTTAACGGTGATATATACATTATAATAGGCAGTGCTGTACGAGAAGCTCGCGTTCCCGGGCTTGCCGTTCACGATCGCTGTGGTCGATGATGGGGAGGGAAGCAGGGCATTGCTGTATGCCCCGTACTGGGCTTGGGACGCCGTCACGGTGTAGGACCCATCCGGCACATATATGGTGGTGGTGTTGGGTAACTTAATTGGGATATCGCGGGTCACCGAGGTCCCGTTGAAGTACTTGCCGCTTATCGTTATTGTTGCGGAGGCACCGCTTAAGCCGTTCGCGCTTAGGGTTAATGGGTACTTGAGCAGCACATAATTGGCAGTCACATTAACGCCGCTTCCCCAAACGCTGAATCGCTCGCTCGCCGAAATGGGCGCCGCTACATTCAAGTAATTCCCCTCCACGGCATTGCCCAGCTTTATGCTATATCTGCCATTCGGTAGCTTCAGGTTGAGGGGCCCCGTTGCGGATTGATTGATATACACGGTGGAGCCATTTATAGTGCTCCCCATTATGGTGACTGGGTAAGTTAATGTGGATGAATTAATACCTATGGTGACTGGGTAAAGCTGCAGCGCGTACTTCACTATATTAATTGGACCGGCCCTGCCGGCCGCATTGCTTGATGTGTAGCCGAATGGGATGGTGGCGTTATATAGATAGTTTCCCTGCGGCGCATATATTATTATTGATTGACCGGCCCTAAGCACAGTGGCGAGGCCCACTGGGTTCCCCGTTAACGTTGCTCCAGCGAAGATGAGTCCCCAAGTGAAATTCCCCCCCAGCCCCTCCTCCCTGAATATCATAGACTCGGTCGGTATGAAGATTCCGCCGGCCCCGCTCAGCGTCACTGTGCCCGTGACTACGGGGATGGTGAAGTTGGGGAAAGTCACGTAGTACCCATATTCCCCAATGGGTAGGTAAAGCAACACTGAGGAATTGCTTGTGGTAATTGACTCCCCATTTGATAAGTGAATGCTCCACTTGAATCCAGTGACTGGGCCTATGGAGACGGTTAATGGATATGTGGGTATGGTTATGGTCACCGTGGAGTAATGAATCACGAAGTCACCTATGCTTATGGGGTAAGTCGTGTTGGAGGGTAGGTAAAGGTATGCATTATAGATGCCGTTGGGTAGGTATATGGTGGCGTTGGGCCCATGGAACCAAGTCGGGGGAGCGCCGTTGAGGCTCAGCCCCCACGTGGAGTTGCTTCCCGTAACTATGGTGACGGGGTAATTACCAGTGGTGCTGGGCAAGTATCGAATCACATCTATGGAGCCTCCCGGCGGGGTCGATGATAGGGAGAGGTATATGCGTTGGGTGTATGGGTTCACGGCAACCGAGACCGGGTGGTTCTGGACAGGTATCTGGACCGCCGTGTCGTAACCCATGGACAGGAACACGGCATACAGGGATTGACCGCTAACTATGTACAAAATGTTATGAACGGGATCCAGCGCAATGCTTGATCCCCCTATCGGTATTGTGCCGACCACGTTAAAGCCATTAACCACATAAGTGGCTCCACCCGTCAATACATATACTGCCCCCGTCCTATTATTGATGACGGCCTCAATGGGGGGAGCCGGGAGGTGCAGCACATACAATACTTGGCGAGAGGTGGCATTTATCATGGTTACCGTGCTCGCGCCCTGGGATAATACATACACCACGTTAGTGATGGGGTTAATCGCTATTGATGTTGGGGACCAATCTATGGATGGGGATGAACCCATTATGAACAATTCATAACTAGTTCCGCTTATTATGGCCAACTTATTGCTTGTGGTAGCGGCAACATACGCTGTGCCGGTCAATGGGTTTACGGCAACCGAGACGGGCGTCCAGGGCAGGGGAATAATTGTAGTTGATCCGCTGGGGTAAATCACGGCCACCTCATTCTGTTGGGGGCACGTCACGTAAAGAACATTGGTGGCGGTATTAACCGCTATATCGGATGGAGATTGGCAAATAGTGACATTGGCAACGGACTTCCCGCTCAAGCTTACTTGGTAATACCCCTGAGGATTAAGCGCATATAGGTACCCCGTGTATGGATTGATCGCCAATACGTTGACCCCTGGATATGAGTAAAGCGATTCATTGAACAGTACCGCATAGGTCACATTGAATTGGGCCGCATGGATCGCCGCTCCAACCGCCAAAAGCGATAAAACGAAGAGCAAGTAACGCATGCATCCTGGATATAACAATAATATTTAAGCATTACAGAAATGGAGGTTAAGGAGGCGGAAAGCCTCGCCTTTTGCGTGGATGGATAACGCATACGGATTAACAATTACCATCAAAGGAACCGCAACTCAACATTTAGGGATCAATTAAACAACCCGACTCCCTCCCCATCCATAAGGGCGGGGTAGTTTACGAAAGAGTTTTATATAAGGGAATGAAATAATTTCGTATGAGTGATGAAGTTATATGTCCAAAATGTGGACATGTTAATAAAAAAGGGAGGTTTAAACTTAAACTCGAAAAGTGTGAGCTGTGCGGTTTCCCACTCAAATTAACGGACAGGTTTCCCACACCGGAAACAGTGCTCTATCAAGTTCCTCTGGGATTTTTTAGGTTCGCTTTCGGGCCTGTCCTGGTAACTGATCAGAGGTTCATCTTTTATCTCACCCATTATCCTAAAAGTTTGGCAGATATGTCTGCTGAACCTGGTATAGTAGATAGAGAAACTACTCCTTTTGGACGGGTAGGAAGGCGCCTTGTTTTGAGCGAGATTACAAATTCTAAACAGCTAGAACTATCTCCGCGTGGAGGGTTTAGGTTGAAGAAGGACGCAATAGTAGTTAACAGGCCGCTTACGGACATAGCGCAGGGATATATCAGATATACAGAAAATAAACTATTGGCTGGGACTTATAATAACGTAAGGTCGGAGTTTTTCCTTGGTGCCGAAAAAGTTGAGGTAGTAGAGTACGGGATGTGGACTGATAAGAAGAAGGAAGGACCATGGTTTCATCACAGCGGTATATCAGTAAAAGTGAAGAGAGGATTAATTCGTGCCGACCTTCCAAGCATCGTCTTTTATTTACTTGATGGAGAACAAACCCTTGAAATGGTGAAGCAGCATCCTGCCTTTTCTGGCTTAGATATAGAGTATAAACCTTTACAGCAATAATATGTGTTATTTTCAATTTTACTCTATTAAACGTTAACAGAACCCCAAATTATAAGGGACATTCAGAAGTTCAAGGTCATCACACTCTTTAACGTCGTAGAAGACATTTGATAAATGTGTTAATCCATATATCGCAGAATCTACAAAAGAATTGAAATCTATTAGTGATGAGAAGATAATATGTCGAGTTGAGGACCAAGCAGAACCTTGGGAACATTTTAAAAAATCCTTAATGGCTTAAGCTTGATGCACCTGTGCATATACATGCGGCTTCAAGCGACTTCGATCCAGGAAATGATGTTGGGTAATAAACATTGCCTGCGGCATCCATGCCAATCCACGGCCAGTTAGAAAGTACCGTGGTGAATGGGCAATCATCAAGCGCATAGCCAGCCTGAACATATGACTGAGCTGCGTATGACCCTACGCCTTGAGTTTGGCCTGGCGCGTTTGACGTACATAGCGCAAACCCAGAACCTGGGTATGAGCTACCATCAACCATTATACTATTAACCTCCTGATAAGGCTCTATGAAGAACCAACCCGCTGCAGTGGTATTTGCGGCTAACGAGCCTCCTACGTACCATAAGGCCGAATACCATTCAAAATAAACCTGTATGCTTGAATCCGATGTGCCCGGTAATGGTACGTTGAACTTTTCGATTGTAAAGGTGCCGACCGGTACTAATGTGAGGTTCCCAGCCTTAGTTTCGGGGTATATTATCTTTACTGTTACTGAGGCTATCGGCCTTGAGACTACCGTGTATAACTTATAATCCTGTGCGTTATTAAATTCGTATACGTAGATCTCGTTGTCGTGGATAACGATTGAGGCGCGTTCGTACTTAAAGCCGCTAGGTAGCTTAAACGTGGCCAGGGTATTGTTGAACGGTTTAACGTTAACCACCGGGTATGGCGGTTGTTCCAATGTGACGAAGCCATTCAGGGCGCTCTTATACGTGTTATTTATCATTTCATACATAAGTGAGGGCGGTGTGGAACCATCGCTGAAATTGACGACGACCCCAAAACTTTGCACTGGCACGAGTGAGCCATAGACTTTCGCGGGCGACCATAGGCCTGATACCACGGCAAGCATTAATCCCAACAAGGCTAACGTACCAATTATTATGGCGACCCCATACCTCTTCGCGTTTTGCCCAGTCATATGTGTTATGTTGATGCACTAATTTTTATTTTTTCAGTCAAGCTTGTTCATTTAAAAATAACAACTTCCAAGGATAAATGATAGAGAAGTATCGTAACCGGTTTTGATTATTTAATGAATTATCAATGATGCTGTGATTGCATTAATCTATTAGTTCCATTTCTATTTTTATGTTCTCGGGCATCCCAATCCTCATCAACTCCTCAGTGCCAGATTATTCCAATGCATTACAAAGGCACTAATTGAATTTCCGCATTGCATCGAAAATAATGGCTCGTTAATGGCCTTCATGCCTTCGATAAATAATTTCGAAATTGAATACCAGGTTAATGAATTAAAAGACTTTACTGAAATGGGGGTTAAGGGGGCGGAAAGCCTCGCCCTAAAGGCGGGGAGGAGGTCAGTTCCATCTATAAGGGCAGAAGTACAAGAGGATGGGGAAGATTTAAGATAAAATACATTTGCAGGCCGCGGAACATGCATTAAAAATCCCCATTATAGCGGCCACGGGAATCCATAAAACAAACCTAAATCTCATACTAACAAGGCAGTTGGCAAATATTAGCCCCAATAGCCCCAATCCCAATATCTCAGGAAGATGAGGCGCTCCTTAACTTTACCAAGGCCATATATGTGCTGAGGCTCAAGTTTTTCTCATCGCCTAGCCTCGTTGAGGGGCCATAGCCTTACTTGCCCCAGTCCCAAGGTAGTGGACCTACCAATTCCAGTTAATGAGGCGAATCGAAGCAACTTAATGTAGTTCGCCGCCCGCTCCTTGCTCTTGCTGGTTAAGCGGTAAATTATCCAGCCAGAGAACCCCCGCTCCTTAACCCCAACATTCACAGTGACGGCGCGGATGCCGTGATCGGATTCCCGCAGCTCCAGCGGCGCATATTGAGGAAGCGAGGGCGGTAATCTATCATCGCTATATAAGCTCCACCTCCAGGCAGCATTCCAAATCATCAATTGCGGCAATGGGTACAATGCATTCACGCTTTCCCGCAGTCTCAGGCGAGGCGGCTTTGGGTACTGCAGAAGCACTGGCGTGGGGAACTCAAGCTTAACGCTACTCCACGACTCGCCGCTCCCCAACTCGCTGGAGGCAATGACCTCTATGCCGATTAGGCTGACGGCGACTTCTCCATACCCATAAATCCTGAAATTGCCCTCCAACTCCATTAATTCCCTCAACACATTCCCGTTATCCACTCCAAGCCTAGCCGCGTTTTTCGGGGAGTCGATGAAGGTTATGTGGAAGGCATACTCCGTTCCCCGCCTCAATATCAGTGGGTCTCCCCATCCCTCGTTCCAAAGGGCTCGTTCGCCCCTATATATCATGCTCATCTTAATGGGTTTCTCGGGGGCCTTGGCCAGGGGCGAATAATCGCCGATCAACGCGTATATCGGGGATTCACGCCCAACCTTGCTCAACAATAATTGTTTTATTACCTTTGAGGAAAGCGATTGAATAATAATGTCCTGCATCGCCGTTAATCTATACTTTACCCTAATTATAGTGAACACTGCCTAGGGATGGGGAATCCCTTTATAAAATTTGAAAATAGATTCAATGCATTCCAGCTAGTCGTAAAGTCATTCATGGATGTCCCAACCATGCTCCAGAGCCGTTGGCCGCTTAATCCTCAATGCTTTTAAATGGGGATTCCCCTATGGTATCATGAAGGATATATTGACTAGGCTACATGAGGCGCATGGCCGGGAAGTGGAGAATGCATTGCTCAAGTACTTGGCCATAGATGCCGCTCCAGACTTCATTGAGGCAATTAAGTATCAAGTGGCCACGGGCGGCAAGAGGGTTCGGCCCCTCATAACCATCGAAGCCGCGAGGGCATGTGGTGGAGACGCGGAGGGCGCCGTTCCGTATGCCGCAATAGTCGAGTTGATTCATAATTATTCCTTGATATATGATGATATAATAGATAGGGGAGACGTGAGGAGGGGGTTGCCCACCGTTAGGAGGAAGTATGGGGATAACGCCGCTATATTGATTGGGATTTGGTACAGGGAGGCGATTGAGGAAGCCGTTCTAGAGACGAGGAACCCCATTGAGGTGGCGAGGGCCACCGCCAAGGCGATTAAGGCAATTGATGAGGGGGAGCGGCTCGACGTGTTAATGGAGCACAGCGGGAGGACTGACCCGTACTTCATGGATAACCTGATTAGGGATGTGTCGCCGGATCTATTGGATAAGTACTTAACAATGATTAGGTTAAAGACCGCCGAATTAATTAAGTTCGCTGCCTGGATGGGAGCCTACTCGGCGCGAGGCGATGAGGCGTGCCTAAAGGCAATGAGCGAGTTCGGATTGAGCGTCGGCATGGCGTTTCAAATAGTGGATGATGTGCTCGATATTTTCGGCGACGTGAGGAAATTCGGGAAAGAGGTGGGGAAGGACGTGAAGGAGCACAAGTTAGGCAACATAGTGATACTGCTCTCTGCACTGGAGGGGAAGCGGGAGCTCCTCGATATAATTGGAAAGCCCAGTATCGGGGAGGGGGATGTGAAGAGGGCCATTGAGTTAATTGGATCCACCGATTCACGCGTGAGGGCCATGGACATGGCCAATAAGTACATGGAGGCCGGATTAAAGGCTCTGGACGCAATTCCAAGAAGTGAGGCGAAGGAAAATTTAATAGAGCTGGCCAAATTCATCGTGTATAGAGAGTACTGATGATCATCATAAAGATAGGGGGCTCAGCCATAACGGATAAGTCGCGCCCCCTCAGCCTGGATCTGGAGCCGGTTAGGGGCTTAGCAGGGCTGTTAAGGGGCTTGGGGGAGGGGTTGGTGTTGATTCATGGGGGAGGATCATTTGCCCACCCATTGGCTAAGGCTTATGGGCTTGGGGGAGGAACTAGGGATGAGCATCAATTAATCGGCGTCTCGCTCACGACTGCCGCGCTTGAGGCGCTTAATCAAGCGTTGACAATTGAGTTGGCGAGGAGGGGAGTTGCGACGTACTACGTTAGGGCCGGGGACGTGTTCCAAATGAAGCGCGGCCAAGCATTCCTAGCGAATCCAGGTCCTATACTGGGTGCTCTGAGCAGGGGCGTGGCTCCCCTGCTTCATGGGGATGTAGTGATGGATTCGGAGCTCGGCTTCTCCATAATCAGCGGGGACGCCATTGCGGAGGAGATAACGCGATTATTGAGTCCTCGATTAGTGTTGTTCCTAATGGATGTGGAGGGCGTTTACTCGGAGGGCGCGGGGAAGGGTGCATTAATGAGGAGGTTGAGGAGGGGGGACTTGATTGGCGTGGGCGGGGACGCCATTGATGTGACTGGGGGCCTCATGGGTAAGCTGAGGCATGCCTGGAACATAGCTGAAATGGGGCCTCGAACCTTCATGTGCTCCATTAAGGACCTGGAATCCATTGAGGCTATCATTTGGGGTAATGATCCTCCGCGATGCACTGAACTTATTCCCTAATTATCGACGAGTTTCTCTATCACTGAGGCATTAAGCGCGTTGGGGCCGTAAATCAAGCCCTTAACGGTGCCGTTGCCGTATGTGGCTATGGCGAGCGGCATATATGGATTCAGGTTATTTATATTTATCTTGACTAGGGGTTGAGTCGCATTGACCAATCCCAGGGGCAATTGCCCCGGCGTTGGGGTCACCCAGTACGCCGACGCGAGTAGGACGCCGCTGGATGGGGCTGAGCCACATGCTAATCTGATATTGTATAGGGACGTGGTTAATTGGCTGCCCTGGAGAATTGGTTGAACCCCATATGGATTCATCAGCACCAGTATCACCCCGAAACCCCTCGCCGCCAAATCGTTCAATGCGGTTAACGGAACCGGGCAACCGCTCGTCGTCGGCATGGTGACGTATATGAGCGTCGTCCTATTAATGTACGGCGCCGGGTTAACCAGGGATGGCTGGGTCGATGAGATGTTTATGAGGGACTCCTCCATTAATGCGAATGAATTGAAGCTTGTCTGGGCATTAGCGGGCCTAGACTCAAGCGCCGGCAGCAGCATGGCGGATATGTAGCCCACCTCCGCCACAACTATGGCCAGCAGAGCCACTATGAAGAACTTGCGGTTCTTCCTTGATTTCCCGCTCTTCTTCTTGCCGCTCATTGAGTCTCAATCCAGGAAAGCTTAATAAGTCTTGCCCCAATCCAATTAATGTGGAGATACTAACGACTTACACCGGCTCCTTCCCGTTGCCGCACAACGCGGAGAACGTGAGGAGGGTTTTGAGGGATGTCTCGGAGATAGGGATAGATTGGCCCAATTACCCTCAATTAATTAATTTCATAGATATGTTCCTGGCCCCAATCGCCAAAAGCGGGGGGCTAGAGGTTAAGGGGGGAAGATTTGTTTTGAGCGGGGAATTAAAGATGCCGAGCATCGATGATGCCGTTCAACCCATCCTGGAGTCCCTCGAGGCTTGGCGCGAGGAGGGGAGGGGCATGGGGCTAAGGGCATGCGTCACCGGCCCCTTCACATTGTCGAGCTTCATATTCAAGAGGCCCGGCACCACTAACATAATGGAGTCCGCGCTCGGGGATCGAGAGGTGGTTCACTTCCTCGCCAAGTACATTAACTCAGTGCTGAGGAGGCTCGAGGAGTTGGGCATCAATTACGTTAACGTGGATGAACCGATCATAGGCACCATGGTGGGGGCGCGCCGCAACCTCTTTAATTACTCCGACGATGAGATAAAGGAAGTGGTCGACGAGGCTTATAGGGGAGTGGGCGTCGGGCTCCGCGGCATACATGTCTGCGGCAGGCTCAACCCTAAGGTATTCAACATCCTCGGCAGAATTGAGAAAGTGAATATACTGGATAATGAGTATATGGATTCCCCCGAGAACGTGAATTACATAACTCGGGACGTAGTGGGCGACAAGAGGCTAGCCATTGGAGTCGTATCATCGAGGAATCCCGCCATCGAATCCGTCGACTCAATAGTTCAATTGGCGGGCAAGATAATTGATAGGGTTGGGCGGGATAGGGTGTTCGCCGTGAAGCCGGACTGCGGTTTTGGGTCCCTTAGGACGGAGTCGGGGGATATCGAGGAGGCGTATAAGGTATCGCTGGAGAAGCTTAAGGCATTGAGAACGGCGGCGAACCTAATTAATGAACTAGTACCTCAGCACTAATATGCTTGACTCGGTGTATGCCAGGGCGCTGAGTATTGGTCCAGCCGACTCAAGCGCCTCGGCGCCGGTCCTGCCCTCGAGGGGAAGCACCAATAAGTCGGGGGCCTTGTTCCTAATGAACTCCAGCAAGTCGCTGGGCTTCTCCACGGTGTAAGTTATGCCTGCCCCACTCATGGATTCCTTGACGAGGGATAGGAATTCATCGTCGCTGCCTTGATATATCACTGTTATTCGCGATCCGTATCTCTGGGCGAAGTCCTTTAGGACAGGGAGAGCCCTCAGCGATGCCCTTGATCCATCGAGCACTGCAGCCACGTGCCTAAGGCTGAACGATAATTCATAGCTCGGCTCATCAACCATGAAGGAGCCATGAGGGCCTCATTATTAAAGTTAACTGGCTTGGGGATTCACGCCGAGCTCCGATCTAAGTGCTCTAATGGTTAATTCAAGTGACTCCACGCTATTGTGGCGGGGCTTGAAGCCGATTGACTTCAACTTATCAATGCTTAGCGCTATCTTCTTCACGTCGCCTGGCCACCCAACGCCATGCATAACCGGTTTATAGGTGAGCCCAACGCCGGTTAAGCCCAGTTCCTTAATTATTAGCCTCGCTATGTCATTAACGGTGACCCAGTCCTCGGAGCCCACGTTGAATGCTTCGAAGCTTGATTTACTGCGTTGCCAGGCTAGAATGGTTGCCTCCACCGCGTCCTCAACGTAAATATAGCTCCTGACCTGTGTTCCATCCCCCAGGATCTCCAGTTGCCTCGGGTTTTTGGCTAGCTTCAGCATGAGGTCCGGCACAACTCCATGCCTTAACCTGGGGCCAGCAACGTTCGCGTACCGCATGGCCACTGCCCTAATCCCATACAGCTTTGAATAGGCGTGAATCAAGTTCTCCCCAGATGCCTTGCTTGCGCCGTAAACGGAGACGGGCCTAATGGGTGCATTCTCGGGCACAGGTATTTCAGGGGGCTCGCCATAAACGCTGCTGCTCGATGCAAATACCAATTCACCAACGTCGCTGATCCTCATGGCTTCAAGCAGGTTAAACGTGGCCACCACATTCTCCCGGAAATGAATGTCGGGATTAGTGGTGCTGACCCTAACCTCCGGATTAGCCGCGAAGTGAAGCACTGCGGTGGCGCCCCTTAATTCCCGCGATAAATCCCCATCCTTTAGATCCAGCCTTGATATGGTTACTCTGGGGTTCCCCAAGTGATGTGATAGGTTCTCCATTCTACCGCTACTGAAGTTATCAATCACCTTAATGGAGAACCCCATCCTAACCAATGCATCCACGGCATGGGAACCAATGAACCCCGCTCCCCCAGTGACTATTATAGACATGAAAAAGATAAGCATGGCCCCATATTTAAGCTGTATCCAATGAACATAGCGAGAAATTAATGAATGAAACGAACTAAAGATAAAACCACGCCCTTTCTAAGGGTGGGATGCCTCCCCCTTATATAACATTAAATAGAGATACCATTAAGCGTTTTGAGAAGGTGGGGGAGGAATTAGGGATTAAAGTCGTTAGGGTTTTGAGGCTTGGGCTTCTAAGACTTGTTCCCTGTGTGGGGAGGTCCACGAGGATAGGCGCGTTAAGCGTGGCTTGTTTAAGTGCCCCGCATGGGGAGGACCATAAATGCTGATCCAAATGGCTCAGTAAACATCATACATATCCCCGAGTCCCGAGGAACTGGGAGAAGGGAGCTTTCCGTGAGGGATAGGGGTAATGGGTTGAGGGCCCAGCCCATGATCCACCGCTGGACGAATGGAGCGGGGTGAACCCCACCAGCAATGAAGTGATGAGGGGGGCGGTAAACCATGAATCCATTATCGGCCCTAATGGAGCCCCTAAAGGGCGGGGAGGAGGTCAGTTGTTTTTATAATTGTAAGACGTTATTTCGATTATTGCGTTTGATGATCCTCAAGACTTAGCTACTCCCCTGATTTAAGCTGTAAGCGGTGAAGACATGCAACTTGAATTACCCATCCCACATGCATGGGTGGATTACGGAGCCATAATGCTGCTGCTTGCAATGGTTATAGGCTTCGCCGTGGAGATACGTCGCGGAGCCATTAGGAAGTACGATATTTATCCAGCAATTGGCCCGATCACTAGGGAGGGAACAGGCTCAGCATTCATTAAGGCCGCGCTTGAGGCACTCTTCCTGGATGTCTTGGCGGCGGCGCCCCTCTCGGATTGCCACCAAGGCGCTTACTATGAACGCAGAACCAGGGTGAAGAGGGGTGCTCACCTATTAATATTCTATGGATTCCTATTCCTGCTGGCGGCCACGATAATTGGATTCGCAACTGATAAGTGGGTAACCAGCACCGAATTCATTCCGGCCTACTACCTTGGACCATGGGGCTTCACATTGATGGCAGGCATTGGCATGTTGGGGGGAATCCTTTGCTTAATTGGGATAGGCATCTATGTACCGACTAGGTACAGGGGGGATAAGCCGGCGACTCGCTTAACCAGCGCTGACTGGTTCCTAGCAATGCTGACGCTCACGGTGATTACAGGCTTCATCCTAGAAGCAGCTGAGATACTGTGGCAGCAAGCATTGGCAGTGGCGTTCTGGATTCACATGATCTTCGTGGCAAGCCTCTTCGTTACAATGCCTTTCACCAAGTTCTCCCACGCCTTGTATCAACCCATTTGGGCCATATATGAGAGAATGGGGAGAAGAAGCGGTAAGGAGCCCCGCCTCCCCATTCCTAAGGCGAGGGCGGAGAGGTGATCCAGGTGCCGACGCTCGTATACTCATCTAGGTGCGTTGGATGCGGTGATTGCGTCGATATATGTCCAAGCGACATAATGCATTTCGATCCCAAGACCAGGAAGGCGTATAATGCGGAGCCAGACATGTGCTGGGAGTGCTTTAACTGTGTTAAGGTATGCCATAGATACGCCATGGATGTGAGGGGCTATGCGGACTTCGTTCCAATGGGGCACAGCATATCAGTGCTGCGCGATGAGAAGGAGAACAAGGTTTACTGGAAGATTAAGTATAGGAATGGCACAGTTAAGGAATTCGTTTTCCCGATACGGACCACTCCATGGGGATCCATAAAGCCTCCGCAAGCATACGCTGAACCCGATAGGGGCAAATTAATGGATGAGTACTTATCGGCCGAGCCAGATAAACTCTACGTTCCTGAATTACCGAAACCAAGGGAGGCGGTGATCCATGAGAACTAGGCAAATAGATACCGATATATTAATAATAGGAGGCGGAATGGCTGGGACAGGGGCGGCTTGGGAGGCAAGGTACTGGTGCCGCAACTGCAGCATACTGATAGTGGAGAAGGCCAACATAAATAGGAGCGGAGCTGTCGCAATGGGTCTCTCCGCGATTAATACTTACCTCGGCATGAAGTGCAAGGAAAACACTCCGGAGGACTTCGTCAAGTACGTTAAGACGGACCTAATGGGAATAGTGAGGGATGACTTGGTCTACGACGTGGCGCGGCACGTGGATTCCACTGTTCACCTCTTTGATGAGTGGGGCTTACCCATATGGAGGAACGACAAGACGGGATGCTACGTGCGGGAGGGGAAGTGGCAGGTAATGATTAATGGGGAGTCCTATAAGGCCATAGTCGCCGAGGCCGCTCAAAAGGCTGCCACCGAAGTCATCAATAGAGTAATGGTGACCCACCTATTGATGGATGCCAATAATGGTAACAGGGTGGCTGGAGCCATTGGATTCAATGTCAGAGATGGAACCTTCTACATATTTAGATCAAAGGCAGTAATAGTTGCTGCGGGTGGGGGGTCCCACATATATAGGCCAAGATCAACTGATGAGGGAAGGGGAAGAACATGGTACCCGCCCTGGGCGAGCGGGAGCGCCTATGGATTATTGATTGAGGCCGGCGCCGTCATGACCATGATGGAGGCTAGGTTCAGCGTGCCTCGATACAAGGATGGCTACGGCCCCGTAGGGGCTTGGCAACTCCTCCTAAAGGCTAAGCAAACCAATGCATTGGGGCAAGACTCGTTTGAGCTGCATAAGGACGAGATACGGCGGCTCTATAATGGGAAGGGAAACTACGCCGATGCAGTGCCCACCCCAACTAACCTAAGGGTCCTCGCTAGCCTAATGGAGTTGAAGGCGGGGAGAGGTCCAATATATATGCATACCGAGAAAGTGCTGACTCCTGATAATGAGGAGGTGGGGTGGGAGGATTTCCTGGACATGACTATAAGCCAGGCACTTGTGTGGGCTGGGCAAAACATAGATCCAATGAAGCAGCCATCCGAGATCCTTCCATCCGAGCCATACGCAATGGGATCCCACGCCACGGAGAACGGCGCATGGGCGAGCGGGCCAAGCGATATAGCTCCCCAGAAAATAGATGGACCGGATGATCGAGGGCATCAATATAATTGGGGCTATAATAGGATGACGACCATTGATGGGCTCTTCGTGGCTGGAGACGCGTGTGGAGCTTCCCCGCATAAATTCTCGTCCGGCTCATTCACGGAGGGCAGGATAGCCGCGAAGGCAGCCGTCAAGTATATTCTGGACCATAGTGATTATAGGCCCTCCATAGATAAGGATCACGTAAGTAACTTGCGGGATAGAATCTATGAGCCACTCCATAGATTCCAGGAGGGGAGAAGCATGATAACGGCCGGCACCGTTGCGCCCAACATGATGTGGTACAGGCATGGGTTGAGCAGGCTCCAGAAATTAATGGATGAATACGCGGCCGGCTGGGGTTCCTGGTACACCACTAATGAGGAATTACTGAATAGGGGATTACAGTTGCTCCTGTACCTAAAGGAGGACTTTAATCAGTATGCCGTTGCCGAGGATTATCATCAATTGCTGAGGACATGGGAGCTTTGGCACAGGATACTCACAGCCGAAGCCATTATACGACACATGCTTTACAGGAAGGAAACTAGGTGGCCTGGATACTACACTAGATCGGATTACCCGGCCATTGATGATGATCATTGGAGGGCATTCGTGAATTCCCGCTACAATGCCAAGACCGGGGAATGGTCCCTCTGGACAGTCCCCGTCATAGACATAGTGAGGTGAGGAGCATGAGTCTGAAATTAAGTGCTCCGCCTCCTCATGGCGGCAAATTAATCGATGCAGTTGTCGATAGGGAGGAGGGCGCAAAGATGGCTGCCGGCTGCCCCTCATACGACATAAGGCCAACGATTGACCGTAGAACTGGGGTACCAATACGTAACGCGTATAGGGAGGTTATGTCAATAGCCTATGGCTTCTTTAGCCCGCTTGATGGATTCATGACTAGAAACGAGGCTGAAAGCGTGTTGAGGGAACGGAGATTGCTCAGCGGATGGATATTCCCATTCCCGATAATATTCGATATAGATCCACATGATCTAAATAGGTTGGGGGTGAAGGAGGGCGATAGGCTCCTCCTCAACCTGAAGGGGAGGCCCTTTGCCGTGATTGATATAGAGGAGGTCTGGACCTTTGATCCCAAGGATCTAGCCAATAGGACCTTTGGGACGCCGGATAAGAATCCCGAGGTAGTTAAGAAGCAATTCGATGAGAAACACCCAGGTTGGAGCATTTATGCCAACATGACTGGAACCGCTATAGGGGGTAAGGTGCATATAATAAATGAACCGCGGCTACGCTCACCGTACGATAGGTTCTGGTACCCGCCAAACAGGTCTAGGCAGGAATTCATAAAGAGGGGATGGAGAACGGTGATCGCTCACCAGACGAGGAACGTGCCTCACACTGGGCATGAGCACTTGATGAAGGAGGCAGCATTCCTGGGCGATATTGAGCCATGCAACGGGATACTGGTTAATGCCATAATAGGGGCAAAGAGACTGGGGGACTTCGTGGATGAGGCAATACTTGAGGGGCATGAAGCGGTCAATAAGTTCGGCTACATAAAGCCAACGAGGCACTTAGTAACGATGACTCTCTGGGACATGAGGTATGGGAACCCCCTTGAATCGCTTCTTCACGGAATAATTAGGCAAAACATGGGCTGCACGCATCACATGTTTGGGAGGGATCATGCTGCTGTGGGGGATTACTATGATCCATACGCTACGCAGTTGCTGTGGAGCAGGGGAATACCGAGTTATGGGCTTCCCGCTCCGCCCTATGATTTGGATAAGGGGCTTAAGATTCGGCCAGTTAATATTCAAGAGTTCTGGTACTGTCCGGTCTGCGGTGAAATAGCCTACAGCGAGTCCTGTGGGCATAGGGATAAGGCGGAGAGGTTCAGCGGTAGCTTCGTGCGTGGATTAATAGCGGAGGGCATTGAGCCCCCCACCATAATATTTAGGCCGGAGGTCTATGAAGTGATAGTTAAGTGGTGGCGTCAATTTAATTACCCATTTGTCAATAAAAGATATCTAGAGCTGAAAGAAAATGAACTAGAGGTGGATCTAGAGCCCATGGAGGTGAGCAACAAATGACGTACAAAATAGCCGTGGTGCTGGATAAGTCAAGAATGAATAGAATAAGGGGAACCAACCTAGAGAATAAGGTGAAGGACCTATACGGCGGCTACCTAAAAGTGATAGAGGTGGAGGTACCAGATGAATTAGCCAAGAGAATACTAGGGGAATTCCCAAGAGCCAGAATAGATGCGCGCGGATTCATAGAGGAAGTACCAATAGCGTTCAAGAAGGAATTATTCGAATCAATAATAAGAAGCGGAACCGGAACCCAAGCAATAGAGGAAGTGCTAAAACCCAACGTGCTCACCAGGATAAAGGAGCAGGCCAGCAAGGAGGATGAGTACCTGCCTCCGCCCAAATAACGAGAAAGAAATTATCCTCCCACCCCTTCAGAATCTTTATAAGTGGAATCACCCATACTCAAGTAATGAGCACTGATTTGCTTTGGGTTGAGAAGTATAGGCCTGTGAGGCTTGGGGACATGATTGATCAGGAGGCTGCTAGGGAGGCGCTTAGGAGGATGCTCCCCAACATTCCCCACCTACTCCTCCACGGCCCCCCGGGCACCGGGAAGACGACGGCAGCCCTCGCCCTCGCCCATGAGCTTTACGGGGAGGAGTGGAGGAGCAACGTGCTGGAGCTGAACGCGAGCGATGAGAGGGGCCTCCAGGTGGTTAGGGAGAGGGTTAGGGAATTCGCTAGGAGCGTTCCAAGCGGGGGCGCCCCCTTCCGCCTAGTCATCATGGATGAGGCGGATAACATGACTGGGGACGCTCAGCAGGCCCTTAGGAGGATGATGGAGGTCCACAGCTCCACCGCTAGGTTCATACTGATAGCGAATTACGTTTCCAGGATAATTGAGCCCATTCAGTCCAGGTGCGCCGTTATTAGGTTCACCCCCCTACCTAGGGAGGCGGTTATTGATAGGTTGAGGAGTATTGCCTCGATGGAGGGGGTCTCCATTGGGGGGGATGCGTTGGATGCCTTGTGGGAGGTGAGTGGGAGTGACTTGAGGAGGGCGATTAATGCCCTCCAGGCCGCCTCAAGCCTCTCCCGCCAAATAACGGCAGAAACAATATACAAAGCAATAGGCTACATAGAGCCTAAGGAAATCGTGGAGTTAATCAAGTTAGCAATAGGAGGCGACTTCCAGGGGGCTCGGGACAAGTTGAGAATCATAATGTATAATTACGGAATAGCCGGGGTCGATGTTTTAAGGAGAATACAGAGAGAATTGATTATAAATAACTCAATTAATATACCTATTGAAGCCAAGATTGAGCTTAGCGACTTCATCTCTGAAATAGACTTCAGACTAGTGGAGGGCAGCGATGATGAGATTCAACTAAATGCATTGCTGGCTAAACTAGTCCTAATCGGCAATAGGCATGGATTAACCAGTAAAGCCACAGCAAAATCAGAACCCAAGCCAGAGAAGAGGCGCAGCAAGTAATGCACATTCCTTGGGTTGAGAAATACAGGCCGAGGAGCCTTAAGGATGTGATTAATCAGGAGGAGGCGAAGGCTAAGCTAGAGGAACTGATAAATAAGTGGCTCAAGGGGGAGCGATTAAGCAAGGGCATACTATTGGCCGGACCACCGGGCGTGGGAAAAACCACCATAATACACGCATTGGCCAATGATTATGGACTCGAGGTCCTTGAATTAAATGCAAGCGATGTGAGGACCGGGGATAGGATAAGCAAGATCGTGGGCAGATCCATTAAGGAGGCCTCCATATTTGGGTTCAGGGGCAAATTGATACTCTTCGATGAAATGGATGGACTGGATCTAAAGGAGGACCGGGGAAGCGTCGGGGAAATAATAAAGATAATCAATGAGTCACGGTTCCCCATAGTGATGACAGCCAACGATCCCTGGGACCCCAAGCTACGCGACTTAAGGGAGAGGAGCGAAGTAATTCAACTTAAGCCACTTAAGGAAAGCGATGTGGCTAAGCTCCTTAGGAAAATATGCGAAGCGGAGAAGATACGATGCGAAGAAGACGCGATAAAGTTATTGGCGAAGGCATCCATGGGAGACGCGCGCGCCGCAATCAATGATTTAGAGGCGGTGGCGAGGGGTAGGTCCTCAGTGACCGAAGATGATATTGCTGCAATAAGTTACAGGGCTCATCAAGTGGATATGTTCAGGGTAGTTGACATGGCTATAAAGGCGCGGAGCTTTGATGAGGCGCGTAGGGTCACATCGCTGCCCAGCTTTGATTGGGAGAGCTTCTTCACTTGGATAGTTGATAGCGTGCCCGCGGCTTATGGCGAGGCACCCACTGCGCTATTCGATGCAATGAATAACTTATCAAGGGCTGATGTTATTAGGGGCAGAATTAATAGGATACAGGAGTGGGAGCTAATGAAGTACATGCTTGAGCTAATGACCGCAGGAGTCTCGCTGGTACCCGGTAAACCTAAGCTGCCCTTCTTCATAAAGTATGGGTACCCAGCCAAGATAAGGCTGCTCAACAAGATCAAGGCAATGAGGCAAATAAGGGACATACTAATAAAGAAACTAAGGGAAGAGGCTCACCTGGGGAGCCGCGTAATAACGCTCGAGGTACTGCCCATGCTTAGATTACTCATTAATGGGGAGAGAGGAGGCCACGTGATCAGCGAACTAAGCCGATTAACTGGCTTAAGCGAGGATGAGCTGCGAATGGCGTTAAGCACCGAGATTTAGTCCCCATTCTCAATTAATTGATTGAGTTCATCAAACATGGATTTAATTACCTTAACCCTGGGATCCTCATCCCTTATCCTAACTATCTTTATCTTGCCAAATTGCTTCTCCTCAACTATGCCGAGCTCCTTGAGCGCCGCTATGTGCTGCCCCATTGATCTATGATTCATCTCAACAAGCTTGCTTAACCTAGTTACATTTATCTCCTTTATCTCCAATAATGCCCTCAACACTCTTATCCTGCTTCTCGATGCGAATAGTTCCTCTATGAAGTCGCCCAAGTTAATCACCCAAGTCCCTCCTTATCATTGAGCTAAGGGATTGCTGCATCGTTTCAAGGGGCTCGGTTGGTATGGATATGAATGTGGTTCTCCCCCTCATTCCCTTGCCGGAGAGACGGGTCTCCAGGATGCCTCTGGAAGCCATGTCCTTCACGTACTCCCACAGCTGCGTGTGCTTCCTGGGTTCCTGGCCATACTGTTCACAAACCATTTCGTACTCGCTCTCCGCATCCCCAATCGATATGTAGGGGGTTTCGCTTTCCCTCATTAACCTATTAACTATGGCTAATAGGAGAAGCTTCTCGTGGAGGGGGAGACTCATTAACTCATCCTCCCTAACGCCATGAAGGGTCTGCATCACGGCCTCCCTTATGTGGCTTGGAGATACATGCGTGGCGCCGCTTACTTCAGCTAGCTTTGATGCTCTCCATAATATATCCAGCGCGTATCTGGCATCGCCCCGAACAGTGGATTGATTGGGATTATCGGGATCGACGCCGGCTACGTCAGATATCATTTCAAGTATCTCCTCCGTATAGGCCGTGTCATTAAGGGCCTCCTGGGCCCTATTCAGCAATATCTCGAATATCTGGTCCTTAGTGTAGGGGGGAAACTCTATAATGGCATTGCCCAGCGAGCTCTTTACTCCCTTGTTTAATTGATCCATGAATGACTTGCTTTGGCTCACCAGTAGGAGACTGAATCTATAATTCTTGTCGTAGTACTCCTCGCCGAGCCTCACCAATGCATCAATGGAATCCGGACCACCATAATTAAATAAATAGAAAACATCATCCAACACAATCACTGCATACTTATTTTTCTCTGCCACCTTATCGATTATCAATTCAAGAAGCTCCTCGCTGGAGAAACCTCGTCTAGGTATCGGCAAATTCAGGCTGAGCCCTATGGTCTTTAGAACGCTGAAGGGGGTTCTATGCAATGCGCAACTGATGTGAACGTAATCAACCAGCCCCTTGGAAGCCGTCTTCACATATGAACCGAACTTCCTGCTTGTGACGGTCTTGCCGCTGCCCGATCTACCCACCATTATTGTCTTGACATACATGGAGCCCGGCTCCTTTATGAATGACCCAAAATATGCTTGAAGCATTTTCAACTGCTCGTCTCTAAATGGAAGCTTCTCCGGCACATAGTCCGGCATTAATGCCTTCTCATTCTTAAATATGGCCATATTATTCACTTTTAGCTTACTAAGTAAACTTAAAGTTTTCTTTTACAATATACATAACAACGCATAATTAGCCGAAACTTTTAGTGAATTCTCCACTAAAACTCCTTAATAGGCTTACCCTTACCCTTATACTCCTGTATCAATTGATTAGCATCGCTCTCCGAAAGCTTTATAGTAACCAGGCTATGCCTAGTTCTAGCCTTTAACTTAACTACATCCCCCACCTTCTTAACCCTAATCTCCAAGGCGGACTCCGCATGTCTCCTCCACTCATCAACCGAATTAGTTTCCATAGGCATGTGAAGACCAAGGGAGTCCCCAATTTAAAAATTTGCTCCTTAGCCGAACTGCTCTCAATGGGAACATCCCAAAATCATTGCTACCACCGAAAAATGGCATTTACTGCTTTAGGGCAAGCACCACATATTCAATGTAACACGGTCCTCCAGTTACTTGAGGCATTACTGGGCGTAGTCCTTATAATTAATGAATTGATTCCTTGATGCGCTTCATTGTTTCCTCGCTTACCTGAATCCTACCCGAAAGCACATCCATTACTAATTTATACTTACGGTACTTATCCTCCGGCGAGAACTTGGGGGGATGCGGAACCTTAAGCTCGCCGCCACAGTAAGGACACCTATCCTTCCTTAGGGTGTATTTACCGCAATTCCTGCACCTCCTAAGTATTGAATTAACCATATCAATCAAGCCTGCTAAACGATGCTTCGCCGCCATTCTTCTTAGCCTCAACTACGACTAGCTTGGCTATCTCCTCCATGGCTGCCTCCAACTTCTTGGGGTCCCTTCCCTCAATGATTATCTTGTACCTGGGGGGACCTATGGTATATATCTCAGCCTCACTGGCGCCGAGCTTGATCGCTGCTTCCTTAATTGAGCTAAGTATTTTCTTTATATTATCGACGCCGCTTGGACCTATGTTTATTAGCCTAATTACGCCCTTCAACTCAACCTTAGGTATCTCTACGTGCTGGGACGCGACCTCACGTATTGCATTTGCGATGTTCTCCGGTATACCTAATTTATCGAAGATGTCCTCGCTCCTGATGGCCGCCTCAAAAATCCCATACATGTCCCCATAATAATCTTCAACCCTCCAACCCACTTCCTCGATTAATTTTTGAAGCGGGATGCCGAGTTTCTGGGAAATAATATTGAATAACCGCAGCGCCTTAGTTGTCCTCTTCCACCTCAGAAGCATTTTCTCCCTTTCCTCATCCCTAACCTTTCTATAGGATAAATCAATTAGTTGCCTGCCCCTATCAACCCGTATAACCTTGAAGACGGCCTTCCTACCCACATCCAAGTAATCCGTTATATCCCTGAAAAGCGTGGGAACTATTTCATTGACAGGCACATAGGCCTCTATTCCATTATACTCATCAAGCTTGACATACGCGCCGTGCTCAGTGATTTTAGAGACGGTACCTATCACTAGCTCCCCCATCTCCGGCGTGGGTTTCCTCGCTATTCTAACGGGAGGCAAAGCGGCCTTATCCCTTGCCTTATCCTTATGTGAATCATTGCTCATTATGATGCTAGACCTTCAAGAAGCAATTTAAAACCTTACGCTAATGACACAGGCATGCCCTAAGAAGCGGGGCTCTAGTTGGAGGGAATTAATCCAGTTCCTTAACTATTGATCCTATGAGTTTGCCGTGGCCGCCGCTTGGCTTAACTAGAACCGCACCGCACACGAGGCACTTCACTTCCATTGATGGGTGAGAGAACACTACCTGCTCATTGCCGCAACTATTGCACCTGACCCTAATGAAGCGGGACTTGGGAAGCGGGACAAGGACTTTTCTTAGGCTTTGAGGCATTCTAATCACCTCTCCACTATCTCTATCTTCTTGAGGCGGCCAAGCGTCTTCATGGATACGTAGCCGCATTGCCTACAGGTGAGCTTTAGGGTTACCTTCTTCGTTACCTTGTATAGGGTCTTCTGCTTGGGCTTCCTAGTTGAGCCGTATCCCTTAAGCTTTCTTAGGTACCTCCTCTGTCCCTCGGATAATGTGCGTCTCTTGCCGCTACTGTAGGTGGAAACGCTGTGATCGGTGTACGTATCGCATCGTGGACAATACATCCTCACGGTCTTCGGGAACTTCATCATTTCTCCGCCCTTAATCTCCCTTTAAAACTTTTTCCTTCCTATATATAATGGAAACTATTTTCCTAATCATGAGGTCCTCGGCATCCTCGACGGGCAACACGGCAACGTCTCCCTTCCTGAATGGCCCCATTTCATTCCCATTGCTTGTCCTAATCCGTAGAAACTGGATCCCAAATGAAACTATCCTAACGCGGCCATTATAGTCCGATCTAGGCAGCAGTGGCTCCAAGTAACTCAATGAATTCAGTATCCTCTTCTCCTCAGCCAGTAAATTCTTCGGGGTACTACCGCTTCGAACAGCGGCCAGGATCTTCTCCATGCGTATGCGGATCAATGCTATTATGGCTGACTTAGCGTCGCTCGAGTATACCCCAGACAAGGCATTCTCCAATGCGCCGCCGACCCTAAGGGAACCACCAATGGATGCCGCTAATTCCCTGTATGACTTGAATGGAAGCTTAACTAGGCTCTCCCTCCCCATCTCAGCCTTAATTAAATCATTTAATTCCCTCAAATTCACTTGCCTCCCCTCTCCAACTCTGCTAAGTCATTAAGCATAACGTATATGGCGACTGCCTGGGGGAGAACCATGCTTGAACCCGGGGCCGCCCTCACATCCTCGCCCAGCACCTTAGCGTTCAGACCAACCTTAAACTTAACTGCAATGCTTCCCTTATTAAACGCAATAGCCCGCTTCAGCACAGCCTCCACCCCGCTCTCCAACTCGCTTAGACTCACCTCAGCCACCATTAGACCTGTCTTGCCGTGAAGAGTATTTGGCATCCTTATCAACCTATTGATATCGATCGTAACCACTTCATCTATCGCAATGCCCAGCTTCTTCAATATTTCTCCCTTCATTCCGGCAACATTAATGGGCTTAGGCCTGCGGCCCAGCACCTCTAAAACAGCCTTGAGAACCCGGCCAGGGCCCCCCATGCTAAGCGAGGCGGAGTCCGTCACGTCAAGCATGAACTCATCATTAATAATTAATTGCCTCGTTAAGTCGGCCTTAGCGGTTATGTAATTTACTAATTCCCGCCTCTCCTCCTGCCCAAGCGTTATGGCGTCGCCCTCCTCCACATGAACATGGAAGCCCCTATTCCCCGAAAACGTTATTCTCATGTGGGACACGCCGAACTCATTCATCAATACATCCACTAGCTTCACGGCTTCGCGGCGCGCATCCTCGAGGCACTCAATTGTCATCACGCTTATTCCAGCGCAGCTCTTGGTCTCTAAGTGATCCCCATCAATGTCGAAAACGAGGTCCGCGCCCCTCCATTCCTTCATGCCCATATCCTCCTCCCCAGGCCTCTCGAAGTATGAGCTGGAGTAGTACACATGCCTCGGGGATTGCCTCGCCAAGGCGTCCCTTAACTCCTCCATGCTTCCCACCGCTCTGTGGCGTATCATGGTGTCAACGCCAAATAATTGATAAGCTATCTCCCTTTCCCGTATCCTTGGAATATCTGGGGGCTGGAATGATCGCCTATAATAGTCCCTGAAGAGAACCTCTATATACTTTATCGACATCGCTAATCCATGCGCGGCGCAATGTAGTACGCTAATTTGCCTCCCATGGGTATCTCGAAGGTTAGCGCTATGGGTTTCTGGGTGGCGAATTCAAGCGTCACTATATCGCTTATTGAGGCTGCCTTAGACGTTATATCGGCCAAGTAATCTATAGAGTACGTAGATGCAGCCGACTCTTTTAGATCGTACTCGAACATTACGTCTCCCTCCCTCTCGAACTTGATCTCCAAGTCGCCCTTATCGCTTGATGCCTTCACATATATCCCATCCTCCTTCCCCTCTAATTTCACCGCATCCGCTATTATCTCAACATCCCTAATCGCTTGATCCAACGCGTCGCTGGCTAGTTTAGCCATCACTGTGAAAACGGCCTTTGGGGCAGGCAATTGCTCCACCCCTATATCGAGCAAGGGCATGGTTATGGTCCTAGTCGCTTTTCCAATTAGCTTGACCTTTAACTTACCGCCATCAACCTCCATGACCACCTTATCATCCTTTCTGGACCTCTTCAATACCTTCTTCAAGTCATTGAAGTTTATCCCGATGTGCTCCTCTCCATCTATGGCGGGATACTCCTCAAAGGCCTCTTTAGGTATGAATAGGTCCACCATGGAGGTTCTAGATGGATCCAAAGCCCTTAACCTGAGCCCATCCTGAGCCACAGTGAAGGTGGCTTCCTCTATCAGCACAGCCACCGCATCCACTATTGATGTCCACTCTCTGGCATCGGGGTAAACTAGCTTCATGAATTAAATAAACCACCCACGCTTTAAAAAACTCCTGTTTGATAATAAAACATAATTCCCAACTCCACATAAACCACCCGCCCACACAAGTAGCCCAGCGAGATGAAACGCGAAATACATGCATTATACCCTTTCTGCTTCACTGACCCCTGAAGGGGCTTCCTTGGGGCGATCCATTATCTAGAGGTTCACCGCTCATCCTCATCACTTCAAGAAAAAGGAGTCCTTACTCATCTTCTCTTCATCATCTGAGGCCCCGACCATAATGGAAGAATAGTTTACGTGCAGCCAATATCCAAGTTCGCCGGGATAATTAGTAATGAATTAGGGCTTGGGAAAGCATTGTCTGCCTCATACTGCGTTACCATTAATTGGACACGCAGTAAACAATGAACCCCAAACACCAATAAGCATTTTCCCTAAAGAGGCTCCCGCTTCTTCACCATAGTAAATATCATCTGAAAACAAATCTCATTATTGGTGTCGGAGGGAAGACCATATCAATAAGTATAATACTTAATTGGTTAAAATGGAGTCTTTTTGAATAATTAATTTATTGGATTAGCCTAGTTATGGTTCAGGAAAAGGAAAAAGATGTAAATGATGAGGCACAAATAGAGGAAATAGCCAAGGGGTTACCTGAGTTCGGCAGGTTCGGGAAGGAGTTGGAAACAATAGGCATATTGCCTATTCCAAATAAGATGCGGAACTTCTCCGCGACTAAATTATTCATTTTCTGGGCAATGGCATCGGCATCGGCAACAACGCCGCTAATAGGTTACCTACTCTATGATATGGGCCTCAAGTGGGCCATAGTGGCCATGTTCCTGGGGCTGGCGCTAGGCATAGTCCCAACATGGTTATTCAGCGAAATGGGGAGGCAAGTACCATTAACTGCGCTAGTGGTGGCGAGGAAAACCTTTGGGTACGGAACTGCTCAGGCATTATCGGTGCTCTACACAGTAATTAATGTGGGTTGGTTTGCCCTGAATAATGCTGTGGGCGCTGAGATACTTTCCTCAATAACTCATTCCTCCATATTTGCGTGGTACATAATAATGGGAGTAATACAAATACTTCTAGTGCTATTTGGAGCTAAGTGGCTGGAGTACTTCTATAGATTCACGTCGCCCATACTTGTGGTGAGCTACGCCGTGTTGACTTACTACCTAGTAACGGCTTACCACGTTAATTGGGGGGCCCTATTAAGTAATTCCCCCAATCCATTCACGCTGAATTGGGGCAATGCCATTGGATTAGTGCTGGCGTTCGGCATGCTTTCATGGGCGTACAAGACCACCACTACCTCCAGGTTTGGGAAGCCGTATGACGGATTCTCCTGGAGCTATGGATTGGCGACTCCGCTCGGAATCTTCCTGCCAATACTATTAATGGGCATCCTTGGATACGCTGGGCAGTACTACGCCAATAATTGGAACATAGCTGCGCTCAATTACGGGGTAGCCCCGATCTGGGTAGTAGCTGCGTCTCTAGGCGCATCGCTAGCCATAATACACACTAACGCCATGAATCTGTACCCATCCACCATAGATCTACTGGTTGCCGTTGATCCATTAATCCGAAACAAGGCCGGCCTAAGGGCCAGATTAATGCAGCCCCTCACCACTCTTATCCTCGGCATTGCGGCAGTGTTGACATCCATCTTCATACTAAGCTACGTCAATGATTTCCTGAACATAGTTGGTGACGCGATTTTTCCATTGACCTTTATTTTGCTGATTGATTGGTACCTACGATTACGCGGAAATGTCGAGATAAAGGAGTTCTATGAAGTGCCGAAAAGCGTTGGTGGGCACCTGAAGCTGGATGCCGTTGTCTCCTTCATAATAGGCATAGCGCTGATTTACCTATTGCCTGAGGCGGCGCCAACTGTCTTTAACTACGTGCCGGCATTGTATGTGGGTCCACTAATAGGGGCATTGATATACTTGGCATTGATGAAAATACATAAATGATAAAACTAACGGCAAACCTCGCTCTTTAGGGCGGGGAGGAGGTCAATCTTTGAATACTAAAATAGTAATTCCTTTTATTGGGCATTCTCAGTTATTACTTGCGGATGCCCAGCATAGACTTGATTGGTTTATCGGGGTATGCATCATCCCATTCCTTAAGCAGCTTTACAGCCTCATTAGCGACCTTTACCTCATCGCTTACGCCGGCATGCGGATCAAAATCATCGGTCTCCCTGTTAGCTATGACTGCCATTATTGCGCCGGCCCGTAGCCCATATACGTTGGCTATTGTTAAAACAACGGCGGTCTCCATCTCTAGATTAATTATCTTCAATTCACGAAGCCTCTCCAATAATCTGGCATTCTCAGGCGGTAGGTACCCATTGAAGCCGGGCCTCCCCTGTCCAATATAGAACGTATCTGTGGTGGCTGTTAATCCAACATGGTAACGCACGCCAAGCTCCTCCGCGGCGAGCACAAGGGCATTCACTACATCGGGATGAGGGGAGGCAGGGTAACCGGGGGGAGCGTATTGGGCGCTTGCCCCATCCATTCTATAAGCGCCCCTGCTTATCACTAAGTCACCCACCTTTATCGATGAGAGAAGTGAACCAGTGGTTCCCACCCGTATCACTGTTCTGGCTCCGCTCATCGCTAATTCATCAATTGCAATCGATGCGGAGGGGCCCCCGATGCCGGATGATGTTGCAGTTATTGGTGCACCTCTATATATCCCATTAAATGTCCTGTACTCCCTGGACTCGGATTTCTCGGTGACTTCATCCCAATGAGAGGCTATTAATGGGACTCTATCGGGATCCCCTGGGAGCAATACGTATGGGTTAACCTTGGACACGCGTAGATGATAGACTTTACCGCTTACCGTTGGTCTGGTAGCCATAAAATGAGCGGAGTAAAGCCCCAGTTTAAAGTTATGGGAACTAATGATGCTTGCTCAAGTAATGACATATTTAAGAGCCCTGCTTAAGCATTGAGAATGCTTGGACGGCTTTCCGCAGTATTTCGGCTTCCTTCTTTAACCGTTGATAAACCTCATCGGATATCTCGTTGCGTGACTTGGCGTCCTCCACCTCCTTCAACATATTATCTATTTGGTCCAGCGATGTTTTAGCTATATCTATAGATCTTAGCCAGTGATCCGTTATTAGCGATGATAATTCCTCCACCTTGGACTCCAGGTCCTCATATGTCTTTGATAGTGACGTCATCATTTCATTTAGTTCAGCATAGGACTTGGCGAATACATCATCATCTATTAGGCCTATTTCTTTCTGCGCAGTCAACATTTCCATTTGCTTCCTTAACTCCTCTATTTCCAGCTTCATTTGATTAAGCCGCGATTGAAGCAGGGCTTCATCGAAGTCCCAATTCTTCTTTATCTTGTTTACAATGGATTGATAGGCATTCCATGATTCCTGGGCCCTCCGTAATTCATCGCTGTACTCCTTATACTTGCCCTCTATGAGTCGCTTAATATCATCGAATAATTTCGATATGTTTTGCATCATGATGAACCGCCCTGCACAAGCTTCTCGAGGTCTCCCCGTAATTTATCGTAGACATCCTTAGATATCTTCCCATTCTTTAGCAACTCATCGAGTTTGGCGAGGGACATCCTTATCTTGGCTGATTCAGGCGAGTCCGAAGTCATTATGACTCGCCTATAGTGATTCATCACCCTATTGCTTAAATCGCCGTACCTATCCTTGAATTCCTTTAATTGATTATCCAATTTATCCAGCTTCCTCCCCAGTTCCTCCTTTAACTTAGCATACGCATCTGAATCAATGGTTCCCAACTCCCTCCTAAGCTCTACCTCCTTTAATTCATCCCTGTACCTGTTCAGAGTGGACTCAAGCAGTGATATGTATTGGGATATAACTGGGGATGATTGATCGAAGTAGCTCTTCGTCTTGACCGTGTAAGACTCGTACTCCCTCCACCTATCCTCCACGTTACGAACCTCGCCGCCCAGCTTCTCGACTAGTGATTGAATCGAGTTGATTATGGCATCCTCGGGATCGGCGGCAACGGGAGTAGTGGTGACGACCGTTATCGGCTTAACCTCAGGCTTAGTTTCCGGTTTTTTCTCGGCTTGAGGTAATTGAGTCGCGGTCCTTGATTGAGCTATATACACTGGGCACGAGTAATAATCCCCTAAGCAGTACCAATTAAATGGATTCACCTGCTTATTGGTGTATCCACATATAAAGCCACCTGCACTACGCTTAAGCGCTGGACACGTGCTTGCACCCATGAAACTTACGGATAACGCTCTCTTTTATAGTTTTTGATTCAAAAATGAAAAATCCAGATAAACGCGGACTAATGGGGGCTATGGTATTCCATCCTTAATAGGTTAAGGTAATCATCCATTGTTCCCACATCCCTCTTAGATCCACCAGCCTCATAACTCCCCACCCTGTACCCCTTATTGAGAAGTAGTTTCACGAATGCATCCATATCAATAAATGAATCCGGCAACTCCTTAATGGCTTTACCCCTTAACGCGTAATTGCCGGCCGATATGGGGAACTCGAGGATGGGTTTCTCGCTCCACTTAATTAATTCGCCATTCTCATCAAGCTCCAGAACCCCAAAACGCACCTGCTGCTTCACCCTGGTCACCATTATCGTCATGTCCCACCCCTTCTCCAAGTGGTGGGAAAGCATTCCCTCGAAGCCCTCATCCATCACTATGTCCCCATTCGCGACTATCACGACATCATCATCATTCACCGTTCCCTTAAGAAAACCCAAGTGACCGGCCGTCCCCATTAACTTATCGTGAACCACTATCCCAATATCGGCATTCATGGATTTGCCTATGGATTTCACCGCCGGTATCGCTAGGTCAGCCATATAGTGAAGCACTACATATGTCTTGGCATTAATGCGAAGCAGTTTCCTTATTGCCCCCATCATTACCGGGCCATCAATCGTGGGAAGAAGAGGCTTGGGAATGCTAAGCGTGAGTGGGCGTAATCGCTCGCCGAGGCCGGCCGCCAGCACCACGCCGTAAATCATATATAATCATCCATGCCCATCTTCTTCAGGTGGCCCTTTATCTTGGAGTACTGCTTATCCAAGTTATTTGCTTCCTTAATCAAGTCAAGAGTCTTCGGCCTCTCCCTCTCGAGGAGGCACTTGCCCTTTGGATCCATGACATGCGCATTACATAGGGAGTACTGGCACTTATACCCAATGCAGGGACCGTAAGTGCCGTTTGGTTCCTTTGCGAGGAGGCACATGGATATCAATTCATTGCCCCGCCTAACGACTTTCAACGCGTGTTGAGTGCATGAAAAGTACTGGCACTTATACCCAATGCACATCCCGTTATCTAGCCTAGCTGACACGGGGAATCCCCAACAATCCTTATTTCGGCTTCACATATTTAAACTTTAGCAGATGCATCCCTAAATTCGAAAAACGAGGGGAAAACCCTCTGGTTTAAGGATTTGGATGAAGAATTGGAATACTAATATTCACAATATTTTTATTGCATAACGCGTTTGGCTTAACTATGCTTATTTATGGGCATAGGGGCGCGAGGGGATACGCACCTGAAAATACATTGCCATCATTTTCCCTGGCTCGGGAGATGGGGGTTGATGGCGTTGAGCTCGATGTTCATCTAAGCAAGGATGGCGAGGTCATCGTGATTCATGATGCCACGCTGAATAGAACCACAAATGGAGATGGAGCTGTCTCCGGATTAACGCTTAATGAATTGAGGAGGCTGGATGCCGGCATAAAGTTTGGGGATAAGTGGAGGGGGACCCGGATACCCACGCTTGATGAGGTTTTCACCACGATGGGCCGCAGCGTGAAGTATAAGGTTGAGATCAAGCGGGGCAGCGATCAATACCCTGGGATAGAGAAAAAGGTAATTGAACTAGTGAGGAAACACGGCGTGGATGCCCAAATAATATCTTTCGATTTCGATGCGTTGGAAACAGTTAGGGAGCTGGATGAGGGGGTAAGCATTGGATTAATATTCGTTGGCCGCATTAGGTGGTTCATTGAGTCGGCCAAGAAGCTGCGGGCGCAATGGCTTCATGCAGCACATGAATTAATTGATGAGAGGGGGATAAAGGAGGCCCACGCCAATGGATTGATGGTGGGTTCATGGACCGTAAACGATGAACAAGACGCAAAGAGGCTGGCCGTCATGGGTGTGGATGACGTTACAAGCGATTACCCCGATAAGATAATTACCGCCCTAAGGGGAGGCAACTGACCTCATCCTCATCCTAAAGGCGAGGCTTGCCATTCTTTCCATCATATGGCCTCATTTCTGCATATTTGGATTAATATTATATAGAGTTTGGCGTGGGTTAGGCGAAAAGTTTTTAAATGGAATAGATATCGATTTCGATTCATGAATGGATACAAGGTACTACTATTGGCAATGGCAATAATATTAATCAGCGCAGCAACCGAGGCAGGGGCAATTTATGTGGTGGCTCATCCAGCCTTGATTGCGCCGGGGGAAACCGGGGTTCCCCTCACGCTCACCATAATAAATAATGGGGAAATGCCCCTCCTTAACGTCACGGTGAAGCCCCTATACTCCTTCCCCTTCGGTTCATATACTTACATAAATAAGACCAATTTGACGATACCGGCAATACCGGCGGGTTCCTCCGTAAACGTCACTTTATTGATCAATATAAATCCAAGGGCTGTGGACGGCATATACATAATGAGGATTAAACTATACTATGCAATTCTAAATCCAGCATTCCAGGAATTCATTCAAGCAACCCGTAACTTAACTCGATTAATCAATGTAACCAAGATACCTCGGCAATTCCTTAACTTGAACTCCACGGTTAATGTTACCATACCGATATTGGGATACGTCAATATGGGGGCAGACACACCATTCTGGGGCTCATCATCCACGCCAATACAAGCCGAGCCCGGCATTGGCGTGGTTCCACTGATGATACCTCTATTAAACACTGGTAACGTGGTTGCAAGCAATGTCTCGGCTTACTTGGAGGTTGGGAATGGATTAGTGCCCATCTCAAATAAGGCAGTGATCGGATACATGCCGCCCGGCACCCCAATCACTGTGCCATTCCTCATAAACATAACCAGTAAAGCGCCTATTGGGAACATAAATGGAACCCTCATAATAAGGTACTTCAATAACTCAACCCAGGACCTAAGCATATCGATACCGATCACGAACAAGCCAACCCTCGTAGCACAAAGCGCCGTGTGGGGGTCGCCCCAGAGCCCAATATCGGTGGGGCCCGGCTATGGAGTAGTGCCTCTCCTGATTCCAATACTGGATACTGGAAGTACCCCGGTAACTAATGTATCTGCAAGCATAGAGCTGCCGCAGGGATTATCTCCATTATATGATACAGCGGTGGTGGGCAGCTTAGCGCCTGGGATACCTAATTATGCGGTATTCATGGTTAACATAAGCAACGTGGAGCCAGGCACGTACTACGCAACGCTGAGCCTAAAGTACCGCGGGGGCTCCTCATCGCAAAGGGTTCCAATAATAATCTCCGGCTCGCCCAATGTAATTATCCAATCATACTACACTAATCCCCCAAATGTCTTCTCCGGATACCCGGCCGCTCAATTAGTGATTTATGTCACAAACGCCGGCACATCAATAGCTAGAAACGTGAAGGTAATGATTAAGGGCGATGATTACGTGAAAATAGTATCTCCATCAAGCGGCGTCATTAATGTGGGTACACTGCCATTGGGGACGCCGGTGCCGCTTAACTTCGTGATATCCACCGGCGATAATCTATATAGGGAGGTTAGGGCTAATTTGACGCTTGTAATTAATGGAACTGGGTTCTCCAATTCATATGTTATCCCATTGGTCATAAAGCCAAAGGCCCTCCTCGCCGTAACTAATGTAACCGGATCTCTTAGCGTTGGTTCAAGCGATGTGCCGCTCTACATAACGATAACCAACATGGGGAACATAACCGCCCATAATATAGAGATAATACTTAATGGCCAGGGAGCGATTGAGCCATACGTCAGCAGCAGCAATCCGCTTAGCGCATTAACGGCTGGCAGGCTTGAGGTTGGCGATTTAATGCCTGGGCAAAGCATTCAGGTAGTGTTCATGGTTGATGCGGAGAACGGTATAAGTCCTGGGAATTACGTGGCGACCCTAACCATGCTGTGGAACCAGAGCGGTGCATTCATACCTTTCGTGCAGAACGTTCCCATCACTGTTAAGATACAGCCATCGTTAACCCAATCCGCGGCCAGCCTACTTGTGCCTAAGAGCACTGCATCCATAATGTTCTACATAGTGCTAGTGCTGGTTATAGTATTGATAATAGTGGCGGTGAGGACCCGTGCCCGGCGAGGAGTATGATCTTAAGTACGCCTATAAGGCAATGGTTATACTGGCCTCCCTAGCCACTATAGTGATGTATATAGAGGGAATGCTGATACCATCCCTCACGGAGATAGAGAAGGACTTCGGCGTTGGGGAGAACCAGGTCAGTTGGGTCTTATCGGCCTACCTCTTATCGGGCACCGTGCTGCTGCCCGTGGTTGGAAAGCTGGGGGATATCTATGGAAAGAAGAGGGTGTTATCCATAGTCGTGCTTTTCTACGCCATCGCCGTCACCATGACTAGCCTATCCCCCAACTTCACCGCACTCATAATATTCAGGTCAATACAGGGAATTGGGTTAACAATGTTCGCCCTAGCCTTTAGCTTGATTCGAGAGGAATTCCCGAGGGAATTAATACCAAGGGCTCAGGGACTCGTTAGCGCGGCCTTCGGCATTGGGGCAGCCATATCGCTCCCAATTGGGGCCTATATTAGTCAATACTATGGGTGGCAAACAACTTACCATACTGCAATACCTTTCGTGCTTCTAGTCACTTACCTGATCTTCACGCAGATAAGGGAGAGCAGGTACAGGAATCCAACGGTTAGAGTTGATTGGGTTGGTGCCTCCGTGCTTGGCGCATCGCTTGGATTAACCGTTTATGGATTAACCGAGGGACCTGAATGGGGATGGACAAGCATATACACGGCATCGACGTTATTGGCAGCCATGATTATGGCTGCGATCTTCGTGCTCATAGAGCGCGGGAAGACTCATCCACTCCTCAGCATTGATTTATTGTCTAGGCGCAATGTATTGATATCCAACATGGCTGCCGCCATTGCTGGCTTCGGTATTTTCCTTGCTAATCAGAGCCTCGTGATCCTCCTTGAGGAGCCGGAGCCCGTTGGCTTTAATTTATCCATTTTCCAGACCGGGCTGTACGCGGTGCCTGGAGCCATTGCGCAACTAGTGATGGCTCCAATAGCTGGCCTGCTCATAACTAGAACCGGGGCGAAGAAGATGTTGACCATTGGAGCAGCTTGGGCATCGATTTTTCTCCTCCTCACCGCTGCATTGGAGCCCCTTGGATTGCTTTATGTAATTGCCATGGTTTCCCTGGCCATGGCTGGAGTGGCCGTCATGAATGTCTCGCTCATAAACATACTTGTCTTCTCGGTCGAGCCGAATGTAATGGGGGTCTCCACCGCTATGAATTCGGTCTTTAGATCGTTGGGAGGAACCATTGGTCCAGCCGTGGCTGGCTCCCTTGGATCAACATTCACATCGCTGGTCCTCATAGCCTTCGTGTCGGGCGTGCCCTTCATGGTGTCGGTTCCATCATCATTCGCCTTCCAGTTAGGGTTCCTGGTATCCAGCGCAGCCACTGCCACGCTAGCGGCCTTAAGCCTCTTCGCGGAGGAGGTCATAACGTGGCGGGGAAGAAATATCAATGTTACTGTGGAGAATGCGTAACGCTTAATAACCCTCTCATGCATTGCATGGTTAATGATTCAGCAAAAACTAGGCAGGCAAAGGCCTAAGCTGCATGGGCCAGAGGTTAGGTACTGTGTTTCCTGCGGTAGACCAATAGCACCCAGCGAGAGGGCCTCCCACTTCCTATGCCCTAATTGTGGCCAGTACGAGGTTTGGAGATGCGAGAGGTGTCGAAGGCTTGGGAATCCTTATAAGTGCCCGGTTTGCGGGTTTGAGGGTCCATAGGTGAATAATGGTGGCGCAGGTATACATGGTATATAGGGTCTTGCCTAGTTCCTCTGACGTGGACTACGGCAAGCTGGTTCAATCAATAAAGGCCGCGCTGGAGCCTAAGTATACCCTCGATAAGGTGGAGGAGGAGGATGTCGGGTTCGGTATAAAGGCGCTCAAGCTTCACTTGAGGATGCCTGAGAGCAGTGAGGAGCATAGCAGTGATGAGATAGAGAACCTATTAAGCGGGATCGAGGGCGTCGGCAACGTGGAGCTGGAGTACTTCACTAGGCTTGGGTTCTAATTTTACCCGCCCTGTGCGTTAACAAGATGCATATGTTTAAAAACCCAAACATGCTAATGTGCTTGATAATATGGCATATTCATCTTCAAATGATTGGATAGAGCTAAGGGTAATGGAGGCTAAGCAGAAGGACGCCGGCAAGCCCATAGTTAGGATCGATCCAATAATAATGAATGAGCACGATATAGAGCCTGGAATGGTTGTCGAGATAAGGGGAAAGAAAGTGACGGCGGCCAAGGTTTGGTACGGGCTTCCCGAGGATGAGGATAAGGGAATAATAAGGATGAACTCCATAATGAGGAAGAACGCGGACGTGAGCGTTGGGGATACCGTTAAGGTTAGGAGAGTTGATCCTAAGCCAGCTCAACTAGTTAAGCTTGCCCCCGTCTCAATGGCGCTCAGCATTGATCAGAATTTCGAGCAGTACATTAAGCAGAAGTTGAAGGACTACGTATTAATGGAGGGGGACCTAATTCAAGTAACGGTGCTTGGGCAACCATTGACGTTCCAAGCAGTTCAAGTGAAGCCCAGCAACGTCGCGACCATAATCGATGATGAGACCCAGTTAAAGCTTTTAGAGAAGCCCGTGGAGAACATTAGGGTTCCGCGCATTACTTGGGAGGATATTGGGGACTTGGAGGAGGCTAAGCAGAAGATAAGGGAGCTCGTGGAGCTGCCCCTAAGGCACCCCGAGCTATTCAAGTACCTTGGAATAGACCCACCAAAGGGAATACTCCTAGTGGGCCCACCGGGCACCGGAAAAACACTACTAGCAAAAGCAGTGGCAACGGAATCCAATGCTTACTTCGCATCAATAAATGGACCAGAAATAATGAATAAGTATTATGGGGAGTCCGAGGCCAGATTAAGGGATATCTTTGATGAGGCTAAGAAGAATTCTCCTGCCATCATCTTCATTGATGAGATCGATAGCATTGCGCCTAAGAGGGAGGAGGTCACTGGAGAAGTCGAGCGCCGTGTAGTGGCTCAGTTGCTTACTTTGATGGATGGTTTGCAGGAGAGGGGTCAAGTCGTCGTTATCGGGGCCACTAATAGGCCCGACGCCGTTGATCCAGCCCTTAGGAGGCCCGGCAGATTCGATAGGGAGATATGGATTAATCCGCCCGACGCCAAGGGTAGGCAGGAGATCCTTCAGGTCCACACGAGGAACATGCCCCTAGCCAAGGACGTCGACCTGGCGAAGCTGGCAGAGGTCACGTATGGATACACTGGGGCCGATCTAGCCGCGCTCAGCAAGGAGGCCGCCATGAAGGCCCTCCGCCGCGCCCTTCAACAGAAGATAATTAACCCGGATGATCCATCCACGTTCACCGACGATAATTTAAAGAGGATCCAAGTATCAATGCAGGACTTCCTGAGCGCCATGCGGGAGACGATACCCAGCGCATTGAGGGAAATATATATTGAGGTGCCCAAGGTCAGGTGGAGCGATATTGGCGGATTAGCGGAGGCTAAGCAGGAGCTGCAGGAAATGGTTGAGTGGCCCCTCAAGCATCCCGAGCGCTTCAAGAAATTAGGAATAAAGGCGCCTCGCGGCATTTTGTTGTTTGGGCCTCCGGGTACTGGGAAGACTTTGTTGGCTAAGGCCGTGGCGACCGAGTCCGGGAGCAACTTCATATCCGTGAGGGGGCCGGAGGTGCTCTCCAAGTGGTTCGGGGAGAGCGAGAAAGCAATTAGGGAGATATTCAAGAAAGCCAGAATGGCAGCCCCAGCCGTGGTATTCTTCGACGAAATAGACAGCATAGCCCCAGCGAGGGGCATGACCATGGATACGGGAGCAATGGATAGGATAGTTGCCCAACTGCTGGCGGAGATGGATAGCATATCCAGGCTTGACGATATAGTGATAATTGGGGCCACCAATAGGCCCGACATGATGGATCCAGCCCTGCTGAGGCCCGGGAGATTCGATAGGATAGTCTATATTCCGCCGCCCGATAAGGAGGCTAGGTTCGAGATACTCAGGGTTCACACGAGGAACATGCCCCTAGCCAAGGACGTCGACCTGGAGGAGTTGGCGAACATGTTGGAGGGGTACTCCGGCGCGGATATAGAGATGCTGGTGAGGGAGGCCGGATTAATTGCGCTTAGGGAGAACGAGAATGCGACGAGCGTGGAGGCTAGGCACTTCCTGCAGGCAATGAAGAAGGTTCGGGCATCAATAACTCCAGACATGATTAAGTTCTATGAGTCTTGGTGGGACCGCATAAGGCAAATGGTGGCGAGAACGCGGGGGAGGGCGGAGAGCCTATATGTGTGATCAGTGATGAGTGCATCGCTGCCGCTGGATTACTTGATATATAACTTCCTTAAGTCAAAGAAGGAAATAGCTTATTCCGATCTTCTTCAGGCAGTTAAGGCATGGAGCAGCGAAGCCAGCGAATCCGAGATTAGGCGCGCATTGATGAAGCTTGAATTAAATGGATTAATAATTGTGACAAGCGATAAAAAATCGAAGTACTACATAGTGCTAAGGCAATGAATTTCTCCGTGAATCTTGTGAGTTTATATTTAAATTTAATTAACTTTTGGGGGTTAGGGGAAGTCCCCGTGAGAGCGAGGTAGTTCACTGACTATGTTATTTTGCCTTTTCCGCCTTTAAGAATGCCGCTGATTGGCGGCTAATTTCAATTCTAGGTATTCCCCCAGGGCAATTGCATTATTGTATGGGGACTCAGTTTATACACATGGGGAAAACCTCGCCATTTATGGCGGGGATGGGGGATAACTTTATCATATATTATGGCTAATTCGAAGGATTCATAGGCGCCGTAGTACCGCACTGACCTCCTCCCCGCCTTTAGGGTTCCCCGAGGTCTTGGGGGTTACGCCCCATTATGGGCGCTACTCGGTCTCCGCGTCGCGGATCCTCCTCCCGGTATTGCTGGGGAAGTCGGCTCCCGTCCTCCGGGCTTTTAACGCCCTCAACTCCTCTACATCGTGACGAATAATACCTGGACTTATTAATGCAGTGGCTATTAAAGCTTTAATAATCAGTTTATTTGGTAATCATATGCATAAGCGTGATGCCAGGGATTTAGGGAGGATTAGGTGGTACGTGGATTACGTCCTCGACTTGGTTGGTATGGGGTTGGATGAGAGCAAGGACTTGGTGGCGCAGGTGAGGGATAAACTTGAGGAGGTTGTTGAGAGGTCTAGGAAGGGTGAGGTCGTGATTCCAGAACAATCAATTTACCTAGAGAAAGGTAGGGATTTCACCTTTGATGCCGAGGACATTCTCAAGTTCCTCAAGGAAGCACAGCCGGAGCAGTTGGATGTCTTTAGTAGGGAGTTGCTGAGGGAATTAAGGAGAAGGAAGAGGTTGAGTGAGGAGGTGGATAGGATAGAGGAGGAGGTTAGGAGGTACGTGAAGTCCCTCGGGATTTACGTCCCATTCTCAATACTGGAGTACGATAGGTTTCGCCTAGGGAGGAATAGGTACCACTACATGTTCAAGGCAGAGATCAGTGCGCACAGGTACCTCGACGAGTACGAGGGCACACTTGACGAGTTGATAGAGCTCTTTAAGAAGGTCGTGAGGAGTGAGTCCAGGGAGATTTCCAGGCTCATCAAGAGGGCTAGGAGTGAGGGGGAGAGGTGGATTAGAGAGGTTGGTGGCTTGTCGGAATTCCTTTCCGAGCTTGAGTCCCACGTGATTGAGGTGGCCATATTGACAATAACGGGTTCTAAATTAGCTAGACCAAGCACCTGGAGGGGACTCGATGACGGAGCCATAATAGCCATGGGTATGGGATTGGAAAAAGCCGGTGATTTGGAGGCAATTAAGTGGGATGTAACGAGGGCGGGTCCAAACGAGTTTGTCTATGGGACTAACCCACACCTATGGCCCGAGTTCTATGGGTGGTTTGTGGAGTCCCTGAGATCCAGTGAAGTGTTGAGTATTATACTGAGGTCATTTAGGAAGGAGGTTGATGAGCTCACCGGGCTCCCGGTGAAGGAGTTAAGGGGCTACGTGGTTAGCATGAGTGAGGGTAAGATCACGTATAGGCAATTAACAGCCAGAGAATTATTTGAAGCGCACACAACAGACTCAGCCACCGGTGAACGCATCGAGCCCGAGCCCGCGGTAATCTACTGCGGTCCAGGTGATGATAGGATATACTCCATACGTGGAACGTGACACCTAAGGCAGTGCATTATCCCTAATTAACGCCCTATTATTTAAACCCCTGAATTATGTGAAGTCTCGGCGTGAACTTAGTGCCGAGCCCGGTCGCCATGGGTTTCGTGATTTCCTCATCCTTACGTATGCATTCGTCACGTGAAGCACATTGTGACAAAATGAGTGACAAGCCTCGCCCTTTAGGGCGGGGTAAGGTTTTTAGGCTCTGAATGCGAGGGAATAATTGTGTGGGGAAGCCCTGAATAGGGCGCGAGCACTGCATAACGTGTCCCCACGCTAACATATATCCTTGAGTCCCTGGGATCCGTGGATGGGGGGCTCTCCGTGGTGAGGGATAGGGGTAATGGGTTGAAGGCTCAGCCCGTGGTCCACCGCTGGACGAATGGAGCGGGGTGAACCACTAGCTGTGAAGTGGTGAGGATGAAGGTGATGAACCACGAACCAATGAACCGCCCTAGGGGAACCCCCACCCTTCAGGGCGGGGAGGAGGTCAGATTAGGTAAATTTCATCCTTGGGTATACTAAATTTATTTATGAACCACAGTGCCTCTTCCTCATCTTTCTGATTCTTAATTACGAACTCAAACATGGCACTGCCCATTATGCCAAGCCCTATGAAACCAACCCTCAACTGCTCCATACAATTTCCCTCATTAATTCTCAATTAATAACTGAATTAATGCGTGTTTTAGGGGATAATGATTAATAAGGCGTGTCGTTATCCATGACTTGTGAGGTTTGTCAGGGTTGATGATGCCATTGGTTTGATGCTGGGTTACGACACAACGTATGTGGGTAGGGATGGGGCTGCCGTATTATTACCAAGGGGCCACATAATAACTAGGGAGGATGTGGAGAAGCTGAAGGACTCTGGCGTCTACTTTGTGCGAATCATGGGTGATGAGGAGGGCAGTGATTTAATGCATGAGTGGGAGATCGCTGAAGCCGTAGCCAATGCTGTTGCTGGGCGAAATATCTATGTTAAACCCGTCAAGCAGGGTTCAGCACAGTTATTGACTGCCGTAAATGGAGTACTGCTTGTTGATTCCAATGGGCTAAAGGCCCTTAACCTAAACGGTAATGTCCTCCTAATAACGAGTATGTTGGTGTTGTGAAGGATGATGTGGTGGGCATAATCGATTTAATACCACTTAGTATGAGAAGACAGGAGATTGAGGAATTGCTTAAGCTTAGGGGGTTGGTTAATGTTGAGCCGTTTAGGAGGACTAGGCTTGGTGTTGTGATCACGGGTACAGAGATTTATCAGGGCAGGAAAAGTGACCTGTACTACCCAATCATAAAGGCTAGGGCTGATAGGTTTGGGTGGAGTATTGTGTATAGGGAGGTTGTGCCTGATGATGAGGATAAGATAGCAAGTGCGGTGCGTGAGGCTGTGAAACAGAGTGCGGAGGCTGTTGTGGTAACTGGGGGCATGTCTGTGGACCCGACGGATAGGACACCAATAGCCATCGAGAGGTTAGGGGCTGAAATAATAGCCTATGGAGTACCTATAAAACCCACGATAATGACCATGATAGCCTTACTAGGTGATATACCAATCCTGGCCGTGTCAGCAGGCGGTATCTACTACAGCGAATTTAACGCCCTGGATATATTCCTACCAAGGCTAATGGCCGACCTAATACCGACAAGGGAGGAAATCGCAGCAATAGGGTTGGGAGGACTACTACCAAGTTACAAGCCCATGATGCACCCATAACTAGGGCATGGTTTTTCGGCGTCGCGCACTATTTCTCAATCCCTAAACACCTAAGCACGGTGTTAACGACGCCCCTAGCCCTACGGGCCATATTAAGCAGGGCGCTTGCGTAATCCCCATCATACAACATGTTAGGTGTTAACCCACTCGAGGGTTCTCCGTAGGTTGATCGAGCATGTTCCACGGCCACCTCATGACTTATAAGTGCCAACTCCCTCACAATACTCCTCTCAAATCTTCAGGTAATTGATTTAGCAATGTCAGTAATTGATTAGAGGGATCGTGGCTTCACGTCGGTACCTCATACATGGAAATTAGGGCCTTAGCGAAGTTCTCAATGTATAATTGTGAGTAATGGACGCACCCAGCCCAATCACCAAGTGGGCAGTATGTCTCCGCTCGTCTAAGGTGCTCATTGGCGAGCGCCAGCCTGTACTCGAGCTCCCCTATTGGGTCTATCATAACACCCTTACCTCAGCCATGGGTTTAGACAGGATCCAGTAATACGCCCTACCATCCCTAATCCTCCTCAATCCACTCTCAACTATTCTACGTCTAACATGAGCTAGAAAGTCTTGCAGCATTCTAGATCTATCGAGGAGGATTACGACATCCCAATAAATATTCAGGAGTAGGGGCCGTATTATGCCTGGGTTTATGAACTCCTTGAAGTCCATATCCAACACCGTGAACTCGGGGGCAGTCCTTCAGCAGGGCCGTGATTGCCAAGTAAATGGCCTTACTCCTCTTTAATTTGTTGATCTTATTGAGCCCCCTATGGAGGACCAATATGTCAACATCACTCTCATCGGCCTCGCACCTAGCCCATGATCCAAAGAGTAGTACAGCTACGTAGTTCTCATTAATTAACCTACTCAACCTCTCCCTAAGGTCGTTAATCACCGAATTACAGTCCAGGGACATATTTACATTGATTGCCAGACCAACTCGAATTATTATTTTATATACATTACTCGTGGCTAAGCCCTAACCGCATCCGCAAGGTCCGTTTACCCTCACCGATGGGGCCTCAACTAAGTTATACCTATTGCCCTTAACGCCTCTAAAGTATACGAAGCATATTCTACAGTCTCTCCGGAGGGGTAGAGACTTGTTGTCTCCACAGTTTCCTTCTCGACGGTCTCCCTGGAGCCGCTCACCGCAGTGGCTCTACCCCTGTCGCCAGGGGCTTCCCGGTCTCTGCGGATCTTGGGACCCCAGGGTCACTAGAAGGTGTTGGGGTTGGGCTTAAAAACCCATCTAGGGCCATCAACAACAATAAATATTACGAATGATCATGAAAACCGAAACTACCCCTAAGTTCCTCAATGACATTAAATACATCGTCAGTCATGAGCATGAAATTACTATGTAAAATACTACGCCATTATACCACCCTATTGAGTCTCATCAACCTCTCAAAGAACTCACATTATTCATCATCTTAAGCACGCCCTTACAGGTAGGGCGAACCTCCTAGAGACAGCGACCACAGCACTCCGTGGTTTTTACTCGCTTTAAGCAAATTTCTATTTTTATATTAACACTACCTTCAGTAATTTCTCAATCATTGTTTTTGGCGCATGTTGTTGTGTTTGCTCTTCGTGAGTATTGGATGGTTAATGTTATTAGTCAGTGAGCCATGTGATAAGGTGAAAGGAAGGACCCTGATTTTAAGTTTTTATTTATTTTATTTAAGTTTCTATCTCATATCTAGGTGATGTCCGTCCCCAAACAACCTACGTACACGGGTTGGCCGTATGAGGAGATGCCGCTAACGTAGTATGGGCTTTGCTTGTTGATTATTGTGTGTTGATAATTGAAACCTGGTGCTAGGTACTCGAGACCCCACACGAAGTCGGTCCATACGTACTTGTAGTTAAACTGATCATAGCAGGGGTATGGATACGCCGAGGTCACCGAGGTCAATAGGTTAACACCAAACTCCTCATACAAGGCGGCATTCTGTGGCTCATAAAGACCCTGGGGTAGGACCCATTCGTCTTGTTGCTCGGTATAGGCTACTTGGTACCACTGGTTCGCGTTTTGAGAGCTGCTGAAGGAGAAGTACCAGGTGTTGTTGACTTCGGCAGGATGAGGTTCACCTGTGTTTTTCTGGGTTATCTGGACTGATGATGGTGATTCACTGTATGTGTAAGTGAAGCTTATGCCAGTATCGGTACCAACATTAAATGTCACTGAGAATGATGATTGGTAATTGGAGGTTGATTGCGGTTGTGCGCCAGAAACATACTCAGTGAATGAGTTTATGGACATTCCTAAGTATGGGTCGTAACCATTCACGTAACTATTCCATCCGCTCTCATGGTCTATTGTCCCGATGAAGTACAGTATATCCCCGTAATTATTAATCATCGTACTAGTTGGAACATAAGCAAGCCACACGGCAGGGTTAATGACATAGAATGGATAACCCCCTGATGGAGTAACCAGTTGTTTATAAACGAAAACGCAGGTATCGTAAAGGAAAGTCCCGTTTCCATCGCTGTAAGCCTGCAGATTTTGACCACCGTAATTAGGCTGGAAGTCGAATGTTACTCCATAATTACTGTACTGCGTTTCGTAGGCTATGCATGGGTCCTCAGTCGACGTGCCCGAGCTTGATTGGAAATTATAGATGCCGAAACTCGCCTTGGAGCCGTTCAACGCCTCTGCCCAAGCCTCCCTAACGCCTTCATACAACTTGATGAAGCCTGGTATGGCGGTGGTGTTGTAGCCTGCTGTGAATACTAGGTGGTGCCCGTCCCCAAAGGCTGCCACGTATAATCCACCGACTGATGCTGGAGACATTGCGAATTTACTACCATAAACCCTAGCCCACGCGATAGCCAACGTATTAAAAGCCACTGGAGCCTTGCCTGGGCTTGGGACAGCAATAATGACCAAATCCTCACCCTTAAATAATGGCTTCAGCGAGTCTATGACTAGGGATGCGTTGTTATTGAAGTAACTCAGTAGGTAGCCCCAATCAACAACAACCACGGAGCCAGGTGGAAAGAGAGATAAGTCAGGAACAGCAATGAACCTAACCAACGACTGAGGTATGCCAACACCAACAAGCCTTTGGGCCAGTGATTGTGGCCCAACGACGTAGATTGGCGTGCTTAGGCTGATGTTTATTGGTGAGCCAATAGGCGTTGGCGCATTGAAACCAATCCTTGTCTGCGTTACTGGCTTATTGGTTACATGGGTTAGGGGCAGTACTGAGACTATTGTTGCGACCAAAACCGCTGCGGCGATTAACGAAACAACCCAAACAAGCCTAGACCTAGACCACATGCGGGATTTACTTATTCCACGGGACCTTTTTATTTTTTTTTTTTTTACTCCGGCTGTTCATAAAAAGTGAGCCGAGCTAGGGTTGAAATAATTGGCGTGAGTGGCCTTTTATGCCTAGGCGTGGTTGTTGTTTTGTGGCAGTACAGACATCCATCCCTGCGTTGCGGGTGGTGTTGATGGCTTCCTGTCGAGGGTTGTTAATGAAGTTGTTGATTACCTGGGCAATAGTGATGTGCCTAGTCGCGTGCTTAGGGATGGCATTAATAGGAGGGTTAGCAATGCCGTGACTAAAATAATGGGTGTTATGCTTGTTAAAGGCCATAGGTGGCCCACAACAATTGGGTCCATACTATCAAGGACAGCCCACGTGCTATTCAAGGAATCAGCATTAAGCGTGATGCATGGTAGGTTATTTGCCTTGGGTGTTTTCTTGTTCCCGCCGTCTCCTTCTCGGCGGCTTCCTCGTGGGCCGTCTCCAGCCGTGGGAGCGGTCTCCGCCTGTCGCCTGGGGTTCATCCCTGACTCCCCCTCGCCGAAGGCGGCCCTAATGGTCCCCTTCGCCAAGCTCATCGGGTTCATTCCACCAAACCCACCACTTCACCCAAAATTTAAACGTTCCACCGGCACCAAACGAAAACAAACAACACAAACAATCGAGAAGACGGAAACAGCCCATTGACTACACGGAGTTCATCCAGGGAAGGCGTGTGTTGGGTTTGATTTGCTATGATGGTTAGCCCATCATTGGTTTGTGGGTTTAGGTCAAGTCCCATTCGCGGTCAAGTCGGCAACGTACTCCCTAATCGAGGTCATCGATTAATCAAGGCCTTGCTTAAAAGGCAAGGATAAAGGGAAAGGTTTTGTTTTGATTGTTTGCGGTTAAGTTGTTGTTCATGTGCCTGCGCAATAAAATGGCTCGAGTGTGCTCCATGATGTGACCCCACTCACGTATCCCGATTGTTCGTAGAATCCGTACGATGCTGATGTTAAGCCTATGCCTGAGCCTTTTGGTTGTGCAAAGAGCCACCAACCTCCATCAACCCAAATGTGCTCATAGGTGTTGTTGTAATAATCACAAAGTCCGATAGGCACGATCTGCGAGCTAGTCATAACCTTAGCACTCATGTAGACTGGCAGGTAGGCGGACTGCTGGGAACTTGAGAAGCTCGGCATATTCCAACTTGGCGTTGGGTCCTCAAAATCATTATAGTAATTATTATTTGGCGTGTTTGCGTTGTTGAGGTTAAACGTCCAAGTGACGTTACCATCGTTATAATCGTAGGCCTGCGTTGATGGGCCGTAATTAAGGCTTATCCCCTCACTTGAGCCGCTGGGTAAGGTAACCGTGAACTCGACACCAGCATATGGTTCAGTTCCTGAAAAGCCTGCGAATACGGATATGGAGTAGCTAGTCGTTGAGGATGTCGGTTGAGGCTGCACACTACCCGTACTATATGGACCCTCGATTATTGAGTTTGTTATTGATTCGTTGTAGTACTTATAACTCGTATAGTAATCAATTGTGCCTGTCTCGGTCAGAACCTCACCACCATTGTTGGTCATGGTTGATGTTGGGTCATAACTAACGTGACCATAGACCACGGCAGGCACGTAGTAGACGTTATAAGCACTGTCGTAGAAAACTTGGGTATTTATTTGCATGCATGTGTCGTAGTAGAACGTGCCATTACCATCACTATAACCCCGAACACCGTTATATAGAGTACCGTACCAGTTTAGCATTGGGAGTAGCCATATGAAGTAGTCGTTGCTTGACTCATAAACGCCTGAGCTCACTGAGGCGGCGTTTTGGTAGTACTCCTGGTATATGTAACCGCACGCGTCATAATATGTTGATGATGAGGTTGATTGTAGGTTTGCCTTAATCATGCTGAAGCTAAGCCCAGCACCGCCCGTCTGAGCCTTACTCACCGGTAAATGCTTCAATGCCGTGTAGGTCATTATCGCCTTCACCGCATCCCTCGGCATCACTGGCCCAATGACTAGGTAATACGGGCCACCGAAGGCAGCAGCCAAGGCATCCTTGCTCCCTACCGGTATTGTTGGGAGTGCAATTAGGTAATCAAATGGCACACGGCCCATGTAGAGTATGCCGTACTTCCTTGCCCATGTGTAGGCTAGTAGGTACTCCATTGTTGGTAGGTTGCTTGTGTTTCCATAGAGTATGACCAAGTCACCCTTGGCTATCAGGCTCGTTAGCAGGTCAACGGCTGGGCTCGTTAGGTTCAGTGTGGTGTTCCTATTCACAGTGCTGTAAGCTATGTAAGGCTTAATCGCAGACCAATCAATAATGGCAATGCTATTGTTAGGCAAACTAGGCAGTTGGTTTAAGCCGATGGGCTTGATTAGCGACTGCGGTACGCCGACACTAACGAGTCTCTGGGTTAGTGATTGTGGCCCAACGACGTAAACTGACACGTTCAGGCTGATGTTTATTGGTGAGTCGATTGGTGTTGATGTGTTGAAATTGGTCCTCGTCGGCGTGCCTGGCTTATTGGTTACATGGGTTAGGGGCAGTACTGAGGCTAACGCGGTAGCGGTAACCAAGGCGATTACTAGCGGGGTGATCCAGGTTGGTTTGGGTCTTTGTTTTCCCATCTCCAACCATCGGCCTTGGCGACAACAGCCTCCTAATAAGGCTTGTGCAATCAAATTAAACCCTATTTATAACCTTACAAATACATAGATCAAGGGGCGGTCCGCCATCAGTAAACACTTAATTGTTTAGGAGCCCGCCAAACCAGTTCGGCTATTCTCAAGTGTTACCTTGGCAAACCTAGTGTTAAATGCTGAAGGCATTTTGCGAATTTAGTAATTTCGCTATTTTGTAATCATCCACGATGATCACGTAATATTTAAGGGCCTCACGCCACCATGGCTTAGCCAACGCCTTAAAAGTCTCCTCGGGCATCCAGCATATTGGTTCGAGCCTAGGTGGCGCGTCGTTAAGCTCCACGCACCTCGTCACGAAATCCGTACCCCTGAAATGCTCGGGAATTATGAGCACGTCTACGTCACTCCATAGGTTGAAGTCGCCCCTTGCATAGGACCCATAGAGTATCACGGTCAATCTACCGAACCTACCCCTGAGTTTTGCCGCGTAATCACGCAACTCATTGATCACGCGCTCCCTCTCGGCGCTCCTCTCCTAATTACATCATCTAACCGACATGGCGAACAACCCCTAACCCAGTTAATGATTAGGCTTGCGCAATTTAGGGCCTCCACAGCCTCCTCCCTAGTGTACCTCTCGAAGGGCACGCCCTCAATGAAGGCATCTGGGTAACGTGGCATTACGTGCATCTTATCGATAACCAACACAGAAACGCAGCCTATCACCCGCATTGCCGCAGTAATTAACCAGGTCGTTGAAGAGGGCCACTAGGTTATGCCCAAAGGCTGGCTTACCCATAGCCTTTAGCAACGCCTTAAGGGCTAACTCAGCCGTTTACTGGGCCTTGAAGCATGCCCGCGAATAATTGCCGGCTCCCTAATTATGACCTCCTCGCAATTACGCATCGGAGCAACATCAATAACTACACTCTTCAAGCTGTGATAGTTTAGAAATCTTCTGAAACAGGAGGGTTTAAATCTCAGACAAAATAGAGACTAACCAGTCCTAGCGGGGTTGTCGCCCCACTAGGAGCCAGCCCCGTGGCAGCCTGAACACTGATGCCCCAAGCATAGATAACATTGCTAGGTCAACAATTAATTATTGGGTTAGGGTCTTTGGTGATGGTTACTTCAGGGATTGGCCTAGGTTCCTTAGGTGGGTGTATAATTACGCGTACACGAGCGACATATACGGCAGGGCGGTATCAACGAGACTACCCAATAGCGAGGGGCCACAGCTCGGCTTCATAGGCAGGGCTAGGTACGAGATAAGGAGCAGAAGGGAGGACAGGATAACCAGCTCTGGGCGTTGCTGAGACTCGCCGAGCTCATGAACACGGGAACCACGAGGTCCTTAGGCTTTGGGCACATAAAGATCAGGGAACTTAATTAATGATGAGTCACGTTCCGTGTTTCAGGCCTAGAGTTGCTGATCGGGACTAGTAATTATGTGCAATATAGGTAACCCATATTAATTCCACTTTTTGATAGGCGTTATGCCTCAGTCGTCGGTTGTTACGGTCTATGTCGCCACCTGGGGTAACCCATTAAATTGGCGGCATGTTGAGTATGATTGCGGTGGAGGTAATAAATCTAGGGGCTTCGCTTCGATTGTTTGCGCGAGTGATGTGAGGAGATATATAATATATGCGTTGGATAGCGTATTAACAACACAAGTCTCGCTCAATAATGAGGATGCGTATGAGGTCCTTAAGAGACTTGAGGAAGAGGCGCATAAGATTAGGGTTGCTATTAGTGAGAAAGATAAGGAGAAGAAAGAGAGGTCCGTAACGGTAACCCCCACTAAGGAGTTGAGCGGTCTTAATGAGTGGAGGGATTTGGTTAAAAAGTATGTGGAGTCATTAGTGTTCAAATTACGCGGGAACGTCGATGTTGGGGTGGTGGTTACGTCATCACTTGGTAAGTATAGGGTCGGTAGTACGGATTTCTGGTCCTACGAGGGTCACTATGAGTTGATGATCATGGAGTTACTACAACAATTGTGGGCGAATGTTAAGGATTTAATCTATGATGGCGTTCAATTGAGGCTTAATATTGATTTGACGCATGGGGTGAATTTCATGCCCACCCTAACCCTCTATGTATCGAGGCTCCTCGCATCGCTTGCCTTAATCAATGGCGTGAGCAGTGTTACCATAACGGCCTACAACACAACACCTGATGAGTGGAAGTACGAGAAGGTTTTCAGCGAGACGCAGGACAGCATTGTGGTTCCTGAGAACCCCAACGACTCAAGGGTTAGGGCAACAATGATGGGATTGGTGCCGTTTACGCATAGGTTGTGTGTTGATAGTGGTGAGGGGGAGCCTATGTTTGATGTACCGATCACGATTGATCATGGCGTCAAGCTAGTTAGGTACGATATTAGGGGTGCCAATTATAAGAGGCATGGGGAGTACTACGAGGCGCTCCTTGCCTATCATGCGTGCAGGACGATTAAGGAGTTGGGTAATGTGTGTGGTTTGAGGTTGAGTGGGTTGTTGGGGGAAAACGTATTCGATAAGGTAGGCTCTGTAGTGTCTAGGTTAGTTAAGGAGGAGGTAAACAATATACAAAACACAATAAATAGTGTTAGGGAGAAGGCTAGAGACGAGTTGAAACATGGAGTAATTTACTCAAAGTTACTTAGTTACCGTTCAGAGACTTACGTTGAGAGAGGCGAAAGTAAGGAGCCCAGCGTAAGTGATTGTGGGAGGTTGGAGAGGCATGCCATAGCCCATGCTGGTTTCTTGAAGGACTATACAATAATTAAGGAGTGCGGGGATGATTACTGCATTGCAATTGACGATGCCAATTACCAGAAACTGATTGAGTGCTTGGGTCTGAAAAAATAGGTGGGGTTACGACAGGGTGCATTGATTGTGCTTTATTGGGTATTGCCGAGTAGGTGCGGTGGTTCGTTGGCGAATAATTACTTCTCATTCAGGCCCGTCAATAACGCCGATGTTTTGGTTGAGTTATTAGCAATCTTCGGTGAGTGCGGTGTAATGCCAATGCTTCATGTACCCGGTATTGCGAGGTACGTAATAGATAGGGGACTAAGGCCGAGGCTTATCACGAGGATTGATGATCTGAGCGAGGCAACACTAATGATAGGGGACTTAAAGATGGTTAAGCAGTTGATAGGCTTCACAACACGGTTAAGGTGTAGACATGGGGTATGTCAATTCAGAGGTGATTTGGCTTTACTCGATATCACCAGATTCTCGATGGAGTTACCAATAGCGATCAGGGTGATGGTTAACGATAAATCACTAGTGCTTTGACCCGGTGCATTGCACCCAGCAATCGACGATATCCTTACACTCAAAATTATTGAGGCACTCGTGCTTAACCCCCTCCTTAAAATCGTCACAATCGCACTCTACCATGAGCACGGCATCGATACCTTTACCGATGCAGCATACGCCGAGGCTGGACTCGTGCTTATCATAACATACGCAGTTCCTGCACCCATCATCGTTCACAAATTTCTTATAATCGCATTTACATTTAGGGGCATTTAGTATTATTCCCCTCATATCTACATAGATTTCATCCCCCTTTTCGGGTAGTATGCAGACACGAGGATAGATATTATTGTATATGTAACTTATGATTCTACGCTGTCTATCATAATACAAATCAACAGCATTGATACCAACGAGCATTAAATCACCCTATGATGACTTCCTGCCATATATAGATAAAATACCTGGCTCGGTAAACCCAGGTATCACCGCCGCATGGTTCCACGGCTCAGCAACCAATGTGAAGATCCCACCCTCATTCCTTCTATCAAACACGTAAACATCCACGGCTTCCTCACCAGCAATTAACGCGCCCTGCAGGAACTCATAGTTATGCGTAGCGGCTATAACTCGCATGGTATTGTCGCTCATCGCCAGTTTAGTCAATAGGTAACCGAGGAACATGGACATACTGGGGTGGGCATGTGCCTCAGGCTCCTCGATGAGGAGGGCTTTTGTTCCTGGCATCGCGTATGTCAGTACTGCGTAGAGAATTACGAATGATGGAGCGAAAACGCTTGATAATACCTCAATATTGGAACCCTCAGCGCCAGCCTCTAAGTCGTTCCATAACCACCCGTTACTGGTTAGGTCTATGAATAATGGTGAGAAGTGGCTGAGGGCTTTCTTGAACCTACTTGCCCCTTCACCGCCTATCTCGCCTGCCGTTTCTTCAATGAGTTTGTTGAACTCCTCCTTAACCTCCTCGAACCTCCTATACGCCATTGAGAGTCTATGTGTTGATGTGTAGTTCTTTAGTTCCAGGATTATTGGCTTCTCGTAAAGTAATTCCTCGATTTTCTCCACGTGACTCTTTATTCTTTCTAACGCAGGAAGTGCTTTCTCTTCGCCTCTCATTAATTCATTGGCATTCTCCTGAATCTCCTTCAGGTCTTCGCGAATGTATTCTATTGGTTGTGCAGTAACTCTATAAGCATCGACGAAAACCGTATAATCAAACCTTTCGCCATCTTCGCACCTCACGAATTGTTTTAAGGAGTCGATTTTATTTTTAACATAACCTCTCATGAAATGTTTCTTGCTGTGCATTTCGGCTATGCACATTAAGGTTATGGATTTGCCGGTGAGGTTTGGTCCTATTAGTATGGTCATTGGTTTGCCATAATCTATGTTAATGTTCACCGCCGTCTCTTTATTGTCGTAGGGTATTGTTCCTTGAATTCTCATGGTTTCTACCTATTATATAGACATGCATAAAACTTAAAAACTCTTCTTAATTATTAGTTAATGCCATATACTTCCAAGTTTTATTCGATTATCTACCAAAACTTTAGGGATCGTAAGTACGATGATGGCTTCAAAGGCCTCAACAGTTATAGAGTATATAGGACTTCCTCGGCGGCTTTTAGGAAGATATATAATCAATTGGTTACAGTTCTTGATAGGATTATCGAGAGCTCAGCACAGGATACGGCAGGTGTTCAGGATCAGTTGGTTAGATCTGTTCAGGATCAGTTGGTTAGATCTCTCGTGAGGTTGAATATACTGCTTGAGTACCAGAAGAAGAGGGGATTTGTTGATGATGATTTAGCTGATGGTATTAAACAGGCGCTTGATGAAATAAGAGCAAGCCTGCAACAATCAAATAATCGCGATGCGAGAGATCTTGCAATAGCACTCAGGTATTCATTAGATTCGTTCCTTGCATACGTGATTTACGGAAAGAAGGGCGGTGAGGAGTATGAGCTCATCTAGCTACTTGATGCCGAAGATTAGGCTTGCGGGTATTGCGGAACTGAGCTTCAAGTTGATGGCAAAGAGCGGTTTCTTAATTAGGAGCGGTAGGGCTAAGGAAGTCATGGGTGCGGCAGATGTTGAGCCTCTCTCAATAACTAAGGCGTACATAGTTAATGATAGACTATACAGGATCAAGGTGCCTTATATACCAGGTAGTTCCCTCAAGGGTAGGGCTAGGTCGCTCCTCGAGGTTTCTCTCGGCCTTGACCTACACACGACCGACGGTAAGATTTATTATCACATGAGGGTTTCGAGGAGCAACACTATGGTTCATGATGACCCATACTGCCCCGTTGATAACGTCTTTGGTTCCATGTCCGTACAACCACAGTTCTTCCAGCCCAGTGAGGAGGAGGCTAGCCCGTACTCATGGTTTGTCGAGAAGTGTTGGGCACCGACTAGGGCGATCTTTAGGGACATATTCCCATCAAAGAGGTTCATTGAGCAGTTGTGCCGTGTGAAGGATGGTTGTGAGGGTGTGGGTTTTGACGACTTCATTGAGGAAAAGAGTGAGAATAGGATTGATAGGGTTACCTCAGCTGCTGACCCAAGGACAATACTTAGGGTTAGGCCCGATGTTGAGTTTGAGGGTTCAATAACGTTTCTGATATTTAATGTTGATGTGTGTAGGCGTAAGGAGTGTGATGAGCGTAGCAAGTTTAAGGACTTAATCAGGGATTACCCAGCTAGGTACTACCTAGCCAGCCTCATTGACTCACTAATACTTGTTCAGGAAACATACATAGGCGGTTCGGGGACTAGGGGTTATGGGAACATCGAGTTCAAGGGCATCTCACTTAAGTTCCAAAACCTGGCTAAGGGCGAGATTGCTAAGGGCGAGATTGAGTTGAGGAAGGCAGAGGCTAATGATGAAGAGCCTAATGAATTGGTTAGCATTAGGAGAGCTATTGATGGTATGGCCGTATTTGATGAGTTACGTGATGCAGCATGCAAATCGGATACGCAATAATTGAGTTCGAGGGAGCGTTTAGGGTTGGTAGGTCAGGGCTTTTGGACACACTTAATTACGTCCCCTCAGACACCATATATTCCGCACTTGATTACTTGAGGTTCATGGGTTTTAACCACGGGATTACAACTGTTTCCTCAGCCTACCCACTAATCTACGTTGATTCTGGCCATAGGTCAATTAGTGATTATAGTACGGTACCAATACCGATGAGTCTCATTGCGAGGGTTAGCGCCGAAAGACCCGAGTTAACTAGGCAGGTTAGGCGTGTTAATTACCTACCCATGAAGTGCCTCGTAACGAAAATCAGCTATAGGGTTTATGGGGATGGCTTGAAGATTGTGTGCGGTGATGAGGAGTTTGGGTATGGTGAGTTTGGTGAGTTTGTGGGTATTCAGAGGAATGTTATTGATAGGGTTGTTGAGGGCGCGGACACGTTCAGGGTTGTGGCATTCATGCCGTGGGTTAGGTACATCATTTACTACACGCAGTCCCAGGGCGTTGTTGATGCTGGTGAGGGTAGGAGGGTGTTCTCGATGATTGGTGAGTTGGGTATTGGTGGGGAGAGGAGTGTGGGTATTGGGCACTTCAGGGTTGTTGAGTCTGGCGTAATTGATTACACGGGGTCTGGCGATTACGCCCTAGTACTCGGTACGGCACTACCAAGGGCTAATTCCGTGAATGGTCACCTAAACACCGCCGTTAGGGGTTGGGTCTGCTCTCCATACTACGTCATTGGTCCAATGCACGTAATCATTGACGGTAGTGTTATCCCGAGGGACTACGCCGACTTTGAGGTGCTTAAATACCCATCATGCATAAAGAACCTAAGCTCGCTGTGGTTGCCCTATGATGGTGGAGCTCACAATTAAGACTCCAACCTTCGTGCTGGGTGGAGGTAGGTTAATGGAGGGTATCGATTTCGTAGTACTCAATAATAACCTATACGTACTGGACCTCAATAAGTTACCGATAGACCAAGTCATTAGGAACCCGAGGGTGAGCTTTGACTCGCTCATTAGGGATTTCGTGACGAGGGACCCCATGAAGTATTCAAGCCGCCTCTACAGTGTCGAGGAGCAGTGCGGTTCGGGCGAGGTCCTTGATCACAACCCTGAGGGGATACCGGCTAGTGAGGTTAAGGGTTTCCTGAGGACGACTTACCTATACTGGTTACTTAAAAACGATGCTGAAAAGAGGACCAGGTTCCTGGACATTGTTAGGGAGAGAATCAGTGAGGGTGTTGCCCTGAATAGGGTCTCGATAGATGCTGAGGATAATGTGGTCCTGGTGGTGAGCGATAAGGTTCTGTACGAGGAGGAGGTGAAGGAGGCGCCGTATAACGTAATGAATAAGGTGATCATTAAACAATTAACCAAGCCAAAGCATAACGATTGCGGCGTTTATTGCATCAGGGATCGTGAGGGCAAGTTCTCAATACGTGCACTGGGACTGAGGCCTGGTACTGTTATTAGGTATGAGTTAATCATCGACAAGAGGCGCGAATACCTCAATCCAGATCTAATCAAGGCCCTCCGCGAGTTCAGCACGGACCTAGTGGCGTTAGAGTCCAGGAGGGGCGTTAGAGTCCCTGAGTGTGGTGATGGTTTACCCATTAGGGTTGGTTATGGAGTTGGTAGGAGGTGGAAGACCATGCTTAACCTCCTGGAGTCTCTGGATCCCGCGCTCTTTAGGGATGTCACTAATTACGTATCATCAAAGCTGGGCAAGGTGTGGGGTGACTCAACAATTAGGCTCGTCAATAATGAACCAGTGGGTTGGGTTTGTGTTAGGGTGATTCCATGAGTGCCAAATCCCTCGTGGTATCTGTAATACTTTACGTAATGGGTAGGGTTAGGTCAAGGGCACGCGGCGGTGACCCGATAAGTAATGCCAAGCATTACATCGAGATTCTAAGCAACGCACTGAGATCCGCCGGCATTGATCCAGACCAGGTAAGCAACCTATTGGGATCTCAGGAGGTGCTTAGGTACATTGGGGTTGCCATTGGTGGGTCTGTTGTTGATCAAGGTGAGTGCGATGTTAATAAGCCGTTGAGGGTACCGTTCATCAAGAGGGAGGTTAGTGTTGGGCCGGCATTGCTGATGAATGTGGTGATTAATGGTGCTAGGGCTAGGGATGACTACGTCAAAATAGTGAATGAACTGGACAGGCACATGGAGAGCCTTGGGGGACTTAGGCTTGATTGGGAGGCGCTAATTACGACGCTACTATCGATCGCCAAATCAACGCTGGTCTACGTCCCCTACTCAACCTGCGGCAATGGTAACACCTACTCAGCCTACACGGTTGCACACGCAGCAGCTGCCTACGCATCCACCACGATTTCAAAGGATAAATACGCCATAGTCGTTGCCGACATAGTCGGTATTCAGGACATGATTAGTAGAATAAACAGGACTGAGAAGGCAATGAGGCAGTTGAAGGGTAGGTCAATACTCGTAAACCTACTACAGCACACCATAGCAACGAGGTTCATCAGGGACACAAATAGGAAACTGGGGGTTGATACGTTGAGTCCGGTTAACGTACTTGTCGATACCGGCGGTGAGGTTGTGATGCTCATCCCAGCAATTGATGAGGACGTACTCAACGGCGTCATTGAGGAAATAGAGGATGAGGTTGTGAGGGAGTTTGAGAGTAGGGTTAGGGTTGTGGTGGCTCACTCCAGGGTGCACAACATTGTTGATGACTTCGGTGGCGTCCTTAGGGAAGCCTATGGTGGACGTGATAATAGGAGGTATGGTAAATGGAAGAAATTCATAATCAACGGCAAGGATCTATGCGATATGTGTCACATGCCCACCGAGAGGCCCAGCCACGTGGATAACCAAACACTATGCCCATTCTGCGCCCTAGCCCACAGAATAGGTGGGGTGAGTAGGAGGTTGGGCATGCTCGCTGAGGTTGCGAACCCAGTTAACCAACTTGGGTGCGAATCAATAGGAATTGGGATTAACTACGTGGTTTGCCTCGAAGGCGTTAGGCTCGGGACTGTGCCACGGATAATCTACGACCTCAATAGGCTGAGCATTAACAACGCAATCAATGCGGGACATGCGCTGTTCTTCCTAAATACACGCATGCCAACCGATGAATTCGGTGAATTAAAGAGTTTCGAGGATTTAGGCAGCGTAGCCGTAACCATAAAGTCTGACGCCAACAAAATGGGCGATCTAAAGAGGGAGGCCTCGAAACTGGGCGCTGCCCAGTACGTACTCTACAGTCAATTACTCATAACGATATTTGATGTATACGGCGCAATGCTCTACATGAACACGCCTAACTACAGCGACAGCGTCTTCATCATATACAGCGGTGGCGATGACCTAGTCGTCGTCAGCAACCATTATGCACTTGATTACTTGGTTAGGATAGTTAGGAGGGCTAATGAATTTGGGATAAACGTGGCAGGTGGCGCCATGGTTCACGACGTGAAGTTACCAATATACTTGGTTTGGCGCTATACCGAGGAAAGGCTTAACAGTGCTAAGGATATGGGTAGGGACAAATCACTAGTGTACCTACTAAACACAGGCAAGTCACCGGTAATACTAAGCATCGACAGGGTTAGGGATGTGATTAGTTATATCGAGCAAAAACATGCATGGACAGGCGAATTGGAGGACGAGGAGGGTGAGGCAAGTAGGACATTGATGTATAAGGTGACAATTCACCTGACAAGAATGTACGACCTACTGTGGGAAATGAGGGGGGTGTTGAGGGATGAGAATAGAAGCAAAGATCTTACTAGACTCAACGAATTAAGGCGTGACCTGGTACATGAAGTGATTAACTACGTCTACCTCATAAACAGAAACGGCAGGAATGCACAGGGCATGCTCAACGAGCTACCCAAGAACCTACATCCAAGCAATGTGGCGGATACGTTAGCACCCATATTGAGGGACCAGGACAACCGCCAAGAGACGCTAAAGGCGTTGGATGGATTACTTAACGACTTAGGCATTGTCGTGGCTAGGATTAACCTATACAGGCAATTACTCGAAAAGCAGCAAACAATGCCCGCGTAGGAAATCCTTTAATTACGCAACGAATGGGCTGAGGCATGACTACATACCTAAGCACGGCATTCAGCCTCCAAATGCTCCCGGAGGAGGACGGGGAAGTTACTATAAAAGTTAGGAGGGTAACTGCCGAGGAGGCTAGGGAATTATTGTCCCGGGGCTTCGTCAGTGTGGTGGGTCACGAATTAACCGCGGCTATTGCTTCCTCAATCTTGGGCATGAATGTCGCAGTAAATAGGGCTGCCATAAAGCTGGGCAGGGGCGACGTTCTCGTGGTGTTCCAACTACTTTATGGGCGTTTAAATCAAACCAGAGAGTTGACAAAGCAGGAAGTCGACGAGATAATCAATAAGGGGCTATACGCCTTCTTCATGGTTACAATTAAGTCTTAACCTAAAATATCACCTATGTGCCTCACTACGAAGCCCTTAATGAGTTTCCAGTTGCAGCGTACCGCCTTTCTGTCAAACGTCTCATTAATAAACTTAGCAGTGTCCACACATGTAGAGCCAAGGATGATTCCCGCGTGGACTATGAAGTTCCTCAACTCATCCTTATCCATTTTCTTCTGCCCATCTATTAAGCTCTTACTTAACAATAACCTCAGACGCCTTCGATGGCTTCTCAAAGTACGGCATTATAAGCTCCTTTTATTAATGAGAATGTAACCATCATCAGCTGGGGGTTTGCTTTCCTTAAGTTTGCCCAAGTAGCGATGTGCATAGAGCTCTCGTAAAGACCTTAGCATAGGTCACCTCGGGTTTCGTGAAACCCATTAGTGATGTTTCATAGCCACCGTTAGTCCTATTCAGTTTCACAGATTGCAGAAGCCCCTCATACTTCAAATCATCGGTGATCCAACTTGCTTCGTTGAACTCAACAAGGTCTATGCATGAGTGTATTAGGGCTATTGGGCCATTCATAATTAGTGCCCCAATGACCGTCGTCTCATCCTCGCTGAGACCGCCATTGTGTGTAGCTGTAATTACTGGGTCCAAGTATTTATTCGCTTTTAACTCATCTATGTTGCACACATAGAAAACTCTCATGTTACCCTCAGATCCAACCTCCACGGCATTGTATATACGGATCCCCACAACGTAACCGGTGCTATGCTAATTCAATGCCAGCGATGCAATCATCTTGGCTAGTTCAACTGTCAAGAATGGTGTGTAATTTACGCCAAGTGTGATATCAATAATAAACTCCTTAACATCATTAAGGTGCTCGCCAAGTTGCATTAAGAGTACCGGCTAGGGCGTAGGTTAGGTATGTGCTGGGTTCAACGCCTTCGCCGACTCCGTATTTAAACATGAGACATTCCTTATCCCTAATCTTAACTTCCCTAATACCAATGTATGGGGCAATAACAACCTTAACCTTATCAGCAATATCCCTATCTATTCTATTGAGTTAACGGCCACGCAATTAATGTACTCAAAGGCAGCCTTAACCCAACCCCCATAGTTCTCTACCTCCCTAGGCATTACTATACTGGAGTCTTCATCTGGCTTAAGCCTTGGGTTTGCCCTAGCGCATTCGAAGTCCACCTTATTCCGTCCCCTTGCCGTTACCACGCTATCTAGGGCTACGATAATCGCCTTATCTACACCAAATTCCCTAACCATAAGGGGGTAGTGCCGTGTAGGAACGGTACACATTATCTGTTGGCTCACGGCGGTACTCGGCTCATCCCACTCGAACGGGTTGTCCCACGAGGCCAGGTAAATACGCACAGAAATCTTTTCGCTCACTTTTATTAAAATCTTATAAATATGTTGGCATAAGCTCAGCACTCATTGATGACATCCAATAACTTCTTCACCCACTCCCTAGGCTTTACAAAGCCATCTCTCTCCTCAACCAAGTTCCTCTCTATCAAATCCTCGACATCCACGCCCTGCTGAGTAAGTAAGTACCTCGGCGCCCCATTGCCAACCTTACCTAACTCATCCAGGTACCTCTGCCTAATGCCTATCGGCAGTATTGGTAAATCAACAACTTCTCCAAAACCTCCGTATGTATAAATGACCTTCCACGCACAAGACAATAGGGCTATCAAGGCGGTGTATGTTGTCTCTGGCTTAAAGCCTGCTGTCACGTTGACGACGACCTTGAAGCCCTGTCTAGCCTTATTCACAATGAGCCTAGCTTACCCATCGATGAGTTCAACTAAGCCCTCTCTGAAGAACATGGGCCCTGTGCCGAAGCCCTTAACTTTAATCGACTTGCATGGTATGACCTTCGTGATTCCAAACAACTTACTTCCGTGTTCCCTGACTACCTCGTGGATTATGTTTGCGCAGAACCTTGCAGTGCCCGTGTCCGTTGGGTATAGGTAGACCTCGACCTCATCAATGCTGTGCTTAGATGGTAGGGAGTTGAAGAACGCAATCAATGAGTTAAGCTCCGCACTGAATTTACCTGGGTCGCTGCTCACGATTTCGAGGACCTCCCTAAAGATTGGATCGCTCGGCGTGGCTCTTTTTAGGAACTCTTCCTGGACTGGATCGGTGGGTAAGGCATTCTATGGTATCCTGCCCAGTAATTGGCAGAGGGTTTGGCTTAACTTCCTACTATCTAATTCACAATCCTTCGCTAATCTCTCCAAGTTGCTTAGTATGCTTGTGCCTACGGTGTTTAGTATGGCTAGTTTCCAACCCATTGATTTACGCGTTTATTGAGAATTATAAGTATTACCCAGCTTTATCGGCGTGACTCTAACCGTCCCCAGACCTAATGCTTGTTGACCTACTGACACCCAGGTAATTAGCCATATCGAGGGGCCTCATGTAGTTCCTAAGCCTAGCCCCACTCCTACTTACTGGCCTCAGTATTAACCAACCAATGAACCCTCCGCGTCCTCCTCTTGTCAACACTTATTGTCACGGGCCTTATCGAGTGGTTAACCTCCCTAAGCTCATACGGCGCGTAAATCGCGTGGGGCAAACCAACCTTGTCGAACCTCTCGTATGCATTCCACCTACGGAGTAGGCTAAGTATGGGGATCACTGGGTGCGAGTATAGGGCATGTACGCTATCCCTAACACCAAGCCTCGGGTGCCTAGGGTACTGGAGCAGGGTGGGGTCTCGAAGGAGGCCTTAACATAGTCGGAACCAACCCAACACTCAACCCGCCCGAGTTAATCACGGAGGTGCTCACGTGCTCAATACCGACCCTGAACGTCCCATATACCGTGAAGACGCTCCTGGCACTTAACAACTAATCAATGACTGAGCCAGCCTCAACCCTAAACCTACAATTCCTACGTGGGTAGTTGAAAATGTTTGTCTTGAAGTCATCCAATGCATCAATGCAATTTAGTATTATTACAAAACTCCCTAAAATCTCTGGTGCGGGGGGTGGGATTTGAACCCACGCAGGCCTACGCCAACGGGACCTCAACCCGCCCCCTTTGACCATGCTCGGGTACCCCCGCCTCTCATTCCCCTTAGCCGTTGCACTATTTAAATTTAGCCGTTGGCTCGGTCATAGCTTGCCCGGGTAGTACTTGGCTAATGCATTGGTTATTGGGGCGCTCTTGATGAAGCTATTTCTCGCATTCATCATTACCTTAAGGAACCCGGCCTTATCGTCGTGATACATCTTGATGATCGCCTTTAATTTGCCCACGAAATCCTCGTACTCCTTCTCATTGATATCCCTGGCCCTGGCGTCGATGCCTATATCTATTAATTCCCTCACGTCGCTTCCGAAGAGCCAACCATTCTCTCCATCCTTTATCAACTCCACCGCGGCCCCATCCCTGGATGATAGGGCAGGAGTGGCGTTTAGCCCGCCCTTCATGAAGGATGTGCCGGATGCCTCCCAGCCTGGGAACGGCGTGAACACCATTACGGAGGAGCCGGCCACTATCGGCTTCGCTAATTGAATCCCGTAGTCAGGCATGAATACGACGTTCTCGTAATTAAGGGCGGCCTGCTTCATTCGCCTCATCACCTCGAGCCCATATGAGTCATCGGGGTGAGCCTTCCCCGCGAGCACGAAGACGGCGTCCCGCGGCTGTTCCTCCTCTATAAAGTCCAGAATGAATTCCGGCCTCTTATATTTGGTGATCCTCCTATTCCAGGCAATTATGGGCCTATCCCCCGCATTTACCTGCTTATACCTAGTGATTACGCCCAACAACTCCTCCCTGGCCCTGGCCTTAGCCGCCGCCAATTCCTCAATGCCCCTAGCCCCGGCTATTGCCGGATGAATCCACCGCTCCTCATCCACTCCATTAGTTATGTAGGTGACCTTATGCATGTGGTGCGGAATCACCTTGCTCACCACGTCCATCATTTTCCCCGAAACCACGACGCCTCCGCCAGTCATGCTGAGCCCCAGCTCCGTCAGTATGACTGGGTTAGAGATGAAGGAGTAGCCGAATTCATCCTCGAAGAATTCCCTCGGGAAGGAGGGGTGGCCCCAGGGGCCCGGCGTGTGAATTATGAGCCTATACTTCCGCGGCTCAAGCCTAAGCACGAGGGGGAGAAGCGCGGTGTACGCCTCCTGTAAATCAATTATCTCCACATTATTGATGCCGATGATTCTGGTTATGTACTCCGCAGCCCCCTTGGCCAGGAGGACGTACTTGGCGAACTTATCCTCAAGGCTCTTCTCAATATAGACCCTATCCACGAGGTTCGCCGCCCACATGGGTGACGTTGGATCAATGAAGACGACCCTCGCCTTGCCCACCCTATACTCCATGAAATCGATGAGAACCCTCCTATGCCTAAGCCTAATGCCGGCGCTATCCACCTTGACCAGCTTCTCCAGGAACTCCTTGGGCTGGGGCTGCGGCCTCGGCATTAACTCGTCGCTGAATGAGTAATCAACGTAGCCCTCCCTATAGAGAAGCGTTATTACCACGTAATCGATTCCTCGCCTCGCCATTGCATAGAATTTATCCCCCTCGAGCACGCCTAGGCCTCCAGCATACGTGAATCCCTCATCCAGCGCTATCTCCGGGGTAACGCTTACAATAGTCATGACCCCTAGAGTATACTCTTTATTTTAGGCTTTACGGTGCACCCAGGGGGAATGCATTAACTATAACCACTCGGGTCCACTTGGGAACTGGGAGAAAAAATTTATGGGCGTGGTTATCCCGCTTCCCCATGGTCATAGCTTGCCCCCGCGACTGCTACGATACCTGCATATTTGACCGCAATTATCGGCCGCTCCCAATGTTCCCAGTGAATGGATTCACGTGCGCCAGGGGCAGGGCCGATCTACGGAGAAATAGGGTGAATAGGGTGGAGGCGCCCATGATAGATGGGCGAGAAGCCACCCTCGAGGAGGCCCTAGATGCATTGGCTCGCCTAGTGAGGGAAACGGCGAGGCGTGACCCCTCCAGGATAATTCACGTGGATTACGACGGTAATCAAGGACTCCTCACTTGGTACTACCCAGCGAGGCTCTGGAATGCGTTAGGGGCGTCCCAAACCGATTACTCTATATGCAGCGCGGAGGGGCATGCCGCCATTGCCGCCCACTACGGCACTAGCTTCGGCGCATTGCCGAGCGAGTTCCAACGATATGATGCGGCGGTTCTATGGGGAGTGCCGGCCAGCGTCAGCTTCATTCATGGCTGGGTCGCGCTCAGGAATGCATATAAGGTAGTCATCGATGTGAGGATGAGCGATGCGGCTAGGAAGGCCGATGAAGCGATAATTGTGCGTCCAGGCAGTGATGTGTACCTAGCCATTGGGGTAATCAAGGAGTTATTCAGGATGGGGAGCGTCACGGGGGATGTAGATGGATTGCCCGAGTTAAGGGGATTCGTGGAGAAGTACAGTGATGAGGAGATAAGCGAGTACACGGGCCTCAGGTGGAGCAGTGTTAAGCGGTTGGCGGAGTACTACTCCCAGCGCCGCCCCCTCACATTAATAGGCTTTGCCCTGGGGAGGACTAGGAATGGTGGAGACGCTATTGGCTTGATATCCCTTATCCCGGCGCTCCTGGGCATGGAGCGTGGATTCTATTACTCCAACTCGCTGGGTTGGGGCATTGACTTCAATTACCTGAGGGGGCTACATATCGCTCGCCCCGGGAGGGTGATTGGGATGGCTGAAGTGGCGTATGAGGCTGGGGAGGGGGCCTTTGACTTAATGTTCGTGTGGAACTCTAACCCAATCCACTCGCTCCCGGGCGCCGATAGGTTGAGGGAGGCAGTGGAGGAGGGGAGATTAACCCTCGTGGTTCACGACCCGTATTGGAGCGAGACGGCTAGGCTGGCTAACATAGTGATCCCGGCCCCCACTTTCCTGGAGAAAATGGATGTGGTGTATAGTTATTGGCATGAGTACTTAGTCCTCAATGAACCAATTCAGGACCCCATGGGGATCCCGGAGACAATGCTCGTGAAGGAGGTGGGGAAGCGAGTCCTCGGCGATCACCCCCTCATAATCGAGGAGCCGCTGCAGGCAGTTGATGTGGCGATAAGGGGCACTGGAGTGACGGTGGCTGAATTAATGGAGAAGAAGATAGCGCCAATAAGGAATAGGCCGAGGCCCAGGAAGCCCAGCGCACACCCCCTGCCGAGTCCCTCGCCTCCAGGGAGGGACTTGATTCTGGTCTTCACGTCACACCCCCTCTACACTAATAGCCAATTCAAGGAGGTTTACGGCTCCCCCGAGCCCATACTATACACGCATGACATTGAGGGAATAGTTGAGGTGGAGTCCAAGTATGGCAGAGCCAGGGTTAGGGCCGTTAAGGATGAGGGAACCCCAAGCGGCGTGGCTTGGATGACTAAGAGCGCCTTAATGGACTTAGATGGGAGACCCATTAATTCCCTCATTGGTCCAGAGAAGGGTAAGTATGGAGGCACGCCGCTCCTTAATGGGGTCGCGGTAAAGATAATCGAGAAGAAGCATGGTGGAGCCCCGGCCGGGATTTGAACCTTCCCTGGGAAGCCCCATCCGGGATTTCCGCTACTTCCTCGTATCTACGGGTCTCAACCTGGGCCTGCAGCCCGTCGCTCTAGCCGGACTGAGCTACCGGGGCTTTGATTCGAGTCGGCATGTGAATTTATAAAAATTGCCTCCAAGCATTGCCTCGCCACGGAGCGGGGGTTAATGGAGGGCTAGTCGCACTAGGTAAAAATTAAAAATGCCTAGGAACAACCCATGCAGGGCCCGTGGTCTAGCGGCTAGGACGTTCGCCTCACGCGCGAGAGGTCCCGGGTTCAAATCCCGGCGGGCCCACTTCCATTCCTCAACTGAATCCTCATAATTTATTATATTTAATGTTTCTTCCCTTCGCCTTCTCAATGGGGTACCTCGCCTCATTTATCTCTAGTTTCCTGAGGAGGGATTGAGCCAGGTCAAAGCCATATTTCTGCGCGAACCTAAGCAGCATGAAGAGGACGTCAGCCATCTCCATTGCCGCCTCCTCCCTTGCCTCCGGGTTCCTCATTAATTCCTCGCTCTCCGCCTCGCTCCTGAACCTGAATATTTCAAGGAGCTCCGCCGCCTCAGTCACTACTCCTATTGCCAGGTCCTTCGGGTTATGAAATTGATCCCAATCCCTGGCTTCACAGAATTCCCGCACCCTCTCCTTTAAGTACTCCAAATTAGTTGTTGAATCGGTGACGCTCATGCACTTAGGGGCCAGCGCTAATTAATATAATAAGCAATTATTCTCCCCCTTGATGCTAAGTAAGAGACTTGCTACCCGCATTGCCGCCTCACCTAGCGGCTCATCTCTCGCAATGAACATGGGGATCAAGCATTATTAGGCCCCGGATCCAGGGAGATGCATGGTTAGCATTAAAATAGTTTATTGCAGGCCCTGCAAGTTTCAGCCGCGAGCGGTGAAGTTGGCCGATGAGCTTCTGAGCCTCGGCCCATCAATTGACTCAATAACGTTGGTGCCGGGAAGCGGCGGCGTCTTCGACGTATTCATCAATGATGAATTAGTGTTCTCCAGGCATAGGGAGGGAAGATTCCCGGAAACCAGCGAGGTACTGGCTAAGCTGCTTGAGGCCACTAACGGGAACAGAGCTTAAACCGATATGCTGGCCACTGCCTTAAGCCGAGTTATTATCACCGCAATAATTGCTAGGAATACGCCCACCACGAGGAATGCCCCCCTCAGCGTCGCGACATCAATTATTAGGCCCCCAACGGCGCCGGAGAGAAAAGTGGCAGTTAATGCGAATGTATTGATCGCGCCCTGGGCCCTGGCCATCATTTGGCTCGGAACCGCCTTAAGCATGGCTGCCCCAGTTACTACATTAATTACCCCCAGAGCAACCCCTATCACTGCCGTGGGCGCCTCATCTAAGTAAACATTGCCTATGAAGCCGATGGATGCCGCCGCGGCCCCCATGATGGCCATGGCTATTGCAGAAATAATACCCACGCTTCCCCTAAGCCTAGTGGCCATTATTGAGCCAAGTATTGACAAAACGAGCGACAAGCCTCGCCTCTTCTAGGGGCGGGGTAAGGTTTTTAAGCTACTGTTTTCTACCTCTGTGGTATGCCTGTCACTGAGCCGATTAGGGTTGGGAGGGATACCAAGGAGGAGTTGAGGAGGCTGAAGATCCACCCTAGGGAGACCTATGACGATGTGATCAAGAGGCTCATCGAGGAGCATGAGAGGTGTGGGCACGAGAAGAACTAACGTAGTTAAACTAGTGGTGGATGAGGAAACGCATGAGAAGCTGAAGGAACTAGGCATAGTCACGGCGAAATGTTGGAACGAGGTGAATTGGCTAAGGACGCAACAATTCAAGAAGGGAGAAAAAGTCGACTTCAATAAGACGGAAAAGGAGGTATACGAGAAGTACAAGCACGCGTTAAGGGTTAATGCGCAGCAAGTTGCTAGGAAGAACGCCGAGGCTTGGAGGAGCTTCTCCCTAATTAGGGAGAAGAAGGAGGGGGAGTTGCCAAGGTGGTTCAAGCCAAGGCCTCCGGGCTACTGGAGGGATGAAGACGGAGAATACAAGTTGATGATCTTCATTAGGAACGATCGTTATGAAGTTAACGAAAGCGAAAGAACAATATACCTAAAGGACTTTAAACTCCCTCTTAGGTTTAAAGGGAAACTAAAATGGCGCGGGAAACAGGGTAGGTTAGAGATTATTCATGATGAGGCTAGGAGGAGTTGGTATGCCCACATCCCAATGGAGGTCGAGGTTGTAGCCGAGGCCAAGGGCAACGCGAGGGCTGGGGTGGATTTGGGGGATCGTTAATTTAGCCACGGTCTATGTTGAGGATGGTGCGTGGTTCCTATTCAAGGGCGGCGGCGTCCTCTCCCAATACGAACTACAGCAAAAAGATACGTAGCGTTCAGAAGCTTCTAGCCAGGCATAGGCAAAGGACGAGCAGGAGGCTTAGGCTCCTCTATGATAAGAGGGGTAGGTTCCTGAAGCACGCCCTGAATAGCATGGTTAGGAAGATAATGGGGGAGCTAATTGTTAGGGGTGTGGGTGAGGTTGTTGTTGGTTATCCGAAGGGCATTGCTAGGGGGCGTGGTAATAAGCTTACATCAAACTTCTGGAGCTATAACTACACTATTAGGCGCTTCGAGGATGTTGGGGAGGAATTGGGAATTAGGGTAATTAGTGTTCCCGAACCAAACACATCAAAGGATTGTTCCCTATGCGGGGATGCCCATGAAGGTGGGCGTGTTAAGCGTGGTTTGTTTAAGTGTCCCCGCATTGGGGTGGTCATTAATGCGGACTTGAATGGTGCAAGGAATATCTCATATATCCCCGAGTCCCTGGGATCCGTGGATGGGGGGCTCTCCGTGATGAGGGATAGGGGTAATGGGTTGAAGACCCAGCCCGTGGTCTATCGCTGGACGAATGGAGCGGGGTGGGTGAATCCCACCAGCTGTGAAGTGGTGAGGATGAAGGCGATGAACCACGAACCAATGAACCGCCCTAGGGGAACCTCCACCCTTTAGGGCGGGGAGGAGGTCAGTAACAGCATGCTCATGTAGATGGGAGGCAATTTAAACTCCTCCTCAACTAAGTCGGTGAATAGTATTCCAGACATGCCGAAGACCAGATTCGCGGCTAGGCTAATCACTATGAATTGAAGCATGAATGCGTTGCCCTTAATGAAGACAAGCCCTTCCCGGATAGAGGAGGAAACGCCGCCCTCGCTTGAGATTGATGGCTTGGCCTTAATTAATGCCAATGGGATAATGGATGAGAGGAATACCATTAAGAGCGATAGGATGGCCAGCGAGTACCCAATACCCAGGAGGAGGCCGGGAACAGCGAAGCCAATCGCCTCCGCCAATGAACCCACAGCATTATAGGATCCGCTGCCGGACTTGTACTCATCCTCCCCCAGGAATTCCTTGCTCCAAGTAGTTCTAATGGAGTTAAGTATATCCGACGTCATTCCAAGCAGGAATGCCACAACGTATGATGAGGCCACGACCAGGATCTCGGGGCCCCTCATAACTGCCATAATCATGGGAATCAGCGCTATGCTCCTAACACCGGCCGCTGCCTCAGCGATTAATTTTCTCCGCCTCAACTTATCCACGATGGCTCCCACGATGAAGCTCAGGAGAAGGGGAAGCGATAACATGCCGTCCCCAAGCCCAGCGAGAAAAGCCGAGCCAGTGTAGTGCAGGAGGATCCACATAACCATCAAGTCGAAGGCCGATGTTCCAAACCTGGAAACACCCATCTCAATAGTAACCAACTTAAAATTGCGATTCATCCACGGCGAACTTGGGAAGCCCATTTTAAACTTTAGAAATCACTTCATCATTGCCGATCATTGCAGCGCTGCCTACATAGCTCGCTCAGTTTCCCCCTGTTCCTGCTTAATTGCCTAAAGGCTGGGTGTCCATGGTTCCGCAGCCCCCCGCTCATTCGTGGAGGTATATGAAGCAATTCATGAAGTATCACATAGGCCTTATCCTCACAACTCAATGAATCGAATCTCTCGGATATAACCTCAATAATGTAAAGTATTTGAGGTTTTAAGACGAATCTCCACTGAATCGGGGCGCCGAACGTCCGAGCCACCGCCAAGCTTCTGGATCCCCTGCTCCTAATGAACGCAACCCGCTCCAAGTTAAGCCCAAGCCCAAGTAACTCATTTATGCCTGCAGCCATTTCTCCAACATCAGCCGCCTCCTCAAGAATCATTAATCCCCCGCGCCTCTCTCCCCCTTTTTCTATACTGCGGCAATGAGGATAAGTCTAGTGATGCGTGGAGGCCAGTGATCAATTGCGTTACCACTAAGTGGACACGTAAATATATGATTCCCACAAAAATAATGAGGCACTCCATTATATACAGGGAACAAGTTGATAAAACGGACGATAAACCTCGCCCCTCAGGGCGGGGAGGGGGTCAGCTGAGAAGAATGGTCTTCGTTCTTGGGGTTTGGAGTTAATTGTTTTCACTGCGTGTCCAATTAATGGTAACGCAGTATGAGGCAAACAAAATTCATGAATTATCCCTGATGAACCATACTGCGCTCTGAATTTTACTCATCAAAGGCAAGGATTCCCTACCTCTCCCAAGAAACTCACCATATACCATCCCGCTGGGAAGAACATTGGTAAAAAGAACTAGAAACCTCGCCTTTTAGTCTGCTAGAGCGGTGGGATGCTCTTGATTAGTGGGGGTAATTAGCTTCCCCTCAATCCTTGGGGAACGGGGATGGGGGCCAATCACCATAATGCCAGGGGAAGGAGTAGCGCCCATGAAGGGGGCGTAACCCATAAGCTCTGGGAGCCCTCGCCAAATGGTGGGGCCAGGAATAGATATTGAGCCTCGCCCTTATGGGATTCGGAAGGAGTCACGACTTGGCACAGGAATTGCTCTGCATCCCGATGAGGGCGATACCCCGGGGCGTGCATTCTGGGTGAACCCCCAAAAAAAAGTTTATATCCGTGGTTATTTCAATTAATACATGGGCAAGCCAAAGCCGCCTCTCGCATCCTAATTCTAAACTTCACAAGCGATCCAACATATATAAATCAGGATCCATGTGGTGAAACTAAATTACCGTTAAATGGTAATAGCAATGTATTTATGTTTGGGACTGGGGAGCAGATCATCGTGGCTAGTGGAGATGTATCTACTGGTGATCAATATAGTATTGATTATTGTATAATAACTGCTAATGGTCCAGTAGGCGATACCATTTATACCGATTATATGGGATTTAATAATATACAAGTGGCTAGTAGTAATTCCTACGGCAACACAGGCGAGTTTCGATATTATAACGTGGGGATAAACATGACCACTGCCTTAAGCATCGATAGTGAGAATGGCTACAATTCATACATGACTTGGTCGGGCTCATATGGGGCAGCGGAGCCGAGCGATACGTCCTGCTCTTGGTTCAGCTGCTCCGATCTAGAGCTAGCAATATCGCTCGCCCAAGAAACGCTGGAATACCTATTCGAGGCAGCGACGGCTTCAGATCCATCCCAGCCAATAGCATCCCTAGTCTCATCCCTAACCATTACGGGTCCCGGAAACGATGGCACCTCCAACCTGGTGTGGTCCATAGGACTGGAGAACCCATACCTATTCTGTTCACCCGAATCCACGAGAACCGGAGGCATATACCCAATCGGATTCGGGCTGATCGATGGACAAGGTGATTGGCAGGTAAATCCGAGCGTTATTAATACTGCGGCGTCTCCCGTGTACTTCGGTCGTGGGGTTATATGCTACCCATTGACTAATGGCTACGTGGAGGAAGCGTTCGGCGGCAGCGTGTACTTCGTGCTTCAATACAATCCAAGCGGGTCCCCTCAGATAAGTCAAGTTAGCACGCAATATCCAACCCCCATCTATGCGGTAGACTTCGCGACTCCAGATTGCCCATAAGCACCGTTTAAGAGGGGGATCTACGACGCCTCATTCTATGATGGAGGCTTTGGGAAGGGGGAATGATGGGGCGAGAAGAATGATCATCGATTCGTTCTGGGGATCATGGCGGCTCCCCCTCATCTTCATTTCCCTTTCTCGGCATGATGGGCGAGGCAAGCGATGAGAATGGGGTTCCCCAATTGCCGGTCATCAATGTTATGGGCTTTAATGCAGCGGATGGGGGCATGCAATGCGGTTTTTCAATGAAGTTCCCGAAAGGGATGAGCGTAAAAGCTTGAATGAGTCGGACCCATTCAGATGCAAATAAATGAAGATGAAGCATCGAAATCCCCGGGCGATGTGTGGAGAGCCCCTTCAATCCTCCAGCAAGTTAAATGCATCCATGAACGCGTTATAGGCGTCTCTGCCGTAGAGGTAGATCATTATCTTATTGATGTTCTTGAGAGCGTTTACGGTTTTCCTGATTGCCTTAATCATTTCCCTCGCCGCCGCCTCATAGGGCCACCCATACACCCCGGTGGATATTGCGGGGAACGCTATGCTCCTGAGGCCAAGCTCATCGGCGAGCCGCAGTGAGTTAATCACGGCTTCCTGAAGCTTCTCAGGTGGGTCTATGCCCCATCGCGGCCCCACGGCGTGAATCACGTGCTTTGCCCGTAGCCTACCTGCTCCAGTTACTGCTGCGCCCCCCACGGGGACTGGGCCGTGTTCCCTCACGTATCTCCGGCTCTCTTCCTGTATTTCCCATCCCCCCTTTCTAACTATGGCTGCCGCCACTCCTCCCCCATGCTCCAGGTAGGGATTAGCGGCATTAACTATGGCATCCGCGTCCGCCTCCGTTATGTCTCCCTCGATTAATTCAAGGGTAACATTGCCCAGACTCGTCCTCATAATTCAATTGTTTCAAGGAAAAATTTAAACCTTACTGACGCTGGAACCATAGCCTGGTTCCCATGATAATGGATGACAAACCTCGCCCTTTAGGGTGGGGTAAAGCCTAAGCCCTGGTGCTGGCGGGGTAGTTGGCTTCCCTTCAATGCCAGGGGAACGAGTAGCGCCCGTGAAAGGGGTGTAACCCCGTGAGGCCTCGGGTAACCCTCGCCAAATGGCGGGGAAGAGGTCAGAATGTTTAATTGGCTCCCCTATAATCACATTCATGGATAGGCGTGAAGCTGCGTGGGCCTTGGCTTTCCTCTACGTTGCATCGCTTCTATTGAGTTACTTCCCCCTTCCTCGAGTCATTGGAATGGTGTTTGGATTACTTGGGTCTCCCATGTTCTTCATACTATTTTATATGATTAATTCCATAATTGCCTTGGGAACGCGGAGAACCATTGTGTTTCTATCGCTTGCCTCCATCATTTCATTCCTATTCGAGTACGTGGGGGTTCATTATGGGGTTCCCTTCGGGTCATATAGCTACACGTCAGCAATGGGGCCAATGATGCTCGGCGTTCCCCTCTTCATTCCTCTCCTTTGGTCATCCCTTGCCTACTTCACTATGGAGGCGGCCGGCAATTATTACTTGGCGTCACTCGGCATGGTTGCCCTGGATATAGCATTCGATCCAGTTCTCTCCGGTCCCCTTGGTCTCTGGAGGTGGAGCGAGAGGGGGCAATACTTTGGGGTTCCCTTAACTAATTTCGTGGGTTGGTTCATTGTATCCCTGGTCATTTACTCAGCATTCAGGGCAAGCACTGGATTCAAGCCCAAGCCTAGCCCAGTGGCTTTAGCGTTCTACGCCTCATACTACGCGTCCTGGATATTCGCGGATGCATTGCTTGGATTAAGGAAAGCCGGAGAAATTGCCTTAATAGTACTAATTATTTACGTGATAAAACTAACGGCAAATCTCGCCCTTCAGGGGCGGGGTAAAGCTTAAAAGTCTCTGGGAATGGGGCTCTTGGCCGGTCAATTTTTAGGGAATGGGGAGTGGGGGCCGACGTACCCCCGCAATACCGGCTCGGGAGGGGAACGAGTAGCGTCCATAAAGGGGCGTAATCCCCAAGACCTCGGGGAACCCCCACCCTTTAGGGCGGGGAGGAGGTCAGAATTCAAATACTGTCTCTAAAACAGAAAACAAAACGATAATGATTATGCCTTATCCTGAAGAACCAAGAATATTATTGGAATTCACATTGATCTTCACGATCAACACCTGAAGTTATGGGTTGTTTAATGTCAGTGCTCTGTCCTCCTCCCCGCCCCTAGAAGGGGCGAGTCTTGTCAGTTTTTGTCAATGGCAAAAGCAATTAATTCTCAGGGCGGCGATATGGTCTCCCTCTCCATTAATTCCTTCACAACATCAATTAGGTTCCTCGCTATGGATTCCCTGGTGCAATTGCAATTGGAGTTCACGTATATGAATATGTGGGGCGATGATTGCCACGACTCATCAATTGCGCGCACGAGGGGGGATGCATCCCATATATTAGTGACGGTGCCTGATCTGCCCCTCACTAATGCCTTGAATGAAGTATCGAATTTGGGTATTATCGTCTTTATGCAGTCATTACCGCAATTCATTTTGGTAATTAATTCATGCTCAATGATCCCCTCAAGCCTATTTCCAGCCTTGTCCCTAAGCTTATCCAGTGCTTGATTCAACCAAATAGATAGTTTACCCATTGTCTCCACATAATCATTATCCCTCTTCCATAGCGCTCTATAGGGGCTCTTCCTGGTGGCCAGCATCACGGCTTCTGGAATAGGATTATTGCCGGACGCTAATTCCGGCAGTAGTGAAATGAAGTAGTCATCGGTGATCTTAAGCAGCTCCACGTTATTCCCCAGCTCCCCATTAATGAATTTTAGGAGGAGGCAGGGATATGGGTGGCTGCCCACGATCTTCATCAATAGGTCCCTAGCGATTTTAGTGAAGAAGAGGGGTTTATGATGGAAATACACCCACTTATACGAATTGTACCTGGCTATGGCGAATCCCTCCAGGAACGGCTTTGCCTTCTCGTCGAATAATAATTCATCGCCGTCTAGGTACACGTATTGAACGAGGCGCTCCACGTCAATGGCATTAGTGGCGGTGCCGGCCCCAGTGAAGTATATATCCCTAAGTATGTAATCCATTCTATCCGCATCGAGGCTACTCGATATTATGGAGTGAAGCGGGGCTCCCGCGCCTAGTTTCGGGAATGCGAGTCGCCTCATTGTATCCATGTTTATGCCTCCCACGTTATTCTCGATTAGTTTCTGGAAATCGTTCCTCATGGTTATTAGGTAACCCGTCACTTCATGCTCCTTCGCCAATCCAAATAATCCCCCGTCAATCCCGGCCCCACACGCCTTACCAGAGTCGCTGCTCAGTATCCCCTCAAGCGTGTGGGACAGGGGAAGGTGCCCCACATCATGATGCAGAGCAGCTAGTCTAACGTGTTGAAGCACTTGATCCACCCCATCATCTGGAATCCCCATGCCCTCCTTCGCTCTCCGAAGCTCCGTGGCGCTCATTTTCCTCACGGCCTCCTCCGCCATCCTATGAGCCAAATGCATCACGCCTAGGCTATGATCGAATCTGGTGTATTTCGCCGTGGGGTAAGTCAAGTAGACAAGCCCTAGTTGAGCGACGTACCTCAGTCTCTGTATGTACATGCTATCATCGATTAAGTTAGCCTCCTCCTTAGTTAAGTGAATCCAGCCATGAACAGGATCCCGCACCTCCTTGCTGAACTGCATCAATTCTAGTCAAGGGTTCAGGCTTAAATCAATTATTGAGATGAGCAATTCCGGAGCGAGGCCCCAATGAATCTATGCCCGAGAGATTTTTATTCGAATCATGTTAACCCATCAATGCTCTCATTGGATTGGGCCCCCATCCAGGGAGACGCATTTATTGATTGGAGCAGCGACGCTGAGTGTAAGCCGATTTATGTTAATGGAATGAAGCTTGCCCTAGGCGGCTCCCGCTCTTATAAGTTATGCCAAGTAAAGCCGGACTGGGCCCCGGTTCTAGTGATAGATGGTATAATAATGCACACGTTGAAAATGAATCCCCTCCTGTACGCTGAAGGCAAGATTAAGCCAATTAAGGTAATGGGGAAAACAGTGCTCGAGTGCTGCAGTGGGTTAGGCTACGTGACTCTAGCCCTATTATCGCACGGGGCTCGCCGCGTGATCACAGTGGAGGCAGACCCCAACGTTGTATTATTATCTAGGTATAATAAGTATAGCCGCTCCTTCATGGATCCACGGGTCGATCTGCTCCTATCCGACATGTTGATCGCCCTTAAACGCTTCAGGGACTCCGCATTTGATGTGGTGATTCATGATCCACCAACTCTCAAGAGGGACACAGGGGAATTATTCTCCGCCAATATATATGGAGAGTACTCTAGAGTATTGAAACGTAATGGAGTGATGTATCACTACTTACCGCATCCCGGCGAGAAATATAGGGGACGAGACATTAGGCGCGGCATAATTAATAGGATGCGGATGGCTGGTCTCCGCATAGTTAAGGAGACCGAGGATGGATTATACGCCGAGAAGGCATCGCGATAAAAGAAGTAATGAGCCTCGCCGAATGGTGGGGGAGGAGGTCATTGCTGTGTTTGATTAGGCGTTATGTACTTCCCCAGTTCAGGCCTCGTCTTAACTAGTTCCTTAGCTAATTGAGTGGCCATCCTATCAAGGAGGCCCCGCCCCTGCGGGGTCAGGGTTCTCCCTTTGCCCGGCACCTTAGTCACAAGCCCCGCCTGCTCTAATTGATGCAGTATATTCCTTATCGGTGCCCCAGCGCTTTTCCTGGTTCTTGGGGCTCGCGCCTTCTTGCCCACGGGTGCCCTGTAGCTATACGCCATTCGAAGGCTCCCAACGCCGACTGGATCATTTAGGTATATCTTGCGGAGCAGCGATGCTGCCCTTATGTACCACCAATCCATGTTTTGAGGCGGAGTATCCTTCCTAGCCCCGCTCTTAGCGTAGAGCGACCAGGGGGCAGGCTTCATTTGTTGCACGTTCTCCTTGAGGTACGCGGCTAATCGCCTTATCAATGCGTCGGGCGGAACATCCTTGACATTAACCATATACGGAATCCATGTACTTAGTAAGGTTTATAAATATTACTAAACGAGCTGGGAGCCATGCCGTTAAAGTTTTGCCCAAAGTGTAGGTCCGTGATGATGCCGGTCAAAATGAACGGCAAGACTGTTTATAGGTGCCCCAAGTGCGGCTATGTGGAGGATATAGACCCATCCACCAGGCACGTCGATAGGATGATCATTGAGAAGAAGGCCAATGATGATCCAATAGTGATAGAGGCCCAGGAATCATCCTTGCCGAAGATAAAGGCCTACTGCCCCAAGTGCGGTAATGATGAGGCATATTACTGGGTACAACAAACCAGGGCCGCGGATGAGCCTCCAACCAGGTTCTATAGATGCACCCGCTGCGGCTACTCGTGGCGTGAATATGAATAATTATAGGGAATCAGCATTTAGGTCACTCATCACCCATCAATGCCCTGCGTGGTTACATCACTTATTTTAGATACTCACGTGACTCGCTTAATTGGTAGTCTCCCAACCTTTAAATCATTTAATAGGGCAACTAGTTCAGTTATTGCTGCATCCATTATTTTCCTCCCCTTTTCCTGGCTTGCCTTGGATGGGTACCCCTGCACCGCGAAGTGGTACTCAGCATCATACACTCGCTTACCATAAATCCTGAAGCGGGACTCAACCCACTCATCTGACTTACCATCAATGGGCACTCGCTTCACCAGCGATGGGTACGCGGCCATCACTTCACTAGTCTCATCCTCGGCAGCGTGCCCCTCCGGCGTCTCCAGCACTGCTTTCCTGGCTTCCTTCGCTAAATCAATCCACCAATTAACCAGTACAATTGTTAAATCAACGCTGCGCGTCGCTTCCTTGGCTGCCATGCTTAATGCATCAATGTTGCCTCCATGCCCATTAACCACCACAAGGTACTCAACCTCATTCCGCGCTGCCTCCATGAATATCGACTTATATAGCTCATACAGTACCCGGGGATCGATTGATATGGTTCCAACGAATTTATCCAGCACATACGTGTTGCCGTACCATACTGGGGGAAGCATCAGTACATTGGCGTATTCAGTAGCCTTCTCCGCAACATAAATGGCCATTAATGCATCCGTGCCAAGGGGGAGGTGTGGGCCGTGCGCCTCAATTATCCCCACGGGCAGCACGGCCACTGATTTATCGACATTCTTAAATTCATCAAGTGATAACTCCCACCACTTCATGACTATAAATAGGCCTAGATATTAATAAAAATAGTGTTAATGCTCGATTCGATAAGTCCCTTCATGGTAAGGAGGCGGTAACTGCATGCGGGATTAAGCTGTTGAGGGGCCCGAGGGGAACTTGTTTCTCTCTCGCCATATATTGCTCAATGCGTTTCCCACGGCATTTAGCCCCTCTGGATGCATATGGGTGTATTGAGCAAATGTATTTCTTTTCCTTATACCATCATAGCCATTAATCCCGCTCCCCCTAATAATTCTTAGATAGAAATCAGCCTTCTCCCTCAATATTAGCCTGGAGTGGTGAAATTCATGGCCCTTCACGTTCTCCCCCATCCGAAACATGGGCGTATCCATTATCGCCACCGACTCGACATAGCCGTGCCCCACGGGTCTCCTAAGCATAGTGACATACGCATCTATTACACCGCTCATGCCGTACTCCTCGTTATTAATGGTCTCCAGAGTACTTGAAAGCAGCATTAAGCCACCGCACTCCGCATAAATGAAGCCGCCCCGCTCAGAGAATCGCCTGATATCGGCTAGGAGCGATCGATTCCTCTCTATTAAGTCGGCGTGCTCCTCCGGAAAACCCCCACCAATTATTAATGCATCTATATTGGGGAGCGCTCCATCCCTCATGGAGTCTATTATGATTACTTCCCCCGCCGCTGAGTTAATGGTCTCCAAGGTCTCCGGGTAATAGAAGCTAAATGCCTTATCCATTATTATGCCAACCCTCAGCCCCGTTTTAGGCGGCCCCTCATTACCCCCACAGTTATGCTCCAGCGGCGACGCTTCCCCCGCGATCCTAAGCACCGCATCAACATCTATCCAATGATCATAACCCCCACCGCCGCCCCCCTCCACCACAGGCACGAGACCCAAGTGCCTATACCTGAAGTCCCGCTCTATTTCCTCGCTTCTAGGTATTACCCCAACAATGGGAACCCCCTCCCCCTCAAAAAGCCTAGTTAACTTATCTATCTGCCTCTTAGTCACATTGGTCACCGCCACGCCCGCTATATTAACCCCATCATCAAACCCCCTAAAGCCACGTAACACTGCCGCTAGGCTCCTGTTTGTTCTGTTGCCATCCATGACAAGAATAACCGGCGTCCCGGTTTCCCTCGCTATTTTAGCGGTGCTCCCAGTCTCAGTCACTCCATCCACGCTATCATAGAGCCCCAGCACTCCCTCAATTATTGATACATCGCCGTCGGAGTAACGCATTAATCTGCACTTGACTCCATCCATGCCCATCAAGTACTCATCCAGGTTCCTGCTCGGGCAACCGCATGCGGCAGCGTGATGCATTGGATCAATGAAGTCGGGCCCTACCTTGAATGGCCTAACCCTTATGCCGCGGCTAACCAAGTCATGTATCAACAACGTCGTGAAAATTGTCTTACCGCTTTTCCCATGCACGCCCGAAATAATTACTCGGGGCGCATTCCTCATACGCATCCTGTTGGCTTAGGTGCCCCCGCCACCCTGCATGCGCCCTTGGCCGGCCCATTGGGAAATAATTGGTAAATCCTTTGAAGACTTATCCCAGTTCCCTTCACCAGCATCCGTATTGGGGGACAGGTTCCATACTTTTCCCAATACTCGCGGAGATACTTAACCACCTTCCAATGCTCCTCCGTCATAATGGGTTTCCCAGTCTCCGGATCCCTGCACTCCTCCTCCCCCAGTATCTTGGCAACCTCCTCGCTCCAGCTCCAGGGATCCTTTAGATAGCCATCGGAATCCAGCTCGATTTTCTTGCCGTTGACCTCTATTACCTTGGACATCCAGTACCACCGAGGATGTGCAGCGCTGGCTTACGTTAAGCCTTACCCACGTCAGCATCATCGTGTGGACTCACGTTCGGCTAATTTATAAGCTGAGGCGGATCTCCCGATTGCCTTAATTAACTCCACGATCACGGCTAACCCAGTCCTGAAGCTTGGATCATTAAAGCTTTTCAGCAATTGATAAATGCCAGCCTCCTTGGATCCCATGTTCCTATCTAGCTCTGGGTCCTGCAGTGCCCTAAGCAGGATATCAATTGCTTGGCTCCCCTCAAGTGCATCAATGATCTTAAACACGGCGGCCACCGCGTGGGCCACATCATGGATCATATTATCATTCAGTAGCCTAGATATCATTTTCACAGCCATCAACAGCTCCACGACGTCGCTCGATAACTCATATTTACCTATATTATCCACTATTTTAGCGATTTCCCTAACGTTATCATCGCTTAATAATCTAAGCAAGTCATCGCTCATACCAATCCCCTCACCAATACATCCCAATACATGTCCAGATACATTAGGTTAAACATCCACCCATAACCAATGCCCCTGAAGGCCGGCGTTATCGCATCATAGGTCCAAATGGGGATCCAAGCCCTTCCCTGATGATTAATGGAGCTAGGCGCATCAGAAACAAATGGACAAATGGTTTCGCCCCAGTATGAACCATATCCATACCCGTGCCCACCTAAATCGCTTATTATGTTGCTCACTATCACTGGCGCCTCATAATGCGCATTTGATGCTGCCTTGGTTATCCAGGGTGGACCAGCATCACCGGCCACATAAACATCATCAATCCTAAACCTATCTATAATCAAGTTAAGGCTATTCCTATCCACATTTAGCCACCCATCGGGATCCTTGCTTAAGCCCCTGGCCGGCGTTGAGCCTACATGTTTCGGTATATATATCAATAAATCATACTTCACTTTCTCCCCATCAAGGGAGACCAGGGTCTTGTTCCCGGCATCAATTGAGTCCAGTATCCAGTTAAGCCTAACATCAATTCCGCGCGCCTCATATTCCTCCATGGCTGCCCTATGGTATTTTCGCTGCGCATGAACATGATCGGTCGGCCACAGCGTTATGATACTTATATCAGACCTACCGCCATGTATATTCCTCAAATATGAATCCAGCAATAAGTTAAACTTATTGGGGGCACCGGGGCACTTATAGAGCGCCTCCACTGCCACGGTCACTATCGTCCCTCTCGAGAACCCCCGTAATGCATTGCGTATCGCAATTGCGCCCTCCTCATCGTAATAGGTTAAGCCGGCCCCTCTTAATCCATTTATGAAGTCATAATCATACTCGGCCCCGCTCGCTATGATGAGGTAATCATAATTGATGTTCCCGGTCTTGGTCTTCACCACCCTATCACAGGCATTGATTTCCTCTACCGTGCCTACGTCTCCCAACATTAATCTAATCCTGGGATTAACTAGGCTTCTTATTGGCCTCGTTAAGTCGCTTGGCTTGAATATGCCGAATGGTAAGTAAGTGAAGCCGGCCTGCAATTTATGAGTGAATCCTTTATCCATAAGGGCCACCTCCACCTCTCCATTGCTTATTTCGGTCCTTAATTCCCTGGCCAATCTATTCGCTATCATTAATCCCGCTGCGCCGGCTCCAAGTATGAGTACCCGCTTCATGAGGGGCTTGACGCATTGTAATGCGTATAAATCGATCTATTGTTTAAGCCATCATTGGGATCCACAAGCCCCCGCTATATTAATACGCTTTAAAATAAGTTTTATGTGGATCCCCATCATTGCGCGCATGTGGGTAAGGAATATGTCTTCTCCGCATCCATGGGTTATGATGAATATAGAGGAATTAAGGAGGAAGTGGGCCATATTAATGCCTCTATTGGATGATGAGGAACTCAAGCTATTGAATGCAGTGATATGCAATGAGGGCAGCACTATGTATAGGTTATCCAGGATAACGGGCCTAGCCATAAGCTCCACCTATAAGAAGACTTCATCCCTCGCGCAGAGGGGTCTCGTGGAGATAGTGAGGCTGGGAAAATTCAGCGCCTGTAGAACAACAATTAGGGGTCTCCTCACGTGCTTCGCCAGGGGATGCACTGATGATGGGTATATCTTGGGGCGGGTGGCTTCAATGCTTAGGAGCAGCCATATAGATGTGGATACGCGAGCCGAATTATTGGTCTTATTATCGACTGCCGCGGATTACTGCTTGGGAATGGGCGTGAACAATGTTAGGCAACCACGGGACTTGGTATTATCCATAATTGGCGGCGTCATGGAGGGGCGAACCATGGTTAATGGTTCCCAAAAACGCCTTGTCCTAGGCATAATAAGGAGCATCGAGAAGGAGTTGCTTGGGGCTCCTTAGCGTATCGTTCCTCATGGTGGCGTGGATTGCTTTTGGGTTCGTTTATCGAATTAAATAATATGGCTTAACTCGAGACTGCTTCTTGCTTCTTGTTCGTTTTTCGTATAGAATGCTTATATTTATCCCTATTGCTACCAAAATTTATGGCTACTCTATATGCACCCCTACTGGTTAGGTACGTATCGGCGACAGGCATATTGGTTCACTTGCTTCTGGCGTCGATGTTCATAGGCACCATAACGCTGGCCGTCGTGGCGGAGGCGATTTACGCCTATGGCAAGGACGCCCGTTGGCTTGATACTGCCAAGATGTTCGGCAGAGTGGCAGGCATATTCCTTGGAACCGGCGCCGCTTTTGGTACCCTGGTGGAGTTCGGCCTAGTAACCATATGGAGTAACTTCGTCTCAATAATGGGGTCAGCGCTCGTTTTGCCCTTTTATATAGAGCTATACGCATTCCTCTTCGAGGTAATATTCATTGTATTCTATGAATTCACGTGGAACAAGTTAAATAGGGGAATTCACCTCCTCATTGGTGCATTAGCCGCATTTGGAGCCTACTTCAGCGCATATAATATACTTGCAGTGATGTCCTCATTAAGCATGGCTCCGCCCGGCCTAGTCATAAAACAGGCTAACATTGGCGGCCTAATAACTTACGTAGCCACGTTCGAGTCGCCATCCCAAGTATTTAACGTGTATTGGTGGGGCGCCCAAGTATTCATTTGGCATGGAATGCTGGCGGCCACGATACTCAGCTGGTCAATAATTGCCAGCATATATATCTATAAGTACATGCATGGTCGGGATCCCCATCACTTATCCATACTTAGGGTGATGATTCCAACAATAGCCGTGCTAACCGCAATCGAGGGCTTCATATTGGGTCATGACCAAGGGGAACTAGTAATGAATGGAGACCCATTAAAGCTGGCCGCAATGGAGGGAATGTTCTGGAGCGGGCTCAAGGTTGATCCCCTTCTCAGCTTCTTTGCATTCGGCACCACCAATCATGCGTTCTGGGGTTACTATACGTGGCCTGCATACATGAGGCCCCCCGCGTTTCTCCCCTTCTTTTACCTAGTACTAATGGTTGGCCTAGGCGCGGCATTAGGCGGATGGGCAGCCATAACGGGATTATACCTACTATTCAGGAGGGAGCCACCAACCTGGTGGTTTAAGTTGGGCTATGCACTTGGTCCAGTTGCTGGATTAGCATCCATAGGCGGCGCAGTGACGTCGGAGACGGGCAGGAACCCATTCATACTGGTTCAGAACCTCGGCGGGAATCCGCCAACAATAACCGGAGTCCCCGTCAGTGCAATATATAACCCAACCATAAGCGTGTCGCCGCTGCTCGCGGCAGCAATACTGCTAGTTATATTAGCCATACCTGGATTAACGGCGTACATGTTATACCTAGCCACTAAGCCAAGGGCAAGGGGTGGTGAGCCATGAATGCTGCAACAATAGCCGTGGCATTAATTGCGTGGGCATTCTCGATTCACATACCCATAGTATACACTGTTCTTGGCCTCGCCTGGCTACTGCCTACCCTGGAGTACATGGGTTACAGGAGCAAGAATGAGAATTACATAAATATGGCTCGCAATATCGGGTCATACTTAATAGTGATTTACGCCATTGGAGGCTTATTTGGAACCATAATAACGGTGTTCCTAGCCGGCCTCCTCCCCATATTCACTAACGTGGCTGGCGCCCTCTTCTGGCCGGTGTGGGGCGTGGCCATAGTGTTCGGCATAGTGATAGCCCTCCCCATGCTCGGCTTCTACTATAGAACATTCAATTCGCTCCCGCCAATGAGGCACGTGGCCGTGGGTTACGTGACGGCCGCATTCATGACGGTTATACCGGCCATGTTCAGGATGGTGTTTGCCGTGATTAATTACCCATTGGGCGTGCAGATAACTAAGAGCTCCTCGTCCATGATAGGATTCAATTTATCTGTTAACCTAGGCCAGGCACTGGGCAACCCAACTTATCCTCCGCTCCTCTTGGCAACGCTAGCCGCCGCTTTATCCCTAACAGCCGCATTAATAGCAGCAGTTTATTCGTGGCGGGAGGCCGCTGCGCCGAGCCAATACTACTCGAGCGGTAGAATCATAGGAGCCAAGTTAGCCATAGTCTTCGGGGCGCTGTGGGTAGTGTTTGGCGCTTGGTATCTATATGAGGTTTACCTATATTCGCCCACTGTGGCGTGGTCCATATTTGGAAAGCCGCCGGCCTACTTGCCTTCAGCCTTTTACCCAGTCTATGAACCCACCTATAACCTTGCCTGGTTATTATACCTAATAATTGTTCTGGGACTAGGGGACTTAGCGCTGCTAATCATCACAATCAAGAAGCACTCGCGATCCATTGCCGCGCTTCTATTATTGTTTTCCTTAGCTATAGTGGATGCATCTGAGGTAATGAATGGAGTTGCTCATATGCCATACGCATTGGTGCCGCCCCTCGGCGCAGCTGAGTCCCTTGTGAATCTATATGGAGTTAACTTCGCCGTACAGGTGGCTCATACCCTTCAAGTCTCCACGTTCGTCTCCACGCTCACGCCGCTCGTTAGCCTCATAGCAATGGAGCCGGCGATACTCTACGTCTCCGCAGTTGGCTTCATATTCTTCAATATAATGATATTTGTAGTGATGTATTACGCTTTGGTAAGGCGTAGGTAAATTCATGGCCATCCGCGTCGCTCAATAAATCATCTTTTCCAAGTATATTTAGTATTTGCCTCATTTATTGTCAATAGATAGATTGCTACATTAAATATAGATAACTTACTATTTTTTAAAACATATCACCATAAGTATTAGGATTTCACAGAAATACTTATTTATAGCTGACTAGGGAAAACAGTATGGCACGAGGTATCTCAAGAACTATGTGGGCCATCATTGCCGTCGTCATCATAATAGTGATCGCGGCGGCAGTGGCCCTAACCTACAAGCCATCCACAACCACATCATCCACTACGCCACCGCCAGCAACCACCTCCACATCATCCACTATGCCGCCAGCAACTTCCACTACTACAACAACTACTTCCTCCACCACCACATCAACCACGACTACTGCCCCATCCTCTGCCTCCTTCTGCTCAAGCGTGAGCGGGCCGGTCACAATAACTGTATGGGACACCTATAGCCCAAGCGAGGATGAAGCGTTTAATGCGTCCCTAGCCCAATTTGAGTCCCAGTATCCATGTATAAAGGTTGATGTAACTTACGGCGTTGCCATAAGCACGGGCAACTTCGCGGCGGCCGCTAAGGCCGGCAAGGCACCCATTGTTTATAGGGATACCAGCAATGATGCTGGCGCATTATTCGCAGGCGGCTTACTCCTAAACCTGACCAGTTACATACCGCAATCATTGCTGAGCCAGTATAATCCGGTCTCCATAAAGAACTTCGAACTAAACGGCTCCCTCTATGGCCTACCCGATAACATTAATTACATCGTCATGTTCTACAACAAGAAGTACATATCCACCCCGCCAAACACCACGAACCAATTAATTCAAATGGCGCTGCAAGTGAATAAGACGTACGGTGTTTGGGGAATAGCCTATGGAATGGGATCGGAGTACGGTTATAGATTCGCAGCATGGCTGGCAGGCTTCGGCGGCCACATATTCAATGGAGCCGGCTACCCAGCTGTAAACGCAACGCCGGCTGCCGCAAACGCCATGCAGTTCTGGTATAATTTAACATATGATCTCCACATTAATGCTCCAGACATGAATCCAACGCTCGAGGGTCAATTATTCTCCCAAGGCAAGGCCGCAATAATATTCGATGGACCATGGGACCTCGCTACATACGTTAAGGCCCTCGGCCCCAACTTAGGCGCTGCTCCGTTACCAATAGTGTCCCAGACAGGGCTTTATGCTGCTCCGTTCCTAGGCTCCACGGGTTGGGTCATAAGCAGTCCACAGGCCAGTGGCGCTACGCCGGAGCAAATCAAGGCCGCCATATTATTCATTGAGTTCATGACTGGGCCGGTTCAGGAGCTGAATCTGTGGAAGTATGCAGGCGATATACCTGCGTACCTACCCGTATATAACCAAGTCGTGGCTAACTTAACCGCGGGCAAGCTTCAGCCGGCATATATGAATGGCGTAATGAATGGCATACTTGCCCAAGCCGAGCATGCACAGCAGTTCCCCAATATTCCGCAGATGAATTTCTACTGGAATGGATTCCATCAATGCGTGACCGAGTTCTTTGCCGTTAACGGCACCTTATCCGCTCAAGGCGCCGCTAATTGCTGGGAGCAGTACATGGTTTCCCAGATGCAGCAGAGCGGCATGCTTGGCTAGCCAGGAGTAAGGCTGAGCAGTCATGGCTAAAAAAGAAACAATTATTGGTTTTCTTTATCTTCTTCCCGTAATCGCCATAATACTATTCCTAACGCTTTATCCAATAGGGTACGCGGTCTACATATCATTTACTAATTTCAATTTATATCACTTCTTTCATTACTCATGGGTTGGCTTAGCGAATTACATTACTATAATAAAGTCGGGCACCCTGGGCAACATATTTCTCCAGACAATTATTTGGACCGTGGGCAGCCTTATCCCAATGATGGCTGCCGGCTTCCTATTGGCTCTAGTGCTTAATCAGAGGGATTTATGGGGCAAGAATATCTACATGACGCTGATGCTTTTTCCCTGGGCGTTCCCATCATTCATAACCATACTAGTGTGGTCGGGCATGTGGAACTATGAGTACGGGATCGTGAATAAATTCCTTGGATTAATTGGAATCAAGCCAATCTTTTGGTTTAATTATGTGCCCACCTCATGGGCTGCCTTGATATTTACCAATCTTTGGCTATCATTTCCATATTTTACCGTGGTCTTCACCTCGGCGCTCCAGGGAATACCAAGGGAATTATATGAGACTGCGTATGTTGATGGTGCCTCCATGTTCAGGAGATTCACCAGCATTACTCTGCCCCAAATGAAGAATGCACTATCATTCGTTGGGATAAGCAGTTTCATATTTACTTGGAACAATTTTTACCCGATATACTTATTGACGGGGGGTGGTCCAGGAACGGCGACCGAGATATTCGTGGTCTATGCCTATCAGGAGGCCTTCAGCTATAACCTGTTTAATATCGCCGCCGCCTACTCCATAGTGGATACGATAATACTGGCTGCATTTGCATTACTCATGCTTAGGTTATCCGGCATAATGAAGGTGATAACCTGATGAATTCCTATAGATTAATGAAGTACATTAGGTTATTGATTTCCCACCTTATATTGATAGCGTTCGTTTTATTCGCAGTGTTTCCCATATACTACGTATTGATAACGTCATTCAGTGAGGTGCCGACGCTGGCATCAATAAGCATAAGCAGCCTAATACCGAGGCCCTCCACCCTAACCCTGAGCGCGTATTATTATATATTGTTCAAGAATCCGTTCTTCCTATGGCTCCGGAATAGCCTTATACTCGGCGTATCATCTATGCTAATAGCCACGGCCGCGGCGTTCCTGGGCGCAGTTGCATTATCCAGGATAAACATGCCGGGCAAGAGCGCATTGATCTATATGATATACGTATTGACGTTCTTTCCATTCACTGTGACTGTGATTCCCCTTTACTTGATGTTCGCGCAGCTCCACTTGATCAATACGTACTATGGCTTGATAATCGCCTACTCCGGCGGTTCCTCCATATTCGGCGCTTACTTGGGGAAGATATTCATTGATTCAATACCGAGGGAGTTCGAGGAGGCGGCAATGATAGATGGATTAGGAAGATTCAGCGCATTCACGAGGATACTTCTACCCATGAGCGGACCCGTGCTGGCGTTCGTTGCGTTGACCTCATTCATAGGGGCATATACGGATTATGTTTTAGCCAGCGCATTCATAACGAGCGGCAAGCTTTGGACACTTACATTAGGCATGTATTACTTGGCCGTCACTAATAGAACAACGCTCTATAATGTATTTGCCGCCTTCGCCGTATTAATGGGTTTGCCGATATTCATTCTATTCATGGCGCTCCAGAAATTCTTGCTTCGAGCCTATAGTTTAGGCGGATTAAAGGCCTAGCAATACATTATTCTTCTTTTTGTTTTTATTATATATGATATATAATCTACTTAATTACATATTTAGGGAGTATTAAACAGATAACTTAGAAAACCTATAAAAAATAAAAGAGTCACCGAATAGCTCAGCGCATGAGGTTAACGTACCTAATATTGGCGGCAATAGCCGCCCTACTACTGACGCATATAGTGGCCGCGCAATCATATCAAGTATCATTCACCGTCAATAAGAGCGGCTACGTAACCATCTACTTATCAGGTCCATCCAGCGCAGATTCGCTGGATCTGCATTGGGGCATTGAGTCGGCGCCCCAAGGCAATTGGATCCAAGTGTTTGATACAATGATGAAGTGGAACGGGAAGAACTTCACGGCCACCATAGGGCCAATAAGCAATGGGACATGGATAGCTTGGGTTTTCCATGATGAAACCACCAATACGTGGATCAATTACCAAAATCACCCATTTTGGAATTGGAACCTAGAGGTGAACCCGCCAAACCTAGGATACACGTATGCAGAGGTGCTTGGTAATGCGTCGATATTGATCACGGCCATAGGCCGCGCTCCTGATCCCCTCATTCTTCATTTTGGTTTGACTACTGGTCCTCAGACTGGTCTTCCTTGGAGTGATATAACTAATGTGACTATGCAGTATAATCCATTGTGGGGTAATTACTCTGCAGTGATTGGTCCATTTAAGCAGGGCCAATGGATACAATGGGTATACTACGACCCTGCGCTCAATAAGTGGCTCAGCAATAAGGGCCAGAACTATGCGATAGAGGAAACGGCATCGAGTGCTCCAAGCCCATCCACCACATTTGCTAGGGTTCTCCCAAATGGTTCAGTTCTAATAACCGTAGTGGGGAAGCCGCCGGACACATTCATTCTTCATTTTGGTTTGACTACTGGTCCTCAGACTGGTCTTCCTTGGAGTGATATAACTAATGTGACTATGCAGTATAATCCATTGTGGGGTAATTACTCTGCAGTGATTGGTCCATTTAAGCAGGGCCAATGGATACAATGGGTATACTACGACCCTGCGCTCAATAAGTGGCTCAGCAATAAGGGCCAGAACTATGCGATAGAGGAAACGGCATCGAGTGCTCCAAGCCCATCCACCACATTTGCTAGGGTTCTCCCAAATGGTTCAGTTCTAATAACCGTAGTGGGGAAGCCGCCGGACACATTCATTCTTCATTTTGGTTTGACTACTGGTCCTCAGACTGGTCTTCCTTGGAGTGATATAACTAATGTGACTATGCAGTATAATCCATTGTGGGGTAATTACTCTGCAGTGATTGGTCCATTTAAGCAGGGCCAATGGATACAATGGGTATACTACGATGCCACAACCAATACTTGGTACAATAATTATGGACAGAACTTCGCGATACTGGTTAATTACACGGCTCCGGCCCCACCCATATATCTAAATATCGTGTTTAACGATCATCAACCCCTCTATACATATGTGGGAAGCAATGTGTACCTACTTCCATGGGCCGCCGTTCATCTGGCGGAGTATGCTGAGCAGGCATTGATAATACACATGTTCCCCACGGTTCACGTCACTTACTCACTCTCGGGTTCCCTGCTTTACCAGATAGAGGCAATAGCCGCTGGTGATTATAATAATACGTATATATTGGCTGCCTTGATCCCTCAATCCCAGTGGAATAATACACTCTACCAGGAAATAAAGCAGTACAACTACACCTTCCTAGAGGCTTTCGCGCCCAGTTATGAATGGAATACAACCACCGTGAGGCAGGTACTGGAGTTTGATCTAGCATTCAACACTCCGCTCTGGGTCTACTCGGCCAATACGCCGGCCTCTAGAACCTATGCCCAATTATTCAGCCTTGAGCAGAAGGGGATTCCATTGAATAATGAGCAATTAACTAATGCACTGGTGGAGTGGTTCCTATGGAGCATCAGTTACCCAATAGTAACCGGTCAATTGGGTTCCCAATACGCTAACTCAACCATAGCCTCCCTCTATGATCAATCATCATTCAACATAAGCGATATACGCCTCATAACTAGTTACTATCCCGTAGAGGCAAGAATCGTATTGGATGCGTTTAAAATGGATAGAATGAACAATAACAACACCGGCGGCAATGTTGAGATAATAACTACTCCATTCGATCATCCATTGACGCCCCTCCTACTAATCCCAAGCTGGACTGGGGAAAACGGTAATCCAGTAATAAAGGGCGCCTGGACCAGCGATGTATTGGCACAGATAAATATTGGCCGCGACCTATACAAGGCAATATTTGGACAGTACCCAATGGGTATGTGGAGTCCCGAGATGGCTATCTCCAGCGCAATGATACCTCTCCTAAATGAGTCTGGGTATTACTGGACATACACCAGTGAATCCACGCTTGCTGAGGCCAACGTAACCGTGCCCACGGGTCCTAATCCAACTCCTCAGGAAATGGAGAACCTCTATCAGCCCTATAGGGTCATAGTCGGCAATTCATCAATAGTAATTGCATTCAGAGATGGAACGCTCTCGAATGCCTGGGGATTCAATTACGGAGAAATAGCGGCAACCCAGGGGAACTGGGCCGCGGTCAATCAATTCATGAATTACTTGAGGCACATCTATGACACAATACCTGCCTCCCATCATAATGATACGCTCGTCACGGTGGCGCTGGATGGAGAGAACTGGATGTTCATGAGTCCATTCCCGGAGGACGGCGTGCCCTTCCTAATAGACCTATACACAGCCCTGGCCGGCAACTCATCATGGGTGCAGACGACCACTATGCAGCAATACTTATCCACTCATCATGACCTGGCGGAGCTAAATGGCATACCCATGGGTTCCTGGAACAATCAAGGACCAGCGGGAACGGTCTCGCCCTTCTACACTCAATGGGCTGGGCACTCGCCGCAGGACGCAATATGGCAACAATTAGCGATAGTTAGGTCAATGGTGCTTCAATTCGGGAAGGAACACAACCTGACTCAGCCGCTTAACTTTACCCAAATAACTGAGTACAATGACTTCCCATTCCTCGGCACGTGGAACACATCAACGCTAGAGGGCCGATACGTCGAGGCCTGGATGTCAATATACGGCGCAGAGGGCTCAGACATATACTTCACGTTTGACCCCAATGATCAAAGCCTCACCTCGCAAAACGCGATAGTCTTCGAGATCGAGGCCCGGCAAGACATGATAAATGCCCTCAAGGTTCTCGGCCTACCCCTAACGCCGTTCCTCGCGGATCAGTGGCACCCACCGCTTAAGCCGAGCATTACAGGCACAAACACGTCGATTACGCCTCCAATGACCGGTTACTTGTATAACTTCATCTACATCAACGGCAAGCGCGCCTACTCCATAAACAACAACTTCGCCTGGAGTGGTTCATATCAATATGTTCTCAATAAGACAGAGGGAGCCGGCGGCATCAATACTGTGTACTATGCGTTTGATGCTAATGATCTATATATAGATGTGAAGGTTAACGGCAACCCACTTGATTACGTGGCTCCAAATGCATTGACCACCCCGAAGTACACCATATACATATACTTCTCCCCCATTAATCCAGGCATGGGTGACCTAATGGGGCTAAATATACCGGACGCGAATTACACAGCTGCGCCTGGGGTACCGCTTGGCTTCGCCGCGACTAGGCTTGCCGAGATATTCGTGGGCCCCGGCTCCAATGATGTCGCCATATATGAGTCGGGTCCATCGGGATGGACTTACGTAACATCAATACCCAACGCGGTGGCTATAGGCGATTCAATAGAGATAGCTATACCGTTCTCCGCATTGGGCATTAATCCCGGCGACTCCATAGAATTCTCCGTGGCCACGGTGAATGAGAGCAGTGGTTCACTGGTTAACCTAATTGGGCCCATGATGGCATCAATCCCATCAAATATAGCTAAGTTGACTCCAGTTATGTCGATATACAACCCTGCTCCAAGCAATGGCCCCGGCTACTATGTTTACCCGCTCCTCACCGCTAATTACCCGCCGGGCTCCGTTTGGATGAGGTGGGTTAATGTATCCATGAATGATTACTTAGTTCAATTCAATATAACATTCGGAAACCTAACTAACGTATATGATGGACCCAACGGCTTCTCCCAGCCCATAATAGATATCTATATACATGAAGGAAACGAGGCCGGCTGCACAAATGCATTGCCTGGAGTGAATGCCAAGATAGCCCAGGGCTCGGCGTGGCAGTGGGTAATACAAGCTGCCGGCTGGCCATCCAACTCATACGTGGAGAGTTGCTCCGGGCAAACATACACAACTCCACTAATAGTTAAGGGGGATCTGGCCACCAAGACGGTATCGATAGAGGTGCCCACGTCACTCATAGGAAGCAACATAACTGGGTATAGTTATGTGATTATAGCGGGCTTCCAGGATGGATACGCCACTAATGGTTGGGACCCAGTTTACCCCAACGCCACGGATTACCAGGGAGGCGGCGCCAAGACTCCCTATGCCCCCAACATATTCAGCTACATAGCGCCTAACCTAGTCAACCCCAACTCGCCTCTCACTCAGCAGGCAGTTCTCTCTAACTACACCAACACAAGCTACGCCACGCTTTATGCAGTAAAGCTGCCTCTCCTCAAGGCATCAACACAATCAACGACGATGCCCCAAGCAAAGCCATCTCTATCAATCATTGGATACGATAATTCCACGGGGAGCCTGAATGCATTTTACCTCATGGGCAATAAGGTTTACTGGTCCACCTCAAGCAATGGGGAAATCTGGAGCCAACCCAAGCCAATAATTAATGCAACGGGCACAGTGGTGTCCCTATCATATGATCCAGCAGCCAATGCATTACTGGTGGCTTACAGTAATGGGCTAACAATGGTAAAGTTATCGCCGCTAATAGAAGCGACGAGCCTAACCGTACAGGGAGTAGCCCAAATATACTCAGCCTCAATCGCATCCCTCGGAGGCTCCTACTACGTGCTGGCAGCTACTCCCGGCAAGGTATTGGTAATCAATGCAAGCGGTTCCATAATCGGCTCAGTGCCCATCAATGCAAGCGGAGTCTCAGCTGCATCCTATGGAGGAATGCTTTACGCCGCCATCAGTAGCGGCGGCTCTATATACTTCACAAGCGGGTCGCCCAACAACTTAGCTAAGCCCCAATTATTGCTAAGCGAACCGGCCGGCTACTCCCTTGTCCAGCCATCCCTCGGGGTCTACGGCAATGAAATAGCCCTCGGCTACTCCATAGAATCGGGAAGCGGAACCAATATAGGCTACTCATATGGTCCACTGAGTAACTTAACGAGCGAGGTCTTAACCACTGACGGACAGGAATACTCGCCCTCAATTGTTCTAATCGATCCAGGCACAGCATTGATCTACATGGGATTCACCAGCTCAGCTGGAGCTGGGAACGTATACTTCATATCACAACCACTTGCCTCACTGCAGCAAGCCCCATCCACCTCAACCTCCTCGCCTCCATCATCGACGAGCACCGCAGTGCCATCATCGACGGTGACCAGCGTAACCACCTCAACCTCCTCGTCGATTACGCCTCCCCCGCCATCTACCTCAACTGTTTCATCCTCATCATCGCAGGGATCATTAATTGCGGTAATAATTGTGATAGTTGTGGTGGTGATTATAGGTGCGTACCTAGCCGTGCGGAGGAGGCATTAAACGGAGCTATTTACAAAAAGAGCGGAAAGCCTCGCCCCTTTAGGGCGGGGATGGCCCCCTATATTTAATAGTTCAAGGATTAAAAGCCCCCTCTCTTTAGGGCGAGGTAAAGTTTAAAAATGAGGAAAAGCATTCCTTAGGATGTCCTCTTCCGGTCAATTTCTTGGGAATGAGGAGCGGGAGCTGATTCCTCCCGCAATACCGGGAGAGGGCATCAAAGAAATCGAATTAAAGAATAGGAGGACTAATGTGGTTCGCCTCCTACCAAATGGCTTCCAGGAAAGAAAGCTAAGAAGGCTGGCGAACATCTCTGCCAAGTTGTTTAATGAGGTTAATTATGAGAGGAGGCAAGAATTCTTTCGTGAGGGGAGAGTTGACTTAAAGGGGACGTATGATAAGTATTATGGGAAGTATAAGGATGAATTGGGTAGTGCCAATGCACAACAAGTGCTTAATAAGAATAACGAAGCTTGGTCGTCGTTCTTCTCCCTCCTAAAGCTGAAGAAGGAGGAGAAACTACCACCCCACATGGATCGCGTTTCGCCGCCAAGTTATTGGAAGGATGGGGAAACTGGAGGGAGGAAGCTAATGCTAGTCGTGAGGGAAGATAATTATGTAGTGGATGAGAAAAACCACAAACTAGTCCTCAAGTATTTCAAGATGGAAATTAGATTTACGGGTAGATTAAGGTGGCTTGGAAAACAAGGTAGGTTGGAGATTTATTACGACGAGGTTGGAAATGCGTGGTTCGCCTCCATCCCCGTGGAGGTTGGTGTCGAGGTAACTAAAACGGGAAGGAGGAGTAAGCACATAGTGAGGGGGGAGAGGAAGGCCATTCAAGTTAAATCGCCTAAGGGTAGCAAAATGGCTTCAATAGACTTGGGCATTAATGTCTTGGCGAGCGTGGTGATTGATGATGGTACGTGGCTTCTCTATAAGGGCGTTAGGGCGAAGGAGGATTACTTCTACCTACAAAACAAGATAAGTGAGGTACAATCCATGTCAGACAAGATGAAGAACCTAGAGGAATACGAGGCGTATTATGAGCTTAATAGGGAGAAGAGGAGGCTCTTCAAGAAACTAATTAGGAGGCTTCTTCACTTGTACAGAAATTTCGCCTCCCACCTGTTGAGGGAGTTGCATGAATTAGGCGTATCCACAATCTACTTGGGGTACCCCTTCAACATTGCTCAACAAAGGGGCAATAAGTTCACAGTGAACATGTGGTCTTATCGTAAACTCATGGAGGTCATAGAACTGAAGGCTCAAGAATACGGTATGAGGGTGTTTGAGGTCATTGAGTATAATACGTCCAAGTACTGTGCTTATCATGGTGTTGAGGTTGTGAGGGGGCCGAGGGGAGTAGTTAATTGCCCTAAAGGGCATAAACTACACAGTGATCTAAACGGTGCATTAAACATATTGAAGAAGGCTACCGGCATAGTGATCTCAGCGATAAAGAGGCCTCTCTCCTTTATCGTGGATCATAATCGAGTAGCGCCCATAATGGGGCGTAACCCTCTAGACCTCGGGGAACCCTCGCCAAATGGCGGGGAGGAGGTCAGTTAGTTCACTTTTCAAATACAATTATTTATTGTTGACGTGCTTATATATACTTAAAAATAGGGGGATTATTGAGGCATATGGGTAGGCAGACCGACTCGATTCATGGCCATGATTACTTCGATGATGAGTTAGGGTCATTTATTCCACCCATCCACCTCTCGGCAATGTTTATTCAATTAATTGAGGCCAATAAATCGGATAGGGGGGTTGATTTAAAGTACTCCAGGGAGGAGAATCCAACAACGCGAGCCCTGGAGCATGCATTGGCTAAGCTGGAGAAGGGCGATGATGCGTTAGCCATGAATAGCGGCATGGCCGCGGTCTCCGCAGTGCTCCTAGGATTACTGCGGGGCGGCGATACGGTCGTGATGCCGATGGAGATGTATGGAACCACTCTGGGGCTAGCCAGGGAATTAGGGAAATTCGGGGTAAGGCTGAGAACGCCATTTCCAGACACCGGCTCAATAATTCAGGCAATGAATGGGGCTGGGCTAGTCATGATAGAGTCAATAACTAACCCAATGCTGAGAGTTCTTGACGTGGAGGAAATAGCGAAGGCGGCTCATGACGCTGGAGCCACGGTTATCGTTGATAACACAATAGCGACGCCAATACTACTGAACCCAATTGAGTTGGGGGCCGACTTAGTTATTCACAGCGCCACTAAGTACCTCTCGGGGCATAATGACGTTGTTGCGGGAGCCATAATTGGGGACGGCGATTCGATTGTTGATTTATGGCATTGGCGCAGGAGGCTTGGCTCAATTCTTCAACCAATGGAGGCGTTCCTAGTAATGAGGGGATTAAAGACTCTTGAGTTGCGGGTGAAGCGGCAATGCGAGTCAGCCATGGTTATCGCCCAATTCCTGGAGGATCACCCCAAGGTAGCTGCCGTTCATTATCCTGGACTAAGCAGTGATGAGGCGGCCTCCAAGCTAAGGGGTGGATTCGGGGGAGTAGTATCATTTAAGGTAAAGGGGGGTCAATCCTCAGTTGAGAAGTTATTGGGATCCCTTAAATTAATTAAGCCAACCCCAAGCTTCGGGGGACCGGAGTCACTGATTACTTACCCAATAGTTAGCGCATCATCAGCAATACCTGAGGAGCATAGGAAGGCTCTTGGGATTGATGATTCCCTCCTCAGATTATCTGTGGGGCTGGAGGACGTGGAGGACATAATTAATGACTTGGACAATGCATTGCGAAACACGTGAGGCTAATTCCCATCCTAAAGGGCGGGGTTCATCCTTTCTATCGCAGTATGAATTATCATGGAAGACTACTATTTAGATGGGCAGGTCCTGCTGTGGTTCCCCATCATTAAATACCTTAATCCTTGAATTGCTGATTGTAAGTACTGCGTAGCACTTGTATCTCTGGGATGAATCCACGCGTAGGTAAGTGCCCACTCATACTTGCCGTAATTATAGCAACTGCCAGTCATGTGGCCATTCAGCAATAGTCTTGGCCTAAGTATATTAACGGCCTCCAGGGCAGCTTCACTAAACTTGTCTTGCCTCATCCATGGGTATTGATCGGGTAAGTACGGTGGTTGATGCATTATAAATATGTCGGGCCTGCCTATCCTCCTCTTAACCTTATCAATGACATTCATGAATCTATCAATGCTGATCGTGTATAAGCCGTCCTCCTCTCCTATTAACCCGTTAATCCCGCTCACCCTTAATCCCTTCACCACATGAATTGAGCCATCACTTATGGCGTACCGCTTAATTAGGCTGAAATTCTCATGATTACCGTAAATCGTGATTAAGCTTACTCTGCTAATCACTTCATACATGTCGCTTGGAGTTACATACTCGTCCCAATCACCGGCCGAGAGCACTGCATCGGGCTTAACATCATTAATCAAATTAATTAACCAATTAATTGAGTAAAATTCCTCAGGATAAATAGACTTATGCAAATCACTAACCAATAACAGGGACACATGGGATAAACATGGCGGGGGTTATTAAAATTAATTATTTTTCAAGCCAATCCTTTTCTTTTGAAGGGAAACCTTATCCTGAAGCTTTCACATAGATTTCAATAGTCAGTGTATTGTTGTCTCTGTAATCAGGGCCATATGAATTATTTTGATACCTCTATTATTGCGTTCCCCAGCACTATGTCCTGGCTGCTCCATGTACAGCTTGAGTTAGCGAGATTCACTGGACCTGTGCTTTTTTCGCAATTATATGCATACATGGTGAATGGTTCCTGAGCAGAGTAGAGCGGTACTGATCCACGTATTGTTCTACTTATTGATCCTAGCCTTGAGGTTATGGTTATGTTGCCAATAAGCGTTGGAGTGCTTGTTTCCTTGATATAAATGGTTATATTGTACTGTATTGCAATGCCTTGTGTTGCGAATGAGGCTGTGGGCAACGATATCGTATAATTAAATGATCCAGTAACCGACTCCAGCGATGCCAGTGACACGACTGTCTGGAACTCATGTAGGAGCGCTGCATCTATTAGGGAATAAACATAGGTATCGGTACTAATTAGGTTATTATTGATGAAATTGGATATATAAATTGAAAACACTATAACGAAGACTATTAATGCAGCCGTTGTTATTATGAATGCCAGCGTATCCATTGTTATCACCTAACTGATCCCGATATATATAACGGTTACATATACGGAGTTACCAGACACATTGGATAATGAACTCAATTCCTGGTTCCCAATAGTACAATCCTCCTTAACAAGAAAATTAGTTGCTTCACCATTATTTATACTGGTTGATTCTGTGTTCAGAATGTAAACAACCAGTGAATTAACAGTTGAATCGGTAGCATGGATCGGAACTATTACCGGTATATAGATGTATCCCACTCCATTTCCCGTGGATCCATTTATGGCCACTACGCGAGGCAGCATAGCTATATAAGTTCCGTATGTAATGCCATTAATTAAATTATAACCTCCTTGTATTAGCGCCATAACGGTAGCCATGGGTGCATACGAGTGCGGCATCACTATTAAGGAAAAATCTGAAATTGATTGACTCGGACCGCCGGTGGAGTTGCTGCCTCTCCATATGTATATATAGCCTGACGGCAATGAGTAGCGTTGAGGAGGCACGCCATATACTAATATGCCTGAGGTCTCATTAATTATAGTCTCATTAGAGTAAGCAACGAATATGCTGCAATTAGCGGAGGGAACTAGCTCGAGATTATATGAACCGTAATTAGTGTTGGGCGGGTTATATGTTAATCTAGAACCCGGCGTCAGCATGAAAGTATCAATATCATCCGCCACATTAGTTAGGAATGAGGCCACATATGATATCGAGTAATTAGATACTGATTGCGTAAAGAAGAACATTGCATAAATAAATAGAATTGCGCTCACCACGAGCATTGTTGAGACCAATATTACCGTGCTGATCACGCTGCCTTGTCCTTCCTTATTCATTTACTATCACCGTATTATTTATCAGCATCACGCTGCTATTAAGCTCTTTCTCATCATCGATATATTGGGTTTCAGCTCCACATCTATACTCGATCGTCTTCACGTAGAGGGATGAGTACCTATAGCCGGTTACATTGAAGTTCAGCAATCCATGGAATCCATGATGTATTCCCGCTTTGAATGTTGGGACATATATATAATACGTGCTGCTCGCGGGGAATATGCTTATCTTTGGGTATAATACGATGTATTCCCCATAAGTGACGCCATTTATTGTTCCATAGCCATACATATTCACATTAAATATGCTTGATGTTCTATTGAATGAGATAATGGAATTATTGCCAAGCAATGCGACTCTAAATCCTGCCGGCGCAGATACCAGTGATGGGGACGCCCCAAATATCACCGCCGCGGACTCGCTATAGAGGGTCCCATTTATGTACAGTAAACAATAATTATTTACTATGTTGATTACGGCTAAATTCGTGGGAGGAATGGCATAGGACAAGGATGACTCGCTAATGGTATTTGAAAGGGATCCATCTAGATCAGTTGCAATATTTAGGAATAGGGTTTCGCCGCTGGACATTACTGAATTAGCCATAGCTGAACCAAAGTTACGGCTTGCAATAATGTAAAAGAGAATAGCCAACGCAATGGTTAATCCAATTATTATTATCACAGTGATTACCTCGCCCTCGCCCTTATTGCCCCTCAACGATATCACCCATTATTTATGCTGCTAAGCCCAATAACTATTAAGTAATATGAACCATTTGGTAACTGAATTACATAATTAGCCTCCGCAGTAGGCGAAAACTCCGGTGTTGGCAGCCTCTCACGGAACTGAACCGGCACAACATTAAGCTTATTTATGAGACTAAAACTATAGTTGAGAAATGAGGGCAAATAATAAGTAACAGATGGATTACGAACGGAATACAAATCATACAAAACACTAGTAGTATTATAAAGATAATACACACCATTATACACGGAATTAGGGCCGCTAGGACTATTTTCTGGAGTAGCTTGGCTTACATCTATTCTGCTTGCATTCACGATGAAGTTAATGCTGGTTATGTTTTTTTGATTAAATAAATTACAAACATTTAGTGGATAAATATAGCTTAAGGTTCTAGAGTCCGTGGTCACGTAATTATACATTGTTGATTTAATATCGAGTCCACACTTAGCGTAATTAGGAGTTACGCTGAGCTTCAATAAATACGAGTAATAATAACTGCTTAAAGTAGTGTTCGCAAGTATATTAGTGTTATTTATCATAAAGGTCTCATTGCTTGAGTAAAATGAGAGGGTTGATGATATGGGAAAGCTAAGGGGCCAATTAATGCCGTTCAAGTTCCCCTTATATATTTCACAGGGTGGAGTCTTATTTGAGAAACAAATGAAAAGATTTACTTGTAAGTTCTTGAGGGTGACAGAGAAGCTTGAATAAGGTACGGCTATCGCTAATTGACCATCAAGGTACACGCTTACTCCATAACTGGAGTTCACGTTATAACTAGTCCGAAATTCGCAGGAGACACTAGATGGTGCATTAAGGGTAAGAAGTGCTCCAGCATAGTTTTGCACGTAGTATGGACTTGTCCTAATGGTTATAAAATTTTGTTGCTGATTTACCCCGCTTGGATTCGTATTTGAGCATTCCATGTTTGGTATGGCTTGATTAAGGAATCCCGGGTCATTAGCGTACTTCGCTTGGTTAGATGCATTAACCATTAAATTACTGATTCCCCCAATGGGTAGGCAATATGGTTCTCCACAGATCGCATTATTCAATGGATTAAGCGGTTTATTTTGATTGCTTGGAATGATCGCATAGATCGTTCCAGTTCCATTAATCCATATGCTTGCGGCTCCAGTTCTATTATCGAAGCTTTGGAGTTGCCACGATAATAATCGTGCTTGTCCTTGCTTAATGCATGCGGTTATATTCAGTAAGAGCGATGGATTAACGCATTGAATGAATGCTAAGTTAGCCAGCGGAAACGTCGTGTTTATGCTATAACCCGTTGGGAGCATTGAATTCAAGGAATAAATGTTTAATTGAAGCAATGCAGTTGTTGGGCTTGTCAATGTAATCAGTCCAAGCTTAGAGTAATAGGAACTAGGCACTACATTTATTGGAAGAAGAACATAATTGCTTTCCCTAACTACGCTTAATGTGCTCAGTTTACCGAATGGAACGACTGCTATATACCAATCATATTGGGGCCCCACTATGGAATTAAGGAGAGAACTAAGCATGCTCCAATTGCCATCTTGTACAGCATATAGGAAACCGGGATTATTACTTAAGAGAGTTAATACATTATATGCATAATTCTCTGCCCCAACCTGAATTTGGCTGCGAAGAACCGTGGTGGGGGATCTAAATATGATGGGCATTAATGAGGCTAAAACCAAAATTATAATGGTAGCAACGACAGCCTCAATTATTCTCGCTTGACCGAGCTTCATAAATTACCACCCTCCTTGGCAAGAAGGCAAATAGTAGGGGTTGGTGGTGCCGATATATCTTAATGGGGGGTTCCACATACTATTATAAATAAAGTAAAGGAATGAATTATAATAATTGTTTGTTTCGCAATTCAGTAATGTATAGTAGAAGTATGTATATGGTAATGTTTGGTTGGGGAAATATTGACGCTCAGTTATCCAATTATAGAGCCCAGTGGGGTAATTGTTTGTATTTCCGAAGCCAGTTATTTGGGTCTGTCGTGGGGGAATCACTTGAGCTATCGCAGTATATCCGGTGCCTAGATTTATTAGGATTTCATTAAACGTAAATATACTGATTTTATCGAGTGGGTAATTATTATTTATTTCATTGAATATATTCATCCATGGAAATGGTATTATTGGTCCTTCTATTGCATATATGGTTTGATACTCATCAACTTGGGTAGTGTAGTTATCGTTATATACCGTGTATAAGGTTGGGATTCCAATGTTAGCAAAATAATTCACATCAATAAGTGACCCGCTCGTCTCATTAAGTATGTAGGCATTATAGGTGACCAATGATGTTGAGGAGTCATCGTTGGGAATGATTATAGGCGTGGGATTTATGCCCATTTTAAATAAATTACTGGGACTCCATGGATTTAGCATCAACTTTATCCCGCTATAATTAATTGTGAGTAGGTACTGGGTATTTGGGTATCCTTTGGGCGGCCATGGCATGGATACATTAAATATAGCTGCATTATCCGTAATGTTACAAATGGAATATTCGAGGGGAATATCGGTTACGCCAATTAACGGCGTGACGGAGATTCCGTTTAATGATGCCCCTACAGCTGGATGCCCATTATAAGATATAGCAACATAAGTATTCCTAGATACCGTATAATCATTAAATAGCTTAATGGTAACACTAACTACTTTAGCATTCTGGTATACGAGATAAGCCCATGATCCAGACCCAGAAAAAATATACGCATTATTTCCAAAAATAGTATTGGTAACAAGGTTAAAACCAGGTAAAACATAATTGTAAGTTCCAATATTTTCATTATTTACAAAATATTCAATATTAGCCCCTGGATTATTATTGATAATTTTATAGGGAGAAGCACTAGGTTTAACTACTACGGTAATGGTAGTAGGTTCAGTTATTTGAAGCAAATTCACATTAGGGTTGGGGCTACTGCTTAATACGGTTACATTGGCTTGCGCATTACTACCTTTTGGTTCGAATGTTGCTGAGATGCTGAAGCCTGCGTTGGCATCGATTTCATCCAATGGAATAATAAAAACTAACATATTTTCTCCATTAGCGCTATTATATGCCCATAGTTCGTTTGTGTCTCCTGTTGAATATGTTCCTGGTCCCGTACATGTATAAGTAAATGGATTGCTTTCAGTATTGAAGTTGAATGTGCATGTCGTTATTGCTTGGTAGGTTGCTATGTTTAGATTTCCATTGCAAGTATTTGGCCCTGGCTTTACCGTTGTTGCCGTTAGGTTTAGGTCTTGGCCTATGGTTAGGTGCTGTATTCCGAGGGTTGGCATGTTATATGTTTGGTTAACTTTTATTGCTATCGATGATCCTTGGCCATTCGCGTATATATACTTGATTCCCGGCACATTGAGGGCTCCATAGAAACCCGTTGATACGCTTATTATTGGATTTATTGGAGTAACTGGAACCAGCAGACCTATTGGTGTATATATGCTCTCCACGGTTATCCTGAGCTGGGTTGCCAATAGGTTTGCCAGCGAGTATTGGGTGGGGACCTGCGTTAATGCATGTAGGTATAGCAATATGCCTTGCTTCTCCAGGAAATCACTATAATTCCTCGCATAAGTCAATACGGTCTCCTGTATTACTTGCGATACTTGTTGAGCAATTACTTGCGGGCTATACTTGAATGAGTAGTATATGCTTCTCTGATACACGAAGGCAGGAGTCATGGTGAACATCCTAAAAAGCACAGCTATTACCATAATGGCTACTGCCAGCACTATCGCGGTAAGTATTAATGCTTGCCCCCTCACTTTTAACCACCGAATGATGCGAACTCATTGCCGGTGTAGTATAGGTTGAGCTGCACCGTGTATGTTGATCCCCCTATATCAACAATATAGCTTGAAGATGCCATGGATGCGAATGGATCGGCTCTTCCGAAAACTATCTCCCTATTGCTGAGATAATACTCAGGCCATATTCCATAAGGAATGATCAATACTTGAGCCGGAGGTACATTAGCGGAATTAGAATTGGGAGTCACATATGCGATTAAAAGAAGGGGAGTGGCAGGTAAATTCCAATAACACGAAGCTGCTCCATTAGATGCGCCATTGGACTTGGTTCCTGCTCCATTAGATGCGCCATTGGACTTGGTTCCCTGTAATGTGGTGCAGGGAACTGGATATGATTGACTTCCGGTTCCGGGATTCAAGGAAAAGTCAAGTGATTGAAATACATATCCGCTGATTGATTTATATATGGCGACCAGCCTTAATCCAGACGTTGTTTGACTAATTTTATTGATTATACCATTATTCTTCAAGCAGTTTGCAAATAGGTGGGGATCAGCGAATATTATTGATCCTCCGCTCTTATTAGGCAGTATTCCAGCTATTAGTAGCGGCGTATTTATATTAGGATATTGGAAATACCCATAATCCCCAGCCCCGCCATCTTGGGCAAAGAAGGTGAAGAAATACGCATTATCGCCATCATAAGCCATGGGCAGCGTGAAATTAGCTATCCCGCTTGAATTAGTATATGAAACCAGCGTCACGTTACTTTCAATTATCAATGGATTAGTGGAATAAACTATGAACGTATTAGCCGCCGGCAAGTTCAAGCCTTGCGGTGCATTAGTGCAAGGATTATTAAGATTATTAATTTTGTATGCGCAAGCTAAATCATTGCCATTCTGATCCATTGCCAAATAGTTTAGGCTTACCTGTGCATGCACCGCCGGCGAGTCCGTGGCGAAGTTAACTACTTTTACAAATAATTTAAATGATCCTGGACTAGGAGGGAAATTAATCACTTGTATGCTTAATAGCGGCTTTATTATTAATAAGAAATCGTATTGATTGCTGAGTCCAAGCATGCGTTTAACTTCAGTATAATTAAGCATCCATGAGGATATGGAGCCGGGCATGAAGAGCCAACCATTATTTAACGCTATGCTGCTCACTCCATTTTTCAATAAATAAAGGCCAAGTCCACTCTTGCTCGATCCTTGTCCAGTACTTAGTTCCGTTACGTTGCAGGTGCCTTGGGTATTGCTGCTGGATAATGCGCCGCTGGCATTTTCAGCGTAGTCCCAATAAACTAGTTGTAATACCTTAAATGGATCTAATTGATATGGTTGCCCATAACCAATTAAGCCCGTCGTATTATAATTGACCGCCAGGCCAAAGCTCGTCAAGTTCGTCGCGTTGAGTCCCCAATTGCTTGGCGTGCCTGGGCTCGTAATTATATAGTTGATCAGTGATTGAGACATTGCTTGTAATTGAAAAGCATTGACATCGGAACCCGCTGGATATATGTAATTAGAGGATAATAATAGGAATATCAAGAGTCCACCTATTAAGACAGGAACTATTAATGCTATCTCCACTGCACTAGATTGCCCAGGCCTCTCCATTTTATGCATAATGATTTATCGTTTTACTTTTTAATAAAGGTTTCCTCATCAGTTTCCCTTAATTAAGGAATTGATGGACCAGAAGTTGCGAGACACAATTATTAATCCATTCGTGCCCCGGTTTGTAGCGATATAAATGGTGGATTACGCCTACTTATTGCTAGCCATATTCGCCGTTAGCTTCGCCGCGAACGCCACTCCATTCACTGGAGTATCCTACACGCTAATAGCGACGACGCTCCTAATTCACTTCGACTCATCCCCCTCAATGATTATACTAGCCATAATTGCAAGCGGTCTCGGTGCGGCGGTCTCCAAGAACGTCATGTATGGGGCCGGCGCCGCAATGGAGCGATGGCTGAAGCGAAACAGGAACATTAACTTATTGAGGCGAGTGAGCGGCACGCGGTACTTTTACTTAACTCTCGTCATACTGGCAATACTGCCCGGCTTCCCCCTGGAGGACTACGTCTACTTCGGCAGTGGCGCGGCGAGGACTCCACTCCTCAAGTTGAATGCATATATGATAATGGCTAAACTAATAAAGAGCGCCGTGGAGATACCGCTGGAATTAATGGGTCTAACCATGATCTCCAATTACCTCTCTTTCCTGGGCCTAACGCCTCTAGACCTAGGCATAATCAGCAGCGCGGCATTCATAGTCCTCGGCTTCATAATCTTCAAGATAGATTGGGAGAAGGCATTAAGGAGAATAGGGGTAAGGATCTAGTTACTGCCCACAAACGCCCTGCGCCACTCTCCTACCCATGGGCCCCAGCAAGTTAGTGAGCCACCTCTCCACATCCCCGGACCCACAGTACCGCCTGCGCGCATCGCCGTGCTCCCGCAAAAGGGACTCCACCTCATCAATGCTTTTCCCAACCACGCTTGACTCGCCTAAATCAATGCGGAACCAAGCCTCGCTCGGCAACTCAATGCCCCTCACTGCCTCAAGCAACTCCGCGTCCCCCAACTTAAGCGTAGAGTGGCTCCACACCCTCTCAATAGCGGCCATGAATGCATCAAAGTAACGAGTCGGATTACCTGGACTAAAGTAACCATGAACGGCCCCCTCCGGTCCATGCTTCCCACTCAGGTAATACAAGTGATCACTGGTGGATAAGTACCTCCACGCCTCCAGGTCCCGCCCAGCCCTCTTGGCGGCTGCGAATGCGAGCCTAAGAAATGAGAAGGCCCTTAATTGAGCCTCATTCCCCAACCAAGCGCTGAGATCCTTCTCCCTATCCGCCCACGAAATAGTGCCCCAGGGCTCAATGCTTATCCCCTCCCTCGCCTCAAGCTCCTTAACGATATCGCTCGGCGCCTCAATCCTTACTCCGCCATCCCTCGCATGCCTAAAGAACCATCGAAGAAACTCCAGTATCCCCGTTCCCTCCCATTGATGCTCGCCGAAAGTCTCCATATCCATCCCAATGAACACTAAGTCCCCCGGCGATGCCTTAATCCACTCAACATACTTATCAGCGGTGAGGGGGTACTGATCCCACTCCCTATTGCTGAACCTGAATCCAACATCATCGGATAACCTATAATTCCTCAGGAGGAGCTTCACGCCGTTAATCCTATAGAGGTAATTAGGGGATCGCCAACCAAGCACCCTCTCAACCCCCTCCCCAAGCAGTGCCTGGAATCCCATCCCCGCAACTGCATCCGCAACCCTATTATTCAGGATGAATTCCGTATTCTCGGCAGTAATGGGCTTAGCCCCAAGCTCCCGCATTGCCTCGACATGCATAGCGACTTGCTCCCGGAACTCCCCCATATCCAACTCGCTTGCCAGCGAGTGGTAATACGTCTCCCCCACTAACTCAATGGCACCCATCTCCGCTAGTTTCCCTAATTGAGTAACCACGTCGCCGGCCCACCGCCTCAACTGCTCCAGGAGAGTGCCGGTGATCCCTATGGCCACCCTGCTCCCATATAATTCATGTGCCTCCCCGATAATGGATAAGACGCGTCGATAGGAATTAGCCGCAACCCTCTCCGCTATCCGCCTATTCAGCCCATCATCGAATAACTCCAAGCCCCTATTCACGGCGTAGGGTAGGAGAGGATTAATGCGCCTCGGTTGATGCATTTCCAGAAACAAGACTAACCTGTTAACCATGGATTGAAATTAATGCGGAAATAATTAAAGATTACTAATTACCTGGCGGATGCCGCAACTCTCTCGGCGTCATCCCTATGCTTGACGGCGAAGCTCTTCAAGTCGCCCGCAGCCGCCGCAATTATTTCCTCGGCCAAGCACTCCTCAAGGGGCTTGGGATTATTATGAGCGCACTCCCTAGCGCCCTGCGCTAGCCACCTAATAGCTATATCAAGCCTCCTTGCCGGCGTTACATCCACGGCAACGGGGTAAGCGATTCCTCCATAAATGACCCTCGTAACCTCCTCCCTCGGAGCGGAGTTAACGACTGCATCAACGAGGACCTGGAGGGGATTCTTCCCCGTCGCCAAGTAAATTATGTCGAACGACCTCTTCACGACGCCGTACACCTTATGCTTCTTCCCAGCATTCTTGCCTGGGTGAAGCAATGCATTCATAAGCCTCTCAACGATGGGCATCCTCTCCTTCCCGAACCTCCTCTTCTGGTTCCTGCCCTCCGTGTGGGGGAGAATCATTGGCTTGAGGCACATGTACCTCCTGAGGCCTGGATCCCTTATCACCACATCCTCATACGTCCACTTCCCGAATAGCCTTATGGGTTCATCGCTGAGAGTCCTCACTATTCTTGGACACTCCTCTATTATCTGGGCGCCAGCCACTTGATAAACGGTGGTCTCCTTCGATAATTGTTGTCCCTGATCGCTCATTACGGGCCTTCCCCATGCTGAATTAATAAACATTATGTCGATGAAGCCCAATCATTGCAAAGCTCCAAGTCCCCCGTGTAGATAATGCTTCGACCGCTTAACCTGAATGACTTGACCCAGATAGAGACGCCGGCATTGATCGCATCACGAAGAGCCGCGGAGAAGGCTGGATCCATTCCCCAATTCGGGGCGAAGCACTTGGCCCTCCTCATCACGAGGAACATGACGAGTCCCTCAACTCCCCCCTCCCTCAACTCCTTGAGCAGCTTCATGTGATTAGTTCCCCTCCTCGTTGGGGCATCGGGAAAGAGTGCTTTCCCATTAATGGTTAATGTGCAGCCCTTCACCTCAACATAGGTGCTTCCCCACAGGAAGTCAAGCCTATGATGTCCGATCTTCACCTCCCTCTGGAGCTTGCCTGGAAGGAAGTGTGACGCTATTATGGAATGTATTCCACTATCTATCACCACCCACTCCCCTGAATCGCTGCTCCAAGCCGCCGCAATCCTGCAATTGGTCTTTTCCCCCCTCCAATCCCTAATCAAGACCTTATTGCCTGGGTACACTAGGTCCAGTAGTCTCCCGGGATCATGTAGGTGACATGCCCCGCTCCCGGTTAATACCGTGAATCTATTGGGCCTATCAATTATCACCTCCTCACGTAGTTCTGGGAACGTGTAGACAACGTCGCCAACACTCATTTCAGTAGGCGTAGGAGTTAATGTTTATAAACGCCGATACTCATTCTCCAATTATGGGCAAGATAAGGCCTAGGTACATAAAGAGGGCGGCTGAAGAGTTGATATCGCGATATGGGGACAAGGCATCCAAGGACTTCGAGGCCAATAAGGAACTAGTTAATGCAGTTGCCAGGGTTCCCTCCAAGAGGATAAGGAATAAGATAGCCGGCTACGTGACTCACATCATCCGCGCCCAGTCCGAGGAACCGGAGGAGGAGACGCCTAAATTGGAGGTGGGCGAGTAATGGTTCAGAAGGGGGATTACATTCTCCTGGAGTACACAGTCACCACTAAAGATGATGGGAAAATAGTGGAGACCACGGTTGAGGACGTGGCGAAGCAGGCCAATATATATAATCCAGATGAGGTATATGGCCCCCGCCTAATAGTGGTCGGCGAAACCAAGCTATTCGAACCATTAGAGCAAGCAATATTAGCTGCTGATGAGGGCGGCGAAGTCAATGTGGAGGTTCCGCCCGATAAGGCGTTCGGCGAGAGGGATCAAGGCAAGGTCAAGACACTATCCATTAGGGAGTTCTATAAGTATGGGAAGATACCGAAGCCAGGCGATGTGGTTGAGATGGATGGGCAACAGGCAAGAGTGATAAGCATATCGAGCGGCAGGGCAATACTTGACTTCAATCACCCCCTGGCCGGCAGGACCTTAATTATACGGGGTAAAATAGTGAAGAAGCTGGCCACTGACGAGGAGAAGGCGAAGCAGATAGTTAAGGTTTACTTGCCGCGCGTGGAGTTAAGCGAGATCGATGTTAAGGTGGATAAGGACTCCAAGGTGATCACGGTTAAATTGCCTCCGAGCACCTTATTCATAGATAAGGTAGGCACCGTTAAGTTAAGGATAGCGGAGGATTTAGCGGAGAAGTTCGGGGCCGAGAAGATCCAATTCATTGATGAGATAACGGTGAAGAAGGAACAACCGAAGGAGCAGCAAAGCCAAGAGCCACAACAGGCAAGCGAGGCAGGTGCCCAGAATGCTTAAGCCAAACACAAAGAATCTAGAGACCGGCACAACCACTGTGGGGATAGTTGCTAGGGATGCAGTGGTTCTAGCGACTGATAGGAGAGTCACGGCTGGGTACTACATAGCTCACAGGAAGGGTAGAAAGATTTGGAAAATAGATGATCATGTGGCGGCCACCATGAGCGGCGGCGTCGCCGATGTCCAAAAGATACTGGAGGCGCTCACCCTTCAAGCAATGGATTACAAGATACGCACCGGCCTCCCGATCCCAATAAGGACGCTGGCGAATTACGCATCAGTGGTTATGTTCTCCAGCAGGCCCTACATATTCATAGCCCACATGATACTTGGCGGAGTAACCAATGCGGAGGGACCAGTTCTCTACACAATTGATTGGTATGGCTCCGTCACGGAGGAGCATAGATTCGCCTCGACGGGCAGCGGCTCCCCGACAGCGTTCGGCGTGTTGGAGGATGGGTATAGGGATGGAATTGATGTTGATGATGCGATCAAGCTGGGAATAAGGGCTGTAAAGGCAGCCATGATGCATGATCCAGCCAGCGGCGAGGGCGTCGACGTGATAACCATAACTCCCCGAGATGGTTATAAGGAAATAGATAACTCACGGTACCAGTGAAGCCTCATAACTCCCTAAATGCATCCATAATCGCTTCTCCAGCCCTAATCGCGGACTCATTAATTGCGCTGGATGGGAGGAACCTTCCCCCAAGCTTATTGCTTGTTATCAATAAGCAAGCAGCCCTAACCCCCCTTATCCCGGCAATTGTTAATAAGGCACCACACTCCATCTCCACCCCCGCGATCCCTAGCCCCCCTAGATCAATGCTTAACCTATTCTCAGCGTAGAAAGCATCGCTGCTGAATACGATGCCCTCCCTATACCGAAGCCCTTGTTTCTCCATCGATCTAGCCAACGCCAAGAATAATGCTGCATCAGGAGAAGCCGGGTACGCGACGCGCCCCAGGTACTGCTCATATAACCCGCCCGGCAAATACGATGCCCCCCTTGCCAGGAGGTACTCACCAGGCTCTGTGAGAATGCCTCCAACGGTGCCGAGCCTCACGAAGTTCCGTGCCCCTAATTGAATTAATTCCTCCATAACTATTGATGCCGAGGGCGCCCCAACGCCATGGGCCGCAAGGGTCACATCAATGCCGCCCCTCGACCCGGTAATCACTAGGAATCCTCGGTTCTTATTAACCACTCGTGGATGAGTCAATAGGTCGGCCAACCGCTTCACTCTAGCTGGATCACCAGCCATTATAACGCTGTCAGCTATATTTCCCCTCTTAGCCTTTATATGTATTGGACTCACTCAACATCGCCTCCCCTTCTCCGTAATTCCTTCCTCAAGTAATTCACGGTCCTCTCCACCTCCATCCGCGCCTCCTCCTCATTACTGGAGCTGGCATATACGTGTATCTCCAGAAATGGAGAGCCAATCTCATGCCCCTTTGGGTGGCTCTTTATGTAAACCCTATTCCCCATCCTCATCGCCTTCTCTATTATTGGTGCGGCCTCGGCCTCCGGCACCCCCTTAACTGTGAAGCTCGCCTCAACGAATCTAGGCCTAGGTCCAATGCTCATTAACCTCGGCTCCACGTGTTCCTCAAACATTCCCTGCATCTCGGCTGGGACGCCTGGCAGGGCCACTATTATGGATTGCCACTCCCTCACCCATATCCCGGGAGCAGTGCCAACGGGGTTAGGTATGGCCTCGGCGCCCCGCGGCATCATGGCCTGCTTCAGCCTAGGAGGAGTTAATTCAAGCCCCTTCTCGAGGAACTTAGCCTTAACCAGATTCAGCGCCTCATCATTGACAACGTACTCCCTATTCAGCGCCTTGGCGAGGGATTCGCTTGTCTTATCATCAAACGTGGGTCCAAGACCCCCCGTCGACACTATGAGCTCTATTCCGCGGCTTAAGGCATCCCTGAATACCTCAATCTCCTCCGCATCCTCATCCGGTATCGAGATTTCCCTCCTCACTTCATACCCAAGCACAGTTAATTTCCTCGCCAACCAAGCGGCGTTAGTATTAATTGTCTTGCCTATCAATAACTCATTCCCAATGGATAATATCCATGCCCTCATCGAGTTCCAAGACTTCCTCAGCCCTATTTATAGGTTGCCGAATGAATTAAGGTTTTTAATTGCGGAACCGAATTACCCCTCATGGAGTACCTAGTGCTGATTTGCCCGCGATGCGGTCGCCCATCAGCGGCGAGGACGGGGTCCCGGAGCCATGAGTGCCCCTACTGTGGTTTCATGTTTCCAGTTGCCAATGCATCGCTCGTGGGCAAGGCATCATCTGGGAGAGAGGCGCGGGAAATAATTAGGCAACTACTGGATAGTGGGAAGAGCGATTCAGGTAAGGGAGTCCCTAATTAATTAGGTATATTAATTCCTGGGCTTTGGTTCCTGGCCCTTGGCAATATTATGAAAGGATTCAGCTATTGCCCTGGCGCGCTCATGGAACGCATCGACCAGTTCCACTAGTCTCCCCCGCACTTGCTCCGGCGGCTTCACGGAGTAAACATAGGTGTAGCCTCCATTCCTCGCAAGCACGGGTCTCCTATTGGCTAGGCCTAGTTGCACGAATTTTATGAGTGATCTCTCGACTGTGCTGCGGGACTTGGACACCGCATTAGCGACCTCGGCGACAGTCATGGTGTCCCCCCTGCTGAGCACTCCATAGATCTCTATTTCAGTTGAGGAGAGGCCGAAGATGCATTTCAATAAATCCTCCTCGCCGAATCTCTCCACCAATTCATCGGCTTCTTTTTCCTTTATTGAGACAAGTGACACCACCAATTATCACCAATAATAGCGTCACAATCCTCTCTTATAAATGTTTTGCATACGAATCAATTACGGGGAAATAAGCGGCGCGACGAGTATCGAACAAGACAATACATTACTCAGTAAATAAACGAAAATATCCCCCGTAACCTACCCAGTGATTGGTAATTACCAATATCAAAGAGGAAGCCAGCTGGATCCCCGCCAATCCACCTATAGACATCAACTGCATCCCTCAGCGTGAATCCCCAACCCCTCGACGCAATCATTGCATGAACGACCCTATCGCCCATCATGACAACCCTAGCCTCAACCTCATTCTCGCCGAAGACGGCATGCATTCGCCTAGTCGACATGCCGCTCATAGATGAAGGCATGGAGCCAATGACATACACGCCCACCCCGCCGGCCCATGCATAATCGAAGCCAATGGGTCTCTGGGTCCCCATGTCCATTATTCTAGCAGCCTCTCCAATACCCATCAAAACCTCATGAAGCCCCCGCCTCACTACCGCAATTGATCCGCCGGCATCAACGAATTTCTGCCCCAATCCAATGAGAAAGCCGCCAGGAGGGGGCTGTCTACTCATCGCCTCAATGAAGTAATTAGCCCCGCTCCTCCGCTCGCAGCCGCTCCACTTCAGGATCCACTCATCCACATCCACTGAAACAGCAGCGCTTAACCCAGCTGCTCGCATAACCATGCAATGCATCAATGCCAGGAATGGATCACTAGAAGAAATTACATCACCGCTGCCTCTCGTCACTAACTCATCCTCCGTGCCCGTGTATATTAAGTCAAAGTAACCAAGCGAGTGACCGCCAACCCAGATGCGTTGAGCATCTATTTTAGTGTCCTCAATATCGTGCTCCCTAACATCAATTAAGGTGGAGAGAAAATCCAGCGTGAATAACCTATTGTCCCTCAATAATCCATGCCTAACATGAGGCTCCAGATCAATTAATCGCGCATCCCTGGCTCCAGCCACCATGGTGACCCTGTGATTCCCCTTAGCCAATAGATACGCCAAGTAAGCGGTGCCAGCGTTTAATCCAATAATGGCTACCCTGGCCATGAGGAATCAAGCCGCAAAGCCAATAAATAAAGTAATCTAGTCGATTTCCAGGATCACGGGCGCATGATCGGACCCCATCACTTTATCAAGTATATCGGCTCTCCTAATCCTCCCCCGCAGCGACTGTGATGCAATGCAGTAATCGATTCTCCACCCAATATTCTTCTCCCTTGCATGGAATCTATATGACCACCAAGTATAGTGACCACCCTCCTGTACAAATAATCTATATGTATCCAGGAAACCCTTAGCCAGGAGTCGACTAAACCTCTCCCTCTCCTCCACCGTGAATCCAGCATGATGCAGATTATCCTTGGGCCTAGCTATATCCCTCTCCTCGTGAGCCACGTTAAAGTCGCCGCACGCAATAACGGGTTTATTCAGGTTAAGCAGGAACTCCTCGAATGCATCATCAAATCTAAGCTTGAAGTCCAGCCTCCGCAGCTCCTCTCCGGCGTTAGGGAAGTAGACATTAATGACATAGAGATCGCTCAATTCAAGGGTAATTACCCTTCCCTCGGCATCAAACTCCTCTATCCCCAATCCATACTTCACCGATAATGGCTTTAGCCTAGTGAGGGTCATGGTTCCACTATAACCGCTTCGCTTAGCTGGAAAGACATAAGTCTCATACCCGCTGACTTGAAAATCAAGCGGCACCTCGCTGGTCCTAATTTCCTGGAACATCAATATATCATATTCCCCGCTCCTAACTATATCAATCAATCCCTTCCCCATCGCCGCCCTCAATCCATTCACGTTCCAAGAAAGCAGCTTCACGCATCATACGCTGTAGGGCCGGCATTTAAAGGAATTTGTTTACGCTCAAGCCCCTTCCGCCTCACCTGAGGAGGAGTGCCTTTTCCCTAGGGGGATAACATTTGGCTAACATTTTTAAACAAATGTAAAATGATGGGCCCCATGTATGTTTACGTGATTGATAAGGAGGAGGTGATAGAGACGGATAAGGCCGCTCATGATTTCAGCGAGTCATGTAAATGCAGCGTTTATGCTAGGCACTTGGTGCTCAGCGTAAGGGGTCGACCCAATATTGACTTGATAAACTCCATAAGGGGAGTATTCGATTCCTGGTTCACCGGCGAGCTTCACATAGTATTTAATCCGCTTGAAACAACAATAGAGGATTTAGCTAAGGAATTGTTTAGGGCCGGCCTTGAGCCCGTGCTTCACGTGGAGGAGGACGTGAAATACATATTAAACTAGGCTTATCAGTCACTGCCAGTTACCGGTCTCCAGGTACTCCTCAATCGCGCCAGCAGCCTTTATGCCTGTGGCGAGCGCCTTCCCAATTAGGGATGGACCGGTGGCGACATCGCCCGCCGCGAATACCCCCTTCCTAGTGGTTCTAAACTTACCGTCGACCTCCACCGAGTTATTATGCCTCAACTTTATTCCAGCGTAGCCGTCCTTAAATGGAGGCGTAGGTAACTCGCCGGTGGCTGATATCACGTTATTCACTGGAACCACGTACTCTGATCCAGGTATAGGCTCTGGGGCTGGTCTACCTGATTTATCTGGTTTGCCCAGCTTCATCTTAATGAGCTTTAATGCCTCCACGCTCTCCTTCCCCAGCACCTCAACGGGATTTGTTAACTCAATGAATTTAATTCCTTTCTGGATCAATCTATTTATCTCAGCCTTGCCGGCGGGCGCCTCATTTATGGTTCTTCTATACATGACCTCCACATCGCTTGCGCCCTTCATTTGGGACTCTAGTGCCGCATCAACGGCGGTTAGTCCCGCTCCAATTACTGCAACCGAGTTCCCTACCTTATACACCGCCTCGGGCGGTAAGTACCCATTCTCATGCGCGTATATCCTGTAAAGGAAATCCAGAGCCAAGTAGCTTCCCCTTAACTTATCGCCAGGTACTCCGAGTTCCCTTGATTTCCACGTGCCCGTCGCTATTAGCGTGGCATCGAATGAGTTTATCACCTCCTCGAGACTAATCTTCTTCTCGGCGAACTCATCCCCATCCTGATGATCATCCGCATCCCCCATGACCTTAACTTTATTATGAAATACGACCCCCAGATCTATTAACTCCTTTATTCCAGCCCTTATATTATCCCTCGGCAATCTCCATGCCGGTATCCCAAATATGGTTAACCCACCGGGCTCCGGCAACTTATCATAAACCTCAATATCATATCCCTTGCATATTAGGTACCCGGCCGCGCCCAACCCAGCTGGTCCCGCGCCTATTATCGCAATTCTCTTCCCCTTCTTAATGATGCTTTGCCCAGGCGAGCATTTTAGGGCGAACTTCATCCTTATCCCAGGAACGCCGGCTCGGCTCTACTTAATAAGCATTGACGAGAAGGAAAAATGATTATACCCCTGCGCTTCGCGGTTTGCATTAGGGGCTGTCTCCCAGCATCTCGTATGAAATGAAAATATTGTAGTAAGTTAAGGCCTGATTCATCATTGATTTGGGGCTAAACGTTTAATAACCCTTTGAGTTCTGTGACTGTTGGTGTTAATTACGACAGACGTTTACATAAATGGTTACGCCTCCGTGCCTCCGAGCAGGCATTACGAGAAAGGCGTAACGGAGCTATTCGCTGAATCAACGCTGAAGGCATTGGAGGCGGCCGGTAATCCTCGCATACGAATGATCTACATGGCATCGGCATTAATGGAATTGACATCAGAGCAATTGAACGCTGGAAACGTATTAAGGGAATACATTGGATTAAAGGATGTGCCGACAATGAGGGTGGAGAACGGCGATGGCTCCAGCAGCCTAGCCATGCTTGCCGCAGTGAATGACGTTAAACTAAAGGGGGGCTGCGTGATGGTGGTGGGCATAGAGAAGCCCCATGAGGTCACATCAACCAAGCTAAATAAATTCATCTCGTTCTCCACCAATAGCGAGTATGAGGCTTTCTTCGGAGTGACCCCGGCGGCTCAAGCCGCCATAATGGCTAGGGAGTACATGAATAAGTATGAGTACTCATATGAGGATATAGCAGTATGGCCCCTTAAAATGCATGAACGAGGCGCCCAGAACCCCAATGCATACTTTAAGAAGGCGGTTAAGATGAAGGACATACTGGAATCAGAGTTGGTGGCGGATCCATTAAGGCTATACGATGTGGCTCCCTACGTTGATGGCTCCGCAGCCATAATAGTGTGCAGCGAACCCAATAAGAGGGATGCCATAATACAGGTAAGTGGGGCGGGAATGGGTGTTGGCTCCGCCTACTTCGCATCAAAACAGACCTATGCAGCGCTAGAGTCAGTTAAGCCAGCAGTTGATCAGGCGCTGGCCGAGTCAAGTATGAAGCTTGAGGATATACGCGTAATTAATGTGCATGACACGTACAGCATAATTGGATTAATGACCTTAGAGGCCATGGGTTTCTCGCCTCAGGGAATGGCTCCTCGCTTGATGAGGGATGGAGCATTTGATCCGGGGAGCAAGGTGGTGGTCAACATGGATGGCGGTTTAAAGGCCATGGGCTTCCCAATAGGTGCATCAGGTCTATATCAATTAATAAGTTCAATCGCCCAGTTAAGGGGAGAGAAGCCCTTTGAGTCGCTTAATGCCGATGCCGCCCTGGTTCATGATATGGTCGGAATAGATCAGGAAAGCATAGTAACGGCATTGAGGCGAGGCGACTAGTCATGGTGGAGCAGAACCTATCCGTACCCAAGTACTGGAGAAGAACTCAACAGTACTATAGATTAACCGCATCCAAGTGCGGGAAATGCGGCAAGATCTATTTCCCGCCGCGAAAGGTATGCGACTGCGGCAACTCTACCCTAGAGAATTATGAGTTGCCCAGGCAAGGTTCGCTAGTTAGCTTAACAGTTCTCAGGAGCGTTCCAGTGGATTTCGAGAAGCAGCGCCCACTCCTCATTGGCGTAGTGGATCTAGGCGGGGTAAAGCTAATGGGTCAAGTAGTTGATTGCCCCACTCCAGACGCACTTAAGCCCGGCACGCCAATGGAGGTCGTGTTTAGGCGTGTGAAGGAGGATGGAGAGCACGGCATAATTTATTACGGGTATAAGTTTCGCCCAATTAAGGGGTGTGAGTCATGATAGGCATAGTTGGTTGGGGCACCTACATACCGAGGTATAGGATAAAGACTAAGGAAATAGCCGAGTCCTGGGGCGATGACCCGCTCAGGATAAAGGACATGTACCTCGTTGAGGAGAAGGCCGTGGGTCTCTTCGATGAGGACACGGTAACTATGTCCGTGGAGGCGGGCAGAATAGCCATAACGCGTGCCGGCATAAATGCAGGAGACATAGGCGCAATATTTGTAGGCTCAGAATCGAAACCATACGCTGTGAAGCCCATTTCCTCAATACTGATAGATGCATTGGGGGCATCCCACAATGTCTTCACGGCCGACTTGGAATTCGCATGCAAGGCCGGCTCCGACTCAATAATATCAGCAATGGGCCTCGTTAAGTCGGGAATGATAAGGTACGGATTAGCAATAGGAACTGATGCCTCACAGGGAGAGCCCGGCGAGCATTTGGAGTACAGCGTAGGCACCGGCGCAGCAGCTTACGTGATTGGCTCCGAGAACGTGGTGGCGGAGATAAAGACCGTTCATCCCTTCGTCAGCGATACCCCGGACTTCTGGAGGAGGGAGGGGTACCCATTCCCAGTCCACGGCGAGGGGTTCACCGGGGAACCAGCCTACTTTAGGCATGTGGTGACTGCCGCCAAGGAATTAATGTCGAAGCTAGGCATGAAGCCAACTGACTTTGATTACGCCATTTTCCATCAACCCAATGCGAGGTTCCCATTAAGGGCCGCCTCAATATTGGGGTTCCCCCTTGATAAAGTGAAGGATGGCATAGTGGTGGATAAGATCGGCAACACCTACAGCGCGGCTGCATTAATGGGTCTAGCCAATGTTTTGGAGAAGGCGAAGCCAGGCGCCAAGATATTGATGGTTCCATTTGGAAGCGGTGCCGGCGCTAATGCATTCTATATCGAGACCACGGACCTAATCACGGAGAAGGCTCGCATCGGCAAGACAGTGGAGCAATACCTAGCTGAGAAAATGTACATTGATTACTCATACTACCTCAAGTATAGAAAATTAATAAGGATGCATTAAAGGAAACTATCCTCCTCCCCGCCCTAGAAGGGGCGATTGCCGTTCGTTTTTATCAGGGCATTCCCTTAATTACACATTAAAAGGGATTATGGTTCTCTCTTTTAGGGCAGTAAGTGGCTATACGTAGAGTTGCTTAATGTAGTAAAGTATTTAATTAAGGCTCGCCTCCTCTTTACCTGTGAATTTCCGGAAGGGGATAGATTATGAGGATTTAACTGATGAGATGCCGGAGAATAGGGCTCTTTCCTGGATGATAATTCCTCAATTAGTTAAGTCCGGCGTCATTCGTCCAGTTGATGTTCGCAACATAGTTAAATTATCCTGTAAGGAGAATGATAAGAACATTTTGAAGATAATATATGTCGTTGTTTATGGGCTGATAGATGGTGGTATAATCGATTATGGCGATCTGCCTCGATGCCTTAAGTCCAAGTTCTTCTATAAAGCCGCTGGCTTCATGTTCGATAATGATGATTACGAGAATGCGATTAAGGCGTACACGATGGCAATAGAGAGGAACCAAAACAGGAAGAATTCGTTATTCAATAGGGCATTATCTTACGTGATCCTGTATAAAAATAACCCGAGACCTGATTATCTTGATTTAGCGGAGATGGATCTAAATGAGGTTAGGAAAATGGAGCGCATTAAGGATGATGTGGCGTTCCTCCTAGGCTTCATAAAGGAGGAGAAGGGCGAGATGGATGAAGCAATTAATTGGTACCAAACCGCCATAAAGCTAAATAGAAATAATAAGCTGGCCAAGGAAGCAATCGATAGGCTCCGTAAATCTCAATAGTGGAAATCTATTAAATTTATTCAATAATGGAGATAATTTATGGATCAATCCCATATTGATTACGAATCAATGCTGAACGACTTGCTCAGCGGTAAGGTGAAGATGCATGAATTGGATAAGTTACTTGGAGATTCAAATAAGGCCACGGAAATCAGAAGAATCTATATTGAGCATAAGCTAGGCGTGAAGTTAAGCAATATAGGTAATACTGTGCTGGATTTCAATAAGGTCATAGGCAGAAACGCTGAAAACACGATAGGATCAGCACAGATCCCAATGGGCGTCGCCGGTCCATTATTGGTCAAGGGCTCCCAAGTCAATGGCGAAGTCTTCATACCGCTTGCCACCACGGAAGGCGCGTTAATAGCCTCAATAAATAGGGGAGCCAAGATAATTACGGATAATGGAGGCGCCCGCAGCCTCGTGATCAGGAATGAGATGACGCGTGCCCCCATCTTTAGGCTTAGCAATGCATCATCGGCCGTGGAATTCATTAAATGGGTTAATGATAATATGGAAGCCATACGTAAGGAGGCCGAGTCAACGAGCTCTCATTTACGGCTTTTAAGGGTAGAACCATTCATGTCGGGCAATAATGTGTGGCTTAGGTTCTCATACTTCACGGGGGACGCTATGGGAATGAATATGGTGACGGTGGCCACCGATAAGGCCGCTCAACTAATAATGAAAGGCTTCCCAGATGCCGTTCTAGTGGCATTAAGCGGCAACATGTGTGTCGATAAGAAGGCTAGTGCAGTGGATTTCCTGCTTGGCCGCGGAAAAACAGTGATAAGCGAGGCACTGATCAGTCGTGAGTACTTAGAGAAGAACCTGGGAATCACCCCCGCTAAGGTTGTTGATGTCAATAATAGGAAGAATCTATTGGGGTCAGCCATGGCTCACTCCTATGGATTTAACGCCCACTTCGCCAATGTTGTTACGGCAATATTCATAGCTACCGGCCAAGACGTGGCTCAAGTAGTTGAGTCAAGCATGGGGATCACTTGGGCAGAGGATCGCGGTGATCATCTATACATATCGATAACTCTCCCAAGCCTAGAGGTGGGCACAGTGGGAGGCGGCACAGCGCTACCAACCCAGAGGGAGGCGCTCAAATTAATGGGCGTGGATGTAGGCGGTGCCCCGGGATCCAGTGCTGTTAGGCTAGCTGAAATAATTGGCGCAGCTGTGTTGGCCGGCGAGTTGAATTTATTATTGGCATTGGCTAGGCAGGAATTGGCGGCGGCGCATAATAAGTTAGGTAGGGCTGGGAAAAATAATTGAAACTGTATGAAAAAGAAAAAAAAAAGATGACGATTTATTTTTAGGAGGAAGTAGAGGTATGGAATTAATTACTCGATATACTTCATTGATTTAATGATGAATTGCCTTATCTTTGTCATAACGTTCTCGACGTGCCATATGGGATTAACGAAAACTATTAGCCAACCCTTATCCGACATATTGAAGAACGCAACCTTAAAGTTATTGTATTTTATTAGTAGGTATTGGAAGTTGCCGAGGAGGTCATCGGAGACCTTTCGAGATCGTTGAACGAACTCTAGAAGGCTTAGGACGCCGCGGAAGGATTTAACGGTGAGGGTGTTTGGGAGGTGATGTAGAAGCGGGACATTTGATGAATTAATTATTGCGGCACCAACTATAACCTCGCCGTCTATTAGCTCTGTCAGCAAAAGTTTTTTAAGCTCCATTGAGGGCGTTGTCTCCGTCACCTTATTGTCGGGCGAAACATAAATTACCAATATCAAATCCCTAGGCTATATAAACGCGCCCTGATTTATAAATTTTTGCCCATTTATGTAGAGAAGCAGTTAACTAAATGACTCATCCAAAATAAGCGAGGCGAAGCCTTGAACGGCTTTGCTTGGAGCAATTAATAAGGTAATTATTTTAATGGATTCGCCTAATCCTTTGGTGATTAAAAGATAGAAACATAGGGGTTTCGATTAGCCCTTAGGATGGGCAATCAATCATTTTGCCTAAGCCTTATAAATGCCGAATCCCGGTCTTCAGTATGCGGGTTGCCTACTCATTGATTGCATTAGCCGGCATAATTATAGCATCTAGCATCATCATTGCATTTCTATTTCCAGTTGAGTTAATGTTCTCCGTTGAGCCCAGATATTGGTACGTGATTTATATAGGTGGCTCCATAATACAGACACAAACCACGCCCCTCTATATTATTATGTGGAGGACAGCTTCCCTTCTTTTCTTGTCTTGGTTATCCCTAATAATAATATATATAATAAAGCCTTTATCGACTGCCGATGCATTATCTATCATCATCGGAGCAGCCTTCATTGTGTTTAATTACCTTTATTTATTTACCATAGGAGCCCCCCTAAGCTTTTATCCATTGATATTTGTGATTCACACAATTGGTCATCCCCTTACCTATATAGATATGGGGCAAGTCATGATAATATACATCATCTGGAGGATTTTGGCCCTAAGAAAAAGGGGTCTCCTGAAGATATTCTGGGCGCTCTGATAAAACGAACGACAAACCTCGCTGGGCGGGGAGGAGGTCAGTTGGATTCCTTAAAGTTTTTAACCGATTCTATCTATGCCTTGTTATGGGTGGAAAATCGCCAGTTCCATTGCTGGTAGATGGTAAGAGAGTGGATGGGAGATCGCCGGATGATCATAGGCCAGTTATGATGCGAGTAGGCGTTCTTCCCAATGCCAGCGGCAGCGCTCTAGTTGGTTATGGCAATACCGTGGTTCTTGCCGCCGTGTATGGACCGAGGGAAGCAATGCCCAGGCACATAGCTTTGCCTGATACGGGCGTGCTTCGGGTTAGGTACCACATGGCGCCCTTCAGCACTGATGAGAGGAAGAGCCCGGCGCCGACTAGAAGAGAAATAGAAATAAGCAAGGTAGTTAGGGAAGCGCTTGAACCAGTTATATTCCTAGAGCAATTCCCCAAGTCCTCAATAGATGTGTTCCTAGAAGTTCTTCAAGCGGATGGAAGCACCAGGGTAACCTCAATAACTGCGGCATCCCTCGCGTTAGCTGATTCCGGCATACCAATGCGTGACTTAGTGGTTGGCGTCTCAATAGGGAAAATAGGCAGCACCGTGGTGGTTGACCTAAATAAGCTCGAGGATAATTATGGAGATGGCGACATGCCAATAGCGGTGGTTTACAAGAGGAGTTGGGTCACCTTAATGCAAGCTGATGGCTCATGGACAGTCGATGAAGTAAAGACTGGGCTTAGCTTGGCTTTTAAGGCAGCTGAACCCATTTACAAAATGGAGAGAGACACATTAAAGGGCCGCTACTCAGAGGAGGCGATATCGCCATGAGTTACCCATTCGAGGTCATTCCAAGCCTACGGCGAGAGGCATTAATGAGACTAATATCTGACGGGAAGAGAGCAGATGGACGTGGATTATATGATTATAGGCAGATCGATATAAAAGTTGGACTCGTCAGAACCGCCGATGGAAGCGCGTTAGCCACCATCGGCAACACGAAGGTGATTGCCGGCGTCAAATTCGAGCTTGGAAGACCATTCGAGGACACCCCAGGCGAGGGGAATCTAATAGTTAACCTAGAGACTCCTCCCCTGGCTTCCCCCACGTTTGAGCCGGGGCCACCGGATGAGAATGCGATAGAACTAGCCAGAGTAGTTGATAGGGCAATACGGCACAGCGGCTTCATAGATATGTCCACATTATCCATAGTGCAAGGCAAGTCAGTCTACGCATTATGGGTTGATGTATATGTGTTGAATCATGATGGTAATCTAATGGATGCTTCACTGCTTGCGGCGGTGGCTGCCCTAGCCACCTCACAGGTCCCGAGGTCAATAATAGATGGAGACATCATTAAGCTGGATAAATCCAATAAGGTTCCTCTAACCGTTAATATGGATAAGATGCCCATAACCACGACCTTCAATAAGATAGGTAAATTCATCTTGGCGGATGCCAATGTAGAGGAAGAGGTGCTAAGCGAGGGAAGATTCACAGTGGCATTCAGCGGTAATGATGTCGTTTCAATACAGAAGTCCAGCGGGTTCTTCACTCCACTTGAAATAGAGGACATGATGACTCATGGACTCGAATTATCCAAATCAATAAGGGCTAGGGTGATTGAGTCTCTAGGCAATAAGCCTGAGTCCTTTATCATTTAGTTTTTAAACCCAAAATCGTTACCCACATTAAAATGGAGAACTATAATTACCCCAATGCAATATTGATCACGGCAGGCCACGTGGATCACGGCAAAACCACCGTGGTTCACGCACTTAGCGGTACCTGGGTGGCTAGGCACAGCGAGGAACTTAAGAGGGCAATGACCATTAAGTTAGGGTACACTAGCATTAATTTATCCAAGTGCGATGATGCTGAGTTCAGCGTTGCTCCCAGTTACTTGGTTGAGAAGTGCCCCAACGGCGAGCAGCCAAAGCCCTATAGGAAGATATCTATGCTGGATGCGCCAGGCCATGAGGTCCTCATATCAACCATGATAAGCGGGGTAACCTTCGTTGATGCCGTGATAATGATAATAGACGCCACCATGCCTGTTCCCCAGCCTCAGACGGAAGAACACTTCTTGGCGGCCTCAGTAATGGGAATAAATAACTTGATAATAGTCCAGAACAAGATAGATCTAGTGCCTAAGGAGAAGGCGCTGGAGAATTATAAGCAGATACAATCATTCATAAGAGGCACATGGGCTGAGGGCGCCCCAATAGTGCCTATATCCGCGCTCCATAAGGTTAACATAGATGCCTTAGCCACGATAATAGATGAGAAGGTGCCCCCAAAACCAATTGACGTGGAGAAGCCTCCAATAATGTACGTGTTGCGAAGCTTTAATGTGAATAGGCCTGGAACACCCGTGGAGAAATTAGTTGGCGGCGTCGTCGGCGGCTCCTTAATACAGGGCCGGTTACGCGTCGGCGATGATATAGAGATACGGCCGGGCCTGAAAATAGGCAATACTTACAAGCCAATAAATACTAAGGCAGTTAGCATAGCCATGGATAATGTGCAGCTAGAGGAGGCTCGCCCCGGCGGCTTAGTCGCTATTGGAACGAAGCTTGACCCAGCATTAACGAAGGCTGATTCCCTCGTGGGCAGCGTCGTAGGCCATCCAAACCAACTTTACCCAGTATATACCAGCATTGTCTTGGATTATCACCAAATACAGAGGAGGGATATGAAGGATCAATTGAAGGCCAATGATCAAGTAATGGCCATAATAGGTTCGGCATCCATACCGGGCATAGTTAAGAGCATGAGGAACTCCTCAATTGAGGTAATGCTTAGAAAAGCGGTCTGTGTTCCCCCCGGCTCTAGGGCTGTAATAATAAAACAAGTGGGGGGCAGGTGGCGCATAACTGGATGGGGCGCATTAATTGATGGTCAAACGGTCCTCGACTAAGGTCTCCCTAGTTCTTTTTGATACCAGCGCATTAATTCTATCTTTCAAGAATCACGTGAATCTACTTGACCGAGTATCGGAGATAGTTAATGAGATTTACATCCCAATAGTGACGCGTGCAGTGTTGGATGAATTAGATAAATTACATGGATTCGGTTCACCTCAAGCTAAGCATATGGTGACCGCCATTAAGGAATTGATTTCAAGGTATTTCTCAATCGCAGACATCGGAGGCGAAGCAGATGAAAGCATAATTAATTTCGCGACGCAACGAAGATGCACAGTGGTTACGTGCGATATGGAGCTTAAGCGCAAGTTAGAGAAGGCTGGAGTCACCGTAATATATTTCAGGAAATCATCGGGACGATTCGAATCAATTTTCTAACCAATCACTGCCCATTGTTTATACACATGGGGGAAGCCTCGCCCTTAAGGGTGAGGTAGCTCACTTAATACATTACAGTGAAAATACTGTATTGAGGAATGGTCAATGTCTCCCGAGGAATCTAGTTCTAGGAAACGGTAATCCTCGATAAAATAATCGATCCTTATAGACCATAACGGAGCAGCACCAATTAATAGATGCAACCCCTAAGGCCTCGGGGAGCCCTCGCCCCACAAGGTAGGGGAGTCAGTGGCCGTAATCTAGCTTAAAAACAGCTGTGCATTAATTCCTGGGATGAGTGTGGGCGGAGATGAAGTGGAGGGAGCAGGTATAATAATTAGGAGGCTTAGTTCTAGGGAGGAGTTCGAGGAATTTGGTCGAGTGGAGATGAGTGTATGGGGTGGGCAATACCCGCCTCCACCTGAGCTGCTGAGGGCGATAGCAGATAATGGTGGATTAGTGTTGGGGGCGTTTCACGGTGAAAAAATGATAGGTATATTGCTGAGCTTCACGGGATTCAATGGTGGGAGGATATATCATTACTCGCATCAGGCTGGGGTTTTAGCTGAGTATAGGGATAAGGGGGTGGGCTTTATGTTGAAGATGACGCAGCGCAGCGAGGTGATTAAGATGGGGCTGGATCTAATTATTTGGACATTTAATCCTTTAATGGCTAGAAATGCATTCTTTAATGTGGGAAAACTCGGCGCCATAGTTAGATGCTATATGAGGAACTATTATGGTTTGATGAATGATGAGTTGAACAGGGGCATACCAACTGATAGAGTAATAGCGGAGTGGTGGATCAATAATAAGCGAGTTAATGGTTGGCGCCCCATCAAGGTAAGTGATCCTCTTCAGTATCCACAAGTAATTGCCACTGTCCCTGTTGAGGGAGGCCCATATAGATTACCGGTGCATGTAATTAAGCCAACAAGTGATCCGCTTATGCTGGAGATACCGGCTGACCTTCTTTCGCTCAGGGATGCTCTTGGCGAGTCAGCCGTAAATGCCTGGATCAACGCTTATCGCGATGCATTTGATTTCCTCCTGGGGGAGAATTATCATGCCACAGATGTAGTTTCATCCAATGGCCGCGTGTTCTATGTATTCACTAGATCCGATGAGGATCTGGGCCAGAGCATATGCAATATGGCACATGGCAAAGAAGCGGCAAGGCTCGACGATTAGAGAGGCCGGGTTCCTATAATTTACGGAAAGGTGAGCTTCAGGGTAGGCATTTCATGTTGGGAAGCGCGGATATTCAAGTGAAACGGAATGAACTCAGTTAACAATGGTATAAATCCAGGGTTCGACTATTTATTAAATAAGGGTTAATTTCAGGGTTGGAGTGGGGGATCTTTGCTATTTTAATCGATTGAGTTATATTAGTTTATCCGTGCAGAATAGATCAATGTCATTTGGTTTCGCCGAGGATATGGATTGCGGAGAAATACGGAAGCACTCATTGATAGGGAAGAGCGCCGCCAGTGCCCTTCAGAAACTACTTGATGCAGTGAAGGGGGGTGAGGCCGGGGTCTATATATTGATGGGGGAATATGGAACTGGTAAGACATTGATTCTAAGGAAGCTAAGTTTGATGATTGGCGGCATTCATGTCATTAATCTTCGACGCGGCATTGATATTTCCTGCTCCAATTCATCTAACGATTCATCGATATATGCCATAGATAATTTCGAGATGCTGCTTCAGAAACCGTTGGTATTTGGGGATAAAGTGAGGAATATAATATCTAACGCTAAGCTCCTAATAGTATCTATTTCATCCAGCGGTGGTCCAATATATGGGGGAAGCATAGTTAACATCAGTGATATATTGATGAGGCTGGAGAATGCGAAGAAGATAATCGTAGAGGTGGATCTCGATGATGCAAAGAAAATAGTTGAATCAGCCGGCATAGGCATTACAGTGCCGCCGCTATTAATGAAGACGCCTGGAATCGTGATTAGGGCATTTGGGGGCAAGCGTGGCTCCGTTGATGATACCTATATGATGATCTAAGATAATTCATGCCCGATTTGTTTCCTCCTAATTATATGCCATGGGTAAGGCAAAAATTAAAAATAATGGATTCGACCCCTGCTAGATGGGCGTATATGAGTACTTATTGGAGGAGATAAGGCGGCATGGCTCCATTCATTTAACGCTGCTTGACCCGGATAAGATAGATATTGAGAAGTTCATCGAATTATCCAGAAATGCCGAGAGAAGCGGATCAAGTGCAATAATGGTTGGCGGCAGTCTGGGCGTCAATGAGAGGCTTCTCGATGATTACCTGGAAGCAGCCAAGAAGGAGGTTAAGATACCCTTTATATTGTTTCCAGGAAACATAGCTGGGCTCAGCAATAAGGCCGATGCATTATTCTATTTATCAGTGCTTAATTCCCTCGATCCATACTACATAATAGGCGCCCAAGTTCAAGCGTCGATATTGATAGCTAAGCGATATCGATCGCTTGACATTATACCAATGGCATACATAATAGTTGGGGAGGGCGGCGCCGCTGGTTACGTGAGTAATGCCCGCATGCTTCCCTTCGAGAGGGATGACATAATAATTGCCTATGCATTAGCTGCAAAGTACCTTGGATTCAGCGTTATATATCTAGAGGCTGGATCCGGCGCAAAGGAACCAATGCGTCCAAGCATAATTGCTAAGATGAAGAAGTTAGTGGATAAGCCGGTAATGGTTGGCGGCGGAATCAGAACGCCAGAGGTAGCTTACAGCATAGCGCTAGCTGGTGCCGATATGGTGGTGACCGGTACAGTGGTTGAGGAGTCTCCCTCAATGATATTATCGGATATAGTTAATGCCGTGCATAAGGGCGGCATGGATAGGATTGGAAGCGATCTAGGGAACAAGGAACCTAAGCAATAGCACGATTATTGGAACAACTATCCCAATCATTATTACGGCCGTGGGGGATAGCTTTATTTTCTCTATTTCTCCCACATCATAAAACCTAACGAGGCCTGCCGACATGAATGGCTGCATGCCGCTCGATTTCCTTCTCTTACTTGGCATGGCTCAACTTATCCCTGCTCGTTTTTAAGCGTTTCCAACAAAAATATATAGTAGCGGAGAACGGAAAGCAGATCTAAAGAATAAAGGATCCCCAGCCCTCATTCGTTAATGCAACTGCTCCTCCAATGCGTTCCCTAAGCATAATCAAGGGATCACCGTTAGAGTTTGCACCTAGGAATGAACCAGCAAGAACAAAGATAAATACGGAGCTTAATGGATTCGGTTTATTGCCCGCCAAAGACGATCACGTGGGCCGTAATTCCATAATTGGTTGTCCTATTGCTCATAGACTTCACATCAATGCATCGATTTAACCTATGCGTTGAACATATTGAGAAGGGGTCGGCTTAGCAGTTTCAATTAAGAGGCCCTCCTCCTTAATCGTGGTGGATCATGACGAGGCAGCGCCCCTGAGGAGTTAACCCCTAGGCCTCGGGGAGTCCACAAGGCGGGAGAGGGTCGGTTGCCTAACATGGGTATCGCCTCATCTTTAGTAAAACATTTAAAAATCCCAATGCCTGGGTTTCTTGATAAGTTAATGAAGAGGGTGATAAGACTATCGGTGCAGCCTGGAAAGCCGCTTGCGGCTCAAGCCATTCAGCAGCTTCAGCAGGCATCGCTCAATGCGGATAAGGTTTCGAAGGATATAACTGAAAAAACCAAGCCAATTGCTGCATATGTCTCTGGGAACATAGTTGTTGAGGTTATAGCCGATGATGGCAACTACTCCCTCTCGATAGAGTATCCATCAATAACGGACCTATTAATCAAGGCGGCCGGCAAGGCTGCTCCAACGCATCAAGCCGGTAAGGAGATAATTGGGGATATACCACTAGAGAAGGTCGCCGAGGTCGCTCTGATCAAGTTGGATGAGATCAGGAGCAATGATTTCAAAAAGGCACTGAAGCAAGTCGTTAGCACTTGTCGCTCAATTGGATTAACCGTTAATGGAAAGGATCCGAAGGAGGTGGTTAAGGAAATCGATGCAGGAAAATACGACGAATTAGTTAAAAAGTACGAGGAAAAGGCCAATAAGGGTGATAATTGATGAGCCTTAAACAGGAGTTAGTGACTAAGGCCATTGCTGAAGCCAAGTCCGTCTCGGCTAGGCGTAGATTCGAGCAATCAATAGATTTAGTAGTGACCTTCAGGGACATAGATATAAAGAAGCCTGAAAATAAGTTCTCCCTAACGGTTACTTTGCCGCATGCAATCCCCAATAAATTAAACAAGATATGCATGATTGCCAGTGGTTCCATGGTATTATCGGCTAGGGATGCAGGAGTGGATCTAGTGATTTCTCGCGATGATTTTCCAAAATACACGGAGTCCAAGAAAGCGGTTCGGAAGCTTGCCCAGGAATATGATTTCTTCCTGGCTACTCCGGACATGATGGTTCAGATAGGTAGGTCCATGGGTTCCATATTAGGGCCTCGGGGAAAAATGCCCGACGTGGTTCAGCCAAATGCCGATCTAAAGCCCATAGTGGATAGATACAGGAGAAGCGTTAGGGTTAAGATAAAGGATCAACCACAGGTAATGACTAGGGTTGGGAGCGAGGCGATGAGTGAGAAGGAGGTCGTTGAGAATATCAATGCAGTGCTGGAGGAGATCTATAAGAAGGTCTCTCCAGAGAAGGTTCGCGCCATATATGTGAAGCTAACGATGGGGCCACCAATAAAGCTAACCCTATCCCAATAATGCTGTTAATTGTTTTTAGGCAATAAATGTTAATTCTTAGGCTGAATCCAGGTAATGAGCGTACTCCCACTCAGTTATTTTATCCCAAGTATTTTCCCACCTGTATAATGCCGCGTACTCATTCCATTCCTTCTCCTTAACCTTTATGTACTCCATCAATGCTTCCCTCAAGTTTTCGTCCCTTAAGAGGCTACTGCCGCCGAGAAGCTTCACTGCATCCCCTAGGGTTTGCGGTGTTTCCTCGGCATTAATTTCATACGCAACCTCATCAACGGGAGCCGGCGGAACTAATTTATCGGTTAATCCGCGTAGTATTGATATTAACTCGGCGGAGAACGCTAGATAGGGATTCATGCTGGGATCCGGGTGCCTATACTCAAAACGGTTAACTTTCTTCCCGTAGTAGGGGATCCTTATCATTGCTGATCTGTTTCCGTAACCCCATGCTATTCTAGTTGGCGCCTCATGATGAGGCACAAGGCGCTTATACGAATTAACAGTTGGAGCCACCAATGCGCTTATTTCCTTGGCTGCCGAGAGCAATCCAGCTATTGCGCTTTGTGCTTCCGGCGTTGCCTCGCTATTCCTCGACTCAAAGAGGTTGCGGCCATCTAGATCCCATAGGCTTATATGCGTGTGGGCGCCGCTGCCATTAATTCCCCAGAATGGCTTTGGCATGAATGTTGCGGTTAATCCATGTCTCTTCGCTATATCCCTAGCCATGATTTTATAGATAATTATATTATCTGCAACCTTTATCGGGGAATCCGCCGGTATATTGATCTCGTACTGGGATGGAGCTACCTCATGATGTATCTTAGTCTCGCCGATGCCGGCGCCGCTGATGGATGCGGTTAATTCCATGGCTATGTCGCTTAAAATATTGGTGTTGCGCCCCTCGAAGTAGGCTCCATTATCTGCCAGGAATGGAGTATTACCGTTTAGTCCCACAATGAAGAACTCCACCTCAACCCCCATCATGGCGTGAAAACCCATTTTCTCGGCGTTAATCATTACTCCAAGCAGCACGTTGCGTGGATCCCTCATTATTGGTTTTCCGGAATCATCCACCACATTCATTAATGTGTCGGCTATTTTTCCATCGTTCCACCGCTCAATGAATACGGCATGAGGGTCCGGCAGCGCTATAAAGTCGCTCTTATTAACGGTGGAGTATGACGGTATAGACGAGCCGTCAAACGGCATGCCGTCCCTGAATACGTCCAGCGCGGGATCGATTGGCATTAATTCGGCCCTTGGCTTGCCATGTATATCGATCACGGTGAATTTAACGTACTTAACCCCAGCCGCCTTCAGCACCCTCCAAATCTCGCGCGGTTCTATTGATTCCACGTATTTCTTTATATCAAGCATATAACGTGTTAGCTAACTAGTATAAATTATTTATTGTCAAAATCGCAGCAATATCATTGCGATATACAAGTTTTTACTGGTAATTAACGTTAATCTTAGGTCTAATAGACAACTAATCACGTACAGAATAAACCACAGATCCGCTTCCTAAAGCCGTAAAATCACGGGGCTCCGAGCATTCATGAATTAGGCATTCATTGTTACCCTTAGATTTCTTAGTTTAGTTCTCAAAGCCACCGCCTCAATAATTATTATTAATGCCACGGAAGCAATTACAATGTAATCTATTGGCATATATTGAGCGGATTCATAAAATGTAACCAACATTAAAGCCGCGCCTCCAATGGTTACTGCTTTGCCATAATTGCTGACCACCCTGGAGGCAGCTGCCGCTATTATTGCTAGGCTCAATACGTAATAAAGCGAATCTACGGCATACGTGTACTCCATTGCTCCATAAGTTAATTGCACCCAATTAGATGCGCCGAGGACCCATGACGCTATATATGATGGGATCAACACGCCCCCTGCCACCATTGTCGATGCATATATGGCGGTTACTGGCGTTAAGTATTTTCCATGTATTTTACTTAAATGCTTGGGAAGAAGTCCATCCCTAGCCATGCCGAAAAGCATGCGTGCAGTGGCGTTCAGCGTAGCTAAATAACAGCCAAATACGCTAAATATTACCGATAACGAGAAGGCAACTAATCCCCAGAAGCCCAAGTAGTGCTTAATTAATGTAAATATGGGATTCACGCCGAAACCCTCCGCCGCAGTGACGAATCCATTTATGGATTCCTCGCTGAACCCTATATTAAGGAGAATAACATATGTTACGGCCATATAGAGTAACCCCATTAATAAGGTGGCAAAAAGCGTAGCACGCGGCACCGTCTCACCGGGTTTACGCGTCTCCTCAGCTATCTGGGTGCTTGTCTCAAATCCCATAAAGTAAGTCACGGAGAAAAGCAAGCCTCCGCCAATGCCGGCCAATACACCGCTTATGGTGCTGCCATATGTGGCGGCTGGAGTAAATGGAAATAATGATGCCTCCCCCCATTTACTGTAAATGCTTAAAGCAATGAATAATGCCAATATTGCGACCTCTATTGATGTAAGAAGGGCCTCCACTCGTATGCTTGGCCTTATTCCACTAATGGATATTATCATGGCTGCGGCAAGTGGAATAAGCACCAATGGCAATGGATTAATCAGGTTACCAGTTACTGCATAAATAGCCTCAGTTGATAAGTATGAGAAAGCTATTGCCACCGATGATAATCCTATCAAGCTGTATATTATATAGATCATTCCATTCAAGAACCCCATATATGAATTAAGGGCATGAGCCGGATACGCGTAGAAACTAGCTGCGTTTGGGTATCGCTTAGAAAGCACGTATATTGCATATACCATAGTCATGACGCCCAGCGTCGTGAGCAGCATTGCCAACGGCGCAGCAGCATATGCCGTGCCCATTATTAGAGCCGCTCCACCGGCTATGCTATACGTTGGGGCCTGGCCAGCAAGCGAATTATATAAGAGACCTAGAAAACCAGTGGCATTCTTCTTGAGTTCCCCACCCATGAGTTTGATGCGGTGCCTTTATTGATATAAGCATTGTTAAACGTTTAGCAATTAATTGAAAATTAATTCAATAGATATGAGCAATAAGAGGCGATGACCCATTCCCATGGATGGAGGCAAACTAAAATGTAATTACATGTATAGCCTAGAGAAAATGGCATACAAGCTCCATCATCGGCAATCGATAATGGCGTTTTCATTGAGTTCAGAGCGGAAGGCTTAAAAAAGAAGCCATGAAGGGCTTCCTCATGCCTATATCAGATCAAGAAAAGCTACGGATTGCGATAGAACATAGATTTGGCTACTGGATTTGTAGGAATTGCGGCGCAAGAAATCCAATAAACGCCGAGAAATGCAGGAGGTGCAAAAGCAAGAATCTTAGACCAAAGAGATTCAAGCATTAATCATTAATAAAAGGATCGGCAACCCCTGCCCCTTCAAGGCGGGGAGGAGGTCAACAAATGCGGAAAATCTCCGCCCCAGAAGCGGTCTCCAGCTCTGTATATTCCGGATAGGATTTAAGCCCTCCTTTTATGTAGACTCCCTCGTCCTCGTTTTTATTGACCTAAAATTTCCTCGAAATTATAACAATAATAAATATTGAGGAAATGAACTTGATGGGATGAAACGGCTCCCCTTGGATCAGTGATGCGAGCCTCTCATCACTTTGGCAGCACTCGAGATCGTCATCATGTAAAGGGCAGCAACTAAGTGGCTTTTAACTTTATGGGGCAATGGGCTTTCAGTTAAGCGTTTCTTTGAGGGCTTCTTATCTTTGCCGCGAGGGCCTGTTAGGGCTAGGTAGTTTACTGCCTTTTTTCTAGGATCATTATCAATGATTTTATAAATTCATCTATATTTGCTATCTTTATCATGGAATCGCCCGGGGCATTGCTTATGGTTCCAACTTTTATATCATTTACATTAATTTGCATGCCTATGCATTTGCTGAGTTTATTTATGCTAAGCAGGTAATAATCCCCCAGCTTGACTTTATTGGTATCTATGCAAGTCTTGATTCTCATAACCATATCTCCATTAGTGTAATTAATCACTTTGCCGACCTTAACAACTATGTGTGCATCAATTAACAATCCTAGAAGCGCCTTAAATGCAACCTTATTTATCCAAGAGGATGGCGATAATCGTCTTATCTCCTCATTCAATAAATTGAATAATTCATCCTCATTAATTGATCCATTTTTCAGCAGCACATCAATTAATAGTTTATATTGCGGAAGGGCATTCATCAAATATGAATGCAACTGTTTTGCTCCTGCCCCCATTTTTATAGAGTTATATATTGCCCAGCCATGTTGAGTTAATTCGATTGCTTCTCCATTCTCCTCCACTATGCCGATCCGTAGGAAGAACCTAGTTATATCGCCCTTTCCTTTACCGATATCTAAGTTCTTATTCCTCACATCGCCCTTCCTTAATCCATAATTATCGCCAACTGCCTCTATATATGCCAATAATTTATTCAAGCTAACTCTGGGAAACGGGATACTTCTTTGAACATTTAATGCCATATGCCAAACATGCCTCTCACCCTTAAAACGATGTCCCTCACTCACAGAAATAATACCTGGGATTCCCTCTCTTTAGGAGGCCTTAATCAATTCTTATGATTGTTTGCAATCAATGGCTAAATACTCGGCTCAGGAATCCTCATTCCGGAGCTGCACTAAGAAATTGTATTTCCCCAAATATTTAGGTCCTCAATTTCTATATTGAATTCTTCTAGCTATAATAATTATATTTTTAAAGGTGGAATCCCTGAACAACGCTCTATGCGAAACATGTTTGCTAGGTTGCTTAATCCATTCATACGGGGGGAGGCGGAGCTATTTAGCGGCTTGAGGCGGCATATAGAGCTAGCCCACAAGGCAATCACATTATTGGAATCCCTATCGTCGAATCCCTCCTCGCAAGATATTTCATCAATAATATCCGAGGTATCTATATTGGAGAATCAAGGTGACTCCATAAGTAGGGAATTAACCCAGGAAATATCCTCTGGAGCCATTTCCACTCCACTCATAGGCGACGTGGAGATGCTTGTGGGAAAAATAGATGATATACTGGATAAAACCTATGTTTTAGCGAGGGAAATGAGGAGGGCATTAACCCTCTGCAATACTCCCATCGTGCTTTCAATGATACAGAAATCCATTAGGGAGGAGATTCAATTAACCAGGCGTGGATTAGAGGATTTAATGGAGGTACTGGACTCCATAAATAAGGGGGGAACATATACTTCAACTAAGGAATATACGCTGGCGATAGAGAAGCTGGAGGAAATGGTTGATGACGTGAAGGATAATGCAATTGATGAATTATATGGTAAGGTAAAGGACATGGGTTATGCCGAATTCCTTAGCTTGCTCAACATGATATTCGAAGTTGATGACGTGATGGATTCAATAAAGGACGCATCATTCATGATAATAACTATATTGAGGAGTCTTGGATCATGATGTTGACTTACATAGTTGCTGCATATGTATTGATGGCTCTCTCGACATTCCTCGTATCTGCTAATAATTTATCGCTAATAGTTGGCCCAGTGGTTGGAAGTAGGTTAATACGACCGCAAGCAGCCATATTAATGACTGCCATAGGTTACGTCGCTGGACTAGTTATCCAGGGACGAAGCATGAATGTTTATAGCGTGGGTGATTCTGCGCGTTTAGTTCTATTCGCTGTTAGCCTAGTGGTCTTCACTATAGGCGAGGGCTCCAGGATACCCATGTCAATAACTAACTCTCTATATATGTCCATAAATGGGATCCATTTGGTTAACGGTTATCTATTAAGTAATTTCTATGTAGTTATTGGTTATTGGTTCCTCACCCCAATACTAATTGCCGTGTTCTCATACGTGGTTTACCTAATAATAAGGTATTACAGTGCGGCGAATCCAATAAGGTACATAGCCATGTTTAAGATATTGATGATAATACTCTCATTCATGGTGGCATTCTCCTTTGGGGCCAATAATTTGGGACTGGTTTGGGCCCTCTCGGGTCCAAGCATTGGCAATTTATTACTTATATCAGCAATTGCGGTACTGGGCGCAGTTATAGGTGGGCGCAGGACTCTGGGTGCATATGGTAGAATGTATGGATTCGGCCCATTAACAGGCGCATCAGCTCAATTATCCGTGTTCATAGCTATGGAGGTGGCCACGTTTCTTGCAATACCCATGACATTGACCCTCAGCGTCACTGGTGCATTGCTTGGACTAGCCTTTGCGCATAGGTTTAGGTTTATTAATGCCAATTATGTATATATGATAATAATGGGTTACTTTGCCTCGCTTCTATTATCCTTATCATTGGCCTTCATAATTTATAAGCTCCTCATTTGAGGCCCAATAGAGACATCGCTGGCCTTCTCTCCACGCTAAAAGGCAGTTCACCATCTTAAATTATTATAAACCGCCGCAAACCGGACAAGTTGGGCTTCGTTGGAGCTGCGCTTCATCTATTATTCCATTCCCTAGATCTATGATTAATAACTTATTCATTAGTACTGGGGATAGGCCGGCTGCGATTCTAATTACTTCGCTTGATTGTATTGATGCAATGACTCCAGCCACGGGGCCAATTATTGAGCTGCAGTCACCTGCCAAGCAAGAAATGTTATCCCCAGCCCCTGCTCCAAGGCTGCTTAATTCCCTTAAGCATGGCGTCTTGCCTGGATAAATAGTGGTTACCGTTCCAATCCAACCATTTACTGCTCCATGGCTGATTGGTTTCCCTCTACGTATTGCTGACGCATTTATCAGCTGCCTAGTTTTCCAGTTATCCACGGCCAATGCGATTATGTCGACTTCTCTGGCCACCTCATCAGCCTTCTCCTCGCTTGTGATGGCATCATTCACGGCATCAACATGAACTTCACTATTGATTTCGGCTAGCCGCTTCATGCCGACTAGAGCCTTTGGTTTGCCAATATCATCAATGGTATATAATAATTGCCTGTGTAGATCCGTTAAGGAAACAGTGTCGAAATCTATGAGCAGCAATTTACCCACGCCGGCTCCAGCGAGATACATTGATATTATTGACCCAAGTCCTCCAAGCCCTATAATTCCCACCGAGCTTTTCCTAAGTCGTGCTTGCCCGCTCCGTCCAAGGAGCGGTATCTGCCTAATGTACCTCTCCATTATGTTTCCGGTGGCTTAATGTTTACCCATAATAAAAACCTAAGCTTTTTTAACTTAATAATAGGCTTATCCTTCCCATGATAAGGCGAATAAGCAGTGCTTGCCCAGATGAAGTTAGGCAAATGATTATTTCATTGGCGGTTACATATGGTGCATTTATAGTGGTGTTCTATGGGATTTACCCAATATACGTAATTGCGGTAGCGGTGTTAATAGCGGTGGGCCCCGGCTTCATGGGCCATGAATTAATGCATAGATATGTAGCGCGTCGCCTTGGATATATAGCTTGCTATAGGATGTGGCCCCTTGGCCTAGTCATGTTGGCATTAACCTCGGTGGTTAAGATACCCATGGGTATAGCAGGAGCCGTTCATATAGGCTATAGGACTAGAAGCAGCAAGCCAAGCCAGCGGGATCCCGCACTGATCTCAGCCGCGGGTCCCCTTGCTAATGTGTTTTTCTCGCTGATATTTCTAGTGCTTTACGTATATATCTGGAGATCCCCGGTCTTCTATATTCCATACGCCATTAATGCCTGGTTGGGCTTAATGAATATGATCCCGGTTCCGCCTCTTGATGGATTTAAGGTCATTCATGAGAGAGAGTACGGCTTATGGACCATTACCATAGTGGCGGCCGCATTATTATCCATTCCTTACCTGCAATCCATAATTTAGCACCAGTATTTCTAGTGCGGCTCAGGGGATTGCCATAGGCGAATCATCATCCATATTCTTAAAAATGTGGCGTGGAAATACCCTTGGTGAGCTTGGGGTCCTGCTTCAATGTTTAAATGCTGGCAAGTTGGGTCATGAGGCAGGGAACCCCAAAGCGGAGTAGTTCACGTTGTATTGATGATGATGGGATGAGCTGAGTAAGTGATGATATTTCTGCGCTGATGTATTGCTTTGTGATTATATTTTCAATTAAATGTGGTCAATCTAGCCGTAATTATCTAATTCTTAGCTAAATTAATCGCATTGAATGCATCATAATCTTTACTTATGTCGAGCAGAATATGCTTTACTTGTAAAAAATACCAATAAAGCTTAAAAACCTATAATCTATATAACTAAGTGCCTGGACCAGAACAAAATCCAGGAAATGAAAGAAAGATAAGCGAGGCTGAGGCGGAGCAATCGGATAAAATGCTGAGACGCGCATTGGGTAGATGGGATATAGCGTTCCTAGTGGTCGGCGCAATGATAGGAAGCGGTTGGCTCTTTGGCTCCATGGGGGCAGCCACCGCCGCGGGACCTGCGGCAATACTCTCCTGGATAATCGCGGGCTTCTTAATGATTTTCATAGCCCTCACCTTCTCGGAAATAGGCGGGATGCTTCCAAAGACCGGCGGAATAGTCAGGTACCCACAATATGCCTACGGTGGCTTTGCATCCTTCATACTGGCCTGGTCATATTTGCTCAGCGCAGTGACGGTGGCTCCCAGCGAGGCCATAGCTGCGGTGACCTATATGTCGACCTACATTCCAGCCCTCTATACATCTAGCGGCATAACTCCTCTAGGAGTAGTAGTAGCAGCGTTGCTTACAATTTTCTTCTTCTTGCTTAATTGGTACGGAGTTCATGTAATGGGCAAGACTAATACCGGCGTTGGGTGGTGGAAAGTCATTATACCGTCCCTAACATTCATTTTATTGATGGGATTAGCAATGCATAGCGCTAACTTCACATCGCTGCCGAGTGGCTTCATTCCGTACGGCATGGCTGCAGTATTCCTAGCAATACCGACGACCGGAATAGCCTACTCGTACTTAGGCTTTAGGCAGGGAATAGAATTCAGCGGCGAAGCCAAGAAACCCACAGATGTGGTTTGGGGAACAATACTGGGCTTCATATTAGTAATGGCAATATATGTGCTGCTTCAAGTATCATTCATAGGAGCAGTGGATTGGAGTAAGCTCCACATACTTAACTCGCAAGGTCAAATAGTTGGTTCAATAACTCCCGGGGATTGGGCTGACTTAGGTAAAACAGAGCTATCCACTGGACCGTTTTATGAGATAATGGCGTTAAGCGGCGTAGCAGTGCTGGCCGTGTTCGGCATTTTACTGTTGATAGATGCAATAGTGTCTCCATCGGGCACTGGATGGATATATATTGGAACCACTGCTAGGACAATATACGGCATGGCCGCTGATGGCCACTTGCCTGATGCATTTCTTAGATTAAATAAGCACAGGGTACCCATGTATCCAATGATTGCTGCACTATTAATAGGCCTAGTATTCCTGCTTCCATTCCCCACTTGGTTCGCCATTTCCTCATTCATAACGTCGACCACCGTATTTACCTATATAGTGAGCGGACCGGCCTTAATGAGCTTCAGGAAGATTATTCCGGATATTCCTCGTCCACTTAAGTTGCCTGCTGCCTCCCTCATAGCGGCGATAGCATCGATAGCATCTTATCTAATAGTTTACTGGAGCACTTTCTACACGCTTTGGTTCGTGTTCGCATTGGTTATAGGTGGATTACCGGTGTTCTATATGTACACGATGGTTAATCGTTACGGCGTTAATAGGACTAATGCCACACTGGCTGGATTAATTTACTGGGCAGTATTAATAGCCTCCACATACTTCTTAATATATGTACCAATAATAGCGCCCACGGGTTGGCCTTCTTCCTCTCCGTCTACTATCCCATTAACTGCGGGAGCTGCAATAGACTTCACCGTATATATATTAATAACTTTGGCAATGGTTGCTGGCTTCACTTTATGGCTCTCCTCCTCAACGCCTAATAAGGATGCTGCTAAGCATGTGAAGGCTGGTTGGTGGGTTGTCGCGGTTATATTCACGTCAGTTATATTGTCGTTCCTTGGCTCGGCCAATTATGGACTTGTATTCACTACGGCGGTCATACCGTTTCCATGGGATGTCGTTGTCGCGGCCCTCGTCGCCTTGGCTCTTTACTTCTATGGTACTTATAGTGGTATATTAACGGATGACTTAATCATTGCCTTAAAGGAAATGGGCGTGGTTAATATACCTCAACAGGAGAAGTAATGGTTTTCACTCATCAATAAAACAAAAATATTCCTCTCTTTGTTTGGACAAGAAGATTTTTTAACTTTGATATTTCTCAATGAGTATAATGGATGATATAGAGGACGTGATCAATAGAGTAGAAAGAAGAGTCTCATCGCCCAGTTTCTCCAGGGCTGTTGGTAAATCAATAGCTGATGATATACTGCTTCTAATAAAGGCTTTGAGGAAATCGAGATGCGTGGTTTCACTGGATTTAAATGAGGCTGAGCGATTGTTGAATGATTATTATATTGCAGAGCATAGGGTTAAGGACTTAATGAGGAGAACAATTGAAGTAATGCTGAATAAGTATGGGGATAGATTAAGGGAAGTGTATCCGCTTCTGCCAATGGAGCTCCGTGACGCGCTTAGGTCTGCAGCTAATACTGATGATTACTTAGATAGGTTGATTAATTCATTAATTGATGAATTAAGGGGGCCCGAGCAAGATTTGGTGGCGCTAGTTAAAAATGCAAGGGAGGTGAGCAGCAAGTGCGGCGAGTGACTGCCTCGGCTCCTGGAGTGGTTAAGCTATTTGGGGAGCATGCCGTGGTTTACGGTAAACCGGCAATAGCTATGGCAATAAACAAGAGGCTCTATGTTGCCGCTGTTCCTAGAATGGATGGGCATGTAAAGATAGTGGCCAGGGATCTCAGGACGAGGGGATTAATGATTAATATGGGGGAGAACGGCGAGATAGGCATAGAGACGGAGTACGGCATTGCGTTGAATGCAGTATCTTATTTGAGAACGGCCATAGATACTGCGAGAATGTTTCTTGGAGAGAAAAGAGGAATTGAATTAGATGTATCATCCGAAATGCCGGTCGGCGCTGGACTAGGCACATCAGCAGCAGTGGCTGTCGCATCAATACGAGCATACGCCGAAGCATTTGGTTACTCTATAAATAATGAGGAGGTTGCGAGACTTGCCCATGAAGTTGAGAAAACGGTGCAAGGCGCGGCGAGCCCCATGGATACAACCGTATCCGCCTTAGGCGGAATTCACTTAATAAGCACGAATGGTCGAGAAACCATAAAGGCGGGCCCCCTCCCCATTGTTATTGGGTATGTTGAGCGCGAATCAACCACAAGGGACCTAGTTAAATCAGTTGGGAGCTTGAGGAGCAAGTATCCATCCATTATTGATTTAATAATGGATGCCATAGGCGAAGTAACCAAGATGGCTAGGCATGGACTGGAGGCCAATGACTTAGGAACAGTGGCTGACCTAATGAATATAAATCAAGGATTACTGGAATCGCTTGGAGTATCAACGGGTCGGCTTTCATCCTTGATCTACGCAGCAAGGAGGGCTGGGGCAATTGGCGCTAAGTTAAGCGGTGCGGGCGGTGGCGGCATTGTGATAGCCCTTGCGCCTAATGCGATTAAGGAAGTGGCGATCGCCATGGAGGTTGCCGGCGGCCACTCCATGATTGTGGATAAAGATGAACATGGAGCTAAGATAGACTGAGCAAATTATGTTATTAGTTATCTCATTTTCATTTCTTGTAACCGATTTTACGAAGTAATTCCCGCCTTTCTGCTGCATCTTGCTCGGATTCCACGCCCAATGGTGATTCCCCATCTATTACTCCTATTACTCCTCTTCTATTGGGCTCCTCCTCAGCAATTATTATGCTTAGTGGATTAGCTGTTGCAGCATAAATAGTGACTACTTCATGAACGTTTTTTATCGCGTTTAATATATTTATGGGATACGCATTCCTGATGAATATTACGAATACGTGGCCAGCAGCTATCTTGCCGCAGAGACGAATAGCTGCATCCCTTAACTCATTATCGTTACCATCATGCCTGATCAACCTCTTTCCACTGGCTTCGCAGAAAGCCAAACCGAACCGTATGCCTGGAACCGATGTAACCAATGCCTCATATAGGTCCTCAATTGTCTTTATGAAGTGGGCCTGACCCACTATTACATTGGAGTCAGTTGGGTACTCTACTTTAACTGTCTCTAGCTTCATGGGATTAATCCTCGGCTATATTTTTAAAATTAATTTTATGATGAAGAGAAGAGTGCCCCGCTCTTCAAGGAGGAAAGGAAGTGATTTTTATTCTTGATTTGCAATAATGCTTTAAACCGTTTAAAAAGCAATTAATGCATGGATCAACGCTCGATTAAAGCTGCAATTAAGAATTATTGGCGGACTAATGGAGTGCAGGACGTCAAGTACATAAAGGTAAGGCTCGGCAATAAGGGAGATAACGCATTGATAAGCATTGGGATATACCTTGAGAAACCCATTAGCTTCAATATATTTAGGGGATTCATAGAGCAATTAAGCAATACAACAGGTATAAATGAGTGGAGCATATACGCGCCACACGGTCGAGAAATAAAATTAATAGGTGAACAGAAAAACAAGGTTAATCCCAAGTCCAAGCCATAAGCGATCTAGGTCTCTTAATAGTATGCTCTCGTTTGCATTATAAATTTCTAGAAAAGGTCTACTCCAGGAGATCTGGATGTCGAGGCTCATCCATTTTTCTCATTATTGAGTAAGGAGTCCAGGCTAGCGTGAGATCAGTGATTCCCTAGAGTACTTTTATTCGTTTTCCCCTTAAGTAATGTGTGCTGGCTATTATTAATGAAGCATATAGGGCCATTAGCGATGCTATTAATGCGTAGTTACCATAGTAGTATGAGAGGAGGCGAAGGATTGCTGATGCACCTATTAGGGCTGGTATTTCTTCGCTGTAATTCTTGGGCCATATCCATAACGTGCCCGGCAATAACATTGGCACGCATAGGGATAGCATTATTGGCGCTAGGAATCCCAGCGCTAATGCGTGGAAGTAGAGGATGCTGGGCCACTTCATCAATATAGTGGCTCCAGCGGCTGGTATGCCAATGGTCATGGCCACTGCTAATCCCACTGGTAGTGCTGAGGATAAATCGCTTCTGGGGAGACTACTTGGTAGGCTGAGGGAGAATATTATTAGAAATAGAAAAATTACTCTAGCATAGTTAATCCATAGCAACGATGCAATTATTGGATACAGCGGCAACACTAATAAGTCAAGTTTTCTCATCCTCATTTTACCATTGACTCTCCGTAATAGGCTAATCACCGATGCAATGGGGAATCCAATTAATCCCCATTGAAATCCAGTAAATGATGCTCCCAGCACTCCAAGTAGGCCAACTAACGTGAACCAATTAGGGAAATATAATGGCTTTGATCCTAGTCCATTCTGCATAAATATGGCAATGTATAATAATGCCCATGAAGCTGCAAGGGGTCGCCAAAGCCATGTCCCCACCATTAACGTAATGCTCCATGTAATCGATACCATAGCCATGGCGATCGACGCCATCTTGTCGGGCATGAAATTGGTGAAACCCGGGTGTTGGCTGTACATTATGCCTATGTAGAACATGGATATCGCAGCCATCATTATCTCGCCATGTATGTTGTAGGAAAACATTGATAACATGGGTCCGATCAATGCTAGAATTAAGCTCATCCAAAGCATTAATTGTGAGACGCGTATTTGGAATTGAAACATTCTGTGATAAATGCTTGGACTTAATTCCTGCTTTGTCTTCCCCAGCATCGAGTTACCGATTTTATGAAGCAAATAAAAATTTGGCCTTCGTGGATAACAGGGGCGTCCTTAATTATCCAATTAATTGCCGCAAATATCGATTTAAAACATGGTTCTATTGGATTTCTTCCTCTTCATTTTTTAGTTTCAGTTTCTGGACGCATTCACCGCATGCATATACCTTGAACTTGGAGCCAAGTGGCTTAAAGTAGTATTGGACTATATGGGCATCCCTATATGTGATCTCCCTTAGGCAATAAAAACAGATTATTGACCATCGCTTAGCATAATTCCTCATTAATTATTGATTAGATGCGAATTCTATATAAACCTATTCAACAAGGAAGAAGAAGTGCTAGCCACAATTAAGGTTATTAATGATAAATGCATTGGATGCGGCATTTGTTGGAGTGTGTGCCCCAAGGCAGTACTAGCAGGGGAACTTAGGCGAGTTGTAATTATATTAAATGAAACCTCCTGTCATGCTTGTTTTTCCTGTCAAAATAATTGCCCAACCAATGCAATAATGATTATGCCAACTCATAATTGAACTATATCATCCCCGTGATAGAAAGAGCGGTAAATCTCGCCCTTTAGGGCGGGAGGGAGTCAGGAGTCTTAACTAACTATTATCTCTTCGTTATTCATTACGAAATCCGTGAAAGTCGATGCTCCATCAATTATGGGGTCCAGGGCCGATTTATCTATTCCCAAGGCCTCAAGCATTCCTATGCAAACATATATATGAAGCTTGCCCAACTCCTTTACGTTGCTTAATATGTTCATATAATCCATGCCGCGTTTCTTCAATTCCTGCATTGAATCTATGTTCCTATTAACAATGAATGCATTAACCGCCCGTCCCGTGATAAATACATGAACCTCATCCCCCCTCAAGACAAGCGATGCTACTAGGGATGCGCTGACATAAAGGTCGACATAATCATCGCTTTTAATCAATACTCCAACCATGCATTCACATAGCCAAGCCGATTTTATTATTACGCTAATAATGCATAAAATGCCTTCCTAGGCAATTTCATTTCTGGTAAGTACTTCTTAAAGATGGGAACTCATTTGGTGGAGCGTTAACTTAATTAAGGGACTTGTTTAAATACTTCTTTAAATGGCTAGGATAGATAAGCTAAGCATTGAATTAGAGGCTGTGGAGTTGATAAACATAATGAGAGGATTATTTAACTACTCCTTTAGACAATTATCGGAGATCCTCGACGTGCCTGAGAGCGTGCTTTGTAGGTACGCTAATGGGGATATCTTGCCATCATCTGAGACTGCCATGAATATAGTAAAGAAGTTAGAGAATAAACTTGAGTTGCCCAGCATAATGCCAATGCTGATTAAGAATAAGGGCGATTACATTGATCTAAGCAACGTTATCTTCAACCCATACGTGTTAAAGCTGTATGAGAAACGGGTTCAAAAGGTATTTGGCCAACATAATATAACCAGCGTAGTCACTGTAGCCACTGATGGCATACCATTAGCGGTAGTGGCAGCCAGCGCGCTCCGGGCTCGACTAACTATAGCCAAGCAATATAAGGACGCCGGCTTCGAGGATTTCTATGAAGCCTCCTATATAGTGGACTCCCCGCCTCGACGCGTTAGCATATATCTACCCAGGGAGTTGCTGGGCAAGAAGGATAAGGTATTAATAGTTGATGATATAATGAGAACAGGAAGAACTATTGATGCGTTATTGAGCATTATAGACGAGGCAGGTGCTGATATAGGTGGTTTCTCCATACTTGTCGCTAGACAAAACGGCGTTCTCGACTTCATACGAAGCAAGATAACAGCCCCTATCGATGTTCTTTATCTTCAATGAAATCCATTATGGAGCGCGTTCTTCCCTTAATTAAATTCGATGCTTGCTTTAAGTCATTCACTATGGCTTGCCTCAGCGATGGATTATATATGGCCGCGGCTGGATGATATGTTGGAATCACCATCAACTCATCTGATCCTATTCTGATGTTATGTGGCTTTCCTCTGACGCTGGAAATAGAGTTAATCTTCACGCCGCTTATATATAGTAGGGACCTCGTGCTGTGTTTCCCCATTGTTATTATGAGCCTTGGTTTCACTAGAGCTATTTGCCTAATTAAGTAAGGCAAGCATGCCTCCTCCTCATGGGGCAGAGGCTCCCTGTTCCCAGGGGGTCTACACTTAACTATGTTTGTAATATAAATATCGCTCCTCCTTAATCCAGCCTCCCCCAGCATTTTATTAAGTAACTTGCCTGCAGCTCCAACGAATGGTCGCCCCTCTAAATCCTCTTGAGCGCCGGGAGCCTCGCCTATTAACATGATTTCGGCTGTTAATGGCCCCTCACCCAGCACTGGTTGTCGCCTCTCCTTATATAGGTCGCACTTAGTGCAATTGATTACCTCAAGCCGAAGCTTATCCCACTCGCTCACGTATTTATATTAGCCGATTCCAATATAAACATAGCTTACTAATTATCGCTTATGGTTTTTAATCTATTCAAGAGGTTTAGCCCAGTAGGTAATAGTGAAGTATTATCAGATCCCACCAGAAATAATAGTGAAGTATTACCTGACCCCTCAATCTACAAGGGAAAGAAGCTATATATGGGGAATCAGTATAAAGGCATTATAATTGGTGTAGGCGTCAAAAAGGGAACAAAGGAAATAGTTCGCTTCAAGGTGAGTAATAATGGAACGGAGGAAATCATAGAATTTAATGATAAGCGTTATCCTGCTCCCATATTGATCATATACGAGGTGAATAATGATGAAAAGGGGAGAATTGAGATCATGGACTTAAAGGGTAAGCGTTATCCTGCTCCCATATTGATCATAAAGGATACGTCTGAGGGAATTCCGGGCTCGAACGATGGGGGAGTAATCCAGGGTAATAAAGGCAATGATAAGGTCATAGCGGTTGGCGGGAAGAGTGATGAAAAGGAATCGATCAAGAAAATGGATGAAGAGATACAAGCGTTAATCAAGGAAATGGATGAAAGGATTCAAGTAATTAAGAATAGTGAGGAAAGGATTCATAAGGCAGTTGAATGGATGATGAACAAGAAGGATTTAGATAATGATGAACGTGAATACATACGTGGATACATGGATCACGCCAAGAGAGAGAAGGGAGAGGCGGTTAATCGCTGTAGGGAATTATTGAAGATATTCATTAATAAAATAGATAAGGTTAAGGAGGCTCTTGATTTAAATAGATCGAAGGCAAATGAATTAGAGATGAGAAAAGAGATAAATGGGAGGCTGGATCCCGATGATGAGGACAAACTGGCGAGAATAAGGGCAATCATTAATGAGGAGATGGAGTTGCTGAGTAAGCTTTATATTAAGCAGAAGGAGTATGAGAAATGGTGCAGCAGCAATGGTTCGACCGTCGGTTAATCCATTTCTATTGATTTGAACTTCAGATTAGCTAGTTCCCTCTTATCTATGAATCTATTGGTTAATGGATCGTATACGCCCAGTACTTCGTGCTCCGTATTTGATTTGCACTTAACGCAGTAGAGGTACAGTTTCCCGTTAAAGTGGGATAAGTCAAATGCCACATTTAACTCCTTCTCAGTATTGCACTTAGTGCACTTAATCATCCACTTAGTCAATTAGCCTCACCTTGCTAGTCGTTTCAACATCACTCTAACCAACTCATCAGCCGGGTTTTTATTAGTTACAGCGGTTAATTCCTGCCAATCAGGGCTTCCATTCACCTCGAATATAACATAGCCGGACTTGCTTTCACCGACGTCGACTCCACCATAAGTTAACCCCAACGCCTCCACGGACTTAATTGATATTTCAGCTAGTTCTGGATCAACCTTATCGCACGCGACGCCGCTTGCTCCTTGGGCAATATTAGTCTTCCAGTTGCCATTAGTGGATATCCTGTACATACATCCATGCACCTGCCCATCAATTACCATGATCCTTATATCTCGACTGGGCTTCTCTATGTATTCCTGTAAATAAATGGGTCTCCTAAATGTGAGGAGGGTCTTCATTACTTGAAATGCCACATCGGCATCGGTTAGCCTAACGGAGCCAAATCCACGCGAGCCCTGTATGGGTTTTATCACGGCATCGCCCCACTGCCTCATTATTCCATATGCGTTTAATAAATCCTCCGTCACTAAGGTTCTCGGCACCCTAATCCCCCTCTTGCTAAGCACCAGAAGCGTCTCCATCTTATTCCTCGTCCTTAGCAATCCATCAACTGTATTAATTATCTCCACGCCCATGTCCTGCATTGATCTGAGCAATGATGTTCTATAGAAGAACTGCTCCACGTCTATGAATAGTCCTAGGCTCCTTAGGAAAACGCCATCAATGCCGGCCGGCTTTCCCCTAATGGATATGGATAACCCATCATTGCCGACAATTATGGCGAACCTAGATAATGGTATATACCTAGCAGTGAGACCCCTCATTCGAGAGAACCTAACTAGATCTCTGCTGGGTAAATCAGGTATAGGTGAGTCACCGACCACCGCTATGCTATATGCTATGCCAAGTCACCTCTATTCAAGCCTTAAAAAATCCGTTTTTCTGTTTTTCCCCACAATAAATCATTGGAGGACCATAAATGCCATAGATGAAATAGTTTCCTCATTAGGGATGAGGCGACGAGTGACCCGGCTTTCTCCTGGGCCTAAACAAGTCCTCCACTCTTCCGAGCGCGAGTAAGCCAATATACATTGCCGCTATTCCAATCATGAGAAGCACCATTATTGAGACAACAAATATCGGAACTATTATTGCGGCTGTGGTTAATCCATTGGTCCAGAATCCAAGTAAGGGATTAACCCTAACTAGGTAAGTAGCCGTGAATACCGCAGTGATTGCATTGATGATTATATAAATATGTATAAGTCTTCTGGCGTCCTTAAATTCCCGGCGCAATGTGCTGAGCCTAGCCATGTAGGAAATCATTGCCGGTACTAAAATCAATAGTAATAATAGAATCACTGAGCCCGCAGAGAAATAATCTATAAGGGGAAGACCCTTCACTAGGCCGGCAGAGGGCGATTCCGCATTAATCGTGATAGATGATATTGAAACCACGAGGGCAACTATGGTGATAATGTTGATCAGGAAACCATACATTATAGTCCTAGCAGTCCTCTCTATGTGGACATTAACGTCTCTTCCCTTAAACATATTATCCCCTCAATATGTATATGTATTGCCGTATCTTTAAACCGCATTTATTGCATTTAATGTTCCTCTCAGCTATGTAATAATTAGCATTGCTCCGCGCTGTTTCGTTCTCTATCTTAAGCCTATCACCGCATCCGGGGCAAATCATTAATAGCGGATTATCATGCATCATGCCATTTATTAGCCGAAGCCTTGGCTCCATGCGCGACATTGCTTAAACATGTTTAAAAAACTTAACCCCATGCAGACTACTATAATATGGAGAAATACATCGCTAGTGTTTCCAGAAAGTTTTTGTCTTATTACTTCTGATTTACGTTATTTAAATGAGTAAGAATTTTATGGAACTCTGACCTCCTCCCCGCCCTAAAGGGCGAGGTTTGCCGTTCGTTTTATCAACGTAGTTGACCCATTTAGGCACAGCTCCTTGACTCAAATGAAGTACTACAGATTGCACGGAATAGGAAAAGGAGAAGTTAATTATTCCTATATACTAATGACGATTTGCAGAAATTAAAGGAAGTTGCAAAACGCGACGAGAGTTTGGGAAATGTTACTGTCCACGTTCTATTTAATAATATATACTCCTTTGACGATGCGTTAAGGTTTAAGAAAATTTAGAATGATATTAGTAGTTGTTTTCCATTTCTTTCCTTCTTACTATTGCTAAAATTTAAAAATTCCGGTTCCGGAATAATTCCGGTGGCGGAAATTCTCTTTGACACTAGACCTAAATCGAGGAGAGAAGACTTCTTTGATAGAGATAAAGAGATTGAAGAGCTAAAGGATATAATATTGCGCAAGGACTTTGCTGCAGTCTTAGGGATAAGGAGGATAGGAAAAACCAGCCTTGTTAGAGTAACTCTTAACGAGCTTTCAGATTATATCTCTCTATCAATTAACTTAGGAAAGATAGGAAATAAAAAATCGTATCCAATGAATATTTTCTCAAGGATTTTCATCGAGGGGGCGGTTGAAACTCTTAAAAAATACACCTTTGCAGGTAGAGTTTCGAAAATTATAGCAAATAGGTTAGGAGTAGATCCTAATGATATTTTGGAATCAAATTGGGTAAAAATAGGAATAAAATTGAGAGAATTTAACACTCAGGACGTTAATGAGGTTATTAGGGCTTTAGATTCAATTTCTAAGTATAATAAAAAATATTTAGTGGTTTTTATTGATGAAATACAAAATATTAAGAAAGTGAAGGGCTTTGATCTAGGTTCGTTCTTACATGACGTTTACGAGTGGTGTGACAATACAGTTATCGTAGTTTCCGGAAGTTTTGTAGGTGTTACTGAGGAAATTTTAAATCAGGTTGAGGAAGAAAAGCCCTTCTTTGGCAGGAAATTCTTTAGAATAAAGTTAGAGAGGTTCAACGGATATACTTCAAAGGAATTCTTAACTCAAGGATTTAAAGAGGAAGGAATTAATGTAGATGGGAAGGTAATAGATGAGGCAGTAAAGCTTTTTGACGGAATCCCCGGTTGGTTAGCTTTATTTGGTAGGAGTTATTCTTATGCAGTTAAGCATTCCCACCAAGTTGATATTAAGGTAATATTGAAAGAGGCTGCAAAGGAAGTTTCAAAGGATTTCACAAGGTTCCTAAAAACTTCAAATTCGCCCACGAGATATGCTGAAATAGTTTTAGCCTTGTCCAGGTTAGGAAATAAGGGAAGTTTAAGCGAGATAAGGGATGTAATTAATTCATTATTTAAGGAACAAATTGAGAGTTCTAGACTTAACGAATTATTAAGTATACTCATTGATTACGGATTTATAGTAAAAGTTGGCAGAGGAAAATATGCCTTACCTTCAGATTTACCTACTAGGATCGGATTAAGACATTCTGCAAGGATGTGGATAAAGAAGATGAGCTAGTTATATAAGCTCTTGTATAATTTGACCACCTTAGACGAGGCTTTCCAACTCCTTCTTTTGTAAACGCACAGGAAAAGGCATTTGCCTTATGCTTCATTGTCTAACATACTTTTCCAAGTCATTTTATTAATTCCTTGCCCAGCAAGTTTATAATGCTCTTCAATTTCCTCACCCCAATATTCCTTAAAGAGTTCTTTTACAGCCTTTATAATTTCCTTGGATAAATAAATGATAGTGAAGCGGCAAGGCTCCCTTGAGGCCGGGGTTGGGATGAGGGGTTTTCTAGACCTCGGGGAACCCTCGCCAAATGGCGGGGAGGAGGTCGGTGGTCTCTTCTTTAACCGTACAGGTAAGGAATCGTGAAGCCAAATGGATTTATTTTTGCCTATAATTAATCGCCTATGCCTGAATCCATAGAATCCATACGGGGATCACTTAGTTGGGCATTACGGGGAAAAACAATCATTTTAGCCATGAGCGGCGGCATATCCATATATAGAATTCCAGACGTGGCTCGGCTATTAATAAGACATGGCGCCAATGTCGTGCCATTCATGTCGCGGGAAGCCAGTAATTTAATTAATCCAAGAATAATGGAATGGGCAACGGGCAATAAGCCCATAATAAAGATGAGCGGGTATGCGGAGCACGTCAATATATGTGGCGAGAGCGATGCGGTACTGGTGGCTCCGGCTACGGCTAATACCATTGGAAAAATAGCGAACGGCATAGCGGATACCCCAATAACCCTATGCGTAATGGTTGCTCTAGGCGCTCACATCCCCATAGTAATTGCGCCAGCCATGAATGATAACATGTGGAATAATCCATTAGTGAAGAGTAACCTGGATTCATTGGCCCAGCTCGGCGTTAGAATTGTTGAACCCGTAATTATGGAGGAAAAAGCAAAGCTGGCTTCCATGGATGAAATAGTTGAGTCAGTCATAGATTCATTATCTCCGAGGGATATGCATGGCATGCGAATCCTAGTCACAAGTGGGCCCACTAGGGAGTACATAGATGGCACCAAGTACATCACTACTCCGAGCAGTGGATTAACTGGTTACTATATGAGCAGGGAAGCTGCTTCTCGCGGTGCCTCGGTAACGGTGGTAAGTGGGCCCGTCGATATTAGGTATCCAAGCCATGTAACGGTGATTCAAGTAACAAGCGTTTTAGAGATGTATGAGAAAGTAATTGAGGAAGTCAGTAAAACTAATTATGACATTGTGATACTGGCCGCCGCCCCTCTTGATTTTTACGTGAAGAATCGGATACAGGGGAAAATAGATAGCTCAATTAAAGAATTAAGCATTGAAATGGTTCAGGCGCCTAAAATCGCTGGGGACATAAAAAAGGTCTCGCCTAGGTCTTTTTTAGTGGGTTATAAGGCTGAAGTGGGTCTAGACAGGGAGGAAATAATTAGGAGGGCCATAAAGAGAATGATAGAGGGCAATTGGGACATGGCGCTAGCACATAATGTTAGCAATGGCTTGGGCTTTGGAACGCGGCAGGACTCATACATAATCATATATAGGGATGGCTCCATAATTGATACCGGGGTAATGGATAAACGCGAGTTAGCGAAACTAGTTTTGAACAAGGTAATTCAAAAATTGAGGGATAATCCACGTCATGAATAAAGAAACCATAAACCCGGCCTTTAGGGCCTTTGGAGTAATATTCTAATAGGATCCACTAATGCGTCCTTCCCTTATCAATTAGATGCGGCACAGAATGAATGGCAAGCCCCTTCCGTTTAGGGCGGAGGCATTTTGGCTTTCCCATAATACCAATTCCTGTCTCCATAATGGAAGGCAATCATCCCTGCGGGATTCCTTTAACGGGGTCTAAGATAAAACCTAGCCTATATTGGGTCAATGATAATTTATATTAAGTCAATGCATGAATGGTTCTTGATAGTTTATACCTAGCATAGTACCACTTCATTCGCCACCCCATATCAAGCAATCTACTGCCTAGCTCTGCATGCGCCGTGGCCACCAGTAATGGGTGGTAACTTGGATCAGATCCATGATGCTTATGGCTGCTTGCTACTATGAATGGCGTTATCCTAAATCCACTATAATAATATAGCATTCCCAGCGTAGTTTCGTCGCTTATGAATCTCCTGATGCCGGCATCTATATTATTTAATGCATCGCTTAGCTTATTAAGAACGCCATAATTAATTGATTCCAAAAGGGCTCTGCTCAGCCTTACTCCCTGCTTTGGTCCAAGAAAGAATACTCCCCTCCATTTACCCATAACTCTATACCCAAATACCTCGGGATTATCCTGCAGCTTAACGCTTCTCGAGAGGAATCGTTGTCGATCATTTTTTCTATCCCAAGTCTCGCGGTCTAGCACGGTATAGAACATATATTTATGCACTAATTCGGCATCCATTTTCATTAATTCCTTATCGATCACATTGTCACTGTCGATCACTAATGCATCTAAGTCCTCGCTCTTGGCATCCCGAATTATTTGCAGAAAAGTTGAATTACGATCCCGCCAATTACCTGCCCTAATCTCTATGCCTGTTTCAGCGAGTAGTTGAGATAATATCCTGTGCTGCATTGGATGGAACACATTATCAATATAGGCAATTCCCCGCTCCACTTTCAATAAATCCATATTCAACAAGAAATATAGAAGCAGCTCGTGAATGCGGTAAAACGGCAGATATGTTATCAATATCATTGAATTCAAGATAGGGAACCATTTAATAATATTTTCGTTAACATCTTCTTACGCATAATACATATTTATTTAGTCCCTAAGGAGTCAGTAAATCCCGATATGTTTCCATTATTCCCTACTTCTTTCGCCTTAAGGACAGAACCTCTCATCTATGCTATAGAGGCAATGAGCAGATTATGGTAGTTACACCAGAAAGATGGCGCATCATAAAAATCCAAATATTCCAGGGGTCTTCTAGATGAAGCAAAAAAGACAAACTTATTAGTTAGCATTAAGGCTTTGCAAATAAATGAGGATAGCCGTGGTTCAACCCCTCTCCGATTTAAGCAATGCTATTAAGTTGATTATAGAGGCGATCAATCATGGTTCTAATGTAATATTTTTGCCTGAGAAATGGATGGACAATGGAATTTCAGCGATTAATGAAATAATGGGAATCAGCTCATCGTTTGATGGAGTAATCATCCCAGGCGCCTTTGAATTAGATGGGGAAGTAAAGGCACCAATAATTATTAAGGGGCAAATAATTGATTGGGCCCATAAATCTCACTTAACTGAAACTGAATCAACTAGATTATACCCAGGTCCTGGGCCTCTATTATTGAATTATCGTGGAGCTAAGCTAGGCATAATGATATGCTATGATGCTGACTTCCCAGAAATAGCGCGAATCTTGGCATTAAATGGCGCATCCCTTTTCCTCGTGCCATCAAAAATAGTGAACCGCGGCATTAATATGTGGCGAACCTATATTCTTGCTCGATCGCTGGAGAACCGCATTCCCCTCCTTAATGCGAATGCCCTAATTCCACCACTATTCCTAGGCGGCTCTAGGGTAATTGATTTACGGGAGGAGGACGGCATAATAGTGCCAATGGAGCAAGTCCTAGGAAGTGCACCTGGAGTGATTTATTATGATTATGATGGCTCCATGAAGCCTTATAGAGAGAAAAGAATGCGTGAATTAAGGGATTATAGAGTGAATGAGATCGCCATCTAACAATTCACTCCTGCTCAATCAATTAACATATGGCAATGAATTCCTCGCCATCAATCACAGAGCTGCAACCCAGGTTTTTCGTTAATCGCATTGCCTCTTCATAATTAATTGCTGCTGGAGGCGTTAAGTGCTCGCCCCATATAATCGATCTACCGACCTCCTTAAGCTTAGCCATTATGTTAATCGCCTGCTCCCTATATAATGCATGCATTATCACGACATAATCAAAGCCGTATCTAAGCGGCGGTTCATTAAATGAACCAACAATTACATCTGCATCGCGGCCCTCATGCTCGCTGCACTTGAGTAATCCCATCAATGAGTAAATTGATTTATCCATGCCTACCAAGTACCCATCAAGCGAGAGCAAGTACCTGCCTGTGCCTGCGGCGGCATCCAATATCCTTCCATTCCTCACATAACGCCTCAACCTCTCTGGGGGAAACCTCCCCGACTTATCGCATATGTGTTGCATCACCTCATTCAGTGCCATGCCCATGGGTCTAGTCCTCAGCAATTCACGTATTGTGGAATTCGATATATACACTCCAATTCCCCTAAACACCATTTCTGACACGAACCATGGACTTGACTTACCCATATAGATCAACGCTGGTTTCAGAGATAGAATTGCAGCTATATTATCGTAGCCGCCGGGTAATTCCAGCCACTCGCCCTCAACTAATGCCCATCGAGCCACTCCGAACCCCGCCACTGGCCTATCGATATCACGGCTAACTCCGAGAAAAACGCTCACGCTTATAATTCGTACAGAACATTAATAATACTTACCTTGATCGCTTAATTGCTTGGATCTCCATCAAGTCGGTCATCAATACCTCGGCCGTGGTTCTGGATGGGCCTGCGGGTCCCCTTAGCGTTATCATATCGTCCCCCACGCTTATCTCAATTGCATTATAATTGCCGTTCACGGATGCCAGTATTGAATCATTATTAACGGGAATTATTGAGACCGTGAGCCTCCCCTTGAGGAAATCAGCCCACGCCACTTGCTTGAATCGCTTTCCCTCCTTAATGGCTTTCCTAACATCATCCTCATTCACGTTAAACCCGGTCAGCTTGACGTCCCGCAGCGTGGATTTAAAACCCAACTCATTAGCCAATATAACTAATTTAGCCCCGGCATCCCAGCCATCTAGATCAATGCGCGGATCAGGTTCAGCTAATTTCTCCTTCACCGCGAGATCAATGGCATCCCGAGATGATGATCCGCCCTCTATCTTAGTTAAAACGAAATTGGTGGTTGCATTCAGGACCGCTTTAATGTCCCTCACGCTCCTGCCCCGTAGACCCCTCACTAGATCTATTGCGGGGGTACCGGCCATGACTGTGGCCCTATATCGTATTTGTGCATCATTATCGTTAGCCAACTTCAATAATCCAGAGAAATCAAGCGCTAGTCCAGTCTTATCGGCAGTGATTATGCTTATTCCATTTGATAATAATTTCCTATAAATCCCTAAATTAGGTTCACCGGAGCCATAATTGGGCGGTATGGACACCACGGCGACATCTATATTGGCGCTGATCAAGTCATCTATGTTAATTCCCCCGGTTCCATTATATATGCCCTTATTTACATAATTCATTATTTCATCCCTATCCATGCAATTCCCCACGCCGTTACCCATTACCCCGCCCCTCGATGCTATTATGGCCACAACGCAGTGAATCGAGTTTGACCCTACTAATAGCCTTGCAAAGTCTTTACCTACATTCCCAAACCCTATTAATCCTAGCCTCACGGTTACTAAAGCCCACGCAGCTTATTAATGCATTCCCGTTCCAACACTGGACTTGATAGAAACGAGCACCCCGCTCCGTTTAGGCGAGGAGGGAGGCCAATTTCATATCTGTTTCTCATTAAAGGAACGATAAGATTCCAGAAAAGCCCTAATTAACTAGCCGGAGTTAGGCCTATTCATGCGAGGAAAAATATTACTCCTAACAATGATGGCGTTGCTGGCAATAGCGATTAGTTTACATGCAGCCAGCAATACGACTGCACCGCTTAACTCCTCGGCTCCTCCACCAACTCCAACTAACTCCACCTCAACTAATTCCACTATTAGTAACTCGACGCAGGCCCAGAACTCTACGTGCGTTGCTGCGCTGGTTCATGTCACATTGAGTCAACTCTTCTATGAGAGGGTCTATCCGTTGGCTAATTCCACTCATAATAATGAATCATTGATGTTATTGAGTGAAGCGAAGAATCTAACCACAACTGCCGAGAAACTGATAAATGAATCACAATGCTTCACTGCATTAAAGGATGCAATAGAGGCAATTCACTTGGAGCAAAAGGCATTCGTGTTGACAATTCATTCAGGGCACATAAATGGTGAAATCGCTGGATTACTTGCTCAAGCCAATCAAGAGAAGAGGGAAGCCGCCGTATTATTACGGGAGGCAACTGCATTCAATGCGACTGGGATTATGGGCAATTTAACCCAGATATTGGGTGAACTAAATAATATAACTTCATATCTGAAGACCGGCAACTTAAGTTCAACTAATTTAACTGGAATTAAGGCGGAACTTAGGGCTATACGTGCGGAGTTGAACTTCATTAGGCGCGATATAGTTAAGGAAAAAGTGCTTGAGGCAGCTGCAAACAGGGTAATGCTTAGGGCGTCTCTCTATATTAATTCCACCTCCGCATTCTACAATAATACTGGAAATAGCTCCGCCGCATACAAGAGACTTGAGCATCTATATAATGATGTTTACAGGGCATATAACTTGTTGCTAATGCATGGACTTAACGATACTCAAATATATCAAGTGCTTCAACAATTGCAATCCGCATTAGCTAATGGGCCTCAGGGCATAGGCAATTCTCTGGACCACTTAAGGCATGCGGTTCATGTGCATGGCAGCCACGGTGGATCCGGCCACGGCAAACATGGCCATCCATAGTATAATTGAATATTAAACTAAAAAATAATGGCATTCTTTGAAGCTATCTCGATTATTGCTCAACAAGTTTATAAAATTCGGGATTATTGCGTGATTTAATGATATTTAATAGGGAGCTTTCGCTGGTTTATGATGCATCTGGACGCAGTTTAACCGAGTTTCTGATTCAGATAAACGATGATAAACCCGGCATATTGGCCGCATTAAGTAACGCCTATGCCGATCACGGAATAAACATTATCAATATATCATACAATAGAAACCAAAAAATGATACATATAATAGCAGATATAAGCGAGAGCGATATAGGCATGGGAGATTTAGAGAATCTTCTAAGGAAATTCTCGTTTGTGGCTAATGTAGTTGAGAAGCCTCTTGAAAATGATTCTCACCTTGTTCCTAGCCTATCATTACCAACCTTCTGGGGTAAACGAATAGTGGCCATTGACATGGCTCTCCTCACGCACATTAGTGAGGTGATATCGGGAGTGCTTTTTGAAATGGGTAAACTGGATAAGTTAAGGCTCGGCCCCAGTTTTTCTCCGCAACTGCTTAAGCTAGTTCAACTAAGGGGCTTGGCAAGGGTTGAGATTTTCATGATTGGTTCCACAATAAGGGCTCGGCTCTGTAATGAGGATGGCTTGGATTTAGCGATGAGTTACTTAAAGGGATTATTGCTTGAAATTCCGCATAGAGTAAATGAGAGAAAGAATGGGGAGGCCTGCATAGAATTAGAGTTGACAAAGAGCCAGTAAGTCCCGCCCCTCCTAAGGGAGGAGGCCGCTGGTTACTGCCACTTTAAACGCCATTAACCTCTTTTACGCCGAGGACAATTAAGGATTCTGATTACTGGGTTTATCAAGATCGCTGTGCTTCATTTCCTGGTGAGGATTCAGTAATGCCTTGGATTTAGCAATGTAATCCAGTAGTCCCGCCTTTTCAAATAATTCGCATACCCTGCATACCTCCCTGGATGATGGGTAACCGCAATATTTGCACTTATATAGATTGGGCTCCACATTGTTTCTAACCAACCTTGATAAGTTATCGCCAAATGATACCAGTGAGTACTTTATGTTTGGATTATCATGCTCCATCCTGGCTAATGTGAATTTAAGCTTGTACCTAGGATTTGTGTATACATATGGGCACTCAAGCTCCATTAATGGAATGCCATGGTAATGCGCATATATCGCTATTTCCTCCTCCCTGAGGAACCTAAGCGGTTTTATCCTGGGTATGAATTTTTCCTCATCAACATCATTTTCAGGAGTGGCGCCAAACCATGCAAATCTCTTAACATCATTGCCAATCACGTTAAGCATGACTGTTTGCGCCTCATCATCTATATTATGCCCGGTCGCTATTTTCGTTAAGCCATGCAATTTCCCAATTATATTCATCGCTCTTCGACGCAGCACGCCGCAAATAGTGCACATGTGGGTTTGGTCGCCCTTGCTCCATAGGCCCTGCGATATATCTGATGCTGTGTATCCATATATATCCCTGAAGGAGAAGGTCTTATACTCTATCCCATTCTCATCAGCTATCTTCTTCACTATATCAACTCTGTTCATTCTATAGAAGCAGCTAAATGGCTGCCCCTCATTTATGCTGAAGGCCATTAAGTACGTGTCCTTCGGGATTTTTCCCTGCCTCCTGAATATGCCTAATATATGCATCAATACTAGGCTATCCTTGCCTCCGCTCACAGCTATACCTATCCTGTCTCCACTTGTTATTAATTTATAACGCCTAATAGTCTTGAGAACGGTGTTCTCCATTTCCCTAAATAAGCAGTTGAGGCATAGCGATTCGCCGCTTGATGCCCTATAGAAAGCCGCCTCCCTCCTTCCACATCTGGTACAGGTAACCATTTAATGATCCCGACCAGCCACTGGATTAAATAATTTGATTAGCAGTTCAACGGAATTAATCTAGATATACTCGTCTCCAATATTATCATAGCCATATGATGGCCCATAATCCATTAATAATTTCGCCATTATATTGAGGCCTTCATCGCCGAACATTTTGCCTATTATATATATATGTTGACGTATTAAGTCGTACTTCATTTCATCACTTATGGTTAACTTATATACATATTGCCTTGCATTATTAACCATTTTCTGCCGCTTGGAGACTAATCCCCTCGTGTATAATCTGCTCAGAACAGTCAATATGGTTGTGTATGCCGTTTTCCTACCTGTCTTGTTTAATTCATTCCAGATCTCATTTGCGGTAGCTTCCTTTAGTCTGCCAAGTATTCCAATTATGTCAGCCTCAAGTGGGCCAATGGTGAGTAGTCTCTTCTTTTCTACGCTGGTCATTAGAATTATTTTTCTCCCCTTGTAGTTTAAATATATTTCCCTCGTTAATCAACGATATCACGATAATCTAATATCAATGCGTACCTTATACATGTATGGAGCATACTCTCTAACTATTTTTCTACTGACTATATTGCAATTAACTCCAGTCTCTATACAATTGCTTGAAACTATAGATTCAGCCTCCCGCCACGGGTCCTTCTCGCTGCCCGTGTGATAGAAATGTATAATGCCGCCATTAACGACGCAAGACAATGCATTTTTAAAATACTGGGCGGCTCCCAGGGGAAGCGTCATTATAACCCTATTAAATCCACTTCCAGCAGCATCACAGAAGTGCCTCACATCATCTTCAATCGGTATGACTTTTCCCTTAGCCTTATTGAGGATCACATTCTTCTCCAGATATTGGACAGCCACGGGATTTAATTCAACCGCATGGATCGAAAAAACATGAGGCTGATTTTTCAGTATTGCAAATGCGTATGGACCAGCGCCGGCAAATAGATAAGCAATGGATTCCCCAGGCTTAACTAGAAGCGATAACTCGAGTCTATCGCTTTGATCCCTAGGCGAGAAAAATACCTTAGTTGGATCAATTAATAATCTATACCCCAACTCCTTATGTATAACCTCGGTTGGTCCAGGCACCAGCACCTCTGTTTCATATAGCCTAAATGTACCTTGCCTAGCACCGCTTCTCCTGATTACTGCCCTCAGATTCTTGTTTAACTTAAGCAGTGCACTTGCTATTTCATGCTTATAGGCCTCCAGCTCCGGCGGAATCTCTATGATTGCCACTGCCCCCTCCCTTGAACCAATTATGTCGAAGCTATTGGGGACCAAGTTCCTCAATTCGCTTGGAACATTAACTGCATCCCTAAGCCGCATTACTATTTGATCTATTTTCTAGACATTATAAATATGACTGAGTTTAACATGGAATCTCGAGAGAAGCGGTTTTATTATTGCTGGTTTAGAGGAATCTCGGTATCTCCCTTCTCTCCGTTTGTTGTTGGGGAACATTTTGAGCATTGCCTTTCTGCTCAAAATATAATCTAAGCAGCTCAGGAACAGCATTCTCTACATCCATTTTCTTAAGCAGCTCCATGTATGAGCCAGTATGTTCGACATCTACCTGAATAAATGAGACCGCTATTTGCCTCAGCTTCTCCTCTAGCTCCTTCAGCATATCTATGGTCATGACCGATGTTATCAATGGATTGCTTAGCCACGACTCAAAGTCCTTAACCGTCCTCTCTATATAGAAGAGCATTGCTTGAGCCGAAAGCAATAGCGCGAAGCGGTCCTGCGATGAAGCGTAGTCCCCATACTTATTCAAGTCATCCAGAAGCTTCTTCTGACCATAAATCCATCCCTCCAATCTATTAACTAGTCCCCTAATATGATTCTTTATCTGCCCCTCAACAGTTTCTTCGTTTTCCATGATGCCATAATATAGCTCCTCATTATTAAACCTTTTTGTCTTGGTCAAGCTGCATAACGCCCCATTGGTTCCCGGGAGCGAGGTCCTCATCAACTATGAAGACATGTAAACGCAACGTTAAAAATCCCGTCGATTTTTACATTGATCTAATGCCCAGGGAACTTGAGCGCGGCTACAGGATTTTGTTTAATGGAAAAGGCAAGTATTTTAGGCCAATGGGCATCTCAATTGTATTAGTGCTTTCAGTGGCTATGTCTCTATATTCTGGTTTATCCATAATTCAATCGCTAATAATAGGCATTATTTACTTGTTGGCGATAATTGGGACGCCGTATCTGATCAAGTTGCTTGTGCATGGTGTTGGCTCCTATAAGATGTACCTCACTATTTCGCTGGTAATGTACATGGAATCGGCCGTAATAGATTTCATATTGACATTGATTAGGCATGTGCCTATGGTTATGGTTGGAGTCATGATAATGCTTCCCCTTACATCAACGACGATAACATTGCTTCGGAACCCAGGCAATAATCAATCGATAATGAGTTATCTCTGGGATTTAAGCAAGTTATTTGCAGTGCTGCTCATATTTCAACTAATGGCATACACATTCATATTGGACAGAATAATAGTAGGGCTTAGGGCGATTGGAATAATCAGCATAGATGCTTCAATGTTTCTCCTGTCAATATTAATCGAATTATTGGTGCTTGGCAGGCACAAGTCAATTGGAACATTTGATTACCTCGGAATGTTTGGCACATACATATATTCCATAACGGTTCAAGATGGATCATTCTTTGAGGAAGCCCTCTCAGCTAGGTCAGTGAGAACCAAGGTAAAGACACACATAATTAAGTTGGCCGGCTATGATAATGCATTCCTCGTGATCCCATACTTCCACGGCGGTCCAATAAGGAATGTGGGCGGAGGAGAGATAATTCCTAGAATCATGGAGCTTGGAAGAAAGGCCAATGCGCTGCTTATATATGTGCATGGAGTGGGAAGCCACGAATTAGACCCAGTGTCCAAAAGCGATGTGGATCAAATACTTAGATCAATCAATGATGCGCTGCTCCACATGAGGGACGCCGCTATTGCTCCGGTGAAGGCAATACCATTCACTACAGTAATTAAGGGAGACATAAGGGCATCAGCCATTCCATTAGGCGAGAAAACAATGGTAATAGTGTCCCGCATAAATAAGTCCACTGATGATATACCGCTACGCGTTTATGAGGAGCTACATCGGGAACTTGGATCAATGCTTGATAATTACATGCTTGTCGATGCACAGAATGGCTTTGGCAATGATAATTCCTGGAGCGATGATGATGTGAAGGACTTAGCTGAGGCAATTAAGGAGCTGGAGAGGACGCCGCGCGTTGAGTCTCCATTATTGATGGGCATAGGTCACATAGATTCCAGTGACATTAGCGCTGATCCAGCTGAGATAGGTAGTGCCGGCATATTCATCATGATAATTGAGTTTGCCGGGAAAAGATGGCTACTTATAAATATTGATGGAAATAACATAACTCCCAGACTAAATGAGCAGTTGATCAGCGAGTTGAGGAATGGTTTTGATCAAGTCATTATAATAACCACCGATAACCATCAGTACACAGGATCATTTGGGAAATTAGGGTATAAGGTGGTGGGCGAATCCATTGATCCGAACGAATTGATAACAAAAATCCGAGAAACCATTCCGAAAATAAATACCGCCATGGTGATGCCAATTCATACGGAGGTAGAGACCGAGGTTAAGGTGATTGGAGAAGATGGATTTAGAGGCATGGTTGAGGCAGCCGCAAGATCATTAAAGGAAGCCCCGAAATTCGTTTTCCTGTACCTGGGTCTCCCCTTAATACTGGCATTAACATTATCTCTATTAATATAGGGATGTAATATAGGGATGAGTCCAATTGGCACGTATTTAGGGATTCGCCCAATTATGTTCATGCTTTACTCGATTAGGCGGTGAATTTGAGCGATTGACTATCCTTTGATGCTGGCTGTGTAGCGATAAATTCTTAAACTTAGGCTTATGGGCTTTGAAGATGGTCTCGAGTCAGCCGAGGAAGCAGAGGAAGAGGCGACTGAATGCCTCGTGGTATGAGAAGCGTAGGTTTCTAATTGCGCCGTTATCTAAGGATCTGCGAAAGCAATATGGAGTGAAGAGATTAGTTGTGAGGAAGGGGGATACTGTGGTGGTTATGAGGGGTGATTATAAGGGGATAAGGGGTAAGGTATTATCGGTTAATTATAGGAAGGAAAGAATAACTATTGAGAATGTTTCATCGAAGAGAGCTAATGGCGAGGTCATTTATCATCCAATTCATGCATCTAAGGTAATGATAGTTGAGTTAGACACCAGTGATAAGCGCAGGATGAATGCGATAGGGAAGAGGAAAGCCGTTGGGGCGGTGTCCGGCGGCGAGGAAGTAATAGTTCCTCAACAAGGTGGTTCATCGTGACCCACTTAAGGAGATCAATGGCGCCTGGTTGGTGGCCCCTAGAGAAGGGGTATTCATGGACTGTTAAGCCAAATCCAGGTCCCCACAGCGTATCCGAGAGTTTGCCATTGGGTTTAGTTCTAAGGGATTTATTGGGTTACGTAACTACGCTGCAGGAGGCCAGGCGGGTGCTTGGCGCTAATTATGTTAAGGTGGATGGCAGGATAAGACGGGATTACCAGTATCCAGTTGGTGCAATGGATGTAATTGAATTGGTGCCCACGGGTGAATTATTCAGGGTTCTTCCGGATCCAGTTAAGTTCTTGAGAGTCATTCAGATACAGGGAGAGGAGGCTAACGTCAAGCTAAGGAGAGTAGAAAATAAGACATCGATGAAGGGCGGCAAGGTTCAATTGAATTTCAATGATGGAACCAATGTCGTGGTCGATGATGCCAAGGATTATGGGACCCTCGGATCCGTTTTATTCTCGCTGAGGGAGGGTAAGATACTTGATTATATCCCAGTTAAACCCGGCAATTACGCGTTAATATTTAGGGGCAGCAATGCTGGTAGGCATGGTGTATTGAAGTCAATTATCCAGACGATGCGTCGCAGGGAGGCCATAGTTTCAATTAATAGTGAGGGAATAGAATATAGAACTGTCCTAGACCATGTATTGATGATAGGCAGGGATTCGCCGTTGGTGAGGGTGAACTAGGATGCCGGTCATAGATATAGCATCGCTTGATTTAAAGACTATTACGCCGGAATCATTGGATTGGCATCGCTTCGTGTTGCCTGCCGATAACCCCATGAGATCAATTAGGATCGATAAGGTGGTGGTTAATATGGGGGTTGGTCAAAGCGGGGAGAGGCTTGAGAAGGCAGCCAATGTCCTCAAGGAATTAACGGGTCAAGACCCGTCTTATAGGAAGGCTAAGAAATCGATAAAGGATTTCGGAATACGCAAGGGAGAACATATAGGGGTGGCCGTTACTCTCCGTAGAGAGAGAGCGATTTGGTTCCTGCTTAAGTCGCTTGCAGTAGTCGACTTCACCCTAAGGCGGAGCGGTTTTGATAATTATGGTAATGTTAGTTTCGGGATAGCGGAGCACATATTAATGCCTGGCGCTCGTTATGATCCAGCCGTGGGTATTTGGGGCTTCACCGTAACTACTGTGCTGGCGAGGCCCGGCATGAGAGTTCAATACAGGCGTAGGATGAGGCATGAAGTCGGCAGGAAGCAGAGGGTATCCAAGGATGAGGCAATAAAGTTCTTCACCGACGTGATAGGGGTTAGGGTAATCTAATAAATACTGCCAATCCTGCCCTTTAAGTGTAGGTACTTCGTCCCCTTGCTGGATTTATAGTTCTTTGTTATCATTTTTACGGTTCTTGGGCAAGAAATCTTCGAAGCTTTGGTGAGGAGGGCATGTCTGTAGGTAACTAAGGATAGGCCATCTTTAGGCGTTCACAATGCCTCATCTATTCTTCTTCAAAAAATTTTTAAATAATAGGTTCAAGAATGGCAAGTGTTCAGGATAGTTTCTGTCAGGGATTATATACGAGTACCCCCAACTAAGTTTGGGGAGCCAATAGACAAGATAGCTGTGGAGCAGTTAAGGGAGCTATATGAGGGGAGGGTCGAGCGTGACTTAGGAATATTCGTTACTGTATTTGATATAAAGATAAATAAGAGGGGCATAGTTATGTTTGGAGATGGAGGTGCCTATCATAGGGTGGAATTCAAGGCACTCGCATTTGTTCCGTTAATTAATGAAGTCGTGGAGGGCGAGGTCGTGGATACGCATGATTATGGGGCATTCATCAGGATTGGACCAGCTACTGCATTCATGCATAAAACACAAATAGCAGATGAGAATGTGATTCATTATGATAGGCAAAGCAAGATATTCATAATAGGGGAGAAAACTCCTGAAAAAACGCCTAGAAGACTTGGAAAGGGCGATATAGTTAGGGCTAAAATAGCTGGCGTCAGTTACTTCTCTACGTCAGATGGTAATAGGGTAAACATATCGCTAACAGCTAGACAGCCGTTTCTGGGTAAGTTAGAGTGGATAGATGAGGAGCTTCAAAAGAAGAAAATTAAGCCGCAGCAACGGTGATTAATGTGTCGAGGCGTAGATTCACCGGCAAGAGACACTTATCCGGCTACAAGGCTTGTAGGAACTGTAAAATGATTGTTCCAGACGATGCAGAAACTTGCCCAAACTGCGGCTCCACTGATTTCAGTAATGAATGGAATGGATTAATAATAGTAATTGACGCGGATAAGTCATGCATGGCTAAATCCCTCGGATTAAGTAAACCAGGAATGTATGCAATAAATGTAGTATAATTCAAGGACTTCACTTAAAAACTAAGAATCCTAGTTCCTTAGGGTTCGGCGAATCATCAGCTTAACCCGATATATGTATCATGCATTCGAAGAACTCATCACTTATAAAAGAGGGATTTCAAGGGGGCGTAAAAACTCGCCCTTCAGTGCGGGGAGAAGGTCAGGTATTGCGTTAATGTTAAATATTGGAAGTGCTTCCTCCGTTTATGCCCATCACATATAAGTGTAAGTTCTGTGGCTTCGTGCTTTATAATGATGATACCAAGATTAAGTCTCATGAAAGCATTAAAAAGCAATGGGGATACATGTGCCCAGTATGTATGAGTCCCCTTAATGAGAAAAGCAATTCAATTAAGTGGGTGTTTCAATAGGGCGATGCTTGATTGGTTAATCAGGTCAAAGGGATCCACATTTAAATCTTGGGGATTTAGGTTCCTGAAAAATGCTTATTAACATTAATTAATCCAGCTAATTAATGCGGGACGTTGCTGTTGTTGGGGTGGGTCAATCCCGATTCGGCAAGAGAAATGATGTAAATCTACAGGAACTGGCTTGGGAAGCCGTGAGGGAGGCGTTGAGTGATGCCAAGTTAAGCCAGAAGGATATTCAGTACTCAGTGGTTAGTAATATGGGTCTCTGGTCCGCCGAGGAGTTGCCCGCCGTTACTATAAATGAGTATTGTGGATTAACGCCAACCGGTAGCCATAGAGTGGAGGCCGCGTGCGCATCTGGTAGTGCTGGAATTACTTCTGCTTATAATATGGTTGCCAGCGGTGCCGTTGATATAGCCATAGCCATAGGTATTGAGAAAATGAATGAATCGCCAACCGATACCGTGGTCGAGTTAATCGGCCGCGCCGGGTACTACTTATGGGAATTCGAGAACTTTGGCTTAACTTTTCCAGGCTATTATGCCCTACACATGAATGCATACATGGCTCAATACGGTGCGACGGAGGAAGACTTCTGCAAGGCCGCTGTCAAGGCTCATCACTATGGTTCACTTAATCCTAAGGCTCAATTCAGAAATGAAATAACAGTGGAGCAGTGCCTATCAAGCAAGTACGTCGCGTGGCCAATTAAGCTATATGACGCTAGCCCAATAACTGACGGCGCCGCAGCCGTCATACTTGCAAGTGGAGAAATCGCACGAAAAATAACTGATACGCCAATCTGGATACGCTCGATAGGTTATGCAACTGGCTCCGCTAACCTTACCAAGAGACTTGACTTCACCGGTCTTGAGGCGGCTCGTAGAGCAGCGGAGGCGGCGCTTAGGCGGGTTGGCTTGGAGAGGAGGGAGGCGTGGCGGCATTTCGATGTTGCCGAGGTTCATGATTGCTTCACGATTGCTGAGGTCATGGCGTACGAGGACTTAGGAATAGCTGAGAGAGGCACTGGGATACAATTGATTAGGGATGGTCAGACATATAAGGGAGGCTTGCTTCCGGTTAACTTGGATGGAGGTTTAAAGGCGAAGGGCCACCCAATAGGTGCAACGGGTGTAAGCATGATTGCTGGATTAACTGATCAATTGCTTCAGAGAGCGGAGCCCCGGGAGCGGCAGGCCGATATTAGGAGGGGATGGGCTTTGGCTCACAATGTTGGCGGCACCGGTCATTATGCATATATTACCCTATTATCCCTAGATCGCGAGGGGACCCCAGCATGATTGTGGTTGATAAGGATGGGAATGTCATGCTCCAGAGCGAAAGGGAGTTAAGGTTGAGATACGTGATTTCAATTAATAGAATCAAGAAGTTCTTTGATGGATTAAGCGAAGGGAAAGTTTACTATACTAGGTGCAAGAAGTGTGGCGCCAAGTATTTCCCGCCGCAGGCCGATTGTCCATCATGCGGCTCAAGCGACATGGAGTGGCTCCCCATAAGTGAACCGGGCAGGTTAATTGCCTTCACCATAATAAATGTGAAGCCATCCACGTTTAATGGTTCTGATTATGCAGTTGGCGTTGCTAGGTTTGGAGATATAGGGGTAGTTGCTTGGATTGAGGGGGAGCCGGATTCTTTAAGGAACTCAGCAAGGCCGGGCAGTGAGGTTGAGCTTGTGGTGCATGATAATAGATACTGGCTTCGGTTCCTCAGCAAGTAAATATTTAACCCAATTCTATAAATAAATTATTTATTTAGCACTAATCTATATGTGTAGTTATTGCTACACGCTCAGGAGGAGCTAGCCATGTTTCAAATAGTCTTGCATAGCCATTTATTTGATTGGACTATGGTTAACTAAATATATTATAGTTACTTATATAAAATGGTGCCCGAAAGATATAAAAAGGTTTATTCAGTATACTATAACTATGAATGCGATAGACTTAGTAAAGAGAGAGCCGATATATGTAAAGAAAGGAACGCCAGCCATAGAGGCCGTGAGGCTAATGTCCAAAGCCAATACCGGCCTTGTGGTTATCATAGATGAGACCGGCAAGGTATCCGGAGTAGTAAGCGAGAGGGACATAATACGGGCTATGGCTAATGGAATTGATCCATCCACGCCGGTTGATCGCATCGGCACAATGGGCTCCATAGTTAAGGTACATGAGAAGGACCCAATACTCAAGGTGGCTGCACTAATGGCTGAGCGAAATGTTCGGCACGTGGTGGTGGTTGATGACGATAACAAACTTAGGGGAGTAATATCCATAAGGGACCTACTGCGGGAGTACGATGCATTAAAGGAGCTAGCCAGGAAACCATTAATACCACAAACCAAAGAATGATCTTTATTTAAAAATAAAGATTTTTCTATTTTTAAAAGGATTAAATAAAAATTGATTTTCCAATACATCGCCTTCCCCATCTTTTTCTATTTCCAAATAATGCGGTTTCTAATCGTTTAATAATGGGTTAGATTATCTTTTCCTCGAATACCTTGGATGGTTCCTTCATCCGGAGAACCACGAGTGCGGCTATGCAGCTCATCCCGGCGGCCCCAATCATTCCTATTATATTTATCATGGCATACTCCATGAGTATTGAGATTGGTATGGAGACCTCATATATATATGCTAGGGATGTCGTGAACAGCATCGGACTTATCAAAGTGCTCAACATGACTAGTATCGACATATAGACCATCACGGCGAAAACTCCTACAATGCTTGCTGCCCCTAGATTAAGGGAAGCATATATGCCTGAGGCCCCGAGTCCAATAAATGATACGGCCATTACCCGCCTAATTCCGAATAATTTGATTAGATACTTGGTAAGAATCACTGCCGGTATCATGGGTAGCATCAGCACTGCGTCAATTCCATGAAGCTTCGGCACCAGTTGCATTAGGTATGCCCACGATACGGACATCACTATGGAGACCAGGAGCAGATCCCGATTATTCACTACCTGCCTTAAGTGAATGTTATGCACCTTTATTATATTTGGCGAAAGAGATATTATTAAGCCGGTAATCAATAATCCGCCGGCCATCATGTATCCATATTCATCCCCCCAATTAGACGCCAGGGAACTAACGAGTAGCCCAGTAGACAGTAGAAATACATAAGATGGTATGACATGCCTAGTCTTGCCCATTACGCCGAGGGCCAATCCAACCACTGATACCATTGATGTGAAGTATATGCCCATGGCGGCCCCAATTATGGCTGAGTTAAGGTAGGGATTAACCTGTCTAAGGTAGGCCCCAATGCCTGCCATGGCCATTGATATTGCCAAGGCATCCCTATTGCCGATCCTCGACGATAATAATATGGCCGGTATCTGTGTCCCCAGGAAAAAAGCAGTGAACAGCATCATGGACTCCCAGTTACTTGGGGCGGCGCTCACCATTATTAATAAGTAACCGACCAGGATCATGATCACAAGAGCGCCGAGCCCCTGCCGCATGTGTTTTAACATTGATTCTTAAATAAATACGTTTCGCGAATGGTAATTATGATTACCTAGATTGAAGTGCGCCATAGTAATAATCCATTACATGCGTTGGGAAGTATAAGAAAAGCAGGTTCACGGGAAGGGAACCCATCTTTCCGCCATATTGATAATAGAACACTGCGCAGAAGGGGCACACGGGATCCAGCATCTCTACCACGGTTGTATTGCTTCCCTTGGAGAAGAATAGCGAGTAACGCGACTTAACTATGCTTCTGAGAAACGCTAATTGCGAGTCACTTGCCTTGGTTCCACCACCATGAATCACCTCGAGCGTTGCATTCAATGCATTTGGAGTGGCGCCTATTACGTACGCGAACTTACCTGTAGCATTGTTGAATATCAGGAAGAGGGGGGTTCCCAATTGATTGCTCGGTATTCCCATCATTGAGGCAGTCTCATTAATGTAACTCAATGCCCCGCTAACTATGCTTAGGGACTTATTCAAGCTAGGCATTGAGTCACAGCTTGGGTATTTGTTGGCTAGATATTCATGAATTAATCCCGGGTAAAGCAATTCATATGTTATATTCCTCGTGTTCTCATACTTAACATTATAATACAGGTTAATCACGTATGATTCATTAATGGCGGAGAGGGCATCAGTGGCTGAGTAATTATTATATATGCAGGTCCATTGAAGCCAATCCGACACCCCATACCGGAACTCGGTGAGGAGTATTTGAGAAGCATTGACTTGAGTCGTTGTATTAATGGGTTGAGTTGTAATGGTTGGAGGAGTTGGTGACTTAGTCTTAGGTTTAATCGCGGTTACTAAGACTATTGCCGCAGCCACTAGGACCACGGCTATTATCGCTATCACTAATTTATTATTCATGAATAACCTAAGTCCCCTTCTCCTTTTATTTTTTCCTTACTGATTAATGGGGCTCTGGAACCCGGCTCCGGTTCTCCGCCTCATCATTAATGAATGGCTTTGAGCGATTAAACCATGGGGTTGGCACCTCATCGATTCTCCACCGCTGCTTCACTATGCTTTCCTCAATGCTTATCTGTAAACCGCTCTTCAACGCCAATAATCCGGTCCACGCAATCATTGCGCCATTATCGCCAGCCAATTGATGAGGCACAACGAGGAGCCTTGAATTGAATTCATTCGCAACGTTATTCATGATATCGATTAATCGCCTGCTCCTAGCAACGCCGCCCGCCAATACGAGCTCCTTCTTGCCTGTCAAGGCGATTCCACGCTCAACTACCTCCGCCAGCATATAGTAAATCGTCTCAATGAAGCTGAGGCACACATCCCCAATATTTTCTCCTCTCCTCAATAAATCGAGTGCCTTAGTATATATGCCGGCGAAGTATACATCCTGGCCAACAACATTATAGGGTAACTCAATGTACCGCGATCCCCTCGCCGCGCATTCCTCCACCCTAGGAACGCCGGGGAACCCGAATCCAGCCTCCCTAGCGAACATATCTATGCAGTTGCCCACGGCCACGTCCAGGGTCTCCCCAAAAACCCTATATCTATCACCGGAGTGAGCCAGCACCATTGTGTGTCCTCCTGATACCAATAAAATCAAGGGATCCCTTGCCCCCGTGGCTAATCGAGCTATCTCTATATGCGCTACTCCGTGATGAACGGGCACCAGTGGCTTTCCAAGCCTCAACGCCAGCGTTCTAGCTATAGTCGCGCCAACCCTGAGCGCAGGCCCGAGTCCAGGCCCCCGGGAGAAAGCTACTCCGCTTACTTCCCTGGCGTTGATTGCAGCAAATGTTTTCTTAAGTAATTCCGGCGCAACCCGTACATGGTGCTCAGCTGCCTCTCGAGGATGAATGCCAACCCCGCTTGGCGGGATATAGGTGCTCCACTCGTTCAGCAGAATCTCGCCCTCCTCATTTACTGCCCCTATGCCTAGGGTGTGCGCCGTTGATTCGATGCCTATGATTATCACTGGGAAGCGCCGTGGCGCCTACCTTTGCCGCCGCCCGCTCCTCCCCGTGAACCCGTCTCGAAAATAGTGTAGTTACACTTGCCGCAGTGCCACCTCGGGGTTGGCTCTTTATGGAATGCCATGACGGAACCGCATCGGGGACAGTACCTCCTGTTGAATTTGAAGACGCCGTTCTCCATATCAATGGTATACCAGAGATGAGCCCTGGCCTTCACGTCGGTCATTTGGATCCACCCTTCTTCGCGCCCTTCTTGGGTTTCTTCGCCTTAATTGCGTCACGGATTTTCTTAGCCTCCTCGGGCGGCATATTCCTTAACTTAATGTAGAGGGGTTCAATTGCCTCGCCCATTTTCTCATCGTTATAGACATGCACCTTGGCGATTGACTTGCCGAGGCCATAACTAGTCCTGATCTCCACTACATATACTTGGCTTTGCTTGACGCCCAGCATTGAAGCCGCCCTCTCCCTCACTTGCAGTCTGGTGGGGGTAGAGCCACCCATGTGTTGAATATTGATAACTAGCTCCCGTCTACCAAGTAATTTATTGACTTTCTCGCCGACTATGGCAAGTTCTCCACCGCTTTCTGTTGATTGTTGAGACATCTAACCAAAGCCTTTTATCAGGTAATTTTAATTTTTTGCCTATGACACGCATCGATGCCGCCAGCGCTTGATAAGGCTATGGCAACAGCATCCAATTCATCGGACTCAAGGGATGGATACCTATCCCTAAGCCAATCCCGCTTCCCCGCTGCTTCCGCTTCATTAACCAGAGTAACAGAGTCAAAGACGCCGCATGCATTTACCTCTCTCACAAAGCTTCTCCCCAATGCATTATTGCCTATTGCTAGTGATCCTCTAAGCTCCTTAAGCATGGAGACCGCCCTCCTCGGAGTCAGCGTTGCATGCATGAGCAATTCATTGCCGCTCATAAGCACTATGCCGAACCTCTTGCTTCCAGCGTCTGCCCCCACCATTAAATCATTGGTCTCGCCAGCCATGAATCTAGCCAACTTACGCGTAACGTCATTATCTATCCTGTACGCATTACAGTTCGAATCAATATAATAATCAAGAAGCATTAAATCACCGCAACCGCAATTATTAGGGTCATCAATGTACTCAATGCTTACAATGGTGTCGCTGGTTAATTCCAGTAATTCTTCATAGATCGCCCTCCTCCCCGCATACGTTATCCTCACGCTAATGCCTCTCCCCGTCTAAGTTTTAAGCGCTTCGCATCCCTAAAATTGCGATGCTTCGCCCTTTAGGGCTGAAATGGCTTGAAATTATGTTTGCTTCTATTGCTAATCCCGATACTGACCTCCTCCCCGCCCTAAAGGACGATACTTGTCGTTCGTTTTATCAGCAGCCGCAATTAACCGGATTGCTTGGCTTTATTAATTCCCTAATCAATATTGTGGCATACATTCCGCGCCTCAGCAGGAAGCTGAGTTTAATAGGATTAAATTCAATATTTTCTATTCGAGGCGCTGCATCTAGGATTCTCCATCCACCGCTTGCCGACGCCTCCGGAATAGCCTTTAACTTAAAGGATCTGGGGCTTACTCCCTCCTCGTGGAGAATATCATTCTCCCATTCTCTTAATGCGGCCTCGTTAGTCTTGTATCCAATCAATGCACCGGCAACCGCTGCCCTATTCCTCGCTATTAATGAATTAATTCTATCCTTAATTGTGCTGGTAACTATCATTCTATGAATGGTTGGCAAGCCCTTCTCATCAAGCAGCAAAACGCTGTCTCCCTCAATGGCTGAATTTATCGGTAGTTCCCTCCTTATCCTCTCGCTGAGCGATTTATTGAATAAGTAGGATTGGTAGGACTCAACATATAGCCGCAGCAACTCAAGGGGTAATCTCCTCAATGCGCCAATGAAGTCGCCTGGGTGATTCAGTAAGTAACTAGCCACGATTCTCTCGGCCCTATAGCTTGATGGGTATGAGTCGATGGCTTCCCGCAGCCTCCCCGAATCAAATAGTTCCCTTGCTTCCTTAGCGGCTTCCGGCTCCTCCTGCCTAGGGGATCCAGCTATCTCGGCAATGGCCTCCTCAAAGCGCCCCTCAATTATTTTCTTCCCAACGATATGGGTATTGGGCCGCCTTGTCCCAAATCTCTGGTACCCAAAGAAGTTGGGGAGACCCCTCTCGCGAATCTCCTCTAGGGTTTCCTGAATAATATCCCAGTTTCCTCCCTTAATCACTATATCGAATTTATTGCCGTATATTGACTTTGAGGTGCATGGCTCATCCATTGTAAATGCATCCAACACTTCGAGGTCATCATCCCTCAAGCCCAGCAAGTCCTGGGGCCTCACGCCGAGGATTGATACTGCCTGGACAGTGACTGCCTTAGCATCTTTCAGTCCAGCATAACTTATCCTGCCTAGAGGCACCTTTAGCCTCAACGATAATCTATCAATCATGGTGAACGTATCTATGCCCCTCTTCCTAACTATGCTCCAAGTCCATTGTCCAGGCCTGGGAACTGGATGTTGATCGGGCAGGATGGAGCCATCGATTAATACCTCTCTTACCTGGAAGTCCTCGAGGGTCTCTCTTATTGATCCACCGCTGCCAGGCGTATTCGTTATATAAACCCGTAATCCAAGCAATTCATCCAGACTAGACGCAGTCTTCACAAGTCTCCCACATGGTAAGGTTTTTAAATGGATATGGATACATATATCAATGCGGTTCTCCAAGGTTGCCCTGGGGGGTACATTCGATTCACTGCACAGCGGGCACATAGTCCTCCTCTTCGAGGCGATGAAGCATGGGGATAAAGTATTGATAGGAGTAACGAGCGACGCCTTTGCCCAGAAGTATAAGCAGTACAAGGTGAGGAATGTGGAGGAGAGGCTAAGGAACCTGGAGATACTGTTAACAAGGGAATTAGGGCTCAAGAGAAGCAGATTCGAATTAAGGGTTATCGATGACCCCTATGGCCCAGCGATAAGCGACCCGGAGCTTGACGCGATAGTGGTGAGCATAGAGACCTACTCCCGGTCACTTGAGATAAATGAGTTAAGGATCTCCAGGGGCCTGCCTCCATTAACTATCCTAATAGTTCCAATAATAAAGGATGGCTATGGGAACAAGTTGTCTAGCACAATGGTGCGTCAGGCCTATGAAAAATGAAAAGGAATCGCTCAAGTCCTGGGGAGATCGAGGGGAAATGGTGGGGAATGAGAAAAGTTTTCCAGTGCAGGGGAGAATCAGCTATAAAGATTAAAAATGCATCAAGGGGTTTCCCACCCGTGATCCTAATAATAAGTAATGAGCGGTTAAAGCTGGATGCAGCGGCAAGGATTGTGGATATTGATTCCATTCCACCCAGAAACGAGATACGGGGATTCGATGCTATAGGCATAGTTGGCAGCGATCGATTCATAATTCGAGCAATACATAGGTTGGAGGGCATTGATTTACCAATATTCACCGCTGGCCGTAATGGTTACTTGAGCAGCATTGATTCCTGGGAATTAAGCGACGCCATAACCAGAGTCACGCGGGGCGATTATAGCGTGGAGCCACTGCATAGATTAATTGTGCGCGGCATTGATTTGCCTCAAGCAATTAATGAGGTGGCGGTTTTTCCAGCAAGGAGCGCAACCGTCATGGATTACTCCCTATATATAGATAATGAATATGCCTGGAGCGATACGGCGGATGGCGTCATATTATCAACCCCCACGGGCTCCACCGCTTACGCCTTAAGCGCGGGAGGCGTCCTGCTTCACTCCAAGATAGAGGCAGTGGAGGTGGTTCCAGTTAATAGCGTTAACATTAATCGCGTCCCCATAGTTGTTCCCCTCTCATCAAAAATAGTGCTAAGCGATTTATCCTCACCCCATAGAATAGAGGTGGTCGTAGATGGCTCAGCGCGCCGCCCAGTTTCCTCCAAGTCAATAGAGGTGGCGAGGGGCGAACCACTCCTCATAATTAGGTTCAGCAATGCATTGATGAGGTATAGGAAAAAACTTAGGCTAACCGTGGATTTAACTCCAAGCGCTAAACTTGTCTATAAGGTCCTAGAGTATGAGGGCCCACTGACGCCGAGCGAGATAGCCGAGAAAATAGCAATGCCCCCCAGAACCGTTAGAGCCGCCCTTAAGCAATTAATCGAGAAGGGCCTCGCCTCTAAGTCCTCGCTGTCCAGAAGCGGTAATAGAGGCACCATCTATACTGCCCTCTAGCATTGTGCAATTCCTCCCGAGCTCCACATATAGCCTTGAGATGCAGACCCGGGGAAACAGCAATAAGTCGCTGCACTTAACCACATTACTGAGCCGCTCCATGATTATTCATTCATTAAGGCACTTATAACCCACTCCATAAATGCATTTTATGCCAGTGTGACAAAGAGAACGACCAACCTCGCCCTTCAGGGCGGTGAGGATGTCATGGAAGATGAGTTAACTGACTTCCTCCCCGCCATTTGGCGAGGGCTCCCCGAGGTCTAGGGGGTTACGCCCCATTAAGGGCGCTACTCTGTTATGATCCACGATAAAGGAGAGGGGCTTCTTTATTGCTGAGATCACTATGCCGGTAGCCTTCTTCAAGATATTTAAAGCACCATTCAAGTCGGAATGAAGCCTATGACCCTTAGGGCAATTAACTACTCCCCTCGGCCCCCTCTCAACCCTAACGCCATGATAAGCACAGTACTTTGAGGTATTATACTCAATGACCTCAAACACCCTCATACCATACTCCTGAGCCTTCAACTCAATGACCTCCATGAGTCTACGATAAGACCACAAATTCACGGTGAACTTATTGCCCTTATCCTGAGCAATGTTGAAGGAGTAACCCAAGTAGATGGTTGATACGCCTCGCTCATGAAGCATCTTGAGCAAATGGGAGGCGAAGTTCCTATACAAATGAAGTAGTCTCTTGGTTAGTTTCTTGAAAAGCCTCCTCCCCTCCCTATTAAGCTCATCATACGCCTCATACTCCTCAATATTCTTCATCTTGTCTGACAAGGACTGTGCCTCAGCTATCCTCTTCCCGAAATAGAAGTAATCCTCCTTCGCCCTAACCCCCTTATAGAGCAACCACGTACCATCATCGATCACTACGCTCGCCAAGACATTGATGCCTAGATCTATTGAAGCCATTTTGCTCCCCTTAGGCGATTTAACTTGAATGCTCTTCCTTTCGCCGCAAAGGATATGCTTGCTCCTCCTTCCCTTCTTCGTTTTCTCAACTCCAACCTCCACTGGAATGGAGGCATACCAAGCATTCCTAACCTCATCGTAGTAGATCTCTAGTCTGCCTTGTTTCCCGTGCCACCTCAACCTACCCGTGAATCTAATTTCCATCTTGAAGTACTTGAGGATTAGCTTATGATTTTTCTCATCCACCACATAATTATCCTCCCTCACGACTAGCATTAGCTTCCTCCCTCCAGTCTCCCCATCCTTCCAATAACTTGGCGGTGAAACGCGGTTCATGTGGGGCGGTAGTTTCTCCTCCCTCCTCAGTTTTAGGAGGGAGAAGAATGATGACCAAGCCTCATTATTCTTATTAAGCACTTGTTGTGCATTGGCGCTGCCCAACTCACCCCTATACTTCCCATAATACTCATCATACGTCCCCTTTAGGTCCACTTTTCCTCCATGGAAGAATTGTTGCCTCCTCTCGTAGTTAATCTCATTAAATAATTTGGCGGAGGTGTCGGCTAGCCTCCTCAGCTTTCTTTCTTGAAACCCATTTGGTAGGAGGCGAATCACAATGGTTCTCTTATTGTGTTTAATTTCTTTGGTGTCCTCTCCCGGTATTGCGGGGGGAATCGGCCTCCGCTCCTCATTCCCAAGAAATTGACCAGGAGAGGGCACCAAGAAGAGACGCTTTTTCCAGTATTTAAACCTACCCCATCAAAAGAGGGCGGGGATTTTAATCTTTGCCAAACTATTAAACATAAGGAAGTCATCCCCGCCCTAAAGGGCGAGGCTTTCCGCTTTCTGTAAACTACCTCGCTCGTACGGGTGGGGTCTCTGGTGTAAGAAGATGAAAGTATGGGGATAAGCGGTTAGAGCGTGGATTCATACATGCTGAATATTATGTAGAACACTAAGCTGGCGAGGGGGACGTAGAATACTGTTAATAAGAAGAGTAAGCCGGCGGTATTTATTGGCACTGGGCCAATGGCTATATTGCCCAGTATAGAGAATGACATCGATAATACAGTTAGGAGTAGTGGGAATAACATTACGGCCAATGTGTAAACCTCGAAGAGTATACCTAAGTCGCTGGCCACCCTATTCAGCCTAGTTAATTTATCTGTGAGCATTGAGTTGCTTTTCTCCAGTATTAGTTCGCCTATCTTTGATGTCAACATGCTTCCCTCTATTAGGATATTCATGGGATCCCTATACGCGTGGGACGGTACCCTCTCAACGCTTCGCCGAAGGGCGGTCACCGGATCTATTCCATTACTCATATCCTTAAGAATTAATCCCAATTCCCTTTTTATCACTGGGTCCTCCTCATTATCATATGCATGCTTAATCGCATCACTTATCGAGGTCCCGGCGGACAAGAGCGGAGATAATTGGAGAAGAGTGTACACGAATCTATTATCGAAATGGCTTCTCCGCACCGATACTAGGTAAATGGGGTAAAATGATGAAAACCCCAGTGCAAGTAATGAAACCAATAATAGGGCTTCCCCCGTGAATGAGATTAATCCCTCCCCCAGCGCTATTCCAATAAAGATTGACACGGCGCCAATCATTGCAGTCAACTCCATTACGCTCACGAAGACGGAGAGTCCACGCTTATCATATGCATAACCCGTCCTGGCGTGATTCCTCTCTATAATGCTAATAAATGGGTCCCTCACGGTAATCCACCCGTCTCCACTATCCTCAGAGTGCCTTCTGGATTAAGATAATAATTCTTAATTATTTGGAAGACAGACTTATAATCGCTGAGTCCATGCTTAGCCATTTCCCGCAATAAGTCGCTTCGCCGCCTTAATTCGTCATACTCATCCTTAGCCACAACGCCGCTCCTATCAAGGCTTAACTTATTATTAGTCAATACATCAACGAAGACAGGTCTATCCGTGTAATCAAGGAACTCCTTGATCTCCCACACCCTCCTCACTATGCCGGCCCCGCTCCTCACTCTCTTCACAGAGACGTAGAGGTGAGCCATGCTGAGCAACGCGAGGGGGACATCCATTGGCTTAGTGACTAGTCTCTTCACGGCTCCATCGGCATTATCGGCGTGAATCGTGGTTAATCCATGATGACCGCTCGCGAATGCCTGGAACAAGACATACGCCTCCTCACCCCTAACCTCGCCCACTATTAGGTAATCAGGCCTCATCCTCATGGCTATCTTGAGGAGATCCATCATGTCTATCTCCTCCTCTTCCTCGCCGTGGCCCGGCCGCACGAGGAGGGGCAGCCACTGCTCATGGAGCAGCCTCAATTCCCTCGTGTCCTCAATAGTTATTATCCTGGCATCCGGCCTCAGGAGAAATAGGAGCGCATTTAGTAGAGTGGTTTTCCCGGCCCCTGTTGGCCCAACAATGATTATGTTGCGCTCCTTATCCAGCGCCATCCATAGGTAAGCCAAGGCATCCGGGTCACTTGTCTCCAGGCTAATCAAATCAATCACGGTGTACGGGACTCCACGGAACTTCCTGATAGTGAATGCATTGCCGTTGGCGGCCACTCCCCTCAGCACAACCTCGACCCTAGCCCCCTCCGGCAGTAACCCCTCAAGTATTGGGTTAGCCGTGTTTACTTGCCTCTTAACTATGTTGGATATCCTCGCTATTAGTGAATTCACCTCATCCTCGGTCAGAACTATGTTGGTTCTCATGCCTTCATACCTTATATGCCATATGAATACCCTCCCATCACTCCCATTAACATGGATGTCCTCAACATAGGGATCCCGCATTATTGGGTCAAGCTTGCCGTATCCCTTCATATCCCTCCTGAAGAAATATAGAAGCTTCCTAATGGTATCCTGCCCAGCCCGTGCCCGTGTTAGGAATTGCATGAATGCCTTCTCCGAGTCCTCCAGCTTGGATTCAAGCACATACTCCCTAGCCCTAGCCAGTAACTTCTCCTCATCCGGGGATAACGCCGGCTCAAGAACGTCGTACCTCATGACGCCGTCGGGCTCCCTAATTATCCCTATATACGTGAGTCCCTCCTCTATTGGGTAAGTATCCTCATATGCCCTTCCATTCATTATGCTTCCTGCCCCTTCAGGTTCAGAATATAAGCATGTATTAAAAAATTTATTAATTAATACTGAAGGGATTGAGCGATCCCTTTATTAATGGGAACCAGGCCGCGATCACATGAGTAGGTTAATACATGTCGCGTCAGCTGCCTTACTTGTCTCCGCATTCATAGTCCTCTTCGCCTCCACGAAAACGCCGGTCCAGATAGAGATTGGTAGATTAATCAATGTTTATACTCCCTCAAGCCCCCCATACGTTGGGGCATTCTCCCTGCTCTTATCGATTTCCCTCCTCCTGGAGGGTTATCCCCGCCTCAAGAGGAGAACGTACATTCATAAGCTTGAATCCCTCATTCCCGAAATGGTGAAGAGCTTCCAAAGCGCATTCGCCACCGGCCTAACAATGATTGATGGTGCCAGGCTAGTGGCTGAGAGCAACTTATCGCCAATGAATCAATTATTTAGGGACGCATTGCGACGATACGAAACAAGCGGCAACTTATCCACATCCATGCTTGCCTCCGCCGCTAGCGCTGGATCCAGGAAACTATTATCAGCGATGAAGCTAATCATTGCGGCGTATGAGCATGGAGCCGGCGCGGAGACAGCGCTTGATGCCCTCTATAGATCCCTCCTTCAGCTTAGGGAGTACGAGAACCAGAAACGAAGCCACTTGGGGCAATACGTGGCCATAGTTTACGTCATGGTCCTCATATTCTCCCTCGTCGCCTCAATAGTGGTAGTGGGATTCATTCCACAACTGCAAAGCATAAAGACCGCCTCATCCCCATTCGCCCAAGGCATTGGGGCACAGGGACTTGGATTAACGGTGCCAAGCGCATTATCAATAATACAGTTCATCAGCATAATCATCTCTATTTTCGCCGGATTAATAATTGGCAAATTAATTAATGGGGATCCCTGGAGCGGATTAACGCACTCAGCCATCCTCATATTGATTTCACTAGCCATATATGAAGCAACCCCGCTCCTCTCATCGATATTTGTTCCTGTGTGACCGTTGAAAGCAACTGCGTGTCCAATTAGTGGTAACGCAATTAGTTAACGCGCCAACCACAGCACACGATAAGGGACTCCCAAGATGTGATCCGCCTCGCCCCCCGCCCGAATTAGGACGAGATAATTTACCGCCATGAGATGGTTTCATCATGATGAGAGGATTCAAAGGGGAGCGAGAAACCTAGCCCTTTAGGGCGGGGGAGTGGCTCACTGCTTCGTTATTAAGTTTGTTGAAAGAAATATTTATAAAGGGGTAACTATAAGATATATGTGATATGAGTAACGGAAAATCTATGAATAGGCGCGGAATTGAGGCCATAGTTGGAGCCGTCCTGCTGATAGTCATAACGGTGGTGGCGGCCGTGCTCCTCTACCTATGGTTCACCGGATACCTCACCGGCACAGCAAGCAAAGCGCCACAAATAAACACAGTTCAACAATTCATAGTAACGGGAGCAAGCATATCACCTTCTACTACTGGTGCTTATACAGTTACGGCTTATGTTGAGAACACGGGCAATGTGCCTGTAACCATCGTGCAGGCAAACGTCTTAAATCCGCAGAATGGTCAAGTGTTATGTTCAGCGGCGGTTGGCGGCACAGGCAACGGTTCTACATCCCCAACAAGTCTCAATCCGACTACGGTGAGTTCCTCGGGTAATGTTGGTACCGTCTCGTTCACTTGCAGCTCTAGCTCTGGCATTAGTAGTGGTCAATCGTATACTATTCAGTTGATTAGTAATAATGGCGTTAGTGCTGAGTATACTACTACTGCGTCGTAGTCCTAAATTTACCTAAATTTATATTCACTAAAAAAATTTATATTTTTGAATTCAGTGTTTGCTTTATGTTTTTGCGTTTTGGCGTTAGTGAGATTATTGGGGCGGTTATGCTGGTTTTGATAGCGGCTGTTCTGGGTCTCTTTGTGTTGGGTTATGCCAATAGGCTCCTCTCAATTAATAGTCCCAGGTATCAGTGCAGCGTCTCCATCCCATTAATAGTGTATAATGTTAGTGGATCCACGGTATCGGGCATGATTGTTTACGTGTATGATGCTGGGCCTTACTCCTGTCAATTGAGTTCAGCTTACGTCATTAATCAATCAACTAATGCTGTGCTGGCTTCATTGAATATACCTAAAACTCAGGTGAGGGTTGGGCAAGTGGTGAAGCTGGTTTATGGTAAGGTATCCAAGTCAAGCACGTATGTTGATAACGTTACATCTAGTTCTCCTATACCTGTTCCCAGCATTGTCTCCATATATACGGTGACCGGGAGTGAGGCGCAGTACCCGCTTCAATAGGGGATTAGGTGACTTGCTGGCTGGAGCAATTATGCTTATTGTGGCTATACTGGTGGTGGCGATGATGGTGGCCATAGTTCAGAGGCAATCCATGACAATTAATGCTCCCCCGCATAATCCCCCCCCTCCCCATTAGCGTTGGGGGCAATCCATCGGTGGGCACCGGCTATATAATTCTCTCGCCGGCTCCAGCAACCGCTGTCTGCGCCTTGTCCGTAATTAATCAATCCCCCATTACATGCGTGCCGCGGGCCATTGATGGGGAATTAAATTTAACGAGTATTCACCTAGTAAAGAGCGGTTTACTCCTGATTGGGACGCCCCTAAACACTGTTCCAGTGGCGGTCGAGGCTCCAATAATTCAATTAAGCATTCAACCAATGATTAACTACACGAAGCCTGGAAGCAGCACGGAGTTCCTAGTCGTCATTTACGCCACAAATAATTACTCGGCATATCTCCCCATCACCAGCAACTGGGTCACTCTCTCCCTATCATATCAAGTCGACAATAATAATGCCCAAAATATCCCGCTCATTATTAATGAGTTGATGAATCCGGGCTCATTAATTATAATAACGAAAACAGTAACAATAACTGCCCCCTCCTCAACCTCCTCCATCGTGCCGGTCACGTTCACTGTGGGGGAGTCGGTGTTGGGCGCTCAAGTGGCCACTATTAAGGTAACGGCTTACTTGGTGATCCAATGAGGGGACAGGGAACGCTCATAATGGCCATAGTGATAATAGCGTTGGCCGCAATGCTGATATATGTCGTGGCCATGCGATCGCCAATTAATAGCTCAATGACGATTGTAGGGGGCACCCCGCTCCTGAGCGCGATCAATTCCACTGCCTTTGCCTACGAATTCCCCTATCAGCCCCAATTAGTGCTTTGCAATTGGATCAACTCAACGGGATTAATGGGGTCATTGACGTGCTCCTACTCCATAAATAGGCTTAGGGATGGGGAATGGTTGATAAATATAAAGCCAATCAACGGCAAATACAAGTATATACAGGTAACCGTGGTTTCAAGCAATGGAGCCACGGCCTCAACCCAATTAGCCCAGGCACCTAATTGCACGGTCACGGTCGCCCAATACCCACGGGAGGCAATTGTTAATGGAAATGCATACCTGGGCTACTCAATCGCCGGCTTCCCAAATGGATTGACCAATTCGGCGCCAATCAACGCAACAGTGACAAGCATAGTGATAAATGGGAAGCACTACTCAATCCCGCAACTATTGATCACGGGTTCAACGACGGCAGTTGGATCGCCGATCGCGATCTCCGGCGTGCTTGACCTAAATAACTTATTGGAGCCAGGCAAAAACACAGTTACGCTGGACGTGGCCACGGCCTGCAAGGTCATTAATTCATCGAGCACATTCATCATGCTGCTCCGCTTCCTCAATATTTACCCATTCAATATAAACTGCTTGGGGAGCCTAACCCAAAGCGGTTCCTCAATAACCAGGGTACTGCATGCATACACGCTTCAAACAAGTAATGGCTACATCCTCAATGCATTCCTCGGCAACATAACGGTAACCAGCCCTGGCCAACTCGAGATCAAATTGCCTAACTCAACCAGCAGCGTCGTGAAGACCGGATCATTCTATGCCGAGAATGAAACCACATACCTAAAGGGATCGATGTATAATCCCAATGGAAAGATAAGTAATGTGACCTTATCGAGCGGGTCATACACATTAAATGAGAGCTTGACATTCGGCAATCCAATTACTCAAAGAATAGTGTTGCTAGGCAACTATGCCTATAAATCGCAGAGCGGCTTCATCAATGAAACTATAGTGCCCGTGGCCGCCAACGTAATGAACCTGCTAAACGGAGTAACCAAGTTCTACGTACCCCACATATATCAAGGTGATTACCAAGGCAATCCAACAACAAGTTGGCCAATACTAATAACTGCAAAAACATCTAATAGATATTGGGTCACAGGCAGCATAAAGCAACCAATACTGGAACTAGTGCCAATAAGCATCAGAAATAATCAAATTACTTTGGCTGCTGGGGCAATGTTCTGGAGCGAGCAGTATAATGGGGGCAATGTCACGATTAGGTTAATAGGGACGTATAGTGGCGGTTCCTCGCCGCCAGGCGATGGCTTCGACATATACCTATTCATTAATCCATGGGGATGGAGCGTATCTTCCCCTTATAATCATAGCATACCATATGCAGCATCAGATTTTAATACAGGTCCAAATGGCGTCCCTAATCTTTCGCCAGTTCAGGGAGATATAATACTGCCATACGCCAATCTATATACATTTCCATATATAATGGTTCAGTGGAATCCATTCTGGCAAACTGGCTATAGCACTAGTAATGCAACTGGTCAATTTAATATATGGATGGTTAACTATACATTTAACTATATATTAATATTTCCTTATCCATCTAATCTTGGTTATTCTTATGCTGGTTTAGATGGGTATGGTAGTGGGTATTTTGCTCCTAATCCTGGTGATTATATTTGTGTTACTGTTACTTATGTGAATAAGACTAATACTTTATATGCCTCTGCCGTCGATCTTAATACGGGGCAAATGGCCACGGCCCAAGTCAATTTAACTAGTTTCTTCGCGCCCCCCACTAGCGGTAGTTACGTTTTCGGCGTGGGGGGTAGCACTGCCACAGTTGATTATGCTAATTGGGGGATTGTGCTAGTTAATTACACTAATTCTAAGTAGATTTTCAACAAAAGGGAATTTTCTTTTTTCCTAATAGCACTGGAACAGTTTTTATAGCGTTTCCATTATCTCGGTTAGTGCCTTGGCGAATTCCTTTGTTCCGAGCGGGGTCACATTCATGAATCTAGCTAGGTCCTGGGTCACCTTCTTCTGGTTCACTGCCTCGTTTATTGCCTTGTCGATTAGGTCGGCGGCCTCTGTCCAACCCATGAATCTAAGCATTAATTCGCCGCCCCTAATTATGCCTGTGGGGTTAGCCACGTTCTTTCCAGCGTACTTGGGGGCAGTGCCGTGGACTGCCTCAAACATTCCTCCAGTGTCCCCAACATTTGCTCCGCCCAGTACCCCTATGTTGCCTATTAATGCCCCGGCGGCGTCGCTTATGTAATCCCCATCCAGGTTCGGGGCAAGTATCACGTCATAGCTCTCGGTTCTAGTTATTATTTGTTGAAACATGTTGTCCGCTATCCTATCATTAATGAGGAGTTTCCCGGCCTGGGGCGCTCCCTTGCTTACCTCGTCCTCCGTCACCACTTGATCCCTGAACTCCTTAAGCGCGACCTCGTACGCCCACTCCCTGAATGCGCCTTCAGTGTACTTCATTATGTTGCCCTTATGCATTATGGTGACGCTTCTCCTCTTGTTTTGTAGCGCGTACCTTATCGCCATCCTCGCCACTCTCTGGGTCTTGTACTTGCTTATGGGTTTAATGCCGATGCCGGCGTCATCCTCTATCTCAACCTTTAATTCCCTCCGCAGGAAATCCCTTAACTTAACTGCCTCCGGGCTGTCCCACCTCCACTCTATCCCCCTATACAAGTCATCCGTGTTCTCCCTAACTATTATTAGATCCACCTTCTCCGGGTTCCGCAGAGGGGACTCCAAGCCCTTCATGTACTTCACGGGCCTTATATTGGCGTAGGCATCGAGTATTAACCTAATGGTGACGTTGAGGGATCGGAACCCGCCCCCAATGGGGGTCTCGAGGGGGCCCTTAAGCACGACCCTGTATTTCTGTATTAAGTCAATTGATTCCTGGGGGAACCTATTCCCAGCCATTTTCTCAGCCTTCTCCCCAACATATGCCTCCAGCCACTTTATTTGCCTGGATGACTTATAGGCAACCTCGACCGCCTTATCCATGACGCTCATGGCGGCGCGAGTTATTTCGGGCCCAATGCCGTCGCCGTCAATGAATAACACTATTGGTTTGCTTGGAGTGCGCCAAACCCCATTCTCAACTCTAATAGGCTCGCCGTCTTCGGGGGGATTATATTTTATCACGGATAAATGTATAGGGCTACCCTTATTTAATTTTATCCCAAAGCAGTTACTCATCGTAATGCGATTAATTGCGTTACCACTAATTGGACACGCAGTAATAAGGTAAGTTTTTAAATCAACACACCCACACCACAAATGAGTCAACCCGCGATACAGATAAGGATAACTTATATTCACGGCGAGGTTAATGGCGTGGCGCCTAACATGAATGTGGCCGTTAATTTCCAGCTAAATAATGCTCCGGCGGTGAGGGATAACGTGATGGAGGTGCCCTTCTCCATATCGGCCTCCTCAGTGCCCCCGCTCCTCAGCATAACGATAAAGGGCACGGCAATAGTGCAGGGCGACCCCAAGGCAATCAATTCATTGGCAAACGAGTTACGGTCCGGCAAGCCCAATCAAGTGCAGGCATTAGCCATGCAGTACGCAATGCTTGAGTTAGCGCTTATATCCAGGGAATTAGGCCTCCCGCCAATACTGCCGGTGCAGGCATCGCAGCCCCCGCCCCAGAGCAATAACATTCTATGAAAAAATCAAACCGCTACAACTCTTTAGTTCACGAAGTATTCCCAGCCCTTATACATTAGTTCCCCTCCATTGTACTGCACTCCCCTTCCTTCCTCTACCTTGGCGAACTCAATCATGCCGAGCCTCAGGAACTCATCTACGCAATCATGGCTCACCGAGAATATGGGCAAGTACTCCTCGCCCGCATTGAAGACTAATTCCTCTATTGAGGTGCCGAATCTATTTGCTGCCTCAATCACTTCCTGGGGCGCCGGTAATTGAGTAATTATTATCCTGCTCTTCTCGCCCATTATGTGAAGCGCCCTCCCCAGCCCATCGCTGGAGTCTATTGATGCCGTTATGCATGTCCCCAGTCTCCCCACTGAGTCATACACATTCATGGGTAGCTCCGGCCGCTTAAGCATGTTAATCCCCCTCCTCACCGTGGGGTCCTCATGGGCTGTATCCCATAACTTGAAGCCGAGGCCATTAAAGCCAAAGAGCGGAATCGTTACAAGTGAATCGCCTGGCCTCGGTTGTCTCCCAATCTCTCTCTCCGCTATGCCTAGAACAGCTATATCTATCACGTCGTCATCCCCCTCATTCAAGTCGCCCCCAATCAATGGGGCGCCGTAACGGTTCCCAGCATCCATTATCCCCCTCGCCACGCTCATAACATCATTTACTTCAAGGCTTCTTCTCGCGGTTATTGATGATACTAGGGCAATGGGTTTACCGAGCTTCACGTAGATATCGCTGAGGGCGCCCACGGTTGTTCTCCACCCCACGTCGTAATACGTCATGAACTTCATTTTAGTCCTGGAGAATGCGCCTCCATCTATCTTAAGCAATAGGAGGGATTCGCCAAGCCTTATGTAGGATACGTCATTATCGGTTATGCCGCTCATTCCCCGTATTAGTTTCAGTAATCCGTCCTCGCCCAGTTCCGTTAACTTCATGCTTTCCTCATCATAGCAAAGCTTTTAAATTGATTATCGTAGGCGAAGCGTCAGATATGGCAAGTAGGTGTCTAGGGATGATTCAATCGGAACTAAACGAAATGGCGGGCAAGATAGTTATGGTGAAGTTAAGGGACGGCACAACCGTGAGGGGCGTCCTCAAGAGCTTTGATCAACACATGAACCTCCTCCTAGAGGACTCCGAGGAAATAATTGATCCAAAGACCTCAGTGAAGAGGGGCCTCGTAATGATAAGGGGGGATACGGTTTTATTCGTGTCCCCACTATAGGTGATTAGGCATGGGTACAGGCACACCCACATTTGGAAGAATGAATAGGGGCAAAAGCCACATAACTTGCCCCCGCTGTGGTCGCCACTCCTATAATGTAGTTAAGGGCGTTTGCGCAGCTTGTGGCTGGGGCAAGTCAAAGAAGCTCAGGAGATATTCCTGGCAACACAAGAAAATAAATGGTAGGCGATTAATCTAATTCCTCCGGGCCCCACATAGATTATTGGGCTAAGTCAATGGTGCCCACGAGGGGCTCCGCCCCATCTCCAGTCACTAAAACAGTATCCTCAAACTGAGCAACATATCCCTTCCCGCCCTCAATGAGGGTGGCGTAACCATAAAGCACTCCCCGCCTCATTAATTGATTTATTATGGGCATAGTGGAGTCCCGGAAGTCTCCCTGCAACCACCGCGGCGTGAACGGCAGCGAGTTAAACCTTGAGTAAATTAGTTCAGCTGCCTCCTCTAATTCCTTCCCCAACTTCTTCACAGCCACGCGCTCAACTCTATATATGGTGATCGTTTTCCCATCCACGACGTGCCCCTTCCCATTGGTAACGAATGGCTCTATCGCATACGTCTCCCCCGGCATCACCTTCTCCCCAGTCTCCGCCTCTATGTTGGGGACGGAGACCCCAGCATGAAGCAGATACCTCCTAATCAGGTGGCCAGTTAAGTTCTCTATTGGCCTATAACCGTAGCTCCTAATGGTTTTCTCAATTATGGCCCCCACCCTACCCATTTGTGTTCCCGGCTTGAAGTTATCAATGGCATTGCCTAGAGCCGCCTTGGCTGCCCTCGCCATCATTGAGAACGCGTCATTGAAGTAAACCGTGACCGCGGCGTCGGTTATATATCCATCTATGTGGGCCCCCGCATCTATTTTCACAATGGAATTGCTGGGTATCGTTAATTCATCTCCAATCAATGCCGTGTAATGGGCAGCCACCTCATTGATTCCAATATTGGTTGGAAACGCGGGTTCCGCGCCATACTCCTTAACCGTTTCCTCAACTAGGTTACATAGCTCTATTACCTTCATGCCTGGATGAGCGGCATCAACTGCTCTCCTCAATGCTGCCCTCAATGCCCTGCCCGAGTCCTTATACTTCCGCACGGCCTCCTCATCCATGATTAGTCAAGGTTAGTTCAGCTTAAAACACTGTCGGGCAGAATCATTAAGGCTCAGCAACGGTTTAGGCAATGCTTATTAATGCACTGCCCCATCATTACTTCATGGATGAGCAGGTCAAGTCACTAGTGAGGAACACGGCTGGATTAATAAACATGGCTCTAAGCATAAAGCCCACGGAGTGCATAGAGAAAAACCTAAGCACAATAACCAATAATGCCATTGCAGCCCTAAAGATGCTTGTGCCCGAATTATCGGGCTCAATAGATGAATTGGCGCCTAAATTCATTAAGATCCAGGAAATGAGCAAGGCATTGGCCGGCAATCCAAGCATTGAGGGATACATAGACTCCGTTATGTCCATCTTCTCGCGGTTCAACGTTGATCCAGGCATATGGGCTGCCTTCACAACGCTGGAGGCCATGTACGCCATCCAGACATGCGGCAATGAGTCGGGCAAGTACTTCCTAGTTAGAACAATACTGGCGGGCTCCCTCCCATTTAACCTATACATAACCATGCTGAACCACGTCGGCGTGGATAATCAATTCGCCGTGGAATTATTCAAATCATTATTATCCCAAGCCCAGTGATCGGCATAAAGGATTGCTGCATCAAAAAGCAGCTTGATTTTTAGGCAAATGAATTATTCCCAAATCATCTGCCTGTGATCAGCATTGTTTCCTCCGATTGCTTGTTGCGGGCGCCTTCATGCATCATTAAGTCCCTTATCGCTATGCGTATGGCTTCAGAACGACTTGGGAATATTCCTCTCTTTACTAACTCATCAAGTTCCTCCAGAATTTGCTTGGGGAGATGCACGGATATAAGTACCATTTTCTCCTTGCTCTTCGTTTTAGGCATAGGATAAGTAAGTCGATTTACGGCTTTTTAACGTTGTGGTTCATCTTAAACGTATATATGAGCATCAAGCCTTAGGCTGGCTTTCCCTTGTTTTTACCCCCTCATCCTTTACCGATTCGAATATGGGCGACTTGTAGTACCTCCTAGATACCTCGCTCGGCACATTTGTCAGCTCATCCTCAGGCAATATGCTTAACGCGTCCCAAGCTATGTCAAGCGTGTTCTCGAAGCTCCTCCTCTCATAGTAGCCCTGAGCAATGAATTTCTTCTCGAACTCAACCGCGAATCTAAGATACCTCCTCTCCCTCCAACTCAAGTTATTCTCGCCCACAAGTATCGCTAGATTCCTTATATCGGATGCCCTAGCATATGCTGATATTAATTGATTAGCCACGTACTTATGATCCTCCCTAGTTTTTCCCTCGCCTATCGCATCCTTCATCAACCTGGAGAGACTCATCAAGACATCGAAGGGCGGATAAATGCCTCTGCCCCACATGGATCTGGAGAGAACCAGTTGGCCCTCAGTTATGTAGCCGGATAAATCGGGTATCGGGTGAGTTATATCATCGTGAGGCATGGTTAATATCGGGAATTGAGTCACGCTTCCCTTCCTGCCATGGGCCCTCCCAGCCCTCTCATAAATCGAGGCTAGATCAGTATACATATAGCCCGGGTACCCTCTCCTGCCCGGTAATTCGCCTTTTGATGATGAGAGCTCCCTAAGCGCCTCCGCGTAATTAGTTAAGTCAGTCAATATGACGAGGACATGGTAATCACGCCACCAAGCCAAGTACTCGGCTATAGTTAATGCTATTCTCGGCGTTAATATCCTCTCGGCAACGGGGTCGCTGGCCAAGTTAAGAACCATGACTAGCCTCCTCAATGCCCCGGTCCGCCTAAACTCATCCAGGAAGAAAAGCGCCTCCTCGGTCTTTAACCCAACCGCTGCGAAGACTATGGCGAACTCCGACTCAGCTCCCCTAACAGTTGCCTGCCTCGCGGCTTGCGCCGCCATCATGTTATGGGGGAGGCCGGTCCCGCTGAATATGGGTAGTTTCTGTCCCCTAACCATTGTGTAAAGACCATCTATAGCGCTTATCCCTGTCTCTATGGGTTCCTCCGGGTAATCCCTAGCATATGGATTCAGCGGCTCCCCATTCACGTCCAGGAACTCCTCCGGAGGAGGCATGGGTAATCCATCCCTGGGCTCCCCCCTCCCATTAAGTACCCTACCCAGCAGGTCCTCGCTGACCCTGACGTCGAATGTCTTGCCCCTAAACCTAACCGTGGATCCAAGGGCCGGCAGCCCCAGGGTGCCCGTGAGCACTTGCGCTATTGCATAGTCAGGCCCCACCTCCACTACCTGCACTAGCCTTGGTTCCCCATCGGGTCCCTCGACCTCCCCAATTTCTCCATAAGCTACATTCCTGGTTCGCCTGATTACTATTAAGGGCCCCTTGACCTCGCTCACCGTCTTATAGCCTTGAATACCCCTTATTTGCTGCATAGATCTAGCCTCTACATAAGTGTTTTAAGCATTTTGCAGTGATAATAATGAATATAGGGACAACGCTTTAAACCATTTATAAGGCGGCTTCAATACATGAGGAAGTCTCAACCAAGTGATCTATACTTGTTTAAATTGATTCACCAGGCGAGGACTAATGGTAGATTAACGGCATTCACGGTCACGGAGCCCAAGGAGAATGAGTACGTCAGCAATATTTGGCTCAGCGATGGGTCTAGAACATGGCAATTCACCAGAAGCGGCTCCGACTCTAGCCCGGCTTGGTCCCCAGATGGCTCTAGGCTAGCATTCCTCTCGCGAAGAGGGGCAAGGCCCGAGGATAAGTGGGTTCAATTAATGTTGAGCGACTTCAACGGCGAGCCCCGGGCCCTAGTGAAGAGGGAGGGTATTTCAAGCATTCAGTGGTCCAGGGATGGCAGATTCATATACTTCCTGGCCCCCGTGGGCAAAATAGATGATGACGTGAAGATAATAGATAGGATACCTATTTGGTTCAATGGGCGGGGCTACACGTATGGCGTATACACTCACTTATTTAGGGTTGACGCCGAGACAGGCGATGCGCAGCAATTAACCAGTGGGGACTTTAATGTTGTGGCGTTTGATGTATTGAATAATATAGCTATGGCCGTGTCCAGCAATGAGTTAAGGCCATTCGAGACCGAGATTCGCGTGTTGAGTGGCTCCGGCATGGAAACCATAAAAAGCGGGGCCCTAAGCGTGTCGTCGCTGGCTTGGCTGCCCAGCGGGGATGGATTATTAGCTATAGGCCATGACCTGCACAGGGGAACCGTTACTCATAATAGATTGCTGCGCATTGGATTAGATGGATCGATTAAGGATTTGCTGGGCGACTTTCCGCTGGAGGTCGGCAATAGCCTCAACAGCGATATGAGGGGCTCTCCTCCCGACGTTAAGGTGGAGCTCGATGGCTCATTAGCCATATTTCCAGTGAATGAGGCCGGATCAGTTAATCTATATGGATTCGACTTAGCCACGGGGCAATTAAGGCGAGTAACCGAGGGCGAGTGGAGCATTGAGAGCTTCTCTTCCCGCGGCGGCTCATTGGTGTTCACTGCCATGAATGCCGCATCGCCGGCCGAGCTATTCATGAGGGAGGGAAACAGCGTTAGGCGCATTACATCGTTTAATGATGGCGTGGTTTCATCTCTTCAATTGGCGAATCCCACGCATATTAGATTTACTGCCAGCGATGGCGTTTCCCTGGATGCTTGGGTTCTCTCTCAGCAATCAACGGGTAAATTGCCGGCAATAGTGGAGATCCATGGGGGCCCGAAGACAATGTATGGAAATGCCTTCATGTTTGAGTTCCACGTTCTCTCGGGGGACTTCATGGTTATTTACATGAATCCACGGGGGAGCGCCGGCTATAGTGAGGACTTCGCCGATATACGGGGGCACTATGGGGAGCGGGATTACTTGGATATAATGGAGGGATTAAGCCACATCATCTCCAGGTTCCCAGTGGATTCATCCAGGGTAGGGGTAATAGGGGGCTCATATGGTGGATTCATGGTTAATTGGATAATTACTCACACGAGGGCATTCAGGGCTGCAGTGAGCGAGAGATCCATAAGTAATTGGCTTCACTTCTTTGGGACCAGCGATATAGGGTTCTTCTTCGGGAATGACCACGTGGGGGGAAACTTGGACGCTGATCCATGGAGTAATCGAGATAAGTTCATCGAGAAGTCCCCCGTAATTCACGTAAAATATGTTGAGACTCCAGTAATGATTATTCACTCCCTTGAGGATTATAGGTGCTACGTGGGGGAGGCTCTGCAGTTCTATACTGCATTGAAGTATAATGGAAAGAAGGCTCGCCTAGTGCTTTTCCCGGGGGAGAACCATGACTTAAGTAGAACTGGGAAACCATCGCATAGAGTGGAGAGGCTCAACATAATTAGGGATTGGTTCATTAATGGCCTCGCCGGAAATACATTAAAGCAGTGATAGGGGTTAGGGCGCGTGGGCGAAGTAAGGGTATCCGAATTAGCGTATAAGGTATTGAATATAGTGGCTAATGGGGCAGTGAGCATTGATGAAGTGTCGCGAATAATTGGAATCGATTCGAATTCATTAATGAGAACTATAATGGAACTGGCTGCCAAGGGATTCATCACCACCGAGAAGAGAACAGTGGCTAGTTACGACTTAACCGAGGAGGGGAATCGCTACATGCTGCTCGGCTCGCCCGAGGCAAGACTAATTCAGTTACTGAAGAAATGCAACTGCACGCCTAAGCCAAGCGACTTGCCGAGCCTTGCCCAGGAGTTTGGAGTGGAGTTAACCATTGAGGAAGCCAAGATAGCGATTAACAACGCCGCTAAGCTCGGCGCTATAAGGTTCCAGGGCGGAACCATAATGCTTAATAGGATTGAGGAGAGGGATCCAGTTAAGGAATCATTAATCACCATTAGCCGCGGGGGCTCCATTGATGAGAAGAGCCTAGCCCAATTACTTAAGCGGGGATTAGTTAGGCGGCGGGAGCAATCCATTATATTGATTAAGCCAGACCAATCATTGCCGGGACTCCTCCGCAATGGCGTAATTAAGCCGGCTCGCCTAGTCACGTCCCTCACCTCCGAATTAATTAGAAGCGGTGAGTGGAGAAACCTGGAATTGAAGGAATTCGACCCATCGGTGCCGGTGCCCATACTGCAATCAATTGGGCGGCACTTCTATAGTGAATTCATTGATTTCCTGAAGGAGATATATGAATCCATGGGGTTCCAGGAAACCTATGGACCATATATTGAGTTGGAGTTCTGGAACTTCGATGCCTTATTTCAGGCCCAGGATCACCCCGCCAGGGAAATACATGACACGTTCTTCGTCTCCGCGCCCAGCCAACGCAATGTGCCGAAGCACTTAATTGATGGGGTTGCATCAGTTCATGAAAACGGCGGCGGCACCGGCTCAATGGGTTGGAGATATAAATGGAATGCAGAGAAGGCGCTCTCCCTAATTCTGCGTTCCCAGGCCACAGCAGTCAGCGTGCGAACACTGGCGTCGCGTGGAGATGGCGAGTATAGATCATTCACAATTGATAGGGTTTTCAGGCCTGAAGTGCTTGATGCAAAGCACTCAATGGAATTTCATCAAGCTGACGGCATAATAGTCGGCAGGGGACTCACGTTTAAGCATCTCCTTGGGTTTCACGAGGAATTCGCCAGGAGACTCGGCATGAAGCGAGTCATGTTTAGGCCCTCCTATTTCCCATTCACTAGCCCCAGCGCCGAGATATATATGCTTCACGATAGGCTGGGGTGGATAGAGGTGGGGGGAACAGGGATTTTCAGGCCAGAGGTGCTTGCGCCGCTTGGCATACGGGAGTCCACTGTACTGGCGTTCGGCATGGGAGTGGATAGGTTAGCCATGGTGGTGATGGGCGTGGGCGACATTCGTGACTTATTATCACCCAGCATTGAGTACCTAGCGGAGAGCAGAAGTAAACTCGTGAAGGCAATTCAATCAATGACCTAAGCGGGAAGCCTTAAAACGAGGCATGAATGCCCTAATATATGCTGGATATCGTGGCAATGGGGGAACCATTGGTTCAATTCAATGCCGTCACCAAGGGCCCCCTTCGTTACGTCACGTACTTCGAGAAGCACTCAACGGGGTCAGAGGCTAATGTATGCGTGGCGGCGGCTAGGCTCGGTCTTCGCAGCGGCTTAGTAACTAAGCTAGGCAATGATGAGTTCGGGCATTACGTGCTTAATTGGTTAAGGGGGGAGGGCGTTGATGTGTCCCGCATATTGCTTGATGATGAGCACCCCACAGGTGTGTACTTCGTTCAAAGGAGTTACCCCATACCTGGAGTCAGTGATGTTGCTTATTATAGGCATGGCTCCGCCGCCTCATTTATTTCCGAGAATGATATGGATTATGACTATATCAGAAATGCTCGAGTATTTCATACCACAGGCATAACTCTGGCGATAAGTGAATCGGCTCGATTGGCCGCATTAAGGGCGATGAGGGAAGCCAAGAAAGGCGGAGCATTAGTATCATTCGATTTAAACATTAGACGAAAGCTTTGGCGTGATATGGGGGAAGCCATTAAGGTAATGAAGGAGGCAATGAGTAATGTGGATGTGGTTTTCATGGATGAGGAGGAAGCCATGATGATGCTTGGACAGAGGGAGATTAGCTCCATGCTTAAGGAGGCTGAGAAGGTTTTTGGGATAAGTAAGGTAATAATCAAGAGAGGCATTAGGGGTTCAATAGCCAGGTGGGAAAACGAAGTCAGCGAGGTGGATGCATTCCATGTACCGGTGGAGGACCCCATAGGTGCTGGGGATGCGTATGTGGGCGTTTTCCTATCATCCATGTTAAAGGGCATGGGGCTCAAGGAGTCAATGCTGAGGGCATCGGCGGCGGCCGCAATGGTTGTCATGGTTAGAGGCGATGAGGAGAATCTGCCGAGCGAACGCGACTTAAGCCTCTTCCTGGGCAGCGTGGGTCATGATGTGGACATTAGGTAATTAAGAAATAACGGACTCTTTATTGTGAAGAATGGATCGATTTACAGAAAGCGGAAAGCCTCGCCCTTTAGGGTGGGGAGGAGGTCAGTTGAAGGGCTTCAGCGTTGTTTGTGGGATGAGGGAAAAAATGATTTAAAAATCTGGGCTTAACCCCTAATATGTGATGGGGCTTGTCGATTAATTCATCACTGAGCCCAGAGGTTCAGGTTGATGGGAATGCCGTTATTATTAGGATAAAGGTGGAGAAGGAGACCAGTGCATCCATGCTGGCTAAGAAGCTAAAGGAGAAGACGGGTCTCGAATTCTCGAGCCTCGGTGATTCCGTGGTCAGCGTGGTTACAATAGATAAGTCATTCATGGATGATGACTTCATCAAGGTCTTGACGGATAGAGTATCATCCATGCTGAATATAGATCTGGAGTCCTTGATTAAGGAATCCAAGAAGCCAGTCATCAAGAGAAGGAAGAGGAGAAGCAAGAGAGGCAAGAGGTCCCGCGGCAAGAAACGGGGAGCAAGAAGGAGAAAAAATTCATAGACACGTAAGGTTTTTAAACCTTCAGAGTCATGCATATTTTACTATGTCGGCAACGCCAATTACGCCTCCATCTGCAGAGGAGGTACATATAGAGGTGGATGAGGATACTAAGGCCACCATTAAGGAGATTTTATCCCAAATGATTGACCCAGTAACCATTGAATTCTTCACAAGCGCCACTTGTAAAGAGCGCGAAACTAATTGGTGCACACCAACACAGGAGTTACTGGACTTGTTGTTGGAGTTATCGCCGTCAGGCAAATTAATAGTGAATAAGCATAACTATGATGAGGATAAGGCTGCGTTCGAGAAGTTTGGGTTAACAAGCAACAGGGTTCCCGCCATATTAATGGATGGCGGTTCCATAAGGTACATCGGCGCGCCTCTGGGCGAGGAGGTGAGAGCATTCATAGAAACCATAACTAGGTTATCCACGGGCAAGACTGGGCTTAGGCAGAGAACCAAGGAGACGCTGAGCAAACTAAATGAATCCAATGCTAAGCACGTTGAGGTCATAACGGTGGTTACTCCATCCTGTCCTTACTGCCCCTACGCCGTTCTCTTAGCTAATATGTTTGCGCATGATAGTGGAGGCAAGGTTATTGCAATGAATGTGGAAGCATACGAAGCTCCAGACATAGCTGACGCGTACTCCGTAAGCGCTGTGCCTACCGTGGCTCTTCGCGCCGCGGATCAGGAAATAGGTAATGTGGAGTTCGTGGGGGTACCGCCTGAGGCGGAGCTGCTTAAGAAGGTTCTTGAGTATAGCGGAGCAGAACACGTGGAGAAGCAATAAATTTAATCCAATAAATCTAATCTAGCTCCAGCATGAATATATTATTTGTAACCGGTAATAAGGGTAAGATTGAGGAGGCAGCACATATATTATCTAGGTGGGGTATCGGCGTTTATCAGTCGACGAATCTACATAAGGTCGAGATACAGAGCAATGAATTGGAGGAAATAGTGACTTATGCATTGAATCAATTATGTGATTATGGGGATCTGATTGTGGTTGAGGATGATGGTCTCTTCATAGATTCATTACATGGCTTTCCAGGACCATACTCGGCCTATGTTTATGCAACTATTGGACTGCGTGGGATTCTTCAATTGCTTGAATCCACCACGTCCAGGCGAGCAGTATTTAGGTCAGTCGTTGGTGTATGCATGGGTGGGAAACCAAAGCTCTTCAGGGGAGAAGTGGTTGGCAATATCGTTAATGAGCCTCGTGGCTCTCATGGATTTGGATTCGATCCTATCTTTGCCCCGCTTGGCGTTGATTCGACCTTTGCCGAGATGAATATTGAGGAGAAGTCGATTTACTCGCATAGGTCCCGGGCATTCACGAGGCTCGCCGAGTACCTTGTAGGAGGAAGATAGCTAGGAATGATATTAGCATGAGGAGTGCTCCAATTTCTATCCCAAGGGATAATTTATATATATCCAGCGAGGAATAGTCCTGAATGGTGCATACGACTTCCTTCCAATTGCCCATTTCCAAATAGTTGCCGGCGATTAGGCTAGCATTATTTGGGTAGCAATACGGATAATAATTGCTCGGTAACTCAATGTGCATGTTGCTTGCCTTTCGTGCAATTATTATTATATTGCCCCACTCATTCAAGGTTATATTAAGATGATCGCAATTCACAGCGCGTTGATTGGGTCCATATAGTATAAGCGAGGAATTGATGGGAACCACCAGGGTATAATTAACTTGACTAGTGGTTATGCTGCATGACACGCTCTGAGCGATCGCTGTAACGGCTACTGATAGAGCTGCAATCATCATAAATAAAATGAGTCCCTGTCTCCTCATGCTTCACACCTCCGGCAGCTGAAGCTGGCTAGGTATTAGCTTCTCATTCTTGAGCGATCTCAGGAACTTAACATTATGTATTAATATAACCTTAGTCGCACAACTGTAGCAGTATGTATTTCCATTTATTATAGCAGCGGCCCTCCGAGATCCACATACAATACAAGTAAATGCCTTCATCCTAACCACAGCGATTCACTCAAGCGATTTAAATGTTGCTTACATAAAGGAAATCCACAATTACTTTCTGAATAATAAGGCATTATGCGAGTCGATTCCCTTGATCCAGACATTAGTCATGCCATTCCTTGAAAAGATTTCCCTAACTTCCTCGGGCCTCATCCTTAACCATGGAGGCGGACCAAATCCAGTTAATCCTGGCTTGAACTCAATTATAAGCGCGAGCCCCCCATTCTTGAGCACTCTATGAATTTCCTTGGCCACGCCATCCTTATTCTCCATATCATGAAATGAATTAACCATTAATAGAAAATCCACTTCGCCGTTCTTAATTGAGGTGTGTTCAGCGTCCTCGATCAGGAAAATGGCATTACCGTTAATGCGGCTCTTAGCTACCTCTATGGATTGGGGATCCCTATCTATGCAGTAAACTTTATTGGCGTGACGCAAAAGAGCGTCGCAGAATCGCCCTACCCCGCATCCTAGATCGGCCGCTGTATCCGCGTGGTTCATTGTGTCATTTATTAGTTTCTCTATTTCCGGAGATGCAGGCCAATCCCCATGTTTTCCACGATGCATAATTAGTCGATATCGGAAACTTAATACTTAATAAATATTTAGGACCCCAGTGAACTACCCGCCCTCACGGACGGGCATCCCCACCTCGCGGTGATGATTTCCTGCTTCCTCCAGGAAACTCACTATACGCTCCCTCAGAGAAGGAGACTTTCGCCCCCTTAACCCCCGATAAGTTAAAGCCTCATAATTAGGTAGAGAATTGCAATAAAATCTGAGAAATTCCTATATTAATTACAAATCAAAGAATTGCATGGATGCGAAAATAGTAGGTCTGGCGGTGCTGGCAATAGTCTTGCTAGTGGCCGCCATAGTGGGCTTCTATCAATACTCCACCGCTGCTTCAAAGGCTTCATCCCTGGCTTCAACCGTGCAAATGTATAAATCATCGCTGCAATCAGCGGAATCGAATGCAACCAAGTATGAGGAGCTCTATCTAAATGCAACTAAGTATGAGGACATGTATATGGCTCTCTACTCCAATGCGGAGAAGAATTATACTCAATACCTCAACTTATACGATAATTTGGCAAGCGAGTCGCATGCAATTCAGCAGTATGCCGAGGGCGCTGCGCTGGATACGGTATTTAAGTTCTGGGATGGAATAGCAATAGAGAATCCAAGCGATGTGACTCCCCTCTTGGCTGGAAACTTCACTGCGAATATAGTTGGGACACCGTTCCCAGGCACCTATACATACTCATCATTTAACTCAACATGGCTTCAAAACTTCTTTGGCAATTATGAAACCGTTTACTTCTACACCACTGCCCTGCCCACGGTCACTGAGCTAAATAACTCCACGTTCCTAGTCACAGCGGTCGTTCAGTACTTCGTGGCTCCAACTCAGGATCCAGTGTATCTACAAGTATTTAATGCATCTAACTCCATAACGGTAAAGATAATAAATGGTGCGCCAATGATAGTTAGCCTTTCTTGGGATGGAAATGAGTTGCCGCCATCAACTGTAATAGCCGGCTACCCCTCGCAACACTCATTGCAAGCTAATCAAGCAATGATGATATACCTCAATGAGTTGAACAGCCTAGGGGCCGAGTTGCCGCCCAACTATATTGCGGCATCATTTGCGCCAACGGCAACGCTAAGCGTAAATGGGCAATTACCGCCGGGATTACGGCCTGGAAACTATACTGGAGTAAGCTCCATAGAGAATTTCTTCTCCGGTTGGGATAATTACTTCATATTCGTGGCGGAGTATGCCCAGAACCTTCTCCCCAATGGCACCGCTACATTGCCGATGGTGAGTATAACTCTCCAACCAAGCGGTGCGGAGGCATTTATCACAGCTAATGACACGGTTTTCATAGGGTTCGTGAATAAAGGGGAAGCAAGCTTCCCAGCAATCTATGACCTACACGTATCGATAATGACCACCCTTATATATAATTCATCTGCTGCGCAATGGCAAATAATTAACCAATCATGGAATGTAACTCAAGCCTCAATAGGCAGCGATACGCTCTACTATAATTTGAATACGCCGGAATTTAACGTGATAGGCGAGCGCACAATTACCGTTAATGCATCAATGGGCGCAGTCGTGGAATTAGGTAACATAATTGCAGTAATACGGCCCGGCACATATGCTGAATTACCTAATGGAACGCTTGAATCAATGTATAACTTCTCATTGATAGATCTAGGCATGGAGGCTGTATACTCGCCGACTCCAGGATTAACTCCGCTCTATGCATTCGCATTTGCAATAAATGGCAAAATAACGCCGCAATACTCATTAGTTAACTCAATGAAGCAGCCCAGCCCAGTAATAACGCTTGTATTCGCGCCAAGTACCTGGACCTCCTGGACCTGGTTCGGCGGTTCATTTAATGGATCAACATATGTGGGCGGGTCATATAAGTTCCCAGATCAATGGATATATGGAAGTCACGTGATGGTTAATAATAAGTTCTTCAAGCCCGTCATATGGATATTTGAAGCTTCGCAATCACCGTTAGGAGAGGCGCCACAAATGATTCAATTACCTGCATCGCCTGTATTTGGATTAACCCCCATATCCGACTACACCTTTGCAGTGAATGGAACCACGGGGGGAGTACTGGAGGCCGGCAACATAATAACTGTAATTCAGCCAGGAACCTACATAAACACGACGACCTCGCTTCTTAAGAATTACAACTTCTCCATAGTGTTCTACGCGCCTCAAAACGTCACATCACCCGCTCCTGGCCAAGTGTCATCACTTGTATTTGCCTATGCAATTAATGGTAAAGTATCGTTCAGCTACACCGCAACGCAGCCCTTCATAACTATTATAGAGACCCCCACGACCGGCGTATCCATGTGGACATGGGGAGAGAAAAATGGCGTATTTACGTACCTATTCAGAGACCCGTTAATCATAGGCAAGGGAATAGTGATAAACCTCACCTTCGTTAAGCCAGTCCCCTGGGTCCTAAGCCTTGGCTATGGATCAACTACTACAACTAGCACCATGACCACTACACCAAGCCCCACCCCAAGCACCACTACATCTGCTCCACCGCCATATACATGGGGCGGTTAAGGACCATTATAAACAAAAATAATTAAATTAAAAATAAACCCCTAATTATTTCCTTTTAAAGGGAGCAATATAATTCCCACGTTGCTAGTTTCCAAATCCTATTCACCGATTCCCCAGGGGTTCGTACTAACTTAATGCGCCATCTCTAACTTATTATGTTGGAGACAATGATCTCGCCCTGGGAGGCTTGTTTCAGAAACAAATATTCTAAAATATAATGAAAATAAAGATACGTTGCCCTCTGGGCAGAGGCCTCATGCACGCCCTTATTTTTATAATTATTTGGTATAAGCTAGGTTAATGCCTAGGTTCGCATACTTAATAATGTATGATGGATCGGCATTTAATGGGTTCACAGGTGGACCCGGAACCATAGAGCACATATTAAGAAGGGTGTTCACAAGGCTAAATAAGTCACCCGTAGATATAGCTAAAGCATCACGCACTGATCCCGGGGTCTCCGCACTAATGAATGTTATAGCCGTTAATCTATCTAGGGAATTACCGATTGGATTAATAAATTCAAAGTTGCCTCCTCAAGTGCGTATATGGGGAGTGGCAATGGTTGGGGACGATTTTAACCCAAGAAATGCAATTCAACGAAAATACTTATTCTTTGCCCAATGGAGGGGGGAGGATGCATCATTAATGAAGCAAGCTGCATCGATTTTCATAGGCAAGCATGATTTGCGCAACTACATGATAAATGATGGTAGTCCAACAATTGTCGAGATATATGATATAAACATTGATATACGCGGCGGCCTAATCATGGTTAGATTTATTGGGCATGGCTTCAGGAATAAGATGCTGAGGAAAATAATGAATGCCATATTAATGGCTGGGAGAGGTGAAGTCGAATTGAAGCACCTATCATCTACAATCGATACATCAATTATGGCGCCAATTCCGCCTCATGATCCACACGGACTTATATTGGAGGAAGTTAAGTATAAAGATCAACTTAACTTCACAATAGATGCCGGCGCCCGCACGTTTTTTGCGCGTTACTTGAAGAAGAGATTAATGGAGGTAAGCAGCATGCTTGCCTCATATGAGTACCTGCTAAGCACCGCAATTAATGACAAAATGAATAATAAGCCTCATCCCTTCTAGGGGAGGAGTATTATTACCCATTTAATACGTTTCTGAGTCTTTGTCGTTATTTTGTCATTGCTCTATTCGGGCGCCGGAATCTATTGATGTAACCCATGCTCTCCAGCCCTCACCAAGGGCTCTAATTGCTTCGGCCTTGCTTTCAAAAATCGCTACAATGCTTCCCCCCAATCCAGCTCCACTTATTTTTGATCCAAGGGCTCCAGCCTCGCTTAACTTAGCCCGTATTCGTTCTATCTCGGGTAGACTCACGTCATAAAGATCCCTTAGTAATTCATGTTGCTCATTTAATATTTTACCAATTATGTGAGGCGATGGATTACTTCTCCGCAATTCATCTAACGCTCTCATAGTGGATTCATTCATTTTAATCGTGAACTCTATTCTCTTCCTTTGAACCGCATTAAGCGAATCTAGATAATTCCATGCGGTTCGGCCAAGTTCCGTCCAATTAATCATTTCGAGGGGCAGATCCAAGTTAATGCCCATCGCTTCCCCAAGCGCCTTCAATCCCTCCCTTAATTCTCGCTGCCTCTCGGAATGTATGTTAAGCGTCTTATGTTTTATTCCTGAATCAATAACTAGGAAGGGCAGATCCTTAATCCCTAGTTCCTCCACGTTATAGGGAGGCTTAGTGTTCAGCACTATAAGTCCCCCAAAGGCCGCAGCGTATTGATCAAGTCTGCCGCATGGGATGCCAAGTACATCATGCTCAGCCATATATGCTAGTTCCGCCAAGTCTTTAGTGCTTAATCCGAATCCATATGCTGAATCGAACCACTTAATTAAGGCCACGAGCAATACGGAGCTACTGCCCAGGCCCGCTCCCATTGGTACATCACTATATATGCTTAGCCTTGCCCCCCTTATCTTTAATCCTCGACTCCTCATCGCCCTTAATGCAGCCACCACGTAATCGCTCCATTTACCAACGAACTCGGAGTCGGCATCTACATTATCACGCTCCCCAAGGTTAATAGCATCAACTCTGACCGACCCATCGCTTGCTTCTCCAATTATGGTTGTTCGTAGATTTATCGCGGCCGGAACCACGGGCAACCCCTTATAGTCCTGGTGAGTATTAAGCAAGTCAATCCTACCTGGCGCAGATACCTTCATGCATTGAACCAATTGCAGCTAATTAATAAGTTATTGGCGTTGCGAAACTATAGTAATTCAATAAACCTGACCTCCTCCCCGCCCTAAAGGGCGAGGTTTGCCGTTCGTTTTATCAACAAACTCCCTGTGGGCTATGCTTATTAATGTCACATCATTTTGCAGTTAATGGGAATGGAGTTACGGTTTAATCCATTAATAGGTGAATGGATAATGATTTCAACTGTGAGGCAGGCACGACCATGGCAACCAAATGAAGGTTGTCCCTTTGATCCAGGCAATGATGAGACAGGCATTGGTTGGTCATACCTAATACTTCCAAATAAGTATCCAATGCTTGTTCCGAATCCTCCTGCCCCAATTAAGGTTCCTGGACTTAGGTCAAGGAGGTCCTTCGGTTATTGTAAGGTAGTTGTGGAGTCTCCGAATCATTCATTAAGTGATCTTCATGACCTTAAACTAGATGAATTAACTAATGTAATGCTGGGAATCAGGCAGGAAATTGCAAACATGGAGAAGCAGAGCTTTGTTAAGTATGTTTTCTTTTTCAGGAATAAGGGGCGAGAAATAGGAGTATCCCTGACGCATCCCCATAGTCAAATATATGCATTACCATATGTGCCCCTTAGGATTCGATTAGAGGCCAAGAACATGAAGAATTATATGAAGCGACGCGGGATATGCATGTTATGCGATATTTTACGCATCGAGAACAGCAGCGAGAGGCTTCTATACGTCAATGATGGTTTCTCCATAATAAAGCCATACTACTCAATGTGGCCCTATGAGATACATATCATCCCCAGGAGACACGTGCAGAGGCTGTCCCAGCTAACGGATGATGAGGTGAGGTTCCTGGCGGATTCCCTCCGGGCCTCCACTTACATGCTTGATTCGGTGCTGGGCAGGGACATGCCGTACGTGATGGCGGTTCACCAAGCCCCCGTCAAGTCCCACAAGTCCTTTCACCTCCACGTGGAGTTCTACCCCATGCTGAGGGACGCGAGTAAGATGAAGTACGCGGCTGGCGTGGAGTGGGGCCTCTGGACGTTCACCTACGACTCATCGCCCGAAGCTAAGGCAGCGGAGCTGAGGAAATCATGTGCTAATGCACGCGATCTAATCGGGAGATGCATTTAATCGATTCCCCGAAGCCAGCGCGCCGATAATTTATGCATGGGTCTTCCCCGCTGAAGGCAAGCCATGAATCATGGTAATCCTGGGAGAAATACGTGGGGTTAATACGTGGAGAGCGAAAGCGTTGGGGCATAGTTTCAATGATTCATAACAAACTACTGCACTTACGGAGGGGATCTCTGGCGGCGGTAAGATGAAGAAAAAATATAAAGTCAAACAGAGCTAATCACAAATGAATAATGAATTATTGATAAAACTTGCCGTGGCAGTATCTATAACTGTATTACTTGGCATTGCTTTGTACTTTGAATCGCAGTCCCACGTCGTATTCATCTATTACGGCCCCAATTACGTGGTCCGCTACGTGAAGCCATCCCCCCTCTCCAGGCTGTTGAATGGCTTGGGCCACGCTGATCCCCCTCTCTTCCCCTCAATATTAATGCAAGTGAATGGGATGAATGAGTACTACAACCTATCGTTTCCCATCACCAATGCCAGCCTCTATGCATTTGCCACGGGCCCCGCCCCGGGCGGCTTTGTGGACGTGGGGGAGTGGGAAGGCAATGGGAGCACCATAATCATCAATTCATCCAGCTACCTGCCCTACGCCGAGGAATTAGATGAGGAGTTGGGGTATGGATCGACGGCAGGGCCTTCCCTCGTGGTGCTGTTAAGCACAATAAGCAACGCGAGCGACACTGCCTTCTCTCCTCTGGATTTAGTGACCATACCCATAATACCGTCGCTGGCGGAGGGATCCGAGGTCCAGGTCCAGATCAACTACACGGCGGCGGCAATGATAGACATGGGGCTCACCATGAACTTGACGCGCATATGCTCAGCATACCCAATCCCCAAGTGCCCTCGAGTCCCCGTCGCATCCATCCCGCAAGCCTCAATACTCACATAAATAAACCAATGGAGGCAAGCCAACCGCGGTACTGGACGGAGTACTTCAACTTCTCCTCGCCCCTCCTTGGGAAGACTGTGATAGGTTACTGGTTCGTGGCCTCCCCAGTGGGCGTGGAAGCCAAGCTAAACGGCTTGGAGCTTGGCATAGGCGTGAACAGGAGCATTCTGGCCAGCAATCAATCCAATGTAACGCTGTCCATCTCGGTGACCGGCCCCCTGGTGCTAGATGCTCCCTCCTACACTGTGAGGGGCCTTAATCTTTACAATGTAATGCCGCAAGGGCTATGCATATGTTAACTATAGATCCAGTGTGCCCATGCTATTACCATCTCTACGAGCCAGGGGTTATTGACCGATCTAGGTAAATATTTGTGTTTTCAACACTGGTGGCCGGCGTGACATTAAGTGGTTTCGATTTCTCAATAACTATATTCACGCTGCTTTCGTTGGGGTTCTTGTTTTCAATAAGAGGAAAGATTGCCGGATAATTATAGACTAGTACACTAAATATTAGTATTTATTATTCAATTGCCTAGATGCTAGTATTGTTTATAAATCGCCCAGGGACTCGTTAATTATGTCGATATGGCATTGGCCCATAAAACCGGAGGATGTTCCTAAAATAAAAGTGGATCCCCCAGGTCCACGCGCGTCCGAAATAGTTAAACGAGATGAGAAACTCATAATGCAATCATTCGGCCGCTGGTATCCATTGGTCATAAAGGCGGGGTATGGGCCCATCGTAGAGGATGTAGATGGGAATCTATACATTGATATGAATGCCGGAATTGCGGTAATGGGAGTTGGCCATAGCCATCCACGAATAGTTAAGGCAATACGGGAACAAAGCGAGCTGTTTACGCATTATAGTTTGACGGATTTCTATTATGAGGTGGCGGTTCGACATGCAGAGGAATTGATTGGAATAACCCCAATTAGCGGCGAGAAAAGGGTTTTCTATACTAATTCAGGAACAGAGTCGATAGAGGGTTCATTAAAGATAAGCAGGGGGCATTTCCAGAACCAAAGACCGTACGTGATCGCATTCTTGGGGGCGTTTCATGGCAGAACTTACGGCTCCATGTCGCTGACGGCCAGTAAACCAGTGCAGCGTCGGGGCTTTAACCCAATAACTCCAAATGTAATTCATATACCCTATCCCTATCCGTATCGCTGTCCATTCGGTAATTTAAGCGAAGAGGCATGCGGCGAAGCGGTAATAGGGTATCTAGAGGACTGGATATTCACTAAATTAGTGGATCCAAGCGAGGTGGCCGCGATATTCTTTGAACCAATTCAGGGGGAGGGCGGTTATGTGGTTCCGCCAAAGAATTTCTTCCCGAAACTGAGAAGCTTGGCTGATAAACACGGCATATTACTGGTCGATGATGAGGTTCAGGCCGGCTTCGGCAGGACTGGGAAATGGATGGCCATAGAGCATTGGGGCGTTGAGCCCGATTTAATAGCGACGGCTAAAGCAATCGCGGCCGGCTTACCCTTAGGTGCAATAATTGGGCGAAGCAAAGTAATGGATTTACCGAAGGGATCCCACGCCAATACATTCGGCGGTAACCCTGTGGCGTTAGCGGCTGGAATAGAAGTGATCAATGTCATACGGGATGAGGGTCTCCTGGAAAATGCGTCGCGAGTTGGCGAGTATATTAAGAATAGATTCAAGGAAGAAATGGATTCCATTGATCTAATTGGAGATGTAAGGGGCCTTGGATTAATGATTGGGGTTGAATTAGTGCGTAATAGGAAGACCAAGGAATATGCGAAGAAAGAGATCGAGGAGGTCCTGATGAATAGCTTCAGGAGGGGGGTTGCGGTGATATCGTCAGGCTACTCCACTATAAGAATAGCTCCCCCACTTAATTTACCAATGGAGTTAGCATCTAAGGCTGTTGATATAATTATTGATTCGATAAAGAAAGTGGATAGGGAGAGGGTTAGGTAGTTGTTTCTTCTTCTAGGTACCATTCCAATATGTATTCTTTTTGGTCGGCTATTGTTCTTGCCTCCTCATATGCTTCCCTCCATGTCTTGAATCTCCCCGCTATTCTCCACCCCATTCCAGTCAACTCGGCGTCCCCGCTCCTCCCAGTCACTAGGACGCGCGCCCTCCCCTCATTAATCAAAACCATATATACACTAGCCATACAAATTAACCCAAACAACTCCCTTATAAACCCAAACCATAACCAAGCACCTGAGAACACCAAAACTTTCACAAAACAATACATACAAATACAGCTCCTAACGAGCTATAATTGATAAAACGAACGACAAACCTCGCCCCTTCAGGGCGGGGAGGAGGTCAGTTGAATAAACGGTAACGCTTAAAAACCCGCCTAAACAATAGTTTAGCAAATGGCCATAAATATCAAAAAAAGTTTACAGCGGAGCCCCCTCAGGATCTCTCTCCTAGCGGTTCTCAGCGCGGTAGCCGTATCCCTGGAACTACTTAGGATAGAGTTCCCCTTCCCGCTTGCCCCCTTCTTAAAGTATGATTTAGTTGGCGTTCCCCTTTTATTGCTGGCCATGATTTCAGGTAATCGAGATGCATTGCTTGGTGCCACAGTAACCGCAGTGGCAGTATTCATAGCAACGGGCGACCCAATCGGCGCGTCCATGAAGTGGCTAGCAGAAGTTGCGACGTTTATTCCATTCACCATAATATACGGCAAGAACCGTGTAAGGGCATCCCTAGCCATAGTTGCGGCGACAGCATCGAGGACTCTAGTAATGGATCTCGCAAATCTTCTCGTTACTCCTTATTGGTTAATGTTCTTTGCACACGCTTGCTCAGCATATTTAGAATGCCTCAAGACTGTTGAGGTATTGATTCCCGTTATTTCCATATTTAACGCGTCGCTTGCCTTGATATACATAGCGATAACAGTGCCTCTCTATGAGTATATGGCTAAGTACTTGGGGTCCCAATTATGGGGGTTACGGTAAGCGATCTATGGTTTAGGTATAGTGGATCCGATAAGTGGGCATTGAGGGGGATCAATTTAATTATTAATCCAGGTGAGGTGGCCTTATTAATAGGTAGGTCTGGTGCAGGTAAATCCACCTTAATTAAGGCAATAGCCGGCCTCCTACGCGATAGGGGGGAATCACGGGGAAAAATAGTGACCAGCAAGGTTTACCCCGTTCTCCAGAATCCCGAGAATCAATTAATAGAATTAACGGTAAGGGATGAATTGGAGGGCGTCGCGCCATGGATTACGAGGCTATTGGGTCTTGATCAATTAATGGATAGGCGCATCTTTGAACTAAGCGGCGGCGAGCAGCAGAGGGTGGTCTTAGCGAGGGCAATGATGAGCGACGCAGATGTTTTTTTATTGGATGAACCAACCATGTGGCTCGACATTGATTCCATATCGAGGCTTCTCGAGATAATATGGATGATACGGCTACGTGGAAAGACGCTCATAATAAGCGAGCATAGGTATCATTATTTCCTACCAATTACGGATAAGGTTCTTCTAATGGTTGATGGATCAATAGAACTCCAGGGCGCGCCGCGGGATGTTTTATCATCAAGTGAGCTTCACCGCATTGTTGGGGTTCCATCATTCATGGAGATTTGGGAAGCAATGGGTGGACGAGCCATACTTACGGTGAGTGAGATTGCAAGTAATTGAGATGAGGGATATTTGGTTTAAGTATGATGGTGACTGGATAATGCGCGGCATAAATAAGTCAATAAATGAGGGCACAATAATGGGTTTACTGGGAAAAAGCGGCTCCGGTAAGACGACCCTACTTAAGATATTGGTTGGCGCTAGGAAGCCAAATAGGGGTCGAGTATCAATTCTAGGCCTCAATCCGCGGAATGCGCGTGGGTTATTGGCTTACGTTCCTCAAAATCCATCTCACGCATTCTATATGCCGACCGTTCTTGAGGAGGTTATGGATTCCTTGATCGGCATGAAGGGGCTTTCTAGAATCGATGCAGAGAAGGCCGCTCAAGATATACTAAACATCTTTGGATTAGGGGAGTATATTGCCGAGAATCCATTTAATTTATCTTGGGGTGAACAGAGAAGATTATCTCTGGCGGTGATAGCTGCCTATAGTCCTCGCGTTGTGCTGTTGGATGAACCATCTACTGGGCTATCATATAAAGATAGGAAGTGGGTCGCGGCTTTATTAAGGGGCTTGCGGTCAACCATGGTGGTTGCCACTCATGATGTTGATTTCCTGCTTCAATTAGGAGTTAATGATGTGGTTGAGATCAGTGATGGGGTTTTAGTTCCGGTCTCATGCCGGGAATTAGTGGCTAGATCTGAGTTATCGATGGTTCTCTACGGAAGGGAAATGATGGATGAAACCGCTTCATGTGATGTAAGTGAAATACTTCGGCGATTAAGGCATGTCGGCGATAACTAGCCTATCATACTCCCCAGGAAACACTGTTCTTCATAGGGCAAGCATATGGGGTAAGTTAATCATTTTGATTGCCATAATAATTGGGCTCCTCATTAACTACAGAACATTTATTGCATCCATTATAATTATTTCTGCATTAACAGTTATTTCGGGGCAGGTCCGCAGGTTAATTATTTTATTGAAGTACTTGGCCCCCATAATATTAGCTACAATAGCCCTTTACGGCATCTCAGTGCTATTGAATGGTTACTCCTCCATCTCTATTTCGGCATCGCTTTTTTACATTGCATTGAACTCCATCAAATTAATTGCATCGCTTTCGTTCGTAGTAACCATTATAAATACGACCAATCCAAGACATGCCGAGGCATTGCTTTATAGGCTTGGATTCGCCGACTTAGCATTAGTTCTTCACTTAGTTATAAGAATGATTCCCGTGATATCATCAGAGATAGAGAACATAAGGATATCCACTAGGCTAAGGGGTTCTGGGTCAAGCTCCATTAAATTCTTGATACCAGTGATCGCGAATTCATTATTTAGGGCAAGGGATCTCGCCGATGCCATAACATTAAGAGGCGCACGTGCATTAAATGTTCCCAGCCCCAATCGAATTGATGCGGCTCTCGCATTACCTGTGCTGCTTATCCTGATCTTATTGGCCTAGAAACTCACCCGTCTCCTCATTCTTAATGCATTGCTTGACCTGAATCTTTCCTCCATCCATGGGTCGCCATTATCGTGGTATCCCAATTCCTCCCAATAACCAGCCTCATCATCTCTCATCACTGCTAGTCGTGATAGGTATTTCGCTGATTTCCACGCGTAGCGACTCGGTACAATTAATCTAAGGGGGAATCCATGTTTTCGCGGGAGCAATGAATTATTCATGGCATAGGCAACTATGCTTTCCTCTCCCATTAACGCGCTTAGCGGCATATTAGTTGTGTAGCCATCAAGCCCAACCGCCATTACGAAGTCGCCTCGAGGCTTAGCTAGATTAAGTAAATACTTCGTCTGTACTCCCCTCCACCTAACGCTGCTTACGCTCCATCCAGTGACGCAATGAAAATCAGCCACTAGATCCACGCAAGGTAATTTAGTTAATAGATCAGTGAATGCTATATTCAATTCATTCTCGACCTCCCCATCCACTCTCAGGAAGACGCTGCTTGGATCTGGTTCTGGACCTGGATCAAATGCATCATATATTATGAACCTAGGCACTGGTTTTTGGTTAGGCGGCCACTCCCTCTTGTAATGTACTTCATTACACTTCCTATTAAGAGCATTATCGATTAATTGCGTGAGTTCCATTATTTCTCTCCTTGTTGGGGATTAATATATGAATATTGTTTTAGCACCTAGAAACTAGTTAAGTGGAAACCCTTAAATTGAGAAGGCAAGGATTACAGCGATGGATTCATCAAGTGTGCCGGGCTTGGATCGCATAGTTAAGATAGCGTATGAGTTAGGGGTTGGAGATGCATTGATGCATTCATTGGAGGGTAAGGCATCTATTAAGGACATAGTTGAGCTTTATCGAGCACCCCTCTGGTTGATTGGCGCAGCGGCTCGCGCCGTAACGGACTCAATAAGCGGTAAAAGGGTTGGCTTCATTGTGAATGTCATCTTCAATTATACCAATGTCTGCGTAATTGGGTGTAAATTCTGCGCATTCTATCGAAGGCCTGGAGCCAGCGATTCATATAGAATAGATGTGAAGGAATCGATCAAGCGCATAGAGGAATATTGGCGTAATTACAGAATAAGGCAAGTCCTATTTCAGGGAGGCGTTGATCCCGGCATACCTATCGAGTATTATGAAGAGGCATTCAGGGGAATAAAGTCATCCACTCGTGGGGAGGTTGCCATTCATGGGCTAAGCGTGGTTGAGATAGAGTGGCTGGCTAAGTCTCATGGCGTATCAATAAAGGAATTAGTAACTAGACTAAAGGAAGCCGGGCTAGATAGCGTGCCAGGCGGAGGCGCGGAGATACTGAGCAATAGGGTTAGGAAATTGATTTCTCCCATTAAGAGCTCCGCCGAGGAGTGGCTGGCGGTAATGGATCAAGTAATGGAGTTAGGCATACCGATAAGCGCAACAATGGTTTATGGCCATATCGAGACCCTTGAGGAGAGGGCAGAGCACTTGCTTAAATTGCTGGAGCTACAGAGACGCCGGGGCCTTATCTTGGCATTCACCGCATGGAACTTTGAGCCGGAGAACACGGAATTATCAAGGGATGTCCCGTACCCCCTGGGCGGCACCGAATTGCTTCGCACGGTAGCGATTGCCCGCTTGGTTTTCAGAGATGAATTGAAGTGGATACAGGCCGGATGGTTAACGGCGGGAACTAGGTTAGGCCAAGTGTCGTTGGATTATGGTGCAAATGATTGGGGCGGCACACTTTATGAGGAGCGAGTCATGCCTGCGGCCGGCGTTCCATTGCCTCATCTAGCGCGCGAATCAATTATGAGGACGATAAGCGGCGCTGGGTATATCGGTTATGAGAGGGATAATTGGTACAGGCCAATAATGGATAAATAATTGCTGTCCAATTTAAATCATCGCAAGGAAGGGTTTAAGAATGCAAAATGGGGTTAGCGTGAGCTGCTCTCGCCCTGAAGGGCGAGGCTTATCGCCTCCTTTACCCCCAACTTTATAAAAATGGTTCTGCATTATCTTGTGTTTATTTCTATGAATCCATCGCTGGTCTCGCTTGCCTCATAGGTCTTAAGCGGTAGTTTCACTTTCTCGGTTTCGCATTCTTCATCTGGCTTAATCTTGGCTTTAGCTATTAATTGTCCCGTCCTTATGTCGTACTGGGCTTCATGGGCTGGGCAAGTAACTATATAACCATTTACCTTAGTAAGCAATGCGCAACCCATGTGTGCGCAAACCGCATCCATTGCATATAGCCTCCCCTCTACCTTAGCCACCAACACCGGTCTATTATTTACCCATGTTATGATCGAGTTTTCTTTATCGAACACTTTGGTGGATATGCGTATCTTCATGCAATTACTTAAATAATTTAAATTTAAATAGTTTGCTATTGATTAATGATAAAACGAACGATAAACCTCGCTGGGCGGGGAGGAGGTCAATCGCTTGGCAGTTCCATAAAGGACAGCGATATGTCTATGCCGTGCCGTAACTTATACCTCCTTACCGACTCATATATTGCTAGGCCCATGATAAAGGGTAAACAAGACTCGACCAATATGATCACGGGCGATTGAGGCACTAAATATATGGCTGGATACTTGATCCAGAAGAACGCATAGATGGACATAACCATGATATCAAGCAATGATAAGCAAAGTAATGCAGCCCTATTAATTCCTAATCTGTGCCTACCCATTGCCGCGCTGTATATGATCAATAGACCTATTGCCATCCATGTGAATAACAACAACATCAATCCATCTATATCTATGGCGCTGCTGAATACATACCCAAACGGCGACTCAATCAATAAGTACATCAATGAAGCCGTTATCACCAAGTCCACCAAATGAGCTAATACTGGGGACCTCGTCCTTGGATTGACATATGATACCCAGCTCGGCAATAACCCATCAAATGAGAATGCAAGCAAATATCTACTGATCTGTATCACGACGCCGGTCATAGGCGCTATGTACCACAATGATGACCCGATAATTATAATGAGTTGCATTGCATAATTATGCGTAATCGATAAAGCAAATGAAATAGGGTTACTGAAGAGCGGTAATCCCTTGCTTGCCCCAATAATAAATGCAATAAATGCGGCTCCACCCACAACGAATGAAGCAATAACGCCCATTATTGCCGATAATCCGCCTCGCCTAGCCTCGCCGCCCACTGATGCCGGGTAATTCACGTATGCCCACACGGCTGTCGTAAATGCCATTAAGCCAAGGGTGGGATAGTAGCCGTTCATGCCTATGCTCAGCGAACCAAAATTAGAGCTAAGCATTAGCATTGCGGTGATGATAAATGATGCGAAAGCAGCCATGCTTATTGCCATGAATGTCATATGGCCGATCCTGGAGGAGACAATATTAGCTGCAATGACAAGAACCAGAATTATTAATCCAATTATGAATGCGTTTCCCTCAATAATTGAACCCAGTTGGGCATTTAGCATTGATAATCCGTTTCCTAATTGCTCCACCCCGAAGTATGCTAGGACAGCATCATAAAGCATCTCGCCTATCACAAATGAGAAGAATGCAGGAAAACCAATCCTAGGCTCTAATCTGCTGGCGTAGACGTAATCCCCACCATTAACTGGATAACTCTTGGCAATCCAGTACCAAATAGTGACATGCGGAATGAAGAGCAGCCATGAAAGTGCAGCGGCAATAATGAGGTTACCATTGGGCCACGCCGCTGCGCCCGGTATTAGAACAAATGGTATGGCGAGAAAACCATTATATCCCATATTCATGAAGAACAAGGCAAGAGGCCCAACTTCCCTGACCAGGCCTGTGCTTCTCCTCATCATGATTTAGAACCACCCATAAATGCATCCATTGCATTATTCAAATTTATCGATAATCCAAAATCCATTAACGCCATGCCTAGGGCAGTTACGGTCGGCAACATGAATTCTAGGGTGGCGGTATATCCCATGTGGCCTATCCTAATCACCTTACCGCTCAATTCGCCAAGTGATCCGCCAATCATCACCCCGTATTTACGCCACATCGACTCACGGAGGAGTCCATCATTAATGCCGGTTGGTAAGTAAAATGCAGAGACAGATGGACTTGCCCACTCCATTGATGCGGGAACCAGGGTAAGTCCATAGGCATTAACTGCACGTATAACTCGATTCCTTATGTCAATATGCCGCTTATATACTTCATCGAGGCCCTCACGCATTATATGCCTTAATGAAGCAATTAATGCATTGAGAAGAGGCTCGCTGTGGGTGTATGGGAACCCAGATTCCAGGTTTCTCCAGTTCAATAAATTAAGATAGAAACCCTCATATTTGCGATCCTCAATCCTTCTCCAAGCCTCATCGCTTATCGCCATTATGGTGAGGCCCGCAGGAACATTCAATGCTTTCTGGCTACCCCCAATTAATACATCTATTCCCCACTTCACATCTATATTAACCGCGCCAATAGATGAAACCGCATCAACTACGAATAGTTTCCCGCTCCTCTTAACTGCATCAGCCACTTCACGCAATGGATTAAGCACGCCGCTCGGTGTTTCGCAGTGAACCATTGTTACAATAGATGCTTCCGACTCATTTAATGCTTCTTGTAACTCATCTGGATCCACTGGGTGCCTAACATCCCATCTAATAAGGCGAGGTCTTCCTCCATACCGCCTCACAAGCTCCGAGAAGTAGTCGCCGAATACTCCATTGCTTAGGCTTATCACTTCCTCCCCCGGCTTCACTAAATTAGCGACTGCAGCCTCTAGTCCACTCATTGCCTCGCCCATCCATATAACAACATTATCGCCTCTTGTCCCTATCATTTCGCCGATCATATTACGCGCATCTATGTATTTAGTCATGAACTCAGGATCCAGATCCGGGTTACTAGTCTCTGCACTCAAAGCTTCACGTACATAGGGAGGTTCATGCGTTGGACCCGGAGTCGCTATAATTCTCATGAAAATATAAGTCCACTTCATATTAAATTCCTTGTTAAACGTTTAATAAGGATGGTGAAGTTCCCCATTGCTTGCCGCTAACTCTTCACTGGATTTATACGCATGGGGGAAGCCTCGCCATTTATGGCGGGGATGAGGAGGGTAACTTTATATTAGTGACGTTCCTGTTTTTCTGGTGCCCATCGTGGGGTTTAGGTTCAGAGCATACACCAACGAACAGGCGTTGAGGGCGTTAAAGGCCCAATTGAGGTTGCGTGAGAGACGTGCAACGCCCTTCATTGGGCAAGGCATGCGGGGCGGGAGCCGCCCGTGGCGCCCGTGATCCGCCCACTACCCGTGATGATGGGCAAGGCGGGGCAAGGAAGCGGGAAGCCCCTTAAGGATGGGGTAGCTCACATTTAAAAATCAAGAACCGTTTATCTTAAATGGGACGCAGGGTAGCAGTGATAGGGGTCGGCAGAATAGGTACAGCTATTGTACGTGGGTTTCTTGCCAATGGTTATTCAATTAATGATGTGGTGGGCACAGTTAGGCGGGTTGAGAGCATGGATAAGGTCAAGAATCAATTGCCAATAACAGTAACCACTGATAACTCCATCGCCGCCTCAGCTGATATAATAGTCGTGTCTGTGAAGCCTAGGCAAGTACTTGAAGCATTATCACGGATCAGCGATCAATTAAGGCCTGATCAATTGCTGGTATCGGTGGTTGCAGGCGTGCCTACTCACGTTATTGAGGAACTAGTTCCATGTAGGGTGATCAGGGCCATGCCAAGCATAGGCATAACGAGGTCAAGAGGAGTTACTGTGGTCTCTAGGGGAATAAGGGCCAGCGATAATGATGTGAACGATGTATGTGGGGTATTTAAGTCGCTTGGTAAGTGCTATATAATGGATGAGCAGTATATGAATGCAGTAACTGCATTGAGTGGGAGCGGACCTGCCTTCATAGCTATGATGCTTGATGCAATGCAGGAGGCTGGAGTACTTATAGGCCTGCCAAGCGATATTTCCTGGAGACTCGTCATGGATACTGTTGAAGCGACACTGGAATTGCTGCGTGATGAGGATCCAGCCTCATTAATACATAGCGTCGCGACGCCGGGTGGCGTGACCATAAATGGGATTTGGAGAGGGGAGGAGAGGGGTATTCGTGGAATAATAATGGATATGATTGAGGCAACGAATAGGCGGGGAATCGATATAAGTCGCGAATTAATAGATGAAATAAGGAGATTCGCTGGGAAACCGGCATGAATAGCCTTAAATTGCTTGGCAGAATCGCTTGGATTTACTCTACCCTAATAAGTATACCAATACGTGGGTTACATGAGTTAGTAATTAGGAATATACCTGACCGATCATCGGTGCTGGACATTGGCTGCGGCCCCGGCCTACTTGATGTCGAACTCCAACTAAGGGATAATAAGGTAACATGTGTCGATGCATTGATTCCAATGGCTAAGATATCGACGCGAAGGGGAATCGATGTGGCAGTTGGAAGCATTGAGATGCTTCCTTTACGGGCCTCATCATTTGATGTAGCGATCACCACATTAGTAATGCATCAAGTGAAGAATAGGGGAAAGGCAATTAGTGAGGTGATGACTGCCCTTAAACCAGGCGGTTACTGGGTAGCGGCTGAATTCATTAAGAGGACATTAATTAATTGGGCCTTCATGGATTATGGGCCATTTCAGCATCCAGGAAAAATAATTAGTAAGTGGAGATTCGGGGTAGCGATACTACTAATAAGAAGAGCGACAAATCCTTGCTAGGTCTGTGGTAATTTATGGGAATGCCTTAACTATTAATGTTTGATACAGGATCCAGTAGCCGTAGTTTCTTGATGAAATAATGATGGGTATCTTATATTGCCCAGCCACTGTCGGCATAACTACTGCCTCTATGGTAGCCTCGCCAGGCGTAAGCACATGACTAGAGGAGTCCCTGCAACACACTACATCAAGCTTTATATTGCTGCCCGTCTCATTAGTTACACGTATGCCAATGCGTGTTTCCCTATTTATTATAGTCTCGATCACGTCGTTAATTAGGCTCGCATGAATCTTCTCCATGGAATTGCCAGCCTCATTCCTTGCCTTGCTTAGCCATTCATCTATCATGAAGTTGCTCCAATAATCGCTCCACCAATAGTCGCTATCTAATGCGTGCCACATCGCATTCCTAGCAGTAACTAGCTTAGTGCCCAGCATGGCTTCGGCCCCTAATATGAATCTATATGTATCCACGGCCTTGATCCAGTATTTATCATGCTCAACGCGCTCCCCCCTCCATTTCGAGAAGCCGCCTAACCAAGACGTGGTCGGGATATATGTTAGCGTTCTTCCGCCAGTCATGGCTTCACTGAGCTTGACGGTGGTTATGATGCCATCCCTTTGAAGTTTCTCCAAGTATGTGTAAAGAATATCCAGCTCCACTGCAACGAGTCGAGGCGTTTTTGACATAGCTATGAAGTTCTCTCCATCTAGTGCAATTACCACGAGGGGATTAAGTCCATCAACCCTAAATGCATCCATTATTATGCGCCTAGCCATTCTATCGGCATGCCTATCATCAAACAAATTATTCTCGAATGCCAATATATCGCTTATCCGTTGATCCCTGAAGAATATAGTGAAGCCGCCTAACTTATATGGCTCATATATGGATCCCTTATCCCCCACAGAGCCTGGAAAGTGATTCTTACCGCATAGCACCGTATACTTGAGGCCGGCATTAACGTAAATGTCGAGAAGCGACATGTCCCAAGCCATTTCGGGGGTCCATATGCCCTGCGGCTCAATTCCAAGTATGCTCCTAGTCACGTCAGCGCCTGTTCTAACCTCTTCATCCACTATATCCCGCATTCCATGGGTCGCGACCAGGTATCCCGCTATAGTATGCGCATATAGGCTGGTCAATGCCTCGACCTGACCCCTATGTACCTGTGATTTAAATAATTCAAGGGTATCCGCGATTTTCTTGACTTGGTCGGAGTCCTTCCCATATTGATGTCCATCCATTAACCTATATCCTCTCTCTATGGCGTCGCTCCACTGCTTTAATAGGCTGGGCGATAAATTCACTGTAGTCTTCACTTCCTTATGCTTCTCATTTAGATATGCGTGAAATGCATAGGGGCCCCCGTTAAAGGTGGGGGCCAATGAATTATCAGCAATGTATCTGAATGCCCAATCCATATAGTAATCGCCACTAGGTAAGTACCATGGCGGTTGATGCATATGATAAACCAATGCAAGCTGAATGCGTTTAGCCACATCAATTACATATGCCCTAACATTATCTGATACAGATCTTCCATCGTAATTAATATCGGCATTAACCATTAACACCCCTCCCCGTTTCAAGTCGGTCTGAATCTCCATTATCTTGCGTTCTCCCCCTATTAATGCAACTTTCTCCTCATGATCCAATATTTTCTCATTCTCAAGAGTTGCAGTGATCCTGATGGATAATGTTATCACATGGTCATTCTCATTCAATGCATGGATTATTATTATGGCCTTATCGCCGACCCTATATATGGGCTTATCCGTGGTTAAATATATCATTTACAGCCATAATTGAGGCTTGGACTAAATTAAAGTATTTCGTTTAAAAGAAACAAGGCATAGGCACCTTCCTCTAAGTGAGCAATGCTTAATAATGCTCTTGCCTTCATGATCGCCAGTGAAGGTAGTTATATTGGGGATAGATGGATATCTTGGATGGCCTCTTGCATTAAGGTTAGCGAGCAAGGGACATGAAGTCATCGGCATTGATAATTTCAGCACTAGGCGCGAATTAGAGGAGGTGGGGGCATGGTCTGCGCTCCCCATAGCATCAATGCAGGAAAGAATAAAGGCCGCGCGGGAATTAATGGGCGCCGATATAAGATTCATAGAAGGCGATGTGACTAATTATGCTATTGTTAAAAAGGTTATTGAGGAGAAACCAGATGCTGTTGTTCACTTTGCTGAACAGAAATCAGCACCATACTCAATGATTGATCTGGACCACGCTAGGTATACAATGATGAATAATTTGATTAGTACGCTGAATTTGATTTACGCCATTAAGGAGGCTTCGCCTAAGACTCATATATTGAAGATGGGAACCCTCGGCGAGTATGGCACTCCTAACTTCGATATACCCGAGTCAGCCACCGTGAAAGCGATTATAGATAATAAGGAAGATGATATAATCGTGCCAAGATGGGCTGGCAGCTGGTATCATTGGTCCAAGGTATATGATAGCTATAATTTAATCTATGCAAATAAGCTATGGGGATTAACAATCACCGATATTCATCAGGGCCCGGTTTATGGAACTAGAATACCGGAGATAAACGATGAGAGGCTATTCACTAGGTTTGATTTCGATGATGTCTGGGGAACAGTGGTGAACAGGTATTGCGCGCAAGCCGTGATAGGTCATCCCCTTACTGTGTATGGTAAGGGAAACCAAGTACGGGGCTTCATATCGCTTGAGGATAGCATAGACTCCATTTACTTGCTGCTCACTCATCCGCCAGAGGATGGGGAATATAGAGTGGTTCATCAATATAGGGAGACGCATTCCGTGAATGAAATAGCCCAAATAGTTAGGGATGCTGCAGCCGACTTTGGGATTCATGTAGATATAGAGCACATACCTAATCCCCGCGTAGAGAAAGAGGAGCATTACTATAATCCGATTCGCCGCGTATTGCCTGGGCTTGGCATGTTTGGGTTAAACAAGGATCTTAGGGATGAGGTCAAGGTAATTCTACGCGACGTGCTTCCATATAAAGATAGAATAGAGGCTAAACGATCAATTATAATGCCGAGAATACGGTGGAGATAGTGTGGGGCTTAGGCGTGATATAGCCATAGTGGTCACATATAGGATGCTGCTTAACTTGGCTGGGCTCCTCCTTCCTTTATCTACGCCGATGGATGCCAGCACATGGGTATCAATAAACTATGGGGCATTAGCCATTGGCGGCCTAATCGGTTATTTAAGCGGGTTCAGGGCTCCACAGAAGATATTCATGGCCATGATACCCATATTCTTCATTTGGTATCCCTACACCATGCCTCTCATAATGATCGGGCTTGGCATCCTTGATCCCCTCGCTACTCCCCTCATTTATGAAGCTTATGGAGATAAGGCCCTTTCCCTTGTGTATTCATTGACATCATTCAGCATAGCCGCCAGCGGCTTGCTTCTATTGGTTCCGCCCTTTATTCCATTTATGACCCTACCCCTCACATTATTCCTGCCTTCAATTACAAGAAAAGTGAATGTCAGGCAGGCAGTTTCGTCGACATTAAACATGGAGATAATTATATTTGCATCATCTACATTTATATTGGGAGGACTATATACTATTTTCCTGGCTAGAGTAAGTGGAATGCCTTACTCCAGGTATGAATTAGCAATAGCGGCAGCATCGATGGGATTAATGAGGCTCTTATCCTATAAGATTAAGAGCTGGGTCTATGAATTGATAATTATGGCTGGGTTTGGCTTTATGGCTTTCCTACTTAATGCTGAGTTATTTCTTTTATTCATATTGCCATACTCCATGATTTATCCTGTCATAGCTATGGTGGCTGGAAAACGAGGTGGACGCGATCCAACGACTGCAATTAATGCGGCATTTGCCGGGGTTGGCACTGGTTCCGCCATTCTTCCAGAGGCTTCTAAATATATCAATGCATTGATTTTTCCGATTGCTTTGATTATAATGAATGGATTAATGATAATGCTTAATGAAGTTAATCACCGCTTACATTTAAATCATAAATATAAATCTTACTAATTAGTTCTGAGCAGCTTTTTAAAACTCATGGTTCAGCCATTGATTAGTGGATGTAAGTTTCCTAGTGCAGTACGGTAGGGTAGGTAGATCCATTAGGTCAGGCATACGCATGAGGCTATCCACGCTGCCTCCGGGGATTAATTATAGGATAATGGGGGAACCCATCATGTCCACCAAGTTCAATGAGTATGGATTAAGCTCATTCTCCATGTTTAAAACCGTGATTCGCATCTTTTTCGACAATATTTCCCCATTAAGTGGTGACGTGATTCATGCATTCTTTTGGTGGTACCGCAGAATGGGCGATAATTGGATACTTGAAAATGATCAAAGCCTGAGCCAATTCTTCCGTATCTATGGGAATCATGGCAGGGTTCCTCAATTTATAAGTGACTTCATGTATAGGAAAGCCACTGTAATTACTTGGACTAATTGGGCTAGGCTGGGCTTTATTAGGGATGGCTTCCAAGAAGATAGGATACATGTAATTGATCTACCAGTTTGGCCACAGTGGATAAATATCGGTAGAAAAATTGAGAACAGCGTAATATTTGTTGGGATTGATTTCTACTTGAAGGGCGGCGACACGGCGCTTGGAATATTTAAGGAGCTCAAGGAAAGATGGGGCAGTAAAGTGAAAACCACATACATAGGCTCCATACCTAATGAGTATAAGAATGGGTTGCGATATGTGGATGAATATTATCCGCCCTCTCCATCCAGCACCGTGATGAGGAAAATAGGGGAATCCCAAGTCTTAATATTGCCATCCAGGTGGGATGCATATGGAATCACCGCGCTTGAGGCTATGATGCGCGGCACAGCTGTGGTTTCCAGCTCCGCCGGAGGCTTACCTGAAGTGGTGGGGGATGCAGGCATTATATGTAGGAATAATTTATGCATGCTTGACGCTGTGGAGGATTTATTAATGGATACATCAATGCTGAAGAGACAGATCAATAATCAACTAGAGACTTTGGCCACTAGGCACAATCCTGAGAGAGTGACTCAATCATTAAGTGAGGTATATGAATCATTCATGCGCCGCTGATATGGACGCGTGCCTCTCCAGAACTTCTCCTCCTCATCACTTGAGTTGTTATACTCAACCGGGTCCTTGACCCCATTTATTTTGAATGCTATCCTCCTCATGTAGCATGGACCGCATACGCCGCAGTGCTTCTCTCCATCCTCATAACAGCTCCACGTATATTCAAGTGGGGCGTTAGCCTCTAGGCCTAGCTTAACTATTTCATGCTTCACTAGGTTCCCAACAGGCATAACTAGTTCAACCCTCTTTTGGGGCCCGGTTGCGTAGGGTAATACATTATTAAGTAACCTAATGAACTCCATCTCATTATCAGGATAAGCCCCGCTCTCCTCCAAGTTAACCCCAGTGGCCACAACATCGTATCCCCAGGCCTCGGCAATTGCAGTGGCTAGAGCTATAAACACGAAATTACGGGCCGGCACCCATTCGTGAGCGAATTCAGCGCCCGCCTCGCCTCCCCGCGACTTATTTATATTGCCTTCGCCGAGAAGCGGGGAGCGCCCGACAACTTTAAAGAAATCCATGTCGATTTCTATTAATTGAACATTCATATCCCTCGCAATGGCTCTAATCGCCTCCAGCTCCCTGTTCTCGGCTTTATGCCTATAATTAAAATGGAGAAGAGACACTTCATAACCGTCTTGCCTCAACTTAGCGGCCGCCGTGGTGGAATCAAGACCGCCACTCGCTATGACTAATGCTCTCTTTTTCTTCCGATCACTTGTTTGCTTCCATAGGCTAACTTCCCGCCAGGACCCGTTAATATCCACCTCAATTAACGAGTATGGATTAATTCGCTTAACTACATTGCTTTCCCATGGGGCTTTTCCTGGTTCCTCCAGGTAGTAATCCATGCTTGAGAAAAATAGGACATTAAGTTCCTTGTCCCACATGATGTAGAGAGGCTTGAAATTAGTTGCTAACCACATTTTTCCTGGCCTCCTCTTATCGATAATTGATAATGCGTATGATCCCACCACCTCATCCCTGAGAATCCGCTGCAGATCGGTTATTGATCCATCCCACTCATGCTCAAGCAGAGGTGGGATTATTGATGAATCTATTTTACTGGTTTTCCTAATATTAAGCCGCCTCTCTAGGTCTAAATCATTGGCTATGGTGCCATTATGCGTGACAGCTATGTTGTTTCCAATTATGGGCTGAATGTCGTTCAACCCCTTCTCAACAACGTGCTCAGTGGTTGGTTCAGCCCTATTATTAGCTATCACTGCGATAGCTTCCTTCGATAGAAAGCCTCGCTTCCCAGGTAAATTATTAGATGCACGTCCAATGCCTTTTAATTCCTTGAATAATCCATCCCTGGTTAAGTAAACGATGCCCCAGCTATCCCTGCCCCTCTCCTCTGCTTTTATCATTATTTTAATGATTTTCTCCTCTATAGCCCTTGCTCTATCATTATCCAGCGATCCAAATATCAGAGCTCCGCTTATGGAGCAATCCATTGCTTCGCCTAATCATGATGCCTTTATAATTGTTTTCAACTTTAGGGAAACAGAGCTCTTCCGTCCCTAATGGGCGATGTTTATCACTCTTTTACTTATCATCAAAAGCATGAAGAACCATAAAAGGCAGTAATGCAACAGCTCCATCTTTGATTCAAGTACCTCGATTGTCAATCTGCCTAATAATTTATGCGTTGAAAACGAACCAAAGAAAGTGGATTAGGTTATTTTAAGTATATAAAATGTGCTTTATTTTAAGTGAGCTACCCCGCCCTTAAGGGGCTTCCCGCTTCCCCGCCCCGCCTTGCCCGTAGCCGAAGCCACGGGTAGTGGGCGGAGCTCCACGGGCACCACGGGCGACTCCCACCCTGCACACCTCAAATGATTGAGCGCCGAATTATAATCCCTATCCACGGTCCAGCCACACTTGGGGCACGAGAAGACGCGATCATTCAAAGTTAAGTCATCCTTTACATAACCACACTTGGCGCACGCCTTCGAGGAATTCCTAGGATCCACTAGGATGAACCCCTTCCCATACTTCCCCAACTGATACTCCACGATGCCCCTAAGCTCATGAAAAGCGACATCATGAAGCCTCATCCTCACCCCTCTGGAAGACTTACCAATAAGCTGCTTAACTTGAATATCCTCCATAACCACGACGTCGTAGTACATCGCAAAGTATTTGCCCAACTTCATGTATAGATCCCTCCTCAGATTCGCTAAATGCTCATAAGCCCTCGCTAACTTCATCTTAGCCTTGAACCAGTTCTTAGATAGAAATTTCTTCCTAGATAGCTCCTTATGCAACCTTCTCACCTTCTTGAGCGCCATCTCGTAGGGCCTCAAGTTCGGCACGTACTCCCCATCCGAAGTCACGAGAAGCTTCTCCACCCCAACATCGATCGCTATTACTTTCCCAGTACTTGGCAGCTTTGGGAATTCATAATCCTCAACAATGAATGAGACATACACTTTTCCACTCCTCGTCAATTTCACCGCCACGCGTTTAACTTTCTCTAGTGGGAAGTCCCTGTGGGCAATGACCTTGAAGGCCCCGAGGCCGCTCAGCCTCAACACAAGCCTCCTCCCGCTCTTTACTCTAACTTCCCTAATCTGTATCTTCCACCCGCTCTGCGAATAAACCAAGCTATAGTACTTATGGGGTTTCTTCTCCCTTGGAAAACGCGATAACCCATTGAAAAAGCGCTGCCTAGCCTCATAATATCTATCTGCTATCTGTTGCACCACTTGTGAGTATAATTGTTGGTACTCCTCATCTTGTTTCCTCAAGTCGAGGGCTAGTTGCCTAAGCTCCGTGAGGGTTAATCCTTTTCCATCCTCATGGTAGAAGTATGTGTCTGCCCATCGTAGGGTGTTATAGGCCTCACAAGCCACTTCCAACTGGGCCTTTAACGCCCTCAGCGTTCGTCGGTGTATGCTCTAAACCTAAACCCCACGATGGGCATCAGAAAAACGGGAACACCACTAATATAAAGTTATTCCCCCCTCATCCCCGCCATAAATGGCGAGGCTTCCCCCATGCGTATAATTAATCAAAGAGACAAGTGGCTTAATAGTATAGTTATTTAGGGGTAGCTTGCCGATGCTTCTAAATGATGCCAATAATAGCAGTTCATGCGGGCGCAGGCAGAGCCCGCTTTGATGAAGATGAGTTAATTCAGTACAGGACCGGCATACGTGACGCCGTCTTAAATGGCCTAAAGGCATTGCGAACAGGTAATTCAATTGATGCCGTGGTGGAGGCAGTCTCCACGCTTGAAGCAAATCCAGTAAATGATGCCGGGGTAGGCAGCGTATTCAATATAGCTGGCGAGGTTGAGGTGGATGCCGGATTAATGGCGGGCTCCACAATGAAGATAGGGGCCGTCGCCTCAGTTAGACACGTCGCTAATCCGATACGCTTGGCCAAGTATGTGATGGATAATACGGATCACGTACTAATAGTGGGAAATGGGGCGGAGGAACTAGCTAAATTAACTGGCCTATGGGTTCCCGACTTCGTATTCATTAATGAAAAGAAAGTAAACAGGTATAAAGCAATGTTAAAGGATGCTATGGGGGGCGGTTCCCCTTACAGAATGGTCTTTAATCTAGCTAAGGAGGCCGGCTTAATGGATACAGTAGGCGCCGTATCTCTGGATTCAGAGGGCAATCTAGCTGCCGCGACATCCACTGGAGGAGTTTGGTTAAAATGGAGAGGCCGCGTCGGTGATTCCCCTATTCCTGGGGCTGGTTATTGGGCTGATAAATTATGTGCATTCTCCGCCACAGGACTTGGAGAGATCATAATAAGACATATGGCCTCAATGAGGGCCGCTATGTTAATTAAGGAAGGAAAAGACATAATCGCGTCAATTAATGAGGTGGTTAACAGCGCGAGTAGGGACTTTGGTCAGGGCACCATTGGTTTATTAGGAATAGATGCGAAAGGAAATATTCATGCAGGATTTAATACCGAAATGATGGGGCGAGGCTACATGCGGCTCGACATGAGGGAACCAATGATAGCCATCTATGCAAGCGAACCATTCCCATAGATGGGAAACCCATTAGAGCTGGGACGAAGTATTAGCGGTAAATTGTATTCCAACCGGATATTACATCAATAGCACTATATTTCCTAACAATCTTCTCGCTTGGCTTACTATCGCTCCACTCCCTCTTAATCACGGATCCGCAACAATCGATATAATTCATGTCATCAATCAATTCAATTGCTTCTCTAAATGGTCTATTCGTGAAATTAGATAGGTAATTACCTGCAGCAAGCCTTGCTCTCCAAGTTACGTATTCAATATCCTCCCCGGTATTCAGCAACACTATCCTAGAGTCAAAGTATAGTGGTCTGCCAAGCTTAATTGATAGATATGATGATGCAATTCCTGAGGATACAGATACTAACTTGAATTCACGGCCATCGAATGGTACGTAGCTGCCTAGGAACAGATTTATCTCGTCTGAGACCACATACGCCGCTATTGCGCCTAATCTTTTCATTAATTCTATTGCTGTGTCCTCCATGGCTTCCCTCACCCTCTCATCTCGCGGCTTCTTGAAATCACTTAGGTTTACGCTGAATGAAACGCCATCCAACCTAATTACCAGCCTCTCTCCACTAACTTTGTAACTCGCCTCCTTTGATTGAAATCGCCTCTTGGCTTGTTCAAGATCTATTGAAAGCAATTTATCGAGCGAAGTCAACATATTGACTCAACGAATTTCTTAGCGAGCCTCCTAGCATCCTCGATTGAATCCAGCTCCTCTATACATACCTGCTCCTCGTTTTTCATGTAAACCACATATTTCCCGTTATAGAAGTAAATACCGGCATATGCGAAACAATTCTCCTCATTCATGGTTCCCGCCTCCTCTATTGGCGCTGTATCGAATCCTATTCTAGATCTAATCATGTTAACGTATTCCCGTTCACACCTCATGCTTGCTTTTTGCTGTGAATAATTAAAAGCGTTTTGGGAATCCGGCTCCACACGATTATAAACCACCTAATAAGGATGAGTAGTTTACCAAGTGAATTTCGATGCCTGCACCTAGCAGCGAGGTTTTAACATATTTGAAGCCCCAATCCATAACCAAGCACCAAATGAGCCGCTCCATAAAAGAAGGTGAATGTGGTTTCATATTGTATTGAGCCGCCGTTGCAGTTTCGTATATTGTTTGAATAATCTATATAGATTATTATTAAAAATCGATAAGTTAACTAGAAAAAGTAAATAAATAATCTTGCGTAATATTTAAATACAACTTAGACAGTAAGTTATATTAATGTCTATTGAGGAAAAAGATCTTCCATTTGACGAAAAAATAATTATTAATAAATGGTCGCACAAGAACATAAGCATAGAGGATTATAAGAAATTGCATGAGAAAACCATTGAAAACATTGAGGAGTTCTGGTCCAGCGTTGCAAAGGAACTTGATTGGTTCAAGCCATGGGATAAACCGCTCGTGGCTGATCCCCAGCCTCCATTTTATAAATGGTTCGCTGGCGGTAAATTAAATGCCTCATACTTAACGCTGGATAAGCATGTTGCATCATGGAGGAAGAATAAGGTTGCATACATATGGGAGGGTGAACCAGTTGATTCCAAGGGCAATCCAACAGAGGTACGTAGGTTAACGTATTATGATCTATACAGGGAGGTAAATAGATTGGCGTATGCAATGAAAACTAAGCTTGGCTTGAGGAAGGGCGATACCATAACCATATACATGCCGATGGTACCGGAATTACCTATAGTCATGTTGGCTGCCGCCAGATTAGGAGTTATTTTCTCGGTTGTTTTCTCCGGATTTAGCGCAACGGCATTAGCAGATAGGATAAACGATGCAAAGTCCAGGGCAATCTTCACCGCGGATGGCTTCTGGAGAAGGGGAAAACAAGTAAGGTTAAAGGAGGTCGTTGATGAAGCGATAAAATCATCTCCCTCCATAGAAAAAGTTGTGGTGTATAGAAGGCTTGGCATTAATGATGTTCCAATGACGCAGGGCAGGGATCAATGGTGGAACGATTTATTAAGTGATGTTCCAGTCAATGCATATATTGAGCCAGAGCAAGTGGAGAGCGAGCACCCACTTTATATATTGTATACATCCGGCACCACTGGTAAACCCAAGGGAATAGTCCACAATACTGGGGGCTACTTGACCGAGCTGCATGCCACAATGAAATGGGTATTCGACATAAAAGATAATGATGTTTATTGGTGCGTCGCCGATATCGGATGGGTGACCGGACATAGCTACATAGTATTTGGTCCCCTCCTGGAGGGAGCAACCATTGTGATGTATGAGGGGGCCCCAGACTACCCGGCTCCAGATAGGTGGTGGCAAATAATTGAGCGATACGGGGTCAACGTATATTACACTACGCCAACCGCCATAAGGACATTCATGAAATTCGGGGATGAGTGGATCAGCAAGCATGATTTCTCCACAGTTAGATTGATGCATAGCGTTGGTGAACCAATTAATCCCGAGGCGTGGAGATGGGCATGGAAATGGATTGGACGCAGCGAAATACCATTTGGATCCACTTGGTGGATGACGGAGACTGGGGGAATATTGATAAGCCATGTCCCCGGCTGGGGATTAATTCCATTAAAGCCAGGAACTAATGGAATGCCCATACCTGGAATAGATGCCGATGTGGTAGATGATGAGGGTAAACCAATTCAGGGGAAGCGGGGATACTTGATTATAAAGAAGCCATGGCCTGGAATGCCGTTGACCATATGGGGAGACCCCTCTAGATTCGTCAATGTGTATTTCTCCAAGTTCCCAGGAGTATTTTATGCCGGTGATTGGGCTATAAAGGATGGTGATGGATACATCTGGGTACTTGGCAGGGCCGATGAGGTAATTAAGGTAGCAGGACATCGTTTGGGTACATATGAGATCGAGTCCGCTTTGATCTCTCACAAGGCTGTTGCTGAGGCTGCTGTGGTTGGTGTGCCGGATCAAGTAAAGGGAGAGGTTCCCGTGGCTTTTGTAGTGCTTCGTTCCGGTAATGCCCCATCCGATGAATTAAGAAAGGAGTTGCGGGTATGGGTTAGGCAAGTTGTTGGTCCAATAGCCGAGCCATCAAATATAATCTTTGTATCCAAGTTACCTAAGACCAGGAGCGGAAAAATAATGAGGAGATTGGTCAGGCAAGTGGTTATGAATCAACCGCTCGGCGACGCGACAGCGCTTGAGGATGAGACAAGCATAGATGAAGCTAGAAAAGCTTATGACGAATTACGTAAAGAAATTGGTAATACATAAGATGTAGTTATTATAAAACAATAAAACTTAAAAACGCCGATTTTCTATTAGGTATATGTCACAAAAAACAGCTAATCCAGCCGTTCTAGGCCTATCCGGCTTCGCGTTAACCACGCTCGTGCTGAGCGCAATCAATGCGGGTCTAGTTTCGGATTCAAGTGCTGTTCTAGGTCTAGCGGCGTTTTATGGGGGTCTCGCCCAAATAGTGGCTGCTCTCTATGAGTATAAGGCCGGTAATACATTTGGGTACTTAGCATTCTTCACTTATGGAGCATTCTGGGAATGGTTCTTCACCACGATCCTATTAATAAATCTACACGTTATTGGAGCCAGCCCCGCAATAGGCACAGTGCTAATAGCGTTCGGCATATTTACGTTCATAATGTGGATAGCCACGTTCAAGCTAAACTGGGCATTATGGCTAGTGTTTCTATTATTATGGATAACCTTCTTCCTGCTTGGATTCGGATACACCATGGCCGGTGGATACATGGGAATACTGACGGCATTAGCGGCCTGGTACACTGCATTTGCTTCCGTCATGCAGGATGTCTATAATAGACAAATGCCCCTACTGACTACTGCACCGCTAAGAAAGTGATGGAGATCGTGAATTATAAAAATAATCATTAATTTTTACATGTGATCTATTATTGGGATTCCCAGTATATTCATTATATTGCCAAGCGCGATGCGGAATGCATGCACTAATGCCAGCCTAAAATCCCTTAATTCGGGTTCAGCATTTATTACTGGGTTCCGTTCATAAAATACATTGAAGTCCATGGCCATCTTATTCACGTAATCAATTAGGTTCTCTAGCCTGAGATTAATGGATACTTCGGCAATGGCTTTAGGTAACCCCCCCAAGTCCTTTATAAGCTTGATTTCATCATTATTAAGCGAGCTAGGCGGCGTTGCCTTGCTTATCTGCGGCTTGCCTGCCTTCTCCAGTATCGATGATGCCCTCACATATGAATATTGAATGAATGGCCCACTATTCTGTTTTAAATCAAGCAACTTATCCCAATTAAACTCAAGCACCTTTAGTGGGGAGATTGATAGAAACGAGAATCTAATTGCACCCACTGCTACGGCCTTAACTACTTTCCTAGCCTCTTCAGTTCCCAGCCTATTCTCAACTATTTTCCAGACGCGTTCCTCTGCCTCCTCTAGTAAATCATCCATTGCAATCATTCTACCACGCCTACTGCTCATCTTGGCGCCAGGCATATTTACCATTTCATATGAATAATGCATTATGCGTGAGGCATCATATCCAAGCATATGAAGCAGGACCCTAAGCTGAGCCTGTGGATGCGTCTGCTCAGATCCAATTACCCTAATAACCCTACTTGGACTACACTTATCCAAGCACCATGCAGCATAGGCCAGGTCCCTAGTTAAGTAGAGGGTTGAGCCATCCCTTCTGGTGAGCATAGCTTTAGGTAGGAAGCCTGGGAGAGATAATTCATTAAATAAGCCATGATCGCTGGCGTACTTGCCCACGTCTATTGTAATAGCCCCTTCCTGTTTCTCCACGTATTCCTTGCCGATCAATGCCAATTTATCAACAAGGGACTTCGCTAAGCCGGTGTCCAAGGCAATCTCGGATTCCCAATCAAAATCATCAAATGATATGCCGAATTCATTAAATGTCTCCATGAAGCCCTTAAAGACCATGCTTATGCCTTCCCTCACCTTACTACGTATCTCTGGGTTTCCTTGCTCATATTCGCGTACCCATCTATTGGCTTCCTCAGTTACATCAATATTTCCCAGCGATGATGCCAAACTATTAACTAGCTCTTGATCTTGAGTACTCCACTTACCAAGTACGCCAACCCATTCATCGCGCTCAGCTATTATTTTCCGCTTATCTTCATCCTTTTCAGCGAGCTTTTCTGCCTCAGTTAACCTCTGTATCTCGCCTATTGCATATGTTATCGAGTATATGGCGCCCACTACCTTATCTGGTTTTTCGCCGCTCATTATTCTTTGATTCACAAGATCCTTCACGCTGTGGTATCCTATAGCCATATACATTACCTGTGGTCCACAGTCATCAACATAGAACCTGGTGCTGATGCTGCCTCCACAGAAACGAAGCAATCTCGATAATGTATCCCCAATTATCATGTTTCTACCATGACCTGTATGAAGCTGATGAATGGGATTGGCACTGGTGTGCTCTATAACTATTTTATCGCTACGGCATTGCTTGGACCAGCCGTATCTTTGGCCATTGCTTAGGATTGAATTAATGACTAGTTCGGCATACTTTATGTAATCAATATCTATGTTTAGAAAGCCATTAATCAATTTTATGCCTTTTATTAATCCCCGGGGCTTCAATGACTCTATCACATTTAGTATATTGGGATTCTTCTTTATGTAATTATGAAGCGGCACTGCCATGAAGCCAAAGCCCTCCCTGGCCCTACTTGGTTCAAGTCCACTTAGATCTTCATTTATCATTGCTCCAAGCTCATTTATGATTCCCCTAAACTCATCCTCAACCTGGCCCTCTGGATCATAACTCATGTCAAACAAAATGTTCTAAATTAAATAAACATTTCCGTGAACATAGATACAACTAGTTTTCCTGCATTCATCCATGTTAAGGAACGGTATAAAGCCATTGATAAAAGAACGATAAGCCTCGCCTAGGATAAGAATCCCTTGTTGTGAAATATATAATCTGAGATTTTTCCTAAGCAGAGTAGTTTTTCTTCTTCTCCATAAGGAGATTTCCTAAATAAACAAGCTTCTTTTTTGTTCTTTTGCCCTTTAACTTCTTTGACATAATATAAATATTCACCATTAAATCTAGGTAAGCTTACTTTTCCTTCAATTATTTTTCTCTTATCTAGAAAAATTGCTGATCTATATTCATGGTTTTCTATCCAAGTTTCTACATGAAGTAAATCCCCTTCATTATTTAATTTTACATCAGATATGAGTTTTATTGAATAGGCTTCTTCTGGCATCATTATAAAAATAGATAAAAGGAAAGCATTAAGCATTTCTAATCCATTGGATATCAAAGAATTCATCTTTAGATTTAGAGAGCTCTCGGTAATTTGAAAAACAGAATCTTATAAAATCCATAATTTCTTCTCCATTTTTCCTTCTCTTAAAATCCTCCTATATGACCTCATGAGTCTCATGATAAAATATGAAGGTTCAAATCCTCACTGATTAGAGAATAAGTAGAAAGATTATAAATTATTTCAGAAGACTTCCTAATGCTTTCTGCAATATCATCAGTTGAAATAACTTGTGGTACAGTTAAAGAATAAAACCAAGTTGAAGGTCTAAAGTTTCTCCAACATTAATAATGTATATTTACCGAAACTTCCCCTCAAGGATTTTACTGCATCTAGGAAAATAGAATTACCGTTCCTTAATATTTCTCCTTCATTAACTTTTCTACTAAAGTATTCATCTGTAAAGAAGGAATATATAAAAGAGTAGTATAATGCTCTCGCTAAGGGATTTCCTTTTTTATCTTTATTATTAGCTTAAATAAATCCATACCTTTCTTTGGAACCATTTCACAAGCAAATACTTTACCTAAGGGAGTTACTTTACCTTTCTGGATAGCACCTATATTCTCAAGAAATAATAAGGAATCTTTTATCTTTGAAGGAGAATACCTATATCCATATCTTGCCAAGAGCAAAGGATCTAAACCACTGTAAATCCACCTTAATGCTGTTTGCGGATGATCTAAAGGCTCTGGAGCTTTTCCAAATTCCTTTTTTTAACGCTTTATTAACTTTTTTTCACCTCGTGAATTACTATATGGTGTGGAGAAAAATCTCGTCAATTACTATATGGTGTGGAGAAAAATCTCGTCAATTACTATATAGTGTGGAGAAAAATCTCGTCAATTACTATATAGTGTGAAAAAAATTTATATAGGGTTAATATCTTGGACGTTACAGGATGGTTAGTGAAATGCTAGAAATTAAGGAAATCAATGAATTGGGCAATAAGCTGCTTTCAGAAGATTTCAACACCAGCCCTATCATTAATTCTGCAACATACGATCTAAGTCAAATATTAGTTGATAAAAATTCAATTCTTATAGCGAGACCAGTAGGTTCTGGTAAACTAGAACTAATATTAAAATTAATAAACCTAGCAAAAAATGATAGAAAAATTGTAATAGTTTCCACTAACTATAGACTAGAGAACTTTTTGAAAGATAATAAATTCGTGGATTTTTTACCTATACATATTTCACAAAAATACGTTGAGGATAGGTTTAACGTAAGGAATATTGGAGAAATAATTAAGATTAGTAAAAAACTGGGTACGGAAATAATTAATGAAATAAAAAATATAGACAAAGCTGTGATTATAATTTATAGAGCCAACGATTTATCGCCTGCGTCTAATTGCTATGATATAACCGCAGCAAAGCAAGAATTCTGGTCTTCTCTAATAAATACTATAAAATTCAAGAGAAATACTAATTTAATCTTGATATGTGATAAGATAGGACAAGAATGTGAGGCCTTATCATCAGTTGTTGATGTTGTAGTTGAGGCAGATATTAATGGAAGATATAAAATAAAGAAGAACATAATATGAGGATACTCAATATAATTTACGCTGTTATTCCGCTATTCTTATCTGCCATATTCACATATCTGACTTATACTTCAATATTTACATTATGGCTGGCTTTTGGAGTATGGTTATCAATGATAATAGGATTCTTTATTTTTATTGATTTTTATAGGCTTTCAAGAAAATCTACTAATTACGAAATAAACTATACAAATGCTAAAAAATATAAAATAGCATCTTTCGTAACGTCTTTTAACGAAAACCCGGAAATTGTGGAAGGAACATTAATTTCAGTTAAGCTAGCTACAAATGACTACGGCGACGTTTACTTATTAGACGATTCAACCGATCAAAAGATCGCTGAAGAGCTAAAAGCGTTTTGCGAAAAGTATGGTATAATATACCTTCATAGAAAGGATAGAAAAGGCTTTAAGGCTGGTGCCATTAACGAGGCATTGAGAAAAGTAGGAGATAATTACGATTTAGTTGCAATATTTGACGCAGATCAGAGGCCTACTGAGAATTTCTTTGAACAAGTTTTACCATATTTCTCAGATCCTAAAGTAGCACTTGTACAAGTGCCTCAAAACTATTCTGAAACCTACTCTGGAATAGCCAAGGCAGCAAAATATCAACAAGAACCGTTTTTAAGAGTAATAATGAGAGGAAGAACTTTCTCTTCCGCGTTTTCTTTAGGTTCTGGTTCCGTATTTAGAATAAGTGCACTGAAAGAGGTTGGCTATATGGACGAATCAAGCATAACAGAGGACGCTGCGACTTCACTAAAACTACACGAAAAAGGTTACGCTTCAGTTTACGTTGATTCATCACTAATTTGGTACGGAGAACCTCCTCAAGATATAAACGCTTATTTAACACAGCAATCGAGGTGGGCTTTTGGGTATTTTCAACTTACTTGGAGGATATTGAAGAGTAATTTAAATTTCTCTCAATTTGTTGACTATTTTTCAGGGAGTTTATATTGGGTTAAGGAAGGACCGCTTGCGATAGCCGAATTTTTAGCCCCAGTTTTTTTCCTCTTATTTAAATTGCCAATAATAATTTTAAATCCTTTAACCTATATCCTTGCTTATATCCCTTATCTTCTTGTTTCAATATTACTGTTTTTTTACGCAATAAAAGGAAAGGGAGAATATGGAATAAAAGGGTTTTATTATCATCAATCGGTAGAATATCTTGAGTTTTTATCAATAACCTTAGCTTTCTTTTCTTGGATAATAGGCAAAAATAGACCTTTCAAGGTTACTCCTAAAGGTGAAGGAAAGTTTAATGTAAAAAGCGTAATTCCTCACATGGTAATTATCATTTTGCTTATTTTATCAATTATAGAAGGATTTCTTTGGTTGAGCAAAGCAAGCTCTAGTTTAGCTTTATATTACTCTATTATAATAAATATATTTTGGGCAATTTACCAAATACCATTTTTAATTGGTGGAATTATATTAGCTAAAATGATGTCAAGGAGAGAAAAATACGTAGAGGTAGCTCTTAACAGGAATTGAATAATTTTAATCTACCGGCCTTCATTAAATAATACTTTAAGTATGGAGTTTCTTCCATTTTCTCCTTGGTTAAATACTCCATGCAAATTCCCTTTGGTTTCTCTCTATTAGGCTTAGTCCTTATAATTTCCTTTTCAGTAACAATTATATCAATAGGTACATCAAACGGTTGTGAAGGTATTTCATCAACTATTTGTATAGAGCGGACTGTTGCAGCTACTCAAGTTTTTTCGTTAACCTAGTTCCCTTAATATTGCGTATTCCAATTCGCTATAACCTTCTCCTTTTCCTACACTATCTCCTGATCTGGTTACGGCAACATAACCTACTACTATAAAATCTACTGGGGAATTTCCTTATAACTAATTCTTTTGCCCAATTTAGTAAATCCTGAAATTGCAGATGCAAGCTTAGGACTAACATTATAAAGTAAGAAAAAATTCTCCTTTAAGCCTAGGCGTCGGAACTAATAACTTTTTATCGTCTGATAGAACTAACTACCTCACTTTTCTTTGAGGCGAGTCTGGATTCACTTTAACTACTTCAGCTTTTTTAAATTCAAGAAGTATGGAAAGAAGCTCAGCCGCTTTTTCTGGACCTTTAAAGTTGGGGATCCTACCAAAAACTGGCCTAGGAGAGAGACAAGCAACTGGTCACAAAGAATTTATACGCATGGGGGAAAGCCTCGCCCTTAGGGGCGGGGTAGCTCACTACTATATAACTGGGATTAGATTGATGCTATTGAATCCAGCCTATGGGATCTATGTACCATTAACCGTATATTATTTTAAAACAGAACCCACCGGGTTATTATCTATAAATGGATCAATAATAGTTGGCGGTTACTTAAGTGAGTATGATTTCCATAACGACACAGTAGTGACTATATCGCCCATAAATTACGGCCAACCAATTAATGCATGCATAGTACCAATAAATAATACATAATACGCAGCTCATGGCTTATTATTCAATTCATTAATAGTATCAAGTTTAGGAAAACTTTAAATGATTAGCCCCCGAAAATGTCGCTATGTTGATGCTGGCCACGCTACTTATATTGATAAAGGCTGCTGGATTGCCATTTATTAATTACACAATGTATTTAGAACCTAACTCCACCTTAGTCAACATTAATCTCCCGATTATTCCAATACCGGGAACACTGGAGGTCATTAATGATAGCGATAATTCATTAATACCCTCCAGCCTCTATAATAATGGGACGCTTGTAATATTTGCATTCGGCGGCGGATATGTCTCCATACTTTATGATGCTAATTATACGTATGACCAAGATACTCTTACATATTATGTGAACATTTCAAGTCCAATTAAATTCGGATTAATGTTCCCCCCAAATATAGTGATGCTAAACCTGCCAAACAACATAATTAGTTATACCCGCATAAATAATTCAGTTGAAGTAACAATACCTCCAGGCCGGTACTCTCTTCAATACATCTATGTCCCAATTCAACAGAGCAGCACAACAACAAGCAGCACCCCAGCTCCAACAACGTCAACAAGTTCAGCGCCTCTACCGCCGCCGACCACCACTACATCACGCCAGGCCAGCACAACCACTACTTCTACCAGCGCAACTAGTACCACAGTTAAGCCAATTAATCAGACCACCACGTCTCAATTCCAATCAACTACGCCAACTCTCAGCAATAATAGTTCGTTCCCAACATCTATAGCCATAACTATAATAGTGCTTGTAATCCTTGCGTTTATAGCATCTATGATCATGATAAGAAGAAGAAAATCGCCCCTCGTATCAGTCTCGTTGGATGATGTGGATGAAGAAATCATAAGGACACTGAAGGATAATGGAGGCACCCTATATCAATCACAATTACAGCAATTAACCAATATACCTAAAACGACATTATGGAGACACGTGCAGAGACTACAGGATAGAGGCATAGTTAAGATCGATAAGGTAAATGGACAAAACAGAGTTACACTAATAAAATGAATTTAATCCCAAATTTGAGCTGGAGATGAATTGAATCTCCAATCTCCTCCCCGCCCTGAAGGGCGAGGTTTTCCGCCCCTTTGAATCCCTAAACTTTATAACGTTTATTTTATGCATTAATTGCGGTATAGAGCTGCTATGCCGTTCCATAATTCTATTAATTAAATCATTAATCAGTTTCATCCAAGTTCCACAAAAATGCAATGGCGCAATCCTAATTAAGTTCAAAATGAGATAACGATATATGAATAACAAGTCAATAATGATAGTTGTGATCATAATAGCATTGGCTATAGCATTGACCCTATATGCATCTACGAATTCGAGTTCGATTTATGCCTCTGAATCACTTAACGGCTCCAATAACTCCTTATGTATTGCAGCCTCAATTGATGTAAACATAAGCGGGATTTTTTATGACAAAATATTACTATTGGCTTCTAACGCCGGTAGTATTAATCAAACAGAATTAGCTGAAACAGTTAACTTAATAAGATTAGCTGAAATTAGCCTCAATGAGTCAAAATGCATTGATGCAGTCAAGTATAGTTCAGCCGCCGTTCATTATGAAGAGGCCATATTTAGATCCATTGTATTAAGCAATTCGAGATTAAAGGATGAGCTGGCTTGCATGGCCTCCAGCGGAAGGATCCATGCATACCTAGATTACTCTCATATGGTTGGTTTAATTCTTCATAATTCATCGCTCATTTCGGCGTCTAATTCTTTAAGCCTTGGATTACTTCTCAATCCCTGTAATAGTACATTAATTAATGAATCGAATAAAATATATAATAAGACGCAATCCATCGTAGCCAGCAAATATAATTCATCAATTAACGCGTTAACTACGAGGCTGATTAACCTATACTTGCATAACGATTCATCACCTAATGCCATTAATGCAATTCGCATTCTCATACATACTAAATACGTATCGACAGTAATTAATGCAGTAAATGGGACTCTGCATATCTACCTTGATCAATTGGGGAGCATTTTATCATCATATATAAGCGAGGGCAATATAACTGGTATTGCATCTATGGATTCGAAACTAAGACCAGTAAATAACATTGTTCTTCACCTAAATGAAGCGGGAATCAACCTATCTAGTGCCGAATCATCGCTTAATTACCTAAATCAAAGCATTAATTATGCAATTATGGTAGTAAGCAATACAAATAAGTCCCAGTTAGAATCAGTTGAGTATGAGTTGCGTTTAGTGGCGAATTCGTATAGGCTCAATGACTTAAACGAAATAGTTACTAATTTAACATCTCAATTAGACTCAGCTAATGAATACTTCATAAATGATACAATGGCTCTTAGCGCAATTAAAAATCGATTAATTATATCCACGAACATCATAGGAGTGCCCATGCCTAATTCAATTTCAAGGAAATTATCTCATTTATACAATTTGACCATAAGTAATCTAACGCTTGCGAATTACTACCTAAACCAATGCAGATCCTCAGTTCAGAATATCACAATCATTAAAGCAAGCCTAGTTAAGGGTAATTCATCATTAATTCCATTTTCATATTATGTATGGATAGCTAGAATTTATTGTCCCCTGAGCATTAAGCTTCTAATCAATGCCAGGAATATCATGAACTATATCGCATATATATTCAATACAAGTAATTCATCATCAAAACCACCAACCAACACCACAATTATCATGCCTAACCCATAATGCATTAGGAGTTGAGCTGACCTCCTCCCCGCCTTTAGGGCGAGGGTTCCCCGAGGTCTAGAGGGTTACGCCCCATTAAGGGCGCTACTCTGTTATGATCCACAATAAAGGAGAGAGGCCTCTTTATCGCTGAGATCACTATGCCAGTAGCCTTCTTCAAGATATTCAATGCACCGTTCAAGTCACTATGCAATTTATGCCCTTTAGGGCAATTAACTACTCCCCTCGGCCCCCTCTCAACCTCAACACCATGATAAGCACAGATACGTGAAGTATTATACTCAATGACCTCAAACACCCTCATACCGTATTCTTGAGCCTTCAGTTCTATGATATTCATCAACTCACGGTAAGACCACAAATTCACGGTGAACTTATTGCCCTTATCCTGAGCAATATTGAGGGGGTAACCCAAGTAGATCGTTGATACGCCTCGCTCATGCAAATCCCTCATAAGGTGGGAAGCGAAGTTCCTATACAGGTGGAGAAGTCTCCTAGTTAGTTTCTTGAAGAGTCTCCTCCCCTCCCTATTAAGCTCATGATACGCCTCGTATTCCTCTAGGTTCTTCGCCTTATCCGCCGAGGACTGTGCCTCAGCTATCCTCCTCCCCAAGTAGAAGTAATCCTCCTTCGCCCTAACCCCCTTATAAAGAAGCCACGTACCATCATCAATAACAACACTACCCAAGATATTGATGCCCAAGTCAATGGATGCGGCCTTACTACCCTTCGGTGATTTAACTTGAATGCTCTTTCTTTCGCCGCGAAGGATATGCTTGCTCCTCCTTCCCGTTTTAGTTACCTCGACTCCAACCTCCACTGGAATGGAGGCATACCAAGCATTCCTCGTCTCATCATAGTAGATCTCGAGCCTACCTTGTTTTCCATACCACCTCAACCTACCCGTAAAACTGATTTCCATGTTGAAGTACTTGAGGATGATGTGGTTTTTCTCGTCCACTACGTAATTATCTTCCCTCACGACTAGTATTAGCCTCCTCCCACTCTCATCCTTCCAATAACTTGGTGGCGAAACGCGTTTCATGTGAGGAGGCAATTTTCCTTTCTTCCTCAGCTTGAGTAGGGAGAAGAACGACGACCAAGCTTCATTATTCTTATTAAGCACTTGCTGCGCATTGGCGCTGCCCAATTCATCCTTATACTTTTCATAATACTTATCATATGTTCCCTCGAAGTCCACTTTTCCTCCGTGGAAGAATTGCTGCCTCCTCTCGTAGTTGATCTCGTTGAAGAGTTTGGCGGAGGTGTCGGCTAGCCTCCTCAGCTTCCTTTCCTGGAACCCATTTGGTAGGAGGCGAATCACGATGGTTCTCTTATTGTGTTTAATTTCTTTGATGTCCTCTCCCGGTATTGCGGGGGGAATCAGCCTCCGCTCCTCATTCAAGAAATTGACCGGGGGAGGGCATCCTGAAGAGAGGTGTTTAGGCTTAAAAAAAGTTTTCTATAAGGGGGTTATCCATCCCCGGCCCTGATGGGGCGAGGCTTTCCGCCCCCTTAACCCCCATTTTGGTAAATTTTAAAAAGGCATAAAATAGGGAGTGCCATGGCTAAGAGAGGAGGCCCGAAGACAGTTGGAGTGTCATATAGATATCATATTACTCCAGGGGTATTCGCTAATAGCCTGGTTACTGTAGTTGATAATAGCGGCGCCAAGATAGCTAGGGTGATAAGCGTTATAGGAAATAGGTCTCATGGAGTTCACAGGAAGATACACAACGCTGGCGTGGGCGATATGATTGTGGTCAGCGTAGTGGAGGGGAAGCCGGAGGTAAGGAAACAAAAACTGAGGGCAATAGTGGTTAGGCAAAGAAGGCCGTTTAGGCGGCATGACGGCACGTGGGTGGCCTTTGACGATAATGCAGTAGTCATAGTGAGCGAGGAGGGCCAACCAAAGGGCACTGAGATTCATGGTCCAATAGCAATGGAGGCTGCACAACGCTGGCCTCAAATAGCGTCACTGGCGGCCCTCGTTATTTAATAAATTTAAAGTGATGACAGAACACGAACTGATCTATGACTGAGGGATTTGAACGCTGATAAATAATCGCAATCCTTGCCTTCTAATCAAGGAAAGGAAGGATCCCCACAATTGTTGAGTGCGATTCCATGGGGTTTTCCAAGAGCTTCTATGATGAGATTCCAATACCGCTAATACCTACATATCGCTAAAAATAGCTGGAAAAAGCTTAAGGTTCAACCTAATTCCAGAATACCAATGCATTAGCTCCAATATTTAAATATAGAAAAACGTTTTACTTTCGTGATGAACACCAGACCTCTGATTAAGTGAGGATTGGTATTACAGCTGATGTTAAACACTTGCTGGAGGAGCCTCAGCAACTCAATAAGGGAATAACATTCGAGATCTCAAGAAACAATCACCGCTCAAGGCGGGGGATCAGAAGTACAATAATATCATGGATAAAAAGAGTCAAAGCTCCTTCTAGCAAGGGAATCAGCTCACCCAATCTTTTTGTACTCGTTTATTCTAATTACAGATAATTCATTGTTTAGCGAATTGATTAATCTCATGCCTGCGTCCACATCTAGGCTGGCATATAGAATAGCGTCATTGCCATTTAATTCAAGTTTATATTGAAGTCCATTATAATAATGCTTCATAAAATAGTCTATCAATGTTAAGTCGCTCATTAATTCCTTATTAGAATGTCCAAGGAAGAGCCCATATCCAATCAACAGTCTGTACTTTAGAGTTAATTCCTTGATCCTAGTGCTAAGCCCAGCCAATCTGCCAAGCAGGAGATACCCAATCATTAATCCAAACATCACTTCAATTACGGCAATTATTATGATTATCGAAATTGGATTATCGCCTATCAACTTAGATGCCCCAATTGCCACAATTATTAAAAGTATTACGCCAAAAATCGACGCAATTAAATCCTTCGAATCCATAACAATATTACAAATTACCCTTTAAATTTTTATCATTAAATCATATAAAATCTTTTACCTATTGTGCTGCTTGATTTGATTAGAAGGGATGCAGAAGATCTCGATCAATAAAAGCGAGCATATCACTGAAGCAGTGCTAATTATAATTATCGTGGAAGCATGCCTCTAATTATTGGTGATTCATAAATTATTTTACAAATACCTTTGAGGGGGCAATTCCCACAATCCTTCTGAGGGGGCGTGGCTGATGAGAGCATGTTCTTTACTTGCTTTACTTGCTTTATTGCATTACTTATCCGTTCTGGACTAGCATTAACTTGGGTCCTCGAATTCATATATATTATTTCCGCATCATTTACCCGCTCATCTAGTAATCCCACATATGTTAATACCTGTATCTCATGTGCAGAATGCGGCTTTCCCGTCTTCAATTCAAGTATGTCTATCGTATCATCATCGTTATATACCACTATATCGGGCTTACCCACTACATCATCGTCCTCTATCTTCATTTCGGAGATCACTGTTTTTCCAAGCGTTGATTTTAGGTAGTCCTGGTACTGCTTATGCGCGATTTCTCCGAATGCTATTCTACGAATCCAATCCAGCCTAGTTATCATTATTCCATACCTATGTTCAATCCATGCCTTATATGGGCAAAAATTATATGAAGAAACCATGCTTGGGGATGCATTAATGCTCTGGCGTGGAATTACAACTATATTATCGCTGAAGAATAGAATTACCGACTTCACATACTCATCCATAACTTCCTTTATTGAAGAATCACTAACCCTTACTACATCTCTAAGCAATGGATACACGAGGAATAAATCCATAGAGAAATATAAATATTACATTTCTCTTACCAGAAAACCCCATTAGGTGGATTAGTTTACTTCAACTTCATTCTCGTATCTAAAGGGCAAGACATTCCTTGGCTTGTGAACCATGAAAAATATTCGGATTATATTTATATTTATTCAAGGCGCGAGATATGCTATGAAGGCTTTGGTTTTTCATGGTCGCGGCAGCAGTCCAGAAAAAATAAACTGGTTAACTAGGCCATTTAAGGAGGCTGGATTAGAGGTAATTGCGCCACCCATAATGGAGGTTGAGGATGGATTAGAAATCGGTTCTAAAATAATAAAATCGGAACGGGACCCAGTGATAACGGCTGGCCACTCAATGGGTGGAACAGTCGCCTTACTGCTCGCCACTAGATTCCCCAATAATGTTAAGTGCTCTATTGTTGTATCAGCTCCAGTTGATAGATTACTTCAATTGAAGTATTTAGAGGAGGGGGCTGAGGGAACACTGCGTCGATCAATATATGAGGAACTGCGCAGGAAGTACCCACGAGACGAGTACTTCATTGAGACATCCCCGATAAATCACATTAATGAATCGACGCCGCCCATACTATATATATGGGGCACCGCCGATGACGTGGTTCCTCACAATCAATTAAAAGCATTAGAGGCAAGGACCACCAAGTTGGTTAAGGTAATAGTTAATGGAATGACTCACACACCTCGCTCGCAGCACTTAGGCGAGATAAATAATGCAATAAGGCAATTCCTCTCAAGCAATTGCCGCTAGAATCATGATTTTTATTCCCCCATAATAGATAAAATCCTTGACATTTTCTCTAATAATGATTTGAAATTCACATTAATTCTGGCTTTATTGACTGTTTTTCTTAATCATTGGGAATGGTATTACTTCCTTTATTGAGCTATTACCAGTTAGTATAATAATTAATCTATCTATTCCCAGCCCTAACCCCCCGGTAGGCGGCATGCCGTAACTCATTGCCGTAATGAAGTCAAAATCATAGGGATGTGCCTCTTCATCTCCCTTCTGGAATCTTCGTTGCTCTTCTTCGAATAACTTATGTTGGAGAACCGGGTCATTAAGTTCAGTATACGCATTAGCCAACTCCATGCCGGCTATATAAAGCTCGAATCGCTCTATGAGGCCCGGCTTTGAGCGATGAGGCTTACAGAGAGGCGTTGTTTCCAGTGGATAATCTATAACGAAGGTCGGCTGAATCAGGTTAGGGGTCACTAGTTTATCGAATAGCTTCTCTATCATTAATCCCCTAATGTATTCTCCCCCCCTCGGAACCAATCCATGCTTATCCATTAAGCTCTTCAGGTCTTGATCGCTCATGTCGTCAACTCTCGTCCCAAGAACCTCGCTGAGAGCATCATTCATAGTTACTCGCCTAAATGGGGGTTCTAACGATATTTCCATTGATTGATACTTCACGCGATTCGAATTAAGGATTTTTGTCGATACATGACTTATCATGTCCTCCGTTAACCTCATTAAATCATTATAGTCGGCGTAAGCCCAATAAAGCTCCATTAATGTGTACTCGGGATTATGTGTTACATCTATATCCTCGTTTCTAAATACCTTACCTATCTCAAATACCTTATTAAATCCACCTATTATGAATCTCTTCAAGTAAAGCTCTAAGCTGATTCTGAGGTACCAATCCTCATCCAAGGCATTTACGTGGGTCTTAAACGGTTTTGCTAATGCACCGCCGTAAACCGGTTGAATGACTGGGGTCTCCACCTCCATGAATCCCTTGGAATAAAGGAACTCCCTGAGCTCCTGGGTAGCCTTGAATCTTATATACATGGACCTACGGGCAGATGCATTGTATAGGAAATCCAAGTACCTATGGGAGTATCGCCACTCTGTTGTATAGCTGGACCAGTCGGGCGGATCCAAAAGAGCCTTGGCTAGTAACTTGTAGTCAAGCACTAGTAGGGTGAGCTCGCCCTTCATCGTATAGAATAAATTGCCCTTAACTCCGATTATGTCGCCTCTATCTATGTACTTAAGGAATAAGTCATACTTATCGCCCAACTCGTTGATTCTTAGATATAATTGAAGTCTTTCCCCCTCATCAAATATATCCACGAATGTTGCCTTACCATGAGGCCTAATATTAGCTATCCTACCGGCCGTGCTGATGTTTGATGCTATTATATTCATTTCCCTTGTGGGGCCATTAAAAGGATGAGCGGCGCCCAGTTCCCGCACCTCATGTATTGTATGAGTTACCTCATACTTATGTGGGTATGGATCAATACCCGCATCCCTAAGCAACTTAAGTACTTGAAGCCTTTCCTGATTCCATTGTGGAGCTGACACTGCTCAGCAATGAGCCTCAGCATTTAAAGCTTTAGCAGGGCCAAGGCAATTAATTAGGGAAGGCAAATAATATTTTCTCTAGACCGATTAGTTTAATAATTATTCAAGAATTATGAGATGCATGGAATTATCAAGTCAAGCATTTAAGCCTGGCGATTTAATACCAGTTAAATATACCTGTGATGGAGAGGACATATCCATACCGTTAACATGGAGCAAACCCAGGAGCCAACCTAAATCATTTGTGGTGATAATGGATGACCCGGATGCACCAATGGGGACATTCACTCATTGGGTTCTATATAATATTCCTCCCACCATAACATCGTTGCCGGAAGGAGTACCAAAACAAAAAGAAACTCCTCAAGGTCTCCAGGGCATCAATGATTTCGGGGAAGTCGGCTATGGTGGACCTTGTCCCCCAAGGACTCATCAACCTCATAGGTATTTCATAAGGCTTTACGCACTTGATGCTGTTCTAGACCTTAAGGGAGGCGCAAGAGTAGATGATGTGAAAACCGCCATGAATAATCATATAATTGAAACCGTAGAACTAATGGGTAGGTATGGCAGGAAAAAATAAGGGAGTTTACGGGCTTATAGTTAGTCTAATTAACAAATCAATTGTACTTCACCACGAGTTAGAGCCAGGTAATTATGCATATATAGGTCGCGCCATGAATGGACTGGAAAACAGGTTGAGCAGATACATGAAACCCATTCGAAAACCACATTGGCACATAGATTACCTATTAATGATTGCCAGACCCATAGCCATAGTGACTGCATTAACCGAGGATCCCCGCATGGAACATGAAGCAGCATGTATCTTGGCATCTACCAATAAGTATATACGGGGATTCGGTTCCACGGATGATGATTGCCCTTCCCATTTATTCATGGGTGAGGCAGATGATGTGGTAAACGCATTCGCTAGTCTTGGTTTGAGGCCTAACGTGAATTATTTGGGCTGATAAAACGAACGACAAACCTCGCCCTTCAGGGCGGGGAGGAGGTCAGTTCAATCGATGAGAAGAGAAACTTATTATCACTTATTCTATTAACCTCCACAGCGAATGCCTTACCGAATGAGTAGTTCAATATGCCATTTATGAAGCCCAAGAGGAATTGCGAGTTAGCATCCGAATCAAATGGATCAGTGACCTGGATCCTAGAGTAATCGGGCGTTGCATTATAATCGTTGAAGTAGCCCATGGCGTTCGCCATATCCATTACTAGAGAAACAACATAGTGACCCCCATTAATTATCGATGCATCATTCAATATCGACGCGGCATAATCAAACCCAAACCTGAAGAGCGAGTACCTTGAGTATAAATCATTTACTCTCCGTGTAAACGATGCAATTAAATTCTTCCTAATTAGCGCTATGATATCCATATTCATTAATGGAATCGACCTAATTAACTCTATCTCCGGTAACTTCATTGCTTCATTTAATGATTCCTCGCTGATGCTTCCTTCCACCTCTATTAGCGCTGCGCTTCCTCTCCGTATTATTTGAAGAAGCACTGAGTCCCTTGATATTATATTGATCAAGTTAATTAAATTCGCCTTAGGCAAGCGTAGTTTAACTATTAACCAGACCATGCATTACGTCCACAGAAAACAAATAATAAACTATCGTCTATTTTTCCCCTCATTAAACGCCATACAGATGCTGTAGTATAAATATTTAAATGCAGATTAACTGGCAGCCCCATGTTTAATCCCCCTCATTGGTTAGAGGAATTAAGTGGGGAAAGCAAGCCTCTTGAGAAGGCCATTCATGGCGATAAATTATCGGTGAATGAAATAGCTGATTTAATTCAGTCGCCTTTTCATGCATTGGCGGCTGCAGCCGATTACTTCGCGCGATTAGTTAAAGCGAATAGGGGAAGTTTCATCAGGAACATTTATTTAACATATACGAATATCTGTGTAACTAATTGCACGTTTTGTGCCTTCTATGCTAGGCCGGGAAGCGAACGTGGTTATGTATTGGAGCCGCGGCGGTTGGCTTTAATTGTGGAGAGGGCTTGGAGGGAAATGGGGATCAAGGAGGTTCACATGGTTGGGGGCAATAATCCCGACCTCGAATTCAGTTATTATGAGGAGCTAATAAGAAGCATTAAACAGGCTGCGCCTAATATAAGTCTAAAGGCATTCACTGCCGAGGAAATATGGTTTATTTCGAAAACAACGGGCAATAGCGTAAGGGAGGTGCTGGAGAGATTTAAGGAATTAGGGCTGGATGCAATGCCGGGCGGTGGAACCGAGATCCTGGATATCGATATACAGAAACGCATTGCGCCCCTGAAGGCTAGTCCAGAGGATTACTTATCGGTTCAGGAAGAGGCCCATAGGTTAGGCATAAAAACCAATTCCATAATGATGTATGGACATATAGAGGAGCCAATACATGTGGCGAGGCATATAGCTAAATTAATTGAGCTCCAGAGGCGGGCCCCTGGACTTGTATCCTTTATACCTGTTAGATTTAATCCAGGCAATACGCCGCTGGGTAGAATAATTAATGGAAAGGCTAGGCTGGATGGCCAATATGATCTAAGGATAATAGCTGCTTCCCGCCTAGCCATGCTTGGATTAGTTGATAATATAGTTGCGTATTGGGTGTCTATGGGCGATAAATTAGCCCAGGCAGCGTTGGCCCACGGTGCAAATGATCTAGGTGGAACATTTTATAACGAGGCAGTTATATCGGCGGCAAGCGGCAAGGAAGCCGCAGGCAAGAGGGCTGGGGAATTAATCTATATGCTTAAAAGTGCTGGTTGGGATCCCTATGAGCGGGATACAGTTTATGAGCAATATACGCCCATTGGCGATGCATTGTGACGATATATGTGGTGCCCCCATATAGATACGCTGCTCCCCTAATAAGAAGTCTTCGCGACGCTGGAATAACTATACTCACCGCGCTACCGCCTGATGCCTACTCTATGATAAGGAGAGGAGAGGCAGATGCTGGATTAGTGCCAATACGTATGTTGATAGATGGGGAATTAATGCCTGTGCCGGGCCCTATGGTATACAGCCATGATGAGACCATGAGCGTATTAGTGGTATCGCATGAGAGGCTCAATCTACATGAATGCAGATCGGTGGTGGCTTCGCCGGAGAGCCGATCGGCAATTACATACTTATTAATTGCAATTAGGAAGCTAGGCCTCGAGGTCAAGTTCATGGTAGGTTCAAGCCCGCGTGCATCTGATCTCTTATCAATTGCCCCATGCGCATTGGTTTTAGGCGATGAAGCACTGAGGGCGCGTCGCTTCTTTAACATAGTTATAGATGTAGGTGCATTGGTCAAGAATAGTCTTGGCATAAGTCCGGTATATGCCGCAACAGGTGCATTGCCAAGCAAGGCTGAAAGCATTAGCCTGGACCATATTGAACCTAGATTTGATCCGTATGATGCGATTGAGACAGCCAGAGTAACTGGTTTAAGCATTGAGGAGTCCAGGAGGTACCATGAGTCGATAATTAAGTTAAAATATGATGAGAGGTTATTAAGTACAGCCATGAATTTGCTAAGTGATGGCATTGCCATTCATGGGCTAACAAGGAATTAGGGATTAAATAGTATTTCATTAATGTTGGGGCAATGTTGGATTATACACACGGGGAAAACCTCGCCATTTATGGCGGGATGGTGGAAATACTTTAAATATTTGATATGGGGGTCGATTTAGTGATTAATATGGCTAAATTAGTCATTGCCCATACCCCGGATCCAGATGATGCCTACATGTTTTATGGATTAGTGAGCGGCGCTGTTTCTGTGCCTGGATTCGATGAGGTGGAGCAGATAGTTGAGGATATAGAGACCCTAAATAAGAAAGTGATAGGAGGCTGGAATGTTGATGTAACTGCGCTGAGCGCTCATGCGTATGCATATGTTATGGATAGATACTACTTATTGAGGACCGGCGTAAGCATGGGGGAGGGATATGGTCCTATGGTTGTTGCCAAGAGAAGGATGCAATTAAGCGGAATAAAAATAGCTGTTCCAGGGGAGTACACCACTGCTAGGCTACTACTTAAGCTAGCCACTGGCGGTAACTACTCCGAGATTTTCGTGAGGTTCGATAAGATAATTGATATGGTGCTGAATGAAGAGGTCGATGCCGGATTGTTGATTCACGATGCGCAATTAACATATAGCGACATGGGTCTATTAAATATATTCGACTTATGGCAGTGGTGGAAGAGAATATCTAATGGCCTTCCCATGCCTCTAGGTGTGGATGTCGTTAATAAGAGGCTTGGAAGGAGTGCAGCGATCAACATAAGGAAGGCCATACAGGAAAGCATTAGGTATGCATGGAACCATGATGAAGAGGCAATTAATTATGCATCCAAGTTCTCTAGAACCGGGAGAAGAATAGGGGAATTCGTTAAGATGTATGTAAATCAAAGAACCCTTGATATGGGCGATGATGGGATCAGGGCCCATGAATTGCTTTATAGGCTTGCCCATAGCATGGATTTGCCGGGAGGCACAATAGAGGTCGCTTAGTTTGCACTAATTGAAAATGTAATAATTGCTGACCTACTCCCTGCCCTTGGAAGGGGCGGGGTTTGTCGTTTGTTTTATCAACATATCCGCGTTTTATGTTCAATTAAATTTAAAAGAATCATATTGGCAATTACCATTATGGAACTGGAATTAATTATATATAAATACATTTTATTTTTATTACTACAAATATAGATAGTTCTACATTTAATTAGTCCTAGGTGAGAAAAAATTTTTAAGGGATAACTATCGCTATTCGTTATGCGCGGTTTATCTAAAAACCGTGGAATATCAAAAACAGTACTAACTGCAATAATAGTAATAGTGGTAGTAGTTATAGTTGGTGCAGTAATGGCTACTTATCATCCATCCACGGTAACTACCCCAACCACCACCTCGCCGACTCCTGTGACTACTACTTCCACCACGACTCCAGTAACAACTTCAACTACTACCTCTACAACGACTCCAGTAACTTCTGTAACTGTGGTCTCCAATAAGACGATAACAATAGCTCCCCCTAACTCCAGCGAATTGATCGATATATCGTTGACTTTCTCGCCGGATGCATTAGATCCAGCAACCGGCTTCTATACGGTTGACACGAGTACATTTAATTCCGTATATCAGGGATTAGTGACTTGGAATCCCAATAATTACTTCCAAGTGGAGCCAAGCCTTGCCACAAACTGGACAATAAGCCCGAATTACAAAACCTATACGTTCACGCTTAGGAAGGGCGTTTACTTCTCTGATGGCGAAGCATTCAATGCAACCGTGGTTTGGTTCAGCCTATACCGTACAATAGTAATGGGGCAAGGTGTCGGCATATCGAATTACCTTAGATTGCTCTTCAGCGCAAAGCAATTCATAGCAACTGGTTATACTATACCATGGGGTGCATGCAATGCTTTGTCTAACGTTACTGGAAATACAGCCTATTTAAACAATGCATCCCTATGTGCAAATGCATTGGCTAATGTGTTAAGCAACTTTAATGTTCATAATTCCACAATTCAGAAATTAATGAGTTACCCCAACCAGGGAGTTGTTGTTCTAGGTCCTTATACAGTTCAAATAAATCTGCTTCACCCCTATAGGTTATTCCTGCTCGATTTGGCTGCTTGGTGGGGTTCCGTGGTCCCGCCGGGCTATGTTGATGCACACGGCGGTGTACAGCCAATGACAACCAATAGTTATACTGATCAATATGGTTTGCCTGGAACTGGACCATACGAGATATATAAGGTTGTTGGAACTCCAGGTGAATTCACGGAGATCATACTAAAGGCCAATCCCAATTATTGGGGCAATAATTATCCAAACGGCACTTTACCTGTATTGGATCAGCCGGCTCACATACCGATAATAGAGGAGGAGATAGCTTTATCTCACACGGATAGGGTTAGTTTATTTGATTCCAATGACGCACAGATATCAACGGTGTCTCCGCAATTCTTTGGGCAAATGTATGATGGATATGAGTATTCAAAGTACTTGGCTCCGCAAGATATAATATCCTTCTTCGGCTACATGCCGGCCGGCGTCCTCTATATATCTATGAATAACGCAAGATGGCCAACTAATATAACTGACTTTAGGTTGGCTGTAGTACATGCTATAAACTCGACTGCATTACTTTATACCTATTATTCACCACTGCTGCATAAGTTGCTGGCCGAAGAATATCTTGGTCCATCTAATCCACAATATGCGCCTCTTGGATTCTATGATCCAGATAATTTGCCCAATTATACTTATTCACCTAATCTAGCCATTGAGTACTTAAATAAGTCCGGTTGGCAGGGAGACTTCTATACCGTATTACCTAATGGAACTGAAATAGGTAACCCCAATGGGCAAAGGCTGCCTACAATACCGATAACAGTAATTCCGCCGGTCACTCCCCTTGCTGAAGAACAATTAACCATAATCAGTCAAGATCTGAACCAGATAGGAATACCAACTACGATAAGCTATGCAACTACCGCGGAGACCGATCAATGGACGGCGCCAAGTACTACTGCTAGAATGGTTTCGCTGGGTTGGGTGCCAGATTGGCCTGACCCGATTTATCAATTAATGTACTCCATACTCAATGTGGCTAATGGCGGTATTTCCGGCAATATGGCTTGGTTCAATAATTCAGTCGTCAATAACTTGACTGCCACTGCGCCATTTATCACGAATGCACAAGAGCAGGAGCAAATGGTTGCTGAGATCTATAACATTACATATAATGAGGCTCCATATTACTGGTTACCGTGGCCTGAGTACTACCTCTTTACACAGCCATATCTGAAGGGCATTACTTGGACGTGGGATGATTACTTCTACAATACCATGTATTACCAGCCAGTCACGATAAATATAATTACGTACTCCAACGGAACCCAAGTGACTAAGGTACTTAATTAATGATCTAAGAAATATATCTATTTTCAAAAATACTTATTTTCCCAATATTTATTGATTTATTATAGAAATACATAAAATTTAAATAATATTGCCATTGGTGCGTTTATATGGCTGGCTCTGGGTTTTTGGTATTCCTGCTGCGCAGGATAATAAATGCATTTGTAACATTAATATTGTTAATATTGCTTATGTTTGTAATGGTTCACGCGATCTATAGAACCCCCTTGGCACTTGCACGCCTTTATGCCGGCCCCAGGCCTACCATGGCTCAGTTAGAAGCCATAGTTAAGCAATACAACTTAAATGCGCCACTTTATATTCAGTTCTTTAATTATCTATATGATATATTCACAGGCAATCTTGGGTATGATCCGATATACAAGGAACCAGAGGCAACAATAATAATGCATTACTTGCCCATTACGTTATCATTCACTATACCCGCCGTTATACTGACCGTCATAATAGGAATGACACTGGGGGCAGTGGCTGCCGGCAACAGGAATAAGGTACCAGATTACTTAACTCGTGCCTTCTATATATTTACTTGGTCATCACCGCCGTACTTCATTGCATTATTGTTATTGCTCATATTCGCATTCTGGCTGCCGGGCATTACACATGGAGCTATTGGATTGCCGGCTTCCGGTTACGTTAATGAATTATTGCCGGCTCCTAAGCCAATAACCGGTGTTCCGTTAATTGATTCATTAATAGAATCGGATTGGCCATACTTCATTAGTTACTTGGAACATATGATACTGCCCATGCTTGCTGTAGCGTTGTATAGCTTCGGTATATATACAAGGATGGCTAGAAATACTATGCTTGATGTGTTGGATAGCGATTATGTTAGATTAGGATACGCAAAGGGTTTATCCAAGAGAAGAGTGGTGTATGGCATAGGTCTCCGCAACGCAATGATACCGCTTGTGACGCTAATGGTTCTTGCATTTGCACTATCTTGGTCTGGAGCATTTGTTGCAGAGGATGTATATGCATATCATGGCATGGGCTATATAACAACCGTTGCAATAACTAGCGTTGATCCATTAATGATATATGATATAACGTTTTTTGTAGGAGTCTCGGTTATCGTGGCTAACTTCATAGCAGATATACTGTATGGAGTTTTAGATCCGAGGGTGAGGATCACATGATGGAGCAACAGTCAACCGAGAAACAAATCGACATACTTGGATGGATCCGCCTAATAGCTAGAGACCCAGCTGGTTTGCTGGGATTAGTGATAGTTTCCGCATTCGTTATATGGGCTATTATTCAGGGATCACTTGAAATACTTGCTGCTGAGATGCATGATCCACGCCTTGCAATTCTCCTACTGCCCCATAATCCACTTAGCATATCTCAGACCACATCTCTTTTGCCGCCATCTTGGAAATACATAATGGGAACAAATGCAGATGGCCAGGATATATGGTCCAGGATATTATATTCAATACCATATAGTGCAGCTTATCCCGCATTTGTGGTAGTATTATCGGCCATATTAATTGGTTCATTGCTTGGAATAGCCGCCGGCTACTTCGGCGGTTGGTGGGATGAGGTATTGATGAGAGTTACAGATGCATTTTTATCAGTACCAGCCATAGTGCTTGCAATAGTTGTGGCCGTATTACTTCATGCAAGCTTCATAGGAATGATATATGCATTCATCATAATTTGGTGGCCAATATATGCTAGATTATTTAGAGCTGAGACTCTTCGAGTCAAATCCATGGATTTCATAGCAGCTGCCCAATTATATAGGGTATCTCCGTTAAAGTTATTCACGAAGTACCTGTTCATAAATACAGTTGACCCGATAATAGCGTACGCCATGCTTGATTTCGGCAATGTCATATTAACCGCCTCCATACTTAACTTCATAGGAGTAGGCCTCCAGCCAGGCACCCCTATATTGGGCGAAATGGCTTCTGATGGCGTTTCCTATGGCTTCCCAAGATATTGGTGGTGGGCGATATATCCCAGCTTAGCGGTATTAGTGATAGCGCTGGGCTTTGTTTTGCTTGGAGATAGGTTACAGGACATAATAGGTGGGAGAGGTGCATATTAAGGGTGATGATATGCTTCTGAAGATCCGTGATCTTAATGTTGGGTATAAGACTATCTTCGGAAAACTAAATGTGCTCAGCGATGTTAATCTCGATATAGATAAAGATGAGATAGTTGGCATAGTTGGGGAGAGCGGAAGCGGGAAATCAACTCTGGGTCACACAATAACTAGGCTTCTACCGCCAAGCGCAATAGTATCAGGCTCGGTGCATATAGATGGGGTTGACATGCTTTCCCTCAGCGAGAACGCCATCACTAAGTATAGGGGGACAACTGTATTCATGATTCTTCAGAATCCATTCACTAGCCTTAACCCTGTTAAGACAGTTGGTTACCAATTGCTTGAAGCCGCGCGCATACGCATGCAGCGAGATGGCGAGGCATGGAACGAGGATAGGGGGTATGATGCCTCCATTAATGCGCTAAAGGAGCTGAGGTTTCCTGATCCCGAGGTAATAATGAGGAAGTATCCCCATCAATTATCCGGGGGACAGATACAGAGGGTGGTGCTGGCCATGGCGCTCATACTTAAGCCTAAGGTCTTGATAGCTGATGAACCGACATCTGCACTTGATGTAACAATTCAAGCCCAGGTAGTTAATCTATTTAAGGACCTCAACAAGGAATTAAATACTGCCATACTATTCATAACGCACGATATTAGCCTAGCATATGTCATCTCCACGAGACTAGTTGTACTTTATGCCGGCAGGATAATGGAGGATGGCGAAGTTGATTCCGTAGTTAAGGAGCCCATGCATCCATATACGCAGAAATTAATAGCTGGAGTCCCCGACATGTCTAAGTTCACTACTCCCGACGTGAGGTTAGAATCAATACCGGGCCAACCGCCATCCTTCATGAATTTACCAAGCGGCTGCAAATTCAACCCTAGGTGTCCATTTGTGAAGGATATTTGCAAGAGCCAGGAGCCGCAACTGATTAAAACTGATTCAAGGAGAATGGTGAGGTGCTGGCTATATGAGTGACTTAATAAAAATAGAGAACGTTAAGAAGTATTACCTAGCGTATAAGATAGGGATACTGGATAGGCTTGCAGGCAGGAAGCCCGTATATGTTAGGGCGGTTGATGATGTGTCCCTAGAAATTAGGGAGAGCGAGGTCATGGGCCTCATAGGGGAGAGCGGAAGCGGGAAAACGACGCTGGGCAAGTTATTAGTCACTTTAGAGCCAGTGGATAGCGGCAAGTTTTACTTCATGGGCAAGGAGGTAAATAATTCGACAATCAATTTCGTGCGGGACAATGTCGCAATGGTTTTTCAGAATCCCTATAGCTCACTAAATCCCAGGCTTAGCGTGAGAGAGATAATCTCTGAACCATTAGGCCATATAGACGATAAGAGGGTTGCCGAGACCATGGAGCTAGTTGGATTAAATTATAAAGAACACGCACGCAAGAGACCGCGGGAATTATCTGGCGGACAAGTCCAGAGGGTTGCAATCGCTCGGGCAATAGTTAAGAACGCTAAGTTCATTGTTTTGGATGAGCCAACCTCAGCATTGGATGCATCGCTTCAAGCCCAGGTGCTTAATTTATTGCTTGACATAAAGAGCAAATTGGGCCTCACATACCTATTCATAACTCATAACATGGCTGTGGCTTATTATGTGGCTGATAGGGTTGCAATAATGTATGCCGGCAAGATAGTTGAGTATGGAGAGAAAGAGAAAGTATTCAGGAAGCCCGCCCATCCATATACCCAATCATTGATGTCGTCAATACCTAAGATGAGCGAGAAGGACTTAAAGCCGCCCTCCGGCGAGGTTCCGAGCCTAATTGATCCGCCGCCGGGCTGTAGATTCAATCCAAGGTGTCCATTTGCCATGGATATATGCTCAAAGAAGGAACCGCCCTTAATAGATTATGAGGGACGGAAAGTGGCTTGCTGGCTATATAACAAGTAGGAAATGCTTATACTTATAGGTTAGGCCCTTGTCTTTTTCACTTGCATAATAATTACTGCCAGCGTAGCAAGGATGATTGCAATAATTATATATGTATCGCCTAACTTAAAAACATTGCTTATCAGGCTCCATTTTTGGCCTAAATAGTATCCCATTACAGTTAAACTGGTGATCCATATGATTGATCCAATGAATGTATAGAGCATGAATTCTCGAATATCCATATTGGCTATCCCGGCCGGTATTGATATTATTGATCTAAGGCCAGGAATAAATCTGGCTATTAAAATCGATATTTTACCCCTAGTGTTGAACCAATGCTCGGCCCTTGCTAATTCCTGTTCCCTAATCCCCAAGTACTTGCCGATCCTAAGTACAAGCGGTCGACCGGCTATTCGACCGATCCAATAATCAATGAGTGAACCAAGCAATGATGCTGCCGTGGATACCAATATCACTAGGGTCAGATTCATATAACCCAGAAATGATAAGTATCCCTCATATGGTAATATCAATTCGCTTGGCACTGGAAACGAGGCTGATTCCATCGTCATCAATATAAATGCGCCAATATAACTGGTTTTTTCCAGCACATATAGTGGCCCATCAAAAATAACTAGCCTAATCATGATCGCCATATAATTGATATACTGGGCAATCACTGGATTTACTTTGTCCAGTGCTGGATCGATAATCGGCGTTTCTGTAATATCTAGAACTATGAGCATAGCTATGATTATAGATATCATGCCAAACCCAAATCCCAGCCTATTCATTAATTGAATTGAGCAAGTTAGTTTAAAAATGTTGTCTCCATGCCTCAAATCATTCACTGAAACCCCACCTTGGCTTCCCCACAGTCCTTAGAGACCCGCGTATGTATGGGATATTTGCTGTACCTTTCGGGATAATTCTCCCCGCACTGGAGTGCTTCCACCTAGTACTTCCATTCTCATGGGTCTCCTCATATATGAAACGAATCTTAGAATCATGTCCCTCTCATCTCCGCCACATCCATGCCAAACTCCTCTAAGTCTCATCATGGATCATCTCCAACCTACACAGCCCCTTAAAGGGTGGTTACTTAACGTATAGAATGCAGGTTTGTGATTCTAGCCCAGCCGCATTCAGCAATGATAATGCACCGCTGCCTGGTGCAATTACTATTACCGCCAAATTTTTTGATCCCTCTTCTAGCGTGGAGTGAATAGTTAATGTCTTTATATAGGCGTTTATGGAGCTAGTTACCGTAACTGAATTGCTTGCCGTACTGGTTGGAATTATGGTGGCTAGGCTCCATGAATTATTGCCTATGTTGAGTACCGTATTAAATGCTATTAATGGTCCTGCGTGGTTTGGAATTATCAGCAAAACATAGACTTGTGGAGACTGCGTCTGCTCCCAGTTAAGCATCTGATTACGCGTTGCTTGGCTAATGGTGCCGCTTCCAATTAGCGTTGCATTGTTTGCTTGTGGTATTAGGGTTAAGTTGCATGATACACCATTGGTGAGGTTACCATATAGGGCCATGTACGTTGATGCGATTTTATACTCGTACTTAATTTGGTTATAGCTTGAGTTAAGCGAGTTAAGCGTATTGTTGAGTTGACTTATTTTCTGACTAAGCAATGAATTATTCAGTTTGAGGGCTGAATTTGCGCTTATTATGTTGCTTAATTCAGTGGTGAGAGACTCGTTTCTATTGGTTAGTAAGGACACTGTTTCCTTATAGGAATTGATTTCCTGAGCTAATACAGTATTATTATTGAGTGATTGCGTTAAGTTGGCTCTGCAGTAATTCAATTGAGCGGACTCCACCATTAGTTTGTTCGTTAAGTTAAGGTAGGTCCTATTAAATCCAGCATATAAATTGCTTAGTGTGTTTAATGATATAGATACTTGGGTATAGCTTGAGTAGAGCGATGCATAAGCCGACTCAAGCCTGGAATACTCGTAACTTAATTGATTATATGCTATCCGTGTTTCCGCATATAAATTGATGTACAACACTATCATGGCGGCCAATGCAATTACCAGAGCAACCAAGAGAATACGCTCTGTATCCACTTAATTATTTGGAAAACAAGTTTATTAAATCTATTGATTCGGCATAATGAATCATAATATAAATAATTTATATATTCATGAAACGCCTTGCAAGCCACCGGCCATGTGTGAGCTGGCTCCCACCCACACATGGTTGGAAACCCATCAAGCAAAGGCACACAATTCAGACCCTTCCCATCCTCCCTTATTCTCCTTGGATACAAGTATTTTACGGGTTAGCCTAAATTTAAGGTAGTCTAGTTAGGATAAACCCTTATACTCTATTTTATCCCTGACCGGTTCTGCCTAAAATTTTCAAGTGATTAGGCGCAATGTGGAGGCCGTGGATAAGGCTGCCCAATTAATTCAATGAATCCATGCCAGCTGGATTAAATGGATAAGCATATTAATAAAACGAATAGCAAACCTCGCTCCTTCCAGGGGCGGGGTGAAGCTTGAAAAGGAGGACTATTTCCCTTTAATGTCCTCTTCCGGTCAATTTCTTGAGAATGGGGGGGGGCGGGAGCCGACTTCTCCCGCAATACCGGGAGGAGGATCCGCGAATGCGGAGGCCGAGTAGCGCCCGTAATGGGGCGTAACCCTCTAGACCTCGGGGAACCCCCACCCTCAAGGCGGGGAGGAGGTCAGCTCTGAATAATTCAGACCGAGGCGTATCTCCACGGCAAAGCCAGCGCTCAATATTATTCTAGGCCGCCCACTATTGGATCCCATATATTCAATCATTTTGCTCACCTTTTTAAATCCAAACCGCCACATAACCATGTGGAAATAAGGAGGGAAATCTTGAAGCTAATCAAGGATGATGAGGAATTCAGAAAAGAGTTAATGGATGCTCTGGGGATAAATAATATATCTATTGCTCTGAAGGACATTGGAGACTCCATTAAGGAACTCGCGGCAAGATTAGGTTCCCTCACGGAGCTTCAGGAACTACTTAGCAAAAGCATTATCTCATTAGCCGAGGCACAGAAAAAGACCGAGGAAAACATAACGAAGTTAACTGAAAGAGTTGATCAATTAGCTGAAGCACAAAGAAAAACAGAAGAAAGACTAGACCAATTAGCTCAACGAATAAATGAGTTGGCTGAGGCTCAAAGAAGAACCGAGGAAAGGCTAAATAAATTAACTGAAAGAGTTGATCAATTAGCTGAAGCACAAAGAAAAACAGAAGAAAGACTAGACCAATTAGCTCAACGAATAAATGAGTTGGCTGAGGCTCAAAGAAGAACCGAGGAAAGGCTAAATAAATTAACTGAAAGAGTTGATCAATTAGCTGAAGCACAAAGAAAAACAGAAGAAAGACTAGACCAATTAGCTCAACGAATAAATGAGTTGGCTGAGGCTCAAAGAAGAACCGAGGAAAGGCTAAATAAATTAACTGAAAGAGTTGATCAATTAGCTGAAGCACAAAGAAAAACAGAAGAAAGACTAGACCAATTAGCGGAAGCGCAGAAAAGAACTGAGGATAACATAGCGAAGTTAACTGATGCTGTTATTGATCTAAGAAAAGGAATGGATCAACTTAGGAGGTCCATTGATAGCATTGGAAAGCGTTGGGGAGCAGATTATGAGGAGCTAATAAGGGGGTTCTTTAAGGAGGTACTGGACCAGTTAGGCATAGACATAAAGTACTTGAATAAATTCACATACAAGGATAATGAGGGCATATTCGGATTCAAGGGAGTCCTTTATGAGGTTGACATAGTGGCAAAGAACGATAAGGTATACTTGATAGAAGTTAAATCATTCGCTGATTCTGACGACGTTGAGTGGTTTAGGGTGAAGGTTGATGTGGTTTCCAAGATATTAAATCTTAAGGATCCAATCAAGATGATTCTCGCAGTTAGCACGACCAAGGAAGCAATAGATGATGCGCAAGCTGCTGGCATAAAATTAATATATGGAGACATATTTGAAGTTAAGAGAAGAAGCAACGATGAAAATGAGAAACAGAAAACGGAACAGAACAACAAAACCCTTTAACCTTTAGAGCGTAATTTCCTCACATTGATGCAAACCTCTATTGCTGATTAAAGAGAATCAATTCTTCAAGGAGACCCCATCACTGATCAGCAGTCCGGGGAACTGGAGCGAGGAATGTAATCGGCAATTCAAAGAATTGATGATGAGAATCCAAATTATATGGTGAAAGGAAAACTCTAGACCATATTTCTATATTTCGTCTATTTCGGGTTTATCATTATCATCGCTATACCTATTGATGATTATTGGTAATGGTATACTGTTTCTATACAATTGAGTGAGTGCAAAGATCATTATCGCTAATCCACCATTATAAAACGCTATTCCCATACCCACTGATTTATCCATTACGATGCTGGGCGCAGTTACAGGTATAACTAGGCTGGAAAATTCACCAAGCATATCTATATCTATGTATAGCATGGCTATTATGGCTATAGCCGTTACTAAAAAGATAAGGAACTTATATGCCTTGCCTGACCTTTCTAGTATATCTTTTTCCCTTAATTGCGATATATATATTATGAATGTGATTATCTCCATTAATACCAAGAATAACATAGTTGGCACCATAAATATGATGCCTAAATTGGATGACCCCGTTATCAATACTTGCAGCAACACGTAATCAACGCCGAAAAGTATTGATATTGTCGTCACAGTCATGATCAACATAATCGATCGAAGCATCCATTGATTCATGGAGTCCCCCCCTATTTAAACCCATTAGATAAATTAACTTGCTTTAATATTTATAAATATATTGGTTAAAATAAACGATAATTATAAAAATAGGCTTTATAAGAGCAAGACTTGTTTCGCCTATCTTCATAGCCTAAGATACCATGAATGCAAGGCAATTAGCAATGCTATAGTTAACTTTTAATTCAAGCAAAAACATATGTGTCCATGTATGGCTATGCTGGCGCAATTCTCCATATAAGACTTGGCCACAGCTACATGAAAACCAATCTGGACGAATCCATTGCTAAATCCATGATTGGTGGTCGCGGACTTGGATTAAGGCTTATTCTGGAAATGGGGATCCCAAGGACCATTAATCCATTTGACCCATCATCTCCTCTAATAATAGCCACTGGACCCCTTGGGGGTTCCAAATTGCCTTTAGCCACAAGGGCCGCAGCCATATTTAAATCACCCCTCACAAATAGATGGAGTTACTCAACAGTTGGTGGAACTCTTGGAGCATACATGAAGTATGCTGGAATCGATGCATTGATAATTACGGGTTCATCTAATAAACCAATTTACCTAGTAGTAAGTGATGGTGGAGTTGAGACTCGCGACGCAGAGTGGATGTGGGGCATGGACTCAGTTCAAGCAGAGGAATTGATTAGGAGAGAACTAGGGGACTCAAGCATATTAGTAATTGGACCAGCAGGCGAAAATGCCGTTCCCTATGCTACCATAAATCACGAGAAATGGAGGCAATTCGGGCGAACAGGGGCAGGAGCAGTCATGGGCAGCAAAATGATAAAGGCCATAGCATTTCTTCCAGATAATAAAGATATCAACGTGGCGAATCCATCCTTATATTACGAATTAGTCAAGCAACTGGGTAAAGCCACATTAAGTAATCCGGGAACAATACCATATAGAAGCGGAGGAACAGTTAGGCTGATCGATATTGGTAATTCAATGGGCTTCTTCCCAAGCCTGTACTGGACCAAGGTTGAGTTGCCCGGATGGAGAAACATATCTTGGGAAGAAAAATTAAAGACTAGTTTCTTATTAAGGAATGGGGCTTGCCTCTACTGCCCCATTGCATGCCACAAAATAGTCAAATCAAGTAATGGCTCCTATGACTTGGAGTACGAGTCTGTAATGGCAATTGGCGGACTAACCGGAATAAGCGATCCATCAAAAATAATTGACTTAGCGGAATTAGCAGATAGATTAGGTCTCGACACTGTTAGCCTAGGCAATTCAATAGCGTTCCTGATATACTTAGGTCAAAGGGGGATCATGGATAATGCACCTAAATGGGGTGATCATGAGAAGATACGAGAGCTCATAATTAATACAGCATATAAGCAAGGCATTGGAGAATTAATAGCCCTCGGCGTTAGAGGCATGGCAGAAAAACTTGGCGTGCAAGATCTAGCGATTCACGTGAAAGGACTAGAGCCTGCCGGTTATGATCCTAGAACATTAATGGGGATGTCGCTAAATAATGCAGTAGGAGAAAGAGGCGCTGATCACCTCTGGTCCAGCGCATATGCCATTGATATAAGTGGACAAGCCGGAGGCAGATTCTCAATTAATGAAGAAAAAATCAATTATGTAATTGACCTAGAGAACCGCAATGCGTTATATGATTCAATGCTTTTATGTAAGTTCGGGCGATCCATTTATGATTGGGACACTATTAGAGCCTCGCTTAAGGCAGTCACTGGATATGAATATAGCTTAAATGAGTTGAAGTCAGTGTCGCACCGCATAATAGTGATGCATAGATTAATGAATGGAACCACTAAAGCCGATGATGAGCTGCCAAGACGGTGGTTTGAGGAAGGGGTGGAGTATGAGGGTAAGAAGCACGTGATTCCCCGAGCTGAATTGGAAGCGGCTCTACAGTATTACTATGAATTGAGGGGCTATGATGAGAATGGGAAACCAAAGAGGGAATTATTGAATCAATTAGGAATCACTGCTCCAAGTGATTCTGATAACCATGGAGGGACCCCATTATATGAATGAAATTTATCAATGGAATAATGATTGATCTATAGCATCAACTCAAAAATGGTATATTTACCATATGATTCCTTAAATTTACCCTCCGCAGTGGAGACGACCGAGGCCGGTATGGCGGAGGTCGGCTGCCCCACGGAGAATCGCCCTATACCTATGCCGGGTCCCCTATAAATCCGGGGAGATAGTGATAGCACGTCATTCAAGGATGCCTTTGTGCATGTCCATGGATCATCAGGTAAACAAATATAATTATCAGTGATGGATAAGGCATCCCTAATTAGTTCAATGGCATCATCAATAATAGTCGCGTTTGGATCTATTACTCCGCCCCATACATCCATTACTTGTTCAAAGCCTAGGGATTTAACTAGCATTCTGCTTGCGGTATTCCATTCAGCTACCATCAGCATTGCTCGCCTTGCGCCATTGCTTCTCGCCAGTTCCAGCATATTCATCGTGATTGCTTTACCGATGCCCCTCCTCCGCTCCTGCTTCCTAACCCTTAATCCCCGTAACCAAGCCGTTTCCTGGAAAAGAAAAAGCATGGATGCAACCGCCACTATTCTTCCATTATCAGTCATTACATAGACATTCCCATTCTTTATCCATGTATCTACCTCATTCGGCAAGTAGTCACCCCATGGAAATGTATCCATAGTAAATGATTTGATTTCCTCAGAATCCAACGACGTGGCTTGCCTAAACTCCATTAGTTAGCGATCGATGAAAATAGTTAAATAAATTTTTATTTTATATATTAGTTTCCGTTTCCTATACGCGTATCTTTAATATGTTTCTTGCCTCCTCGACCTCCGCTTTCGGTAATTCCCTATACGTTAACCACCATGCATAGCCCTTATACTCCTTTAACCTGGATGCAGCGCCATCAACGGTGTGAGGCGGCGGATTAATCGCATTCTCCCCAATCACTTCATTCTCAGGCCAGTTTGCCGGCAATGCAACGCCATACTTATCCACTACCTGTAGCGCCTTTATCACGCGCAGCAATTCATTAACGCTTCTCCCTATTTCTAGTGGGTAATATAATATTAACCTAACCGTGCCCTTATCATCAACAATGAAGACGGCCCTGACAGTGCTTGTCGCTGATTCTGCATGTATCATGCCTAGCCTCTTAGCTACATTACCCATTGGGTCAGCTATTACTGGGAACGGCACTTTGACCTTAATGTTATCCTCTATCCACCTGATCCACTCAACATGGGAAATTACGCTATCCACGGATAGCCCTATTAATTCCGTGTTGAGCTTCTTGAAGTCATCATACCTCTTAGCGAAGCTGATGAACTCAGTTGTGCATACCGGCGTAAAGTCGCCGGGGTGACTAAACAGCATGAACCATTTCCCCTTAAAGTGATCTGGGAGCTTTATTTTGCCCTGGGTAGTCTCTACCTCCATTTCCGGAAACTTCTCACCGATTAGGGGTAGTTTATATTCAGAACTCATGTCACTACTTTCAGAACAGTTGCTTAAATTAGTTTCGTTTATTACCAATTTTTTTACCATATCTCCCCAATCCAAGGAATCGTTGAATGGCTTTCTCCATGACTATCAAGGAGTCCTTTAAGTCATCTATAGCGACGTATTCATCATATGAATGAGCCATAGCTAGCTCGCCTGGACCATAAATAACCACCGGTATTCCTGCAGCCCTTAGATAGCGGCCATCGGTTGCCCCCGTTAATATTAATGGAACTGGTTGCTTTCCTTCCTCAATTATGGAATCCCTCACTGAAGCAACTATTTCAGAATTAATTGGCGTGTAATTGGGCTCACTAACATCTATGACCTCAACCCTAGCTGAATCGCCTAGCCTAGCCGCCAGGTAATCGATTACTTGCCTAGATGAAGCGCCAGGAGGAACCCTCATATCTAGCTCAAGCTCAGCTGAATCAGGCACCATATTTATTTTGGAACCACCGCGAATCACGCCGGGATTAAATGATACTGATCCTATTATGTTCCCAAGCTCATTATCATCCACTCTTAAGCCAATGCCTCTGGCGGCAGCTCCGTAGATTTTGGCTGAATTCTCTATTGGAGCCTCTAGATCGCGCGGCAACTTGATTCCCCTATTGAACTCATTAATTGCCTTAGCCGATTCATTAACTGCATTAATCAATTCCAAAATTGCATTCCTGCCGAGGATCGGCAAACTACCATGCGCAGGCCTTCCCATAGTATTTATTCTCACTTGAGCCAAGCCCTTCTCAGCTATGCAGAAGCGGGAGGCACCAGTTGGTTCGGCTATTATTGCGGCATCTCCCCTTAAAACACCATTATTCACCAGCGCCTCAACGCCCGGATGTCCGCCTGACTCCTCGTCAACCGTCGCGGAGAATATCAGCGATGCATCGCTATTTTCAACTTGTGGAGCCAAGTCAATGAATGCCATCATTAATGCAGCTAATCCTCCCTTCATGTCCGTTGTGCCTCTGCCGAAAATCTTTCCATCAATTACCTTTCCAGAAAAAGGAGGCACGCTCCACTTACTGGATTCCCCTGGTGGAACCACATCCATGTGCCCATTTAATATGAGCGTGGGGGATCCGCGGCCAACCTTAGCAATTATATTGGGTTTTCCTTTTTCATACTCATATACATGGCCTTGATACCCGCGTCTCCCCAGCCATTCCCTTATGAAACTGGCGATATCATTAGTTAGACCCGGGGGATTAACGCTATTTATGCGAACCAAATCTATGGTTAAGCCCGTTAACTCATCTTCTATATTGCTCATTAATTAACCGATTAGGTAACTCTTTAATAAAGTGTTTAGCCCAGCGTGGCCTCCCCTAAAAAGCGATTGCTGCTCTCATTATCACTTGATCCTCATTAATGAGGTACTCCATCCTTTTAACCGCTCAAAAAGTCCCTTCTAGCTCAAAAACTTTCTTTTTAATAATTATAAGGGGAGGCAATACTCGCCTCTTAGGGTATCTTAGGGGGTTTAGATATTTATTTGGAGGCCCTAGATTCGATTCCTAATGCGCGTCGTATTCTGATTGCAGAGGATAACGGATCATCAGCTCCGGTTATGGCATTCCCCACAACCACTATATCTATATCTTTACCTGCTATTGCTGCGGCAATTTTCTCATTTATGCCCCCAGCTATAGTTACTTGAATACCGTATTTTTCCTTTATTTTAATTGCCTCATTAACCAGATTAGCTGCTGTTAATCCAGTGCGCCTCTGTATATCTATCCCAACATGTAAACCAATGAAGTCCGGCCTTACTCCTGATGCTAGTATTTCACTTAATCTATCATCTATATTTGTTATTCCTATGAAGTCAACTATCGATTTTATTCCATTTGATGACGCTGACTTTATGAATTCTATTATGGTCTCCAGAGGAGCCGCGGCCAATACGCTTGCCATATCGGCCCCAGCATCGGCAGCCATCTTAACCTCTATTGAACCAGCATCCATTGTCTTCAAGTCCGCAAAAATGACTGCATTCCTGCAACAAGCCCGAAGCCTGGATACAGCATACATCCCACTTGATTTTATTAGGGGAGTGCCGGCCTCAAGCACATCAACCGCATTACCAATATATAGGGTCTTAGCCATGCCCACAGCAACCTCTATATCCACTAAATCGAGCGCGACCTGAAGCTTCATGGATATGCCCCACAGCTAGTGTATTATAAGTAATACCATGATGTGAGAGACAATCTCCCAGCTCTTCGCTATTTTAAAATTAAATCTTGAAAGAGCCTCATTACCAGCCTCTAAATAGTATCTTGACTGGGACTCCGTTTCTCATCTCCACTATTATTGTCGTATCGCTTTGGCCTATTTTTGTTTGAAGTATATCCACTATATCCTTAATTTTCCTCAGCACCGTATTTCTATCAGTTATTGAGTCAAGGCCTTCCTTTAATATATCATACTCATCCGTGGGCCTCGGGTCAATGTATATCTTGAGGCCCGTTAACTCTATCGCCGTTGGAAGCACCTCCTTATTCTTCTCTAATAATTCCTCTATTATTCTCTGAATGGCTTCAAACTTATCAACACGTCCCTTGAGTGCCTCCAAGTCTTTATTTATGGCCTCTGCTTTTCTCTGATTATCATTTATCAATTGATCAAGATATAATAGAAAATCATGAAGGCTCTTAAAATAGAGTATATCCACATCACCAGTCTCTACTGGGGTCTGCTGATTTTCCATGCTACCAATTCAACTCGGCATATTTAAAAAGGTTACCTTGAATTTACTGTGCCTAAACGCACTAGCCTTTCATCGACATTAAAGGGCATCGCAGGTCTCCCCCCGTCTTAATGGGCTAGGATAACAATTCGTTTTACCTATAAATCCTGCTCATTAGAACTAAGGGGAATTAGATGCGTAATACATCGATTTAGTTCCCCTTCATAATGGGCTCCCATAATAGGGATTAAACAGGCATTAATTCGAAGTATACGTATTGGGGCCTATGATTATTTTTCAATTATTATTGATTTTTATAAATGCATAATCATATGGCATCATTACCCATAATATGCTAATAATTCATGGATACAGGCAGGAAAGTTATCTAAAAGTTTGATCGTATTATACTTAAAAATGGGGAGGGACCCGTATACGTCATGTCTCTAAAGAAAATAGGTGATGCGATTCACGTTGCTAATGATGGTAAGATAGTTGCCCGTCTAGTCATGGTTCCCCCTCTCGGCATTCAGGTATTTGATTATGGAATGAAACGCGTGGGATCGTTATATGATGTGATTGGACCCGTTAAGTCACCTTATGGATTGATAAAGGCCAACCAGGAGGACCCATCATTCATAATAGGCAAACCAATATATGTTGATGCGAGGAGCCTCGAAAAGCAAAGCAGAAAGTCAGGCAAGGAAGGAAAAAGAAGGGGGAGGCACTATGGAGGAAGCAGAAGAATTTAAGTGTAAGGCCTGTGGTTCGACCGAGATAGCCTATGACGGAGAAACAGGCGAATTAGTCTGCGCTAAATGCGGCACTGTGCTTAAAGAAGTACCCCGTATTGATTTAGGAGCCGAGTGGCGCGATTTCGGGGATAGGCCGAGCAAGGCGCGCGCTCAAGTGATTGATGAGACGCAGCCCCATTATGGCATAGGATTACTGAAGATGGGGCAAATGCTTGGTAAGCAGCGTAGATTAGGATTTGAGCGAAAAATAGAAGCCATAATTAGATCTAATAATATAGAGCGCAATGTCGCAACCATAAGGCATGTCGTTAAACAAATAATAACTAGGTCATCAATTCCGAGCTTCATTTTATCCAGCGTGATAACCGAATATAGAAGGCTGGCCGAGAATGGCTATAAGGGGAGGCTACGTGAGACGGCGGTTGCATTAACATACTTAAACTGCAAGAAGTGGGGCATACCATGTAGACTAAAGACATTAATTAAGATAACTGGAATAGAGGGGCATGGACTTAATAGGACAATAACAAAGATAAAGCAATTAACTAATGATAAGGTTCAAATCAATGGGAGCGATGTGGCGAAGTATGTTTCGTCCCTAGTTAATTCAATTAATACTGGTTCAATAGAGAAGAAGACCATATATAGCTTCGTGATAGAGATATTGAACAAGGCGCATGATAAGAGATTATTGAATGGCAAATCCTCATACTCTGTTGCAGCGGCTGCAGTATACATAGCTATGATGGTTTTCGGAGTAAAAACTAAGCAGAGGGATGTGGCAAGCATAGCTAATGTCACTGATGTTACAATAAGAAGCCGATACAGGGAATTAATGGAGAAAATAGGGATTGTTTTATACATTTAATTTTATTACGCCCGCTCCAAAACTATTGAGAACCCCTGGCCACTTCCAACACAAAGAGTAGCCACACCAAGATTCTTGCCCTTCTCATTTAATATTCTAGCCAATGTTCCTGTTATTCTTGCCCCGGTTGCGCCTAATGGGTGTCCAATTGCTATTGCTCCCCCATGAATATTCACCTTATTTATGTCGATCCCAAGCTGCTTAATTGCATATAGAACAACAACCGCGAATGCCTCATTTATTTCCCAATAATCTATATCCTCAGGCTTCAAACCGGCGCGTTGAAGCGCCTTTTGACTGGCCGGCACAGGGCCCATGCCCATTAAGGCTGGATGAACCCCAGCCCACCCCATTGATCGTATTTTAGCAAGCGGCTTTAATCCGTATTCCTTGACCTTCTTCTCGGACATCAACATTACCAGTGATGCTCCTGCATTTAGCGGGGATGAATTGCCGGCGGTGATTACGCCATTCGCCATGAATGCCGGAGGCAATTTAGCTATTTGCTCCAGGGTAGTGTCTGGCCTAATGCTTTGATCCTTATCCACCACTATCCTTCTTCCTTGGTACTCCACTTCCAGTGGCAGTATCTCGCCCTTGAACCAACCCTCATCAAGGGACTTAGCGGCAAGCATGTGGCTCCTATAGGCTAATTGATCCATTTCATCCTTAGGTATCTTGGCATAGCGGGCCAAATTCTCTGCAGTTAATCCCATGTTGTAGCCGATTCCCATTTGTAAATGCGCATAATGGGGATCAGTCATTAATTTGAAGTTTATGGCTACATGTGGATTATTGCTCATAGGCACATGAGTCATGTGCTCCATGCCGCCTGCAAGCACTATATCCGAATTGCCCGTCATTATTTCCATTGCTCCAATAGATATAGATGTCATGCTTGATGCGCATGCCCTATCAACAGCCATTGCTGGAACCTCGATTGGCAGATTAGCCAGAAAGACAGGGTGCCGGCCTGCGTATAGCCAATTCTCATCAGCCTGTAGGGCGCATCCCGTTATTACGTCGCCGATCTCCTTGGGATTAACTCCGGTCCTATTCACTACTTCCTTAATTAGCTTGGCCAGCGCCTCATCCATTCTAATCGAATTAAATACATCCTTCTCCGGCTCATTAGGCCTAGAGCGGGAGAAGGCGGTTCTAAGGAAATCAACTATATAGACATCCATTCCTCATCTCCCCTTAAAGTTTGGTTGCCTCTTTTGTGAAAACGCCATTATTCCCTCCTTTAGATCCTCCGTGGAGAATAATAAACCCATCGCGGTGGCCTCCATCTCTAGACCAACATCGCTAGCTACTTCACCAGCCTTATTTGTGAGTCTCTTGGCTAATGCAACCGATATTGGCGCTACCTTGGCGGCTATATCCTTTGCATATTGAAGCACCCTATCATCAAAGCCATCTCTTGGAAACAGCACATTAATTAATCCCCACTCATGCGCTATTTTAGCGCTTATTCGTTCGCCGGTCAACACTAATTGATTAGCCCTGCTGATGCCAATCAACTTGACGGCTCTCTGGGTACCACCCCAACCCGGTATTAAGCCCAGGGTTACTTCTGGGAATCCTATTTGCGAATCCTCTGTGGCAACCCGTAAATCGCATGCTAATGATAATTCAAGGCCACCGCCCAAAGCGTAACCCTTTATTGCAGCAATGGTGAGTTTAGGCATCTCCATTAATCTCCTAAATGTCCTCTCCCCCTTTCTAGAGAACTCGGTGAATTGCAATGGATTGGAGAAGTAGAAGCCCGTTAAGTCTGCGCCAGCTGACATAATATCGCCTACACCGGTTATTATGACGACGTTGATCTCCGGATCATCCCAAAGGGCATCTATTGCTGCGTTAAGTTCATCGAGAACCTTGCCATTTATTGTATTATACTTAGGCCTATTCAAACTTATGCGGGCAACCTTGAAATCGAATTTCTCGACTTTAATGGTTTCGAATTGGCCCACTCCAACTCCTGGCTTAGTAGCTTGCTCCTGTCGAGCTTCCCTAGTTATTGATTGTTGAGGCTGCTCCATTATGAATTTAACGCGACCCTGCGCGACTTCACGTAATTTTCCCTCAACTATTGACCTCGTCGGCTTGAAAACATCCACTCCAAACTCGTTAGCGAGGGATTCCAGTTTAGCCTTCACTTCCTCATTACTTAGACTCTTAGCTACACTGAAGGGACCAAATGGCCTATTTAATCCAAGCATGACGGCGGTATCCACGTCCTCCGGCTTCTCAGCCACTCCCTCCTCAAGCACCTTAACTGCCTCATTTATTTCCACCGCAAAGAAATCAAGGAGACCAACCTTATTGGTGACCTTCATTATATCTATGGATGGCCTCCCCTTGCTCCAATCATAGAACCCCTTGCCAGTCTTCTTGCCGAGCCTCTTTTCCTCATACATCTTCTTTATTGTGACGCATTTACCGTAATCGCCTGATAAGGCCTTGGAGAAGTACTCCATGCTATGATAAACAACATCTATTCCAACGAAGTCAAGCAATTCGTAGGCTCCCATGGGGAGACCTTGCCCAAGCAATAAGGCATCAACTTCCTCCGGCGTTGCTACGCCCTTGTCCTGGATCAAGCACAATAAAAGAAGCTCTGGTGCCTGAATCCTATTCACTATGAAGCCGGGCGAGTCCTTAAGCACCTTAACCGGAGTCTTTCCAAGGGTTTTGGAAAGATCAAATATTGCTTGAAATGCTTCATCGCTTGTCTTGGATCCCCTTATGACCTCAACCAGCTTCATTACGACGGGAGGATTGAAGAAATGCATTCCAACAACCATTTCCGGCCTTGATGTTGCTGCAGCTAAGTCGCTTATCCTTATATTGCTGGTATTGGATGCAAGTATTGCATGTCTTGGAGCCGCAGCATCTACGTCTTTGAATACTTTTATTTTTAGATCGAGTAATTCTGGAACTGCCTCAACAACCAGATCAACGTTCTTAACGGCGGATTGAATATCGGTAAATGTCTTTATCCTACTCATTATATCATCCACGTTACCTACCTTTCCCTTCTCGGCAAGCTTGTTTAGGCTCTCCCTTATCCTGGCGAGCCCTTTCTTTAGCGCATCTTCATAGGCATCCATTAGATTTACATTAAAGCCATTAATTGCGAATAGCTCAGCTATTCCGTGCCCCATTTCTCCAGCTCCTATTACCGCCACATTCTTTATATCCACATTGAATCACCCGTCCACATACAACTCTACGCCTGCAATTACCGTTTAAAAAATTTTACTAATATAATAGGCACTTCTATTTTATGGTTATTATTATGTTGATTAAAATGATGAAATCGTTTTCTAATAAAGATGGATTTTAATGTTTACTATATTATATTCTATACCAGTAGAATAAAGAATGAATACGAAAGAAAACACAACATTTTTAATAAAGCATTAAACGAACGTTCAATGAGCGGGGAGGATGAGTATGGGGAATTAGATGAGAATGAGAGCAAGATCTTAATAGCGCTAATAAAACTTGGAAATCAATATAATCAAAGGGACTTATGGCGAATGGCGGGAATAAACAGCAAATCCGGAATACCTGCGCTCAGCAAACTAGAGAGGAGAGGATTAATAGAGCGAGATAAGGTTGGTGGAGACAAGCGAAGCCAATATGTCGTTAGATTAACTGATGCAGGCGTGAAGAGGGCAAAGGCCCTTGTTGAGGGCATGAAGACCGGCATGGGTACTGATATAGAGCTGCTCATGTCAATACCGTGCTTTTATTGCCCCTATATAAAGGACTGCGGAAAAGGAGGACACGTTAGCCCAGACACTTGCGAACTGCTGGGACGATGGATACGCAATATATCTAAGCTCTGATCACTCTGGACCTTTGAGGGACTAGGCATGTTTGCTTCATAAATATCGCTCAGCATTAATATTACCCTAACATCAAGCGATTAATGACTCTCCATTGCTGATAAAACGAACGGCAAAACTCGCCCTTCAGGGTGGGGAGGAGGTCAGATTATCGCTTCTCTTATTAATCCCACTAACTGGATTATTTCATGAGACTCTTCATAGCAGTGGACATAGATAACCCGGAAATACTGGATAAGTTAAAGAAGTTCCAAAACGCATTGAAGAACAGCGAAGCCGATCTAAAAATAGTTGAACTAAGTAACCTACATGTAACGCTTAGATTCATTGGAGAGGTAAGGGATGCCTTGGCCCCACAGATAGCCAATAAGTTATCTCAATTATCTGGAAACAGCTTTAGGATGCATCTAGTTGGTGTTGGTGCGTTCCCAAATTTGGATTATCCACGCGTAGTATGGGTTGGAATATCTGAAGGAAGTAATGAAGCGGCATTATTTCATGATTCAATTGAAGAGTTGATAAAGGACTTAGTTGGCAGAGATAAAGATGAGGGTTTCTCTCCTCATATAACAATGGCTAGGGTTAGAAGTGGTAGAAATAGAAATAAATTGATCCAAGTCATTAACCAATGGCAGAACATGGATTTCGGATGGCAAGATATTAAGAGCATAAAGCTAAAGAAAAGCACATTAACGCCTCAAGGCCCTATTTATGAGGATATAAGCGAAGTGAATCTATTGTGAAAATAGTCATAATTGGCGGCGGAGCCGCCGGAATGAGCGCCGCCTCACGCATCAGGAAATTAAGCAGAGACGCACAGGTAACTGTGATAGAGGAGAGCAGCATCATTTCCCATGCGCCATGCGGCATACCATACTATATAGAGGGACTATTCTCCGATGAATCACTATTAAGCGCGTATACTCCATCTCAATTCGCCATTGATAGAAACATAAATATATTGATAAATAGCAGAGCAATTGAAATACGGGACGGCGAGGTACTGATTGAGAACAAAAATGAAAAGAGACTTATCGAGTTCGATAAATTGATAATAGCAACCGGTGCAAGACCCCGCCTACCAGATGTGCCCATCAGCGGCAACGTACTGACAATTCACCATCCCATTAATGCCGGGCAAGCTAAGCATAGACTCTGGAACGCAAATGATGTGGTGATAATTGGAAGCGGTCTCATCGCCATCGAGTTAGCCGAGGCTTTAGTTAATCTTGGGAAGCGGGTCACCATAGTTACTAGGTCTAGGCAAGTACTTTCCAAGATGCTTGATCCAGAAATGGCTAATATAGTTGAGGAGCGATTAGTAAGGGATATTATATTAGTAAAGAATGCTGATTTACGGGCAATAAGTAGGGGAAACAATGGCAAGACCATTATTGAAACCAGTGAGGATAATTTTGAGGGCGATATAGTTGTAATTGCGACTGGGATACGCCCCAACTCGGAACTCGCACGTGATTTTGGGTTAAGCATTGGCAAGGATGGCGGCATATTAGTTGATGATCACATGAGGACTAGCCAAGGCAATATATTCGCCGCCGGCGATGTCGTTGAAACGATTAATTTAGTGACTGGAAAAAGAGTTATGGCACCCTTTGGTCCAGTTGCCAATAAGATGGGTTATGTGGCTGGAGTTAATGCAGGTGGGGGCGATATTATTTTTCCAGGCGTTGTCCTCACTGGCCTAACTAGGTATATGGATCTCGAAATAGGATCAACCGGGGTTAAGGAAAGCGAAGCCATTAATGCTGGGTTAAAGCCTAAATCCACTATCATAAAGGCACGAACCAGGTCTAGATATTATCCAGGCGGCGGATGGATATGGATTAAGCTGATCAGTGATGCCAATGATAAAATAATTGGGGCACAGGTTATAGGCAATGAGGGCGTGCTGGCCCGCATTGATGCCTTGGCAATATCGATACAGCATGGTTTAAGCATTAAGGATCTATTCTTTGCTGAACTGGGTTACTTGCCGCCTCTCTCAACTGCATGGGATCCCTTAATCATAGCGGCTAGGCAATTAATGCCGGAGGGATGAATTATATATCGATTCCAAATGATTTAGCGAAGCTGCTCCATCTAATGTATTCCCTTAGGAATTGAAGACCCCTTGAGGTTATGCATATCCCCTCAATATTTGTCTCTATCATGCCCTTAGCCGCTAATTCCTTCACATAATCCATTAATTTATCATAGGAAAGATTAAGCGCGGTGGACATCCTGGTTGGTCTAGAGCAGCCATTATTATCCAGATACTTTAGGATATCCGCAATAATCTCTATCCTGCTTCTCTTCTTCTTACTGTCCCGCATTCGCATTCACTTTTATCAATCCATTGACTAGAAAAACAAGGCCAAGCAAACGAATAATGAAGTATGTCAACAATGCCCAGAACGAGGATACTATATTAATCATTGCTTGAAGCACAAAGTTATCGATGAATAATAATGTGAACGCCAATGCATTTGATACAACAAGTGAATTTCCCTTATAATAATTTATCCATAACATCAGCGCAACATATAATTGAATTGCAGGAGTTATCACTTGCATTAATTGATTAGTGTACAACCTCATTAACAGCAGAGGCGATGCCGCGATCCCAATATTTGTGACCGAGTATGCAAAAGCAACATATGCTGCTAGAGTAATCACGTTATAGATCACTGCAACTAGGGGTTCATGCATAAAAGCCACATGGGAATAGAGATAAGCAATTCTCTCTACGCTATAAATCAGCGATAATGCGCTTTCAATGAGCACTGATAAACCCAATAATAAAAAACCAAGCATTAGACCTATAAGCCTCGAATCGCGGAGAATGCGAAATGCATTTAATGCGTAATAGGCCAGCATGACTCCAATAATCAAATAAGCAACGCCAATCCCAAGCACTAAGTAAACTATGGGATCCACGTATCCACGTATCATGATTTTAGCTTTTTATCTTTAACTGGGTCCCATAATTGCCAAAAGATTGAAAGCCTCCCCCCTTAGGGCGTGAATGCAGTCAGCCGCTAACCATAATTCAGAAATAACTTTATAATGCATTGCAATTCATCACGACATCGTGAGGAAAACAGTACTTATTGCCCTACTGATATTGGCAATTGCTGGATCGATTAAGGCAAGTTATGTTATTGCCCAACCCCAGCTCCTTTCTATTAATCTATCGATGAGCAAAGTCATAAATGGAGCCTTTTATCAAAGCTTCTTCTTGAATTCCGCCGGCCTAATTAAAATAAATATAACCTCTAATTCAACCACAAGCGTTTACGTAATACCCCTCAGCGAGCTAAGTAACTATACTAGGGGCAGTATATATACCTATTTTAGTGGGAATGGGAACGACATAAATGGTAATGTGCTTCTCCCCAATGGATCCTATGCATTGCTAATAATATCCAATGGCTTAGTATTATCAAAATCATTAGTATATGAAGGGGTGAATCCACTGGAGGCAGTGAGGCCGGATATGGCAATTGGTATTGCTGATTATGGGGTATCCCTGAGCAATGGTTCCCTAGTCCTATATAAGTATAATTGCACCGGTTTAATTGGTAATGTAGCTATTATGAATGCGGATTCAAGGAGTTACGGCATTCAGCTTAATGGCAATTTGGAGGCCAATGGCTCTATCTACTTCATTCAGGATGCATTGGATTATTATAGCGGAAAATTAGTTGGAATAATAAATATATGGAATGAGAGTGGCCAGCCGCTGGAGGGGCCGTTAATTAATGAAGGGAAATACCTTTATGCTAGCCGAGCATTGGGGAATATCTCATATCCATTAATCGCAACTTTAATGGATAATATCACTAGAAATGAAAGTGGATACTACTTAATGATTCAGCTTAACTCAAGTGATTGGAATTGGCAATTATACATTAAGCTTCCAGGACCAGCTAGATTTATTGTGAATGGAGGGGAACTAACGCCATTTAGTGGCCTTTATGATGCTGAGCTTGTTGTCGGAGGCTCAGGCAACTCCAGCATTGCATCATTTAAATCGCTTAGGGCCACCATGTCCCTATTTATAATCAATGGAACATCAATGGATATGCCCCCTAGTGCATGGAATTTCGGGGCAGACACAATGGAGGGCGCGCAGAATGTGACGTCTAAATGGAGCGGCAACTCGGCAATTATTGCCTTGGGAGTTCCATCATTCAACGAATTATACACAACCGTGACTCCGCCTAACTTAACTATGCATGCCATAACTATAAGTAACGAGGCAGCGCCGTTAAAGCCAAGCATTGCATATCAATATATTGAGGTATTAATTATATTGTTGATTTTCTGGATAATCGCCATATTAATTAGTAAAAATCATGGCTAAACTTGCGAGGGGAATCGATAAAAACCGGTTTCAACCTTACTATATTGTGAAGAGGCTTGCTGCCGCCTTCTTCCTGTTCTTCGTAATAGTTATGATTAGGTTCACCGTTCCCTCGCTGCTGCCCTTTCTTGGCTCTATTATGAATATAAGGACGGCAATGGAGGGCTTATTGGTCACGTCATATTGGCTTGGATACACTGCATTCATGCTGCCCAGTGGAATCATCGTAGATAGGGTTGGCCATAGAAAGATATTGATAATGGGCGTCTCATTAGCCGTGATTTTTCTTGCATATCCAATATTAATTAAATCATATGAGTCGCTACTGATCGCTCAATTCGTCGCCGGCTCATTATCCGCTATGATTTATGTAGCGCTGGTTAGCCAGATTATTTCAAGCCAAGAGAAAAGCGGATTAGCTGTGGGAATCTACCAAAGCGCATTCTTCATTGCATCATCCATCTCAATAGCCTTAACTCCCATTTTATACGCAATTAATATGGCGATTCCCTTTATACTATATTCAGTATCATTATTGGTAGCCTTAATTCCGGCCATAATGATAGAACCCGAAGCGGCTAAGCATGGCGCATCAAATAGATTTGGAATCAATGTTATTGGAATGGGATTGATAAGATTAGCCGCTGGTTTCTCTTACCTTGGATTCATTGCGTGGGCTACATATTACTCAGTGCATGTCCTTCACGCATCAGCATCAAGCAGTGGATTATATGTATTCACTTCCACTATTCTAGGCTCAATTGGTACAATAATGGGAGGCATCGTGGGGGATAGGTTAGGGTATGTTGGGCCCAGCATATTTGGCTCCGGCGCAATAGCGATATCAATATTAACGATTTATTGGATGCCCTTCATAGTTCAGGAACTCTTGATGTTGATGATGGGCTTCATGTATGGATTTTATGCATCGCCATCACTTGCATCATCCAGATCATCAAGTCACATAGGAACTACTAGCGCATTCCTTAACTTCATGACTCAATTAGGAGGAACGATATCCCCATACTTGATTGGGGCACTGCTAGAATACGGCTTCGAGCATGCGTATCTAGTGCTTGGATCATCGTCACTAGCGCTCGTAATAGCCGGATCAATACTACTCGGGATCAGTAAGGCATCTAATCACTGAGGAATTGATGTTCTTATTCCGCCAATTGCCGTTCTACTCTCCAAAACTTTATTCCAACCCTCCTCAAATCGCTTAGAATTAGTTCTAAAAGGTCACCGCTGTATATGGTCTCCACGGGAGTTAATCCGCTTCCCCTTATATATCCTTCAAGCAATAATTTAGCTACTTCAGCGGCGAAGAAGCCCGTTAATCTGGCCATTGATGTAAATTGCCCCGATGCATAATCGATCCCCTCGTACCTCACCATTGCATCCTCGCCATTAATGAAGCCTCGGGCCTCAACCACTGTTATGGAGAAGTCTTGAGAGCCTCTGTTCAATGCAGAGCTTAATACCTTTGCTGCAAGTTCCTTATCGCTAAGTATTCCGATATCCCTTAATAATTTCATGGCTTGTAAGTGGCCCTTCCACCTAATGGTTAATTCATACATATTCTTCACATTAAGCGTCTTCACTAATGTTGATAATCCATCTGTATAGAATTCCTCGAATTCCCCCTTCATTAGTGACGTCTCAAAGGGCTTAATAGTATCCAATGGATTGACTAATACTGGATTACCATCTCGTATAATCGTGGCTGGCCTTACATACTCGTCTATTGTGCTTTCCAGCGAAAAAAGCAATGAGTAATACAATGGAGGAGCAGGATTAATAGGGTTTCCTCCAACATGGATCCCCAATTCCTTTGCCTCATCCAATTCATTAACTGCAGCTGCAGCCAACAGATTAGTTAATCCAGGAGCCCAACCGCATGCCGGTATAACTATGGAACCACTACTTAATGATCTTGCCTTTGATTCATCGTATTTCCACATATATATCATGTCTATCACTGGAACACCAGCCGCATGAACCTCATTAACGACCTCATCCGCTATCGATTGGGGAAGCGCGCTTATTACTGCATCGCTATCACTAATCAATTGCTTAATGTTACTTAATACATCGGCCTGAGCAGCATTCAAACCAAGGGCGGATGCTTCTTGCACTGCCTTAATTGATGCATCAAATCCCTTAACCTGGTTATTGGTGTAATTAGCTAAGTAATACGCCGCTGCCCTACCCATTGAACCAAGCCCAAGGACTATTATTTTACCCATTAAGTGATTAGGCGAGGAATGCCTTTTAAAAATACCGTGAAGCTTTAACATCAATATTATCGGTTTTATCGACTGACCTCCTCCCCGCCATTTGGCGAGGTTTGTCGTTCGTTTTATCAATTGCTTGGCACTCCTAGTCCATTATATTCCTTTTCCTTTATTATGGACCAATTGTTTGCAATTGATCTTAGTGCTTCCCACTCGGTTATGGCTACAGCGCTCCAATCATACTTAGCCGTGAATCGCTTGCCGATTAATCCCAACCTTATGCGTTCATCATCGTTCTTAATAAGGTAGGCCGCCGCGGACGCCATGGAATCTACATCACGAAGTGGGACTCGGATCACTGCCTTTGTTTTAAAATTGAACCTAGTTGCCGGAATATCATGAGTAACCACTGGAACACCGCAATTAAGGGCCTCCAGTACAACCATCCCGACAGAGTCTAGTTTAGTGGGATAGATAAATACCTTTGACCTGGATACTAGATTCATTAACTCGCTTCGCTCAACTCCAGGCCGAATATCTACTTCAATACCCATATTGGATGCCTTAACCCTTAATTCCCGCACGTAACTCTCCTTCTCGGGGTGACCGGCCATCACCGCCATGGGGTTTAAGCCCATCGCCTTTAGTTTTTTAATCACATGAAGAAACTCAAATATGCCCTTACCCGGTATTAATCTACCGAAGAACACGGCATCTATGTCCTTTTTATTGAGGCTTAAGGGGCAATCATCGACTCCAACTCCAGGATCAAGGGGCTTAACCCTAATATTGATCCCTAGCCTCTTCAACTCATATCTTATGGATCGGGAAACAGATAAAATAGTTGTTCCCTTAAACACTGCCTCAGCTAACTTTAATTCAATTAACTTCTCGCTAAGCATAAATTGAGGCAACCTAATTCCGCTCTGTATCCTATAATTATTTGCAATTAATTCCATGGGCGATCGATCGCCCTCATACGCTAGTGAACCAATTGCCGGCGTTAATTGAAGCAGTGCTGTCCATGGATGATTAATTCCCTTAAACATCATGGCTAGATCCGTATGCTCATGCGGCACATAGAAAATATCGTAATAATGAAAATCCCTCTTAAAGGCGGCCCTCAGGTACCTCATGTATAATAAGGCAGCTATTGGATTAGTCAACGGCCTGGGAGGCAACACTATAGTATTGTTCTTAATGAAATCCACGAATTGCCCCTCATAAAACCTCTCCAAAGTATGGAGCAATACATCATAGTAATTCCTGGGTATAAATAATGTAGGTCTCTTTGGATACCTTGATAATGCATTGAGTATCCTAAGGTGTCCCCCGGACAATGTTGATGCAACCGTGAAAACAGCAACATCCATAATTGACACAAGAAACAGGCAGCGGATTTAAAGGATTCCTAAGGGGTCAAGCGGGTTCTATCACGGGGGAAAAGCACTACCTCACGTATATTGCTTCTCCGGAGCATTACCATGATTAGCCTATAGAAGCCAAGGCCCCACCCAGCATGGGGAGGCATGCCCCAATTAAATGCGGCAAGGTGGGTCTCAAAATTAGCTGGATTAAGGCCTCTCTCCATTAAGGCCTTCTCCAGCATTTGCCTATCATGTATCCTAGTAGCGCCGGACACTATCTCAACCCCATCTATAACTAGATCAAAGGATTGGCTACGACTTGGATCCGACTCGATTGGCATTGTATAGAAGGCTCTGAGCGATGTTGGGAAATTCACTAGAAAGAATGGTGAACCAACCTCGCTTGACAATAATTCAAGGCCCTCCTTCGGCACGTCATCACCCCACTTCACCTCTAGCCCCTTCTTTCTCAATATATCTAGGGATTCATCATACGTAACTACCTTAAACGGCTTCTTAGGCACTGTTAATTCACTATTTAATTCATGGATGCCCGGAACCTTAGTTACGCTGGAATAAACATTGATTACGACATCCTCCAATATACTCATCACATCCCTATAATCCATGAATGCGGCCTCTAAATCAACTGAAATGAACTCATTCAAGTGGTAAGTAGTGCTATGCTTTTCAGCCCTATATGCAGGTCCAATCTCGAAAACGCGCTCAAGGGATGCCGTCAGTTCCTCCTTATAGAGTTGGGGACTCTGAGCCAAGTAAGCCACGGTCTCGAAGTACTGAACCTGAAATAAATCCGCTCCACCTTCTGTGCTTGTGGATATTATCTTGGGAGTAAACACCTCAATGAATCCCTTTCCATAAAGGGTTTCACGTATGGCTCTCGCAGCCTCACTAGATGCCCTAAATATTGTAAGTGACTCGGGCCTCTTTAAGTCGACTACCCTATATTTCAGCCTTACATCTAGCTCCGTTTGGGAAACATTCCCCCATATATCTATTGGAAGCGGCTTCGACTTATTAAGTACAGTTAATTCTGTTGGAATCACTTCGATGCCGCGCTTAGCTATTTGACTGGATCTAACAATGCCCTTAACCGCTACCACGTCCTCCTTAGCAAGGGACACAGCGGTTTCCCATAATTTCGGCGACACATCATTTCTTTTAATGGTTAATTGAACAGTTCCTTCCCTATCCCTCAATATTATGAAGCGTATCTTGCCAACATCACGGACATCCCATACCCACCCAGCTAACTTAGCCACAGCGCCGTCCGGCATTGATTCTACTTCACGTGTCCACTGCTTCCTCATTGAGGGGTACGGCAATAGTGATTAAAAAGCATTAACCCACAACCTCAACCTTAACATTCTCATTAGTCAAGCGACTTAAAACCTTTCCAAGCTCAGTAGGCTTGAATGGCAACCTACTGGTTTCATGTTTCGGTATCTTAATTATAGTTTCGTTAGTTCCATCCGGCAACCAAGCCACTGAAATACTGTAAATCCTGGCAGGATACGTCAATTGAGTCGCTAAATCATTAACGCTGGTTGTGTGCTCAACTAACTTAACGGTAATTCCAAGAGCTGTAGTTAATTCATCCTCGATCTGCTTAATGATGTTTCTCGGCATGTTTCTTACGCCAACCATGGCAATGAGCAGTAGATTCCTGACCTTGTATGATTTGCTGTAAGACACATCAGACAAGTATTGCTTATATTTCTGCTCAATTGAAAGTAACTTATCGATCACATCCACATCCAATTCATCATATTCCCCACTATCCAATAAGGATTGGCACTTAGCGCAGAACATGCGCGACTTGACGCAAAACGTGCAAAACGGTATCTTCATTTCCCTCGCCCACTACCTATGACAACCCGTTTAAACACTCATTAAAAAACTTTCTCCGTCCATGGAAAAATATCGCACCATATCCCTCTTGCTTATTACGAGAATATAATGGCTATGACCTTTTGCTTTTATTGGCTAATCTATGAGCCAACAGTATTGGTAGAGGCATTGATGACCCAGCACAAAGCGACCTCGATAAGTCAACTGCATCCCGAAGAGTCACTAGATTACCTATGCTTATGAACATAGGTTTTGAGTTCCGTGAACAACGCAGCATAGCGCCTATCACGCTATGATCGATTGGATCAAGTATGGGAGAATACGTATCATCGATTTCGCATTCACCATATAAAAGCGACTTAGCGACTCCTATTGTTGGTAATTGCATAGTTACACCGAAGTGGGATGCTATTCCCAAGCGAGAGGGATGCGCAAAGCCATGACCATCTATCATAATCACGTGCGGCTTAACGTGAAGCCCTTCATAAGCTGCAATCATCGGCTTTAATTCCCTAAAGGAAAGCAGGGTAGGAACATATGGAAACCATACCTTTGTCTTGGCAATTGATGAATCTATTATAGATTTATTAATTGAATCAATCACGACCGCGGCGCTAATCGCTACATCACCTACATATGCGGCATCTATTCCGGCCACTAATCTCCTTTCCATTAACTCGCGCTCCTCAATTAGGCCCGCTAATCGCTTCTGAATTGATCGAGCCGCATCCAGGTTAAAGCCCTTAGGTATCTTTGACTTAATGTAATTCTCGCTTATTCTCCTCATTATCCTCGTCATTGATAAATCCCCTCTTTACCTGGGCCAGAAATAAGTCAGACCGCGTCGCATCAACGAGTTTCCTAGCCACATCAACCTTAGGTCTAAGACCGGGCGCCAACGCATTTGGTATAATTAGGGTTGAGAGGACCTCATAGATCTCCTCCATCCTATTAAATAATGCCTCTGCCTCCTTATACTTTTCAAGCCTTAACTTATCCAATACTATGCGACGAAGTTCGCCAACAACATCGCCTAGCCCAAGGAGGTATGGCACATCATATATGCCTAACTCCTCCGGCGTAGGGTACTTATTCTGCTTAACTAGATTATATAGTATCATCGCCTCCGCATATTCGGCTAGCGGGCCATCCAGTATGCCACTATAATAAACCTCGGGCACATTCTTCGCAATGTTGATAACATTCATCACCTGATTCATTATTTTATTGACATTATTTGACTCAGCATTTAGGTCACCCTTAGCCACGCGTAGGATAACCTCCTTGGATGTCCTAATTATGTCCCTAGTATCCTTCAATAATCGCTCCCTAGTCTCATCAACAACGCTGATCCGAGTCTCTATTGATCTTATTATATCGCTTAACTCCATGAATGCTCACTTGAATCCTATTATTAAAATCTATTGAATTAAAGGCATTATCCCTTTACTACGCCTATGGGTCTCATCCTAGCCACTTTCTTAGCCATGCCAATGGAGTCCGCCACCTCCACTACGGCATCCACATCTTTATATGCCTCTGGCGCTTCCTCACTTATTATCTCGGACTCCGCGCTCCTAACTATTATTCCTCTACCCTCCAATGCGGTCTTAACCTTACTGGGAGGCAACATCCTCACCGCCGCTGATCTACTCATTACCCTACCTGCACCATGAGGCGCCGTGCCAAACGTTAAATTCATCGATGCCTCCGACCCAACTAATATATAGGAACCCGTCCCCATGCTTCCAGGTATCAAAACCGGTTGGCCAATATCCCTATATATCTTCGGAATCTCAGGCCTACCTGCTGGGAATGCCCTGGTTGCGCCCTTCCTATGAACCCACATGCTTTTTCTTTGTCCATCGATTTCATGTTCCTCTAACTTGGCTATATTATGGGCTACATCATAGACAACCCTCATCCCCAACTTGTCTGGATCTCTATTAAAGACACTCTTAAATGCCTCCCTAACCCAATGCATAAGCAAGTGCCTATTAGTCCAGGCATAATTGGCGGCTGCAGCCATGGCATGCAAGTAATCCTGGGCCTCCCTCGTGTTGATTGGCATTGAAACTAGCTCCCTATCCGGCAGGATGAGTCCCCATTGCCTCATTTTACCCTCGGCGATTCTTATATAGTCCGTTGCCACTTGATGACCGAGACCCCTTGACCCGCTATGTATCATCACCATCACTTGCCCAACATCATTTATGCCAAAGGCCTTTGCCACTTTCTCATCGAATATCTTCTCCACGACCTGCACCTCTATGAAGTGATTCCCGGAACCTATGGTGCCTAGCTCGCTTTTTCCTCTATCCTTAGCTCTCGCGCTTACCTTAGACGCATCCGCATAGTCCCAGCTCCCGTTTTGCTCAATATAATCCTGATCATCCCTCCAACCATATCCTCGACTTATCGCCCATGAAATCCCCTCGTTTAACACTTGATCGAGTTCCCCAACCGATAATCTTACATGGCCAGTCTCCCCAACGCCGGCCGGCGCTAATTTAAAAATGGTATCAACTAATTCCCGTAATCTAGGCTTCACATCATTAATGCTTAAGTCGGTTCTCAATACCCTAACTCCACAATTAATATCATAACCAATCCCGCCAGGACTAATTGCACCGCTGTTCACATCAACCGCCGCCACGCCGCCCACCGGAAAACCATAACCCTGATGCGCATCAGGCAACGCTATGCTATACTTATAGAGGCCAGGCAAGCAAGCAACATTGGCGGCCTGTTCAAGCGTCATGTCGCTCTTCATTTTCTCAATTAATGAGTCGCTAGCGAATATCCTGGCGGGGACCTTCATGCATGGCTTATAATCCCTCGGTATCTCCCAAATGTTTTTATCTATCTTACGCAATGGAGGAGTCATAAGTTACTCAAGGAGAAAGTCGTTTTATAAAACTTCCCGCTTCTAGACTCATGAGCAGCTTAAGGCGCTCATCAATTCATGCTACATATCCATGCAATAAATTTATTTATGGACCTAATAATTATGCTGTAATGATGAGTAAAAGTAAGGCGAGATATGCTGTAGTAAGCCATAGATACTGGGGATCACCAGGTGGGGGGCAATTAGTTGATGCTGCTGCAGCCATAGCCCTAAGCGAAGCCGGCTTCAATCCAATACTAACTGGAACATTCTCCTTCGATCCACGTAAGTACGTTGATTGGTATGGGATAGATTTATCTAGCTTCAAGATAATAACCCTATCAATCGGAATTAAGGCATTTGGATTATTGACTAGGCTATATGCATGGAAACCCGCTGAAACTGCTATAAAAAGATATAATACAGATCTCTTATTCACAGATGAACCAACCTATAAGCCACTACTTAAGTATAGGTACCATAAATCGCTTAAAATCATTGAGTATATACATTTCCCGCTGGAGATTGTCGTGAATCCCAAGTTTAAGGGTACCGGATTAGCGTATGGTGAGGACCCATACATAATGGAGCGGTACGGTCGATTCCCCCTCAACATGTATTGGAAGTTATTTACTACCATGCTTCCCCACTATATTAGGAGCAATCCCTTTGAAGATTCCGACGCAGTACTAACTAATTCCCGGTGGACCGCTAAAGTCATTAAGGAAGTCTATGGAGGGGACCCCATCGTCCTTAATCCCCCTATAGCTCCAAATACGGAAATAATTGGAAAACCACTGGAATTCGATGAGAGGGGGCCCAAGGTGGTCATGCTGGGCAGATTCAGCGAGGAGAAGAGGTATCACTGGGTAGTTAAGGAAATAGCGCCTCGACTATTTAAGGAGATGCCAAATGCCGAGTTGATAATAATGGGGGGAGCAACAACGAGAACCCAAGTCAATTATTTGGAGAGGGTTGAGGCAGAAGCAAGAAAAGCGAGGCTGAGGGTTATTAGGGGAATTGGCGAGGCTGAGGGGGATGGCGGTATAGTTCGGTTGATTCCTAATGCGCCACGATCAGTGATTAACTCTATCATGGATTCAAGCCGCGCATTCCTGCACGCCACTATTAATGAGCATTGGGGCATAGCGGTGGCTGAAGCTATGTCGCGGGGCCTCCCCATAGTTGTACATGCATCTGGAGGAACTTGGACTGATTTAGCGGGGGAGGGAGAGAACGGGATTGGGTACCGGGACTCGGGGGAAGCCGTAGAGGCGTTGGCGAGGCTCTTAACTGATGAATCCGCTTTCTCCAAGTTATCCGTTTCAGCATTATCGAGGGTAAGGGGCCTCTCATTAAGGGAGTTCAGCGATAAATTAGGTAAAATAGTTAGAGAACTTCTTTAGCTTTACTGGTCTCCTCCCATTATTAGCTGGGTTATTTTCCTTCCTTCATTGGATCACAGTAAGCCAGCTATAATATTCCAGCCTCAGGGCAGCACTGGGCGAGAATATTAAGTGCTTCATGCCGGAATATTGCCATAAGGGACCGCGATCATCATTCATTGTTATGATTGGTGGGTCCGCCGGGATTTGAACCTTCCCCGGGCAACATGGCCCGACCGGGATCTCTCCCGCGTCAGGGGAGTATCCTAACCGCTAGACTACGGACCCTTGTTCAAGCGTTTTTCTGTGGTTTTTAATTTTTACCTTGTCCAATGACTGCAATGATCCTGGCTTGGCGAGCGTGTTTCTGAATAGAAATTTGTTATTAATTTGTGGCGATAAGGTTAAAACCAGCCTTGCTTGTGGGGTTGCATGGGTAATCAATATGATGTGGTGATAGTTGGGGCTGGCACCGCTGGATCATATGCGGCCTATTTATTGGCCAAGAATGGATTCAATGTGGCTGTTGTGGAGAGGAAGAGGATTGATGATATTTTCAAGGTGACGGGGGATGCCATAGGGTCTCACCATGTTGAGTCGCTTGGGCTTACCCTTGATGCGGGCGTTGCCATGATTCACTATAAAGGCGCTGATGTTTATAGCCCGGATATGAGCGTTAGATATAGGGTAATGGGGGAGGGATATGGACTCGATATGAGTAAGTGGGGTCCATGGTTGGCCAAGCAAGCGATTAATAATGGCGCGACAATACATGAAAGGTACTCTGTCTCCTCTCCTCTCTTGGATAATGGTAGGGTCGCTGGAGTTAAAGCCTCAAGCGAGGATGGGCATGGACAAATCGATGTTCTGGGAAGGATCGTTATAGACGCATCTGGAGCAACTGGAGTAGTGAGGAGTAGGTTGCCATATAATTGGCTAATATCGGAGCCCCTGTTACCGGAGGATGCATCCTATGCCTATAGGGAAATAATTGAGGTTGATTATGATATTGAGGAGCCCGAATTCATTAAGATATACCTGGATAATAATATATCGCCGGGTGGGTACTGGTGGTTATTCCCGAAATCCAGGAACACCATGAATATAGGGCTAGGTATCTGGGGTAAACTAGTTAAGGAGAAGGGCCTTAATCCTAGGCAGAATTATGAGAAGTACTTGCTGAACACTAAATACACGAGGGGTAGGCGAGTTATTCATAGTGGGGGAGGAATAGTACCCACTAGGAGGCCCCTTAAGTCAATGGTTGGTCCCTCCATATTGGCCATTGGGGACGCCGCGGTGGCTGTTAATCCAGTTCACGGCGGTGGATTAGGGCCAGCGCTTGAGTCGGCTAAGTTAGCAAGCGATACCATAGCTGCGGCATTTGAGCGGGGAGATCTATCCATGAGTGGATTGTGGGGCTATAATATAAGTTACCTGAAGACTTACGGCATAAAGCAAGCGAAGCTGGACGTGTTTAGGTTAATGCTTCAATCCCTAACCGACGACGAAATAAACAAGGGATTACGGGCGCGAATATTAACGGAGGAGGATGTATTGGAGATCTCCATTAAGGGATCAATGTCGATAGGCGCAACTAGGCGCGTGAGGGCAGCGGCTAAGCTGCTCTCTGTGCCATCATTGGCGAAGAAGTTAGTGACCGCGTTAAACTATATGAAGACCATTGGCGCGATTTATGAGAAGTATCCTAATGATCCGTCTAATATAGATAAATGGAATATTGAGTTAATCAGCAAGTATAATGAGTATAGGAAGAAGCTTGGATTACCTATGATGACTGCTTAATATCCTTTAATGCCATTGATGCATCCCTAGCATCAATTAATCCCCTATACCTCCTCATCACTTCTTGAATCACTATCTTTTCATCGGTTGTTCCCAGCCTGGAAACCACTTCCAACACGATCTCCTTAACCTTATCAGGGGGCAACTTGAATAATTTCCTTTCCTCTATTATTTTCTCAAGACTAGTGGAACCCCGCCTCTTAGCATATTCCTCCAGCGCTTCCTGTATAGCTTCCTTAGTTATCTTTCCATCAATATATAGCCTAATAGCATCCTCGATGACTGGAACAGGGTCAAGGAACCAGCCCTCCTCTCTCCCAATATACCTTAAAGTATTTACGAATAACGTAGCCACTAATGTGGGCGATACGCTGTTCCCATATATTGATATTAATCTATCTACGTCCTTAGCATATGGCGACTTCACGACCTGCATGGCTAATTCCCTGCTCATGCCCATCTTCAGGTACCTATTTACTTGCTCATCTATTGGCTCAGGCATCAATGCCGCAGCCTTATCTAGTATGTACCTCGTTATCCTTATTGGACGCAAATCAGTCTCAGGATACATTCTAGCCGATCCTGGCCTCGGTCTCAGGAACTTGGTTGTGCCATCATCATTAGCAGCCCTAGTCTCCTCTGGAACACCATTAAATGACTCATTTATCCTATTTGCTACAACTGTAGCAGCCTCCATAAGCTCCCGCTCATTTAGTCCACTTAACAAAATGAATGAATCAACCCCTAACCTGGACCTAATGTTTTGCGCTTCTTCCCTTGTTATGCCGTAATTCGGCAACTCATCACTATGGAGAAGCCCACCTAGCTCCGTCCAATTACGAACCCTATCAGCCAGTTCCGTCCCGAATCTCCGCTTCGGCTGAATCTCAAAACCAAGTATTCCAGATAGGCCCGGCAGCTTCATTGCCATCACTTTTCCCCCTTGCTTGATTATTGATTGAATCATGTTGGACTTGGTTTCATTGAATTGATCGGTAACATCAATTAAGTCAGGCCCATAATTAGGGCTTAAGCCTCGCTTAATCAATTCATCCCTTATCTTCAATAGATTTATTTGCCTATCTATCTCATACTGAATAACCTTCGGTATCAATGAAAGCTCCGGCACACCCTTTACCTCTACCTTAGCGCCGCCCTCTATCGATATATTTAGGTCCTGCCTAATAGAGCCGAGCCCTCTCTTTGCCTTACCGGTGTTTCTTATGGTTTGCCCTATATAGAAGGCCACATCCATTATGGTATTGGGGGGATACTCCATGGGCCCAGTTGATACCTCTATTAATGGAATGCCTAACCTATCCAATCTATAGGTTACTTCACGACCATTCTCGCCTATCCTCCTAGCCGCGTCCTCCTCAATAGCTATTGTCCAAATAGGTACCTTTAAATCCATGAATGTGGCCAATCCATTCCTAGCAACAAGTGCAGTCCTCTGGAAGCCAGATGTATTGGAGCCATCGATCACGACCTTCCGCATTACTATTACCTCATCGAATGGCTTTGCATTGAATCGTAGGGCCACCGCTAATGCCGTCTCTAGCGCCTCCTCATTCATATCATGCGGTGGCTCCTCATCCAGCTCCACTAAGCAGGTGGAGTCATTATATCCCTCATATATATACGTCCTACTCTTCCTGAATTCCCATAGAGCCGCTGGATCAATCTGGCCTAACTCGCTCATTGATGGGCGAAGCCTCCTCCTCACTTGGAAGTGGGGCTCATCATTGCGAAGCTGGGTAGGGCATGAACAGAACAATTTGGATGCCGTATCCAGCTGAACATGTATCTCCAGCCCAACCTTATGCTTAACCACGTCAGGACACCCCTTTACAGTAATTAAATAGTTCAGTTCTATTGCTTAGCTCAAATGCTAATGGACTAATCATCAATTTCCTGACCTCCCCCATATCCTTCGTCTTGTGGAGCACCCATGATAACTTTGCATAGGCTGTCTCCGGATGCATATCGCCGCCCGGAATAACGCCTAGTTTACTTAATTCCACGCCGCGCCTATAAACGTTTAGGTTGACTCTTCCATATATCGTTTGAGTTGTGATTACCACTGGTATTTTCATGTCAATGGCTCTCCCAATCGAGTCACGAACTGACTCAGATACATGCCCAAAGCCAGTCCCCTCCACCACTATTCCGTGGTATCCCTTATCCACTAAGTAATCTATTACCTCGCCTTTCATGCCTGGATAATACTTGACTAAGGCAACCATATCGTCAAAACCAGCTTCATACCTTACCTCGCCTCTCGCCTTGAAACTAGAGGCAAGCACTTTAATTTCCTTTTTATCAATGTTGATTAAGCCAAGGGGACTGGAATTAATGCTTAGAAAAGCATCGCGTCTAGATGAATGCATTTTCCTGGCCCTGACCCCCCTATGAAGCGCTACTTCGCCGTCGCTGCTGGTGGAATGCATAGCTATTATGGACTCCGCGAATGGTGCCTTAATTGATGCAAGCACTGCGGCATACATATTCTCAAATGAATCACTAGATGGCCTATCACTGCTTCGCTGAGACCCCGTAAATACTATGGGTGCACTGCTTGAGGGGAATGCAAACGCCATTGCCGCTGCGCTATAATGCATCGTATCGGTGCCATGCAGCACTACGACGCCCTCTGCACCGCTTTGAATTGCTTTATATATTGCATCCCCCATTTCGCTCCACCTGGTTGGATTCATGTCTTCACTGAATATTGAAAATAGATTCAATAACTCAATGGATGCTATGTTCCTTAGCTCTGGGTACATATCATATAATTCCTCTAGGCTAAATGATGGATACACGGCGCCCGTCACGTAATCTACCTTAGACATTATTGTGCCTCCAGTGGCCACTAAGACGGATCGCGGCCCCTCGCCCGTTGGTTTAGGTATTCCCTCTATCCTAGTTGGGGGATTATATATTTCCTTAACCTCAATGTCTTTAATCTCATCTATATGTATGCCGACGTTATATCCATTCTCGTGCTTCAGCAATAAGACATCCGCATCGCCTATATCTGGCCTCGGCAGTATTATGCCCTCAATTGACTCGCCGCTATTAGTATTGATCCTGACCCTGCTGAATATGGATGCCCCAAATTTGCCTAGCTTCTCATTTACCTTGCTTGAGTATGACATGTGGATTCGATTTTTTATTTCTTTAAAAAACTTGCCCAATCTTCATTAATTGAATTTTAATGCTTAAAAACAAATTCCACGGCACCGAACCTAGATGAGGGCGTTATTCATAGGTAGGTTTCAACCGTTTCATAACGGTCATGCCAACGTATTGAGGTGGCTTTTCAATAATGCGGATAAGGTAATTATAGGAATAGGATCCGCAAATGCATCATTAACATTTAGAAACCCATTCACCGTGGGGGAACGAATTGATATGATCGAGGCAGCCATAGGCTCCGTGACCACTTGCAGCATACCAGATACGGGGGGACAGTCATTGCTTTGGTATCCCCTTGTTAGGCAATATTGCCCGTCATTTGATGAGGTTTATTCCAATGATGAATATACCAGGTTATCAATGGAGCAGTGGGGAATAAGCGTTAAGCCCACTCCATTATTTGAGCGAGATAAGTTGAGCGGATCCAGGATTAGATACATGATTGCGAGAAATGACTCAACGTGGGCTGAATTAGTGCCCAGCGGCGTGGTCAGGGTTATGGATAGGATACATGGAGTGGAAAGATTGATGAGGCTTGCACGCATAGAAAATATTTTAAACCAATGAGTGATGATTAGATTATGGCAGAGGAGGAAGAGGTAGCGCCAAGCGAGGAACCAAGCGAAGCCGCGCCGGAAAGGAAGATATACATGTGCCTTAGGTGCGGCACAGTATTTTCTAAGAGTGACCTAGAGATCTCGCCTGGAATCCACTGTCCAAATTGCGGATACAGGATAATAATCAAGATACGGACATTCAAGGCAAAACCCGTCAACGCAGAGTAAACTTATCGATCTATGTTAATGGATGCTTCTCGCTCTTCTCAAGCGTGATGCTGCTTATACGCGTATATGGGTATTGGCCATTCTCGTCCTTCTCATATTTCTTAACCATATCCCACACGGTTAGGAGAGAGACCCCTGCAGCCAGGAGAGACTCCATGGCTGAACCAGTCCTGGATATATTCTTTGTAAGAACAGCGACGGAGACTCCATCCTCCTCTAGATCTATTCCCACCCTAACGTCTGTTATATCATTGTTATGAACAAGAGGAAGCAGGTCCCAAGCCTTCTTGGCGGCCATCATGCCCGCTAATTGGGCTGTGGTCCTTACATCACCCTTCTCTACCTTATTACTCCTTATCAAGTCAATTGATTTCTTTCCCAGCATTATTTTGCCGCGGGACAATGCTTCCCCCCTATATAGAGGCTCATCCGTGGCATCAAACATGAATACTATTGGTGGGGCCAATAATTGCGTGGCGGATTCCTCTCCCTCTATTGGATTAATGGATTTCACTTTAGACTCAACCCTGATATCCCGTATGCCAACTATGTCGGGATTAGCGCCTATGAATACAGTTGATGATCCAGGCGACTCAAGTACAGGCTCGCATTTTCCTCCGCTGCATAGGCAGTACTTAGCCTTCACTACATTCCAAGCAGCAAGAAGTCCAATGAATGAACCAAATAATGCATCCATTTCAACTCCAGTCCTCCCAAGCGTTCTTGCAGTGACCCGCACATTAATTCCAGAATTACTTAGCGTAACGATCGGCCTTATATAAGTTAATTCAATGGGGTGAAGCAGGCCCACGAATTGCCATGCTTTTTTCGTAGCCATTACTGATGCGAACTCTATAGTGGAGATAACATTGCCTAACCCGGTGAAGCCGGAAGAAGCATCTCTGGCTAGGCCTCCTCTCAACTCAAGGAATCCCGAGGCGGTTGCCTCCCTATACATGGCTTCCTTATTCGTAACATCAATCATATGTATTCCCATCATGCATCACCTGGATCCCGCATCATAAACACGTCAACTATATCCCCCTCGCGCAGGGAGGATGTAAGCGTGATTAATCCATCCGTGGCTGCCAATGATGTGGTCACGGAACTACCGCCTCCTAATGGGGTCACCAGTAACTCACCATTTCCCCTAGTGACTTTAACCCTTATTTGAGTTATAATGCCGGGCTCCACTGCAATGCCGCGAGTGAGCCTGCCCTTTACTATTGGTTTCGCCGGTGATCTGCGTATGCCTAGCATTATCTTAACCATGGGCTCTATTACATTTATCAAGGCATTAAGTGCGCTTATTGGGTGGCCGCTTAAGCCGAAAATTAATTTACAGCCATCCATCGCAGCTACTGTGGTTGGTCTTCCCGGCCTCATTTTCAATCCCCTAATCATCCACTTAGGTCCCAGGGATGATGTTGCCTCCTCTATGTAATCAATATCGCTTGGACCGGAGCCGCCGGTGGTTATCAAAATATTGCTCTTCCTAAGCGCATCAAGCATAATGGATCGAATTGATTCCGGATCATCATTAACCAATCTATGTTCGATAATAGATAGGTATGGCATGTATGACTCGATGAACCAGGAAATAAGGGAACCAGTGCTCTCCACGGTTTTTCCCGCAAGAAATGCCTGCACCGCGTCAGATGCATTGGTTGGCTTAACTAATTCGTTTCCAGTGCTTATTATGGATATCGTGGGCCTCTCATATACATCCACCTCCATTATTCCCGCCTCCAGTAATGCCGGAATTACGTGGCCCATTATCACGTCTCCCTTCCCGATTACCTTGCTTCCACTAGCTAAGTAGCTACCGATAGGGTCAATATTTGCGCCGCTCATCACCTTATTTGCGACTAATACTTGGTCATCAATTAATTCTGCCTCCTCCTCCGGAACCACGGCATCAACTCCATCCGGCAAGTATGCACCCGTAGTCACATAAACTGCTTCCCCCCTATCTACGCTGAAGGTGGGGATCTCGCCGACCCTTACTGATCCCATTAATCGAAGTTTTCCAGGCGTATCCATTGAATGTACGGCGAATCCATCATATGCAGCCCTAGCTCTATGGGGCACATCCATGGTGGTTATGATGTCATGTGCAGCTATCCTATTTAAGGCGCTCCACGTTGGTACCCTATTCATGGGTGGCTCGCATCTCGGCGTTTTTTCAATTACACTTGCCAAATCGTGCAGCGATATATACTTATGGCTCTGGTAACGCATTAAGCGCTGGACTCGATTTACATTTTTAAATGCTGAGCAACTGTTTTAAACAGTGAAGGATGCTCCATGCATGCAATGCATCTTCATTAGTAGATCCACCTTCCCCAAGGTAATATACGATGAATTAAGCAAGCATTTCCAAATAGATGTCTGGAATAATGATGGGATAGGCATGTGGAGCAGGAAAGCAGCGCCGCCTCCTGACATATTAAGGCGGAAGTTCTCGGAGTGTGATGGAGCGGTGATCACCATTGGGGATAGGATCACGGAGGATATATTGAGGGACGCCAAGATACGGATCCTCGCCACGTATAGCGTGGGGTTTGATCACATTGATCTGCACGCAGCAACTAGGCTTAGAATACCAGTGGCATACACGCCTGAGGTACTTGTTGAGTCTGTAGCCGATTTCGCAATCGGATTAATGCTCAGCGCAGCTCGCAGAATAGTTGATGGCGATAAAATCATTAGGAGTGGAAATGCAGAAACAGTTTGGGGTGAGTACATGGGTGATGAGGTTTGGGGAAAAACCCTGGGCATACTTGGGTTAGGCAATATAGGAATCGCAGTGGCGCGGAGGGCTGCTGCATTTAAAATGAGGATTATATATTGGTCAAAGCATAGAAAGCCAAATGTGGAGATAGCAATGGGGGTATCGCCGGTAACGCTTGATGAAATATTTAGGCAAAGCGACTACCTAATAATATCTGTGGCGCTCACGCCTGAAACGCGGCATTTAGTGAACGAGGATAGATTTAGGTTAATGAAGAGAAACGCCTATGTAATAAACATAGCCAGGGGAGCAGTGATAGATACGCCGGCCCTCATTAAGGCACTGCGTGAAGGATGGATACGCGGCGCCGCACTTGATGTATATGAGGATGAACCGCTACCCACTAACAGTGAACTGCTTTCCCTGAATAACGTAGTATTAACGCCCCACATAGCATCGGCATCATTTGATACGAGGAATAATATGGCTGAAATCATAATTCAAAGCGTAATCAATGTATTAATTCATGGGAAGCCGCCCATATACATAGCTAATCCAGAGGCAATGGGAGACGGTAGATGAGGGTAGTTATAGGAGTAACAGGCGCCTCCGGCGCAGTATATGGACTTAAGGTAATGGAGGCGCTCAAGAGCCTTAATGTGGAGACGTATCTAGTGGTGAGCGAAACGGCTAGGAAAGTGATGAGGGAAGAAGGCATTGATCCCGCCAGGATCGAGGCGTTAGCTACTAGAGTATTTGGTGAGGAAGAAATGGAGGCACCAATAGCCAGCGGTTCTTTTTGGTTTGACGGCATGGCAATAGTGCCTTGCTCAATGAAGACCCTTGCATCGATTGCGCACGGCATTACGGATAACTTAGTGACCAGGGCAGCTGATGTTGCATTGAAGGAGCGACGGAGGCTAGTCCTAGTGATAAGGGAAAGCCCATTAAGCCTAGTCCATATTAGGAACATGGAGTTGGCCACAATGGCTGGAGCCATAGTTATGCCTGCCAGTCCACCGTTCTATAATAAGCCAACCACAATAGATGACATGATCAACTCGGTAGCAGGCAGAGTTCTCGATCTGTTGGGGTTGAGGAATAACATATATAGGAGATGGGGCGACCCGAGCCGATAGCCGCATAATAAATATTAATGCCAAGCCGCTCGATCCATGAAAAAAGAACTGGACCTAATATTTAAAGAAGACCTATGTGCTAGGCATTGGGAAGACCTAATTAATGATTAGGATAAGGGCCTCCGACAAGCCTGTTAGGATAATTGATGAGTTATGGAGAATGGGTATGCCCGTTGAGGGAGTGTGCGGCGGTATCGGTATATGCGGCAAGTGTAGGGTAAAGGTTATTGCTGGTTCCGAGAACCTCAATCCAAGAACTCGTAGGGAAGAGGGGCTTGATCCTGGCGAGCGATTAGCCTGTATGGCTTGGGTAATGAGGGGGGAAGTAATTGTGGAGCCCATTAATCATGGCAGCGGTAAGTTTGTGGCTGTTGGTTATGAACCTACTATTCCCATAAAGCCGCTGGTGAAGATGAAAAGAGTTGAATTGAATCCGCCCACCCTTAGGTCCCAGGTTCCGGATGATGTTAACCTATTTAGGGAGAGCGGGTATAGGCCAAGGCATTTATGGATATATAGGAGGCTGCCTAGCGTTTTAAGGGAATGTAATTGGTCCGTAAATATTGTATACGCGTGGGATGAAGTTATTAATGTTAAGTGCAGTGATTCAGTATTTGGGGCTGCCATAGATATAGGTTCCACAAAAATAGTTGTTCACGTGGTTGATCTGAGGAATGGAAATACGATTGCATATGATGTGGTCGAGAACCCTCAGACTAGGTACGGCATCGATATAATAAGTAGGGCATCCCTTGCCATAAGCGATGAGGGGATAAATGATAAGCTTAGGGAACTAGTTATAGACGCTATTAATTCATTAATCAAAAAAATATCCAGTAGCTCTGGAATTGACCCAATCGATATAGATGCAGTTGTCGTGGCTGGAAACACCGTAATGACCCAATTATTCCTTGGCATAAGGCTTAATAGTTTGGTTCAAAGCCCCTACATACCCGCAATTGGGTTATCCACTATACTTAGAGCCAGCGATGTTGGATTAATCGTGAATCCAGCTGCGATTGTCTTCATTATGCCGGCCGTCGCTGGCTTCATTGGTGGCGATGCCGTGGCTGATGCATTGGTGGCGAATCTGGAAGAGGATAGACGTAAGCTGCTTATAGATATAGGGACTAATACCGAAGTCATGCTTAGAACCAGTGATTATATATTGGCTGCATCAGCCCCGGCTGGCAGCGCAATAGAGGGAGTTGGGATATCAAGTGGAGTCAGGGCTGTGGAGGGAGCCATAGATAGAGTTGAGTTAGTGAATGGAAAGCTTCAGGCCTTTACAATAGGCGGTGGAGACCCCATAGGAATAACTGGGACTGGCCTTATTGATCTAGTGGCTGCCTTAATGAGGGCCGGCTCAATCGGTAGGAGCGGTCGGTTAATTCCGGGGCCTTTTGTTAAGGAGCGGAATGGATCGCTCGTGATTGATATTAATGGAATCACGGTTACTCAGCGCGATATTCGTCTCCTTCAGGAGGCTAAGGCAGCCATTCAATCAACCTGGAAAACACTTCTGCGAGCGGCTGGAATTACTGAGCGGGAGTTGGATGCCGTGTATGTGGCCGGCTCATTTGGTACCCATATTAATCCTGACTCAGCAATTTCAATAGGTCTTCTCCCGCAGGCGAAAGTCTTCTTTCTGGGGAATGCTGCAATAAGTGGTGCGAAGCTTATCCTGAGGAATGCGGATTATTGGGATAAAACTACGCATGTAGTAAATATGATTAAGGTAATCGAGATGGCGGCGCTGGACGACTATGAGAAGATCTTCTTGGAGAGCACAATGCTGGGGCACTGAAATTTATTAACACGTGTAGAAATAGGATCAATACATTTAAACCCATGCTGAAATTCGATTACATGGATCTTAAGGAAGCCATGAAGAAGTACGTTGAGGAGCTCGATCCCTTCCTATCAATGCTTCAAGTAAAAACAATAGAAGCAAAGGATGGCTATGCAAAACTATCCATGAAATTCAGAACCGAAATAACTAGGCTAGGTGGCATCGCTAATGGTGGAGCAATAGCAACGCTAATAGATGCCACAGGTGGAGCCGCCGTCATGACCTTGAATAATGAGGGAAGAAATCAAGTCACTGTTACCCTTAATATAGAATACATTAGGCCAGTGAGTAAAGACTTCTATGCGGAGGCATGGGTTAAGAAGCGGGGCCGCAACTTGGCATTCGTCTATATAGAGGTAAAGGATGCCGATGAGAATCTCTGTGCAGCAGCTAATGGGGTCTGGATGTACCTTTAAAAATAAATGCCGAATCCATTAATTATTTAATTACTCCTTCACTTTATCGAGGGGAATCAATCGTTCCCTGCCTATTGCAACCTCCTCCAACACCACCATCGTCTCCGTCTTTATTATGTCCGGGTTAGTCGGCAAGTAATTCAATAGGAAAGATGATAATTGCTTTAAGTCGCGCACCCACACCTTAAGCATTATATCGTACTGTCCAGTCAATACATTTGCTTCCTCGATCCAGGGGAGACGAGCATCATTATCGCAATCCCTTATTATCTTCTCGGCAAGCATAACTTGAGATGGTTTAGAACCAGCAGTAACCGATCTCCTAACGGTTATCAATACATACGCTTGCATTGAGAAGCCTAATACGTATGGACTCAATATCGCCCTATATCCCTTTATTATGCCGCCCTCCTCCAACTTTTGAACCCTATTCATTATGGTGGTTCTAGGCTTTCCTATATCATCAGCCAATTTCGCTAGAGGAGTTCTTCCATCCTTCTGTAACTCGCCTAGTATCCTCTTGTCTAGTTCGTCGATTATAACCGGCATATATTGCTTAACTAGTCAGAGTTTTAATGCTTTGAGCCGCGGAGAAGATCTTTCATTGATGTCACATGCCGTCCCTCCCCCTTAATACTCACGCCCATTAATCCACCCATTAAGAGCGCCCTAGTTACCACAATGCCCATGAGCAATTCATATGCCGTGAGCGCCATCACTATCATCAATACCAGCGCAAGCCCAATGCGCCAACCCATGCATCTAACAGTTTCGCTATCTTAATAAAGGTTTCTAATGAAAAACGTTATATATAAAACCTAATTCACTAAGGTTATCCATCGACCTCCTCCATGGCTCTAAACAGCGAGGTTTTTCGTCTCTTTGAACCTATCTATATATGGGGAATAATCATTGATATAATGCATTGAATAATTATCGATAGTATGACCATTATTATTGCAGATGCTGTTATCAGCCTTATTGCGTTTTCTACATCAGCTTTACTAGGCAATTTACCTGATCCGATTGAGTATGAACCAATTTTCTCCAGCCTAACGCCTAAGCTGGCCGATATTGCTGCAATTGGGTACCCAGCATTAATGCTTTGAGTTGAGCGCTTATTTCTCATGAAAATGTGTATGCTGGGCGGAAAACCCAGCAACTTAGCTGTAAATAGTATTATTACCGCAGTGAGGCGTGCAGGTATGTAATTGATCAGGGTATCCGTCTTAGCGGAGAACCAACCGGGTTCCCTATATGGTTCATCCATATACCCCAGCGAGCTATCCATGGTATTGGTTAACCTCTGTAGAAGGGCGCCAGGCACGCCGATTATTGAGAAATAAAAAAGAGGGGATGAGAATCCATCAACTAGGCTCTCCGCTAGGGATTCTATTACGGCTGAATTAACGTGCCCCTCATCCAGTGCATATACATTCCGCCTAACTAATTGCTGGGCATAATTCAACGCATCTTGCCCCTCATTATTCAGGTAATTTCTGGCTATATCTATCAGCAACCTTAATGAGAATGTCATCTTAAGCACAATAGCCGAGACCAATATGAGGATCCAGCCCCTTCCCACGACCAATAGTGGTGTAATGTATATAATCATCACGGGGACAACCGATATCAACCATATCAGGACTCCCATGATCTTCGTATGCCGCATATGGCTGAAGAGGGATTGTGATATCCAGTAAGTCAAATGCACTGGGTGAATTAAGTAGGCGAGGCCCTTATGTCTTGGATAAATCCAATCTAGAATTATGGCCGCAAGCAAAATCAATGATGCGGACTCACAATCATTCATCTAGCGGCCATAGCGTGGGCAATTAATAAGTTATCTTCTATTGATTCCATTGACATTTATGATTAGTCAATAAGTTCAGTTCCACATTATTTAACCGCGATTATTTACGTGAAAAAATATTTATAGGCTACAAATAACTAGGATAATTATGAGGAAACCACGGGAAACTGTGGAGACCCAGTGGGGAAAACCCCAGATCAGCGCCTTCATATCGACATCGCTGGGTTTTCTAATGTGGGGATTCGTTACCACTATGGGAGTTGCATCGCTTTCCTGGTTCAAGGGAGAGATGCCGGCGTTTATGATACCCATATACCCCATTGTTGGTCCCCTAATGCTTCTCATAGGCAATCAAGTAATGGGGAGAGCCGCTGATCTAATTGGACGGAAAAAAATCTATATAGTAACAATGCTGTTATACTCAATTGGATTATTGGGCATGGCCGCTTCAAATAACCTGTATGAATTTACTCTAGCTTATGCCGCGGCTGAATTCGGTGTAGGAGGCGAGGAACCAGCATCGCTGGCCGCATTAACTGAATTAATGCCCGCCAGCAGTAGAGGAAAGGCGCTCGTATTATCGTCTAACTTCGATAATGTGGGGGCAGCACTGGCCTCTGGAATAATATTGCTGAGCGGTCTCTACTCGCTTAGTTTTGGGCAGGCCAGGATAATTCTGGGCGCATCGGGCATAGCCGCAATTATTGTGACCACAATCATTAGATTATCAATGCCTGAATCAACTAAGTGGTTGATTGCCACAGGTAAATTAAGCAATAATCCGGAGCCCCCGCTTGCTAATGAGCGAGACATGGATCGCGGAAGCAACATAGTTAAATCACCGCTCTGGCTCAGATTATTCACTCTTGCAGCCATAGGAGTGTCCCAAATAGTGACTTACGGCTTAATAGCATTTTACTTGGCGTATTATTACTATACATCGATAACAACTATAAGCACGATAATAATGATGGCTAATCTAGGCGCGGCAGTGGCTGGCTTAATCGGATTCATAGTGGATAAGATAGGCCGCAGGGAATTCATGCTTGCCTCATATTTGGGCGGCACCTTAACCATGATTCCAATACTATTCCTCTATAAGTCCCTGGGCAGCGATCCCCTCTTATTCTACTCGTTCCTATTCATTAACATGATGTTCAGCGAGTTTGGTTGGGCCGTTAGAACAATGCTTGAGCCTGAGTTATTCAAGACAACGGAGAGAGCCACATTCATAGGATTAGTCAGGGTAATAGCGTGGTCAGCATATATTTCCATGATTTACTTATCATCATTCCTAAGCGAGTATACGTACCTCCTCCTCAATCTGGGATTCTACGTAATAGGCACCATTGGTTCAATAATGTGGCTAGTGGCCGGCATAGAGACTAGAGGCGTATCGTTGGAGAAACTGGAGAAGTACCTGTGAGCTACCCCGCCCTTAAGGGCGAGGCTTCCCGCTTCCCTGCCCCGCCTTGCCCATCGTTATGGGTAGTGGGCGGAGCTCCACGGGCACCACGGGCGACTCCCACCCTGCATGCTTCAAGTGATTAAGAGAGGAATTATAATCCCTATCAGCCCTCCAACCACACCTGGGACACTCAAACACCCTATCACTCAACGCTAAGTCGTCCTTTACGTACCCACACTTGGCGCACGTCTTCGAGGAATTCCTAGGATCCACTAAAACCACCTCCTTCCCATACTTCTCCACTTGATACTTTATTACTGTACGCATCATGCCGAAGGCAGCATCCTGGAGACTCCTCCTAAGCCCCCTACTCGCCCCACCAACAAGTTGCTTAGCATCGATATCCTCCATAACCACAGCATCATAATGCTCCGCAAAATACTTCCCGAGTTTCATATATAGATCCCTCCTCAGATCCGCCAAATGCTCATAAGCCCTAGCCAGCTTAATTTTAGCCTTGAACCAGTTGCGGGAAAGAAACTTCTTCCTGGATAGGGCCTTGTGAAGCCTCTTCACCTTCTTCAATGCCCTCTCGTAGGGCCTCAAGTTTGGGAGGTACTCCCCATCCGAGGTCACGAGAAGCTTCTCCACACCAACATCGATCCCCACCGCCTTCCCAGTATTTGGCAATTTTGGGAATTCATAATCCTCAACAATGAATGAGATGAAAACCCTTTCACTCCTCGTCAATTTCACGGCCACGCGTTTCACTTTCTCTAGTGGAAAGTCCCTATGAACGATTAATTTGAAGACGCCTAGATTTGATAACCTCAGCACTAGTTTTTTCTCTTTCCTGCCCTTCCCCTCCCTAGTTTCCAATATCTCCCATCCTTTTTGCGGATAAACCAAGCTATAGTATTTATGGGTTTTCTTCTCCTTGGGGAAACGCGCTAATCCGTCCAAGAACCTCCGTCTAGCCTCGTAGAAGCGATCTGCGACTTGTTGCACCACTTGCGAATATAGCTGTTGGTACTCCTCATCTTGTTTTCTGAGGTCGAGGGCTAGTTGCCTCAACTCCGTGAGGGTCAAGCCCCTACCATCCCTTTGATGGAAGTACGTGTCTGCCCATCGTAGGGTGTTGTAGACCTCACAAGCCGCCTCCAAGGGCCTTTAACGCCCTCAACGTCTGTCCGTCAGTATATGCTCTAAACCTAAACCCCACGATAGGCATCAGAAAAACAGGAACACCACTAATATAAAGTTATTCCACTCATCCCCGCCATAAATGGCGAGGCTTTCCCCATGCGTATAATTATTGAGGATCCTTAAATTGCACGCATTAAAAGAAGCCATAGGTAATATACCAAGGCATTCACAATGGTTACTATTACTCCATACTTAAAGAACTCAATAAAGCCAAAGCCCTCCCCGCTTCGCCGCTCAAATGATTCGCTGGCAATAACATTGCTGGCAGCTCCTATTAATGTTAAATTCCCAGCAATAGTGCTGCTGGCCGCCAAGGCAATCCAATCAATCAAGTTCCCCGGCCCTATTCCTAGCCTTTGCATGAGGGGAATATATATGGCTACCATGGGTACATTACTTATCACTTGGCTCACCAGTATGCCGGCAGCGAATATCCCAAGTAAATTAGTTGGTCTCGGTAAGTAACTTGCAATCGCATATAGAACCCCTGACCTAAGGGCGCCCTCACTAACTATAAATAATCCAATGAAGAATAAAATCGTGGGCCAATCCAGGTTCATAACTACTTCCCGCCTCTTTTCAGTGTATGCATAGAGAATGGATGCTGCGCCGAGGGACACGGTTACTGGGGTTACATATGCAGGCATGGGCACTACATCCATTAATATGTATAGGGGCATCAATGCGCCTAATGCCGCTAATGCAGCATACGCTAAACCCTTATCGAAGCTAGGAGGATCCAGCGCATCCATCTTGATTGATTGATTCCCGGCCCTAAACATTCGTACCAATATGGGCGTAGTTATAGCCAAGTTAATCAATGTTGGGGGAAGGAGAAAAACTATGAATTCAATAAATGGCTTGGCCATACCTGAATCCAGCGCTATGAGGAGGTTCTGGGGATTGCCTATGGGTAGGGCCACGCTGCCTATGGTTACGCCAAACGCAAGCGAATAAAGGAGCGGTTTAGCATTTAATCTGGCTTGTTTCTGCATGGAAGCTATCACTGGAGCCATGCTGCCCGCCACTCCATCATTAGTTAGGAACATTGATAATGCTGCTGACGATAGAAAAACCTTGGACACTAGCTCAGCGGGACTCTTGCTTGATGCAACCAATCTATAGGCAATGTAGCCTAGAAAACCGCTTACCTCTAGGGCTGAGGCTATTGTAAATAGGGAAACAAGAAAGAGTATTACATCCAGGTTAATCGATGAAAACGCAACGCTTGGGGGCACTATGCCCATCAATATGGTGAGCGATGCGCCGAGGAACATGGCTGCCCACGGCTGTAGCCCGAATCTCGTGCCCCTCGCCGCTATTAATCCATAAGTTAGCGCCAACACTATGGAGTCCTCAATGAAAACGGACACAAGTAAAAACGCTTAACCTATCTCTTTTTATCCTTAGCGATGAGGCCCCTTGGTTTCAATTCATGCCAACAATATGCTTAAGCACATGAACCATGGCTTCCCCGGCTGGGCAATGCATCACTATATTGGAGTATTCATCATATGGAGTTGGCTCCATGTTAATTATTATCGATGAACCACCACCATCAATAACGGCAAGAGGTATAAGCGATGCTGGGTAAACGGTTAGTGATGAACCAATGACTAGCACTAAGTCACTCCTCTGCGCCTCGCTCATTGCCTCCTCCAGTCTAGCGACGGGTTCTCCGAATAGAACAACGTCGGGCTTATAGATGCCTCCGCAGGAGCAATGAGGCGCATCGCCCGTTTCCTCATATATCTTGATTGCCTCCTCAAACCTAACCTGATTACCGCACATAGTGCAACTGGCTGTTCTGGATGATCCATGAAGCTCAATTACCCTATGATTCCCTGCCTTTACGTGAAGCCCATCAATGTTCTGGGTTATCACTGCCTTAATTAGGCCAAGCCGCTCAAGCTCAGCCAACGCAATATGGGCAGCATTTGGCTTAGCTACATTTATTGATTTAAACCTGGATGAATAGAATCCCCAGAAACCACGGGGATCCCGCCTAAAGTAATCAATGCTGGACATCGATGGATCAAACCTCCTCCAGAGCCCATTAGGCCCCCGAAAATCAGGTATACCGCTCTCCGTGCTTATTCCAGCCCCAGTGAAGGCAATCGCATACCTACTTCGCCGCAATAGGGCCGCGGCTTCACGAGCCAATTCATCGCACTCCATTAGATGATGATGCGGGAGACATTAAAAAACTAATCCTCACTAGAGACAGACGCCCCTCCTATACATCACATCCACCAAGTAATCCAGCGGTGATCGCAGCAATGGATCGATCCAGGGACGCCTATGCCCAGTCAATGCATCCAAGTAATTCAATATATCCATGGGATTCTTCACGCTCCTAACATCCGTGACTCCCTGGGAGAAAATCAACGTGAGCCCCCTGACATCCTCCATTAAGTCCAGCACCTGAATTAACCCGCTTGGATTAATCCTAATGAAGTCGCCAATCACTACCTCAACTGCTTTTCCCTGATCAGCCAACGCCCTTAGTTGAGCCTTGCTGGGCACCGCCGATCCAGGAGCAACGGTCACCACATCAATGTCCCTCCTATATATGTACTTATTAAGCCTGAACCTATCGGGGGCCTTAACTGCGGCAACCTCCATTAATCGCCCCCTCCCCCTCTCCACCTTGCTCAACACCAATAGATTCCAGGGGCCACTTGGCTTAGGCGATACCGCCGCAATATAGCCGAGCCCCGTTAATATGCTGTCGATATGGGGTGAGTGATTCCTTAAGTCGAATTCAACCAATCCCTTTGCCACGATTAATCAACATGAAGTCACTGCTTTAGTTTATTTAGGAGGCGAGCCCTGCGATCAAGTAGCCTCCTCTTATTAATGGCTATAGATGTCGACTCCCGAAGAGCAAGCACTACCTCGAAGTACCTATATATGCCGTCCTCCCCAACCCAATAGGAGCCGAGGACCTCCATGTTTGGGAACTTTCTGGCTGCCCTGGCCTCCGCTATTAATTGGGCGCTGCGGTAAGTGGTGTATCCGTAAACCCCCATCCTCTTAGGCCTGCGACCGCTGCTGGGCCTCTCCTTATTCATGGTTCCCCTACTCACCTTTACTCTAGCGATCACGATGCCAGGCCTCGCCCTATAGCCGTACTTTCTAGCCTTATCTAGCCGAGTTGGTTTATCAATCCTAGTAACCGTTGGCTCACGCCTCCAAGTCAACATTCTCTGCCTAACTACGCCCCAAATAACGCTGTTCCTGGCTCTCCTCCATTGATCCCCTATATAGTAATACAAACCCTTCGCCATTGCCGAACATGAGTCTAGTAAGGAGGGTTATTTAAGCATTGCGTGAAGCCTAAATTGACCAATACTTATCAAGAAGCTCCAGCCACTTACCTGACACCAACTTATTCCTGTGAGCAATATCGCTAAGCCTTACATTAACTATATCATTACCTTTAAGGGCAACCATTACGCCGAACCTACCCGCCTCAACAGCATCAAAAGCCGCGGCCGCGAATCTAACGGCCAAGACCCTATCAAATGCGGAGGGCGGGGAACCCCTTATCGTGTGGCCAAGCACGGTGGCCCTACTCTCCACGCCAAGGGTCTTCTCTATATACGGCGCAAGCTCATTACCTACACCGCCGAGCTTGGCATGCCCATACTCATCCACTGGTCCCCCCACGTCCTGCTTAACGCCCTCGGAAACCACCACTAATGCATACTTCTTCTCCGCGTAAGCGCGCCGTAGCTTCTCGATTAATGCACTGGTCTCCACGGGCTTCTCCGGTATCAGTATCGCATCGGCGCCTGTGGATAAACCGGTGAATAACGCTATCCAACCGGCCTCCCTCCCCATCACCTCAACCACGCTTATCCTCTCGTGGGATATAGAGGATGTCTTCACATACTCGGTCTCCATGGTCGCCACATTAACCGCGGTATCGAAGCCAAGCGTGTAATCGGTCTCGGGCAAATCATTATCTATGGTCTTCGGAATGCCCACCACATTAGCTAAGCCACGGGCTTGGACCTCGGCGGCTGCTCCTAAAGTATCATCGCCGCCAATCGCCACTATCACGTCAATTCCATTTCTATTAATGCTATCGGCCAACTGCTTTGCCCTAGCCTCATCCTTAAATGGATTAGTTCTAGACGTCTTTATGAATGTACCCCCAGCAAACGCTGAGCCCAATAAATCAATTGATTTAGCCTTAACTAATTCGCCCTCAAGCATGCCGCGCCAGCCATGTAGCGCCAGATACACATCATGCTTTTTCTCGGCCATTCTAGTGAACTCATAAACCGCCGTGTTTAGTCCAGGCGCATCCCCGCCGCCGGTCAATATGGCTATCCTCATGATGCTCACCCCTCCCTTGGATACACTATCCTCTTTATTGATTCGCCGATTGCGAAGGGGTCAGTTCTCTGCCATACGTTTCGTCCAACGGCGATCCCCGACCCACCGGCCATTATCACGCCCTCCACCTGCTTCAGGAACTCTTCATCGGTTTTAGTCTTTGGTCCCCCCGACATGAGGACCGGCACCTTCCCAGCCACCTTGACGGCCCAGGAAAATGTCTTTGGGTCACCCGTATACTTTATCTTCATTGCATCGGCTCCTAATTCCAAGGCAATTCGGGCAGCGTATGCAACCACCTCAGGGGACTGCTCATCCTTCACCTTGCTTCCACGGGGATACGACCAAACCACTAGAGGCACATCAAACTTAACTGCATCCTTCTTTATCCTAGATAATTCCTCAAACATCTTATATTCTAATCCACTGCCTGCATATATGGTGTACCCCACGGCGCTTGCGCCTAGACTAATCGCCTCCTCCACTGTGCAATTAGCCACGGAGATTGGTTCCCCAGGGTATAGGCTGGTCTTGCCGTTCAACTTAAGTATCAACGGTATTTGACCTCCATAGTACTTCTCCGCCAAGCCTCGTTGAAGAACTAACCCATCAAATCCCAACTTCACCGCTATATCTATTATGTAAGCTGGATCCGCGCTCTTCTCGTTATCCATGAAGTCCGTGGGACCATGCTCTATTCCATGATCATAAGCCAAAATTATCGCTCTTCCACGCCTCATGAATATTCTCCTAAACTTATCCACTAGACTCATGTATTGCATGCTTTGCGCTGCCCTATTTATTACCGTAGGGTTTAAGCGAAGAATCTTCTCAACTCATAACCTAATCGGAGAACTAGGTGTAATCACTCCACCCAATAATAATGATTAATAGTCTTGCCGGAAACCGGATCATGAATCCCCATTTCATTATATGTGCTAGTCACGGGCGCTTGATGAACTGCGGGCTTAACCACGATAACTATATTGCGCAAATCGCTCACCATATTCCTAACAACGCTCAATGCGTCCCTAGGTCCCGGGAACTCAGAGCCCCGGAGCTCCACTATTAATTTCTTAGAGCCCCCCACCTCAGCCCAACTCCGGAACTCTATATCTCCCCACCTTGACTCGATGTCCCGCAGTCTCCAGGCCCTCCTTGCAATTATCTTTGGATACATGTGTTCCCCCGCTATTAGGCTGCACTTCTCCGCCTCCTTATCCGAATGATCCCCAGCCACAGTTATGTAGATCTCGCCCTCATCCTTTAACAGCATTGCGTACGCCAGCTCTGCAGCATGGGTTTCACTTATCATCTTAACATAATTACTCGTTGTAACTAGGTATGGCTGAAGTTGATAAATCTCCAGCCGCGGTGAGGCCCTAATCATGACTAATCCGCTGACCGCTATCTCGACATCGCGCTCCGACTTAATTAGATCCACTGTTATATTTACCCTATGCATCTAGGTAACGCTTCAGCTCCGGTTTATAAAGAGATACGCCGCATATTAATGAGGGGCCTCGCCCATGATACCTAAGGCTCCAGCAATAATGGCAATGCATGCTCAATTTAATCTCAATGGAGTCCAATGATCAATGATAAAAGGAGCAACAGCCTCATATCCCCCAGGGGGAGAAGGTAATCGAGGCCCTCCATCACTGGGCCCTGGATTCATGAAGGAAAAGCTTTAAAATGCTGATAAGCATGGTTATTCAAGCCCGCTGACCCGGCCATAGGCGAGGCGGAACCACCCGGTCTCATCGGAACCCGGAAGTGAAACGCCTCGCCGCGGCGCCGAGTACTGGAATCCGAAAGGTTCCGGGAAAAGCCCGTGCTGGGAGGCGGGTCCCCTTCTTCGCTTCGCCACCTTAGCTTGGAATTAAAAAGAAACTTAAGGCTTACTTCTCATTCATAATTACGTGGATTCAATATATAATGCACGGAATTAGATGGGGGATTCATGCTTGACCGCTGCTCCATCAAATTATTAGAGCTAACCATTAATTGGTGCACATGGGATGAATTACTAAAGAGGACGGGGGCCCCGCCGAGCAGCATTTATTGGCATCTACGCAGATTAATTAGGTGCGGCATGGTTGAGGCCAGGGGCAGGAGGAGACTAAGGTATAGAGCAACGCTGAAGGGCGTGCTGTTATGCATTAACTTGGGGTGCGGCGGCTCAGTGGAGAGAGCCGCACAGGAGCTCGGCATTAACCTCATTGAGGCCGACGCAGTGGGAAAGGCATTCTTCAGAATAGTGCAGAGGGAAGGCATTGATCTGACTGAGCTGAATGTAACTAGGGAAAACGTGATAAGCACAATAGTGGCGTCAATATTGGCTGCTCCCGGCCGCTGCATTGATGAGAAGATAATCAATACGCTGGGGGACTCCACCTTGATTCAGCCAATAAGGGACTTATTGAACCGCGAGATCGAGCTTTTAAAGGGGAAGAGGGAGGGAGACGAGTGATGACTTGAACCCACTCTGAGGTTGATGAGGCCGTTTAAGCCGACTGACCAATGAAGATACGCGTAAGGGCTGAGACCACAAAGGAAACGACGAACCTAGTTTAAGGCGGGTAATTTCCAGCTCTGGCTTTTCAGCGGCGTTAACCTCTTCCCTGATTAATTTCTTGGGAGAGGGGAACCATTAGGGAGAGGACTCAAGCACCAGCAACGGAGCGTCCCCAAGACTCCAGGGAACCCCTTAGGACGGGGAGGGGATTAGTCGGAATCCAATACATCTAATTGAATTAGCTTGGCCTGTATGCCCAGTAATCCGCTTATCGATGGCGATACGCCAACTCCATCAACGAGTCCCTCCACGCTTATGCCGCCTTCGCTTCTCAACACCATCTCGGCCACTCGCTCCCCAATGGGTAGAAGCCTCAAGAAACGCACTTGCTTCATTCTTCTCCCCTGCCTAACTCTCTTGCCCTCTAGGAGCTGGGGGAGAGCGGAAAGAGAACTCGGGGCGGGGGGTTCCTTGAACATCACTAGGCCCCTGTAAGTCCTCTCCTTATCTATGTCGCCCTTAAGCTGCTCCACATCCCTCCTGGAGGCCCTCAGGAATCCTCTTAACTCGAGGAATCCAAGGAGTCCCGGCGCCGGCAATTGCCTACTGCGTGGATTACTTAATTGAAGAATAACCCTCTCATCGCCGAGCACCCTCGCCTCGCTATCCCTCAGCGGCGAATGCATAACCACTGATCCAGCATTAAACCTGGAGGCTAAATCCCCGAGGGGCGGTGGGCTCCGCAGCAGTTTCCTATAAGTTCCAGCAGCGTATATGGGCATCACAATTATTGAGACGGAGAGCGAGGGAAGGGCAATCACCGCCACAATATCGGGTGATTTACTGAATTCCTTGCCCGTTATGGATTGAACCCTCTTCCCGATTAACCTATTCAATTCACGCTTAATCGATTCCGAACTGGGGGCCGCTGCCTCCATTGATAACCTCAAATCGGCATCAAGCAATTCCCTGGGCAGCATGGTGCCCACCTGAAACGTGGAGAACTCGATGTCTAGGGAGGACATGGTTGATGCAACTATTTTCGCTGCCTCATCCACTAGCCTAAACACGCCGCGGCACACTGGACACTCAACCCTATCTATTCGGCGATTCATCCTATCCATTAAGAACCGCGCACTGGGTCCATGGCCGGATGCCGCCAACATAACCAATAAATCAACGGCGCTCGCCTCACCTAACCTAACTCGCCTCACTAGATCCATGTGAATAACATCCTTAATGGATCGCCCCCTCTCCCAATTCTCCAACCCATAACCACTCAACGCAAAGAGGCGGCCCAAGCAATGATCGCAGAGCGGGTACTTAGATAAAACATTAATCGCTGTGCCTATGAAATCCATGAAACACCGATAAATGCATCGGCATTTAAAGCTTGGGCTCCAACCAAATACGCTTCAGGGAATAAATCCAGGAGTACTCACCCAACTGAATGGGAACCCCCTCAACACCTACTCGAGACGAGAAGAAAGGAGCATCAACAACGAGGGTCTCCGCCTCCCCACCCTCAAACGCGGCATTAAACCCAAACCTGCGGGACAACATGATTAATTCCTCAACATCCCCATAATCAATGACGCGGCCCAGGAATGCTGGAGGAATGCCGAGGGCACTTATCGATATAATCATGAATTGAAAACCATGCCCAACCAACCACCTCAAGTAATCCCCCTGATCCTTCCGCCAAAGCGGATTAAACACCCGCAAACCCACTGCCCCCGCCGCAATGCTTATCCTAATCCTCTGAAAATCACTCAATAAAGCACCAGTAACGACACCCTCAACACCACGCAACGCCGCGAGACGAAGACCCCCCACTAAATCCTCCTCCTCATTATCCCCAACATCAATAAAGAGAACGGGCACGCCCAACGCCTCTCCCTGCATGGAGACGGCATCAATGGGCACATGAAACAACATAGAATCACCGCGAGACGGCCTAAACGTCAATAAGCAATCCACGCGAAACCCATGCATAACAGCCCAATGAAAAGCGAACACGGAGTCCTTCCCACCGGAAAACATGACACACACGCGCACAATTACGCCGAGAAGGAATCACTATTAAAGATTCATCCAACCACCGGCGAAACCGCTTACACGCCCATCGCCTGCACCTCCGGGTACTTGGGAGTGGCGGGCTCCCCCCTCGGAAACCCTCGGGGGATACACCCCCACCCCATCAAGCCCGTCTTCTACGGGAACCCTACCCACCCCCGAGGCGGAGAACCGCCCCGGAAGCGGATGGCTGCCTATTTTCGGGGGGAGCTTCCCGCTTAGATGCCTTCAGCGGTTATCCCCTACGGCGTGGCTGCCCGGCACTGCCCTACCGGACAACCGGTACACTAGAGGCCGCGGCGCCCCGTTCCTCTCGTACTGAGGGCACCTCCCCCTCAGGCAGCCAGCACCCCCGACAGGTAGAGACCGACCTGTCTCACGACGGTCTGAACCCATCTCACGTTCCCCTTTGATCGGCGGGCAGCCGCACCCTTGGGAGCTGCTGCACTCCCAGGATGGGAAGAGACGACGTCTGGGTACCAAACCGCGGGGTCGATGGGAACTCTCACCCGCGACGAGCCGGTTACTCCTAGGGTAACTTTTCCGACATGCCCAACCCCCACCGGAGGGGGTATGAGCGTTCGTTAAGCCCCGGTTTCCCGCCTGCACCCCGAGCAGTCGAGGGTGCAGTCAGCCCGGCTTTTGGCCTTACCCTCCACGGCGGGTTTCTAACCCGCCTGAGCCGAGCTTAGGGCACCTCTGATATCTTTTCAGAGGTGTGCCGCCCCAGCCGAACTGCCCACCTGCCGCTGTCCCCCACGGGGAGGTTAGGGGCAGAGGAGGAAATGGGTAGTGTTTCATTGCCGCATCCACGCGGCCCAGAGACCGCGTTTCAACGCTCCTACCTACGCTATGCATCCCCTCCCCCACCCCAACGACAGGCTGCAGTGAAGCTCCATAGGGTCTTCTCGCCCCATCGGGGGTCCCAGGACTGTTCACCTGGAGGCAGGTTCGCCGGGACCTGGGTTGGGACAGTGGGGACCTCGTTGATCCATTCATGCACGCCGGAACTTACCCGGCAAGGCATTTGGCTACCTTTCTCCCGGGGGTCCCTTCATAGAGGGAATTTAATTAAACTTAGGTTGATTCAAGGAGTTTTAATACCTCCTCAAGAGGTCTTTTCCTGTGGGATTTAGAGTTAATAGCTGATAGGGTATATGCAAGTTTAATGAGTTTTCGTTTGCCCTCCTTTTCCCTATGAACACCGTTAGCCAGTGAGATCACTATCTCCCGGAATAAATCGTAGGCATTCTTTTTTGAACGTAGTAGATGCCTATATTTGTCTAGGAATGGTATTAGGCCTTCTACTAGCTCACTCATGTTATCAACAACGTAGAGATATAAGTGTTCCTGACCTGGCTTTCTAATTATCCTCCCAACGCCGATTACCCTACTTATAACATCTAGTGGATCCTTATTCAATTGTGATGCACTGAACACTGGGTCTAACCTTATACCATAACCCCGTTGATATTTTATTGATACTGAGAAACTAGCCTCTGCATCTATAAATCCAACAACATACCCAATGTTAATTTTGCTTAACGCGTCCCCCATGCAGGTAGTAACACAGGGTTATTTAAAATGATTACGTACATGAAGGGACCCCCGCTAAGAGGGTCAGAGTTACCCCCGGCCTTCAGCGGCGCTTAGCCCGGTTGTACCCGGGTTTAACGTACCGCCAGTGGCCAGGATTCAGCCCCCGTACTCACCCTTACGGGCTCGCGGGGACCTATGTTTTTGTTAAACAGTCAGGTCCCCCTGGCCACTGCGACCTGCGGTCCCTGGTTTAGCCAAGGACTGCAGGCACCCCTTCTCCCGAAGTTACGGGGCCAATTTGCCGAGTTCCCTAACCCAGGGTCACCCGAGCCGCCTTGGGTTTCTAGCCCAGGGCACCTGTGTCGGTTCTCGGTACGGGCGTGGGGAATCGTTCCCCGCTTCCTTTTCATGGGCCCCCGGAATCGGGCGAACCAGGCTCAAGGCCCGGCTATTCCCGCGTTCAACCGGTTCTCGGCATTACGCCACTCCCCGGTCTTCGGCGGTTAAACGGGACGGCGGTCCCGCTCGCCGTATCCGGAGGCGTCGGAAGCAGGGCACGCGTTGCCGCTGAACCTATCCCCACGGCACGGGATTATTAACCCGTTTCCCTTTCGGCAGATGCCTATGGGGCTCTGCCTTAGGACCGGCTAACCCATGGCTGATTGTCGTTGCCATGGAACCCTTGCCCAACCGGCGGAGGAGCCTTTAACTCCTCTAGACGCTGCTACTACTGCCAGGATCCGCATTGGCCACGGGTCCAGCGGACCTCACGGCCCGCCTTCTAGCCCATGGCCACGCCCCCCTACCGCTCATGGATCCAATGATCCATGGCCCGGGGTCTCGGCGGCGGGCTTAAGCCCCGCACATCTTAAGGGCCCCCCGCCTCAGCGGGTAAGCTGTTACGCACTTCTTAGCCGATGGCTGCTGCTGGGCCTACGGCCCCGCCGTCTTCGGCGGGAGACTCCCTTCCGGATTAGCACTTAGCCCGCGCTTAGGGGCCTTAACCCCGGTCTGGGTTGTTCCCCTCTCGGTTCCCAAGCTTACCCCCGGGAAACCCGTCTCCCCCCTTCTACGGAGCCCACGGGTTCGAAGTTCGACCCAGAGCCGGGGCCTTTCGGCCCCTGCGCCCTAGATCGGTGCCCTACCCCGTGAGCATCCTCTGGGGAGGCTGGACTTAGATCCACTTCGGGGGGAACCAGCTATCACCGAGCTTGATTGGTCTTTTGCCCCTATCCCAGGGTCAGAGGAACGATTTGCACGTCAGAACCCCTTCGGGCCTCCACGGGGCTTTCACCCCGCTTCGCCCTGCCCCGGGATAGATCGCTCGGTTTCGGGTCGCCCGCCCGTGGCTCCGGGCCCGTTAAGACCCCGCCCCTCGCCGATTGCTCGGCTGCGGGCTGGTCGGTTTCCCTACGCCTACGGGGATTATCCCCCTTAAACTCGCCACGAGCGAGCACTCCCTGGCCCGTGTTTCTAGACGTAAGGAGCGACCCCGGCCCCGATCCTCGTACTCCCAAGTTGCCTTGGTTTCCTTTGAATCGGGGAATCCTTTGAGGCCGCTCCTCCTTTAACCGCCTGGTTTCAGGCTCTTTTCACCCCCCTTCCGGGGTGCTTTTCAGCGTTCCCTCACGGTACTTGTACGCTATCGGTCTCGGGACGTATTTAGCCTTGGAGGCCAGTGGCCCCCAGCTTCCCATGCCAGAACCAAGGCATGGTACTCCGGAACTTGGGAATCCGCCAACGACCTTTAACCTACGGGACTGTCACCCTCTCTGGTGGGGCTTTCCAGCCCACTTCGGCTAGGTCGCCTCGGCGGTGTCCCAAGCCCACTACCCCACATCTCCCCCCAGTTGTCCCGGGGGGATTTGGTTTGGGCTCTCCCCCTTTCGGTCGCCCCTACTCAGGGGATCTCTGTTGATTTCTCTTCCTCCCCCTACTAAGATGTTTCCGTTCGGGGGGTTCCCGTCCCTTACGGGACGCCACGGGTTCACCGTGGCAGGAAGCCCCATTAGGGGACCCCGGGATCAAAGGCCGCATGCGCCTACCCCGGGATTATCGCGAGCTTGCCGCGCCCTTCCTCGGCGCCCGAGCCAAGCCATCCACCAGGCGGCTTCTTGATGCAGGCGATGAGTTACGTGGCGGCGAAGGAAGAGGCCTTTTAGACTCCCATCCCCAACAAAGGAGGTGATCCGGCCGCAGGTTCCCCTACGGCCACCTTGTTACGACTTCGCCCTCCTCGGGAGCCCCCAGCTCGACTCCCCGGGTGAAACCCAAGGAGCCTCGCTAGAAACTCCCTTGGATGGCGCGACGGGCGGTGTGTGCAAGGGGCAGGGACGTATTCACCGCGCGTTGGTGACACGCGGTTACTAGGGATTCCAAGTTCACGAGGGTGAATTGCAACCCTCGATCCCTACTGGGGCTGGATTTACGGGATCATCTTCCCCTCTCGGGGTCGAATCCCGCTGTTCCAGCCATTGCAGCTCGCGTGCGGCCCCAGGGTTTCGGGGCATACTGACCTGCCGTGGCCCCCTCCTTCCTCCGGCTTACGCCGGCAGTCCCTCTAGTGTGCCCCCAATTCCGAGGAACTGGGTGGCAACTAGAAGTGGGGGTCTCGCTCGTTGCCGGACTTAACCGGACACTTCACAGCACGAGCTGGCGACGGCCATGCACCTCCTCTCAGCTCATCAGGCAAGGTCGTTAGCCTGGCCATCATCTTGCTGTCGCCCTGGGTAAGGTTTCCGGCGTTGACTCCAATTAAGCCGCAAGCTTCACCCCTTGTGGTGCCCCCCCGCCAATTCCTTTAAGTTTCAGCCTTGCGGCCGTACTCCCCAGGCGGCGGGCTTAACGGCTTCCCTACGCCACTGGGCGGGCTCTAAGCCCACCCAACAGCCAGCCCGCATAGTTTACAGCTGGGACTACAGGGGTATCTAATCCCCTTTGCTCCCCCAGCTTTCGCCCCTCACCGTCGGGCGCGTTCCAGCCGAGCGCCTCCGCCACTGGTGGTCCTCCTGGGATTATCGGATTTCGCCCCTACCCCAGGAGTACCCTCGGCCTCTCCCGCCCCCAAGCCCGGCAGTACCTTCCCCCGCCCCCAAGTTGAGCTTGGGGATTTCAGAGCAAGGCTTGCCGGGCCGGCTACGGGCGCTTTAGGCCCAGTAATCACCCCGACCACTCGCGGAGCTGGTATTACCGCGGCGGCTGACACCAGACTTGCCCCCCGCTTATTCCTCCGGCTTTCTACACCGGAGAAAAGCCGCCCTCATCGGGCGGCACTCGGGGTAACCCCGTCGCAGTTTCCTGCATTGCGGAGGTTTCGCGCCTGCTGCACCCCATAGGGCCTGGGCCCTTGTCTCAGTGCCCATCTCGGGGCTCCCGCTCTCACGGCCCCCATCCGTCTTCGGCTTGGTGGGCCATTACCCCACCAACAACCATGATGGACCGCAGCCCCATCCTAGGGCGAGCCGAGCCGGGTGCCGGACGCGGTTCTTTTCGGGGAGGGAGCATTCCAGCTTCCCTCTCCTATGGGGAATTAGCCCCAGTTTCCCGGGGTTATCCCCCTCCCTAGGGTAGGTTGGCCACGTGTTACTGAGCCGTCCGCCATGCCCTGGCGGATCCCCAAGACATCCGACTCGCATGGCTAAGCCTCACCCCGATAGCGGTCGGGTCCGGCAGGATCAACCGGTTTCTGGGGATGGCCGCTCAAGGCCGCCCCAGGGGATGGGATGGGTCCAGGCCTCTCCTTCGTCGCCGGTGGTTGGATGAATCACCCCCTAACCTTCGTCCCAGGCTATCCCCGGGGCGGTGTTAGGGGGCTCACTTGTAAACGCCTCGAGAAAAAACTTACCCAGGAGCATTTATAAGTTTTACCTCAACCCCGGCGCCAGGGTTGCTTTGTATATTACCTCCTTAATAATCTTAACTATTCATTACATCATTGATCACGCGAAGCGGATTCCTCCATAATTCCTCCTCCCGATTAATTACCTCAATTATGTTCCTGGCCTTAAGTATATTCTCGAAGCCCGTGGGCGTCTCATCTATGCCCAGCATATCTGTGCCGAGGGCGACGTGGCTCCATCCAAAGCTTTCCCCAATGTACTTGAGATTATCCACAATGCCTTGCATTGTCGGCGATGGAAGCGTGTCGCGGATAGCCGTTACCCCAATTACTCCCCCGGTCTTAATTATGGCCTCTATCTCCTCATCATCCAGGTTACGCCTATGATGCTTTAATGCAGAGGCATTGGCGTGGGAAGCTATTATCGGCTTTCTGGATGTGGAGGCCACGTCTAGCACTGTTTGCTTGCTTGCATGCGCCACATCAATTATAATGCCTAATTCATTGGCCAGCTTAACTAGTTCCTCGCCGTTATTGGTCAGCCCATAATCCTTCTTTGTCATGCATGATGCGGCGAAGCGATTATCCTCGTTCCAGGTCAGCCCAATAGCCCTAATGCCGAGCTCCTTCAATATGTATAAGTCATTAATCCCCAACGCGTCCGCGCCCTCTAGTGAGAGCACTAGGTTGATGCCGGGCCGTAAATCATTGATCCCCCTAATTATATTCACTAGCCCGGCTTTCTCAAGCTCTAGATAGAATTTTATCTGCTCGATGAGGAGCCCCTGTAGAGCTATGTGGCTTTCCCCAGCGATTTTCCTCATCTTTATTCTGGGGAAGACTGCTGCGAACACCATCGATTCATCGAAGGCCCGAAGCATGGATATGCTGGATTGGGCGTCCCCGTTGATCACATCAATCATCATGGATGCATAGGCTAAGTCTTCATGAAGATCCGCTAACCGCATCGCATTATAGGGAACGCCCTAAATAATAAGTAATGCGCATTTTTAAATTCCAAAATGGAGCCGTCGAATTATGGCCGGCATTAATTCCATTTTTATTGCGAAGGGAGCCAGGACCTTCGTGTCTGGAATGATGAGCGTATTGACCCCCATATACTTGGCCAGGCTTGGGTACTCGCCTCAATTAGTTGGCCTCGGCATTTTCCTCATAGTGATGAGCAACGTCGCGTCAAATATTCTCTTGACGTGGTACGGCAATTTAATTGGCAGGAGGAGGATATTAATGATATTCAGCTCATTAATGGCTTTATCCGGCATTATCCTATTCATGAGCGAATCCTTCCCAGCGATAGCCATAGCGCTATTGATAAGCAACATAAGCACGACCGGCACGGAGGCAGGGCCATTCCAATCAATAGAGGCCGGCGTAATCCCGAGACTGGCTAATAGGGTTGGGCGGGCCCTGGGCACCTATAACTTCATAGGTTACTCCGCTGCCTCAATAGGCGCATTGGCGGCTTCACTACCATCATACCTCGGCAACTCATTAACTGCGATTAGGGCTATGTATCTAATATATTCCGTTGTGGGCGTGATTCTAGCATCAATATACGCGTCAATGAGTAACCTGGAGGCAAGCAGTAAATCCAGTGGACTTAAGCATGTTTCGGGGAGGGCTAGGTTAGATATAGGAAAATTATCTATTCTATTCGCAACTGATGCATTCGGGGGCGGACTTGTTTCTCAGTCAGTCGTATCGTACTGGTTCTATGCGAGGTATGGGGCATCACTTAAGGAGTTAGGCATTATTTTCCTACTAGTTAACGTGGTGACCGCATTATCGATAATCGTGGCGCCCCTCGTCGCTGAGCGACTCGGCAATTTGAGGACAATGGTGTATACGCACATAGTATCCAGCGTATTCCTAGTTAGTGCCCCTCGCCGGCACCTTATTGGGGAGCCTACTCTTCCTGCTGCTGAGGCAAAGCACGTCGCAAATGGATGTGCCGACGCGGCAAGCATTCATGGCTCAAGTATTCACCGATGAGGAGAGGGTGACGGCCATGGCCATCACTAATACGGCCAGGAGCCTCGCCACGCTGCCGGGCGCACCCATTGCCGGCATTGCGATCGGCATGGACCTGCTTCAGTTGCCATTTCTATTGGGGGGGCTCATCGAAGATCGCTTACGACACCGCAATATACCTCTCATATAGGAACAGAGTTAAGTGATCCCCACATTAGCGATGCTCAGTAAATGAAAACGTACTTATCGCGGGCGAAATTCATTATTAATTGCCTTAATGAGTTGGGATCACTGGTGGGCAGGCTGCACTCATTATATGCGCATACATATGCCGCCGTGTTCCCTGCCCTAATCATAGCCATCACGGCTTCATCCCTAATCAAGTCGCTTATGGAGTCGCCCAGTACTGGGATGACTAGTTTACCCGGCCTGAAGACGCTTAGGGCCGCTTCATGGAGTGCCTTGAATATCGCTTCATCATGGCCAACTATGACTATCTTGGGAGGATCAAGGAAGTGATTCTCCAACGCGATGAAGTATGAGGCGGCATATGGACCCAGGCGAGCGGCGGCTCCATGCATTGCACGTATCGATTTCTCCGCATCGCTGCTGGGGATGCCGTTGATTATCCTGGAGAGCGTGTCCATGGCAATTATCGCCACCGCGCCGGGACTCCAATTAGGGGAGTCGCCAAGTGGGCTTACCTGTATCTGAATTAGATCCGAGTCGCTGGCTACGGGGGAGGCATAGCGAAGCATTCCCGAGTCATCCAGGAACTCCCTGAGCCCTCTCCCGCAAGCTATGGCTGATTCAAGGTATCTCCGATTACCGGTGTGCTGGAATGCCGATAATAATGATAATAATGCATAGGCCTGATCATCCAGGTACCCAGGACCCAGGCGATTGCCGTTCCTCGCCCCCCTCCTAGCCACTCCATCAATTATGAGCCTCGACTCCAAGAAGTCAATTGCCTTAAGGGCTCGATTAATCGCCATGGCTCCCACGTAATCGCTCGCGGCTAAGCCAGCTATCGCTGCGGCAGCCGTTGAGTGGACATAAATTGTCTCATCTATTACCGGCGGTTCCCTACGCTCCCTGGCACTCCTCATTTTATTTATTGCCGTGCCCAGACTTGAATCCATGCGCGGCTTCCCTATATGCAGCACCGCCTTTTCCCCGCTTGGGAAGTGATGAAGCCCAAAGTATTCGTAAATGGATCGAAACTCATCTTGGTCAAGGATGGATGCTAATTCCTCAATGCTCCACTTATAGTAGCCTCCCTCCTCGCCTCCCGAGTCGGCGCTCTGGCTGGAGTAGTAGCCACCATCATTGTCCCCAAGCACTGAGTTAATATAGTTAAGGGTATCCATTGCGACTTCCCTCAAGTATTGATTCCCGGTGACCGCGAAGGCCTCCGAGTAGTTAATGAGGAGCTCTGCATTATCTATCAGCAACTTCTCGAAGTGCGGCAGTAGCCAAGCATTATCTACTGAGTATCTATGGAATCCTCCTCCTAATTGATCGTGTATTCCCCCTCTACCCATTGCCTCCAACGTGTGGTTCACGGCGTCTATGAAGGATGAATTCGAGTAGAAACCTCTGTACAGTAGGATTGAGTGGAACGTTACTTGAGGAAACTTGGGGAAAGAACCGAAGCCTCCGTGCTCCTCATCATACATCTCCATTATTCCAAGCAAAACGCCATTAATTACGGAGACATTCACGTGGGGAGCCGCTTCCTCAGCGGTCGTTAGGTCTAACTTGATTGCATTTCCCTCTCGATGGGCCTGGAGGACTGCCTTGAGTACCCTAGGCATGCCGGGAAGCCCCAATGAATCCCTTGGTGGAAAGTATGTTCCAGCGAATATTGCTTCGCCGCTTGGAGTTAGGAATACGGTGAGGGGCCAACCGGCTTGTCCTGATATGGAGGTGGATATGGATTGAAGCTTCTTATCTATGTCAGGCCTCTCGTCCCTATCAACCTTTATTGGAATGAAGTGTTCATTAATTATTTGGGCGATTTCTTGATCATTATAGGTCTCCTCATCCATGACATTACACCAGTGGCACCAAAGCGCACCGACATCCACAAGTATTGGCCTGTTCCAGTTCCTCGCCAACTCAAAGGCCTCCTTGCACCATCCCCACCAATTAATTGGACTAGTCGCCGCCTTCAATAAGTAGGGTGACCCACTGCCGGTTAGGCATGTTACTCTATCCATGACTATGAAGCTAAGGCAGCCTATTATACTAGGCGGGATACTGCGAGAGGGGTGAGCGCTACCCTATTATGCACGTCGTTGGTAATCGGGTTAGATTGATGCCTCCAACGTAATATGGCACGCCCTCCCTCGCAACCAGCGAGGCAACGAAGTCACTATATGAATCACAGGGAAGCGGTGAGTAGCCGAGGGCCAGTACCACTAGTCCCAGCGATTTTAAGTAATTTGCGGTATTAATCAAGCGATTCACTTGACTTGCATCCAGGTACTGGTAATCATTGGTGGTGAAGTTATAATAAGTGCCGTAGTCCTCATATAGAACGATGAATATATGGAGATAAGTTGCGGGCCAATTGAAACCCCCTATTTACCCCTATCAATGCGTTGGGATAATTCTCGGAGACGAGCTTAATTATATTGATTACGCCGCTTGCCTCTCCAGGATAGTAATCTATGGCATCATCAACATCATAGAAGAGAACCCCATTAAAACCGGAGACGAGGGCCTTCCTCACCTCGCATAAAGTATAATTAACCCATCGAGGGGATGATGCGTTAATTATCGGTTGACCCCAATCAGCGTCATAACCAATAACTATGCCTGTGAGGTTTACCTGGCGCTGCGGCCATGTTGAGTTATCGTACTCGCCGAGGTCTATATATGCAATCTTTATTGCCTTAATTAGGCTCAAGTTGCTTGGAGTGAGGGCCCAGGGCTGGAGGATCACTAATTGATAATGATTGAGCGCGATCAATAAATCACTATTCACCTCATCGCCATAATACACCGTGAAGTTACGTAAATTAAGCAGTGAATTATTAATCGCTTGAATTGATCCATTAACTGGATGAGACACGGGTACCGGGTGGGGACCCAAGTTAAGTGCCAAGGCAATCGCGAGCACGGCAATTGGTGCTCCAACCATGATTATCCTCATGTCTAGACTTAGCATTGATTTGAACTACTTCCCAGCATTTGTATACTTATTGCCAAAAGGCCAATAATTGGTGGACCGGGTGGGATTTGAACCCACGATCTCCCGCGTGCGAGGCGGATATCCTTCCAGGCTAGACTACCGGCCCCTTGCTTTTCGACCTGCATGAGTTTTAAAGATTTTCCGTCACCTTAAAAACAATTAATAAGTTAAGTTTATTTATCAATAACTAAGATGCCAGTTATGAGGATTGGATTAATTGGACTCGGAGTAATGGGGTACAGAATAGGCGCTAACCTGGCGAGGGCTGGAAAATTACATGCAGTGTTCAATAGGACGATGGAGAAGGCAATTAAGTTCAGCTCGGAGTACGGCGTCACGGTTGCGAAATCGATAAGGGAATTAGTGGAGGACAGCGATGTCGTATTAACAATGTTATCAAATGATGATGCCGTGTCATCCGTGGTTATGGAAGCAATTCCCCATGTGAAGGGCAAGGTATTGATAGACCTCTCCACCATATCTCCAAGCACAAGCATTGATTTAGCTAAGCAAGTAAAAGGGAACGGCGGGGAAATGATGGATGCGCCGGTGATCGGCACATCAATACATGTTGAGCAGAAGAAGCTAGCGGTGCTGGTTGGTGGACCCAGGGAATTATTTGATATGGCTAGGGATATCTTGATTGAGACGGCATCGTCGGTGACCTACATGGGCGGGAACGGCATGGGGCTCTACGCCAAGCTAGTGAATAATCTATTGCTTGGCACTTATGTGGCCGCAATGGGAGAGGCATATTGGTTCGGCGTCAGGAGCGGATTAAAGCCCAGCGATGTGGAGAAGGTATTGCGAGAATTAAGTAGTGCTAGGTCGCCGACTGCGGATCTTAAGGTGCCCAAAATGATGAGCGGGGATTACTCGACTCAATTCGCATTGAAGCACATGAGGAAGGATCTCGAGATTATTCAGAAAGAGGCGCAGGGGCTCGGAATGCCCATTCCATTATCTGCGCTAGCTCTTCAACTATATAGGTTAATCGAGGAAGCGGAGAATGGGGAGTTGGATTTCTCGGCCGTGGCTGAATTATTTAGGCCAAGGGGGGTCAGGAGTGGCGATTCTATTAACTGAGAATGATGTTGAGGAACTCCTTTCGTTCAGGGAGGCAATTGATGCCGTGGAGAACGTGTTCAAGATGATGGGTGAAGGCAATGCCATAAACGTGCCGCGCCGTAGGGTAATAATGAGGGATGGCGTCCTCCATGTGCTTCAGGGAGCCGTGCCTGGGCTTGGCGTGGCCGGTCTAAAGACTTACTTATCGAGCAGGAGCGGCACTAGATTCGTGGTGCTGCTTTTCGATTTATCCAGTGGCGAGCTTGGAGCAATCATTGAGGCGGATAGACTTGGACAGATGCGAACAGGCGCGGCGACGGCCGTGGCCACGAAATTCATGAGGCCCAATGCCAGCGTCCTAGGCATAGTGGGATCCGGCGTGCAGGCCAGAGCCCAATTCGATGCATTGAGGGAAGTATTGAGGCTGGATAAAGTGATAATTCATAGTAGGACCAAGGAGCATGCCGCTGAGTTCGCTAAGTACGTGGAGGGGAGGGGCATCGATGCAAGGGTCGCGGATAATTACGAAGATGTATGTAGGGTTGATGTGCTGGTCACCGCTACGAATTCTAAGGAGCCATTCATAGATGGTAAGTGGCTTCCCAATGATATTCACGTGAATGCCATTGGAAGTAATTGGGGGAATAGGGCCGAATTAATGCCGAGTGCAGTGATGCGGGCCGAATTAATAGCGGTGGATGATGTGGATCAAGCAAGGAGCGAGGCTGGGGACATAATAATGGCGGGGGCGGATGCTTGGCAACGAGTTGTTCCACTTTCCAGCATAGTTAATGGCTTAGTTAAGCCCAGCGGTGGGGTAACCTTGTTTAAGTCGCTCGGCATAGCGGTGGAGGACTTGGCTGTGGCTAAGATTATTTACGAGAAGGCACGTAGAGCGGGAACCTATCCGGAGTTTCCCTGCAATCATTGATTCACGGCTTGATTTCCTGATTCACGGCTTTGTGCATTAAATGATTAACTAACAAAAATTTAAATAGTTAATTTTAATTTATGAAAAGCATGCCCAGCGGACACGGGTTTCCCGTGGTCCTAACTAGCGAGGGCTCCACTGCAAGCGATACCTTTGGCTCATCGATTGCTGGCTTCATAAGTGCCTTGCCTGACTCATATATAAGGGACTGGGTGGCTCACCTATATTTTAAGGTTAAAAGCGATAAGAACGGCATAGTTAGGCGGGCTCCTTACGGGTTAGCGAAGGTTCAAGCAGCGCTGATTAGAAGCGGCATTGATGCCAAGATAATTGACCCAAATAAGCTAGGTAAGGCAGTGGGACCAAACACAAGGATACTGGGAATATATACCATGGATCCGCTAGGGCTTAGTTACGGCTCCGGCATAGTTTACTGGATACTTAAGTTAGCTGATTTGCCCTACTCTGGCATCCCATATATTTCAAAGTCATTTCTTAATGTCATAAATGATGAGGCCATTAAAAAGAATAGAGACCACTTAAAGATAATAGTGGGCGGACCGGCTGTTTGGCAGATAATTGACTCTAAATCACAGCATAAATTAGGGATAGATGTTATCTATGAAGGGGAATTCGAGGAGGAGGGGCCATGGCTTTTTCATAAGATATTAAGGGGAGAACCGGTACCCAATGTAGTGACCGCCAAAAGACCTGTGCCCGTGGACCTCATACCGACAATAATTACCCCATCAATTGGCGGGCTAGTGGAAGTTACAAGGGGATGCGGCAGAGGATGCCAATTCTGCACGCCAACGTTAAGCGGCATGATTAGATCAATACCGTTCGAGGGCCATATAGATAAGGAGATAAGGCTTAATATAGAGGTAGGGAACGCCAAGGAAATAGGTCTCCACAGCGAGGAATTCTTCAGGTATGGAGCAAGGGGAATAAATCCAGAGCCAGATAAGGTAATCAATTTAGTTAAGAATTCGTATAAAGTGGTGAAATCTTATGGGGATGAATACAGCATAACCACCGACTTCACCACGGCTGCGGTAGTGGTGCAGGCACCTCAGATGGTGAGAGAAGCCAGTCAATACATGAATGAGGGGGGAGCTAGGAACTTCATTGAAATGGGAATAGAAACTGGTTCCCCCAGGTTGCTGGCGATATTAATGCCAGGCAAGGTTCTTCCATTCAAGCCAATACAGTATCCCGATATAGTGGAGAATGCAATAGGTATTTTGAATGATAATGGATGGATAGTGGTGGGCACAATGATAATTAATTTGCCCGGCGAGACAGATAATGATGTAGAGAAGAATCTCGAGTTACTTGATAGGCTGCGAAAACTGCGGGTAATGACTTTTCCATTGCCATTTATACCAATGGGCGCATTAAGGCATAGGGACTTCACTATTCTAGATAAGATGCTGGAGAACCCGCTTCGCAGGGAATTCGTGCTTATGGCATTAAGCAAAGCAATAAGTGAAGCAAGGACTGATGCCGATATAATCACATCTAAAATGGAGAACCCGGTTGTCAGGCGAATGATGAGGCATTTGATAATGGCCACCATGGGATTAGTGCTGAGACGCTACCGGGAGAAACTGGAGGCAATGCATAGCTCTAACTATAATGATGAAAAATCAATGCAATTGGAGGATAATGGATTAAAGCATGCATAATGTATCCGTCGCTAATGATAACCTCAATAATAATAGATGTATTAAACTATGTGGGCATAATAGCATTCGCGGCATCTGGCGCGCTTAAGGCAATAGATAAGGATATGGATCTCCTGGGAGTCATCGTCCTCGGCTTCTCGACAGCCCTCGCCGGAGGAATAACTAGGGATGTATTGCTAGGCGTGTTTCCTCCCATCAATATAGTTTATCTACCGTATCCCATAACAGCCATTACAGCTGCGATCGCTACTCTGCCGTTTTCTAAGTATGTAATGAGAGGCATGAAGCCCTTCCTCTATGCCGATGCCCTTGGACTCGGCGCATTCACTGCGATAGGCGCCCAAGTAGCATTCATGCATGGATTAAATCCGCTCGGCGTAGCAATGCTTGCATCCATAACAGCGGTGGGGGGCGGCGTTCTACGCGATCTTCTAGCCAATGAGGTGCCCATGGTGCTATCAAAGGAGGTGTACGCCACAGCCTCAATAATAGGGGGCTTCACTTACTGGCTTCTGGCAATGGTAATTCCATTCGGCGATGATGCACTGATAGTGACCGTGCTTGTATCGGCGATTAGGATAATAGCGATAGAGCGAAAATGGAGCCTCCCAAGGGCCAGAAGCCTCACTGAGCTCTAGTTGATAATATGCCCCCCACCATCCCTGAGAAGAAATTAACCAATATGAATATACCTATGCGAGCCCTAAGTGAGCCGGCATATGCATCAAACGCCATAGATATAACGGCAAAGGCCATAATCGTGTATATGGATAATTTTTGCGCACCACGAAGCAATTGGTAATAATTGGATTGCTCCTGAAACCTATATGGAGACGCGAACACTATTAGCAAGACATAAACTGCCAGAATCACGCCAGCATCCACCCATTGACCCACATAAATGGCCCACAATGGACTCAGGATCAGCCTAACAGGATAAAAAACATCGGTGATCAACTCCATTATGAGCGTAACGGCCGATAAGAAGAATGAGTAGCCAATGCCGGCCGCTACCTGCAGCCGCGCTGCTCTACCGCTCATTAATGGCCACTCCCCATTAATCTCATTGGGCTGAGCTGGTTGAGCCCTCCTTCCTCTCCTCCTTCCTCGGCATTAATTGCTCAATGCCCGGCAGCGTTCCCCCAACTATTAAGTTAATGGGGTAGTAGGGGACGCCCAGCATCATGTTGGTGGCCGCTGGATCCGCCTTACTTGCCATTACCTCCGCAAGGCGGGCGCGCACTGCCTGTAATGTATCTATGCCAAGGGCTAGGTACTGCACTATTCTTCTCATTGTGTCGTCCTCCGGCTCAAGCCTAACTATCCTACAGGCCAATAGATTAATGCCTATCTCCTCCATGGCTGACCTAAGGGATGCAGCCACGGCATCGGTTATCTTGTGTAGATTAGCGTAGACCTCTTTAAGCGAGACCAGGTTCAGCACTTGGGACACCGATTGATCAACTATGGGAGAGAGGAATGCGGCCAATGCATCAACGGTGTATTTCATTTCACCGAATTGAACACTATTCACGAGCTTAGCTGGGTCACTCACCATGAAGTAATAAGCCACTTGGTACCGCATTGCCACTAATTCCTTGGTTTGGCTGACGCCCTCGCTTCTGGCCTCATGCCTCGCCGTGCTGATGAAGAGGACCTCTATTTCCCAAGGTAAATTACCGCTATATTGAAGCCTAGAGAAGAATTGAGAGACCGGATTCGCCGGCGTCTGAAGATCATGGGCGCCAGCATCAAATACTCCAGTGATTTGCCCCTGAACCCTCACGACCGCTTTTTGATTAGAGTAAACAATTAAGCGGGACCTAGTTCTAACGTCAACGGAATGATACTTCACTATTAAGTCGTTGGCCCCCATCTCGTCTCTTCCCTGTTCATTTATAGTGGATATTACTTGCGCCCGTATTGACATATTTGGGCCATCTTCATCGACTTAATATACTTTTCTATTTAACTAATAAAGTATTTAATTAAACATCATAATAGTTAAAGTCATGAAGCGCTGAGAAAAATCACCTCAACGACTCAGGCAGCATGAGCTTTAACCTATCGGCGAATTTCATGCGTAGCTCCCTAACCAATAACAAGATGGAGTCAGGATCCTTTCTCGATCTAGCGGCCTCCAGTATTGCCCTAGCTGAATTCACGAGGGCTAAATCAAATTGAACTATTCTCTCTAAATCTTCCGGAAATAACTTGAATCTATCATGCATACCTGAATCCCCAAGCGGAGCACTCTGTATATCACTTATTAGGCTGCGTAGCTCCGATATCAATTTCTCGTATTTCTGTACCAATTCGTTGAATGGATCACTTACGGCCCTCTCCTCCGCCTCACTGGATATTAATCGACGCGCCTCCTCTAGGGATTGAGTTATGGCTTGCCTAACCAGGAAATCATCCTGACGAACCAAGTCCTTAATCTTATACCCCCTGAAACCCGGCACCAATAATTGAAGTCTCTCCAACGGCGAGAGCGGGGAATTGGAAACTGGACCAGACACGAGCCTCACGGCACTGCGCAAGCTTAAATGCGTTCCCCTCAGTATTTCCGCCAAAAACCAATAACACGGCAAAAGATACCTAATAGCTTTGTGTATTAAATCATAGTATCAATGAAAATATTTATCTTATTCTATTAATTCTCATAAATAATGGATATAAAAATAAAGAGGGCATATGATGATGCCCAAGACAGCGATGGATTCAGGGTATTAGTTGATGCATTATGGCCGCGGGGATTATCCAAGGAGCGGGCCAAGATAGATTATTGGGCTAGGAATATTGCGCCAAGCGATGAACTTAGAAAGTGGTTCAATCATGAACCCAATAAATGGGATGAATTCAAAGCAAGGTACTGGAAAGAATTAGATGCTAAACAGGGCGACGTTAAGGAATTCATAATGATGATCAATGAAGAGGATAGGGTAACGCTATTGTTCTCGGCCAGTGATAGGGAAAGAAATAATGCCGTGGCGCTGCTGGAGTACATACGCAAACTTTAATCTCATTATTACTAGCAATAATTTAAGATAATGCAACCATGTTATAAAACATTCAACAAGCCCCGCCATTTAGGGGCCGGGAAGAAGCCGGACATATGGATGATGCTGCCTAGGGTTTTCCTCATTTAAGCACGTTTTCACTTGTGGCGGGCCCATTTGATATGAGGAGCTTTGTTTCTATTGATGTAACTAGTTCCCCTAATTGATTCTTCACATCATGCTTAAGAATCACTACCCCTCCATTATACTTATTGCTAGGGACCTTACTCATGACCTCGCTCTCCACATAAATCGTGTCACCTATCTTAACTGGCTTGTGAAATCTAGAATTAACCTCAAGAAGCGCTATTGTAGTTCCAGCTATTAATTGAGCGAATTGACCAATTGCCGCCGATAACGTTAACAATCCATGCGCGACTCTTTCCTTAAATATCGACTTCCCGGCGAATTCCGCATTAACATGAATAGGATTGAAATCACCTGTTAATCCAGCAAATTGAATTATATGGGACTCCGTTATTGTTAATCCATGAGATCTAATCCTCATACCTATCTCAAAATCATCAAATGAATATGGCGGAGTCTTCAGCACCATAATGAAACCAAATATATAGGTCAATTAAATTTTACCATCCGTAGAATGATGGGTAAACTGTTTTTAAGGGCTTAATGCATTAACCACGCATCGCCCTAGCATCCCATAATCAGGATCCGGAATTAATTACCATAATGCCCTAGAATGAGGAGGCTGAATGGAGTCGATTCCAAACATCTGAGGAACCCTATAACTAGGCTAAAGCTTGGAGCTTGCGGCTCTCAATGAAAGCGGGGCCACAATAGGCTGACTGACAACAGCCCCCTCGCCCTGATGTTCAGGGCTCCCACGTAATCCGCTGGAGCGGTGTACCCGCACGACAGGCACTTGAATACGTCTCGAGACGGCTTGTTCCCTTTATCCGTGTAATGGCATAGGGGGCACTCCCTCGACGTGTTCTTCGGGTCCACGACTATGATGGGTACACCTCGAAGCTTCGCCTTATACTAGATGAATCCAAGAACTCGCCCTTCAGGGCGGGGAGCCGTCAGTGCCATGACCAAACGTTCCCCTCCCTCCTGAATCTCTTCCTCACTGCGTCGTATTCTTCCCATACTTTACCTAGGAATTCATCAGCACATAAAATCCTCCCATCCTCCAGCATCTCTAGAATGAATGTGCTTCCGCTCCTTAACTTATTCATGAAGACCTCAGTGTTCATGGCCGTGGGCATTATGTTGGGGTACTCCATTATGAAAGCCCTAAGGAAGGCCTCTCTTGGATCCTTAGGCAATTCATCAGAGACCACTAGGATATCTACATCACTGGACTCAGTGTAATTACCTCTAGAGTAGGAGCCGAATAGTATAACCAGCTTAACATCACTAAGCTTCCTCCTATACTCCTCACAGAGGTTAGGTAACAAGTCCCCTCACCCAATCGATTATTTTCCTAGCGCACTCAATACACCTCTCAGAATCGAACTTGTTATAGTAGTCGGCGGGTGCTCCAGTATCATATACGTCAGGGTACCTAGATGGTATGTATTGCTTATCCAGTTCCTGCATGCACATTAACACATAGTCAGGAGTCTTAATTCCAATTGCTTGAATTAAGAATACCAATGAGTACCCCATTACCTCCTTATGGAAATAATTCAGGAGTGCCTTAACGGCCTTCTCTCCAGCTTGCTGGGACTCATAGCATGCCTCCTCATATAGGCCATACTGATGATTAAGCTGCGCTGAGGCTAGGTTCCTCTCGCTCTGTCTTAACCAATCAACAGTTCTACTTACCATGGCACTTATACTATCCTCTTATTATGTGACTTAGTTTTCTATTTTTTATCGAAATTAGGTATTTGTTAATTGAATAAAGGTGGCTCTCATTCATTTGCTCCACCAATCAAGCCAACCCATCCTAAACTATGAAACTTTCAGCCATAAAAGTCTGACCTCCTCCTTCGTCTTGGCGTTTCCCCGAGGTAGGGTGATCCTTCATGGGCGTTACCCAATTATGATTCAACTATGAATGCCGTACTTCTTTACCGATAAAGGAACTATTAATGCCCACTCCTCACTATGCTTAATGCACCATTCCTGAACCTTCAGCTATTAACTTACGGTAAGATCACAAGTTAACGCTGAACTTATTATCTCTCTCTTGAGCAATATTGAAGAGATAACCCAAGCAGATCATTGAAACCCCAAGAACAATTACTAACCCTTGGTGCGGGGGGTGGGATTTGAACCCACGCAGGCCTACGCCAACGGGACCTAAACCCGCCCCCTTTGACCATGCTCGGGTACCCCCGCTCATGATCCTTGCCCGGCAATCCATTTAAATTTTACCGCTGAGGAATTCCTATTTAAGAAAAACCGATTTGCTCTAGAGCATTGAACTAATGGGGTATCAACTCGGCTCCATCTATTGCGCATTTTCCCCGCATTTTCTTTGCGCAGGTGGGGCAGTACATGGTGCCGCATTTAGAGCAAGTATAGTAATCATCCGCCTTATAAATCCTCTTGCCGCATCTCCAACACCTACCGAGCATCAGTGTCTTAGGTACATACGCCATATGCGGCACCCTACTTCAACTGTATTTTAAAGATTATCGTTAACATAAATACAAGAACACTGATTCTCTAGGATAAAAAATAAAAATGCACCAGGCAATGCTTGATCGAGGGGCCGTAGTCTAGCTTGGTTAGGGGGTTCAACCCGACTAAGACGCACGGCTCGGGCCTACATGGCGGGAACTGGGCAGCTGCTCCATTTAGAATCCCCGCCCCTCATCTATATTTACATCGATCTCCTCGCCGAGCGACTTAATCATCTCTTTCTCTTCAGTGGTCACCCCCATCACCTCCATATCCACTAGCATTCTAGCCAGCTCAACAGCAATGTCTCGTATTGACACTATGCCCTCGAGGAAGCCATTCTCATCCACTACAGGTAGGTGCCGTATTTGGTGCTTGGCCATGATGTGAATTGCCTTTAGGATGCTGGCGTCCCTTGTTATAGTTATTGGGGACCTAGTCATCACGGATCCGACCTTAAGTGATTGAAGAGAGCCAGGGCTGGAGTTAACTGCCTTAACTATGTCCCTCTCAGTTAGTATGCCTATGGGAGTCTCGGTCTCATCAGTAACCAATACAACGCTTATCTTATGCTCCATCATCAGCTTCACGGCAAGTAATAGGAGATCCGACTCATTTACTGTGACTGTTATTTCACGCATTACATCGCTGACTCGAGATAACTCCACATAATCTAGAAATAATAGTTATTTTTAATCTTTTCTAGAGCTATCCCCAAAATCCCTTGGAGGACACCCAAAAATGGCTTCCCCACCTATCCATGCTGAATCATTCATGTCGACTTGCTTTACTGCATTCGCTCGCAAGAATTCCGTCAATAAATTGCATAGCGAAGCAACAGAAAGTTATTTTGCATCTATTGCTTGGAAACTTTAGGTTTATGGATTAACCTATTTCTATCATCGTGAACTTGCCGCCTATTCTGAATGCAATGAATGGCGTTCCAAGTCCTTCAAAGAACTTGGAGAACATTTCATAATAGTGAAGCCTCAGTCCTTGGATGAATGTTAAGAAGCCCTCGCCCAAGGCAATTAGGAGATTTAATGCCACGAATACTATGAAGCCGGCTGGATTAGTCAATCCGCCAAGCGTATCCACTAGGCCTATGGACATGGCTGTTAGAAGGGAATGAACTAGAGCAACTATGCCGAGCCTCATGAATGATATCACATTGGCTAATGCCGCCAGTATGCCTTCTATTGCGAATGCTATTATCAATTCGCCCATATCAAGCTTCTCATGCCTATATTTATACCTAACATAGCCTATCGATGCGCCGAACATTATTATGCCAATGATGAAGAGGGAAATATCCACTACATACATGGATCTTATGTAACTATAAATTGGTTGATAAAGTATTGGAACCAGGCCGACCGACATGAATGTCAGGGCTGCGCCTATGAACACTATTATCGTGGATGTCAATATTATCCCATCCAATACATGTCCCAGCCTAATCTTATTTATCACAGTTAGTATTAAAGCAAATGTTAGAATGATTAATCCAAATAATATGGCTGCGGTGAATGTATAGTCTATCCAATCCATGGATGGGGATAAACCAGTTCCTGCCGTTAATTCTATTATGTGGAGACCAGTAAGCGTGGGTATTAGATCAAGCCCAAAGAACTCGCCTGAATATATCACTGAGAATATGATGGCCATTATTCCCATCAACATGAATATCAAGCCCCAAGTACTATACTTGCCGCCGAATATGCCTCGCATAAATGAATTATTTCCCCTATATCTATACTTATATAGCGCCAATCCCATTAATAGCACCAGCAATCCATGACCGGCATCCGGAAACATCCAGCCGAAGAATATTGGGAAGAAGAATGCAGCAATCGGCACTGGACTCACCTCCCTATATTCCGGAACGCCATACATGTATACGATGTTCTTAAATGAATCGACTATTGATGGGTATGATTCGCTGGTTGGCGCCTCCCTTGTATTCACAGTGGTTAACTGCATTACTTTAGAGAACTTCCTAACCTTCGCATCAATGGCCAATATGGAGAATATCTTGAACAAGGCATCATCAAACTTATCGGCGTTACGCTTCACCACGTATCCCCGGAGAGTAACTACCCTACCGCTCCGTATTTCCCTAGCCTTATCAACCCCGAAATTCGATACTTGATTATATGAATCAATCATCCGCTGCAGCTCCCCGCTTAGCTCCTCAAGCTTTCGTTGGGCCTCTTCCTTCTGCTTCTCCATTACCTTAATGCCATCATCCACATTAGCCAGCAAGTCGGTGGGCACCTCTATTGCATTTATCTTGAGCTGATCAGGTGGATTCACGGCCACATATGCATAGCGACCGCCCATGTTTATGTCGTACCCCGGTAATCTCTCTAATTCAGGCGGGACCCCATCCTTGACCAGGAAGACTTTATACCTAATGGCTCCTAGCTTAATCGAGTTGATGTTATTTCTTTTCAATTCATATAAGAAATCAATCATTTGGTTCAACTCATCCACTCGCTTCCTTAATTCGCCTATTGATTCCCTCAACATATCTATCCTGGATAGGAATTCACCGCCCTCCTCGAAGGCATTGCCGGTATATGTCTTGAATATGTCTGATATGGATGAGGCTAACTCTATTAGTGATGCGGCGCGGATAGTTTCTCGCTGTATGAATTCCCTTAACGCCGCCTCAGCAGCCTCCTTCTCCCTCCTCAATTTAACTAACGATTCATTGGCTTTAGTTAAATCTACGTTGATGAAGTCATATACCTCAGCATTAAATAACCTCAATGAGCTGCTCACGGATGAGGCTAGCCAACTTGGATAAAGCACGGCTAGACTAGTGCGTCCCTGATCCTGAGCAATCACAGTAGTTACGGCATTAATTGATGACAATGCCTTCTCTGCTTCGCCTAGATCCTTTGTAGAAATCCTGGCTACAGTCACTGAGAAATGCTTTAAGTCACTTGGCAATGATTTCAAGACATTAGATGCAGCTAACATTATGGATTGCCTATCTATCTCTATAGATGCATTATTAATTTGGTCCTGGAACTGTTTTATTCTAAGCATGAAATTGCTTAGGTCGTCATATACCTTAATTAACATGTCACTAAACGACTTAAACCTATATTGATTAATAGACGTAGGCTCCACTTCTGGAAGCAATTGCTTCAACTCCCTCGACGCTTCCTCCACGTACTTTACCTTATCGTAAATATCTTGAGGTATGGGCGGAGACGGCATCTCTGGAGGCCTAGACATGAACATGAAAACGCCGATTTCGCCAATCTTGGCAATGACATCAAGCGCGGATTCAAACGGCACAGATATCCTATACTCAACTACTCGCTCAATAGGCATATGCTTCTGTCAATAACTAAGGGGGTTTTTAAGATTAATCCATGTAGAGGAAACATCATGTTAACCAAGATCACCATCTCTTAATACAAGCTGACGCATCATTAGAAAGGAGCCTTGTCCTAGCCTTACAATGCCCATTTTAGTACTTATTCTACACTAGTGAACAACCCCACGGTGGGCATTAATGGATTGTACAATAGAAGCATTTAAACGTTTCTATAAGGGGGCCATTCCCACCTCGCGGGTCTTCCGCCCCCTTAACCCTTGTTAAGATAAAACATTTCCAAATTAAGCAGTACTAGGACACCTAAAAGCCGTAAAGGCAAATTTTATAAGTGCCTATTTTCTAGCTATTCTACATATGAATATAGTGGTTCTAGTAAAGCCCGCTCTAGATACAAGTAACTTGAGAACAGCCGCTAATAAAATAATGATCGAGGACACTCCATTAAAGATAAGTGATATAGATAGGAACGCGGCCGAGGAAGCCATTAGAATAAAGGAAAAAACCAAGAGCGGGAAAACGATTGCAGTAATGATATCTAAGTATCCACCTACTACAAAAAGGGCGGGGGAAGTCGAGAACCTTGGGCGAGAAGTGCTAGCAATGGGAATTGATGAAGCCATAGTTGTGGTCGATGATGGGCTAATAGGCACTGATCAAACGGCCACGGCGAAGACAATAAGCGAGGTGCTCAAACGGAAAATAGGGCAATTCGATCTAATAATTGGGGGGGAAGCAACAATAGATGGCTATAGTAGTCAAGTGCCTGCACGGGTAGCCGCTGAACTAGGAATACCAATAGTGACTTACGTGAGGGAAATAACGCAGTTAGGCAATGACAATATAACCGTGAAGAGGGATCTAGAGGATGAGGTTCAAGTCATAAACACCAAGTTGCCGGCCGTGATTACAGTAACTAGGGAAATAAATACTCCCCGAATACCTCCGCTGCTCCAAATACGGATGGCCATGAAGAAGCCGCTGACCAAGTTATCCCTGACAGATCTAGGGCTCTCGATTCAGTCCAAAATAAAAACCACATCACTGAAGCCCCTCCAGATTCAACGCAAGAAGATAATAATAGAGAGCGGCACCGTTGAGGAGAAGGCAGATAAATTAATTCAGTACTTGGCGCAAGAAGGCATATTAACGCCGAGGTGATTGAAGTGATAGGGATATTCTCATTCCAATCAACCCTCGACATAATGGGACTAGCCCAGAGACTTAACGATGAAACCACAGTGTTCCTGTTAAATGGAGATGAACAAGCGATTAACCAGGCTGGAAAATATGGAGCAAGTAAGGTTATTAATATAGAGTGTGGATCAATCTGCGATCCAGCAGCTCTCTACCAAGCTATATCCAGCGACTTAAGTAATGCTAAATACTTGATATTCCCAGCTACTAAGGATGGGAAAACAATTGCGGCATATATTGCGGGTAAATTGGGGATACCTAATGTGGTTGACATAGTTGATGTAATGGGCCCCGGCAAGTTCTCTAAGTACTCCATGGGGAACAGGGGAGCTGAGGAGGTGGAGGTCGACGGCATGGCTGCCCTGGTTGTTCAACCCAAGAGATTTCAACCAAGTGAGAAGCCGACTCAGCCAAGCATTGAAAAGAGAATCGCAAAGCCCATAATTGGCCTTGTGGGAAAGGAGGAGAAGCCAAAGGGGTCGCTTAAAATAGAGGATGCGGAATTAATAGTATCGGTTGGTCGTGGCTTTAAGAAGCAGGATGACCTTAAGATAGCCTTTGAGTTAGCTGAGGTGCTGGGTGCTCAAGTGGGGTGCTCTAGGCCAATAGCTGCTGATTTGAAGTGGTTATCGGAGGATCATTGGGTTGGCTTAAGCGGCCACAAGGTTAGGCCGAAAATGTATATGGCTATAGGGATATCCGGTCAACCACAACACATAGCTGGCATGCTTGAGTCCAGAATAGTTGTGGCCGTGAATAGCGATAAGAATGCACCGATATTCCAATACGCAGATTACGGAGTGGTTGAGGACTTATATAAATTCGTGCCGATCCTCAAGGAGAAGCTTCGCAAGGCGTTAGGCAAGTAATGATTAAATTCGTGGCCCCAAAAATCAGGTTTAGCTGTGTTCTCTGCGGCGAGTGCTGTAGGCGTTACTGGATAACCGTTACCTTGGATGATTTAGCGAATATATATCTTAATCTCGGCTTGCTGCCCAGCAGAGTCGCTGCGCTTTATCCAAAGGCCGTAGCGGGGGATTGGGGTTACCCAGCAGTTAAGCTAAGCGATGGGCGTGAGTATTACTTGGTTCTACGTAAGAAGATTGATGGTTCCTGCATATTCACTAAATGGATGAATGGGGAATTGGTGTGTTCAATACATGATTATAAGCCGCTCACTTGTAGGTATTATCCATTTATTTATAGGCCTGGTCCAGTGATTACCATGGAGCTATATGATGGAGCCATTGGTTACTGCCCTGGGATAGGTAAGGGGAATTATTATGACTTAAGCAGGGAGGCAGCTACCGTATCCTTATCGATCAGCTCCAAAAAGAGACTAGAGGAATTCGTGAATAAATGGAATAAGGAGGAGGCAGATAGAGGCAATTTATCCGCATTCATGAAGAGACTAGATGGGGAGGTAATTAGGCTAGCCGCGGCTAGGGCTTCTTCTTCTTAGGAAGAACTTTTCCGTCGCTATGGCTGTCAATATTCCAAGGAGAAGCATGAGGGGGTATACAATGAATGAGTACATCGGTATTCCCATTAGTCCCGGCATTACATTTATCATTATTGGTCCTCCTTGGGCTTCCCCAAAATATTCATTGCCTAAATAATTTAACGATATGGTCATTGATTTATTCAGCAATAATCGTATTATAGATCCATTATTAATCAAGAGCGCTCTTTGGATCGTATTATTTCCATTTTTAATAACTAGGATCGCGGCCGCATTTGTTGGGAGCGAAACATTGCTTCTGATCAATACATCCAGAGCCATGTATTGCCCAGCAACTCCATAATATAATGATGGCTTTAACTCTATTATGGGCGTGGCCTTATATATCTTGATTATCTCGGTTGAGTAACATGGATTATAATTTGGATTCCCTTGCCAAGACGCATTAATCAAGTAATTCCCCGGCAGTCTAGGCATAAACGATATGCTGAATGAACCGCTCGTTCTAATCGTATCCAAGTAAGAGCCATTGACTGTTACCTCCAGCGTGGCAGTTATGTTTGGTTTTATAAATCCCCGCACATTGAGCTGTGACCCCACAATGCTTGTGACCCCTATTAGAGAAATGCGGCAATTAGCCCTCTCCACATGCGCCACTACTTGGGTTATTGATGGGGAGTAATTGGTGTTACCTAAGTATTGGGCAACGATTATGTAGCTACCCGTGGAGGGAGGAGTAAAGAGAAGTGATAATTTAGTTCCATTCCTTGTAAGAAATAATGTGTTATTTATGAATAAATTAATTATTCCAGCAGCTGAGGCAGGTGATAGCGTTGCGTTTATCAACATGGATTCCCCATATGTTATGTGAGTGGAGTTAATCCAAATATGGAGAACGGGAGAAGCTTGCTGCACTAGGAACGTTGTGGTGTTCTGTATTGGTATTGGAGCCAGGGATACGAATTTCGCAGTAACCATGTAAATACCCGTTGAGTTGGGCATTAATCTAAGCGATAATGCACCTTCGGAATTAGTTCTTCCTAAGTAACTGATCAATGGTTCGCCTCCTTTAGTCACCAATACCTGTATCTCAGCCGAATTGATGGGCTTACCCATGAATCTTAAGTGAATCGTCAAATTCTCTTCCTCTCCGAAAGTTATGGATTGGCCAGTTATGGTTATGCTGGGCACAGTTGAATTAATTATCATTGATGAATTATAAGGTCCATAAGTATATCCACCGTAATCCACGGCTTGATAGGTCAATGATACTGATCCTGCGCCTATAGAGTATGGGGTTACATTTAATGGCATTATTCCCGGATACTTAAGCACGTAATTAATCAATGGAACTGTAACTCCAATTCCGCCCGTGGGCCTAACCAGGACGTATTTTATCAATGATTGATTGAATGATATCGCCACATCCATGATCGATGCAATGCCGACCGGTAGAGTATGATTTATTGGTACCAGTTTAATCGTGGGGGGAATCGCTGTCACTGAAAAACCAATCGTGTCTATACTGCATGACCCATACATAAATGCAACACGACCTAAGTATTTACCTGGATCAGAAAATAGGGCTGTGAATCCCTCTCCACCGTTGCTGTACGTAACTATGGATCTAATGCCGGGAATCTGTGGATTAATCGCGTAATTTATATGTATGGAGTGCATCGTAGATACCACTACCTGAGTAGCATTGGCCAGGGTTTCAGTGTAGTTACCGTAACTATATGATACGGTTATGCTCGGTGTTCGTTTAATCACAAATGAGTTGTAGGAAGCCAATAATTCACCATTATAAACAACATAAATCCCAACCGTGTTATTGTAATTGTTTAATTGAATCACACGACTAATCTGTAAGGTATCATTTATGAGAAATCGCGATATTTGTGATTGGCTATTTACTGATACGATTATCGTGGCGTTAAGCGGCGCCACAGCTGAAACTGTGAAGTTAAGCGTTCCAATTGAATATAGAGTGGTGGCAGGGAGCGACTGTATCACGCCGCAAGTAGATAATGATATATTAGTTATAGATGGTGGAACCAACGATAAAGTGAAGTTACTGGAGGCTAAGGCAATGCTCCCCTCATAAACATATATGGAGGCAACATATGAACCAAATGGCAACGAGACCGGTAAGTTAACAATAGTTGATCCGTTAATAATCACTTCGCGACTCATCGAGACATTACCGGCTTTGAAGACTAGCGTTGCGTTAAGTGGAACCGATGAGTTAAGCGGGATGCTTAATGTAAAATTATTAACAGGAACACTTAATTCACCTGAATGTTCAGGTATATTGAATGAACCGTAATGAGCGGATACATTACCTATATGCACAACCCTAGGCAATGCAGCGTGCATGATTAGCGTGAGCGCCATCATGACCAGCATCAACCAGATAAGGCTAATCCGCATGCGAATCAGCTATATAACATCATATTAAAACCTTGCCCATATTTATTAATTGAATCCCATGAAGGGAAAGATATTTAACTCATGAATTAAGTTAATTAGCAATAAAAATGAGCGAGTTAAAAGAAACAATAAAGGCAATACTTAAGGAGGACCCAACCATAATAATGGATGCTTTAGTTAGTAATCCAGCTATAATTTATGAGGCACTAGCTAAATTAATGCCTTGGCAAAGCCTAGCAACAAAGGATGACATCAAAGAAATAAAAGAAACAATGGCAACAAAAGAAGACCTCCAGAAAGAAATAAAAGAAATAAAAGAAACAATGGCAACAAAAGAAGACCTCCAGAAAGAAATAAAAGAAATAAAAGAAACAATGGCAACAAAAGAAGACCTCCAGAAAGAAATAAAAGAAATAAAAGAAACAATGGCAACAAAAGAAGACCTCCAGAAAGAAATAAAAGAAATAAAAGAAACAATGGCAACAAAAGAAGACCTCCAGAAAGAAATAAAAGAAATAAAAGAAACAATGGCAACAAAAGAAGACCTCCAGAAAGAAATAAAAGAAATAAAAGAAACAATGGCAACAAAAGAAGACCTAAAGAGCTTAGCGACTAAAGATGAATTGGAAAGACTTAGAGAGGAGATTTGGAGGGAATTAAAGGTATTGAGGATAATGCTGGATTCGCTTGGAGCTAGGTGGGGCATAATTAATGAGGAGGCGGTTAGAAATGGAATAAAGGAATTACTAGCCAGTGCTGGGTATAAGGTGGATAAATGGATATATTATGATGCTGATGGCTACGTGTATGGATATGCCTCGGAGATTGATGTGGATATAGTGATTAAGAATGGCTTAACCATTATGGTAGAAATAACAGCAGCACTAAAGCGTGGTGATATACCATTCATTAAGCGCAAAGCAGAACTTTATGAGAAAGTGACTGGATTAAGGCCTAATAAAGTAGTAGTAATAACGGCATTCATACATGACAAGAATCCCGACCTAATAATAGCCAGAGCGGAGACCCTTGGAATAATCATTCTGAAACCCGGAGAAGACATTTCAAATAATTAAGTGCAGCTAATTATCCGCCAATTAAATAGATCGATATACATCCTTAAGATAATGAAGTGATATTTTTGTCGATATTTTTAAAATATATATTGGAAACATTTATTAACTATTATTATTTCTAATTAATTATGGCAGGATATAAATTTAGATGTAGAGACATAGGGATGCAATGTGACTTCGAGGTAAAGGGAGTCTCTTCAGAGCAGGAAATGATGGAAATAGTGGCGGCGCACGCTAAGCATGCCCATGGCTTCACCACAATACCGCAAAACACGTTAAATGCAGTCAAGAATGCAATAAAGAAGGAATAAGAAACCAATTTCTGTACGAAATAAATAATTTATTTCCATTTATTAATATGATGCGACGGAGATAGTTAAAAAGTTGATTTTTTAACTCATCTGGTGAGGAAGTGGCTAATAATATTGCAGGGATTAGTGCCAATGCTTTTAGTCGGTACTTATCAATATAGTTGGAATCTATTCATGAGACCTCTTGCAACGAGTTTCAACGTTGGTTTACCCATTATTCAAACCGCTTATTCTCTATTTGTGCTTTTCTCAACTACATTTCAAGTGCTGGGGGGCTTCATAGCGGATAGGTGGGGTCCAGCCGTAATTGGAGCATTGGGAAGCATAATGGCTGGGATGGGCATGATTGTTGCACCATTCGCTAGATCCATATACATTTTTTACCTAGTATGGTCATTGGGAAGCATAGGGGTTGGTTTTGTCTATGCAATCTCAATTAATTTGGGCGTTAAGTGGTTCGGCAAATCAAGGGGATTAGCGACAGGCCTCATAAATATGGGGTTTGGCCTTGGCTCTACATTCTTTAACCCATTCATATCCCCATTCATACGAAGCGGGAATTTGGAGACGCCAATGATTATCATAGGAGCCGCCTTGCTTACCGTATCCACGGCCTTAATGGCGATGAGCAAGTACCCAGCAGTGACTATTACTAAGTCAAGATCTATGGTTCCAGGAACGGGTTTCTGGCTGGCTTTCCTATCGTTTTCCATGGCATCTATACCTCTTCAATTATACTCATCAAGTTTATCAATAATGGGCGATAGGTATGATTACTTAACCATTACTATTGCCGCCACAATTTTACCGTTGTTTAGCGGCATTGGTCGTCCAATAATGGGATTAATCTCGGATTCCTGGGGCAGGGGTCGGGCTATAATTGCCGAGTCCATAATATTGACACTCGTAATGCCGTTAGGAGCGATTGGGATGGGGTCTCTCTATATCGCCGCGGCTGGACTGGTTGGCTTTCTGGGTGGAGCAATGATGACCCTATATGCATCTTATATTGGAGACAAGTACGGCATAGCCGCCTCCACGTTTCTCTTCGGAATAGTTTATAATGGTAAGTTCATAGCAGCAGTATTAAGCAGCGTCGTGTTCGCTTACTTAACCTATTACCTAGGTTTATCAATGGCTGTTTTATTGGAGACCGCACTAACAGCAATTTCAATTCCACTATTCCTAATTGCTAAAAAGCGATAATGAATTACCCATTACGAGCGAGGCCCGGCGAACCCTAATACAGACCGTATCCAGGCATATTACTTATAATGCTTTTAACATTATTAGATTCAAGGAGCGACTCCAGTTTCCTTATTATTGGTTTATTATTTCCACGAAGATAAATTAAGTCAAAGCTCTCCACGGCTAATCTAATGAACCGAAGCCCACTCTTTACGGCAACATACTCTATTGCTGCACCCACATCGGCCTCTCCCGACAATATTGATTCAATAACCTCTGCATGTGTATAAGCCACCGAGGGGGAGACCATGGTATTTGTTGGATCAATTCCGTTATCTTGCATGAATCTATCCATTAGAATGCGGGTGCCGGAGCCCAGGTTCCTGTTCTTGATTCTCAATCTACCCTCTCGTATGCCTTCTATTATTTCCTTCATAGTTAATTCAGTCCGTGTAACTAGTCCAATGCTTCTCCTGTATCCCCGTATTAGCTTGATGTCACGGGATAAACCCATCTCGTCAATAACCTCTTCATTCCCGCCTAGGAAGTGAATGCCAGCAACATCGGTCTCCATCATGAGGACCTTGGATAATCCATTCAATGAGCCTATCCACTCATTTCTGATTCTCGCGCTTATCCCTTTTATTATTAGATCTAAGGCCTCATCATTGCTTCCCGCAATTGCCAAATCAATTCTATTATTGATGATGCTCTCGACCCAGTCCAGGAATTCCTCGCCTTTGTTAGTTAGCTTGGTTCCCCCTCCATTAATGCCGCCCCTCTTCTTCTCAATTAACCTATAACCCAATTGCACCTCTAATCTATGTATCCATTCCCATGCGGATGCATATGGTACATTAACGCGTTGGGCAGCAGCATTTAGTGAACCCAATTCTTTTACTTGCTTAAGGAGCTCAATGACTCGAGAATCCAACTTAATGCCGTTATCTATTATTAATTCATTTCTTGACTTAATTATCATTTATTATCCCGTGTAATGCATTAATTAGTGAAAGTTAAACTTATCCCACAATAAAAACAAACAATCGACGAACAGGCAGGCCTCACTCATAGACGAGTTAAGTATATATACTATTCGATGCTGCATTAATGCATGCTGGGAAGCATATGGGACTGGATAATATTAATCGCAGTCGTGTTAGTGCTATTTGGGGGAGCCGGTAAGTTACCGGAGATTTTTAGATCACTCGGCAGAGCGGTGGGGGAATTTAAGAAGGGGCAGATAGAGGTTGAGAACGAGTTGAGGCAATTAACCCAAACCAATCCCGCCCCGGGGACCAGTAATCAGGAGAAGAAGCCGGAGCAGGGGGAGAATGTTGAGGAACTGAAGAAGAAGATCGAGGAGTTACAGAGACAGTTAGATGAGCTGAAGAAGGGTAAGTGATGGCGGGGGAGGAATTAGTCTCTCACTTATCAGAATTAGCGGCTAGGCTTCGTCGAGCATTGATATCAATATTTATAGCCTTCATCTTCTCATTTGGATTCGGAATCAAGATAATTAAGATAGGGAGTGACCCGTATATTCCAATTCCTTATCCCTCAATAGATAATAGCATATCCACAATATTGGTGAATAAATTCATGAATGTATTGCTCCCGCACCAGATCAAATTGATCTCAATAGGTTTATTCGATCCCCTTTATGCCTCAATAGAGGTATCCCTCCTAATCGCGGTCGCGGTATCACTGCCTGTATTTCTTTGGGAGCTGTGGGGCTTCGTTGCGCCGGGCCTATATGAACATGAGAAGAAACTGGTTAAAGCATCTATAATTCCATCAATTATCCTATTCATTGCCGGAGCAGCGTTTGCGTACCTAGTTATTATTCCAGTTATGCTGAAGTTTTTCTTAGTGTATGACGAGGCGCTGGGAGTTGAGCCGACGCTGAGCATTAAGTCATTCATAGGCACCGTTGTATCATTCATGGCAGCAATGGGACTTGGCTTTCAGTTGCCTCTGGTGATGGCTGGATTAACGAGGGTAAGAGCCGTGGCTGCCAATACGTGGAGAAGGAACTGGAGGTGGGGAGTCCTAATCTCATTCATATTTGCGCTAATAGTTTCGCCGGGAACCACTGGAGGCATCATAGAAACCACCATAGGGGTAACTCTATCCTTGCTTTACGTGATAGGCATGTTTATAGCGAAGGCAATCGAGCCGAAGCCACGTGAGAAAATTTAAAAACAATAATTGACCCCGTCTAGTCATGAGAATATATAATTGCAGCTACTGCGGGAGACCCATTGCGCCGGGCACCGGGTTCATGTATGTGAAGAGCGATGGAACAATAATGAGGTTCTGCAGCAGGAAGTGCTTCATCAGCATGAAGCTTGGAAGGAATCCTAGGCGGCTTGCTTGGATCAGAAAGGCCCAGAAATGATTGCTCCCCACACATCCATATTTATATTAGTGATGCTTTTATTTTTCTGATGCCCACCATGGGGTTTAGGTTTAGAGCATACACCGATCGACGAACGCTGAGGGCGTTAAAGGCCCAGTTGAACCGCCCACTACCCGTGATGATGGGCAAGGCGGGGCAAGGAAGCGGGAAGCCTCGCCCTTAAGGGCGGGGTAGCTCACATTTTGAGGCAATGATTTTTAAACACTGATTGCATCGACTCTCCATGGCTGAGTATAGGGCGCCTATAGTGGTTGTGGTGGGGCATGTTGATGTTGGAAAGACGCTGCTGTTGGACAAGATACGGAATACCGCCGTTGCTTATAGGGAGCCCGGCATGATAACTCAGCACATAGGTTTATCCTATCTTCCTTGGCCAGCAATAGAGAAGTACGCCTCAGGGCTTTTGGATAAATTTAGACTTAAAGGAAAGATCTGGGTCAAGGGTTTCTTAATGGTTGATACGCCGGGACACGCTGCCTTCTCTAACCTGAGGCGGAGAGGGGGTTCCGTCGCCGATCTAGCCATATTGGTCATCGATATCCTGGAGGGCATGGAGGAGCAAACCAAGGAGAGTCTTTTCCTATTGAAGTCGAGGAATATACCATTCGTGGTTGCCGCGAATAAGGTGGATAAGGTCTATGGGTGGCAAGCCCATCCCAATTCCGCGTTCATAGATTCATATGATGCACAGGATGAAGCTACCCAGGGACGGGTTGAGGAGATGATAGCTAAGATAGCTGGTGAACTGGCTGAGAACGGCATAGAGGCGGATAGGTATGATAGGGTAATGGATTATGCTAGGCAAGTACCCATAGTTCCAACTAGTGCAGTCACTGGAGAGGGGATAGCCGATCTTCTGGTGGTTCTAGCTGGTTTAACGCAGAGACTTGTTAAGGATAAGTTGATGGTGCATGATGGGCCTGGGAGGGGGGTCATAATGGAGATAAAGGAGGAGAAGGGATGGGGTACCACGGCCGATACCATAATATATGATGGGTCAATAAATAAGGGAGACAGAATAGCGGCGCTGGGGTTAGATGGCCCGTTTTATACTTCGGTTAGGATGCTTGTAATGCCTAAGCCGCTTGATGAGATGCGGGACCCAGAAGATAAGTATATGCTGGTGAACTCAGTTAAGGCTGCTGCCGGAGTTAGGGTAGTTGGTGAAGAGCTGCAGCGGGCCGTGCCCGGTTCTCCACTAATAGTTGTGAAGAGCGAGGCGCAGTTACGGGATGCCCTTGATGAGTTGAGGGCCGAAGCATCATCGATAAGGATAGAGGTGGATAAGAGCGGTGTAGTGGCTAAGGCTGATACCCTAGGTACTCTGGAGAGCATGGTGCTTTATTTGAGGAACCAGAACATACCGGTTAGGAGGGCAGATATAGGGCCGGTCGTGAGGAGGGACATAATTGAGGCTTCAGTCGTGAAGCGGCGGGATCCCCTCTATGCCGTGGTTTTGGCGTTTAATGTTAAGGTAACTCAAGAAGCCGATGTGGAGGCCCAACAGCATGGGATCAGGATATTTCAGAACAATATATTGTACCGCTTAGTTGATGAATTCCTTAATTGGCATAGGGAGCAAAGGAGTAGGTCTATTGAGGGGGAATTGAATAAGGTCACTAGGCCCGGCAAGGTAAAGATAATTCCCGGCTATGTTTTTAGACGCAGCAACCCAATAATAGTGGGGGTTAAGGTATTGGAGGGGCAGGTAAGGCCTGGCTATAGGCTGAGGAGGGGAGAGGATGGCAGAGTAATTGGCACTATTATGCAGATGCAGAACAATGGTAAACCCGTTCAATTAGCTAAGAAGGGAGATGAGGTGGCTATATCGATCCAGGGAAATGCCATGGTTGGCAGACATGTGAGGGAGGGGGATGAACTATATGTTGATATTCCTGAGGAGCACTTGGTGAAGCTATTGATGGATTTCAGGGAATACTTGGAGCCGGGGGAGGTTGATTTGATTCATGAGTATCAAGCAGCCAAGAAGCGGTGGAGCGATTAAGGGGCAAAATTTAAATAAGATATAACCAAGGCTCCTCAATGCCTACATTTAAGTTAGTGGTGTCGGACCCCTTAAGCGGGAAGGCTAAGCAGGTGGAAGTTAAGGATCAAGATGCGGAGAGGCTAATTGGATTACGCATTGGGGAGGTTATTGATACAAAATTGATTGGGAATGCCCTTCAGTTACCTGGGGAAGTCAAGCTACGAATAACGGGAGGAAGCGGGTTCGAGGGCGCACCCATGCTTCCATACCTACAGGGGCCAGTGAAGCGATACATACTGCTCTCTGGTCCTCCTGGCTTTAAGCCTAGGGAGGATGGAATGAGGAAGAGAAAACTTGTGCGTGGCAACGTGATAAACGACCAAACGACTCAAGTCAATATGGTCATTATTTACCCAAGCGATTGGAAGGGGGAGCCACTGATCAAGGAGGAACCAAAGGAGGAGAAGCCCCAGGAGGCGCAGTGAGGTAATTTAATAAAGGGTAGCAATTCTCGCAGCAAGTGAATAGGTTCCGCTTAGCTGCGTTAACAAGCTTAAGCGCTGGAATAGTTATCTTATTGGTTCTAGCACTTACGGCATTCATTCCATTACAATCATTATTTGAGAAGCCATTGGTGCTGATCTTATGGTTTCTCTGGATCCTTGGAGTAGCGGCATACAAGTTGTTCAGCAGCTCTGGGCTAGGCTCCTCCAACTACATAAGGAAGTACACTCCATACTCCTTGGGTTTTACGTTTATGTTCATAGTAATGGGAATCCTTCACCAATTCACGCTCATGGGATTATTCCTAATGATTGGATACTCATTTGAATTAGTGGCCGGCTTCATTCTTTATAATGATTTCAAGGCAATTAGTGGTGAGGGAAATGCCGTTCTTTTCCTAACTGGAATAACATTATTCATATTATCATTGCCACTAGCAATTGTGAAGATACCGTGGCCCGCAATCATTGGCGTTGTTCTAAAGACAATCAGCATCTCCAGGATAGCCATGAGAGCAGGGCCGGGAATGCCCATAAAGCAAAAACCCAGAAATACTCACTATTGACCTCCTCCTAGGGCGAGGCTTAGCGTTGTTCTGACCTCCTCCCCGCCATTCGGCGAGAGCTCCCCCGAGGCCTCACGGGTTTACACCCCTTTCGCGGGTGCTACTCGTTTCCCTGGCATTGTGGGGTCAACCTCGCTCCCCGTTCCCTAGGGATTAACCAGGGAAGCTAACTAACCCCTAATACTAGAGCATAAACCCCCGCCCCAACTCCCGCCGTCATAAAAGGCGAGGTTTATCGTTCTTTTTATTATGACATCATGAAGGGGCCTTATTGGCATAATATAGATTATTTCTACTTATTTCTACTCTAGCGATACGCAATTACGTTTTTATAGACCCAATAGCACTGCATCGATTTAATCACTAAGGCTAAAATGGATTTGAGGAATAATGAATTGCGTGAATACATGTTGTAGGGGAAATAAATTGAAAAATAATGATTACTGGGAGAAAGTTTTGACTAAAAGACGCGATAAATCCAGTTAAATGAGGAGGGATTATTATAAAGCGGCTGGGAAGGGAATTACTGGATGCGTGACTTAATCATTATGGAGCTATCAAGACTGGGTCTAGATCCGGAGAAGTTTGTGGCGTGGAAGGTAATGCTGAGCGGTGGCACTATATTTGAGGCATTAGTGGCTACTGTATTAACGCAGAACACAAGCGATATAAACGCTGGAAGAGCATTCTATGCACTCAAGAAGCGAATTGAGGTATCGCCAAGCGGCATCCTTTCCTTAAGCGAAGATGAATTAGCCGAGGTGATTAGGCCGGCAGGCATGCATGTAAGAAGAGCAAGGCAATTAATCGAATTGGCTAAGGCTGTTTTGGAGAGGTTCGGCAATGATTTGGAATTCATCAGAAGCATGGATGCCGATGAAGCGCGGCGACTCTTAATGTCATTGCCGGGTATTGGGCCTAAAACGGCAGATGTTATACTAGTTAATCTAGGCAAGCCAGTATTTCCTATTGATACTCATATATTGAGAATCAGCAAGAGAATAGGCTTAGCCTCCACATATGATTCAGCGAGTAAAGCATGGATGAGCATATTCAAGCCCAACGAGTATCTATGGGGGCACTTATCACTAATAGAATTCGGTAGGAGGATATGTAGGGCGCGAAGCCCCAAGTGTAATCAATGTGGACTACAAAGTGTCTGTAAATATTATAAGGAGCAAGGCAATCACTGAAATTCCCCTCATTAAATGAATTCGTTTTCCCTATACTGACCCCCGCCCCTAAAGGGGCGAGGCTTAGCATTCTTTCTATCAATAGCGACTATACTTGTTCAAAATAGTCATTAAGTAACTCCAAGTATTGATGGCTTCTCACTAGCTACTTTAGCGAATAATGCTATTACGTGTTCGCATGGCATTAATGCATTACCGCACTTACTGCAAGACCAAGTCCTCTCCTTTAGATTGATTTCGACCGATGCATCGTCTATATAGCCAGATATTATGGCTCCTCTTTGATTGAATTTATCTACAGGAAGCAGTATTGAAGCAGAGACTAATTCGGGGGATGGAACTAAGCGACCGATTACCTTGCGCCAGGAATCCCTTGTCTTGGTGATGATCTCCGAGTCATTAATTCCCCAATACTTGTCAAGATCAATATCTCCACCGCCATACTCCAGCCTCCTCTCACGAAGCCTCAGTAGAAGTGGAGCTGGAGCAAGTGGACCAACCAACAGTGCCTCGCCCTTATTTAGTCCGCTAATTACCTTGACTAACTCATCGCTGAGGGCCTCGCTTGACTCTATTATTGCCTCCCTATCAAGAGGATTCACTATCTTCAGTATCGCGTGGTTTTGACACTGGCTTAATATATCCTGATCAATCTTGGATGGCCTCTGGGTTATCACAATTAGGTAGACGCCGAATTTTCTGCCCTCTGCAGCTATTCTATTAATTATTGAGTGGGCTAGGGTTGACTTAGTGGGAGGCGCAAACCTATGGGCCTCCTCCACTATTACCACGACTGGGTAAGGATACTTGGGATCCCTTAGATCCCTCACATAATTTATCCTTGATGCCAGCACTCGACTCAACACATGATAAGCTATGTGATCTTGAACCTCATCACTTACGCCGGCCAAGTTAATTATGGATACATGCTTAGGCTTTAATATATCCGTTAAGGGAGTCGTGTGCCCCCTATAAACTCCTGTTCTGGCAAGCCTCCTCAAGTAAACCCTTGCACTCACTAATGCGCTTCTCTGCCGCGAATCGTTGGCTATCGATCTTAACTCATTCAGTAATTGCCTAAATCGCTCCGGCTCCGTTATATTATCATCGCCAATCGGTTGCTGTATATTTAGCGCCCGCTGAATATCGGCGGGACCAATGGGTCTCGTCAATGCTGCGTCGATCAACCTTATCATTCCCTTAATGGAGCCGGACTCACCACTGCCGTTTGTGGTGCGTGATACTATCTTCATTAAGGAGTGAAGTAGGTATATTATGTGACGTATCCTAGATGCTCCGCTGGGAACCCCGGCGATGGTGGCTAATTGATCTGGGTCAACCTTTAATATATTCATTGAGTATCGTTTGTCGCCAACATGATGCTTGGATGCCTTAATCACTGTAACGCTGAAACTGCCTAGTTTTGAGGCGGACTTCTGTATGGACACGTATTCGCCATGTGGATCCAGCACTACCACTGTTGCCCCCAGTTTCATTAGTTCCTCTATCATTAGAACGGAGAGCCACGTCTTCCCGCTCCCCGTCGCCGCTATTATGGCCATGTGCCTCGTTAGGCCTTTCTCGTCCAGGCAAACCGGGACATCCTGTGAAGCAAGTGAACCAATGCATAATTTACCTTTTAATCCAAGGTAATCCCTTATCAATTGAGGATCAGCATGGTAAACTGGGGTTCCTATTGGAGGAGGCGTTCGAGGAAGTCTAAGGCCGGAGTCCTTATAGCCTAGGAGAATCACAGTCGCTATTATTGTTTCTATCAGTGACACGCCTATGTCACTGCTTAATGCGTCGGCGGCTAAGTCCTCGCCTATCTTATATGGTTCTCGACTTATATTTACGATATAGCCCAGCACTACTTTATCCAGGTGCCTATATGTGACGTACTCAAATAATTGAACCTTATCTGCTTGATCGGTCTTTATGGCTACCTTGACCTCGCTGGAGCCAATGTTGCCTATTATGAATCCTATTTCATCCCCCATTTTGCCATGGTCTTCATTCAATGATATTAACAATTACGCTTATCATGGATACAGACCCCATAATGAAACTTTCAGTTAATCCTAGTAAACACATTAACAGTAACTTAAATAAGGCAATAAGCAAATCGAGACCTATGTCCAGCGACTTATTTGCCTTAGCCTCAAAAATATTTCCGGGAGGCGTCAATAGCCCTGCCAGGGCAATGAAGCACTTGCCGTACCCATTCTACGTTAAATCAGCAGAGGGCCCTTACCTAATCACTGAAGATGGGGAAAGATTGATTGATTACTGCATGGGATTCGGCCCCCTCATACTTGGGCATGGCCACCCAATTATCAGGAGGGCAGTTGAGGAGGCATTAAACAGGGGTTGGCTATATGGAGTACCAACTCGGGCAGAGATAGAGGAGGCCCAGAAAATAATGAGCCACATTAAGTCAATTGAAATGATTAGGTTCGTGAGCACTGGAACCGAGGCCACCATGAATGCAGTGAGGCTAGCGAGGGGATTCACTGGACGGAAATTAATCATTAAATTCGAGGGTAACTTTCATGGTAGTCACGATTATGTACTAGTGAAGGCCGGTAGCGGTGCGGCCACATGGGGAACCCCAACTAGCGCAGGAATACCGGAGGAGGTTGCCAGGCTAACCATCGTGCTTCCATATAATGATATAGATGCCCTTGGGAGGGTAATGAGGGAAAAAGGCAATGAGGTCGCGGCGATAATAATGGAACCCGTGGCCGCCAATTATGGATTAATACCGCCTAGGGAGGGATTTGTTCAAGAGGCCAGGCGATTAACGCGGGAATACGGTGCCCTACTCATACTTGATGAAGTGGTGACCGGTTTTAGAGTGGGGCTTGAGGGGGCCCAAGGCATGTTCAATATAGTGCCTGACTTAACCACGCTCGGCAAGGTAATTGGCGGCGGCTTTCCAATAGGCGCATTCGGGGGATCACGTGAAATAATGCAACTAATTAGTCCCCTGGGTCCAGTTTATAATGCTGGAACATTCAATGCACATCCGATCTCCATGGTTGCTGGCTTAGCAACCATTAATGAACTCGAGAAGGGAGAGGCATATGCCATAGCTAATGAGGCGTCTAGGCGAATAAGCGAGTCATTGGTAGATATAGGGAGCAGGCTTGGCATTGGAGTCACGGTGAATAGGGTGGCATCTATGTTTCAATTCTATTTCACGGATAAACCAGTTGAAACCACTAACGACGTTGCTAGAAGCAACGAGAAAATGTACCTAAAAGTACACGCAGAGGCATTAAAGAGGGGAGTTTACCTTGCGCCAAGCCAATTCGAGGTTAACTTCACATCGGCTACACATACAAAGGAAATAGTGGATGAAACAATAAGGATACTTGAGGAAGCGATAAAGGCCAGTAAAACCTGACCATAAGATCCCATATAAATTAAAATCACCAAAATGGGGGTTAAGGGGGCGGAAAGCCTCGCCTCTCTGAGGCGGGGATGGATAACCCCCTTATAGAAAACTTTTTTTAAGCCTAAACACCTCTCTTCAGGATGTCCTCTCCTGGTCAATTTCTTGGGAATGGGGGGCGGGGGCCGACTTCCCCCGCAATACCGGGAGGGGGCATCAAAGAAATTAAACACAGTAATAGGAGGACTAACGTGGTTCGCCTCCTACCAAATGGGTTTCAGGAAAGAAAACTAAGGAGGCTAGCCGACATCTCTGCTAAACTCTTCAACGAGATTAACTACGAGAGGAGGCAGCAATTCTTCCGTGAGGGGAGGGTTGATTTTAAGGGGACGTATGATAAGTATTATGGGAAGTATAGGGGTGAATTGGGCAGCGCCAACACGCAGCAAGTGCTTAATAAGAATAATGAGGCGTGGTCATCATTCTTCTCCCTCCTAAAACTGAGGAAGGAAAACAAACTACCTCCTCACATGAACCACGTTTCGCCACCAAGTTATTGGAAGGATGAGGATGGGAGGAAGCTCCTCCTGGCCGTGAGGGAGGATAATTACGTAGTGGACGAGAAAAATCATAAGCTAATCCTCAAGTTCTTCAAGTTGGAAATTAGTTTTACGGGTAGGTTGAGGTGGCATGGGAAACAAGGGAGGCTAGAAATATACTATGATGAGACGAGGAATGCTTGGTATGCCTCAATCCCCGTGGAGGTTGGTGTCGAGGAAACTAAAACGGGAAGGAGGAGTAAGCACGTCGTGAGGGGTGAGAGGAAGAGCATTCAAGTTAAATCGCCTAAGGGGAGCAAAATGGCCTCGATAGATCTAGGCATCAATGTCTTGGCGAGCGTAGTAGTCGATGATGGTACGTGGTTGCTTTATAAGGGGGTTAGGGCGAAGGAGGATTACTTCTACTTCGGGAAGAGGATAGCTGAGGTGCAATCCTTGTCAGACAAGATGAAGAACCTAGAGGAGTATGAGGCGTATTATGAGCTTAATAGGGAGAAGAGGAGGCTATTCAAGAAGTTAACCAAGAGACTACTTCACCTCTACCGCAACTTTGCCTCCCACCTAATGAGGGAGTTGCATGAACGAGGCGTATCAACCATCTACTTGGGCTACCCCTTCAACATCGCTCAGGATAAGGGTAATAAGTTCACTGTGAACTTGTGGTCTTATCGTGAGTTGATGAATATCATAGAACTGAAGGCTCAGGAGTATGGCATTCGTGTGTTTGAGGTCATTGAGTATAATACTTCACGTATCTGTGCTTATCATGGTGTTCAAGTCGAGAGGGGGCCGAGGGGAGTAGTTAATTGCCCTAAGGGTCATAAACTTCATTCCGACTTGAATGGTGCATTGAACATACTGAAGAAGGCTACCGGCATAGTGATCTCAGCAATAAAGAGGCCCCTCTCCTTTATAGTGGATCATAATCGAGTAGCGCCCGTGAAAGGGGCGTAACCCTCTAGACCTCGGGGAGCCCTCGCCCTCAAGGCGGGGAGGAGGTCAGGAGCGATAACTATCTTATTATAAAGCATTTTCATTTAGGGCAAGTTACTTTTCCTCATAGAGTACATTAGCCATAAAGACTCATCATTAAGCCAGGCGCTAAGAAGTGCCCCAGCACTAATGTGGCCGAGGCAACAAGCGGTATGGCTATGTTATCATCAATTATGGGTTGCTTCTCCGATAATGTGGCTAACACTGCTGATAAAATACCAATATAGCCAAGCACTGCCCCTATGGGTATACTTACTATAAGCATCGCAAGGGAACCCTCCCATCCCTTTACCCTTCTCCTATACCTTAAGTTCCTAATTATGCCGGTTACTCCATCGCCCCAAGACATATAAAGAAGCGGAACCGTTGCCAACCAATAGGTGGGGTCAATAAACCAAAGAGTGAATGCTATTATGCCCCACGCCAATGTGAAATGCACCTCATACATATTATCTGGATCCTGGAACCAACGATACAGCTTTCCAGTGCGGTGAGGTATATATACAGCCATAGTTAATATTATAGCCATCAATAAAGGTAGAACCGGCTCCCTGAAAACAATAGGTAACAGAACCGCAACTACGCCTCCACCAAGTATATGAATGACTTTTCTTCCAAAATACGTGCCTGACCGCTCTGGGTAACCCCTCCTTATGGCCGCCTCATACGCTTTCTTAGCCAGATAAAACGAGACGAATATCACCCATAAAAGAAGAACAGCAGCATATGGAGCATCATGAATTACAGCTACCTTCATCCACATGATGGGGACAGAACGGGCGGATTTAAAAAAATCACGCTGAATCAAATGATTCCTTGAAGCCTTGGTTACTTCCCTTTACTGGTGGCGTTAATCTCTTCCCTGATTTCTTGGGAGAAGAAAGCCCGGCGATACCAGAGAATAACCGAGCAGCACCAGTAAAGCCCAAAATCATCCTGCCTCAAACTAGATTCGCCGCTTCCTTTATCTAGAAATGAAGCCGCCAAACACATATTGCACATGATATGCTGTAGTAAACCTTAAAAATGATTTCTGTCAAGACTTCATTAAGGGCCCGTAGCTCAGCATGGTAGAGCGGCGGTCCTGGTTAATCGGGAGGCCGAGGCTTTTAACCTATGGGGAAGACACCCGTAGGCCGTGGGTTCAAATCCCACCGGGCCCGTCAATCCTTTTAAACCAGCAACTGTATAGAGTGATGTGATGATTACCCAGGGCCTGATTATATGATGGTTACTGACCTTCGCTGATTCTCGTTGATAATAATGACCACATTAGCTAGCAGTGCTTAAAAGGCGCATTATATTGATCTCCTTAATGCAATTATTAATATCGAGAACAGCCATGATAAGCAACATGATCACAAGCGCATTAATTAATGATCTTGACGTAGTATGGTTCCCTGCGCCTCGACTTGATTCGCCATCCGTCTTCGCAAAGATATTGGATGAGAAGAGGGGTGGTCACTGGAGTATAACTTTTCAGGGAGCGGTCTCAAGCATATCGCCTAAGTACATTGAGGGGACCAATGTGCTTCGAACGACTGTAAGGTCTGAGAAAGGCGAGATAAATGTAATTGATTTCATGCCGATAGGAATGCCGGCGATAATGAGGATAATAAATGCTCCTAATGACGCGGAATATAAAACGGAATTCAAGCCAGTAATGAATTATGGCTTAGTGGAGCCATACGTATCTATAATGAGGAATGGCGCTCAATTCATTAATCCATTAGATGGTGGCCTAATGGAATTAATAATACTAGAGGGCAATTGCTCCAAGTTAAGCGACGAGACATGGAGATGCATTGGTCCAGCAAAATTACTTGGGCACTATGCAAGAAGCGTTAAGACTAGTATATTGGGTGGAGGCAAGAGCGTTGTTTACTCTATGATTGGAGAAGCTCTTAATAAGGTGATGCAGTACTGGAGCAATAAGAATGTTAAAAAGGATAATGGGCTTTACTCATCATCAATAACTTTCTTACTCTCCATGGTACATAGATTCACTGGAGGAATAGCGGCCTCGCCCACGACATCTCTTCCAGAGATAATTGGAGAGGGACGTAACTGGGACTATAGATTCGTCTGGGTACGGGATTCCTCGCTTGCCGCTAAGGCATTGATAGAGGAGGGATACATAGTTGATGGTAGGGGGGCATTGAACTTCCTATTAAGCGTTGTTGAGCCCACGGCTAAGCCGTTTGATCACCCATTCTATGGAGTCGATGGATCGCCTCCAGGGGATGAGGAGGAGATCCCTTGGCTGAGCGGTTATGGCGGCAGTAGACCCGTGAGAATCGGGAATGCGGCATCTACGCAACTACAGTTGGATATTGAGGGATGGTTCATGGATGCATTATATGCTTATTACGCAACAACCAGGGATGACGTCTATATTCGTAATTATTGGTGGGTAATTGAGGCAACCGCCGAATGGTGCTCCAAGTCATATATGTTGCCCGATGCCGGGATGTGGGAGGAGAGGGGGGAGGCGAGGCACTATACTCATTCTAAGGTAATGATGTGGGTGGCGCTGGATAGGGCGGCTAAGTTGGCCATCGAACTGGGTTTTAAGGATGAAGGCAGCGAGTGGCGCGCGAAATCAATTGAATTAAGGGAGTACATATTAAGTAATCAGCCTAATATGTTCACTAAATATTTTGGCTCTAGAGACGTGGATTCCGCATTACTTGCACTTCCGCTATATGGTTTCATAGATTCAACAGACAATAGATTCATAGCTACCCTACAAGGAATAGAGAGGGAACTAGTGAAGGATGGACTCGTGCTTAGATATGCACGGGATTTTCTAGGCCCTGTAAAGCATCCCTTCATCCTCACCAGCGAATGGTTGGCTATGGTATATGGATTAATGGGCAGAAAAATCGAGGGAATCAACATAATCAGGAAAATAGAGAAATGCAGGTCCATAGTTAACCTATTGGGGGAGCACCTGGATACTGAAACATGTGAACCAAGAGGTAATTACCCGCATATATTTAGCCATGCAGGTTACTTAATTGCAAGGAAAAGCCTAGGACTAAATATCATTGAATAATTATTGACTTAATATGAGCATGACTGACCTCCTCCGCCCTAAAGGGCGAGGCTTGCCGTTCGTTTTATCACATTAATCGCTTCGCAAAGATCCTTTACATGTATTGCTCCATTTATTGGATTAAGCGACATCACTAGTCCAAGGCCTGCTGCTCTATATGCCTCCACATCATATATGGTATCGCCAATACCATATGCTTGCTTAGGCATCACATTAAACCTATCCAGCGCTAATCGAATGGGTAATGGGTTTGGTTTTCCCTTTTCCACATCATCGCCAGCCACTACATAATCTACTTTCTCCAATAACCTGGTTGCCTTTAATACGGCCAATGCCGATGAGCGGCTTGATGACGTGACCACCGCAGCCATCATTCCAAGTTCATGGGTCTCATCCAATAACTCCATGGCGCAGGGGAATGGATCCAAGCCATTACTGAGTAAGTCCAAGTAATACATTGTTTTTAATCTAACTAATCGCCATGCTTGAGGACCGGCGCCGACTAGGGCAGTAGCTATATCAATGGCCCTTCTACCCAAGAGATACTCAACGCTGATGCTCCTCACCTCATCTAGGAGACCTAGATCAGTTAATGCATCTCTCCAAGCCTTTAAGTGAAGAATTGCAGTATTGGTTAATGTTCCATCTAGATCAAGCACTCCTAGCCTAAGCATCATTAACACTTCAACACGAACCTGGCATCAGCGGCATATGCGCCTCGTCCCTCCTCCAATGCTATTACTGGATTAAGATCGGCCTCCATGATTTCCTCATTCTCATCAATTAATAGGGAAAACTTGACCAAGGCAGCGACCAATGCCTCTGAATCCCTCTTGCTCATGCCCCGAAAACCATTAAGTAGAATTGAGGCACGGGTTTCCCTAATCATTGCTCGAGCATCATCCTCGCCTATAGGCGACACGCGTAGCGAGACATCCCTCAACACTTCTGTGAAGACGCCGCCTAAACCGAAGGCAATGACGCCGCCGAACATGTCGTCCCTCGTGGCTCCAATTATGGTCTCCAACCCATTCGGCACCATCCATTGAACCAAGACCCCGGCAACCCTAGCGTATGGAGCCTTCGCCTTTACATTATTCATCAATTCATTAAAGCCCTGCTCCACCTCATCCTCGCTCTGCAATCCCAGCACAACGCCGCCGACGTCACTCTTATGGAGGATATCTGGCGAAACTACCTTAAGCGCAATGGGGAAACCGATCCTGCGGGCCGCATTAACGGCCTCTGCAGCGCTATTGACGAATGCATGCGGAGGCTTGGGTATACCATAAGCCTCAAGTAGGTCTAGGGCCTCGTGCTCCAGCAGCTTCGTTCTTCCTTCACTGCAAGCTTTCCTAATTATGCTTCTTGCATCACTCATGGATCTCACCCACTACCTTAGCATACTCGGTTAATGCCCATAAAGCCTTGGCTGCCCTGTCCGGCGTTGCATAGACTGGGATGCCGCCCTTATCTAGCGCATCATTGAATCTAGCCATGAATTCGTTTCCACCAAATGAAACCGCAACCACGGGTTTACCGTATTTCTTGGCTTCTATGATGTAATTAGCTAAGTTAACTGTGAGCCCGGGAAGCTGCATTAGCGCTATGACCATAGCCATATCCACGGAATCCGTTGGAAGAATCTCCTCTAGAACTGACTTATACATCTCATCAGTTGCGCTTCCCGTTAAGTCAATTGGGTTACCAACGACGGCTAGGGGGGGCAGTATCTTCCTAAGTCGATCCCTTTGGGTCTCTGGAAGCTCAGGCACCATGAGCCCCAGCGGTTCCAGCGAGTCCGTTGCTTGAACCCCCATTCCACCACTGTCCGTCAGGATGAGCACTTTCCTGCCTCTCGGTAATGGTTGCGTGGCAAGTGCCTTAGCCATGTCAAACATATCCCTTAGGCTCGATGATTCGATTAGGCCGGCCTGCTTAAATGCTGCGCTATATATTTCATAATTCCCAGCGAGAGCCGCCGTGTGGCTAGCCACTGCTCTCTTGGATGCTCTTGACCTGCCCGCCTTATATATTATTATTGGTTTTCTCTTGCTCACTTCCTTTGCTGCTTCCATGAATCGCCGCCCTTCCCCTGGATACTTGAATCCCTCCATGTACATGGTAATCACCTTCACCGATGGATCCAGAGCAAGGAACCTCATTAGATCGGTCTCCGTCACATCCAGTTTATTCCCGTAATTAACCGCGATCCCTATGCCGAGGTTTCTTCGAGCCGCCCAGTCAAGTATTGATCCGGCCACGGCGCCTGATTGGCTTATTAAAGCAAGGGGTCCAGGCCTTGGTCTGCCCATTCTCTCCTCAGGTAGAAAGAATGTATCTAGACCCGTTGATGCATTAAAGACCCCTATACAGTTAGGACCTAATATCCTTACCTTGCCAGCGGATTTCTTGACCTCCTCCTCCAGCCGTGCACCTTCCTCGCCCACCTCGCTGAATCCTCCACTTATTATTATCGCAGCCTTAGTTCCAGCCTCCGATACTTCCCTCATAACTGATGGAACTAAGGGCGCTGGGACTACTATTACTGCTAAATCAATGGGCTCCCCTATCTCCTTTATTGAAGGATACGCCTTTATTCCATTAATATCCGTATATCTCGGATTAACCAGGTAAAGCTTGCCCCTATACTTCTTGGCTAAATTAATGGTTATTATATTACCAATGCTGTCTCGTCGCAGCGTGGCTCCTATAACGGCCACAGAGGAGGGATTAAGCAAGGCATTAATGTAATCCTCACCGCTTAATGACATGATTAAAAGGGAGAAGAAAGCCCCTTAAAACAATTATCGTGGTACTCCCTTATCCATTTAGGATAAGGATTCTCCGCTGCATTAGAAGATGCTGCTGGACGAAAAGTAACCTAGGTTACCTGTATCACCAGAAGAATTAATCTAGCATTAAGCTGAGCCCATTTCATTGATCCCCAATAAATTGAAAAATATTGTTTTTATTTTAACTTAACATTATCTTGGATCTAAATCCAGCCTCTTGCCTGCATTGCGTCCCTAACCCTCTCCACAGCGGTTATCACGGCTGCATCCCTCATAGTAGCATTTGATCCTAGGGCTGTGAATTTATTCATGGTTCTCTTAAAATTATTCACCAATATTCCTTCGAGACGCATTCGCGTTTCATCCTCATTCCAGATGAACCATTGCAGATTCTCGACCCACTCCAGGTAACTCATGATGACTCCGCCGGCGTTAGCCAATATATCTGGTACTATTGTGACTCCCCTCTTTGACAGCATAGCCTCGGCTTCCGGCGTGGTTGGTCCATTTGCTCCCTCCACTATTAGCTTGGCCTTAATGTTTCCTGCATTGTGTTCAGTTATTGTGTTTTCCATGGCGCTAGGCATAAGAATGTCTGAATCAACTACTAGGGCATCCTGGGGCTGAAGCTTGCGGCCTCCCTCATACATAATTACCTTGCCTGTTTTATTCTTTACCTCAATCAGCCTCTCCACATCTAATCCATTGGGATCATGTACTGTGCCGGATGTATCTGCGACGGCCACTACCTTGGCACCCATTTTATTAGACCAATAAGCAGCCCATTGGCCGGTATTGCCGAAGCCATGAATGGAAACCCTCGCCCCACTTAAATCCCCCTTACCTAATTCCCGCCAGGCCTCTCTAGCCATAACCGCAACGCCAAATCCAGTAGCATACTCCCTCACCGGGTTGCCCCATAGCTGCACCGGCTTGGCTGTGAACGTCGCCGGCACATTTCTACCCATCATCTTGCTGTACTCATCAACCATCCAAGCCATTATCTGGGGGTTAGTGCCCACATCAGGTGCCGGTATATCCACCTCAGGGCCAAGTACATTAATGAGCGCTCGCACGTATCCCCTAGATAATTCCTCAAGCGACGCCTTATCAAGCGTCTTCGGATCCACTTGAATTGCGCCCTTGGCTCCACCATATGGGATCCCGGCCAAACTATTCTTGAGCGTCATTAATGTGGCGAGCGCCATGTCGTCCTCCAGCGTAACCTCTGGGTGGAACCTTATACCGCCCTTATACGGACCAAGCGCATTATTATGCTGAACCCTATAGCCCTCGAGGAACATCATAGCTCCATTTATCTTGATCGGTATTGATATGGCTACTATTCTCTGGGGTCTAGATAGGTAATCCAGCAATTGTTTTTCCAGTTTCCCCATCTCAATTGCCCTCCTCAGTATTGTTAAAGTATCCTGGAGGAACTCGGAATGAATTGGTGCACCAAATATAGTGCTCATTTGCTATTACCGTAAATTAATCCTATATAGTTATTTATAAATATTGCTTATGTAAACTAATATAAAAAAATAGTATAACTTCAAGCAGAAGCACCTGTCTGGAGCAGGATCCAATAGAAGCCATAGTAGTGGACTTAAGATGCGGAGCAAATCTTACTTAATTCAATAATAGAAATATTTATTAGAGCAATAAGGAACCCGCGCATATGGAGTACTCTATTCTCGGCAATGACTTGCAATTAGTGAAGGTTATAATGGGGGATGGGGAGGGCATTTACGGAGAGGGAGGACACCTACTCTACAAGACGCCCACAGTTAACCTAACGGCGAAAGCTACAGGTGGAATATTAAGCGGCTTAAAGAGGGCGGTGACAGGCGCCTCATTCTTCGTACTTGAATTAACTGGACCAGGAGAAGCAGCATTCGCAGGCAGCACTCCTGGAAAAATAATTCAGATGCAGCTTGGAGATGGGGAAGCGGTGCTGGCCGAGCATGGATCCTTCCTTTTCGCTGAGAACCAGGTTAAGTATGATGTGAACCTAGCTCGATTAACGGCAGGAATATTTGGCGGTGAGGGACTCTTTCTAGCTAAGTTCATAGGACCCGGCAACCTCTTCCTACATGGAACAGGTCACGTCCATATGATTCAGCTTGGGGACGGCGAGGAAGTAGAGGTTGAGGCTGGACACTTATTGGCGTTTGATGCCGGCATGCAGTACGGCATAAAAAGAACCGGTGGCTTAAGAACAATGTTCCTAGGAGGCGAAGGCATTTTCTTCGTCAATATAAGAGGCCCTGGAAGGGTCTGGGTCAGGAGCATCTCATTAGCTGCATTAGCAGCAGCATTGTCACGTGACATGCCGTGCCCAGCCAGTTGCCGTAGCCAAGTACAGGAAACAAGGGAACCAGGCGTAACCTTCAGGATCTAGCAACGATCTCTTCCTAAACTCCTAAAAAGGCTAAACCAATAATTCTACTTCTGATCTCTTCCCCCGCCCTTCATGGCGGGGATTATCGTTCTTCTTATCAAAGGGGAAAGAGGTATAGGATTGAATTATTTGCTTAAGGAAAAGAATATAAGGATGGAGACGCGAATACAGTGATGAGTTGGGGCATTCGCGACTTAGAGGATGCAATAAATGAGGCGGAGGGATTCCATATTCAGCTACTCAAGGCAGCTTCATCCTCCCCTCTCGGAGGAATTGTTCTATTGGATATAATGCTAATGGAGCGGCCAGGCGAATTTGGACGAGTCTTAAGTAGCATAGGTCAAAGCACGGGAAGAACACTACTAACAGCCTATGCAACGGTCAAAAACCGCGGGGGAGGGGGGAGAAGTTTTGGGGTTGCTATTCTCATTTATCCAGCACGTGATGAGACTGATGCCGTGAAGATCGTGGATGCGGCAAGAAGCGCTGGCGCAGTAATAGTTAGTGCGCATTTCATCTTGGCTAAGGAAGTGGCAAGGAGTTGATGAAGATAACGGCAGGTCTCGCCTTTTGGGATGAGGATTTTTAATCTTGCACCTCTGGGCCTCCTCCGCTCTGAAGGGCGGGACCCACCGTTTGTTTTTTATCAAAATTGTTTCTCTGTGATGAGAAGCAATGCATGAGGCTCACTTCAAATCCATTTTTAGGGTTCATTGGTTAGTTTCTCCACTATTTCCTTGTATCCTATTGATGAGAGGAATTCAAGCACTTCATCTAAACGTGGTCCAGAGCGGGCGCCTCTCCTCGTGACTGATATGGAGGCTGAGGCATTGGCAAATATGAGTCTCTCAACTATATCTAATCCCATTAGCCTAGCCGATATATAGGACGCCGCGAATACATCCCCAGCTCCTGTAGTATCTATGGGCGTCACACGGAATGATTCCACCACCTTGGATTCATTGCCACTGATGCAGAGCGCCCCTTTTGGGCCGAGGGTTATTATTAATTCCCGTGGCTCCACCTTACTATAGATGCTGAAACCTGCCTTTATTGGGTCCTCCGCCCCGCTCAGTATCTTGGCCTCAACCGAGTTCATGAACATCACATCAATGCCTCGGACGAGCGCTGCCACCACATCTATCCCCTTCCTGGCTAGATTGGTTCCGCCATCTATGGAGACCGTGGCGCCAATTGATCTTCCCTTCTTGAGCCCAGCCTCTATTATCTCGGTTCTGCCTGTTGCTAAGTGTATATGGTTGATGCCTTCAACTGCGGCTCCATCTAAATCACTTGGTATTAAGCCCATATTTGCGCCCCTGTAGGCAATCATTCTCTTGCTGCCATCCAATCCCACGAGAACAGTGACTGTGCCTGTCTTCTCATATGCTATGCGCTTAATGAAGCGTGTATCGATGCCGAGATTTCTTAATTCATCTACAAGTATATCGCCCACAGTATCGGTGCCCACCGAGCCGATGAAGCGGGAAGCAAGGCCAAGTTTAGCGACTTGAACAGAGAAATTAGCCGCTGAACCGCCGCCGCCCACATAAGCCTCGAATGCATCCACGGCCTCATCTATTCCGGGGAGGCCCCCTATCTTCATGTAGATATCTAGGTTCAGGTTACCTATTGATAACACTGTAGGCCTATTCACATTTATTTTGAGAAGCGCGGCTTTAATATCTATTTCCGTCCAATAAATGCATATCATCTAAGGCCATTAATGGGATAAAGGATAAATAGAGTTGAGGAATATAGTAACTTAATGCAGGATGAAGTAAAGAAGTTGCTGGATATAAAGGAGCGGCTCAGGAAGAGGATAATGGAGCTAGAGGACGAATTATCAACATTGAGGGATGCAGAGCAGGCAATTGATAATGAGATAAAGTCGAGATCAATAACTCCAGCGGATCAATTACAGACCCAATCGGTTCCTCCTCCAGCTTCGCAGCCCAAGTCTGGAACCATGGTTGATTTAAAGTCACGTGATGGGGAAAAAATTGGAGAGGTAGAGGGAGATGATCGTTCCCTAGTGGTGAGGCCCCTGAAGCCCCTTGATCCGGAGGCGAAGCCCACGAAATTCCTCATCAGGAAACTAGAGGAGTATAGGAGGGGGGATGAGGATTTAGTGAGGGGAAAGCGGCTCAGCGAGGGGGATGCTTTTAATTATGACTTAGAGAAGGGGGAGGGAGGCAGCATAATTGCAATATCGATAAGGAATTATAGAACCAATGCAAGGAGGCAGGAGGTCATGAATATAATTAGGTGGACCATCGAAAGGAATTTAGAGAGCAAGGGAAGTAATCAGTGATTATCGATTTATTTTAATCACTCGAATTAAAAACGTCCACCTCAGCCTCATAAGTCATGAATAACAATAAATCAATAACATCATTGATACCAAGCGATAGGTGGATGAATGGACTTGAATTATCAAAGGCATTGAATGAGCGGCTTGAAGTCGAGGACTTCATTTCCATGGCCGAGAACGGCGAGGTTGATGCTTATTATGATGTTGCCGAGGATGAGTTTTACCTGAGGTTAAAGGCACGGCCAGCGGAGCGGATCACAGTCATCGAGCAAGTAAGCATTAAGTTGCCGGAGGAGCCCCTGCCAAAGCCGGCGTTTGAGGATGAGTTAAAGGCTGCCGGTGATGATTGGAGGAATATGTATGAGGATCTAGTTAAGAGGGGAATCATTAGGGAGATTTATAGTAATGGAATGACTTTCGTCGTGGCATCAAAGCTTCCCGGCAAATCTCTTCAGCATGGGGTACATCTCGAATAATTGCTCCTGCATAGCCAATGAGTAGTACTGTATCACTATCTCAACTAGGAGTATTAATCCTATGCCTGTCCCAAAGACGCCTAGGATATCCCCTAAAGCAGCCACTATGCCTGCAATTAATCCGCTGGTAAGGGTTAACGCGTTTATGTATCTCTCTAAGTATCTAGCTATTACCCGCGTGCTCGACCTAAAGCCAGGTATGTGCCACCCACTCTCTGCAATGGTCTTTGCTTGATCCTCAGCACCCATACCGGCCAAGTTAACCCAAAGATACGCATAAACTATTGAGAGCAACGCGTAAAGCACTATATGAACCACCGCGAATTGCGGCGTTAATTGGAGAGGGGTGGATTGCAGGAAGTAAAGCAGTGAGGAAGTGCATGGAGCAGTAGTTAATTGTCCATTTAGGCTTATCTGGTGAACGCAAGCCAAGGCATTTAGAACTGGATTAGCGGCATGAGCATTATACGTGGTAGCCACGAAGTATAACCCATTATAAATTAAGGCCACGGTATATGCAGTGAATATTATTGGGAGCACCGATACATACATTACCTTAAATGGATATGATATCTTGTATCCACCGTACTGAGTCAATACCATTGGTATCGATACTTCCATTAATTCAACATAGAGAACAAGTCCGCCAAGCACTATGGTCGCTATTAACCCGATTAGGCTGGGATACCCGATCCTATATAGTATTGATGCCAATGCCGCTAATGTGTGATCAACCGCAGCTATGTATGAGCCCACGGCTATTGCGGGCACGACGCCGAGGGGCAGCACCTGGCCCGGCGGTATTATTGGGGAAAACGTGTCCCAGAACATGGTTCTAATTATGCTTATCAATATGAATAGACTTATTCCGCTCCCTAATCCCCAACCCTTTGAAACCATGTCGTCAAGCAGGATAACTATTACCGCGCCAAACACTAATTGTAGCCAAACAATGAATGCTAGTCCAGGCGATATTACCCCCAACTGTCCAGCAGCTATCATTATCGCGCCTTCACCGAACGCTATTATCACAGCAACAAGCTTCGTGAATGCATTGAACCTCATTTGATCATTTGGATCCTCCATATCTATGTTCATTATGTCGGAGAACGCTAGGAGCTCCATTATTATTCCCGCAATTATTATTGGACCAATTCCCAACTCCGCCATGGTTCCCGACTGAGACGCGAATATCACGGCAATTAATGGGTTAAACAATGGAGCCGCCTGCGCTTCATTAACGCCATATAATGGAGTGATCGAGAGAACCATATATGCGGTTAATGCCAGAAATGTCCAGAGGAGCCTACTTGACATGGATAGCGCTACCTTAGGCTTAGGAACCGTCGGCACTAGCCGCAGCAACGGCTCCACCCTATCTATGAACCTACCGCTCATTGCCTAAAACCATGAATTCGCCCATTATTAAATTTAGTGCAACATATTGGAATGATGGGCAAAATCAGTGAATCACGCCGCGTAGGATCAGTACCTCGCCGCCTGCCTTCTTTACCTTCTCTATCGCTGACGCTGATGCGGCTGGCGTCTTCACTATAATTGGCTTATCCATGTGCCCGCCCCCCAGAAGCTTATTGAAACCCAACGACTCCAAATCAACAACGTATTTTCCTGACTCCATACTTATTTTTCCTTCCGCGGCTAATTCCTCAACGATCTCGCCGAGACTCCCCACGTTTATTGGCCTCCAATGAGAGCGAAGCGGAGGCGGCTGCGTGAAGCCGTGCTTTCCTATGAGGGGCCAGCCATTATTTTTCTCCGCCATCTCCATTAACAAACTCTTCTTGTGCTTGAGTAAACCAACCCTCTCGCTTCCTCCACTGTTGTTTCTCCTATGTTGGCCAACCCTTCCCCATGAATGGGTCCTCCAACCCCTCAATTTCCTGGTCTTTCTTGTGAATCTCCTGGTCATTTCATCAAGTGGGAGCACGTGCCTTTTTAAATTTTTCAACAATTAAGAAATAATAGACATCCTCTATAGCATTCTTCTCAGTAATTCATTTATGCCGCTTCCACGGTAACCCAAGTCACCGCCGTATCCATAATACTTCTTAATGCTATTGAGACCGCCCTTTGGGGGATGCAGCCTAAAGAATGGCTTAAGCCCATTAATGCACTTCCTGCCATTCCCGCACCTCAACGATGCAGAGCCATTAATTAATGCGTTAACGAAGTCATCAATTCCACTCCACCCCGACTCCTTAGCAGCATCATCCGTGAGCGGCTTATTGCCCCTTAGTCGTCCGCGTTCCTTCAATAATAGTAAAAGCGTATCCTTATCAACCTCACCCCATGTGACCCAGTCCTTCACTGTGGTAAGCATTCCTCGCAGCGATGGGGAATCAGGCAACACTATGCAGGAGTATCGACTCCTCAAGCCAAGTATGTGAAGCGAGCGCCTTATTTCCTCGGGAATATCCACATCGCCCTTTAATCTGATTACGGCGATGAATTTCTTCTGTGCTTGTTGTGTCTCCATGCATCATCACCTATATTCTGAACCCATATGTGTCCCTTAGGGCATTCCAAACAGCCTTGGCGAAATTAATAGTAGTCCTGGTCCTACCCCTTGCATCAAGCCAAATATCCCTTATTCCAGCTAGTGATAGGATCTTCTTGGCAGTATCGCCGGCCACTAGGCCAACGCCTTTCGGGGCAGGTATTAGGCTTACCTCAACGCTGCCTGACTTGCCCTTGACTTGGAAGGGAATGCTATGCGGCTCATCGCAGGAGCAGTGCCATGATCCACATCCCCTCCTCACCGGGGTTATCTTGATCTTGGCATTCCTCACTGCCTTATCTATTGCTTGGCTTACTTGCCTAGCCTTGCCGATGCCTATGCCGATATAACCGTTCTCATTACCAACAGCAACTACTGCTTGGAATTGGCTGACCTCACCGGCATCAGTTTGCCTTTGCACTACCTTTATGTCAAGCACCTCATACTTTAAGCCGGGCAGCAATGCATCTACTATCTCCGGTTCCTTTATGGGCGTATTCATGCTGAAGATATCGTCTATGCTTCGTACTTTACCCTCCTTAACTAACTTGCCAAGTTGAGTCCTCGGCTGCCACTCCTCAAGTTGACTAGCTTCCTCTGAGGCCATCCTTAATCAACGAAAAGAGGCGCCTCAGAGCAAATATAAAGATTCCCTCACCAGCCATCCACCATAACTCCATCTCCCCCCATTGGTAGTATATGTATATTATTTTCTAAATTATCTAATAAGGTGATTTAAGCCCATGCCCACCAACACCGATGAGCTCGGTCGCTGTTAGGCAGGAAAAAAATCAACCGGATTATGAGTTGCTATTCGCAGCGCCGGATAGGGATGGCTCCGTGGTCTCCGTTCGGGTTCATAAACAAGTAAAGGAACTGCTGACCGATATAGCGGAGAAAGAGGGGTTAAATGGCGTATCCGAATTAGTTAGGTACATAATAGCTGGCTTCCTCATAGGTAAATATGAACTACTTAAACCCGATCCTAAAGTGCTTCATGCACCCATATTTCTTAATATAAATGTAAATAAGCGGGAAGAACCTCGGGGAAGCGAAGTAGCCATAGCCGTGGAGATCGAGGAAACCATGAGAGAGGCCGAGGAATTCATTGCTAAGGTTAAACGAGGCGTAGTTCAGTTGAGGGGCAATGAATATGCCAAGAAGTTGAGGGATAGATTGGCGAAGTTAATGACGAAGGCTCTTCGGTATGGATTGGAGGATGAATATGGACGGCTCAAGGCAGTGTTCAATGCTTTGCAGGAGTAACGAAAAGCTTTTTCTAGCCTAAGCTACCGCTGCCCATGGGATTGCTTCTGGTTTATACAGGAAATGGAAAAGGCAAGACCACGGCGGCCCTCGGATTAGTGCTTAGGGCAAGCGGGCATGGACTTAAATCAATAATAGCCCACTTAATGAAAACGCCGTATTATAGATCAAGCACTGTAGGGGAACGCGAGGCAATAACGACTCGACTCGGCGACCTTGTGGAGGAGTACTTCATGGATCCACTCATGCTGAGGAATCCACGATTAGTCCTCCACCATGCTATCCAAAGAAGCATAGAGGTGAAACCATTCTTATTGGTACTTGATGAGGCCAATAACTCGATAAAGAATGGCTTGCTCTCAACAAGTGAATTATTGGATGCATTGAATTCTGTCCCTAATGAGACCAATATAGTGGTGACCGGCCGAGGCGCACCACAGGAATTACTGGATAAGGCTGACCTAGTTACTGAAATGCGAGAAGTAAAGCATTACTATGATAAGGGATTCATTGGCTTAATGGGTCTTGAATGGTGATTCACTCTCCATGAATCAATATCCGCCTAATATCATGGATTACATCATCAATGCGAGCCCTTATCGAGGATTCGGGGGAATTCCTCCCAATTAATTTAAACCCGCTTCCAGCCTCGGCTACATCAATCCCTCTAGTTGAGGCCAAAAAATCCAGGATCGAGGTGGGCCTCACCACTTCCTTATCATTAATAACGAGGTACTTGGTTAGTAATCGCCTCACGGTTGATCTATTATGCTTATCGATCCTATTGATTAGGTGCCCCATACCGAACCTAGATAAAGACGAGGAAACAGCGGCAACATAATTCTCGGTCAACTTAGTTGATAAGTCCTCTACGGCATCCAGCGACTCAATCATGGATTCCAACATTGTTAACACATCTAAGCCTCCCTCCACATGAATGATTGGGATCCCCATGGAATCCGGATGAATGGATGCCGCAAATGGAGGATGGCCAAGCCGTATACCAAGCAGTCCCTGAAACTCCTCAGACGCAACTGAGCTTAATGCTGCCCCGGACTCGAAAATTATGGCTAATGCAGCATCATTGCCAAACCTATTAAAATATTGCCGATGACCTAGTCCCCAGTACATGCTGGGAAGAATAGGATCCCCAAAGTGACGAGCCGTTGCTATAACGAATTCGATGCTCTTCTTGGCACCCCTATCCACTATGAACCGTATCAACTTAATCAACACATTTATGGCAGGGCAATTATCATTTAATCGAGGCCACGAATCAAGATGAGTTGATACAACTATTTTATCATCTGTTTCCCCTTGCCTCTCAATTACCAGGTTATAAGCCAAACCCTCGCTGATCCTCGCCTCTATTTCTACTTCTAAGCTATTTCCTTTATAGTTCCATTCATCAACCACTACTGCCGGTATCGGCGGATAATCATTGCCCTGAAGCGAGAGACCCGGCCCACGCGATATGAAGCCAAAGCCACGACCCCTTAGAACCAATAACTCAGCTCCATAATTAACCGCCTCCTCATACATAGACTTGAGATGAAGCGGGTTATTGGGTAATTCGCTTACCATGTATTGCCTAACTCTACCGTGAAGTGATGGAGATGGGGGAAGCGGCACAGCTTTTACAGGTTTAGAGTCAACAATCAACGTGGCCTCGCTATAAATAGGCACAGCCACATAAATGGGCTCAAGCATATATGTAAGTTCATGATAATCCAGCTCAGCCAATAAGTTTGATATGAGGCTCCTCTCCTCACTGCTGCCAGGCAATACTGGAAAGGGGCAATCCACTTAGGAATACATGGGGCCGGGGTATATATACATGACTACATTACTAGTTGATCCTCATTCTCTGTCTATTTATGAAAGGCATAGACCAAAATGTAAAGACTATTAGTGAATAGATGAAATCTAAATTAGCTAGAAATAGTATTGTGCAATAGGTAGTATGGTATTGAGATAGGATACTAATAAGCCCGTGGGTAAAGAGTAAACTACTCCGCCCTAACGGACGGGGTCTCTGGTGAGGGAAGATGAATAGAATAGTCAGCCCAAGTTATTTAATGGAGACGACCTTTTATTATACTCATAATGCTTGCCTATGCTATTAGTTTTTAAGCACTTGAATCTTAAACAATACGTGGCTAAGCATTGGATTTTCGTAACTAACCCCAATAATTTAGTGATATTTTGGTGTTGAGCCTAGTAAGTACGGCTTTACTGCTCGGAACTTACTCAATAAGGATGACTTGTTCTTCTTTTACGTGGGGTCAGCAAGAACTGGAGCATCTAAGTGTGAATTGGGGTTTATTGGCCCCTATATGGTTGTAGGGCATTATGTTTCTAGTCCTAATAACTCCACAGTTAATGCGTGGAAGCCTAGCGGAAAATTCGCTGTTATTATTGGATTTAAGAATGGAAATCATTCCGTTGGCTTTGTTCCCATGGATTCTGCATTTAATGCTCTAAGCTTCATAACTAATAAGGCAAGAACCGGTAGAGGGGGCTGGCAAGACCACGTACAATCCTCAATAATATCAATTAGAGAAGAGGATTATAATACGTTATTAAGTAATCGCTTAACTCAGCATGATTGTATAGACCACTTGAAAAGCATTGTCAAGAGTAACTGCATGTTTTAGTTTCATGTGTTTTATAATGTTCCAATCCTTAATTTAATCTCCATGCGAAGAATCTGATATTCCCCCACCTTTTAAGACTTGGAATAGACCGATTGGAAATTAATATTAATGCTTAATATCATTATTATTCCGCATCGATTAAGCCCGCTTTAATTTATTAAAAAGTCTCTGTGCTGGGTATGCATGCTTACCGCTGAACTATGGGCATCAATAAAGGACATATATAATAGCATAATTAATCACCCATTCATTAAGGGGCTCGTTGATGGTTCCTTAGAGGAGGATAAGTTTAAGTTTTACATTGTGCAGGACCACTTGTATCTAAGGGAGTTCAGTAGGGCCGTGGCATTGGCTTCCGCCAAGGCACGGAATGAGAGGGAACAATCACTATTCGCCTCGCATATAACAGATGCATTGAATGTGGAGAGAAACCTGCATGGAAGATATCTCTCGCTTTGGGGAATAGATATAGATGAATACCGGATGTCCCCAACCAACTTAGCATATACTTCATACCTATTAAGCACTGCATATTCGCGGCCTTATCATGAAGTCTTGGCAGCCCTATTACCTTGTTACTGGATATATATGGAGGTTGGTAAGGAGTTAATGAAGCATGGATCGCCAAACAAGTTATATAATGAATGGATAAACACGTATGGCGGCGATGCTTACGAGGCAGGCGTTAGGGCTGTGCTCAATATAGTGGATTCCATGGAATTAACAAAAGAGGAAAAGATCAATGCATTAACTAAATTTAGAATCGCATCTATCTATGAATATATGTTCTGGGACTCAGCGTATAGAATGGAGAAATTCAGCTTCGATCCATGGCTAATCACGGAGCGACGCGCATAAGCAAATTATTTTAGTATTGCTATGATCAACATAAGATAGATGGCCAGCTATTTGCTAAATATTTAATAAAGATGATTTATTCCTCCTATAATTAATGCCCAGATATGAGGAATTAAAGGATATAGATAAACACGTTGTTGATCTCAGCAGGGCTAGACAAAGCCTTATCGAGGAGTTGGAGGCGATTATGTTTTATGATGAGAGGATAAGCGCAACAAGCGATGAATCATTAAGGGAGGTACTGAAACATAATAGGGACGATGAAAAAGAACATGCATCCTTATTAATTGAATGGTTGAGGAGAAATGATCCTGAATTCGATAAAGAACTAAGAGAAAAATTATTTACTAAAAAACCATTATCTGAGCTAGGTGATTGAAAATTATAATCCAAGGACTTAAGCATATGCATCTCACCTGATTTGAATGGCTTTAACATATTTGGATTAAGGGGACGAAAGTTTCCATGCATGGGAAGGAGCGGATTGTCCACTTATAGAAATTTGATAATTCAATGTGATTATTTAAATTAATTAACGGCTTAAGCTTTATTAGGCTAAATAAAGTAGGGGGAATTAAATGGATAGGGTCTCCATAGTTACCTTTGTCGTGGTTCTGGGTACAATGATGGCGGCAATAGATTCCACAATAGTTATACTGGCATTGCCGACAATGGTTCAATCCCTTCACTCTAACTTGTTCACCATCATGTGGGTAATACTTGTTTATCTATTAGTAACGGCGGTGCTTACTACTCAATTGGGGAGGCTAGGGGATAATTATGGCAGGTCAAGGATATATAATATAGGCTTCATTGTTTTTACCGTGGGCTCCGCCATGTGCGGCGCTGCCCCCAGTGATTCATTTCTAATAGCATCTAGGGGTATCCAGGCCCTCGGCGCTGCAATGATTCAAGCAAATAGTGGAGCAATAATAGCTGATCATTACCCGCCAAATAAAAGGGGAAAAGCTTATGGCTATACATCGGTCGGGTGGAACATAGGTGCAATTCTTGGGATAGTGCTAGGCGGCATAATAACCACATTCATTGGGTGGAGGTTCATATTCTATATAAATATCCCCATAGGTATAGCAGCCGTAGCCATTGGTCTTCGAGAAATCAAGGACTATAATATAGTGAGGAGGAGGTTCGATGTCGTTGGCACAATGCTATTAGCGGCCGCATTAACATTGGTTACTCTTGGCGCGGCCGAGATAGCTGGGACAGGCCTAGCCGCCGATGACTCATATTTATTGATGGCTGGATTAGCTCTATTAATTCCCTTCATTCTTTGGGAAAGGCGCATTGAGTATCCACTAATAGATTTTAGAGTGTTCAGAAACAGGATTCTTGCCGCGTCAATGCTTGCAGCATTTCTTCAGAGCGCTGGATACCTATCTACGGCGTTCATACTAATAATGTATCTCCAGGGAATAAGGGGTCTTTCTCCCTTTTCTGCTTCTCTACTCTTGGTACCGGGTTACGTGTTGGCTAGCTTGTTGGGTCCCTGGGCTGGACGATTGAGCGACGGAATAGGTGCTAGGTTACCTGCTACGCTTGGAATTGGATTAATGATGGCTGCAGCGGCCGCTTATTCCCTTCTTTCATTAAATACGCCATATGATTATATAGTTGTCGCATCAATAATTGGGGGAGTGGGGTCAGCCCTCTTCTTTCCTGCGAATAACAGCGCAGTGATGGCTAATGCTAGAAGCGAGTTCTATGGCGGAGCATCTGGAATACTCAGGACTTTAGCTAATATAGGGATCTTAGTTAGCTATGTCCTATCAATCACCATTGCATCTCTGGCTGTTCCAAGGTATGTGGCTTTCCAAGTATTCCTAGGCACATCTAATTTGGTGGGCGGCATCACCGCAAGTTTCCTGGAGGGCCTCCATTCTGCTTTTTTGGCATCAATGGGGATATTGGCCATAGCCATGATCTTATCCGCGATTCGCGGGCAAGAGGCTAGAAGTAGTCTAATTGAGAATATCAGGGGCGGCGAGAAGCCATTTGCTGGATCGCCAACCACCTCCTCCACCGATGATTCCTTGCAATGATGGGGCCCCTCAAGCGGATAGCCAATTCCAGAGGCTAATCCTTTGTTGAGGGAAATATTTATAAGTATTATTATTGTATAGTTTGAGGGTTCCTTGGGTAACTGGCATGGACGGGACGTGATCTCGGCCCTTGAATGGGGTCGAGGGGATTTGATGGACCTCTTTCAAGAGGCCCAGGAAATGGAGAAGCACGCGAAATCAATTCTTCACATACTTGATGGAAAAGTCATGGGGGTTGCTTTCTTTGAGCCCAGCACGAGGACTAGATTGAGCTTTGAAACAGCGATGTTACGGCTTGGCGGGCGATTCATTGAATTAGGCGGGGCCGAGGCATCATCATTGGCTAAGGGGGAGAACCTAGCTGATACTGTGCGGATGCTGGATTCATACTCCAATATAATAGTGATTAGACATGAATTGGAGGGAGCAGCAAAGTTCGCGGCTGAAGTGGCTGATTCACCTGTCATAAATGCCGGAGATGGGGCTCAGAATCACCCGACCCAAGCAATGCTGGATGTATATACTATGTGGAGAGAGTTCGGTAGAATCGATGGATTAAGCATTGGATTATTAGGCGACTTACGGTATGCTAGGGTAATTAACTCACTTATTCAATTATTATCGCTCTTCAACGTCAAGATTTACCTGGTGTCGCCGCCTAGTTTAAGGCCTAGGAATGAATTAATGGATTTCATTAATGAGAGAGGAATAAGGTATGCGTATGCGGAGGATTTAAATGAGGTCATCGGCGATTTAGATGTAATATATGTGGTCAGGATACAGAAGGAGAGAATTCCGGATCCCATTGAGTATGAGAAAGTTAAGGGAAGCTTCAAGTTAACTATTGATGCCTTGAGGAATGCGAGAAACGAATTGATAATTCTTCATCCGCTTCCTAGAATTGATGAGGTTGATTTCGCCGTGGATTATACAAGGCATGCCAGGTACTTTAGGCAGGCCGCGCTGGGTGTTCCATTGAGAATGGCTTTAATTAAGTTAGTGTTGGGTGGTGTGGAATGAGCAAGGAACTGATAATCAGTAAAATAAGAAATGGAATAGTAATAGATCACATACCCGCCGGACGAGCGCTTGTTATACTCAAGATCCTCAGGTTAACCGGGACGGAGGGACGGATTGCGCTAGTCATGAACGTGGATAGCGGCAAGCTGGGAAGGAAGGATATCATAAAGATAGAAGGCAAGAACCTCAGCCAGGATGAGCTAAACATGATAGCGATAATCGCGCCAACAGCCACAGTAAATATAGTGAGCGAGTATGAAGTGAAACAGAAATTCAAGGTAGAGCTACCAACCAAGATAAGGAATATCATTAAGTGCAAGAACCCGAAGTGCATAACTAATAAGGCAAGGGAACCCGTAGTTCCATCGTTCACCGTAATCAAGGAAAATCCAGCCACATTAAAGTGCGATTACTGCGGCACCTATAACTCGCTTAGGGACGTTGAGTCTCAATTGGTGATGAAGCAATGAATAGAAAAGAATTAATGAAGCTATTGAAAGAATATGGCGTAATTCAGTTCGGTAAATTCAAGCTAAGCAGCGGAAAAGAGAGTGATTACTACATTGACATGAGGAGAGCACTATCAGTACCAGTAATCTATAGAGAGATAATTGAGGCAATGACGCAACTAGTCTCCGATGTCGACTTAGTGGCCGGCATAGAGAGCGGGGGAGTACCATGGGCAGCCATGTTAGCGTATCGGTTAGGCATGGGAATGATATATGTTAGAAAGCAGCCAAAGGAGCATGGCACCTCAAGATCGGTGGAGGGGATTTACTCAAGCAATCAACGTGTCCTCGTGATAGATGACGTAATGACCACCGGCTCGTCAATAATGAGGGGCATAGAACTAATTCAGGCAGCTGGATTACGAGTGATCCAAGCAATGGTAATAGTAGACAGAAGCGGGGGGAGCGTTAACTTGAAAGTCCCGCTTCATTATGTCCTTAGAGCCGAGGAGATATTGAATGAACTTAATGGAACTAATAAATAATCTACCGCCTGAGGCCACATATGAGGCATCTCATGCCTTAATGCGGCTCCCCATACTAAGCCAAGCCATGAAAATGCTTGGACCAAAGACCCATGCTTCATATGAATACGGCAAAGCGCTGGATAGCCCACTAGGAATAGGAGCCGGCATAGATAAGGATGGATTATTAATGGATCTAGCGGCAGCAATGCCGATTGGATTCCATGTAATTGGCTCAGTTACGCCTCAGCCTAGATCAGGTAATCCGCGGCCACGATTCATTAAGTGCCCGGCAAAGCAAGCCATGATTAATGCAATGGGGTTACCCTCACGAGGCGCTGGTTTTGTCTTGGATCTAGTTCGAAGGAAGTGCCCTTCATGGCCTAAATCAAAGCTACTAATCATTAGCGCCGCCGGATTCACGGTGAATGATGTGATTAGGGTAGCTAGAGCAGCATCAGGAGTTAGATGCGTAGATTATGTTGAGATTAATATAAGTAGCCCAACATATAGGGGGCAATGGCTAGAGGGGGGACTTGAGGAATTAATTAGGAGAGTACATGAATTGGATGCGCCGGCTCTTATTAAGGTACCGCTTCTAAGCGATATTCATGCTGAGATTAGATTAATTGAATTATTCTCTGAAGCCAAGCTTGGCCTAGTCATAGCTAATACCCTCCCAGTGCAGGCGCCTCTTTCAAGGGGTTATGGTGGATTAAGCGGAGCACCAATAAATCCACTGGTGCTGCGATTAATAAGGCTGGCAAGGCGATTATCACGTGATGCGCCCATAATAGGCATTGGAGGATTCATGAGCGGCACATCGGTTATGGAGGGGCTGCGCATGGGTGCTGACTTAATCGGGATAGTCACTGCATTCGCATTAGAGGGGCCCCTGGCCATTTACAGAATATTAAGGCAACTAAGTTATGCTGAGGGAAAAACTCACTCCTTATCTTGATATAGGAATGCCGCTTCATCCATTAATTCCGTCAACTCCATATGGCCATACTTAGCCAAGACCTCATCAACCACAGACTTAACCCTCTCAAGTAACCAACCACAATCAGGGATATCCTCACTTATTAATGCAATTGATGAACCATTGACCTTTACTGAACCCATTCTAGCCATTTCCTCAATCACATCAATGAACTCTGAACTTATGGGGAGATCCCCCTCCATGCTCCAATTAAATGCATCAAAACTACCTAAATTATCTATAATGAAACATAAAGCTCCCAATCTATCTAAGTTGCTGACCTTAAGAGCCTTAAGCAACATGGCCACAATGCATTGCCTAATATTCATTGTCGTAATTGATCTCCAGGTATTAAAAATGTTCTCCTACCTAGGTTTTTAAATGATTAATAAAAAAATCTCCAAATTCCCCATAAGGGAGGCAATTATCTGACGATCGTTCTGGCTTGTTCCCTTAAGAAGTTAAGCAAATAATAAGGACCATTAACTCCCCTACCTGTAGCTCCACTGGCCTTCCAACCGGTAAAGGGCTGAGCACCAGGCCATGCTCCCGTCGTGGCGCCACCTCTCCTATTGGCATATACAACGCCAAACTCTATATATTGAAGAAGTAACTCACCTCATTCATATCCTCACTGAATATGCCGGCTGTTAGTCCATACTCAGTATCATTAGCCTTACGAAGCGCTTCATCTAATGTCTTGAATGAATCCAGCAAAACAATGGGAAGGAATAACTCGGTGTACCACAGGTAATTGTTCTGCGGCACATTCACAGGTATTGTCGGCTCCACATAATATCCCCTGCTGAATTCACCAGCATTAAGTACCTTACCACCATGGAGAATCTTACCGCCGGCTCGTACCGCATCTTCAACGTACTTAATATAATTCTCCATCGCTGATTTATTTATGATCGGGCCCATGAACACATCCCTACGACGCGGATCACCGACCTTTATTGCCCTCGTCTTCTCAAGCAACCTAGAAATAAACTGACCTCCTCCCCGCCCTGAAGGGCGAGGCTTGTCATTCATTTGTCATCATAGATCTCCCGCTGAACATAAACCCTAGCCGCCGAGCATTTTTGGCCATCAAAACCGAAGGCAGTCCTCATTACGCCCTCAACTGCCTTATCTAGATCGGCCTTGTATCTATTGGGCTTCTTTTCTTAAATGTGCGTCCCACGGATTCTTCCTTACCATTAATGTACATCGGCCATTCTCGACCCAGAATTTCCCTAACCTCATCTAGTGATTTTTCGTATAATGGATGAATTCCCTCATCTGCCATTATGGATGCGTAGGTTATTTTTCTCAGCCATCGACTTTGAGCTGATGCAACCGTTTTATAAGCGTTATCGATATCTGATAACTCATGGTAACAAGATAAATTAATTATCGCAGTTAATAATTAAAACGAGACACATTAACGGCACTACATGGATCTCCGAGACTACGAGAAGTGGCCAGCGACATCTAAGTCCGTATATGAATCAATCGAGATAAGAATACCATTTAAGCCATCATCAATATTAATAACTGGGATGGGAGGTTCCGGAATAGTTGGGGACGTAGTTAGGGATTACTTGGGCAATAGATTACCGATTCACGTGGTTAAGGATACCATAGTGCCCGATTGGATCAATGACAAAACACTGACTATAGCAATTAGTTACTCTGGGAACACTGCTGAAACAATGTGCAGCGCATTGCTGGCACATGGTAAGGGCTCACATGTTGTTGGGATAACTGCCGGTGGAAGAATGCTTAAGGAATTCAATGAGAGAGGCATAAGCGTGATTACCATACCGTCAGCCACTGCCCCCAGATTCGGATTTCCCCAACTCCTCTATGCCGCCCTTGCCGTAATTAATAAAGCAATAGGAATAAACGAAGAGGATATAGAGGAAAGCATAGCTGCCCAGGAAGAAGCGCTACGCGATAAATTAATTGCGGCAGATATAGGTAATCAACTCATCGGTCGTGTGCCCTATATATTCGTGGATTCCAGGGTACAAGGGGTAGCTATTCGCTTTAAGAATGATCTAAATGAGAACGCTAAGACGCCCGCAATAGTAGCGGCAATACCAGAGGCCGATCATAATGACATTGTAACTCTTATGATGAATCACCCGGTCAAGCATATTCTTATAAGAGCTGGCCCTAACCCCATAATTGATGCTGTGGAAACGGTATTCAACGACTTCTTGTCGAAATTGATTAAAATAGACCTAAAGGGCAATGGGATTCTAGCCAAGGAACTTTATGGCATTTCATTGCTTGGCGTGACGACCCTATACATGGCCGAGACCCTGGGCGTGGATCCAGTTAGGACGGACCCCATAGATGCCTTGAAGAAGAGGATGGGTAGGCTGTGTTAATTCAATTAGCGGCCGAATTATTCATGGCGATATCCCTTGGAGCCGCAGCGATTCAAGATATACATAATAGAATGATAAATGACCTAACGTGGTTCCTCGCTGCTCCAGGAGCCGCTTTATCAATTTGGTTAATAAGTAAGTCACCGCCCTATCTAACATCGCTATACTTGCTAGATGCAGGAATTGGAATAATATTGGCCATAGCCATATGGATCACGAAGGCTATGGGAGAAGCCGATGCCATAGCGATCGGCCTTATATCAATAACAACCATACCACCTCCCCCATTAACTCCACTCGACATGGCTTTGAATACCCCGATAATAGCTACACTGGTGAATAGCATGATCATAACCATCCCCTTCATTATATGGAATGCTGCACTTAATTTGAAAAGGATGAAAAAGTGCCCGGAGATCAGCAAAGCGACCCCCTTGGTTCGAGTTGCCTATATTATATTCCTCACATGTGAGCAATCAATTATAGTTAGGCGAAAGCCATGGGCTTACTCGCCCGGTAAATTAAGCATAAGGATCAGCGATGATGCGGCTCAAGTAACCGAGGGCTTAGAATACATGCTGGTTAGCTATAACATGCCCTATGTGGCCTACATATTTATGGGCTATGTAATATACATTCTAATCGGGAACCTGATGCTTCCACTAATTTTACTGATTGCTTAATTAGTACATACCGTGGAAGGCTTCATGTGAATTGCCCCGCCCTAAAGGGCTAGGTTTTCCGTCCTCCTTTGAACCCAATAAATCCTCTTAGGATTGATGCAGTAGGTTTTTAACTGGGACTTATCGAGAATAACATGCTTATCACGTTTTTGTTGGCCTTGGCATCCTTAAATGCTGTTCAAGTAAATGGTTCCTACGTATTCCTAATAAATGGAACAGCATGGGTTGGGGAACCAATTGGTAATGGTTCCTATGTGCTGATTAGCGCTAATTCCACAAACCTAGTAATCGCTGTTCTCCATAATGATTCTCTTCACGTGATTCATAGCATTCAATTAATAAAATCAAGCCCAACATTAATTGCGCCCCTTGAATTCCCAGTTAATCAACCAAGTAACGTAGTAGCAGTAACCAATGCATCGATTAATACTTACCTAAGGTTATTTACTGTGGATAATCTCAGCAATGGGGAATTAATAGGTCCAATCCGCAACATAACCTACTTAGGATACCCGCCATACACCATACAATTGGGGAATGGAATTAATTGTACATTGAAAGGCGTATCGGTGACTTTCATGGGGCATCCATCACTTATACCAATACCTGTCTATGTCAATACTGGTCCCAATGTGGAGTATATTACTGGAAACGTGACCATAGTCTCGGTGAAACCTAATGTCCCAATAAAAGTATTGGGGCCGGATTACGTAATAGAACCGCTGGGATCAATTTCCTCAGTTAATTATACAATTCAGGTTTGTATTCCAAGAAATAACTCCTTTGCTGCAATTAATTACATCACTAGAAGCATCAGATTCAGCGGAATATATAGATATGCTACATCAGTGCCGTACGATAATCCCATAACCGGTGTACCGCTGTATAAAATCGGTTGGTGCACCGATTATGCATACTATGCGGCCAATGTGCTTAGGAGGGAGGGAATAAACGCCAGGGTGGCGATCGGATACATTGTGGGGAGCAATGGCAAGGTAACTGGGATGGATTACCATGCATGGCTTGAGGCGTCAATGATAAACGATGGGTGGATAGATATCGAGGTTACTCCACCGGAATTAACGCCTAGCAGACCAAGCAGCGCATGGAGCCTCGTTGGGATATTAATTGGATTGATGGTATCCATGCCCGCCCTAATAGCCCTATTGCTGGCTATGATAGAGAGGAAATACTCAAACTCCTAAGGGCGGCATTTCATGAAATGTTATTCCACAATATCCTAGAGGCCATTAGCCCCATTATGTATTTCCCTCCATAATTCTGGTTCTTAGAGCGGAGCTTCGCTAAGGCCTCGTGAATTGCTTCCAATTATGGAATGCGATCATTTATTTCTGGGTATTGTGTATTAATATAGTCGCTTACGAAAAATTGCTTGGTTGGAATGCGCTTTACTGCCATTAATGTTCAAAAGCTTGGCTTTCAGAACTGCAAGGCCCACTTTTGATAAAACGAACGACAAAACTCGCCCCTTTAGGGTGGGGAGGAGGTCAGTAGCCAAGCGAGGCTCCTTATGCATAAGCCTTAAATTCTCGGTTAGCGACACTTTCGGGGCTTGGTAATTAAAGTTTATAAACTGGACTAACATATGGTTGCCGTAGATGTCATTAAATCAATCTAAGAATATGGATAGGGATATTCCTTCCAAGTCGCTGAGCAGAATAAGGTTCGGCATATTATCGCCGGACACCATTAGGAGAATGTCAGTTATGGAAATAACGACCTCCGAGACTTACGATGAGGCAGGCAACCCCGTTAAGGGTGGAATAATGGATAAGAGGCTCGGCGTAGCGGAGCCGGAGGCTGTATGCGAAACTTGCGGCAATGATTACAGTAGATGTCCCGGGCATTTCGGTAGGATAGAATTAGCGCGGCCGGTAATTCATCCAGAATTCGCTAAACCAATTCATGACTTGCTAAGAGCTACTTGTAGAGAATGTGGTCGAGTCCTGCTAACTGATCAGGAGATCGAGCGGTACAGAACAAGGCTGGAGCGACTCAAGAAACACTGGAGACTCACTAGGGATAGAGTCATTACTAAGATCGTTAAAAAGGCAATTAGCCGCGATACTTGTCCTCATTGTGGAGCCAAGCAATTAAAGATAAGGCTGGAGCGACCCACTGATTTCTATGAAGAGACTGAGAACCACATAGAAATAAAGATGGATCCCATCAAGATAAGGGAGCGATTGGAAAAGATATCCGACTCCGACTTAGAGGTTCTCGGCATTGATCCAAGCTCTGCGCGACCTGAGTGGGCTATCCTGACAGTTATACCGGTGCCTCCGCCACAGGTCAGGCCATCAATTCAATTACCAAATGGCCAAATGAGCGTGGATGATTTAACCCATAAATTAGTTGAAATAGTTAGGACCAATGAGAAGCTGAGGAACGCCATTGAATCGGGTTCTCCCTCGATGATGGTTGACGATGTATGGAACTTGCTTCAGTACCACGTATCCACGTACTTTAATAATGAATTGCCCGGCTTACCTCAGGCGAAGCATAGAGGAGGCAGACCATTAAAGACATTAGCACAAAGATTAAAGGGCAAGGAAGGCAGATTCAGGGGAAGCCTCTCCGGCAAGAGAGTTGATTTCTCGGCAAGAACCGTGATTAGTCCAGATCCAAATATAAGCATAAACGAGGTTGGAGTACCCATAGATATAGCAAAGGAATTAACAGTGCCCGAATACGTTACCGAATGGAATATAGACAAGATAAAGCAATTAGTAGTGAATGGGCCGGAGATATGGCCTGGAGCAATTGAGATAGTGGGACCAGATGGCAGGAAACGAAATCTCAAATACGTTAGGGATAGAACCGAAGTCGCTAAATCAATAGTGCCCGGCTCAATAGTGTATAGGCACTTAATAGATGGGGATATAGTGCTATTCAATAGACAACCCAGTCTTCATAGGATGTCCATAATGGGCCACATAGCTAAGGTGCTTCCAGGCAGAACCTTTAGGCTTCACTTAGCGGTGTGCCCACCATATAATGCTGACTTCGATGGAGATGAGATGAATCTACATGTGCCGCAGACTGAGGAAGCAAGGGCTGAGGCCAGGCTTCTCATGCTTGTCCAGAATCATATAATAACGCCAAGGTATGGCGGACCCATTATAGGCGCTAGGCAGGACTACATAACGAGCGGTTACTTACTTACTAGAAAAGATACGCTGATCAATAAGGAGCAATTGATGTACCTATTGGCTGCCGCTAATTATGATGGCGAAATAATGGAGCCAGCCATACAGTACCCCGAGGAGCTTTGGACCGGGAAGCAAGTCATATCAATGTTATTACCGAAGGACCTTAATTGGACCCAGGCCACGGCGATGCGATCAACTTGCAAGGATGCCTATAATTGCTTCACTGATGAGTACATAGTCATAGTTAATGGTTACATGGCGACCGGGGTACTTGATAAGAAATCCATAGGAGCAGAGCAAGTTAATTCCCTTTGGCATACCATAGTGAAGAGGTATGGAAGTGATGAGGCAAGGAAGTGGATTGATTCTACGCTTAGGACAATAATGAGGTTCATCGATCTTAGGGGATTCACGATAGGAATGGATTCATTGGAGTTAGGAGAGGAAGCATTCCGTGAAATTCACGAGATAGAGAGCAAGTATGAGGAGGACGTGAATAAGCTTCTGGAGAGCTTCTATGCGAAGACGCTTGAAGCTGATCCTGGATACACGGTTGAGGAGACCTTAGAGAATAGAATAACAATACTTCTCTCCAAGATAAGGGAAGAAGCCGCTGCCATAATTGATAAATACGTTGATAAGGATTCCGATGCGTATATAATGGCCAAGACAGGAGCAAGAGGCAGCCTAGTGAATCTAACCCAAATGATGGCATTATTAGGGCAACAAACGGTTAGGGGCGAACGATTCAAGCGGGGATTCCTAAATAGAACGCTTTCCCACTTTAATCAGGGAGACCTAGGGCCCGAGGCCAGGGGATATGTTAGGTCCAACCTAAGAAGCGGATTAACCCCAATAGAGTACTTCTTCCATGCAGCAAGCGGCAGGGATGGACTCGTCGATACTGCAGTGAGAACATCGCAAAGCGGATACGCACAACGACGATTGATAAATGCAATGCAAGACATGTATGTATCATATGACGGAACGGTAAGAACGTCATCGGATCTCATAGTTCAATTCAAGTACGGCGATGATGCGGTGGATCCATCGAAGAGCGATCATGGTTCGATAAACATAGATGATATAATAAAGGGAGCGCAGGCAATTAAAATCGTAAGGGAACAAAAATGAAATTAGAGGATAATTACCAATAAATAATTGCCTTTTCAATTAAAACTTATTTAAAAATTTAAATTAAGCAAAAAGGAACCTAAGCCTGGATGCCTAAAGGAAGTAGCACTGATGTAAGAAAGACGCAGTCACTTGGCAAGTCATCGATAGGAGTCACTATACCGAAGAAGTGGGCGGACGCCATAGGCCTAGGACCAGGTTCACCGGTATATCTAGAGCTTAGAGATGATGGGATCCTAATCAGGCCTATAGCCAAGGAAACCCAACGCGGCAGTAGTATATATGTTGCTGCAGACTCGTCTATTGATGGCATCCTAAGAATGGTAATAAGCTCATACTTGAGGGGTGATGATTTCATAACAATTAAGTTCAATGGATCTAATTCGCTAACTAAGGATACCTTGTTCTCAGCCATTAAGTCAAAATTAGCCGGGATAGAATTAATAGAGGAGAATACAACTGAGGCGCGTGTGAATATTCTTTCAGTTCAAACTCAATTACCGTTGAGCAAGTTAATGCATAGAATGTGGTTAACGGTTAGGGGAATGATGAGGGACTCGCTGGACTTGATTGGAAGCGGTGATGAAGTATTAGCTAGGGATGTTATGGCTCGAGATGATGAAGTTGACAAGACATACTTATTAGTGCATAGGCTAATAAACATGGCAATAGAGGGAAGGGTATTGCTGAACTCAATATCGTTGCAAAGCCGAATGGAATTAACTCCATATTTATTGGTCGCTAAGTCCGTGGAGCGTAGTGGGGACCATGCTTGGAGAATAGCTCAATGGGCACCTCAATTAAATGCACCTAATCATGCCGTGGAGACCGTTAAGAGCCTTGGAATGCGAGTCCTAGAGCTGGGCAATGAGGCCATAATGGCATTCATAGGCAAGAATACCGGCATTGCTATGAAAATACTGGATAAAAGAAATATATTGCTAAACGAGAGGGTGGAAGCCATGGAGGCGATGCATGAAGTCGCGATGGATTCGCGGGGATACATGCTTCTAGTGATAGAGTCAATAGGGAGAATAGCGGCATATGCCTTTGATGTAGCTGAGACGACGCTTGATGCATACTCGACATAGAATCAGCACTCGGCAAATTCGTCACCGATACAGGCATTTTTTAGTCATCACTCGCCAATCGATTGATGAGGCGGGTTTAAAATTCTTGCCCCAATCACGCAGGCATTAATGTATTCTTAGTCTTGTCACTGCCTTGGTTGCTTGAAATCATGATGCTGAATTAATCTATCTCTAACCATTTTACCCATCTCAGTTAAATCACCATCATCATCGATGAGCCCCATTCCCTGTAGAATAGATAAATCGCTGGACGTGGATGAACCATTGATAAACCTGAACCAAATCATTGATAACTCAGCATCGCTTAGTATTAATTCTACGTATAAATTAGGCAATGACTTATCAAGTTCCCTAAGAATTAATTCGCCGTTCCTACTTAATCCATAATATATATGGTGCTTCCTCACTTCATGTTTCCTCTTGAATTTAGCGTATGTATTCTTCAGCACCGGCTTATCTATTCTATTAACTAATCCGAGCTTCTCCAGTTGCTCTAATAATTGAACCACGGAGCCAAGAGGTATACCGGTGTCTTTCATGATTGATTTGCCATAATCCACATTAGCCCTTTTTAAATGTCTCATAATGGCTATCATTCTCCAATCCAACAAAATTGCCCTTAATCGTTCATCCACGGCTTCCTCACAGCTTAAATCTTATTGCGGCTCTATCTATGGACTCGAAAATCGTGGGATGCGCGTGGGCAAGAAGCGCAACATCCTTAACCCTAGCATTAGTGGCTACCGCCAGCGCCACTTCATTTATTAGTAAGGAGGCATCCTCCCCAACTATTTCACCGCCTATTATTCGTTGCGAATCCCGCTCTATAATTAGCTTCACCCATCCCTCTCTAGCCCTCAGTATCTGGGCATATGCATCATCCTCTAGCGGATACTTCACCACGGTATATGGAACACCCCTAGCCCTGGCTGCGTCCTCGGTTAATCCAACTACTGCCGCCTCAGGCTCGCTGAACACGGTAACTGGTATAGAATTGAAATTAACCTCATAAATTGGAGCGCCATGAAGCATATTCCACGCAGCTATCGTGGACTCCTTAACTGCAGCATGGAACAACATGTATTGCCCAATGACGTCGCCTGCCGCATATATATTTGGCACCGTGGTTCTCATTGTTGAATCAACCATGACCTTTCCCTTCTCCACTATGCCAAGAGAATTAAGCCCCTCCACAAATGGCTTCCTACCAACGGCCATAACGACTTCCTCCCCCTTCACGGACTTCCTCCCAGTTGCCGTATCATACTCCACTACCTTTTCATTGCCGTCATTCCGTATGGATGCCACCTTGGAATTAGTTAAAACCGTTACCCCGCTCTTCTCCAGGCTTGCCTCTATTTCAGAGACTATATCATTGCTCCATCCATTTAATATGCGTGGAAGCATCTCCACAATTGTTGCCTTAACCCCCATACGGCTAAGCATAAATGCGACCTCAACGCCTATGTATCCACCACCTATTATTACAACGCTTGACGGTATCTTTCTATGCTTCGTGCGAAAACCGAATAACTCCATGCTGCCTATTGATAGATCGCTTCCAGGAATGGGTAGCTTAATAGGAATAGAACCGGTAGCAACGAGGAGTCGACCGGCCTCAACATCCTTGCTCCATGTTCCTCCCTGTACCCGTACCTTATTGCTTCCAATTATTGTGGCAATGCCCTTAACTAATTCAAGTGGAGCATGCTCCTTTACTTCCCGTATATGTTGATTATAACGAAGCTCTTGAACCCAGTCCTTATTATCAATGAGGTTCTCCCAAGTCAGTCTTACTTTTTCAATATCGCTATTTCCAACCGCAGTTAACATATTCCTCATGTTCCTTAATAAATGAATGCCCATTCTTACCGCCTTAGATGGAATGCACCCCTCATATAGGCAGGAACCGCCTAGATTGCCCTTATCATCTATCATTAAGACGCGTAATCCGCCTTTGCTTAACTCGAAGGATCCATGGTAACCGCCGCCAGCCCCTATTATCACTACATCATACTTATCCTTTTTCGGCGGCTTCTCGAACTCCGGATCGGTGGGTGGATAGACTGGATAATTGCCTAGCTCCATGTCTTTTGCTATCTAATAATTATAATTAAATGATTATCTTCGTTAAATGACGAATGGGGCCCAACCCCTCCACGAGCGGCAGCTAGACCCAGCGCCGACGGGCGCCCAGCATCCAGTCAGTGGACCCCTGAACACGCCCACCGCGACTTAGGGCTGCTCCCTCCCGGGCCTGACCCACTTCGCCGCGTACCTAAGTCCCGACCCACCCTACGGTGAGTGGGCCTAGGGATGAGCGTTCCAGGGGGCTGGCATTCATCGCCGGCAACACGTTGACGCAGGGCCCTCACTGCCGCCAGGCGAGGGTTTCGGCTCCCGTTAACCTACGGCTCATTTAGAGGAGGAGGCGGCAGCCTCCTCGAGCCCGGCCCCACCATTAAACGTAGAGAACGCTTTAAAAATTATTCGTAATGAATGCTAATTCTAATTTGTGTTATTGTCTCCTCTTTGTTCACTTAAGTCTACGCTAAAGTTTTTTAAATTGAGATAAATTATTCCTCGAATGATGAGCAACGGATATGCCGAATCGAGTGGGGAGGAACCTAATGCTGATTAATGGGGTTTTACTTGAGGATTTAGAGGAAGCATTAAGGCTTGTTTCAAATAGGGGCGCAAGCAAGGTAATAATAGAGGCACCAACTGGTTTTAGGAATGTTGCAATAGAAGTCGCTAAAATGATCAAGGATGTCCCCATATTCATTAGTGGACGAAATACATGGGGCTCATGTGATATATCGTTTAATTCTAATGCAGCCATAATTCATTTGGGGCATGCTGTTCCACCAAATATAGAGGGCATACTTCGAATGAATGGGGTAACGCTAACTAGGAGGGGGGCTTTGATTGTGATTAATTTTAAGGATTCGTCTGCATACTTGGTTCCAGCATATTATGAACCAAATAGGGATGTGATTAAAGCATTGCTAGAGAAATTGGAACTAGTCTCTGGATTCGAGTTAATGGCTTATGCATTACCATATAAATTATACGCGGAAGAAATATCACAAAGCCTTGGAGTTAAGCTGTATGGCCCATTTACTGGCTGCTTTTTCCCTGTTAGGACCAATAATGCGGCGGTCGTGTCGGGAGGATTATTCTATCCATTAACGGTGAAGCTAGTGAATCCAGCGGCAAGAGTAATAGCGGTGGATCCTCATAGGGTTTCCGTAGATGATGTTGAACAGGCATATAGGAAGCTATTGGCCCTCAAGATTAATGCATTACTTAAGGCTAGAGAAGCTAAGAGGATTGCAGTGATAGTGACTGGAAAGCCTGGACAATCCATGGAGTTACAGGCAGATGGGGTGCTTAAGTTCCTGAAGAAGAATGGGATAGAGAGCTTTATTGTCTATAGCGATGAGGTTGGGCCCGACTTAATAAATGAATTAAGCGTTGATGCAGTAATAAACACGGCCTGCCCTCGTCTTGGCTTCGATGATTTGGATCGATTCAATAAACCTGTTATAAATATGGGAGAGATCCAGTATCTAAGAGGAGAGTTAGGAAGATACTTAAGCAGTAGTGTGCTCATCTGGCCCGGCAATATGGGCGAATAGCCTCATTGGTTTCACATTAGGAGGAAGAGGAAGCGACACTAATTTATCCTTGAACAATAACAGCATTTTCCCATTTAATAACCACTTTCCCACGGCCTCAACATGTTCATCAACCTCATCCAGCAATGCAAATCTAAGTGGAGAAGCACCAGAGCCACTATACTCTATCCATATCTCCAATATTATGGCGTCATCAAATTCATGATAAATGGGGACAATCGTGAAGTCTTGAGAGGCTGGAATATCCATATCTATATATATGGCGAATCCATAACCAGTATCAACTAGTTGGGTTGACTCCACAATATTCAACAATTCCTCCTCTTCATCCATTGCTTGCTGAAACTCCCTCGAGAGGTTTTTAATGCTAACTTACCTTATTTATTTCATGTTCATCAGCGATAATCATGGGCATGTGAATCCAGTTAATGGCTTAGGGCCAAAGATAGTTGCCAAGAGGTTCGCCGAGAAGGGCGGCTCGTTTATGGTTATAGTAAGTCTTTTGCCATCCGATTTCGGATTAAATGCAGGCGATATCAATGATGTGGAGAAGCTGTATAGGCTAACAATAGAGTCCTCACGATTAGTAAGCGAGTCTGGAGTAAAGTCGGTTCCCGTGATAGGCCTTCACCCGGCTGAGTGCTATAAATTATTGGAGAGAGGCTGGAGCATCAATGATGTGAGGAATCACATGATTAAGGTCATTGACGCAGCAAGCCAATTCATAAAAAGGGGAGAGGCAATTGGCATAGGAGAGATTGGTCGACCTCATTGGGATGTCAATAATGATATAATTGAGTTATGTAATGATATAATACTATATGCTATGGAAACTGCAAGAGATATTAATGCAGTAGTGCACCTACACTTAGAGCGTAAAGGAAGAGAAACCGTTGATTCTATAAAAATACTAGCCGACAAAGCAAACATAGCCAAGGAAAAAGTCGTACTTCACCACGCGGCGCCAGACATGGTCGGCATAGGAGCCTCATATGGATTCTCACCATCAGTGCCAATAGGTAGAAAAGGAGAATTTGATGCTGCCATACAATTAGGCCCCATCTTCGTCGTTGAGAGCGATTTTGCAGATGACCCAAAAAGAACAGGCAGCGTTATACCACCATGGACGCTGGCCAAGAAGCTTAAGAATTACGTGGAAAGGGGTATAGTAAGAGAGGAATTCATTGACTCTATCTGCAAAACAAATATGGAGAAAATATATGGAATAACCCTCTAATTCATCAAATAATTGATTCTTTCCATAGTTAGGGTTTTTCCTGCACCTCTCCGCCATATAGATGGGACTTTATCCTTAACTACTTTACTGACCTCCTCCCCGCCCTGAAGAGGGTTGTTGTTTCGCGCGAAGGGTTAAATAATTTAATAATTTAATGCATCCATTTTCTAATGTTTCGTATATATACTTGTAAATCCTCTTCTTTTATATCTTCACTTGAGATACATTCATCATCTATACAATACATGACGGCTGGCTCCGGCTCCAGTAATTCGCCGGTGAGGCTGTTCATATTCATTGACACTATTAGTTCATCGATTGGAACCTTACTTATGACGAGTCCACCTTTTCGCGTGATCCTATATGCACGCAATTCCTTTATGTACTTGCCATTCCTTTTCATGCTAGTAAGGCTTCGAAGAACCATTATCAGAAACCCATCATGAAGCGAATCAATAACTACGTCGGAGAAGAATTCCGTATCATGCTTATTCTCGAATTGCAGATAACCGTTATATTTCCTAAGCCGCCATTTGCTTGCTTCCCCCCTTGACGTGAGTAATGTTAAGTGAGCCCTAGTATATACGTGTCTCTCTAATTCATCTAATATAGCCTTGACCACCTTATCCATGGATATAAAAAGCCATCTTACTTAATAAACGTAGTGATCTCTTGACATAACCAAGGCAAAGCAAATCTTTCGCCCAGCATTTACCTCTTCATCAAGCCATAAATGTGGGAATTTTCTTAATTGATGATGGGAAGTAAACCGTATTTACATAGAATTGAGCTGATACTTTAATGAAGTGAGAATATTTTTAAACAGAAAAACGGACAACTTCCTATGGCTGATGATGCCCAACCGAAAGAGCTGGATAAGTTGAAGGAATTATCCCATAAGAAGCCAGAGCTAAGTAAAGAGCAGGTTAAGTTATTGAGATTGAGGTTACTTATGGAGAGACGAGAACCAAGGTGGATGAGGATGAATTCATGGCTAAACAGGAAGCTGCAGAATGGATGGCGCAGACCGAAGTCCCTTGACAATAAGATAAAGAAGCAACGCAAGGGTTATCCACCATTAGTTAAGGCTGGCTATGGTAAACCGAGATTGGTAAGGGGACTTCATCCCACCGGATATGAGGAAGTGATAATTCATAATGTTAGGGAATTGGATTCAGTTGATCCACGGAAACAAGCTGTTAGGATAGCGGCAACCGTTGGGTTAAGAAAGAGAATAGAAATAATTAGAAAAGCCTCTGAGAAGGGCATTAGAATACTTAATTTAACAAAGAACGCCCTTGACCGTTTAACGCAATAAGAAGCAAGCAAAAACAAAACCCAATACATAACTATTACGGGAAGCACTGAACCTCAATGTTCTTTATTATTTAGGGACCGGAAATTCCAAATTGTTAGAATCTCACTAAGATTTCCAAGCAGAGGCGTTATTTTATGTGGATTGCGATTAAAATAATAGTGGTTCGTTTAGCTTAGTTTGACGTATTTACTCAGAGTTGGTATAGTGAATTCAAGGCCTAAACTCTTTAAGGTGGATATAGTTGGCACTCCATTCTCATCCCATCCACGTTGCCTATAGTACTCCTTAAGCATTGAATCATATGCATCAAGCCTAAGCTTAGCTCCGCGAAGTGGACCTTTACTGAGAGGTTGCTCGAACCACTTTCTTGGTGGGTAGTCGTACTCCTTGCTCCATCCTCCGTACTCCCTTATCCAGAAAGCCCGTATCAACGTATATATTCTGTCAGCCAAAGTGATTAAATTCAGATCAGTGCCTGTGGCTGCCTTGAATAATTTTGAATACCAATCCAGCTCTAAACCAACCTCTACCCAAGGGAACCTGCAGCCAACCATGGATTCAAACCAGCCGCCCCTTATTCTTTGCAGTTCAATTACCTTGGCGGCTTTCTCCGGAGAGTAACTGTCTCTTCCGGTCTGTACTTCCCATGATATAACCCATGAGTCCTTATGGCTAGCGCCTATGGGCGATGTGCCAAATGCGAGAGCCATGCCTGGGGCCGCATGGCAATCATACGCGCTGACCTCTAGCCCTTTAACACTCATTGAGAATTTCCAAGAATCATGACCGATCCTCTGCGCAGCTATTCTGGAACCCTCCGCTAGTAATTGACCTAACTCGCTTGACCTATTAGCTATCTCAGCCACGGCTCTGGCGGCGGCCTTGACATCGCCCCATTCAAGCCCATTATCGCCCTTAAGCAAGCCCTTCTCTGTAGCCTCCATTGCCCAACTTAATGTGCCACCTAAGCTTATGGTATCCATGCCAAACATATCGGCTAACCTATTCAGGTAAGCGGCTTTATCAAGTGAATCCATACCTATGTTGCTGCCCAACATAGCTATATTCTCATAATCAAGCTCCGATAATTGAGCCTCCAAGTCCTTAACAACGTGGCCACACGGCATGACGCAGTTAGGGCATGATCGAGTCAATACCTTGCTTTTCTCAACCATGAATCCACCAATCTTACTAAAATCATCGAATTGACCCTCTGTATAATTATATGTGGGGAGAACACTTGCTTCTTGAGCCCACTCCACTGTCGCAGTGGTTCCTTGCCTTAACCAAAACGGGTAACCGGGTTTCGACTTTGTGGCCACTATCGCATCAACGCCTATCTTCGAGAGAGCAGGATCGGCTGCCGGCGGAAGCGGCCGAGTTCCCTTGATAACTATGGCCTTAATCATTTTGCTCCCCATGACTGCGCCCATGCCTGGTCTTCCACCGCTTCGCCCTTTTTGAGCTATTACTGTGGCGAACTTAACTAAGTTCTCCCCAGCTTGCCCTATTAAGAGGTAGCCTGCATTATTTCCATAGATTTTCCTTAACCTATCCTCAGCCTCGAACGTATCAAGGCCCCAAATATCGCTGGCATCCATGAACTGCACCTTATCGTTCTCAATGTAAAGATAAATCGGCTTTTCTGCCTTGCCCTCTATCACTATTGCATCTAGATTTGCACGCCTCATATGCACCGATGCCCAGGAACCTATATTCCCATCACCATATCCCCCAGTTAATGGGCTCTTAGATGCTATAACTAATTTACCTGTATTAGGGCCTGGATAAGCAGTAACTGGTCCAACGGCCAGCACTAATTTATTCTTAGGAGAGAGAGAATCAGTGCCTGGCTCTAGTTCTTCCCATAATATCTTTATCGCTAATCCTCGACCGCCCACATATGAAGCCAATATATTTGGATCAATTCCTTGAACCACGTATTTTCGACGGGTTAAGTCTATCCTCAATAAATTACCGCTCCAACCCTTCATGATTAAGGCAAGCAATTAACGGCTATTAAAAACATTTTGCTTCATTTAAACCTGGCTAGTGAAAACAACTGCCCCCCTCCGCCGTAAATGGCGAGGCTTGTTTCCATTATCAAAATGTATTCGCTGACGATTGGATTGCTTCTTAATTCCCATTAAGTTCAGCTTTTCGGTAACATCAATACGTAATGTATAAAAAATATATATTTGCTAACTACCCATGTTAAACTTCTTGATAGGCATGATGCTTGGATTCTCATTAGCAGTGCCTCCTGGACCCATGAATGCATTAATAGCGGCAGAGTCGCTTAGATCCCCCATTCATGGAACTATGGTTGGAGCGGGAGCAATGACGGCGGATGCCATATTGATGACCATATCGCTGCTTCTCTATCAATTAGTGAAGCCATTCGTGTACTATATATACTTGGCTGGGGGCATTATAATGATTTACCTAGCGTATAATGTGCTAATGAGCAAGCAAACTGGATCTAATAATAAAGCCGTAACTATTAGCTATACTAAGGGAATCATTATGGGCATAACTAATCCATACCAAATAAGTTGGTGGGTAACTGCTGGATTGAGCTTTATAAGCATATTTGGCATAGAAAGTGTATTAGGCCTATTCATCGCCATAATTATATGGATAATCGTTTTCCCCATAATAATCAACTTGGGCAGCAGGTATGGAGGATCAAAGACATACGACGTAATTAGGGTAACCACTGCAGCAGCAATAGTGGGCTTTGGATTGTACTTCATAATTAATGGACTAACCCAACTTCACTTGATAAGTCTCTAATAATAAACCTCATCCTTTAAGAGCCCAAGATGTTTTGAGGGGGCCTAAGCATTAGCACTTTATTGCTTGAATAGTCCTTTCTTGACCAAATACATGAGGATGAGGAGATGATTCATTCTACTTGATAAAACGAACGACGAGCCTCGCCTTTCAAGGCTGGGTAAAGCCTAAGCCCTGGCGTTGGTGAGGTAATAGCTTCCCTAGTCAATCAATAGGGAGCGAGGGGCCGACCCCGCAATGCCAAGGGAACGAGTACGCCCGTAAAAGGGGCGTAACCCAAACCTCGGGGAACCCTCGCCAAATGGCGAGGAAGAGGTCAGGGAAGGAGACGAACTAGGGAAGAGCTGCCTAACAGGAATAATGCAAACATCATTTCCTCAAGGACAAGGAGGAGCTGGATGATGCAATTTGTTATGATTGAGGAATATCGCGTTATTTAATTAATCCCAAGTATTCGTTTTATGAATATTGACTTATCAAAACTTTGTAAATCATCATAGCCTTGACCGGTACCCATGAATATTATCGGCTTTTTCAATTCAATCAACAAAGTTAGAATCGAACCGCCCTTAGGATACGCATCCACTTTAGTCACCATTATTGCATTTATGGGCACGTATTTCGCATATGTCCTAGCTATCTCGAGCGCTTCATTACCCATCAATGCATCTGCCACAAAGATCGTTAAGTCAGGTGAAGCCACCCTATGTATCTTCCTTATCTCCTCCATTAGGCTCTTATCTGTATGCATTCGTCCCGCAGTATCAATCATAACCACATCAATATGCCTACTTGAGGCGTGTTGAATTGCGTCATAAACCACTGCCGCTGGATCTGCGCCATACTGATGCCTAATCACTTTAATGCCTAACTTAGTTGCATGACCCTCTAGCTGCTCTATTGCGCCTGCCCTAAACGTGTCGGCAGCAGCCCAAATCACGCTGTACCTCCTATCCAATAGATACTTAGTTATCTTAGCTATGCTAGTTGTCTTACCGTAGCCATTCGGTCCAAGATACATCATAATGAATGGCCTCCCCTTCTTTTCTTCAATGCTTTGAATTAAGTCTAGGTTAGGCACATCCCTTAACAAGTCCATGAAGGCCTCATATAATGAATTATTGATTATGCCTAATCTATCGCCAAAGCGAGGCACACGTATCTTAATTAGGTGGTTCCGCAATGAGTTTATTATTTGCTCCGCCGACTCCAGCGCAACGTCGTATTCAATTAATTCGTTGAATAAATTATCAAGCAATTCATTTACCTCCTTTTCCCCAAGTTCCTTCTCTCCTATGGAGCTAGCTATTGTATCGGCGGCCTTCTTAAACGCGTCACGTATCTTTTCAAACATGGTTATGACTTAGCTTGAGGTTGCCTTCCTTGCGACTGTAACTGTTGATATATTATGGTCAATACATTGCGTACCTCATTACTTCGCCGCATTGCCTCAGCTAATTGCTCCTCTAGCTTGGACTTAATTGCTTGAGTTTCTTTTAGCCTATCATCAAGCATGGAAATTGCTCGTTGGATCTCCATTTCAGCGACATAGCCGGCTCCCACTGACATCAAAATTGGCGTATTTACTTGAGTAGTAGCCTTCACGAATGCACCTGCACCTATGGATACGAATGAATCATCGATCTGTCCCTTACTCATGGTCTCCAGCACGGACTTGGCGTTTCCATAATCCCTTAATGTAGCATCTATTACAGCTATGTTCTGGGTAAGCGTATTAATGATTGCATTTAATTCCTCATACTCCCTACTAAGCTCCTCTAATTGTTCTCTTGTTATTACTAATCTTCCTTGATCCGACACCATAATCACCTTAATTGCTGTTCCCCAAATATAACTAACCGAGCCAGCGATAATAATTGATGCAATTCTTTATTGGAAACCATTGATGGATCCAACGCCTCTACAGACTCTATCCTTATTAGGTGCCTCTTGACCCTATGTAATCCACCAATATATGTATAGATCTTCTCCTTTGCATCCATCTCATTAATTGCAACAACATCCTTCTCTATGTTTTTCCACCCATCCACATCCCTAAACATTCCCTTAACCCTGTAAACCCTAACTGACATTAAGGAAACCTCAAAAGCAATATTAAATAAGCTTTTCTAAATATTACCCTCCCATCGCTCCCATAACTACTTGAGAACCAGAATCTACTGGTCCCCTCCCCGCCCTAAAGGGCAGGTTTTGTAGTTATCTGAATCATAAATTCCCAATAAATCGCCAATGGTAAATCCATGAATTGATTATGAACTATTCTTCCTTTGTCCATTATTTGCGTGTCCACTTAATGGTAACGCAATCTTAATGCAAACCTCGAATGCTTCATTAACTATCATTACCTTAACAACATGAAACTTAGATGCGTCATATCCTCAACCCAACTCATGTGAATGTCATATAGCTGCATTAACTCAATTGCATAATCATATAAGGAAACCACAAATTAAACAACTTCCTATTTTGAGATCCATGCAAGAAGCGTTTCTGAAACCTCATGTTTATAAATTGATCCGATCTAGACCATTTATGGGTAAACTATTCGGCACTAATGGAATAAGATTGGAATTCCTGGAGGGAAAGTATGATTTACTGCAAATAGCTAGGATTGGGGAAGCCATTGCATCATACTTTAATGGAGGAGAAGTATTAATGGGAAGAGACGCGAGAACAACTGGAATCGCTATTTCAAATATAATTAGCGGAATTCTTTCAATGTATGGAATAGAGGTTCACGATATGGGTCTAGTGCCGACCCCCGTGCTTCAATACATAGTTAAGGCGGAGGGGTATGATGGCGGGGTAATGATAACTGCGAGCCATAATCCTCCTCAATATAATGGAATAAAGGTGATGAATAAGGATGGCATAGAGGTATCTCGTGAGGAGGAGACAAGGATTGAAGCGCTTTATGATGAGGCGCGGCCTGGAAAGTCATATAGTGAAGTGAAGCCCATAAGGGAGATCGATGCTGGCTACATGCTGAGGACCTACGAGGACCACTTGTTAGAACTTTTTCCAAGCGAATCAATTAAAAGATTTGTTATTGCCGCGGATTTTGCTAATAGCGTGGCTAGCCTTGTATTGCCCAGGATCCTTGAAGAGCTGGGGATCCGGTTAAAATCGATAAATGGCCACTTAAGTGGATTATTTCCAGGACGGTTGCCGGAGCCTCGGCAAGATACTTTGCTGGAGACCGCCAAGGCAGTAAGGGAGATGGGGGTTGATTTCGCTGTTGCATTTGATGGAGATGGAGATCGTTCTATGTTCATTACTGGAAAGGGGGAGGTAATTCCAGGCGATAGGTCAGGCCTAATACTTGCCGAATCGCTACTTGATGAGGAGGAAGGGGGTTATGTTGTTACGCCTGTGTCATCATCATCTATGGTGAAGGCCGAAGTGGAGAAGAGGGGTGGGAAGGTTATATGGACAAAGGTTGGTTCCGTAGATGTAAGTCATACCTTAATGAGGACCGGAGGCATCTGTGGTTTTGAGGATAATGGAGGATTTATTTGGCCACGGCATCACCCAGTGCGCGACGGCATATCTACCACGCTGCTCATGATGCATGTCCTCAGCGAAAAGGGAAAGAACTTGGATCAGGTCTACTCTGAGCTGCCATCTATGTTTCTATATAGGGATAGAATAGAGATGCCTAGAGAAAGGGCGATGAGGATCATCGAGGCGATTCAAAAGGAAGTCTCGAATGCCGTAACTATTGATGGAGTTAGGGTTGATTATGATGATTCTTGGTTCTTGATTAGGCCGAGCGGCACTGAGAATGTGCTTAGGATAACAATAGAGGCAGTAAGCAATGATAGGCTAGAGGAATTAAGGAAGTGGATCTTCTCCTTTATTTCGAGAATTAATTAGGCCGCTAATGCTGTGAGCTACCCCGCCCTTAAGGGCGAGGCTTCCCCGCCCCGCCTTGCCCAACGTCACGGGTAGTGGGCGGAGCTCCACGGGCGACTCCCGCCCCGCATGCCTTGCCCAACGAAGGGCATTGCACGCCTCTCACGCAACCTCAACTGGGCCTTTAACGCCCTCAACGTCTGTCCGTCAGTATATGCTCTAAACCTAAACCCCACGATGGGCATCAGAGGAACAGGAACGTCACTAATATAAAGTTATTCCCTCCTCATCCCCGCCATAAATGGCGAGGCTTCCCCCATGCGTATAAACCCTCATCATGAAATTAATGGACGAGAAAATTCGGGCCTCCTTGCTGGGGAATATTTATTGATTACAGCTCATCATAAAACAATGAAGTTCATCCGCCCAATTAGTAAGAAAATTATGAGTTTCAGCATGTTAAGGCTAGGCGGGAATCACTGCATCGCCTATTCCGCTTGTTATCTGGTAACCTGGTAATTTGGTTAATTCTTTTTGGAAAATTGATGATTTAAGTAAATCGATGAATGCTTTAACGCTATCTTTATTGAGTCTAGATCTAGGTACTGCAAAGTCGTAATGTTCCATGGATAATGGAATGAAATCCAATCCATACATATGCGCTGCGGCTCTTATGCCGATCCCAGCATCGGCCTTGCCTTGATGTATGGCTGCGGCGACCGCTGTGTGTGTTTTGACCTCATAATAGTACCCATTTATCCCTTTAACTAAGTCACTTAGTCGCATCCCATTTTTCTCGGCTAATCTTTTAAGGAGTGAATCAAGCAGGAACCTAGTTCCGGCTCCTTTATTCCTGTTAACTATTGCTATGTCATTTCTCAAGAAATCCTCAATAGACTTTATTCCCTTGGGGTTCCCACGTTGAATTATTATCCCTTGCTCTCTCTGGTATCCTCGAATCATGACCACCTTGTCCTCGCCATATTTTTGCATGAATGGTAAATTATATTCCCCAGTTTCCTCATCTATTAGATGAAGGCCAGCTATATCGGTCTCTTCATTGGAGGCCGCGATTAATCCATTCAGTGAACCAACGTTTATCACCTTAACCGTGATCCACTTTGGAAGCAACCGCGCTGCTATATCTATTCCTAAGTCATGGCTGCCCACGAAGTATAGGTTAGCAGGTTTATATTCATGCGTAAACAGGGTAACAGTGACTTCATCGCCCTTATCCAGGAACTCCACGTTCTCAGGTACTTCCATAAAGCCATCCGCAAAGGCAAGCGTAGATATTGCCCCGGACTCCGCCGGCAATGGATATGCAATGACTTGGGAACCCGTGTCTATGAGGCTTACTGGCGTTAATGCCCTGCGCCCACGTGCTCCTTCGGCCTTCGCCGCTAGCCTAGCCTTTACTTTGGTTTCATCTATTGGATAGCATTGCATTGCGGATAGAATTGGTTTCACCAATAGATTAAATATCATTAATGAGCTATTAGGATACCCCGGTAATCCCATTATTATTTTGCCGCTGGATGAAATTGCGGCAACCGTGGGTTTTCCCGGCTTTACCTTAAGCCCATGAAGTATTATGCCGGGGGGTCCTATTGAGTCAAGGACCTTATAAGTTATGTCTGCTACTCCAGCAGATGTTCCGCCGGAAACCAATACGATGTCCATTTCCATTCCAACCTCTATGAGTTTCCGTATCTTTTCCTCATCATCCTCTGCCACTCCAAGGAAGATAGGGACTCCTCCGGCTTCGCGCACTGCATGGGCTATGCTATACGCATTTACATCATATATCTTTCCTGGACCCAATGGGTTTCCAACATTGACGAGTTCATTACCAGTTGACACTATAGCGACCTTGGGTTTTCGAATGACTGGGATCCGCTTCATGCCTATTGATGCCAGTACGCCAGCCTCCCTCTCCTTAATCAATGTGCATCCCCTAAGCACTAATTCACCCATCATTATATCAGAACCCGCTGACATAACGTTCTCCGTGGGGGTAACAGCCCTATAGATTATCACGTCGTTTCCCTCAATCTTAGTATACTCAACAGGTATCACTGCATTGGCTCCGCGGGGGAGAGGTGCCCCAGTCGCTATCTCCACAGCAGTGCCATTAGTTACTTCTAGCTGTGGCGCATCGCCTGCATTTATTTCCCCGATGAGCCTTAACTTGGTGGGATGAAGTTCATCGACATTGAATGTATCCTCAGCCTTTAGGGCGTATCCATCCATGGTTGCTCTATCGAATGGTGGAACATCGATTCCGGCATATATATCAGTGGCCAGGACCCTCATGTAGGAATCCTCAATATTTACCACTTCCGTGTCGAGAACCTTGATATAAGCCATGAGGCGATTCATGGCCTCCTCTGGGGTTAAGAGATCATGAAATATGACTCGCTTCATTGCTGCGGGCCCTCTGCCTCACTTAATAAACCCTTATTTGCAACAGGCTTGTTCAGCGCACTTTAACTAATACAAGGGAAGAATTTAAAAGGGTTCCCGCACATTATGCTCAATGCAAATAATAGAACTAGGGCCTAATTATGCCGATGAGATAAGGAGACTCTATGAGAGTTTATCCAGGGAATCGATAGAGAGCAGATTCATGTGCCCCGTGAAGGATATAGATTCATATATAGATAGGTTACTTAAGCGTAATCCAATAATACTTGGTGCAGTGGAGAACGGCGAATTAATAGGAATAACGGAAGCGTATCCACTTGATGATGGATCCACCGCGGAAATAGCGGTAACGGTTAAGGATGAATACCAAGGAAAGGGAATAGGATCAATATTGTTTAGACATACTCTTGACTTATTAAGAAGCAGGGGATTCAAGAAGGCCATTGCCTATACATCCATCGACAACTTGCGGCTAATAAAGATGGGACGCAAGTTTAACGGAAAATTCAAATACATGGGGGACATGTACGAGATAGTGTTTGACTTAGAGAAGCAGCAATCATTTATACACACGGGGAAAACCTCGCCATTTATGGCGGGGATGGGGGAAATACTTTAAATATTTGATGTTCCCGTTTTTCTGATGCCCATCGTGGGGTTTAGGTTCAGAGCATACACCGATCGACGAACGTTGAGGGCGTTAAAGGCCCTTGGAGGTGGCTTGTGAGGTCTATAACACCCTACGATGGGCAGACACGTACTTCTACCAAAGGGATGGGAAGGAATTAACCCTCACGGAGCTGAGGCAACTAGCCCTCGACCTCAGGAAACAAGATGAGGAGTACCAACAATTATACTCACAGGTAGTTCAACAAGTCGCGGATAGATACTATGAGGCTAGGCAGCGCTTTTTCGATGGGCTTGCAAGATTCCCGAGGGAAAAGAAACCCCACAAGTACTATAGCTTGGTTTATCCGCAGAGCGGTTGGAGGATACTCGGCATTAGGGAGATTAGGGAGAGGAGTAGGAGGAATGGGAAGAGGCTCGTGCTGAGGTTGTCGCACTTGGGCGTCTTCAAACTAATTATTCATAGGGACTTCCCACTGGATAGAGTGGAGAGGGTTGTGGTGAAATTAACTAGGAGTGGAAAAGTGTATGTCTCGTTCATTGTTGAAAACCATGAATTCCCAAAATTGCCAGGGACTGGGAAGGGCGGTGGGGATTGATGTTGGTGTGGAGAAGCTTCTCGTGACCTCTGATGGGGAGTACCTCCCAAACTTGAGGCCCTATGAGAAGGCATTGAAGAAGGTGAGGAGGCTGCATAAGGAGCTATCTAGGAAGAGGTATCTCTCCCGCAACTGGTTCAAGGCTAAAATTAAGTTAGCGAGGGCTTATGAGCATTTAGCGAATCTGAGGAGGGACTTGTACATGAAATTGGGGAGGTATTTTGCGGAGCATTATGATGCTGTGGTTATGGAGGATGTCCACGTTAAGCAGCTTATTGGTAAGTCTGGGAGGAGGATGAGGATGAGGCTTCACGACGTCGCTTTTCATGAGCTCAGAAGCGTCATAGGGTATCAGTTGGGGAAGTATGGGAAGAAGTTGGTTTTAGTGGATCCTAGGAATTCCTCGAAGACATGCGTCAAGTGTGGTTATGTAAAGGACTTAGCGTTGAGTGATGGGGTTTTTGAGTGTCCCAGGTGTGGTTGGAGGGCTGATAGGGATTATAATTCCGCTCTTAATCATTTGAGGCGTGCGGGGTGGGAGCCGCCCGTGGTGCCCGTGGAGCTCCGCCCACTACCCATAACGATGGGCAAGGCGGGACGGGGAAGCGGGAAGCCTCGCCCTTAAGGGCGAGGTAGCTCACTGCAGAACATTTATTAAATGGATATCTATGTTATGGTGATGGACCCAATCCTATTCAGAAGAGGACTAGATAAGTCGGAGATAAGAAGGCGATTCAGGGAAAGGCTCAATAAGGATGGAATAATAATTGCTCCAGGCGTTTTTCTCCCTATAACTGCAATTATGGCGGCCGAAGAGGGCTTTGAGGCAATGTACTTCGGAGGAGCCGCATTCTCTAATATGCTTGGATTACCTGACCTAGGCGTATTCACGCTGACGGAGATGGCTACTCAAGTCTCGTATATATCCAGCACAGTGGATCTACCGCTTATAGTTGATGCGGATACTGGGTTTGGAGAGACAATAAATGTCGCCAGAACTGTGCGAAGCATGGAGGATGCAGGCGCAGCCGCGATTCATATAGAGGACCAGGAATTCCCGAAAAAATGCGGCCACCTAAGCGGTAAAAGAGTCGTTTCAATGGATGAAATGATAAAGAAAATACGGGCCGCAGTCGATGCCAGGCGTGATGAGAACTTCATAATAATAGCTAGAACCGATGCAAGGGACGTAAATGGACTCGATGATGCGATTGAGAGAGCAAATGCGTATGTGGAGGCTGGAGCCGATATGATTTTCCCGGAGTCTCTTCATGATGAGGAGGAGTTCAGAACAGTGGCTCAGAGAGTTAAGGCTCCTCTCCTCGCCAATATGACGGAATTCGGCAAGACGCCTTATATAACTGCAAAACGCTTTGAGGAGCTTGGCTATAAGGTAGTTATTTTTCCAGTAACCACGTTTAGGTATGCAATGGGGGCTGTGAGAAAGGCGTTAAGGACTCTTAAGAATGAGGGCACACAGAAATCATTATTGGGCGATATGATGAGTAGGGAGGAGATTTACCAATTAATAGGTTACTGGGACTATGAGAAGTGGGATAGAGATATAGTGGAGAAAGCAAGTAAAACATATAGTCGGAGAATTAATATTCATTAAGAGGGACTTCACGCTAAATTACTTTTTCGGCAATGCTCTTTCATTGATTCACTCTCAGAACCGGAGTTTCGCCAAAACCCTCTATGTCGACGTCGCCGGTTTCCTTAACGCTTGGTATCAGTCGTAGCCCTATGGGCCTCTTCTTTACTTGAGAGACCGCGTATAGATCCGCCACTACCCCAGCCACATGATCTATATCGTTCATCGGTATTGGAACCATATCGACGCCGGCAACGCAAACCGATGAGTATGTGACCAGATCCTTGAAAGTTATGAAGCCAGCCCTAGCTCTTTCCTTTAATCGCTCATCTTCCGCCAGCGGCAGCATTACCTCGTTAAAGCCAAGATTCTTCACCGATAGAGCCATTAATTCCCTATTGATATCCCATATAGTCTTCATGAAGCCGGGTGAGCCTATGCGGGAGCCGAATTGCTCCAACACATCCACTGTGGATTCCCAGCCCCAGGGAGACAAAGATGCATCTAATCCCCTATACTCCACGCTAATTGAATCAGCCACTAAATGCCCAAATTCCTCTGCCTTCCTCAGCAGCATTTCCAATCTATTTCTAATATCATTTACGCTTCTCGCTCCAATTAAGTCGCTAGGATAGAGAATCGCCAATGCTATGCCCATGCCGCCCCTTACATTAACTGATGCAGGGTAATACGGCGTCTCCAGTTCATTTCCAATTAATGCAGCGAATCTTCGGGAAATAGAAGAATCCATTCTCCTAAGCACCTCAGTAATCAGCGGCGCCTTATCCGCTTCATCTATCAGTATGCTGCCATATGACTTAGTGGATGCCATTAATTTAACGAAGATGGATGGATCAATGGATCCCTTAACTGCTAACGCAGAATATGCGTATCCCATTTTATTCATCATGGAGTCAATTGAACTAACATCTATTCTCTTTTCATCCATGTAAGGAAAAGTTACTCGTTTAGTGAGAACCTCTAATTTCAGTTCTCTTGATGCCTTTTGGATTGCGGCATCAAGTTGAGGAAGAATAGCCAGGTCCTTGTTTCCCTCGCTAAATAACGTTACAGCCCTTATCTTCATAAATTGAGGTCTTTCCACATGGATTTAACATTATCGCGAATAGTGAAGCCCCATAAGCAATTCTATTCTCCTCAGCAGTAGAAGCAGTACCCTTCAGGCGGAGAGCTAGGATTGACTATAAAATAAAAAGCCATAACATGAGGAAACCATTCCCTTTATTAGAGGCGTTTCTCAGGTTCCAGTTTGATTGTTTAATACCAGTAAGTTATATGAAATACGTGTTCCCGGGGATGAGCATCCTTTAAGCTACATACGTCACTGAGCGGGCAGTATTTGCACTTTGGATCATCAGTAGTGCAAATAGTTCTGCCAAAGTTCCAGAGAAAATCGTCCAGCACAAATGGCTCTATCCCCGATAATATGGACACTAATTTCCATCCGTATCTAATTGAAAATCTGAGCGCAATATCCTGCTGAGGAGTAAATGGAGTGGCCGTCATTATCATTTCCATGTATTGCTGAGAAGGCTCAACTAGTCCCAGCCTAATCGCTATTCTAGTTAAGTGATTATCGACAGGGACCTCCTCATTCCATGTATCTACGAATCTAATTAATCCACGGCCATGTAAGAACTTGGCCAGAAGCATTGCCTTCTTCTCAACGGGATCGGTGTACGCTGAAAACGATTTCAGCAATTCAATGAATCCATGACCGCCATTAAATAAGTAACCCTCGCTTCTCTTTATTAATGCGGTGGGGGATGAATTGAATAGCTTCGACATTTTTATGCCAATATCCTGTAAAAGAAATGTCCTGACACCGTAATCCCAAATATCGCCGAACCAATGCTTAATGGTGGATGAATCAATGGTGGCTAATCTGCTTGGCGAGAATATCGATGGATCAGAATCAAAAAGGCGCTTACCTCTTATCCACAATAGATCTGCGCCTCTATATTTATTGCCGTTCATCTCATCCTCATAAGAATGACCTGGCACCACTAATCTATGATCTATTGCTGTCATAGCTATAAAAAACATTAACTGTAGATCCTCATCCATGCTGGTGCTTGGGTAGAACCGATCATCTACATAATTATCCTGTGATAATTTCATTTCCTTAATTAATTTAGCCAATGCCTCTGCCTTGCCCAAATTAATATGCCCAGCCTCATTTATTGATGCCTTCGTCATTAAAGCTATGGATGAATTCACGCTTAAAAAGACGATGCCTAAAGCAAAAAGGTTAAATTAGCCATACGTTATTGAGTCACGTAATGATCCCTATAAGTACAATGGTTACTGGTCGCGGCACCGTATCATTTAAGATAAAAGGAAGATATGGAGTTGATAAACCAAGTGAATTCTCAAGCATAGTAAGGCCCATAGTCTCATGGAACATCACTAGGAAATGCAACTTGAAATGCATTCATTGCTACATAGATGCAGGCATGGAGGATGAACACGAATTAAGCACCGAGGAAGCAATGAGGCTAGTGGATCAATTCAAGGAAGTGGGGGTTCCCCTAATACTAATGAGCGGGGGTGAACCATTAATGAGGAGGGACTTAATCGATATAGCTAAGCATGCCGCGGGACTAGGCATTAAGCTGGTATTATCGACCAATGGCACAATGATAACGAGGGAGGTCGCTGAGGAGCTTAAGGGGATAGGGTTCTCCTATATTGGGATATCCCTGGACTCCATTGATGCCGAATATCATGATAAATTCAGAGGAGTCAAGGGAGCATTTTCACTAGCATTAGCCGGTATACGGAACTCGCTGGATGCTGGGCTAGATGTTGGGCTTAGATTCACCGTGACAGCCATGAATATAGAGAGAGCGGCTGATTACATAGACTTCGCTGCATCAATTGGAGTTAATAGGGTGACTTTCTATCACTTATCTGCAAGCGGCAGAGCCGGTAAATTAGGAAGAGAGTGGTGGTACTCCCCGCAACAATACGCTAGATTCATGGAAACCATTATTAAATATGCTGAGAAGTATGCCGATAAGCTAGAGATAGAAACAACGCTGGCTCCATATGACGGCATCTACATTGCACTACGAAGCGGAGGGGATCCAGAGCCATATCTACGATTCGTGGAATCAACGGGGGGATGCGGAAGAAAAATAATATCCATTTACCCGAATGGCGACGTATATCCCTGTCAATTCATCGACTTCGTGAAGCTAGGCAATATAAGGCAAAAACCGTTAAGGGACATATTGGTTAATGGACTTGATCTATTCGTGAATACGGAGAAATACTTGCGAGGCCCTAAGTGCAGCAATTGCAGATTTAAGAAGGAATGCAAAGGCGGAGATAGGGCTCGTGCATACTACCTTGGCGGTGACATGTATGGAGATGATCCGATATGTCCAATACCTGAATTATTTAACAATAGAAGCCACGAAACTAACTAGGTTTTCTATATCTTTTCTAGCCAGCCGTATTTCCTCGCTGGGAATTGAACTCTCCTCATAACCAAGCCGCACCGCTAAGGCTGTCCTCCACCACTGCAGTAGTTCCGGTTTATTTAATGTTATAGAAACGTAAATTACAGAACAAACGGAAAGCCTCGCCCTTTAGGGCGGGGCAAGGTTTAAAAACCTCTTACTATTCCTCTTTAGGATGCCCTCCCCCGGTCAATTTCTTGGGAATGAGGAGCGGAGGCCGATTCCCCCCGCAATACCGGGAGAGGACATCAAAGAAGTCGAATTCAAGAATAGGAGGACTAACGTGGTTCGCCTCCTACCAAATGGGTTTCAAGAAAGGAAGCTGAGGAGGCTAGCCAACACCTCCGCCAAGTTGTTTAATGAGGTTAACTACGAGAGGAGGCAGCAATTCTTCCATGAGGGGAGAGTTGACTTAAAGGGAACATATGATAAGTATTATGAAAAGTATAAGGATGAATTGGGCAGCGCCAACACGCAGCAAGTGCTTAATAAGAATAATGAGGCTTGGTCATCATTCTTCTCCCTCCTAAAGCTGAGGAAGGAAAACAAACTACCGCCCCACATGAGCCGCGTTTCACCGCCGAGGTATTGGAAGGATGGGGAGACTGGAGAGAGGAAGCTCCTCCTAGTAGTTAGGCAGGATAGGTATGTCGTGGATGAACAGAAACTAGTCCTAAAGGACTTCCACCTCAAAATCGATTTTACGGGTAGATTAAGGTGGCACGGGAAACAAGGCAGATTGGAGATCTACTATGATGAGGTTGGGAATGCGTGGTACGCCTCCATTCCCGTGGAGGTTGGCGTTGAAAAAACTAAGAAGGGAAGGAGGAGTAAGCACGTCGTGAGGGGTGAGAGGAAATCAATACAAGTTAAATCGCCGAAGGGGAGCAAAATGGCCTCAATAGATCTAGGCATTAACGTCTTGGCGAGCGTAGTAGTCGATGATGGTACGTGGTTATTATATAAGGGTGTTAGGGCGAAGGAGGATTACTTCTACCTCGGGAAGAGGATAGCTGAGGCGCAGTCCTCGGCGGATAAGGCGAAGAACATTGAAGAATACGAAGCATACGAGGAGCTTAATAGGGAGAGGAGGAGACTCTTCAAGAAACTAATTAGGAGGCTTCTTCACCTCTACCGCAACTTCGCCTCCCACCTGTTGAGGGAGTTGCATGAGCGAGGCGTATCCACGATCTACTTGGGGTACCCCTTCAATATCGCGCAGGATAAGGGTAATAAGTTCACCGTGAACTTGTGGTCTTATCGAGAGTTGATGAATATCATAGAACTGAAGGCTCAAGAGTATGGTATTCGTGTGTTTGAGGTCATTGAGTATAATACTTCACGTATCTGTGCTTATCATGGTGTTGAGGTTGAGAGGGATCCAAGGGGAGTAGTTAATTGCCCTAAGGGTCATAGGCTTCATTCCGACTTGAACGGCGCATTAAACATATTGAAGAAGGCTACCGGCATAACGATCTCGACGATAAAGAAGCCTTTGTCGTTTATCGTGGATCATAATCGAGTAGCGCCCGTGAAAGGGGCGTAACCCTCTAGACCTCGGGGAACCCTCGCCAAATGGCGGGGAGGAGGTCAGATCCACTGATCCCGAAGCGATACTATTTTCTGGTTCTCCCTGTAGGCGCCTAATGCCTCTACAGCCAGAGTACTGGCCGCCCAAAGATACTCAGCGGCAGACCTATCATCGCTTTCCCGGGATCTCCTTAAGTAATCAATAGCATACGAAATTAATTCCCTACCCTTAACTCGGCCTGGGTTAGCGATAATGTCATTAAGTTCATCGCCTAAATTCCTACGATCAATGGTTATACGCATTAATTTAAATATTGCTGTTTTAGAATTAAATTTAACGCCGTTGCTTAATCGCATTTAATATGAGCTGTGGCAATCACTTCTTTATGTGGAGCCAACAGGCAGCGTATATGCCGTTCTTGACCTCCACCATTGGCGGCTCCTCTCTCCTGCATATATCCATGGCAAATGGACATCTGGGATGGAACCGGCAGCCTCTTGGTGGGTTAATTAGGGTGGGGGGCTCGCCTCCAACTATCTTTCTATCCTTAAATCTATTCGAGGGATCAGGATCCGGTATCGCCTCTATTAAGGCCTGTGTATATGGATGAGCTGGATCCTTTATGACAGACCTATAAGGACCTATTTCAGCTAGCTTACCCGCGTAGAGAATCGCTATTCTATCGCTGAAGTATTTGGCCGTGGATATGTCATGAGTGATGTATAGGAATGCTATATTCATCTTCTGTTGTATTTCCTTAAGCAGCGATAATATCTCAACCCTCACCGACGCATCAAGCATCGAAACAGGCTCATCAGCCACTATGAAGTCCGGTCTTAATATCACGGCTCTACCTATTGCTATCCTCTGTCTTTGCCCACCGCTTAGCATATGGGGATACTTGAATAGGTAATCTTCTGGCGGATTCATCTTCATCTCATTCAGAGTCCGTATAACCATTTCCTCCCTCTCGGCCGCGCTACCGCCGACACCATGGATAATTAGGGGCTCCTCCAAAATAAACTTTATATTATGGAATGGATTTATCGCCGAGAATGGGTCTTGGAATATCATTTGCGCCCTTCTCCTAAACCAAGCAATGCTGGATTCACTTGCCTTGGTTATATCCTTCCCATCAAATATTAGGGTACCACCGTTCAGCTTATATAGCCGCAAAAGCGTCCTACCCAGGCTGGTCTTGCCGCTGCCTGACTCACCTATTACTGCGACTGTTTCTCCCTTTCCTATGCTTATGCTGACATCATCAACGGCCTTAACATATCTGGTCTTAGAGAATAAGCCGCTCTGAACTGTGTACCACATCTTTAATCTATGCGCTACCACTAAATGATTGGGATTTATCCACGGTGAGTCAGCCATGGATGAAGCAAGCATTAATATCCCCTTAGTATCAATATTTAAAAAGATATCCTCACTTCATTACAATAGAAACAACTATCATAGATTTATATATTGTCACTTATATAGCCAACAAGAGACTAAGTGCCTCCTAGAGCCCTTATGCTCGACATCAATGGGCGGCGGCTCATCCCTGTCACAGAGGCCCTTTAATTCATCCCTAGATGCAAAGTAGGGACACCTTGGGTTAAAGCGGCAACCAGTGGGTGGATTAATTAAACTAGGCACTTCACCAGGCATGAAAGTTAACTTCTTCTCTCCCCTAAGGGTGGGGACGCTGCCCATTAATCCAATTGTATAGGGATGCTTTGGCGATGTGTACATATCCTCAGCGCTCCCTATCTCCACCATTTTGCCCGCATACATAACTGCAACCGCATCAGCTAACTCGCTTGCCAAGGCTAAATCATGAGTTATGAATATATAAGTCAATTTAAATTCCCGTCTAAGCCTCTTAAGTAGATTCATTATATTGGCTTGAGTTATCACATCAAGTGCGCTAGTGGGTTCATCCAGTATAACGAGGCGGGGCATTAATATCAGGGCCATGGCTATGGCTACCCTCTGCTTCATTCCCCCACTTAATTGATGCGGGTAACGCCGCACTGTGTCCCTAGGTAACCCAACTGCCTCCAGCATATCCATTGCCTGCATCATTGCCTTATCCTTGTCCACACCATGATGAATCAGGAGCGGCTCTATCATTTGCTCCCCAATGGTTAAAACGGGATTCAGGGAATTCATTGAGGCTTGCGGCACCCAAGCTATTTTTTTCCACCTGTACTGCGTCCTAAACTCCTCCGCATCTATGTGAAGAACGTCGCGACCCTCGAATCTAACTTCGCCGCTTACCATTGATACGTTCCTCTCCCATAATCTAATCAATGCCTTAGCTATGGTGGACTTGCCGCACCCACTTTCTCCAACTAATGCAAGCGTTTCTCCCTCGTCTAAATCGAAGGATACCCCATCCACGGCCTTCACTATTCCCTTGCTTGTGGAGTAATAAAGCCTGAGGTTATCTACTTCGAGCAGAGGCATCCCGATCACCCATACCTCAGCCTTGGATTAACCACGGGCTCGCTTGCTATTGCTATTAATATAAATACTACCGCCACGAATGCTATCAATAAGCCGGGCGGAATCACCCACCACCACATCCCGGCATATAATGCACCAGTATCATCAGCCCAATACAATAAATTACCCCACGTGGGGTAAGCGCTGCCGGCCAGGTTCAAGAAATTCAATGCTGAAATAGTCAAAATAGCGCCAGGCGCGCTAGTCACCAGCAAGTAGAGGGAGTACGGCATGATTTGGGGAAGTATATGATTCCTGAGGATCCAAGAGCCGCGAGCGCCTACTATTTTTGCGCCTTCAATATATTGAGCTTCACGTATCTGCATTATCATTGACCTAATTATCCTCGCCGCGCCTCCCCACGATAATATGGAGAGGAATATTATTGCATCCCATAAACTCCAAGCGAAGAGGACTGAGAATACTATTAGGAGAGGGAATGCGGGGAGAGTTATGACTAGGTCGGTTATCCTCGTTAGAACTTCATCTATCCAGCCCCTGAAGTATCCCGACATTATTCCCACCACTATGGCTATCACCATAGTTATTAAGGCCGATACTATTCCTATTTCCAGATCAATTGGAAAACCAGCCAGTAATCCCTCCCATAAATCGTGCCCCTCGAAGTCCGTACCCATTAGGCCATAGGCATTACCTCTCATTATTATGGATAATGGGGAAGAACCAACGCTTGCAGCATTAAACACGGTGGCAAGCAGCTTTATTGTGTAATTACCGTTCAGCGATGTTAATTTGCCATTCTTATAGGCTTGAAATAGGAGCGGTACTGCTGATTGGGTTGGAGCTAGGTTCACTGATTGACCGTTGCTTGAGAAGAAGTTGAGTATTTGATCCTTCACTTGCGGGGATGAGGCCAAATCAATATAACTACCTGAGGGAGTTAATGGTCCAATAGTTATGGATGAGCCATCTGGCCTATATATAGTTAATTGAAGAGCCACTGATGCATTGGCTGGTATGCCATTAAATAGCACATATATATCCTGCCACGGGACGGTATATGGATCCGCTACGCTGATCGTGGATGTTATATATGTTACGCCATGGTACTGAACCACTGATTGAGGCGGAGTAATCTCCGCTTGAGGAGCCAACTTCTGCGTAGTTAAGTAATTGATCCAAGCTGGCGGCGCATCAACAGGATTAAATTTCCAATAGGATGGATTATTCCACATCGCGCCGAAATTCGGAGGCAGAGCGAAGTAGGAGTATATAGATACGACAACTAGTATAATGAATAATGCCGATGCTACCTTACCTGTATTGCTGCTGAAGAATTCTCTGCTTATCTCGCTTGGCGACATTCCAAGAATCCTGAAGCCCGAGCCCCGTCTCTTCTCCTTCTTTTCCTGGCTGCTCATTGCTCCCTCACCCTTGGGTCAAGCATTATATAAAGAATCTCCAGCACAAATACTATTACTATATAAAGCAGGGTAGAAGCATAAGTGAGCGCAACCACCACAGGCGTATCGGGCGTGCCGGCAGCAGTTATAGCGATATTATATACATAGCCAAGACCCCACCACTTGAAGACCACCTCAGTTACTAAGAAGCCGCCGAAGAGCACGAAGGGTATGGTTATTAAAATAGATGTCAATATGGCTGGAGCGGCTGGCCTAATTATGTACTTATTAACGACTTGGTTCTCGGAGAGGCCCTTTGCCCGAGCCACCGTCACGAAGTCCTCTTGCGCGACGTTTAGAACCACGGTCCTAGCGAAGTATGCCCAACCACCAATATTAACTATTAGAACCGTGAGTAATGGTAAAGCCAAGTGCCATAGTAAATTAATTACTGCAGATGCATTGGCGAAAACCGCTACCGGATTAGTTAACCAAGTGCCGAAGTATTGGGGATCCAATATTCCGCCAAAGGGGAAGTATATTGGTGAATGGATCTCCCTAAGCATTACGGCGAAGGCTATTATGAAAACTATGCCAACCCACCACTGAGGCAATCCATTAGATATGGCTGCATAATACATAACTCCCCTATCACTAATTGAGCCATATCTTAATGCGGACCGCGTTCCTATATAAATGCCGATCACTGCGCTAAGCAATATGCCAAATGTATCAAGTATGATGGTTCCAGGAAGCGCTGACGCTATTATATTGACTACCTTACCATTGCTAACCCCATAATTCTGGGGAAAGAATGAGTATCCCCAGTTAAAGCTAAGCATGTCCCACATTATATAGAACGTCCTAATTATTGGGGGCTGATTCAAGCCATATGCCTTCTCTAGTTGAGCTACTATAGTGTTATACACTTGCTGGGCCTGTGATGCAGCATTCGGGTTGTGCTTAAGCACTGCCTGCGCCACTGCTCTTGCCTCTATCTTCACTTGATTCTCAAGCACTGACGATGCAGGTCCTGATAATGCGTATGATATGATGAATAACACAACTATTAAGATCAGCACTAGGTTTATCGCTCTAAAGCCCAGCGACCTTAATAATCCCATACCAATGCAAGGGCATTACCTATTTATTAATTTTACCCAAAAATAATAAACGATAAAATACATAGAAAAATATATAAAACAGAAAGAAGAACAAAAATCAATAAATCAAATAAAACGAGAAACAAAAAATAAATTTATTTTCAATTAGCCACCAGAAACATATTACTGCTTCTTCCTACCAAGAGCCAACCAAACACCAACCGCTATAATTACGACGACTATTATGACAACTACAGCTATCAATAATGAACTTGACGTAGTGGTAGGCGGCGGAGTAGACGTAGTAGGCGGAGACGTAGTGGTAGGCGGCGGAGTAGACGTAGTAGGCGGAGACGTAGTGGTAGGCGGCGGAGGCGGCGGCGAAACAAGAACAGTCGCCTCATATTGAGCCGGTATCGGAGTAGCAGTAGTGTGAACCACGGCTAGAACCTCATAAGTTCCCGGCTGGAGCATCGCCGTAACTGTCGCTGGAACAGTCACATTAACTATACCATTAGCTCCAGTGGCCGTTGCATTGTACAATATACTGCTGGTGGATGGATTAATCAAGTAAATTGTAGCCACTGGATTACCAACTCCTTGAACCTTTATCGTGAATGAGGCGGTCTGGTTAGATACTATACTAGTTGGAGAGAAACCAACCACTGACGGCGCGAAGTTTCCTTGTGGCGGGAACGACGTAATGCCTTGCGATGTATATATCTTGTTGAACCAATAATTATAATTGAATGGGTATCCACTCCATGCAACAAGGGTTGCCGATTGTGGAGTAACGGTTATTAATTGCTTTAATATATATGGTCCATTGCTTATGAACATATTGCCGTATGTATTATAGAAGTTCAATGCATCCTGGTAATCCTGAACAGCCTGGCTAGTGGATAGGAATGAGACGCCATTTATGTTAAAGACAGACCCATTATCCCAAACATAACCAGTTGCGGTCCAATTCTTCAATATGCCAGCAAGTATTGCGGCGTCACCGGCTTGGCTAATATCTATTTGATGCGTATTAAGGGATGAAGCCTCACTGCTGGTGAATGCACCCTTGCCCTCGACGAAGTCCTGCAACATAGCGGCATATACTTGCCATGGAACAACCATGGAATATAGTCCCGGTGCATAGTATGCAGCAACTATGTTGGGATCGGGGAACCAGTAATTCCCATAAACCACCACAGTTCCATTGTTGAAGAACTGTAAACCAACTATCTCCGACGTAGTCGGCGAAATTATTCCCTGGAGGTCAGATAATGCGCTGGCGCTGGGGCCAAGATCCTTGCCGAGCTGAGCCAAATCGAACCATAAGTAATAATTAAATATGATGTCTGCCATGGTTATGGGTTGACCATCCTGCCAATTAGTGCCAAGCCAGGTTCCATTGAAGTATAGATAAACTATGTCCTTAGCAGTATTGCCGGGCCCAACAGGCACCCACTTCTCCAGCGTTGCGTTCCAAATAACCGCATTGGGCGGCACAGGGTACGTTGCTGCAGCATTATTCACATTCATGACGGTTCTCCATGCGCCTCTAAATGGCAAGGGCTCCCCACTGGTGGGGCTATAGAATATGAATGGGTCAAATAGGAATCCGCCGAACACGTCGGCGCTGTATGAATCAATGGAGTAATACCATCCTATTGGATCCCACGGGAACTGAGCCACATGAAGCATGCCGACATTCAGCACACTTGGATGAGCGGCATTATAGGCGAATTTTACACCAACCGGGTTGAAGCTCTCGAGCCCCATGAGGCTCGGCAAGTAATCCTTAACGCTATTCAGCACTGGGTATGATACGGCCCTATATACTATCCATACCCTTATTGCTTGCTGGAATCCCATTAAATCCGATAACTCGGAATACTTCTCAAATTGAGCCAGAGAGGAGAAATTGCCTGTGGCAACCATATATGTCAAGTTATTTATCGTGGAGTTAGCATAATTATACCAGCCTGGAGTGCCCCATCCAGGAACATTGCCATACCAAGTGGCGAACCAAGCATCGCCAGCACCAGTATCCCAAGGCTCTGGAGTTACTGACCAAGCCTCGGTATATATGCTCCAACTCATATTGGCGGGATTGCTACCGTACACGATAGTTAAGGCATCTCTAAGACTGCCATACTCTGGCTGAACCGTGAAGCCTAATTGTTGGAGCGAGGCCATGAACATTTGACCCATCTTATACCTGAATTCATCGTCGTTCCTAATGAAGAACTTTATGGTCACTGGTTGAGGCGCTGATGAACCTGGCGGTAGGTAATACCACATGTGGTTTATGTATAGGATCCTTCCATGCCAAACTGGATCTGTCTTGTTTAGCTTTACGAAGTAAGCATAAATCGATGCATTCACGAAGGAGGGATCATAATGCACATTATACTTTAATATTGATGGCAATATTAGTTTATAGTTGTTGGGGGCGAATATTGATGGCCAAGCAACCATGGGTTGAGCATTCCCACTGAATACTTGCGATATGACGCCGCTCCTGTCAACTAGGTAATTCATTAGGAATCTAACGTATCTATATGCGAATGGGTTAAATGTCGTATTGCTTGGATATGGGTTAAAGAGGTAATCATATATTGATATAGGCGCCGGCGACACGAATGTTATATTGGGATTACTGGAGAGCTGAGAAAGAGTGCTGGGTGGCAATGCCCATGGATTAAGGAAGATATCTATCTTTCCGGAGGAGAAGTACTGCGGTACTTGGCTTGAGGATACTTCATATATATTAACTGTTTGCGGCATTTGCTGCGCATATGCTACCAGCGCTAAGCCCATCGCTAGCGCGATGGCAAGCGCGAGAATCCAAATTTCCTTGCGCATATTAGTTTCGATTATTTCTTGCTTTTAAGTTTTTCTCTATATACCTCGTTTATTATTTGTGAAAACCCAAACACAACTAGAACTATAGTGGCAATGAATAAGATCAATGATAACCATAAAAGCACCCAGAAAATATAGGTTCTATCTAGCTCATAAACTCGGTAATGCATAGATACCGAAGCATTGCTGAGCGTCATATTGGTTATCATGGTGAAGAAATGGTACTCATCGGTTGAATTGATAACAGTGGAACTTGGCACCGTATAATTAGTGTCTGGAACCACCCTATAATACGACACTGTTAAATTGCCTGTCCCATTACTTAATTGAACCACGACTATGCTGGTTGGGGGAACAGTGAAGGACACTGATGAGTTAATGCTGCCCGGCATGATTACTCCACTTCCTATCATGCTTACATCATATGGGTGAAACTCAACATAAATGGATACAATTATGGTCAATATGCCTAATATAATTCCAATCATAAAAGGCCTATTCCTAACTATGCTGCTCCAAAAACCCATGAGTAACCGATAACTACATTAATTTAACCCTGTCGGTGCTAAATACTTGCATCGTTTTCACCGAACTCGAGGCTCTTCCCTTAACTTCTCAATCAATAAAAGTTGATTGAAAAATAATTCCCAATTAATGGCGAATTTCAGCTATGTTAGCAGTAAACTACCCCCGCCCTCACGGACGGGTCTCTGATGTTAAAAGATTAACTTTGTTCAATATGACGACAACGTTAAAAACACAAATAAAGCCAAGGTTTAATTAGAGGACCCGTAGCTCAGCATGGAATCAGAGCGGCGGCCTTCTAAGCCGTAGGTCGTGGGTTCAAATCCCACCGGGTCCGCCATAAAAGCTTAATGCTTTCAGCTCAGCTGTTGCTTGGGATAATTATCTTCCCTGTAATACATTTATCAAGGAATAGAACTTCACACTTCACGCCGCATTATCGGCACAGTAAAACATTGAAGCCCCCGGTGCCATGGCTAGGGCCGGAGGGATGCGCGTTGATTAATTGATAATAAGCACGATGGCCGGACGGGGTGATGGATAAAAGATTATCCATTCCAAATCATAGACCACGGTCTCTCCCTGCCGTGGGCACCACGGCGTGAACAGACTTGCCGAGACCCCTCACCAGTACATTTAATCTCAGCAGGAGTCTACAAAGCCCATGCATTGGCTGAACCCACTATCAATGTTGGTTGAAGCACCAATTCTGACCTCCTCCCCGCCCTAAAGGGCGAGGCTTCCCGCCCCTTAACCCCCTTTTATGCAATCTATCGCACCGCCAAGCCGCAGAACTCGGATTCCCATAGATGCCAATGTATGCGGGAGCCAGAAGTGATACAGTGTCATAGGTCGTGGATTCAAATCCCACTGGACCCGCGCCAAGAGCACCGTTCCTGTAAACCTCACTTCACCGCTCCTTATATTGCAAAGCGAGAAGCTAAGAGCCCTATATTTTTTGGTATTATAGCTTTTATCCGGATTTGTCCAACTTTATGATATTTATATCTATGTTACTCTGCTTGGCTTTCTCAACTATCGAATCCATAAGGGAGGAATCCTGCGTGGCAACTATTACTTGCTTAGATATCCCCTCCCTTAAAATATTAATCAATAGGTTGGCGAAGGATGATTTAACATTCTCATCAACATATGGGAGGGGTTCATCCATTAAGATAAAGCCGAACTTATGCTCTACTAGTTTATACATAGCTAGAACAAATGATATGGCTATGGTGAGCCTCTGGCCATCACTGAGCCTCGACATGGGGACCTTCCTACCCCTCCGCAATGCATATAATGCATATGCATAATCCCCCTTTTCGCGTTGTTCCAGCTCTATGGAGACTCCGCTAAGATCGCCGTATGGATACATTCTCCTAAACATGGAGGCAAATTCATCTCTTATGCCCTCTATTATGCGTTGCCTGGCGATGCGCTGGACTCTTAGAAGTCCATCCTTAATGCTTAGGAACCTAGATAATAATGCCTCGAGTTCCTCCACTTCCCTGATTGCCTTCTCAACATCGACTCCGGCCATGGTTATCTTACTTAGTTTTGACTCCAGCTCCATATATTCAGAACTAAGTATTTCCAGTTTATTCCTCAACGCATCCAGCCTATTGCCGATATCGTTTATCTCATTCTCTAGCCTTATTGCAGCCTCCACATTAATATCATGACTCTTCAATATATCCTCCAGTTTCTGTAGCTCGACTCTTATTTCCTCAATTCTCTTAATTCTCTCGACCTCTCCATAAACCTCCTCCAGTCTAGCTAATCTGTCCCTTGCTATTGGTATGAAGCTGGAGAGGCTGGCGTACCTTCTCTCTAGATCCTGAATTGCCTTATCCATTTTCTCGGCGCGGGCAATCCCATCCTCTAATTGCTTCCTAGCCTCCTCTAATCTCTTGCCTAAATCAATGAATTGAAGATAAATTGGGTGAAGAACTTCCATCTCGCTCACTAATCTCTCCATTCTCTCCAATCTTTCCCGCATTTCCTTAACCTCATCATCCTTAATGGTTTCAACTTTAATGGTAGATAATGACTCGATGCTTAGCTTTGATCCACAAATTGGGCACCGCTGGTCCTTTACTCCATGGTTCCTCAAGTGATTAATTACCTCTAGAAGGGCGGACTTGTAGCGGGCCTCTGATTCGATTGCTTCATAATCTAGTCGTAGCCTCTCTAGCTTAGCCTTGGCGACAGGTAATTCGCCTACCTCCGCAGCTGCAGAACTGTACCGCTTGAAGCTGGGCTCAAGGGCGTGTAATCGCTCCTCAAGCATGGTTACGCTAGTCCTTAATCTCTCTAGGTCCCTCCTAGTCTTCTCCGCTTGCTCCCTGTACTGCCTTAAATCATCGCTTATCTCTTTAGCCCTCTCCTCTAGTTGCCCAATGGCCTTATACATGGCCATTAATAATTCATCTGGCGACGAGGCCTTGCTGAGCGATTGAGCCTCATCCTCCATTAGATTCTCCTCTAATCTAGCGATGAGCACTGCCTTAAGTGCCTCTGAATCGCTCGCGGCCTCCGCCTCTATTCCCCTCGAGATCGGACCGCGTGATTGAAGTTCTTTCAGTTTTTCGCTGAGAATCACGTATTGCCTATACTGCGCCTCCACATCCTTGATTTTATCCATGGTCTCGGATCGCTTCTTCAATAGATTACTATAGGCGCTACTCAGTTTTTCCAGTTCCTCCCTTACCTTGCCTACCTCATCCCGCAGGGAAGTTGCTCTCTGCTTGGCTGCCTCTATTGAGCCGTATCTTTGCCTTAACTCGCTTGCCTCGGCTGCCCCCGCTATTTCTTGCTTTCTTTTCTCTATTGCACTGCTGATTGCATCTATGGGGAGAAGCCGAATTATTGAGTCTATATAATCAATATCGAATAGCCTATCTATTATAACGGTTCTACGCTGAATCGAGCCATATGCTAATTGCTCCAGGGTTCTATGCGTTATTAGTATGAATCGCTCAAAATCATCATCGCTTAAGCCTATTAATTTAGCCAACTCCTCCTCGCTGCCCTTATCACCGTTGATAATTAATTCCTGCCTAGCGGAGTCTCGTTGGCGGACTAGCGATCTCTGTATGATTAGGCCGGAATCGCCATTCATGAAGGATACGCTGACCTTCGCATAATCGCTCTCCTCATTAATTAAGTCAAGTAGTCTCGCGATTTTCTCCTTCACTTCAAGTTGCTCTCCATATAGGCAGTACTCTATTGATTGAATCAACGTGGATTTACCGGCGCCTATCGATCCATGTATTAGGGTTAATCCAGGCCTTAGAACGAAATCTTTCTCCCCCTTGAAAACCCTGAAATTAATGAGTCCCAACTTATCTATTACGTACTTCATGATGCTACACCTCTATTCCATACTTGGCTAATAATTTGTTTAATTCATCCTTCACTCCCCTTGACCCCCTCTCCCTATACGCCTTGTATAGAGATATTGCTAGATCAGCATTATCCCCAAGCTCCCTCCTCAATAATTCCATAATAGTCTCATCAAGTTTAGTGCCCATTTACTCGATCAAAGAAATGAAGCCGGGTTTTTAATACTTTCCCAAATAAGATAAGAACTACGCCATAATAATGACCGTTAACAAATACCTCAAAAATATTTTAATGCTCCTCTGTGGTAAACCGACACATCAATGAATCCCTATTGGAAATATGGGGGTTCCATTCTTGATTCGTTGCTTAACTGCTCATGGGACACATGAAGTTGATTCAATGCACCAATGAAGCTTCCCTTCATAATGTGTAGTTTCAATGACATTCATGAACTCACTAAGCCTTTCTCCATTAATTCCTTAACATATTGAGGAATAGAAGAACGCCAAGCAAATAAGAGCGCTGGCTTTAATGGGTGCAAGCCATATTTAGATAATAAAGAGGAATCGTTTAGTAGGAAAACTATGAATTGCTGCGCCAGGGATTCATTGTTGGCATTTCCCGGTATAGATACATATAAGTAAATAGGACCTTCCCTGAACGTCTTTCCATCAATGCTATAATTAAACATGGAATAGAAATTATTTAACGATGGATTCCCTAGGCTTAATTGGGGCGATAATTGAATGTAACTTAAACCATGAGATATGGCTGCCGATCTATATATGAAGAGGAATTGAATTTGGCCGGCTTCAAGGGGAGCCACTAATTCAGCCGCATTCGTGGCGCTTCTATTGCCTCCATTATCCATTAACCTATCCAAGAATAGAGAGGAATTTCCTGCATATAGATACCCAGCTATCTCAAGGGAAAGAAAGGCCCTGTACCCAGCCGGATCAGTGAGTGGATTAGATACCCCAACCAACACAGAGCCTGAGGTGAGGTTCATAAATGCATCACGAATCAATGCCAAGAGCTAGGGAGGAGTATGTTTACACGCTTGGCTTAAGCGAGGACTCTGCTTTCCTGACCTCCTCCCCGCCCTGAAGGGTGGGGGTTCCCTTTGGGCGGTTCATTGGTTCGTGGTTTACCGCCTTCATCCTCACCACTTCACAGCTAGTGGGGTTCACCCCGCTCCATTCGTCCAGCGGTGGACCACGGGCTGAGCCTTCAACCCATTACCCCTATCCCTCACCACGGAGAGCCCCCCATCCATGGATCCCAGGGACTCAAGGATATATATTAGTGCGGGGACACGTTACGCGTTGCTCGCGCCCTATTTAGGGCTTCCCCACACAATTATTCCCTCGTTCAGAGATTAAAAACCTTACCCCGCCCTAAAGGGCGAGGCTTGTCATTCCTTTGTCAAGGGCTATGAGTGAGTTCGGCTCCATTGCAATAATTGCGTATTATGTATTGACTGGCCCCATTAGGGGGATGCCGGCCCCCATATTAATATATAATACTTATTCCTATGCTGGCGTGTCGCCAGCCGTTGCTCAATCCGCTGCGCTAGTACTGGTTGGGTTACTACTGGTATTGATTAGGGCGGCGTCGGTGGGGCAGCGATTATGGTGATGAAGGCTAGATTAATCAAGACCTATCCAGGCTTTAAATTGCTAGCTGAATTATATATTGATGGACCTATCATATTGGTTGGCAGAAATGGAAGTGGGAAAACCACTCTTCTTAGACTAATTGCAGGTCTAGAGCGGCCTGATCAAGGAGCGATTGAAGTTAATGGAAGAAACGTGACTAATTTACCGCCTTGGCAACGGAGAATAGCCTATGTATCGCCCGAGACCTATATACCACACATGAAGGTCAAGGACCACCTAAGGCTGGCTCAACGCATGAAGTTGGATCACATTATGGACTTGTTAAGAGAATACTCTATACCATTTGAGGAAAGGGTTGGAAAACTCAGCATGGGCCAAAGGGAGGTAGTTGCCATACTAACAGCTATAGCAGCGGACCCAGCAGCGCTACTAATTGATGAAGCTGCTTCAAATATTTCTAGAAGACGGGAATTACTGGAAAGAATAATTGAAATAATAAAACCGAGAAGCATGGATATGATATACGTGTCGCAAGTAAAGGAGGACTCAGAATTATTTGACTCATAGCTTTATATCGAGAATGGTCGACTAATCCCCTCCCCGCCATAAAGGGACTGGACATGCCGTTCACTTCATAATTATGAGACTCATTCAAAAGAGCAGCAATACTAGTTTTCTAACGCATTACTTCTTGTAATTGCGTGTCCACTGAGTGGTAACGCAAATGATAAGATAAACACGATTGCCATGCCTCATTCATAGATCCATGTTATTGGGCGAATTAATGCTTATATAGTTGAACTGATCGGGTCTGTCATGAAGTATAGATTAATGGATGTGCTTGCATGCCCTTATGATAAGACGTTTCCCCTAAGGCTGGTGGTGTTGAGCGAGAATGTGAAGGATCGGGAATATACAGGCAAGGTACCGTTCTGTGAGCTATATTGTGCATATAAGGGGATGAATATTAAGGATATGGAGGACCCAAGCAAAGCACCGTGTGCTGAGTGCTATAAGCATGAAATAGGGGAGGGCATACTATACTGTGAGAAGTGCCATAGATGGTACCCAATAAAGGAGGATATACCGATATTGCTGCCCGATGAGTTAAGGAACATTAATGAGGATAAAGAGTTTCTAAGCAAGATTAAGGATAAGTTGTCAAAAATAGATCCAAAGCTAGCCGAGGACATAATTAACAATGGCAATCCAATCAACCTGAAACAGGGCTGAACCAAAAATGGACAAGGAATGAACCATAAATGGAATACGCATTACATAATTTATCCTTCAGTGATCACTCCATAAGACGGTAACCAACGGTTATCGAGCTATTAAGTAATAAAATTAGTTGCCTAAGTAATCCGAGATATCGCCGCTGGGCTCCTCATCTCTTGGAACTCGCGTTATTTTACCTGTCTCTAATAGTTTCTTTGCTTGTTCCACCAATGAGCGGGCGAGGGTGGATCCTATACCCCTCACTTCCTGTAGCCTAGCTGGTGATGCAGTGGCTATATCCTCAATTGATTTGAAGCCGGCCTTATATAATTCCCTTGCCCTTGCACGTCCTATTCCCTCTAGGTTTAGCGCTAATTCAAGTGCATCGGCCTTTATCCCATACTTAACTCTGTATCTGAGGATATCTATTTTGCCGGATAATTCCCTTAGCTTAAGTACCTTGCTTAACTCAACCATGGCGCCCAATAACCAATCTAGTTGATCTATATACATTCGTAGGTCGCCTGGCTGCGCATCGTATTGCTTAAGGAGTGTGTCCTCATCTATCTCATTTATCCAATCCATAATCATTAGCGCCGTCTTTAATTCCTCCATTAATGGATGGAGCTCCTCCTCATCATAATCAGGTATAGTGGGAGGCATTAAAGGCAACTTAGACCAACGACTCATCAATTCATCGGCCCATTTATCTTCCTCGCTCTTCCTGACCCTAAGCTTAGGTACTTTCCGGGATTTAACTGCCAGAAAAAGTATTCCCAGGTAAGTGGCTTTCCCGCTTAATTGACTTAATCCCCTTATATAATCATTGGCGGTATATGGATCTAAGTAGGTCCTATTAACGGCGAGCCCCAGTGGAGTGGCTGAGAACTCGCCGTTTCGTTCCTCTATGAAGCCGGACTCAACAAGGAACTTAAGCATGTCGTTAACCCGCCTCATCAATACATTGCGTTGAATCACGTTGCTGCTTATCTTATATTGGGCATATGCTAATGTATTTGATAGGAATTGGAAAATTCCATCCATATCATCGGCATAGCCGCTCGCTATTATTGAGAGCAGATTAAAGGCCATGTTTTCCTCCACGAAAAAGCGGGAAACCACGTGCTCGGGTTCTGCATTTATATATAGATCAAGCAAGCGATGGGCCTCTCTCTCAGTTGATGCAATTAAGATGGCCTCGCCATACGGATCCAGGCCAGGCCTACCCGCTCTTCCAGCCATTTGTTTATACTCCATTACAGGTATATCCAGCATGCCCTCCCCCACCTCATACCTCCTGTAATCACTTATGATGACGCGCCTAGCCGGTAAGTTAACGCCGGCAGCCAATGTGGTTGTTGAGGCAAGGACCTTGATCACTCGTTCCCTAAATGCCTCCTCTATTAATCGCCTAACCTCTAGCTCCAGCCCTGCATGGTGAAACGAGGCGCCGCACCTTATTAATTGGGCAAGTTCATCGCCCAATAACTTAGAGCTGGATGCTTTCTTGATGTCCTCGGCAACACGTGATGCTGCATCTACGTCAATTAGCTTACTTGGGGAGTCACATATTAGCCTTGATAATTGCTTTGCTATCTTGACGGCGCCGGATCTTGATGATGAGAACACGAGGGCTTGGCCGCCGCTCTGCAGGGAATCAAGCGCAAGAGATGTAACTGGCTCCCCAACGTCATGTACCTTGGTTTTAGAACCATCGCTGAACAATATGATTGGCCTCAGATAAACCCCCTCCTTAAGCGGTATTGGTCTCCAACTAGTCTTAACTAACTTTGCCCCTAGCCAGGCCGCTAATTCCTCCGCGTTTCCTATGGTTGCGCTCAGCCCGATTATTTGAGGCGTTAAGCCTAGCATTCGCATTTTAGATATTATTGATTCTATTATTGGGCCCCTCTCGGAGTCCCCCACATAGTGTAATTCATCCACTATTAATTGACCAACATCCCCCAGCCACGAGGGTTTATGCCTTAAAATGCTATCCAACTTCTCATAAGTCGTTATTATTATATCGAATGATTCAAGCCATTTATCGTCGCTATCGTATTCCCCCGTGGACGCCGTTATCCTTACTCCTAGTTCCTCATATATCTTGAAATCCATGAGCTTCTCGTAAGCTAATGCTTTAAGGGGAACGGTAACTATCGTTTTCTTATCATTCATTAACACGTTGCTGACCGCCGCTATTTCGGCTAGTAATGTCTTACCGCTGGCCGTTGAGGTGACCATGATTATGTTCTCTCCATTAAATATGCCGCTCCTAACTGCCTCTTCTTGGGGTGGGTATAGCGACTTAACATTGCGCTTCTCCGCTATAAATGACTTAAGCACGTCTGGCAGCGATAGATCAAGCACCAGCATCTATTCATCAATTAAAATAAGGGTTTAATACTCTATCGGGAACTAGTTTGCTCGTGGGGGCGTAATTATAATGGCGCCGGATACCTTATTAATTGCTTAACGTACTCCATTATTACATCCAATACATTTGGTGGATCTATCCTGGTTGTATCTATAACTAAGTCGAATATGGAGAGGTCGCGAACATCGAAGCCGTAGATTTCCTTATATCGTTTCCTATTGGATTCCTCTCTGCTCCTTATCTCAATTAATGCATCACTAATTGATCTACCATCCCTAGCAGCTAACCTATTGGCCCTTACCTCCTCACTGGCCTTTAGATAGATCTTAACATCAGCGATTCCCCGAAGAACCCAAGCAACGAGGTGCCCCTCTATTACTATATTGCCTTTCTTAGCTTCCTCCAATGTATATGAATCCACCATTTTATCAATGGAGTGATCGGACTCGGCCAACTTATGTAACTCAATCAATGATACGCCTCGCTCTCGCGCAGCTCGCCTAAATAACTCACCTATGGACACAGTCCTGTAACCAAGTCGCCAAGCAAGTAGTTTAGCTATTGTAGTTTTTCCGCTGGCAGCTTCCCCACTTATCGCTATTACGCCCATGCTTGGATCACTGAGAAACCAACACGCTAAGCTTTATAGCTGTGGATAGGCAATTACCGCAAATATAGCCACCAAATGGCCTGCTTGATTTCTTAATTGGTTTCCCGCATACGGCGCACCTAGTAGTTTTATTCCTTGACTTAACTACATCCCTCTTCACATCGCCGCTGGGAACCTTTCTAATACTAACTACTTTCTTTGCCATAGAAAAGCAATGCCATTCACTCTTTAAAAGATTATGCCACTTAATGTGAGCTACCCCGCCCTTAAGGGCGAGGCTTCCCCGCCCCGCCTTGCCCATCGTTATGGGTAGTGGGCGGAGCTCCACGGGCACCACGGGCAGCTCCCACCCTGCATGTTTCAAATGATTGAGCGTGGAATTGTGAGTATAAAACCTAAAACCACCCCACACAAACATTGAACTATCATTAATTAAAACCTCGCCTAGAAGAGACCCCATTCTTATGGATGGAGCAGTTCATGGCGTTTTCAACTATCTTGATTTTCCGTATAGCTAACTTCCTCCCCACCCTTAAAGGGCGAGGTTTAGCATTCTCTTTATCACTATTTGAAGAACTTGAGATGGAATCAGCGGCCTCCATGGGCCTTTTTCTCTTCACCTAATACGAGTAACTCTGACTCATCACAATCAAGGAGATTAGTTTCATGTTTTAAAGGATGCGCAGAAGTAAACGTGTTTACCCGTGGCGTACTTATCCTTGCTTTTACTTCCGCCACGGCATTCCTCTTAAGGGATCATACATGATCATCCTTAAATCATTGAGCTGGTCGAGGAAAACACAGCTATACTCCATCCACCTTCCTAATCAAGTTAAGTGGGGTTTAATGGGATCCCCCTCTAAAAGGACTTGCCTCTCTCTCATGGATAATGTATATCCGGCGAGAAAGATGAATTTAATCCGGGCGATTATGCATTAACCGTAGCGTTTCACCGATGGAATCGCGCCAATCACAACTAATGCAGCGCTAATTATCATTACAATTGAGCTAGCGAATGCGGCGGCACTAATTGATCCACGCATCAGCATTAGAACCATGAGGGTGGATAGTGGCCCGATTGCAGCGTTTATATTCCAACCAAATGACACGCCACTCCATCTCGCCTCAACTGGGAACAGCGACGTGAAGTAAAGCGTCTGGGGAGCCGCGGCTAAGCCGAATAAGATGCCTATTATTAGGGTCATGAATGGAGCCATTGAATTAAAACTGAACGATAAATTAACCCCAAGTGGCGATATAGCCATTAATGCTATCGAGGATAAGATGAATAATGAGCGGGGACTAATCTTGTTAAGAATGAATCCACTCAACACCTCCCCCACCACTGCTCCAAGACCCCCATACATGCTTAGGGTCAAGGCAAAATCAAGCGCCCTTGATGGAGATACCCCAGCGTGAGGCGCTATTAGTTTTGGTATGGCGTAACTCCAGAACCCGGTGCCGCCGTAGTAATACATGGTTAATCCCAGATTTATCAAAATAACTATAAGTAAAGCCCTCCAATGCCTCCTCATCACTGAGGCAAGAGGAAGCTTAGGTAATTTACCAACCCGCTTGGCCTCAAGCCATTCTGGCGACTCAACGCCGCTTAGTCGTATTATCAATGCAATTAATGCAGGCACCGCGCCAAATATGTAAATTACTCTCCAACCCCATGCCTCGAACGCAGAGGATGGCAAGATCCCCTTAATAGCTAATACCATGAATGACGAGAGGAAGACAGCCCATGAAAGTCCACTATACATTATTCCATTTAGAATAGGCTTTAGCCGGGCTGGAGCCATTTCCATAGCCCACGTTGCGCCGCCCCCGGCTTCTCCTCCTAGGGAGAGACCTTGCAGTAGCCTCATGGCATAGAATGCCAGGGGCGCAGCTAGGCCTATGGATGAGTAGGGAGGCAGGAGACCTATCACTATTGCGGCTAGGCCTATTAATCCAGCATCCAATATCGTGGTGTATCGCCTCCCCCTCTTATCGCCGAGGTGCCCAAATAATACTGCACCAATGGGTCTCACTAAGTAGGATAATGCGAATGCAAACCAAACCTCTAATAATCCAAGCACGGGGGAGCTTGAGAAGAAGAGTGGCTGAATTATATATGCCAAGGAGGAGTAAATTATTATGTCATAGTATTCGAGTCCCCATATTAACATTGTCGAAATTACTGGAACCAAATACTGCTTAGTAGTTAACCTAACTCCCATCAGTATCTAGAAGTAGATCAATGTATTTTTATATTTTTGCGCCGGAGAAAGCCGCTAATAGCCGCCGCTGTCCAGTGCCTTCCTGATCTCATCTATTGATGATGAGTCATCTATTGTGGAGACATCGCCATAATTCTCGCCCCTCACAAGGGCCCTAACAACCCTACGAAGCACTTTGCCGCTTCGATTCTTCGGTATCTTGGGTACGAAAAACACCCTATCCACGACAACTATGGGACCCAATGCCTTCCTCACGGACTCCTTTAGTTCCTTAGCCAATTCAGGGGATGCGGTGAAGCCTGGCCTCAACACTATGAATGCCACCGCTACTTCACCTCGCAATTGATCGGGCTTCCCCACTACCGCGGCCTCGCCAACGGCTGGATGCATAAGGAACGCATTCTCTATCTCAGCGGTTCCAAGCCTATGCCCAGCTATCTTAAGAGTATCATCAGCCCTACCAAGTAACCAGAAGTATCCATCCTCATCTATCAACGCCGCATCTCCGGTGTAGTAATAGCCGGGGAATCTCTCATAGTATGTTGCCTTAACTAGAGCTGGGTCGCCAATCCAATCAGGTTTACCGAAGTTATCGGCATCGCCCCACATGGTGAGGAATATCGTTGGCGCCTTAAATGGTACTTTATATACCAAGTAACCCTTTTCTCCCCTAATTGGCTTGCCATCCTCATCCACTACATCCGCCTCAATTGCTGGGAGGGGAACCGTTGCGGAGCCCGGCTTTAATGGTATCTTATCTATACCGTATGGTGGGAAAATGGGAACTATGGTCTCCGTCTGTCCATAAGTATCTATTATTGGTAACCGACCCTTACCCACCACTTCATAGAACCACTTCCACGCCTCGGCATTTAATGGTTCGCCCACGCTTCCCAGGATTCTAAGAGTGGATAAATCATGCTTCTTAACCCAATGATCGCCTTGCGACATGAACATCCTAACGGCGGTTGGAGACGTATAGAGAACCGTAACCCCGTATCGATCCACTATTGACCAATACCTATCCGGCGCCGGAGTATCTGGAGCGCCCTCGTAGAATACGGCCGTTAATCCAAACATGGGCGGCGTATATATGGTGAAGAAGTGGCCCCCTGCCCAACCGAAGTCCCCGGTGAAGAACCATACATCCTTCTTAACATTTTGCTCATTTAGATCGAATGCCCAATACATATTGGCCCAGAGCCATACATAATGAGTGGATGTATGGACTATGCCCTTAGGTTTACCCACCGTGCCAGACGTATATACTATATACACAGGCTCATTGGCCTCTAACCAGGTTGGTTCCACATAAGTATTGCTTGGAGTGGATGCCATTAATTCATCAAATGCCAAGTCGCGTCCCTGCTTCAGGTCGATTTTTCGCCCAGATCTATTCACCACTATCATTTTCTCAAGAGTGGAAACCTTCTCGAATGCCTTCTCAGCGGTGGACTTAAGATCAACGAATTTACTCCGCCTATATCCTCCATCGGCCGTTATCAATATGCGTGATTTAGAATCAGCTAACCTATTGGCAAGCGCCTCTGCGCCGAAGCCGCTGAAAACTATTACATGTATTGCGCCTATCCTAATAGCTGAGAACGCGGCTATCAGTGCCTCTGGAACCATGGGCATATATATACCAATTCTATCTCCTTTCCTTATTCCCAGATCAAGCAAGGCCTTGGAGAACCTATTTATGCTTCGCCACATCTCATCATATGTGAATCGCCTGATCTCTAGTGGATTGCCCTTATCATCGGTGGGCTCTCCCTCCCATATATACGCCAACTTGTTTCTAGTCCAGCTATTCTCATGGATGTCAAACCAATACGTGTAATTAGTTAATCCACCTACGAAGAATTTATGAATTGGATCCCTGTATTCAACATATTTGTTCCATGGTCGCCTCCAGTACAATGCTTTCTTAGCAATCTCGCCGTAATATGCTTCCGGATCATCCATGGCTTTCTGGTATTCGGCGAAATAGGCGCCGCCCAGGTTTGGCAGGATCCCTTTGGTTGGATCAAATCTAATATTTAGATTATTTTTACTCATAATAATAAATTTATTGCTTAATTTTTAAGTATTATTTTTCAGTAAATATAATATATTCTAACATTATAGAATATTAATGATTATATTAAGAATAAAAATATATGATCAATCATTAATTAACCGATGCGCTGCACTATATAATGGCACATCCAAACCTAGAAAACACATGTAGAAAACAGTGAAAAGATAAGAACTAAAACTCCAATTGTTTGGGGATTAATACTTTTCCATTATTTTAAGAAGAATGGACTGCCTCGAACAATAATTCTTCCTGAACCGCGTGGATGAACCAATTACTTTATCGCTTCCCAAATAACCGATCGAGACGCTGGTCCTGGACAACGCAGCTATCGTGATTACTTGATGCCCCACAGGCGAAGCCTTTTTCGCTGCATCATTTATGTGAAGCGTGCATTGGCTCAATGCTATTGCCTCCATATTGGGATCCCTCGCAATTCCAGTTCCATTTAGGTGGGACCTGAGGGCAAAGTACAGGTAATAAAGCATATCCAGATCCCCTGGCGCGGCTGATGCGTTTAGAACAATGAATACATCGGCCTTTATTGACTCCATTATTCTCTTTAAATCATTTTCAGTCGCATTCCTTTCCAGAACAATCGTAACCACCTCGTAACTTAATGCCCCTAGATCGGTCGTGATCATCATTACTCAACCACCATGTATATATGATAGAAATAGAACCACATCGTTATCCTTGAGCGGCGTCGCTAAATCCTTAAGTAGCCGTATGTCTATATCATTTATCGCTATATATATGTCGGGCATCAATTCCTTTCCATCCATTAATCTAGAAAAAAGCTTCGGATTACTGGAGCCTAACTTAGTTATTAAGTCCCTAATTGTTGAGCCGCAGGGCACCTCCATGCTAATTTCATTATCTCCAGCAAATATCTTAAGTACTCCAGCAAATCTCAGCCTTATTCTGGCTGTGCACTCCATGTTTTTGGTGTCAGGCAAAATGATTTATAAATCAGTCACTATTAGTTAGTCAACTGTGGTAAAACGATGCATTAACTTCGCTTTGGATGGATTGGGCTACTCATTGCAGATGTGTAGGAATGGGAATGGAAAAATAGTTAGCGCTAAGTTGGCTAGGGAAGTATCCCAACAACGACTTGAGCTGCCGAGCGAAAGTGAGCTGCTAAGCATGATAGAGGTGCCAGCCAATATGTTGGGGTTACTCATGATATCATTACTGGCCATTCCACGCGGCAAAGTTGCCTCATACGCATCCATGGGTAGGCTACTCGGCATAAGTCCGAGACTCGTTGGGTTACTTCTCTCAAAGAATCCATTACCCATAATTGTGCCGTGTCATAGAGTTATTCAGTCAGATGGAAATATAGGGGGCTACTCGGTTCATGACCCCCTCATAAATAATGCAATCGATATAAAGAAGAAATTGCTGAAAATGGAGGGAATCCCGATAATCAATGATAAAGTGCCGAAGAAGTACTTCATAAATTACGATGATCACGAAAAGAGATTCTATGAATTATATAACCTCTATATAAAGCAAATAAAGGAAAGGGAGTAAAAATTACTCAGCCTTATGTTCCTCTATGAAATCCGATAGCTCTATCTTTGGATAAATGCCCAAACTAATCAATTCCTGCAACATCAATTTAAAGGCATAGGGAACCACCACCTTCGAAACATTGCTCTTGTTGCCATGTATTGGACAGACAGGGCGACCCTTATGGTAATCATACCAAGCAATCATACCACAATCCTCACACACATACATTGTATATTTATCGCTTGACTCCACTAGTCTCTCATGAAGTAGCGCAGAGGCGCCATGAGCTATCAATACGTCTCTCTCCATCTCTCCAAGCCTTAATCCGCCCTCCCTGGAACGGCCCTCCGTTGGTTGCCTAGTTAGTATCTGAACTGGCCCAGTGGATCTAGTGTGTATCTTATCGGCAACCATGTGATGCAGCTTATGGTAGTAAATAACGCCTACAAATATGTCGGCAACTAGCTTCTCTCCAGTTAATCCATTATACATTACCTCCTTTCCAGACCACCTGAACCCAAGCTTCTCAAGCATGTTCCTAAGGGTATTCTCATCGACCCCCTCGAATGGCGTGGCATCCACTAATTGCCCCGTCATGGATGATACCTTACCGGCTATTGCCTCCAATAACTGCGCAATAGTCATTCTACTCGGCATGCCATGCGGATTAATTATTATGTCTGGAACTATGCCGTTCTCTGTGAATGGCATATCCTCCATGGGGAGAACCATGCCGACGACTCCCTTTTGACCATGCCTGCTAGCGAATTTATCACCAAGCTCCGGTTTACGTACCTCCCTTACCTTTACCTTTATCAATTTATACCCCTCGCTATTCTCCGTTATCAGTATCCTATCAACAATGCCCCTCTCTCCTCGCCTGACCGTTATTGAGGAATCCCTCCTCTCCTTCTTAAGAGCCTCCTCCGCGAATGCACCATAAAACCTCGGCGGACTCGTCTTTCCTATTAGCACCTCATTGCTGGATACCAGGACCTCAGGTATTATTATGCCATCCTCATCTAGGTGGGAATACACATCTGCGCCCTTAAAACCCCTCACGCTTGAAGTTGGTATCTCTATCTTATCCGTCTCGCCGCCGGAGTAACGAATCTCCTCGGTCTCATAAGTTCTATAGAAGATGCTTCTAAACATGCCTCTCTCAATTGATGCCTTATTAATTATGACCGCATCCTCCATATTATAGCCAGTATATGATATTAGGGCAACAACTGCATTTTGGCCAGATGGTCTCTTGCTATAACCAACCAATTCAGCTCCTCTGGTAGTCACAAGCGGTCTCTCGGGATAAATGAGGAGGTGCCCCCTTGAATCCATTCTATATCTATAATTAGACGCCGGCATTCCAAGTGATTGCTTCGCCATGGCTGCCTCATATATGTTCCTGGGGGACTGGTTATGCTCAGAGAATGGTATTATTGAGGCAATTGCGCCAAGCATAATTGATGGATATATCTCCATATGGGTGAACTTGCTTAAATCGCTTGTTGAATTAATTGTTACCAATGCATTTTCCTCCTCATCTGCATCCAAGTACTCTATTATGCCATTCTTCTCGAGATCGCTCCACGTCCATATGCCCTTCCTTATATTCTCTATATGCTCCGGACGCAATTTAAGCCTACCATTCTCTATAACCAGAAGAGGACGACGAAGCCTGCCAGAGTCACAGTTGACCCGAACCTCTCGTAATTCATCTATATAAGCTACGTTTATTTCCTTGCTTATCTCATTTCTTCTCCTCATTTCCCTTAACCTAGTCACGAGCTGCTTTGGATCCTCATGAATGCCTATCAACCTACCATTTAGAAGAACCTCACTGCCCTTTATGCCGTTTCTTCTAGCAGTCATTATATCGATAACGCCCATTTCATAAAGCATATCCTCAACCTCCTTCTCATCAACGCCAACGGTCACCGAAGCAAGGAGAGCCATGTTCTTCACAAGTCCACAATTAGCGCCTTCAGGGGTCTCAACTGCACATAATCTACCCCATTGCGTTGGATGTAGATCCCTAGCCTCAAAGTGAGGCTGGCCCCGGCCCAGAGATGATAATACCCTGCGTAGATGACTGATCGTAGATAAGTAATTAGTTCTATCCAACATTTGAGTCACTCCGGTCCTGTTGCCAACCCAATTACCAGTGGATAATGCATGTCGTATTCTCTCTGTCATTATGTCAGCCCTAACTATGGTGGCTAGGTTAGGCACTTTGCCCCTGGCATAATACTTCTCGAGTTGACTTCTCAGGTCCTGCATGAATTGATTAAAAACAGTCTTAAATAATTGGGACATTAAGTCACCAACAAGCCTTATCCTCTTATTAGCCATGTGATCCTTATCATCCGGCTTCCTCCGACCCAAGTAAAGCTCAACTACACCTTTTATCGCTTGCCCCAGTAACAGGGCCTTCTTCATCCTTATCTCAGGATCAGGCGATGTACCTAAGTGGGGCAGGAAGTACTTGTCCAGTGTGGATAATGCGCGTTCAATCCTTATTTCCCTTAATTGGCCTATAGCTATTTTACCACCAATGTAGTCCCGCGCATCATCTATGGTAGCAGCCACTTGGCTGGATTTCTCCAGTGACGCCATTAACTCGTTCTGGATGTCCGGATCATCGCTTATCGCCATTACTATGTCTTGATCCGTTTCAATGCCTAGCGCCTTCATCACTATTGGGAACGGCAACTTTATTGAGAGACCCACTGATTGAACGTAAATCACGCCATCCCTGTGCAGCTCGACAGTGGCCTTGGTTCTATAGCCGGGACCTATGGAGACTATCGTAGCCATATATACCTTGGTTCCACCGCGTTGATCTATCTCATATATTGGCTTATTCAACGATAAATCCTCCTGCGCAACTACTACCCTCTCGCTTCCATTTATTATGAAGTAGCCGCCAGGATCATCTGGATCCTCGAGCTTCCTAGTTATATCGCTGGGCTTTAGTCCAGTTAAGTTGCAATACTTGGACTTAACCATTATAGGCATGTCGCCTATGTATACCCTCTCACTTGGATACTCCTCGCCGTTCACCACGAGCATCATCCGCATATACATGGGGGCGGCATACGTCGCATTCCTCATCCTAGCCTCCATGGGATAAATTATGCTTTCGATTCCATCGGATTCCTTTACCCTGGGCCTGCCTATCTCCACCTTATCCACTATCAATGAGATTCCCTTTATGTTCATTTCAGCGCTGCCCATTTCCTTAACCATTCTCTGTAACTTATTGTCTAGGAAATCATTAAACGAATCTATTTGATGCCGCACCAATCCATTCTCCCGTATATAGGACTCAACAATGGTCCATCTATCGTTAATTGATGGAAATGATTGAGAATCATCAGTCCTCATTAAATAAGGAAGTATTAGGTTGCCCTTCTTCATTACTATCAACCCGACACCACTATCCTATAAAAAACCATTTCTCCCGCGGTGGGCGATTTCCTGTATATTCTAACCACATTACCAGGCTTTGCACCGAGCGCCCTTATTAATGGGTCTTGCGACCTTATCCACGGTAATTGCCAAGGCGCCACATTAAGTCCCTTCAATAGCGCTTTAGCCTCCTCCATTGGAACTAGTTCAGCTTTAGGCACTAATTCATGCTCCAAGGCCTTCTGGGAAACCAATTCCTCCTTCTTTTTTCTTGAACGATGAGATGACATTATGTTTACATTGATAACTAGTCTATTAATAAATCTTTTCAAACGTGATCCATATTTCAATTAATTGTTAGTTCCCATCATACGGCAGATATTAATATTTAACTGAAGCGATGAGGCCATGATACGGCCAAGCGCGAAGGTGGTCTCATTCACGAGCGGCTCAAAGGGCGGCGTCGGCAAGAGCACAATAGTTGCCAATATGGCGGCAATATTGGATGCCTCAGTCACAGTAATAGATCTGGGCTTTGACGGTAACAACACTGTGAGCAAGCTTCATGGGATAGATAATGATGGCGGCATATTAGACTATTTAGCAACTGGCGCTAATTATAAGGCGCATGAATCGAAGGAGCATAAGAACGTATCAATAATACCGCCGGGCGACTTATCCCAGAAGTATTTCCTGTTCTTCGGAGTCAATAGGCACATAGTGGCGGCTCGATTCGAGAAATTAGTCATAGATTTATCGAGGAATGGAGTCAAATTAATATTGATTGATTTTCCAGCGAATATGGAGAAGACAATTCACCATACTTTGATTGCCTTCTCGGATATAGTTAACTTGGTAATGGAGCCAAGCGAGTCATCCATTGATTCGTTAACTAAGCTCTATAAGGAAATCATGGGATTCTATGATGGCTACGGCATAGTGAATACCATTGTTAACATGATAGCGATCGATAATGATCCGCTAGTGGACTATGCGAGGAAATACATGAATAATGGCGAAACCATGAAGATACCTTTCGATCATTATGCACGTCATTATACTAATAATGGATCGCTTGCCGTGCACTATAAGTCAGGCTCATTTAGGCCAGCAATAACTGGCGTTACTAAGCAAATAGCAAAGCAGGTGGAGCAATTAATGGGTGTTAAATTGTGATACCGAATAGACAGGAGAGACTAAGCAGGCTGAGCGATGTGTTGGGGGATGAGGTTAAGGAGAATCCAAAGGAGAGGAACTCGGATAGTAGAGTTAGGAGAGCAATGAGGTTAACTCGGGACCTCATAGAGTTGCTGGGAGATGATGAATTAACGAAGAAAATACTATCAAAGATAACCATAGATGATGTAGTGAATGAGGTGAAGCAAGTGGATCCGGAGCTAGCTAATTTTCTACAGGTTTGGCTCTCCATGAGGTGCACGCAATGAGGGAGAGAAAGTTAGATGAATTAAATCAGAAAATGGCGCATGATCTACGAAATATAGGGTACGCCAAAATGGCCAAGATCAAGACTGTAAGCGTGGGTAGAGGTGATTACGCCAAGGACATAGCCAAGAAATGCGGAAAATTATTCCAACAATGCCTTACGATGCTTAATCAAGTACTGAACGGCTACGATGCTGGAGATGTTTCCAGCCTAGTCGATAAGGGTAATCCAGCTATAATTATTGCATTGCTCTGGAGACGCGATGAGGATGGAATAATGAATTACTTGAAGCAAGGCAAGTACGACGCGGATTGGGTCAGGGAGTCTTATAAAAATCTTGGAGCTAGCGATGATCTAATAGAACATGAATTAAGCGCTGAGAAGCATGGACATAAACTCATCGTCATTAAATTGCCCCGTAGAAAACCGGCCAAGAATGATTTGGACAAAGATAAATATATTAAATTAACGACAATAGATGACTTGCCGGATGAATTATTCAAGTAATGCATCATGAATGGGAAGCTCCGGTTAATCATCCTGTCCCTCGCCGCAATACATGTTGCCGCATTATTTAATGGATGGATAATTCTATTTATAGCGCCGCTGCTGATGATTACTTGGGAATATTCTATTCCACTTCTATTGAATACGATAACGCATAAGGCAATGCCGTTGATCTCCATCAAAAACGACTATGTATATGATGTTGGAGGCGGCATTATTCATGTATTCTATAATGTTGAACCATTATTTAATTCCGAGCGTTTAAGTGGAAGCAAGTACTCGATCCTAGTCACTGAACTCATTCAAAGGCTTGCATTGGATGAGGAAACCATGATATCATTCATGGTAATAAATGGAAATGTACTGATCAGACTTAGTCGGAGCATTAATGCGGATGACATGAATTATACAAGGACTAAGTTATTAATGATGGAGAGAGTAATCAGCGAGTACTTCATAATAAGGCATAGGCTAAGCAATCAGGAATTAACTGAACTATATGAGGCAAGAGCCATAAAGATGAGGACTAAACACCTATTACTGATTACAGCGCCCATGGTCTACTTAATAATATATGGATCACCTGGTCTACTCATTAGCACGTCGATATTGGGTTACTTGTTTTATGGCTTTATCAGAGGCAAATGGGTTTTCTCAGGCCTACCTTTTAATTATGTATCGAATGGCAATGATGAGCTTTTTAAGGATACGGATGATGAAGCGAGAAGATCATTATCGATGGCGCAACAAGGTATAGGCAATTATTGCGTGATTATTCGAAGCAATCAGGAATTAAGCGGAAAAGCGAGGAAAATGTACCATAAGGCAAATGAGGGAAGCGTAGTCAAGGAAATGGGGAAGTACTACTTTGATGCCATCAAGTGGAGAAATGTAATAGACAGATTAAATTCGGGGGAGACCCCCATTAAGTTCATAGTGCTTTCAGTGGATAAGTTAAACGATGGCTTCACTAACATCCTGCCTCCGCCCTATGTATTTAATAGGCCAGATGCATTCATGCATGATGGATTGACGAGGGATTTAATGATTTATTTACCATTCAAGGCATCGGAAGAGAGGGGAAGTAACTCCATTAGGATAGGCAGGGATAGGCAGGGAAATCAGATTAACATGGATGCCGGACTTCTTCCAAGCATGCATGGAATCATAATTGGACCAACTGGAATGGGCAAGACATGGACCATGAAGACCCTCTTGATCAGGATGATGAGTAAAGGCATAATGCCTATTATAATCGATCCACATGGTGAGTACTCTGGATTAAAGGGGGTGAACACGATAGATATAACTAAGCAAATCATAAATATTTTTGATTTAGGCAGTGTAACCCAAAGCGAGAGGATAAGCAGAATCGCCGAGTCCATTTCAACATCTTTTAGAGTGGATGAAGTTGAGCATATCATGGAGGACCTTGAGCTGGCATATGCTGGAGGCGATATTAAAGACACGGCCACCGGCATACGGAGACTGATCAATGCGTCAAACAGCACATTATTAACTAGCATATACGAGAGAATAGGGGAGTCCATCAATAATGCCAAGCATATCAACATAGAGGATGCATGCGATAAACCCACCGTCCTAACCTTTAAGGGAGTCATAACTAGTCCAGATGTAACTAGGTTCCTCATGATGCAGTTGATCGATCACATATATGGTTATATATTAAGAAGCGATCCCGCAGTTAAGCGCGTGCTGGTGATTGATGAGGCATATTATGTATTATCCAGTAGATTAATAGAATTATATATCAGGGGAACAAGGAAGTTCGGATTAGGCATATTCCTGGTGACACAGGAATTAGGCGACATATCGAGCGAGGCCATCCAGAACATTCCATTAAATATAATACTAGCGGGACCCGATCCTTACGTTGCAACAATATCCTCTAAGTACGAATTAAGCAGTGAAGATGTTAGATGGCTTACACAATCATTACCGCCACAAGCATTGGGCGGCAGAGCTAGGGCCATGTTAATAAGAGGGCCATTGAAGAATCATGTCCTGATAGAGCTGGAGAAACAAACCTAGGCTCGAATGGGAGTTAATGAGTGTACTGAAATGGGAAATCACGGTGCCTCTCCATTATTTTAAACATAAATTCAAAACTCCATGCTATAAAAGAATTAATATCTGCCCATCGTGAATGGAGAATGCTTTGGAGAACACTAATAGCCATTCTAATAATGGCTCTATCCATAGCTACGCTGGCCCACGCCAGCGGGAATTATACTAACTCAAGCGGAATTAATCCACAATCCATAGAGAATAACTTGATAATGCCATTCCTAAGCGATGCATTTAACATAATATCCATAATAGGAGGGCTGAGCATGTGGGTTCTAATATTGGCCGGCATCTATAAAATATTCGAATCAAAGCTAAGCATGACATCATGGGGTCGAATGAGCGGATTATATGAGGCAATAAATAACTTTAAATGGATATTCATAGGGATATCCACGTTCTATGTCTTAATGTACGTCATGTTCTATATCGCCAATGGGCTTGGAGCCAACATTAATCCAGGAGCCGAGACCCTGCTAATGATGAAGAAGCTGCTGATCTCACCATTCATAGAGATAGCCAACCATGCAACTTGAGGAACTCGCCATAGGCATAGAGACAAGCATGGTGATAATAATTGGGCTCTGGCGTAAGCAATTAAATAAAAGGGGAATCCTACTCATAGCAGCTTCATACATATTCTTCGCCGTAATGCCCCTCACAATTAACTTAATTAATCCCTCGACGCCGCAAAATCCGATTCTCGAGTTCACATATATGCGTGATGCTTGGCTAACCATATATAGATCCTCCACATCAATGGGATTAGCGCTCGCCGTGGCATTAACTGCCCGCAACATAATAGCCACGGTAATATTGGCTGGAGCCAATGTGCCGATCCAACAGTATTATTATGGCCTCGAGGCGGTGGGGCAATTCCTTGACCCATTATCATTCATAGTATACACAGCCATTCATCTAAGCCAAGTAATGCTAGCCGTATTCAATACAACCATTGAGATAGCATACATAGCGATCAATGTATCCCCCTTCCTCATCGCGATCGCCCTCCCCCTAATGCTGATCGGCAAGACGAGAACAATAGGCGCTACGCTATTGGTCATTGCATTGACCGCCGAACTCTCAACAAACATAGCGGCTGCATCGATTCAGGGATTGAGGCCCCCATCATTTAATTTGAGCTTTGCTATACCGTCCCAGGAACCGATGGATCTGCTATACACAGCTGGAGGCAAGTATTGGCTTCTCACCGGTTACATAGGGCGACATGAACTCATCCTATACACGCCGACCTCCATTTCGCCCGTGCCCAGCGGCGAAATAACGATTGATGCATCATACTACTTATGGCTAAAGGTACATACCAACATAGTGATTAAATCGCTTAATGGCATTCGGGAAGTCATATTGCAAGAGCCTCCCTTTAATCCGGTGATTAATGGGGACCAAGTAGTTGGCGCTTGGGAACTACTGAACTCCACGCAACCAACATACGTGGATAAGTATGGAGTCGGTTACGTTACGCTAAGTTGGGTTGAATCGCTTAAACCCAATGAAACTCAGCGCTGGATTCTTTGGACTTATGGATCCAACATAACAATAAATGGCTGTAATCACATATTGAATGATAGTGATGTCTACGAGGAAGCAAGAGTGAAACCCCTCCTCAATAAATTATCTAGTTTCTATGAGAATATAGCCAATCAACTCAATATTAATAACTCGGTGATAATGCCCCCGCCGAATCCGCCCAGCGATTTGACTCAACGCATTGCCATCATTACTTGCACTAATAAGGAGAACCAGACGATCCTAATGCCGGTGAGCATAACTATTATGGGTTCTCGGCTATATGGGTGGGGACCAGGAGGCATAGGGAATAACCACGTTAATATAGCTTACACTACTGAGTTGAGTGATTATTATGAAGTGGCTAGCACCGCTAATCTACGCTGGTTAGAGAATCAATTAAGGTCAATGCCAAACATCTTTGGTTTATTCGTGGTTAAGGTAATGGTGTACTCCACTACTTTATTTGGCGCGATTAATGCGCTGGCCTTCGTCTTAGGAATGCCCACGGCAATCGACACGGCGATATACTCGCTAGTTAATGGCTTATTCTATGAATTATCCATAATATTCTTGTTTAAGCCATCCTATGGCTCAACGTCGATATCGAGAAAACTGATGAAGCGATTAACCGGTAAAAATATAGTTGCAGGAGAGCGACGATTGAGTACCTTAAGGGGCAGAGCTAGGCGAGGCGAGCTACATAGGTACTTATTGACCTCTACTAGAATGAGGCGGGCAATGGATGGAACCACATTGACGCTTATGCGGGATGGAGCCATGGGCAAGGCCTACGCCAGCAATCCAAGAAGCGAACGCGTCAGTGATATCACATCAAGATATGTCACGTGGTCCTTAATGTCGAGGAGCCCACGGGATCTCCGTATTAGGTTACTTAATGATACTTATTCATACATGTATGCAAGTAATTCGTCAATAGTTGTGTTAAGGAGTCGAGACTTGCTTGTCAGATTCATTAGGTACGCCATAGCTGCTAGAATAAACGAAATAAGTAAGTCAGAGATAGAGATTCTACATGCTGCTTCAAAAGCAGTGGCCGGGGATTTAAATAGCATTAGAAAACTAGGGGAATTGGGATTCATTAGGGATGGAGCAATTAATTGGAGGGGCATAGAAAGAGTTAGGAAGCAATTATCGCAGAAATATAATTGGCTTGGAACCCTTTATGGTGGGGGAACCATTAAGACGCCCAGGGATCCAATACTTCATAACTTAGTTAATGATTATATGATGATCTCAACAAAGAGAGAACCAACAGTTCTTCAAGCTGCTGTGAGGCTTAAAGTGACGCCATTGATTGCAGTAATGATGAATTTGGGACAGGGAAAAAGGGGCGCGCAGCATGAAGCTAATTTACAAAGGCTAATTAATGAGGGAAAAAGGCAATATATTGAGATGAGCCGGGAAGCGGCTCGCATTTCATTTACTAGGGCCAGAACCGGAGAAAAGGATCTAATTAAGGATGACAATTTCTCATTGCTCTACATAGAGCCCGCGAATAAGCTTCTACATGAATATCGCCAACATGTTATTGATGAATTGAAGAATTTGGGGCTAAGGGGAAACACTGTTCATGAGTTCATCATGGAATTAAGGAAAAGCGGTGCGCCTGACCCGGATAAGGCCGTGAATCTGATTTCAGAACTGAGGAGAATCGATTCCATGATTAAATCACTGGAGCCCGGGACCCATCGACGGCATAGGCAAGTGAGGCAATGAGCGAATTAAGTGGTCATGGATGAAATATTTAAATGATGCAAGTATGGGACCCTACCATGCCTCTAAAGATAGGAGACCAAGCTCCAAACTTCGAATTGCTTGACACGGATCTAAAGAAGGTGAATCTATACGATGTGCTGGGGAAAGGGCAGTACGTGGTGCTGCTCTTCTTCCCTGGAGCATTCACCAGCGTATGCACCAAGGAGCTCTGCACATTCAGGGACAGCATGTTTAAGCTGGAGAAGGCGAAGGCCAACGTGATAGCCGTATCCGTTGACACCCCATTCTCACTAAAGGCATTTAAGGAGCAGAATAGGCTAAACTTCACTCTTGCATCCGACTTCAATAAGACAGTAATAGCTGATTATGATGTCGTGCTGCCTAGCCTCCTTGGTCTTAGGTACCTGGCAAAGAGAGCCGTCTATATAATAGCGCCTGATCACACCATTAAGTACGTGTGGTACTCCGATGATCCTGGAAAAGAACCGCCATATGATGATGTCGTCAAGGCAGTGAATGAGTTGGCTCACTGAATCGGAAATAATCGCTGCATAACATCAATCATCTTTAATCCAGAGCCTGTCATTATATATACAGCCCCAGTGCTGGGCTTAACGGCGAAGACCACTGCGGACGTTGGCTCCACCACTAGTCCAAGCGACAGAGCCATCCTTAAGCCAGTTACCACATCATCATCGCCGGCTAGAACTATGTCCCCACCGCTTTCCTTAATGGCGGCAATTATCTGGTCGAGCCTAGGCGGTTCACTGACCATAATGCCCTCGGGCAGCGTGGCCCTATGGAAACAATTACGCCCAGTTAAGGCCGTGAATGCGGAGCAATACCCCTGGGCCTCCACTGCAATTAACCTAGGCATGTCCTTCATTAAGCCCTCCTCAATCATTTCCTTGAAGCCCTTATATAGACCGAGGAGGAGGGTGCCGTTACCCAATGGCAGTATCACTGACTCCACGGCTTCAAATTGATAACGCAACTCATAAGCTATTAATTTAGTGCCCTCCAGGAAGAATGGATTCCAGGAGTGGCCAACGTATACCCCATCCCTATCATTTAATGCCAACCTAGCTGCCTCTGATCTGCTTTGCGCCTCAACTACATCAGCGCCTAGGAGCCGCATTAAGCTCTTCTTAGATGGAGATGCAGTGGCCGGGACATATATCCTTGACTTAATGCCTGCTCCCCTACTATACGCAGCTAGCGATACTCCAGCATTACCGCTTGAGTCCTCTATCATTAACGCATCCATTATTGATGCGGCTATGCTCCATCCCCTATCCTTAAATGAGCCAGTTGGATTCAGAGCCTCCATCTTAATTATGTAATTTCCAGCATTAATGAGGGGCGTAAAGCCCTCTCCAAGATTTATGGGTTTCTCAACTGGAATCACCTTAAGTAGTTCCCTAGAGGTGGCGGCTTTCGGTTTTCTGGTCTCAAAGTCTAGATCAAGGGGATGACCACAATGAGGGCAGCGCCACATCCAAGTCATGGCTGGCGTGCTGAAGCCGCATTTACTGCATCTATACTTAATACCCCTCTTCACGTTTATTAAGTTAAGGGGCATATAAGCAAGTGGATTTGCTTATTTATAATTTAATTGGATACGCCTTATGCTTGCATCAATTTTATCCTATCGGGGGTTTAAGGGGATGGAGTAATTCACTACTTTAGGAAGTAGTTCTCATACTCCTTAACATACCTAACGCTCTCCTTGACGCCTAGGAATAATTTCCTAACGTACTCTATCTGACCTCCTCCCCGCCTTGAGGGCGAGGGTTCCCCGAGGTCTAGAGGGTTACGCCCCTTTCACGGGCGCTACTCTGTTGTGGTCCACGATGAAAGATAGGGGCCTCTTTATCGCTGAGATCACTATGCCGGTAGCCTTCTTCAAGATATTTAAAGCACCATTCAAGTCACTGTGCAGTTTATGCCCCTTAGGACAATTAACTATGCCTCTTGGCCCCCTCTCAACCCTAACGCCGTGATAAGCACAGATACGTGAGGTATTATACTCAATGACCTCAAACACCCTCATTCCATACTCTTGAGCCTTCAGCTCTATGATATTCATCAACTCTCGGTAAGACCACAAGTTCACGGTGAACTTATTGCCCCTTTGTTGGGCGATGTTGAGGGGGTACCCCAAGTAGATGGTTGATACGCCTCGCTCATGCAATTCCCTCATAAGATGGGAGGCAAAGTTCCTATATAGGTGAAGTAGTCTCTTGGTTAGTTTCTTGAAAAGTCTCCTCTTCTCCCTTGATAATTCCTCGTATGCTTCGTATTCCTCTAGGTTCTTCGCCTTATCCGCAGAGGACTGCACCCCAGCTATCCTCTTCCCGAAGTAGAAGTAATCCTCCTTAGTCCTAACCCCCTTATAAAGAAGCCAAGAACCATCATCGACTACAACGCTCGCCAAGACGTTGATGCCCAAAGTCAATGGACGCCATTTTGTTACCCTTCGGCGATTTAACTTGAATGGCTTTCCTCTCACCCCTCACTATATGCTTACTCTTTCTTCCCGTTTTAGTCTTCTCAACGCCAACCTCCACTGGGATGTAGGCATACCACGCATTCCTAGCCTCGTCATAGTATATTTCTAGCCTACCTTGTTTCCCGTGCCACCTTAATCTGCCGGCGAACTCCACTTCGAGGCCGAAGTCCTTTAGGACTAGTTTCTGTTCATCCACTACATACCTATCCTGCCTAATGACTAGGAGGAGTTTCCTCCCTCCAGTTTCCCCATCCTTCCAGTAACGCGGCGGGCTTACGCGGCTCATGTGGGGCGGTAGTTTGTTTTCCTTCCTCAACCTCAATAGGGAGAAGAATGAGTTCCATGCCTCATTGTTCTTCTGCATGATTGCTTGCGCGTTGACTCCTAGTTCTTCTTTATACTTCTCGTAGCATTTATCCCAAGTCCCCTCGAAGTCCACTTTTCCTCCGTGGAAGAATTGCTGCCTCCTCTCGTAGTTGATCTCGTTAAATAGTTTGGCGGAGATGTCGGCTAACCTTCTTAGCTTCCTTTCTTGGAAGCCATTTGGTAGGAGGCGAACCACGTTAGTCCTCTTGTTAGTGAATTCGATTTCTTTGATGCCCTCTCCCGGTATTGCGGGGGAAGTCGGCCCCCGCCCCCCATTCCCAAGAAATTGACCGGAAGAGGGCATCCTAAAGAGGGATAGTAAGAGGTTTTTAAGCTTTTACCTAGCCCTAAAGGGGCGAGGTTTGTTGTTCGTTTTATCACTCAACTTCACTTCTGCAGGGAAACATTTCCCCTTAATCCCTTGTTAAGATAAGCTCAGGCAATTCATTGCGTAGTGGGTATCAAGTAGAGATTGGGCTTTACTCCTTGCTTAACTACATCAGTTAATTTAGCTTCCTCTATTGCCTTGATTACGTCCTCATCGCTGGCTCCCTTGCTTATATTTACCTTGTATTGAGTTGGCTCCACATGCTTTACATTAACCTTCCTCCTCTTGACGCCGGTCAACTGCTTTGGTCCAGTTACCAAGAGGAAATCGTCATCAACTATATCAACTATTACGCACATTTTACCAGCTTCCCGGCCTCTGGTCTTAACGCATATCCTACCAACATCGAATACTTTAACCATGAATCAATCGATGACCCAACTATTTAAAAACTTTCCCATCCAAAACACTTCATGGTAACACTAATTGCCCTAAGGTGAAAATTCCCGTTTTCCAGTCTTTATTTTAATTTCTATTATAAATATCAATTACGCGATTCACATCCATGCTTAATCATAATTATTATGAAGATAATGGAGAAACAAGTCCCTTGGGATTGGTTTCGCCTTTTTGCACATACTGACCTCCTCCCTGCCTTTAGGGCGAAGTTTGCCGTTCGTTTTATCAATATAATGTTAAAAGGAGATAGAAACATTTAATTAGTCTGGAAGATCCATAATGGCATGAAGTGGGTCACTAGGAGGAGGGCCATGGTTGATAGGATTGCGTGTCCTTGGCTGATAAAGAAGTTCATTGATCCGGAGGCGGAGTTCATCTTTGTACCGGAAGAGGAGGTCCTAAAGGTTGCGGAAAAAGAAGGCGCTATACCTTTCGATACGAGTGGGGCTGAATTGAATCACTATGTCGAGAATGGAGTGGAATATGTCACATTTGACGCATTAATAAAGAAATATAAATTAAATGATCCAGCGCTGCTAGAGCTTGCAGAAATCGTAAGAGGGGCAGATGCCCATAATCCCTTTAATCCACCGCCGGAATCCGCTGGATTGAAAGCAGCAGCAATAGGTTTCAGGGAAATTTCAAAAACGATCATGAAAACATGGAGAAACAGTTCCACATGTATGATGCATTATATGAATATTGCAAGCTGAAAGTAAGCGGTAAAATAAAGTAATAATTCGCTCATAGCTGTATCAATATATGGCGTTTATCTATTCATAATAGAAATCTCTATGTGAGGCAAGGTAGGCATTGAACTCGACATGTAAGAAACCAGCCCCATCCACTCCATGGAGCTTCTATTAAGAGGGAAACCAGACCTCCTCCTCGCTCTAAAGGGCTAGGTTTGCTCCTCTGCATGAGCTCAGTGAACCTTCTTAACGTAGCCCGGCTTCGGGGCGTATAATTCTCCATTCTTCATAAGCATATTGATCAATTTCTCTGCGGCAGCCCTATCCACTCCTCTCTCCTCTATTTCCCTAAGCGCATCCTCTATCTTCACCGGCTTGCCATCATTTAATTCCTCCATCTTACTAATGATCTCTAAAACCACTGCCATTCGCTCCTGGGAACTACGCGGCTTGCCCGTCATTATAACGTCTATATCAACCTTGCCCGTCTCAACATCTATGCCCACGCTCTGCAGGAACTTAAGGAAGAGGGAGATCGCTCTCTCCGCGTCCTCCTTATCCACTGTACTGCTTAGCCTCATCTTGGCCTCGGCCTCCGCGAGCCTTATCAGCGCCTCCAATTGCCTCGCAGTTATTGCAACAGGAGAATTCGGCTCCTGTGACTTACTCCTCATTTGAACATAGAATTGAGTCACTAATTCCTGCGCCTCTTTAGTTAATATGGGCTTCACATGCTTCCTGGCGTATGCTATGTACTTCCTGAGAAGATCTGGCTTAATTATGTCCCTACTGTACGCATCCAGAATATCATTTGAATGAAGCTTCACTATATGGGTAGCTATATTTCTATCCTTTTCTGCATTCGGCTCATCTCTCACAATAAATATTAAATCAAACCTAGAGAGAAGCGTGACTGGGAGATCAACATTCTCAGCCACGGTTCTATTAGGCAAGTAGCGGCCAAATGTTGGATTAGCGGCGGCTAGAACGGAGGCGCGAGCATTGAGGGTGGCAACTATTCCGGCCTTGGCAATGGAAACGGTTTGCTGCTCCATTGCTTCATGCATGGCCACTCGATCCTTTGCATCCATTTTATCTATCTCGTCAATTATGGCTACCCCCATGTCGCCCAGAACCAATGCGCCTGCCTCTAGGTAAAACTCGCTAGTAGTCTTGTCCCTGACAACGGCTGCCGTTAATCCCGCGGCGGTGGATCCCTTTCCATTAGTATAAACAGCCCTAGGCGCTATCTTGCTCACGAACTTGAGGAGCTGACTCTTTCCGGCGCCGGGATCACCTATTAACAATAAATGTACGTCGCCCCTAACCCTTATGCCGTCAGGGTACTCCTTCGGAATACCGCCGAAGAGGAGACACGCTATTGCCTCCTTTACATCAGTCATTCCATATATGGATGGAGCTATTGACTTGATTATGCGATCCCTCACGTCCTGCATGGCCGCTAGTTCCCTGATCTTATCCTCGTCCTCGCTCGTTATCTCAACTTCAGCGAAGTCCTTCTGCATGCTCTCAATATAGTTCACATTAATGTAACTGGATAATATGGGGGGCCTTAACTTCCTTAACTCTGACATATCCAGCTCAAGTATGCCGGTTACCGTGACGCGGTCGCCTGGCTTAACTCTATCCACTAGATCATCCATTAATATCGCCTCCATATTGCGCGGCAACTGCCCTGATGGTAATTCCTCTAATCGTTCCTGTATTATCACTTTTTGCCAATCAATGAACTCGCTTCGCTCTGATGTTAATTCCATGGTATTCACAGCGCCGCAGCGCGGACATTTCCTTGGAGGCTGGACAAAGGAACTAAGGGTCTGATTCACCTCAAGCTCGAACCCACACTGAGTGCATCTATAAGTGGCCTTGACTAGGAAATGCTTGGGCGGTGTTTGCCTCAATATTATTCCCTCTATGGCTATGAATCTCCCTATTTGATCGCTGCGGAGCTTTCGTAGGCTTAGCTTATCTGTCTGAGGCATCTTGAAGCGGGCATGGAACTTACTTACTTGACGCGCATACTCTGGATCTCTTTCGGTCACCATTCGTTTAACCGCATTTGACGCCGCATCTATGGCTAAGTTAGGCGAATCAATCAATAGGTCAGCTAATTCCTTATGATTTAATATTAAATCATTGAAATCTATAACGAGGGATCGTTCCCTATTTATTATCATTGTGCTCACTTCGTTCAAGTACTTCTCGTCAGACTCAAGTAATGACTTAAATTTCTCGACTAAATCATCGAAATTAATTGACTCCTTCTCTTCAATCACTGGTGATCACCATGGACTCAACCCAGCTCCTCGCTATTCTACTTACCTCTCTCACAATGGCCTCCTCCTCTATTGGTAACTTATCCAGGTACTCCCTAGTATCCACTAATGAGGGGGATACGGCAACTGTATTAAGCAATTTCCGTAACCGAGCCTGGGCCAATTCCTTTAATGTCTGCTCGTACTGCTTAGCTTCTTGTTCCCCTAATTGAGCCATGCTCAGCCTAGCCCTTACATAAAAGCCTCGATCCAATTCCTGCAAATCATTTAACGACTTGGTTTCCCTCCAGTGGATCTTCCTTAAATCCTCGAGCGACAGGAAGTCCTGCTGAATTAATTGCGCAAAACCCCTGCTTATTAGGAATAATGCTACTGATGGCGGCACGCGAATCGGGTCGCCGGCCTTGAGCGGCCCTATTTTGTAATCGCCGGCCCGTACTTCAGGTATATCCCTGGACGCCAATAACCTAATATCTTGTTGATACTCCATTACATCTATTATTGACCTAAATGACATCTATAGTAAGCACTCTAGCTGGACCTATTTAATCCTATTAGCGCGGCTTCCACGATGATAAGGGCTGGGAAACCAATGAATGAGCGAATTATTTTAATGGAGAATTGCATAATGAGACGCATCATTGCCGCTGTTTCTCAGCGTTCAGTATTCTCCTTGTATAGTTCCGTGAATTTCTGCGCCTAGGGGTTAGATTCTTATGCGGCCTAGCCGGCACCTTAGGCGTCTGGCTTCTGACTTTTCCAGCCTTTGTTAATGAACCATGCGAACCCATGATAAGTACGGAACCAGCGACTTAATAAACTTTATTTCACTAATCCAAGGCTTAACATAGAAACACTGACCTCCTCCCCGGCCCTAAAGGGCGAGGCTTTCCGCTTGTTTTGTAAGTTACTTCTCCCTGATCAGCATTATGGAGGCTGCAGAGGAAAAAATGAAGCCAAGCAGGAACCCGCCAACGCCTATTAACGATATTAGCGATAAGAGGAGTCCAATTAATCCAAGGACTCTATGATTAAGTCTTGTGATGATTACCGCGAAGAATATCGCCTCTAGAAGTATTCCGACCACAGCCTCAAGTAAGCCAGTGTACATGTACAGGGAGGGGGGCGCCACATATACCATATTGAGAGATAGAATTGCTGGATCCATCGATATATCCACCAGCAATACTCCATCTATAATCATGAGTAAGCCGCCCAATATCATAAGTATAGGTACTGCCTTATTCATGGTTCTAACTATGAAGCGCTAATTTATTAACATTTAGTGTCTCAGAAGATGGGGAGAATTAATGCCATCATTGATTCAACTTAATGCTTGACTTGAATGCCCTATACGGTACTTTACTTATCCTGATCAATGGGTAATCCGCATTCATTAATTCCCTCTCAATTAATCTAATCAAGTCAACCAACCTCAATTTTGCGAAGATAAGCACCTCATTAGCGGCATCAACTATAGGATCCAGATCACTAAACACGTTAACATCATGGATCTTTAAAGGGACATCTAATCTATCCTCCCCAAGCAACTCAACTAGGTATCCCCAATCCCTCACCGTAGATATGCCGCTATGCTTGAAGCCGGCCATCCTGGCAAGTCTAAGCAGAAGCTCGGCATCTTCCATGCTCCTCGCAACCACGTGAAAAATAGCGCTCCTCACCATAAGCCAAGCATTGCTTAATCCCATGAGTATGCTGCTCACCTCGCTAACGGTTATTGGCCTATGCCACTTAGCGACGAAGCTGAAGAGGTTATTTGACTTGGCGAAGCCTAGCCGCTCTGCCTTAGCTATCATTATTCTACCACTACAGCTACTGGTGGTATAGTAATTGGGTAGGGAATTAATGCCATTCAATACATCGATTAGGTCAAAGTCAACTCTACCCATCTCAGCCTCTCTAGCCAATCGCTCCATAAATGATTTCTTCTTTTGCTGAAATGGATCCATGGCTATTCAGGCAAGTAAAATGCCTCCTTCTCCCTATAGGCCTCCCTAAACCTCAGCTCAGTGAGCCGTTCCTCGGCCTTTCTATACATATCGGCAAATGCCTTAATTCTTTCCCCAAGCTCCGAGCCGCCTAGGAATTCCTCGGTTTCATACACGTACTTAATGGACTTGCCCTTGCCGTGCTCCACTATGAAGCCCTCTACGCTGCCGCTTGTAGGCAATGACCCTATATCTCCATTTCCCCTAATCAAGAATGAGTATCCCTTGACCTGGCCATCACTGAAGACAAGCCTAACCAATACCAGCGATATGTGAAACTCCCTCAGCGTGTTTAGAATCACATCCCTATATCTCTCGGTTTCTCTAACGTGGGGAAGCCTCTCCAACAGCAGCAAATCATTTCTAGATAAGTCCTTCACTAATTCGTCAAGCATTACGCTGGCCTTCTTATTTATGTTAACTACACTCATGAGTAGCCTAAAGCCAATCAATTAAAAAACTTAACCATCATTACCCAATACCAGTCCTTGATTAAGCACCATGCTTGTATTTGAATTGGAGAAGTTGTTAACGCTTAAATTTAGGCCCCTTATGGGTTAACGGTGAACATAGAGAAGTGCAATGCCGAGCGGAGGATCCACGTAAAGATAGATGAAGGAACTAATGATGAGTATGGCATTTACCCGGAGAAACGGTCCATACAGGATCACGTGAAGCGAGGCTTCATAGTGCTAGATAAGCCGAGGGGCCCATCCAGCCATGAAGTTGTTTCATGGATAAAGAGGATGCTTAACTTAGATAGGGCTGGACATGCTGGGACCCTTGATCCACGCGTTTCCGGCGTGCTTCCCGTAGCCTTAGGAGACTCCACTAAGGTGCTCCAGGGCATATCCCATGAGTCCAAGGAGTACGTTGCAGTAATGATGCTGCATGGAGATGCAAGTGATGATAAGATAAAGAGCGTGCTGAGGGAATTCATTGGAGAAATATATCAAAGGCCCCCGGTCAAGAGCGCGGTGAAGAGGCAACTAAGGACTAGGCACGTATACTCACTGGAAATGCTTGAGAGGGATGGAAGGTATATATTGCTTGACACAAATGTGGAGGCAGGCACATACGTTAGGAAGCTATGCTACGACATTGGGGAAGTGCTGGGGGTTGGAGCTAATATGCGTGAATTACGAAGAATACGAGTTGGTTGCTTTAAGGAAGATGAGGCTATCACGCTGCACGATTTAGCTGACGCAATATATCTCTGGAAACATTATGGAGATGAGACGCTCATGAGAAAGATAATAAAGCCCGTGGAGTACATGGTGAGACACCTACCTAGAATATTCATCCGGGACTCAGCCGTTGATTCAATAGCGCACGGAGCCGCGCTCGCTGCGCCTGGCGTGGCTAGGGTTGAGGACGGCGTGGAAAGAGACGGGGCAGTGGCTATAGTAACATTGAAGGGCGAATTAGTGGCATTAGGGAAGGCCACTGTATCCACAGGCGAATTATTAAGCATGAGCAAGGGCATAGTAGCTAAACCCACTAGGGTCATCATGGAGAGAGGCATTTATCCTAGCACATGGCCAAAGGGAAAAGCAAAGGATGAAGGGAGCAGCCCTAGATCTATTAATAAACGTAAAGAGTAAGCATTAGGAAGCCGCCCTACTATTTCGTCGCTATTAATTGAATTGATTGGGATCACTCCACTAGATCCCTTATTAATTGAGCTATTTTCTTTGGGGAATCGCTTTCCTTGCATAATGCCCATAGCTCGCTTTTTTTACAGATCCTGTACCTAACAATGCTTCTTGAATCATCTTTTTCAAGTAATCCATTTTTAACTAGGTTATCCAATATATGCTTAACCAACGTAAATAGAACCGGCAGCATGTTATTCTTGAGACTACTATTAGATTGCTCAAGTAGTGTCTTTGGGATGAAGGAGACACATGAACCCCTGGACTCCCTCACCATTCTCCATAGCGCCTCAGCCACGGCATCCGTCACATCTCTGAAATTAGTATACGACGTCATTGAGCTCATTGAGATATCTGGGACGTCTGCATATTAATCAGTAACTCTGAGCAATTTATCCCTATTATGCCTGTTAGTACAGGATTAATTATTCCTGAATATATGAGAGTATTCCGAAACATTTACAGTTAATTGGTTTTTATATGTGAATCATGGATCGCACATAAATAGAATAGAATAGGAATTTATCGATAGTACTTGAAATACATGATAAATTAAATAATAAATAGAAAAATAAATAAAGATATGGATTTATAAATAATCTGCTAAAGCAAGTAACTGAACTCGACTAGACCCAGCCTCTTGAGGGTGTCCAGGGTTGGCTTACCATCACTCCAACCACGCAGTTTATAATATACCTTTATTCCCTCGTCAAACATCTTAGATGCACTATGACCCTTAGCCGGGCCCTCCGGTATTGGTTGCCTCATGCGATTAGGCAATTCATCCTTAACCCATTTCCCCTCCTTAACATGAAATAATCGCTCCACATTGAATATGCGTTCCCCTATCTCAAGAATGTCTTCACCGCTTAGATCCCAACCAAATGCGGAATTGTATAACGCAGCTATGTCTCCCTCAGTGTTTATATTAGGCATTAAATTCTCGAACTTACAGAAAACTGATGAGTCTACAACGGCGAAGAGATCCTGATTCCACTTCACTATACGGGCCTGCTTCTCTATTCCGCTTTGCGAATCATCTAATGGATCAACCTTTTCAGGAACGCCGAAAACCTCCCATGTTGGCGTATATGCCTCCAAGTGATCACCACCCCTATTCGATGTATAATATGCCAAGGCAAAGCCCTTTAATCCCCTTGGATCATACGCTGGAACGCCTTGACCACGGGAACCTACGAACGCTTCAGGATCATGATACTTCATGGCCAATCTATAATCGCCTTCAGCTAATTCATCGCCTATCCCATCTCTATGCGCTATCTTGTATGCGAGATCTATGAATGTGGCTGGATCACCCCAATCAACATCAAGCTTCAACAATCCCTTCCTAGCAAGTTCAGTTGCTGTCGCTAATGTATTGCCCAGGCTAATAGTGTCCATTCCCAATTCATTAGCCGCTTTTTGAAGTTTAATTACTGCCTCGGGATCTAATTCGCCTATGTTCGGGCCAAGAGCCCAAGTATTTTCATATTCATACTTTATCTTTTCTCCAGGCACCTTGAATGGCCCGCTCTTCACCATTGGAATCTGGGTACACGCTATGGGGCAATTATAGCAGCCATGCACCTCCACCACATACTTGGTTTTAATATATTCCCCACTGACTTGAGTTACATCGCTCGCTCGCCCCGTGAAGTTATATGCCGGCAATGCGCCCATTGATTGAATTATATTCATTAGGACATTAGTACCATATGTATGCAAGGCTTGATACGTGGGATGAGCCATGACCCTCTTTACTAACTCATTATTGACTTTTTTGAACCGTTCCTTATCGATTACCTCATCCATCAACTTCCTTGTTCCCCAGGCAATTATTCCCTTAATCATCTTGCTCCCCATCACTGCGCCTAGGCCTCCTCTGCCGGCGAACCGTTCATAATCGCTGCCCCTTATTCCGGCGAACCTAACCATATTCTCCCCCGCGGGTCCGATAACAATGACGCCGGCCTTAGTCTCATCTGGGGGGAACCCATTTTCCATCAATAATTGCCTTGTTGAGGAGCCCGTTGTTTTTCCCCATAAATGCTTTGCAGGCTTAATCATGGGTTCCCCATCACGGATATAAATGTAGACAGGATAATCGGATTTACCCTCCACGACTAATCCATCGTAGCCCGATCTACGGAGCCAGTAGGATGCGTTTCCACCCATATTGGAATGGGTTAATGACATGGTGAGGGGAGACTTGCCGACGACTGTTAATCTGCTAGAGGATACGGTGGCGATGCCGCTGAGGGGTCCTGAGAAGAAGTATAGCTTGTTGCTTGGATCAAATGGGTCAATGCCCCTAGGCACCTCTCTCAGGGCTAGGTATGAGCCGAGTCCTCGTCCACCGAGGAACATCTTTAGCTCATCATCCTTGATTATTTCCTCCTTGAATTCCTCGGTGGATAGGTTTGCCCTAATTATCCTAAATACCATTGATAGTTAATAGTAGATATCCTATTAATAAGACTTACGTTATTCTTGTCTGATAATGATTATTAATTCATATGAAAATTTTGCTTAAGTAAATAAAAAATAATATTATTATATATGACTGCCAATTCATATTATCTGGGCTTGTGGCGAAAGCTTTAAAATTTAATTATAAACAAGTAAAAGATATGGCTACTAGTTGGCCTCTTCCGGATATCTTGAAACCATCTCGATCAGTGTTGGTTGTTTGGGATGTCCATAAAGCCCTCGTTAATTCAATTTTCAATAAAGAGGAATTCATCAATGCGCTAAACACATCCATAACTGCAGCTCGGCAAGCCAAGGTACCTATAGTATTCACAAAGATAACTCCATATCCTCAGGGATTCGAGTCGCCCTCCTCTAAACTATTATACAGAAGTGGTTTTCAATTTAAGCCTGAGGAAATGGAGCTAGTCGTACAACCATCAGCTGATGACATAGTGCTTAACAAAAATACATGGAGCATATTCGTGGGGACGAATTTCGAGCTATTGCTAAGGAACTCCAATAGATCGACAATAGTATTCACTGGAATAGCGACTGAGATAGGGATTGAAACAAGTGCGAGACACGCCTTTGCATTAGGATTAATCCCAGTGATAATTAGGGATGCAGTATCATCTAGAAACAGGGAGGGACACGAAAGATCGCTCACAAACATGTCATCATTCTTCCCAATAATAACGTCAATCGACCTAATTAATCACTGGAAGTGAGGGCACGGGAAAATATCCTCCGTTGCCTTCGCTGCCACTTGCCATTCAAGAATGTCTTTGATGCAGTTTAACTTTCTTTAATTATTTGATAATGAGAGCAGCAAATCTCGCCTTTTGAGGTGGGGAGGAAGTCAGATTTTTGAGCCTTGCCTCCGAAATATTTAAATTAATAACGAAGCGTGGAACGACATGGAGTATACGGTGGTATATGACACATACGTTGAGGTGCCTATACGGATAAGTAAAACAACGCCCGATGAGGCTAGAATTAAGAGGCTTGAGAGGTGGCCTAAGGAGGCTGGGCTTTCGCAACCTCTTGGTGAGGGGGGAACATTCATGGATCTCGTAAAGTCATTTGCCAGGGATTATGAACTGGAAATAGGGGAAAAGAATTGGAGCAACACTACGGCTGCGGATAAAATAAGCATAAAAATGGAGCAGAAACTCCTAAGGAATGGGATACAGAGGGGGGCTGCTAAAATGGAGGGTGAAATACCATTAACCCCAGCAGAGGAGGGGGGTAACCTTGTTTATACTGCTAAGCTCAAGTATTCAATAGAGTTGGATAATGATGTGTTGGCCGAGAAGGCTGCAAGCGATGTCGTTGAATTCAGTTTATAGTTTTAATGCAGCCAGATAATGATGAGCTCAATAAGGAATGGAGCACTCACTTGAGAGCACTATCTAATAGGTCTGAATATTTCCATGCATCATCTGGAAAGATCCCAACGACTTGGCTGAGTCCAAGCTTCTTAATTGCCGCAACCACGGCTCCACTGCTGGGTCCAATGAGTAAACCATCATTTGATGCGACTAATTTAATGCCATTAATGGCCTCTCGCAGTGATACTTTAATTATCTCATCAATCTGGGCAATCTCTTGGAACGGATTACCGCTATATTCCTTTATGCCCGGTATTGTATCCATTGGTTCCACCCCTATCATCTTGATGCCATTGCCATATTTTTCCTTAAAGTAAAGCGATAAACCAGTCATGTGGCCCGCCGTACCCAAACCAGCAACTATGTACTTAATCCTTAATCCAGCCGCTCGTAATTGCTCATCCAATTCCCTGGCTGTTTCCCTATAATGAACCAAATAATTCCGTGGATTATTGAATTGATTTGGGTGATGAGCCGAAGCAATCTTGGCTTCCTTCTTTACTTCCTCAATCATATCATTAGTTCCCCCCATTCGCTCCCTTATCTCCGCATTCAATAGTTTAAGCATTACCTTATATGCCTTAGCCGTTCTAGTCGATATATAAGCTATCATTTTCCTGCCATACCCAGCAGAAAGAGAGGCTAAGGCAACAGCCATGTTTCCTGAGGATGCCTCTACCACAGCATCGCCTTTACTAGTCTTCTCAAGCACTTCCTCATATAAGGATAAGGCAGTTCTATCCTTTATGCTGTGAGTTATGGGATTCATGAATTCCAGCTTGCCCCAAACCTCCTCTTCGCCAAATGATTTAAGCCTATATAATGGGGTTGGCCAGGAACCCCTTATTAGATCCATTATATTATCATACACGCGGGTATCCGCAAATATAGGTCATGTCTTTCCCATGGAAAATCCCCTATTAAAATATTTCCCAGTTCACGAAAGCGCTCTCCACAGCACAATAGGGCCGCATTTCCCTTTCTGGCCTTATGCTCGATCCCGAAGGGTAATCGCGCAGCTTATTTCATCATGGAAAGAGGGACCACGTGAAAATATTAAAGGGCTAAATAATGGAATGCATATTAAGTGACTAGCTATAGAGGCGATGATGAGCAATGAGGAGGCCAATGAGGCTAATAAGGTATGAATCCAATGAGGCGTTAATCAATATAATAATTGCCTCGCTTCTATGGTCCACCATAGGTTTAGCCAGCGTCTATAGTGGATCCCCATTACTACTTCCACTAATTAGATCAACGACAGCCGCCATAGTGGCGGCATTTATCTATAGATCGCTTAACAAGGCTGCAATAACGGCTGGAATAAGCTTAGGCGTTTTATTCAGCGTGTATCCACTTGCGGCCGTGACAGATGGCGTTGGATTAGCAGCATACCTGCTATATACGGCACCGCTCTGGGCCACCCTGGTTTCACTGATTCTTGGAGAACGCCCAGGCAAATATAGCGTCATTGGGTTAATCATTATTGCAGTGGCCGTTATAATCGCCTTGATTGATGCTGGCCTAGGAGGCATTAATTACTATGGGGCAATTCTAGGCCTCGTGTCGGGGATCTCGTATGGGCTCTATATAGCTATAGCCAGATTCTTCTCGAAGTTGGGGATGAGCAACGATGTATCGTATGGGGCCTTGCCATTTACTTTGATTATGACTGCGCCGTTACTGCCATTCTTAGCATTGATTCATAGATTACCGCCATTAATTGATCTAGGGAAAACATTGGTGGCCGGCGCGTATATGGGCATCTTTTGTACCGTTATTCCATATAAGTTATTTGCAATGGGCGTAGCCAGGGTTAGAGCGGCATTAGCATCTATTCTAGCCACGCTTGAACCCGTGATGGCTGCTGTATGGGGCTATTTATTTCTAAGACAGATCCCCAACAACTATGAAATACTGATTTACTTATTGATAACCATTGCACTCATTACATCATCAATTGATGCCAGATAGAGGCGCTCATCATAAACTGACCTCCTCCCCGCCCTTGAGGGCGGGGGTTCCCCGAGGTCTAGAGGGTTACGCCCCTTTCACGGGCGCTACTCGATTATGATCCACGATGAAAGATAGGGGCCTCTTTATCGTCGAGATCACTATGCCGGTAGCCTTCTTCAAGATATTCAATGCACCATTTAGATCCGAATGAAGCCTATGCCCCTTAGGACAATTAACTACTCCCCTCGGCCCCCTCTCAACCTCAACACCATGATAAGCACAGTACTTGGACGTATTATACTCAATGACCTCAAACACACGAATACCATACTCCTGAGCCTTCAACTCAATGACCTCCATGAGTTTACGATAAGACCACAAATTCACCGTGAACTTATTACCCTTATCCTGAGCAATGTTGAAGGGATAACCCAAATAGATCGTTGAGACGCCTCGCTCATGCAACTCCCTCATTAGGTGGGAGGCAAAGTTGCGGTAGAGGTGAAGAAGCCTCCTAATTAGTTTCTTGAAGAGTCTCCTCCTCTCCCTATTAAGCTCCTCGTATGCTTCGTATTCTTCAATGTTCTTCGCCTTATCCGCCGAGGACTGCGCCTCAGCTATCCTCTTCCCGAGGTAGAAGTAATCCTCCTTAGTCCTAACCCCCTTATAAAGAAGCCACGTGCCATCATCGACTACAACGCTCGCCAAGACGTTAATACCCAAGTCAATGGATGCTGCTTTATTACCCTTGGGCGATTTAACTTGTATTGATTTCCTCTCCCCCCTCACAATATGCTTACTCCTCCTTCCCGTTTTAGTTTTCTCAACGCCAACCTCCACGGGGATGGAGGCGTACCAAGCATTCCTAACCTCGTCATAGTATATTTCTAGCCTGCCTTGCTTGCCGTGCCACCTTAATCTACCCGTGAATCTAATTTCCATGTTGAAGTACTTGAGGATGATGTGGTTTCGCTCGTCCACTACATAATTATCTTCCCTCACGACTAGTATTAGCTTCCTCCCTCCAGTCTCCCCATCCTTCCAATAACTTGGCGGCGAAACGTGATTCATGTGGGGAGGCAATTTTCCCTCCTTCTTCAGTTTTAGGAGGGAGAAGAATGATGACCACGCCTCATTATTCTTATTAAGCACTTGCTGCGCATTAGCACTACCCAACTCACCCCTATACTTCCCATAATACTTATTATATGTTCCCTCGAAGTCCACTTTTCCTCCGTGGAAGAATTGCTGCCTCCTCTCATAATTAACCTCATTGAAGAGTTTGGCGGAGGTGTCGGCTAGCCTCCTCAGCTTTCTTTCTTGAAACCCATTTGGTAGGAGGCGAACCACGTTAGTCCTCTTATTACCGTATTTAACTTCTTTGATGCCCTCTCCCGGTATTGCGGGGTCGGCCCCCGCCCCCCATTCCCAAGAAATTGACTGGAAGAGGGCATCCTGAAGAGAGGTGTTTAGGCTTAAAAAAAGTTTTCTATAAGGGGACTACTCATCCCCGCCCTGAAGGGTGAGGCTTTCCGCCCCCTTAACCCCCATTTTGGTAAACGATAAACCTCACTCAAGGCAGGATGAAGGTCAGCTGTGATAAAAACGAACGACGAACCTCGCCATTTATGGCGGGGAGGGATTAGGAACTAGCTTTTTCACAGCTTGGTTTGGGCATGGCTTCATTAATTTATGAACCTTAAGTTCCATGATGATCTTGCTTCAATGATTCGGCTGATCATGGACTTGATGATTGATAACACTTGAGTAGCATAGTAAGACATAGGTGTAATTAATATAAATGGGTTATCTGAGTAGACTTTTATGCAGGAGAAAACAAAAATCTTAGATGACATAGAAGACGAGGCAAGGAAGAGGCTTTTAGCCGTAAAGAACAATGATTTGCTGGACTTCATAGAGAAAGCGATAATTATCTGCAAACCTAGCCGAGTGTTTGTATCGACCGGAAGCAAGGAAGACACGGAGTATATAAGGAGGGAAGCGATCAGAAAGGGAGAGGAACGAGCCCTCAAGATGCTTGGGCACACCATTCATTTCGATAGTCCCCTTGATCAGGCCAGGGCAAGGGAGGACACTGCAATATTATTGCCGAGAGGTGAGGCGCTGCCGTTTATAAGAACCAAAGATAGGGATGATGGATTAAAGGAGATCATTGACTTGCTTAATGGTTCCATGAGGGGGCGGGAGATGTATATTGGTTTTTACTCCCTAGGACCCAAGGGCTCCCCGCTCAGCATTTTAGCTGTTCAAATAACTGATTCCGCATACGTAATGCATAGCGAGAACATATTATATAGGCAAGCATATGATGAAGCCGTTAGGGTTGGCGCCGAAGTTAAGTTCCTCAAGTTCCTTCACTCCCAGGGCGAGCTAGATGAGTTAGGTAGAAGCAAAAACATAGCGAAGAGAAGGATCTATATTGATCCAATTGATGAGGCGGTGTATAGCGTGAATACGCAATATGGGGGTAACAGCATTGGATTAAAGAAGTTAGCCCTTAGATTAACTATTAGAAGAGCGATTAGGGAAGGATGGTTATCTGAGCATATGTTCCTAATGGGCGTGAATGGGCCAAATGGCCGCGTGACTTACCTAACCGGCGCATTCCCATCAATGTCGGGCAAAACATCTACAGCGATGATTGGGCGATTACTTGGCGATGATTTGGCATATCTAAGGTGGATTAATGGAGAAGTCAAGGCAATTAATCCGGAAGCAGGAGTATTTGGCATAATTGAAGGCATTAATTCAAAGGATGACCCAATTATATTTGATGTGCTGAATAAGCCGGGGGAACTAATTTTCTCCAATGTATTGATCAAGGAGGATGGGGGAGTTTATTGGAATGGCAAGGATGAATCACTGCCTGGGAAGGGAATTAATTTCATGGGGGAATGGTGGCCTGGAAGAACGGATGATAAGGGAAACCCAGTGCCTCCATCTCACCCCAACGCCAGGTTCACAGTTCCATTAACTAGTTTCAGCAATCTCGATCCAGCATATGATGACCCCAAGGGCGTAAAGGTTGGTGGAATCATATTTGGAAGCCGGGATCCCGATACATTTGTTCCTGTGGTTGAATCATTTAATTGGCGACACGGAGTTACGACTATCGCGGCATCCCTGGAGACTGAGAGGACGGCGGCGGTGATAGGGAAGGTTGGTGAGCGGGAATTCAACCCAATGGCTATACTTGACTTCCTATCCGTCTCGCTCAGCGATTATATTGGCCACTATCTTAGATTTGGCGAGGCAGGAACTCCGCCTAAGATATTTGGAGTTAATTATTTCCTGAGGGGGCCCAATGGTAACTTCTTGAACAATAAGGAGGACAAGCGAGTATGGTTGGCGTGGATGGAGAGGAGGATACATGGCGAGATGGAAGCATTAAGGACCCCCATTGGTCTCATACCTACATATGAAGATTTAAGGCAATTATTCAATGAAACGCTGAAGCGCGATTATGGCAGGGATGAATATATTGCTCAATTCTCTATAAGAATTAAAAAGCATATAGAGAAGATAGATAGGATTTGGAGCATATACTCGAAGATACCAAACATGCCGCAGGACTTCTTTAATGAATTGAGCGAGCAGAGGCGGAGATTAATGGAATTAGGCGGAGCGGAGCAGGTTTCCCCCTTCATGTTCTACAAAAAATAATCAACCATGAAACCCAAGATCCCAAGAATCGCCATTTTTCACATCTATGAATAAGTAAAAATGATTCACTGACTTCCTCCCCCGCCCATGAGGAGCGACGTTTGGCATTCTCTTTATCGAGATGCCCAATGGAACGCATTCCTCAATTACCTCATTGATTGGAGTTAAATTGCAATGAGAGTAAAACATAAAAATCGTTATGAAGAAACGTTTACGACGCCCCGTAGCTCAGCGGCAGAGCACCTGGCTGTAGACAGCCACGTGGGGTACAACAAATCATGAAAGCCCCACGGCAGCCACCAGGGAGTCCCGGGTTCGATTCCCGGCGGGGCGACCATTATGCCGATTCCTTAATAAGAGGGGAAGCCTCATCCTTTAGGCCACTAACTGAAAACATATTTAAGTGCTAGATGAATAGGAGCCACGTGGCGGTGAGGATTCTAGTTGCTGGGGATGCCCATGTGCCTGATAGGGCTGATTCCATACATGCAGCAATACTTGATGAACTTGATTCCATGAAGCCATTTGACTATGTATTAGTAACTGGCGATTTAATAAACGAAGATACGTTAAAGCAATTGATGGGGTTTGGGCGCACGAGGTACGTGGTTAAGGGTAACATGGATTACTTGGAATTGCCTGATAAGGAGGTCATAAGTATAGGAGAAGCCAAAATAGGACTAATGCATGGACACCAAATAATGCATCGCGGAGACACCCGAGAATTAATTGGGGTTGCAGTGAATCTGAGGGTTAATATATTAGTTAGTGGTCATACCCATGTACCCATGATAATGAAAGGAGCAATCACTTTATTGAATCCGGGATCAATAACCGGCGCCTGGAGCGGCGCAGGAAATCGAGAATCGCCCAGCTTCCTTGTCCTAGAGCTCATTAAAGGACTTGCAAATATCGATCTTTATCAGTTAATCGAGAATGAAATAAAAATAACTAAACATGAATCCATCTCAGTTAACTTAACCAACATACACTCACTAAATTATTTCGATAATATGGGATTCAGAGTACCCAACGATTAGTGGAATTAGCGTATTAACCATGATAAAACGAACAATAAACCTCACTCCTTCCAAGGGCGCGGGGTAAAAGCTTGAAAAGGAGGACTATTCCTTTAATGTCCTCCCCCGGTCAATTTCTTGGGAATGGGGGGCGGGAGCTGACTTCCCCCGCAATACCGGAGGAGGACCCGCGAACGCGAAGTCGGCAACCGAGTAGCGCCCATAATGGGGCGTAACCCCCAAGACCTCGGGGAACCCTTAAGGTGGGGAGGGGGTCAGTAAATGGATTTCTCGCCCCATTAAAGCTTTACATTACTTGGTCCCAGCCCTTTAATTGAATAGCTAATGTAGGCCTCAGATAAAATTTATAAAAACTAGTGGGCGACTTATTTTAATGACAAATATAAAGCCGCCGAAGCAACGGAAATATGGCAGGGCAACCATACGATGTATGAGGTGTGGCACGCGGGAGGCCGTTATTAGGAAGTATGGATTAATGCTATGCAGGAGATGCTTTAGGGAAGTAGCGCCTCAACTAGGCTTTAAGAAGTACTACTAGGGCATACATTTAAGGCCCTGGGCCTCTAGATTCTCACGGCGTTTATTATGGTTAAGATAAGCAATGATAGATTAAAGAGATTAATATTAGATAAAGCGAAAACCAGTGATCAAGACATAATTGTTGGTCCGCAAATAGGGGAGGATGCTGCAATAATTAGGGTGGGCAGTAAATACTTAGCGGTTCACTCCGATCCAATAACGGGCTCAATAAATGATATTGGGTGGCTGAGCATAAATGTGCCCGCTAATGATATTGCAACCCGGGGAATAATGCCTAGATGGTTTGTATTGACCTTGATTCTCCCCCTTGGCTTCAGCGATGAGTCGTTAGGCAGAATTATGGATCAAGTATGGGATGCATTAAGCGAGATAGGTGGTGCATTAATTGGTGGGCATACTGAGTACTCTGGGGAAGTACACTATCCATTAACGTCCACGACAGTAATGGGGGTGGGAGACTCCTATATATCGACTAGCGGCCTCCGTCCCGGTCACTTAATAGTGGCAACTAAGTTCGCCGCAATGGAGGCAACGGCCATAGCTGCCCGTGATATGGAGAAAGAGTTGATCCAAAGAGGAGTTAATCCATTGATGATCTCGCGAGCCGCTGCATTAATTAGAAAGACAAGCATAGTCAAGGAGGCCCTCATAGCGGCTAAATACGCTTCTTCCATGCATGACCCAACGGAGGGCGGTGTAATTCAAGGATTAATAGAGATGGCCTCAGCATCAAATACGTGCATAGATATAGAGGGCAGCATTCCAGTTCTGAAAGAGACTAGCGATGTGTTGGGGGCGCTGGGGATTGATGCATACCGCTCGCTGAGTTCCGGCATGTTGCTTATAGGGGTTCCACCCAGCTTAATTGATTCATTGATCAATGAATTAACGACGGCAGGTATTCCAGCAAGGCTAATAGGTAAGGCAAAGGCATGCAGTAAACCAAGCGTAAACATGGGGGGCCACTCAATTAGCGCTGATTCCTTCGTTGAGGATGATTTAATCAGGGTCATGGATGAGGCGAGGAAGCTAAGCCATGCCTTCTCATGAGGTCAGCACCATAATATAATAAAGGATTCAGGAAGCCTCGCCCTTTAAGGATGGGGAATCGTCAGAACGAGATCAAGGGGATTCTGTTTCATTTCCTATTCTATTCCGAGTGCTTTCTGGAGTTAACCTAATTGGGAAATAAGATCGCGAGAACTAAGCCCAGCAACACCAAGGAAGCCACGGGGAAACAGCCGTAATTGGCGCCCAACCTAGCTTAAGTTTTTAACTGAACGTTATTAATCATTCAAATGCTTTGGAGAAACCATGGAAGCAGCTTAGGCGCCATAGTTGAGTCAACCACCATTAAATGCTGTGGCCTTGAAACCAACATAAGCGTTAGGGCAGTTGGTTCAACTTATCTTATTCAATTAAGCGACGATGATGTACCGGACATAGATATCTATGAATTGCATAAAAAGGCGTTAAGAGGCAAGGGCATTGAGAAAGCCGCTAAATCCCTTAAAATAGAGGCGACGCCGCGATTGTTGGGGGCATATGAGAGGTGGAGCAAGCATTATGGCGCCTTGACTCCTCTTCTTCTTTACTCTAAGCTAACCGATATTTATATTAATAATGTAGTGATGGCTCGTCATTCTGATTACGGCTTGGTGGAGGTTAATATAGAGGTTCCTGAGCGGGATATTAACTATCTATTGAGAAGGATAAGTTCCAGATGTAGGACGCCGATAACCTCATATCAGCCAATGATATCCGTAACCGATGAGGAGTATGGCATACGCATATCTGTCACAATACCCCCAGTAGGTGGACCAGCTATACATATTAGAATAATGCCGCGTAAACCATGGACCCTTCCTTACCTGGTCAATAATGGGATGGTGACTGCACGGGATGCAGCTATTCTGTGGCAATTATTTGAGGACAAGGTGCCTCTCCTGATAGTCGGCCCAATAGGTTCCGGTAAAACAAGTCTGGCCAATGCCATAGCTTTTATGGGCAATCCATCGCTTCTCATGGCATTAATAATGGATGTAGACGAGATGAATCTACCGAATCACTTGGTATATAAATTAATGGAGAGGAGATCATTTGGCCTAGGCGTTAAATCCATATCCAAGGACGACTTGATTTCCCAAGCATTAAGAATGGGAGTTGATCATATAATAGTAAATGAGGTTATCACTGGAGCAGAAGCAAAGGCTTGGCTGAATGCCGTGACCAGCGGACATGGAGGAATAACGACGTTCCATGCTGGCAATGCCATTGATGCTGCTAAGCGATTCTCCATAATTGCACCGGATATAGGGAACGCATTGAAACATATAGCTATAATTGAGACCAGCATAATTGATGCAGTAGATAAATCCGGCGATATCTCAATTAATCGTAGATTACGGGTGGTTAGATCCATAATTCATGACCATGATCTAGATGATGGAAAAATAGCCGCTAAAGCCGAGATAATTAGAGGCTTGGTGGGTTATGACGAGAACTCTATAATACGAACAGTGAGGAATTACTACTCTAATCCCACTGAATTAATGAGTGATGCTAAGTGAAGCTAAGGGAGTTGATTAATTACTCCATATTTGTATTGATATCGCCGCTCCTGGGAGCAAGCGGCGCAATAAAGATGATCAATGATGAGGCGTGGAGCAAGATGGAGGAGGGCGACGGGGGAAAAGGATTCAAGGCGGAGCTCTATAGGGCGGCAATTAATTATGAACAAGCCGGTACTGGCGTTGATAATTCCTTTGAATTCCTAAGTAATGCGCTCAAGATCAACCTAGATAAGAATCGACGAGACATGGGAGAAGCCTTATCCTCAGTGTTGATGGTGATCATTGGATTATCGATATCAACGATTCTGACCATGCTATTAGGCGGCTCATCTATATTATTCCCGATCGCACTGCTCGCCATGATACCATTGATCCACTACTTCCAGGTAGAGGTAACCAAGTATGATTACAAGTTACCATCCATTCTTGGAGCCTTAGTTGGCATGGCAACATTACTCATCACAAGAAACTACCCCTACTCGCTCATGATGGGTTCCATAGCGTTCTCAGTTCCATATATGACCCAGTTCAGACCCAGCTTTCTATTCATTGGACCAATCAAATCCACAATAATGAATTCCTTCAATGAATTGATGTGGAGCCCTGACCCAACGCCGCTGCCCACTGAAACTTTGATTGGGGTAGAATTTGAGAAGCTATTCGAGGCGGCGAGAACCATAGGTGCACCCCTCTTCTTGTCTAAGGTGAATAGGGTAGTCTATGACGTGCTTTCCTGGATTGAGGATAATAATAGGACTCTCCTGCTTTATGGCCTGGTAATACCAATACCATATATATTGCTATGCATGGTAACCAGGATACTGACGATAAATATAGCTCCAATGCAAGGACCATTCCCGATACTTCCATCACTGGATAAATCAAGGGAGACGCTGATGATTGATGGCATAGTATCATCCATTCTAACAGGAAAAACAATTCACAGCATTGGAGTTGGAATAATGCTTATACCAATATTCATAGCTGCACAGATGATGATTGCCTAAGCCTTGCCCAAGCCCAGGGAAGGGGCAAGTCTTGATACTTTTTATCATACTATGAACGACAAGTCCACCATTTAGTGCAGGGTGGGAGCCAGCCAATTCTGGTTCCCAGCACGTGCAGAGCCCCAAGCATTAGGCCGAAAGAGGCAACGTTAATAATTGCCTTCTAAATACTTATCCATAAGTAAGTTTTTAAATAACAGCGAAATAGATCAAATGTGCCTGCCAGTAGTGGATTTAAATTAGAGGAAATGAAGCCTAATTTCAGGGAGATAAGGAGGTATCCCCTAGTTGAGCCATTTGCCAGCGCGATAATTGCCGAGGATGAAGAGACCGGGGAACTAATGTATTACCTCGTCGAGCAATCCTTAACTAAGAAGGAAAACGAGGTCTATAATACAATATATAAATTAGTAATGATGGAGTTACCTCCTCCAGCCGATATAAAGAAGCTGGAGAATCCACGTAATGTATTGAGCAGAGAAATAAAGAGGATACTTGATAGGTATAGGGGATTAATTAGAGGAACCAAGATAGATCTAAACAAGATGGCGTATCACATGGAGAAGGATCTACTTGGTTTTGGCCCCATAGATGCAATAATGAAGGATGAGAACATAGAGGATATCTCAGCCGATGGCGTTGGGGCTCCCATCTTCATTTTCCACAAGGATTACGAAACAATTCCGACTAATATAGTGCCAATGGATGCGCAAGCACTAGATGATTTCGTATCAAAGTTAATACATATGGCTGGAAAACACGTATCGGTTGCTGCTCCGATAGTTGATGCGCAATTACCAGATGGCTCCAGGATAGCCATAACATATAAGCAGGAGGTCTCGCCGGGCGGCAGCACATTCACCATAAGGAAGTTTAAGGCCACTCCAATAACGTTCACTCAATTAATACAGTCTCATAATATTTCGCCAGAGATAGCAGCTTACTTCTGGTTAATGCTTGATAACCATAAGTCATTCCTGGTTCTCGGAGTCACTGGAGCAGGTAAAACAACATTCCTGAACGCAATGGCTACCTTCCTACGGCCAAACCTAAAAATAATAACCGTGGAGGAGGTGCCCGAGGTTAGATTGCCTCACAAGAATTGGATAAGGCTAACGCCTCGTCTATCCTTTGGTCCAGAGAAAACCAATGAGGTCACCCTCTTCGATTTAGTTAAGGCAACGCTGAGAATGAGGCCGGATTACTTAATAGTAGGAGAGGTTAGGGGAGAGGAAACATATGTATTGTTCCAAGCAGTGAACACTGGTCACGGCGGCGTATCCACAATGCATGCCGAGGACTTTACAGCTGCAATAAATAGGTTGACTTCACCGCCAATGAATGTGCCGAAGGCATACATACCGGCAATGAATATATTCGTCATGGTTAGAAGAGTGAGAGTCGGCGAGCGCCTCACTAGGAGAGTCACGGAGGTTGGCGAGGTTCAGAGCGCTGATGAGGTTAGAACAGTGTTTAGGTGGGATCCAAAGAATGATGTTCACGTATTAAGCGGTCAAAGCTTCCTTTTACGGGAAATAGCGGAGACGACGGGTCAAGATGAGGAGGAACTAGAGGAGGAACTGCGGAGAAGAACGAGGGTGATTAATTGGATGGTTGAGAAGAACATGATGGACCTCCATGAAGTGGCCAGAATGATAGAGAGATACTATACTAAGCCGGAGAAGGTGTTGGCTGAGGTAGAGGGTATAGCTGAGGTAGAGACCACGTGATTGATATTCAAATATTCAATTCATTTAGCGATGTATTGAAGTACCTGGAAGCTAAGCGAGATAATTTATTAAAAGCTCTTGAGGTTAAGGTGGGAAGCAACGACGTGATAAATGCGGTAGATGGATCGTTTGGGGAACTAAGCGAGACCTATAGGGATGAAATAGAAGATATAATAAGCGACATAAATTACATGCTTAAGAAAATAAGGACCAATAATGATTATACCGGGATAATTATGCTGGTTGAAGAAAACGGTTCACCTAACAAGATCTACATAATTCCAGGCGACTTAATATGATGCAATACACCATGCTTCTGCCCTTCATAGCCATATTCACGGCGCTATTCATGATAGGCATAACCAGGTTACCCCTAGTGTTCACGGGATTAGTAATGGCGGCAATAGCGATAATACTGGGCGTCGCTTCATTCATTTATCCCCCGGCAATGCCTTACCTTGGATTATTGATAGGAGTACCTGTTGGTTATGGCTTCTCGTTTTTAATGGATAAGCTAGGCATAAATAACCCACTCAAACTACAATCAAAACAGACAGAGATCAATAAACGGAGGCGGGCAACGAGGAGAAGGAAAAAGGACCGCAAGTCGATATACGTATCGGAAGCTATGGGCCACATAACCGATGCGCGCATATTCGAGAATTTCGACGAATTCATTCAGTCAATAAACATGGCTCCCGCGTTGAATACTGTGCTTGAGTATATTAGAAATATATCGATTATTAATAATGAACTCGCGCAGCAACAAGTATTGGTTTATGAGGACGGCAAGAAGCAGCATGAATTCATACAATTAGTGGATGCAGACTCGATAGATGAGGTTAGCGATGTCATTCAAAGGGCAATACGGGATAGAGTGATGGTGAACAACAAGATAAATTCAATCCTAAGCAATAGGGAGACCATTAGGGAAATAATAGGTGGGCGATTCATGGTGATATATGTAGATGGAGCGCCAGATAAGATAATCCCGCTGTATTATAATCAAGAATGAGTGCCATTACGTGACTGGATCATTTTAATAGGGGAATTCATCGCGGTAATTAATGAGGCTGGATAACGGTGTCGAGATCTCAATAGATAAGGTGGAGTCGCGTGTGGTGGCTATAGCCGTGGGGGTGGGGATTGGCTCCATATATGAGGAACCGAACCAGAGGGGCATTAGCCACTTGCTGGAGCACATGATGTTTAAATCAAATAAGTGGATAAAAGGGGAGGAACTGGATATGATGATAGAGGGACTTGGAGGCATGGCTAATGCATTCACTGGTAGAGATTATACAATATACGTGTTCGAGGCACTGCAAGAGAGTGCACCCCAATTGATAGATATAGCATGCAAGATGATGGTGAACGATACGTATCAATTGGACGAATTCATAAATGAACGGAACATAGTCCTCTCGGAGATTGAGCTGCGGGATGAGAATCCCAGTTCACGTATATGGGATTTAGGCACATTATCGTTATTTGGCAAAAGCGATATGGGGGACCCGGTCACTGGGTACCATGAAACCGTGGAATCAATAACGCTTCAAGACATGATTGAGCACAAGCTGAGGAATTATGTTGGAGGCAACATTAAAATCGCTATTGTTGGTGCCGTGAATGATGATATAATTAACACCGCTGCTGAGTGCTTCTCCAGGATTGCTCCAGGCAAACCTAGTTTGAAGACGCCATCAATTGGATCCCCCAGCGATCTAAGAATTAAGAGTAATGGAGATGGGGCATACGTCTCGTTCTCAATATCCATGCCTAATGAGGACCCCGTGGATACATACCTTAGACTGGCATTAATCGAGTTTCAATTATCAGATGGGGCATCCTCACTGCTTTTCAGAAGCCTTCGAAACAAGGGCCTAGCATACTCCTTTGATGTGGATTGGGAACTGTTTCCAGGGGTTGCTTATCTTCAAACCGTGGTGGAGGCGATTGAGCCTGATAAGCTTGATCTCGTCATGGATCAGCTTCAAAATGTAATACTTAACCTGCAGGATTTGGTGAATAAAGAATACTTGAATCAACGCAGGAAGTATTTAGAATATGTGTCTGCATCATCTCTGAGAAACATGTTTGATAGGGCATACGCTGATTCTTACTTCATGATAAAGGGTTTGCCATTCAATATGCCCAGCTACGTGGAAGCATTGGTTCCCGAGTACTGGAAACTGGAGAAGTACATGATTAAACCATTGCGAAAATCCATGGCCATCATAACGCCGTAATGTCAATAATTTTTACTGGGATTCAGTTAATGTTAATAACTATTAAGGAAGATGCCTATTGATGGGGTTTAAATGCTTATTTTGTGATAAGTGTTGTTATTTTAGCGGCGAGGAGCAGTGTCCAATAGTGTTCCCCGATGAGGCTGAGAAACTGCGGGATTTAGCCGCTAAAGTAGGCGCATCAATTAAGCTTAAGGAGTTACGAGTTAATGGAGCCAGAATGTATAGATGGATAATAGATGGATACTGCCCCTTCTATGATAGGGATAGAAGGGTTTGCACAATACATAACGAGAAACCATTAGCGTGCAGAATGTACCCGCTCCTATATAATCCAAGAACCGGTGAAGTAATTATTTCCAGGGATTGCCCCTGGGTCAATGATAACCCCACTAAATTAACCCTTGATAACTTCATTAATGAAGCTAAGGCAGTGGAGGAGGTAATATGGAGAATACATAAAGTTAAGATAGAGCTCGTCAAGAAGTGAGCCAACCTCACCTAGGAGACTACTGCCTTATAGTTCAAAGCCTAATCCTGAGGATTTAGAGGCGGAAGCCCCCACAAGGTGATCCCCACTCCCACTTATAAGGGCGTCTCGGGAAGTCTGACCTCCTCCCCGGGGTCCTAGAATGGGCGAGGATCGCCGTTCATTTTATCAATATAGAGGGGTCTAAGCGATAGTGCTAATGCCTCGGCTTTCCTCATGGAGCCAGTCACGCGTAAAGTTATTGCTGCATTCCTCAACGATGCAATGGCTGCCCTAACCCATTTAACGCATTTTGTACGTGTTCTTATTATTAACCTGTTTTTATATGTGGCCTTAAGCTCCATGCCGCATCTCAACCAATTTATGCCGGCTATGCTTCTCGCGGTTTCCTCTATCTCCCGGTAAACAGCATTAACATCATCAAGTGTCTCTATCACTATATACCTTGCCAATAGAATCACCTCCCCTGCATGACTTGGAGAATTCAAGCAGTAATTCGTGTGCCACCTCCTCCTTATTGGGAACCATGCCCCTCAACTCATTCATAGCCTTATCAACGTCAAAGCCATTATAAATCAATGCACCACCCATAACCCACACCAAGCTATCCAGATTAATCGCCGGAACACCACTGAGCCTAGATACTTGCTCCCATATTTCCTGCACAAATCGTTGCCTACCCATCAATACGCGGGGCTCCTCCTTTGATAAACCGCTGCAATGAGTTATGGTGGATACGCGATAATCCACAGGTATAGGAACACTGGGAAGCCTTAGCGGTTCATAGCCACATGACTTAAATGCATAGTAAGCCATCTTAACGGCGAACACTATTGTCTTGCTTCTCCAATCCACTCCCAAGGCTTTTCCCAATCGTTCAGCTAATTCATCTAAGTTGATTCCGCACTGCATTAATTCACTGAGTAAGGCGGTGCCGCATATCTTTCGTATTCTATTTAGTTTCGCCGCCCTCAGCCTTGCCAGGTAGGGGCTTGTCGAGGCATACTCCAGAAAGTCTTGGCAAGGATCCTTAATCGCTCCTCTCCTGGAGAAGTATTCACTGAAGTAGTTCCAGTGCCTCTCTCCTCGTCCAGTCAACATATAGCTAACCAATGAATTAAGTATGGTGAGCGAGGAAACTATGCATTTATTCTTGATGGATGCACATAGCTTGCTGATTGCAATGTACTGAGGATCCCTCTCCTCGAATCCCTTAATGGTGTCTAGCCCCATTTCCTTTATGAGCGAAGCTATTTTCTCCACCCTACTCGACATTGATTTCCCCTTTATCTAGATCGACGGAAATGACGGCGCCATCCTTAACATTAAGTATTGAATCAGGAAGACCCGTCACTAACGGTATGCCGGCCATCACCGACCCTATCAACATCAATGTATCGGCATTAATGGTCAATATGACCAGGGGGGCATTACCATACTTAACTAATTGGTACATTATGTATGGACCAACCGTGGAACCCCGTGAATAGGGGAGAATGAGTATTTTACCCGCAATTGGCTTCTCGCCCTCATTAACCTTAACAACTCCTCTCAAGCCATCTATATCGCCTAGAAAAGATATGGGGGATTTAATTACCACTGCATTGCCTCGCACTTTGCCTTTCCCATAAATGGTTTTGCCCCTCATCACATTAATTCACCAATGCAATCCTCTACATCGCATGGCATTGCCCTAACATTGACTAAGCGAGGCATGTAGTATACTGATTTAGATGATGGCGTCGCCACATTAAGCAAGCCTCTATTTCTAAGGAAGGGAGACACTATTGGACACGTATCGGTTATAATGTGAATATTTGACTCCTTTAACCGCGAGATTAGGGTGGGGGATAAACTTGACTTCACAAAGCGTGATGTACTTATGAAGAGGGGCTTCGATAAGCGAGGATACCCCCTCTCCTCAACCAGCTTAATGACGTGCATTACCTCCTCTAGATCCGCGTGGGGGCACCCTATGAATAAGGCATCATATTCAGGCATGGGAGCCAACTTCACGTCATTCTCATTAATGGTAAAGGATTCCTCCATATCGCCCTTGTCCTTGTATAATCGCCAATTAGGATTAATGCCCTCTATGACCATGAATGGATTAGGAGAATAAGTGGCAAAAGCTGAGAGCATGGCCTTGAGTCCCCGTTCTGGCATCGTATTGATAATGACATAGGGTATCCTATCGCCGGCGAATTCGCCGATCATCTTGCCGATCACGCCGGCCCTTGCTTGACTCACCTTACCATTAACTTTGATAATTACCTTAGGCAATCTATTCTCAGGCATATATAGACCAAATGCCGGTACCTTACCTGTTATTGCCGAGAGAATTGTGAATGGACCCGGCAATTTCTCGCTCATTGCATCCCTCACGGAATTTATGTATGCTATGGCATTCGACTCGCCCCAAGCATGAACGGTGCCTGGAGGAGTTCTCAACACATCATATGGAGCACAAGTAAACCACGCGCTGGCGCCCATCTTGATTAATGATCTCACCACCTCCATTTGCTTAGACTTAAAAACCTCATCAACTGGGGTATCAACCCCATTGAACTCCATTCCCATAGGATTAACCGTGGCAAACGCCTTAAACCGGGCGCCATTCTCGGCCAGATCCCTAAGGAACTCAACGCCTGCATCTCCAATTGTTTGATAACTCACGCCACTCACATGAACGGTCTCAACATCAAGCAAATGAGGGGCACCAAGTGATTCCCCTACCTTGACTATCGTGGCAAACGCCCTACCGTAAGGGTCGTCCCTAGATAAAGCAGCCTCATCCTCTCTGGTTAAATACATTGAATGAGGCTTTATTTTTAGTTTAAAATAGTTTCCCGAAAAGTGAGCTACCTCGCCCTTAAGGGCGAGGCTTCCCGCTTCCCTGCCCCGCCTTGCCCATCGTTATGGGTAGTGGGCGGAGCTCCACGGGCGCTGCGGGCGGCTCCCACCCTGCATGCTTCAAGTGATTGAGAGAGGAATTATAATCCCTATCAGCCCTCCAACCAGACTGGGCACTCAAACACCCCATCACTAAGTTAAGTCCTTTACGTAGCCACACTTGGCGCACGCCTTCGAGGAATTCCTTGGATCCACTAAAACCACCTTCTTCCCATACTTCCCCAACTGATACTCCACGATGCCCCTAAGCTCGTGAAAAGCGACGTCGTGAAGCCTCATCCTCAGCCCTCTGGAAGACTTGCCGACAAGTTGCTTAACGGAGATACCTCCATAACCACAGCATCATAATGCTCCGCAAAATACCTCCCCAACTTCATGTATAGATCCCTTCTAAGGCTCTCCATGTGCTCATAAGCCCTAGCCAGCTCCATCTTAGCCTTGAACCAGTTCTTAGATAGAAACTTCTTCCTAGAGAGGGCCTTATGCAGCCTCCTCACCTTCTTAAGCGCCCTCTCATAAGGCCTCAAGTTTGGGAGGAACTCCCCATCCGAGGTCACTAGCAACTTCTCTATCCCGACATCGATCCCCACTGCCCTTCCAGTGTTTAGTAGCTTTGGGAATTCATAATCCTCAACAATGAATGAGACATGCACTTTTCCACTCCTAGTCATTTTCACCACTACACGTTTAACTTTCTCTAGCGGGAAGTCCCTATGAACGATTAATTTAAACGTCCCTAGACTTGATAACCTCAACACGAGCCTCTTATTCCCACTCGTTCTAACTTCCCTAGCCAATATCCTCCAACCGCTCTGCGGATAAACCAGGGAGTAGTACTTATGGGGTTTCTTCTCCCTCGGGAAACGCGATAACCCATCGAAAAAGCGCTGCCTAGCCTCATAGTATCTGTCGGCGATCTGTTGCAGTACCTGTGAGTATAATTGTTGGTACTCCTCATCTTGTTTCCTCAAGTCGAGGGCTAGTTGCCTCAACTCCGTGAGGGTTAATCCCTTCCCATCCCTTTGATAGAAGTACTTGTCTGCCCATCGTAGGGTGTTGTAGATCTCCGAGGCTAACCTCAATTGGGCTTTTAACGCCCTCAACGTCTGTCGATCGGCGTACGCTCTGAACCTAAACCCCACGATGGGCATCAGAAAAATAGGAACGTCACTAATTTAAAGTTATTCCCCTCATCCCAACCATAAATGGCGAGGCTTTCCCCATGTGAATAATTAGAGCAGCTCTATCTCTATTTTAACGTCCTCTGGAACCTTTATCCTCATTAATTGCCTCATAGCCCGCTCATCCGCATCAATATCTATTAGTCTCTTATGTATCCTCATTTCCCAATGATCAAAGGTATGATACCCCTGACCACTGGGCGCCCTTCTAACGGTCACCATCATCCTCTTAACGGGAAGCGGGGCGGGTCCCCTAACCCTGACCCCTAGCTTCTGCACTAAGTCAACTATGTCCCTAGCTAAACCATCCACGGCCTCGGGATCCGTCCCCCATATCCTGATTCGCGCGGTTTTAGGCATTATATCTTCACTTCAACCAAGAACCATTAGGTCTTTATTTCTACCTTAGCCGGCTTAATCTCGATTATTTGCCCAGCAGCAACTGTCCTACCCATATCCCTTAGCGCGAATCGACCGAGCGCAGCCATATCGCTGTACCTCTCCACAACCACCGGCTTCAGCGGCTTCATCCTAACTATAGCGACATCGCCCTTCTTTAGGAACTGAGGCTTCTGCTCAACGGTTTGACCGGTCCTTGGATCAAGCTTGGAAATTAGCTCAATGAACTGAGTCGGCACTGTAGCTGTATGGACATGCATTACCGGCGTGTAGCCAACGCCTATCGCGGTTGGGTGCTCCAATATGACTACACGAGCAACTATTTCCTCAGCAACAGTGGGCGGATTATTCAAGTGACCCAGTACATCGCCCCTCTTCACATCGTTCTTATCAATTCCCCTAACATTTATTCCAACGTTATCTCCTGGCTTAGCGTCCTCTAGCTTCATGTGATGAGTCTCAATGCTTCTCACATCGCCTACCTTAGCCGAGGGCATCACTACTATCCTGTCACCGTTCTTTAGTATACCGCTCTCAACCCTACCCACTATAACGGTGCCCGCACCAGTTACCGAGAAGACGTCTTGAACGGGCATTCGCAGCGGCTTGTCAGTTAGCCTAGGCGGTGGCTGTAGGGCGTCAAGAAGCTCCAATAGTGTTGGGCCGTTGTACCAACTCATTGTGGTGCTCTTGGCCTTTATATTATCGCCGGTGACGGCGCTAACCGGTATGAAGGGCACCTTGGTCGGATCATAACCAAGCAACCTCATCAACTTGCCTAGATCGGCCTTTATTTGCTCGAACCTCTTTTGGTCGAAATTAACTACATCCATCTTATTTACGGCAACTATTAATTGATTAACGCCGAGCGTCTTCAATAGGAAGAGGTGCTCCCTCGCTTGTCCCTGAGGCCCTATGGCTGCCTCGAATTCACCTGGCCTAGCGGACACTACGAGTAGGGCAGCATCTGCTTGGCTTGCGCCAACTATCATGTTCTTAACGAAGTCCCTATGACCTGGTAGATCTATGATTGTGATGAAGTACTTAGGAGTCTCGAAACCAACATGCATTGCATCAATAGTGATTCCTCTCTCCCTTTCCTCCTTAAGCCTGTCCAGTATCCAGGCATACTTGAAGTCTTCCTTTCCAAGCTTCTTTGCTTGCTCCTCGATCTCTTTAAAGCCCTTCTCATCAACGTAACCGGTCTCTAAAAGTAGCCTACCCGTTAGGGTGGACTTGCCGTTATCTATATGCCCCACTACTGCGAGGTTTATGTGCGGTTTCTTCAATGCACTCTCCTGCGGTTGCTTAACTATGCTCATATCGAACTCCACTTAGGTTCTGAATTTAAAAGCTTAACTACGCCGAGGCAATTGAGAACAGAGAGAAAAGGGCAATACATTATTGCCTCCGCACTACCCCATGATGGGGTTCCCCAGTTAAGGAGACGCATCCATTAATGTAGAATACTCCCCACTCTTTCCCCTATATCCTCATCGCGAAGCGAACTCCCCTCCCAAGTTAACTACCCCGGGCCCTTACGGACTGGGTCTCCGGTGAAGAAAAATGAAAACGCTTCATCAAACTTTCACCGATCTCCTTCCTCAGAAACAAAGCCCTTGCCTCGATCCCTCATGTGGATGCGAATATATATGCCTACGTGGAGTTGGCGCAATTCAAGCATATCCTCTTCAGCCCAATCCTAATGCTATGTTTTCTGCAAACCAATCGTCCACAGGAGGCGCAGGTTGATACTGAATAATCGCCGCAAATATAACAAGCCGTCTCCAAGCATACTAGGCAGATACCGTGTTCCTTATCGAAATCCAATTCACAAACATGCCTACCGCACTTATTGCATACATACTTGGCAATATTATCCTTACATATATCACACTTATGGTCAAGTCCCATCGCTTAGGTCTCCCCGCCTAGAATCATCCCAAGCGTTTTACCTTATTAAATTATCGAACTTATATTTACTTATTAACTATGTACTCCGCCCCATTGCTTGTCCTACTCATTAATCCTAACTGCTCCAAATTGCTGAGCGCCTTACTTATATAGGAAAGAGGCACTTTCATTACTTCATCTCCATACCACTCACGCATCCTATCCAAGATTTCCGTGAGACCCCAATGCTTCTTTGACGAAGCCTCCTCTGTCACTATTCTCTTAACGAAGTTAGTCACGTCCTCGGTTATATTCCATGGATAAACGAACCACTTCCAATCGGTTACATTTAATGAATAATAATCAGGCTTGAATTTAGCTACTGTTGATATCCATTGGAGTGCCGCTGACCTCACTTCGCTTGCGCCGGCCTTCTCAGCATAGGCCTTCGCCAATGCAATGCTGTCACCCGTATCCACAATGTCATCTATGACGAGCACCCTCTTACCCATTAAGCTTTCTCCCTTTGCCTCATGCTTAATGAATGCCTTCTCTATAACTTGAGCAGTGCTAGGCCAATGAACAACTTGAACGCTCACTAAATCGGTTACGCCTAAATTATCGCAGACCAGCCTAGCCGGCACATAACCGCCGCGGGCAACGGCCATGATTACTTCGGGCCCCCATCCACTATTGATTATTTTATTGGATAAATCACGTGCCCAATCAACTATTTCATCCCAAGACACCAGCTTCACGGCAACTCTAACCATAACATTAACAACTATATAAATCAAGGTTTATGAATATTACGCAAAAACATGATTGTGAAACTCATGATAGCCTATTCTAGAGGGGATTCCATGCAGTCCACGCATTAATCTGCCTAAGCTCTTGTTGAGCTAAATCTCGCTTTTAAAACTAGATAAATAAAGGTGAAGCCCAATCATGGCTTAAGGCGTTCCCAAGCATTCTATGGTAAAGAGAACGACAAGCACCCCCTTTTAGGGTTGGGGAGGGGTTAATCCTTGTATCTGGCTGATCCGGCTGCAAACCTTAAAAATATGGATTTTCATTGTGAATCATGTCGAGGCTTTCTGCCATGGCTTATTTCGAGAAATGGTTCATACTAGGAGTTATAGCCGGCATTATAGCAGGCCTAGCCGCGGCTACGTTTTATATTCTTTTACATCTATTTGAGTTAATATTCATTGAGAAGTTAGTTGACGTATCCTATCCTAGACCTATTGGCGAGGGGGGTAATCCCCTAGCATTCACTTTTCACACTGGTAGGTATTATCTTATCCCGTTGTCTTTGGCGTTAGGTGGATTATTATCCGGGTTAATAGTTTACACCCTTGCTCCAGAGGCTGAGGGGCATGGAACGGATGCCGCCATAAGGGCTTATCATTATTTCCAAGGCAAAGTAAGGCGAATCGTAATACCGGTGAAGATAATTGCTTCAGCGATAACAATAGGTTCCGGAGGAAGCGCTGGAAGAGAGGGACCTACTGCTCAATTCTCTGCTGGTGTTGGATCAATGCTTGCGGATTTGCTTAAACTTTCGCCGGAGGATAGGAGGAGAATGGTTGCCATTGGGATAGGGGCTGGGATAGGTTCCATTTTTAAAACACCAATAGGCGGTGCTTTACTTGCGGCTGAAATACTTTATAGAAGGGATTTAGAGCCGGAAGTAATTTATCCAGCCTTAGTTGCCTCCGCAATAGGGTATGCAATATTTGGTTCCATATTCGGCTTTACTCCGGTTTTTGGGTATTATTATGAACCATTTAATCCCTTAAGGCTACCTCTCTATGGGATTTTAGGCTTGATTACCGGTGCTTTAGCCATAATGTATGTGAAGGTATTTTATGGAGTCAATTCATTTTTTAAGAAAATGCGGATTCCCAATCACTTTAAGCCAATGGTGGGCGCTGCGTCTACAGGCGCCATAGCATTATTAGCGCCGGAGGTTCTTGGAACTGGTTATGGCTGGATAGATTTAATGGAGTATGGGAGAATCAATACATTATATTCCCCACTCATCCCACCATTAATATTAATAGTTCTTTTACCGGTCCTCAAAATTCTAGCCACCTCATTCTCGGTGGGCTCAGGCGGCAGCGGCGGCGTTTTCGCGCCAGGCCTATTTATAGGAGCCTCCATTGGCGCAAGCATAGGACTATTTTTCCGCTATTTGTTTCCATCAATAGTTCCCAGCATTGCACCCTTCGTGATAGTTGGAATGGCTGCATTCTTCAGCGCTGCTGGGAAGGTGCCCTTATCCGTGATAGTTATGGTTACGGAAATGACGGGAAGCCTGCAATTGCTGCCTGGCACCATGATAGCAGTTGCAGTATCATACTTGGTATCCGGGAATTACACGATTTATCAATCCCAAGTGCCCACTAGAAGGGATTCACCAGCCCATAGATCCGAGTACGAGATGCCCCTGCTGAGATTAATCAAGGTGAGCAATGCCAAGTTGATTGACGTCAAGGTAAGAATCGACGATGAGGTAGGCAAGGCCTTAAGCATAATGCTGGAGCAAAAATTCCTAAGCTTACCTGTAATTGATAGTTCAGGCAAATTAATAGGCATTGTTTACTTAAATGATTTAAGAAAAGCCAAAGAGGAGGAATTAGTCGGCAAATACGTAGTTAGAGGAGTGCCTTATGTGAATCCTAATTCCAGCCTTGAAGATGCATGGGAAATAATGAGCAGAAACAGAAGTAGATGGGTTTGCGTAGTTGAAGACAATAAATATAAGGGGATAGTCACAATGGAGAGTTTATTGGCTGCCTATAAAGAAAGGGCACCACAATCGATCTCCTCTCCACCTTAAGGAGGAAACCCCTGGACTTGGTTACCTCGCCTTTAAGGAATCCCACTTCCTGCCCACTCCCAAATAATGAAGATCTCTCATTATCTAGGCTTAATAGCTCAGGAAACCCGCATGCTCTAATTTATGGTATCATTCTCGTTTATTAATGCCTTGAATTCGCTGGACTCATTTCTTTTCCTGGATCAAATCGAACTCAAAGCCTGCAATGAATAGTCTACCATCCATTATTAACTTTCGTCTAGCCAAGTCAAGCTCGTTCATAAGCCCCTCGCGGATCTCATACTCGACATTGCCCGTAATGCATTCCCCATTTTTTATAATGAATGAATTGGTCAACGGCTTGCTTGATCCAGACCAATCATTGTTCAGGGTTATCTTTATCCAATTAATCCAGCCCTCTAGCCCCGTCTTAGTTATGGGGCCACTGAATCTTAGCCTAACATTAAGATCCGCACCGGACCTGTTGCAGTAGCGAATCGCAGCCTCATACTTATGGTAACCACCGAGGTCCCTCGCTACATATACTATGAATCTATGAATTATTACCTCCTCATCCACGAATTATAAGAGGGAATCCTTAGGTCTTAAAGATTTACTCTGAAGAGCCAACAGCTTTGTTGAGTAATAAAAATCCCCATTAACGCAAGCAATATTTCTGATTCATAAAGAGAACGAGAAACCTCGCCCCTCAAGGCGGAGAGGGAGTTGGCACTCATGATTTCCATCATGTGGTGGGGCAAAATTAAAAAGGGCAATGCTGGTTTAGGAATTTCATGAGGGCCCGTGGTCTAGCGGCTAGGACGTTCGCCTTACGCGCGAGAGGTCCCGGGTTCAAATCCCGGCGGGCCCACTTCTACTTGCCATAGAAGACCATGATTCCATGGCTTCATTCATGTTTTAATGATTATGCCGCGGTTATCGTAGATTGATTTCATGCTAATTGCTATAGATGCTTGCGGTGGATTCATTATAACCCCATATTTTGATTGTGTTTGGGCATAGCATGTTTTCTTGTAATTGCGTGTCCAATTAATGGTAACGCATATATAAATATTGCGCATAAACCCCATTAATAGACTCCATAATCTCCAACTTCAACCTAATTTACTCATTAATTCAGTCAATGTATGCTCCGAAGGGCGAGATTATTTATTCCTATGGCTTGGGGATGATTCCTAAATTAATAAAAACACCGAAATATATTTGTTGATTCATGGGCTTCATAGATGCGCATACCCATCTGATTTTCCCTAGATTAATAGGCGGCGATGTGGAGAGAATGAGGTTGGAGCTACGGGACGGCTTTAAAGCGATAGATTATGGTAGCGTTAAGGATGTAGTTAAGTTAATGGATGAATTAGGCATGGATTATGCGGCTATAATGGCTTACCCAGCATCAATATATGGCGATGTGAGCGATCTTCCCCTTAGGGTCATAAATGTGGTTAAGGAGTATGCGGATAGATTCGCCGTATTTGGGGGCCTCGATTTCCAGAGAATCAATGGAAAAAGAGAGGCCCTGGATTCGCTTGAGAGGCAGTATGAGGCCGGGATAAGTGGGATAAAGCTGCATCCAGTGCATCAATGGGTGAAACCAAATGCCTATAGAGAGGAGGAGGGAAGAGTAACTGCCCTGGAGGCCCTCTATGAATTCGCTGTGGACAATGGGCTGCCGGTCACCATTCATACGGGCACGAGCGCATTCTCGCCAGCTAGGAATAAGTATGGGGACCCAATATTCATAGATGATGTGGCGGTGGATTTCCCTAGACTACAATTACTTATGGCGCATGCAGGTAGACCAATATGGATGCAAACCGCTTTTCAATTGGCCAGAATAAGGAGCAATATATATCTGGAGCTATCCGGCATACCGCCCAAGAGACTGCTCTCCTACCTCCCCCGAATAATTGAGCTAAGCGATAAATCGATTTATGGAAGCGACATAGGAAGCCCGGGAGTAAAGGGACTCAGGGAGAACCTCGAGGAATTCCTCTCAATAGACTTGCCCAGGAACTCGCTGGAGGCAATGACATCAATAAATGCCAGGCGACTGATTAAACCATTATCGGCAATCTGACCTCCTCCCCGCCTTGAGGGCGAGGCTTTTCGCCCCCTTAACCCCCATTTTGGTAATTACCGCTTATTTCACTCAATTGGATGCATCATCCCCATTATTGAATCGATACTATGATGAACGACCCCGCGGCTCGTCCTTCAAGCATCACCGTGTAGGGGGGACACCCCCGCTCTGCCTGAATCCCAACGAGCCGACTAAATCCGTGAGTGACTTAGCCTTAAAAACATTTCGTTAAGGAACTCGATCACTCATTGGGGGGGGGGGTAAAAAATAAAAATGCCTATGCTCGATCAATGCAAGGCCCCGGTAGCTTAGACTGGGTGAGCACCCGGCTGAAGACCGGGGGGTCCTGGGTTCAAATCCCAGCCGGGGCATCACGTTTACCTAGCATAAGTATGGTCCTAACCAGCTCCGCATGGCTCCACGTGAGCGGTGCAACGCTGATTGGTTTACCGGCGCCATCCACCTGCTCAGGCAGTAGTCCTGCCTTGGTTGCCTTTGATGTGGCCCACTTGATGAGCTGAGCTGCTTTATCTAGGTTGCCGATCATTATGTTCCATTGGGCTAACCATAGTGTCGTTATTATCCAGGGATTACCGGGGCCATTAACTGCCCTTTGATACTGGTCCCCCACGTATCTCGCTAATCCACCCACGTCTTTAACCCAAAGCTTCTCCTCAATTGCCTTAACCGTGTTTATCATCAAGGGATCGCTGGGGTCAATAACTCCTAGAATCGCTAGTCCCAGTATGCTGGAGTCTAATTCCTCGTCTGGCATTAACTTGCCTCCCCTCGATGTGAAGCCGCGGATGTATAGGCCATGATCCTTCATTAAATCCCTATAATTATTTATTATGGAGTTCGCCATTGATTCGTATTCCTGCTTCTTATCCTCCTCTCCAAAGAGATCAGCGAAGCGAGCCGCGGCTCGTAGTCCAGCCACCACGGACGCAATAGTCCATGAATAGACCCCGCATCGTTCCTCCCACAAGTCATGTGATGGCAGGGGAAGCCCATCCCTTACGTACTTAACCATGAAGTCGCCCGCCGCCTTGACAAGCGGCTTATAGAAGTCCTTCACGAAATCCATATCCCTATATCTCATATAGTGCCTCCACAATGCGTATACGACAAGCGCCGTCTCATCTTCCTGTATGGGAAGTGAGCCGCACTTGGTTGCCCATGAGTGCCATGTGGATCCCCATCTTCCATCAGCCTTGTATCGATGAAACATGTAGCCATTCCTAATGGTGGATAACGCGAATTCATAGTATCGCCGCGTCACGTCGCCGTATCCGGCATCATCCAGGGCTATCGCGGTTAGGGCTGCATCCCTGTGCCACACGTATGCATATGTATCTTTAGTGAAGTACCTAAGTACATGGGTGTCGCCGCTCGCTATTATGCTGCCGTTCCAATTAACGTGAGTCATAATGGTTAGCACGCTCCTCTTATATGGAGCCAATAAATCGCTTGGAACTATTGAGAGGAGCCTAGGATCCTTATTGCTGAATGCCCGCCAGTAATCCAAGTTGCGCTTAAGCAATTTATCTGGACCCCTCTCCTTAACAAATTTAGTTAGCTTCTCCAAGTCACCATATGATTGGCCGGCGATTAGCCAATAATAAATCGTGTCACCTCCAACGGCATCCACAGCCATCGCTGAATCAACAGATCCCTGCGCCACTGAATTACCGCTTAGCTCGCCGTCCTCACAATCCCGCCAGGTTCCCTCTAATCCAGCACCCCTATACCCCACGGCGTACTGCGTTATCCCCTTATCTGTGGACGCAGCGAACCACCTATCATCCTTATAATGAATAATTGAGGATAATTCCGGGTCATAGAGGGCGGTGTCGCCCACATCATTCTCCTTTATGGTGAAGTCATGGGTGAGGAACAAGCGAACCCTGCCCTCCCCCCTTATTTTAATGCGCCTAATTAGGATTGGAACAACAAAGTCCACGGTATCATTTATCTCCAACTGAATTCCACGTGCATTAACCGTTACGGCGCTCACCAACGTGTCATCGATATATGACATGGATGGGGATGAATCATGAATCCACGTGAATCCATCCCGCCAAATCCCTATCCTGAAGTATTGCTGAAGCGAATGATTCTCCTTCCCCATTAATGGGTAATAAATCTCCCTCATGAAGTACTTATCATCAAAGAACACGCTTAACTTGCCATTACTTAAAACCAAGTGCCTAACCATAACGCTGAACTATGCGTCAAATTAATTAATTTTCTGTTGACCCCTCACTAGAAGGGGTCGGGATTATCGTTACTTTATCATCTAGTTATAGAGTTCTATGATGCCGGAACGAAAAAAATTAAAACCCAATCATTGATTGGCGGTAAGGCCGCCGTAGCTCAGCTTGGTGGAGCGATGGGCTGTTAACCCATAGGTCCCGGGTTCAAGTCCCGGCGGCGGCGCCAGGCCCATAAATGATTGCCATTTATAACCTATCATTGGCTAAGAGCATTAATGGGATGCATCTTGTAATGCATTATTCTCATGGGCGTGATACACTTTTATGCTTGTAGTAAGTATAATTACAGTAAAATATAATTATCATGTGTTAATCGATGGAACATAATGGTCATAGGCCATTTCTTCGCTTGCTCTATATGGGAAAAATGTTATTAATTACTCATGTAGATGCCATTCATGGAGGACGCATTTGATTTTTACAAAAGTAAACCATGGACGCGGAACTACGACGAAGGGGTGCCGGGGGAACTTGATATAAGGACGTTCCCATTATATGAGATCCTAGATAATCACGTAAAAACAATCCCAAGCGAGACCGCCATTATATTCATGGGTCGACGCATCACCTATGGAGAGCTCGGTGAATTAAGCGATAGATTCGCTGGGGGACTGCGGAGGCTCGGGGTGAGGAAGGGTGACGTGGTTGCCCTTCTCCTGCCGAATTCTCCTCAATTTGCAATAGCTTACTTCGGTGCATTGAAGCTGGGCGCAGTCGTGACTCCCATGAATCCGCTCTATACTCAGCGGGAGATAGATCACCAGATCCATGATTCGGGAGCCAAGATAATAGTGGTGCTTGATCAATTCTATGATAAAGTAAAGGAGGCTAATATAGATATTATTGTGACCAGCATAGCGGATTACTTACCTAAGCGGCTTGCGGTGGCTTACTCAATAATGAATAGGGGACCGCGAATTAATGCCCATAGATTCAAGGACCTAATTAAGTCAGAGCCCCTAAGGGATCGCGTCAGCATTGATCCCTCCAATGACTTAGCCGCCATAATGTATACGGGAGGCACGACCGGGATACCCAAGGGCGCCGAGATAACTCACGCCAATATAGCGGCGAATCTACAACAATTATCGGCCATAATACAGAACGTAGAGCGTAAGGCTAATGTGAAGAGGGGGGTATGGATGGGCGTCATACCATGGTTCCACATATATGGCATGATAACCGTATTCCTGGATGCCCTATATGAAGGCGGGGAAATAGTGGCTATGCCTAGGTTTAATCCCAAGGAGGTAATGAGCGCAATTGAGAAGCATAGGGTTACCCTCTTCCATGGCGTTCCAACACTCTACATAGCTCTCCTAAATAGTCCCTATGCATCTAAGTACGACATGTCATCGCTAATAGCCTGCATATCGGGAGCGGCGCCGCTGCCCCATGAGGTTGCGGAGAAGTTCGAAAAACTAACTGGAGCAAGGCTGAGGGAGGGATACGGCATGACTGAGACAGCTGTTGTTACTCACGTGAATCCCATACTGGGGAAGTACAAGGTGGGAAGCATAGGAGTTCCAATACCGAATACGATAGCGGCCATAGCTGATCCAGATAAGCCGCAGCTCCTGCCGCAGGGAGAAACTGGGGAACTCGTCATATCGGGGCCCCAAGTAATGAAGGGATACCACAATATGCCCAGCGATAATGAGTTGGTGTTTTTCCAGTGCTGCGGCCATAGATGGTTAAGGACAGGGGACTTGGCCTACATGGATGAGGAGGGCTTCTTCTTCATCGTTGATAGGAAGAAGGACATGATAAAGTACAAGGGGTACAGCGTATTCCCAAGGGAGATAGAGGAGGTGCTTTACCAGAATCCATGCGTTAAGGAAGCGGCTGTCGTGGGTATACCGGATCCAGTTTCAGGCGAGGTGCCGAAGGCATTCATAGTGCTCAAGGATGAGTGCAGAGGCAAAATCTCGGAGAGCGATATAATGGATTTCCTGAAGGATAAGGTGGCCCACTATAAAATGCCGAGGCAAGTGGAGTTCAGGGATGAGTTGCCCAAGACGGCTGTGGGCAAGATATTGAGGAGAGCATTAAGGGAAGAGAAGCAGCGCGGCAATCATACTTAGCTGGATTTAATCATCATCAATGCATCGCTCTCCCTGTAGCGCCTACCCCTCCAGATTATTTCCTTGGTAATCAATGTGGCGTAAAGGACAATCAACGTAAAATAGAGGTTAGGTATTGAGAATAACGCGTGGAGGCCGGGCTTAATGTATGGCTTATGGCTGGGATTTAGGCGAGCAATGGCGGATGCACGGATATACTCCTTAGCCGCACCCATTGGGAAAATTAGGAGGGGAAGGAGGGAGAACCAGCCAATTATGGGAAGAAGAAGCGGAAGAAGGGAGGCAAGCGACATGATTGTGTAGGAAACAAGTGATGCTTGGAAGGCTTTCGTGCCGTAGATCTTCACATACCACATCTGCCTCACCGACCACTTAAATGCATTCCTCAAATCCTCCTCGGCCAGGGAGAGAACAATTGCGCCCGGCTCGAAGACTATCCTCATGCCTGCCTCATGTAATTTACGCGTTATTAAGTAATCATCGCTGAGGTAGAGGGGCAGTAGATCGATTATTCCCGAGCGCAGCACGAAACTCATTGGTAAAGCGGTGGAGCCGCCCCACGTGAATCTGCTGGCATTGCTCTGCATTCCAGTTAAGCCAAGGGAGCTGAAGTTAGCCATGAGAAGCCCAGCCGCGCCTCGACCGATGTACCACCTATACGTCGTCGATGCTGTGAATGAATCCACGTGGCTCACTAACCTGCGTAGCCACTCCTCATGGGGCTTTATATCGCTGTCACAAATGATAACTATATCCGTCTTCACTTCACGTAATGCACGTGATAACGCCGATCCCTTGCCCGATGCATTGCCTGGATCCTGCACCACTATCCTGGGGTTCGGAATGATGCGGGAGACTATGGGTAGCGCTGGATCGCTTGGTGAGTCGACGGCTATTATATAGTTAATTCTGCCTCTATATCTCTGGTTAACGATGCGGGTTAAATTATCTTCTAGATCGACATCAACGCCCCTCATCGGCATCACTATTGTGATGTCCGGCTCAACTTCATTATTCCCCATCAATCTAGTGCTCCTCCAGTAAATTACTTCCCTCACCAGTGAAGCGGTGGAGGCAAGTACTCCAAGCAGCATTAATGAAATGAGCATTATCGCGATAATCATTGGCATGAGTCCTGGATTCACATGCGTAATTAAGTTATTCGCGTGGGCTCAGGGGTGCGCTGAAAAATGATTATCATGCAGTGCCTAATCTGCGTATACACTAACGTAAGATTTATAATCAGTGTCACGCATACCAGGTAGGTGTATTCATGAACACTACACTGGAGACGAAGGATCTTTATGCGTCGGTGGATGGCAAGGAAATATTGAACGGCATAAACCTCAGCGTTAGTAGTGGAGAGGTAGTTGCATTGATGGGGCCAAATGGAAGCGGAAAGACAACTCTATTCATGACGCTAATGGGTCACCCACGCTACACGGTGACGCGGGGATCCATATTATTAAATGGCAATGATATAACGAAGTCCCCGCCGGAGGAACGGAGCCTCCTTGGATTAATGATGGCGTTCCAAAACCCCGTTCCGGTGCCCGAGGTGAGATTAACCACATTAATAACGGCAATGGTTAATAAGAGGATGAATAGAAAATTAACTGACTCACCGCCGCCTCAAGTAGTGGCGGAACTCATTAAGGCCACGAGCGAGGTGGGGCTCACGCAGGCCCACTTGTCTAGGGGGACTAATCACGGATTCAGCGGAGGCGAGGCAAAGAGAAGCGAGGTTCTTCAACTCTTAATTGCTAAGCCCAAGGTAGCGTTACTGGATGAGCCGGATTCCGGGCTTGATATCGATGGAGTGGCCGCAGTGGGTAAGGCAGTGTCGAGGCTAGCTGAGAGAGGCACCGCTGTGCTGCTCACCACGCATCAGGCCAGGATACTTCACTACGTGACGCCGAGGCGCGTCCTAGTCATTAAGGGCGGTAGAATAGTTGCCCAGGGCGGGCTTGAGGTCGTCGAGGAAATCGAGAAGACGGGTTACGAGGCTTTCCTTAGGAGGTGAGGGCAATGGAGAAACTAACTATCACTGATATACTTGGGGAGAAAACAATGGAGGATGCATTGGCTCACACTAGACCCGTGGAGTGGGCTGCGACGGTTAAGGGTAAACTAAGCAGGGAGACCGTGGAGGAGATATCCAGGCTTAAGGGTGAACCGGACTGGATGAGGGAATTAAGAGTGAGGAACCTGGAGTTATTTAATAAATTGCCAATGCCTAATTGGGTGGGCGCCGTTAATGAGATAGATCTAGAGGAGTTGATTAATTACGCGAAGCCCTCGACTCAGAAGGCCAATGATTGGGAGCAATTGCCAAGCGAGATAAAGAGCTACTATGACTCATTGGGGCTTCCCGAGCTGGAGGCCAAGGCGTTGAGCGGCTTGGGGGCTCAACTTGATTCCGAGATAATTTACCTAAACGTGAAGAAGCAGTTAAGCGAGAAGGGGGTAATATTGATGTCAATGGAGGAGGCCGTGCAGAAGTATCCGGACATAGTTAGGAAGTACTTCATGAAGATATTTCCGCCGGAGCATAAATTCGCTGCGCTGCATGGAGCACTGTGGAGTGGGGGAGTATTTGTTTATGTCCCGCCCGGCGTCAAGATAGAGGCGCCGCTTGAGGCCTTCTTCCTGATAAGCAATGCATTGGAGGGGCAATTCGAGCATACTCTACTGGTGGCCGATAAGAATAGCTATATCCACTTCATTGAGGGATGCTCAGCGCCCCGCTTCAGTAAGACTAGTTTCCATGATGGCATGGTTGAGCTCTACGCGCATGAGGGCGCGCACATAAAGTTCACCACCGTCCAGAACTGGAGCAAGAACGTGATTAACTTCAATAATAAGAGAGCCATAGGGGAGGCGCACAGCTTTATTGAGTGGGTTGAGGCAAGCATAGGGAGCAGGGCCAGCTATGTTTATCCATCTACCATTTTGAGGGGCGAAGGCGCCTCGACAAGCATAGTGGGCATCACCTTCGCTAATGGGAATCACTGGAAGGAGAATGGGGCCAAGGTTTACCATGATGCACCCAACACGTCGAGCAGTATAGTGAATAAGTCGATATCGGCCAATGGAGGCTCCGTGGTGTATAGGGGCCTAGTATTCGTTAGGAAGGGGGCTAAGGGAGCCAAGAGCCACGTCGTCTGCGATTCATTAGTGCTCGACTCCTCGTCCAAGGCTTACACTATTCCACATGATCAAGTATTCGAGGAAGAGGCCACTGTGACCCATGAAGCGACGACGGGCAGGATAAGCGAGGACAAGTTGTATTACTTAAGGAGCCGTGGATTAACTGAGGACGAGGCAAAGAGCCTAGTCGTGCTTGGCTTCATACAGGACGTGACTGAGGGCTTGCCGTTTGAGTACGCCATGACTTTGAACAAGGTCATTGCAATGGAGTTCAGCAAGTACGGGAAACTAGCTTAATGAGGGGGTCATAATGGTTACGCTGAGAGAACTAAAGAGGGATGCGGCTAAGCTAGTGGATTCCGTGCCGTATCAATTAATAAAGGATTCTCCATCCATGAAGTACTACACGGATTGGTCAGCATATGAGGAGTGCAGAGGCGCTGGGATTGGACACGTGCCCAACATTGATGCCCAAGTAATGATAAGGGATGGAGAACTCATTAAGAATGAGGTAGGGGCGCAAGTGCTTGGAGATGGGGATGAGTTGCCGATAAATACCATTGATTTAAAGGAAACGAAAATGATGATTAAGCACGTGTTGAACCTATCATCAATTATTTACCTAGATATTAAGCCGGGCCTGGAGAGGCTCAGTTTATCCATAAACTCGACGGGGGGAGGGGGGCTTAAATCGAGCCACGTACTGATACAGGTGAGGGATGGAGCAACAGTGGATCTCTCAATAATGGAAAGCGGAAATGCCTGCTCATCCAGCGTAGTTGAGTTATTGATTGGGCGAGGGGCTCGAGTTAATTTATTGAATGCGTCACTACAGGTAAGCAATCCAACGTATAGCTTGAGGCGAGTCACCGTGATGGATAATTCAGCGATAAACTCATACACCGTGGTTCTCGATGGATCCATGAATAGGCTGGAAGAGGATTACTTGCTCCGCGGCAATTACTCCAACGTTGCATCCAAGGTTCTGGAGACAGGCACCTCTAAGTCAAGGATAGATTATTACTCCACAATGCTTCACCTAGGGGAGTCCAGCAGAAGTTACTCCACCGTGTATGGCATAGCGCTTGATGGGGCCATCATCATACATAGGGGAATGGGGAAGATAACTGAGGCGGGGAAATGGAGCTCCACAGTGGTTGAGGGGAAGCTATTCATGGGGTCCCGGGACGCCGTGGCTGTCTCAGTGCCAATAATAGCCGTGGATACGGGGGATGTAAGTGAGGCGCGGCACTCCGCAATGGATGCGTCGATAGATGATGACCAATTATTCTACTTATCCAGCAGGGGACTTGGGAGGGATGAAGTCATAAGCCTCGTGGCGCTCGATATGGCCATGAAGTACCTAGATGAAACCCCACAACAATTCAATAATGAGACGAGGATAATACGGGAAATAATGGAGCAGAGAATAGTGAGGAACTGACCTCCTCCCCGTCCTAAAGGGCGAGGCTTTCCGCTTGTTTTGTAAATTCGGTTCCCTGGATATCGCTACGCTTAATTTTTATTAATTACTGTTGATTAATCAGTGGATTTCATGAGTTACGGCGAGGAATCATTCGCGACCGCAAGGCGGAGATTAGTTGAGGAATTAAGGATTGAGGGGTATCTGCATGATGCAGATGTTGAGAGGGCCATGCTGACCGTCCCCAGGCATAGGTTTCTGCCCAGGTATATTCGGCAGAACGCGTATAATGATTCCCCCTTATCCATTATGCGGGGGCAAACCATTAGTGCGCCTCATATGGTCGCAATGATGTGCGAATTAATTAGTCCAAGCCTCGTCAAGCGATTACTGGAGGTGGGCAGTGGGACTGGGTACCATGCATGTGTGTGTGCAGAGGCCATGGGTAGGCAAGGCATTGTTTATAGTTTGGAGATAGATCCATTCCTTGCCATTTACGCTGCAATTAATGTTGTTCATAATGGTTATGGCAATGTGGTCAAGGTATTTAGGGCCAATGGGAGAAATGGGTTGCCAAGCCTTGCTCCCTTTGATGCTATACTGGTCACTGCCGCCGCCGAGTCGATACCTCCTCAATTACTGAATCAATTAAGGGAGGGGGGCGTAATGGTGATACCGGTGAGGGAGGGCGATGAGCAAGTGCTTTACAGGGTAACTAAGCTGGGGAGCGAGATTCGCATGGAGCCCATATCATCGGTTCTCTTCGTGCCATTGAAGTAAGCCAGATAGGGCAACGCTCAAATATTTAATAGCTTCCCATGGCTTTGGTTCAGCGAATGCGGGTACCCAGCGATTACTTGATTGGAGCAGCCGTCTCGGCTTACCAAGTCGAGGGAGGCAATTCCAATGCTGATTGGTGGAGATTCGAGGAGGCTGGATTGCTTCCAAGAAGTGGGGAGGCCTGCATGTTCTGGGAGCTATATAAGGAGGATATCGCAATTATGGAGAGGCTTGGACTCAGGGCATTTAGGTTCTCCATAGAGTGGTCACGGGTAGAGCCTAGGCCAGGCGTGTTCAATGATGAGGCTATGGATAGGTATAGGGACATCGTTGCTGAGCTTAAAGGCCATGGAATAACTCCCATAATTACCCTGCATCACTTCACAAACCCCATTTGGTTTCATGAAAGGGGCGGATGGGAGCGAGAGGAGAATATTAGGTATTTCTTGGAGTATGTGGATTATGTTGCCAGAAACATAGATATCAGGTACTGGCTAACAATAAACGAGGTTAATCTCTACCCCATACTCTCATACCTATTAGGCAAGTTTCCCCCCTTCAAGCCGGATCCAGCCAAGATGTGGAGCGTCTTTTCTAACCTGTTGAGGGCTCATGGGAAGGCATACGACTTGCTGAAGAAGGAGGCGAATATGGTTGGGCTAGTGATCAACATAATGCCCGTGCATCCAATGAATAATTTATCTATGCTGGACCATATTGCCGCGGCCCTAATTAATAAGCTCTATAACTTGACTTCAATAAATGCCGTGCGGAGGGGGCAATTACCCAAATGGTTGGGCAGCCACGATATTGGCGACGTGGATTACTTGGGGGTGAATTACTACTCTAGGCCGCGGGTCAGATTTTCTAGGCGAGCATTAATAGAGTTTGAGGAGGGAAGGGATAATCAAATGGGGTGGGTCACTAACCCCATTGGTTTGAGAGAGGCCGTTAAGATGGCTGGGAGAATTGGGAAACCAATAATGATAACTGAGAATGGGATAGCGACCGATAATGATGATGATCGCATAGCCTTCATAAGGAGCCATCTGCGAGAGGCCGTGGCAAGCGGCACCATTGGCTACATTTACTGGAGCCTCCTGGATAATTATGAGTGGGAGCGCGGATACTCAGCTAAGTTCGGCTTAATTGAGTGCAGTGGGAAAAAGAGAATAATCAGGAGAAGCGCTGAGTACCTGGGTAGAGTAAGTAGGAGCCTCGAGATATGATTACACTAGGCCCAGCCTAGTGAGCAGCTCGAATGCATTGCTTTCTGGGGATAACTTTACTATTGCCTTCTTCTCTCCCTTAGGCGTTATAATGGTGTTAACCTTAACCACCTTAACGCCGTATGACTTCTCCACTTGCTTCTTTATTTCCCTCTTGCTAGCATTGAGGGGAACAGCTATCGCCACCTTATTCTCCTTCTCCGCTAACCTAATTGTTTTCTCGGTTATTATGAACCTAATTATGGATTCGGCCACTCCTCATCACCTCATGAATAGGCCCCTCTCTTGAAGGGCCTTGATTGCGGCATCGCTCCATAGGGTTAATCTACCTGGAACACCGCCTGGAGCCAAGTAAAGCACGCTTAAATTATTCACGTAAACAACATCAACTCCCGGAAAGTTTCTGGCGGCTCTGGCTAATGGGGATCGCGGGGTTGAAACCACTATTAAGACGCTCTTGGGCTCCTTGTATCGGCGACCCCTTAACTTACCTATGCCAGCCCTATCCCTCACGCCTGCGCTTGCTCTCTCCACGTCCCTCCACGCGCCAATGGACTCAAGCATTGCCTTGGCATCCCTTGCCTTCTCAATGGACTCAATATCGGCAACCACTAACGGCAACTCCTTGATCCCACTAATATTGTGGCCCCTCCTCTGAACCAATTCCTTCACGGCGGTGGCAGCTATGGCTGAACGAATGGCTAAGTCACGCTCCTTCTTGTTGATCCTTTCATGAATGATTTTCTCGGCGGTCGGCGCATGCGCTGAGCGGCCCTTAACTACGTTGGTGGCAAGCCGCGCACGAGGCCATAAACTGCCAGTGGCCCTGGGAACCCTAGCTATGCCTAATCCAACTCCAAATGCCTTGGCCGTGGTTCTCTTGCCTGCCATTGGATCAGCGCCCTTGGGCTGAAGCGATGCAGTGAATGCGCTTAGGTAAGCCCTTCTTATCACATCAAGGCGAATAGGGGTCATGAATTGAAGCGGAAGCTCTAGCTCCCCCTTGCTTGAACCATCCCTGCCCAACACTATTGCCTTAGTGGGTAATTGAGGCAAGCCCTTCAGGTAAGGCTCCAAATCCAGTCCAACTATGTTCATGCCCATCACCTGGTCACCGCCTGGGTGCTAACCCACTGTACCTGGGGCTTATTTACATTAACGTAGTCGTACCTGGGCGGCGGCCTTATTGGGTATCGTAGTCCAATTAATCTCTTTATGGCACCTGGAACACTGCCCTCAATTATTATGTAGCTGCCCCTTATTACGCCATAATGTGGGAAACCGCTTTTCGGCGTTACTTCGGCTCCATTATCGCCTATGGCTAGTACCCTCTTATTATACTCCGTTCTCCTGTGGAGACCGGTCTGTCCCTGCTTGGGTATGGTGAACATGACTGCCGGGTTCTGGGGCGACGCTGTTCCGGTTCTTCTATATCCCTTCCTCATCTTGTTCCACTTAGGTAGAGTCATGACTCCGAACCTCTTAACGACTCCCTGAGTGCCCTTGCCCTTAGTGATGCCTATTACGTCAACTAATTGCCCCTCCCTGAGCACGTCTCGCGCGCTTAATTCCTTGCCGAGAAGCGAGGAGGCGTACTTGAATAATTCATCGACATTGCTTGTCCCCCCAACCGGTATCTCCATTATTTCAGGAGTCTTCTTACCGATGCCGGAGAGGTGGGGCTGAGTCACGGCTATTACCCTGATCTCCGTTAATTCATTGAGGCGGGACTGTAGCCTTGACATGGCTGTCTCCGTATTAATCTTCTCCGGCAGCGTTAATACCCTCCTAAGGTAGTTAGGAACCTCGCTGACCCATGCCTCCCCAACACTGGCCTTAAGCACCTTAAATGGATCCACGGCGTATCCCCTCACACCCACTACGCGCATGGGCGGCGCATCCAGCACAGTGACTGGCCTCACGATTTCTTTTCCATAGAATGGACTTGTTTGCCTATCATCAACCATTACGACGTGGGCCATTCCAGCCTTGTACGCCGCGAATGATAAGAGCATCGGCTTACCCACATTTATCTGGGGCCAATTATATATCTTAGGCACAAGGGTCTCGCTGCGCTTCCGTGGATAGTACGCCATCGATCCTCGTCTAGGCCTATGAATTTTCAAACCCACATTTATCCACCAATCGCTGATCCTAATTGCTATGGCTTAAAAACTTTCTCCCGAGCCCTAAACATCATCTCAAAGCAGGAAAACGAAATCATTATTAAAATGCTCTCCTGGGCTTCGACTAGAATGAGGGCACTAATAGCGGGGCACAGTGGATTAAATAAGATCAATTTACTTAATAAATTAAGCGAGACAGCTAAGGCGAGGACCGGCAAGGAAGTATTCGCGTTGGACTTCGACTCAATGCTTTCCCGAGGCATGCCGTACTTCCTGGATAGCTACATGGAGAAGCAGAGGGAGCGGTGGTACTCGGAGTTCGCCAGGGTCCTCGATGAATTAAGGGAGAGCGGGGCCGAGCATGCATTGATAGGGATGCACTTAACCTACTTTAGGCATAACTCTTATTGGAGCTTGGTTGATCTAAACATGCTTAAGGAGCTTAAGGTCAATATGTTGATAACCCTAATAGATGATGCTTACTCTGTCTGGAGCAGAATAGTGCAGAGGGAGTCCAGGGAGAGACATGGCGTCTACATGCGGCTTCGAGACGTCTTCATTTGGAGAACGGTGGAGACAATGATGGGGGACACCATTGCCACGGCCCTTGGGGTTCCGCACTACGTGGTGGCCATAAAGCATCCAATAGATACATTCTATAAATTGATATTCACTAATTACCCCAAGGCATACCTATCCCACCCCATAACCCACGTTAGGCGCAATAGGGAGGCGGTGCAGGAAATAATGGGATTCGCAAAGAAGCTTCGAGAAGTCGCCACTGTCTTTGAGCCGACGACCATAGATGAATCCATAATAAGCAACGTAACCATCACTAAGGAAATTAGGTGGCCAACCGAGACCGACCTGGATCAGTACCCAATAGAGCTAAAGAAGGAGGAGGTTGAGGAGGTCACGGCGAGGAACCCAATAACGAAGCGGGACTTGATTCAGGATCAAATAATGAAGCGGGACTACAGGTATATTCAGCAATCAGATATGGTTGTGGCGTATAGGCCAAACTATGGTGGAACTCTAAGCAAGGGAGTCCTCTCCGAGGTTAATCTAGCTGTTCACTTGGGGAAACCCGTGTATGTTCATTGGAGCAATGAGGACGGCAATGCCGCGGAGAACCCGTTTGAGTACGTGCATGAATACTTCTATGACGTGGAGGAACTCATTAAGTTCCTCTCGGAGAGGATTAATACTCGCCAGTTAACTTGATCTCCTCGAGAAGCGAGATGAGCGTGTTAACCACCATTTCCTTATCCTTAGCTACTAGGGGCAACACCTTCACCCTGCTCGGCACCTCAAGAAGCTTCCTAACCTCCTCCGGCGGAACGTGATTCGGCAAGTCCTGCTTATTGGCCGCCACCACGTGCGGCGTATATGGAAAGAACTCCCGCAGGAACCCATACACGAAAATGCTTTCCTTCACTGTGTCAAGCGATGTGGAGTCCACCATGAGGATGTATCCATGCATTCCCCTGGATAATCCCCTCCAAAGGAAGCTGAACCTCTCTTGACCCGGCAACCCAAATAAGTGCACCACTAAGTCGCTGCGAACCGCTATCCTGCCGTAATCGAATGCCACCGTTGTGGTCCTCTTTTCCCCCCTTGGATCGCTCGTGTTCACCTCGGTCTCAAGGGGCACTACTTCGCTTAGCGTTTTTACGAAAGTGGTCTTGCCGCTGCCGTAGCTTCCCGCTATGACTATCTTAAGTATCTTCATTTCCTAACCCTTTGCGACGGCCTTTAGCCTCTCCCTTAAGTAGAGTATTATGTAGTCAAAATCATCGGGCGCCAAGCTCTCGGATCCTTCTCCAGGCCTCCCTATCTCCTCAATGGTTATATCCCTCTCGCTCCTCTCTATGTCGGCCATGGCTTGATCCAATTGCTGCATATACCTATCTATAACCATGTATGCAACGCCGGTGGGCACGCTGGGCGGCATTAATGCCATTATGGAGCCATTACTCGTCGAGTTAATCACGATTATTAGCTCCGGAGTCTCCATAACCATGGACCTAAATGAACCTATTCTACTGGATTCAATGAATTTATTTATGCACTCCATTAATTTACTGGCGGGCAACGCAACCTCTGCATCGCTTCTATCCCCCAGCACTGGACCATTTGTTCTATAGGCTAATAGGGAACCGTCCCTGGAGAGCAGAAGCAGGCCACTGAGGTACTCCTTGTTCTCATCTATTATGCGGCCCAGCATCGTGTTTAATCCATTAATGGCTTCGTCAAAGTTCACGGGGAATACCTCGACTAGCCTTCTTATAAACTTTGTTTCCAAATTGAAGCCTGGAGGAAACAAGCAGCGCTATAATGCGACGTACTCATCCCCCTTTCGCCTAAGTATGCCGGCATAAACCCCCCACTCCGCGAGCAGTATGGAGAGGAGGTCACGGGCATTTGGATCCTTGGCATCATGATAGCCCCGCCTCCCCAATTCGCTTATCAATTCATCAATATGAAAAGGCGACCTTCGCCCCAGCTCCATTGCGGTCCTAAATGGCTCAATGTTTATTATTTTATCCCTCAACATCCTTTTACGCTCGCTTATCTTTGCGGAGAGGAACTTCCTGCCGTCGCTGGTTATCTTGACGTCCCCATTCACCACCTCCACTAATCCAAGCGATGACGCAGCATTAAGCGCGGGAACCAAGTCATCTAGATCCGAATCCATTTGCTGAGCTACCTTATATATATCCGCCGCGCCGCCGAAGTCGTTCTCCAATGTATCCAGGAGGCCAAGCACATCCGCTAGCCTGGCATCCAGCGGCATGAAAAGCGTGGTTTGAGACATTTCCCAATTCAATAACACGAGCCACTATATAAACTTTAATATGGATGAGTTACTATGCAAAACATGCAAAACGCGATATGTTTTTAATTCATTTACATGAATCCGTCCCTAAATGAACATAAGTAGGGCACGACTCATGGTTCTCCTCGCCATGTCGATTGTGGGAATGGCATCATCATTCATGGTTCTCTATACCTGGTACCTCCTAAGGCAACCCCTCCCCATCTGCACCGCCCCCACAAGCATAGAGCCCAGGGGAGGAATAACCATAAACTGCGCCGCGGTTCTCTCCAGTCCCTACTCCGAAGTGGCAGGCATTCCCCTCGACGCATTGGCGGCGATCTGGTTCATAATTAACGCTGGACTCGTCATCCTATTCGCGACATCGAGAAGGCCCGGCACATATCTAAAGGCATTAATGGGATGGAGATTCATAGGGATAGCCATAGTTCCTTACCTAATCTATATAGAGCTAGCCATAGTGAGGGCAATATGCGTATACTGCACCATAATGCACTCCGCGATAATAATCGACTTCATACTAATAACAGTTCTCCTCAGGGGAAGCCAAGCAATGAAGAAAATCGCTCCCCGACCCTAGGCTCCCCCATATAGAGCAGGCTAGGGAATTAACGCTTACCTATTATCGTTAATTCCTTGGGGAAGCCATTAAGGGGATTGGCGCGGCCATTCATTATCGCAACGTCATCCTCGATCCTCACCCCCAGCTTGCCTGGCATATATATGCCGGGCTCAACCGTGAACACATTACCCTCCTCAAGTCTTTGATCGCCGCCGGCCACTATATAGGGCTCCTCATGAACATCAATGCCGAGCCCGTGCCCGGTTCTATGTATGAAGAAGGCCCCAAAACCCGCCTCCGCTATGACTTTTCTAGCGGCCGCATCAACGTCGCCAACCTCAACGCGTATGCCGGCAATGGATTCGGCGGATAATTGGGCCCTTAAGACTGTATCGTAAATTCTCTCCCCCTCGCTGGAAACGGATTCAATGAAGAATGTCCGCGTTATATCTGCATTATAACCACATAATCTTCCTCCGAAGTCAACCACCAATGAATCGCCGGGACTTAATCGCCTCTCCGTGTGGGTTAAGTGAGGCATGGCTGAGTTAGGGCCTGAGGACACTATGGGCTCAAAGGCCAACCCCAAGCCCCTAGCTTCAAGCTCATCCTTAAGTAGGCGAGCCGCATCATGCTCGGTCATGCCCGGCCCCACCTTAGTTATAAATGATGATAATGCATCCTCGCTTAATTGAACTGCTCTCTTGATCATCTCTATTTCCTTCGCGGTCTTGACTCGCCTTAATCGCGAAGCAATGGGACCGAGGAGGGAGGGGTATGAACCGTAGGTCCTAGCCATGGCCGCCGCATCCTTGGCGTAGGCATAATCATCGATCGCTATTTTTCTTGGGGAGGGCTTAATGGATTTAAGCAGCTGAAAGGGATCCTCGCCATCACCATACGAGCGCACTGGAACCGGTAGCCCCCTCACCTGCTCCTCATATAGCTTAGGCACTATTAGGACTGGGTCACCGGCCCCCACCGCTAGCATTATTGGCCTCTCCATGGCTGGCTCGGGGAACCCCGTGAAGTAAATCATATTGCTTCCGGGCGTTATCACAGCCATATCAATGCCGGCCGAGTCCAATGCATTCTCAAGCATTCCTATCCTGCTCCTGTACTCCCCCGAATCGAAGCACTGCATTAATGATGGGGCTGAGCAGGCTAAATAAACATGTCGAATCGGCCTCAAATGGATTAAGCCGTTATATGGGGGCGCGTGGCCTAGCGATTCCTTATCTCGTTCTTATATATGTCGCCGGCTATTCTGCGTCCCTCCCTGGTTAATTCATAGTAGACACCGCGGCCCTTATGCTCTGGATTCTTTTGCTTAACCTTAAGCCAAGGCTTAAGCGAGCTGGTTACCCTCCCCTTCAGGTTTCCCCGGAACCTCTGAAGCAAGCCGGCCGCTTCTAGGTGTTGACAGGCTGCCTCCACCTCCTCTGGCGGCACGAGGGGGCTCCAGCCCGCCCTGCCCAATAGTCTCCTCGACATTAGCCAGGGAGTATCGGGGCCGTACTTATAGATGTGGGCCAGTATCCTTTTCTCAAGATCATTTAGTTCCGGCATTGAAGAGCGTCACTTGCTCTCCACTTTATTAACCATACTGCACTTCTCCAGCACCTTCAATTTAGGTAGGCTGCGGGGAAGCACGACCGTGCCGCACATCACTATGGAGCTCACCTTGGCATTAAATGTGTCCCAATCGACGTCGTCCGCGAATTCCAGCCTCTTTATTCCCCTGAATGATATGGGAGAATCGCTTGACTCGAGGTCGGCCTTCGTTATTGTTAGATCATCGATCCCCGTCACGACCTTAACCCCCTTCGCTCCCTCGGCAAATGCCTTGCCTGATTCCCCAACTGCCTGCACTGCGCCGGCCACGGTCTTTGTGGCTGCATCGGTCACCGACATGACCGTTCGAAGCGCCTTGTTCACTAGTTCGCCCGCCGTCATTCCCATTTCCCTGGATAATTGAACCGCCTTCTCATATAGTTCCTTGTCTATGCCCTTTATCGTGACCTGCTTCTTTTCTTGTTGTGCGTCTTTATCGGATGTACTGGAACTCATGGAATTACTAGTATAACTGAGTTAATAAGCCTTTCCCCAATCCCTAACCATGCTTAAAACATCCATTACTCCAAACCCATCCTCCCGCACCACGTACTTAGCCATGCTCTTCACAGTGGGCTCGGCATTGCCCACCGCCACGGCCACATCGGCCTCCCTCAGCATCGGTATATCGTTCTCGGCATCGCCCACGGCAACAACAGCATCGGGAGCCAAGGCGCGCCGGAGAAACCTAATCGCGGAGCCCTTATTGAAACCCACGGGCATCAACGCGGCGCTCCTCCTATTCCACTCAATCCTAACGCCGAGCCGAAGCAATTCATCGCTGAGCGGCTCCAATACTCCCCTAGCCTCATTGATAAATATGCTGCTCTCCCCCCTATAGAATGGAATGCCACGCTCGGCCAATAGTGCGGCAGCGCGTTCCCTGGCTTGGGGCCAATCATTGGGCTCCAGCATTAATTTACCTGAGCCAGGCATCTCAATAACTAGCCCATTCTCTATCACCATTATTATGAGGCCCCGCAACCTATCCAGCGATACATGCCTATGAGTGCCGCTGGTCACCACAGCAAAAAGGCCCCCCGACCTAACATAATCGGCAACGGCCTCCTCGACCTCCGCCCTGACAATATATGAGTCATTAAGCCGAGCCGCGAGGGTATTATGGTAATCGGACGCCACTAGGTACGGCATAAAGATAGGGTGGGGAGCAATCCTTTTAAAGCATTTGCCCAGAATCAAGGAGGGGCCCGTAGCTCAGCATGGAATCAGAGCGGCGGACCAATTTGGGCCGACCCTGCGAAGCCGTAGGCCGTGGGTTCAAATCCCACCGGGCCCGCCATCACAAGCAATTAAAGAATCATTACCAGAAAAGAAGACCCCTCAACCCACGGAATCCCTCGTGACCTTCATTTAATGCCCAACCATGAACGACGCCAAAGCCGGTGAGAGACAAATAATAGCGAAAACACGCTCCATAGCGATTATCAACTTAAAAATACGTGCCTTATCATTCTCGGGCGTTACTCACCATGTTTCTCGGCAAAGCAATGCATTAAGCTACGCTCAACTCATGGTTATGAAGCAATGCCCCACTTATTTCCTTAATAATAAAGCTTTTTATTTGTTAGTGGATGCATTATTATTCGTGGTTAATTGGATTAGCGGTGATCAAGTTATTGAGGGCGTGATGACGAGGCTTGAGGATTTCCTCAATCACTTGAGCCGGGCATTGATCGCCCATGCATCTGGCTTAGGCATTGCGCCGCCTCGACTCTCATTCAATATAGGGAGCGATTGGTGGGGAGTCATGCCGGGCTATGTTGGGGGCGGAGTCACCGTTAAGGTAGTGGGCGTGCATCCAGGCAATGCCGGGATTGGGTTGCCCACAGTCACGGCGACGGCGGCTTACTTCGATGAGGGGGGCAGCCTAGTTGCATTGATTGATGGCGAGGCATTGACCGGGATTAGGACGGCGGCCGCTACAGCGATTGGGGCTAGGGTAGTTAATGCGCCCACATCGTCGCTGGGGATTGTGGGGACCGGGGTTGAGGCGCGGTATCACTTATTGCTGCTTAGGGAGGCATTGAGGCCGAGGCGCGTATTGGTGTGGGGAAGGAGAATGGATAAGGCAAGGACATTGGCTGAGGAGTTCGGGGGAGAAGCGGTTGAGCTCAGCGATTTGCTTAGCTCCGACATTATTGTACTAACCACGTCAAGCACGTCGCCCATAGTGGAGGATGTGCCGAGGGGAAGGAGGCACGTGGCCAGCATTGGTGCACCGAGGCCCGTGGTTGAGTTGGGGAGGAAATTGATAGAGCGAGTTGGATGCGTCTTGGTTGATACCAGGAACGCAATTAATGAGGCGGGGGAGGACTTGAGGGGAGTTAAGCTGGTGGAGTTGGGGGAGGCATTGAGGGGAGTTAAGTGTGAGGTCAGCGATGCATCGATTTATAAGGGGGTTGGCTTCGCCGTGCTGGATGCCGCCGCGGCCGACTTCATCGTTGAATCCGCACTGAGGCATTCGGTGACTTCGCGGCACTAATGGCTCCCGCCTTGAGGGGCTTCCTTATTGGCTCGGTGAACGTGGGGGAAGGGTTTTTAAGGGGGTCTCGGATTATTTGACTTAGGTAAGTCAAATGAGCATCCAAGACTTCATACATAACCCGAAAAAGAACGAGGACTCGGTGCCGAGCATCGATGAATCGGCCGCCCTAATGTTCATGGAGCGACGAAGAATAGGACCGCTCTAAGGAAAATCCTCCTCGAGACGGGGCGGGTTCCTGAAGCGAGCGGTGAACCTCGCCCTTTAGTGTGGGGATTGGAGCGAGCGCTTAGGCCCATACGTGGATTATGGCTATTGCCTCGCTCTTTGTGGTGAATATCACTGAGTCCCCCTCTTCCAGTTTCCTGGCGTTTAAGCCCTGTAGAGCCTCCTCAACCCTCTTCACTGTCTCATCCATTTTATCCCGGCCCCCCTTGACCTCAGCATAATATAGCCAAGCCCTATCCTCGCCGTTATCTATGGCTCGCCCGCCGAGGATTGGATCCAGCGCCCTCCTGATTTCGTCCCTATTAGGCATTATCACTTGCATTGGAAAAGCATTTATAAGTCATGCGTCTCAAGCGAGGCGTTCAAGATGAAGCTTGCCCTCAGGTTCAGGGATGGTTCACAGGTAGAGATTAAGTTGGAAACATCCGCGGCACCCATAACCGTCAGTAAATTACTTGCTTCCCTGCCCCTCAATGCATCGATCATTAAGGCGGGGCCACAGGCAATAATACCCCTAGACCTAGGAACTGGGCCGGAGACCTTCAGAACATTCGCGAGGAGGGGGGAAGTGATTTATGTGCCGAAAAACAAGCAATTAATAATAGCCATAAGCAACTTGGAGATAGGGGATAGAATCAACCCCATAGGGTTCCTAATGAGTGATCCAGACAAATTAAGGCCGGGAACCGTGACCTTGATTCAATCGTGAATGCGACAAGGCATTGGACTCTTAGGGGAAGTGCAGAGGATGGGATTCTTACCGAAATGGGGGTTAAGGGGGCGGAAAGCCTCGCCCTTCAGGGCGGGGAGGAGGTCAGCTGTTCTTAAGTATCCTGCTTGGGCTGAGCTTCTTTGGAACCAGCTCTGTTGGGAGCTCGGCTGCAGCCACCTCTACATTCACTTCGTAATTGTACCATGGACTTGATCGCCCAAATGCCCTCTGCATGTAGCCCGGTATCTTCGCGCCCTTGCTGGATGCAGCGTGAATTATGACCACGTTAGATGCATTTAAGCCCTTATACGTGCAGTTCCCCTCGAGGTTCTCCAGCAACTCTAGGTAGGCCTCGGCGGTTCTCTTGGGCCACCGAGCAACTGGCCAACCCCTCCAAGGCACCGAGTGATGGGGCCTCTTCTTATCATGGCCCTTAACGGGGACCGGTGCCTCGCCCCTTACTACGCTCTCCAAGTACTGCTTAGCCTGCTCCAGCGTGAGGCCCTTAATTGCCCTAGCCACATCTATGCTGCTCTTCCAACTAATGCGGAACGTGGCCCTAGCCCGCGCAACCTGATCCTCCCCAATCGAGACCCCGAATCGCCTCCTCACCAACTCAATTAAGTCGCCGTAATCAACTGACCAACTCATGAAATGCACCGCCCAGGCCAGCTTTTAAAACTTCACCCAATCCATTAAGCGCAAATGAAACGGCCAACTCCCCCGCCGCACCTGTAATAGGATAATATTTAAATAGTGGAGCTATTGCAATTACATATGGCACCTCAAATTAGGAATAGGAAGGGTATAAGCAATGTCGTGGCCACAATAATACTAATAGCGGTGGCCATAGCCCTCGCAGTAGCGGTGGCCGTATGGGTCTTCGGCCTCGCCGGCTCATCAGCAAAAACAGCAACACTCAACGTACAAGCGCTGGGATTAACAATAGGTTCCACAAGTGGCTCAAATAGTCAATTGACCTTAGTGTTAAGCAATCCCTCAAGCTCATCAATAGGGATAAACGGCTTCACTCTAGGCGGATTAACATGCACCTTCTCAACGGCAATAGCTATTCAACCAGGAACTCAAGGTGCCCAATTAATTATTACCTTACCTGCAGGTAACGGGGCATACGTTTCTTCTACTAGTAGTGGTAATACAGTAGCTACTCCTTCTACTACTTCTGCTTCTATTACTATCGGTGGTGTTGGTAGTGGTGATTCTATTTCTGTGTGCACTGGATCTGTAACGTTGACTGCTGGCACTCAATACTCGGGCGAATTAACTACTACCTCAGGTCAAACGTACCCGTTTACCGTATCATCATCGTAAAAGGCTTATATTAGGCATTTTTAAAATAAAAAAATATTTTTATTATTTTTTATTATTTTTATGCTTCTCCGTATGCTCTGTCTCCTGCGTCTCCTAGTCCTGGTATTATGTATCCGTTTTCGTTGATTTCTGGGTCTATTGCTGCTAGGTATATGTCTGCCTGGGGGTATCTTCCTAGTACTCGATCTATTGCTTGCTTAGTGCCAATGGCGTTTATCAGTATCATTCTCCTGGGCTCCCCCTTCTCCCTCACTGTGTTTAATGCAGCTATCATTGTGGATCCAGTGGCGAGCATTGGATCCACCACCATCACTGTTGTGTCCCGCTGGATCCTTGGTATCCTCACGTAATTCATCTCTATCTCGAACTCCATGGAGCCCCTCTCATGCGTTTCCTCCCTCCTCTTGGCGCTTATCACTCCCATTCTGGCCATTGGGAATACCTTGAGGAGGCCCTCCACCATCGGCATTGCTGCCCTCAGTATTTGAATTATAACTACATCGCCCATGTCCATTGTTACTCCCCTGGTTCTTACTCCGAGCGGCGTCTCGACCTCCACCCCCCTTGTTGGGAATGACTTGGCGACCTCGTACCCCATGAGCCGGCCAAGCCTCACTAGTCCCTTCCTGAACTCTATTTGGCCTGTTCTCTTGTCTCTTAGCATTGTGATTATTGATTGTGCCAGTGGGTGGTCTATCACTGTTATGGTCATGCTTGCTTCATGTGTGCGGCGGTTTTTATTTTCTCTCCTTTCTCATTGGGGTTAGGTTTATATATCCGATAACTGAAGCGTTATCGGGTAAATATGAGGGGAATGATGTGGATGGGGATACAAGCCCTCCTCCAGCAGTTGGAGGGGGGTAGGAAAAAGATAAACCAACTCAGGCAGGAGGCGCCGCTTTACGGCTCCGCCTTTGACTGGGCAGTAACTGGACTACTCGCGGCTGGGCTCGCCAAGCGAATAAGCGAGGGCGGAGAGGAGTACCTTGAGCTAACGGAGGCGGGCAGGGCCGCGCTCTCAACGTGGGGTCCCTGGCAAGCGTGGCCGCCATATCCTGCATGGGGAGCCAGGCACGGATGGAGGCACTGCTGGTGAAAGACCCAGCAATTTAAACCAAATTATTTTTGATTTAAATAATTATTTTTGCTTTCCTTTTCCATGATCAAGCGAGGGCTGGGCAGTTTCCTTGCTTGCCCCTCATTCGCTTAGTTTTTATACCACCGGCTCCATATTATTTCGTGAAGAGGCACCTCCTGAGCAAGCGCGACATGAAGGAATTAATCAACGCGGTGCCGGAGCTCAGCGATTACTTGAGGGGATTAAGCGAATTGGAGTATTATGGGTTAGAGGACTTAACTCTCTACGTGGCCGAGAAAATGCCTATACTGGCAGTCACTGAATTAATAATTGAGGGCGTGAAGAGGGAGTATAGGTTCCCCACTATCCCATTCATAAATAGGAACCCCCAATTACAGGATAGGTACGGCTTAATAGATGTGGATCAAGGAGCCGTCAGCCACGTGGCGGGCGGGGCGGACGTGATGAGGCCCGGAATAAAGACGATAAGCGGGAACTTCAGCAAGGGAAGCATAGTTCTCGTGAGGGATCCACGGGGACTAGTCATAGCGGTTGGGGTAGCACTATACTCAAGTGGCGACATGATTGGAATGAGCAAGGGGAAAGTCATTCAAAACATTCATCACGTAAATGATAGGATATGGAAGATATTCGAGGAACTAAACAAGGACTAATGGCTCCCAAAAAAGCCTTGCTGGAAACCCCATCCCCGGAGCCCCTACGAACATCAACGCCCCCATTCCTAACAGCAATAGATGAATGAACCGGGACTCAAGGCCACCGATGTCGAGTTATGGCTCAGCGGACACGCCTCTCCATTAACCTCACCACGCCCTCAACCAACTCTCTGAAGGCCTCATCACTCCTCTCCACCTTATACCTCCTCGCAGCGCCACGCAGCTCGGGCGCGCCGCCCACCAAGGCATTGATTAATTGAAGAACATTGCTCCTGCTTCCATTAATTGTCGCCGACTCGAAGTCCAGGATAATGGGTTCCCCATTCCTAACCACCACATGCCTCCCGCCTCTCCCCAACTCGTTATGGCTGATCCCCATCACGTCAAGCCTCCTGGCCTGCTCCAGTAATCGCCGAGCAACATCTGGATTAAGAGATTTATTCAGCGACTCGCCGAGCACCTCCTCCATAATTACCACGTTCCTAGAGAAAGTCAGGAGCCGGGGACCAATGCCGATACCATTAACCAAGCGAAGGATATAGCCCTCCCAAAATAAGCTGGGCCTCGAGGCATCCCTCCGCCTCAACTTACATGCCCACTCGCCCTCAACCACCTCATGCCTACACCTAATCACGACAGCGTTCTGGCCCTTCCCCAGCACCCTCCTGCCAAAGAGCATAGTGGGGCCACCCTCAATCAACTCGGTTACCCCCAAGATCTTCAATTCCTCCATAACTGCCTCGCCGTGCTCCTTGCCCAGGTATATCTCCAGCACTGCTTCGCCGCAACGCCAATGCTTAAAGCCTTACCCATTTAGGAGCGGAAGCAATGAGGAGAACACAGGCCCCTGAACAATGATGAGGAACTTGGGGCTGATTAGATAACGCAAAAGCCGTGACGGGGCACGCCCATGATTATTTAGCCATGGGCCTCGAGGCTCATTGATGGGCCTTCATGTGGGCCAATGCGGCCTTCATGGTTAGGAACTCCCTCCCACACACGAGGCAAATGAATCTATTTAAGCCCGTTCCGCTTAATTGGAGAATTAGGTGCTGCTTAACGTGTCTCTCGGCCGCACCCATGCTGGGCAGCTTCGAGTTACAGATGTCGCAGACATAATTCTTTCCCTGAACCTTTATGTGCTTCTCCATGTGGGCAGCGGCATCCCTTATAGTTACGTCGGCCTTGCACTTGGGGCACTTCATGGAGTCAAGGGCCTGAACCTTACTTGCCAAGTCCTCGCTGGGGGACCCCAGGAAACCACATGAGGGGCAAACCACTACATTGCTTGTCTTGGACATGAATGAACCCTCCAATACGCATTTTTAAGCATTGACGCCGATAAAGCCGCTAACCGACCAATAACTATTGGTCGTGGAGGGAAATCTTAAATTAAGGGGAGTTGGAGTTGATGCATGGTTTTTGACGAGGAATTGCTGAGGACGAGGCTATTCAGGGAGAACGGTTTCAGGAGGGGGAAGTGCCCCTACTGTGGGCATCATTATTGGACACTGAACGATAAGCAGGATAATTGCGGGGATCAGCCCTGCACTCCATACGGCTTCATAGGTAACCCGCCCGGCACCTATAGGCCATCCTCGGTGGCCGATGTTAGGGAGAAGTTCCTCTCATTCTTCGAGAAGAGGGGACACGCCAGGGTGGGGAGGTACCCCGTCGTCGCTAGGTGGCGCGATGATGTTTACTTGGTGGGGGCCTCCATATATGACTTCCAGCCCTGGGTTACTGAGGGCATTGTTCCGCCGCCCGCCAATCCCTTAACCATTTCACAACCCAGCATTAGGTTAACAGATGTGGATAAGGTTGGGAGAAGCGGTAGGCACTTGACTGGGTTCGAGATGATGGCGCATCACGCCTTTAATTTCCCAGATAAGAGCGTGTATTGGGTTAATGAGACCGTTGAGTACGCGCATGAATTCTTCACCAAGGAATTAGGCATTAAGAGCGATGAGGTGACTTATAAGGAGAATATTTGGGAGGGGGGAGGCAATGCCGGGGAATCATTCGAGGTCCTCGTGAGGGGCCTGGAGGTCGCTACCCTGGTCTTCATGCATTACAGGATAATTAATGGGGAGTATAGGGATATGCCGATGAAGATAGTTGATACTGGGTATGGGCTTGAGAGGATTTACTGGGTGCTCACTGGGAAGCCCACCGTGTATGAGGCCGTCTTCTCCCCATTCCTGTCCTGGGCGCGATCCAGGTTCGGCGTCGAGAAACCGAACGATGCATTAATGCAATCAATAGCCACATTAATGGGGCAACTGGATCCGGAGGTGCTGGCGTTGGATAAGGCATATGAGGCTGTCGCCAGGAAGATAGGGATCAATGCCGGGGACCTAGTTAAGGCAGTGAAGCCGCAGGAGGCGCTCTACGTATTGGCAGATCATAGTAGAACGGTGTCCTGGATGATCAATGATGGAGTGATTCCATCTAATTCAGGGGTCGGCTACTTGGCCAGACTCCTCGTTAGGAGAATGATGAGATACGCTAGGCTGCTTGGAATTGAGGACCCAATAACCGAGGTATTCGATGCCCACCTAAAACTGCTGCTCAATGATTATCCAGAGCTAAGGGAGAGCTCCCCACTAATACTGGAGCTTGTTGATATGGAGGACAAGAAGTATAGGGCATCGCTGAAGGCTGCGCCTCAATTAGTGGAGAAGCACTTGAGGAGCGGCAAGATATCCGTGGATGACTTGATTAATCTCTATGATTCTCACGGCATTCCGCCGGAGGTTGTTGCCGAGGTTGCATCGAGCCGCGGCGTCGAGGTGACGGTGCCGGATGATTTTTATGAACGCATAACCAAGATGCATCAACGGCCAGTCAAGGAGGAAGCAATGAAGACCGCGGTGCCGCCGGAGGATGTGGTTAATCTCCCGCCAACTAGGGAGGAGTTTTATGAGGATGTGTATAAGTCTAAATCAAGGGCGCGAGTGATTAAGGTGATTAATGGCAAGTGGATCATCCTTGACTCAACCATTTTCTATCCAGAGGGCGGAGGGCAACCCGCTGATAGGGGAGTAATTAGGCACAGCGGGGGAACTGCGAGCGTTGTGGATGTGCAGCGGGTTGGGCCAGTCATAGTTCATGAGGTGAGCGGAGCCCCGCCTAGGGAGGGGGAGGAGGTTGAGTTGGAGATCGATTGGGAGAGGCGGCTTGACTTGATGAGGATGCATACTGGCACCCACGTGCTTATTCAAAGCATTAGGCGCGTCCTTGGGCGCCACGTGTGGCAGGCCGGGGCTCAGAAGGATGTGCCCGTGAGCAGGATAGATGTCACTCATTATAAGTTGCCGAGCCCCGAGGAATTGAGGAGAATAGAGGAGATCGCCAATAATGCCGTCATGATGGATATGCCAGTTAAGCCCCTTGTCCTGCCTAGAACGGAGGCGGAGAGGCGGTTCGGCTTCATCATTTACCAGGGCGGCGTTGTGCCCGGTAAAGTGCTTCGCATACTTCAGATCGGGGAGGAAACGCCGTTTGATGTACAGGCATGTGGAGGAACGCACTTGACGAGGACCGGATTGATTGGCCCCATTAAGATAATTAAGGCCGAGAAGATACAGGAGGGCGTCGTGAGGTTCACGTTCACCACGGGGAGGCATGCGATTAGGTATATTCATGATCTGGAGTCGACGCTGGATGAGGCGGCGAGGAGGCTGGGCGTTGGGCGGGAGGCCGTTCTTCAATCCCTAGATAAATTAATAATGGAATTAAGCGAGAAGGAGACGGCGGCGAGGAGGTTGGCTAGGAAGGCAATTAACGCGGAGCTTAATGAGTTGAGGAGCCGCGAGGTGAGCATTAATGGTGTTAGGGGGGCAGTGATCGCATTGGAGGGGCGGGAGTATGCCCAGGAACTAGCTAAGGCCTATACCTCCACCGCTGACGTGTTGATCGAGGTGCTGGGGGACGAGGTATATATTTACACTAATGGGAGGATCAAGGCAGGGGAATTAGCTAAGTCAATTTTCAAGGAGTTGGGGGGACGAGGGGGAGGAGGAGCAACTTATGCCCAGGGAAGGATCGAGGGCTTACGGGGCGATGCAGCTAAGGTTGAGATAGCTTTAAAGCATGTGCTGGGTGAGCTTGGTCAATGATTAATCCAAATGAGCTCCGTAAGATGCTTAAGAGGATGGGGATAGGCAACCTAAATGTGGAGGAGATCAACGCCGCTAAAGTGGTGATTTACTTAAGGAATGGATCAACACTGGAAATCCCAAACCCAAGCGTGGCCGCGATTAAGATGCAGGGAATGATGATCTACCAGGTACAGGCAAGCGAGAAGGATATTAAGACCACCCAAACCCAGGCCGCCGCGGCCCCAGCCCCATCCATAATAATGCAGAGACCCCAAGAGGAGACCCCCGTGTCCGAGGATGATGTTAGGCTAATAATGGATCAAACCGGCGTAACCAGGGACGAGGCAATTAAGGCACTGAGGGAAAGCAATGGCGACTTAGCCGAGGCAATACTGAAGCTCCAAAGCAAGAAGCAATAAATCCATTAATGACTCGCTTCCGCTAATTAATAATGTATTGAAAAATTTTTATAAGTAAGTTAACGCTAAGCACGCAATGAGCTCATCAACGAGGGCCATAACTAGATTAGCAAGCGGCCTATTGATAGGCTTTGTGGGAGGCATCGTGACTGCCGCGGTGACTTTAATAACCATGTATGGCTCCCTAATTAAGCTAATGATTCAACCAAGCGCTCCCCTAAGCGTCAGTGCATTGATGGCTGTATTCAATTCATTAACCATAATGCTCATGGTTGGGGTAAGCATCACAGTGATCGCAGCGGTGATTCAGTACCTTGGCTTCGCCGAGTTAAGCAGCATTAATTCCAGGTACTCCACGGCAAAGATCGGCGCCTTATTGATCCCCGTGGGTTCTATAATTGAGGTCCCCGGCATCTACTTATTCATAGATACAATGAAGGAATTGATTTCAACTAATCAACTCAATTCGGCGCCGACCCTTGGAATAATGATGCAACCGATAACCGCTGCATTGAGCATGCTTATTCCATCCATTATTCTAATACTAGTGGGTGGGATATTATCGCTTGTGGGTCTCATACTAATCGTCATAGGCTACTATAGATTGGGGGTGGATTATGGATCGGACATGGTTCGTGTCGGGGCCATTCTCTATATACTCGCAATAATTCCATATGTTGGGCCATTCCTATCCCTTGTCGGCATCATAATGATGATCATAGGCCTATTCCAGATAAGACAGAGACCAGTGAAGACCTAATTACTTCTCCACCGTGATTTATACATGGCTAGTAGGGTAAATATTGTTGCTTGAGCAGCGAGGGATGCGGTGGCCGCAAGCGGGAGACCCACATCATACCTCGTGACGCCGCTCACGTACTGAATCACTATAGAGGCAGCGCTAACTGGGGATGCAATGGCTATGTAAGGAACCGGAAGTATTGTGGCTGGGTAGAACACTGGGAATAATGTGCCTAACGTGAATCCCAGTATGTTACCTATTGCCCAGGCGTACCTGGTGTCCCTCAGGTATGTGGATATCGTGAATCCAAGCATTGATGTAGATAACCACTCGGCGAAGAGGGATGCAGCAATTGGCGCAGCGCTCCAGGGCGTTATTATTCCCCTATATGCGAGTATCCCAGCCATGACTGCTATGCCGGGCATGGAGTATATCAGGGAGGAGAGAGCGAGGCCAAGCGTGTAACTGACTGGGGTTAGGGGTGTAGCTATTAACATGTTTTGAAACTTCAACTCTAACCTGTAGAAGGCGCCATCACCGACCAATTCAACCCCATTAACTCCTATTAACATGGATATGCCGCCTATCAATCCTATCCCCAAGTATCGATAACCCCCGAAGAATATTATCATCAATGCAATCGAGGCGGGGGCCGTTAGGGATGAGACGAGCCATATCGGCATTCTAGTCATGGCTAACCAACCATTTATCCAGGCAATCACGAGGGAACCCCTTAATTGAGTTAGTAAGTTATTGACCCTACTCATTGCTGACCTCCTCCTCCCTCCAGCCCCCCAGTAAGTAAATTACCGCATCCTCAAGAGTCTTTCTGCGAATAGTGACTGTCATGCCTCGCCTGATCAATTCAGATGAAAGCGGGCCGGCCATTGATGGATCGACGTATATTATATACCTGTTGCCCAGCCTTACATGTCTCTCATCCAAGTCAAGGGAATCCCCATAAGCCTCCACCACAGCATCCTCCGGAACCAGCGAGAGCAAGTCATGGGGGGAACCCTTCCTCACTATGGTTCCCGCGTCTATTATGAAAACCTCATCACTAAGTAACTCCGCCTCCTCTATGTAGTGGGTAGTTAATAGTATTGCGGCGCCGCTTTTCCGTAACTCGGCTAAGGCGTCCCACACGCCTCTCCTGCTTATTATGTCGAGCCCCACCGTTGGTTCATCGAGGAATATGAGAGAGGCATTGCTGGCGAGGGCCATGGCTACCAATACCCTCCTCTTTAAGCCGCCGGATAAATTGAATAATTGGGTATCCCTATATTGATCTAGGGAGAGCCTCTCCATTGCCCACCTAGCCATTCTCCGCGCATCCCCCCTACTGAAGCCCCTTAGGAGTAGATATGAGTAAACGGCTTCCCAGGCAGTAATGAAGTTGATCGGTCGCGCCTCCTGGGGAATGATGGATATGAGGGGCCTCACCTTGTTTGGGTACTTAATTGCATCTATGCCAAGCACCTCAATATCGCCCTTAGTTGGGAGGAGCTCCGTTGACGCAATCCTCACGAATGTGGTCTTCCCTGCTCCATTCGGCCCCAATAGAGTAACTATTCTAGACCTATCTATCTCTAGATCAACGCCTCTCAGGGCCCACTTTTGGCCATCATATGTCTTATATATTCCTCGCGCCGATAATATGCTCATGCTCTCACCAAGCCCTCCAGGAGAGACTTAATGCCGCGGCCCCAAGCTAAGCCTGGATTGAAGTGGATAACCACCTTAATGACGTCGCCACCATCATCGAGCCTGGCTAAGCCCCTATAGGCTGATTGCTTATTGAATCTGAGATAAAGCTTATCACCATCCATCCTCTCATCTAAGCTCAGGAGAAGCAACTGCCTATCGGCATCGCTAAGCATAGAGAGGAGCCTCTTAGCCACTACGTCAAGGCACTCGCCGCTCGCCTTTCCCATGGCTGCCTTCACTACGGTTATGGGGTTTCCATAATGCCCCTGCACCTGTATAGTCTCGTAAGTTACTTGGCCCACTAGATTATTTAATGCCTGAATCACCTTGCCCAGATCCTCCGTTGCATGAGCGTGCGTCTCTACTTCCAACCTATCTATAATGCATCTCATGGTTGCTCAATGATTGATTGCGTGATGCCCATGAGTGAATTTAATCTTTTCGGCAGCGAGAGCTACTCTTGGATCACCTTCTCCATCTCCATTAATATTGCCTTAATCCTGCTCTTATCCTCAATCCTTAACTTATCCCAATTATCCAGAACGTATCTGGCCATTGATATGAATTCATCGATGCTCCGCGCTAGCCTATCATCGGGAGCGGGGCCCACTATGTTTCTTCCGGCATCGGTTATGATGTAGTACTTTTTTGTTCCCTCAACCCTATCTATCCGTATTAATCCCTCCCTCTCCAACTCGTCCAGCATTGGATACAGCGAGCCGGGGCTGGGTCTCCACATACCCATGCTTGCCCTCTCAACCTCATCCGTTATTTGGGCCCCAGTCATTGCCCCCTTAGACGCTAGGAGGTAAAGTATGAGGTACCTAAGGCCCCTCCTCTTCATAGTCCAATGCCTCCACCTATCCTGCACAGGCGAAGAAGAATAACCCCCTTAATAAAAATACGGGTTCAGAATTAATCGACTCCGATTCGTTTTTAAAGCAGCAATGAATCGGTGAGTCATGGAGAGCAACGATTTAATGAGGGAACTGATTAGATGGTACATAAAATCCCGATTAGTTGTTTATGCGGCGGTACTTATGTCGCTCATAGGCGCGTTCCTAATGGGTTACGCGGTGACTTCTCCATCATCATATGTTGCAGAAGTCATGTCCCAAATAAAGGCATTTGACGAGAGCATAGCCGGCATGTCATTCATCGCAGCATCAATGACCAGATTCGCGTCTCTCCTAAGCACCGTATGGGTGGCCTATATACCGATAATAGGCATGTGGTACGCCGCGTATGCCATGGTTAACCTCGGCGTGGTTGCAGCAATACCAGCCATAGGATACAGCGGAGTGGCATCAGCCATGGCGATAATGATAAGCATGTTCTTTCCAGTCGCCGAGGGATTAATACTGGGATTAACCTTGGTCCTCAGGGTCACTAAGAGAAGCGTGCCTACTAGGTTTATTAGATACATTGCGACTCAATACGTGGTTGCCATAATAATATCGCTTGTCCTACTGGTCTTATTATCGGTTGGGGCTTAATAATTATTTCTAATTGAGGAGGAACCATTTATACACATGGGGGAAACCTCGCCATTTATGGCGGGAATAAGTGGAGGAAATACAAATATTTGATGTTTTTGTTTTTCTAATGCCCACCGTGGGGTTTAGGTTTAGAGCATACACCGACGAACGTTGAGGGCGTTAAAGGCCCAATTGCAGTTGGCGTGAGAGGCGTGCAACGCACTACGATGGGCAAGGCATGCGGGAGTCGCCCGTGGAGCTCCGCCCACTACCCGTGACGTTGGGCAAGGCGGGGCGGGGAAGCGGGAAGCCTCGCCCTTAAGGGCGGGGTAGCTCACTCTTCCCATAACGGCATCTTTAAAAAATATGTATCGCAATAACGATGTGGATACGGTAAATCTGGAGTCCGGCTCAATTATTCGCATAGAGGGACCAGCTAATGTTAAGGTATTGAGGGGCTCCATATATGCGTTGGGAACCATTTACAGCGCTGGATCCAGACTCACAATCCTTAGGACCAGGAAGGTGGCTGTTAAGGCGCTTGAACTAACTCAACTAGATGTGACGCTTGGACCGGAGGGCAAGGTCGAGAATGCGGAGCCCGGGGAGGAAGTGCTGGAGTCGTGGGCGATGGCCGCCGAGTCAATAATGAGGAAGGGAAAGAGAGTGGTGGTTTTAGGCATGATGGATGTCGGTAAGACTACGTTCACAATAATGGCAATGAATAAGGCGGTTAGCGCTGGAAATGTGGCTGGAGTCATCGATGCAGATCCAGGTCAAAATGATCTGGGTCCACCCACAACTATAGCATGCGCTAAGTCAAGTAAGCCGGTCACTCATTTAAGCATGCTTCCCCCTCTAAAAATGGTGTTCCTAAGGACGACTAGCCTTGAACATACATGGCAAGAAGCGGTTAATGGAGTCGCTAAGTTAGTTGATTACCTGGAGATGCATGAGGGCGTCAATACCACTATAATAAACACGGATGGATGGATCACCGAAGCAACGGCAATCCAGTATAAGCTATCCATGTTATCGAAACTAAGCCCAGACTACGTGGTAATAATTCAAAAAGGAGAGGAAGAGGAACTCGTGAATCAAGTTAAGAAAAATGGCTTCAACCCAATTCTCCTGAATGCGCCGCCCTTAGCGATAAAGACGAGAGAGGATAGAAGGCTACATAGGGAGATGGGTTACGGCAAGTACCTCATGCCGGCTAAGTCGGCCACCATTAATTTATCGGAGAAGCCAATACTTAACCTGCCGCTTTCTGGGGGTGTACCATTTGATGCCAACATTAGGTCACTGGCATCCAAGTACCTTAAAATGCCAATAGTCTATGGGGAACAGTTCGGTAAGAAGGCAATAATGCTGTCTCCAGCTGTGAAGGAATTAGTGGTCAAGGCTATGCCTGGAGTAGAGGTAGCAATACTGCCAATTAATTGGGAGAACGGGTTACTCATTGCACTGGAGGACCCGGATGGTTACTTAGTGTCGCTGGGCATGCTGAAGAAGATATATTATGAAAGCAGCAAGGCCGTGGTAATAATACCGGCAACAATGGAGGATTTAAGGCCTGTGGATCACATAAGGCTAGGCATGATTAGGCTCGGAGATAATTATGAGGAGAAAGAGAAGGTGCATTACATTAATAAGCTGGAGAAAGTCCTGGGGGAACGTGATGACTTACATTACGGCTGAGGGATGAGGAACTGGCGACGGACTGATCAAAACTCTTTCAGCTCATAAACTCTTGAATGCCCAGCCATGCATCGCCATGTGCCCAACTTATAATTAGGTCAAGTAACTTAATGGTATCCCAATTACGAAACCATATTATGTTCCTCTTACTGAAGGGGCGAAACTCGGCATTCCCATATTAAGGTAAACAATTTCCCGGCGAGTAATGAGTAAGGTTTTTAAAACCTCAATCGAATCGACCCATATGAATTGGGAATTAATTAAACTTAGATTAGTAATGGGGTTAAGCGCCATAACAATAGTGCTCCTATCAATTGCCGTGCTGGTAGGCATAGCCGAATTATTGAGCGGGGGAAGCCTAGCTCTTGGAATAGATTTGATAAGCGGCATGCTAATACTTGTCTTAATAATCAACATAGCACAATGGTTATTTGGGCCATACATGATAAATGCTGCGTATAGGGCGCACGAAATAACGCCGGATGACCCAAGCTATGGTTGGGTAGTTGATGTAGTTGATGAGGTGGCTAAGGCCAATGGATTCTCCAAGCCGCCCAAGGTATATATTGCTGAGGCCCCATTCCCAAATGCGTTTGCCTATGGAAGCCCGATAGCCGGCAAGCGTGTTGCCATAACTCGACCTGCACTTAAGATACTAAATAAAGATGAGTTGGCCGCAGTGCTTGGACATGAGTTGGGGCACCTCAGGCATAGGGATGTGGAGTTCCTAATGGCCATAGGCCTCATCCCCGCGCTTATTTACTGGCTTGGTTACTCATTAATGTGGAGCGGAATGTGGGGAGGCGCATGGGGCGAGAGGGGAAATAATGGAAGCATGCTGCTTATTGGGGTGGCCCTGCTTGGCGTGAGCTTTCTATTTCAGTTTGTTTTGCTATATGTCAATAGATTGAGAGAGGCATATGCCGACGTTAACTCCGCATTAACTATACCGAATGCCGCAAAGAATCTACAACGCGCCCTGGCCAAGATAGTGCTATACATGGATCCGCGCACTATAGCTAAAATCAAGAAGTCCCCCACCAATAATATGGTTAAGATGCTGTTTTTTGCCCCCGCCGATGATAAGATAAGCAGGGAGGCAAGCGATGCAGACGTTGATGAGTTAATAGATTATTGGCGGAATTACAAGCCGACGCCATGGGATGATATATTAAGCGATCACCCACATCCAGCAAAGAGAATACAACTACTCGATAAAATAGCGCAAGCACAATAATGCAATAATCTAGGCATTAAGGATCGGACGCGGAATAATCTGGATCAATTTATACAAACTAATTCCTATCCATAGTCCACTATTCACGAATGGTTAAGGATAAAAACCTCTTCAATTATTGAGGAGCCATGATAAGTCACGAGGAATTCATGAAGATGGATCTTCGAGTTGGGAAAGTAATCGAGAGCGAACGCATACCGGAGAGCAAGCGGCTCCTTAAGCTAATAATTGATCTAGGCACGGAGAAGAGGCAAATAGTAACTGGGTTAGCCGAGTATTATCAACCGGAAGAGATGAGGGGAAAGTATGTAATAGTGATAACTAATTTAGAGCCGAGGAAAATATTTGGAATAGAGAGCCAAGGAATGATACTAGCCACATGCGGCGAGAAGGGGAAACCAGCCGTAGCCACAATAGATAAGGCGAGTGATGAATTGGTCGGAGAACGAATCTGCTAATCCTTATCGGTTCCCCAATTCTCGTTCCGTGAATCAACATCATTGGAATCCGATTCATCACTGGCGAGCACTATTTGAGATAATAAATCCTCAACAGATACACCGGGCTCCACGAACAATACTTGAACGCCCTCAGATGTGAAATAATTGAAACTTGTTTGACATGCACCGCTTGCTATAATCGCATCTACATCGCTTAACACATTTTTGCGAAGCCACTCATACTTCGATAAGCCATGTATTGGTATCCCTAATTGTTCCACATATGCCTTAACTTGGCTTGGATCATCGGCATCAGGCAAATTACCCAATGGATTATTACGTGACTCAACCCTATTAAGTCCATTTGAATCAACGTCATAGATTAGGTACTTGCGAGCGTGGGCGAAATGACCCTTGCTGATCGTCTTATCATCGTCGGTGGCTATAGCTATCCTTACCATATAATCAGAGGGGAACCTACCTAATTAAACCCAGCACTCATAACCAATCCCAGTGAGACGCCGGCCCCAACCTCTGGAGCCTAAAAGAGCATATTCTTTTACAAAAGGAGAGAAAAGAAAAACAAATTCGGCGACTAAATGATGCGCTCCATAGAAAGGCCAGAAGAAGATTGATCCCACCTTGAATGATTCCCCTCCAGGGATTTAAGTTATTATGGTTCCTGTTTTTCCCGCCGATATTTGAGAGTGAAAGAGGAGAGCCCACCTTGGGGTTAATGTAGCATTATCCATTTGGTTTAGTTCCATCCTAATCAGCATAATGGAGATGATGCGACTCATCCTCATAATTCCAGGAGATAAAGGGGGAGAAGGGAGGACGCCCTTCATGAATGAATGTAACCCCTTAAAAACCGGGGAACCCTACTCGCTGGGAAAGAAGACGGCGGCAAAGAATGCTAGAGACCGCATAATGGTTTCTAGCCTTTACCTCATGTTAAGTATGGGGATTTACTATTCCTTGGCATTAGGGCGGTGGGGACTACAAGTCGACGATGAGCACAACATTTAATTTACCCATGCATATTTGCCTAACATGACGGAGACTATATCCAATATAGATACATTCATTATAGGCGAAAAAAATCCAACGGCCGCAACTTGGGCCGGCGTATCCATTATAGTTAAGGTGACTACGTCAAGCGGCGCGGTTGGTTGGGGCGAGGCTGTACCAACGCTTAGGGTGGGGCCTGTGGTCGAGGCCATTAAGGAAGCGGCGAGGGTCTATATTGGGCGTGATCCTCATAATGTAGAGGCCAACCTAAGGGAGTGGTATAAGCATGATTTCTACATGGCTAGGTCATTTGAGTCAACCACAGCCGCTAGCGCGATAGATATTGCTTCATGGGATATAATAGGTCGAGAATTGGGTGCGCCACTTCATGAATTATTGGGTGGACGCAGTAGAGATAGAGTTAGGGCATACGCCAATGGGTGGTATGATGATGCAGTGACGCCGGCTGACTTCGCTGAGAAAGCTAGGAAAGTGGTTTCAATGGGCTATACTGGGCTTAAGTTTGATCCCTTTGGTAAATACTTCGACTGGATAGATCAACGGGGATTAGAAGAGGCCAGGGCAAGGGTTAAGGCTGTTAGGGATGTCGTGGGCGATGGGGTTGACATAATGATAGAGCATCATGGCAGGTTTAATCCTAATTCAGCAATATCGATAGCAGAGACCCTGAGCAACTTTAATCCGTTATTCATGGAGGAACCAGTTCATCCAGAGGACTTGGATGGATTGGCGAAATATAGGTCAGCAACTAGGGTTAAGGTGGCCCTAGGAGAGAGACTCATTAGCCTAAAGGATGCATTAACTTATTTAGAGGCCGGATTACTAGATTTCATTCAACCCGATATAACCAATATAGGGGGTGTAACGGGGGCTCGAAAGGTAGTTGCATTAGCTGAGGCATATGGAGTTGAGGTCGCATTCCACAACGCCTTTGGCCCCATCCAGAACGCCGTAACCATACAACTAGATGCAGCCATACCCAACTTCTTAATACAGGAATCATTCTATGACTTCTGGCCTCAATGGAAGCGAGACCTCGTAAATAATGAAACTCCAGTCATAAATGGCCACTATGAAGTGCCATCAAGGCCAGGCATTGGAGTCACCGTTAATGAGAAATTACTGGAAAATCTAAAGGCATCCGGCCCCGAATACTTTAACCCGGAAGAACCCGTATGGGTAGTTAAAGGAACATGGAAATAAATAGAAGCCGCGATTAAAAAATAATAAAATAATAAGCACTTGCTGAAGCAACAAGCCTAGAAGTTTTCCCGAAGCCCTTTGCACTCGTTACCTGAACCGCTCCCTGTTTTGAGGTAATAGATATCCATTGCCGCTCCTAAATCTAATGCCGGTGAAGATGGGGGTAACTCAAAAACAAGCCATAAAATGCGAGAACCCGCCATCCCTTAATAGTCATGTCCTCTGCAGTAAATAAAGCAATAGTGAACCCGTCGAAAAGTTGAACGTTAACTTAAGAGGCTTATCAGTGGCGAATTCCATAGTTACTGCATCACATATCTGCCTCATTTGCGACATGAATCCAAGTATCTGCTTTGCCGAGTAAGATGCCGAGCCCTCCGTATTGACCACATATTCATGAAATAACTCATCAGTGCTTTGATATATTGATTCAATCGCTTTGCCTCCCTCCCCCTCGGCGCGAATGATGAATTGATTCGCTGCCGCAGCGAATGAAACAATATCACTTATATCGTTAGCAGCAGCTATTATATCAAGCATGGAATCTAAGTCGGCCGTTATCCTTATTGGATACTCGAGATTAGGCTCTGGCACATCCTCCATGGATACGTCAATTAAGGATAAGCTGAATTTGCGGTACATTCCCCCCTCTTTCCCCTTCTTCGTATAAATAACCACATGAAGCTTCCCCTGAGGCTTATCCACTATAAACTCAACCTTATCCCTGGAACTGATCCTCCTCATTATCTTTCTAAGGACATCAAACGATATGCCAACCTTGATCTCCTCTCCTATGTTTACCTCATCAAGGCTGGAGGAGGGTATATCAAGCATTATAATAGATACCTTAGAACTATCCATTGCCCTTAGCTTAACCCCATCAGGCCCCAAGCTAAACGCGGCATCCTTTAACATGGTTGCCATCGCTGAAAAAACATACCTAACATCCTTGCCCTTAGGAAAGAGAAGAGAGTAAACCCCGCCCTCGCCGCTTAATGATCCCTTCCCCCCAACCTCAGCCTCCATCTCTTCCTCAGGCTGCTCCTCAGCCTCCTCTAATTCCTCGTTTTTTTCCTCCTCATCAAAGTCGCTGGACATGAGTGAAAAGAAGCATTAGCCCTTTTTAAAGCTATTAACAAGTCGTTAAACAATAATATTACAATGAAGAAGAATCATTTACCTGAGCGATGAGTAATTATACCCTTAACTCCACCGTCCTCTCCGCTTAACTCGCCCATTAGCTTTTCACGCCTTGGATAAAGCAAAGCCTTCTTGCGGCTCTTCATTCCGTAATTTTTCCCAGCAAGATGTTATTACATTAAGCTTCTATACAAAATTAGTTAAACATAAACGAATATAAAATCATCATTTATTAGCATGAAAAGGATCCAGCCCTAAAGGGGATGGGGTTGCCGCTTGCCTTATTGCTTGGTGATTTTAAGCTCAAATTGATTAAATTAGCAATCACTTGAGGAGGCGGAGACTCCCAGTTACTTTATCAATTAATTCACGGGGAGCAGGCCCTATGCCTAGAGCAGTTACTGTGCCTGGCGCAAGTTCTGTTAGTCCTGCATCCGCTATAATTGCATGTGGTAATCCAAGTGAGGCTGACTTGTTTGCTAGTTGCATCAATTCCTCCAGCGACTGCACCTCTAATACTACTTTCTTTTGACCTTGGTTAATCCACTCATCAACCCATTCCCTGCGTCTCTTCATTGTTTCCATAAGCGATGTTACGGATGCATGGGCGCCTTGGGCAATCATCTTGCCGCAACTCATCTTTAGATCCACCCTAACCACTATTGATTGCTTGAATTCCATTTAGGCGACTTAAACCAAACGCTTTATTAAGTTCTCTCTAACTCCTCATCCATGAAGGCGGTAACTGTTGTTCCAGGCGTGCCCAATTCAATACGCTTACGTGATGTTGATAAGCCAACCCCAAAGCAGGGCGAGGTTCTGCTGAGGCCGCTGCAAATAGGCATATGCGGCACTGATAAGGAGATAATAGAGGGGAAATACGGTAAGGCACCGGATGGTTCCCAATTTCTAATACTTGGACACGAGGCATTAGCGAGAGTCGAGGCGATTGGGGACGGCGTAGATTCTATCTCTGAGGGGGAAGCAGTGGTGCCAACCGTTAGGCGGCCCGTGAATTGTGATCTACCCGTTGATTACTGCCCCATGGGTCACTACGTGGAGCACGGCATATGGGGACTCCATGGACACGCAGCCGAGTTCTCGGTCACTAACTCGAGGTACTTGGTCAAGGTTCCGAAGGAAGTAATGGATGTAGCGGTCCTCACGGAGCCGCTTTCAGTTGTGGAGAAGGGCATAGATGTAGCAATGCGGGTAGGCGAATCCAGATTTGATTGGCATCCCTCAACTGCATTAGTGATGGGGGCTGGACCCATAGGTCTTCTAGCAACCATGGTCCTTAGATTAATGGGGCTGAAGACAGTTACTGCGGCAACTCGACCCATTGATAGTTTAAAGGCTAGGCTGGCGCAGGAGCTGGGAAGCAAGTATATCGATACATTAACTGATAAGATAGAGGGGGAATTTGATTTAGTTGTGGAAGCCACGGGCGCAATTAGCGTTGCCATGGAATCAATAAAGCACTTGGCAGCTGGTGGAGTCATGGTTCTCCTTGGAGTTTATCCCCAGGGAGGCGAGGCGCATGATGTGGGATCCCTTCTAACAGATGCAGTGCTTAATAATAAGGCAATAATTGGTTCAGTGAATGCATCCATAAAACACTTCGAGACCGGTCTTCAACACATGGTTAAAAGCAAGGCCGTTCATGGTAACTGGCTAAATAAACTAATAACTAAGACATCCACATTAGATAACTATGGCGAGGCATATACTTGGACCCATGAAGATATAAAGACGGTTCTCAGGATAAGCGAGTGACCTAGATAAATTCATGGGAACCCATATGCCAGTTTGTATTGCCACACGTATAGCAAGGCTGGACTAACCAGCACTCATAGGGGTCTCGGGTTATAAGTGAGGCGGAGCCCAGCGATTACCTATTTAGAAATGGATTGTGCTACTCAACCTTCTCCACCATAATGAATGATAAAACGAACGGCAAACCTCGCCCTAAAGGCGGGGAGGAGGTCAGTAGCTATATCATCACTGATACGTAATCCATGGGTGGAACTAATAGTTCGCCACGCCATCTGAATTCCGCAGTGAATGTCTTGACCACTCCCTCCCCCGGTAATTCTAGCCTTAATACTTGAGGCGTTGGATTGCCCATAAATATTAATACGCCGCCACGCCACTTAATTCTAGTGATCACTGCATCGTTTTCCTCTATTTCCCATGAGGCATCATGAAGCAAGAGGCGGCCCTCCATTGCTTGTACTTGAGACGTGGATACGGTATAAGCCCTGTGCAGATTATTAAATTGAAGAAGTAAACCACCGCCCACCCCCTCTATAATTAGCCAATCCAAGTAACTTAAGTGATTCACTCCAATAATTAGTGAACCCTTCATGGCGGTTAAACCCATTGCCCTTCGAAAAACCGTTAATTCACGCAACGCCTCGTGAGAAGTCCTTGGATGATGAGTCTCCAGTAATTTAAGGCCCAGCCGCTCGTGATTATATGAAATAAATGCATCCGCTAAATCTAATGGATTGGCACTACCATAAAGCTCCAGCAACCTCTGATAAGCGGAGGCATGATTGAAGGCGCGAAGCCTTAGGCAAAGAAGCTCATCTAGGGCACCGGCAGCGCACTCATGTCTTATCTTGCTTTTCAACTTCCGCATTTTCTCAATTGCTTCCGATGTTTTTTGATTCCTTAAAGTATGCTTAGTGATCAAGTACATCGATAATATATCCTCTGAATTCATGAATAGAGTTAATGCATCATCATATGAACCGGAGAAACCGAATAGTGCTAGAGTTAATGCATCATCGAAATTAGGTGCGGTGACTCCTTGAACCAAATCAATTGCTTCCCTAATGCTTCTGAGAAGAGCGGCGTTAGGTAACCAAATCCTCATTAGGCTAAATTTGGCGGGAAATGCCTTAAAAGTAATTTTCTTAAGTAGAAAAATTAATAAATGCAACTAATACGTGGCGAATCATGTCATCAGGAAGCAATTGGGAGTTGCCGGAGGATTACGAGTACTCTGGCGGAGAACCGGAGAGGGTATTAAAGATACGAGCAAAATGCCCGCACTGCGGCCACGTGTTTGAGGTTGAAATGGGGGAGTCATGGTACAATATGGGGATATCAATAACTTGCCCCAAGTGCAACAATTCATTCTCGGTCAGCAGTTATGGAGAAATAATAGGAGAGAAGCAATAAATAGAAAACTTCAAAATCAACCAAGCATACCCATAACCTCCTCCCTCAGCTTGCCCATATCTATCTCGCTCATGCGTTTAATCACTATCCTGCCCAAAGCATCCTGAACCTCCGCCTCCACCTTCTTAGACTCATCCGCTATTAATTGGGGATCAGCTTTTGTTCTAGGTTTCCTAGATAATATAATGCAAGCCTCAATCGACTTGATCGACTCTTCAAATGTCCCTATCTTTCTGGCTATTTCAGTTATTTCGCTCTTATCAAGCCCTATGAGCGGCCTATAAATTGGCATATCAATACCCAGCGATGATGCATAGAGGTTATGTAGGGTTTGGCTGCTTACTTGACCCATTGATTCGCCGGTGGCCATACCTAAGTATCCCCCCTCCCTTGCCACCTTATTTCCAATCCTATAAAGCACGTACTTGAATACCGTATTCCATACATGAGGATTAACGCGCTGCCGAATCGCCGAGGCTATCTTTCTGCAATCAACTATGTAAAGAACAGGGTCATAGCCATATATCCAATTATCATAAAGCGCCTTGCTGACCCTTATGAATCTCTCAATATCCACCCCTATCAAGCTGCAGAACAGCATGTCAACATAGACTCCTCGCTTCATCATTAACCATGCGGCGGCTGGGCTATCAATGCCGCCGGAGACCAACCCAAGCACTTTGCCTTCCTGTGAACCTAATGGAAGCCCACGAGGACCCGGAATCACTTCGTGATATAGGTAAGCCTTATCATACCTTACCTCAACAAATAGCTCAATATCGGGATTCTCTAGATCAACTCCATTAGAAGAATTAAATAGAGCGGCACCCACCTCCCTCGCTACATCAATGGACTTAAAGTTATGCACGCCGATCCTGCGTACCCGCACGGCGAACTTCTTACCATTAACTAGTTTGCTCCAAGCCATAGCCGCATGCCTTACGAGATCGCCAAGGCCAGTAACATTCAATTCTATTGCAGGCGATGCAGATACTACGCCAAATACTCGAGACGCAGCAATTGCAGCAGCATCTGCTTGTGGAGTACGTATCAATATTCGTCCCTGGGTCTTGCTTATATCATGGAAATCAATGCCGCGTCTCTCCAGGGCGTTCCTTAAATTATATATAAGAAGCCGCTCCATCTTCTTCCTACTGGCGGCTGCCTTTATCGCTATCTCACTATACCGGACAAGAACCACATCATTCATTAAGAGACAAATATATGCAGCATATATAACTCTTTGTGACAACTTAATGCGTCTAGCCCTCCCTCATCCTGAGCGACGGGCTTCTCGCCTGTTTGAGACCCCATCTATAAGAATGTCAATATATTATTGACCTTCGATAATATTGACGAACAATTGCATGTGTTTTTCACAATCCACCTCTTCCCTTAATGGTTGAGGCTTTCGTCTTGTTCCTTGTTCTTTACATGCACATGAATTACTTATCCTCTAGCGCATCCAGGTACTCAGGATTACAATCGGTGTACCCTAGGTCTAGGCACACCTTAAATGCCTCCTCCAATGATTTAAAAACAGTCATGTAATGCTTTATGCATTCATCACAATTCTCCTTCTTATCCATAAAGAGATATTTAATCAGCAGCTTTTTATCTCTATCTATAAATAGACTTTAATGGAATTACATTGAAGCTGGGGGATATTGACTTGCCTGGCCCAAGCGTGATCAAGCCAATTCCATTATTAAATGCATCCGGTGCCCCTGTCATGGGTTCCACGGCCACTGCATTAGCCCAACTCGGCGTAAATAATTGGATGAAGTGGAAGCCCCGCAACTTGATGCTTATCCCCCAATCTTCTGAGAATATTAGTTGGATCTCGTCTTTATTGATCTTGAAGCAGTCATCATACTCGCCCACCCGTGTAACTAGTCTTTGAGGTATCATTCGACCAGTGGGTATATTGCCGATTGCTTCCAATCTATAGACATCCCCCGCATCAATCAACCATTCGTTCCTGGGAGTAGTGTAGGTAAAATATGGATGAGCGCCCACGGTTATGGGCGCCGCCTTCTCATCTGCGTTAATTACCATTAAGCTAAAATCAAGACCATTATTGCGTATCTCATATTTTGCATTGAAGAGTAACTTAAATGGGTAGCCCGGCTCATTCTTCAACTCCAACCCCATCGATATAAATGCATCACTTCTTTCGATAACTTGCCACTCCTTGTCCTTAACGAATCCATGAATTGCATGCCCCTCATTATTCACCGGCAACCTATATGTGACCCCATTGAATACGTATTCGCCATTTCTGACCCTATTCGCGAAGGGAGCTAATATTGCCATGCCGGCCCTAGTAACCCTATAATCATCTCTATAGGGCAAGATTATTTGCTTGCTTCCATACCGTAAATCCGCCAGAGATGCACCAAGCGATAATACTTCTCCGCGCAATTCATTATTAGATATGATGAACCTATTGGTACGCATTTGCTTGCTCCACCATATCTAGAAATAAGGAGCCTATTTCATCAAGCTTAACAGTATCATGATGCCGGGGACGCGGCATAGTCGACAGATACACGCCATAATCATAATGATCGCCCTCCTTCTCGGATTGGGGTTCACCGAAGGGAGAGAAAATTATTATGTGACCCAAGTCGCTACTGGAAAGCAATCGCCGTATACCGCCATCTATTATGGAGTATATGTCGCATTTCATGCTGGGCTTCTTATGTAGAAACCTCTCTATTGCGGTTATTGAAGCTATTACTGGTCTTTCTCTTGAGGCGTTTATCACCGCATTAATGACTTGGTTAACCTCATCCTCAGGCGTAGTCGATTCATTTAAGTGTATGCTGTATATGCCATAGGTTGGGTCTGTGATCGGCACATTTACCGCAATGGCTTTCGTCAGTTTCATTAATGCGGAGGAGGATGGATCTGGACCGCTTACCATGAGTATTGTTGACCATGCTGTATTCTCGAGTTGAGGCGCATGATTCTCAACAACTCCTCTCTCCATTGAATTAACAAGGCTAAGAAACGTGGGTGTTTCGCACTCCATGAAACCGCCATAGCCTAATCCATCTATTCCCAGGAGTATTGGCATCATTGTTTATCCACCACAGCCATTATGCGATTCAGCAGCGCTTTCTTTGGTACTACCCCTATTACCGTATCAACCGGTTCCCCATTTTTGAAAATTATAATGGTGGGGAGACTCATTACATAGTATCGCGCGGCTATGTCCGGTTCCTCCTCTGAATTAACTTTGCCGAAGCCTACGTCTTTCAATTCAATAGCTAATTGCTTGATTATGGGTTCAAGCATGAAGCAAGGAGCGCACCAAGGAGCCCAGAAATCCACAACAGCCACTTCATGTTCCTTGATGAACTCATCAAAGTTATTCTTAGTTAAGTGGCTGACCTCTGCGGGTCTAGTTAATTCCTCATATTTACGTTCAAGTATCTTATTTAATTCTTCATCATTTGACATAAATAGTGGGGGCAAACATCATGTTTTATAAACCTTACCCACATATTATACTGACCTCCTCCCCGCCCTGAAGGGCTAGGTTTGTCATTCGTTTTATTATTTAAAATTTAAAAACTTACATAAAGCGAGACGTATATGGTTTTCGAAGACCTTAAGAATAAGGTAGTTCTAGTAACGGGGGCATCAAGGGGGCTTGGACGGGAAATTGCCCTAGAATTCAGCAAGCATGGAGCTAGAGTCGCCGTTAATTATAATTCATCACTTGAAAAAGCAAAGGAGTTGAAACTAATCAGCGATCACATTGAGATCTTTAAGGCCGATGTATCCAATAGACTAGAGGTTAGAAACATGGTTAAAGAAATAGAGGCAACGCTCGGCAAGATAGATATACTGGTCAATAATGCTGGAATCTGGTACCTACGGAATTTTGAGGATTTCAATGAGGATGAGTTCAACGCGATGTGGAGAGTTAACTTGATGGGAACAATTTATACTACATTGGAGGTTATTCCCCACATGAAGGAGAAAAAGAGAGGAAGCATAATAAATATGGCTTCTAATGCCGGCATAGGAACTGCAGCTCAAGGAACCACTCTTTACGCATTAACCAAAGCCGCAATAATAATGCTAACAAAGCGGCTTGCATTCGAGCTTGGGCCCTATGGTATTAGAGTCAATGCAATAGCGCCGGGTTGGGTTGAGACCGATCTAACTATTGGTGGAAAAACCCCTGATGAGGTGCATAGGCTCGAGGAGAGCTTCAAGTCACGTACATCCCTTGGCATGGTCGGCAAGCCTGAGCACATAAGTAAACTGGCGGTTTACTTGGGCTCTGATGAATCCAGCTACATGACTGGGCAAGTAATAGTAATAGATGGAGGAAGAGTGGATAACTTAACCCACAGCGTCTAGCCTTATTACCCAGAATAAAATAAATGTTGAGTTAGCCCTCCATCTCATTCGTGGAACCCACGCAGCTTAATTGCTTTTAAAAAATGGCGCTTCACTAAATTTTTAAACTGTTTCGCAACTGCCTTATCCATGACATATGCGCCGATAGCATCAACCATAGTTAAGGTGCCAAGCGGAGTCACAGTTACTATTGCTAATAATAAAGTCACAGTTAAGGGGCCAATGGGATCATTGGAGAGGGATTTCTCATCTCTTCCAATAATAATCGAGAAGGAGAACAATGATATTAGCATATACACGTTTTTCGCCGATAGGAAGACCAAGGCCCTTGTTGGGACCGTGGCTGGTCACATAAATAACATGATACTGGGCGTCACGCGGGGATGGAGATACAAATTAAAGGTAGTTTTCTCACATTTCCCAATGAATATAAAGGTGCAGGGGAAGCAATTAGTAATCGAGAATTTCCTGGGCCGCAAATCCAAGATAATCATCCCAATACCAGATGGAGTAAAAGTTCAAGCCACTAAGGATGACATAATAGTGGAGGGGATAGATAAGGAAACGGTAAGCCACTTTGCAGCCAATGTGGAAATGGCCACTACATTAAGGGGAAAAGATAGGATAAGCCCTCACGGCAGAGAAGGCACGCCCGGCGTGCTTGATGGAATATATGTCTATGCAACTGAGTTCACTAAGTGAAGTCGCTTGCCTAATTTAGATGGGGGATTCCTTTCTATGAAGATGAATCTAATCTCCTATTCAGGTCTTGTTTTCCCTTAGGGTAGGAGTTAAGGTTGACTCGATGATTTTGCTTATTGCTTTATCGAAGTAATTAATTATCTCCGAGACTCCCCTGGATTCAAGAGGACTTATTTTAAGTATTTCTATTTCCAAGGCTTGACGCGAGATCTGGATATACTCATCTAGAGGTATTATGTGCGGTTCCGCTCCAATTTCTTGCTTGACTATCTCAATCCATGGAACACCAGTGGATGCATCAATTGGGTACCTCTCATCTAGCATGTTTAGTATTGGCGTTAATATATTTATTCTTGAATTCACCTCTCGAGCGGCATTAATGGCTAGCTTTGTTGCCTTTATGGAACTGTGATCCGGCGTAACTATTGGTATTATGTCTGTTAGATAAGGCGCAGTCACGTCAAGGAACTCGCTTGAGAAGCCTAGGGCTGGACTATCTATTATGGTTAGAATAGGCGATAAAGCCGTTAAGGAATTATATAAATTCCTCAATGGATAAAGCGGTCTATATCTATTATTACTTGAAAAGCCAGACGCTGCAAATACTAGATTGAATTGCGATGCATCGACTTGCCATTGGCGAAGATAGAATACGGATAATGGATCAACTACTTTCCCATCAAGTAAGTCTATTAATGTATATTGAACGGTTGGATCAGGTTGACCAAAGAGGAGCATTGATGAGGAACCACTATCAATGCTTGCATCAATTAAAATCACGGGATACCGGGCCTTATCCCGCAACCGATAAGCAGCTAGCACGGATAGGTTCAGCGCTATAGTTGATTTACCTGTGCCACCCTTAGTGCCACTAGTAATTAAGATAGTCCTCATGCTACTCACCGGGCTTCTTTGTTGGCCTACTCTTTAGATCTGAGGGGGAGGGCTTTCTTACCTGAATCTCCTCCCGCGTCTCGCTAGTAAACAACATTTCCACTATGCTTATCGCATATCCAACCATAAATATAGCTAATCCAGGCATTTGCACCCCAAGCATTGAAATGAGGTACCCAATCGGCATCAATGCTAATCCAGCCAATTCTAGCGCTATGCTTCGCTTCATCGGTGCCAATTATGTATCAGCTATAATTTAACGCTATCGCTTCTTAGATCTCGACTCAAGAAAACCACCAGGAAGCTCATTATCTTTAATCTGTTTTCCAGCTGATGTTTGCGGGGAATAAGTTATATTCCATTAATTTGGCACTTTATGGGAATCCACCGGAGCTGTTAGCCATTAATCCTCCAAATAACATGTGGCCAATTAGTGGGGATGCCATATAAACCACTAGAGTTAATGCCGTTAATGCAATTGCATGCTTAAAGCCCATCGCTAACTCGCCCTCGCCTAATTTGCCGGCCACGAAGCCCATTAGGAATGAATTAATTATAACTGATATGGAGAAGGATGTAGATAATAAATCAATTGTGCTGGGCGGGAAGTGGTTAAGCACAGCGGCTAGGCTAACAATTGATGATAACATTATGGCGAGCGTTAATATGAGTATGCCGGCTCCTATATATGGCACGAAGCGGAGAGGCTTCATCCTGGCCCTAGCATCTTCCTGAATAGTGACGATATCGGATGAAAAAGATGCTAGGCTCTCTAATACTTCTGGCCTAGCTCCCCCGAACTCTATTGATTCTAGGAGCAACCAATTAAAAACCTTGGCCAAGTATGAGTGCATTCTACCCATTACGCTATTAACGACATTGCGGAGGGGCTCACCATAACGTACTTGCTTGGTTATTTCTGCCAGATATGGATCCAATTCACCGTAATGCCTAGTCTCACTCAATGTCTCAAATATCTTCTCCGGCACGAAACCTGACTTGCTTAATTCCGTGAAGTCCCGTAAGAACAATGATAATTCCTTCTCCAGTTCCCAACGCTGAGAAACTATTCTGGATCCATATATTGCTGCTGGCGTAAAAGCGATTATCAACGTAATGCCGACGACCTCAGTGAAATCGAATGGATAACCAAACAAAAGTACCCTATTAGCTAAGTTACCATGGAACCACTCAACAAAGAAAAATAGGGAGGCTACTCCAGCAATTGCTGCAGCTATGCCGCCCACCTTATATGGACGATAATCCGTGAAAGGCGTCTTGAAACCGGAGACCTCGCCTAAGTACATGAATGCGAGAGTTATCATTGGGGTTATTAATAGACCAAACATAAAATTGGAATTAATTGCCTGATTAACTGCAGCCAAGGCATTCCCATTAGGAGTCACTGTTTGAGCTAGGTACATAACATCAAGTCCTATCAATAATATGACTGCGGAACCTATGTATGATTCCATTAATGTTCCCAACATCTCTGCGCCCCTTCTAGCACGCTCAACAGTGGCCGATACTATGTCATGAAGCTTGGTATTAACGAAGTGAAGCACGTCTCCGCCCGTTCTTACATTAGTCACATAACCTGTCATGAATTCCATGAAGCTCTTGCTCGGCGATGATAATGCAACATCGTTTAAAGCCGATATTGGATCCTCCCCAAACGCCTTAAATCTCATATATGCCATTCTAGAGACGCGGGCGGTCGTGTCCAGTATTGAGATGGAGGCCACTCTCTCCACAGCCCTGAACACGGATAACCCGGAGCTAACCATCATTGATAGATATGCCGAGAAGAATGGAAGTTCGGTATCTATCTTAAATGCCAGATCCGATGAGGATATCTTAGGCATATTATAAAGCATTAAAAAAATGAGGGGGGGCACCACCAATATGGAGAATCCAATCAATACCTTAATAGTGAACGGCAAAAAAGCCGAGTTAAAAGCCATGCCGTTTCTAAACGATACAATGAAGAATTCATAGTTCGGAATTATCAATACTAAAGATAGCGAGACCACGATGCCGGTAATTATTAACGTCACTAATAATATTCGCGCTAGGAATCTCTCCGGCGCCGTAAACGATAGAGAGGAGGAAAGCAGTCTCTCCAACTCGGCTCTTCTTTTCTCATTCTTCAGCATTAATCTAACTAATGGCATCATGCTGGATAGAGCCACATCATCAAACCCCATACCCTAAGAGGAATGATTGGGATTTTTAACCTTTTTCGAATTAGAATTCAAGTACCAAGAGCCCACGCCGATACATACTTCCTCTGCTCATCAGTTAATTCATCAATCCCAATCCCCATGGCCTTAAGCTTTAATCTAGCTATTTCAATATCAAGGTCCTCGGGCAACTTATATACCGCTGGCTGCATTCTACCCTTATTCTTAACTATATGCTCGGATGCCAACGCTTGGTTCGCAAATGATAAATCCATAACCTCTGATGGATGGCCCTCCGCCGCCACCAAATTAACTAGCCTTCCTTCGCCTAATAAGAATATTACCTTGCCATTGGGTAGTTTATACTCGACCATGAATGGCCTTATTTCACGCTTCCTAATCGCATTTCGTTCAATGGCATCAACATCTATCTCCACATTGAAGTGACCGGCATTGGCCAGCATAGCTCCATCTTTCATCTTGAGAATCGCCTCGTAATTTATTACGCGCATATCGCCGGTGGCCGTTATGAATATATCGCCTTCCTCCGCAGCCCTTGATATCGGCATTACTTCAAATCCATCGAAAACCGCCTCCAAGGCCCTTACTGGATCAACCTCCGTCACAATAACCCTCCTCGCGCCAAGTCCACGAGCCCTAGCCGCTATGCCTCTCCCTACCCAACCATAACCCGATACGACCACTACCTTTCCAGCTATCAGTACATTCGTGGCACGCAAGACGCCATCCCAAGTGCTTTGGCCAGTGCCATACCTATTATCGAATAAGTGCTTTGTATATGAGTCATTAACGGCTATTATTGGGTAAAGAAGAGTCTTTTCGCGCTCCATTGCCTTAAATCTAAGCACTCCTGTAGTTGTTTCCTCGGTTCCTCCATAAATGTTCTTGACCATTGACTTAAAATCGATATTACCGATCATCTCCTTAGCATACCTTATAGAATCATCATTTATATCCATGGCTAACTTATGTAGAGTTATGGTTAAATCGCCCCCATCATCAAGCGTTACCTGTGGGGAGTGGGATATTGCTGCTCCAATTGCATTATAGTACTCCCGCTCATTCATTCCCTTCCAAGCATACACTTTTATGCCATCAGTGGCCAATGCGGCTGCCACATCGTCCTGGGTCGATAATGGATTCGATGGAGCCAAAAATACGTCGGCCCCCCCGGCAACTAAGGTTCTGGCGAGAACAGCGGTCTCCTTAGTTATGTGGAGGCTAGCCGATAAACGCAATCCAGCGAGCGGCTTCTCCCGTTGAAATCTCTCCCTAATTAGAAGAAGAACAGGCATATTGCGTTCAGCCCACTCTATCTGCATTCTTCCGCGATCAGCTAATCCCGGATCCCGTACCTTGGATTCAACCATGGGGCTCCTCCCCTCATCTATTTTTAACTACTCCGCTTCATAATTAGTTGAGTAATCATTATTAAAGTGAAATGAGGGAAAAGCAAATGGTTGGATCGTTTGAAATAATAATAGGGCCAATGTTCTCAGGAAAAACCGAGGAATTAATACGTAGATTAAAGAGGCACGAAATTAGGCATAGACGTACTCACTTATTTGCGCCAATTAACTCAAAGGGGAGGTACGGAGGAGTAGAGGAATGGAGGAGCTTAGGTGGGCTCAGTTATGGCGATGTAAGCTTCATAGGTGAAGATAATAATGGAGTCACTGCATTAGTCAATGAAACACTAACAAAGGGCTTCGACGTTATCGGAATAGATGAGGTGCAATTCTTTACTCTTGGGAGCGAGGAGCCGCCGCTAATAGTTGATGCGATACGATTACTTAATGAGCGGGGAATAGATGTAATAGCCGCCGGTCTTAACATGGATTTCAGGGGAGAACCGTTTGGGAAAATGGGATACCTCATAGCCATAGCGGATAAAATCACTCAATTAACGGCCGTCTGCGATGTATGTGGTAGGGAGGCTTACTATACTCAACGATTATTAAATGGAAAACCAGCACCATACGATTCACCCCTCATAATGATTGGAGCAAGGGAAACCTATCAGGCTAGGTGCAAGGATCACCATGAGGTACCTAATAAAAGAATTAATAGGTTCCAGAATTACCAATTGAAAATTTAATTCATCACCAGTTATCTAGCCCAATAATGGAAATATCTCAATGGAATATTATTTCACTAATCCGTGTGCGGTGATGGTTCTTCCTGATTAGGTACTGTGCTTTCCGCTAATGTCCTCAATCTAACCGTTTCGCCTACTACATCCCTTATCGATATAACGCCGCGCAGTGAGCCATCCCTTCCCATGACCACTAGGTGCCGCACATTATTTCCATGCATGAGCTCTGCCGCCTTATAGATGTTTTCATCCTCATTAATCGTTATAACGCGTTTTGAGGCGATGCTTATCACTGGGTCATCTAGATTGGCGCCGGAGGCAACCGCCTTCATTACATCCCTCTCGCTCACTACGCCAATTACTTTATTCCCATCAAGAATAACCAGTAACCCTATGTTTTCCTTAGCCATTAGGGAGGCTGCTTCCCTGATTGATTTATCCGGGGCTATTCCTATGGGTTGTTTCTTTATTATTTGTTTTGTCGTAATTGACATAGGCGATAAACGAAAGTCTGGTAAATAAACTTTGTTCATTATTTTAATTACAGAATATATTGTGGAATAAATTATATATATTATATTTATTAGGGATTATAGGGAACAGCGCCCATCCCCGGAAGACCAGACACGTAGACTCCAATGATCAGTATAACCACCAGCATCGCTATCACAAATAAATTAAGCCTTGTTAATTTAAGTTCATGATAATATGTTCTATACTTATTTGCCCTGAAGCCCCGAAGATCAGCGGCTATTGCTATTTCCCTAGCATTCCTAAGGGTTAATATTATTATTGCAGTGAGAGAGAGAATCACCACCCTAAAGGAGGCACCAAGCCTCTTAATTATCACAATGGGGTTCCGGGAACCCCGTGGCACAACATCAACGCCCCTTGCCTTCAATGCGTTTATGACTATCATGGAGCTCTCCAGTACCTTAGGTATAGAGGAGGCGGCTAGAAGCAGGGTAAAGCCTAGCTCAATAGGTAGCTTTGACTTCTCAAGGGACCTAAGTATATCGGATGGGGAGGCGGAGAATATTAGTAGCAGACCAGATGCTATTGAGGCGGTTGCACGGAACGATATCTGTAGCCCATATATTAATCCCTCCCAGGTTAATCCAACCGGTGATGCCGTGCTTCCCAGCAAAAATACGGACGCCGAGGAATTTCCCTGGGTGACCCCTAATGAGCTTAATATGGGTGGCAGCAAGTAAATGAAGGTTACATGATGATTGAATATTGCATATAGATATGTGAATGGAGCAAATAGGCTTTCGCTCCATGCGGTGCCTATGAATGTAGCTAATATGAGGGGGCCCGCGACCCGCATCTTAGCAACTGGATCCCTCAGGAATAAGTAGAGCATTAATACCCCGGCCAGGAATATCGCAGATATCCACCAAATAGTCATCGCCGCAACTATTGTTAATATAATGGCCAGCAGTATCTTTGTTCTTGGGTCAAGCCTATATATAAATGAATCACCGCCAGCATACTTGAAGAGGGACATATAGCCCGTGAAGCCAAGCACCTTATAGATCAGTACTATTATGAGAACGGGGCCGTAAAATAATAATAATATCGCTATTGCCCAATTAATGACCGGATTATAGAGCAGGCCTGGAATCACTTTGCATCACCCATTACTGCACGCAATGAAGCAAATGGTTTAAGCCCCAGTAGCTTGCTTACCATAAATACTTGAGGCGGTGAGACAGCCCACTCCTTATGATTAAGCGCCTCCGTGAATACGTTCTCGGCGGAGTCAGCCATGACTATTCTCCCCCCATTCATGACTATCACCTTATCGCTGTACTCACCCACTTGCTTCATGTTATGGGTAACCATGAACACCGTTAAGCCAAGCTTTGATTGAAGCTCCTTAACGTAACTCATCATGGTCTCCCCCGTGTCGTAATCTAGTCCCCTCGTTGGTTCATCCAGCATCAAGACCAGCGGCCTCGCCACTAGCACAGCAGCAAGGCTAACTAATCGTCGTTGACCCACGGATAAGCGGTGAGGGGATTCCTTTAGTAATCCATTTAACTTAAACATGCTTACCACATCATTGAACACGGACTCATCCTTAATACCAACGGTATTCATTGTGAACCTTATCTCGTTCTCCACCGTGGAGTTAAACAACATGTAATCTGGATCTTGAAACACGTAGCCCACTAATGAGGCGAGGCGATTACGGGGAGCCCTGGAAACATCGACACCAGCCACTAATATCTTACCTCTCTGTGGTCTATAAATGCCGCTGATCAGATTCATTAATGTGCTTTTTCCACTGCCATTGGGCCCAATTACGCTCACGAATTCACCGCTCTTAACCATAAGATTAATGCCGTTCAATACCCAATCAGAATTTTTCTCATATCTAAAGAATAGATCCTCAACTATTATCCTGGGTTCGCCACCGCTTGAATGCATGATGTCATGGATATCCAATTGCTTTACTGCCTGGCCATCTACCTCAATGAATTCATCAACGGTTATCGGCATGAATTCGGAGTTACCCTGAATTGACTTATGAAGAAGCGTGACTTGGGGCTCCTCGAGTCCATACTTGGCTATGCCTGCTTTAAGGACTTTATGGGGCTCATCATCCATGATTATGGATCCATTATCCATAACCACTATCCTATCAACCATATTGATCGCTCGCTCCAATTTATGCTCCGACATTATCACCGTGAGCCTATGATCCTTATTAAGGGACCTAATTAAGCCAAAAACCTCCTCCGTGCCCACCGAGTCTAATTGAGAGGTCGGCTCATCTAGCACGAGCAACTTTGGCCTTAGTGCCAGGGCATTTGCAAATGCTAATCTCTGTTTTTGGCCGCCACTTAGTAGAAAGGTTGGATGAGAGCGATTGCTCCAGAGATTGACTAATCGCAGGGAATCCTCTACTCGCTTCACCATTTCATCACGCGGAACAGCCATGTTCTCTAATCCGAAGGCCACATCATCCTCAACTATTAGGGAGAATATTTGGTTCTCCGGCGTCTGATACACTGTGCCAACCATCGTGGATAACTTATGGAGAGGCGTTTCCCGCGTGGATTGCCCAAATACATGAACTGATCCCTCCATTTCGACGCTAATTATGTGGGGAATCACGCCATTAATTGCATTTAGAAGCGTGGATTTACCTGAACCTGTTTTCCCCGTTAATAGAATGAATTCGCCCTCCTCTATTGATAATGATACATTGCGTAAAGCCAACTCATGTCTTCCGAAATACGCCACCGAGAGATCCTCTATCTCAACAGCCTTCATGAAATACCCACCGAATTTATTTTCATGAAAGTAAATTAAATTATATTGCTCCCTTCACTACCCGCTTTATATACGCCACAAAGGGCAGCGATATGAGGCCCATAACTATGCCGCCGCCCACGCTTGCTATTGTTGTAGCATATACCAGGCTCGGCTTATATACAAAGCCGCTGACGAAAGTCGCAAAGAATCCCCTATAGAATAAGCTATATGCCACCGCCATTGGAATGGCCCCAATTAATGCATCTAACACCATTAGCACATAGCCAACAGTGGTGGCTTTGCTTGCTTGCGCCTTTATCCTCTCCTCTAGAGAAGCTCCAGCGGATGTGGAGCCAGGCCTTGACTTAATATAGGGCGAGAGAAACAGTTCACCACGATATGCAAGCCACATGTCTAATATGGCTCCATAGGCCAATATCTCATAAATAAAGTAGAATGGTTCGCCGCCGAATCCATAATGGAATATATCGGATAGCAACGTATATACAAACATTGTTATAGCCATTGTGCCCGGCTTACCCACAAGAGCCGCCACGGTCAATAAGAGGAATATCTCGCCTATCATGGGGTAATAGAACCACGTGGTAATTGCTCCCACCTTAGGTATTATGGGCGATATAAAGAAGTTATAGACTATTAATAAAGCAACGATCAATGCTATATACACGAAATCAATTGTTTTAAATGATGAGAATTTGCCGCTTCGCCAAATCCACGCCAATACCCCCACATATATCAATCCATAAATCAATATCACATACCATGGTATCACGGAGTTCAGATTAAAATGCACGCCATTCCACACCGCGCTTGATGCGAATATTATTAACTGCATATAGTGATCGATAATCGATATTTTTATAAAACTTATTTACTGAAAATCCTAACAATATCTGTGTATATATAGGCATAATTATAGTTCTAAACCATTTAAGCAAGAAGCAAAACATAAGAAACGAAACCAATATTGATCCCCTCCCGACTTGAGGGGCTCCTTGACTGGGAGTTACATCCTTATGGGCTCTCTCCCCCTTCCCTGGGCATCGCCGGCAACCCGCTCCCCCAAGATTAATCCAGAGAACAAGGGGAGAGAAGCACCAATTACCCGCCCCCTAAAGGGGAAAGCTTGCCGTTCTTCTATCATCAGGTCTACTATTATTTAATCCTAGTCATGTTGAGAGACTTATCGTAAGGATTGGTGGGCCCGCCGGGATTTGAACATCCCCCAAGCAATTGCTTGACCGGGGCCTTTACCGCCGTTGGCATCGGTTATCAGCCGATCGCTCCACCATGCTGAGCTACGGGCCCGTTCACCATGATTACCCCAAATGGTTTTTAAGGATTTCCGTACTGAAAACGTTTTAATTAACTCCGGCCTCCATGATGGGACCCCTTGAGGGGGGATTATGTCCTCTTTAGTTACCGCTACTCCATGATGCGCGATTAATGATTGGCTTAACCGCTGAGACAACTATTGCCGCCCTCGCAAGGCTCGTCATTGATTTTATCATTAACCAATAATGTTTTAAAGCGGTGAAGCACAATGAGCACGTGTCGATGCATTATATAAAAGGCTTTGAGGCATATATTCACGGCTTCTACGAAAAGGCTGTAAAGGAATACATAGAAGCAATAAAAGAGGAACCAAGGAATCCCCTGTACCATAATTGCCTTGGTCTGGCTCTGATGGCGATGAAGCGATACGATGAGGCGGCGCATGAATTTGAGGAAGCAATAAAAGAGGAACCAAGGAACCAAAGCTATCACGCTAATAAGTGTTTTGCATTAATTAAGCTCGGCAAGTGCGAGGAAGCAAAGCAGGAGGCACAAATGGCGGAGTCTGATCCTTCATTCTCTGGATTAAGTGATTATGTTGATGAAAGTTGCCATAACTACATCCGTAGATTTCGAGAGAAATAACGCAGATGTACTAATAGTAACAACCTTTACTAAAGTTGACGCAGAGCTTCTAAATAAACTACCTAATCTAAGATTCATCCAAGTAGCTAGTACTGGTTATGACAATGTGGATCTAGAGGAAGTCAAGCATAGAGGCATCATGTTAAGCAATATCCCGGTCGCCAATAAAGAAGCCGTGGCCGAGCATGTCATAATGTTCGCTTTGGCGTTGCTACGTAACTTGATACAACTAAATTCAGAAATAAAGGCTAAACAATGGCCGATACTAACCGGTGCACGCGAATTAAGGGGTATTCAATGCTTTTAAGGAAGCAGAGGAATTGGCGGAAGCCATTGGATGCCCCGTTTACGCCGAGCCATTAGCGCATAGATCCCCCTTTAATTCCAATAACAGGAGATTCGCAGGAGACTTACTTACTTCCTGGATCAACATTGATAAACATGAAGCTCTTGACCCATGATCTAATATTGATAATTGGAGGCGGAATAACTCTGTATCCATACTTACCATCCCCCCTCCTTCCAGGCAAGCACGTGATATCGGTGGGATTTGATGTAGACCCAAGGCTGGGGGAAGCATTTATCATGAATCCACGGATGTTCATGAGAGAGGCAGCCAAGAAGGTCACGCGTAAATGCGATTATAAGCGGGAAGAGGATTTGCTGTATATGAATAGGGTGGCGAGATCAAGGGCAGTGATGGGCATTGATTACGTCATGTATGAGGTACGGAAGATCTTTCAAGGCTTCACCATAGTTGATGAATCCATATCATACTCACCAACAGTTAGGAGCGTGATGGGATATGGCCATAATAAGTACTTCACAGCGAAGAGCGGGCAACTGGGTTGGGCATTATCAGCATCGCTGGGCATCTCAATAGCAGAGAAAAAAGTGCTCACCATGGTAGGAGATGGGTCCTTCATGTATTCCGTTCAAGGCTTATGGACAGCAGCCAAATACAAGTTACCTCTGAAGATCATTGTGCTAAGTAATGGCGGATACAATATATTAAAGAGCTACGCCAAGAGCTACTACCCAGAGCTCGAGACGGCTGATTATCTAAACATAGAGGCAAAAATAATTGATATAGCAAAAGGCTTCGGTATTGAGGCGGAAACAGCCGACAAAGACTTACGGGAACTTAAGTGGCTATATGAAGGTGAAGACCCGAAATTACTCTTGATAAATCTGGATAGAACTGTGCAGAAAATGTTCCTTTAATAGCGAGAGAGGAGACAAATTCTCCATCGTGGGGCATGGACATTATTTCCAGAAGTGTAGGGCATTTTCACTTACCATTATTTATTTTAATGAATTGATCCATGGCTATTTGAAGTATGGTTCCAGCTATGCGATGCTTCAAAATGCCTTTCACTGCATCGATAATCATTAATATAGGGCAATCATTTTATTATTTTATTAGCTGGACTCACTGCTCCTTTTCATTTTCATCCATATTATCCAGCGAGTCGCCTCTTAGATCTAAATCATCGCTTGATTCATCATCAATTGGGAAATCCTCATACTCAACTCCCTCTATCTTATCGCTCTCATCATTCTTCTGGCTGTTGTTCGATGCTTGAGGAATAACCGGAATAACTCCCTCCTTCTTTGGCTTTATTTCACCGGCATAATACTTATCCGCGAATTTATTGAAGTAATCCACAGGTAAGTATCCCTCCACTACATTAAAGACAGCCTCTAATCCGCAGTTGCTGCAGATAACGGTTACTGTTTTTTCTTTTCTGTTCAATATAACGTTAACGCTGGTCATACCACAATGTGGACACTGAAATATCCTTGGCAGCTTCTTAGCTGGCTTGACTGCCAACTTTCTACGCACTTTTCTCCTACCCATCAAGTTCAAGATTCTCGTTAAACCTATTTATTTCTTTTTCGGACAAATAAGTAATGAACTTAATGCTTAGTTACCGAAACCAATAAAGCGTAGAAACTAGGCAGGAATCTTTATAAAAATAAGATCACATCGGGGATTCGCGTGTATCAATTGATTTACTTATTTGGGGAGGCATTCCTGCTCTACTTACTGACTGGCTGGGTAGTCTGGCTAAGCGGGAGGAGGGGAGGTGATGCCCTACTCCTAGCCACGGGCGCCACGTACCTATTCCTACTAACCATGAGTCAAGTATTGGCGGTTAGGTTGCTGGATATTTCCCCCTTCATGGTTCCAGGGGGCGTCCTCAGCTATAGTGCGAGCGTGGCGGTGCTGGATATTGCGAGCGTGAAGTATGGGGCTAGGCTGGGGAGGTGGCTGGTGATTATTGGGGCTGTCCTCCAATTATCCTACTTCATAATGCTTAACCTGGTCAGCGCCACGCCGGGCACTGGTGGGGACGGGGCCCTCAGCACCAGCGCCAGGATCGCCGTGGCAAGCGTCGTTGCGTTCCTAATCAGTGAGAACATTGATGTTCACTTAGTCACTAGGCTGAGGCTGGGAGTGGTGAGGAGGGTTGGGGTCAGCGACCCCATAGCCATGACCATCGATAGCCTAGTCTTCATACCAACGGCGTTCCTGGGAGTCCTGCCCACGGGAGTCCTGCTGAGCCTAATAATTGGGCAATTAATCGTTAAGTTCAGCTTCGTCCCACTCACAATGCTAACCGTAGGCATGAACAGGAAAATACTGGGCTACGGCCCAATGAAGACGCCCACCCTGAGCAAGTGAAACTGTTACGCAGCAAATATTTGCTTGAAGCCATGAATTATCATTAAACGAAAACCATTCTTCTGCCCAGCAATGATGCCTAACACCGAAATGATCCTTAGTGGAAATAGATGATAGAGAACAGCAAACCTCTCCCTTTGGGACAGGGATAATTTTAACTTTATCGGGGGTTAAGGGGTCGAAAGTCCCCGTCTGTAAGGGAGGGGTAGTTCGCTTGGAAATATTTATAATTGCTCGAAATCAACAATGAGAGCAAATGGGAAGAAGCTCAAATGAGGTGGAACTGATTAACGTAATGAAGGAGTTGGAGGACAAGTATAATTACTTATTGGAGTTCATGAGCGGAACTAATTATCCGCTTCCAGATATCAGAGACGCATTGGTCACAGTGTCAGATAAATTAAGCGAGCTTAACATAAATGTCCTAGCCCTTGTAGATAACATAAGAAGCGAAACAATAAAACGAAAACTAGAGACAAAGGAATTCGGGGAAATGGTTCGTTACATAGATGGATTAATAACTAAGATACAAAGCGTTCTAAATGTCTCCAGCTCGCTTTGTATGTTATCCGATAATAGCGAAGCAGTTAGGCTATGCATAACTGCGTTATTCCAAGGGGCCGGCTTTTCTGGAATCAGCATAATAAAGGATTTAACGCTGTTAACAAGAAATATAATTCTACCATTAATAACATCCACAAAATGATTACTTCAACCATTTTTTCATTGATCATTATCGTAAGGGAAGTATGCTTAATGCTACTCTCCTCCGTTTTCCATTTACTTTTCGATAAACTCCCCTCTCTATAAAAACATGTGGGAAGGGTCAAGAATTGGCGTGTCCCTCCATTTTCTCTAATGTCTGTATGAAATTCATTAATTCATCATTATCTAGCCTAGATAACCAATCGATCTCTTCATTAATTGCCTCGCCATTGAGTGCTCTGATTATTGTATCTATGCATTCATCCAGCGATGAATTGCTGGTATCTATTTCGATTACTTTCCCATTAAATAAATCACGGGCAGTATATGGTATGATATTGAGGAGTTCGGATAATACATTGGAGGCAACCTTATTCAGCGGCCAGTCCCTCTTTTGAAGCTCCTTCCATAATAGATATGGATTACGGCGTAAAACAATGACTCTATCAATTATAGAGGAATCAAGCAATTCTATGGCAAGCGTCTCACAAATACAATTACCTCTTTTTCTAATCTCCTCATTAAGTACTGCGGAAACTCTCTCCGGATCCAGCACATCAAAGGTATTGCTACGTTGATCCCAGGAAACTTGACCGCTGGCTAGAATCAACCCATTTAGATTAATGTACGGCATGCCAAGTCTCTTAGATAGCGCCAGCGAGATAGTGGTTTTCCCAGTGCCCGGCGTTCCAGTCACCAATATATGCATTATTAAGGCCTGATGCGTCTCATGTCCCGCGGAAATGGAAGCGCATCCCTTACGTGATCAAGCCCACATATCCACATGACTAATCTATCCATGCCTAGCCCAAAACCGGCATGCTGAACGGAACCAAAGCGGCGCAGGTCCAGATACCAACCATAACTGCTTGGATCAAGCCCAAAGCGGCGAATCTTCTCAACCAATTCATTATAGTTCTCTATACGTTCCCCTCCGCCCACTACCTCGCCATAACCCTCTGGAGCAAGAATGTCAACGCTCAAGGTGGTTTCCGGCCTTTGCGGATCATTTTTATGATAAAAAGCCTTAACTACTTCCGGGAAGTGATGAAGATGGATGGGCTTATCGAACTGCAGAGTCAAAGCCCTCTCCTCATCGGCACCAATATCATCACCCCACTTCAAATTAATGCCTTTATTCCTTAATAGTTCTAAGGCCTCATCATAGGAAACCATTGGGAACGGGGGCTTAACTCTCTCTAGGTATTCCGTCTTACGCCCTATAACGCTTAACTCCTCTAGATTGTTTTGAAGCACCTCATTGATTGTATGGCTTATGACTCCCTCCCCCACAGCCATGACGTCACGTAATCCGGCCCATGCCACCTCCATCTCCGCATGCCAAAACTCCGTCAAGTGCCTCCTAGTCCTAGACTGCTCGGCCCTGAAACTAGGCGCAATGGTATACACCTTCTCCAACGAGTAAATCAATGCCTCTAAATAGAATTGAGCGCTCTGAGTCAAGTAAACAATATCATTATTAAAATAATTTACTTTAAACAAGGTGGAGCCGCCCTCAACTGCTGCAGATATGAAGGTCGGTGCATGCACTTCATAAAAGCCATTGGACCTAAAATAATCATGAACAGCCGCGAACACTGTGCTTCGTATCTTAAGCACCGCCTGCATCCTCCTACTCCGCACCCAGAGATGTCTTAGATCCAGAAGCAGTTCGGAATCTGCATTAGCCGCATCTTCATTTATTGGGAATTGCTCGCCCACGAACTCCCATAGAATCTTATCAACATGCAGCTCAATGCCCCCAGGCGCGCGCTCCTCCCTCTTAGTAACTCCGCTAACGTAGAGAGCCGATTCTATGTTTAGCTTAGATGCTTCAGCCGCCAATTCATCCGTGAAGACTGATTGAATTATGCCGGTGGAGTCACGTATAACGAGGAATGCCTTATTCTTAAGCACTCGCTTCCTGTAAACCCAGCCCCTAACCACTACATGAGAGCCTTCCGGTAATGAGAATATCGATCGTATTGGCGTGGGAGCCACAGCTGACGATGACATAATGATCACTCCCTGGGCATTTCCTTAGCTATGGCGGAAATCATCAATTGTGACCCATCATGGGGGCATTTCTCCGCATCTATCTTGCCTATGTAGTCGCCAATGGCGAATGCCCTCCTCTTCTCGAATCCGCATTGGGGGCACTTCAGTACTACGAACTCGATTAATTGAGGGCGCTGAGGGGTCGAGCCCGTTATCTTTGCCATTAGTGATTTATTGAAAACCAAGTAGTACAATAAAATTACTAGGGCTGCAAATACAGTAATGGATACCGCGACCGAATAACTCGTCACAAATGCATCGAATGACATAGATCGCAGCCCTTTTTTGAAGTTTAAAACTTTGCTGTAGCTCAAGCAATTATTGAGCAACTCCTATTGTATTACCCACTCCGATTACGAGAATCTCATCACCGGGGGAAGTATATGTGTCTATTATTTTTCGTAACCTATCAACAGCTGAATTCACTGCATCATCTATTTGCTTCGTCATTGTGTTTAAAGCCTCGGCTTCACTCATCTTTATCAGGATAGCGTAGAGGGGAATATTATGCCTAGAGACAGTGGTCTCTATATTGAACTTCTCAGCGCCTATGCCTCCCATCGCAACGCCAAGCCCATCAGTTATTGTGCCAGTCTTCTCTCCCTCAAGCTTCAGCGCCGCGTCTATGGTTATCACGAGCCTTGGTTTTAAGTTAATGGTCTCCAATAAATAATTAACCGCATCATCGAGGTGACCCACGGTTCCCCCTGGTCCTTGTGCTTTCATCAAATATATCCTTCTTTGATTATAAAGGCATTGACCTATATAGGTGTCTGGCACAACGCCATCCATGGATGCCTTGCCTTGGCATGAATTATTCATGAAGCGATAGATGGTCAATGGACCGGCAGCATCACCTATTGGCTGCCCCTTCACGAATGATGTTATGGAGCCGCTTAAAGCATTAACTGCCTCCTTCAAGAAGGGGAGCATGAATGTTAATTGATATAGCAAGTAGTAACTCTTATACTTAGAACTTAATTTATAGTAATGATCCACGACCTTATATATATAGTTTAGGTTTCGTAGAACCTCGACCGCATTAGTCATGTTTTGAACCATAGGCTTATCCAAGTTAGGCATCATTCTCTTCACGTCGCCCTCTAATCTATCGCTATACATATTGATTAAGTACTTCAGCTTTCTAACTAATCCCTCGGTCTCTATACTTGTGGGATCAATCACAACCAAATCCATTAAATTGCGAAGCTCATTCTTGACCTTGTCGCTATCCACTGTGGAGCCATCCTTGGCCACAACCTGATTGACGGCGCCTAAGAATTGAGAGATGCCATTAGTTATCGTTGCGCTTAACTGCTGCAAAAAGCCATTTATCTGCATTTGAAAACGCATCAATTGTAGATACTCATATAGGAATGGAAAAATACCAAAATAAACGACAAATAACAATAAATTAAATATCCAATACTCCGTTGTACTAGAACTACCTCCGCCCAGCAACTGGAACGCCGCTAATACATACATTCCTAATCGATTCGCAAGCTATAAACCGCTTAAAAACGTTACGACACACAATGAGAAAAATTAAACCCTTCTCTCCTCAAAGAAGCAATAATCATAATAATTTGGAGCACTGACCTCCATACCATACGGGAATGAGACTTGTCGCCCGCTTCCACCCATAAATGGCGAAGCTTGTTGTTCCCATTATCGTAGGGGACTGAACCAACATAACCCCCTATATTTATTAATAATAACGACAAAATAGATATGTGAAGCCAGCCTTCGTTTCCAGAAAAGGAGTGATTGCCAGTGAACATCCATTCTCATCCATTGCTGGGCTAAGCATCCTCGAGAAAGGCGGTAATGCAATCGATGCAGCAGTGGCCACATCATTCATGTTAGCTGTTAGTCAACCAGCATTAAATGGATTGGGAGGAGATTTCATGGCAATGATATACAACGAAAAAAGCGGCAAAGTCGAATTCATTAATGGAAGCGGGTGGGCACCACGGCAATTAACTAAGGAACTCATCATTGAAAAATCCGGCGGGAATATGCCACGCTATGGTCCATTATCTATCGTGGTACCGGGCATGGTGATGGGCGCGCATTCTCTTTGGAAACAATACGGCTCAATGGAGTGGCAGGACCTCCTTCGACCGGCTGTGCAGGCAGCCATGAATGGCTTACCTGTATCCCCGAGGCTTGAACTAACCATTAAAGGCATCAACGAGTCGTCTCATGATAATGAAACGACTAGGACATATGCTGTGCCTAGGTGGGGAAGAATCAATATGCAGAGATTGGCTAATACCATACAAGCCATAGGTGAGAATGGACCATCATTCTTTTATCGAGAGGTGGGACGCGCGATAACCGATTATGTGAATTCAATGGGAGGCGTATTTAGCTATGATGACTTCACCGAGTACTTGCCTGAGTGGAGGGAACCATTAAGCATTGAGTATAGGGGTGTTAAGGTATATGAGTCGCCGCCGAATAGTCAAGGCATAACCACGTTATTAATACTGAAAGAAATAGAGCGAAGGAACGTGGCTCTCCGAGGATCAAGCAAGGTTAAGGAATTCATAGAGATATATAAGCATGCCTATTCTATAAGGGATTCCTATATAGGAGATCCCAAGTACGTGGATATTCCTATAAATAAGATACTCGATGAGGTTGCATCATCTCTGAGCAATATGAAGCGGCTTCAGGGCGGAGATACCACTAATTTTGTTGTGGCGGATGCGGAGGGAAACATAGTTTCAGCAATTCAGAGCCTTTATCACCCATTTGGCTCCAGAATAACTGAACCAACATATCAGGTAACGCTGAATAATAGGGCCAGTGACTTCAAGATGAGTGGACCAAATGAGTTGGGGCCACATAAGCGACCATTACATACATTGTCATCGATAATAGTTGAGAAAAGCGGAAAACCCATGTTGGCCCTGGGAATAAGCGGGGGACACTTCAGACCGCAGCAGCATGCCATGCTATTAACAAACATAATTGATTTGGGAATGGATGTCGTGGAAGCCATTGATGCGCCTAGGTTTCTATGGGATGGAGCCGAGGTATTTGCGGAGGATGAAGTTGATGCGGAAGTTCGCAAAATCAAGTATCCGGGAGCAACCGGCGTGGCCCATGCAATTCAATTCATCAATGATGAGAAAGTGGGCTATGCCGATATACGCGGCGATGGAGTAGCCCTTGGTCAATATTAATTTGAAAATATTGGAAATCCGGCCCCTTAAGGGCGAGCTTTTCCATTAATTTACGTTCCTTCCCATACTTCCTTAATTAATAAAACGAACGACAAACCTCGCCCTTAAGGGCGGGGTAGTTCACATGATTGCAATTAATCCAACTACTCCTCCAATTACTATTATTGCAGTCATTATCCAATATAGAATAGATTCCCAGAACTTATAGGGAGTGCCCTTCATCACCCTTGAATCAGCAACTAATCTGCCCAGCACGTATAGCGATGGTACTATTATTATCGTGTAGACCACCATTAAATCAAGCATTAGTTCCACGTAATTATTATAGGATATCACCAGCAGAAGGGCCGGGAGGCTTTCTAGTAGGTAAATGATTAGAAATGATTTTCTGGATGTATGCCCAATGGCTTCCAGAACTCCCCAGGCAGAGGCCATTGAGATGACTACCAATGCTAAAAAGCCCGCCGCCAAGAACCCAATTGCCGTTATTAGTGGCGCCAGTGAACCAAATGGAGCCAAAGCGCTAGATAACTCAGTTACATTCAAGAAGTCATTAACCATATTTAGGTGTGATCCGTCTATTACTATCAGGGCCATTAATATTTCAGATACTATTGCTCCAATCAGCGTCTCCAATCTTTCTGTTTTTAAATCACTCCTCCTCAGCTTCTTCCTGGAATCGGCGCCGGAGTGAAAGTATAGCATCCAAGGCATTATCACTGCACCTATATTTGCAGCGAGCAAATAATCGAAAGATGGGTTGCCATATGGTTGAAGCGGGGATAGGCTTCTTAGCAACAATAATGGGTTCGGCTTAAACAGTAAGGCAGAGGCAACTATGCTGGCGACAAGCATGAAACTTATAGGAAGCATAGCTATTTCCGCCTTCCTATAACTACTGGATAATACGACAACTGCATGCGTTATATATAAAACCAATAAAATTGGAACCAATGGAAGGCCTAAAAGAAGCACTCCAATAGCCATGCCAGCATATTCAGCCACATATTCCAAAAAATCGGTCACAGCCATGGGAATAGCCAATAAAGCAGCAATTCTACTGCCATACCTAATCCTCACCGCTTCTCCTAATCCAAGGCCGCTAATTGTGCCTAGACGGCCGGCCGCATCTTGAACTATAAATAATGGGATTGTCAATACAAGCATTATAAATATCATTCTATATCCCCAAGTAGCGCCGGACTGAAGCCCAGTGATTATGCTGGCTACATCTATGTCGGCCATCATGACAAGCCAAGCCGGGCCAAAGACATATAATTGGCGACTTATTTCCTCCACATTAACGCGTAAATTCACGAAATGGGTTATTAACTATGATTATTATAAATGTTTCTCATGATACCGCGAACAGGAATGCGGTGAACACAGTCCATTAATTGGACTAAACACATCTCAAACAAGTTTTTCTTGAAATTCTACAACGGTTCTATACCTAATCACAGCCAAGACGGAATTTTTATAAATAAGAATTAATGCGTGGCTGCTATGGTGGAGGTATTAAAGTACGACGTATTAATCCTTGGCTCCGGTCTCGCCGGATTACGGGCAGCATTCGAGGCCGCTAGAATATCCAATGGAAAAATAAGGATAGCGGTGGTATCCAAGGTTCATGCCATGAGAAGCCACTCCGTCTCAGCCGAGGGCGGAGCCAGTGCAGTGCTTTACCCTAAGGAGAATGGCGATAGTTTAGATCTTCATGGGTATGACACTGCTAAGGGGAGCGATTTCCTGGCGGATCAAGACGCTATAGAGCTATTGGTGCAAACGGCGCCTCAGGAAATAAAGTTCCTGGATCACTTGGGAGTACCGTGGTCCCGCGATCCCCAGGGAAAAATCTTACAAAGACCGTTTGGAGGAATGACTATACCGAGAACTACCTTTGCTCAAGATAAGACCGGCTTCTTCTTGCTGAGCACATTATATGATAATACACTGAGATTCGGCAATATCGATATGCTTCATGAACATTTCGCCACATCCATTATTCTCGAGAATGGAGTATTCAGGGGCATAACCGCTATTGACCTAAAGACGGGCGAGTTCAAGGTAATATTAGCTAAGGCAGGCATAATAGCCACGGGAGGCAATGGCAGGGTATATGGATTCACCACCATGGCTCACTCCTCCACAGGAGATGGCTACAGCCTTGCATATAGAGCGGGCATACCGTTAAAGGACTTCGAGTTCCCTCAATTCCACCCAACCGCATTAGTGCCCAATGGGATACTGATAACGGAGGGAGCGAGGGGAGAGGGAGGGTACTTGGTTAACAAGGATGGGGAGCGATTCATGAAGAGGTATGCGCCGAGCAGAATGGAATTAGCGCCACGCGATATAGTGAGCCGCTCGATAATAACGGAGATAAATCAGGGCCGTGGATTCACGGATGAAGAAAGCGGGCTTAGCTATGTATTGCTCGACTTAAGGCACCTCGGTGAAGAGAGATTAAATAAACGGTTGCCCATGATTCGCGAGATCCCCATAAAGACCATAGGAGTTGATCCCGTTGATGAACCAATTCCAGTTAGGCCAGCCATGCATTACATGATGGGCGGCATTCATGTTGATCTAAAGGGGCAAGTATATATCGATGCGGAGAAAAAGATACCTAATCTATGGGCGGCTGGGGAAGCCGCTAATGTGAGCGTTCATGGTGCTAATAGGCTTGGAAGCAACTCATTAAGCGAGTGCTTGGTTTGGGGCCACTTTACCGGTGAAGAAGCCGCTAAATATGCAATGACCTCATCCACTGAACCTGGATATGATGGATACGTCAAGGAAGCCGCGGAGAAAGAGGAAAAGAGGATATTTGATGGATTGCTCCATAAGGAAACCAATGCGGAGAATCCATATGACATTAAGCACGAAATGAACAAGATAATGGATACTTACGTGTATGTATTTAGGGAAAAAAGCGGGCTTGAGGAGGCGTACTCCTCCCTAAAGAAGTTAAGGGAGAGGTTCAATAACTCAAGGATAGAGGATAGAGGACTAGTATATAACCAGAACCTAAAGGATTTAATGGAGATAGATTTCCTGCTGGAGCAAGCAGAAATAATAACGCTGGGCGCATTAAATAGGACGGAATCCAGGGGAGCACATGCAAGGATAGATTACCCGAAGCGCGATGACGTTAATTGGCTAAAGCATACCTTGGCATTCTACACGAAGGAAGGCCCGAGTTTCTCATATATACCGGTGAGGATTACAAAGTGGAAGCCCGAGGAACGCAAATATTAAGCGTATATCTAGCCCTCTTATTAAAATTAGCCTCTTAGGAGGGTTCCCTTATTGCTGATTGTCTTGAGCTTCCAATGTTGTTACTGGGTATTGAAGTATTGCCGCGTATCCTCCGAATGTTTCATCAAGCATCTTAGACTCCTCGACGGCTTTTGGAATTACCTCTACCTTTATCCCCTTCTTATCTCCCTCCACGACTAAGTTAAGTATCTCCTCCTCCCCCACGTTCTCGCTGACCAGTATTATTCTTGCGGCTCCATACTTTAAGGCCTTCATTGTGGATTCCCTACCAAATACAACATAATTGCTCTTGCGGACAGCGTACTCCATTAAGGTTTCAAGAAGTTCCTTGGCATGGACGTATTCATTATCCTTGATATGCTCGCTGGCTTTTCTAATAGTTTCTATTACTCCATATTCATCTGGGCAACAAGCATCAACTATAGCTATCACTTTATCCTTTAACCTATAATCTAATGCATCCTCCTTCAAGAAATCCTCCTTCGTGGGACCAGGGCCTGAGACTATTATTCCCTTTAAATCGTTTATCTTGAGGAATATCTCATTAGCGGAGTCGGCTAGCATTTTATAGAATACCTCGGCCAAGTGTTCAGTTTGCCTCTTATATCTAAGCGCTGATTGCCCACCTGCGCTATGCTTATTTGGAACAAAGAATTGAACTTTCTTCACTATTTCCCAATAGTTTCCGCGAAGTAGCGCTATTACGGCCTCACCTCGCTCCACTATTATTATGCCATATGTAGACGTAGTGTTCGCGCCCTCCTCAAGAAGCTCTGTGTGGAACGTCATGTCGCATATGTACTTGAATGTGCTTATCTTGAAGGGCGGAATCACGACGTATGATACCCAAGTATAGTTACCTGGGGATATCATGTGGAAACCAGCGAATACGACTAATCCATTCGGTGGAGCCTTGGGGGTTCCTTTAAGCATTCCTATTATTCTATCGATAGCGTCTTGAACGTGATTCCTTGTCGTTTTATCCTTTATATTACCTGAAACAGCCCACTCCTCTCGAAGCATGTTAACTATGTCTGGTATGGGCCTATCTCCATTAATATAGAGCGTCACTAACGTGGTGGCGTATCCCCTATACTTCTTCAACATAGATATGAGGATCTTAAGCTCATTAATTGATTTTATTCCAGTGCATCCATCCTGAATCACATTCGATGTATAGCAACCCTTTATAAACCTTACTAAACTCAGTCAGGGGTGAAACTATCACCACTCAAGCCGGAAACCTAATCATCACTGAAACGAAACAATCCAAATGCCACTTATTAAACTTTAATGAAAAGTAACACAAACAAGAACGCTAACGGCCGAACCTCCTCTCACGGCCAGCATAGAAATTCAATGCATCGATTAAGTCATCCTTATTGAAATCCGGCCAATACTTATTCGTGAAATACATTTCGGCATAGGCAGTCTCCAATGGAAAGAAATTACTTAATCTATATTCCCCGCCCGTCCTTATCACTAAATCAATGGTTGGATATGGCATGAATGATGTAGGTAAGTACTTGAATAAATCACCATCACTTATCTCGCTCTTGGAACCGATGATGTTATTAACCATATCCACCACGGATTGAATTCCACCATAGGCAATCGCCAAGTTAAGGAAATGATCATTATAATCACTGGTCACCTTCATTGCAGTCATTATCTCGTTGACCACGCTCTGGGGAAGATTTCTCCACCTACCTATTGCAGTTATCCGCACCTTATTGTTATGAATCCGTGGATCATTTCTGGTCTTTATCAATTTATTAATCAATAATTCATATACTATGTTCTTCTCGATCTCGCTTCTATTCAATAGATTCTCCAGCGACAATACATAAACAGTGACGGCCTTTATCCCCATCTCTATAGCCCAATCCAGGAAGTCCTCCACCTTATCTGCACCTAGTCTATAAGCCGATATGAAGTCAGTATTATTCTTCTTGGCCCATCTCCTATTGCCATCAGGTATCACGCCTATATGCAACGGAAGCTTTGAAAATCCTTGACCCATTATGCATGCATTGGCAATTCATTAATTTAAATGTTTTGCGCATATATATTTATCCATTTAACTTCAATGCCTAACCACTCAATACGTTGATTACACTGCCTTAAAAGGCAAGCCATTACCTTCATTATAAATCATTTATTTGGATATACATGAATTAAAGCACTCCTCCATGCATCTCTCAACCAAGTAAGGTTCATCATCACTACATTTAGAGCTGCATGACGATAAGCAACAATCCATAGATGCCATCCGCCATTAATCGCATGCAGCTTATTAAATCTTACTGAAACTCCCATCAATAATACAGACTTGAATTGGGCATAGACATTAACGATGAGGAAAGAGCGGCTTAAAGATGATGATAAAACGAACGGCAAACCTCGCCAAATGGCGGGGAGGAGGTCAGCCATTTTTATCTTTATGATGAGGAGCGGGAGTTTAACTTTCTTGGTTTCCCTTTATAATCAATTCCTTAGAAATCATGGGCGAGAACCAACTAATCCTGTATCAATAGCTAGTTATATCGCCTTCATTGGTTGGCATTAAATGAGCATTCAAGCCATATTTGCGCCTAAGCGATTGGGCAAGTAATGCGGCATTCCCATATACTGTGTATATAGCCTTAGCGCGCGACTCCAATGCGAACTTAACGAGAGATAAATAATCGCTATGATTACTTAGTTGAATTGAGTTGCCATAGCCCCAACCCGTTACTCCTATTATATTCATTGGCCGCTTCAACTTAAATACATTGCGGAATCTTAGTCGAAGATCGCCATGGGTACCCGTTATCGCCACTATTGGCTCATCATGATCGGCTTCCGGCACCATTATTGATCCCATGGGTTCCTTTAAGAGCAACTTATTTAACTTATATACATTATAATCAAGGAATGGCTTATACTTCTGAAGCAGAACCGCCAATTCCTGTCCCTTGCCCAGGGGGTGACCACTAAATATAACATTATTGCCGAGGCTAATTGATTGCTCCACCTCATTAAGCACTAAGTCATATAACTCGCTTCTAGGCCTGAATATATAGCTCTCGCTCCCATATGTTCCCTCCATTATTAGGATATCTATATCCCTCATCGAGTCAGCACCCCTCTGAACAATGCTATCCTCCATATTAAAGTCACCGGTGACTCCAATTGATAAATCATTGAACTCCAGCAAATACATTGCGCTGCCAATAACGTGGCCGGCATTCAAGGCTCTTATGCTTAACTCATCCAGAACCAATAAATCGCCTATCTCGATAACCGTGGATCCATCCAGCTTTAACCCATATACCTCACTCAATATATCACGTGTCTGCTTCGTCATAATCAAATTATTGGCCTTAGTTATTGATGAAGTAAAGTGATCCGTATGGCCGTGAGTGATCAATACGTAGTCGTATTTAGATGGATCGAACTTCCTATATGGATCAATCAAGATAGATAGACCATTATGCTCTATCGATATGCCGCCGCTGAACCTCATCTTTAAATCCATTGACTAACCTGAGACAGTATCAATTATTTAAGCATAGTTCCTAATTTAAGCTAAGTTTGGCGCCGGGGCCGGGATTTGAACCCGGGCCCCCATGCGGGGACGGGATGACTTGCTGCTGGGACTCAAGTCCCGCGCCTTGGGCCGCTCGGCCACCCCGGCAACCATGAGGAGATGGGGTATTCCCTTTTTAAGGTTTCTCAATACATGTGCTAGCTCCTCTAAGGCACTAACTATATCCGCCTCGCCTAAATAGCAAGGTTAATGAGCGGCCTCCCATTGATAAAAAATGAGCTGTACTAATCCCTTTAGGCGGGGAGAGAGATGAGTTAGCTTTCTATGCTTAGTCAGATAAGGATAAATATGGATGCGTATCTTAGATCTAATGGGCGTAACTGAGCTTGGTAAATTGATAGAAAAGTCAAGGCAAGAGGTGGAGTTAATTAGACTGAATGGTCGCATAATTTCCATTGATGCTTATAATGCTCTATATCAATTCCTTGCATCTATAAGGCAACCAGATGGAACGCCATTGATGGATTCGCTGGGCAGAGTCACGAGTCATCTCAATGGTTTGCTTTATAGAACCATTAATTTACTTGAGAACGGGATTAAACCGGTATACGTCTTTGATGGAAAGCCTCCGCAACTAAAGGCAACCGAGATAGAGAGGCGGAGGCAACGCAAGATCGAGGAGGCCCAAGCAGCGGAAGCGGCTCTTAGGCTAGGCGATGTCAAGGAGGCTAGGAAACATGTGCAGCGATCGATATTTCTTCGAGATGATATGGTTAATGATGCAAAGGAATTGTTGAGGGCAATGGGTATACCCTGGGTGCAAGCGCCAGGTGAGGGGGAGGCGGAGGCTGCCTTCATGTCTGCTAGGGGGATTTCATGGGCTACAGGTAGCCAGGATTATGATTCGCTCCTATTCGGTTCGCCTCGGCTAATTAGGAACTTGACAATTACAGGTAGAAGAAAGCTTCCAAATAAGAATGAGTATGTCGAGATAAAGCCCGAATTGATAGAATTGAGCAATGTCTTATCGGAACTAGGATTAAGAGATAGGATTCAGTTAATAGATCTTGCAATACTCATAGGTACTGACTATAATCCGGATGGTATTCCCGGGGTAGGACCCCAACGGGCATTAAAAATGATTAAGGAGTATGGTTCAATAGAGAAAATAGTAAAGGTGATAGGCAGTGATAAGTTCCCAATGGACCCATTAAGCATACGAGATTATTTTCTTAAGCCTGACGTGATAGAAGTTAAGGTCGTATCATTTGGCAAGCCTAATGAGGATGAAATAATCAATATATTGGTGAGAAATCATGACTTTAATCAAGATAGAGTTAAGGGAGCCATAGATAGGTTAAAGAAGGCAATGAGCAGAGTTGGCGGATCATCAACTCTGGACTCATTCATGTGAAGAGGATGAGAAGCATGAGGACGTTTCCGGCTTGGATGCTCGTGAAGAATATGTTTGAGCATGAGCTGAATGGAACTCAGCTGGACATATTATTTGGATCAGTATTTGATAAGGCCATGGTAAAAATGAATTACTACTATAAGCGAGGCGTCGATGATTTCCTTGAAGCGGCCCTGAAGTACATGTCGTCAATACTGGATCATGAAGCTGCAATTCTAGGCATTAAATTAATGCCGGATCAAAGGGATAACATATTATCTAGAGGGAAGGCCATGCTTGATGCATTTAAATCCACGCCAGCCTTTGGACTACTAAGGCCAAAAACCAGGCTTGTGGTAATCGATGACTTAGTTGGCGTATACGTTCAGCCTGATTTCTATGATGGGGAAACCATATATGAGGTGAAAACTTTTGATCCACGGGGAGTAAACTATGTTAAATATCAAGTAAAGCTCTTCCAGTTAGGATACCCGGGAAGCAAGGCTATCCTAATAGGCTTTGATAAGGCCACAAATAAGCCAATCATTTTAACCATTGACCCGATTAATGATGTGGATAAGAATGAATTGATGAAGCAAGCATTGGCCTTCGGGTTAATTAATGGAGCGGAGGAAGAACCTAGCACCACCATAACTATTAGATATAACACTAAGGACCCTGCCTAAGGAGCGACAGCATCGTCTTGTAAGGCTTAAGGAATGCCTTACGGCCGCACACCCCTCTAGTGATAAAAGGAACGGCAAACCTCGCCCTTTAGGGCTGGGTAAAGCTTAGAAATCTCTGAGAATGGGGCTCTCGGCCGGTCAATTCTTTGGGAATGGGGAGTGAGGGGCCGACCCCGCAATACCGGCTCGGGAGGGGATGACCAACCGAGTAGCGTCCATAATGGGGCGTAATCCCCAAGACCTCGGGGAACCCTCGCCCTAAAGGCAGGGAGGAGGTCAGATAATTAGCGGCACCGCACTCCACGCTGAGCGAGCCAATTAATTATGGTTGGGCCCAATATTATGGGTAAGTTCGGTAAATCACCGATGCATTTGGAACCCGTTAAGAACATGGCTATCTTGAATTCCCTAACTACTCTCTCGGCGAATTGCATTAATTGATCCTTACCATTAAGCGCATTTATGAGCATGGGCCGCGACATAGTGAACGCGGAGGCGCCTAACGCAATCGCCTTGACCCCATCTAAACCTGAACGAATGCCGCCGGATGCCAGTATCACTCCATCAAAGACGGACTTGACTTCGCATATCGAGATGGCGGTCGGTATGCCCCATCCATTAAATACTGAGGAAAGCTCACTTATATCAGTTCTACGCCACCTTTCGGCTTCTATTTTAATGAAGGAGGTGCCGCCTATTCCGCCCACATCTATGGCCGACACCATCGAATCTTTTAGCTTAGCCGCCACTTCCTTTGATATTCCATTGCCTACCTCCTTAACGATAACTGGCTTATTTATGGATTTAGCTATGTACTTGATCTTATCAATGACTCCCTTGAACCATGGCTCACCCTCTGGTTGAAATACTTCTTGAGCTGGATTAAGGTGTATAGCTATCGCTGATGCATCAATCATGTCTATTGCCGCATTAATCCAATCAATTGCCTTGCTTTCATCTAGCTTAGATATTTGGGGGGCCCCTATATTAGCTATCTTAAGCGCGGATGGAGCTTTATCCTTTATTATGCTGAACGTCCATCTAGTTTCGGGTTTCTCTATTGCTATTCGCTGTGAACCTACATACATGCCTATTCCTAATTGTTCAGCGGCCTCCGCGAATATCTCATTTATCTTTCCAGAGAGTTCTGTTCCACCCGTTATTGCCCCTATTATAAATGGGGCAGATAATGGTTTCCCAAATAATTGTGTTGACGTATTTACTTCATCAAAATTGAAGTCGGGCAATGCATTATGTATTAACTGAACCTCGTCGAATAGCGTTGATCCTTCCTCTATATCTTTTTGTGCCGCTATCTTTATGTGCTCTATCTTTCTGTCTTCAATGCTTATATCAATCACCCCTATAAAACGCAATACTTGCGTAACCCACTGTTTCAACCCTATTAGAACTAGTGTCGCCCGATGTTGCATGCCTTAATAATTCAACATGCCTAGCGCCCTGTAATCTTGAGTACTCCATAGCTGTTAGTATGGCTCCAAAGCCACACACAGATACATTTAGCCTTTCCATGACGTCAAGAAAGCCCTCCGGCTCTAGTTTAAGAATTTGTTGGATGACCCGCATATCCTTTTCCGTGGTTATGTCATGAGGCTCATAATGATTTAAGTCACTTGATGCAACAAAAAAGATATCGCTAAATTTATCCCCAATAACATGCTTTAACGCCAATGCCATGCGTCTAGCAACATCCAGGGTCTGTTCCCAAACCACTATTGGAACTATCTTGGAGTGCGGAAATAAGTACTTTATAAAAGGCACTTGAACCTCAACCGAGTGCTCCTTCTCAAATGCATAAGCATCAACCTCCAAATAATTAAATGCATTGATTAATGCCTTGGCAACTTCACCATCGATCTCAATATCGCCAAGCGGTGTTTCCCATACCCCATCATCCATTATAGCCACTGGTGCGCCTATCCCATAATGATTAGGACCCATTATTATGAATGTGGATGGATCATAGTGGGCCTTAATCTCCATATAGGAATGGGCGGCAATTGGACCGGAATATATGTAGCCAGCATGGGGAACTATCACGGAGACAAGCCCATTGATTTTGGCCCGTTGACCAGATCCAGGGCCGAGGGGATGCTGTATTGACCACTCTATTCTCTTTCTAAGTGATTCCGCATCATCCTCATAAAAAGCACCAGCCACAGCAGGTTTTCGTCTGATAGCCATTTAGTTAAAGGCAAAGCTAATCTCCTTAATATATCTATCCGCCCCCAATATTGGCTCTAGAAATACTCGTCCCTCAAAACCAATTGAGGAAGTCATTTATGAAACTGCAACACTCTTTCTTGGAACCGTGGCGGTGTGACGCTTAGCAACTTGCCTCTGATAGCTGGATTGGTTGAGTTTTAGGCTGCCAATTATTGCTGCAGTTAGAGAACCGATTAGTATGGTGATAATCCAAAGGGGGGAACCGAATGCTATTGATAATGCCACCAGCATCCAAGCCCCCATTATTATGAACATGGCCATTATTCTTCCCATGATAGTTCTTATTTGGTTATTATTTAAATCCGAATCGGTTAAAAAACAACGAATTCCATATCTACTATCAAAAGTTTCAGCAATCTATTTATGAAAATAAAGGCGCTGGGCAGCTTAGCTAATACGACTAACGTTAAATAATTATTGTACTCCCACAGCAAAACCTAAAAAATGGTACCTCCAACGAAGAAATGCCATGTCAAGTGAAAATACAATCAAGTTGAGGAAGGCGCTGAGCTTCCAAGACCTAACGTTTCTCTCGGTGACTGGAATGGTGGGAAGCGGATGGTTATTTGCATCCCTAGGCGCCGCTGCATATGCTGGTCCAGCAGCCATAATTTCATGGATCATTGGAGGCGCATTCTTCATCATAATGGGGTTCGCATTCGCTGAACTTGGAGGATTACTTCCATTCACTGGTTCACTGGTGCGCATAAATCACTTCACACATGGTTCCTTATCTAATTATTACCTGGGATGGGCATATCTCATAGGCGTAGCGACGACTGTACCCCTTGAGGCAGAGGCCGTGATTTCCTATACCAATAGATACTTGCCGATATTCAGCACTCAAGCCGGCGTATTAACTCCGCTGGGTATAGTAGCTGCTGCAGCCTTAATTCTAGTATTCCTAATCATTCAATTGATTGGGGTTAATGTAGCTGGAAAAACCAATACAATAATAACTTGGTGGAAGTTCATAGTGCCAACCATAACTGCCATTTTGTTAATATCCCTCGCATTTCATACAGATAATTTCTCGCATTATGGTGGATTCTTGCCCTTTGGGTATGAAGCCATATTTAGCGCCCTCGTTCCAAGCGGCATAGTCTTCGCATCTTCGCATATGAGGGATTCAGACAGGCGCTTGAGTATGCGGGGGAGGCACTGAATCCTCATCGTGATGTTCCAAGAGCCATAATAGTATCCATTGTATTGGTGATACTATTATATGTTCTTCTTCAGGTAAGCTTCATTGGGGCAATCAATTGGTCAACTATTAAACTAGTAAATAGCGAAGGTCAGGTAACGGGGCCAATAACGCCGGGAGATTGGGGCAACCTTCTTAATTCAAACTGGGCGGGCTCGCCATTCTATAGTTCCCTACTATATAGCGGCGTTGCTTTTTTGGCTTCCTTTGCCATAGTACTGCTGATAGATGCATGGATATCGCCAGCAGCGACGATGGGAGTATATCTGGGAACAACGGCGAGAAGCTTCTATGGCTTATCGAAGCAAGGATATTATCCTAACCTCTTTAGTTCTCTGCATCCGAGATTCCAAACACCATGGTTCTCATTAATATTCACGTTCTTCTTATCAGTGATATTCCTACTACCATTTCCAAGCTGGTACTCATTGGTCTCGTTATCCGCTTCAGCCACAGTGGTTAATTACCTAGCAAGTGGGCCTGCATTAATAGTATTGAGAAGGACCGCGAAGGAGCTCAAGAGGCCATATGAGTCCCCCGTTCCATGGCTTGTCGCATCCTTAAGCTTCATTTTCTCATCAATGCTAATATATTGGACAGGATGGCCGGGCGTGGGCTGGGTATTCTTAGTAACCGCATTTGGATTGCCTTTATTTCTTTTAGGTTATGGAAGCAAACTGAATCTAAGCAAGCTAGAAGTAATTATATTTACAGCAATATTTTGGAGCTTGCTGTCTGCGGATGCTTTCTTCGGATTATATGAATCGCTCTGGCCATTTACATTAACGTGGGGATTATTCAGCGCATTATTGATAATGGGCACCATATACCTATATTTGAAGAGCCATAGCGTTGAAGTGAAGGCTTCCTCATGGTTCATTGCATACATGATAATCACCGGCGTAATGGCCTATATTGGATCGGGAGGAACGGGGCTAATACAATATCCATTGGACTATGTGATAATGATCATTATCTCCACGATAATTTTCATAGTTACGGTAAAGCAAGGGTTTGAGACCGAGGAAATAAGGCAAATAAAGGAGCATGGACTACCAGTGGAGTGAAACAAGATGAATCGGCCCCACCACTTTTCCTCTTGAAAGGGCTGGTTCTTATTTTTCCATGAATTTATAAATCGTGTTTAAAATTATCTCGTTTGCCCCCTCATATATCTCAGTAACCTTGGCATCTCTGTAAAGCATTTCAAGCACAGTATCCGTGGAGAGACCCATTCCTCCCATCATTTGTATAGCTATCCTAGTTGAATCAACGCCGAGCCTAGAACCAAGCAACTTAGCTGCGTGGGCATAAAGCAGGAAATCCGGGGAACCCTTGTCCTTCATATATGCCGCAGTATATACAAGCGATCTGATTGATTCTATTTGGGCATACATATTGGCCGCATAGTGTTGAAGCGACTGAAAATCAGCTAATAACTTCCCAAACGCATTTCTTTGCTTTATATAATTAAGTGCCTCCCTAAAAGCCCTCTCCGCTATTCCTAGACCAATGGAGCCAACACATGTTCTTCCCAGGTTTAAGCTATTTATTGCCACATAGAAACCCTTATTGACCTCGCCCACCACAGATTCATCGCCTAGCCTACAATCAACGAACTTAACCTCTGCAGTACCTGTGCCCCGCAATCCGATTACATGTATGGGATTAGTCTCCACGCAATTGCTCCTATCCACCATGAATGCGGTTATTGAACGGTGTCTCTCTTCCCGTGAACCCGTTCTAGCAAACACCAGGTAGGCATCTGCATTCATGCCTGACGTTATCCACATTTTATGCCCATTAAGAACCCACTCTCCTCCTTCTCTCTTAGCAGTGCTTTCTAGGGCTGCCGCGTCGCTACCGCAACAAGGCTCGCTTAATGCATAGGATATTATTAAGTCGCCACTAATGGCCTTAGGCAAGTACTTCTCCTTAATGGCTGTGCTTCCATATGTGGCTAAAGTATCTACTATTAAGGAGCCCTGTATCTCCAGTATAGTTGCTATACCTGGACTATGCTTGGCCACCTCCTCAACAGTTAGTATCTCGGACCTAAAATCAAGGCCGGGACCACCATAATCAATAGGTCCCATGGGAGCCAATAAACCCAGTTTACCCATGCTTCTAAGCGTTTCACGCGGATATTCATAGTTCTCCATGCTTTTTATGACTGGATCTATTTCGCGTTCAGCAAATTCAGCAGCGCTTTTTTTAACCAACTCATGGGTCTCATCCAGTAACGGATGCATAATATCGATTAAACATTAACTATTTTAAAGTTTATCTTTAACCATGCATATGCAATATTAGGAATAAATAGCAATAAACATAGTTAAAATAGTTTATAAATAAATACCATTAAGCTAGTTGCCCACACTAAGTGAGCTACCCCGCCCTTAAGGGCGAGGCTTCCCGCTTCCCCGCCCCGCCTTGCCCATAGCTTCGACTATGGGTAGTGGGCGGAGCTCCACGGGCACTATGGGTGGCTCCCACCCTGCGTGCTTCAAATGATTAAGAGAGGAATTATAATCCCTATCAGCCCTCCAACCACACCTGGGGCACTCAAAAACCCTATCACTCAACGCTAAGTCCATCTTCACGTAACCACACTTGGCGCACGTCTTCGAGGAATTCCTAGGATCAACTAAAACCACCTCCTTCCCATACTTCTCCATCTGGTACTCCACGATGCTCCTAAGCTCGTGAATGGCGACGTCGTGAAGCCTCATCCTAAGCCCTCTGGAAGACTTACCAATGAGTTGCTTAACTTGAATATCCTCCATAACCACGACGTCGTAATGCTCAGCAAAATACCTCCCCAACTTCATGTATAGATCCCTCCTCAGATCCGCCAAGTGCTCATAAGCCCTCGCTAACTTCATCTTAGCCTTGAACCAATTCTTAGATAGAAACTTCTTCCTAGATAGGGCCTTATGCAGCCTCTTCACCTTCTTAAGCGCCCTCTCGTAGGGCCTCAAGTTCGGCACGTACTCCCCATCCGAAGTCACGAGAAGCTTCTCCACACCAACATCGATCCCCACCGCCCTTCTAGTATTTAGTAGTTTTGGGAATTCATAATCCTCAACAATGAATGAAACATACACTTTTCCGCTCCTCGTCAATTTCACGGCCACGCGTTTCGCTTTCTCTAACGGGAAGTCCCTATGAACGATTAATTTAAACGTCCCTAGATTTGATAGCCTCAACACGAGCCTCTTCCAATTCCCACTCGTTCTAATTTCCCTAACCTGTATCCTCCACCCGCTCTGCGGATAAACCAAGCTGTAGTATTTATGGGGTTTCTTCTCCTTGGGGAAACGCGCTAACCCATCGAAAAAGCGCTGCCTAGCCTCGTAGTATCTATCTGCGATTTGTTGCAGTGTCTGGGAATAGAGCTGTTGGTGCTCCTCATCTTGTTTCCTCAAGTCGAGGGCTAGTTGCCTCAACTCCGTGAGGGTTAATCCCTTCTCATCCTCATGGTAGAAGTACGTGTCTGCCCATCGTAGGGTATTGTAGACCTCACAAGCCAACTCCAATTGGGCCTTTAACGCCCTCAGCGTTCGTCGATCGGTGTATGCTCTGAACCTAAACCCCACGATGGGCATCAGAAAAACAAAAACGTCAAATATTTAAAGTTATTCCCCCCTCATCCCCGCCATAAATTGCGAGGCTTTCCCCATGTGTATGATTGGGGGATTTATAAATGCTTTGCAGGTAAAGGAATGGATTTTATTACACTCTGCGGCCGCGCCTACCGCCTGGCGGCCTTATTGTATCGTGCGGTATTGGAGTTGTATCCTCTATCCTGCCTATCATTAAACCAGCCCTAGCAAGCGCCCTAATGGCGGCAACAGCTCCTGGACCAGGCGTTTTAGGTCCATAACCGCCCGGCGCCCTTACCTGTATATGGACAGCCGTAACTCCGCGCTGAATGGCAACTTGTGCGGCCTTATATGCAGCCTGCATTGCTGCATAGGGGCTCGGTTTATCCCTGTCGGTCTTTACTACTTGCCCACCGCTAACCCTAACAACTGTCTCTGCCCCGGTTAAGTCAGTGATTATGATTATTGTATTATTGTAACTAGCATATATGTGGGCTACTCCCCAATGCATCTTTCTAGGTACTTGCACTTGGCTCAATTCCTGCGGCTGCTGAACCTCGCTTTGCATTGCTGCTTGCTCCATGGTTTGCTCTTGTCTTTCCTCACTCATTTCTGTTCACCCTTATTGCCCTCAGTCTTTTTAAGTTTATCATATGACTCGCGCCAGGCAGACCAAGTCTTAGGATCAATACCCCTCCATAGATCCTCAAGGGTAGTATAGGGCGAGCCGGGGATCATGTGGAAATATGCCCCTTTTACGATATACTTGGTTCTCTTCTCGTATGCTGGAGGCGTGCCAAGATAGACCTTCACTAGACTTAATGCCTTCTTGCCCTTTTCCTTGTCATATGGCAACATTCCCCTTATTGCCCGCCTAAGAATTCTATCCGGCCTTCTAGGAGTCTTTGGGCCAGTTCTTTCTGGATTATAATGAGTCCTGACCTCCGTTAATTTCTTTTTGTACTGCTCAAGAATTGTATTATAATCACCGGTCACTATTGTTCTCTCCGCATTAATTACAATGACCCGCTTACCCTTTAACGCCAACGAAGCAATAGTGCTGGCTAACCTACCCATTACGTGATTAGTGGCATCTATCACTATTTCATTTTCTTGCGGAGTAACCCCCTTTGAGATAACTTGCATCGACATCTATCATTCACCTCAAGTTATTATCTTGGCCCCAGTGCCTTTTGGATTCTTCTTAACTAGCTCTGAGATGTTTATGGCATCACCGCCCACCATCTTTATCTTGCTTGCCGCATCCTTTGAAAACTTAAATGCAGCAATGGTGACCCGCTTCCGTAACTCGCCGCTACCCAATACCTTGCCGGGAACAATCACCACATCATTATCTGCGGCATACCTGTCTATTTTACTTAAATTAACCGATACCCTGCTCCTCCTTGGCTTCTCCAATATATCGGCAACATATCTCCATATGGCGGCACCGGTCTGAGCAGATGCCTTTCTAAGAAACCTAATAAGCAGCCGTAGCTCCACATTGCTTGGACCTGTTGGATTAGGCACGAAAACAGCCACCGATTTGGGTTTTATAAATTTGATGACAAAGAAGTAGATGCCTATGTTCAATCCCAATTTAATGGGAACTAATACTTGGGAATATTTTTCGTTTTGTTCTTATATCCTATAATTACGAAAAATTAATTAATCCTTTGCCCAGTTATTTGGCTGATATATGAGGATAATTACTATATTAGCCATCATAATACTATTGGGCATTAGTTCCGTGGTTTTTGGACTAGAACTAAATAATGAGGAATTAGTAAGTGTCGCGGCTGGCGGCAATTATGTAGTGGCAGTTGGTTATACACAATCAGGTTCTGGAGTGATAAACGTATTTACCGTTAATGATGGTCAATTAACCTTGTTAAAAAGCATTACCCTACAAAGCGAATTATATGGGGTTGCATATGGAAATAATCAATTCATGATAGTGGGAACAAGCAGTAATGGAAAGCCATTTATAGGAATCTTCAATCCATCGACAGGCAGCATAGCTGACCTCAGCGGATCATTGGGAATTAGCCAAGGATCATTATATGGGGTTGCATATGGAAATAATCAATTCATGATAGTGGGAACAAGCAGTGGAACGGCATTTGCTGCAATATATAATGGATCATTTCATCAAATTAAGTTACCAAGTGATTACACATCATTATACTCGGCAGCTTATGGTGGCGGCGAATTCATGATAGGCGGATCAACAAGTAATGCGGGAGCCCTAGGCGCATACTATGATGGAACATTTAGAGATTATTCATCTATGCTGCCGAGCAACATGTTTGCCGTAACTGCGGTAGCTTATGGTGGCGGCGAATTCATGATAGGCGGCTATATATCCTCAGGGAATTATACGTATGGCGAGCTTGGGGAAGTAACGAATAATAGCTTTGTCATAATTAATGCGTTTAATTCACAATTTGCATCGATAAATGGACTCTCCTATGGCTATGATGAGTTCCTCATAGAGGGGGGCCTAACTAATGGATATGGGGGAATAGGGTATTATGGAGCCGGAGAGGGAGGTATAGCGTTAGAGGTTAGCAGCACTGAGCCTCTTTTTCCAATGGTAATATATGGAGCAACACCCATTGGTGCAGGGTTATTTGCCTATGTAGGCAATGATGGGCTTAACAGCGTAATAGGAATAGTTAAACCGCCATCTATTTATAACGTAACCATAATAATTAACTCATCTACGACCCCTACAGTAACCCTCAACGGCATCACGATTAAGTCCAACGTAGCGGAGTTCCATTTATTTCCAGGGACCTATCAATTAGAGACGGAGGCGCCTGGGTACTATAACTTATCTCAATCTCTCTACGTTAACAATAACTTGAATTATACAATTAACCTGCAGAGGATTAAGTATTGCCGCTTATCGATTAATGCTACTATAAATGGAACTAGTATTCCGGCTAACATAACTATCAATATGGAAAGCCAGCCCCCAAATCAAGATAGGTATTCCTTCTCTATTAATGGTACTGCAACGCTATTGGTGATTTGCAACTCATATAATTACGGCATAAGTGGGAAGTACTTGGGGCCCCTAAGCGGCTCAATTAACCTAGCGAGTAATAAGTCATTGAATATATCATTGATGCCGGTGGTGGCTCTGAGGATCATGGTCCCAAGAGTGGAGGGACAATATCTAATATACTTGAGGGGCGCGCTTAACGAGAACTTGACCCTAGTTAATGGTTCTAGCCTATTGATTTATATACATAGGATAGGAAATGAGACTTATCAAGCATATAGGCGCATAGATGGTGTCCTCCAATTCCTTGGCTCAACTAGCCTAGAGATGCTTCCAGGACAGTTTGAGATAAATGTGACGTGGCTGACGCCAATCATAAACTACTTTAACGTAACGTCAATTGGTCTCGGTAATAGCGACTTATTAATAAGGTATGGATTATCTCGGTATGGAAATGTATCCATAATGCTTAATGGAACCAATATATTGACAGCAAGTGGGATTAATGGCAATGAATCGATATATTTCAATAAAAGCGGTAACTATGATATATGCATTTATTCATGGGTGACCTTCAACGGAGAGGAAAAGCCAACATATGGTCCGCTTTGCATCGTAAAGCATGTAGAGGTTTACTATAGGTTATCGATCATAGATGAATCAGGCCTTTTAACTAACATTAGCGGCTATTACAGGCCAAACTCCACAATCCCATTAAATATAATGAGCACAGTGAATCTCCATAATGATACTAGGTTGGTTTATAATGGATCAATAATAAATGGCAAGGCAATTCAATCCAATAATTTCAATATTACCCTTAACTCCACAATAACCACCGCTCAGATAAGGTGGATTAAGGAGTACCTGGTTAACATAAAAATCTATGGCGGTAAAAGGATGATTAATTCAACAATTAATTGGAGAATTAAGGGAACGCTTTTGACTTTTCCTCCATTAATCACGTTTATGAACCGCACTAGATTGGTTCTGATTAACCAATCAAGTATATTGGTGGATGAGCCGATTAATGCATCAATTCTATATAGGTTGGAGTACCTGGTTAACATAACTTGGAAATCACCGTTAGGAACAATCAATACAACCACTTCATGGCTAGATAATGGAACTATATTATCATTAAGGCCCATAATGCTTACTTACACTAACGGGACAAGGCTTATATTCAATGAGTCTAATAATATAGTAGCAAATGAGCCTCTCAACATAACCATTGGTTTAAGGCTTCAATATTACTTGATCAACGCCACATACATAGATGGAAATGTATGGATCCATAATGGAACATGGATCGATAATGGATCGATGATAATAAATGAACCGCAGAACATCATATATCAAGGTAATCACACAAGGCTAGTGCTGATATCTACTAATGCATCTAAATTAGATATCTATAAGCCATTCAATATAATGAATAATTATGAGAGACAATGGTTAATAAACGCCACGATTGTGGATCTGAACGGAACAAAAATAGGCGAATTAATAGAATGGATAAGTGCAACTACCCCCATAATTAATTCGACGAAAATAGGAAACAACACCATACAAATTAAGAGACTTAAAATAGGGGGACCAGGTCAATACAATATTACTGCCCTCATAATCGAGAAGAAGCTCAGAATCAACGATGCACTTGGATTACCGCTGCCCCTAGCAAGAGTGGAAATTTACTGCAATGGATACGCCACAATCAATGAGACAAATTATCTTGGATACATGTATGCGATGATCCCCTTGGGCGAGAAGTGCACAATAATGAGACCAATGCTTGGGGACTTCAGCATATCACTAATCACAGCCACCATAATAATAGCCGCAGTCATGATTATAATCAGGAGGAGAATCCACGGCTGAGGATTTAGCCGCGAATTGCTCAACATGTTTATAAAGACAAAGCCAAGCCTATTATCATGAGTAATGAGATAGATATTGAATCAATTGAGGGGCAGATTAGGCAAGTCCAGCGAAGCGTAGCGGCCCTTAGTGATGCATTGGCTAATATAAGTAAATCCATGGAGGAAACCAAGTCCACGGTTAAGTCGCTTGAAGCCACTATTCAAGCTGGTTCAAAGGTATCGATAACTGACCTCCTTCGTGAGCTTGCATATATAGAGACTGGATTACTCGCATATAGGGATCACATATCCAGGGCAAGTAATCAATTAAGTGAATTAGTGGCCCAATTATCCAATACCGCTAATGAATTTAATGAAATAAAGGTAATGATGTTCAGCTCATTAGATGAGATGAAGAATAGCATTGCATCCTATGAAAAAACCATACGAGACACATTATTATTGGTTCAAGAGACTCAATTAGAGCTCTCCAATAAATTAAGCAGGATAGAGGACTCGCTGGGATTGTTGAGGAGCTATATAATGGAGCATCAGAATCAACAAAAATAATATATACCTGCTAGTAACTACTTAAGTCATGTCTTTATTGGGCGGCGGAGGAAAGAAATCGGAGCAAGCCATAAATAACATATTGCAAAGGCTGGAAATGATAGATAAATCGCTTAGTCAGCAAAACCAAACAATAAGCGTTGAGCTAGGCAATATAAGGAAGATAATACAAGGATTAGCAATTGATCTAGACAGGATAAATAAATCAATACAGGATTCAATGAAACTAGTCAGGGACGCCATAACAGAGGAGACCAATAGATTAAATGAGCTAAATCAATTATATAAGCAATTCGCCACCACTTCTGATTCACTGTCCAGCTCATTAATGCAGACGCTTAATAAATCCGATGAATTGATCAATTCAATAGGCAAATATGTTAATGAGGTTCAGTCGCAGTTAGATAAGGTCAAGGACACGTTGAGCAGCATAAATCCAACCCTTAATAGCATTGATATGAAATTGACCGATGGAGTAGATAAGTCGACAAAGATAATAAATGATTTATCCAGAGTAGATGCGTTATTAACTGAGCTTCAATCTCTTCACAAGCAATTAATGGAGAAGCATGCTGAGCTAGATAATAAATTGATAAATATATCAGCTAAGGAGGCTCAATTAACTGCTCAGGAAGAAGCCATAAAGAACGAGAAGGCCGAGATAGAGAGGCAACGCCAAGAAATAGAGAGGCAACGCCAACAGTATGAGCAGGTCAGCAAACTATACGTGGATTTAAGCAACTTAAGCTCAACATTGAATACCTCAGTGCAGGACTTGACCCAGCGGCTACAGGATTATGGCAATAAACTAGTTGAGCTTAATGAGCGTGAAAAGCAATTAAGGGAGGAGGAGCTTAATCTTAAGTCCCTTGAGAGGAAACTGGAGCTGGAGGCAGCCAGGATAGAAACCGAAAACATGAGGCTAAAGGACCTAAATAAGCGGGAGGAAGAGTATAAGCAACGCGTGGAGGAACTCGCCAAGAGGGAAGAGGAATTAAGAAGAAGGGAGGAGTACATAAACTCAACGCTGCAGGAACTGGAGAGAAGGGATAAGGAGCTAAAGGAAGCCGAGGAGAAGTTAAGCCGACAAAATGAGGAGATAACTAAGAAGGAGGAATACCTAAAGAAACTTGATGAGGAACTAACAATGAAGCGGAGAGAGCTGGAGGAGAAGCTGGAGCCACTCTTCACCAGATTAGTGGAAGAGGAGCGGAAACTCATTGATTGGGAAAAGAGACTAATGGAAAAGGAACGCGAATTAATGAATTACCAAAGAGCACTAGTTGTTAGGGAGGGAGCATTAATAGAGCTTCGGGAGAAGCTGGAGGAGGAGAAAGAGAAACTAAAGGATTGCAAACCATCACAGAGCAGTTAAGGCAAGGATTTATATAACTCCAAAAAAACTTCCCCTAATGAGGGATGAATCGGATATAGTTGATTTCTACATTGATGAATTAACAGATCACGAGATATACAAGGCATTAGCATCAATGGAAAAGAATAAGGAGATAAAGGCGGCACTCAATGAAATAGCCGAGACCGAGCTACGACACGCGGAGTACTGGAGAAATAAGGCAAAGGAGCTAAATATAGAATTGCATCCCAGGGTGTCTCGCTTCAAGGTATTCACATATAAATTGTTGAGGAGATTAATGGGCCTGGGCATCGTGCTTAAGCTAAGGGAGAAGGATGAAGAGAAAGCAGTTAATAAATACATTGAGGCCAGATTGAAGAGCAATGATTCAACCATGGATTCCATATTAATGGATGAGGTCGTGCATGAAGATTACTTCATTGAAGCAGCGACTGGCTTCAGCAAAAAACTCAGCAATATAAGGGACTTAATATACGGCATGAGCGATGGATTGGTTGAGGTCCTCTCAGCAATAGCTGGATTAGTGCCAGTGATACCTAATCCATTATTAATAGGCATGGCGGGGGCCATAGTTGGCGTCGCCGGCACATTATCCATGTCCATTGGAGCATATCTAGGCACTAAGGCTGAAGAAGACGCAAATAAGCACAAGATAGAGAACGCTAGGCTTGGCCTATCATTGCTATCCATAGGCGCCCTTAAGGATAGGGCAGTGGAGATGCTTGTGAAGAGCGGCATCCCAGAAGATGAGGCGGCTACCATAGCAAGCAGTTTACCGAATAATAAGGAGGCCATTTATAATATTCTCTCCATGAAGGAGAAGGAAAACATCAATGCAACTAATTCAGCTATCTATACTGGTCTATCATACTTGCTTGGCGCATTCATAGTAACAATTCCGTTCCCAACTATTGGTCTCATCGCTGGTCGATACATGGCACTTATAACTGCAATAATATTAATGATAGCGGCACAATCCATATCCGGATTAATTACATCATTGACAGGCAATACCGGCATAATCAGCAGCATGGCAAGGAACGCTGGCTTAAGTCTAGCCGCAACTGCGGGAACATTCTTAATAGGAACAGCCCTACATGTATTGGCACATATATCGGTAATCTAATCCCTTCACAACATGATGAGCAGAAAGCACCCTAAAGGAAATATTTTATGGCTCTATCAATGATAAAGCGGACGACAAACCTCGCCCTTCAGAACGGGGAGGAGGTCAGTATGGGCTTTTCATCTCTTGAAGCATCTTTAGGGATCCCTACGGCGTTAAGCATTATAGTTACTTCAATATTCCATCCTTTTCCAGCATATTGATTACACGACTAAAAGGAAGCACCAGTAATTTACCGTCACGGCGTGGCTTGCCTTTTCTGGTAATGATTATCACATTGCGATAACGAGAATACGGCTTGACCGGTAATTTAGGTACTCGATCCATTACCTTAACTAGATGCCTATTAAACCCTATTATTTCTAGATCATAAAGCTGCATGCCTATTCGTGGGCCCGGAACAACCAAGTACTTCCTGCTCCTGTAAAATCTCCAAATATTATATAAAACCTCGCTGCGCACATTGAATCTAACTCCACGAATCCTATGACCTTCTCGCAGTAAACCAAGGAATTTAGAGCCAAGCAGCATCTCGTAATACGGTGGATCATTAAGCAGCTCCACAATGAAATCGGATTCACTTGGCCTCTTTGGGTTGAAATTCAAATGAATAATGCCAGGCGATGAATTTCTCTCTTCCCCATAAGTTAATGATATGGGTACCCAAGTTGTTCCCAAGCGAATTAGGGCATCTATCTTTCTCCCGTTATAAATGCCGTTTAATTCCACCTCTAATCCCTGCCCCTCCACTGCCTCCTTGAATAAGTACGGTAAAGCCCTTCTTATACCTGATTTACCTGGCATTGATTTACGTATATTACTCAGTATTGTACCCATTATTTCCCTGGAGTGAAGCATCACTACACGATCAACTATGTCCTGGGTCACCGCTGCCCCGCTTCGCTTGATTTCCTCTATATCGCTCAGCAATTCTTGGAGAATCGCTTGATCAATATCATCAACGTAAAAAGCATTCCTTATGCGATCGATCAAGTAGCCAGCATCTATCATTTATCCACTTAATAGCCCAGACTCAACTATTTGAATCTTACCCAACTAAAACTAGGCATTTCATTCTTGAAGGGACAAGGATTTGCCGCTCTTTTCATGAAAATGGCGAAAGATGCATTAATTAAGCCGTAATTTTCCTGCCATTACGTAAATCAACAATTATCATTTTATCAAACTCAGGCTGTAGAAGCTCTTTATTTCCTGTTTCTAAGCCATAATCATCAACCAGTGTGGGGGAGGCTACGATTATATTGTCTTCGTCCTTCAATAGATACATATCAAGGTAATTCCTTTTTCGCTCATCACTCCACGTATTCCTACTATACATTGATGCAGCAAATAATTCTTCGCCTTTCTCCGATACATGCATCACACCTATATTGAGCGAAGTCCTTATTATTCCCAAATTACGCGATAATTGAGCTAATTCCATCAATGCGGCTTCGAGGTTCTGTGTCTTTTCATATATTGCGGATAATAGTATTAAGAGCGCTTTAGTGTCGCTTATCTCCCCCGTGCTGAGTTTATATCCAAACTCATCAGCCATGTACCCGGCTATTAGTAATTTATCCACACTGCCATTATGAACTAAATATAGGAAACCATCACCTACAAACACCTCATGGGGATGCGAGGAATCCACGTTTTTAGGTTCACCATCACTGGCCTTTCTTGCATGAATCATGCCGCTAATTGGGCCTGAACCAATTATGCTACGAATCCACGAGATATCGTCATCAAAGATGGGCTTGATGGATTTATAGAATAATTTGGCCAATGATCCTGGTCCTCTACTCACCAATACGATGCCCCAACCATCATTATGCATTTTGTCATCCCAAGTCGCCCTAGGATCGTGCTTCGCTGACTTAACTAATTTATCAATGATATCAATGAAGGCCTCAGCGCTTCTTAAATTGAAAATGGCTTGACGGCACATGTCCACTAATTGGCTCCGGCCATTATTAAATATTTCACTTCGCCAAGAACAGCGATCTTTTTACGGTTTTTGAGCGGAAAAACTTTTTGACATTTAGAGCCCCAGAGCCCCCCGAGCTTTAGGAAGGAGGTATCTGACCTCTTCCCCGCCCTTAAGGGCGAGGTTTGCTATTCGTTTTATCAGTCGCTAGACTTAATTGGATGCGATGAATTACCTGCTTCATGGCTGTAGCTACATCCATACGGGACGGCGTTGGCATAATAATGCTAAACAGGCCTGAGAAGAGAAATGCATTCAATAAAGATATGTTCGTTGAAGTGAGAAGCGCTGTGAATGTCTTGTGCAGCAGAGTTACAGGCCTAATCTTGACCGGAAACAAGTATTTCTCCGCTGGATTAGACTTGGTTGAAGTATATAACTTCACATCAGTGGAGCAAGCTAGACAATACTTTAATGAATTAATAAGCATGATTAACTCATTCGTTAAGTGCGAGAAGCCAGTGGTTGCACTAGTTAATGATTCGGCATATGGATTCAGCGTTGAGCTGCTGTACTTCATGGATAGGGTAATCTCATTACGATCAATTCAGTTCTCCTTGCCCGGCATCAAGTATGGAATAGTACCAGTGACCCCGGCATTTGCGCCTTACTTAGGCATACGCGCAAGGGCCTTCATTGATCCCGGGTTCAGCATGACCGCACAAGATGCTTACAGAACAAACGGAAAGCCTCGCCCTTTAGGGCGGGGTAAAAGCTTAAAAACCTCTTACTATTCCTCTTTAAGATGCCCTCTTCCGGTCAATTTCTTGGGAATGAGGAGCGGGAGCTGATTTCCCCCGCAATACCGGGAGAGGGCATCAAAGAAATTAAATGCACTAACAAGAGGACTAATGTGGTTCGCCTCCTACCAAATGGGTTTCAAGAAAGGAAGCTGAGGAGGCTGGCGAACATCTCGGCCAAATTATTCAATGAGCTGAATTATGAGAGGAGGCAGCAATTCTTCCATGAGGGGAGAGTGGACTTAAAGGGGACATACAGCAAGTATTATGGGAAGTATAAGGATGAATTGGGCAGCGCCAATGCACAACAAGTAATTAATAAGAATAATGAGGCGTGGTCATCATTCTTCTCCCTCCTAAAACTGAGGAAAAAAGGAAAATTGCCTCCTCACATGAACCGCGTTTCGCCGCCAAGTTACTGGAAGGATGGGGAGACTGGAAGGAGGAAGCTAATACTAGTCGTGAGGGAAGATAATTATGTAGTGGACGAGAAAAACCACATCATCCTCAAGTACTTCAACATGAAAATCAGTTTTACGGGTAGGTTGAGGTGGCACGGGAAACAAGGCAGACTAGAAATATACTATGATGAGGTTGGAAATGCTTGGTACGCCTCCATCCCCGTGGAGGTTGGCGTTGAGAAAACTAAAACGGGAAGGAGGAGTAAGCATATTGTGAGGGGTGAGAGGAAGGTCATTCAAGTTGAATCACCCAAGGGTAATAGAGTCGCAGCTATAGACTTGGGTATTAATGTTTTGGGCAGTGTTATTATTGATGATGGCACGTGGTTGCTCTATAAGGGGGTTAGGGCAAAGGAGGATTACTTCTACCTACAAAACAAGATAAGTGAGGTACAATCCTTATCAAGCAAGATGAAGAACATTGAGGAGTATGAGGCGTATTATGAGCTTAATAGGGAGAAGAGGAGGCTTTTCAAGAAATTAATTAGGAGGCTTCTCCACCTGTATAGGAATTTTGCTTCCCACTTGCTTAAGACACTTCACGAACTAGGCGTCTCAACGATCTACTTGGGGTACCCCTTCAATATTGCTCAACAAAAGGGTAATAAGTTCACTGTGAACTTGTGGTCTTACCGTGAGTTGATGAATATCATAGAACTGAAGGCTCAAGAATACGGTATGAGGGTGTTTGAGGTCATTGAGTATAATACGTCCAAGTATTGTGCTTATCATGGTGTTGAGGTCACTAGGGATCCGAGGGGAGTAGTTAATTGCCCTAAGGGGCATAGACTGCACAGTGACTTGAACGGCGCGTTAAATATATTGAAGAAGGCTACCGGCATAGTGATCTCAGCGATAAAGAGGCCTCTCTCCTTTATCGTGGATCATAATCGAGTAGCGCCCATTAAAGGGGCGTAACCCTCTAGACCTCGGGGAACCCTCGCCCTAAAGGCGGGGAGGAGGTCAGAGTTTAGGATTAGTCAATGAATTAGTCGATACAATAGATGAGGGCTTCAAAGCCGCATTAGATGCCGTGAATAGATTAGCCTCCATACCTAGCTCAGCGTTTAAATTATATAAATCATTCATAATAGGCAACACACTATATGACATTTTGGAAAATGAGGATAAGCTGCTAGATGAATTAGCTCGCTATGTGATAAGCGAGGAGGCCAAGAATAGATTAAGGAAATTCATCGAGAAGAAAAAGCCCTAAGCAATTCATGAGTTAATATTCATCCCAAGTAACTGCGCCAGATCAGCCTCCGTATCTATATCGATTAGTATGCCGGGATTACTGCTCTCCACGATAAACGGCTTATGAACGCTTAATAAATGCTTTAGGCCGCCTTCATCATCGCGTAATTCGAGAACCTCATTAAAAAGTGAACGCCCAATCAAGAGCGGATGCCCAATTCTGCCCTGATATGCCAACGCCACTAAGTCATGCCCATCAATATAATTATCGATCAATAGGTCTATATCTTTACTGCTTATTAATGGGTAATCACCTGGGGTTAACACAACCGCGTCAGCATCAATTGATTTAGTTAACCCCAATTTAACGCTCTCGAGCATTCCTCGTTCTGGATACTCGTTAATTAATACCTCAATGCTGCTTAATTCCTTAAGTAATGGAAAATATGCTTCATTAGTGACTACCACTACCCTATCTATTGAAGACCCAAGGAATGCATCTATGACCCTATATAGTATTGGCTTCCCCCATAACTCCTTCATCAGCTTACCGGGGAATCGCAGCGATAATCCGGCGGCAAGTATTATTCCATTGATCATCTCACATCTCTCCCAGCAATTCTATTAATCAAATCCAAATGCATGCCCCAATCCTTTACTCCCTTCTTTTTCCTAATTATTTCGGCAATAATGCTCACAGCTATTTCCCTGGGATCATCTGAACCTATGTCTAGACCAGCCGGCATAAATACCCTACCCACTAGGCTTGCCTCGCTTATTCCGTCCTCCCTCAATTTCTTAATGAACTCTGATACCTTTCGTTTACCAGCTAATACACCAATGTACTGCGCCTTCGTCTTAATGGCTTCTCGCAGAGCCAAGTAATCATTATCTATATCGCCATGAGCAATAACTATTGAATCCGCCTCATTAACCATCGAGAAAGCCTTATGCAAGGCATTCTCAATATTATCATCACTTATTGCCTCTATACCTAGCTTCTCCACTTCCCTAAGGGAATCCAAATTATCATCAATGCACATCGATTTCATGCCGACCGCGGCAGCTAATGACCCTAACGCGCGAGCCACGTTACCGCTGCCCACTATCATCAATTTCTCAATGGGCAAAAGAAAAGTAATCAATACCGTGAATTTCCCCCCACATATGTGACCAGTCAATACTTCTTCGCCGGGCGATGATGTATTAGTGCCGAAGTTAATGACAAGCCTCTTAGCAGTGTATTCGCCTTTCTTTATGGAATTCATAACCATATTTATTATTGGTTCCTCGGTTTCGTACCCACCTATTGTTCCTATCTTCTCTCCATCCGAGGTCACAGCCATCATTGCGCCAACATCTCGTGGAGCGGAGCCCACCTTATCCACGACTATGCATAGCGCTACTATTTTCCCCTTCTCCACTCTATTAAGGGCTTCCCTTATTATTTCCGTTGAGATACTCGCTCGCCCTCTTTATTGCTTTGATTATTGATGTGTAGCCCGTGCAGCGACATATATTTCTTATGCTCTCGCCGATTAATTCTGGATCGGCCTCCTTACTAACATTAGTGAGGAAGTCGTATGTAACCATTATGAAACCATGAGTGCAGTAACCGCATTGCATCGCATACTCCTCCAGAAATGCTCGCTGAATTGGATGTAATTCATCTCCCTTTGTTAATCCCCGCACAGTTGTTACTGAACCACCGTCAGTCTGAACGGCGAGAACTAGGCATGACTTCACCGATTTGCCATCAAGTAGCACTGTGCATGCCCCGCACTTGCCTTCATCGCATCCCCTATGTACCTCCGTATAACCGTGATTCCTTAGAAAGTCCAGTAATGTAATCCTTGGCTCCACTTCATCGGTTATATCTATGCCATTGACCCTTATGGTAACAGTTACCCGCTCGCTCATTTGGAACCACCCAGGGCTGACCTCATGGCCTCAATTGAGTACGATTTAGCGGCCCTAATCCTATACTTCTCCGATGCATGCCTATCGCCCAGTAACCTGGCTTCCTTTATTGACTCATCTATGCTCGACTCAATAATGTATTGCAACTTGCCCTCAGCTTCTTTCACCGATGTACCCCTTAATTCGCTCATTTCGATAAGTAATGGATGCGAAGATATTCCACCCACGCCTAGTTTGAGCTCCTCAATTATCCCATCACTGATCTTACCGGCAACAGCCGCTATCACTATGGGGAATGCATTGCCTCCCCTCTTCAATATGGAGTAGCCGAATGCATTGTACTTAATTGGAATATCAATCTCGATAATTAACTCATTCGGTTTAATATTTGTGGTATATGAATCCACAACGAAATCCATTAATTTGATTTTTCTTCGTCCCTCCCTACTGGCTAGAAGCAGCTCGGCATCCATAGTCATTAATGGCGGCAAGTAATTAGCTGCTGGATCCGCGTGAGCCAGGGAGCCACCAATAGTGCCCCTATTCCTTACTTGTAGATCAGCTATGGTCCAGGCCGCTCTGGTTAATGCTGGCATTGCCTTAGCTATATCCACGCTCATGGCTATTTCTTGGTGTGTAGTCAATGCGCCTATTTGAATTAATCTATCCCGCACATTTATGTACCTCAACTCATTTATCCTATAAATATCTATTAATTTATCCAGGAAGGACATCCTAAGCCTCATCATGGGCATGAGGCTCTGGCCCCCGGCAATCACCTTGCCCTCCTCCCCCAACTCGCTCAATAAATTAAGCGCCTCCCCTAAGGTGCTTGCCCTATAATATTTAAAGGGCCTTGGGTATCCTCCTATATACATCAGGAATCACCACATAAATCCAGCAAATCATCCAGGTGTAAAGGCAATTTATTTATTGGCTTACCCAATGCATTAGCGACCGCGTTAGCTATGGCGACGGGACTACCCATCATGGGACCCTCGCCAACGCCGGCGGCCTTGGATGGGAAGATCTCTAGCGGAGTCTCCATGTGAAGCACATCCATTGTCGACATCCAGAGCGCATCGCCAAGCGATGGCGACTCGTAATCACTCCATGTGAGCACCATGGGCTGCCCATCATTTCCGTAAGCTAGTTCCTCATAGAGGGCAGCGGCTATTCCCTGGAACACGCCGCCATGTATTTGCCCATCAACAAATTCCTTCTTATACATCTTGCCGCTATCATGGATTACGATGTACTTCAATAACTTTACATCCCGTGATGCTGGATCTATCCTCACTACGGCCATGTGTGCCTGGAATGCGTACATGGCTGATGAGTTTATTTTATCCCCAGCCGCAGCCTTAACTGTAGGCGGCTGATAATAAACAGTTATGCTTAGGTTCGCATCAACATCCTTCGGAAGGGAGCCGGGGTCCCATTGAGCCGCCGCCGCTATCTTGCGGATATCCATTTTCTTGCTTGGATTATCGGCATCATAGAAAACACCCTTCTCATACCTCACATTGTTCGTGCCCAGCATTATTGATGCTAATCTACCCAGCTTATCCTTAAGCTGTCGCGAAGCAAGCATCGCTGCGCTTAAGATAACTGGAGCAAAACGGCTAGAGTAACTGCCACTAGATATGCTCCAGGGATGTGATGTATCTATTTTAGATTCCACGCTAACCATGGATGGATCAATGCCCAGCTCACCTGCTATCACCTCAGAGAGGGAGGTTTCGTGCCCTAATCCCTCGTTTGATGTATTGACGAAGACATGAATAACGCCACTCGAGTCAAGCGTTAAAGTAATGTAATCACCAGCGCCGGAGTGCGGATACTCCCTTTCCTTTGGATCAACTGCTAAATCAACGTATCCCAGATTAGTTACTGATGGCTCTATGAATGTGGCTAGGCCTATGCCTATATACTTGTCCTTCTCCTTCTCATTAATCCACCTTCTATACTCCCTAGCCAGCAATTCTAGTGCCGCTGAGTAGTTCTGCATTGGGTAAAGACCGCCGGTTGGAGTCTCATAGAACCGCTGCCCATTTAGGACGACCGGGAAGTCCCTTATCAAGTTTCTATACCTGATTTCAAGGGGGTCCAACCTTAATTCCTTGGCTAATTCCTCAATGCCCCTCTCCAACACGAAGTAGAACTGAGGCGAGCCATAGGCTCTATTCAAGCCCGTGGGCGATTTATTTGTTAGAACCGCATAATACTCCGCCTCTAATGCCTTGACATCGTATGGACCATTAAGATTACCATGGTTTCTAAATAATGCTCCGGGCTCAGGTGGCCTTGGATATGCGCCTTCATCATCATAGAATTTCATCCGCATGCCCCTTATCTTGCCATCCCTTTCCGCGGCTATCTCTATGTATCCCTTCCTGGCGGAGCCGGCGCTGCTGGCTATGAAACTCTCTGTCCTGCTCTCTATCCACTTAACAGGCTTACCGCTCAGCATAGATGCCGCGGCCGCAAGCACCATATATGGATAAATCTGGTACTTAGAACCAAAGCTTCCACCTATGTCTCGCGGCGATGATAAATGAATCTTTGAGGTTGGCAACGATAATGCTCTTGAAATAAAATATACTTGCAACATGGGTCCCTGGGAGTTAGCAGTTATATCTATCTCATCACCCCGCTTATGGGCTATCACGCCATATGTTTCCAGGGGAAGAGCGAGGTGCCTATGATAATACGTCTCTGTCCTCACTATGACGGGGGCATCCTTGAACGCGGCATCAACATCGCCAAACTTGGTTACCCTATGCATAACTACATTAGAGCCGGCCGACTCATGAATTAAAACGTCCTTTTTCTGAATGGCATCATCAATGGTAACTATGGGTTCCAATGGCTCGTAATCCACATTAACCATCTCAGCCAAATCAACGGCCTTATATTGATCACTGGATAACACCACGGCAACAGGTTCCCCAACGAATCTGGCCTTATCTATGGCGAATGGGTAATATTTGAGCGGGGCCTTCACGGCTACCGGGAATGGATTTTTAATTACCTTAGATAATTCAGCCGGGCCATAAGCGTAACCGCCACGTCTAATCACATCGCTAACATCAATTGACTTTATCCTGGCATGAGGATATGGACTCCTCACTATAGCCATGTACAGCGTGCCCCGGGGAACCGGCATATCATCAATGTATTGAGTGGAGCCAGTGACCGCTCGAAGACCCTCCCTATAATGTACGCTCATATTACATTTATTTAATCATTGCTCTTTAAAACAATTACTCCTACTGCTATAGTGAGTTACTAAAAATTCGCAATTTACTAGTGACAATACCGATTCATCCTGGAAGGGGCGAGGCTTGTCATTCATTTATCAATTACTTTACCAGCGAACGCTCGAGCCTACGCATTACCTCTAGAGCCATTGGTGTTAATTCAATGCCTAGCAATTGGGATAATTGCAATGCATTTAGAACGGCTCTGCCTCCTGGATGATTATTGAATAATATATAAAGCTCACCGTAAGCACCTAACTCCATTAATTGAGGTAGCTTATTACGTAACTCCTCAACTGAGTAAAGATAATCATACCATATGTTCTTGCCATGTCCATGAAATCTAACATACGATAAATCCGCCGTCTTTCTAGCCATGAACGGCATGCCCGGCTCATCAACCACCACATATGATATATTGTATTTCTCCAATAATCTAAATGTCTCATTCCTGATCCACGAGATGTGCCTAAACTCAATCGCCCATGATGTGCCGCCGCTCATCGGTAATATTGAAATGAATGACTCAAGCCTATCCTCATCAAAACGTAGGCTTGGAGGTAATTGAATTAGAAGTGCCTTAAGCAGTTCTTTCCCCATTAATGGCCTAACCAAATCAATAAATCTATTGATGTCATCCATAACATTCATATTAATCATTAATCGCTTATCATGGGTCACCGTGCGGGGAACCTTCATAGTGACATGAAATCCAGTGGGGAATCTGCGTGACCAAGACTCAACCATTTGCTTGGATGGCATGCTATAAAAAGTGGAATCAATTTCCACCAACCTAAATAATCTGGTGTAGGCGGATAACGCATACCTAATATCTCTATACACTGAACCAACCCAATCTCTATAGCTATATCCACACGTACCAACCAAGACCACGACAATACAATCTTACCCTACTTAATAAAGTAAACCACTCCAAAAGCAAACCGAAAACGAGCTGCTGGAGACACCACAGCACTCTAACCACGGCTTCCACGCCTTTCATGACCGAGAACCAAAGGAGTCGACCATCCATGAAGATCTCTCAGTCCTTTGATAACTATCAATATATGAGTAGATCTATATCCTTGGGAAGCAACAGTAGTAAACTACCCCGTCCTTACGGGCGGGGTCTCAAGTGTCTGGAGATGAATCAATATATGGAGAGACCCATCTTAGTCTCTAGCGAAGACATTCAAGCTACTGACCTCCTCCCCGCCATTTATGGCGAGGCTTGCTATCTCCTCTGGCCACCATGCATAGATTTTAGATTATTGAAAACCCATTATAATGATGATGACTACCGCGGCAGTTTTTCATTTTCTTCTTACGCTTGTTTGAAAATGATTTTTAAGGCAATTGCTCACTAGTATTATATGCAGGACAAAAGCATGGAATTATCAATAAGTAATTAATTTGCTGAGGGATTTAGAAACCGCAACCTATGAATTGCTGGATTCATTAAAAGAAAAGACAGGCATAGGGAATCCGAGAATACTGGCGACAATGAATAAGATACTAGAGGACCCAGAATCAAAAGTGATGGGGAAGTATTATCCGAGTAGCTCAGTAATAGCGTTAAACTATGGCGCTGAATTGCCGGACCTAATTCATCTATATTCCCACCACATACAAGCATATAGGTTGGGGCAAGATAAATACGAGATCCTGGCTAACGAAGATGAGGCTAGACTACCTTGGGTCATGCGTCGACTAGAAATAGATGCAATGCGGCTAGCAACAACCATAACTCAATTACTTGATCAAAAAGCAGCAATAGAGTGGGAACATACACGTAGATCCATCTCTAAATCGCTGGAACAAATAAGCTGACCTCCCCCCCCCCCCCCCCCCCCCCCCCCCCGCCTTGTGGGGCGAGGGTTCCCCGAGGCCTAGAGGGTTACGCCCCATTACGGGCGCTACTCGGTGCCCCGCATTCGCGGGTCCTCCTCCCGGTATTGCGGGGGAAGTCGGCCCCCGCCCCCCATTCCCAAGAAATTGACCAGGGGAGGACATTAAAGAGAAATAATCCTCCTTTTTAAGCTTTACCCCCGCCCTAAAGGGCGAGGTTTGCTATTCGTTTTATCAAGCATGGAATTTAGGCATAAGTGGAGTAACGTAATTACCCCATAACAGGCCCCCTCCCAACCCTTAAAGGGGGATTCCTGATTTCAAAAACTTCCCCGGGGGGCAGGTTCGCTATCTAATTTATCAATGCGGCAACTAATCTAAAGCACGTATCCTTAATGGGGAATATTAATATATGGCTGATTTCCCTAAATGATGGGCATCACTATTAAGGTAAATCGAGATACTAGTTCTCCAGGATCTTAGATATTGGAACCTCCTCTTCTTGCCATAACTCCATATCTCTCACCTTAATAGCCCCACGTTGAGCCTCGCGTTTACCAAGTATTATGAATTTAAGGGAACCCAATCTGGAGGCGTAATCTAAGGCAGCCCTTAGGCTTTTATCCCCTAAATCCATGATGACCCTGAAACCACGGAGTCTCAATTTATTCGATATTTTTATGGCAATATCCAACAATGATTGGTCGGTCACGTAAACATAGTAATCAATCACATGAGGCGGCTGCGTTGTGCTCATGGCTAAAAAGACTCTTTCGACGCCTATGGCGAAGCCCGTGGCCGGCACATTCTGTCCACTATAAATGCCTATCAAATTATCATACCGACCCCCACCGCCTACTGATAAATTGAAGTCACTCATAAATAGTTCGAAAACAAAGCCTGTGTAATAATCAAGGCCCCTCACTATGCCAAGGTTAAGCCGAACCCCTTGCGACACTTCGTAACTATCCAGTAATTGCGGGAGGGATTCATAATAATTAATCAACTCGCTGCTCATGCCGAGCTCCTTTAATGTGGGGCCGGCCTCCGATATGGGAACCTCTATCCCAGCAGCATTAACTAGCTCGGAAGCCGTTTCTCTTGGAATGCCCTCATTAATTAATAGCTTAATTATGTCTTCCTGCTCTATCTTGCCTCGCTTATCCAAGGCCCTTAAAACGCCGGCACGGGCCTGTATTGATACTCCCTTCTTATCCAGCAAGTAATCAATTACACGCCTATCGCTTACCTTGGCTAGTACATTAACTGCGCCGGCATTTCTTAGCGATATTATCGAGAGCGATAGAACCTCGGCGTCAGACATAATTGTTGGGGATCCTATTAATTCAACTCCATATTGATGAAACTCCCTATACCGGCCCTGCTGTGGCTCGTCGTATCGCCATACCTTAGTTACGTAATAAAACCTAATGGGCTTAGGCAGATCCTGCCTATAAGAGACGACTCTAGCGACTGGAACAGTCATATCAAACCTAAGTCCAAGCTCTCTGCCTGCCTTATCCCTAAAGTAATATATTTCATTGATTATATCGGGTCCGGCCTTTGCCTTCAGCACCTCGAAATTCTCAACAACGGGAGTCTCTATGCGTCTATAACCGAAGCTCTCTGCGGTTAATGCGAATTTGTTCATTAAATCAATCAATCCATCATACTGGGGCGGTAACCAGTCATTCATGCCACGCGGCGGATGCAGGCTTCTTTCATCGATCACTTGCTGATAATAAACTGTAACTATTTAAGGTTGACTAGGAGATGCGCAATAGTGCGACCATCTGCCCTAGCATCACTGATTATTGCTGCAGTGGCGATCTCATGGGCCTCAATACTAATACTATTGTCAAGCGCTAATCCTATTTCCATTTCTTTCTGGAGATTGGCTATAGCGTCATTGACCCTAATGCCGCTGGCAATGACACGGCCTAGATCGATTGCCAGAAACAACATTAAGTGGGTAATCATATCTGGAACCGGATTAGCAGTGCACTTCATTACTTGGATCACTTCCCTATTTTACACAACGGTGGCTGCAAGCACCACAATAGTATCGACGTATGTCATATTTGTTATACCCCTAGCCTATATGACTGGGCATAGGGAGGTCAGTAGGGATACATTGATCAGCATATCCATGGCTATGATTGGCGTATTCATAATAACCCTCAGCGATTATGGCGGAGGACTAGGATCCATTTGGGGGGATGTATTAGCATTATTTGGTTCCATAAGTGGAGCCATTTACTTTGCGTCGGGGAAAGCAGCAAGGGAAACCATGGATACCGCATCCTATGGTGCATTAGTCTACGGTTTCGGCGCAATCATTGTTCTATTGATATCCGTGCCGCTTCATATTGATGTGCTTAGCATTGAGCCAAGATCGTGGCTCTATATAATTCTGCTAGTTATTGGGCCAATGCTGGGCGGCCATACATTATTGAATTACTCAATGAAGTACTATAGATCCGTCACGGTAGCTACATCAACCTTAATGGAGCCCGTGGGCTCAACCATAATTGCCTACTTCCTTCTGGGTCAGCGGCCTCCACCATTATCTTACATAGGTATGGCATTAACGCTCGCAGGTACCTACATGATAGTTAGGGAGGAGTCCAGAATGGGCATTAATTAAAAATAATACCTTGCTTCTGATCCTCTTTGCAGTTTGAAAAACAATGATGAGGATGCCTTAGAGACAGGCATTAACCGTGATCAGCTCTCTTCACGGTCACTGATAGGCCATCGAAGTCAACCACAATTATTGAATCGCCCTCAGATATGTCCTCTAATGCCTTTGCTTTCCAATATTCTCCCTCTACCTTAACCATACCCATGGAGCCCGCCTTAATGGAGTCCACGGCCACCCCAACCTTTCCCGTGGGCAGTATTAACCTGCGCGATATTGGCTTATGCCTAAAAGCGCGGGTTATGATGTATATTATATAAGTGGAGAGCAGCGCTATTATCGCGATTTCCACAAGCAACACTATGTTTAAGCCGGATGGCGCATATCGTAATTCATAAGCTGGGGCACTCAGGTTAGGCGTGATTAGTACTAGGCCTATCACTATAAGGGCAGCGCCAATGCCCATTAATATTCCATGCGCCTTTCCTCCCCCATGCCACTCGAATGCTATTAACCCAATGCCTATTATGAGGAAAGCCAAGGCAGCGTAATTAATGGATAAACCAGTAATCAGCGGTATAAGGAATAGCACTGCACCAATTGCGGATAAGTATAGGTGCATCGTTATCACTCCCACTAATATTAGGAGAATTGCTAGAAAAATCAATATATCGGCAGTGACTGGATTGGATAGAGCCTCATATACCTGAAATGAGAGAGGTGGAGATAATTCGATTATTTCCGGCGACTTAATCATTATTAATCTACCATTAACGCTGGTTCCATTTATTTCGCGCAGAAGATCCGTTAAATTAGCGGCAACCACGTTTATCACATTATATCGCAAAGCTTCGCTGGCGTCTAGATTAGTATCATTATATACACAATCAGCCGCGAACGTGGAGTTACGGCCCCTATATTGAGCGGTTTCCTCGAAGTATTTTGCAACGGCATTGATTATTTTGGGCTCCGTTATGAATGTTTCTTGCCCCGTCAATGGGTTTATTTCCACGGGTTGGCATGAACCTATCACTGTGCCGGGAGCCATAGCAGCTATGCTTGTGGCGAGCAGCACCAACGTGCCTCCGGACCATGCATATGACCCACTGGGGTACACATAACCAATGGTTATTACATTTGATGTCTCAAATAATTGAACTATATTCAATGCAGCATCTAGAACTCCTCCCGGCGTCTTCATCTCTATCACTATCATGGAACCATTAGGTAGACCTGAATAGATGCTGCTTAATTCCTCATATGTGACGCTCGTTATCTCGCCATTAAGCTCATATACATATATCGTGGAGGCATGAAGCTCAACGGCAATGGCTAGGGCAAGAACCAGGAAGGCAAGAAACAGTATGGCTGCACGGCTACTCACTAGGAGACCCACCCCCGCCAGTCTCCTTCTTGCTTAGCGACATAGCGAGCGCCGAGAGCGATGTGGTCTCCATAGTATTTGGAACAACTATTATCATGTTATGTTCCTTCGCGATCTCAACCAACGTATCTAATTGCCTCAAGAGCAGTGACACCGTGTTCTGGGAATACTGCTGAGCGGCTTTTAGATATAGTTGTCCGGCCTCATAATCTGCCTGTGCAAGTATTATCTTGCTTCTCCTAATTCTCTCTGCTTCTGCCTGGGCTGCCATTGCCCTAATCAATGTGTCCGGCAACCTAATGTCCTTTATGGCCACCGCGTTAACCTTTATTCCCCATGGTGAGGCATGTTCATCAACCATGCTTGCTATCCTCTTAGCTATTTCCTCTCGCTGGGTTAGCAATGTATCCATATCAACCATGCCTATCACATCCCTTAACGTGGCGGCGGCTATCGTCGATGTCGCGCTTCTATAATCGGAGACGGAAACCACAGTCTTCAATGGATCAATTATCCTTAGATAGACCGCTGCATCGACCGTGACCTCCACATTATCCCTGGTCAAGCCTTTCTGGGATGACATATCTATCGTGATTATCCTTAAGTCTATTGTGATCACTCTATCTATTATCGGGACAACAAAGACTACTCCTGGCCCATAAACGCCTATTAACTTGCCTAGCCTAAACTTAACTAGCCTCTGATACTCCGGCACTATACGTATGGCCGATACAAGTATTGGAATAACTATTATCAGTATTATAATGGCTATTACTGCATCTATTATAAGCCCAATTGGAGATGCCATGTGCCTATTGCCTCGATACTCATTATTAAAAGTTTTGGTATTAACATAACACACTTAAATAGGAATCGTTTAGAAAAAGCAATGCAGAGAATAGAGCTAAATATAAGGAGTTATATAATGGAGCGGGAAAGAGTTCAAAAAGCAATGATCAATTACTTGACCAATCAAATCAATACGGCGAGAGGTGGATGCATAACCATAACTACCGCTAAAATAATGAATACATATAATCTACCAAAGAATGACTTGCTCATACTTCAATTAATGCTAGGGGACATAATGAGGAGGGCCGGCGCAACCATTCAGAAAAGCAAGAGAAATACATATAGATACATAATATGCGGATCCGCAATTAATGAATTAGCTCAAATAATAGGAAAGCAGTAAACCCCTGGAGGGACCTCTATTAGTACACGATTTTAACGGAGGAGCTGTGATCTATTTGGAGATTCGAGGGGAATCATAGGCAATAAAAGGAACTGACCTCCTCCCCGCCATTTAGCGAGGGTTCCCCGAGGTCTAGAGGGTTACGCCCCTTTAATGGGCGCTACTCTGTTATGATCCACAATAAACGACAAAGGCCTCTTTATTGCTGAGATCGTTATGCCGGTAGCCTTCTTCAAGATGTTTAATGCACCATTTAGATCCGAATGAAGCCTATGACCCTTAGGACAATTAACTACTCCCCTCGGCCCCCTCTCGACTTGAACGCCATGATAAGCACAGTACTTTGAGGTATTATACTCAATGACCTCAAACACACGAATACCATACTCCTGGGCCTTCAGTTCTATGACCTCCATGAGTTTACGGTAAGACCACAAGTTCACGGTGAACTTATTACCCTTATCCTGAGCAATGTTGAAGGGGTACCCCAAGTAAATCGTGGATACGCCTCGTTCATGCAACTCCCTCATTAGGTGGGAGGCAAAGTTCCTATACAAGTGAAGAAGCCTCCTAGTTAACTTCTTGAAAAGCCTCCTCCCCTCCCTATTAAGCTCATAATACGCCTCATACTCCTCTAGGTTCTTCATCTTGTCTGACAAGGACTGCGCCTCGGATATCCTCTTCCCGAAATAGAAGTAATCCTCCTTCGCCCTAATCCCCTTATAGAGCAACCACGTACCATCATCAATCACCACGCTCGCCAAGACGTTGATGCCTAGATCTATTGAGGCCATTTTGTTACCTTTAGGCGATTTAACTTGAATGCTCTTCCTCTCGCCGCGAAGGATGTGCTTACTCCTCCTTCCCGTTTTAGTTACCTCAACGCCAACCTCCACGGGAATGGAGGCGAACCAAGCATTTCCAACCTCATCGTAATAAATCTCGAGCCTACCTTGTTTCCCGTGCCACCTCAACCTACCCGTAAAACTAATTTTGAGGTGGAAGTCCTTTAGGACTAGTTTCTGTCCATCCACTACATACCTATCCTGCCTAACGACTAGGAGGAGCTTCCTCACTCCAGTCTCCCCATCCTTCCAATAACGCGGCGGGCTTATGTGGTTCATGTGGGGCGGTGGTTTGTTTTCCTTCCTCAGCCTCAATAGGGAGAAGAGTGAGTTCCATGCCTCATTGTTCTTTTGCATGACTGCTTGCGCGTTGACCCCCAATTCTTCCTTATGCTTCTCGTAGCATTTGCCCCAAGTCCCCTCGAAGTCCACTTTTTCACCGCGGAAGAACTGCTGCCTCCTCTCATAATTCAACTCGTTGAAGAGCTTAGCCGAGGCGTCGGCTAGCCTCCTCAGTTTTCTTTCTTGGAAGTTTGGTAGGAGGCGAACCACATTAGTCCTCTTGTTAGTGCATTTAACTTCTCGGATGTCCTCTCCCGGTATTGCGGGGTCGGCCCCCGCCCCCCATTCCCAAGAAATTGACCGGGGAAGACATCCTAAGGAGGAATAGTAAGAGGTTTTTAAGTCTTGCCCCGCCCTGAACAGTACTTCTAAGGATATTTTCCTAGCCCTTTCCAATAGCTTTTGAATCACTTCCATCCCTTGTTTCTCTACGTAATTCCTCACGGTCTGTGGGGATACGTCATGCGCTCTTGACTTACTTTCTACTGAATCGTTCCATAAACACGCTGAGATGAGGGTTTTTGCTACCTCTTCTCCTTTCTTTCCCTTGAAGTCTAACAAGGGAAGTAATTTATATCCTATGTTGAATATTATTTTGGTGAGGGAGAATTGGTGTTACCATCTTGCTCTCCTACACGTGGTAATACCGCATCTCCCTCACCTTAAACCTTTCTACACTTGAACTCTTAATACTCTTAAATATTTCTTTATCTTTTATGATTCAATAATTATCCTGTCAGAATTATTTTTTGTAATACGATTTTGGGTCTACCGTGAAGGGCGAGGTTTGTCGTTCGTTTTATCATCAAATCAATGCTTCCATGCGCTCCTCGCTTATTTTTCCCTGAAGCAATTCATGCGCGTAACAAGCAGTATATGCCGCGCTCAACACATCCATTGATGATGCCTTATACCTCAGAACCACGAGGGGAAAAGCATACTTATTCACATCCCATATTTCAATGAATATCATATTGTTCTTGCCTATTACATGTACTTCCGACCCATCATTATAACTCCTCAATATGTATCGCACTCCACTACTGAATCGATGCCTCTCGATAGAGCCATCGATGCATTCCATTGCTATTGAATTAATCACATTTCCAGCAATATCTACATGCATTGCCAAAAAATCATTACGGTGATATGCTTAAAAAGTTGCCCCCAATTCCCACGACATCTTCCTGCCCTGAAGGGAATAAATCGCTTCGTCCCCCTCATGAGAACTCCCATTAATAGGGAAAAAGAATGATACATAGGTTGTAAAATTAACTGGCATATCGTGATCTATTGGCCATACTATAAGAAAAACCCTTAGAGCACTGGGGCTACATTCATAAGTCTTCACCGAAAGGGGACTTGGTACCATTTTCAATAGATATACGAAAGAAATAAATAAGTCCCATAATGTGGCAACACATGAATGAAGTACTAGTTGCATTATCATCTCCTTTCTTAAATGGTAGGCTAAATAAGGAGGGATTAATCAATCACGTCGAATCATTAATTAAGGCTGGGGTTGATGGATTCTTCTTATTGGGAACCACGGGCCTTGGCATGGTTATGTCCACCGATGAAAAGAGGGAAGTAATGAATATAGTTAAGGAGGTGGCAGGACGAAAGAAATTGATAGCTCACGTTGGTGCGGCAGTGATCGATGACGTAATCAATGTATCGCGGGATGCAGCCAGGCTTGAATTTAATGCAGTGGCGTCGGTGCCTCCAATATATTATAAACCAGATGAAACTACTCTGATTAGGTATTACAATAAGATAAGGGAAGTCGCTGGTTTACCTGTATATATCTATAACATACCGCAAAACAGTGGATTCAATGTGACTCCAAGCCACGCTGCTCAAATGCGGGGAATAATAATTGGAGTAAAGGATAGCACTGGAGATATTGGGCAAGTGGCTGGCTTTGTGGATCTAGGGCTTGAGGTGTTTAATGGTGCTGATCACGCCATACTTCCATCCCTAGTTGTTGGGGCCCACGGGGCTGTATCCGCTATGGCTAACGTGGTTCCAGAGCTAGAGGTGAAGCTATTTAGGGAGTATGATGCAAACAATCTTAGCAAGGCCATGGATATTCAACGCTCAATAACTAAGGTACGCGATATAATAAAGAAGTACCCCACCCCGGCAGCTTATTACTGGGCAGCCTCAGTACTTAGGGGATATGAATTGGGGGATGTCAAGGAACCGCTTAGGACTTTGACGGATGAGGAGAAAAAGGAATTAAAGAAAGAATTAAATGATTTAATTCACTCTGGAGGGATCTCCTTATAGGCAAGCGATATATCTATGCCTTCCTTCTTGGAGTAATGCCTACGCATTGCGGCATATATGCCTAGCCCAGCTATGAATGTGGCTATCTCCACGCCATAAGCTAACCAATTACCGCCCCATATGCTGGGATACTCAAGGAATTGATAAGTTATGAATGCGAATACTATTGATGTTAAGGCGCCGGCGATCATTAGTAATTTATTGCCATCGCGTAACCCATGCTTCACGGCAGCTGCACCAACAGCCAAGTAATAAATCATTGCTGCAACCACGGCTCCATATAGCGCAGTGAATGTTCCATAAAAATACGCGGCCGCAATTATCAATATAGTGGTTATCACGAGATCCATGATATGGGCAGCAATAGGTGAGTGAAGCCGGGGGCTAACATATGACATGACCTCAGGCAAGTACCGGTCGAGTCCCATGGCCATTATGTACCTCGCCACTACGACCACTCCATATGCTAATACCGCTATCTCCCAAGTGAAGGATCCAATGATTAATAGCCATGATATAATTGGATTATTGGCAGCAGCTATCGCCACTGTCCAGAAATTAATTGCGTAATTAACATTTGGATTAGATAAGGCAACAGTGACAAATGGATAGCTTAGGCCATAATACATGGAGGCTATCGCCATAGTCAATAAAATGAATGTTATCACGGATGCAAGCACTACATTGAGTTTCAATGCCCCTTTACCCCTTATCTCTGATGAAATGGATGGCCCGGCCTGTATCCAGGGATAAATGAATATGGCGAAGAATGGGATCATCATTATGGTATTAAATAGGTTAAAGGTTGAACCTTTATATGAACCGGCAAGGCTTTGATAATTATAGCCATTGGGCAGCAACGAGTTAACTGCATTAACTAGGTTAGTTCTACCGGCGATTATGTAGATCATTATTGCAGCTATTAATGCAACTAGCGACACCAATGTGAGGGCAGTTATTAAGCGGAATCCGTATCTTGGCTTAAAAATATTGATTAACACTATTGCCGCAAATGATGTGACTCCAATCAGTATTGTGCCAAGCGTGCTTGTCAGGAATGGCACATTTACTCCAATTGCGAGAAGTGAACTATAGAGCGTCGGCGAGGCTGATAGGGAAACCAATGCAAAGTATGCCAGGGACTCCACTACGAACGCTAAAGCCAGTGAACCCCCTATGGCACCCCCGAACGCGCGTGATAACCAAATGTAATCTCCTCCGGCCCTAGGCATCTTAGTCACTAGTATAGTATATACTATTATTTGCGGAATAGATAGTGCAAAGGCAATTATAGACGAAATAATTAGGTTAACGCCCTCTATGCTGGGCAGAAGCATCATGGTATAGCCGAGAACCGCGAGGGCGACCCCCATTGACATATCTGAAATATTTATTGAAACGGCATCCAAGAGACCGGCCTCCTTTACTAAGCCGGTGGATTCGCGGGCAAATATTTTCTTATTATCCATGTAATTAATTCACTAAAAATAGTTTTTAAAATTTTTGAATAAAATGAGGGAACTATAAGATTTAATTTAAATAAATATTTAAATAAATCTCAATTTAAATAACTAATTAAATATAACGAAAGATGCATTAACAAGTACATCAATAAGGAAAACCATAAAAGAAACAACAAGAAACTAACCTCCAACCCCAAAATGGCGAGGACCCCAAAGACCAGGGAGCTACCCCTTTATCAAGGATCCCGCTTAGATGCTTTTCTTTAAGGAGAGCTACAAAACAAAAATAAGTGCAGCGCCTCGTCTTCTTGATTGATGTGTCATCGCCTTGGCGAGTTCTCCTCCTTAACGATCCCTCAATCCCATGTCCGGAAAAAGAACCCAAATCCAAGGAACTAATCAACCCAATTCCCCAAACCATAAGTACAATGGGAAACCCCATGCCAGAGGAAGGGGATCCCTAATCCCTGTTTTATTGAATTCCTTACGCTTACCTATTTCCCATGGAATTACTGATTCATGTTTGGAGACGGCCTTGAACGGGGCTTAATTAATGCGCCTATTATTGCAATTATTAATCCAATTATGAATATTGCACCTCCTATGAATAACATGAATATGAATGGGGTGGCGCCCTCGAGGGAATTCGCTGGAATCACTGAATAACCATACTTAACAATAGTTGGCGTGGTATAGTTATTAACTAGTCCCAACATAATTGTGGAATTTGTTTCAGTTATAAATGATAGAATATACATTCCTGAAACAGAAGCGGATTGCGTAGTTGTATTTATGCTGCTCAGTGGTCTATCCATTGAATCATTATAAATCAATATTATCAATGATGGGGCTCTAGTTATGGTTACGTTTATCCTAATAGCGTCACCAGGCCCTAGCGATACAGGCTCCCCAAGCAGTGTTTTATTCACGGAACTAATTAAGGGGCTTAATTCTCTTGGTATATAGTAAAACGAAACAACAACCAATATTACGCCAATAATCAATAACGCAAGACCTATAATTAAAATATTCTTTCTCATGGGCTAGAACCACATTAATGCATTATTATACTTTTTCACAGCGCCGAAACCATCTAAACCCCCACCAACAGGATTGAAGAGATTGGCGCCGGGGCCGGGATTTGAACCCGGGCCCCCTTTCGGGGATGGGATGTCGGGCCACGGTCTCCAGTCCCACGCCTTGGGCCGCTCGGCCACCCCGGCATCACTTTATTCGCCTCCTTAAAGTAATTTTTAAGCATTATTCAGATTTCAATTTATAAACAAGTTCCACCAACTTAGAAATATCGCATAATTTTTCGTTGGTTCTTAATTCATCCAAGCTATTGCCGTCTTTATAATGGCATTATAAGAGATAATTAAGAACTCATCCTTCAGATATTCTAATAACATTAAAGATAAAAACCGGATTTCTTGATTTAGAATAACGAGGGCTTTCTTTCTCTTGTTTCGGTATTCCGTTTTCGTCCACCGCTATTGCTTGGCCTATTCCTGTATTAGGTATAACTTCAATGGTAATATTATTAATGAATGACTCGATATCGCGTTCGAGTGTTTGATCTATACTTCCTTGTTTTTGAGCTCATTTGCCCTAGCCAAAACAAGATACCTATATCCTTTCTTCATAGTTTCTACTTTTTTCTTCTCCGATTGATTGGGAGCCTGCAACAGACTATCTGGAAGCAGCGCTACTATTCGTTATTACTTCGAATATCTTAGATAGGGCATGAGCCGAAAAGAAAGTCCTCTCTTCCTTATTTTCAAATTTGTATTTAACTGGGCTATATTTTGAGACATCTCCAGCTATATACACCAAACACTGCTGATCAGAATTTTGCATAATTACATATTAGGAAAATCATTTTCAACTTTATTGGGGGTTAAGGGGGCGGAAGTCCCCCTCCGCGAGGTGGGGGATGCCCCGTCCATGAGGGCGGGGTAATTCACATGGAGGAATTATTTGCACTTCTATGTTTTGAGCTAATAAAAATCCTCACTCATTGAGGCTTTATAGCTTATTGGAATAATTCCCGTGATACTAGATCCATAACTTCATGGGGGCCTATGTAGCCGAAAACTGCCGTGGCCGTGTCTCGCCCATATTTAGCGATTATTATGGTTGGCGTGCCCTTGATTCCTATCGATTGGGCACTTGATTTGCAATTCCTTACATTCTCTAGTTCTGCCTTGGCATCATCATCGCTCACATCCAAGTCCTTAATTAGGTTGCCCTTAGTTATCATGTCTCCATAGGCTGAGTCAAGAACCTTCAGAAACTCCTCTGGGTTCCTCCTATATATTATCCTGGCCTTAGCATGAAGCATATCGACTTTATGAACTGGAAAATCAATGTAAATAATATCAACCCCCCTAGACCTGAGTTCCTTAAAGTAATCCCCGAGATCCATTTCCATTAATGCACAACCGGGGCAATACATGTCATAGAATATAATCACTGCTCCCCGTGGGTTTCCATTTGCCTTAAATATTAAGCCGCAATTAATGGCTTTCTCTATGAAGCCCTTTATGTTGGTTATGACCCATTTATCGCTCATGATACTTCCTGCGTCAAGTCATTTTAAAAACTTAGCCCGGGAAACCTAATACTGCTGAACCGAGCCTTCACGCATTATCCTATTGAATGCGATATAGGTGAGGAGGACTCCAATTATTAAATAGATAATTGATAGCAATGCAAGCGAGTATAAATCCTTCAGAATCATTTGAGGCGGGGCAGCGTTCAGCATCGATGATCTAAATCCATCCAAGGCCCACGTGAGCGGAATCAAGTAACTGATGTCCTTAAGGAATTGCGGCAATACTGTTACTGGGAATACTGTGCCGCCCAATAAATTGCTGGCCACGGATGTAAATAATGCGACTGGATTGCCCTGCTTAACCACTAGAACAGTGGCTCCAGCTATTAGGTTTAACCCAATGATGGACACCATATAGAGCAACATCACTAATAACCAGGAAACCCAATTAATGCTGTATCGAATCCCTAACCCCATCCCAATGAGCAACGTCATCAATGCATTTATCGAGTTTATGGCCAAGCCCCACGTTGATGAATACATCATGAACGATAATGGACTTAAGGGGGTCGCTATATCGTATTCCAGCGTTCCTATTAATTCCTCATTACGTATTCTAGTCGCTAAGGTCGTTATTGATGAGGAGAAGTATCCTTGGAAGGCGAGACCGACAGTCACGAACGATATGTAGCTGCTCCTGAAGCTAGCTGCGCTGGAGCCAAGCGCTATTCCAATGAAGTAATAAATGAAGACGGGCAAAGACCAGCTAGCCAAGTTAAGGGCTACTTGAGTCCTATAGCTTATCCATACCTTGAATCCCCGTATGACTATGAATGAGTAGAGCCTATCAATTAATCCCATGCTCGCCCCACCTCCTCTTCGCTATCCTCCCCTCACTGGCGACCTCTACATCGATATCGAGGATGTCCCCCTCCAAGTAATTTGAGGACTGCCTAATGAAACTCGAGAACCTATTTATATCCATCTCCAATAGAAACTCATTACTGCCCATGTTTATCACTTTGAATCCATCATTACCCACCATTAAGCGGCCCCTGACCAGTATCTTGACTATCTTAAGAGGACCGGATTCCTCCACTATCTTCTTATTAAAATATAGAACCCTTGAGGCTAACGATATTTCCTGCGGATCATGGCTGGCTATTATCACTAGCTTATCCCTCAGCACTCTTATATAGTCCAATATCTTCTTCTTGCCATCAACATCTATTCCGCTCGTGGGCTCATCCAGGAGAAGAACGTCAGGATCATGCATTAAGGCCCTCCCAAGCTCTAGTCTCCTCATCATGCCCGTACTGAACGTAGCCACCCTACTATTCGCGTGGTCACCTAGGCCCATCAATTCAAGAACCTCCCTGGCCCGACGCCTAGCCTCACCTATTGAAAGCCCATATAATGTGCCAAAGAACACTAGGTTATCAATCGCACTTAGCCTCCAGTAGACTCCCCTATCCATGGGAGTCATGAATCCAATGCTTCGCTTGGCTCGGGGACTCGTTGATTCCACTCCATTAATCAATACCTTGCCCTCATCGGGCTTCAATATACCCGACATGATTTTAAGCAGCGTGGTTTTACCCGCACCATTGGGACCAACCAAGGCAATGGTTTCTCCCCTCGACGCGGTTAGGTTGACCCCATCAATTGCAACTATTGAGCCGAATTTCTTCCTTAAATCAATAACAGCCACAGACATTAGCCTCAACAAACTTAATTAAGTGTTTAAACTTTTTCTAATAATTCAAGCAGTGAGAAGATATATTTCTATTTATTATTATATATCGTTGCTTCCTCTCCACTCATTGCGAAGAGCGTTACCACTCAATGGACACGCAAAAATATGAAAGCAATAACTACATTATTCACCGGCGACTAGTTTTTAAGTCGCAACGCTTGATTCTGCCCAGTGTCTCTGGGCAGCAGAATCGCATTGCTAGTGACGAGTGAGGTATCTAAGGTCGTTTTAGGCAGGGAATTAGAGGTAAAGCTTCTCCTGGCAACCCTGATTTCCCAAGGTCACGCGCTCATAGAGGGACCTCCTGGCTTAGCTAAAACTACATTAGCTAAGGCATTCGCCAAGGCGCTTTCCCTGAAATTCAGTAGAATTCAATTCACGCCAGATATGTTTCCCAGCGATGTAACCGGAACATTAGTGTATAACCCTAAGACCGGCGAGTTAGAGCCAAGGCCGGGACCCATATTTGCCAGCATAATATTAGTTGATGAGATAAATAGGGCACCGCCACGCACTCAAGCAGCGCTACTTGAGGCAATGCAGGAACGGCAAGTAACGATTGGCTCCATGACTTACCCATTACCTCAACCATTTATGGTTATAGCCACTCAGGATCCATTGGAGATGGAGGGGACATACCCATTACCGGAGGCGGAGTTAGATAGATTCATGATAAAGATAGAGATGGAATACCCCACCCGTGAGGTGGAGACCAAGTTAATTGATTCAGATTACTCTGATGTGGGGGTAGTGCGATCAATAGTATCGATAGAGGACATAGAGATGCTTCAATCACAGGTTAAGAGGATGACCATAAGCGATGAGGTTAGGGATTACATAGTGGAGATAGGCGAAGCAACGAGGAGGAACCCAGCAATCAGGTTAGGGGCGAGTCCACGGGCGATACAGATGCTTGCCAAGCTATCCAGGGCATGGGCCTTATTAAATGATGAGGATGCGGTGAGCATTGATGACGTTAAGTTACTTGCACCGCTTGTGCTCTCGCATAGGGTATTCACCATAAGAGGGAACCCCAAGGACTTGATCCGGAAGATAATTGAGGAAACCGAGACTCCCTTCTCGAGGAGACTTAAATGAGGATTCACGCATCATACATGGTTCTGGCATTGATATCCACCATGTATTTACTTCTTTTCCTGGGCCTCATTAAGGAGGCATTCATGGTCTCAGGCACGGTGCTTGGATTATCATTATATGTAATTAATGCGTACTTGGATCTATCCCAATGCATCTCGCGGGTCCCCCTAATTCACATAAGCGATAATAGAATACGATGGAGAGAAGAGGCTGAGGTAAGCATAAGGCATCCCTGTAAGGAAGCGAGCATTGAGGCTCAAGTTGACCCTCACCTAAGCATCTCCGTAATTAAGCACACAGATGACGCATTATTGATGAGAATACGAGGCAAATGGATTGGTGCAATCGAGAACCCCATTACGATAAGGATGACCATGATTGATAGGCTCAAGTTGATTAAGGTGACAAGGATGCATTCATTGCCGACTCGATTAATAATAGAGCCGCCTCAATCCATTGAAGGAACTGAAGCCGAGGAGGGAACCTACATGTCTCTGAAGCCGTATGATTACCTCGAGCCGGCCACTCACATGCATTGGTTAACCAGCGCTCGCCTTAATCAATTGATCATTAAATCGCCCAGGGATCTATCGTTGAGGGGGAATGGAACAGTCGCTATACTGGAATGGAGCGAATGCATGAGCGAGGGAAGCGATGTGAGGAGAATAGATAAGGCATTGGCATTATTGAGTGCCATTCAAGTAAGCAGTCTATGCCTAGCTGGACCAAATGGGTGCATTAAGGTTAAGCCCGATATTTATGAGGTCGAGAGGCTTTACTGGAATCCGCCGGAAATTGCCGTATTTACCAATGCAATAATGGGAAGAAGAACAATTGTGATAACATCAATGAAGTGCATTGACTTTAGTTCATTGGTATTGATGATGAGGCAATTGCCGAGCAGCAAAATAATCCTGGCAACGCCGGAGCCGCGAACAATTGTTGATACTAGGGGATTGCCCGTTGAGGTAATTTAGGACAATGCGGTGACTATATGTGATTAATTATGAGCCGCCGACTCTCTGCAGAGCCATTCATACTTATTGCTTAATTGCGTGCCGCGATTTCTAATGTGCCTAACTATCTCTGCTGCAGCTAATTCCAGGCCTAGTGGTCTCGGAATCAACCTATAAGTCCTCGCCGCAGCGTACTTAATGGCGATGTCGACATCCTTTAACCAATCGCCACTCATGAGGTGAGCCATTTTCCATTTTTCGAATACCTCAACGTTATATATTATCTCCGGATCCTCGCCTGGACGCGGTTTAGGTATCAGCACCGGTATTTCCTGGAACCAAGATTCCCACACCGTGGCCAAGCCGCCCCTAGTCACCATTATCTTCCTCCTCGACTTCCCGCTAATCGATGATAAAGCCGCATTGGCCCCAGAAACCCCTGATCCAAGTATTTTCACTCCCCTGAACTTATATACATCACGCCTATATTTATAGATGGCCGGCGGTATTACCATTGCGTCGGAGAAAATCAATCCCTTGGCACATGCTCCAGCTGGAGCTGAAACAAAGGTCAATATACCTGATTCAACTCTCCTAAACCACTTTATTACATCCGTGCCTATGTCCTCTCCAAAATCAGTAACGTAATTGCCCAGTATCACATGTTCATGAAGTGATAGCGTATATGATGGTAACCGCAACACGGGATAGGCATTTATGTAAATGGGATCATTAACCCTAATGTCGAGTTCCCGGCCATTCATATCCCTGACCCGTAATGATCCCATTGATGCATCGATAAATTTCCTCTCTATATATTCGCCAATAAGGGGCAATTTCTTCGCGTAATCAATGAATGAACCGCCCCAGTACAATGCGGGGCTTAATATATTGCCTAGCTCCCTGCTTAGCAAGTAATCCCGACCAAATTGGGAAAGTATTTCATCTTGGTTAGGGTATATCCATGGAATTATTATGGGGACATTTATTCCCAAGTATTGCTTCACTAATTTTGCTAGTTGATATGCACGCGTGTATGGCCCGTTCCCATGGTTAAAGGCTAATATTATGGCATCCATGAGGCGCCCATTCATAGCGCGTCGGCCACTCATTTAAAGCGTTGAGTATCATCTGGAAAAAGTTTATATAGAAGCGATCTAAAGGCATGCACAATATGAGCTCGCAAGCATACTTAACGCAAATAGGAGGAGTACCTGTCCTAGTGCTAAAGGAGGGAACCCAAAGAGCCTTCGGAAAAGAAGCACTCAGGGTAAACATAATGGTGGCCAAGGCCATAACAGAGGTAATGAAGTCAACGCTGGGTCCAAAGGGAATGGATAAAATGTTAATAGATAGCCTAGGCGACATAACCATAACTAATGATGGAGCAACCATCCTAAACGAGATGGATGTGCAGCACCCAATAGGTAAATTACTGGTTGAGATATCGAAGACGCAGGACGATGAAGTTGGGGATGGAACCACCACATCAGTGATACTGACAGGCGGGTTACTGGATGAAGCGGAGAAATTAATCGACAAGAACATTCATCCAACGGTGATAATAACCGGCTATAAGAAAGCGCTCGATGTAGGTATAGAGCACTTAAGGAAGATAGCCATACCCGTTAAACGCGATGATATTGAGGTACTGAAGAAGGTGGCCGCTACATCAATGCATGGAAAAATAAGCGAGACTGTTAAGGATTACTTCGCGGAGTTGGCCGCTAAGGCAATGATACAAGTCGCAGAGCAAAGGGGAAATGAGTGGGTGGCCGACCTCGATAATGTTCAAATAGTCAAGAAGCATGGAGGCAGCCTCTTTGATACTCAATTAATAGATGGCATAGTGATCGATAAGGAGGTAGTCCATGCATCAATGCCGAAGAAAGTGGAGAACGCAAAGATAGCTCTCCTCGATTCACCGCTGGAGGTGGAGAAGCCTGAGATAGATGCTGAAATAAGGATAAATAGCCCAGATCAAATAAAGACATTCCTAGATGAGGAGGAGAACATACTTAAGTCATACGTTGATAAGTTGAAGGCTGTCGGCGCAAATGTGGTTTTCACCACCAAGGGAATAGATGATATCGCGCAGTACTATCTAGCGAAGGCCGGCATAATGGCAGTGAGGAGAGTGAAGAGGAGCGATATAGAGAAGCTGGTCAGGGCCACCGGAGGAAAACTAGTCACTAATATAGAGGACTTAACCCCGAATGATCTTGGCTACGCTGGGCTAGTGAAGGAAGAGAGGATTGGAGATGAGAAAATGGTGTTCGTGGAGCAATGCAAGAACCCTAAGGCAGTCAGCATATTGATAAGGGGAGGATTCGAGAGGCTGGTGGATGAGGCGGAGAGGAACCTAGTGGATGCATTAAGCGTGGTCTCCGACGTTATTGAGGAGCCATACATAGTGCCCGGCGGCGGAGCCGCAGAAATGGAGGTGGCTAAGGTTGTCAGGCAATACGCATCTAAGGTAAGCGGAAGGGAGCAGTATGCCGTTGAGAGCTTTGCTTCAGCAATAGAGACCATACCAAAGACCCTCGCAGAGAATGCTGGCTTGGACGCCATAGACATACTTACGGAGCTTAGGCACGTGCATGAGAGCAAGGAGGATGGGTGGAAGTATGGAGTAAATGCATTCTCAGGCAAGGTAACTGATATGACTGAGGGCAACATAGTTGAGCCGCTCTCAGTTAAGGTTCAGGCAATGAAGGCAGCCGTGGAGGCCATGACCATGATAATGAGGATAGACGAGATTATAGCCGCAAGCAAGATAGAGACCCCCAGCGGCAAGGGCGGTGAAGGCGGCGCCGGCGGAGAGAATCCGCCCAGCTTCGATTAAAAACATATATTAAATAATTATTAAATAATTAAAGAGAGTTTCAATATTTAATTCCTATATATAATTTTGTTCCGACTTGCGGCACGTTGCTTGCATTATTTATGCTAATTATGAAGCCGCCGGCGGATGCCTTATAGGAGTTATCACTGGATGCATAAACTATTCCCCACATATAGATACTCCATTTACTTGGATCATCCTTTTCCTCGGATATCTTTACATGAACTTTTTTACCTATGCCGGACGAGAAGCGGGAAGGTATCTCTATCACTACATCGCTGCCTAGGAATAACCTGGTTACTTGCCCCTCCGTCTCCAGCTTGGTTACATCTAGATCAGTTTCATAAGAGTACATGATTTTCAATGTACCAAAGCACTTAAAAGCATTGCTTCGCTTTGCTTTCATGTCGCTCGCCGAGAGCAATAGGAGATTCCTAGTGGAGGTTGCCTCCATGCTTGGCAAGAAGGTTATTGTAAATACTGAATCCGGTCACTATAGAGGAACCTTAGCTGGGATGGATAATAACTTAAACATAGTGTTAAGCGAAGCGGTGAATGACAAGGGAGAGAAGGCAAGCAAGGTCCTAATATCATTCAATAATTGGCGCGAGGTTATCCTAATAGAGCAATACTTGGATTTAGCTGATTTCGCCAAGGAGCTGGATAAGTATTTCCCAGGAATGGTGAAATACATACAAGAAGCAAACATTATCCAGGTTGGGGAAGGCGTTAGGGTTACTCAAAACGGCATAGAGGGATCAGGATTAACTGCTAAGCGCGTAAAGGAGCTTTTCGATAATTACCTAAAGAGGAAACAGGCATAACGCTCCGGAGGAGCAAATGTTCGAGATAATAGATAAAGATGATTTGGCCCGCATTGGATTGATCCATACTGCCCACGGAGTTATTAGGACCCCAACCATGTTTCCAGTCATTAACCCAATAAAGCAAACCCTGCATCTGGATGAGATTAAGGAGGCCGGATTCAATCACTTCATAACTAATGCATACCTAGTCAAGGTGAATTATGGAGAGATAGCCGCTGAAACAGGACTGCACTCACTCTTTAATTGGGATGGGCCGATAATGACGGATTCCGGCGCGTATCAATTGCTTCAATATGGATATATAGATGTGGATCCAGATGATATAATCAGTTTCCAAGTACAGCTGGGAACCGATATAGGGGTCATCCTTGACTTGCCCACGAGCGTGGGAACCCCACGGGATATAGTCATCACCGAGGTGGAGGAGACAATTAGAAGAGCTAGGCGAGCCCTGATGCAGCTAGATGAGGAGGACCCTAATCACCGCATGCTAAGGGTGGGGCCCCTCCAGGGAGGAACCCATCTTGACCTGCTGGCATACTCATCCAGGATAATGGGGGACCTCGGCTTCGATATATACGCAATAGGTAGTCCAACGACGCTGCTTGAGGAATATGAATTATCTGGCATAATTAAAATGATAATTACGGCTAAACTAAACACGCCGCCAGGTAAGCCCATTCATTTATTTGGCGCTGGGCACCCCCTCATAATGCCGCTGGCCGTCCTCCTTGGAATTGACTTGTTTGATTCCGCATCATATGCATTATTTGCACGGGATGAGCGAATAATATTACCCGATAGAACCGCGAGACTAAGCGAGTTAAGCGATGATTATTTATTATATGCATGTGGCAAATGCCAGAAGACAGTGAAAGAGATTAGGGAAATGCCGAGAAATGAGCGGGAGAGAGTATTGGCTCTTCATAACCTTCACGTGATTTCACATGAATTGCAGGAAATAAGGCAAAGAATAGTTGAGGGATCCCTTTGGGACTATGTGGAGGCTAAGGCCAGGCAAAACATAAATCTATATAGGGCTTATAAACTTATAAGAAGCAATGCATTTAAGCGATTAATCGATAAGTTGGGCAGCGAAACCAAGGCGAATACGCACGAGATAGCGGTATTCGATTACATTGATGCGGAGAGACCGGAAGCGATACTATTTAGGCAAAGAATGAAGGGGATCATGAAATCAGGGGAAATAGCCATAATACTATTGGGATATAACGAGAAACCCATTATAAGATCACCCCTTGCCCCCCTATTGGAGCGAATAGTTAGGTGCGGCGTTGATGTTTACATATTTGATGGCGTCCTTGGAATAGTTCCCCTGGAATTGAGCGATGTCTACCCTGTTCCGCAAATCAATAGCGATGTAATCGTGAGAAGAAAAAATACAATAACGTATAGAAAAGCGGTAATAATAGCATCGGAGGATTACTTGAAGTATGTTAATCTAATTAATGTAGAGGGAGAGAAAGAGGTGTTGGTAATACCAAGCTATAGAGCCATTTACTCATACATAAATGACATATCATCGAGAATCAATTGCAAGCAACAATAAAAGGAAAAGGCAACCCATTACGTGTTCTGATCCATGGGTTCGCTGAAGAATACGCCGTAGCCCCTTACTGGCCTCCTCCCCGCCCAGCGAGGTTTGTCGTTTAATTTTATCAGAATACCTTATTGGATATGTGCATTGTCATGCGAGGATATCCATGCTCTAAAACCCTAATAAGGAAGTGGAAAATGATGCCCTAGCCTTCACAGGGGGATTTGAGGGGATGGGGGCCTTCATTCATGGGAATAATTAATAGTTCATGTCCTCGCCTACCTTAAAAGGACTGCAAGAGGCAACTTAGATGTAGAGCGAAGTTTCTCTGCGTCCCTCTAATTGCTTCATTTGCTTCTGTATCTCCTCCTCAAGGACTTGGGCATCTTCATATAGCTTAGATAGGTCAATCTTAATATTGAATTTATCCGCAAAATATGAGAGACCGGTGGCAGCTGCTCTGGGATCCGCTAAGGATGGATTAGCGTAGGGAAGAATTGCTGTGGCTGGGTAAGATCTATAGGAGAACTCATTCATCATTATCGCAAGTGGGCCTAGAACCAAGTAATGATCATTCAATAGATTATCCATTACATCCCTCCTCGTGGTTATTATTTTCACCCCACTCTCGTCGTTAGGATTCCTTAGGGATGCATCGAGGCCGCCAAATAGAATCACGTTCTTAAATTTAGACATGATTACCCACTTAGCTAATTCCTTGGATGCAGAGAATAATTGCTTGTCAGGTATTCCATAATTAAATGCAGCAATAGTAATTCCATTGCTTGGGCAGTGATATATATCGCCTGGAGATGAGAGTTGCCCCTTCATGTATGAAGTGTAGGGCATGGCTATTCCCATAAATCCAATCCTATTGCAATTCATAGATGACACCAAGTGACGCACAGCTAAGTAACCCACTAATCCCACTCCATGAAATCCAGTGATAAAGAAGTCAGTGTTCAGTATTGGCTCATTTAGAATTATATTAGGCATTAGGGACCTCCTCTTCCAGCCTTTTTAATCTACTGACCACATTTAACAATGAATTTATCTCGGCATCTGCATCAATCATATCTAGGGGGGAACCATCCACGAGGCAAGTGAAGTTATACAGGGATGCCTCGCTATCTGGGTACCGGCGAAAACAAGTGGGGCAAACATAGTATGAGGAATCATGAAGCGACGCAATTACATGCTCTAATTTTCTCCGTGTTTCCCTGATTATCCACTTAATGAATTTATTTATTATCTTATTATCTATACTCCAACGCATTTCCTGCATTGCCCCATATTCTAGCGTTTCCTTTCCTCTCGCAACTAATCTGACGCTATCCAATAGATGAAGCACCCGACGAACCTCCACAGCATTGACCCCCAACGTAGATGCTATTTTCTCGTCAGGCATGGCCTCGCCCTTGCTTAGCAACGTGTTTATTATGGCCACAGCTAGCTTTCCGAGCTCTGGATTATCATACTCTATGGTTATTCTCCTATACACGTACTCCGTGACCATGCTCACTAATTGCTGCTGCATCGCCGAGACCCAAGGCCATACTTTAAAAAGTTGAGCCAAAATGGCTTTAGCAGGAACCTGTTTTCGCTAACTTCACTATATTATCTAGGAACTGATTCAGCTTGCCTTCTATGTATCCCTCTATTATTCGCTGACCCACGGCAGCCATTATACCACTCATGCTGAGATCGGCATCATACGATATCTCGCCGTTGCCTATCGTCGCCGTTATATTAGAGTCAAGGGTAGTTCCTGGACCCTTACTGCGTAGCCTTAATTTAATCGACTTATTGGATTCATCTATTTGGGTAATACTTATTGATGTATTGAAGTCCCCACGCACTGGCCCCATATGCACGAACAACTTCATTTCGTAGTCCTGCCCATTCTTCTTAACCTCCTTAACGTCAGGAACACATTTAATAACGTCATCAAGCCGCCCAATAATTAATTTCCACATGTCTTCCGGACCTATATCTATGGGTCGTTTACCAACTAGCTTCATGATTGATATTAGCTCGATTTTTGAATTTAAATTTTCCCCGTCGCAACACAGAATTAATTTTCCTTGAACTTCATGGAAACATTTTAATAAAGTAAGGCAATGAATCCCAATAATGATATGCTCAACAATAAATGATAATGGCGAATTAGAAATATTCTCAAAGGCTGATTACATAGTGTTAATGGATGGCGGAAAGATAATCCATAAAGAGAAGAACCCAGCCCTAGAAGCCAAAGAAAAGAGACCAACAGTAGCAAAAAGATGTTTGGAGCTAGGGGCTGACACGGTCATAGCTCCACATGGCTCTCTCTGCCTCCCCTCATACACGATACTGAATGGCAAAGTGAAAAGAATATATATAGCAAGGAGAGGCGAGAAGTTAAGCGAGGCAATGGTATGGCCGGTCAATATGGGCGAGATCGCTTATTCATCATTCCTAGCAACATGGGAACGATTAGCCCACTTAACCAATAAATCAACGCCGAGAGCGTAAATAATGATTCTTTTCACCACGCTTTAGAGTTTATAGCGATAATTCTTACTTATTAGGGAGCACCCATCATTTTCGCAAAATCATACAATACAGGGGGCTTCCAATAAAGCATTGCGCGTTCCCTTAATATTCCAATTATCCATATGACTAAGAAAGCAATATCGAATAGATACCCTATTATCTTGAATATAATGAACAAAAATGGAACAAAAAATGTTGCCAATGATAATATTCCCAAAATTACATCAATCACTATTATTACTAGTCCGAAGGTTATGCTTAAGTAGGACCAATGCTTCACGTAATTGGAGTTTGGTTTTATTATTATTCCTAATATGCCGCCTACTAGTGGTATTATCCAAGCTATGAGCGCCCATGTATGTTCCTCATTATCTATTTGAGACATAATTTCCTGAAAGAAGTGTCTTATATAAAGTTTTCCTAATTTACTTAATCTATATGTTTTTCAGTAATGAATAATTAATCAATTAATTTATTTATGCCGTGCATTGACTGTGAGCTACCCCGCCCCTAAGGGCGAGGCTTCCCGCTTCCTTGCCCCGCCTTGCCCATAGCTGCGGACTATGGGTAGTGGGCGGAGCTCCACGGGCACCACGGGCGACTCCCACCCCGCACGCCTCAAGTGATTAAGAGCGGAATTATAATCCCTATCACTCCTCCAACCAGACTGGGCACTCAAACACCCCATCACTCAACGCTAAGTCCTTCATGTAACCACACTTGGCGCACGCCTTCGAGGAATTCCTTGGATCCACTAGGATGAACCCCTTCCCATACTTCTCCACTTGATACTTTATTGCTGTACGCATCATGCCGAAGGCAGCGTCCTGGAGACTCCTCCTAAGCCCCCTATTCGCCCCACCAATGAGCTGCTTAACGGAGATATCCTCCATAACCACAGCATCATAATGCTCTGCAAAGTATTTCCCCAACTTCATGTACAAGTCCCTCCTCAGATTCGCTAAATGCTCATAAGCCCTAGCAAGCTCCATCTTAGCCTTGAACCAATTATGGGAGAGATACCTCTTCCTCGATAGGGCCTTGTGAAGCCTCTTCACCTTCTTCAATGCCCTCTCATAAGGCCTCAAGTTTGGGAGGTACTCCCCATCCGAAGTCACGAGAAGCTTCTCCACACCAACATCAATCCCCACCGCCTCCCCAGTGTTTGGCAGCTTCGGGAATTCATGGTTTTCAACAATGAATGAGACATACACTTTTCCACTCCTAGTCAATTTCACAGCCACGCGTTTAACTCTATCCAGTGGAAAGTCCCTATGAACAATTAATTTGAACACGCCTAGACTTGATAACCTCAATACGAGCCTCCTGCCCTTAGTCCCCTCCCTAACCTGTATCCTCCACCCGCTTTGCGGATAAATCAATGTAGTACTTATGGGGTTTCTTCTCCCTCGGGAATCTTGCAAGCCCATCGAAAAAGCGCTGCCTAGCCTCATAATATCTATCCGCGACTTGTTGAACTACTTGTGAGTATAATTGTTGGTACTCCTCATCTTGTTTCCTCAAGTCGAGGGCTAATTGCCTCAACTCCGTGAGGGTTAATCCCTTCCCATCCTCATGGTAGAAGTATGTGTCTGCCCATCGTAGGGTGTTGTAGGCCTCACAAGCCGCCTCCAACTGGGCCTTTAACGCCCTCAGCGTTTGTTCATTAGTGTATGCTCTAAACCTAAACCCCACGATGGGCATCAGAAAAACAGGAACGTCACTAATATAAAGCTATCCCCCCTCATCCCCGCCATAAATGGCGAGGCTTCCCCCATGCGTATAATTAGATAAATTAGAAATAGAACTTAATAAAGATATAGTTTTTAAGGGAACTTGATTCCCATAACTCCATGAACAGCGTGGAGAATCGGAGACTCCTTGTGAAGTATTTCAAGCTGAGCCACGATGTAGGGCTAAATACATTAATGGGGGGCAATATGAGCGTGAGAATTAATGATATTATTCTTATAACGCCAAGCAATTTCTCCAAGCTAGAATTACGGGAGGATGATGTGATAGAGATCAATATCAATGGAGAGGTAGTACGAGGTAATAGAAAACCATCCAGCGAGTGGAGAATGCATGTCGAGATATACAAAAGGACTAAATATAATGTTGTTTTTCACGCTCATCCCCCTAACGTATTGGCATTAAGTAATTCAGGCATTGAGCTAGATAAATCCTTTAGTGAATTGAAATCATACTCTCGCGGCGTGGGAACCGTCCCATACATAGAACCAGGCACCCCAGAACTAGCTAATGAGGTCGCTAAACGCATTGAGGAGGGAAATGATTTGGTGATACTAGAGAAGCACGGCGCAGTTGCCGTGGGTTCAACAATAGAGGAGGCATTTAACAAAATGGAAGTATTGGATATGGTGGCCTACGTTACTCTTAACACTAAGAGATAGAGCGCTAATCCGCATCTACATTTACATTTAATGATGCAATTTTTATCTTAGCAATCATTTTTCACTCCCTGTTTACCTCAATGAATCAGTAACTTGCGGATCCGAGTTCTTGATTAATTTATTGGAGAAATTAGTGCTTAAATAGTTGAAATGCTTCGTTGGATGCATGAGTCGAATAGCCAGGATTAAGGCATTGCTTTATAGAAAGCTTTTTCACTTGATATTATCTGTGTTTCTCATCGCTCCATTCATAATAGGACTCCAGCTACAATTGATAACATATTATTATTTAATACTTTTATTTCTTGCCGCGATGTTATATGCCACTCAATTGAAAAGACCAATCATATCGCTGGTAATAAGTGAGGCGCTAGATGATGCTCGGCAATCATTCAGGGATCAATTAATAAAGATCTTAGGCACAATTCAAAGGGGCGGAGGCGATGAAGTGATAATCACGTTCAATAAGCTGGAGAATATGTTTAATGAGACATTGAAAAATATAGAGAGAGATTATGAGAAGCGGGGCGGATACCTAGGCGTACTAATGGGCGCGATCGGCGTCTATGCATCATATACGGCATTTGGATCATATGCTGCATACGGCATCCTGGCACTGATTTTCTATGATACATTCAGCGCATTAATTGGAACAGCTATTGGACGACATAAATTGCCGTACTCAACTTCCACAATAGAGGGATCAATAGGAGGTTTAGTCATTTACATGCTTGTGCTCCTAGTGCTAGGACTTAGGCCCATAGATCTGGCTGCCCTGGGTGCCGCCGTAGTTGTTTCCGAGGCCTATGGAGTCGAGGATAACTTAACTATACCATTAATAGCATCCCTGGTAGCATTTCTTCTGGGTACCCCCACCACATTATAAAATAAACGAAAAACCTCGCCCTTATGGAGGAGCTCAGATGGCTTGGAGGATTCTCCAAAAATGTTAAATTACGTGGATGGCGTTAGGTCGCGTGAGCATTTCCATTGACCTGCATGATTTGGAGACATTGGTTGGACGTAAGTTGGGGATCGATGAATTAAGGGAGCTCATCAAGTTCGCGAAAATTGAGATAGATAAGGTAGAGGGCGAGAAGGTTGAGCTAGAGGTTACTCACGATAGACCTGACCACTTCTCGGTTGAGGGAATATCAAGGACATTTAAGGGGATCCTAGGCATTGAAGTGGGATTAGCCGGACTTGAATCCACATGGAGAACCGATTTATCGCATATAGATGATGTCCCAAATAGGAAGTACGTTGTTTTCGCCATAATGCGCGATTTCTCCCTCAGCGATGAAGCTATCCGTCAAATGATACAGTTGCAAGAAAAGTTATCCATCATTTATGGAAGGAATCGGAGGAGGGCATCCATAGGAGTTTATGATCTATCTAAGGTGGATCTACCGGTAGTGTATAGGCAAGCGAATATGGATGATGTCTCATATGTGCCCCTGGAAATGAATAGGGAGGTAAGAGGCACAGAGCTATTCTCGCTGGAAAAGGGGAAAATGTATGGGGAATACGCTATACTTAATGGGAGGGTGCCCATAATAGCTGATAGTAATGGTAGAATTTTAGCCGTTGCGCCAGTGCTGGGCAGCGAATTAACCAAGGTTGATCCCAGCACTAGGGATATTTTAATAGATGTTACGGCAACCGATGTTAAATCATTAAGGGAGGTATTCACCATATTTGTTTATGGTTTACGGGAGAGAACGCGTAATCGCGTGGTTGAAATAATAGGAACCAATGCCATTAGTGAGGCGGATCTAAGACCAACTGAGAGGCGAATAGGGTTGAGGGATATTAATGAGCGGCTAGGCACGAGTCTCAGCATAGATGAGGCAGTGGATCTATTATTGAGGGCTAGGCACGATGCAAGCAAGTCGAGTGAGGAATTGATCCAAGTGAGGATTGCTCCATATAGGCTAGGCGTGATACATGCCGTCGATATAATAGAGGATGTTGCCATAATTAAAGGATACCACGAGTTGCGCGGCATAAACCCGCCATCACCATCCAGTGGACGGTTACACCCAGCAACTAGACTAATTGGATTAATTAGGGAGGCAATGATAGGGCTAGGGGCTCAAGAGGTAATGAATTACGTGCTTACTGATCCTTACCTGGCATCGCTTGGAGGAACACCAATTAAGTTAGTTAATCCAATAAGCGAACTTTACTCCATGGTTAGAACAGCTATATGGCCTCAACTGATTTCCCTTCTAGCGAGAAACAAGACTTTGGCCCCAAGGAAGCCCAAAGTATTTGAGGTGGGTAGGGTGGCCTCCATTAATGGCAGCAGCGTAATTGAGGAGAATCATTTAGGCTTCGCAATTACCGGCAATGAAGTGACGTTAACCGATGTGCTGGTTATGTCCAGCTCATTAATTAATCAATTGGGACTGGAGGCCAAGTATGAGGCAATAAATGAGGAAAACGGGATAAGCGGTAGGTCAGTTAAGATAATTGTGAGCGGCTTCACCATAGGCAAGGCGTTTGAGGTCAATCCAGATATATTGGTAAAGCTGGGGCTGGAGAACCCAACTGGCGTGTTTGAGGTGAGCATTGATGAGTTGCTTAGGCTCATTTTCTCCAGCGATAGTGGCGTGAGGTAATGATAATTAAGAAACTCATGTTCAGCCACGAGTGTGTGGCTGGCTTTGACGGCATAGCAACCACATCTATCGTATTGATCAATAGGCATATGCTGGCTAATAATGCGGAATGCATAAAGGCAATTTATGTCAGTGATTTGCTGCAAAACGTACTTATGGACTCCAAAATACTCAGGTTTATTAATTCGCATGATATTGAACTAATAATTCCCATGCGAGTAGCCATTGATCACTATAAGCTAAGGAAATTAGTGAATAAATTCGCCATATATTTAGCTGATTCTAATATTATTCCGGCAAACATTGATGGAGTGGTTATATCATTTCTTTCGCCCAGCCTCGATATCAGCGAAGCAAGAATAAGCAGGCTATATGTGGAGATAAATAGAATCACCATGAAGAGAGGCTATAACTTAATTTCCAATATTCCATTAATTAATACCCATAATCTGAGCGAGTTATATCTTATTTATAGGACATGAGGCCCCAATGCCGTGCAGGAATCAATGCATTGCGGCAATTATGGAGTAATATATATCATTCATTGCTTCCTTCCATTTGAATTCATGCCTCTCATAATCCACATAATTCCTTAAGATATCTTTTTTGCCGAAGGAGGCATGGATATTGCAATGAGGGCAATATAGCGTCAGGGATATTGAGTTCTCCGCTAGCACTAGATTGGCGTTGCATGAGGGGCATCTATAATCGGTTTGTATCTCCATGAGCAATGGATATTATGGCATTGTTTATAATGTGAACATCTATTTTAACCAATAACGATAAATAAGTCGTCGGAGCTTGTTGATACAATGAAAATCGAAAGTTTCGGTGACAACCCTTGGGTCACGATCATCAGGAGTCACCCGCTTAATAAGGAAAGGATGGAATACTTCAATTCATCCTCAAAGGAGTATAGTGATTATAAAAGGAATTAAGCCAAGGGCCACCGGTATAGGGAGCGCTGGTGCGTACCCCCTCTTGGGAAGCAGCACCTTAATTGTTAAAACGAAGCCAATTGACACGCCCACTATAGATCCCAGAACAGTCAGAAAAGCCGCGAAAGATCCATAATGAATTGAGGAAATGACATCTAGGCTAGATATCATTGAGTAAACAACTAAATCGCCGACCCCAATTCCCAAATCGCCTAAGTCAACCATTAATCCCTTTAATATGTTGCGCTTCTCCCTCTTCTCCTCGTTACCATTAGATTCAACTAGCTTTCCCAATAATCCCTTATATACCATAAAAATATCGTATATGGCCAATGCAGCCGGCAATATTAATAATGTAAGAGGCGGAAACGTTATTGACAATATGGTTCCAGCCATTGAACTATAAAGCGTTATACTTACCACGCTGCATACTCCTTCCCTAATCAAGGCACAATAAACTATGATGGCTGAGACCACGATAGCTAATGCATAGAATATAAATGCATTATATAATAAGAATACGCCATATTGATATGAGAATATTCCCATAAAGAATAAGATCATGGAGAACACCATAATAGTTATCAATGCTGCCTTAACGGCCGTGAAGAGCCTTATCTTACCATACCTCACCATGGCATATATTAGACCAGTCATGATTATCATCAACATTATAACTATCAATACATTATAAATGCCCGACTCCACGGTATTGTTTTGATTAAACGGAGGACCAGAGGGAACATATGTGACGTGAATGGATGCTAATCCAATGGATAAGATGGAGCCAAACACCATAGCTGCCACCGGCACTAATAAATACGGCATCCACTTGTTTTCCATGAATCACTTGACTAATTGCAACGCATAATAAATATTTCACTAAAAGCCTCCTCCTCCAGGAAATCTCTAAGCTAAACCAGAGGACTTAATATTCATGGGATGGGACTTAGCTCCTCGGCCGCTCATCTCATGGTAGGCGAGCCATGGGATTCCCTCAACCCAAGCTGCATTGGGTTCACATCCTCAGTCCCACCCCTTTAGGCATTAACCTGCATCAATGAGGAATCGCCCTTCGAAAAATAATGATGTAAAAACATTATCTGTTACCGTGAAAAATAATTCAGTTCCCCATTAAGGCATCGTTGTTAGTAATGATCTTTACCATGGAATGGCCCTCGCATTGGCTTCCTTGTATTCATGTTATTTTTCTATAAGTGAAAAACTTATTTACCTATGGAGAAATATAGGTGAGGCAAAATGATATCGTTGCCTAGCGTCGTGTTAAGTGGATTAAATATGGTATCTGATGAGTTGGAGAAAATTTTCATGGGAATCGATATGCCGGAGGCATTGAAAAACGCAGTTAGGCATTACTTAACTAATAGGGGGAAACTGGTTAGACCAATGTTAGCGCTATTAACCACGTATTCCCTTAGCGGCAATATCATAAATGCAATTAGGCCGGCTGTAGCAGTGGAGCTGGTTCACATTGCCTCTCTGCTTCAAGACGACATAATGGATGGCCACGCGGTGAGGCGGGGAAGCAATACGCCATTTCACATGTTTGGGCTAGAAAATACCATGCTTGCCAGCGATCTGATAATCGCCAAGTCGATAGAGTATGCAATAATGTCGGATAAGAAAATCGTTTTCGAATTAATAAATGCCTCGATAAAACTTTCTATTGGTCAATCATATGAGATGGAGTATAAGTACATGAAGAAGGCCACTCTAAATGATTACATGAAGACAGTTTCATATAAGACATCATCACTGATAGAGGCTGCACTAGTGGTCGGCGGCTATTCTGCTAATGCGGATAGAGACACAATCGCTAAACTAAGGAAGCTGGGTAACTTAATGGGAATAGCCTATCAAGTCAGGGATGATATAGTGGATTACTTAGGGCTAGATGCTAATAATCCAGAGGAAGCCGGTGCAGGATTAAACATAATTACAATACTAGGAGGAAAAACAGAGGAGGCATTATCGATTCTCAATAAATACTTGGATGAAAGTATAGAGCTGGCTAAGGATATATTCAAGGCCAATAACTCCGAAATGCTTCAATTAATATCATTTTTACGGCTAGAGGATAAAGTAGGCAAATAATGAAGCGCGCTGCCTTAATTCATCTATGCTGGCATTTTAGATGAGGCATTATGAATAAACTCTGAAATTAAGGGGATGCACATCGCCTCACCTTCATAAAATGATGCGCGCCGATGTTTTCAACCTTTAAATCGGCGTGGGCTCTTCCTTAGATTATAAACATCGGCAACTCATTGCATATGGTCTAGTATATTCCTTAATTTATGGATCACTTGAAGCGAGTCCATTCCAAATATGTAGGTTATTGGCTCTATTCCAAACCCGCCCAAATCTATTACTGCATCTAAATCCCCCAGGGATGCGCTGCGTGCAACTAGTTCTATTATTTCATCCTCTGTGGGAGCAGATTCATGGGATAATACAGAGTATTTAAGCCTAGATAGCTTAAGTGCATTCTCTATCTCACTATCATGCTTAATCGAGGCGACGGCCCGTATTTTTGGCCTTGCATGAGCAACACCCAATAATATCCTCCCCAGATGAGTGCTTACCCCATATGATGGTAATCCCCAAGCCTTCGGCATCCCCCTCTCTATACCTATCCTCCCAGGAACTGCCGCTATATCCATTTCATTCCGTGGATCAGGAACTGCCTCCGCAATATTCATCAATACCCTGGGTATTAACTTAGTGAATTGAGGCGAACTCTCTATCTCATTAACTGCAGCGACTAGATTCCGTATAACCATATCCCTTGGATTAAGCAGCAAGCCGCATACCCTACAATCAATGGGTATCTTGGGATTAATGCGCCTATGAGATTCACAATAATCCAAGTGAGATAAATTGAGCATTAATTTATTGGTTAGATACTCCAACGCGGCTTGAGACTTGTTTGAGAGCACGAGCGACGCAACCACATTGGCTATTGAATCGATATCGCTCAGATCTAGCCCCTCCTCTATAGCCTTTCGCCTAGTTTCTTCACGACTAGATAATATTTTGTTAACCATTGGTTGAGTAACGCCTAGAACCCTTGATATCCCCAATTGAGTGTAGCCGGCCTCATATAATTTCTGGGCCACCTCGCTCTTTATGATCCTTATCACATGATCAGAAACGAATTCAAGGCCAGTATCTAGAGACATCACGGCCTATGCTTAAGCTTATTTTAAAATGTAGTGAATTAGAGCTATGCCTGTTCTATCACAGTAGATTCCTCCCCATTCTCCACAGACTCCACTAGACTCAATATACTTCGAGGCTGATAACCTACCAACATCTTCCAAAGATCTGATTCCCTATATATTCCATAAACCTTCCCTCTAGCGCTTCTCTTGACTACCTTTATAAGGCCCTTCTCCACTAGTTCCTCAAGGAAGTTCCGTATAACTACGCTTTCGGCTCGCGGAGACTTCCTGCTTTTAATGCTTATGTCTTGCGCTAGCTTGCTCGGCCTTAACGTGACGAGTCGACCTCTTGAATTAACCACTAGGTCTTTCATTACCTGTAGTACATATATCTTTATATTTCGCGCATCCATAGCGGCGACAGCCACCACCTGCCTCTGGACCTGAGAGGAAGCCATGAAGAAATACCGCATACCTATTTGCTTATAAATAATATCTCATATTAACACTGACATATATTACTAAGATAGTGTTAAATTAACAGAAGAAGAGAAAGCTTTACCCCTGGTGTCGCCCGCTCGAGAATAGCAGTAACTATCCCTCCATCAACACATTAGGGCAAATTTTTTAAACCATGCAGTGCTTTGGCTTGATGAGGAAAAGTGGGTAAGCGAATATTAGTGCAGAGAAGAGGAAGAGGAGGATCGCAATTCATTAATCCCAAGTGGAGACGCGATGCCCCTCTCCGGTATATAAGGTACGAGGAATCCCAGCTACGGGGGACAATTAAAGGCATTGTAAAGGAATTAATGCATATAAGCGGAGTATTTCCACCAGCTGCCCACATAGTTCTGCAAGATGGTCGAGAAATGTACCTGCCAGCCGTCGAGGGAATATACGTGGGGAAAATAATAGAATTCGGTTCCGGCGCACGTGTGGAGACCGGCAATATAATGCCGATACAATCCATACCTGAGGGAACAATGATATCCAACATAGAAAAACGTCCTGGGGATGGGGGCAAATACGCGAGATCCAATGGCTCATATGCAGTGGTGCTAGTGCACAAGGGCAATTTCACCAGCATACAACTGCCCAGCGGTATAATAGTTGATGTGGATTCCCGCTCCAGGGCAACGATAGGGATAGTGGCCGGCGGTGGTAGAACCGAGAAACCAATGGTAAAAGCCGGAGCAAAGTACCACCTAGCTAAGAGCAAGTCATGGAAGTATCCATTAGTTAGAGGAAAGGCAATGAGCGCGTATGCACATCCACATGGAGGAGGATCACACCAGCATGGAGGAACACCAGTGCCTAGAAACGCACCGCCTGGACAAAAGGTTGGATTCATAGCGCCGATGTGCACTGGACGTGGATGCAGGAGGGTTCGCGCGCAAATGCAGCAACAGCAACGGCAAGCCACTCAACGGACTACCCATTAATTGAAAAATTAACCCTACTTGATCAAGGATTAAAGCCCTAATATAAGTTTAAGGTGCTCAATATGAAGGCATTTGTATTTTTTCTCAACCATAAAAAGAGCGATAGTCTTCTCTTTCAAGGAATGAATTAGAGCTTTGATATGTAATAAAGAATGGCGATTCCCACGAGGCTGCTCGCTGTTATTGCTAGAGACGGCAAAGCTATCGTTTCATCGTATCCCATAATTGCCCACTTATAATAAGTCACAAGCATCACTAGCCCCTCTAGCAAAAACATTAATGAAGCAATCAAGAGTAATCTGCCTATTCTAGTGAAGCCTATTGAGTAATAGTTACGCACTATCATTATCGCCAACAATAAGTCCCCAATCACTAATGCTATATCGATGATCCAATACATGCCTATCATCTCTCTCCCCTCGCTGCCCTTACTGCGCTATCAACTATTTCCCAATTCTTCTCCACATAATCGCTCAGGAAGTAAGGCACTCCATAGCCTTTATTAGCCCTAGTAACTAATCCATGCTTCTCCAATATCTCCAAGTGATAAATAATGGTTCTATAATTAACACCCAAATGCTTGGCTAATTGGTTTGGATTCATGGGTTTCTCCCTTAATGCTAACATTATTTGGAACCTCATCCATCCACCTCGGGATCCCCCAAGCAACCATATAAGCATTCTTCTCCAATCCTTTATATCGCTAAACATTATAGTAAGCTTATCCCTACTCTCTCTTTTAAAGACATTTACTTGTTCCACGCATCATCCTCATCCAGCCCTAATTAAAACGGTTTTTACAAATTATTTACAAAACAATCATAGAGGAATTTCTTGACCTCCTCCCCGCCATTTGGCGAGGGCCCCCCGAGGCCTTGTGAATTACGCCACTTTACAAGTACTACTCCTTCCCTTGGTATTGTGAGTAATCGACCCCTCCTCATTCCCTAGAGATTGATCAGGGAAACTAACTACCCCGGCTAAACAAGAGCGTAATCCCACCACACCAACTGACTAAAAGGCGAGGCTCTCGTTCTTTTTATCGGGATGAGGAAACCTCGCAATTTATGGCAGGGATGAGGAAAATAACTTTATATTAGTGACGTTCCTATTTTTCTGATGCCCATCGTGGGGTTTAGGTTTAGAGCATACACTAATGAACAAACGCTGAGGGCGTTAAAGGCCCTTGGAAGCGGCTTGTGAGGCCTACAACACCCTACGATGGGCAAGGCATGCGGGAGCCGCCCATGGTGCCCATGGAGCTCCGCCCACTACCCATAACGATGGGCAAGGCGGGGCAAGGAAGCGGGAAGCCCCTTAAGGATGGGGTAGCTCACCAAATGAGTCTTCCTTAAATCCCTTGGAAGAACTCAAAAAGTTAAAAACGCCCTTAATGAGAAAATAGTAATGCATGAACCATGGAGCGATCACGACGATGATTCGGGTAATGTCTCAATAGAAATAGAACTCACAATTAATTTAGGGGATAAGTGCCGCATAATTGCCCAATCATTAATGGTTGATGAGAAGGACTTACCCTGCAGCATCTCCACTGATTTATCATGTAAAGATGATGAATTAATATATAAGGCAAGCGTGGAGACCAGGAATCCATCGTTAATCTTAACGCTGCATAATACCGTGGATGACTTGATAAGAAGCCTAAAGGCATCTTTAGCGGCCGCAATATAATGCCATTAAGCCTATGACTTTTGAGTATTTGACTGTTGAGTCTGGTCCTGGGTTGATGGGGCATTCGATGGCGTTGTTCTAGGCACGGTTGGGGTTCTGGCAACCGGTCTCTTCTCGGTCTTCCTCTCGCTTTCTGATCTAACCTTTAATATGCCCATATATATAGCACAGTTCACACAGTAAGTCTTTGTAACGTAGTACCTAGTTATTAATGCGCCTTGCTTCTCTAGATCCTTAGCTAGGTCACCAGGTACTGGAGAGTAAGGCACGGTAACTCTGACCGCCTTTGATCTTGGCACTCGTCGACCGCAATTATCGCAATATACTACAGATTCCTTCCCCTTATCTCCCTTATGGCGTCCACGATTCTTCCTCTTCTTTGGCATAGGCGACCTTGTATTCAATGTTTATAAATATATCGAAACCCGTAAACGGCAAACACGTGAACAGGCATCGTGAGAGCATTCATAATAAAATCCGATACGGCTTACATAGATGAGGAGAAGCAAGCATTTCAATCGGGTAGACTAGATGTGGTGCTTAACTCCATATTAGCTGCAATCATCAGTAGGCGCGCCGGCAAATTAGTTGCTAGGCGTAACGTGGTGGTTATAGCGGTGATGCCGAGAAACGATCCGCCCATTATAATGATTAACTCAAATAAATTACATGACCTAATAATCAACGAAGCCGACCTTTTAAAATTCATAAGCAAAGCGAGGAATGGAGGTGGAGAATTAATGGGAGCCCAAGGCAATATGGAGACGGTTATACACAACCTAAAGCGTGATAATTATGCGATATTTTATCTTCATGAGAAGGGGATCCCTATTAGTAATTTTTTGCCTCTTAGCGATAAGACGGCATTTATATTGGGCAATCAGGATGGGCTTTCCCAAACAGATGAGCGACTAATTAAACGACAAGGAATAACTGCAGTATCATTGGGATCAAGGCCATACATGACGTGGGAGTGCGTGGCGATACTCAATTCAATACTGGATGGCGCAATAAGTTTTCCAAGTTAAACTATTACCCATGCCAACCCTTTTCTTGCCCTTCAGAGTCAAAGCCTTCCTAGACCTCGGCAATACGACTACAAGCCTCATTCCTTCCAGGAATTCGCAATAAATCCAGGTAGGGAAAACATAGGAATTTATTCGGCCATATTTCGATGCGGAAATGCTTAATAGTTAACTAAGTAATAGCGTGGAGATGGAGTCAAGAGCATTTAAGCGATTCATAGATAAGCTAACCAAGGAGAACCTCTGGATTTATATAATTAGGACACTAATGGAGGGCAATAAGACCGGTTACGAGATAGTTAAGTCAATAAAGGCATTAGGCATATCGACTTCCACGGTTAATGTATATATGGTGCTTTATAAAATGGAGAGGGAGGGCTTAATAAAATCCATAGCGCGCAATAATAGTAAATACTACGAGAACACCCAAATGGGATTAACGGCGTTTAATGCCGCATTAACTTTCTTGGGCTCACTGGCCAATAAGCTTGGATGCGATTTTCGGTGTGGTTCATGATTGGCAAGATAAAGGATAAAATAGAGAAGAGGATAGAACCATTGGCCGCAATTCTACCAAGGCGTCCCAACTTAATAACAATAACTGGATTGATATTGGCTATCTTATCCCTTATCCCTGCCCATTATGGAGAACCAATATTAGTATTGATTCTGGTCATCTTAGCTGGACTAATGGATGGACTAGATGGATTAGTGGCCAGGCGATATGGTATAGCATCAAAGTTCGGCGCATTTCTCGACTCCACGTTGGATAGGTACGTGGACTTCATATTGATAATGGATATAGTGCTTCTTGGGTTCTCAAGTGAGTTACTCTTGATAGGGTTTATTGCTTATTTAGGCTCCATTATGACCAGCTACATTAGGGCCCGCGGTGAATCCCTTGGGTTAAAAATGATTGGGAGAGGCCTATTTGAGAGGCCGGAGCGAACAATATATATCATTGTGCTATTGATTATTCTTTCAATAATAAATAATTATTACATCCTATTATATGGATTATCCGTCTTCGCTATTCTAACTAATTTAACCGCAATACAGCGGGGAGCAATAGTTGCACAGGAATTAAATGAGAGTAAGGCCGAGATCCGGAAAAATTAACCGAAGACGGGGGAGGGGGAGGTTTTGAGGCATACAGCAGTATTTTTAAGCACAAAACAATGAACCCTTTAGTGACACGCGTTGAGCGAGAGCGTAATAATATACGTGGAGAACAATAACATCGCAAAGAAGGAGGTTCTTAAGGGCGATGTTTCAACGGTGGTAAAGGACTTAGCCAAGAAGTTAATAGAAGAATGGGACCCTAATGCCAGCGACTTCATCATTCTAAAGGATCAATATCCAGTTAAGTTGCCTCTACCCCTCTCCAAGGAATTAATGGATAAGCTCTCATCATTCGACATAAAGAGAGTTGGCAACGAGGCCGAGGCATCTCTGCCGGTCTACGAAATAACATATAGCAATAAATGGGAGGAAGAGACATTCAAGGCTGAGCGATTAATAGTTATCTCACCTCTCATAAATGACGAGATAACTACGCAAATAACCGATGCTGTAATCAATGCATTAAATGAGGAGTCCGAGGAAAGCGAGGAGCTAGAGTAGGGTTATAATGATTAAATCATGAGGCATAGCTTAAAATAGATTAATACAATTAAAATACCCCTTCGTGAAAGGGGCTTTCATCTCCTTAATCTCCATCGAGTTAAATTAGAATAGTCTTGATCCTATTATGGATTCAAATGGTATATCCAATGCATCAAGGACTTGCTCCAGCGATGATTCCAAGTACTCGATATACTTATCCACATCAACTTCATCTATCCTAGCCAACTGAACAGGCTTGACTCCCTCCTTTGTCTTTGTCTTCACGAAGAATATTATGTCGCCTGGCCCTACTTTATATCCGTAAGGAACCAATTGAGCGGCGGCCTTAATGTGCTGTGGCTTATTGGCCTTATATTCTGACATACCCTTGGAAAGGGCCACCTTTATCATCAGCATGTTAAGCGGTATTTCCTTGTTCTTTAACATGACATAGTACTCCCTCACCTTCTCCTGAATCATTTTTGTGACTTCCTCCACGTCGTTAATTGTCTCTATTTTAGCGAATAACTTAAGCACATCATTAAACGCCATTTTAGCGAAGTCCGGAGTATTGCGCTTCTTTCCCAGTAATCCCTTTATATCCAGGGAACCATCGCTGAGGATGCCGGCATAATTCTTTTTTCTATTGCTCATAGCTATTATCTTGTATGCTTTATCTAGCTCTATATCAATGCCCAAATTATCCCTAACCCAACCTATTAATTCCTCCATCTTCGACTTATCCGGGTTAAAAATGAAGAGGCTATCGGTATCTCCATAAATTGGGTAAAGCCCTAACTCCATGGCCTTAACTAGAGTCGTCGTAATGGATAATCGCCCTAATGCCGTGACTAGTTCGGCAAGAGGCGGGCAATAAAGGGGGAAAATCTCCGCGCCGAAGACTCCATAGGACGCATTAATGAATACCTTTAATGCCGCTTGTATCACATTATAGTAATCCCTCAATGCTGGATTAGGCTCTGACTTAGCTAGTTTCTTATATACTTGAACCCTCATGTCGCGAAGCAGACCCACCAAGAGAGCGGTCATACCCTTTCTATCCATACATACCCAATGATCCATGTCTGGGTATGGTCTATTAACCTCCTGATCCTTCTCTGGGCATCTCACCGTCTCGTAAGATAAGTTCCATCGCTTTATTATAGATGGATATAGGCTTGCGAAGTCAAGGACTTGCACGTTCGGAAATATCCCAGGCACTGGATCTATAACTATAGCCCCCAGATACTTCTTGCCCTTTATTATTGCCTTAGTGGCTGTGGTTCCCTTGGATTTAAGTATATCGCTTTGGTTCGGAATGAGCCAGCCACGCTTCCTATGCTCAAAATAAAGCATATTGCGGATCCACGCAGATACTTGCGATCTAACTAAGTCATCTATAGGCGTCTTAGATATCCTAGCCATTAATACTATGAGTTTCATGACTAAATCATTATTATATGTAGTCAAGTGAAGAGTTAAAAGAGCGTCCCTGAAGTTATAATTAACCAGCTCAACATAATTCATTTCGCTTATTGGCTTCTCCCTCGCCACTTTTGAGATCCCGAGAAGGGAGCCCGCTATAATATCAAGGGACTTCTCGCCGCCCTTATATTTACCGTTAAAGGCATAAGTCTCTATGGCCCTCGAGTTAAAGAACTTATATAAATCTATATGAACGCCTAGGATATACTTAGCCTCATCATTTCTGGTCAATGCTATGGGGATCTCATCCTTCTGGAAACCCAACTTAATTGCCCTATTATATATATAAGTGAAGTCAAAGTTATCGCCATTAAACGTTATAACTATTGGATACATTATCATTTCCTTAAAGAACTCCTTCAATAATTCCTTTTCTGAATCAAAGAACAATAATTCCACATCATTAGACATTAACTTAGTTAAATCGCCATCCTCCAGCTTTATTTCCTTCCTTTTCAACACCAACACCCTCCTCAATCCATCGCTGCCAGCCAATCCTATCGCTATTATCTCATAGGGAGCCTCCTTGGGATTAGGTATCCTATTCTCCTCAGGCGTGAATACTTCAATATCTATGGCCACCCTCTTTAAGTCTGGAACCGGAGTCTGAAATATGGGAAGCCACTCATTAAAGGCGCTTAGGAACTCCTTATCATTGCCATAAAGGACCTGACCTTGCTTCAATAAGTCCTCGGGTATCGTGGTCTCGACCTTCACTAACTTTCCATTATCTATCCTATAAAACATCCCTGGAATAAGCTGCCTATCAAACATATATGATAAGTGATACTTTATCTTGGCCTCCCAAGTTCGGCTTAAATACTCCCTTATGGAATTACCTCTCCCACCAATGCTTAATGGATCCTTAGCATACACCTTAGTAAATGCCTTGTACTTAAGATCAAGAGGATCAAATTTCTGAACAACCTCTAAGTGACTAAAACCCCTGTGCGATATCACCTCCTTATGTTTAGTTACTATATCCTTAGGGGACTCATCTGTTAACAAGTAAGAGCGATGACCGGTATTATCATACCAGAAATAAATCCTGTCATTAGCAAAATCATATAACTTGGCTAAAGCCTTACCTGTCTTCCCATCATATATCAGAGATAACAATATGGCCGGCGGAGAATTAAGAGGAGTCTCGCCAACAAGGGTCACCTGAATCTCTTCCTCCTCCTCAGCCTCCCTAAACTGCTGCTCTTCCTCCTCCTCCGGTTCCTCAATGCTCATTGATTAAACTATTGATTAAACAATTAAAAACCTTGCCACCCATAACCAGAATAATACTATAATGAAGAAACTCGTTACTCTTTTATAAGTAACGATTATTTCATCATTTAAGGCAGAGAATACGAATAACTACCTATTGCCTCACTGAAATCATTGATTAAGCCAGCTGGAGCCAAAAATTCAATTAGTGCCCAGAGTCTCTATTATGCGCATTATCTCAAACCCAGTGGTATTGCCCCCCACTATGGCTCCCCTATTATTAACCACGGAGCCGCCGCGGACGAAGCCGATGCCTCTATTAACGGTTCCAACATTAACTTTTACCTTGAAAATATCGCGAATAGCCTTTACGTCATCATCGCTTGCATCAGGCGTCAGCAATACTCCATTATCATTAACTAATGCTATCGATCCTATAACATATGAGCCGCATAGCTCGCCTTGAATCACCTCCGTATCTAAAACATCGGCTATTCTCCTCAATAATTCCTTCTCTATAATGCTTGATACTAGGGCAACTCTATTATTGACCAGCAATAAATTAGATAACGCAGTGTATTTAGTTGGTATTACCTCAATATTTATATCGCTTAACGATTTCCTTAGTTGATTGACCTCATCATCGGTGGCTATGCTAGGCAATAAAACTCCATTATCATTTCCAGCGACGAATATCCCTATCAAATTGGATTTGGCTATTGTTATGGGAACGATTTCCACCGATAATGCATCAATTACTCCCTGGTATAATCTCTGGGGAGCATCTTGGGGAATTAAGGCGTACTTATTATTAGCGAATACGTATACGCCCACCGCATTTGTTCCGTAGATAGTTAACGGAACTACCTCGAACTTAGCCATAAGTTGAACCATTTAATATCATTGCTCAGCCGCTAGATCTATTAATGCGCTTCCATCCTCATATTTAATCATTTTAACCCTTATTTTTCTGGGCGGCTTCTGGATTCCTCTACTCCACATGACTTCATTAACGGCCGGAGAAATATTGACCTTAGCGGGCTCCACATCTAGGTGACGCGCAGCCAATGATCTTAACATTCGTATACCATAGGGGGTCCTCTTCGTTCTGGATACTTCCCTAGTGCGACGTAAATTGACATTCATGGTTATTTCCTTTATTGATTTTTTCTCTTGTTGCTCACTCATGGAACTCACCTCCCTATAGTCCTAATTTATTTCTTCTCCAGTTTCTTTTAGTATAGGAGAACGTGACTCTCCTATTGGTCTTGACTATGACCCAACTCGGCGGATTCCTATTCCTCCTACCGGCTGCTGCCAGCCGTAATTTCTTCCCAAGCGGCTTATGGCTTGCCATTATACTTCACCTAAACCTTATCCTGTAGTCTTTTTTAGTTTGTTGGTATATGGCCTCCAACATTCTCTTCACATCCTCGTCGGTAACAGGTACCCTTATCCTATTGGCTTGAGCTAGGGCTATTATTTGGGACTCCAATGCCTGAACCAAATCAGGCTTGACCAGCCTTAAATTATCCAGCCTATTTCTAGCCTCAGGCGTAAGGATGGTCCTAAGCAAAGCCCTTTTCTGGGCCTCGATTTCTCTTTGCCGCTCCTCCTCGGCAGCCTTCTTCTGCATTTCAGCCATTTTTCTCTGCCTAATTGCCTCTATATCCTCATCCTCGCCATAATTCTCCGAATCATCTCCATAATCCACGCTCATGAATTTACCGAATTGCATCAGCTTAAAAACTTTTAACGAGAAGACACCGAGGAAAATCCTCACTAAGATCAGTAAGCTTTAAATCCCAGGTTGGCTTGGTTTGATGAATGTCAGCTACCACTAAGGCTAATAGAGGCGTAGGCAAAAAAATAAGGGAATATATTAACTTAATGCTATGGGTATTCAAAGTAGCCAAGAAACCCGATAGAGATGACTATATGTCTATCGTTAAGATAGGCGGCTTATTGGTGGTGGTTTTAGGGGCTTACTCTTTAATATTTAACTTTATTTTCTACTTGCTTGTGACGCCCCACTTCTCAATACCATACCCGGAGAATATAATAGTGCTGGCAACAATAGTAGTGATAATAGCCGCATTATCGATCGTGCTGATAATATCAACGCGAAACATGGGTAAACAAACAAAGAAAGGGGGCAAATCATGAGTGATCAAAACGAGTGTCACTTCATAGCTATACGCACGGTTACTGGACAGGAATATAACGTTGCCGTAATAATCAAGTCTAGGATTGATGCATTGAGAAATACCTCGCAGCCCTCTAACTTCAATGTACCATCCGTGACCGTGATGCCTGATATGCCCGGCATTGTTCTAGTAGAAACGGAGTTCCCATACCTCGCAGCCACTCTCTCCCAAGGAATAAAACACGCCCGAGGAATAATAAAAGGCAAGATAAGTCTAAGCGACTTAACTAAGTCGTTTGAGAAAGAGGTTGAGGTAAACGTTGGTGATACCGTGGAGGTCATATCTGGACCATTCAAGGGATTCAAAGCGAAAGTGATAGATGTTAATAAGAAAGCTGGAACCGCGCGGCTAGAAGTTATAGATGCATCGTCTCTTGTTCCAATAACTATATCGCTTCAACACATTAGAAAAATTACTCAACAGTAGCTAGTCGTGATGATGAGTCTTTCAAGCGCTCAGCTCTAGATCGGCATTTAGGGATTTTCTACTTCTCTCCCCTCATCTTTATAAATATTCATGAGCCAGGAGGCTATGGATATCAACCTAGCCAGATTAATAGATCACACGAATCTTAAACCATATGCTACCACGAGCGATATAGAGAGATTAATAATTGAGGCAAGGGAATTAGGAACCTATGCAATATGCATAAATCCAATATTCATAAAATTCGCCCGGGAATACATAAATCGCCACGGTTTTAATCTACGGATAGCCACAGTAGTTGATTTCCCCTTTGGCGATTCAACAACCGATGTAAGGATAGAAATGATCAATAAGTATGCGATACATGCCGATGAATTAGATATAGTTGCGCCAATGAGTCTAGTTAAATCCAAGCAATTCAAAGAAGTGGAGCAGGACTTGAAGGAAACCATTAAGGCCGCACATGATTTGGGCAAAATAATAAAGGTCATAGTGGAGGATGCATATACAACGCTCGAGGAGAAACGGGAATTATATAGAATTGTAATGATGAGCAATGCTGACTTCATAAAGACAAGCACGGGCTTCGAGGAAAAGGAATATGCAGCAATGCTGGGAAATAAGGTTGGAGCACAGATAGAGAACGTGAAACTAATGGCCGAGCTTTCCCTTAAATATAATCCAAGAATAGGCATAAAAGCATCTGGAGGCATTCATTCCCGGGAACAAGCATTAATGTTGCTTAGAGCCTCGGGGAAGCCCGCCGATCCCGCCCAATTCAGGATAGGAGCAAGTAGAACTAGGGATATTCTGGGATCTTAGGTTATGAATGATTTGACTGACTGTAATGTTTATATATGCGTTACCATTAATTAGACACGCACTTAATTTAAAAACTGAAACCGCGACACTTAACCTATTTCCCTTCTGAATCAATTCCTCAGAGACCTAACTGACCTTCTCCTCACCATAAAGGGCGGGCCTGTCTTTAATTCAATATTATAGGTAATCAGTTATAGATCTTGTTTTGTACCTATTATCAATATCATTAATCATGCTGACCACAAATTCCCTCCAACTCGCTTGACCCATTACCCACTTCACAACCTCATTAATGTGATCCCTAAATACGCTCAACAAGCCTTGCCAAGATACTCCTCTACCAATCAATTGATTTCTCCAATGGGACCATAGATATGCAGGAAGCTGGTTGCCGAACCATACTGCCATTCTTATGCAAGCATCATCACTCCCGCATAATTTTACCCGCTGAAGGATCGCTTCCTTAATATCAAGGGGCTCCGGGGGTATCTCCATGAATTTAAAGTATTGGGGTTGAATTTAATACTTGCGTTTGAATAATGCAATGAATTGAAAAGACTTGGCAACCGATAAAATTAACGGCAAACCTCGCCATTTATAGCTAGGAAGGAGATCAGTCGATTGCTTGGAATAACACTTTTAAAGAGTAATAGGGAAACCCCAGCATGGTTATGTACAAGAACTTAGCTGTATTAGTGGCTGCCGCAGTCGTGGTGTTCTTGGTTCTCTATGTTTCATATAGGCCCACCACGACGCAACCAGTGTTCAATTCAACATACTCAGTATTGAACCAGCATATACCTCAATTACTCTCAAGCGCTCGCTCTGCTGGCGGATTAGTATTTGGCTCAAACAACGCTAGTTCAGTTGTGATTTACTTCCTTAATCCCTATGATGGGGCAAATTACACCGTGACTAACATAAACTCCACCATATTGAGCATGATAAGGCGTGGATCTCTCCAATTAATAGTGCTCCCAAATACAGCACTTTTTGCCCCAACTGGCAACTCAACGCTAATTAATAACGTTAATACTAATTTCCTTGCACTGGACCTATGCCTCTATAAGGTAAATAAATCGGCGGCACTAAATTATCTTCTATGGTTTGAGAACTTGACCGCAGTAAAGGGACCGGCCATAGAGAACTTGACCACTTCTCAATTAATTGATCAGGTAACTAATTATGGTGTTAATGCGTCGTTTAATTTGACTAAATGCGTGAACCAATTATCCGCTGTAACCACTAATTCCAATAAGTTGCAGAGTCAAGCCTTAACATGGGCCGGCGGCAATCTTGTTCAGATACCGCCCACCCCCGTCACATTGATCGTGATAAATACTCAAAGAAATCTAGCGGTACTGAATGAATATACAGTGGGTTACTTGCCTCCCCTCCTAACCACGCTTCATAATTTAGCGACGCAAACACCGCTATATCCTGGCTCCAGTTAGGGTAAGCTGGATCTATTAAAGGGATGCGGAAGGAGATCCCTTAATTCATGTGTCTCATGGCCGCTACTTCCCGCTATTATTATTCGCCGTACCCCAAACTCCTCCATTACTTGGAGACATGCACCACAAGGATATGGCATGCCATGCTCGCTAACCACAACAATAGTATCTATGTCGCGTGATCCCTCACTGATGGCCTTAAATATAGCGACCCGCTCTGCGCACATGGATAACCCATAGGAGGCATTTTCCACGTTAACTCCATGAAAAATCTTACCGTCCTTAGTGATCGCTAATGCGGCTACCTTGAATCTAGAGTATGGAGCATATGAATTGGGTAACTTGGATTTAGCTAACTTAATTAATTCGACCTCATCCATGAATTAAGGCAATGCAGTCTCATTATTAAAGCTTGAGGACCTCAATAGCGCTCAATAAGGCATCTGGATCTCGGGGTGATGAGAGTAGGATCGCGTTGACGCCCATCTTCTCCAGTTCACCTGCTGCTCGTGGCAAATCCTGAATATCAATATAGGGCTGCCCAAGTCGCTTTATCCATTCCCTGTTCCTATCTGTGCCTATTAATAAGTACGGTATTAATCGAGACGTATCTAGCCCCCTTAATTGACTTGGATCAGCTAGGTTAAGCACTAAGAAGAAATCGGCGCCACTCCTTATCCTGCTCTCCATTGCTGTGCGAGGATAAGCCATGCTTAGCATCATGCCTGCCCTTACTCCCTCGCTTTGAGCCAAGCGAACTGCCTCCTCAGATGACAAGTAACCCACGGAGCGACCAATGCGAGGCTCATCTCCTCTAGTGAATGCTATGTCCAGCCCAAGTTGCTTAGCGCTGAGAATTAGTCCTCTAATGTATAATTCATTTACATCCAAAAGCCTTTGATTAATTATGAGGGGCTTAGAGGGATACATCCGCCTCACAATGCATGCTATAGATAATGGGAGAGGCGAGGGACGGCCCAATGGAGCATCTGGCACATTAAATCCATGAAACTTCCCTAACTCGCTTACATGTTCCTCAAGTAAATCCATTCGTTGAATTGGACGAATCTCGGCATACACTAGCATTACGCGAATCTGGCCCATTAGCTTTTTAACTCTATGGGAAGTCAGGAACGTTCCCCAAATGCTTGTGAGACCCTCGCAAAAGGCGATCGTTGAGAACTGATTATCTTTGCATGGGAACCAAAGCATAGCTAAACCTTTAATAGCGTGTCAATGATTAGAGACATGTTAGGTAAAAGACGCGCATCACTTAGTGAATCCTATGCTGCAGTCATAGCGGTGGCGTTCGGCTTAATGGCTATTGCATTAGCCATTTACGCCGGCAACTTGATTAATGGTTATGCCTCATCTCAATTAATAAAAAGCAATATATGGGGAGCCATAATAGCATACACCACCGTTAATCAAACAATGATAATCATCCAGAATATAGGCCATTATGCGTTCTACATAAATGCCACGTTCATAGATGGATATCCTGTATCCACCATAGTGAGGGGAAGTGGGCATTTACAAGAAACGCATTATGCTGGCCCCGGGCTTGGGCCTAATCAATACATAGAACTAAGCACTAGCAAAAGGGGTTCGATTGCCCAAGCACAATTATGTTCAATAAATGATCCCAAGGTGTGTACAGTTATTTGGACATATATAAATTACACCCTTAAGACGGCGGCCCCCTCAATCAGAGGCACTGGATTGGGAACCACCATAACGATATCGATAATTGACCCGTATAATGCCGATTGGACGCTTAATTGGAGCGGGGGCGCCACGGGTAGCACTAGCGAGAACAAGAGCGAGACCATCTTAATTAACTCGGCGTCAAATGCATCAGCGGTGGAGGCGTGCCTATACCCAACACCATCCCCACCTTACTATCCATACCCTAGATGCATCTCGATTATGCCGGGCTCCTCCACGTCAATGAGTATTGAATATAACTCGACTGGCACAATATACGTGAGCGATACTTATCCCAACTCCAGTTGGATTCTAGACTGGAGCGGCTATAGCACGGGCTCCATAATGGGCAATGGAAGCGATATGATTAGGATACCGGCGGGCACCGGAGTAAATGTGACGCTCATGGCGAAATCATGGGATGGCGAGGAATGTATTGTTAAGCCAAGCGAGGCTAGACTTGAGGCGCAAGGCTTCATTGCCTTCACGGTAATTAATTGCCCAAATTATAATTATTATCTTATCTATTTCAACGCAACCACGCCGCTCGCCGGATACTCATTATCATCAATTGACTTACCCCTCACCTTTAGTAATCAACCAATTGTTACGGCTTACCTAGATGACCCAATTCGCTTGGCCACAGGATGGAATAAAGCGCCGCTGCCTCCAGGCATTATTCAACCCAACGTGACAGTCATGGGCTTCACATTAATGCTAAGCGGACCGGAGATAGCGTCGTGGGCTCTCCCCACTGCAACTTATGTGTGGGATATCAATGGCACAATCATAAAAATTGAACTAAAGTGGATTAGGGGGAGCGGGTTATATGTTTTAAATGTGCCGGGAGAAGTTTTTCTTGGACCTAGAATAAACTCCTCGAGAACTGGAGTAATTTCAGTGCTTCTGGGTTGGCTTGAGTTAAATGGAGCTCCCATAAATTCGCCCATAATTCCAAATAATTGGCCCTGGTGGACCACAGTTAAAGCAGCGACGGGCAGTATTTCTTGCATGAATGGATTGAAAGTTATGACTTCCCTAGGCGATTATTCGCTCATCATTCCCTCAATACTACAATTTTACCAAGTTAAAATACCGCTTCCTAGCCCCGCAACCAGCGTTAATATAACTACCAGTGATCCGAATTGCGCACTGCATTGGAGTGACCCCCAAATGGATATACTAAGCCTAGCTATAAATCCAATAACATTATCCACAGGCAACACTTACTATTTCTGGGTGGCCCACCAATCAACGAGTGGCGGCGCATTATATGATGCCTATATAACCGTGAATGACTCCGATAAGGCCGGCTGGAGCATATCAACTAGTAATGGACAAACCCTCACTGGATCAGGCTCTATCTCGAAAGCCATGATAACTTGGAGCAGCCGTAGTGAAACTACCCTCACGGCAAGCATAGTCAGTAATCCAATTAATTACACGTGCAGTATTAATCCAACAACTGCACAGGCAAGTAACGGGGGGAGCTATGCCTTCATGGTTAGCTGCACCCCAATCATGTTACCCCCAGGCACAAGTGGGGGAGGAGGCACTGAGCGTTATTGTAGCATAGATGCCTCCACAACAAGTAACGTGTCTCTAGTTAACGAGTTGGGGCTAGACTTGGTTTACCCCATCACTGCAATAGTGAAGGGAGGCAGCTATACCTACTTCCTCTTTGAGGCCAGCAACAGCGTGTCGGCAGGTCTAGGCTTCATAAATTGGTTATTTACTGCTAGTTCCGGATCAATTACGCCAAGCAAAAGCGGGAACCAGGATGCAGTAGTTAAATTCGAGTGCCCAGCTAATATTAGTAAAAACATAACTGTTTCCTTAATTGGACTAGCTAATTATGGGCAGAACTCGATTAAATTCACCGATTTCCCAACATCGCTTCAGTATGATATGGGCAATCCACCCCCAACCAGTGTAGCGGATTATGATTTTTCCTGGAGCATCTATACAAGTAATATTCAATCAGTGAATTGGGGAGGAATAAAGCTAAACAATACTGCCCTGGAGGCGTTCGCTACCATATGGTTAGGAACCGGATCTGAGCTGAACGCGCATGAAATAACGATGGCTCCAAGCAACATGTGTCCAATAAATGATACTGTTCTAACCATTGTAAGTGATCCAAGTAATTCCATTAGTAATCCCGGCAATAATGGATCGGAGAATTTCGTAATACAATATATATTAGCATGCGAGAAAGTAGGGAATTAATAGACACTATAGAATTAATAAACAATGAGAGGTCTCACCCCTTTAGAGCGGGGAAGGGGTTAGATTCGGTTGTATTTCATCCATAACCTCTATATATCCACCACCACCAGGTATAATGATTAGGATTATTTACGTCACCGGTCATATTATAGACTATGCCATTTAAGTAAATCGCCTCTCTCCAATTAGGAATTAGCGTTGTTAGGTTATTTAAAAATGGTCTAGCTGCGGGAGCATTCGGATTTGGAATCGACATGAGGGTCCAATTACAAAGCCATATATCATACATTGGATATTGATAGCCTAAACCGAATTGCACAACATATGTTCTATTTATAGGGATACTCGTGTTCACTGGGAATCCTATATACATTGGATAGAAGGTAACTAATCCCGTGGATGCATTGTAGTGAAGGAGAGTAAGGGGACCGCCTCCTCCCGTATCCCCGAAAATCTCTATTGGAGGCATACTGGAATTACTGGGAATATCTAATTGAATCATACCACCCTGGGTGGCTAGGGGCCCAGAGGGGAAATTCGCGGCTAACCAACCACCCGATAAATAAACAACTCCCCCAGGCTCCGCACTGGGATATATGCCGCCGGCGAACCTTAGGGTTCTATGTATTAATTCCCTTCCCTGGCCCGGATGCGCCACTATTGCTCCAATTGTCCACACTGTTCCATTATTAAAGGCAATGGAAGCAACATAACAGGATTCCCATGGCTCGACCAGATCCAGATTAGAGGCTAACCAACTTAATGATGGAGGAATAACGCTCTTATTAATATAAATTGTCCTATTAATGTAGATCGTGTGATTAATGAGAATCGGTATGGTCCTATTAATATAGATCGTGTGATTCACTATTTTGAGAACGGTAATTGGAACCGACTTATTGACGTAGATTGTTTTATTCAAGTAAATCGGCACTGTTTGAACCACGGTCTGTAATCTAGCCGCAAGGGGGCCTTGACCCATAATTCCTGCCATGGCTATGCCCAGCAACACTGCTAAGGCAATTATGATGCCTAGCAGGATTTTCGGCAGAATGTATTCCTTTATAACCCACATCACCATTGCGTCGCATGATAACCAATATAAAGTTGTTCATTAATTGACTCCCATCGACTATCAATGCCAATAATTGAGCCAAAAGAGAAAAATATATGGGAAACTAAAATACCCTTATCTGATACTTGGTCTCTATTAGCCTAAAGAGATCATTATTCATCTTGGCTGCTTCCCCCTCTAATGCCTTTCTCCTAGCTGTTATTATAGCTCTCGCATCCTCGCTGCTTATTGCTTCTGCATCTTTTGCAACAAGTATTCCCTCATGTATGTGGCGATTTAAGTCCAGCAACGCAACCACATCAACCGGTAGATTATTGCCCAGTCTCTCCTTTATTTTACCCACCATACAACTCCAGTGAATTGGACCGCCCTTTACGAATGTAAATAGCTGGCCCTCCATAACTGGCTTACCGCATGAAATGCATTTCCATTGATTCTCCGACATGATTAAAACATGACCCAGAGCCGAATAAAAACATAGCTCGATTGACCAGAATCCCAAATATCTTCAACGACTTCCAATCGAATGATTTGCAAGTCATCTAGCAAAAAGAGGGCACCATCCTACTTTCCATCATAAGAGAATGGGCGTTCCCGAGTTCCCTAAGGGTTATGCTCCTTTTACTGGTACTACTAATCTCCCCTTTCCTCAGCATTGCAGGAGCAGTTGATCCCCGCTCCCCCCATTCCCATGAAATTGAACAGAGAAGGGCATTATACACATGGGGGAAACCTCGCCATTTATGGCGGGGATGAGGGGAGGAAATAACTTTATATTAGTGGTGTTCCTGTTTTTCTGATGCCCATTGTGGGGTTTAGGTTTAGAGCATATACTGACGGACAGACGCTGAGGGCGTTAAAAGCCCAGTTGGAAGTGGCTTGTGAGGTCTACAATACCCTACGATGGGCAGACACATACTTCTACCATGAGGATGGGAAGGGATTAACCCTCACGGAGTTGAGGCAACTAGCCCTCGACTTGAGGAAACAAGATGAGGAGTACCAACAGCTCTATTCCCAGACACTGCAACAAGTCGCCGACAGATACTATGAGGCAAGGAAGCGCTTTTTCGATGGGTTATCGCGTTTCCCGAGGGAGAAGAAGACCTATAAGTACTACAGCCTTGTTTATCCGCAAAGCGGTTGGAGAATATTGGCTAGGGAGGGGAAGGGCAGGAAAGAGAAAAAACTAGTACTGAGGTTATCAAGTCTAGGCGTCTTCAAACTAATCGTTCATAGGGACTTCCCGCTGGATAGAGTGGAGAGGGTTGTGGTGAAATTAACTAGGAGCGGAAAAGTGTATGTCTCGTTCATTGTTGAGGATTATGAATTCCCAAAATTGCCAAGTACTGGGGAGGCGGTGGGGATTGATGTTGGGGTGGAGAAGCTTCTCGTGACCTCGGATGGGGAGTTCCTCCCAAACTTGAGGCCTTATGAGAGGGCGCTTAAGAAGGTGAGGAGGCTCCACAAGGAGCTATCGAGGAAGAGGTATCTCTCCCATAATTGGTTCAAGGCTAAGATGGAGCTTGCTAGGGCTTATGAGCATTTGGCTAATCTGAGGAGGGATCTATACATGAAATTAGGGAAATACTTCGCCGAGCATTACGACGTCGTGGTTATGGAGGATATCTCCGTTAAGCAGCTCATTGGTGGGGCGAATAGGGGGCTTAGGAGGAGCCTTCAAGACGCTGCCTTCGGCATGATGCGTACAGTAATAAAGTATCAAGTGGAGAAGTATGGGAAGAAGGTGGTTTTAGTGGATCCTAGGAATTCCTCGAAGGCGTGCGCCAAGTGTGGATATGTAAAGATGGATTTAACGTTGAGTGATAGGGTTTTCGAGTGCCCAGTCTGCGGTTGGAGGGCTAATAGGGACTATAATTCGGCGCTTAATCACTTGAAGCATGCAGGGTGGGAACCACCCTTAGTGCCCGTGGAGCTCCGCCCACTACCCATAACGATGGGCAAGGCGGGGCAAGGAAGCGGGAAGCCCCTTAAGGGCGGGGCAGCTCACACTTAAAGAAATTTACTTATAGTTTAATCTTTATCCAGCCTCAGAGAGGTGGGGCTTTTTCATTTATTCCATAATTCCCCAAGGCCGAGGTAGGCTTTGAATTACATGTCTTCCGTAATCCTTAAAAGCATAAATGATTAAGGCGGCAACGAGCCCCGGTAGCTCAGCCTGGTTGGAGCGCCTGCCTCGTAAGCAGGAGGTCCCGGGTGGCGGCCTTGGTCGCCCGGGAATTCAAATCCCGGCCGGGGCTCCAGTTATTTTCGTGTTAAGACATCTAGATTAGGTAAAGGTATTTAAGCTGCCTATCTATGGGTTTCTTGAATGAGATGTTGGCTGCCGATGAGGTTTATGTACCGGACATCAGCGTCATAGTTGATGGTAGTTTAAGGGAATCGGTTATAAGGGGTGAAGTGCGTGGGAAAGTATTGATTCACTCCCTTATCGTGAGGTTCTTTGAGGAAGAGGAGAAGAAGGGATCATCCATAGGCAAGCTAGGCATAGAGGAGTTGGAGTACATCAATGATGCCATCGCCAAGATGGGTCTTACCGATTTTGTTAGAATAGAATATATAGATACCGTGCCAAGAGAAGTTGCCCGAGTCGATGATATAGACATAATCGCTAGAGAGGTTGCCAGGGAATTAGGGGCCACCTTAGTGACCAGCGATCAGACGATGAAGAGCGTCTGTGAAGTAATGAGAATAAAGTACTTGTATCTAGGCAAGGAGAAAAACATCTCTGAATTGGAAAAAATGTTTCAATTAGAGAGGGGATTAATGTCGGTTCACTTGAAGGAGGATGTGGTGCCGCTAGGCAAGAGGGGCAAACCGGGGGCGTGGGAGATGGTGCCGCTAGGCACTGAACCAATGAAGCGGGAGCAGTTGGAGAAGATGGTGCGGGAATTGATCTCAATGGCCCATAGAAGCAACGATACAGTGATTGAGGTAAGGAGGGATCACTCGCTGATAATACAGCATAGGGATGTTAGGATAGTTGCCGTGTTTCCTCCCGTGTCCGATGGAATTGAAATAACTGCCGTGAAGCCATTGGTGAAGCGACGCATAGAGGATTATTCCCTTCATCCCAAGGTACTCGCCAGGCTAGAGGAGGGGGCTGAGGGGATACTAATAGCAGGCTCCCCTGGAGCCGGCAAGACCACATTTGCCCAAGCCTTAGCTGAGTTTTACCTATCAAAGAATAAGATAGTCAAGACTATCGAATCACCGAGAGACATGATACTCCCACCACAAGTGACGCAATTATCTAAGACCATGGCATCCTCCGAGGAGATACACGATATTTTACTATTGTCTAGGCCTGATTACACGATATTTGATGAAATGAGGGATACGGCGGATTTCCAGGTATATGTTGATCTAAGGCTGGCCGGAATAGGCATGGTTGGCGTGGTTCACGCAACTACGCCAATAGATGCGATTCAACGATTCATAGGAAGAGTGGAGCTAGGTATGCTACCATCAATAATGGATACCATAATATTCATGGATAAAGGAGACGTAAGCAAGGTTTACTCCCTTGAGATGGCTGTTAAGATACCTGAAGGAATGCGGGAGCAGGATTTGGCGCGGCCAGTCGTTACGGTGAGGGACTTCATAAGTGGGGATGCGGAGTATGAAGTTTATGTATTTGGAGAGGAAACATTCGTCGTTCCAATAAAGGAAAAAAGGCAAGGCAGACCCCAACACGCTGATTATAGAGTAATAAGCAGAATAGCAAGAACGCTGAGAAAGTATGTACCGCCCAGCGAATTATCCATAGAGTACGGAGGGCCTAATATGATTGTTATAAAAGTGCCCGAGGGTTATATGGGAATAACAATATCAAGGGTATTGCCTAAATTAGAGAGCCTCAAGCGAAAGTATAATATCGATATAAAGGTAGAGCCCCGAGAGTGAACTGCCCCGCCCTCACGGGTCTTCCGTCCCCTTAACCCCCGTTAAGATAATCTAACTAAATTCAAGACCTAAAGGAAATATCTATGTGATAAAGAGAGCGATAAACCTAGTCCCTCAAGGGATGGGGAGGAGGATAGAAGAATGGAACTATTGCACTGAACATCAATCATTTTAGAACTTAATGGCCCTCTTGGATAAAAGGGGACAAGCCTAGCCTCAAGTCAAAAGCGAGCGAGACCGCCTTTCATTTATCAAGCACGAATCGTCGCGACTCAATTATTGAGGAGCCGCTATCTATTACTATTACTTCGCCGATCAAGTTGCGTATCTTATCGGATGCTAATGCTGCAACTAGCTCTGCTACTTCATCTGATTCCACAATACTGCCCGTCAATGTGTGCACCTTTGCCCACGTCTCCTCGTTTTGACCAATATATTGAAGCAAGGAATCCCCCATCTTGGTTTTCACCAGGCCGGCTGCCACGGCATTAACGGTTATGCCAAGAGGACCTACTTCTGCTGCTAATGCCTTGGTGAAGCCTATTATGCCGGCCTTGGCTGCGCTATAGGGAACCAAGTAAGCAAGGCCAGTTATGCCTGCAATGGATGTTATATTTATTATCTTACCATGGCCTTTCTTAATCATGTGGGGAAGAGCAGCTCTAGTAACTAGGTAGACGGATTTTAGATTGGTACTTATTAATTTGTCCCATAATGATTCATCTATTTCCATAAATGGTTTTGCGATACCTAATCCCGCATTATTTACTAGGACATCTATTGAACCAAACGCATTAATGGCTTCATTGATCAATTTACTTGCCCCATCAACAGTAGATACATCCGCTTGAACTAGAATGCCATCTCCATGCTTCTTCACTTCCCGCAGAGCCTCCTCTCCTTCTTCAATATGCCGCTTTACATTTATTACAATGGAAAACCCAGCCTTAGCTAGCCTCACGGCTATTGATCTACCAATACCTCTTCCACTACCTGTAACCACGGCGATCTGCATGCAAGATAAAAATGATGACTAGAATAAATATCTACTGTTTAATCCATGAGTCGCAATGATTTCCTGACATCTGAAAGCTAGGTCGATGTCTTCTGCTTTCCCTAAAATTAGTTTGCCGGGAAGTAATGCATTTATTCCTAGTATTCTGGGGTATTTGTGTTCAAGATACTTGTATTCTCTCCGCTCGGAGGTATTAGGTTAATACTGTACTCAGTGCTTGCGGTGTTCGTCATACCCATGTCTATTGTCAACCTGATGCTTGTCTTTAAGTTACTTGGTTTCCCTGCCTATTATGGCACATTTGTGGCATTAACAATAACAGGGCTCAGTTTATTGGGGAGCGTGGTTCATGTCGCTGTCTATGAGACCAAGTATAGGGCAATAATGCCGAGCTATGTGACCATAGATTTCATGGGCTTTCAATTTAGACTCCCCAGCTTCATGTGGCAAATACAGAGAAGCATAGTATCAGTAAATGTGGGTGGAGCTATAATACCCACCATAATGTCAATAATATTAATGTATGTGATGTGGAACATATCCCATAGAGTTTTAGCGGGAGTAATCATTTCCCTCTTATTAACAACGCTCATAGTTAATAGGGCTGCTAAGGTGGTGCCCGGCATCGGCATAACTACGCCAGCATTCCTACCACCCCTAGTATCCGCCACTGCCACAACGCTAATAATATACGTAATGTCGCCAACGTTTCTTAATGCATCCCCAGCAGCTGCCTATATTGTGGGCGTGCTCAGCAGCTTGATTGGAGCCGACATAATGCATCTTAGGGAGGTAATGGAATTATCGCCAGCCATAATAGACATAGGAGGCATGGGAACATTTGATGGCATATACTTATCCGGGGTGCTAGCCATATTCTATGCAATGGCTCTAACGCTCATACTGGGATAATTCGCTTTTCTCAGCTACCCTGGGAAGAATCACCGATCATTCGGCATGTCAATCATCACTTAATTAACTCCCTGTTGAGTCGTTAAAAAATTTTAGGGCAGGGCAATGAACGAAACATATTTTAAAATGCTTATCTATATCTAGATGACTCAAATTGTCGGATAATAATGGAGAGGAGGTAAAGGAAGAGGAGGTAAAGAGACTAATGGATAAAATGTTATCCTTAATTGGGAACTATGTCTCCACATCGCTGGAGAGGGTGAAAAATAAGTATAGACCTCTATTCGATGATTTTAGGAATGGCTTTGGAATAGAGGCGCCCTTATTGGATCTGGATGATGATGGCGTATTATTCATAGAGGCATCATATGCGGAACTAGATGAAGTAACGCCAAGCATACTAACCAGTTTCCTCAATGAAATGGGCATTCAACCCAATGGGTACCCACTTATATCCACAATCGGATTGGTTTGCCTTAATGTCGAATATGGAGGGACACAAGTAGCATCAAGTAAGGAGACGGCCATTTATGCGGTTGAGGGCACTAAACCAATAGCAATAGAGGGCGGCACACTCCACTGCGCACGGAGGGCGCTTGTTGAGGTTGGGGGCGGAGTGAAGGAATCCACGCATAATGAGACGAGCAGATTCATAGAATCCACGCGCAGTGCGATAATTAATGGCAGAAATCAATATTCTACCTACATTAAAAGTTATATCGATACATTTGGATTCCCACCCATGGAGATAGCGATAGGGAAGGATAGCGTTGATATCAACACCCCTGTCCCCGCAAAACTCGTGCCGGATCTAGAGGATTTAGCCATAGCTAAAATAATGGGAAGCAATGACTTCACGGTTGACGAAGTTGATTTAGGCATTCACTGCACCAAGAAGGCCGTGGATAGTGATTATATATTAAATGCCGATGAGGGCATGTTGCTTCTTGGATCAAAGATAAGTGATGAATGCATAAAATATGTAATGCTGCGAAGCAATGGGAAAATTGATGCAAGTAATGAGGGTGAAGAGAAGATTAATTAAATGGTATATTATTTTCATGCTTTTCTCTCAATTCTCTCCATGCGCTCCTCTAATTCAATTTCCCGCCTCTTCACTTCATCGATCTCATCCCTTAACTTCTTGTATTCTTCTCCCTTCTCTAGGAATTGTCTAATCCTATAAGCCGTCTCCCTAGCTAATCGCCTAACCCGCCCATCTGGATCCTGAGAGGATAATTTATCCAAGATGGGAAGCAACCTATCATCCCTTAATTCTCCGGCAGCCGCCACCACTGCGCTTCTAATCCTGAAATTATCATCTCTGCTCAATATTGTTAACTCATTAATCACTTTCTTGTTTCCAGGGAATTTAGCCATGGCTTGAATAGCGGCGACTCTGACCGGCGTTGGTTTATCACCTAGTGAGTGCCTAATTATAACGTCAAGGAAATCCGTGGAACCAAGCTCCCCTAAGCCCAGTAATGCTCCCTGCGTTATCACATAATTATGACCACCATAACTCAATGCATCGAGCAGTGATTTCCGCGAGTCATCGATGCCCAGCTTCCCCATACTGATCGCCGACATATATCTAACATAATAGCTCTCCTTTTCATCGTTGAGCAAATTCTGCAATGCACTAAGTACCTCCCCATCCCTCTTGAATTCGCCGAGGGACTCCACTATAACTCTCTTGGCACGAGGCGACTCCTCCCTCTTAAGCGCCTCTAATAATGCATTCTTAGCTTCGTTTGTTCCTATGCGGCCTAATGCCCTCGCTGCCTCGGCTCTCACGCCCCAGAATGCATCCTCCATTAATGTACTCTTAAGTGCGGCAACTGATTGGGGAGATGGATTCTTACTGAGAGCCTCGACTGCCTCTATCCTGCATATTATATCTTCATCTCCCAACTCCGCCTTGGCTTCCTCGATGGATTTATCGGATTGAACGATGCGGGGTAATTTGAATCCAGGATCTATGCAGATATAGAGCGGCTTAGCATCTAGGGGCACGGCTATTGATTGTTCCTTAGCCGTCATCAATACTTGCATAACTTGCTTTCCATTTCTATTAACCAACTTCACATCAAGCGGTAACCTATAAACTGGGTATGAATCGACATCCTGAGCCTGCTGAATGCTTATCTTGACTAGTTTATTATCGGGATCCCACTCCCATTTAGCCTTTATCACAGGATGGCCTCCCGAGTAAACGAATTGATCAAAGAACCAGGACAGGTCCTCCCCTGTCTCAGTCTCAATAGCTTTTCTCAAGTCCTCCGTATCGGCATTGCCGAATTTATGTGACTCCAAGTACCTTTTTATGCCTCTTCTAAATGCATCATCACCGACCAATTCATGCAATGCATGAAGAACTGTGGATCCTTTCTCATAAGTGTGCCTATCAAACATTTCCTCCGGTATTCCATAGAGGCGAGTAACTATAGGCCTTGCATATCGCTTCTCATATTCTCCTAAATAAGTCTTGAAATTATTTAATAATACATATAGAAAATCATCCCGTCCCTTGCTGTGAAGGGTATATAATGCATCCATGTACGTCGCAAAGGCCTCATTAAGCCAAATATTGGCCCAATCCTTTGTAGTGACTAGGTCCCCGAACCATTGATGCGCTAACTCATGTGCAACCAGTGAATCGGAGCTGAAGTCCTCATACTTACAGGGATACTTAGAGTAGGGACAATGCGCGTGTTCATCATGGAGTGTTTGATCAGTTAATATAGTCACTGTGGTATTCTCCATGCCTCCATATATGAATTCCTCGACGACTACTTGCTTATATATTGCGTATGGATACTTCACTCCAGTGAATTCGTTGAAGAACCTTATCATATCGCACGTATGTGCGAAGCTGAGCCTTGAATCGTTGGCTCGTCCCTTGGGAACGTAATACTCCAGCTTGACCCCATCGCATTCATCACTGATAGACTCAAATTCGCCGGCAGCCAACGCTATAAGATATGGCGAGTGAGGTTTATCGAATGCCCATACCCACTCAATTTTGTTGTCAACACTCTTTCTATCAACTAGTACACCATTACTTACGGCAATCAAGTTAGGAGGAACCCTTATTGTTATTTGCGTGGGGAATTTTATATTGGGATTATCAGGTAATGGCAGCCAATATCTATTATCCTCGCTTTCCCCCTGTGTCCAAATGGTTAATACGGGATTCCCCCTCTTCGGATCAGGATCAACGAAGTAAAGTCCTCGCCTTGGTTTCGTTGAATATTCTATCCTTATCGTGGCTGAATCGTTAATCGATAATTGGCCTAGTTCCACAAAGAGCGTGGAGCCATCATAATCAAATGGATGATTAACGCTAAGTATTTCCATTTCTTTTGCATTCAACACAACTCGCTTAATGCTTCGCATTGCGATTATCGAATACTCTACTATTCCTCTAAGCGACTTATTTACCGGATCTAGATCTATCCATGCCTTCATCGATTTAATAGAAAATGGATAACTAACAGGATATTGCGGCGTATATTCAGGAAAAGCAAAATTCCTTCCAGTTCTATACTTGTAGCTATCTATAAACGACATGCTTGATTAGGAGAATGGGACTATAAAAATATAGCTATTGATCCACTTCATCTTGGTGAGCTACCCCGCCCTTAAGGGGCTTCCCGCTTCCCCACCCCGCCTTGCCCGTAGCTGAGGGCCACGGGTAGTGGGCGGAGCTCCACGGGCACCACGGGCGGCACCCACCCCGCACGCCTCAAGTGATTGAGAGCGGAATTATAATCCCTATCCACGGTCCAGCCACACTTGGGGCACTCGAAAACCCCATCACTCAACGCTAAGTCATCCTTTACATATCCATACTTGGCACACGCCTTCGAGGAATTCCTAGGATCCACTAAAACCACCTCCTTCCCATACTTCTCCACCTGATACTTTATTACTGTACGCATCATGCCGAAGGCAGCGTCTTGAAGGCTCCTCCTAAGCCCCCTACTCGCCCCACCAATGAGCTGCTTAACGGAGATATCCTCCATAACCACAGCATCATAATGCTCTGCAAAGTATTTCCCTAATTTCATGTATAGATCCCTCCTCAGATTAGCCAAATGCTCATACGCCCTCGCTAACTTAATTTTAGCCCTAAACCAGTTATGGGAAAGAAATTTCTTCCTAGATAGGGCCTTATGAAGCCTCCTCACCTTCTTCAATGCCTTCTCATAGGGCCTCAAGTTTGGGAGGTACTCCCCATCCGAAGTCACGAGAAGCTTCTCCACCCCAACATCAATCCCCACCGCCTCCCCAGTATTTGGCAGCTTCGGAAATTCATAATCCTCAACAATGAACGAGATGAAAACCCTTTCACTCCTCGTCAATTTCACCACTACACGTTTAACTTTCTCTAATGGGAAGTCCCTATGAACAATTAATTTGAACACGCCTAGACTTGATAACCTCAACACGAGTCTCTTCTTGTTCTTGCCCTTCCCCTCCCTAGCCAATATCCTCCAACCGCTCTGCGGATAAACCAAGCTATAGTACTTGTGGGGTTTCTTTTCCCTCGGGAATCTTGCAAGCCCATCGAAAAAGCGCTGCCTAGCCTCATAGTATCTGTCGGCGACTTGTTGA